>Ga0308156_1000012_pt1 | contig 908078 bp, 873 predicted proteins | sample PhyAR2_FD_201041 | JGI IMG/M metagenome (GOLD analysis project Ga0308156, IMG submission 201041) | Phyllosphere microbial communities from UC Gill Tract Community Farm, Albany, California, United States - DLSL A.R2 | ecosystem: Host-associated > Plants > Phyllosphere > Unclassified | place... | reverse complement strand
AGGCTTCGCCTGCTTTCGATTCCCGGCACCACACGACATAAGCGTGAAGGCCCGGACGAGCCGGGCCTTCACGCTTATCGGAGGGGATGACGGTCCCCACCGCCTCTCCACCCGCGGCTGCGCCGCGCGCGGAGCCTCTGGCGGCGTGGGCCCGATCGAAGACGCAGGCTTCGCCTGCTTTCGATTCCCGGCACCACACGACATAAGCGTGAAGGCCCGGACGAGCCGGGCCTTCACGCTTATCGGAGGGGATGACGGGAATCGAACCCGCGTAATCAGTTTGGAAGACTGAGGCTCTACCATTGAGCTACATCCCCGGAGCGGCATCAGCCGCAACCTCAGCAAGCATAGCTGAGTTCTCAACGTCGATTCGACGCGCGGGCAGCGTCGGCTAGACTTCTCGGGGCCGAATCCGGTGCACGTTCGCGTGCCCGCCCGCCCGGGGCGTAGCTCAGCTTGGTAGAGCGCCCGCTTTGGGAGCGGGAGGCCGCAGGTTCAAATCCTGTCGCCCCGACACGGCCCCCAAGACCCCAGACCTTCAGCCACCGTGCGTTGGCGCGGAACAGAGGAGAACAACAGGCATGGTCACTAGCACCGTCGAGAAGCTCACCCCGACCCGGGTGAAGCTCGAGATCTCGGTCTCGCCCGAGGAGCTCAAGCCCTCGATCGCTCACGCGTACGAGCACATCGCTCAGGACGTCCAGATCCCCGGCTTCCGCAAGGGCAAGGTCCCGGCTCCGATCATCGACCAGCGCATCGGACGCGGCGCCGTGCTCGAGCACGCCGTCAACGAGGGCCTCGACGGGTTCTACCGCGCGGCTGTCGCCGAGCAGGGTCTGCGGGTCGTCGGCCGTCCCGAGGCCGACATCGTCGCCCTCCCCGAGGTCAGCGACTTCTCCGGCGACCTGAAGGTCACCGTCGAGGTCGACGTGCGTCCCGACTTCGACCTCCCGGCCTACGAGGGCCTCGAGATCACCGTCGACGCCGTCGCCACCGACGAGGCGGCCATCGACGCCGAGCTCGACAACCTCCGCGCGCGCTTCGGCACGCTCGTCACCGTCGAGCGTCCCGCCGCGAAGGGTGACTTCGTCGAGCTCGACCTGGTCGCCACCATCGACGGCAACGAGATCGACCGTGCCGAGGGTGTCTCCTACGAGGTCGGCTCCGGCGAGCTGCTCGAGGGCATCGACGAGGCCATCGAGTCCCTCACCGCCGGTGAGGACACCACGTTCCGCTCGAAGCTGGTCGGCGGCGACCACGCCGGCGAAGAGGCCGAGGTCTCCGTGAGCGTCAAGGCCGTCAAGGAGCGCGAGCTGCCCGACGCCGACGACGACTTCGCCCAGATGGCGAGCGAGTTCGACACGATCGACGAACTGCGCGCGAGCCTCTCCGAGCGCGTCGCCCAGCAGTCCAACTTCACCCAGGGTGCCGCGGCGCGCGACAAGCTCGTCGAGGTGCTGCTCGAGAAGGTCGACATCCCCGTGCCGCCGAAGCTGGTCGAGGACGAGGTCCACGCCCACCTCGAGGGCGAGGGTCGCCTCGAGGACGACGAGCACCGCGCCGAGGTCACCGAGGCGAGCGAGAAGCAGTTCCGCACGCAGGTGCTGCTCGACAAGATCGCCGAAGAGGCGAACGTGCAGGTCTCGCAGGACGAGCTGACCCAGTACCTGATCCAGTCGGCCGCGCAGTACGGCATGGCTCCGCAGGACTTCGTGAACGCGCTGCAGCAGGGCAACCAGCTGCCGGCCCTGATCGGTGAGGTCGCCCGCAACAAGGCCCTCGCGATCGCGCTCGGTCGCGTGAGCGTCGTCGACACCGATGGCAAGCCCGTCGACCTCACCGGCTTCATCGCCATCGAGGACGAGCCGGCTGCCGAGGCCGACGTCGTCGAGGAGGCCGAGGAGATCGCCGACGCCGCGGCGGAGGCCGAGGCCGAGGCTGCCGAAGAGGCCAAGCCCGCGAAGAAGGCTGCGGCCAAGAAGCCCGCCGCGAAGAAGGCCCCGGCCAAGAAGGCCGACGCCGAGTAAGACGCGCCAGCACGAAGGGCGGATGCGGAAGCATCCGCCCTTCGTCGTCTCGGAGGAGAACAACCATGACCGACTGGCAGAGCCGCGTCGACGCCGTATGGGACGACGAGTCGCTGAGCGACGAGGCCCGGATCGACGAGATCGAGCGTCTGGCGAGCGAGCGCGGGGCCGGGGACGCCGTCGCGCTGTTCGAGCGCGCGGGAGCCTACGACTCCGCGGGCCGCGAGCAGGAGGCCGAACCCCTGTATCGGGCGGCGCTCGAGGCGGGACTCGACCCCGAGCGGCGCACCCAGGCCGTCATCCAGCTCGCGAGCACCATCCGCAACCTCGGCAAGCTGGACGAGAGTCTCTCGCTGCTCGAGACGGAGTACCGCACGGCACGCCCGGGCGGGATGAAGGATGCGGCGGCAGCCTTCTACGCGCTCGCGCTGGCATCGTCGAACCGGGAACGGGAGGGCCTCGCGATCGTGCTCGAGGCGCTCGCCCCGCACCTTCCGCGCTACCAACGATCGGTGCGCGGATACGCCGCCGAACTCGTTCATGCGCCGGAGCGTATGCCGACGGCGAACACGGGCGAGGGGTCCGAACCGCGCCGGTAGATTCGTTCTCACGATCACCGAACAGGAGTGAACATGGCCGACCCCCTTGTCGCGACAAGCGTCTTCGACAGGCTGCTGAAGGACCGCATCATCTGGCTCGGATCCGAGGTGCGGGATGAGAACGCCAACGAGATCTGCGCGAAGATCCTGCTGCTCGCCGCCGAGGACTCGCAGAAGGACATCTACCTCTACATCAACTCGCCCGGTGGCTCGATCACGGCCGGTATGGCCATCTACGACACCATGCAGTTCGTGCCCAACGACATCGTCACCGTCGGCATCGGCATGGCGGCCTCGATGGGCCAGCTCCTGCTGACCGCGGGCACCAAGGGCAAGCGCTACATCACGCCGAACGCCCGCGTGCTGCTCCACCAGCCGCACGGTGGATTCGGTGGTACCGCCAGCGACATCCAGACCCAGGCCCAGCTCATCGTGTCGATGAAGAACCGCCTGGCGGAGATCACCGCGGCGCAGACGGGCAAGTCCGTCGAGCAGATCAACGAGGACGGCGACCGTGACCGCTGGTTCACGGCCGACGAAGCGCTCGAGTACGGTTTCGTCGACCACATCCGCGAGTCCGCGACCGACGTCGTCGGCGGCGGCGGCACGGCGAACTGACGAGCGACGGCGAGAAGAGAGAACCCGAATGAACATCCCCACTTTCGGCGCCGCGGCCCACACGCCGCAGGGACTGCAGATGCCGTCGAGCCGCTACGTGCTGCCCCAGTTCGAGGAGCGCACCGCCTACGGCTACAAGCGCCAGGACCCCTACAACAAGCTGTTCGAGGATCGCGTCATCTTCCTGGGTGTCCAGGTCGACGACGCCTCCGCGGATGACGTGATGGCGCAGCTGCTCGTGCTCGAGTCCCAGGACCCCGACCGCGACATCATCATGTACATCAACTCGCCCGGCGGCTCCTTCACGGCCATGACGGCGATCTACGACACGATGCAGTACGTGTCGCCGCAGATCCAGACGGTCGTGCTCGGTCAGGCCGCTTCGGCCGCTGCCGTGCTGCTCGCCGCCGGCGCGCCCGGCAAGCGTCTGGCGCTGCCGAACGCGCGCATCCTCATCCACCAGCCCGCAATGGGTGAGGCAGGCCACGGTCAGGCCTCCGACATCGAGATCCAGGCCGCGGAGATCCTCCGCATGCGCACCTGGCTCGAGGAGACCCTCGCGAAGCACTCGCACCGCACCAAGGAGGAGGTCAACCGCGACATCGACCGCGACAAGATCCTCTCCGCCGAGACCGCCGTCGAGTACGGTCTCGTCGACCAGGTGCTGACCACGCGCAAGCGCACGCCCGCCGCTCTCACGAGCTGACATCGTGCGACAGACGACGCCCCGGTCCGAGCGAGGACCGGGGCGTCGTACCGTCTGCACACATCCTGACGCGCAATACGGCCGTTGTCCCCGACTCCGGTTAGGCTCGATGTACCGCGCAGCTATCCGGGGGGAAGAGAGGCATCATGGCACGAATCGGTGAGAGCGCCGACCTGTTCAAGTGCTCCTTCTGCGGCAAGAGCCAGAAGCAGGTGCAGCAGCTCATCGCGGGGCCTGGTGTGTACATCTGCGACGAATGCGTCGAACTGTGCAACGAGATCATCGAAGAGCGGATGGCCGAGCAGACCTCCGGCGAGGTCGCCGAGTTCGATCTGCCCAAGCCGCGTGAGATCTTCTCCTTCCTGGAGGACTACGTCGTCGGACAGGAGCAGGCCAAGCGGGCGCTGTCCGTCGCGGTCTACAACCACTACAAGCGCGTGCGCGCGCAGAGCACCATCATCTCCGCCGATCAGCGTGCCGACGAGGTCGACATCGCCAAGAGCAACATCCTCATGCTCGGCCCGACCGGATGCGGCAAGACCTATCTCGCTCAGACGCTCGCCAAGCGTCTGAACGTGCCCTTCGCCGTCGCCGATGCCACCGCGCTCACTGAGGCGGGCTATGTCGGTGAAGACGTCGAGAACATCTTGCTCAAGCTTCTGCAGGCTGCCGACTTCGACACGAAGCGCGCAGAGACGGGGATCATCTACATCGACGAGGTCGACAAGATCGCCCGCAAGGCCGAGAACCCCTCGATCACGCGCGACGTGTCGGGTGAAGGCGTTCAGCAGGCGCTGCTGAAGATCCTGGAGGGCACGGTCGCGTCCGTGCCGCCGCAGGGCGGTCGCAAGCATCCGCACCAGGAGTTCATCCAGATCGACACGACGAACGTGCTGTTCATCGTGGCGGGTGCGTTCGCAGGCCTCGAAGAGATCATCTCCGCGCGCGTGGGCAAGCACGGAGTCGGCTTCGGCGCTCCGCTGCAGCGCAAGGACGATGCGCCCGACCTCTTCAGCGAGGTGCTGCCCGAAGACCTGCACAAATTCGGCCTCATCCCCGAGTTCATCGGCCGGCTTCCCGTCGTGGCTGCGGTCTCGCCGCTCGACCGCGAGGCGCTGATGGAGATCCTCACGGAGCCGAAGAACGCCCTCGTGAAGCAGTACCAGCGCATGTTCGAGCTCGACGACGTGGAGCTGGATTTCGAGCGCGACGCGCTCGAGGCGATCGCGGAGCTGGCCGTCTCGCGCAAGACCGGTGCGCGCGGACTCCGCGCGATCCTCGAAGACGTGCTCGGTCCGATCATGTTTGAGATCCCCTCCAGTGAGGACGTCGCGAAGGTCGTCGTCACCCGCGCGGCCGTCGAAGAGGGCGCCGCGCCCACGTTGGTGCTGCGTCAGAAGCGCAAGACCGCCTGACCCGCGTGCGCGGTTCGGGTCGGCGGTGAACGGCGTCTCCGGTCACGGCCGGGACGCCCGGGTCGGCCCCCTGCGATGGAATGGTCTGCCCGGTCGCGCCGCGCGGTTCCTCATCGAGACGGATGCCGCGTCCGCGCTCGAGGTGGCGCGGTGCGACCTCGTGGCGCAGGGCTTCGCCGCCGGAGACGGCGGCTTCGGGGAGCGTGTGGTGCAGTCCGGTTCCGAGTGGATCGCGCACGACCTGTACCTCGGGGATGGAGAGATCTCGCGGAAGCGCGGTGTGCTCACCTGGCTCTTGGAGGACACGGGACTCGAGTTGCTCGTTCCTTTCCGACGTCCCGCGACGCCGACGCTGATCGTGGCATGCGCCCGGCCTCGGCGAGCGGGTGCGGAGCTCGTGATCGCGTCCCACGTGTCTGTGCGGGGTGCGTCCGACAGCAACGATGCGGCGCCTCTGCTGCGTCGTGTGTGGGACGGACTCGAGGAACGCTTCCGTGCCGACGGCGTCTTCGTCTCGCGCGAAAAGCTCTGGCGGATCGAGAACGACGGCTCGCCCGCATCCCAGAAGGTCGTCCGAGACCTGCTCGGCTGGCGCTGACGCCTCAGGCGTCGAGGCCGCGGCGTCGCAACAGCGGCTCGATCTCCGCATCCCGGCCGCGGAAGTCGCGGTACGCCTCGAGCGGGTCCTTCGCGCCGCCGACCCCGAGCAGCCGGCGGCGGAACCGCTCGCCTGCGGCCCGATCCAGGCCGCCGTTCTCGCCGAACCACTCGACGGTGTCGGCGTCGAGCACCTCGCTCCAGATGTAGGAGTAGTAGCCGGCGCTGTAGCCGCCGGAGAAGATGTGGGCGAAGTAGGTCGTCGAGTAGCGCGGCGGTACCGCGGGCTCCGTGAGCCCGATGTCTTCGAGCGCGCGTCTCTCGAACTCCACGACGTCGATCTCGGCCGACGCATCCGCGACGCTCAGCGAGTGCCACGCGAGGTCGAGCCAGGCGGCGGCGAGGTACTCGCTGGTAGCGAACCCCTGATCGAACGTCCCGGATGCGTTGAGCCGTTCGATCACATCCGAGGGGAGGGGCTCGTCGGTGTCGATGTGGCGGGCGTAGTTCTCGACGACGCCGGCGGCGAGCATCCACATCTCGTTGACCTGGCTCGGGAACTCGACGAAGTCGCGGAAGACGGCCGTCCCTGCGAAGTGCGGGTACCGCGTGCGGGCGAACAGCCCGTGAAGCGCGTGCCCGAACTCGTGGAACAGAGTGGTGACCTCGTCGAGGGTCAGCAGAGTCCGCTGTCCCTCCCCGGGGTCCGAGACGTTGAGGTTGTTCACCACGACGGGCGCTGATCGACGCAGCTCGGAGGGTGTCACGATGGAGTTCATCCATGCTCCGCCGCGCTTCGTGTCGCGTGTGTAGAGATCGAGGATGTAGAGCCCCAGACCCGTGCCGTCCTCTTCGAAGACCTCGAAGACCCGGGCGTCGGGATGGTAGGCCACGAGGTCGTGGCGCTCGGTGAAGGTGATGCCGTAGAGCGCGGTGGCGGCTGCGAAGACGCCGTCGCGCAGCACGCGCTCGGCCTCGAACCAGGGGCGCAGTCCTGCCGTGTCGATGTCCAGCTGCGTCGCGCGCACCTGCTCGGTGGCATAGGCCCAATCGTGCGCCGCCAGGTCCGTGATGCCGGAGACCTGTGCGCGTTCCGCCTTCTCCGCAGCGGCGTTGCGGGATGCGGGTTCGGCCAGGCGGTGCAACAGTGCGGCGACGGCTTCGGGAGAACCGGCGGTCTGATCGGCGGTGACCGCGGCCGCATGCGTCGGGAAGCCGAGAAGCGCCGCCCGCTCCGCCCGCAGGCGCACGATCTCGCGCACCGTCGCACTGTTGTCGTTGTCGCCGCCGCGCCCACCCCGGCCGCGCGAGGCATTCATGATGCGCTCGCGCAGCGGGCGGTCGGCGAGCGATGCCAGCCACGGGTGGCCCGTGAACAGCGGGAGCGTGATCAGCCAGCCGTCCAGACCGCGCTGCTCGGCCGCTCTGGCTGCGGCGGACCGTTCGCCTGCCGCGATCCCCTCCAGCTCCCGCTCGTCGCTCACGTGCACCGCGAGCTCGTTCGTGTCGGAGAGCAGGTGCTTCTCGAACGTGGTGGTCAGTGTCGACAGCCGCGTGTTGATCTCGACGAGACGCCGCTTGTCGTCGGGGGAGAGGCCGGCGCCGGCAAGGGTGAGTTCGCGGAAGGTGCGCGTCAGCAGTCGGAGCGACTCCGCATCCAGATCCAGAGTGTCACGCGCCTCGTGCAGTGCGCTCACCCGCGCGTAGAGCCGTTCGTCGAGTCGAATCGCGTCGCCATGAGCGGACAGGAGCGGCGCGAGCTCTTCCTCGATCGCCTGGATGGCCGGAGTGGCGTCCGCCGACGACACGGTGAAGAAGGTCCGACTCACACGGTCGAGCATCTCGCCCGCACGCTCGAGGGCGACGAGCGTGTTCTCGAACGTCGGAGGCGCCGTCTCGGACGCGACCCGCTCGACCTCCGCGCGATGCTGACGAAACGCCTCGTCGAACGCGGGCAGGTAGTGCTCGGGCTCGATCGCGGCGTAGTCCGGAAGCGCGTAGGGAAGAGCGGACGGGGAGAGCAGCGGATTGACGGACGCCATCCGCTCAGACTATCGGCGCCGGAGATCGGAGCCGAGACGGGGTCAGGCGAACTCGTCGTCGACGTCGTGGCGGACGACCGCGGTGCCGTCGGCATCGAGCGACACGATGACGCCCGTGTCGAGTTCCGCGACCGGCCGGCCCTCGAGCCACGTCAGGGTCCAGCGCGGCGTCGGCTGCGACGACCACTGCGACTCGGCGATGGCGGACTCGACGGCGGCGATCTGCTCCCGGAGCGAGGCGGGAACCGAGGCCGGCGGCTCCGTCCTGGCGCTCCAACGTGTGCCGAGCTGCATGTCAGACCTCCTGCGGGGCGAACTCGATGTCGACGACCTGGACCGTCTCGGCCTCGACGATAGCGAGATCCGCGATACGGCCCACGGCCTTGAGATCACCCTCGGCACTCGCTAGGGCGGCGGCGATGGCCGAGGGTGCTCCGAGGGTCAGACGCGCGATCGGGGTCTTCTGCGAAGCCTTCGCCTCGGTCTTGGCCCGTCGGATGGCGATGAGAGCGGAACTGGCCGCTGTGAGCACGGCACGGTCGCCGGCTTCGGCATCCCCGTCGTCCGCGGTGAGCGGCTCGGGCCACGGCGCGGTGTGCACGGAGCCCTCCTCGAACCACGACCAGGCTTCCTCCGTCGCGAAGGAGAGCACGGGGGCGAGGAGGCGCAGCAGCGTCGACAGGGCCGTGCGCAGCGCCAGCGCCGCCGATGCCTGTCCCATGTCGCCCTGGTCGTAGGCGCGCTCCTTGACGAGTTCGAGGTAGTCGTCGCAGAAGGTCCAGAAGAACGATTCCGTGATCTCCAGGGCCCGCGCGTGGTCGTACGCCTCGAAGGCCGCCGTCGCGTCGCGCACGACACGATCGAGCGTGGCGAGCATCGCCGCATCCAGCGCGTGGGTGACCTGGGCGCCCTCGGGCACGGGGAACGACAGCACGAACTTCGCCGCGTTGAGCACCTTGATCGCCAGGCGTCGGCCGATCTTCACCTGGGTCGGGTTCTGCGGATCGAACGCGGCGTCCGCGCCGAGCCGGCTCGACGCGGCCCAGTAGCGCACCGCGTCGGTGCCGTGCTGATCCAGGATGTCGGCAGGCGTGACGACGTTGCCCTTCGACTTCGACATCTTCTTGCGGTCGGGGTCGACGATGAAGCCGCTGATGGCCGCATCCGTCCACGGTGCGCGGTCATCCTCGAGGGCGGAGCGCACCATCGTGGAGAACAGCCAGGTGCGGATGATGTCCTGGCCCTGCGGGCGCAGGTCGAACGGTGCGACGAGGTCCCACAGTTCCTCGTCGCGCTGCCAGCCGCCGGCCAGCTGCGGCGTGAGCGACGAGGTCGCCCACGTGTCGAAGATGTCCTTCTCGCCCTCGAAGCCGCCGGGCACGCCACGCTGCGACTCGTCGTAGCCGGGCGCAGTGTCGGTCGTCGGGTCGACGGGCAACGCTGCGATGTCGGCCGTGATGACGCCGCCCTCGACACGCTCGCCGTTCTCGTCCAGGGGATACCACACCGGGATCGGGACACCGAAGAACCGCTGACGGCTGATGAGCCAGTCGCCCGTGAGCCCGTTGGTCCAGTTCTCGTAGCGCACGCGCATGAAATCGGGATGCCACTGCATGCCCGCACCGAGCGCGAGCAGCTTCTCGCGGAAGGCCTCATCGCGGGCGCCGTTGCGCAGGTACCACTGTCGGGTCGAGACGATCTCGAGGGCCCGGTCGCCCTTCTCGTAGAACTTCACCGGGTGGTTGAAGGGCTTCGACACGTCCAGGAGCTCGCCCGATGCCTCCAGGAGCTCGACCATCTTCTTCTTGGCGCTGAAGACGGTGAGTCCCGCCAGCTCCGCGTAGGCGGCCTTCGCCGCATCCGTGTCGAGGGCGGCAGGTGCGTCGGGGAGGACGCGGCCGTCCTTGCCGAGGATCGTGCGGTTGGGCAGATCCAGCTCCCGCCACCAGATGATGTCGGTGACGTCGCCGAAGGTGCAGACCATCGCGATGCCCGATCCCTTGTCCTGCTGCGCCAGCGGGTGGGCGAGCACCGGCACCTCGACGCCGAACACGGGCGTGCGCACCGTCTGGCCGAAGTACGGCTGGTACCGCTCGTCGTTGGGGTTGGCCACCAGGGCGACGCACGCCGCGAGCAGCTCGGGGCGGGTGGTCTCGATGTGGATGTCGCCCGAGCCGTCGGTCTTGTGGAAGGCGAGGCGATGATAGGACGCCTGCTGTTCGCGGTCCTCCAACTCGGCCTGCGCGATGGCGGAGCGGAAATCGATGTCCCACAGCGTGGGCGCGAGAGCCTGGTACGCCTCGCCGCGCTCGAGGTTGCGGAGGAATGCCAGCTGGCTCGTGCGGATCGTCTCGTTCGAGATCGTGCGGTAGGTCTGGGTCCAGTCGACGGAGAGACCGAGCTGGCGGAACACGGCCTCGAAGGCCTTCTCGTCTTCGAGGGTCAGCTCTTCGCACAGGTCGATGAAGTTGCGGCGGCTGATCGGCACCTGATCTGCCGGCTTCAGGCTCTTCGCGTCACCGCGGAACGGCGGAGTGAAGTCGGGGTCGTACGCAAGGGAGGTGTCGCAGCGGACGCCGTAGTAGTTCTGCACACGCCGCTCGGTCGGCAGCCCGTTGTCGTCCCATCCCATGGGGTAGAAGACGGTCTTGCCGCGCATCCGCTCGAAGCGCACCTTCACGTCGGTGTGCGTGTAGCTGAACACATGACCGATGTGCAGGGAGCCGGATGCGGTCGGCGGGGGCGTGTCGACCGAGAAGACGCCGCCGCGGCCGGAGGTCTTCGCGGCCTCCCTATCGAAGAGGTACGTGCCCTCGGCGGACCAGGTCCGGTCCCACTTGGCTTCGAGGCCCTCGAGTGCGGGCTTGTCGGGAATGGCCATGGGTGTCTCCTCGATATGTGCGGCACCGTGTGAGCGTGCCTGAGTGTGGGGTGCGGTAAGTCTACCGGGCGCTGAGGTGCCGCATCCGAGAGGGGATGCGGCACGTCAGCGCGGGAGCAGCGCCGCAGGCTTCAGGCCCGATCGTGGAGGGTGATCCGGTACCCGTCCGGGTCGGCGAAGGTGAAGGTCAGTCCGAACGGACCCTCGACGGGCGCCGAGACGATGGTGTGTCCTGCGGCGACCAGACCGTCGTGGATCTCCTGCACCCCGGTCGCGTGCAGCCAGACGGCCGTGCCGATGCCCGGCTGATCGACGCCCGAGAGGTCGGTCTCGGGAAGGAGGTCTCGGAGCGCGAACGCGATGGGCGTCGTCGCGAACACGACAGCATGCGGGGGGCCGGCGGGGGAGCGCACGAGTCCGAGGTGGGTTTCGTAGAAGGCCTGCGATGCATCGAGATCGCGTACCTGGAGGGAGATGAAGTCGGGGCCGGTGACGGGCATGGGAGCTCCTCGATTGATGTCAGATAACTGACATGCAACCTATGTCAGAATACTGACATGAGTCAACCCGGAGCGCAGATCGACCTCGACACGTCGCTCGGCTACCTCGTCAAGCAGGCGGCGAGCGCGCTGCGCGTCGCGATGGAGGACGTGCTCCGGCCGCTCGGCATGACGATCACGCACTACTCGTGCCTGGAACTGCTCGCGCAGCGACCCGGCTCGACCAACTCGGAGCTGGCCCGGGGCACGTTCGTGACGCGTCAGTCTATGAACGTGCTGCTGCAGGCGCTCGAGCGCGACGGCGAGGTCGTCCGCCCCGCCGATGCCGCCGTCGGCAAGGCGCTTCCCACGCGGCTGACCCCGTTGGGGCGGCGACGCCTCGACGAAGCCAGCGCGGCGGTGCGTTCGATCGAGGCTCGGATGCTGTCGGGACTGACCGACGCCGAGCAGTCCGCCGCGTTCGCCGCCCTGACGAGCATGGTGCACTCTCTGCAGGCCGCGCCCGACACTTCCGCCTAGGAAGTGCCTCGCGCCTCGGCGCGATCGATCGAGAAGCCCAAGTGAGGCATGTCCACCCCTCGGTAGTGCGTGGTGAAGGCACGGCGTACCCGCATCCCGAGCCGGATGGCGACGTTCATGGAGGCGATGTTCGTGCTGCGGACCTTCGCCCAGACGGCGTCGACCCCGAGTTCGTCGAACGCCCAGTCGCGGCAGGCGGATGCGGCTTCCACAGCGAAGCCCCGATGCCACTGGTCGCGGCGGAAGAGATAGCCCACCTCGTGCACCTCGTCGGCTTCGATCCGCTGCCGGGTGATGCCCGCCTGGCCGATCATGTCGCCGGCGTGCGTGACTGCCCAAAGGCCGAAGCCGTCTTCCGCATAGCGGCGTAGCTGCCCGGTGAGCCAGGCACGGATCTCCTCCTCGTCGAAGGCGCCCTCATAAGCGGTCATGGTGATCTCATCGCTCAGGATCGCTCGCAGTGCAGGAAGATCATCCTCGGTCATCGGGCGCAGCGTCAGCCGGTCGGTCGCGATATGCACGCATCCATCTTCGTCGACCTGGATCCACCTCTCGGCGCGCTAGAATCGCGGGTACACGCACAGATCCGGCCATCACCGGGGAGCTCTCGGAAGAACGGCGTTCGCGCCCAGTAGAACCGAGCGGGGCAGGCCCGTCATCGCCGCAGTGAAAGTGGTCGGGGTCCTTTCTCCGGCAAGCAGGGTGGTACCGCGGCTACGGCCGTCCCGGCAGGAAGAGTTCTTTGACCCCTGCGAGATGACGATGACCTACCCCCGTTCCTCGGCCTTCGGGCCCGCTGCCGACGTCACGCCGAGCCCGCGCTTCCCCGAGATCGAGCGCGAGGTGCTCGACTTCTGGTCCGCCGACGACACCTTCCGTGCATCCATCGCTCAGCGCGAGGGCGCCGACGAGTGGGTCTTCTACGACGGCCCCCCGTTCGCCAACGGTCTGCCGCACTACGGGCACCTGCTCACCGGGTACGCCAAGGACCTCTTCCCGCGCTTTCAGACCATGCGGGGCAAGAAGGTCGATCGCGTCTTCGGCTGGGACACCCACGGACTCCCCGCCGAGCTGGAGGCGATGAAGCAGCTCGGTATCACCGAGAAGGACGAGATCGAGCGGATGGGAGTCGCGACCTTCAACGCGAAGGCCCGCGAATCCGTGCTGGCGTACACGCACGAGTGGCAGGACTACGTCACCCGTCAGGCGCGATGGGTGGACTTCGAGCGCGGCTACAAGACGCTCGACACCGGATACATGGAGTCCGTCCTCTGGGCGTTCAAGAGCCTGTGGGACAAGGGTCTCGCGTACGAGGGGTATCGGGTGCTGCCGTACTGCTGGCGTGACGAGACGCCGCTGTCGAGCCACGAGCTGCGCATGGACGACGACGTCTACAAGATGCGCCAGGATCCCTCTGTCACGGTCACGTTCCCGCTCGTCGGCGCGAAGGCCGAGTCCCTCGGACTCACCGGGGTGCGCGCACTCGCCTGGACGACGACGCCGTGGACGCTTCCCACCAACCTCGCGCTCGCGGTCGGTCCCGCCATCGAGTACGCCGTGCTGCCGGCCGGTCCCGCGGGCGCCGCCGACGTCCACCGGGCGCCCGACGGAACACCCGACGACGCTCTCGAGACCAGCGCGCACCGCTATCTGCTCGCTGCGGACCTCGTCGGCGCGCACGCGAAGGATCTCGGCTACGACTCGCCGGATGCGGCGCGCGACGCCGTGGAGCGCCGGATCCTCGGCGCGGAGCTGTCGGGTGTGTCCTACGACCGCCTGTTCGACTACTACGCGGACGCCGAGACGTGGGGCACCCAGGATGCCTGGCGCATCCTGGTCGACGACTACGTCACGACCACCGACGGCACCGGCATCGTCCACCAGGCGCCGGCATACGGTGAGGACGACAAGCGCCTCGCGGATGCGGCAGGCCTGCCGACCATCGTCAGCCTCGACGACGGCGGACGGTTCCTGCCGCAGGTCTCCGACGTCGCCGGCGAACTGTGGCTCGATGCGAATCGTCCCCTCATCCGCCTGCTGCGCCAGGAGGGCCGTCTGCTGCGCGAGGCCAGCTATGAGCACTCGTACCCGCACTGCTGGCGCTGCCGGAACCCCCTCATCTACAAGGCTGTCTCCAGCTGGTTCGTGCGGGTCACCGACATCAAGGAGCGCCTGGTCGAGCTCAACGAGCAGATCACGTGGGCACCCGAGAACGTGAAGCACGGCCAGTTCGGCAAGTGGGTCGAGGGAGCGCGCGACTGGTCGATCAGCCGCAACCGCTACTGGGGATCGCCCATCCCGGTGTGGAAGAGCGACGACCCCGCCTACCCGCGCATCGACGTGTACGGCTCGTTCGAGGAGCTCGAGCGCGACTTCGGTCGCCTGCCCCGCGACCCCGAGGGCAACGTCGACCTGCACCGCCCTTACATCGACGAGTTGACCCGGCCCAACCCGGACGACCCGACGGGTGTCTCGACCATGCGGCGGATCGAGGACGTCTTCGACGTCTGGTTCGATTCGGGCTCCATGCCCTACGCCCAGGTGCACTACCCGTTCGAGAACCGCGAGTGGTTCGACACCCACGCACCGGCCGACTTCATCGTCGAGTACATCGGGCAGACGCGCGGCTGGTTCTACGTCATGCACGTGCTCTCGGGCGCGCTCTTCGACCGACCGGCCTTCACCGGCGTCTCCTGTCACGGCATCGTCCTCGGCAGCGACGGGCAGAAGATGTCGAAGTCGCTGCGCAACTACCCGGACGTCAGCGAGGTCTTCGACCGCGACGGCTCCGACGCCATGCGGTGGTTCCTCATGTCGAGTTCGGTGCTGCGCGGCGGCAACCTCGTGGTGACCGAGGAGGGCATCCGAGCGGGAGTCCGCGAGTTCCTGCTGCCGCTGTGGAACACGTGGTACTTCTTCGCGACCTACGCCAATGCGGCCGGCGGGCCCGACGGCTCCGGGTACGAGGCGAGATGGCGGACGGACTCCACCGATGTCCTGGACCGCTACATCCTCGCCCTCACCGGCGACCTCGTGCGCGATGTCGCGGCGGATCTCGAGGTGCTCGATTCGACGACGGCGGCCGCGCGCCTGCGTGACTTCGCCGAGGTGCTCACGAACTGGTACATCCGTCGTTCTCGCGACCGCTTCTGGGTCGGCGTCGGCGACGACGCCCGCTCGACGGAGGCTTTCGACACGCTCTACACGGTGCTCGAGACGCTGACACGTGTCGCGGCACCGCTCATCCCGCTCGTGGCCGAACGCGTCTGGCAGGGGCTCACCGGTGGTCGCAGCGTGCACCTGACCGACTGGCCCGATGCCTCCGCATTCGCCGACGCCGCCGACATCCGCGAGGCGATGGATGCGGTGCGTGAGGTCTCCTCGGTCGCCAACGCCCTGCGCAAGCGCGAGGGCAAGCGCGTGCGCCTGCCGCTGCCGCTGCTGACCGTCGTCGTGCCGCACGCCGGCGCGCTCGGACAGTTCGACGACATCCTGCGCGACGAACTCAACGTGAAGGCGATCGAACTGGTCGATCTCGGCGAGCACACCGCGACGGACTACGGCATCACGCACCGTCTCACGGTGAACGCGCGCGCCGCGGGACCTCGACTCGGAAAGCTCGTGCAGCAGGTCATCCGCGCCGCGAAGGACGGTGACTGGTCCGAGCGCGACGGCGTCGTGACGGCCGGCGGCATCGCGCTCGAGCCCGCGGAGTACGACCTCGTCTTCGAGACCAGCGGGCGCCCGGAGGGCGAGGCGCTCGCCGTCCTCGGCGGCGGCGGCTTCGTGCTGCTGGCGACCGCGACGACGCCCGCCCTCGAGGCCGAAGGTCTGGCGCGCGACGTCATCCGCGCCGTGCAGGACACGCGCAAGGCCGCCGGCTTCGAGGTCAGCGACCGCATCCGGCTGGTCCTGACGTTCGCGGATGCGGCCGACGCCGACGCCGTCGCGTCGGCCTTCGATGCGGCGGACGTGGCGGGGGAGACGCTGGCGCTTCAGGTGCTGGTGGCGGGCGCGGACGGCGCCGAACGCGTCCGACGGGCGGTCGACGGCGACGGTGTCGAGCACACCGGAGAGTTCGCCGCGGGGGCGTACGCGAACGCGGGTGCGTTCACGGTGGGCGTCGCACGAGTGGAGGTCGCACGATGAGCGGTACCGAGAGCGAGCGCAACCGCGCGGATGCGGTCTACGCGGCGCTGCTGGAGCGGCAGGGCGAGCAGTGGGTGCAGCCGCGCATCGAGCGCACGCGCCGCGTGCTCGAACTGCTGGACGATCCGCAGCGCACGTACCGTGTCGTCCACGTGACGGGCACGAACGGGAAGACGTCCACGAGTCGGCTGATCGAGAGCCTGCTGCGGACCATGGGCCTGCGTACCGGGCTGTTCACGAGCCCGCATCTGGAGCGTTTCACCGAGCGCATCATGGTCGACGGCGAACCGATCGCGGATGCCGCGGTCGTCGAGGCGTGGGAGGAGATCCTCCCCTTCATCGAGCTGGTGGACGCAGAGCTCGTCGCCGAGGGCGGTGCCCGGCTCACCTTCTTCGAGGTGCTGACGGTGCTGGCATTCGTGGCGTTCTCCGATGCGCCCGTCGACGTGGCCGTCATCGAGGTCGGCATGGGCGGCGAGTGGGACTCGACGAACACCGCCGACGGCGACGTCGCGGTCATCGCTCCCGTCGGGATGGACCACGCCGACCGGCTCGGTGACACGATCGAGAAGATCGCCCGTGTGAAGGCCGGGATCATCAAGCAGGACGCTGCGGTCGTCTCCGCCGCGCAGGAGCCGGAGGTCGACCGCGTGCTGCGCGAGGCCGCCGCCTCTCGGGGAGCGACGATCGCCGTCGAAGGAACCGATTTCGCGCTGCGGTCCTATCGCCTTGCCGTCGGGGGCCAGCTCCTGGACGTGCAGGGCCTGGCCGGTGAGTACACAGAGCTGTATCTGCCGCTCTACGGAGAGCACCAGGGTCGCAACGCCGCCCTGGCGATCGCCGCCGTCGAGTCCCTCGTCGGTGCGGGCTCCCAGTCGCTCGCCCCCGACGTCGTGACCGACGGCCTCGGTCAGGCGACCTCGCCCGGACGCCTCCAGCTGGTGGGCGCGCATCCGACGGTCGTCGTCGATGCGGCGCACAACCCGCACGGGGCCACGGCTCTCGTCGAGGCACTGCGCGGATCGTTCGACTTTGACGAGTGGGGCGTCGTGCTCGGCGTCCTCGGCGACAAGGACGCAGAGGGCATCGTCGCTGCCCTCGCCCCCGTCGCGGCACACGTGTTCGCCACCGCTCCCGACTCCGAGCGCGCGAACGACGCCGACACGATCGCGGACCTCGTCGAGGCGCAGGGTCTGCGCGTGACCGTCCACGCCGACCTCGCGGATGCGGCCGAGGCCGCCCGGGAGTGGGCCGCCGCATCCGATCGACGTGCCGTGGTCATCGCCGGCTCCGTCGTGCTGGCGGGAGAGGCGCTCGCTCTCGCGGAGGCCGAGGCGTGGAAGGACGGGTGGTCGGCGTGAGCGGCAAGCGTCCGCCGCGGGTGCGGCGCCAGCGCGGTGCGCAGGAGTCCCTCGCGCAGGTCGTGCTCGGTTTCGAGACGATCGTCGTCTTTCTCGCGTGGCTCGTGATCTACGGCCTGAAGTCCACCCCCGACGGTGTCGAGCCGTGGTGGGCGATCGTGGTGGGCTCCGTCTTCGCCGTCGTGATGGTCGCCGCGAGCGGCGTCGTACGCTGGCGATGGGGGATCGCGCTGGGATGGGTGCTGCAGGTGCTGCTCGCCGCGTCGGCGATCCTCGAGCCCGCCATTCTGCTTGTCGCGTTCATTTTCGGTGGCATGTGGGCGTATGCGACGATCAAAGGAGCATCGCTGGACCGCCGCAACGCGCGTCTGGCCGCCGCATCCGCGACTGCGAACGGAGACTGACCCACCATGGCCATCGAAGAAACCCTCGTCCTCGTCAAGCCGGACGGTGTGGCCCGCGGGCTCACCGGCGCGATCCTCGCGCGTATCGAGGCGAAGGGCTACGCGCTCGTCGACCTGCGCCTGGTCGAGCCCGACCGGGAGCGCCTCGAGCAGCACTACGCCGAACACGAGGGCAAGCCGTTCTACGAGCCCCTCGTCGAGTTCATGATGTCCGGTCCGTCGGTGGCGATCCGCCTCGCCGGAGACCGTGTCATCGAGGGGTTCCGTTCCCTCGCCGGAACGACCGACCCCACGACCGCCGCTCCCGGCACGATCCGTGGCGACTTCGGCCGCGACTGGGGTCTCAAGGTGCAGCAGAACCTCGTGCACGGCAGCGACAGTCCCGAGTCCGCCGCGCGCGAGCTCGGTATCTGGTTCGGCTGACCATCACCCCCACGACGAAGCCCGTCCCTCGAGCGAGGGGCGGGCTTCGTCGTGGAAGGACTCAGTCGATGATGCTGTTCACCTTGTCCCAGTCCAGCACGATTCCCAGGGGGCCGTCGCTCGCGCTCACACGCGCCGGTGCTCCGAGGGACTGCGCAGGGCCGTCCAGGTCCACGAAGGCACTGTCGTCCGCGTTGCGCAAGGAGAAGTCAAGCTTGTCTCCGCCGAGCGTGTTGTTGGCTCGGATGATCTGGAGCATCTCCCTGAGGTCGTCCGGTGACACATCGTCGCGCGAGGACGTCCCGCCGACATTGAGCACGACGGCGAAGCCGTCGGTGCTCCGACTCGCCCACACGTCGGAGAGTCCGAGGTCTGCGGACTCCAGCGCCGCCGGAATCTTCTCCTCGTACGACGAATCGGGCGGCGGTGCCGCGAAGCATCCCGACAGAGCTGCCGGAACAGCGACGACCGCGGCCATGGCCGCCGTCACGCGGCGCAGAAACCTCGAGCGCATGGCGCCCCCCTCTCAGTGCCGTCCGACCGGTCGACGATGGTGAACAGGATCATCGACCCTCGGAAGCGGTGAACATGCTGTGCTCGACCACCTCTCCCGTGAGCAGGTCGAGTCCCGGAGGCGCGGTGCCGTAGATCTCCCGGTACTGCGCCTCCCATGCGGCCACGGAGTTGGTGTAGTTGTCGTTGTTGTGCGCCTCGATCGGGTTGCTCATCGGGGGCAGGATCACGCGGTTGACATTCGTCCCCGTCGCGCCGGAGACGTTGCCGTCGAGCATCGGCACCGCGTCGTTGGAGTGCTGGAACGCGTAGACGGGGATGTTCGGCGGGATGTTGAACGTGTCGATCGGAGAACCGTTGGTCACGACGCCGACCGTGTTGTACGGGAAGGTCGGGTCCGAGGCGAGGTTGGCCGCCATGATCCCGCCCTGGCTGAATCCGGTGAGCACGACGTCGTCTCCGGGGGAGATGCCCGCGTCCTTCATCGCTTCCAGCACAGCGCGCTCGTAGACGGTCTTGAACGCCGGATTGTCCATCATCAGTGCGACGTTCGAGTCGCGATCGTTGAGCGCGCCCGTGTCTCCCATCAGCTGCCAGTCCTGGGTGGAGGGCAGCGAGACGACCCAGTGCTCCTTGCCGTCCGGGCCGACCACGCGCTTGATGTCGATGACGGAGGCGTCCTCGCCGCCCATGCGGTCGGTGGTGCCGTTGACCGACACGAGATCGGAGAGGGAGTCCAGGCTCCTGACCCCCTGGGCCTCCTCCCACGCCTTGCGCTGCTCCTCCGTCATGTTCGCCGGATCGAGCTCCTCGACGTCGGCGTCCTTCTGCAGGAAGTTCTCGCCGGCGCCGCCCAGAATGGAGCCGACCAGGCTTCCGGCGAGCGGACCGAGCGGGCCGAACGCGGTGCCCAGCACGGAGCCGATCGTGCCGCCGATGGCCGGCAGCATCTGCGCGATGATCTCCTGCAGTTCGGCGAGTGCTTCTGCGACGAGCGGCATCAGACGCTGGATGAGCGACGCGAGCGCGAAGAGGGCCTCGAGCAGGTCGTTGACCAGGCGGGATCCCGCCTGGACCAGTTCGTACGCCGACTCTGCGAAGTTCTTGATCCGGTCGGCCGCCTCGAAGGGGTTCAGCGTGAAGGAGAAGAGCTCGTCGGCAAAGCGCGACAGGCGCACCAGGAGATCGCAGACGAAGGAGCGGGTGGCATCGACGATGCGGGCGGCGAGTCGGAGGGCGCCGGCCGTCGCCGAGGTCCACTCGGCCGCGTCGGTCGCGATGACGGAGAGATCCTCGTATCGCTCACGGAGCGCACGCACGGTCCGGCCGTCCAACTCGGCCAGCGCGTTCCGCGCGCTCGTGAACTGCGGGGCGAGCTGCGCGAGCTCGCTTGCGGAGTCCTCCCACGTCGCGGCGAAGCCGGCCACCTCGGCGGAGTTGCCCAAGAGCTGGTCGAACAGCTCCCTCAGCGGCTGGACGTACTGCAGCAGGAGTCCCGCGAAGCCGGGGATCTGCGCGCACGCGTCGCCTCCGGGGCCGGATGCGGGAACGCCGCCCGCCCAGCTGCCGCTGCGGATCTCTCCGGCGATCGCTGCGGCGCCGCTCACGACTCGTCTCCCTTGTTGAATGCGTCGACGGCGTCCTCTTCGAGCGCCGAGAAGGCCTTGAGTGCCGTCTCAGCGCCGTCGGCCATCTTGTCGGTGAGTTCGCGAGCGCTGTTCAGCAGCTCGCGGGAACGGCCGGCGAGCGCCTGCACGGCGGGCACGAGGATGCCCTGACTCAGCAGGCCGAATGCGTCGCCGGACAACGGCGCGTCGACCGCGCCGGACACCGTGGAGAACGTGCTCGATGCCTCGCGAAGGGTGGTCACCTGCGACTTGAGGATCTCGCCGTCGAGGACGATGCGCTGGTTCGCCGCCCCGCTCACGATGCCGCTCCCAGCGCCCGCGCGCTCTCGAGGTCGATCTGCGAATAGCCGTCTGCGAGCGCCGAGAGCGCCGCACAGATCTTGCGGACCGCCTCCGTTCGGCTCTCGAGCGCGTCCGAGAAACGCAGGCGCGAAGCGTCGAATGCGATCTGCGCCTCGCCTGACCATTCGGCGCGAAGCGTCTTCGCGTCCTCATCGAGCCGTTCGAGGATGTCGTCGATCGCCTGGGCTGCGGTCCGGATGTTGGTGGCCGCGTCTGCGAGGCGGATGGGGGTGACGGTCAGCTGATCCAGCATCGTGTCACCGCAGATCCGTGCCGGCGCCGAACTGGGCCTGCACCTGCTCGCGTGTCTGTGCGAGGAGAGGGGAGTCCGCTCCCAGCGAGTCCGCCATGCGCGCCAGGGCGGCGTCGGCCGCGGCGCGCTGCGCCTCGCGTACGGTGTCGGTCACGAGTCGTGACAGGGTTCGGGCGTCGAGGTCGAACGCTTCGGCCGCGATGTCGATCTGTTCGACGGCCCCACCGGCGCGGGCCGTGACGGTGACCTCGCGACCGACGGAGTTGATGCTCGCCCGCGCGTCACGGACGTCGTCGGCCATGCGGGCCGCGTCGTGGGCCGCGGTGCGCGCCCTCTCGGTCTGTGCGATCACTCGCATCCGCGCCGCTTCGAGTGCGGCCAGGCTGTCTGCTTCCAGTGACATCGAGTTCCCTCCCCTGACTCGCCATCACCCTAGCGAGCCGGAGAAGTTCGTCGGGAACCCTTGTGGACAGCGCTCCGATCAGACAAGCGTCGCGAGCACGTGCAACCGGGTTTCCGCCATCACCGCGATGATCGCGAATGCGACGACCGTCATCAGCGGCACCCAGGCCGCGAGGGAACCGGCGACGTCACGAACCCGCGCGCTGACGGGGATGGAGCCGTTGCGCAGCACGTGCAGTGTCACCGCGAAGAACGAGGGGATCGTCACCGACCAGGTGACCATGCACCAGGGGCACAAGGTTCCGAGGGAGAAGATGCTCTGCGCGATCAGCCAGCACACGAAGGCGAAAGCGAAGGCCATGCCGGCCCAGAACGCCAGCCAGAACCATCGGTTGAAGCGTGCGCCCGCGAGAACGGCCGCGCCGACCACGACGGGCGCGACCCAACCGGTCAGGCCCAGAATCGGGTTGGGGAATCCGAACACGCTGCCCTGCCACGACTGAAGGTTGGCTGTGCACTGGACGAGGACGCTGAAATCGCAGGATGCCGTGGCGTTCGGGTCGGCGAGAAGGTGGAAGCGCTCGACCGTGAGCGAGAACGCTGCGATCCAGCCGACGACTCCGGCGACGATGAGCCAGACGGCCAGAGCGATCGGGCGTGCGGGAGCCTGGGAGTCGGACATGTTCGGATTATGGCACCGCGTTCTCATGCACGCGCTGAGGGTGACGACGGGCCGGGCATCGCGCCTGACGCGGATCGGCGCCGGAAGTGCGATAATGGCTGTCGATGCTCTGCGCGGCCGCGCTGCGCGGGTCATCGACGCAGACTTCGGGCAATGACCGCCCGCGCAGCCCGTGCCGTGTGCCGGCTGCAGACCGAATGAGCCGACGGCACCGCTGGTGCGGCGCCGCACGAGATTTTGCCGGGCGACGCGCGGTGTCGCCCCGGTGAGGAGTACGCCGGTGAAGGCCGATGACGCAAACCAGTCCGATGATCGCAATGAGCAGGGCGACGAGCAGCTGACGTTCCCCGTGGACGAGCCCGCACCCGCGGCAGAGGAGCCCGCGCTCGGCGATGTCTCGCAGACAGCCGACGCGCCTCAAGACCCTGCGCCGGTGGGTGGCACCGACGCCGACGCTGTGGCCGAGCCCGTGGTCGAACAGGCCACCGAGGCGCCGGGGACGTCCGCCGACGAGGCCCCGGCCACTGACGATGCGCCCGAGTCGGTGACGGATGACCCGACCGCGACTGCGGCTGAGCCCGCATCCGATGATGTCGCCGGTGTCGAGGAGCCCGCCGCGATCGCCGAGCAGGAGCCCGAGGAGCCCGAGCAGAAGCCCGGCCCCGTCACGGCGGTCTCGCTCGGACTTCTTCCCGAGGTCTTCGTGTCGGCCGTCTCCACACAGCTGCATTTCTACGCACCCGAGATCGTGGCACTGCCCGCCCTTCCCGAGCCGGAGGACGAGGACGCACCGTCCTCATCGAGCCGTCGTCGCGGTCGCCGACGTGGCTCCGAGCGCGACGGTGGCGACAACGGGGAATCCGCCCGCGCACCGCGTCAGCGGGCCGTGGAGGTCATCACCGAGCCGCAGCGCATCAAGGGCTCGACCCGGCTCGAGGCCAAGAAGCAGCGCCGCCGCGACGGTCGTGATGCCGGACGCCGTCGCCCCGTGGTCACGGAGGCGGAGTTCCTCGCGCGTCGCGAGGCCGTCGACCGCGTGATGGTCGTCCGCTCGAAGAACGGCCGCATCCAGATCGCCGTGCTCGAGGACAACGTGCTCGTCGAGCATTACGTGGCCCGCAACCAGGACGCGTCGCTCATCGGGAACGTGTACCTCGGTCGCGTGCAGAATGTGCTTCCGAGCATGGAAGCCGCCTTCGTCGACATCGGTCGCGGGCGCAACGCCGTGCTCTACTCGGGCGAGGTCGACTGGGATGCGGTGGAAACCGGCAACCAGCCGCGACGCATCGAGCTGGCGCTCAAGAGCGGCGACAAGGTCCTCGTGCAGGTCACGAAGGACCCCGTCGGTCACAAGGGCGCTCGCCTCACGAGCCAGATCTCGCTTCCGGGCCGGTACCTCGTGTATGTCCCCGGGGGTGCGATGAACGGGATCTCCCGCAAGCTGCCCGACACCGAGCGCGCGCGCTTGAAGCGCATCCTCAAGGAAGTCCTGCCGGAGTCGGCCGGTGTCATCGTCCGCACCGCGGCCGAAGGCGCGACCGAGGAGCAGCTGACGCGCGACGTGCAGCGCCTCACCGCGCAGTGGGAGCACATCAGCCGTCAGAACGAGTCCGTCCAAGCGCCTGCGCTGCTGCACTCCGAGCCGGACCTGCTCGTGAAGATCGTCCGCGACGTGTTCAACGAGGACTTCACGAAGATGCTCATCCAGGGCGAGGAGGCACAGCACACCATCGAGGGTTACCTCGAGGCCGTCGCCCCCGACCTCCTGGAGCGCGTCGAGCGGTACGAGGGCGGGGGAGACCCGTTCGACGACTTCCGCGTCACGGAACAGATCGAGAAGGCGCTCGACCGCAAGGTCTGGCTGCCCTCGGGCGGTTCGCTCGTGATCGACCGCACCGAGGCCATGACGGTCGTCGACGTCAACACCGGTAAGTTCGTCGGCTCCGGCGGAAACCTCGAGGAGACCGTCACCAAGAACAACCTCGAGGCCGCGGAGGAGATCGTCCGCCAGCTGCGCCTGCGCGACATCGGCGGCATCATCGTCGTCGACTTCATCGACATGGTGCTGGAGTCCAACCGCGACCTCGTGCTGCGCCGTCTCATCGAGTGTCTGAGTCGCGACCGCACGAAGCACCAGGTCGCCGAGGTCACCTCTCTCGGTCTCGTGCAGATGACCCGCAAGAAGCTGGGTCTCGGTCTGCTCGAGACCTTCAGCGAGGCCTGCGAAGTCTGCGCCGGGCGCGGCGTCATCGTCCACCACGACCCTGTCGTCAAGCACCGCGGAGGTGCGGGCAACGGAAACGGGAACGGGAATGGCAACGGCGCCGGCAACAACGGCAACGGGCGCCGCTCGCGGCAGAACACGCCGCCGCAGGCCCCTGCGGGCCAGGCGCACGTCATCACCGCAGGCGTGAAGTCGGCCCTGGCTCAGATCGCCGCGTCCACGATCCACCCTGGTTCCGAGGACGCGATCGTCTCGGACGTCGAGGTCTCAGTCGCAACGGTCGAGGTCGTCGAGCAGGTCGAGGAGCGTCCTCGCGCCAAGCGCAAGAAGCCGCGCCACGAGGCGAAGCCCAAGTCGGAGAAGGAGCTGCTGCTCGATTCCGTCCTGGACGCGCTACCCGAGCCGAAGGCGCCGGGGCAGGGTCGCGGACGTCGCCGCGTGACCACCGCGGCGCTCACCGGCACGCCGGTCGTCCACGTTCCCGACGGCGAATGAGCCCCGTGTCACCGTCCGCGACGTTCGCGGGCGGTGACACGCAGTCCTGAGGTGATCAACGCGCGAACGAGCGTGTGGCCGTCGACGGCGTGTGCCCCCGCGGACACGAGACGCTCATGCGCGTCGTCGGGGACGTCGTAATGATCGAGATCGAAGCCGCGCCGAGGGACGCCGTTGGCAGCGGCGAACGCGTGGAGCTCATCGAGATCGCTGTCGCTGATCAGGTGCGACCACAGGCGACCGTGCGCGGGCCAACGAGGGTCGTCGATGAGGATCGCCATCCGATGATCGTAGGGTGCCGCAGAACACGCGCGGGCGCGCGCGACACGCGCTCCGGCTCCTTTTGCCACCTCGGCCCTCGATCGGGTAAACTCTTCCTTTGGTGCGTCGCCCTATCGCTGGGCACCCGGCTTGACGATGTGCGAGTCGATGCATCACCGGACTTCTCCGCCCCTGGCGGAGTCCCTCCAGACAATCGGAGCCGAGCGCTCCCAAGACGAAACAGGTGTGAAGTGGTTTACGCAGTTGTGCGCGCCGGCGGCCGGCAGGAAAAGGTCGAGGTCGGCACGATCGTCGTCCTCGACCGCCAGCAGGCGAAGATCGGCGAGACCCTCGAGCTGCCGGCCGTCCTGCTCGTCGACGGCGACGCGGTCACGACCGACGCGGCGAAGCTCGCCAAGGTGACGGTCACCGCCGAGGTCCTCGGTGAGGAGCGCGGCCCGAAGATCGTGATCCAGAAGTTCAAGAACAAGACCGGTTACAAGAAGCGCCAGGGTCACCGTCAGGACCTCACGCGCGTCAAGGTCACCGGCATCAAGTAAGTCCAGGAAGAGGCGAAGAAATGGCACACAAAAAGGGCGCGAGCTCGACTCGTAACGGTCGTGACTCGAACGCACAGCGCCTCGGCGTGAAGCGGTTCGGCGGCCAGGTCGTCAACGCGGGCGAGATCATCGTCCGCCAGCGCGGCACGCACTTCCACCCCGGCGCCAATGTCGGCCGCGGTGGCGACGACACGCTGTTCGCATTGTCGGCCGGCGCCGTGCAGTTCGGCACCAAGGGCGGCCGCAAGGTCGTCAACATCGTGGGCGCCGCGGAGTAATCCGCCGTCACACGCAGACGTCGGCGAGGGGCGGGCTTCGGCCCGCCCCTCGCTTCATATCCAGGAGGGCGCACACATGGTCACGTTCGTCGATCGAGTGACGCTTCACCTGCGCGCGGGCAAGGGCGGCAACGGCTGCGTGTCGGTGCGCCGTGAGAAGTTCAAGCCGCTCGCCGGCCCCGACGGCGGCAACGGGGGCAACGGGGGAGACATCATCCTCGTGGCGGACCCGCAGGTGACCACGCTCTTGTCGTATCACCACTCGCCGCACCGCACCGCCGAGAACGGCGGTTTCGGAATGGGCGACAACCGCTCCGGTGCGACCGGCGAGCCCATCGAGCTGCCCGTGCCGGTCGGCACCGTCGTGAAGGACGAGGACGGCACGGTCCTGGCCGACATGGTCGAGCCCGGCATCCGATTCGTCGTGGCACCCGGCGGACGCGGGGGCCTCGGCAATGCGGCCCTCGCGACCACCAAGCGCAAGGCTCCCGGCTTCGCGTTGCTGGGCACCCCGGGGTGGGAAGGCGACGTCCGTCTCGAACTGAAGACCGTCGCGGATGTCGCATTGGTGGGCTACCCCTCCGCCGGCAAGTCGAGCCTGATCGCCGCGGTGTCCGCCGCGCGACCGAAGATCGCCGACTATCCGTTCACCACGCTGCATCCGAACCTCGGTGTCGTGCAGGCCGGCGACGTTCGCTTCACCGTCGCCGATGTGCCCGGCCTCATCGAGGGCGCGAGCGACGGTCGCGGGCTCGGACTCGAATTCCTGCGTCACGTCGAACGCTGCACCGCGTTGGTCCACGTGCTCGACTGCGCCACCCTGGAGCCCGGTCGCGACCCGCTGTCCGATCTCGACGTCATCCTCGCCGAGCTCGCCGCCTACGAGGTCCCCGAGGGTCAGGTTCCGCTTCTTCAGCGCCCGCAGGTCGTCGCGCTCAACAAGATCGACGTTCCCGAGGCGCGTGATCTCGCCGACCTCGTGCGCCCCGATCTCGAGGCTCGCGGCTACCGGGTGTTCGAGATCTCCACGGTGAGCCGTGCGGGTCTGCGCGAGCTGACCTTCGCGCTCGGCGAGATCGTCGAGAAGCACCGTGCCGAGGTCGCGGCTGAGCCCGCGCCCGAACGCATCATCATCCGGCCCAAGGGCTCCGAGAAGGAGTTCTCGGTGCGTGTCGAGGGCGGTACGTACGGCCCGGTCTATCGCGTTCTCGGTGAGAAGCCGGTGCGGTGGGTCCAGCAGACGGACTTCCAGAACGAGGAGGCCGTCGGCTTCCTCGCCGACCGCCTCGACAAGCTCGGCGTCGAAGACGAACTGTTCTGTGCCGGAGCGACACCGGGTGCCACCGTCGTCATCGGCGAGGGCGACAGCGTCGTGTTCGACTGGCATCCGTCTCTGTCGTCGGCCGCGGAACTTATGACGGCTCCTCGCGGCACCGATCCGCGCTTCAACCTCGACGGGCGTCGGACGACCAACCAGCGCCGTGAGCGGTACCACGAGCGTATGGACGCCAAGGCCGCCGCACGCGCCGAGCTGGAGGCGGAGCGCATCCGCGAGGGCGACGAGTGAGCGTGAGTTCGCGCGCCGATCTGCCCGCGGCAAGGCGCCTCGTCGTCAAGGTGGGCTCGTCATCGATCAGCGGTGACAATGCGGCGAACATCCAGCCGCTCGTGGAGGCCCTCGCTGCCGCTCACGGCCGCGGCACGGAGGTCGTCCTGGTCTCGTCGGGCGCGATCGCGACCGGTATGCCCTTCCTCGCGCTCGACGCCCGGCCGTCCGACCTCGCGACGCAGCAGGCCGCCGCTGCGGTGGGCCAGAACATCCTCGTCTATCGCTACCAGGAGGCCTTGCGCCCCTTCGCCGTTGTCGCAGGGCAGGTGCTTCTGACGGCGGGCGACCTCGAGAATCCGACCCACCGCTCCAACGCCCGTCGGGCCATGGAGCGCCTTCTCGGACTGCGCATCCTGCCGATCGTGAACGAGAACGACACGGTCGCCACTCACGAGATCCGCTTCGGCGACAACGACCGCCTCGCCGCGCTGGTGGCCCAGCTCATCAGCGCCGACGCACTCGTCCTGCTCAGTGACATCGCCTGCCTGTACACGCGGCCGCCGGACGAGCCCGGAGCGCGACCGATCGCCGAGGTGCCCTACGGCGACGATCTCGCGGGATACGAGTTCGGGTCCGTCGTCGTCAACAGCGTCGGCACCGGGGGAGCGGCGACGAAGGTCTCGGCGGCGCGGCTCGCCGCCGCGGCCGGTGTGGCCGTTCTGGTGACGAGCATCGACCTCGTCGACTCCGCTCTCGGCGGCGACGAGGTGGGCACGTGGTTCGCACCGAACCCGCATCCGGTGGAGCATCCGTTGACCGGACCGGTCCTGACGCGTCGCTAAACTGAGCGGATGAGTCTGACGACCGTCACCGCAGGCGAGCGGATGCTGCTCGCGAAGACCGCCTCGCGCGAGATCGCACGGCTCTCGGACCCGCAGAAGAGCCGCCTCCTCGATCGCATCGCCGATGCCCTGGAGGCCGCGACGGACGAGATCGTCACCGCCAACGGCGAGGACCTCGATCGCGGGCGCGCGCAGGGCCTGTCCGACGCGCTGCTGGACCGGCTGACCCTCGACGCCGCACGCGTGCACGCCCTGGCGCAGGCGGTGCGCGAGGTCGCGCAGCTGCCGGACCCGGTCGGACGCCTGCTGGAGGAGAAGACCCTCGACAACGGGCTGAACCTTCAGAAGATCTCCGTGCCGTTCGGCGTGGTCGGCTCCATCTACGAGGCGCGCCCCAACGTCACCGTCGATATCGCTGCGCTCGCCCTGCGCTCCGGCAACGCCGTCGTGCTGCGCGGCGGGACCGCCGCCGAACTCAGCAATGCGGCGCTCGTGCAGGCGATGCGCGGCGCACTGGCGGACGAGGGCATCGATCCGGAGGCGATCCAGACGCTCGACGCCTTCGGGCGCGCCGGCGCCACCGAACTCATGCATGCCCGCGGAGTCGTCGACGTGCTCGTCCCCCGGGGCAGCGCGCAGCTCATCGAGACCGTCGTCACCGAGTCCACGGTGCCCGTCATCGAGACCGGTGCCGGCGTCGTGCACGTGTACCTCGACGAGACCGCGCCGCTGGAGCGGGCCGAATCGATCGTGGTGAACGCGAAGGCGCAGCGTCCCAGTGTCTGCAATGCGGCCGAGACGGTTCTGGTGCACCGCGCCGCCGCCGAGCGCGTCGTCGGTCCCGTGGTGACCGCCCTGCAGGCGGCCGGCGTGACGGTGCACGGCGACGAGACGGTGGCGCAGCTCGCGACCGGCGTGGTCGCCGCCGACGAACAGGACTGGAAGGCGGAGTATCTGAGTCTCGACATCGCGATGCGCGTGGTCGACGATCTGGATGCGGCGCTCGACCACATCCGGCGCTACTCGACGCACCACACCGAGTCGATCATCACGGACGACGAGACCAGCGCCGAGCGCTTCCTCGCAGAAGTGGATTCCGCGGTGGTGATGGCGAACGCGTCCACGCGCTTCACCGACGGCGGCGAGTTCGGTTTCGGCGCGGAAGTGGGCATCTCCACCCAGAAGCTCCACGCCCGTGGACCCATGGGTCTGCGCGAGCTCACCAGCTCGAAGTGGGTCGTCCGCGGCTCCGGGCAGGTACGCGGCTGACAGACTAAGCTGGGAGCGCCCGTGCGCCCCACCGATCGATCGGAGAACCGATGAGCCTCGCCCCCTTCCTCACCCTTGTCGCCGAGGAGGCCGAGCACCACGGTAACGTCGCCGCGGAGACCGTCGGATACGGGATCCTCGCGCTCCTCGTCTTCACCGCCCTCGCGCTCGTGACCCTGTCGTATCGCAACGTCGCCAACCGTCACGCGCACAAGGCCGAGGCGTACGCCAAGAAGCACGCCGCCGATCTCGAGCCGCGCGGACACGGCCACTGACTCTCGGGCAGATGAGTGCAGGTCGAGCGCCGCGCATCGGGGTGATGGGCGGCACCTTCGACCCGGTTCATCACGGACACCTCGTCGCGGCGAGCGAAGTCGCCGCATCCTTCGACCTCGACGAGGTCATCTTCGTCCCCACGGGCGAGCCATGGCAGAAGTCGCAGGTCACCGAGAGCGAGCATCGGTACCTCATGACGGTGATCGCGACCGCCTCGAACCCCGACTTCAGCGTGAGCAGGGTCGACATCGACCGCTCCGGGCCGACGTACACGATCGACACCCTCCGAGACCTGCAGGCGCAGCGTCCCGATGCCGAGCTCTTCTTCATCACGGGAGCGGACGCCGTGGCGCAGATTCTCAGCTGGAGGGACCATGATGAGCTGTGGGACCTCGCCCATTTCGTGGCGGTCTCCCGGCCCGGGCACCCGCTATCGGCGGCTGGTCTGCCGAGCAAGAATGTGAGTCTGCTCGAGATCCCGGCCCTGGCCATCTCTTCGACGGACTGTCGGAACCGCGTGCACAACGGACAACCGGTGTGGTACCTCGTTCCGGACGGAGTCGTCCAGTACATTGCGAAGCACCACCTCTACCGGAGTAAGGCATGAGCAACCCTGACCAGCCCAGCACTCCGCCGCTGACCCGGCGCCAGATGCGCGACCTGCGCAACACCGGATCGACCCCGATCCAGACCACGCAGGACGCTCCCGCGAGCGAGCCCGAGCCGAAGCCGGAGCCGGCCGCCCCGCTTCCGCGCGCCGCCGCGCCGGCCGTCGTCCCGCCCGCCCCCCGCGCGGATGCGAGCGTCGACCTGGGCGTCTCGCCGCTCACCCGCCGTCAGGCGCGCGAGCAGGAGCGCATCCGCACCGCGTCGGTGCCGGTGATCACACCCGACACCGCCGCCCAGGCGCAGGCGCCGACGGTGAAGCCCGCGGACGAGGATTCCTCGGCCCCGGAGACCGGTGGGATGACGGCGCTGTTCACGCCCAGCCCGGACGAACGACCGGCTGACGAGACACCGCTGGCGGCGGCCGAAGCCGCCCTCGCCGGGGAGCCCGCACCTGTGGTGTCGCCGCAGCTCGGTTCCGCGCTGCTGGAAGGCGGCGTCCCCGAGGTCGCGCTCCCGCCGTCCTTCGACCACCTTCTGACGCGAGAGGGATCCACCGGCAGCGTCGCGACGCCGAACGCCCTGATCCTCTCGCAGACGCCGTCGGCTGACGCGTTCACGTCGCCCATCGCTGCAACCGGCGAGGTGCTCATCACCGGCACCTTCGCGTTGCCCGAGGGGCTCGGCTCGCGCGGCCACGCGCCCGGGACGACCGACGGCAAGGAGGCCGACGCGGTTCTCGTGGACGGCGAGCTGCCGCCCGCTTCTTCTCCCACCCCCATCGCGGCCAGCGCCGCCATCAGCACCATCAAGAGCGCGGACGAGATCATCCGTCCGCCGGCGCCCGAGAAGGGCAGCCGTCTCATGCTCGTGCTCGCCATCACCGCCGGCGCGCTCGCGCTCGCGCTGGTGGGCGTGCTGGTGTTCGCCGTATCGACAGGACTTTTCTCATGACCCTCACCGACGCATCCGTCGAGGTGCTGCAGATCGCCGCGCGCGCCGCCGACGCGAAGGGCGGCGAGGACCTCGTGGCCCTGGACGTCTCGGAGCCGCTGCCGCTCGTCGACATCTTCCTGCTCGTCACGGGACGCAACGAGCGCAACGTGGCGGCCATCGCCGATGAGATCGAAGAGCAGCTGCTCGAGCACGGCGTCAAGCGTCTGCGCCGTGAGGGCCGCGAGGAGTCGCGCTGGATCCTGCTGGACTTCGGCGACCTCGTCGTGCACGTCTTCCACGAGCAGGAGCGGGTCTTCTACGGCCTCGAGCGCTTGTGGAAGGACTGCCCGACGGTTCCCATCGACCTGCCGGTGCCGACGCGCCCGGAGTGACCGGGCTGATTTCGCTCACGACTCATCCGTGTTGTAAACTGAATGAGTTGCCCGGACGGGTGACAGAGGGCCTGTGGCGCAGCTGGTAGCGCACCTGCATGGCATGCAGGGGGTCAGGGGTTCGAGTCCCCTCAGGTCCACCCTCACGATACGAAGGCCTCCGCGAAGCGGGGGCCTTCACTCGTTTCCCGGCCGTCCCTCGCTCTCGATGCCCGACCTGAGCCTCTTCGGATAACGAACCGATCACGGCGCCGGAGCGCGGATGACAGGTTGTGCAGCGGAATCGACCGATCATGCGCAAACCCGGATCGGCCGATCGCTCGGTGACAGCCTCGAAGAAGCACCAGACCGCCCCTGAACGGTCTTTCGGTACCCGTCCGAGAGTCCTGCAGTCGCGGAGATCGACGGTGCGGCCCCAGAGGCGGGGCCAGCATTCGCGCGCATGGCGCGTGCGGGTGTCGTCGATGACGAAAGGGAAATGCCAATGAAGGCTCTGCCACGCAAGCAGATCGCCGTGATCACCGGATTCGGGCTCGCCATCGCCCTGACCGGTTGCACGTTCGGCGACGCTGACTCGTCCACGTACAAGACCCGCGAGGTCTCGGACGGCACCACGGATTTCGTGGTCGTCGAGAACCCGCGCGGCGGAAAGACGCTGTCGTACTCCGCCGAGGGTCCCATCGAACTCCTCGAGGTCAAGGACGACGGCGCGACATACGCGTTCAAGGACATGAACGGCAACGGCGAGCTCGATACGTGGGAGGACTGGCGTCTCGACTCCAAGGAGCGCGCCGCCGCCCTCGCCGACGAGATGTCGATCGAGCAGATCGCCGGTCTCATGCTGGTGAGCTCCCACGAGCGCAGCCCGGGTGACGGACTCACCGAGGCGCAGGAGACGTATCTCTCCGAGTCGAACCTGCGCAACGTGCTCAACGCCGCCGGCAGCAACGTCGACGAGACGGTGCCGTGGGTCAACCAGATGCAGGCCTACGTCGAGACGCTGGCGACCGACGGCACCCCCTACGTGCCGGTGAACTTCAGCTCCGACCCCCGCTCGACCGCGGGCTCGGGCGGATACAACGCGGACGGCGCCGACATCTCGCGCTGGCCGTCCAGCCTCGGGCTCGCGGCGACCTTCGACGCGTCGCACACCGAGGAGTTCGGTGAGATGGCGTCCGCGGAGTACCGCGCCCTGGGCATCGCGACCGCCCTGAGCCCGCAGATCGACCTCGCCACCGAGCCTCGCTGGCTGCGCGTCGCGGGCACGTTCGGTGAGGATGTCGCCCAGAACGAGGAGCTCGCCGCGGCGTACGTCCGCGGGTTCCAGGGAACCGGCGGCGAGGACACGTGGGGCTCCGAGTCGGTCAACGCCATGATCAAGCACTGGGCGGGCGACGGCCCCGGCGAGGGCGGCCGTGAGTCGCACACCGAGGCCGGCAAGTACGGCGTGTACCCCGGCGGCAACCTGTCCGAGCACACCGAGGGCTTCCTCGGATCGCTCGACTCCGCGGCTGTGATGACCGCGTACTCGATCGCGCTCGATGAGAACGGCGAGCCGCTGTTCGACGACCGCACCGGCACGGCGTACGACGCCGGCCGTATGGCCATCCTCCGCGAGGAGAACGGCTACGACGGCGTCGTGGTCACAGACTGGGGCGTCATGACGGGCGTCAACGACCCGGATGCCTTCATCGCGATGGCCTGGGGCGCCGAAGACCTCACCCCGGCCGAGCGCTACGTCAAGGTCCTGGAGACGGGCCACGACATGTTCGGCGGCGTGAACGACGCGACCCACATCCTCGAGGCGGCAGACCTGTGGCAGCAGGAGTTCGAGGCCGGCGAGCAGGAGGTCGACGCGGAGACCCGCTTCCGCGAGTCCGGCGCTCGCATCCTGACCCTCATGCTGAACCCGGGCCTCTACGAGAACCCGTTCGTCGACATCGAGGAGTCCAAGAAGGTCCTCGCGAGCGACGACAAGGTGAAGGCGGGCTACGACGCGCAGCTCGATTCCGTCGTCATGCTCAAGAACAACGGTGAGACCGTGTCCGCGGCCGATGCCGAGGACTGGTCGGACAAGACCGTCTACATCCCGCGCTCCTACAACGTCGGCATCGCCGGCGCCTTCGGCCCTGCTGAGTACAAGGAGTACGCCGGCATCGATCTCGAGGTCGCCGAGGAGTACTTCGGGACCGTCCTGACCGACGAGGTCGTGCTCGATGAGAACGAGCAGGTCGTCAGCTACACGGCGCCCGACCTCAGCGACGTCGATCTGGTGCTCGTGGGCCTGAACAGCCCCGACAACGGAGGCACCTTCACCAATGCGGGTCGTGACCCGGAGACGAAGGAGTTCTACCCGCTTTCGCTGCAGTACCGCCCCTACACGGCGAACGGCGAGAACGTGCGCCAGACCTCGATCAGCGGTGACCTGCTGGCCGACGGCAGCAAGGAGAACCGTTCGTACTACGGCAAGACGTCCAAGGTGCTGAACGAGTCCGACCTCGACGCCTTCGAGCGTGCCCGCGACGCCATTGCGGCGTCCGGCAAGGACATCCCGCTCATCACGGTGCTCAAGGCGAGCAACGCGACCATCCCGGCCGAGTTCGAGGCCGACTCCGACGCACTCATCGTCGGGTTCGGCACGAGCGATGCGGCGCTGCTGGACGTGGCGCTGGGTCTGTACGAGCCCCAGGGCCGTCTGCCCATCCAGTTCCCCGCGAACATGGACACGGTGGAGGCGCAGCTCGAGGACGTCGCCAAGGACATGACGCCCTACACCGACGCCGACGGGAACACGTACGACTACGGCTTCGGCCTCAACTACTCCGGAGTGATCTCGGAGTGAGACCCCGGATGCGGTCGGCGGCCGACGCCGCTGACCGCATCCGACACCATGCGCACCCGAGCCGATCCTTCGCGCCCAGGTGAGCAGCACAGCAGGACCCGAGCGGTGGAAGCGCCCGGGAGGAACACAAAAGGAGCAGACATGAACACCACCAAGATGCGCGCAGCGGTCCTCGCGACCCTCATCGCCGCCACCGGCACCTTCGGGCTCGCCGCGTGCTCGTCGGGCGACACCGCCCCCGCCACGTCTCAGAACCAGGCGGCCGACGTGGACGTGGCCGACGACCTGACCACGGCCCGTCAGGCCGTCGAGGACGCGCTTGCCGAGAACGCGAACCTCACGCAGATCATGCTCGCCGGCGACGTCAAGCAGCCGACCGAGAAGTACGGCCTGCTCGTCATGCCCTTCGTCAAGTCCGACGCCGCCGAGCGCGTGACCGGCACGGTCAATGTGAAGGATGGCAAGTACGTCATCGAGGCCGTCTCGGCCGAATCGGGCACGACCTACCAGATCGACCAGGACGGCACCATCTCCGAGGCCTCCAACTGATATCCGGCTCCACCCGGCGGCTCGGCCGCCGGGTGGGCTGTCCGATAACGCGTCACACCACCGAAGGAGAACCGTCGTGAACGCACGCCCATCCTCGGGCGCCGCGGCCGTGAAGGCCCGAATGTCCAACAAGAAGTACCTGGCGATCTGGATCCCGATCATCGCCCTCGTGACGATCCTGACGGTCGTCGTCAACGTCGCACTCAACGTCGCGACCGGATGGGTGGCGTCGCAGCTCGGCTCCGGCACCTACACGTTCACGAACTCGGAGGAGTCCGAGGGATGGGACACCGAGTACTACTCGGCCGACTACGCCTCGCTCGATGAGGTGGATGCGGCAGCGCTGGACCTCGTCGAGCAGATCGGCGCCGGCGGCATCGTGCTCGCCAAGAACGACGCGGCGGCTCTGCCGCTCGCGGGTGGCGCCCAGGTCACGATGTTCGGTCGTGCGGCCGCCGATCCCGTCTACGGGGGCTCCGGTTCGGGCTCGGTCGACACCAACTCGGCGATCACCGCGCGTCAGGGCATCGAGAACGCCGGCTTCGGCGTGAACGACGCCGTGTACGGCGCCATCGAGAGTTTCGCCGCGGAGAACCCGCGCGGTCACATCGAGATGGACCGCCCCGACATCTCCACATACAACATCGGCGAGATGCCGGTGGGACAGTACGAGGCGCAGGCCGGTACGTTCGGCCAGTTCAACGACGCGGCCATCGTGTTCATCGGCCGGCCCGGCGGCGAGGGCGGCGACCTGACCCAGGACATGTCGGCGTGGGATGACAACGCCGAGCCCGGTCAGCACCAGCTCGAGCTCAACAAGGACGAGCGCGACATGATCGCCCTCGCCCAGGCCAACTTCGAGAAGGTCGTCGTCGTCGTGAACGCCTCGACCACGCTCGAACTCGGTGACCTGCAGCGCGACGCGGACATCGACGCCGTGCTGCTGGCGGGTTCGCCGGGTGCGACCGCGTTCAACGCGCTCGGACGCATCCTCTCGGGCGAGGTGAACCCCTCCGGTCGTACCGTCGACCTCTGGGCCGACGACTTCACGGCAGACCCGACGTTCGCCAACTTCGGCAACTTCATCTACGACAACGTCGCCCCGTCGTATCCGGTCCCCGTGACCGAGAGCGCGACCTCGAACGCCACCGTCACCGACGAGGCGCCCTTCGTCAACTACGCAGAGGGCATCTACTTCGGCTACCGCTACTACGAGACCGCCGCGGTCGAGGGCTTCATCGACTACGACCAGGCCGTCGTCTACCCGTTCGGCTACGGACTGAGCTACACCGACTTCGCGTGGACCATCGCCGGCACCGAGGCGGGCGAGGTGGATGGCAACATCGCGGTCACCGTGGATGTCACCAACACCGGCTCCGTCGCCGGCCGTGACGTGGTGCAGCTCTATTACTCGGCCCCCTACACGCCGGGCGGCATCGAGAAGTCTGCCGTCGTGCTCGGCGGCTTCGCCAAGACCGGCGTCATCGAGCCCGGCGCGAGCGAGCAGGTGACGATCGAGGTCGCCGTCGAGGACATGGCGTCGTACGACTACCTGAACGAGCGCGCCTACGTGCTCGAGGCGGGGGAGTACGAGCTCACCGTCCGGACCGACTCGCACACCGTCGCCGCAGGGACCGAGCCCGTGCGCTACACGGTCGCCGAGGACGTCGTCTACTCCGGCGACGACCACCGCTCCTCCGACCTGACCGAGGTCACGAACCAGTTCGACGACGTGTCGGCCCAGTTCACCACGGACGGCGAGGCGGGCAAGATCCCCGTGTTCTCGCGCGCCGACTTCGCGGGCACCTTCCCGACCGCTCCGACGGGCGACATGCTCGTGGCGGACGAGGCGGTCGCCGCTGGATTCGACGCCTGGGATGCCGACGCCGAGGCTGAGGCCTTCGAGGGCGAGATGCCCGCCACGGGCGCCGCATCCGACCTGTCCCTGATCGACATGCGCGGTCTCGCGAAGGACGACCCGAAGTGGGACGAGCTGCTCGACTCGCTGAGCGTCGGCGACATGTCGGCGATGCTCCTCAACGGCGCGTACCAGACGGCGGCGATCGGCTCCATCGGCAAGCCCCAGACGCTCGAGCCGGACGGTCCCGCAGGGTTCTCGTCCTTCATCAACTCCGCGATCAACGGCACCGCCTACCCGTCCGAGGTGCTCATCGCACAGACGTGGGATGTGGAGCTGGGTCGCGCGATGGGTGTGATGCTCGGCAACGAGGCGATCTTCAAGAACATCAACGGCTGGTACGCCCCGGCGGTCAACCTGCACCGCTCGCCGTTCGGCGGTCGCAACTTCGAGTACTACTCCGAGGACCCCGTGCTCTCGGGCGAGATGCTCACCGCCGTCGCGAACGGCGTCGGCACGAAGGGCGTCTACACGCTCATCAAGCACTATGCGATGAACGAGCAGGAGACGAACCGTGTCAACAACGGCCTCGCCACCTGGGCGAACGAGCAGGCCATCCGTGAGATCTACCTGAAGCCGTTCGAGATCGGCGTCAAGAACATCTCCATGGAGGTCACCTACCTCGCCGACGACCAGGGGACGCTGGACACCACGACGATCGGCGCCGCAGGCATCATGAGCTCGTTCAACCGCATCGGCTCGCATTGGGCGGGTGGCTCCGAGGCGCTCATGGACACGGTTCTGCGGGGGGAGTGGGGCTTCGAGGGCTTCGCGATCTCGGACTTCAACCTCTACCCGTACATGAACCCCAACGAGGGCATCGCGGGCGGCACCGACCTGATGCTGACCTTCCAGCCCTCCAAGTCGTTCAACGACTCGAGCTCGGCCAAGGCCGTGACGGACATCCGTCAGGCGACCCACAACATCCTGTTCACGGTCGCCAACTCGAACGCGATGAACGGCCTCGCTCCTGGCGCGACCGTCGCCTACACGCCGCCGGCGTGGGTCGTGTGGCAGATCGTCATCACGTCGGTGATGGGACTGCTGATCCTGGGAGCCGTCGTCATGGTCGTGCTGCGCGTGCGTCGTCACCGTCGCAGCACGGTGACGGCCGGATGAGCCGTGGCCGCCGGGTCGGAGAATCTGCTCGCCGGCCCGGCGGCCACTCACCCCTTCCGCGCTCGACGCGCGACGTGAACGACCAAGAAAGACCCATTGTGAAAGACACCCCCTCGCTCGTGGCGAGTCTCTCGCTGCTCGAGAAAGCCGCCCTGCTCAGCGGTGCGAACACCTGGCAGACGCGCGCCATCGAGCGCATCTCCCTGCCCCCGGTGTGGATGGCGGACGGCCCTCACGGTGTGCGCAAGCAGGTCGGCTCCGCCGACCACCTCGGCATCAACGGTTCGGAGCCCGCCACGTGCTTCCCGACCTCCGCCACCGTCGCCGGCAGCTGGGACGACGAGCTGGCCGAGGAGATCGGCGCGGCTCTGGGCCGGGAGGCCTCCTCGCAGGGTGTCGGCGTCCTGCTCGGACCGGGCCTCAACATCAAGCGCAGCCCCCTCGGTGGGCGCAGCTTCGAGTACTTCTCCGAGGATCCGGAGCTCTCCGGCCGACTCGCGGCCGCCTACGTGCGCGGCATCCAGTCTGAGGGCGTCGCGGCGACCCCCAAGCATTTCGCGGTCAACAGCCAGGAGCTGCGCCGCATGGTCAGTGATTCCGTCGTCGACGAGCGCACCCTGCGCGAGATCTACCTGACCGCTTTCGAGATCGTCGTGCGCGAGGCCGCCCCCTGGGCGATCATGTCGTCCTACAACCTCGTCAACGGTGTGTACGCCCACGAGAACGCGCACCTGCTGACGGAGATCCTGCGCGACGAGTGGGGATTCGACGGCGCGGTGATCTCTGACTGGGGCGGATCCAACGACGCGGTCGCCGCCGTCGCCGCGGGTGCGGCGCTCGAGATGCCGTCGCCCGGATTCGACTCCGCCCGGGAGATCGTGGCGGCGGTCGAGTCGGGGCAGCTCTCGGTGTCGGACCTGGATGCCCGGGTCGCCGAGGTCATCGACCTGGTGCGCCGCGTGACCGAGCGTGCTGCGGCGGTCGTGGACCTTCCGGCGCACCACGCGCTCGCGCGGCGTGCCGCCGCGGAGTCGGCGGTGCTCCTTCGCAACGAGAAGGAGCTGCTGCCGCTCTCGCCGGGCACCCGGGTCGCGCTCATCGGAGCCTTCGCCACCGCACCGCGATACCAGGGAGCGGGATCCTCGCTCGTGAACCCGACGACGCTGCCGACACTCGCCGAGGTGCTGCCGTCCTCGACGCTCGAGGTCGTGGGCGTCGCGGAGGGTTTCCGCCGCGACGGTCACCCCGACGATGCGTTGCGCGCGGAGGCACTGACACTCGCCGCTCGTGCCGAGGTCGTGGTGCTGAGCCTCGGACTCCCGGAGATCGCCGAGTCGGAGGGCATGGACCGTGCCAGCCTCGATCTGCCCGCCGAGCAGGTGGGCCTGCTCCGTGACGTGCATCGGGTCAACCCCAAGACGGTGGTGCTGATCAGTGCCGGAGGCGTGGTCTCCACGCCCTGGGCGACGGATGCGGCAGCGCTGCTGCACACATACCTCGGCGGACAGGCGGGGGCGGAGGCCATCGCCGACGTCCTCACCGGCACGGTCGACCCGGGTGGGCGGCTGGCAGAGTCCATGCCTCGCGCTCTCGAGGACACCCCCACGGCCGAGACCTTCCCGAGTGTCGCTCGCACCGCGGAGTACCGTGAAGGACCGTTCGTCGGCTACCGGCACTACGACACGGTCGGCGTGCCGGTCGCCTTCCCCTTCGGCTACGGCTTGAGCTATACGAGATTCGCGTACTCGGATCTCGCGGTGGATGCCGACGGCGCAGAGGTCACGGTCACGAACACCGGCTCCCGGACGGGCAGCGATGTAGTCCAGATGTACGTCGGACGCGTCGGAGTCAGCGCGTTGGCGCGTCCGCGTCGCGAGCTGAAGGGCTACGCGAAGGTGCGGCTCGAGCCGGGGGAGTCGCGCCGCGTCGCGCTGCCGTTCGGTGACCGCACCTTCCGGGTCTTCGACGCCTCGACCAACGCGTGGATCGTCGAGCGCGGTACGTACGAGATCGCGGTCGGCGCACACCTGGACGCGCTGGATCTGACAGCGACCATCGAGCGCGACGGCGTCACGCTCACGGGTACCGCGCATGCGCGGCAGGCCGCGACCGATGCCGAGTTCGCGGCGCTCCTCGGGCGCTCCATCCCCGACCCGCACTGGCCCGACGGGCCGCTCGGGGAGAACGATCCGATGGATCGGCTCGCCGAGTCGCGCAGCCCCCTCGGTCGACTCGGATTCCGCATCCTCGACGGCCGCCGTCGCAAGGCGGACGCGGCCGGGACCCCCGACCTGAACGTGCTGTTCCTGCTGAACGGTCCGTTCCGGGTCATCTCGAAGATGAGCGGCGGGCTCGCCACCCGTCGGCTCACCGGGGCTGTGCTGACGCTCGTGAACGGGCAGACGCTGCGCGGGCTCGGGGGCGTGATCGCCGCCTACTTCGGTGGTCGACGCGATGAGAAGGCGACGAAGAAGGCGTTCGACGCCGCCGCAGGGAACAGGAGTGCACGATGATCACCGCCATCACGAAATGGTGGGGTCGGTTCCAGACCTCACGTCCGGAACTGTCCAAGTTCCTCATGTTCCTGCTGCTGTCCAACGGCGTCACGGTGCTCCAGTTGGCGCTCATGCCGATCTTCCGTTGGGGCTTCGCGAGCTTCACAGGGCTCACGGACGTCGGGTTCCAGGTGCTGCCTGTGGGCTCGAACGTCGACGGCAGCCAGTACTACATGTTCGACTACGCCGCAGGCGCGCTTCCCGCCGGCGGTGGCGGCCTGGCGTACTTCCTGGCCGTGCAGATCACGTTGCTCATCGCGCAGGTCATCAACTTCTTCCTGCAGCGCAACATCACGTTCAAGTCCAACACCTCGGTGTGGGTCGCGGCCGGCTGGTACACCGTGGCCTATGTGGCGATCACCTTCATCGCCGCGGCGGCGCAGGGCTTCTACAAGGCGCCGATCTACGACTTCTTCATGGTGACGCTCGGATGGGGGTCGAGCGGATCCGTCGTGGCGGACGTTCTGACCATGATCATCAACGCGGCGATCTCGTTCTGGGTGTTCTACCCGATCTTCAAGGTGATCTTCCGTCAGGTGCCGACCGAGGTCGAGGTGGTGGCGGAGCCCGGCGACAAGGTCGAGCGATGACGAACGGCCCGCGGGTCGCGCCGGCGCTGTCGATCGTGGTTCCGGCGTTCAACGCCGAGGACTATCTGGGGCGCGCGCTGTCGGAGCTCGACGCGGTCGCCGACGTCGAGGTGATCGTCGTCGACGACGGCTCGACGGATGCGACCGGAGCACTCGCTGACGACTGGGCCGCGCGGCGCCCCGCATCCCGGCGGGTGATCCACCAGCCCAACCGCGGTCACGGTGGCGCCATCACCACGGGGCTGGCCGCCGCGCGCGGCTCGTTCGTGAAGATCCTGGATGCGGACGACTGGCTCGACATCGCCTCGCTCGCCCTCCTGGTGCGCGAACTCGTCGCTCTCGAAGGCGCGGACGTGGATGCGGTCTTCACGGACTTCGTGCACGAACGCGTCGGCAAGTCGGCGCGTCCGGCACGCTTCGACTCGGTCTTCCCCTCGGACGGCGTCTTCGAGTGGGCCGACACGGAACGGTTCGGGCGCCGTCAGGTGCTGATGATGCACGCGATCGTGTATCGGACGGATCTCGTGCGCGCGAGCGGACTGCGCCTGCCCGAGCACACCTTCTACGTCGACAACCTCTACGTCGTGACGCCGTTGGCGCGGGTGCGCCGGATGCGGTATCTGCCGGTCCCGCTCTACCGCTACCACGTGGGCCGCCCCGGACAGTCCGTGGCGCCGGAGGTCATGGTGCGGCGAGTGGAGCAGCAACTGCGGGTGAACAGGCTGGCACTCGCCGCGCTTCCCTCGCCGCACGCGGTGGCGCGCGGCGAGGTCCCGGCGCAGCTCTACCGTGCTCTTCTGCACCACGTCGAGGGGGTGTGCGCGGTCACGAGCGCGACGCTGGCCCGCGCCGGGACCGCGGGTCACCTCGTCGAGCGCGACCGCTTCTGGCGGGAGGTGAGGGCCGAGAACCCCTGGCTGTACACCCGGATGCGTCGCAGCCTTCTCGGCGCGGTGAGCAACCTTCCCGGACAGGCCGGCCGCCGTGCGACGAGCCTCGCGTACGACTGGGCCCGCCGCGTCGTCGGGTTCAGCTGAGCAGAGCCGCGGGTTCCGCACGTGAACGGCGTCCCGTCTACGATCGAGGGTGAGACCGGTCGACCCCGCGCCCGGCTCGTCATCATCGCCCTGCGCGCAGCCGTCCGTCGCCGCGCGCGGCGCCGGACGGAGGGTGCCTCGGTGTCATCGCCCCTGCTGACGGTGGCCGTGCCCGCCTACAACTGCGCAGAGTTCCTCGGTCGAGCCCTCGCTGCGCTCTGCACGAGCGACGCGCGCGTCGAGGTCGTCATCGTGAACGACGGCTCGACGGACGCCACCGGGCTGCTCGCCGCATCCTATGCGCACACGTACCCCGACCGGATCCGCGTGGTGCACCAGGTCAACGGCGGGCACGGAGCGGCGATCAACACCGGCGTCGCCCACGCGCGCGGTCGCTACCTCAAGGTGCTCGACGCGGACGATTGGCTGTCGTCCGCCGCTCTCGCACGAGTGCTCGACGTCCTCGAGCGCGTGGAGGAGACCGGGGGAGTCGACGCGTTGTTCACCGACTTCGTGCACGACCGCGTCGACAAGGCGCCGCGGCCGACGCGTTTCGACACGGTCTTCCCCGCCGATCGCGTCTTCGGCTGGGAGGAAACGCAGCGCTTCGCGCGGCGGCAGTACCTCATGATGCACGCCGTCATCTATCGGACGACGCTCCTGCGCGAGGTGGATCTGGACCTGCCGCGTCACACGTTCTACGTCGACAGCCTGTACGTGCTGCGTCCGCTCGCGCGCGTGCGCCGGATGTACTACCTGCCCGTCTCGTTGTACCACTACTACATCGGCCGTGCGGGACAGTCGGTCGCGCCGGAGGTCATGCTGGCGCGCGTCGATCAGCAGCTGCGCGTGAACCGGCTCGCGCTCGAGACCCTGTCGAGCGTCGAGGACGTCCGGAACGGATGCGTCCCGACACAGCTCTACGCCGCGCAACTGCACTACATCCGCGCACTCTGCGCCACCGTGAGCGCCACGCTCGCGCTGGGCGGTACCGCACAGCATCTCGCGGTGCGCCGAGCCTTCTGGCGTGAGGTCAAGCGCGACCGTCCCCGCATCCACGGTCATCTGCGACGGAGCCTCGTCTGCGCCGGGAGCAATCTGCCGGGATATGCGGGGCGGCACGTGACGCGGGCCGCATACCACCTCGCCCGCCGCTACGTCGGCTTCAGTTGAGAACAGGCCGGGAAGGAGACAGAGCATGATCCGCATCGGCGTCGTTGAAGACGATCCGGCCAGCATCGACCGCCTGCTGTCGCACCTGGATCGGTTCCAGCGCGAGCACGGCGAACGCTTCCACGTCGGTGCGTTCCGCGACGGGCGCGACATCATCGAGGATTACCGTCCCGACTGGGACATCCTGCTGCTGGACATCCAGATGGCGCGTGTGGACGGCATGACGGCCGCGCGACGCATCCGCGAGGTCGACAGCGAGGTGCTCATCGTCTTCGTGACCGCATCCCCGCAGTACGCCGTGAGCGGCTACGAGGTGGATGCCCTGAGCTACCTGCTCAAGCCCGTCTCCTACCCGGTCTTCGCGCAGGAACTCGGACGCTGCCTCGTGCGGCTGCGCCGGCGCGAGCGCCGACACATGCTCTTCACCGCCGCCGATGGCGACCGGCACCGCCTCGACATCGCCGACGTCCTGTACCTGGAGAGCGCCAAGCACAACGTCCTGATCCACACGCTGGACAGCGACTACACGGTCGCGACGTCCCTGAAGGCGATGGAGGGGGAGCTGGAGGGCGAGGACTTCTTCCGCTGCAACAGCGGCTACCTCGTGAACCTCCGCCACGTGACGGGGGTGGAGGGCAACGACTGCCGCATCCGAGGCGGCGTGCGGCTGCAGATCAGCCGGCCGCGCAAGAAGGACTTCCTCGCCGCGCTGGCCGCGTACATCGGCACACGCGGGATCACGGCATGAACGAGCTGTACCTCGCCGACATCCCTCGCAGCTTCACCGCCATAGCGGAGTGGGGTGCCTGCTTCGTCTTCGTCCTGATCGTCGCCCGGCGGGCCGGCTGGTGGGTGACGGCCGCGGCCTCCGCCGTCGGGCTGCTCGCGCTGCTCGCCGTGCAGGAGGCAGCCGGGCGCCTCTCGCTCGCGTTGTGGATCCCGGGGATGCTGGCCGCCGTGCTGGTGATGTTCGCCATGCTGTACACGACGCTGCGGGTTTCTCCGGTGACGGCCGGCTACCTCACTGCGCGGGCGTTCGTGCTGGCGGAGCTCACCGCATCCATCCACTGGCAGCTCGACCGGTTCTACCTGGATGCGCCGGCCGAGGTGAAGGCCGCGATGATGGTCGTGATCTACGGCGGGATGCTCGGGCTCGCCTGGCTCGCGGAGCGGCGCCACCTGGTGCGGGGAGAGGTCTTCGAGGTGGGCTACGCCGATCTGGTCGCCGCGCTCTCGATCGCGACCGCCACGTTCATCATCTCGAACCTCAGCTTCGTCACCACCGCGACCCCGTTCAGCGGCCGCATCGGGCATGAGATCCTCTACATCCGCACCCTGGTGGACCTCTGCGGCTACATCGCGCTCTACGTGCAGCACGAGGTGCGCCGTGGTTTCCAGGCGCGCCGCGAGGCGGACGCGATGGCGCGACTGCTGACCAGCCAGCACCAGCAGTACGAGATGTCGCGGCGCACGATCGACGAGGTGAACCGCAAGTACCACGACATGAAGCACCACCTCGATGCGATCCGCGCCGAGCAGGATCCGCAGTCGAGGCTGCGCATCCTCGACGATCTCGAGACGTCGATCCGCGACTATGCGACGCAGGTCCGCACGGGGAACGACGTCCTCGACGCGGTGCTCACGGCCAAGCTCATGTACGCCAGGGAGCAGAGCATCCACGTCGCGACCGTGGCCGACGGGCGGTTGCTGGCGGGCTTGCGTCCGCTGGACATCACCGCGATCGCGGGGAACGCGCTCGACAACGCGTTCGAGGCGACGGCGCGTCTTCCCGAGTCGCAGCGGATGGTGAAGTTCTCCCTGTTCGCGCACGACGATTTCGTGATGCTGCGGGTGGAGAACACCTTCGACGGCCATCTGCGCCGACGAGACGGTCGCATCCTCACACGCAAAGCCGGTGAGGGGCACGGATACGGCCTGCGCAACATCGAGGCGGCAGCGGAGACCTACGGCGGGTCGGTGTCGGTCGACGGCGGTGCCGAGTGGTTCTCGCTCCGGGTGCTGCTCCCTCGAGACGTCGCCGCCGCCGCGCGCTGAATCGCCTGTTCAGGCGGCCAGCGCCCCGCGGACGTGCCCCAGCAGCTGTTCGCGCAGCGGCTCCGCCCGGAGGGTGAAGGCCCGCTGTGCGGAGACGTACACGGCCTTACCTTCCGCGGTCTCCACGGCGACGGGTTCGTAACCCCAGTCGCGCAGGTCATACGGCGAGGCGCGCATATCGAGCGCCCGGATGTCGCGGGCGAGCTCGAACGCGTCCAGCAGGGTGTCGCCGGGCACGAGCGGGCCGAGCTTGACCGCCCATTTGTAGAGGTCCATGCCCGCGTGCAGGCAGCCCGGCTGCTCGTGGGCGGACTGGGTGTCGCGCGCGAGCGGCGCACGGTTACGGGCTGCCGCATCCTCGGTGAAGAAGCGGAAGGCGTCGAAGTGGGTGCACCGCAGCTCGTGCGACTCGACCACCGCGTCCGTGCCCGCCGATCCCAGCCGCAACGGCACCGCATGGCGGGGAGCCGGAGACCGGTAGAGCATCGCCCACTCGTGCATACCGAAGCAGCCGTACTGCGCGCTCCGCCCGCGGGTGCCTTCCAGGATCGCGGCGACACCGGTCAGCAGGAGCCGCTTCTCGGCGGCGAAGGCGCGAGCATCGACACGTACGGAGTCGTTCTCGTCACGGACGTACCAGCGCCAGTCGGCACGATCCTCGTGCGCCGCATCCGCCAGCGCATACGCCGTACCCGGATGCCAGCGACGCAGCAGCGCCGGCTTGTAGCCGTAATAGGTGAACAGGAAGTCCTCGACGGGATGCGTCCGGCCGCGCGCGACGCGGGCGCGGCGCCCGGCGGTGAGCGCATCGGCCCGTTCGGCGTGACGCTGCTCACGACCCTGCCAATCGTCGCGCTCGAGCGTGATCGCAGGCATGTCCAGGGGGCCCGTCGAGCGCGCACGGGATCGAGCAGTGTCGGCGGGTCTCCTGGCGCCGCGCGCGCCGATCACGAGCGGAAACGGATCTCCAGCGGACATCTGCCCTCCCTTCCTTGCTGCGCCATCGTCCATTGTGGCGCGTCGACACACGCGGCTCAGCGCCGCGCGCGCCGGAACATGACGATGGCGATCGCCGCTGCGACGATCAGAATGCCGAGGCACCAGGCGAGAGCCGTCCAGATCTGGCCACCGACGGGCTGCTGCGCGAGCAGCGCGCGGACGGTGTCGACGATCGCGGTCACCGGCTGGTTCTCGGCGAACCACCGCACAGGCCCCGGCATCGTGTCCGTGGGGACGAAGGCGGAGCTGACGAACGGGAGGAAGATGAGCGGGTAGCTGAAGGCGCTCGCGCCATCGATCGTCTTCGCCGCCAGGCCCGCGATCACCGCGATCCAGGTGAGCGCGAGCGTGAAGAGCATCAGGATGCCTGCGATGCTCAGCCATGCGCCCAGTGATGCCGTCGATCGGAAGCCCAGCAGCAGAGCGATGCCCACGACGAGCACGAGGGACGCCGCGTTGGCGAGAAGCGAGGTGAGCACGTGCCCCCACAGGACGCTCGTGGAGGCGATCGGCATCGACCGGAACCGATCGATGATCCCGCCCTTCATGTCGAGGAACAACCGGTAGGCGGTGTACGCGACTCCGGACGCCACGGTGATGAGCAGGATGCCGGGCAGGAGATAGTCGACGTACGCCGTCCCTCCGGTGTCGATCGCGCCGCCGAACACGAAGACGAACAACAGCATCATCGCGATCGGCATGACGGCCGTCGTGACGATCGTGTCGGGGCTGCGCAGGATGTGCCGAAGCGACCGGCCGGTGAGCACGGCGGTGTCGGTGAAGACGTGAGTGGTCATGATGTCTCCGTTGCAGTGGCGTCGGCCGAGCCGACGATCGTGAGGAAGATCTCTTCGAGGCTGGGCTGTCGCTCGACGTACTCCCGGGTGGCCGGGGGGAACAGGGCGCGTAACTGGGCAAGAGTCCCCTCGGCGATGATGCGCCCGTCATGAAGGATCGCGATGCGATCGGCGAGGTTCTCGGCCTCCTCCAGATACTGCGTGGTCAGCAGGATCGTGGTTCCGGAGGCGGCGAGCTCTCGGACGGCCTCCCATACGTCGATGCGCGCTTGAGGGTCGAGCCCCGTGGTGGGCTCGTCGAGGAAGATGACCGCGGGGTCGCCGACCAGACTCATGGCGATGTCGAGCCGGCGACGCATGCCGCCCGAGTAGGTGGATGCCGGCCGGTCGCCGGCCGCTGTGAGTGAGAAACGGGTCAACAGCTCGTCCGCGACACGGCGCGGCTCGGGGATGTGGCGGAGCCGAGCGATGAGAACGAGATTCTCTCGACCCGTGAGCGCTTCGTCGACGGCGGCGAACTGTCCCGTCACACTGATCGAACGTCGTACGTGCACACTGTTCGCCGCGACGTCGTTCCCGGCGACCTCGGCAGTCCCGCCCGTGGCGGTGAGCAGCGTCGACAGGATGCGGACGATGGTCGTCTTTCCGGCTCCGTTCGAGCCGAGTAGGGCGACGATCGTCCCGGGCGCGACATCGAGGTCGACGCCTTTCAGGACGTGGACGTCGCCGTACGACTTCGAGAGCCCCCGAACGCGGATGGCGGGGGCGGTGTCGATGACCGACATGGGGTGTTCCTTCCGATTCGACCGGTCGAAGGGCGCACGAGACCATCGCCTCCGACCGACCGGGGTCGGAGGGCGTGCGTGAGTCGGCAGTCAGTCCTGGGTGCGCGACGCCTCGTCGACGGCCTGGGCGAGACGGGCGCGTTCGCGGCCGATCCAGCTGTCGTCGCCGTAGTTGGCCATGAACTCCTCCGCGAAGGCCGCGGGGTCCTCGCCGACGAGGTCGCGTACAGGGGTCCGATCCGCAGCTCCCTGTTCGAGCAGGTCGACGAGGTCGGTCACCATGCGTATCAGGCTCTCGGTGTTGTTCGTGGGCCCGAGGTTCAGCAGATAACGCTCGAGCGCTGCGGCCGTGCGGCGGTAGGGCTCGGGCAGGGCGGTCAGTCGGCGGCGGTACTCACGCCACTGCTTCTTCGCGCTCAGGTCGCCGAGGATCTTCTCGTGCCAGGCCATGTCACTTCGCTTTCTCATGGAGGGCTTCGAGCCGCGAGGCGAGAAGGTCCCAGGTCGTCCAGAATTCGGCGAGCTGCGCTCGTCCCTGTTCGTTGAGCGTGAAGACCTTGCGGGGCGGCCCCTTCTCCGAGGCCACTCTCTCCACATCCACGAGGCCTCGCTGCTCGATGCGCACGAGGATGGCGTAGACGGTGCCCTCGGACAGATCGACGAACCCGCGCTCACGCAGATCGGCTGTGATCTCGTAGCCGTAGGCCGGGCGCGAGGAGAGTACGGCGAGAACCACGCCCTCGAGAACGCCCTTGAGCATTTCCGTGTCCTGTTTGCCCACGCGCTACTCCTTAGTGCTGACTACCGCTATAAAGTAACACTGAGTACTGGTACTTAGCAACACTGATGACCGGTTCGACGTATCTGCTGCGACGTCGTCCGCCACGTGGGCCGTCGGGGAGAACCCGCGGGCGTGTGCTCGAACCTGAGGTGGGCGTCTCGCCTAGCGTGGCGTCGCGGCCCTCACGCGGGTTCGATCAGCGCGGGCGAGTCGTTGCGCACGTTGCCGACGGCGGGGGAGACGACCCGTGTCTCGAGGGTCTCGGCGAGATCGGGAGCCGCGTCGATGGCGGCATCGAGGATATCGCCGACGTTGTCCGTGTCGGTGTCGAGCCATGCATCGGCGAAGTCGGCGTCGAGGAACAGGGGCATCCGGTCGTGGATCGAACCCAGAGCGCCGATCGCGTCGCGGGTCAGGATGGTGAAGCTCAGCAGCCAGCGGTCGGGGTCGTCATCGCCCTTGCTCGGGTCCTTCCACCATTCGTACAGCCCCGCCAGGAACAGGGGCGAATCGTCGGCCGGGTGGATGAAGTGCGGCTCCTTGCCGTCCGCGAGCTGCTTCCACTCGTAGTAGCCGGTCGTCGGAACGACGGCGCGGCGCTTGATGAGAGCACCGCGGAACATCGGCTTCTCCTCGAGCTCCTCCGCGCGCGCGTTGAAGGCGCGGGCCCCGATCTTCGGATCCTTCGCCCACGCGGGCACCAGGCCCCATCTCGCGGGCTCGAGTCGCCGCGTGGGCGGCTCGGTCTTGGCGGAGTCCAGCACGATGGCCGCCGTGCTCATCGGCGCGACGTTGTAGGACGGCGCGGGGAGCGAGGGGTTGATCGTGTCGACGCGCAGTACTCCGACGAGCTCAGACGCGACGTTGGCGACGACGAACCGACCACACATGCCGGTCAGCCTACGCCGGGGCGTACGACACCGGCCTCTTCCAGCCGATCGAGCAGTTCGGCTCCGTCGTCGCCGCTGACCCATGGCACACTCGCGGCGGAGTGGTCGTTGACGGCCGTCCGGCCACCGGCGAGCACGGCTTCGGCGGGCGTCAGGCGGCGGATGGCGACGGCGGCGACATTGCCGGGATGCGCGCCCGCGAACTCGGTGTAGATCGCATCGTCGGCCTGCCCGTCGTCCCCGATGAGCAGCCAGCGGATGTCGGGGAACTCCTGCGCGAGTCGGTTGAGGTTGGTCGACTTGTGCGCGCGCCCGCTGCGGAACCACCGATCGTGTGTCGGCCCCCAGTCGGTCAGCAGCATCGCACCGGAGGGGAAGAGGTGTCGGCGCAGGAAACGGGTGAGCGTCGGGGCGACGTTCCACGAGCCCGTCGACAGGTAGACCAGGGGGGCGCCGGGATGCTCGCGCGTCACACGCTCGAGCAGCACAGACATCCCGGGGACGGGCTGCCGCGCGTGTTCGTTGACGACGAAGGAGTTCCAGGCCGCGAGCATCGGACGGGGGATGGCGGTGACCATGACCGTGTCGTCGATGTCGCTCACGACACCGAACCTGGCGCCGTCGGAGACGATGAACACGCGCAGCGTGGTGGTCTGACCGCCCTCCACCTGCGCCGTGAGCGTCTGCCATCCCGGCTCGAGGGTCGCCGGGAGCACCACGTCGACGACGCCGCCGCGGTCGGCGACGACGTCGTGCGTCTCGCTGCCCACGGTGACTCGGACCTGACCGTACGCGACCGGGATCGCGGCGAAGCTCCGCCATCCGCGGATGCCTGCGTACTCGCCCTTGTCCCGGCCGACCGGGGGGATCACGACGCGTGCGAGCACCCGCACCCAGCGCTCGGAGCCGTAGCCGGGAAAGGCCGCCACCGATGGTGTGCGCCCGCGACGACGGGCGCCCCGTTCACGCCACGCGTGAAACCGGCGCTCGAGTCGGGCGATCCAGAGGATCTTGTCGGAACGGGTCGGACGACGGGATTCGGCCACGCCCTCAGTCTTCCACGTCCGTCGCCGGGGGCTCCGGGCTGGACGCCGGCTCTGCCATGTGCCGACGCTCGACCCGCTCGATGATCTTCTTGCCGACGAACACCAGCACGACGAACGTCACGATGATGGCGACGAAGATGTAGCCCGCGTAGTGGATGCGCTCCGACAGCTCGCGGTAGGTGCCCGCAGCGGCCGCCGCGACACCGATGTAGAGGCTCGCCCAGATGACGCATGCGGGCGCGGTCCAGGCGAGGAACCGGCGATACGGAAAGCGCGCCATGCCGACCGTCAACGGCACGAGCGAGTGGAGCACGGGCAGGAAGCGGGACAGGAAGATGGCCGGCCCGCCCCGACGCTCCAGGTAGCGCTCCGACCTGGCCCAGTTCTCCTCGCCGATGCGGCGACCGAGGCGTGACCTGCGCAGCCACGGCCCCAGATAGCGGCCCAGGACGTACCCGAGCGTCTCGCCCAGCAGCGACCCGAGCACGACGGCAGCGCCGAGGAGGACGCCTTCGAGGGGTGTGGCGACGGCGGTTCCCGCGACGATGACGATGGTGTCGCCCGGGACGATGAGCCCGACCAGCACGCTCGTCTCCAGCATGATGGCCACGCCGGCGAGAACCACACGCAGCACCGGATCGACCTCGCGCACGGCATCGAGGATCGCGGTGAGCAGATCGTTCACGCCGTCGAGCCTAGAGGCTTGCGGTATCGCTAGCCTGGGAGCGTGCCCGCTGCCCCTGTCCGCGTGCACGGCGCGAACGATCCCGCAGCCGTCCACGCACTCTTCGCCGAGCGCGACCACACGTTCTGGCTCGATGCGGGGCCTGACGCCGAGGCGGGCTACAGCTGGGTCGGATGCGGCATCCCCGTCGACGGCGCAGAGATCCGATCGGTGAGGGTCGCAACGGGCGGTGCTGCGCCGCATCCCGCCGGACCGTTCCGGAGCGGCTGGGTGGGATGGCTCTCGTACGAGAGCGGTGCGGATGCGGCGGGCGCCCCGGTCGCCGCCGACGAGATGCCTCGCGAGAGCTGGATGAGGGTGCGTACCCTCGTGACGTTCGACCATGCCGCCGGCGCGACCTGGGTCAGCGGCGAGGATGCCGATGCCTGGGCCGAGCGCATCGTGTCGGCGACCCCGGTCGCCCCGGCGGCGGTGACGGATCGTGGCGCGGCGATCGCGCGGGTCGATGCATCCCGCTACGCGGACGACATCCGTACCGCCATCGCGGCCATCGGTCGCGGGGATGCGTACCTGCTCTGTCTGACGACGCGCTTCGACATCGTCGGCGACATCGATCCGCTCGATGCCTACGCCGCGCTCCGGGCCGACACACCCTCGCATCATGGACTGCTGCTCCGAAGCGGCGGGATCGCGCTGGCCGGTGCGAGTCCGGAGCGCTTCCTGCTCGCGCGCGATGGCCGCGTCAGCACGCATCCGATCAAGGGGACGCGTCCTCGCGGCGCGACGCCCGAGGCGGACGCCGCCCTGGCCGCCGACCTCGCGGCCGACCCGAAGGAGCGCGCCGAGAACGTCATGATCGTGGACCTCATGCGCAACGACCTGGCGCGCGTGTGCGATCCGGCGACGGTGAGCGTCGACCGCCTCCTGGAGGTCGAGACGTATCCACGAGTGCATCAACTCGTGAGCTCGGTCAGCGGGGTGCCGCATCCCGGCGTCACGCTGGGGGAGATGCTGAGTGCGGTCTTTCCCGCTGGCAGCATGACGGGGGCACCCAAACTGTCGGCGATGACGCTGCTGCACGACATCGAGGGCGCGCCGCGGGGTGCCTTCGCCGGCTGCGCCGGCTGGGTGGGGGATGACGGTGCGTTCGATCTGGCCATGACGATCCGCACCCTCGTCGTGCACCCCGGGGGCGCCTATGTGGGCGCGGGCGGCGGGATCACCTGGTCCTCCGACGTCGCCGCCGAGGTCGCGGAGGTGGCGCTCAAGGCCACGGCGCCGCTGCGGGCCGCAGGGGCGAGGCTCCCGGCCGACTGGGGTGGTTAGGGGTCGGGTATCCTGAAATTTGCGCCTTGCGCACCTCCCCGAAACTCCACGATTGGTCCCTCTGTGTCCACGACCTCGACCGACACCGCAGGCGCGTCCGCCGACGGCGGCTTCGACGCCCACGCCATCCAGGACAAGTGGCAGCAGCGCTGGGCGGAAAGCGACCCGTTCCGCGCCGGCGGCGAGAACGACACCCGCCCGCGCAAGTACGTGCTCGCGATGTTCCCGTACCCGTCCGGCGACCTGCACATGGGGCACGCCGAGAACTACCTCTACTCGGACATCGTCGCCCGTTTCTGGCGTCACCGCGGGTACAACGTGCTGCATCCGATCGGATGGGACTCGTTCGGTCTCCCGGCCGAGAACGCGGCCATCAAGCGCGGCGCGAACCCCGTCACCTGGACGTACGACAACATCGCCCAGCAGAAGGAGAGTCTCAAGGCCTACGGCGTCTCCTTCGACTGGAGCCGGGTCCTGCACACGAGCGACCCGGAGTACTACCGCTGGAACCAGTGGCTGTTCCAGAAGCTCTACGAGCGGGGCCTGGCCTACCGCAAGGAGAGCCCGGTCAACTGGTGCACGCACGATCAGACCGTGCTCGCCAACGAGCAGGTCATCGACGGGCACTGTGAGCGCTGCGGCGCCCTGGTCGTCAAGAAGAAGCTGACCCAGTGGTACTTCCGGATCACCGATTACGCCGACCGGCTGCTCGACGACCTCAATCAGCTCGAAGGTTTCTGGCCGCACAAGGTCATCCAGATGCAGCGCAACTGGATCGGCCGCTCGGTCGGCGCCGACATCGACTTCGAGATCGAAGGCCGTGCCGAGAAGGTCACGGTGTTCTCGACGCGTCCCGACACGCTGCACGGCGCCACCTTCATGGTGGTCGCGCCCGACTCCGACCTCGCGGCGGAGCTGGCGACGGGCGCGGGTCCCGAGGCGCGCGAGCGGTTCCAGGCGTACCTCTCCCAGGTGCAGCAGACGACGGATGTGGAGCGGCAGAACGCCGACCGTCCCAAGACGGGCGTGTTCCTCGACCGTTACGCGATCAACCCGATCAACGGGGAACGCCTGCCGATCTGGGCGGCCGACTACGTCCTGGCCGACTACGGTCACGGTGCGGTCATGGCCGTGCCGGCGCACGACCAGCGAGACCTCGACTTCGCGCGTGCGTTCGACCTCCCGGTGAAGATCGTCGTCGACACGACGGCTCCCATCACGGGTGCGGTGCCCGTCATCGAGCTCGACGCCGACGGCAATCCGATCGACCCGCTCGAGGGCACCGACACCCTCGATGACATCGACCCGGTGCGCACCGGTGTCGCACTCAGCGGAGACGGCCGCTTGATCAACTCCGGCAGCCTCAACGGCCTCAGCAAGCGCAACGCGATCGCGCGCGCCATCGAGGAGCTGACCGCGGCCGGGACGGGACGCGCCGCGAAGACCTATCGTCTGCGCGACTGGCTGATCTCGCGCCAGCGGTTCTGGGGCACCCCCATCCCGATGCTGCACGGCGACGACGGCCGTATCGTTCCCGTGCCCGACGACCAGCTTCCGGTGCGCCTTCCCGACCCCGAAGGGCTCAACCTGCTGCCGCAGGGCACCTCGCCCTTGGGTGGCGCGACCGAGTGGGTGCAGGCGAGCGACCCGGAGACCGGCGAGCCCATGCGCCGCGACCCGGACACGATGGACACCTTCGTCGACAGCTCCTGGTACTACCTCCGCTTCCTCTCGCCCGGTGACCCCGACGCCGCCTTCTCGGGCCGTGAGGCCTCGAAGTGGGCGCCGGTGGACTTCTACATCGGCGGCGTCGAGCACGCGATCCTGCACCTGCTCTACGCCCGGTTCATCGTCAAGGCGCTCTACGACATGGGCTACGTCGACTTCACCGAGCCCTTCTCCAGCCTGATCAACCAGGGCATGGTCATCCTCGACGGCGCGAAGATGTCCAAGAGCAAGGGCAACCTCGTGCTGTTCCAGGACGAGCTCGACGCCCACGGTGCCGACGCGCTGCGCGTCGGACTCGCGTTCGCGGGTCCCGTGGAGGACGACAAGGACTGGAAGGACGTCTCGACGACCGGCGCGACGAAGTTCCTCGCGCGCGCGCTGCGCATCGCGGGCGAGGTCTCCAGCCCCACGGATGCGGTGTGGGCCGAGGGTGACACCGCGCTGCGTCGCGTCACCCATCGTCTGTGGGCGGACGCGCCGTCGCTCATCGAGCAGACGAAGTTCAACGTCGTCGTCGCGCGTCTCATGGAGCTCGTGAACGCCACGCGCAAGACGATCGACTCCGGTGCGGGCGCGGCGGACCCCGCCGTCCGCGAGGCCGCCGAGGCCACCGCGATGATCCTGGACCTGTTCGCGCCGCACACGGCTGAGGAGATGTGGTCCCAGCTGGGTTACGAGCCGTCCGTCGGTCTCGCGTCCTGGCGTCAGCCCGACGGCACGCTGCTGGTGGAGGACACCGTCACCGCCGTCGTTCAGATCGACGGCAAGGTGCGCGCGACGCTGGACGTGTCGGCCAAGATCGGCGGCGAGGAGCTCGAGCGGCTGGCGCGCGAGGACGTCCGCGTGCAGCGGGCTCTCGGTGAGCGCGAGATCGTGCGGGCGATCGTGCGCCCGCCGAAGGTCGTGAGCTTCAGCACACGCTGAGCGAGCTGCTCTCCCCATCGGAGGAACCCCCGCGGTGCATGCACACCGCGGGGGTTCTCCCGTTCGGACCAGGACGCACGTTCCTAGCGTGGGTGTGTGAAGCCCGCACCCGATGCCGCAGGACGTGTGCGTCTGGGCGTCGGCGCCGTCGTCGTGCTGGCACTGCTCGTGTTGGCCGTGACGGTCGTGGTGGGGGTGTTTCGGAGTGCGGCGGTGCCGCCGCCGGTGCCGGTGCCGACACCGACTGCAGCGGCCGAGACCGCGGAGGTCTACGTGCACGTCTCGGGTGCGGTGGCTGCGCCCGGACTCTACGTCCTCGCGTCGGGCTCGCGCGTCGCCGACGCGATCTCGGCGGCGGGCGGGTTCGGTGACAACGCCGACACGGCCGCGGTGAATCTCGCCCGACCGCTCAGCGACGGCGAGCAGCTCGTCGTGCTCGAGCTGGGGCAGGAGCCTCCCGCAGGAGCGGCCGGGGGCGAGAGCGCCGGTGGCGGTCCGATCAACCTCAACACCGCGGGCGTGGAACAGCTCGACGAGCTGCCGCGTGTCGGACCGGCCATCGCGCAGCGGATCGTGGACTGGCGGGAGCAGAACGGCCCGTTCACGAGTGTCGACGATCTCCTCGGGGTGCCCGGGATCGGCGAGAAGATGCTCGCCGGTCTCCGCGATCTCGTGACGGTGTGATGGACCGGCGCGCGTGGCGGCTCGTGCCCGCTGCTGCTCTCTCCTGGATCGTCGCCGCTTTCGCGATCACGCAGCCGCAGGCGGGGCCGGTTCTGGCTCTGCTGTGCGGTGGCGGTGCCGTGCTGACCGCGATGACGGCAACCCTGATACGGCCACCGGGGCGGAAGCGGATGTGGACTCTGACGACGCTCGCCCTGCTGCTGGCTGCGATGCCGGCGATGTCGGTGGCCGTGCAGGATCCATCCCGTGCAGCGGCGATCGAGGTGGGTGACGGACACCGGCTGAGCGGTGAGGTCTCGATCGTCGGCAAGATCGAGGCGACGTCGCTCGGCTTCCGAACGGATGCGGTCACGGTGTCGGTCTCCGCGGGACGGGAGCCTGTCGCCGCCGGGGCGCCGGTGACGGTCTTGATGTCGGAGCGCCCGGAGGGGGCTGAGATCGGCGCCGTCGTGCGGATCGACGGCGGGGCCTTCGCGGCCGGACCCGGCGACCGTGCCGTGCTCGTGGTGCGCGCCGAGAGGGTCGATCTGGTGCGGCCGCCGGAGGGGGTGGCGGCCGCATCCGCCTGGCTGCGTGAACGGCTCGCTGCGTCGACGCAGGGGCTGCCCGCACCCGGTGCGGGCCTCATCCCCGGGCTCGCCGTCGGCGACACCGGTGGCGTCGACGCCGAGCTTGAGCAGCAGATGCGCGCCGCGTCGCTCACGCACCTCACCGCCGTCTCGGGTGCGAACTGCGCCATCGTGGTGGGGCTCGCGTTCCTCCTCGCGGGCCGGTGCGGGATCGGTCGCACGGGACGCGTGGTCGCCGGGCTGTCGGCGCTCGGGGGCTTCGTCGTGCTGGTGACGCCTGAACCCAGCGTCGTCCGCGCGGCGACGATGTCCGCGATCGCCATGCTCGCTCTGCTGCTCGGACGGCGAGGGAGCGGACTCGCCCTTCTCGCCCTGGCGGTGTGCGTCCTGCTGGCCGCAGACCCGTGGCTGGCGCTCTCGCTGGGTTTCGCACTGTCGGCGGCGGCCACGGGAGCGCTGCTCGTGCTCGCCCCGCCTCTCGCACGGGGTCTCGGCAGATTCCTGCCCGCATCCCTCGCGCTGGCACTGGCCGTACCGCTTTCGGCACAGCTCGTGTGCGGCCCCCTCATCGTGCTCGTCAGCCCCGGTGTCGCCGTATACGGGGTGCCCGCGAATCTCCTGGCTGCACCGGCGGCTCCTGTCGCGACCGTGCTCGGGCTGGCCGCGTGTCTCGCGGGACCCGTGCCCGTGCTGCAGGCGGGGCTGACCGCCCTCACCTGGCTGCCCGCGGCGTGGATCGCGGGCATCGCGGGTGCTGTAGACGCGCTGCCCGCCCGGACGCTCCCGTGGGCGGAAGGCCTCCCGGGGCTCGTCGGCCTCGTCGCGGTGACAACGGCCGGCACGGTGCTCCTGCTCCCGCCGGGACGAGCACGCGTCGCTCGCGTCGCCCGCGCGATCGCGGCCGTGATGACCGCGGCCGCCGCGGCTGCGACGGCGGGCACCCTCGTGATCACCGCTGTCGTCGTTCCGTTGACGACGCCGCAGGAATGGAGCATCGCCATGTGCGACGTCGGGCAGGGTGATGCCGTCGTCGTCCGCTCCGCCGGCGCGGTCATGCTCGTCGACACCGGTCCCGAACCCGAGGTGCTCGCCTCCTGTCTCGCGAGGCTGGGGATCACGCGGGTCGACCTCCTGGTGCTCACCCATTTCGACGCCGATCACGTGGGCGGGCTCGACGGCGTTCCGGCACCCGTGGGTCTCCTGATGCACGGTCCGGCCGACGAGCGAGACGACGCGCGGGTGCTCGCGGTCGGCGCGCGGGATGTCGCCGCCGCTGCCGCGGGGATGGGGGGAGTGTTGGGAGCCGCCCGCTGGCGGATCCTGTGGCCGTCGGCAGACGCCGTGGTGCCGGGCAACGACGCGAGCATCGTCGTCGAGATAGGGGGAGGCGGGGTACCCCGCACGCTCATGCTGGGGGACCTCGGTGCCGACGCGCAGCGCGCGCTGCGCGCGAGCGGACAGCTGCGAGCGCCCTATGACGTCCTTAAGGTGGCGCACCACGGCTCGGCGGATCAGGATGCGGGCCTGCAGCGTCAGGTCGCTCCGGCGCTCGCGTTGATCGGCGTGGGAGCCGCCAACGATTACGGGCACCCGCGCGCCGAGATCCTCGGCATCCTGTCTGCTCAGGGCACGACGGTGGCGCGCACCGACCTCGACGGTCTCATCCTCGTCGGGATGGACGACGGGCGCACGACGGTCTGGCGGGAGCGGACGGAGGCGGCGTCGGCCGCCCTCGGTAGGCTGGGAGGATGGCGATCCGAAAGTCCACCCCGACACGCAGTGCGATCCCGCAGCAGTCGTGGCGGACCCCGGAGCCGGCGCCGATCGTGCTGATCTCCGGCCCGGAGGAAGTCTGCGCGGAGCGCGCCACGGCCAGGCTCCGCGACTACCTGCGCGCCGAAGACCCGAGCCTTGAGATCTCCGACATCGACGCATCCGACTACACGGCCGGAACGCTTCTGTCCGTGAGCGCGCCGTCGTTGTTCGGCGAGCCGCGACTGGTGCGCATCCGCAGTGTCGAGAAGTGCTCCGACGCGTTCCTCTCGGAGGCCCTGGCCTACCTGGAGAACCCGCAGGAGGGTGCCACGGTCATCCTGCGGCACACCGGCGCGAGCGTGCGGGGCAAGAAGCTGCTGGAAGCCATCAGGTCCGGATCCGGCGGAGGCGTCGAGGTGGCGTGCCCCGCCATCAAGCGCGATTCCGACCGGTACGACTTTGCGGCGAGCGAGTTCCGAGAGGCGGGCCGACGCATCGTGCCCGCCGCGCTGCGCGCGCTGGTGGGGGCGTTCTCCGACGATCTGACGGAGCTCGCCGCCGCCTGCCAACAGCTGGTGAACGATGTCGAGGGCGACATCACCGAGCAGATCGTCGAGCGGTACTACGGCGGTCGCGTGGAGACCTCGGCCTTCACCGTCGCCGACACGGCGATCGCCGGTCGCTACGGGGAGGCGCTCCTCGCGCTGCGGCAGGCACTCGACTCCGGCGCCGACCCGGTCCCGATGGTCGCGGCGATCGCGATGAAGCTGCGCACGATGGCCAGAGTGGCCGGTACACGTGAGCCGTCCCGGCAGCTCGCGACGCGGCTGGGCATGAAGGACTGGCAGGTCGACCGGGCGCGCCGCGATCTGTCGGGGTGGACCCAGGACTCGCTCGGTCTTGCGATCCAGGCGACCGCGCGCGCCGACGCCGAGGTCAAGGGCGGCTCCCGCGACGCCGTGTTCGCACTCGAACGCCTCGTCACGGTCATCGCCACGCGCGCTCCCTACGCGGCCTGAACCCCCTTCGCGACAACGACGAAGGCCCGCCGCGACAGCGACGGGCCTTCGAGGGGGAAGCGGCTCAGAGAGCGGAGACCTGCTTCGCGATCGCGGACTTGCGGTTCGCGGCCTGGTTCTTGTGGATGACGCCCTTGCTGACGGCCTTGTCGAGCTTCTTGGTGGCCGTGACGAGCGCCTTCTCGGCGGCGGCCTTGTCGCCACCGGCGACAGCCTCGCGGGTGCGACGCACCGCGGTCTTCAGCTCGCTCTTGACGGCCTTGTTGCGCTCGTGCGCCTTCTCGTTGGTCTTGTTGCGCTTGATCTGCGACTTGATGTTTGCCACGTGTCGTGAACTTTCGTTTCGGAGTCTGCTCGGAAGTTGCCGGTCAGCGGTAGAGGGGCGCTTCGCGGCGGTCGTGAAGAGCGGGAAAACCCTTCACGCGCAAGCCAAACAAGGAGTCTACCAGACCGGGTCCTTCGCGCCCGCCTCGATCGTGGCGACGGCGAGCGCGATCACCGCGTTGAAGACCTCGGGCCGCATCGCCGACACGAGATGGCTGGTGCGCGGGATGACGATGAGCTCCGCATGGGGCGCGATGCGCTGGAAGAGGCGCTCGCTGACGCGCAGCTGATCGTACTGCCCGTTGACGAACCACAGGGGTACTCGGATGCGGGAGAGCGAGGCCAGCACGTCCAGCCGTGCGAGCTGTGCGAGCGCCCCGTCCTGGGCGTCGAGGGCGTACCCGCCCGCGCCGAAGTCGTCGCGGGTGTGCTCGGGGAGCGTCCGGGAGAGCACGTACCGGGTCAGCCGCATCCCGCGATCGGGGAGCGCGTCGAAGCCACGGGCCAGCGTGCGGTAGGTGCGCAGTGCCAGCCCGCGCGGCACCGCGGTGCAGGATGCGGCGATGAATCCGGCGATCGGCGGGGGGTTGGCCCGGCCCGCGTACTCGATGCACAGCAGTCCGCCCATGGAGTGGCCGACCAGCAGGACGGGCCCGCGTTCGGCCGCGACGCGCACAGCACGGTCGATCGTCGTGAACGCCTCGTCGAGGGTGAACGGCTCGGCCATGCGTGTGCCGTGACCGGGGAGGTCCACGGCGGTCACGCCGATACCCGCGGCTGTCAGGCTCTCCCGCTGGGCGCGCCACATCGACGCGGACGTGCGGATCCCGTGCACGAGGACCACCTGCACCGTCATCGCTCCAGCCTAGGCTCGGGCGGGCGGCTGCTCCCCGTAGAATCGACGGAACATGTCACCGCGCGCCCTCAAGCCCCTGCAGCCGTCCGCGACTCCGCCCGAGCTGATCCGCAACTTCTGCATCATCGCCCACATCGACCACGGCAAGTCGACGCTGGCCGACCGGATGCTGCAGATCACCGGCGTCGTCGCCGACCGCGACATGCGCGCGCAGTACCTGGACCGGATGGACATCGAGCGCGAGCGCGGCATCACGATCAAGAGCCAGGCCGTGCGGATGCCGTGGGCAGACGCGAACGGCACGTACGCGCTCAACATGATCGACACCCCCGGGCACGTCGACTTCACCTACGAGGTGAGCCGATCGCTCGCCGCGTGCGAGGGGGCGATCCTGCTGGTGGACGCCGCGCAGGGCATCGAGGCGCAGACGCTCGCGAACCTGTACCTCGCGCTCGAGAACGACCTCACGATCATCCCGGTGCTGAACAAGATCGACCTGCCGGCGGCGGATCCCGAGAAGTACGCCGCCGAGCTCGCGGGACTCATCGGCGGCGACCCTGCGGACGTGCTCCGCGTCAGCGGCAAGACGGGCATGGGTGTCGAAGCCCTGCTGGATCGTATCGTCGAGCGGATCCCCGCACCCGTCGGAGACCCGGCGGCTCCGGCACGCGCGATGATCTTCGACTCCGTCTACGACGCGTACCGCGGCGTCGTCACCTACGTCCGCATGGTCGACGGCAAGCTCGAGCCGCGCGAGCGGATCCAGATGATGTCGACGAAGGCCACCCATGAGCTGCTCGAGATCGGCGTCTCCAGCCCCGAGCCCGTCCCCACCAAGGGTCTGGGCGTCGGAGAGGTCGGATACCTGATCACGGGCGTGAAGGATGTGCGCCAGTCGAAAGTCGGCGACACCATCACGAACCACCGCAAGCCCGCCACCGACGCGCTGCCCGGTTACACCGATCCCAAGCCCATGGTCTTCTCGGGCATCTACCCGATCGACGGCAGCGATTACGCGGAGCTGCGCGAGGCGCTCGACAAGCTGAAGCTGTCCGACGCATCACTGCAGTACGAGCCGGAGACCTCCGTCGCGCTCGGCTTCGGCTTCCGCTGCGGATTCCTCGGGCTCCTGCACCTCGAGATCATCACCGAGCGTCTCTCGCGCGAGTTCGGCCTCGACCTCATCACCACTGCGCCTTCCGTGACGTACGAGGTCATGACGGACACGGGGGAGACGGTCACCGTCACCAACCCGAGCGAGTACCCGGACGGCCGCGTGGCCGAGGTCTCCGAGCCGGTCGTCAAGGTCGGCATCCTGCTGCCCAAGGATTACGTCGGCACCGTGATGGAGCTGTGCCAGTCGCGCCGAGGAACGCTGCTGGGGATGGACTATCTCAGCGAGGACCGCGTCGAGCTGCGCTACAACATGCCGCTGGGTGAGATCGTCTTCGACTTCTTCGACCACCTCAAGAGCCGCACGCAGGGCTACGCGAGCCTGGACTACGAGCCCGCCGGTTCCCAGACGGCCGACCTCGTGAAGGTCGACATCCTCCTGCAGGGCGAGAAGGTCGACGCCTTCAGCTCGATCGTGCACCGCGAGAAGGCATACGCCTACGGCACGATGATGACCGAGCGGCTGCGCAAGCTCATCCCTCGTCAGCAGTTCGAGGTCCCGATCCAGGCCGCCATCGGCGCGCGGATCATCGCCCGCGAGAACATCCGCGCGATCCGCAAGGACGTGCTCGCCAAGTGCTACGGCGGTGACATCACGCGTAAGCGCAAGCTGCTCGAGAAGCAGAAGGAGGGCAAGAAGCGCATGAAGATGGTCGGACGCGTCGAGGTGCCCCAGGAGGCGTTCATCGCCGCGCTGTCGGGTGACGTCGAGACGAAGAAGTAGGGGATTCACATTCGGATCGTGCATCCAGGCCGGCTCGGTACGCTGGAGACCATGCGCCGTGGGACCTTCCGGGACGAGACCGTCGACTACGCCGCCGTCGGGGCGACGCAGGCTCCCGACCTCCTCCAGTACCCGCCGGAGAAGAGCATCCCCGCACAGGAGTCGTGGAAGCTCGGCAGCGGCGAAGAGCGCTTCCGCTCGGCGGGCGATGCGTTGCTGTCCTGGAGCGCCCTCCGTGACGGAGGCATCTCGATCGCAGAGGTGCGCCCCGCATCCGACCCGAGCTATTCGGGCGTCTCGTTCGACGACGAGGGCCAGCCGATCGCCCCCAGCCGCCTCGATGCCGACCAGCGCTTCGATGCCGACGGAACACCGTACGTGGCCGCCGGTTCGTCGGTGCATGTGCGCGGCCGCGTCGGGGGCTACCGCGTCGACGCGGAGCTGCGTGTGATCTTCGTCGTCGAGGAGAAGCGCCGCATCGGGTTCGCACTGGGCACGGTGCGCGACTCGGTGGTGAGCGGCGAGGAGTCGTTCATGATCGAGTGGCGCGGCGACGACGAGGTCTGGTTCACCGTTCGTGCGTTCGACCGCCCGGTGGCGCCGCTGTACCGTCTTCTCCCCGCGCTCGTGCGCCGCCGCCGCCGCGAGCTCTTCGGCCGGTACCTGCGCGCGATCTCGCCCATGTACACGACCCCCGCCTGATGGCCCCATCCGTTCTTCCCGACGGCGACATCGCACCCGCCGACGGCGCCCTCCCCGAGGGTACGGTGGTGGATTCCGGCGCAGATTTCGGGGTCTACATCCACGTCCCGTACTGCCGTGTGCGCTGCGGATACTGCGACTTCAACACGTATACGGCCGATGAGCTGCGCGGCCACCGACGCGACGACTACCCCGATGACCTGAGCCGCGAGATCGCCCTGGCGACGCGGGTACTGGCAGACGTTCCGCGGCCGGCGCAGACCGTCTTCTTCGGCGGGGGCACGCCGACCCTGCTGTCGTCGGCGGCGCTGGGTGGCATGCTGCATGCCGTCCGCGAGGGATTCGGCATCGCAGAAGGTGCCGAGATCACGGTCGAGGCCAATCCGGATTCCGTGACTCCCGCGTCCCTCGCCGAACTGGCCGAGGCCGGAGTGACGCGCGTCTCGATCGGCATGCAGTCGAGCGTCCCGCACGTTCTGGCCGCCCTCGACCGCACGCACGATCCCGCCAACGTGGCAGCGGCCGTCGCCGGGGCGCGGGCGGCCGGGCTCGATGTGAGCGTCGATCTGATCTACGGCGCGCCGGGGGAGTCCCTGGCCGATTGGCGCGCCTCGGTCGAGGCCGCCCTCGCGCTGGAGCCTGATCACCTCTCCGCCTACGCGCTCATCATCGAGGAAGGCACCAAGCTCGCCCGCCGCATCCGTGCGGGCGAGGTGCCCGCGCCGGACGACGATCTGCAGGCCGAGATGTACGAGCTCGTCGACGATGCGATGGCGGATGCGGGCTACGACTGGTACGAGGTCTCGAACTGGGCGCGCGGCGCGCACCATCGCTCGCGTCACAACCTCGCCTACTGGCGCGGAACCGACTGGTGGGGGTTCGGTCCGGGTGCGCACAGCCACGTCGCCGGCGTGCGCTGGTGGAATGTGAAGCACCCGGCGGCGTACGCGCAACGGCTCTCGATGGGCTCGTCGCCCGCGGCCGCCAGGGAGGTCCCCGACCGGGAGGCGCGCACGCTCGAGCGGATTCTGCTCGAATCCCGCATCCGCGAGGGCCTGCCGATCGAGGTGATCCCGAGCGATCGGCGCAGCGCCGTGGCCGGACTCATCGCCGACGGGCTCGTCGACGGCGCGACCGCTCTGCGCGGTCGCATCGTGCTCACGCGTCGCGGCCGGCTGTTGGCCGACGCCGTCGTCCGCGCGCTGACCGACTGACTCGGCGGGTGAGCGCCGCGAGCACCTCCGCGCGCGGCAGCGGCACATCTTCCGTCGAGGTGTCGTAACGGCGCACGAGCCGGCCGTCCCGGAAGGCGGGCCAGCCAGGATCGCCGGTCTCGGCGAAACGGATCCAGTCGGCGTGCATGCGCGTGGCCAACTCCTGCGGGGCACCGGTCCCGGCCATCGTGATCGCGCCCGAGTCGCCCAGCGCGTCGAAGACGAAGCCGATGTCCAGCGCGTGCGCGGCGCGAAGATCGCGCACCGGGCTCGGCCAGGCGAACTCGTACACGAACGTCGGCGCGCTGCGCGCACGCGCGACCTCGATCGCCGGCTGTCGGACGGCCAGATCCGTCAGGACCTGTCCGATGATCTCTCCAGGAGAGGCGTCCGGGAAAGCCGCCCGGTACGCGCGCCAGACGCCCCGGGGGAGACGCTTCGCCAGCGCCAGGAATGCATACGTGCGGCGCGAGAGCTTCGCGAGTGCCGCCGTGGGGTACCAGAGGCGGTACTCGTCGGTGTTGGTGCCGATGATGACCGGAAGGTCGGCGTCGACGAGTGCGCGGCGCGGGTTCTCCGGCAACGTCGTCGGGTCGATGGCGGCGTTGAAGCCCGGTGCGGCCTTCAGCAACGTGGACGACGCCGTCAGCTCGTCCCTCGCCGCGACGAGTCGCTCCGGCGAGATCGTTCGAAGGGCCTCGGCGGTGGCGGGCGTGCCGAGCTTGCGCGCGATGTCCTGAGTCGGCCGGGCGGCGCGCTCGGCCGACTCGGCGTCCAGCGGTCCCGACTCGATGATGGCCCCCGCGAGGAGTGGGCGCAGGTCCTCGCGAGCGAGAAGCGCGGCGACCACGGCGCCGCCGGCCGATTCGCCGAAGATGGTGATCCTCGAGGGATCGCCGCCGAAACGGGCGATGTTGCGGTGAGTCCATCGCAGGGCCTCGGCGGCATCAGCGAGTCCGAGATTGCGCGGCGCGTCCGGCAGGACCGAGAAGCCCTCGGCGCCGAGACGGTAGTTCGCCGACACGAAGACGACTCCGTCACGTGCGAACGGTGTGCCGTCATAGGTGCTGATGGCGCTCGTACCCCGTTCGAGCGCCCCGCCGTGGAACCACAGCATCACCGCGGCGCCGTCCGCATCCGCGGGCCGCCACACGTTGACGGTCAGGATGTCGTCGCCGGGGATGATCTTCGACGCGAGGAGCTCGCCGACGAACCCGGGATAGGGCGACTGCGGCGATGTGGGCCCGAACGCCGTGGCCTCGCGCACGCCTTCCCAGGCCGCGACCGGCTCGGGGAGGGCGAAGCGCCGTGCTCCGACCGGGGGCTGTGCGTAGGGGATGCCGAGGTAGCGCTCGATCCCCTCGAAGCGGGTTCCGGATACGGCTCCGGTCTCGGTGTGGACGACGGGATGGGACATGCGACCTCCTCTCGAGAGTCTACGGGGGGCCTTCCGGCGACTCGCCTCGCGAGCGCGCTAGAATTGGCACTCCCAGACCTCGAGTGCCAGGAGGGAGTGCGCATGGTCAGCGATCGGGGACTCGACGTGCTTCGGGCGATCGTCCAGGACTACGTCGAGACGCGCGAACCCGTCGGCAGCAAGTCGATCGTCGAACGTCATTCGTTCGGCGTGTCCGCGGCGACGATCCGCAACGACATGGCGCTGCTCGAGGACGAGGAGCTGATCACCGCACCGCACACGTCGTCCGGCCGGGTGCCGACCGACAAGGGCTATCGCGTCTTCGTCAACCACCTCGCCGAGCTGCGCCCGCTCACGAGCGCCCAGCGCTCGGCGATCACGGCGTTCCTCGGGGCTCCGGCGGACCTCGACGACATGCTGGGGCGCACGGTCCGGGCCCTCACCCAACTCACCGGTCAGGTCGCCCTGGTGCAGTACCCGTCGTTCGAACGCGCGAGCATCACGCACGTCGAACTCGTCCACCTCGGCGGGTCGCGCCTGGTCGTCGTGCTCGTCACCGACACCGGTCGGGTGTCGCAGCGTCTGATGGCGGGGCCCGAACCGCTCGAGGAGACGGATGTGGCGACGCTCCGCGCGCAGGTGTCGGTCCTCGTCACCGGCAGACCCGTACGCGAGGGCACGCAACGCGTCGCGCAGGCTCTGGCCGAGACGTTGACCGACAGCCGGTCCGACCGAGCCCTCGGGGCGCTCCTGCGCACGGTCGGTGAGGAGCTCGACGAGTTCCGGCAGGATCGGCTGGTCATGGCGGGTACCGCCAACCTCGCCCGGGCAGAGGGTGACTTCCGTGGCAGCATCTACCCGCTGCTGGAAGCGATCGAGGAGCAGGTCACACTGCTGCGTCTGATGGGCGAGATGGTGGCCGACGAGCAGGGACTCGCCGCATCCATCGGCCGCGAGAACGAGGCGTTCGGACTCGTCGAGGCGTCGGTGGTGGCCAGCGATTACGACACGACCGGGGGGCAGGCGCGCGTGGGCGTGCTCGGGCCCACCCGGATGGACTACTCCAGCAACCTCGCGGCCGTCCGTGCCGTGGCTCACTACCTGAGCCGTCTGCTGGAAGAAGACGAACGCGCGCGCTGAGCGCGCGCGAGACGATTCCGCGGCACGCGGACGGGAAGGCTGAAGTGGCAGACCACTACGAAGTACTCGGGGTGCCTCGCGATGCATCGCAGGACGACATCAAGAAGGCGTATCGCAAGCTCGCGCGCCAGCTGCATCCCGATGTGAATCCCGGTGAGGACGCGGCGGAGCGGTTCAAGCTCGTCACGCACGCCTACGACGTGCTGAGCGACAGCGAGCAGCGTCGCCGGTACGACATGGGCGGCGACAGCGGCGGGTTCGGCGGGGCGCAGGGGTTCGGCGGGTTCAGCGACATCTTCGACACGTTCTTCGGCGGCGGCGGCGCAGGACGGGTACGCCCGCGCTCGCGCACCGAACGGGGCCAGGACGCCCTCGTGCGCGTGACGCTGGAGCTGCGAGAGGTGATCTTCGGAGCCCACCGCGACATCGAGGTGGACACCGCCGTGCTGTGTGAGACGTGCGAGGGCGGGTGCTGCCAGCCGGGTACGTCGCCCGTCACATGCGACATCTGCCACGGCAGCGGCCACGTCCAGCGCACGGTCCGGAGCCTGCTCGGCAACGTCGTCACCAACCAGCCCTGTGCGACGTGCCAGGGCTACGGCACCACCATCCCGTACCCGTGCGCGACGTGCCAGGGCCAGGGTCGGGTGCGTGCACGGCGTACGGTGTCGGTCGACATCCCCGCGGGCGTGGAGACGGGTCTGCGGCTGCAGCTTCCCGGCTCCGGTGAGGTGGGCCCTGCGGGCGGCCCCCACGGTGACCTCTATCTGGAGATCACCGTCGCCGCCGACGAGGTCTTCAGCCGCGACGGCGACGACCTGCTCGCGACCCTCGACGTCTCGATGCCCGACGCGATCCTGGGCACCACGACCCGGATCGAGGCGCTGGACGGCCCCGTCGACCTGGAGCTTCGCGCAGGGGTCCAGGCGGGCGACGTGCTGACGATCAAGGGGCGCGGCATCACGCCGCTTCGCGGCAACCAGCGCGGCGACCTGAAGATCGGCGTTCACGTGGTCACCCCGACCCGCCTCGATCACAAGGAGCGGGCCCTCATCGAGGAGTTCGCCAAGAAGACGAAGGCGCCGGCTCCCCGCCTGTCGGAGTTCCAGCAGGGCCTGTTCGCCAAGCTGCGCGACCGCTTCCGCAACGGCTGATCCGATGGCGCTGCACTTCCTCCTCGACGATGCCTCCGACGCGCATCCCGACCGTACGGTCGTGTTGACCGGAGCCGAGGCGCACCACGCCGCCACCGTGCGGCGTGTGCGCGTCGGCGAGGAGGTGACGATCGGCGACGGGCGAGGTGCCTGGGCGACCGGAACGTGCGTGAGCGTGGCGCCGCGCGAAGTGGTGGTCGAGATCCATCGGCGCGAGGATGTCCCCGCCCCTGCGCCGCGCCTGGTCCTCGTCCAAGCGCTGGCGAAGGGCGACCGCGATGAGATGGCGGTGCAGGCCGCGACGGAGCTCGGTGTCGCCGAGGTCGTGCCGTGGCAGGCCGCCCGCAGCGTCTCCCGCTGGGATGCGGCCAAGGCGGTCAAAGGTCGCGCCCGCTGGACGCAGATCGTCCGCGAGGCCGCCAAGCAGGCGCATCGCGCGTGGGTGCCGGAGGTGAGCGAGGTGCGCACGAGCGCGCAGATCGCGCAGCGCGCCGCGGCTGTCCCGACGCTCGTGCTGGAGCCGGGTGCATCCCAATCGCTCAGCGCCAGGATGCGGGAGCTGCGGGATGCCCCGGAGATCGTGCTGGTGGTGGGGCCCGAGGGAGGCATCGACGCCGCCGAGCTCGACACGTTCGCCGCGGCGGGCGCGCATCCGGTCCGGCTCGGAACCGGCGTCCTGCGCACATCGACCGCGGGACCGGCCGCCCTCGCAGCGATCGAGGCCCTCCTCGGTCGGTGGTGAACGCGCGCGCATAGACTGGAGGAATGAGCGAGCCGTCCGTGTTCACCCGCATCCTGCAGGGCGAGATCCCCGCGGAGATCCTCGTCGAGACCGAGCGCGTCTTCGTCATCCGTGACATCGCGCCCCAGGCCCCCGTCCACCTCCTGGTGATCCCCAAGACACCGGACTTCCGCGACGTCGTGTCGCTCGCGGCGCAGGCGCCCGATCTGCTGGCCGAGATGATCGAGGTCGCAGGCACCGTCGCCGCCGAGCACGCGGACGGCGACTTCCGCCTCGTGTTCAACACCGGTGCGGGCGCCGGGCAGACCGTGTTCCACGTGCACGCTCACGTCCTCGCCGGTGACCTGGCGGAGGGGAGCGTCGGTGCCTGAGCAGCCTCAACCCGAAGCCGTCGAGAAGCTGATGGCCGACGGCATCGCCATGGTGCAGCTTCTCGGGCCGCAGGACCGCCTCCTGCGCGTGGTCGAGCGCGAGCATCCGGATGTCGACGTGCACGTGCGCGGTAACGAGATCACCCTCTCCGGATCGGCCGCCGATGTCGCCGCGGCCAAGACGCTCGTGGAGGAGCTGCTGGTCATGACCCGCCGCGGACAGGATCTCGGCCCCGCCGACGTGGCGTCGTCGCGCCGCATCCTCGACACGGACGGCGGGATGCGTCCGTCCGAGGTCATGGGCGAGGCGATCCTGTCGTCGCGCGGCAAGGTCATCCGCCCGAAGACGCTCGGGCAGAAGGCCTACGTCGACGCGATCGAGGAGAACACGATCGTGTTCGGCATCGGTCCCGCCGGAACCGGCAAGACCTATCTGGCGATGGCGAAAGCCGTCCAGGCGCTGCAGCGCAAAGAGGTCAGCCGCATCATCCTCAGCCGGCCGGCGATCGAGGCGGGGGAGCGCCTGGGGTTCCTCCCCGGCTCGCTGACCGACAAGATCGATCCGTACCTGCGGCCCCTCTACGACGCGCTCAACGAGATGCTCGACCCTGAGCTCGTCCCCAAGCTCATGGCCAGTGGAACCATCGAAGTGGCCCCCCTCGCCTACATGCGCGGACGCACGCTCAACGACTCCTTCGTCGTGCTCGACGAGGCGCAGAACACCACGCCGGAGCAGATGAAGATGTTCCTCACCCGCCTGGGGTTCGGAACACGTATGGTCGTCACCGGCGACATCACGCAGATCGACCTGCCGCAGGGCGCCTCCGGCCTCCGTCTGGTGACGCGGGTGCTCAAGGACATCGACGACATCCATTTCTCCTACCTCACGAGCGATGACGTGGTGCGCCACACCCTCGTCGGCAAGATCGTCGACGCGTACACCGAGTTCGACGAGCGACGCCTCGCGTCCCGGCGGGAGCGGGATGAGGCCAGCGAGCTCGCCAATCGTGCCCAGAGGCGCGGCGGGGCGCGCGACCACCTTCCGAAGCGAGGACGCTCATGACGATCGAGATCACCAACGAGTCCGGCATCGACGTCGACGAGACCGTGCTGCTGCGCCTCATGGAGAGCAACTTCTCCGAGCTGCACATCAGCCCCGACGCCGACGTCGCGATCCTCCTGGTCGACGAGGGCGCCATGGAGGCGCTGCACGTGCAGTGGATGGACGAGCCCGGACCGACCGACGTGCTGAGCTTCCCGATGGACGAGCTGCGGCCCGGTTCCGAAGAGGCTCCCACCCCGCCCGGTCTGCTGGGCGACATCGTGCTGTGCCCTCAGGTCGCCGAGACCCAGGCGCGTGAGGCGAAGCCGCCGCATCCGATGCAGGACGAGCTGATCATGCTCACGACGCACGGGCTGCTGCACCTGCTCGGCTTCGATCACGCCGAGCCCGACGACGCGGCCGAGATGTTCGGTCTGCAGCGCGATCTCATCGTCGCCTTCACCCTCGCCGAGCGGCGTAGGGCGCGGGGATGACCGCTGCTCTGCTGCTGACCGCCGCCGTTCTGCTCATCGCGTTCGGCGCTCTCATGGCCGCGATCGACGCGGCGTTCGGCGTCACCTCCCGCCAAGACCTCGTCGATCTCTCGGCATCCGGGCGCAACGCCGTGCCGCTCGGTCGCATCAGCGCCGACCCGGAGGCGCACGCCAACGCGGTGGCCTTCATCCGGGTGCTCGCCGAGACCGGCGCTGCGGTGCTCGTGACAGCCGCGTTCGACCAGCTGTTCGACAACGTCTGGTGGGCGATCCTGGCGGCCGTCGTGCTCATGACGGGCCTGTCGTTCGTGGCCGTCGGCGTCAGTCCCCGCTCGGTGGGCCGTCGTCACGCCGAGGGCCTGCTGCGCGGAGCCGCACCGGTCATCCGGGGAGTCCGCATCCTCCTCGGCCCGCTCGCGCACGGCCTTGTCGCGCTGAGCAGCAGGGTCACCCCCGGCGGCGCGCGCGGCGCATCCTTCGACACCGAGGAACAGCTGCTCAGCATGGTCGACGAAGCGGCCATGCACGACCTCATCGAAGAGGACGACCGTGAGCTCATCCACTCGGTCTTCGAGTTCACCGGCACCTACGTGCGCGCTGTCATGGTGCCGCGCACCGACCTCGTCACGCTCGGCGAGGACGACACGGCACGTGAGGCGCTGCGGATCTTCCTGGACACCGGCGTCTCGCGCATCCCCGTCCTCACCGCCGACGGCGAGGACGTCAGCGGCATCCTCTATCTCAAGGACCTCGTCCGCCGCGCGTTCCGCGACGAGCAGGACTGGGGTGCGCAGCCGGTGGCGCAGTTGGCACGCGTCCCCGTCTTCGTTCCCGAGTCGATGCGCGTCGAGCCTTTGCTGCAGCAGATGCAGCGCGATGCCGTGCACGTGTGCATGGTCGTCGACGAGTACGGCGGCATCGCCGGCCTCGTGACCCTCGAGGACGTCATCGAGGAGCTCGTGGGCGAGATCGCCGACGAGTACGACGCCCCGGCCACGGAGGTGGTCGAGCTCGGCCCCGACCGTTACCGCGTGAGCGCCCGCCTCGGCCTGGATGCGGTCGGCGAGCTGTTCGGCCTCGAGCTCGATGACGACGAGGTCGACTCCGTCGGCGGGCTCCTGGGCAAGGTCCTGGGACGGGTCCCGCAGCCCGGTGCCAGCGTCACGTACGAGGGCCTCACCCTGACAGGCGGAGCGTCCCGCGGACGGGGACGCGGTCTCGCGACGGTCCTCGTCGAGCGCGCTCCGGAACCGCAGACGGATACCCGGACGGGATCGATCTCCGTGCCGGTGAAGGGAGAACGATGACCGACGAGCACCGCAGCGGTTTCGTGACATTCGTGGGCCGCCCGAACGTCGGGAAGTCGACGCTCACCAACGCGCTCGTGGGCGAGAAGATCGCCATCACGAGCGAGAAGCCGCAGACGACGCGCCGCGCCATCCGGGGCATCGTGAATCGGCCCGCCGGTCAGCTGGTCGTCGTCGACACGCCGGGATTGCACCGGCCGCGCACCCTGCTCGGCCAGCGCCTCAACGACCTGGTCGAGGACGTGCTCGGCGACGTCGATGTCATCGCGTTCTGCGCCCCGGCGACCGAGAAGGTCGGGCCGGGCGACCGCCGCATCGCGGAGTCGCTGAACGGGTACCCCCGCGCGCGCAAGGTCGCCGTGGTGACCAAGACGGATGCCGCATCCCGCGAGCAGATCACCGAGCGGTTGATCGAGGTGGATTCCCTCCGCGAGGACTGGGATGCGGTCATCCCGCTCTCCGCGCTGACGGGGGAGCAGCTGGGTGTGCTCTCCGACGAGCTTCTCGCGCTCATGCCCACCGGACCCGCGCTGTACGACGCGGATGTGGTGACGGACGAGACGACGGAGGACCGCATCGCGGAGATCATCCGCGAAGCCGCGCTGGGTGATGCGCGTGAGGAACTCCCGCACTCCATCGCGGTCGTCGTGCAGGACATCGCCGAGCGTGAGGACTCCGATCTGACGGATGTGTTCGCCGACATCGTCGTCGAACGCGACAGTCAGAAGGCGATCATCATCGGACGCAAGGGTCAGCGCCTGCGCGACGTGGGCGCGGCGTCGCGCGCCGGGATCGAGCAGCTGCTCGGGCGACGCGTGTATCTGTCGCTGCACGTGCGCGTGGCCAAGGAGTGGCAGCGCGACCCGAAGCAGCTCGGGCGCCTCGGCTTCTGACCCGCCGGGTGTAAGCTGTCCGCATGCGCGCGGCCGTGCTTCTCCTTAGTCGCCGCGACGAGACCTCGATCTAGGGCCCTTCTCGTCGCGGAGCTCGTCGACGGCCCGCATCATCCGACGAGGAAAGCAGCCATGGAGAACACTCAGAAGCCGTCCGGCATGCCGACGCACAAGTACCGTCCGTTCCACGAGCAGATCCGTGTGGACCTGCCCGATCGCACCTGGCCCGCCAAGCGCATCACCGAGGCACCACGTTGGTGCGCGGTCGACCTGCGCGATGGCAACCAGGCACTGATCGACCCGATGAGTCCCGAGCGCAAGCGCGTCATGTTCGATCTGCTTGTTCGCATGGGGTACAAGGAGATCGAAGTCGGCTTCCCGAGCGCGAGCCAGACGGACTTCGACTTCGTGCGGGAGCTGATCGAGAAGGACCTCATCCCCGACGACGTCACCATCCAGGTGCTGACGCAGGCGCGCCAGCACCTGATCGAGCGCACCTACGAGGCCATCGCCGGCGCCAAGCAGGCGATCGTCCACCTGTACAACTCCACGAGCGTGCTGCAGCGCGACGTCGTGTTCCGCACCGACAAGCAGGGCATCATCGATATCGCGCTCGAGGGCGCGCGGCTGTGCCGCGAGTACGAGAAGCGCGTGCCGGAAACCGCGGTGTACTACGAGTACTCGCCGGAGAGCTACACGGGCACCGAGCTCGAGTTCGCGGCCGAGATCTGCAACGCCGTGCTCGAGGTCCTGGAGCCGACGCCCGAGCGCAAGGTCATCATCAACCTGCCCGCCACGGTCGAGATGGCCACCCCGAACGTCTACGCCGACTCGATCGAGTGGATGGGGCGCAACCTGAACCACCGTGAGAACGTCATCATCTCGCTGCACCCGCACAACGACCGCGGCACCGCCGTCGCCGCGGCGGAGCTGGGCTACATGGCCGGCGCCGACCGCATCGAGGGCTGCTTGTTCGGCAACGGGGAGCGCACGGGCAACGTCGACCTGGTCGCTCTGGGCATCAACCTGTTCACGCAGGGAATCGACCCGCAGATCGACTTCAGCGACATCGATCAGATCAAGCGCACGGCCGAGTACTGCAACCAGCTGCCGGTTCCCGAGCGCAGCCCCTGGGCCGGAGACCTGGTCTTCACGGCCTTCAGCGGCTCGCACCAGGACGCCATCAAGAAGGGCTTCGAGGCGATGGCCGCCGAGGCCGCGTCGCGCGGCGTGTCGGTCGACGAGATCGAGTGGGCCGTGCCGTACCTGCCCATCGACCCCAAGGACCTGGGCCGCTCCTACGAGGCGGTCATCCGCGTCAACTCGCAGTCCGGCAAGGGCGGGGTGGCATACCTGCTCAAGACCGACCACGCGCTGGATCTGCCTCGCAAGCTCCAGATCGAGTTCTCCGGTGTCGTACAGGCCAAGACCGACGCCGAGGGCGGCGAGGTCACGAGCGACCAGATCTGGTCGGTCTTCTCAGACGAGTACCTGCCTTCGGAGTCGGAGGACGCCCGCTGGGGCCGTTTCGAGCTCCTCGGCACGCGGACGTCGAGCGAGATGACCGGCGACGTCGAGCTGAACGTTCGCCTGCGCGACGGTGACACCGTCGAGGATGCGACCGCGAACGGCAACGGCCCCATCGCGGCCTTCCTCGAGGTGCTGCGGACCCGTGGGTTCGACATCTCGCTGTACGACTACGTCGAGCACACCATGAGTGCCGGCGGCGACGCGCAGGCAGCCGCCTACGTCGAGCTCCAGGTCGACGGCGAGCGGCTCTGGGGCGTCGGCATCGACGGCGACATCTCCACGGCGAGCCTCAAGGCGGTCGTCTCGAGCGTCAACCGCGCGATCCGCACCCGCGAGCGCGAGCTGGTCGCCAGCGCCTGATCCCGCATCCCGCCCCCACCGCCGCGAGACTGCATCTTCCGCACGAGATCACGGGTGATACCCGTGATCTCGTGACGAAAGTGCAGTCTCGTGGTCGTTCACTCGGGTTCGGCGGCGGGGCGCACGATCGGGATCGCGGCCGTTTCCACCGCGACCTTGCGCCGGTACAGCATCCGCTGCTCCGGCAGCGACAGATCGAAGATCACCGCGAGGATGCGGATGGTGGTCGTCACGGCGATGCCGACGATCGCCGCGGCGACGAGGTTCACGCCGAAGGCGTCGAGCGTGGCGAGGACGACGCATCCGGCCGCCGCGGCCACGGCGTAGAGCGACCCGACGTGCATGATGGCGACCGGCAGGCCCATGATCACGTCACGGAGCACCCCGCCGCCCACGGCCGCGCAGACCCCGACGAACACGGCCGGCACGACCGGAAGCCCCAGGGCGAGCGCCTTGCTCGTTCCGAAGGCGCCGAAGAGTCCGATGACGAATGCGTCGAGCGAGACGATGACGCGGTTCAGGCGCTGGAAGAGGCCCGCCAGCAGCATGCCGATGAGGGATGCGGCCATCGCCGTGAGCAGATACCAGTCGCTCTGCAGGGTGGCCGGGGCCACGCCGAGCAGCAGATCGCGGATCAGGCCGCCGCCCATCCCGAACAGGATGCCGATGATGGCGACGCCGAGAAGATCCAGACGACGCTGTCCGCGGAACCCGGACGCGAAGAGTGCGCCCTGCACCCCTCCGAGGGCGACGGCGGTGAGATCGGCCCACAGGGGGATCACGAAGAGCGGCTCGGTCACGCATCCATTGTCCCTGCTGGGCGGGATAATCGAGTGTGCCCACCTATCGCGACGAGGTCGTGGTCCTGCGCACCCACAAGCTGGGTGAGGCGGATCGGATCGTCACCATGCTCGGGCGCCGCACCGGCAAGATCCGCGCCGTCGCGAAGGGCGTGCGACGCACATCCTCCCGACTGGGTGCGCGGTTGGAACCGTTCATGGTCGCCGACGTTCAGCTCTACGCGGGCCGCTCGCTCGACATCGTGCAGCAGGCGGAGTCGCTCGGCACCTACGGAGCCGACATCGCCGGCGACTACGACAGCTACACCGCCGCGAGTGCGATGGCCGAGACGGCCGATCGGCTCGGCGACGCCGAGGCGTCATCGTCGCACTATCTGCTGCTGGTGGGAGGCTTGCGGGCCCTTGCTCGCGCCGACCACGCGCCACGCAGCATCCTCGACTCCTACCTCCTGCGCGCCCTCGCGCTCTCGGGCTGGGCCCCTGGCCTCGACGACTGCGCCCGGTGCGGTACGCCCGGCCCGCACAGCGCGTTCGTCGCGCAGGCGGGCGGCATGGTGTGCCGCTCCTGTGCGCCCGCCGGATCTGCGCGCGTCGACGTCGAGACCACGGGCCACCTCCGCGCGCTGCTGACCGGCGACTGGGTGAGTGTGGATGCCGCGACCGAGCGGACGCACGCCTCCGCCTCCGGGCTCGTCGCCGCGTACGCGCAGTGGCACCTCGAGCGCGGCATCCGATCGTTGTCCCACGTTGAGAGAGCCCGATGAGCCCGAAGCCCTATACGCACCGGGATGCGGTGCCCTACCGGCCCGTCGACTGGACGGGCGAGTATCCGCCGGCGTACCAGCGCGGCACGGTGCCCCGTCACGTGGCGATCGTGATGGACGGCAACGGACGGTGGGCGAACGGTCGCGGACTCACCCGTGTCGAGGGGCACAAGGCGGGGGAGGCGGCGCTGCTGGATGTGGTCGCCGGAGCGATCCAGGCCGGAGTCAGCCACCTCTCCGTCTACGCGTTCTCGACGGAGAACTGGAGCCGTTCGCCCGATGAGGTGCGTTTCCTGATGGGCTTCAACCGCGACGTGCTGCACCGCCGCCGCGACCAGCTCAACGAGTGGGGCGTGCGCGTGCGGTGGGCCGGACGTAAGCCGCGGCTGTGGGGCTCGGTCATCAAAGAGCTCCAGTACGCCGAGGAGCTCACGCGCGACAACACGGTTCTGACATTGACGATGTGCGTGAACTACGGCGGTCGGGTCGAGCTCGTCGACGCCATGCGATCGATCGCGGATGATGTCGCCGCCGGGCGCCTGCGGCCTTCTGCCGTCACGGAGAAGCTCGTTCAGCGTCGGCTGTACCAGCCGGACATGCCGGATGTGGACCTGTTCGTCCGATCCAGCGGAGAGCAGCGCACCTCGAACTTCCTGCTGTGGGAGTCCGCGTACGCCGAGTTCGTGTTCCTCGACACCCTCTGGCCCGACTTCGGGCGTCGGGATCTGTGGCGAGCGATCGACATGTACTTGGGTCGCGATCGCCGTTTCGGCGGCGCGGTCGACGCCCCGCGCGCGTGACGCGGGCTCAGCCGATACCGAGTTCCGCATCCGTCTTCGGATAGGAACGCTGCAGCCACGCGCCGAATCCCTTCCGAGCGAGGCAGGCGGTGTTGTCGGCGCAGGCGATCACCGGGTCCTCCTTCGCGTAGACGCGGTACGTGTCGACCTTGCGGTTGAGGACGTCGCCGCTGAGGTTGACGGGCAGATTCTGCGACGGATATCCGACGAAGTACCGGATGGCGTCCGTGGGGTATCCGACGCTCTGTGCCGCCGCCCGCACGATCGCACCGGTCGCGCCGTGGTCCGGATGGTCGCCCTGGGTCAGGGGCGAGTTTGCGGGCACGTGGGTGAAGAGTCGGGTGGGAGCCCACGCCGAGATCGCCTCGGCCACGGTCTGCTGCAGCACGGCGGCGGTGAGCGGCGGCCCACCGTCGATGGGGGCGAGCGCGGGGATCGCGCCGGACTCGAGCTGCGGGATGCTCCCGTGACCGGTGGCCACGAACCCGCCCGCGTCGAGGCCGCCGTCGGGGAGTCGGAGGAACGCCACGGTGAGCTTGGGGTCTCCCTGTCGGGAGAACATCGTCACGTGCGCTCCCGAGAGCGTGGTGACGCTGGTCTCGTCCCAGAAGGCCTGCGCACCGCGCATCGTGTTGTACGCGCGCAGGATGCCCAGCTCGCGCGAACGCGAGTAGTTCGTTCCCTTTCCGGCGTCGCCGGCGGTCAGGTACAGCGTGCGCACGCATTCGCCGTTGCTCACGGCCTCCTGCAGCGAGGGGTTCGCGAAGATCAGGTCGTCGTCCTGGTGCGCCCACACCGACATGACAGTCGTCGTGTCGCACCCGAGAGCGAGCGGGGAGACGGGGGCCGGGGGAGGCGGCGGGATGTCGGGCGTCTGTACCGGAGTGGGCAGCGGCGCGGGATCCGGTGAGTGGACCACCGACGGCGACGAAGTGGGTGCCGGCTCTGCAGCGAACGGGAAGGACGGTGGCAGTTGCGGCAGCACCACGGCTGCTGCCGTCGTGACTCCCACTGCCAGGACGGCGATGAGCGAGCTCACCCAGATGACGGTGCGGCGTCGCCGCTGTCGTGCGTGGCGCGCGTCACGCGCCGGGGTTCGGGTCCCCACGTACTTTCCCCATGTTGCTCAGGTGCCGGCATACCCCCACGGCAGCCCCCAGAAGTCTCGCACAGCGCGCCCCGCTTGCACGGTCATTCTTCACACCTTCTCAGCGTTCATCGCTCCCGCTCGCGGGCCGGCGGAATAGCAGGAGTCGTGCCGCCGTTGCTCCCGTCATGACTGACCCGATTCGTATCGACGTGTGGAGTGACATCGCGTGCCCGTGGTGTTACATCGGCAAGCGCAATCTCGAGGCCGGACTGAAGGCCACCGCGGATGACGAGGATGCCCCGCGGGTGGAGGTGACCTTCCACTCGTACGAGCTTTCGCCCGATACGCCCGTCGACTTCCACGGCAACGAGGTCGACTTCCTCGCGGAGTACAAGGGGATGCCGCACGAGCAGGTTCGGCAGATGCTGGATCGCGTCACCGGCGTGGCGGCCGAGGCCGGACTGGACTACCACTTCGAGAAGCTGCAGCACACCAACACGGTGCTCGCGCATCAGCTGCTGCACTTCGCGAAGGAGCAAGGGCTGCAGCGGGAGATGACCGAGCGTCTGATGGCCGCCTACTTCGTGGAAGGGCACCATGTGGGTCGGGTGGACGATCTCGTGGCGCTGGCCGCGGAGGTCGGACTGGATGCGGATGCGGCGCGCGAGGCACTGCAGAGCAACCGGTACCTCGATGCCGTCGAGGCGGACAAGGCGCAGGCGACGGCGTACGGGATCAACGCCGTGCCGTTCTTCGTGATCGACGAGCGCTATGGAGTGAGCGGGGCGCAGCCGCCCGAGGCGTTCGCGCAGATCGCCCGGCAGGTGTGGGCGGAGCGACAGGGCGCCGACACGGCCTGACTCAGGCGGGCAGGTTCCGCTCGATGACCTCGACGATCGCCGGATCGTCGGGCTTCGTGGTCGGGCGGAACCGGTGCACGTCTCCGGCGGGGGTGAGCACGAACTTCTCGAAGTTCCAGAGGATGGGACCGTGCTTGCCCTCTTCGTCCTTCGCGCGCTTGAGCGCCTTGTACAGGGGAGCGGCGCCGGGGCCGTTGACCTTCACCTTGTCGTTCACGGGGAACGTCACGCCCCACGTCATCGAGCAGTATTCGAGGATCTCCTCGACGGATCCCGGCTCCTGGCCCATGAACTGGTTGCAGGGGAATCCGAGGACGGTGAATCCCCGCTCGCCGTACGTGCGCTGCAACTCCTCGAGCTGCTCATACTGCGGGGCGAGCCCGCAGCGGGAGGCGACGTTGACGATCATGAGGACGTTCTGCCCGTACTCGGCGAGGGTCTTCTGGCTGCCGTCTGCGGCGGTGAAGGGGATGCTGCGGAGGTCTTCGGCGGTGGTCGCGCTCATGAGCCTTACAGTACGCCGCCGCGCGGTCCCACCGTCTGGGAGAATGATTTGGTGACCACGACAATCGCCCCCGCGCGCCCCCTGCGGCTCGGCCCCATCGAGGTCGAGGTGCCGGTGGTTCTCGCGCCCATGGCGGGCATCACGAACACGGCGTTCCGCCGGTTGTGCCGCGAGTACGGCGCGGGCCTCTACGTGAGCGAGATGATCACCTCGCGCGCCCTGGTGGAGCGCAACGACACGACCATGCGCCTCATCCGCCATCACGAGTCCGAGACGCCGCGCTCGGTACAGCTCTACGGCGTGGATCCGGCGACGGTAGGGGCGGCCGCGCGCCTGCTTGCAGACGAGGACCGCGCCGACCACATCGACTTGAACTTCGGTTGTCCCGTCCCCAAGGTCACCCGTAAGGGCGGGGGAGCGGCACTGCCGTGGAAGAGTGGACTGTTCGGCGACATCGTTCGCGCGGCCGTACGCGGTGCGGGCGACATCCCCGTGACCGTGAAGATGCGCAAAGGCATCGACGACGATCACCTCACCTATCTCGATGCCGCCCGTATCGCGGAGGATGCGGGTGTCGCGGCGATCGCGCTGCACGCGCGCACCGCGTCGCAGTTCTACTCGGGCAACGCCGACTGGGATGCGATCGGGACGCTGAAGCAGACCATCACGAGCGTTCCGGTGCTGGGCAACGGCGACATCTGGTCGGCGGAGGACGCCGTGCGTATGGTCGAGCAGACCGGCTGCGACGGTGTCGTGGTGGGGCGCGGCTGCCTCGGGCGTCCGTGGCTCTTCGGCGACCTGGCCCGCGCGTTCGGCGGCGGTGCGGGTACGCAGCCCGTCGACGCGACGCTCGGTTTCGTGGCGGCCGCCTTCCGCCGTCACGCGGAGCTGCTCGTGGAGTTCTTCGAGGACGAGGATCGCGGATGCCGGGATATCCGCAAGCATGTGGCCTGGTACTTCAAGGGGTATCCCGTGGGCGGTGACATCCGGGCGCGCCTGGCGACGGCATCCTCGCTGCAGGAGATCGACGACCTCCTCGGCACGCTGGAGCTCGATGCGCCGTACCCGGGCGAGGCGGCGGAAGGGCAGCGCGGCCGGGCCGGGACCCCGAAGCGCCCGGCGCTACCCGAGGGCTGGCTCGACAGCCGGGAGCTGGCGACCGACGCCGCCGGCGCACTGGCGGATGCGGAGCTCGACCACAGTGGCGGCTGAACACTCCATGACGGGGACGCGCCCCGACGGGTATGAGGCGACGGACGCCGAACGCTTCTTCGCCGAGCAGCACCGCTCGCAGCGCGACGACTTCGCCCGCGATCGCGCTCGAGTCCTCCACTCCGCCTCGCTGCGGAGACTGGCGGCGAAGACGCAGGTGCTCTCTCCCGCGAGCCCGGCCGATTTCGCGCGCAACCGATTGACGCACTCGCTCGAGGTCGCGCAGGTGGGGCGCGAGCTGGCCACCGCGCTGGAGCTGGCGCCGGACGTGGTGGACACGGCGTGTCTGAGCCACGATCTCGGTCATCCGCCGTTCGGGCACAACGGCGAGCGTGCGCTCAACGACTGGGCCGACGACATCGGAGGTTTCGAAGGCAACGCCCAGACCCTCCGCATCCTGACCCGGCTCGAGTCGAAGGTGATCTCGGACGACGGCCGCAGCTATGGGCTCAACCTGACACGCGCCAGCCTCGACGCGACCTGCAAGTACCCGTGGACCATCGACAGCCCCGTGCCCGATCCGGGCGGGCGGTTGAAGTTCGGCGTCTACCCGGACGACGAACCGGTCTTCCGCTGGATGCGTCAGGGCGCGCCGGGACGGGTGCGCTGCATCGAGGCAGAGGTCATGGACCTCTCCGACGACATCGCCTACTCGGTGCACGACTTCGAGGACGCCGTCATCAACGGATACCTCGATCCCGGCCGACTCTCGGACCCGCGACAGCACACGGCGCTGCTGAGCGCCATCCAGACGTGGGTCGGCTACGACTTCACGCGCGATGAGCTCGAGGACGCCCTCTACCGCCTGACCAGCCTGCCGGAGTGGATCGCTTCCTTCGACGGCACCCGCGCTGCGCACGCGAGGTTGAAGAACCTGACCTCCGATCTGATCGGCCGCTTCGCACGCGCCGCGACCGCTGCGACACGCGAGGCGTACGACGCGCCGGCCCTGACGCGGTACAACGGCCATGTCGTCGTCCCGCGCGTCGTCGAGGCCGAGATGGCGGTGCTGAAGGGCACGATCGGAGCGTTCGTCGTCACGATCGAGGGGAGGAAGGGTCTCTACCGCGAGCAGCGGCGTCTGCTGAAGCGGCTCGCGACCGCCCTCTGGGAGGCGCCGGAGCATCTTGACGCGCTGCACGCGGAGGATTTCGCCCGTGCGGACAGCGACAGTGCACGTCGACGCGTGATCGTCGACCAGGTGGCGAGTCTGACCGACCGTTTCGCCCTCGGCTGGCACCACCGCCTGGTCGGCGAGATCGACACCGAGACCCTCGACGTCTGGATGCCGGGAGGGCGAACCATCGCCCGCTCGCTGTACGCCCTTCCCGAGCCCCTCGAGGGGCTCTGATGCCGGGGCGCATCGCGCAGGCCGACGTCGAAGAGGTGAAGGCCCGCACGAACATCGCCGACATCGTGGGGGAGCGCGTCGCGCTGAAGTCGGCGGGCGTGGGATCCCTCAAGGGACTGTGCCCGTTCCACGACGAGAAGAGTCCCAGCTTCCACGTGCGACCGCAGGTGGGTTTCTACCACTGCTTCGGATGCGGGGAATCCGGCGACGTCTACACGTTCCTCCGGCGCATGGACCATCTGACCTTCACCGAGGCGGTCGAGCGTCTCGCCGGACGCATCGGCTACACGCTCCACTACGAGGAAGGCGGAGCGGCACCCGAGACGTCCGGGCGCGCGCGACTCTACGCGGCGAACGCCGCGGCCGCCGAGTTCTTCCGGGCGCAGCTGCTGACGCCCGAAGCCGAGGTGGGACGCCGATTCCTGGGGGAGAGGGGCTTCGACGCCGGCGCGGCCGCGCACTTCGGTGTGGGCTTCGCGCCGCCGGGATGGTCGGGGATGCTCGACGCCTTGACGGCGAAGGGCTTCACGAAGGAGGAGCTGCTGACCGCGGGGCTCGTGTCCCAGGGGCAGCGCGGCGTCTACGACCGCTTCCGCGGCCGGGTGGTGTGGCCCATCCGCGACGTCACCGGTCAGGTGCTGGGCTTCGGCGCGCGGCGGCTGCTCGAGGACGACAAGGGACCGAAGTACCTCAACACGCCCGAGACGCCGATCTACCGCAAGTCGCAGGTGCTGTACGGCATCGACCTCGCCAAGCGCGACATCGCCCGCGGCGAGAAGCGCCGCGTCATCGTCGTCGAGGGGTACACCGACGTCATGGCGTGCCATCTGGCCGGACTGACCACCGCGGTCGCGACCTGTGGAACGGCGTTCGGCGCCGAGCACATGAAGGTGCTGCGGCGCATCATGGGCGACGATGCGGCCGCCGAGATCGTCTTCACCTTCGACCCGGATGCTGCCGGCCAGAAGGCCGCAGTACGCGCATTCGCCGAGACCCGCACGGCCAACGTGCAGAGCTTCGTGGCCGTGGGCCCCGCCGATCTCGACCCGTGCGATCTGCGACTGGCGCGCGGTGACGGAGCGGTGCGCGCCCTGATGGACACGAAGGTCCCGATGTTCGAGTTCGTCATCGATCAGCGTCTCGCAGGCCTCGATCTTCGGACGGTCGAAGGTCGGCTCGCGGGTCTCAACCTGGCCGCCCCGCTGCTGGCGGAGATCCGGGATGAGCCTCTGCGCCGGCGGTACGAGCACGTCCTCGCGCGGCGGCTCGGCGAAGACCTCAAGGACGTCCACCGCGAAGTGGCCCGTCAGCGTGCCCGCGCTGCCGGCGCACCGGAGCCGGCAGCGGCCCCGGCGGCCCCGCCCGACGCCCCGCCGGCCCCTGTCGTGCGTGTCACGCTCGCCTCGCTACCCCGCTCAGCCGATCTGGAGCGCGACGCGGTGATGGGCTTCCTGCAGTACGGGCACCGCCTGGATCCCGCAGAGCTGCGCGCGGCGCTGGATGAGACCTTTCAGCATCCGGCGCTCGAGGCGGTGCGCTCGAGCATCGCGGCGGTTCCGGATCACTCCCGTCCTGGTTGGGCGGCCGCGGCGGTCGACGCCGTGAGGGAACCGTACCGATCGCTGGCAGCCGAACTGCTCACGGGTGAGTTTCCGGCGCGCGACGAGGAGCACGCTGTGATCTCGGCTCGCGATCTGGCGCTGCGTATCCGCTTGCGTGCCATCGATCGGCAGAAGCAGGAGCTGGTGGGAGACATCCAGCGGCTCGCACCCGACTCGCCGGAGGGACGCGAGGTCCGGCTGCGCCTGCGCGAACTGGACGCGGCGCGACTGCGCCTGACCCTCGATCAGTAGCGATTCGCACGCTCAGCGTGCAGGATGACTGCATGGATCAGGCCGCGCACAGCATCGATTGCAGCGATATCTCACTCGCTCATGCCGGCAGCGACGAGCGCGTGATCGACGGGATCTCCTTCCGCCTGGACCGCGGAGCGGCCCTCATCCTGGTCGGTTCGACCGGCTCCGGGAAGTCGACGCTCGCGGCCGTCCTGGCCGGGCAGTCCGACGAGGGCGTCCACGTCGTCGGGGGCGATGCCGTGGTCGAGGGCGTGTCCGTGCGGCACGGCGGCCGCCGACGCCGCGCCCTTCCGGTCTTCGCTGGCTACCTCGGACAGCAGGACGGCGCCCAGCTGCCGCCCCGGCTGACGGTGGCCGAGATCGTGGCGGAGCCGGTGACGAGCCGTGCGCGGCGGGTGAACGCGCGCGCCCTCGAGCTGCGGGTGGTGACGCTCCTCGACGAGCTCGGACTCAGCATCGGCGCGGCCTCCAAGTTCCCGTACGAGCTGAGCTCGGGGATGCGTCAACGTGTCGCGATCGCTCGAGCGCTCGTGCTCGATCCGCGTCTCGTGGTCGCCGATGAGCCCATGGCGAATCTCGACGTCGAAGGGCGGGAGCTGGTGCGGACCGCCTTCGAGACGCGGCGCCGCGAGAGGGGCACGTCGCTGCTGCTGGTGGCGAATGAGGCCGAGACGCTCGCAAGTTTCGACGCCGACGTGCTGGTGATGCAGGGCGGTCACGCGGTGGGGTTCGGCCACGGCGTGAAGAAGATGCAGTGGACGCCCTCGTCGTCGGCGGATCGTCGCCTCGTGTCGTCGTGAGCCCGCGGAGTTTGCTACGATAGGGGGGTTGCCTTCGCAAGAAGGACAGCATTCCTCGGTAGCTCAATTGGCAGAGCAATCGGCTGTTAACCGATAGGTTCTTGGTTCGAGTCCAAGCCGGGGAGCGAGAGTACTGCGTTATCTACCGCAGCTCTCACCTGAGACCCGGGCTTCCACCCCGGGTCTTTTTTCATGCCCTCTTCACCGCTCGCGACAGCATCCTGCGCGTCCGCGTACCGGGTTGCTGCGCTCGTCCACAACCGGCTCGGCGCGGACATAGCCGCTGGATAGGGTGAGGGGGAGACGCTTCGGGGTGAGGCGTCCGTCGCCGCGACCGGAAGGATGCACATGGATATCGCCGCACTCGGAGCAATGGGGCTGCTGGCCATCGTCGGCGGAATCGTGCTCGTCGTCGTCCTGGTGATCGTGCTGATCCTCATCCGCGCCTGGTACCGGGTGGCGAAGGCCGACGAGGCTCTCGTGATCGTGGGTAAGAAGCAGCGCAGCACCAGCGGGGACTCGCGTATCACCGTGATCACCGGTGGCGGGGCGATCGTGAACCCGCTGACCCAGCGCGGCGAAATGATCTCGCTCCGTGCCCGCCAGATCAAGATGGAGCCGACGGCGCAGTCCTCCAACGGCGTCACGGTCAACGTGAGCGGTGTCGCGCTCGTCAAGATCGGCTCCGATCCCGAATCCGTCCGCCGCGCGGCCGAGCGCTTCGCCTCGCAGGACAAGGCCATCGAGCAGTTCACGACCGAACAGCTCGAGGGCGCGCTCCGCGGTGTCGTCGCGACGTTGACGGTGGAAGAGCTCATGCGCGATCGGCAGCGTCTGTCTGACCAGATCGCCGAAGGCATCAAGAGCGACCTGTCGTCGCAGGGTCTGATCCTCGACTCGTTCCAGATCCAGGGCATCACCGATCAGAACGGCTACATCTCCGCTCTCGGCGCGACCGAGGTCGAGCGCGTGAAGCGCGAGGCGGAGGTCGCCAAGATCAATGCGGAGCGCGAGATCCGCGCGCGTCAGATCGCCACGCAGGAGGCGAACCTGATCGAGCAGACGGCGCTCGACAAGAACACGGCAGCAGCTCAGGCGGAGGTCGGCCGGGCCAATGCCGAGGCCGAGCAGGCCGAGGCCCTCGCCCGCGCCGAGCGTCAGCAGGCCGTTCTGCTCCAGGAGGCCGAGAACAAGCAGGCCCGACTGGATGCCGACATCAAGAAGGTGGCCGACGCCAATCTCTACGAGCGTGAGCGCGCGGCCGATGCCGACGCGTACGCCAAGGTCAAGGCGGCGCAGGCGCAGGCGCAGATCGCCGAGCAGGATGCGGCCGCCACGCGCCTGCGCGCCAACGCCGAGGCCGACGCCGTACGTGCCGAAGGTGAGGCGCGCGCAGCGGCGATTCAAGCCGAGGCCGAGGCGCTCAGCCGCAACCAGCAGGCGCTGCTCGCGCAGCGTGCGCTCGAGGCCCTCGTCCCGATGATGGCCGAATTCGCGAAGGGATACGACAAGGTCGGCTCCGTCACGGTCCTCGGTGGAGAGGGCGCCAGCAGCCACCTCGCGGCGGAGTCCGCGCAGGGCCTGCGCGCGACCTTCGACGCGGTGAAGGTCGCGACCGGCCTCGACCTCGCCGAGATCATCCAGGGCCGTGTCGTCGGTCAGGCGATGGGAGAGCAGCTGCAGGCCGCAGCGCCGCAGGGTCAGCACACCCCACCCGCACCGCCGGCAGCCGGGCAGCAGGCCGAAGGAGTCTGAGCCTCAGCCTTCGAGGTCGTCGACGCCCGGGAGCCAAGACGCTCCCGGGCGTCCCCATCCGCGCTTGCGAGCGATCTTCTGCGTCGTCTTCCAGTCCGAGTCGCTGAGGCGGTCGATGTAGAGGATGCCGTCGAGGTGATCGAACTCGTGCTGCAGGATGCGGGCGCGCCATCCGTCGACCTCGATCGACACCGGACGGCCGTCGAGGTCGGTGCCCGTCACACGGACCCGCTCCGAGCGGCGCAGGGGGAAGCGCTCGCCCGGGAAGGAAAGGCAGCCCTCGGACTCCTCGTCCTCGTCGGGATCCCCGGGGATGAGCGGTGTCATCCACAACTCGGGATTGATGATCTCGCCGCGCCATTCGGCGCCCTCGTCGTCCTGATAGGTGTAGGTGAAGATCCGCAGGCCCACACCGACCTGGGGTGCGGCGAGACCGACGCCGGGCGCCGCATCCATGGTCTCGTACATGTCGGCGACCAGGGCGCGGATCTCGTCGGTCACCTCCTCGACGGGGGCGGCGGGGGAGTGGAGGACGGGATCGCCCATGATGCGAATCGGAAGGACAGCCACGTGTCTGAGCCTACCCAGCGCGCGCCTGCGGTTAGGGTCATAGGGTGCTCTCAGCGGAAGTGATCCTGAACGATGTCGCCAACGACCTCGTCGGCGTCTTCCGTGACCCGGGCATCCTCATCGGCATCCCGATCGCGCTTCTCGGGGCGGTGTTCATGTCGCTCGGCGCGCAGTACCAGCACCGCGGTGTGGTCAAGGTCGAGCGCCTCGCGAACGCATCGGGCTCGAGCGGGCTGAGCGGCGGACAGCTCCTCCAGCTCTTGAGGCGGCCGTCATGGGTCGCCGGAACGGTGATGCTCGGCTTGGGCATCACCTGTCAGCTGACGGCCCTCGCCTTCGCGCCCCTCATCCTGGTGCAGCCTCTCGGGGCGGTGTCGCTCGTGATCACGACGCTGCTGAATGCGCGGATCTCCGGACACAAACCGACGAAGGCGTCGGTGCGTTCGATCATCGCGTGTGTCGGCGGCATCCTCATCTTCGTCACCATCGCCGCGTTCGTCGCGACGGAACAGCCGATCTCCCAGTCGGAGCTCCTGACGATCCTCGGACTGCTCGCGGTCGTGGTCGTGCTCACCGCCCTCTCCTGGTGGCTGTGGATGCGCAAGCACGCTCGTCCGCTCTTCTACATCGTCGCGGCGGGGGTGCTCTACGCGTTCGTCGCCACCCTCGCGAAAGTCGTGATCAAGAACATCCAGGAGGGCGACTTCGGCTGGCTCTCGATCCTCTGCATCGTGGGTCTGCTCGTCGCGGTCACGCTCGGCGCGTACTTCGTACAGACGGCGTACTCGGTGGGACCGCCCGACCTGGTCATCGCGGGGCTCACGGTCATCGACCCCATCGTCGCCGTCGTGATCGGTCTCGTCATCCTCCAGGAGGCGGCCACCGCGGGTGCCTGGGCCATCGCGGGCTTCGTCGCGGCCGGGCTCATCGCGGTCTACGGCGTGTTCTCGCTGACCCGAAACCACCCGCAGGTCATCAGCGACAGCCAGGAGTTGCCGCTGCAGCGAGGCAGCCGCGGAGACAGCGCGCCGCCGCGATAGGCTTTTCGCCACAGGGGGCGGTGGCCAAGCTGGTCAAGGCAGCGGGCTCATAACCCGACGATCGTGGGTTCAAGTCCCACCCGCCCTACTCACCTCATCGAGGGTTCACCTCGGCGACCCGTCCGGCGAGGCGGTGTTGCCGGAGCCGTGGAGGAGGCCGGTCGACGGGTCGATCCAGTTTCCGGAGCCGGTCATCCTGTGCCAGCGCTTGTGCAATGCCAGATCGGTGTCCTCTGCTTCCGCGACGACGGCGCCGCACACATCGCAGATGTGCAGGATCACGACCTCGTCTGCTGCGGTCCTCACCGTGATCGATCCCGACGGGAATGTGACGCCCATGAGGTTCCCTTCGCTCCACGACCGACCGGCACGGTCGGGTTCGAGATGGTCATCACCCTAGAGGAGGGGCGTCGCTGAGCGTTGGTGAGTTCCACAGACCGTGTGTATCGCGAACGTATCGAGAACTGCATACGACGCTGTGACGAGCGCATGGATTGACTCTGATTGTGTCGAACGCCTCAGACCCCCGCACTGATGCGGTCATGTCGGCCCCGGAGCTGCGCGTGGACGAGGACGCGATCCGAGCCAACGTGCGGTACTTCTCCCGTCTCACGCGGAGCCGCCTGATGGCGGTGTTGAAGGCAGACGCATTCGGTCATGGTCCCGTCGCATCAGCGGTGATCGAGGAGGGGGCTACCGCGCTCGGAGTCACGTCGCTCGACGAAGGACTCACGCTTCGGCGCAACGGTCTCGACGTCCCGATCCTGAGCTGGCTGAATCCGGTCGATGCCGACTTCGCGTCGGCCGTATCGGAGCGTATAGACCTCGGGGTGTCCGGTGCGGAATCGCTGCATGCGATCGTCCGAGCCGCGCTTCGCTGCGGTCGCCCGGCACGACTTCACCTGCATGCCGATCTGGGCATGAGCCGTGACGGCGCGCCCGCATCTGAGTGGCGGAGCCTGTGCGAACTCGCCCGGATGGCGGAGCGGCAGGGGCATGTGCAGATCGTCGGGATCATGGGGCACATGTCGTGCGCCGACCGCCCGGACGACCCGCAGAACCTCTGCGAGCGGCTGCGCTTCGATGCGGCTGTCCGAAGCGCTCGCCATCGAGGGCTCGCGCCGTCCGTCACGCATCTCGCGGCGACGGCGGCCACGATCACGGGAGCCGGCGGTGATCACGACCTCCATCGCATCGGAGCGGGCCTGTACGGGATCGACCCCTCGCGGACCTCGAGCGAGCTGCGCTTCGCTCTCTCCCTGCGCGCGCCGGTCATCAGCGCGCGTCGGGTCGGTGCGCAGGTGAGCGTCGGTTACGGCGCCTCCTTCACCACGGATCGTCCCACCCACCTGGCCCTGCTTCCGCTGGGTTATGCGGACGGGTTGCCGCGCGCGGCCTCCCACCGGGCGGAGGTCCTCGTGCGGGGTCGCCGTCGTCCGATCGTCGGCCTGATCTCCATGGACATGGCGGTCATCGACACCGGCGACGACTTTCTGACCCCGGGGGAGGCGGTGACGGTCTTCGGTCCCGGCGACCACGGAGAGCCCACGGTGGCCGACTGGGCGAGATGGTCGGAGACCATCGAGCACGAGATCGTCACCCGAATCGGTGCACGCGTCTCTCGTGTGCACCGCAGAACACATCGGAAGGATCCCTGAATGACGACATTCCGACAGCGAAGGGTCGTGGTCATCGGTGGCGGAGCGAACGACGAGCACGATGTGTCGCTCGCGTCGGCGGCCTCGGTGGCGCGTGCGGCGCGTGAGCTCGGCGACGAGGTATGCGAGCTGACCATCGAGCGCGGTGGGCAGTGGCGGTCAGTCGACGGGTCGCTCGCGCCCGCCGATGCCGTGCGCCTGCTCGACGGCTGCGACGTCGTCTTCCCGGTCCTGCACGGGGTGAACGGCGAGGATGGTGCGATCGCCGGCCTTCTCACGATGCTGGGTGTCCCGTTCGCGGGTTCGCCGGTGCGGGCGGGTGCCTTGGCGATGGACAAGTGGGCGATGAAGCTCGTCGCCGGTGCCCTCGGGGTGGCGACGGCTCCGGGAATCCTGATCGAGCCGGGCGACGCGGTGTCGACGGTTCCCCTCGCTACGCCCTTCGTGGTGAAGCCGACGTCGGGCGGTTCGAGCAACGGCGTGTCGCTGGTCTCGGATGCGGCGGATCTGGCGGTTGCGATCGAACGGGCGCGCTGCGCGGGGAGCAGTGTGCTGGTGGAGCCCTTCATCACCGGGCGCGAGGTGGACATCGCCGTGTTCCGTGGAGCCTCGGGCGCACTGCGGGTCGGTGAGCCGCTGGAGATCGCCGTCGCCGATCGGGCCGTTTTCGACCACGCCGCGAAGTACGACGGCAGCGCGCCGTTCATCCTCCCCGCGCGCGTGACGTCGGACGAGTTGGAGATCCTGGAGCGGGATGCGGTGCGTCTCTACGATGCACTCGGATGCGCGGGCGTCGCACGCTTCGACTTCTTCGTCACCGGTCGCGGCGTCGTGCTCAACGAGGTGAACACCACACCCGGGCTGACCGAGCACTCGCAAGTGCCCCGCATGTACGCCGCCGTCGGGCTCGATTACTCGGCTCTGATCGACCAGCTGCTCGACGCAGCCGTCGCACGGTGAGCGGCTTACCGGGCGCCCGTGCTCGGGGGACGTACCTCAGGTCACGCGGAGTGCGACGCGGGACCGGTTGCGATCAGATGCTCGGTGTCGACCGACAGTGCGAGCATCTGCGCGTCGTGAATGACCTTCTGGTCATATCCCGTGAGCCTCTCGGCATGCTGGCTCAGGTGCTCGCGCCAGCTGCCGACATCGAAGGCCTCCACGAGCAGGCCAGGCTCTTCCCGGTCGGCGTACAGCGTCCAGCTCCGCGCACCTGTTCGACGTCGGCTGTGCTCGACGAGCGCCATCCGACTCAGGAACTCCTCCCGGCGTCCCTCGTTCACCCGGTAGCGCACGAGAACGAGCGTCTGCGCGTCCTCATCGATGTCTGCATCCGAATCGAGCTGGGGCAGGGGGAGTTCGCCACGACCACGGGCGATGTCTCCCGTCGCCGCGAGCGGGATCGCGAGCTGGGTCAGCGCCACCAGGACGACGAGAACCCCCGCCGCCAGACAAGCCGTGACCGATCCGGTCCAGCCGGCCACGGCACCCGCGAGCGCGGATCCCGCTGCCGTCGAGCCGAACAGCACCATCTGGTAGATGGAGAGACCGCGCGTGCGCACCCATGTGGGGAGGAAAGACTGCACGGCGCCGTTGAGGGTCGCGATCACACCGATCCACCCGGCACCGCCCACCGCCAGGATCACGACACTGAGCACGGCCCAGGGAGAGACGGCGGTGCCGACCATGCTCGCTCCGAAGGCGAGGGCGCACAGCAGCACCGTACGGTTCACGCCGATCGCGTCTCGCACCCGCGGCATCGTGAAGGCGCCCACGATGGACCCTGCCCCCACCCCGGCGAGGAGTACTCCGTAACCCGTGGCGTCGAGACCGAGGCGCTCCGTCGCGAGCAGCGGCAGAAGCGCGTACAGCGCCGACGCGGGGACGATGAAGAGCCCCAGGCGCAGGTAGAGGGCACGGATGATTCCCGCGTTGCGGACGTAGCGCACGCCCGCTCGGGTGGCATCCAGGAAGGGCTCGAACCCGTGCGCGGAGGGCCGGTACCCGCGCCACGCCAGCAGGACCACCAGGAAGACCGCGAAGGATGCGGCGTTCAGGGCGAAGACGAAGGCGACACCGAGCAGCGAGACCAAGGCTCCTGCGATCGCGGGACCGATCGCCCGTGCGACGTTGACTGATATCGAGCTGAGCGACGCCGCGTTGGGGATGAAGGGCGTCGGTACGATCTCGGCGGAGATCGCGCCGTACGCGGGCAACTGCACAGCCGAGGCCGCCCCGAGCACGAGGGTCAGCGCGAGCAGCAGATAGGGCGACATCTCACCGGTCATCGTGAGGACGACCAGCACGGCCCCGATGACGACCTGCGTGGCCTGCACCCAGATCAGCAGGGTTCGTCGGTTCAGAAGTTCACCGATCACGCCCGCTGGTATCCCCAGCAGAAGGACGGGTGCGGCGCTCGCGGTCTGCACGAGAGCGATGAGCAGAGGGGAACTGTGCTGTTCCACGAGGAACCACTGCGCCCCGACCGTCTGCATCCAGCTGCCGATGTTGCTGATCAGAGCCGCGATCCACAGGGCGCGGAACGCGGGCACGGTGAGCGGCGCGAGCGCGCCCACGCGCGCGGGCGCGACCGGGACGGTCGCCGGGTCGGGTGCCTCGATCATGTCTCGCCCTTCCTGCGCCCCACGACGGACGCGCTCTCCCAGCAAAGCGCGTCCTGGCGCCGCGCAGGCAGGACAGCTGACGGAAGTCCGCTCGACACGCTCGGCCGCACGCTGACATCCAGAGAGTTACAGACTTGTGATTCTCGGGTGGGCCGGAGATAATGGCCGGGACAACCGCATATCCGCAGCTCGTCCGCCGAGTCAGGTCGTAGGGGAAGACGCACCTGATGATCGGAGAGAGAATGGCTGCACACATGGCGCGCGGAGTGGTGTTCATCCACTCGGCGCCACGGGCGTTGTGTCCCCACCTCGAGTGGGCTGTCGGGCGTGTGCTCGGGCGCGCCGTCAACTTCGAGTGGTCCGATCAGCCGGTACTGCCGGGCAGCCGCCGCGCCGAGTTCTACTGGGAGGCGCCCAACGGAACCGGAGCGGCGCTCGCCAGTGCGATGCATGGCTGGGAGCACTTGCGCTTCGAGGTCTCCGAGGATCCGAGTGCCCGCAGCGACGGCGGTCGGTGGATGCATACGCCAGACCTCGGCGTGCACTTCGCGCAGACCGACACCGCCGGCAACGTGGTGATCGGGGAGGACCGCATCCGCTACGCGATGGAGATCGCCGCGGGGGATGCGGCCGAGTTGCAGCGCGAGCTCAGCGTCGCCCTGGGCGGGGCGTGGGACGAAGAGCTGGAGCCGTTCCGTCAGGCCGGCGACGATGCCCCGGTGGTGTGGCTGCACAAGGTCGGCTGACCAAGACCTCGGGCGGCGGGAGCGCTGCTACCGGATGCCGGTCGACCTCGTCCCGGCGCTGGGAAGGCGCACTGCCGCCCGATACGACGAAGGCCCGGAGAGCGGTTGCTCTCCGGGCCTTTCGGCATGAGGGTTCAGGCGTTCGAGAACGCGACGACCGCGTTGTGTCCGCCGAAGCCGAACGAGTTGCTGATCGCGAGCTGATCGCCGGCGCCCAGCGACTGGACCGAGCCGGACACGCGGAAGGGGACGGCGGGATCCTGTTCCGTGATGTTGATCGTCGGCGGTGCCTGCCGTTCGCTGATCGCGAGGATCGTGAAGATCGCCTCGAGAGCGCCGGTGCCGCCGAGAAGGTGGCCCGTGGACGCCTTCGTCGCCGACACGGGGATGTCGTCGATGCGGTCGCCGAAGACGGCCTTGAGCGCGGTGTACTCGTTGGGATCGCCGACGGGTGTCGAGGTGGCGTGCGCGTTGATGTGGGTCACGTCGTCCACCGACGCGTCGGCCATGGCGAGCGCAAGCCCCACCGCGCGCGCGGCGCCCGCGCCCTCGGGGTCGTTGGCGGTGATGTGGTACGAGTCGGCCGTGACGCCGCCGCCGGCCACGTACGCGTAGATCTTCGCGCCGCGCGCACGAGCGTGCTCTTCGGTCTCGAGGATGAGAGCCGCGGCACCTTCGCCCATCACGAACCCGTCGCGGTCGATGCTGGTCGGGCGCGATGCGGTGGCGGGGTCGTCGTTGCGCTTGGAGAGCGCCTGCATGGAGGCGAACGACGCGATCGTGATCGGATGGATGGCCGATTCGGTTCCACCGGCGATGATGACGTCGGCCAGGCCGTCGCGCAGGTGCTCGATCGCGTTGACGATGGATTCCGTGCTGGACGCGCACGCGCTCGCGACGGTGCGCGCGAACGCGCGTGCGCCGAAGTGAAGCGAGAGGTTCCCGGCCGCCGCGTTGGGCATGAGCATCGGAACCGTCATCGGCATGACGCGACGAGGGCCCTTCTCCCGGAGGGTGTCCCAGGCGTCCAGGAGGGTCCACACGCCTCCGATTCCGGTGGCGAAGTCGACGCCGAGACGCTCCGGGGCGACGTCGGGCGCACCGGCATCCGCCCAGGCTTCCTTGGCCGCGATGAGGGCGAACTGCGAAGACGGGTCGAGTCGCTTGGCGATCGGCCGCTCCAGCACCTCCTCAGGGCGGACCTTCGCCTCGGCGGCGAACGTCACCGGGAGGGAGTACTGCTCCACCCAGTCGTGCTCGAGAGTGCGGGTGCCGGACTCTCCGTTCAGCAGGGCGGACCAGCTTTCGGGCGCGGTTCCTCCGAGGGGGGAGGAGGCTCCGATGCCGGTGACGACGATGCGGGCGGTGCTCATGTTCGGTCTCCGAGTCGGGGTGGCGGTGGGGGCTCGGCGCCCCCACCGCAGGGGGTCACGCCTGGTTCGAGGTGATGTAGGTGACGGCGTCGCCGACCGTCTTGAGGTTCTTGACCTCGTCGTCGGGGATGGTGACGCCGAACTTCTCCTCGGCGTTGACGACGATCGTCATCATCGAGATCGAGTCGATGTCGAGGTCGTCCGTGAAGGACTTCTCGAGCGCGACCTCGTCGGCCGAGATGCCGGTCTCGTCGGTGATGAGTTCGGCGAGTCCGGCGAGGACCTCGTCAGTGGTGAAAGCCATGATGTCTCCTTGTTCGATATGGCTGGGGGCGTTGACCGCGAATCAGTCTAGAGGCGCGGAGTCTCGGCTCACGGGAGCACGACGACCTGTGCGCCGAACACCAGACCGGCACCGAAGCCGATCTGGAGTGCGAGGCCGCCGCTGAGTTCGGGGTGCTCTTCGAGCAGGCGATGGGTGGCGAGGGGCACGGATGCCGCAGAGGTGTTGCCCGTGGTCTCGATGTCGCGGCCGATCAGGACCGTCTCGGGCAGGCCCAGCTGCTTGGCGAACTCGTCGATGATGCGCATGTTGGCCTGGTGGGGCACGAAAGCGGCGAGATCGGATGCGGTGACGCCGGCCTCCTCGAGGGCCTGACGTGCGACCTTCACCATCTCCCAGACGGCCCACCGGAACACCGTCGGGCCCTCCTGACGGAGCGTGGGCCAGGGCGAGGTGCCGTCGCGGAACTCGACGAGCGTGGCATCCATGCCCACCGCATCCGCCTTTGAGCCGTCGGATCCCCAGATGGTGGGGCCGATCGCCGGGGTGTCGCTCGGACCGATCACGACGGCACCGGCGCCGTCGCCGAGCAGGAACGAGATCGTCCGGTCGGTGGGATCGACGACGTCGGAGAGCTTCTCCGCGCCGATCACGACGGCATAGTGCGCGACGCCCGCGCGGATGAGAGCGTCGGCCTGGGCGACGCCGTAGGTGAAGCCCGCGCATGCGGCGTTCGAGTCGTACGCCGCCGCAGGGTTCGCCCCGATCCGGTCGGCGACGACGGCCGACATCGAGGGCGTCTGGCGGACGTTGCTGATCGTCGCGACGATGACGAGGTCGATCAGCTCGGGAGAGACACCGGAGCGCTCGACGGCCTCCTTCGCGGCGATCGTTGCGAGATCGGTGGCGCTCGTGGTCGCGTCGGCGCGCACGCGCGTCACGATCCCGGTGCGCTGGCGGATCCACTCGTCGCTCGAGTTGATCGGCTCGATGAGGTCTTCGTTGGGGACGGCGTTCTCTCCGCGGGCGGCGCCGTAGGAGAGGATGCGCGTGTACTGCGGACCCGTGGTCTGGCGAAGGGTGGGGGCGGTCATGCGTTCTCCTCCGAGAGCAGCGCGACGGCCGCATCCAGGTCGTCCGGGGTCTTGACGGCGACGGCGGGAACGCCGCGCAGTCCGCGCTTGGCGAGACCGGTGAGGGTGCCCGCGGGCGCGAACTCGATCAGGCCGGTGACACCCGCCTCCGCGAAGGCGGCCATGTCGAGGTCCCAGCGCACCGGGGAGGCGACCTGGCCCACGAGCAGTTCCAGCGCGCGGGCGCCGTCGGCGACCTCGGAGCCGTCCTTGTTCGTCCAGAGGGTGAGCGTCGGGTCGGATGCGGTGAGCTCCGCGGCCGCGGCCGCGAGCGCCTCCACGGCGGGCTGCATGTAGCGCGTGTGGAATGCGCCGGCGACCTGCAGAGGAACGACGCGGGTGCCGCGAGGGGCTTCCGCGGCGAGGTCGCTGAGTGCACCGAGCGCACCGGCGGCGACGATCTGACCGCCGCCGTTGTAGTTGGCCGGGGTGAGATCGAGCTCGGCGAGGCGGGCTAGGACGGCTTCTTCGTCGCCGCCGAGGACGGCGCTCATGCCCGTCTCGACCTGCGCGGCCGCATCCGCCATCGCGCGTCCGCGCACACCGACCAGGCGCAGAGCCGACACGTCGTCGATCACGCCGGATGCGGCGAGTGCCGCGACCTCGCCGACCGAGTGCCCGGCGACACCTGTGGGAAGTCCGGCCGCGCGCGCCACGAGGGCGTGCCAAGAGATCAGGCCGGCCGCGACGATGAGAGGCTGCGCGACCTTCGTGTCGCGGATCGCATCGGCATCCCACTCGGTGCCCGCCGCGGTGAGATCGACCTGTGCCGCCTCCGAGAGCTCGTCGAGCCGGGCGGCGACGCCGTCCAGCTCCAGCCAGGGCGAGAGGAACCCGGGCGTCTGGGAACCCTGCCCGGGGAAAAGACCGATGATCACCGTTCTATCCTGCCAATCTCCCCGACCGGGGTATGGATGTCATGCGACAAGAAACGCGGGTTCCTTTGCAGATACCCGCCAATTATCAGCGCGGTCGGCGTGTCCCGGCCGCGCGGCGACGCGTGTTGTCCGTTCCGATCGCGCCCAGAACGAGGGCGGTCTGGAGGATCAGCGCCTCGCGCGGCCCCGTTGCGTCCCAGCCGATGACGTCGGACACGCGCTTCAGCCGGTACCGGACCGTGTTGGGATGCACGAAGAGCTCCCGCGCCGTCGCCTCGAGCGAGCGCCCGTTGTCGAGGTAGCTCCACAGCGTCGTGACGAGGTCGGAACTGTGCGCCTTGAGCGGCCGGTAGATGCGCTCGACGAGGGTGTGCTTGGCGAGCGGATCTCCCGCCAGTGCGCGCTCGGGCAGCAGGTCGTCGGCTTCGACCGGGCGGGGCGCGTTGCGCCAGGCGCGGGCCACCGCGAAGCCGGCGAGGGCGGCGCGGGCGCTCTGGCCTGCGTCGACCAGGGCGGGGACGGTGGGGCCGAGAACGAGATGGCCGGTGCCGAAGCCGGGCTCGAGACGCCGCGCGATCTCGGGGAAGGGGAGCTCGGACTGCTCGTCGCCGCCCGCGCGGTGGTCGGCGTCGGTACGTCCGATCACGAGCACGAGACGGGAGCCCTGCACGCCCACGAGGACGTCGACGCCGAGCTTGCGGGCCATGCGCCGGAGCTGATCGACATCGAACTGCGGCGGGGTGGTGCCGACGAGCACCGAGACCTCGCCGTGACCGTGCCAGCCCAGAGCGGCGATGCGGCTCGGGAGCTCTTCGTCTGCTTCGCCCGTGAGGATGGAGTCGACCACGAGAGCCTCGAGGCGTGCATCCCAGAGTCCGCGAGCCTCGGCTGCGCGCGCGTAGACGTCGGCTGCCGTGAAAGCGAGTTCGCGGGAGTAGAGCAGGATCGCCTCGCGCAGGTCCTCACCGCGGCCCGCGACGCGCTCCTCCGTGACCTCGACGGTGACGCGGATGAGCTGCAGCGTCTGCTGCAGGCTCACCGAGCGCAGCAGCTCGCGGGGAGCCGCGGCGAAGATGTCCGCCGCGATCCACGGCGTCGCCGTCGGATCGTCGTACCACTGGATGAAAGAGGTGATGCCCGCCTGGGCGACGAGGCCCACCGAGGAGCGCCTGGCCGGCGGCATGTCGGCGTACCAGGGGAGCGTGTCCTCGAGGCGCTTGAGAGTGACCGTGGCCAGATCCCCGGAGATGCGTCGCAACCAGGCGAGTGTCTCCGTCTTGTCCGACGACGACTCCGGGGATCGGCTCATTCTCAGCTCTCGCCGCCGGCGTTGCCGGACGTTCCGGCGTTCACGTCGTGCAGACGGTACTTCTCGATCGCCTGCCCGATGACGGACCGGTCGAGGCGACCCTCATCGACCAGGCCCTGCAGGGTGCGCACGACGATCGAAGGACCGTCGATCTTGAAGAAGCGACGGGCGGCCGCGCGGGTGTCCGAGAAGCCGAAGCCGTCGGCGCCCAGGGTCAGGTAACGCCCGGGGACCCACTGACGGATCTGGTCCTGCACCGCGTGCATGAAGTCGCTGACACCCACCACCGGGCCCTGCGCGTCGCGCAGCTTCTCGGTCAGGTACGCGGTGCGCGGCTCCGCCTCCGGGTGGAGGAAGTTGTGCTCCTCGGCGGCGAGGCCATCGTTGCGCAGCTCGGACCAGGAGGTCACCGACCACACGTCGGCGCTCACGCCCCAGTCCTCGCTCAGCAGCTTCTGCGCCTCGAGCGCCCACGGCACACCCACGCCGGAGGCGAGGATCTGCGCGCGGTGTCCGTCGCCGGAGCCCTCCGAGATGCGGTGGATGCCGCGCACGATGCCGTCGACGTCGACACCCTCCGGCTCGGCGGGCTGCACGATCGGCTCGTTGTAGACCGTGATGTAGTACATGACGTTCGGGTCGGGGTGGTTGCCGCCGTACATGCGGTCGATGCCCGAGCGCACGATGTGGGCGATCTCGTAGCCGTAGGCCGGGTCGTAGGAGACGGTTGCCGGGTTCGTCGATGCGAGCAGGTGCGAGTGACCGTCGGCGTGCTGCAGTCCCTCACCGGTCAGCGTCGTGCGCCCGGCGGTGGCGCCGATGATGAAGCCGCGACCCATCTGGTCGCCGACGGCCCACTGGGCGTCGCCTGTGCGCTGGAAGCCGAACATCGAATAGAAGATGTAGACCGGGATGAGCGGCTGACCGTGCGTCGCATACGCGGTGCTCGTCGCGGTGAACGCCGCCATGGCGCCCGCCTCGTTGATGCCGACGTGCATGATCTGGCCCTGCGGGCTCTCCTTGTACGCAAGGAGCAGCTCGCGGTCGACCGAGGTGTAGTTCTGGCCGTTCGGGTTGTAGATCTTCGCGGTCGGGAAGTAAGCGTCCATACCGAACGTGCGGGCCTCGTCCGGGATGATCGGAACGATCCGCTCGCCGAATCCCTTGACGCGCAGCAGGTCCTTCAGAAGCCGGACGAACGCCATGGTCGTCGCGATCTCCTGCGTTCCCGAACCCTTCTTCGGCAGCGCATACGCCTTGTCGTCCGGCAGTTCGAGGCCGACGTGCGTGGTGCGGCGCTCGGGCAGGAATCCGCCGAGCTTGCGGCGACGCTCCACCATGTACTGGATCGTCTCGTCCTGCGCTCCGGGGTTGTAGTACGGAGGCTGGTAGGGATTCTCCTCGAGCTGCGCGTCCGAGACCGGAATGTGCATCGCGTCGCGGAAGTGCTTGAGGTCGTCGAGGGTCATCTTCTTCATCTGGTGGGTCGCGTTGCGGCCCTCGAAGTGCGGACCCAGGCCGTAGCCCTTGATGGTGTGCGCGAGGATGACGGTCGGCTGGCCCTTGTGCTCGACGGCCGCCTTGAAGGCCGCGTACACCTTGCGGTAGTCGTGGCCGCCGCGCTTGAGGTTCCAGATCTGATCGTCGGTGTAGTCCTTGACCAGAGCGGCGGCGCGCTCGTCGCGACCGAAGAAGTTCTCGCGGATGTACGCGCCGTTCTCGGCCTTGTACGTCTGGAAGTCGCCGTCGGGGGTGACGTTCATGAGGTTGAGCAGTGCGCCCTGGTCGTCGTTGGCGAGCAGCGAGTCCCATTCGCGGCCCCAGATGACCTTGATGACGTTCCAGCCTGCGCCGCGGAAGAAGCTCTCGAGCTCCTGGATGATCTTGCCGTTGCCGCGGACGGGGCCGTCGAGGCGCTGCAGGTTGCAGTTGACGACGAAGGTCAGGTTGTCCAGACCCTCGTTCGCGGCGACCTGGAGCTGACCGCGGCTCTCGACCTCGTCCATCTCGCCGTCGCCGAGGAATGCCCAGACGTGCGAGTCGGACAGGTCCTTCATGCCGCGGTTGGTGAGGTACTTGTTCGTCATCGCCTGGTAGATGGCGTTGATGGGGCCCAGGCCCATCGAGACGGTGGGGAACTGCCAGTACTCGGGGAGCAGGCGCGGGTGCGGGTACGAGGGGAGACCGAGGGGGGCTGCCGACTTCTCCTGGCGGAAGCCGTCGAGCTGCTGCTCGCTGAGGCGACCCTCGAGGAAGGAGCGCGCGTACATGCCGGGGGACGCGTGGCCCTGGAAGAAGACCTGGTCGCCGCCGTTGGGGTCGTCGAGCCCGCGGAAGAAGTGGTTGAAGCCGACCTCGTAGAGCGCCGCCGAGGAGGCGTACGTCGAGATGTGACCGCCGACGCCGATGCCCGGGCGCTGCGCGCGGTGCACGGTCATGGCCGCGTTCCAGCGGATCCATGCGCGGTAGCGGCGCTCGATCTCCTCGTCGCCGGGGAAGTCCGGTTCGTTCTCGGGGGCGATCGTGTTGATGTAGTCGGTGGTGGGAACCATCGGCACACCGAGGTGAAGCTCACGCGAGTCCTGAAGGAGGCTCAGCATGATCTCGCGACCGCGCCCGCGGCCCTTGGCCTGGACGAGCTGCTCCAGCGACTCGCGCCATTCCGCGGTCTCTTCCGGATCGCTGTCGAGGGGGCCCTGCGAGTACGGATCCTGTTGGTTGACAGTCACGAGACGCCTTTCATCACACGGCAGGTCTTGCCGGAAGGAACCATCGGGTTGGTGCGAGCCTTGTCGGCAGTGGACAAATGCACCATCGTCCAGCTTAGCGAGTGTGTAGACGCCCCCGGGTGACATGGCGAATCGGCTCCTGGGCGGCCGCCGCCTAGACTGTCCACGAAGGGCCTTTAGCTCAGCTGGTAGAGCGCCACGTTTACACCGTGGATGTCGTCGGTTCGATCCCGGCAGGGCCCACAACAAAACACCCCCGGAACTCCGGGGGTGTTGCTGTTTCTAGCTCAGTTCTACTTTTTCAGCTTTCGCTTCCGTGTCGCCGCTGCGTCCCCGCCAGGGGTTGCACGGAGGGCGTTGAGGCGGGCGATGGCGGCGGTGTCAGCGTCTGTCCCCATGTGGTGCGAGTAGGTGTCGGCGGTGAGTTTCGCGGTCGAGTGTCCGAGCCACGTTTGGACGGTCTTCAGATCGACACCGCTACCGAGCCAGATGGTCGCCGCACTGTGTCGGAGGTCATGAATCCGGCGACCGCGACCGTACGCCTTCTAGTGGGCGTCGCGCTTGAAGTTGTTGTTCGCGCGGAACCCTCCAGCGCCGGAAGGGAACACAAGCTGATCGGGCATCCGACCGGCGACGAGAGGCAGGATGATCGCGGCGGCGTCAACGGTCAGCGGGACCGTGCGTGCCTTCCCGCCCTTCGTGACATTCCGCACCGGCTGACCGTCAGGCTTCGATCTGACGACACGGAGAGCGGGGTAGGGGAGTTCCTGCACGTCGCGCACGCGGAGGGCTGCAAGCTCGCCCCAGCGGACCCCCGTCAGCCCCAGCACGAGCACGGTGTCTGCGAGAACCTTCGACGTGTTCGCCAGGATGACCGCGTGCACCGCGAGGAGTTCGGCGTACGTGAAGGGATAGATTTCCTTCCGCGCGCGCTGCGCCGTACCGGCTGGCACCTTCGAGTCGAGAACGGGATTCTCGGCTACCAACTTCTCCGAGACTGCCCACGAGTAGAAGGCCGACACGATCTGTCGGAACCGGACAACCGTTTCCCGGCTCAGCTTCTTCAGCATCGAGGAGTACAGCGCATTCAGGTCGGCGGCTGTCACTGCACCGAGGGGACGCTTCCGAAGCGGCTCCAGGTGCTTCAGGGCGTACCCCTCCGTGTTGTACGTCTTCGAGGCGACGGTGCCCTCTCGCTGGACACGCCAGCTCGTTCTCACTGATTCGGTCGGCACGTTGCTGCGCGGCGAGAGCATCAAGCACACGCCTCTCCCTGACCGCTCGCGGTGAACTGTCGTCACGGTGTCGGCGGTGTGCGGCCTCCAACATCTGCCCCTGCTGCTCGTCCATGCCCTACAGGGTGAGGGATCAGCGACGACGCTGCATCGCGACACGTGTGTAGTTGCTCCCCGATTGGAGTCGAAGAAGACGTGCGGCATCTGTAGTTCCCGCGCTACCTTCGGGGTAACTAAACTTGGGGGTCCCGTGAGCTACAACTTTTTGAATCTGGACGCGGATACGCGCGAGTACATGCTCGCGGAACTTGCACAGGACATAGACGCGCATCGGGTCTACTCCAGCCCCCGGCTGAGTGCGAATGGTCACGCGGCCTACACAGCGCTGCTGGAGGACGCATTCGCGTCTGGCAACCCAGACACTCTCGCATCAGGCCTGTCGGCTCCAGGACTGTTCAACTCCACTGAGACGACCAACGCTGGCGTGGTCCGCAAGATGGCATCGAATGCGCCATCGCTCCTCGCGGGGGGAGAGTTCAACCGGTACTACATGCGGGCAGTAGCGGCTCGCGCTCTCGCTGGTGGGCAGCCGCACGTGACGGTGTATCGTGCTCGCGAATCCGGCTGGCACCGCCCCGAGTCCGATGCGCAGATCGGCCAGAATCTCGATGCTGAGCAACTGCTCGAACACCTCCGCGCGAACACCTTGACCCCCGATGCGATCACGATGCCGGATGTCAATTCCGGGTTGTCGGTGCACCTCTAGCCGCGACCGGCAACACGGTATTGGTAGACCATGCGTAGGGGCATTCAACTTGTTCTAGGCAGTCTGCTGCTTCTCGCGATCATCGCGTCCGCTGTCTGGGGCGTATGGGCGCTCGTGTCCTGGTTCCTCGGTCTGCCCAGCGACACGCAGACGGCAACCGCCGCGCTGTTGGGCGTCGTGTCAGTGCCGATCATCACGTACTTCACCTCCCGCTCCCTGGAGCGACGCCGTTCTCGTGAGAACGCCATCCGCGAGAAGAAGACCGAACTGTACGACGGCATGATCAAGGGCCTCATGGAGATGCTGAATCTCAGCAAGAAGGCCAACGGCATGACTGAGGCCGACATGGCGAAGCTGTTCGCAGACATCACCCCGCAACTCATCACCTACGGGTCGAGAAACGTCATCCTCGCCTGGAACAACTTCCGCTCTATCACCACGGTGAAGGGGGCAGACGCCAAGCCGAATCCTCGGAAGACGATGCTCGGTTTCGAAGCGCTCCTAAAGGCGATGCGTCAGGACCTCGGGCACCCCACACTGACCACCGGCCAAGGCGATCTGCTGGGCGTGTTCATCAACGACATCAAGACCTTCCTGCGAGACAACAAGTAACCCTGGCCGTCACCGGCTGGCTGCGTCCCCGCCACGTCCCCGTAGGATGAAATCAGGGCCGGATGGTGCAACCTCCGGAAGGTGTGAAACGCGAGAAATCAACTCTCGCCGCTGACCAGGCAGATTTACACCGTGGATGTCGTCGGTTCGATCCCGGCAGGGCCCACCGAGCGAGGGGCCCCGCGCGTCGCGAAGGCGACGTGTGGGGAAGCAAGGGGGAGGCCCACCGAGCGAGGGGCCCCGACATCCGCGGCGTTCAGGCGGCGAAGGCCGCCGGCGTCGTGCCGAGCGTGCGGCGGAAGTGGCGGGTGAGGTGCGCCTGATCGTGGAAACCGCTGCGGGCCGCGGTGTCCGCCGGCGACACGCCGGCGAGCAGGAGATGCCGCGCCCGGTCGATGCGGCGGCCGATGACGTATCGGTGCGGAGGAATGCCGTACGCCCGGGAGAAGACGCGCACGAGGTGGCTGGGGTGGGTGCCGAGCAGACGGGCCGCCTCGTCGATGGTGAAGGCGTCTGTGAGGCGGTCGTCGAGAAGGGACCGCAGTCGACGAGCGAGCGGCGCATCGGCGCGTGTGACGATCTCGGTGCCGAGCTGTCGCCGGATCAGATCCCCGAGGCGCAGCACGGCGCCCTCCGCGATGAGCGAGTCGCCGGGCGTGCGCAGCGAATGATGGATCTGTTCGAGCACGGCGCTCAGATGGGGCCCGGCGAGTGACGGGCGGCGGGCAGACGACCCGATCAGCCCCGCGGGCAGCCAGGACTCCTCGAGGTAGAGCACGCGTTTGCGAAAGGCCGCCCCGCGCGTCTCGGACTGCCCGTCGTGCGGAATATGCGGCGGGAGGATCGTCACGCTCGACGTGTCCGCATGTTGACGTCGACCGTCCAGGTCGTAGACGACCGCACCCGTGTCGATCGACAGCACGGTCCAGGCATTGTGCGTGTGCGCGGGATAGGCGTGCTCTGAGAACGTCGCGTGCAGGACCTCTTGGACGAGTGGAACACCGGGGCGCCACGCCCTCACCCACTCGGTCATGCAAGAAACGTACAAGACCCGCCGCCGTCGCGGCGCGACGATGAACCGGTGACTTCCGATGACTCCGCATCCATCCCTGTCCGCTTCGATACGAAGGTCGTCGTCGTGCTGCGCGAGGATCTCCTCGCGTGGCAGGGGCTGAACGTCACGGCCTTCCTGATGTCGGGCGTCGCGACGAGCGAACCCGGGCTGACAGGCGAGCCCTACCGAGACGGCGACGGGGTCGAGTATCTCCCGATGCTCCGTCAACCGGTGGTGGTGATGTCCGCGGATGCGGCGACGTTGGCGGCAGCCAGGGAACGCGCGTTGCGGCGCGAGGTGCCGCTGGCGATCTACACGGCCGAGCTGTTCGCGTCCGGGCATGACGCGGCGAACCGTGCGGCGGTGGCCGCGGTGCCCAGCGGACAGCTCGACCTCGTCGGCGTCGCCATGCGCGGACCGAAGAACGTCGTGGACCGCATCGTGAAGGGCGCGCGCATGCACGCCTGATGTCCAGCGGCTCAGCAGCCGGGGCCGCGCGGATTCTGTGCGCAGGTCTTGTCGACGAGGGCCGTGCGAGCTTCGAGGACGCGCAGCGTCTGTGGCGCCGCATCCGCGCTCACAGTGCCGTTGACCGCTCGGGTCGTCACGCCGAAATCGACGACGGCTGCGTAGGCCACGCTCGCGGTGACGGTGTACTCCCCGGGGGAGGCGAAGGTATGGCTCGTAGGTGTCGGCGTGAACTGGGCTTGTCCGAGGGCGGCCCATGGGGCGCCGCCCGTCGACGAGGTGCCGATCGTGCCGTCGCCGTAGTCGAATCGGAATCCGACCGGTGTGAAGCGCACCGTCACAGGGCGATCGAACAGCGTTCCCGCGACGGTGTGTTCGGACGCTCCCGCGATGACGTTGGTGGGGAGCCCCGCAACACCGAGTCCCGCCGGCTCCGCGGCGAAGGACGGTGGCTGCGGAGTGAATGCCGCGAGATCAGCCACGGTGACCGCGGGAATCTCGTCGGTCGGCTCGTCCTGTGGGATCTGTTCGTAGAGGAGGTCCATTCCGGGCGTACGCTCCGGCTCGGCGGGAGCCGTCCCGCCGCCGCCGGGACCTCGCGCCGGGATCCACTCCGACCCGCCGTCGTTCGTTCCCGGCTGCGTCTGTGTCCCCTCCACGATGACGGACGTGCCGTCTGTGCTGGTCCAGCAGCCGTCGGTCAGGGTGTTCGACGATTCGCAAGCAGATGCTTGAGAGAGCCCTAGCGCGCTTGCGGCGACTAACCACGCAAGAAGCGAACCCCTCAGCATGCGAGTGGCTCCGTGCTGGCGCCGATCTTCGTCACCTTGTGTCGCTCAACGTCCACCACGACGTCGAGGGACTGGACATCTGGACGTCGATCTGTGACGAGCGATGTACCCTTCGCGTCAACAATCTCCACATTCGATGCGTCGTAGCAAACTCGCAGGGTTGCAATCGGTTCAGACCATTCCGCGCCCGAGACTTGTGTCACCTCGACCTCGCCAGTTTTGGTGATTCCCTCCGCGTGATAGCCCGAGAAAGTCTCACGATCGGACGCGTTGAGATCCCCGTTAGTGAGTCCATAGAACGGCTCGAAGGTTGCGGGATCGCTGAGGTCGACCTGATTCAGTGCATCGACGTAGGCGCGGTAGGTCGCCTCGGCGGCGGCGAAGGCCTCGGCCTCGGTGGCGAAGCCCGTCGGCGTAGGCGTCGGCCCGGGGGAGGGCGTCGTGCAACCAGCCAGGCCCAGCGTGACGAACAGGCCGATCGTGGCCGCAATCGAGACGTGACGCCGGGACATGCCGACACGGTAGCTGCGAGCAGCTGACGTCGGCAGGGCTTATCCACAGCCGGCGGGCACCCGCGTCCGCGCGCCCCGCGCGCTTTGGACGTCCTGAGCGTCGGAGATTCGCGCAGATGTCGGAGGATGCAGGCGGAAACCTCCGACGGAACGCCGAATCTCCGACGTGCGTGCGACGGATGCGCGCAGGCAGGCTTCCGGCTGGCACCCTGAGCGTCGGAGATTCGCGCCGATGTCGGAGGATGCGGGCGAGAACCTCCGACGGAACGCCGAAACTCCGACGGGGCTGCAACGGCCGCGCCGACGCGCACGCATCCCGCGACCCAGGGCGGGGGAGGAGAGGTCAGCCCCAGCGCCGGACGGCCCAGCGCTGCACGAGGGCCAGCAGAGAGTCGGTGAGCTTGCCGAACACAGCGAGCAGGATGATCGCGAGCACGATCTGATCGACGCGGCCGGTGTTCTGGCCGCGGAGCAGCAGGAACCCGAGCCCCATCGAGGCGCCGAGCAGTTCGGCCGCCACCAGGAAGAGCCACGCCTGCACGAGCGCGAGCCGGAGTCCCGAGAATAGAGCCGGCAGCACCGCGGGGAGCTGCACCGTGAAGAACAGGCGCAGGCCGGTGTAACCGAACGAGCGGCCCATCTCGACGAGCTGCGCGTCGACGTGACGAAGCGCCAGCGACACCGTCGTGAACACGGGGAAGAACGCGCCGATCGCGATCAGGATGATCTTCGACTGCTCACCGACCTGGAACCACACGATCAGCAGCGGCACCCACGCGAGGCTGGGCACGGCACGGATGACGCCGAGCGTGGGGGAGAGCAATGCGTCCCAGAACCGCGAAAGCCCGATGAGACCACCGAGCGAGATTCCGAGCAGCGCGCCGACGCTGAACCCGATGATCACGCGCTGCACCGAGATGGCGATGAACTGCCACAGCTCTCCGCGCTGGGCTAGATCGACACCGGCGGTGATGACCGCCTCCGGGCTCGGGAACTTGTACCCCGGAACGACGGGTGCCGCGGGGTTCGTGAGCAGGAACCACAGTGCGATGAGCGCGACCGGCACCGCCCAGCCCAGAAGGGTGCGCACGCCGCGTCGTGACAGCGGTCCGCGTGCGGAGGCGGTCTGCGCCGTGCGGGGCGCGGTGCCGGTCGTGCTCATCGTCGTGTCGTCCTCTCGGATGCGGGTCTCAGCCCTTGGCCTTCTCGGCGAACTCCGGCGCGAAGAGGGTGTCGAGCGCCGTGTCGACCTTGTCCTGCGAGGTCACGTCGCCCAGCGAGACCTGGATCGCGCCGATCGGGGCGAGCACGGCCTTCAGTGCCGACCCGGGCACGGGATCGACGTCGAGACCCTCCCGCTCGTCGATGACCTTCTGCGCGACGGCCGGGTCGATCGCCGCAGCGTCGGCGAGGATCTGCGCGGTCTTGTCGGGGTTCTCCAGCGCCCAGGCGCGCGCCCGCTCGTAGGCGCCGACGACGACCTGGACGACCTCGGGGTGGTCCTTGATGATCGACTCGGTGGCGTTCAACACGCTGTAGGAGTTGAAGTCGAGGTTGCGGTAGAGGAGCTTCGCGCCGCTGGCCTCTGCAGAGGCCATGATCGGGTCGAGTCCTGCCCACGCCTGCACGGAACCGCCCTGGAGCGCCGCCCAGCCGTCGGCGTGGATGAGGTTCTGCACGGTGACGTCGTCGATCGACAGGCCCTCCGCCTCCAGCGCCTGCACGAGGAAGAAGTACGGGTCGGTGCCGAGCGCGGCCGCGACCGACTTGCCCTTCAGATCGGCGACGGAGCTGATGTCGGAGTCTGCGGGCACGACGAGCGCCGACCACTCGGGCTGCGCGACGACATCCACGATCTGCTGCGGAACGCCGTTGGCGCGGGCGAGGAGCGCGGCGGAGCCCGCCGTGGATCCGAAGTCGATGGCGCCGGCGCGCAGCGCCTCGTTGGCCTTCGACGAACCGAGCGACTGCACCCATTCGACGTTGTATCCGTCGGCTTCGAGCCAGCCCTGGTCCTTGATGATGAGGCTGAGCGGGTTGTAGGTCGCCCAGTCGAGCTTGATGGTGACATCGGATGCGGCGGCGTCGCTGCCCGCGGGAGCGGGAGTGTCCTCCCCGGCGACACAGCCTGAGAGGGCGACGGCGGCGACGGCGAAGCCGGCGAAGGCACCGAGGAGACGGCGAGAGCGGGACATGGCAAGCCTTTCGATTGCTGTGGAAAGGGAGAGTGCGGAAACGGAGAGATCAGTGCGCGTGGCGGTCGATGCCCAGCGCGCCGAGGAGATCGGCGCGGAGCTCTGCGAGTTCGGCTGAGCCGCGGTCGCGGGGCCGGGTTCCGGGAACCGTCACGAGGCGCTGGATGCGGGCGCCCGCCGACCCTGGTTCGACTCCGAGAACGATGACGCGGTCGGCGACCTGCAGGGCCTCGTCGACGTCGTGCGTGACCAGGAGCGTGGTCGTGGGCGCCTCATCCAGCACGGAGAGCAGGAGGTCCTGCATCTTGAGTCGCGTGAGCGCATCGAGGGCTCCGAACGGCTCGTCGAGGAGGAGCACGCCGGGCCGCCGCGCGAGCGCGCGGGCGAGCGAGGTGCGCTGCGCCATTCCGCCCGAGATCTCGCGGGGACGGTGGTTCGCGAAGGCGGTGAGTCCGATGAGCTCGAGCAGTGATCCGATGCGCTGCGAACGTTCCTCGCGAGAGAGGCCTGGTGCAAGCCCGAGCGCAATGTTCTCGGACACGGATCGCCACGGAAGCAGGCGCGGCTCCTGGAAGCCGATCGCGACGCGGGCGTCGTGCGCAGCGACGGGCTCGCCGTCGATCGTCACGGATCCTTCGCTGGCGCGGTCGAGGCCGCCGGCGATGCGCAGCAGCGTCGACTTCCCCGAGCCGGAGGCGCCCAGGATCGCGACCAGTTCGCCCGGCTCCACCGCGAGATCGATCCCGTCGAGCACGACGTGCGTGCCGAAGGCGCGACCCAGGCCGTCGAAGTGCAGACGGGATGCGGGCGCTCCCGCATCCGGGTGGACGCGGTCCGTGGCGACGGCGGTGCTCATGGCGGGCTCCTCGGGGCGGACGGGGGTCGAGTCCCGAAACTAACGAGCATGGTCGGTCGGAGCACACCGGCCGACACGGGAGGTAACAAGCCGTCACCACACCGCCGCCGTGGTGCGCGGTGCGCTGGCGTAGGTTGGAGGGGTGAACGCTGCCCACGCTGACCAGTTGCGCCTGTTGGATCTCGCCGACATCGACGCCCGCCGCGCGCAGGCCGATCACGCCCGACGCAATCCTCCGCAGGCCGCGCGCATCGGCGAACTCGTGAAGGCCAAGCAGCAGCTCGCCCAGGAGCTCGCCGCACGCCAGAACGTCGTCGACGACATCACCGTGGAACTGCGACGCGTAGAGGGCGATGTGGCGCTGGTCGTCGCGCGTCGTCAGCGTGATGAGCAACTGCTGCAGAAGACCGCGAGCGCGAAGGACGCCGTCGGCCTCGAGCGGGAGCTGGCGTCGCTGACGCGCCGACAGGACGAACTCGAAGAGACGCAGTTGGAGCTCATGGAGCGTCTCGAAACCGCGGAGGCTGCCGTTGCCGAGCAGCAGCAGCTCGTGGCCGCGAACAACGACGAAGGATCGCGTCTCTCTGCGGAGGCGAAGGAGACCGTCGAGGCCGCGTCGGCTCTCGAGCAGCAGCTCGGCCGTGACCGCGCCGCCGTTGCAGGCTCCGTTCCGGAGCAGCTCCTCGCACTGTACGAGAAGCTGGCGTCCCGCTCGGCGGGGGCGGCGCTGTTCCAGGCCCGTACCTGCGGCGGCTGCCACATGATGCTCTCCGGCACCGATCTCGCGGCCCTGCGACAGGTGGCCGACGACGTCGTGGCGACGTGCCCGGAGTGCGGCTGCATCCTCGTGCGCACCGCCGAGTCGGGGTTGTGATCCGTCGCGGTCGGATGAGATGACCGGCCGCGAAGCCGCGTCGTCGTCCTGGCGCATCGTCGCCGCGGACGGCGTCCGTGAGGTCTCCGGCGACGCGCCGACGCCCACCCGCTGGGTGTGGGCAGACACCGCCGCGAGTTACCCCGCGATCCTCGCGGCGGGGGAGCGGGTGGCTCGCGCGTGGGATGTGCGGCTCGCGCGCCGCATCCTGCGCCACAGTCCGCTGAGCCCGACGAGTGTGCCGTGGACCGCGACTGACAGGTGGGATCTCGCTCCGACCGTCCCGGACGGAGGCGAGGCGTTGTTCGCGTTCGACGAGGTACCCGCCTTCGGTCTAGATGAGGTCGAGGCGGAGTGGCGCGCCCAGCGGGCGGTGATCGCCGCATCCCACGACCCGGGACGATTGACGCTGCTCATCACGGCCGAATCGGCAGGCGCACTCGTCGCCGCAGAGATGCACGCGGCGGGGTTGCCCTGGCATCGCGCGACACACGAGCGGATCCTGGTCGACACGCTCGGCCGTCGTCCCGTGGGCGGCGGTGCGCCCGAACGCATGCGCGAGGTGGGCGAGCGGGTGCGTACAGCGCTCGGTGACGCCTCGCTGTCACTGGACTCCCCGCCGCGAGTGCTGCGAGCGCTGCATCGAGCCGGACTGACGGTCGGCTCGACCAGCAAGTGGGAGCTCGCACACGTCGAGCATCCCGTCGTCGAGCCACTGCTCGAGTACAAGAAGCTCGCAAGGCTCTACACGGCGAACGGCTGGGCGTGGCTCGACGAGTGGGTACGCGATGACCGCTTTCGCCCCGTGTACGTGCCGGCGGGCGTGGTGACCGGTCGTTGGGCGTCGAGCGGCGGCGGAGCGCTGCAGATCCCGAGGCAGCTGCGTCCGGCCGTGCGTCCCGACCCCGGCTGGGTCATCGTGGATGCGGATGTGGCCCAGCTCGAACCGCGGGTGCTGGCCGCGATGTCACGCGATACCCGGATGGCGGAGGCTGCGCGCGGGCGGGACCTCTACGAAGGGATCGTCGCGACGGGCGCGGTCGCGACCCGCGAGGAGGCCAAGTATGCGGTCCTCGGCGCGATGTACGGCGCGACCACCGGTGACAGCGGACGCCTCGTGCCGCGTCTGCGCAAGACGTTCCCGACCGCGATGGCGCTCGTCGACGATGCGGCGGTCGCCGGGGAGGACGGCCGCGGGGTGGCCACGTGGCTCGGACGCGGCACGCCCGACGCGGAGGCGCCGTGGCTCGCGCTGCAGTCGCGCGCCAGCGAGGCGGATGCGGAGCCGGGCGTGCGTGAGGGTGCGTTGCGCGCGGCCCGGGAACGCGGGCGCTTCACGAGGAACTTCGTCGTGCAGGGCACGGCGGCGGAGTGGGCGTTGTGCTGGCTCGCGGAGATCCGCCGGCGTCTCGACGCGCTGCCGCCCGCCGGCACACCCGCGGCCGCATCCGGCCCAGCCTTCGCGGATCGCGCGCACCTCGTGTTCTTCCTCCACGACGAGGTGGTGGTGCACGCGCCGGCAGAGTCGGCGGATGCGGTCGCGCGCGCGGTGACCGAGGCCGCCCACGCCGCCGGGCGGCTGCTGTTCGGAACGTTCCCGATCGACTTCCCGCTGGATGTCGAGGTCATCCGCCACGAGCCGGAGGACGCGGTCCGCCCCCGGTAGACTCGACACGCGAATGGGTCGGCTGGACGGTCGCGTCGCGGGCAACCGCGCCGAGGAACGTCCGGGCTCCGTAGGGCAGGGCGGTGGGTAACACCCACCCGGAGCAATCCGCGAGACAGTGCCACAGAGAGCAGACCGCCCGGGTTTCGGCCCGGGTAAGGGTGAAAGGGTGGTGTAAGAGACCACCGGGGTCGTGGTGACACGACCCGCAAGGTAAACCTCGTCCGGAGCAAGGCCAGACAGGGGATGATGACGCGGCTCGCCGAGTCCCCGGGTAGGCCGCTGGAGCGGCACGGCAACGTGTCGCCGAGAGAGATGACCGTCCACGGGGCGAAAGCCCCCGGACAGAACCCGGCGTACAGGCCGGCCCATTCGCCCCGCCCGTCGAGCGCTCTAGACCGCCTGCGACTCGGCGTAGATCCTCTGGCGCAGCCCGTCGAGCCGTCGGTTCACCGCGGCGACCTGATCGTCTGCGACGGCATGGCCGTTGGCCGGATGTATGACCAGATCGCTGAAGCTGCCCATCCCGCCGAATACTCCGCGCACGTCGCCGGGATCACCGCCCGCGGCGATGCGGTCGGCGGCGCGCGCCGCCCACTGCGCCCAGAAGGTCTCGCCGACCGAGACGAGCAGCGTGTTGAGCTCGCGCAGTGACTGTTCCAGCGATGTTGCGGCGTCCACCAGGTGAGTCTTGCATGTCAGTGGGCTGGTCACGCGACGAAGACTCGCGACGCGACGGGGTTTCGGCCACCATCGAAGCCATGCCAGAGACCGTGCACTTCGTGTCCTTGCTGTTCCCGTCGGTCACACAGCTGGATCTGACCGGACCCGCGGAGGTCTTCTCGCGCCTGCCGGGCGCGGTGAGTCATCTCGCGTGGCATCGGATCGAGCCGGTGGCGACCGACGCGGGGTTCTCCATTCTGCCGACGGTGTCGTTCGCGGACGCACCCCAGGCGGACGTCCTCATGGTTCCGGGCGGGCAGGGCGCCTTCGACCTCTTGGACGACGGCGAGGCCCTCGACTTCGTCCGCGAGCAGGCCCGTCACGCGCGCTACGTCACGAGCGTGTGCACGGGCTCCTTCGTCTTGGGTGCGGCGGGCCTGCTGCAGGGTCGACGGGCGACGACGCACTGGGCATCGCACCCGATGCTCGAGCTGCTCGGCGTGATCCCGGAACGTGCGCGCGTGGTTCGCGACGGCGACGTCATCACGGGCGGCGGCGTGACCAGCGGGATCGATTTCGCTCTGACGGTCGCCGCGGAGGTCTTCGGTGCGCCGACGGCCCAGGCTGTGCAGCTCGCGATGGAGTACGACCCACGGCCGCCGTTCGACGCAGGCTCACCCGAAGGGGCGGATGCCGATCCCGCGCACGTCGACATGATGACGGCGTGGGCGAGGACGACTCGGCTGGAGACCGTCGAGCGCGCCGCTGCCCGGCTTGCCGGAGCGTGAATCACTGACCGGTGACGGTCTCCTCGAGGTCCGGCTCGACGCCCAGCGAGAGCGCCGCCGCGCCGATGATCCCGGCGTTGTTGCGGTGCACGGCGGGGACGATCGGCGTGCGGAGATCGAGCAGGTGCAAGAACTTGTCCGCGTGCTTGGACACCCCGCCGCCGACGATGAACAGGTCGGGGCTGAACAGGAACTCGACGTGCGAGTAGTACCACTGCAGGCGTTCGGCCCACGCTTCCCAGCTCAGCTCGTCGCGCTCCATGGCGGAGTAGGCGGCGTACGCCTCGGCGTCCTTGCCGTGCTTCGCACGCTGCAGGTGGCCGAGCTCGCTGTTGGGGATGAGCACGTCGTTGTAGATGACGGCCGATCCGATTCCGGTGCCGAGGGTCGTGAGGATCGTGAGTCCGTCGACGCCCTTCGCGGCGCCGAAGCGCATCTCGGCGACGCCGGCCACATCCGCGTCGTTGGCGAAGTGGATGTCGCGGCCGAGGCCTTCCTCGAAGAACTCCTCGGCGGGGAAATCGATCCACTTGTCGGACACGTTGGCGGCCGACAGCGTGCGACCGTTCTTGACGATCGCGGGGAAGGCCACGCCGAGCGGGTAGTCGGAGTCCGCGACCTCGAGCGTGTCGAGCACGCTGCGCACCGCAGCCAGAACGTCCTTCGGTTCTGCGCCGGAAGGTGTCGACACCTTGATCCGGTCGCTGATCAGCTCGCCCTTCTCGAGGTCGACGATTCCACCCTTGATACCGGTTCCGCCGATGTCGATACCCACCGCGCGAGACTTCTGTGCTGCCATGAGTTCAGCCTATCCAGCACACGGGTCGCGATCAGTAGGATCGTCTCGAGAGCGATGAGGAGTCTGCCGTGAGCGAAGACAGCGAGAAGTACTGGTACAACCTCACCACCGGCGAGGTGGAGCGAGGTTTCGAGTCCCCGGCGATCGACCGCGCCGGTCCGTTCGACACCGCGGAAGAGGCGGCGAACGCCCCCGAGTTGATCAAGCAGCGCTCCGCGCAGTGGGCGGCTGACGACGCCCTCGAAAACGACTGACGCGCCTCTCGGAGCGCACCCCCACCACGTGATCGGGCCCTGTGGGGCCGGGAGGAAAAGCATGGACAAGCAGCGCGATTTCGTACTGCGCACGATCGAAGAGCGCGGCGTCAAGTTCATCCGCCTCTGGTTCACCGACGTGATCGGAACGCTGAAGTCGGTGGCGATCGCCCCCGCCGAGGTCGAGGGAGCATTCACCGAGGGCCTCGGTTTCGACGGTTCCGCGATCGAAGGACTCACGCGCACCTTCGAGTCCGACCTGCTCGCCCATCCGGATCCCACGACGTTCCAGATCCTGCCGTGGCGCGGCGAGATCGACCCGACCGCGCGCATGTTCTGCGACATCACGACGCCCGACGGGCAGCCCGCCGTCGCCGACCCGCGTCACGTCCTCAAGCGCACGCTCGCGAAGGCCTCGGATGCCGGATTCACGTTCTACACGCATCCGGAGATCGAGTTCTACCTGCTCAAGTCCTCCACCTACGGCCCCGATGGCCCCGAGCCGGTCGATTCCGCAGGGTACTTCGACAACGTTCCCGGAGGAACGGCCCACGACTTCCGTCGCCGCTCGGTGCGGATGCTGGAAGACCTCGGCATCTCCGTCGAGTTCAGCCACCACGAGGGCGGTCCGGGTCAGAACGAGATCGACCTGCGCTACGCCGATGCGCTGGCCACGGCCGACAACATCATGACGTTCCGCACGGTCATCAAGGAGGTGGCGATCGAGCAGGGCGTCTACGCGACCTTCATGCCGAAGCCGCTCAGCGGGCAGCCGGGCAGCGGTATGCATACGCACATGTCGCTGTTCGAGGGTGACCGCAACGCCTTCTACGAAGAGGGCGCGCAGTACCAGCTTTCCAAGGTCGGCCGTCAGTTCATCGCGGGACTGCTGCGTCACGCCAACGAGATCTCGGCCGTCACGAACCAGTTCGTGAACTCGTACAAGCGCCTGTGGGGCGGCGACGAGGCGCCCAGCTTCATCAGCTGGGGCCACAACAACCGTTCGGCGCTCGTGCGCGTGCCGCTCTACAAGCCCAACAAGGGCGGCTCCTCGCGCGTGGAGTACCGTGCCCTCGACTCGGCCGCCAACCCGTACCTCGCATACGCCCTGATGCTGGCCGCCGGCCTCAAGGGCATCGAGGAGGGCTACGAGCTGCCGCCGGAGGCCGAGGACAACGTGTGGTCGCTCACGGATTCCGAGCGCCGCGCTCTCGGATACGCGCCGCTTCCCGCGAGCCTCGATCAGGCATTGCAGTACATGGAGGAGTCGGAGCTCGTCGCCGAGACACTGGGCGAGACCGTCTTCACCTACGTGCTCGCCAACAAGCGCCGCGAGTGGGCGGGCTACCGTTCGCAGGTGACTCCCTTCGAGCTGCAGAGCAACCTCGAGATGCTCTGAGCCGGCGATGGCCGGCACGGAGCGCTCCTCGAGCCGAACGGACCTCGTCCGGCTCGGACTCGGCGACCTCGACGCGGCGGAGCGGGCGTTCGATGAGCTCGTCGAGCTGCTGGCGCTCGGCCGCTCCGAGGTGATCGCCGATCTCGGTCTGGCCGCCGATCCCGACGGCGCGCTGCGCAGCGCGAGCAGGATCGCCCGCCGCGATCCCGATGCCGTCACGGCCACGCTGCGTGACCCGCACGCGCGCCGGGTCTTCTGGCTGCTGCTCGGTGCGTCGGATGGTTTCGGCGAGTTCTACCTGCGCCACCCGGAGGAACTCGCAGACCTCGCGACCGCGGGCGAGATCCTGCCGCGCGCGGATGAGATGCAGCGAGATCTGCAGGAGTCGGTCGGCGCGCAGGACGGCTTCGCCGCATCCGGGGACGAGTCTGCGTGGGTCGCACTGCGCGTGCGCTACCGTCGGCTCCTGGCACGCATCGCAGCCTTCGATCTGCGGGCGCCGGATGCGATCGATGTGCTGCCCGAGGTCGCGGCTGCCCTCGCGGATGCGGCGGGCGCCGCGCTCGAGGCATCACTGAGCGTGGCTCGCACCCGCATCTCGCAGGGCAGGCCCGGAGGTCTGTTCCCCCGGGAACAGGTCGCTGCCACCCGACTCTCGATCATCGGCATGGGCAAGACCGGCGCACGCGAGCTGAACTACGTCAGTGACGTCGATGTCATCTTCGTCTGCGGTGCTGCCGAGGGCGCCGAGGAGGAGTGGGGTGCCAGTCGCATCATCGACATCGCGACGCGCCTCGCCGTGCAGACCATGCAGGGAATCTCGGGGATCGAGATCGAACCGCCTCTATGGGAGGTCGACGCGAACCTGCGACCCGAGGGCAAGCAGGGCGCTCTGGTGCGCACCCTCGAGTCCCACCTGTCGTATTACGACCGTTGGGCGGGCAGCTGGGAGTTCCAGGCGCTCCTGAAGGCGCGGCCGCTCGCCGGCGATCTGGAGCTCGGTCGCGAGTACGTCGCCGCCGTACAGCCCAAGGTGTGGACGAGCGCCGCCCGCGAGAACTTCGTCGACAGCGTGCAGCGGATGCGCGAGCGTGTGACGGACCACATCCCGGCGCACGAGGTGCCGCTGCAGATCAAGCTCGGCCCCGGCGGCATCCGCGACATCGAGTTCACCGTGCAGCTGCTCCAGCTCGTGCACGGGCTCACCGACGACCGCATCCGCCAGCGGGGCACACTGGACGCACTGGATGCGCTCGTCGCAGAGGGGTACATCGGGCGGGCCGAGGCCGCGGCCTTCGCACGCGACTACCGGTTCCTGCGTGTGCTCGAGCACCGGCTGCAGCTGCGCGGTCTTCGTCGCACCCACCTCATGCCGGAGAAGGACGATGATCGCCGCGTGCTCGCGCGCGCCAGCGGCGTCGCCGACAGCGCCGCCGGAGTCACGGCCGAATGGGAGCGGGTCAAGCGCGAGGTGCGCGACATCCACGTGCGCCTGTTCTACCGGCCGCTCCTCTCCGCCGTCGCAGCCCTCCCGGAGGGCGAGCGCACGTTGTCTGCCGCGCAGGCGCACGATCGTCTGGCGGCCATCGGTTTCCAGGACCCGGCCGGCGCGCTCCGCCACATCGCGGCGCTGACGAGCGGGATCAGCCGCAAGGCCACGATCCAGCGCCACCTCATGCCGATCATGATCCGGTGGTTCGCCGACGGCGTCGACCCCGATTACGGCCTGATCGCCTTCCGTCGCATCAGCGAGCGGCTGGGGGACACCCCGTGGTTCCTGCGTCTGCTGCGGGACTCGTCGGCGGCGGCCGAGAGTCTCACCCGTGTGCTGTCGGGCTCTCGCTACATCGGCGAGCTCATGGAGTGGATCCCGGAAGCGGCGGCGTGGCTGGACGACCCCGAACTCCTGCGTCCGCGCAGCGGCGTCGCCCTGCAGACGGAGGCCCGCGCGATCCAGACGCGGCACGACAGCCTCGACGACGCGATGCCGTTCGTCCGCGCGCTGCGACGACGCGAGCTGCTGCGCACGGCGATGGCTGCTGTTCTGGGTGTGCTGACGATCGAGGAGCTCGCCGACTCGCTCAGCACGATCACTGAGGTCACGATCCAGGCGACGCTGCGTGCCGTGCGTCGTGAGGTCGTGCCGCCCGAAGACGACGCGCTCGACTTCTCGGTGATCGCGATGGGGCGCTTCGGCGGGCGTGAGCTCGGGTTCGGCTCGGATGCGGATGTGCTGTACGTCTACCGGGCGAACGGCGTCGACCCGGAACGTGCGCACGCGCTGTCGCTGAAGCTCGTTCAGGGGCTGCGGACCCATTCCGAGGATCACCGCGTTCCGCTCGATCTCGACGCGGACCTGCGCCCGGAGGGGCGCAACGGCCCGCTCGTGCGGTCGCTGGACTCCTACGCGGAGTACTACGGTCGGTGGTCGCTGTCGTGGGAGGCGCAGGCCCTGCTTCGCGCCCGCGGCGTCGCGGGCAGCGTGAAGCTAATCGATGCGTTCACGGCGCTGGCCGACAGCGTGCGCTACCCCGTGCGCGCCGACCCGCAGGGCGTGCGTGAGATCAAACGCATCAAGGCGCGTGTCGAGAGCGAGCGGCTTCCGCAGGGTGTCGACCCGTCACGCCATCTCAAGCTCGGTCCTGGCGGGCTCAGCGACGTGGAGTGGCTCGTCCAACTGCTGCAGCTGCAGCACGCCCACGCCGTTCCGGCGCTGCGCACGACATCGACCACGGACGCCCTGCGCACCGCCGGAGAGGCGGGACTGCTTCCGGAGAGCGCCGTTCCACGCCTCCACGAGGCCTGGCGGCTCGCCAGTCGCCTGCGTTCTGCCAACACCCTGCTGTCGGCGCAGACGAGCGACGTCCTCCCTGCCGACCGGCGCCGCCTCGACGGCATCGGACGGCTCTTGGAGTATCCGCCGCGTTCGGCATCGCGTGTCGAAGAGGACTGGATGCGGGCGGCCCGCCTGTCGCGGCGCGTGTTCGAGAAACAGTTCTACGGGTGATCACCGGGGTGGGACGAGGTATCTCCGACCGGCTGCAACAATAGGGTCGTGCGCCGTTCCCGTCTTCCCCGCCTGCTGCGCGGGACGACGTCTGCGGCCGTGGCGACGTTCGTCGCCCTCCTCTCCCACGTCAGCGCCGGCGGCGCGGTGCCGGGGTGGCTCGGCATCCTGATCCCCTTCGTGTTGTCGCTCGCCGTCTGCACGGTCCTCACGGGGCGTCGCCTCTCGGTGTGGCGCCTGTCGGTGGCCGTCCTGCTCAGTCAGGCACTGTTCCACACCCTTTTCGTCCTCGGGTCCTTCGCTGCGCCTGGTATGGGGCAGGAGCATCACGCGATGCACGGCATGGGTGACGCGCCGCCGACGTCGAGCATCGGGATGACCGATGCTCTCCACGGCGATCCGGCGATGTGGCTCGGTCACGCCGTCGCCGCCGCCGTGACGATCCTCGCGCTGCACCGCGGAGAACGCTGCGTGCGTGCGCTCATCGAACTGATGCGCACGCTGGTCGGGCGCCTCCGCATCCGCTTGGCCCTCGTCGTCGCGGACGTCGATGCCGACGCTCCGCGCTTCGCGTCCGTCGCCTGCGCGCAGCAACGTCGGCCCCGTCAGAGGCTCTTCCTCCGAGACATCGCCCGTCGCGGCCCACCGCGACTTCACACGGTCTGATCACGCTGTCACGACGCCCGCGCGTCGTGTGCTGCGCTTCCGCCTGTCGCCGAGACAGGCGTCCCGTGTGGTGCGGCGCCTGCGCGCGCCGCTGTCGAAAGGTGTCCCATGTCCCTGTCGCGACGTATCGTCGCGGGGATCGTGGTGGCGTTCGCCGCCGTCTTGGCGGTGGCCGCCCCCGCGTCCGCTCACGATGAACTTCTCTCCTCCACGCCCGAGACCGGGCAACGACTCACCGAGGCTCCGACGCAGGTCACGTTGACCTTCTCCGCCGATGTGCTCGACACCGGCGCGGCGGTGGTCGTCGCCGATGCCGAAGGGCATGACTGGGCGGCCACCGAGCCGGTGCTGGACGGTCCGACCGTCACCGTCGAGCTGCAGCCGGACCTGCCGGCTGCAGGATACGAGGTGCGGTGGCGCGTGGTGTCGTCGGACGGGCATCCGATCGCGGGCACCGTCCCGTTCACGATCGGCGACGGGACGCCGCTGGAACACACGGCGCAGCCGTCGGCACCGGATGCCGACGAGCAGACAGCGCAGTCGGACGAGCCGACGGCCCACGAGGCCGGTCAGGAGAACGCCGGAGCGCTGCGCATCGCTTTCATCGGCGCCGCCGGCGCCGGCATCGCCGTCGCGCTCTTCGCACTCATCATCTTCCTCCGCCGCCGCTCCGACGCGCGCGGCACCGACGACGCCGAGCACTGAGCTCGCTCGTCACGCTTTTGAAAGGCATACCCCTGTGAACATTCCCACCACCCGTACCCGCTTCACCGCAGCGCTCGTTCTCACCGCCCTCGCCCTCGCCGGCTGTGCCGCCCAGACCCCGCCGACCTCGAGCTCCGTCACCGCTGCGGAGGCCATCTCCATCTCCGATGCCTGGGTCAAGTCCGCCGACTCGGGGATGTCGGCCGCGTTCGGCGAGCTGAACAACGACGGGGATACCGACGTTACGGTGACCTCCGCGACGACGGCCGCATCGTCCGCGGTCGAGCTCCACGAAACGGTCGAGAACGAGTCGGGGCAGATGGTGATGCGTGAGATCGAGGGCGGCTTCGTGATCCCCGCGCACGGCAGCCTCAGCCTCGCCCCCGGCGGCAACCACATCATGCTCATGGATCTGACCGCGCCCCTCGTCGCGGGCGACGACGTCACCCTCACCCTCACGTACTCGGACGGCACGAGCTCCGAGATCACCGCTCCGGTCAAGGACTACGCCGGTGCGAACGAGAACTACGAGGGCGGCGAGATGGACATGAGCGGCGACAGCGGGATGAGCCACTGATGTCACGGCGCGATCCCGACGACACCACGGTCCGGCATCGCGCCACCCGGCGACAGTTCCTCCTCGGGGGAGCTGTCGCCGGTGTCGGCGCGGCGGCCGCGATCGCCATCGACGCTGCCTTCCAGGCGGCGCCACCCGCCGCATCCGCCGTCCCACCCCTGAACGGGGAGACCACGGTGCCGTTCTACGGCGTACACCAGGCCGGAATCGACACGGATGCGCAATCGCACGCGGTCTTCGTGGCCCTGGACCTGAAACCCGGCGTCGACCGTGACGGCCTGCGCCGACTCATGCGCACGTTGAGCGACGACGCCGCCCGGATGACGCAGGGGGAGCCGGCCCTCGCAGACTCGGAGCCCGAGCTCGCGCTGGCACCCGCCCGCCTCACCGTGACGTTCGCGTTCGGACCGCGCTTCGTGGCGGTGGCGGGCGGGTCCACTCCGGCGTGGCTGGCGCCCCTGCCGGCCTTCGGCGTCGACCGGCTGCAGCCCGAGTACTGCGACGGCGACCTGCTGATCCAAGTGGCCTCGGACGATCCGGTGACGCTCGCGCACGCGTCGCGGATGTTGCTGAAGGATGCGCGGAGCTTCGCGACCGTCCGGTGGACGCAGAACGGGTTCCGCCGTGCCCACGGAACGGTGAAGCCCGGCACCACGATGCGCAATCTCTTCGGACAGGTGGACGGTACGGCCAATCCCGAACCCGGAACCGCGGATTTCGACGAGCTCGTGTGGCATCAGCGCGGGTGGCTGGCCGGCGGCACCGGGGTGGTCGTGCGCCGTATCGCGATGGATCTGGACAAGTGGGATCGGCTCGACCGCCCCGGACGCGACCAGTCCGTCGGTCGTTACCAGTCGAACGGTGCGCCGCTGACGGGCACGAACGAGCATGACGAGCCGGATTTCGAAGCGAAGACACCCATCGGCTTCCCCGTCATCCCCGAGTTCTCGCACATCCGGCGTGCGCGCAGCGACGATCGCCGGGAGCGCATCTTCCGGCGCGGCTACAACTACGACGACACTCCGGCGGGGGGCGAGATCTCGCGTGCGGGTCTGGTCTTCGTCGCGTTCCAGGCGGATGTGGCGGCCCAGTTCGTGCCGCTGCAGCGGCGCCTCGACGAACTCGACCTGCTGAACGAGTGGACGACACCCATCGGCTCGGCGGTGTTCGCGGCACCGCCCGGTTGCGCGCCCGGCGGATTCATCGGCGAGACCCTGCTGTCGTGAGGAGCGGCACGATGACCGCCAGCCCCGTCCTTCCACCGCAGGCCCGTCCGCGCCCGTCCCGCCCCCGCGACGGGTGGTTCGGATCCCTGCTGCTGCGTCTCCACTTCTCCGCGGGGCTGCTCGTCGGTCCCTTCATCCTCGTCGCGGCGACGAGCGGGGCCCTGTACGCGCTCGCCCCGACGCTCGATGAGCTCTACTACGGGCATGAGCTTCATGCACCGGCGACTGCCACGTCGTTGTCGCTCGCGGAACAGATCACCGCGGCAGAGACATATGCCGGTGAGGGTGCGGTGCTGGCCGCCGTGCGACCCGCTCCTGAGCCGGGCGATACGACCCGTGTCATGTTCGCCGGGGACGACCTCGGGGCCAGCGAATCGCGCGCCGTCTTCGTCGACCCCGGGACGGGGGAGATCCGCGGCGACCTCACGGCATACGGTACGAGCGGCTCGCTCCCCGTGCGCACGTGGATCTCCGACCTCCACCGCAACCTTCACCTCGGTGAACCCGGACGCCTGTACAGCGAGCTGGCCGCATCCTGGCTCGCGATCATCGTGCTCGCGGGTGCGGCGCTGTGGGTCCAGCGCATCCGCAAAGCGCGCCTCGCGCGGGAGTTGGTGGTGCCCGCGGTGCGACGACGCGGGTACCGGCGCCTGTTCAGCTGGCACGCGTCCGTCGGTATCTGGGTGCTTCTTGGCGCCCTCATGCTCTCGGCGACGGGGATCACGTGGTCGACCTACGCGGGCGCGAACGTCTCTGCTCTGCGCGCGGCGATCGGGGGTGCGACGCCGGGGCTGCAGACGGACCTCACCGGTGCCCAGGAGCCGCCGGACGAGCACGCCGCTCATCACGGCGGTGCAGCGCCCATGCCGACGGGGGAGGCCAACCCTGCGACGTTCGACGCCGTCCTCGCGATCGCTCGTCGGATCAACGTCGACACGGGCGAAGTGGAGATCAAGCCTCCCGCGGTCTCGGGACAGGCGTGGACGGTCACGGAGATCAAGCGTTCCTTCCCCACGGAGGCGGATGCGGTCGCGATCGACGGTGCGTCGATGCAGGTGGTCTCGCGGGTGGACTTCGCCGAGTTCCCGCTACCGGCCAAGCTCGCCCGCTGGGGCATCGACCTGCATATGGGGGTGCTGTTCGGGTGGGTGAACCAGCTCGCGCTCCTGCTCATCGCCGTCGGCATCGGGACGCTCGTCGTGCTCGGCTATGCGATGTGGTGGCGACGCAGGCCGACACGCGCGGGAAGGCGGATGGGGTCTGTGCCGGTACGAGGCGCGTTGCGCGCCGCGCCCTGGTGGGGCGTGCTCTCCGTCGTCGCGGTCGCGGGTGTGGTCGGCTGGTGGTTGCCCCTCGTCGGGTATCCGCTGATCGCGTTCGTCGTCATCGACCTGCTCGTCGGTCTGCGTGCGCGGGTGCGCGCGGGCTGAACGCGCTGACTCTCCGGCGACCGCGGCTCGGGCGGCCGCGGTCGCCGAGGAGCGCCGGCGGCTGTCCCCGGGCGGGTGCAAGGTCCGGTCGCCGTGGCATCCGGATCCGTATGCTGGACGGCAACCGCTGAGCGTGTTCGCGCCGCCCGGCGTGATGCACACCGACACGACGACCGGGGGAACGATGTCCGATCCGCAGCAGCCGTCCGAGCCGCAGCCCGCGGCGCCCGAGGGCTCGATCCAGCCCGATCCGGGTGCCCGCGAGCAGCCGCCCGCTCCGCAGCCGGGGTATCCGGCGCAAACGGCTCCCGGCTTCGGCGCGTACCAGGCCGGACAACCGCCCTATGGCGTACCGCCCCAGCCCCACGGGGCTCCGCCGCAGCAGACGTACCCCGGATACCCTGCGCCGGCGTATCCGCCGGCGCAGGGCTACGGCCAGCCGCCGGCACCTGGCTATGCGCCCGCTCCGGGCTATGGGCCACCCCCGCAGACGCCCGGCTACCCGCCGGCGCAGAGTTACGGCCAGCCGCAGGTCGGGTATGCGCCTCAGCCCCGGTACCCGGCCCCGCAGCAGGCCGCGTCGACGATGGGCGGGGCCCCGTCCAACAACCCCGCACTGTGGTCGATGATCCTCGGCGCGATCTCCGCCGCATCCCTGCTCAGTCTGCTGATCCCGTTCCTCGGGTTCTTCATCGTGATCATGACGTTCCCGCTGAGCATCTGCTCCGTGGCGCTCGGCTACGCGGGCCTGTCGAAGGCGAAGCGCACGGGAGGCGTCGGTCGCACGAACGCCGTCATCGGCATGATCCTCGGCCACGTCGTGCTGCTGCTCGCGATCGCGGTCGGCATCTTCCTGTTGACCGCGCTCATTGCCGCCATGAGCAGCGGTTCGTTCGGCTGACCCGAACGACAAAAAGAACCGCCCCGGCACACGCCGGGGCGGTTCTTTGTCGAAAGCGCGAAGCCCTCAGCGTCAGACGCCGAAGTAGAGCTCGTACTCGAAGGGGTGCGGGCGCTGAGCGATCGGCTGGATCTCGTTCTCGATCTTGTACTCGATCCAGGTCTCGATGAGCTCCTCGGTGAAGACGCCGCCCTGCAGCAGGAACTCGTGGTCGGCGCGCAGCGCCTCGAGCGAGTCGAGCAGCGAGTTCGGCACCTGCGGGATGCCCTTGGCCTCCTCGGGGGGAAGCTCGTAGAGGTCCTTGTCGACCGGCTCGTGCGGCTCGATGCGGTTCTTGATGCCGTCGAGGCCGGCCATGAGCTGAGCGGCGAACGCGAGGTACGGGTTGCCCGAGGCGTCGGGCGCGCGGAACTCGATGCGCTTGGCCTTGGGGTTGGTGCCCGTGATCGGGATGCGGATGGCCGCCGAGCGGTTTCCGGCCGAGTAGACGAGGTTGACCGGAGCCTCGAAGCCCTTCACCAGGCGGTGATAGCTGTTCAGCGTGGGGTTCGTGAAGGCGAGGACGGCCGGCGCGTGCGCCAGGATGCCGCCGATGTACCAGCGGGCGATGTCGGACAGGCCGCCGTAGCCCTTCTCGTCGTAGAACAGCGGCTTGCCGTCGTTCCACAGCGACTGGTGCGTGTGCATACCGGAGCCGTTGTCGCCGAAGAGCGGCTTGGGCATGAAGGTCGCGACCTTGCCCCACTGCTCGGCGACGTTCTTGACGATGTACTTGAACTTCAGGATGTCATCGGCCGCGTGCACCATGGTGTCGAAGCGGTAGTTGATCTCCTGCTGGCCGCCGGTGCCCACCTCGTGGTGCGCGCGCTCGAGGATCAGGCCCGCTTCGATGAGGCGCAGGCTGATGTCGTCGCGGAGGTCCGCCGTCTTGTCGACGGGGGAGACCGGGAAGTAACCGCCCTTGTACGGAGTCTTGTTGGCCAGGTTGCCGCCCTCTTCGGCGCGGCCCGTGTTCCAGGCGCCCTCTTCGGAGTCGACCGAGTAGAAGCTCGAGTTCTGCTTCACCTCGTACCGGACGTCGTCGAAGATGTAGAACTCCGCCTCGGGGGCGAAGAACGCGGTGTCGGCGATGCCGGTGGACGCGAGGTACTTCTCGGCCTTCTTGGCGACCTGACGGGGATCCTTCGAGTAGATCTCGCCGTTGCGCGGGTTGTAGATATCGAAGACCATGACGAGCGTCTTCGCCTCGCGGAACGGGTCGAGGTACGCGGTCGACACGTCCGGGATGAGCTGCATGTCCGATTCGTGGATGTTCGCGAACCCGCGGATCGACGAGCCGTCGAACAGCTGACCGACGGTGAAGAACTCCTCGTCGACGGTGGACGCGGGGATGTTGAAGTGCTGCTGCACACCAGGGAGATCCGTGAAGCGGATGTCGAGGAACTTGACGTCCTCGTCCTTGATGAACTTCAGCACCTCGGATGAATCACTGAACATGGAGACTCCAGAGGTAGGGCATTTCGGGAAGTTCCGCCCGCCACGGCGGGCTGATCCGACGCTATCGATCGGGCGTTGCTCGCCAGTGTCCCATATGTTTCCGGGATGTTACGGGTGCCCGATTACGCTTGATGCATGCCCGAGACCCCCGTCGAGTCCAGCTATCCCGGTGAACGCCTCGGGCTGCCCCGCACCGGTTCGACCTCGGTCGCGCGTGTCGGCCGTCGCCTGCTCGCTCTGCTGATCGACTGGACCTGCGCCACGATCCTCGCCGTCGCGTTCCTCCGGTACGACCCGTGGGCGCTGCCGGGGGAGGCGGGGTTGTCGACCTTCGCGCCGATGCTGGTGTTCGCGCTCGTGCAGATCGTCTTCATCCCCCTGATCGGGGGAAGCCCGGGGCACCGCATCCTCGGGATGCGGCTGGTTCTCGTCCGCGGCGGATGGATCGGTCTGTGGCGGCCGATCGTTCGCACGGTGCTGCTGCTGCTCGTCATCCCCGCGGTCGTCTGGGACGCCGACCAGCGCGGTCTGCACGATCAGGCGGCGGGCAGCATCCTCATCCGCGTCTGAGGCTCAGCGCGGGCGCTGAGCCCGAACGCGGTTGGGGTCGACGCCCTTCGGGATCGGCAGCGACGTCAGCGACTGCGACACCGAGTCGATGCGCTTGATGACGGCGGCCATGGTGGTGCGGTCGATCTTCTTCGGCAGGGCTTTGATGGTGCTCGCGAGCTTGGCGATCGGAACCTCGTCGTCGCCGTGACCCACATAGAACACGGTCACGGGTACGCCGGAGGCGACGCGCTGCGCCTTGGAGCGCTCATCCGCGATGAGGCGGGTCAGGCGGCCGCGCGCGCCCTCGCCCACGAGAACGATGCCGCCGCGGCCGACGGCGCGGTAGACGGCCTCCTGCGTGCGGGGGTTGATGCCGACGGGCATCTCGCTGGCTTGCCAGCGGCGGCCGAGCGACACGGACATCACGCGTCCCGCCGCTCCCGGCATGCCGTCGATCTGCTTGTACATCGCGGTGGTCGAGAGGCGCGTGGTCAGAATGAGCGAGCCGAGGATGCCGGCGAAGAGACCCGTGATGCCCCAGAGGATCACGCTCCAGATGGCGAAGGGCGGGATGAGGAAGCCGACGCCTGCGCCGAGCGCGATGCCGAGCAGCACGATGCCGATCAGGGCGTACGGCAGCCAGGAGTACGCGTCCTTGGTGTAGCGGTAGAGGGTCTTCAACTGCGAGAAGAATCCGGGGCGCTTCTCGGGTGCGGAATCGCGGGCTGCCATACCCTCCAGCCTACCGGTGCCGTCCGATCTCTTCTCCCCATCCCTCGGCGGCGCACCGTGTCTGCTCCCGTCCCGCGCCCGGAGCAGCGCGCTCCGTTCGAGCGGACACGATCGGAGTATGTCGTCGTCGCTCCTGCCCGCACCGCCGCCGTTGCGTCCGCTCATCGAGCCCGTCGTGCTGCGCTCCGTGGGCGCGGATGCGGCACCCTTCCGCGGAGACGTGGTCGTCCACGAGGGCGAGCCGGCCCTGGCGGTGCCGGTGGCCGCCGTCGAAGGCACGGGCATCTGGGCGGCCTCAGGCGAACACGTCATGGCGCCGCTGGAGGTCGTGACGACGGCGGAGGGGCCCCTCGTCCTGCTCCCGGCGGTCCGCTGCACGCTGGAGTCGCTGCTTCGACGGCGGGTGACGGTGGAGCCGGGCGAGGCGGTCACCATCGCCGTGAGCCTGCTCCGCGGCGTCGCGGCGGAGACGTCCGCGCATCCACGGGGCAGCTGTATCGGCACCTGGTGGCTGGACGCCGCCGGGACCCCGCTCTTCGTCCACGCTCACGATGGTTCCACCGCTGGGGAGGGAGCGGCCGCGCTGATCGCGGCGCTCGACCCCGGAGACCACGAAGTCGTTGTGCGCGCGATCGGCGCGGCGGCCGGCGCGGCGCGTGACACCGCGCGGATCGTCAGGGGGCTTCCCGCCCTGGAGGACGACTTGTTCGCCGCGGCGCGGCCGCAGGCGGTGCTCATCGACGGAGCATCCGTCGGAGTGTCGATCACCCGCGCCCAGGCGCGCGCGGAGGCGAACCGGCCCACGTCGGCGCTGCGCCGACTGACCGTGGCGATGGACGGCTCGCTGAGCGACCTGGTCGCGGAGCGCGTGGACGCCCTCCGTCAGCGGTGGCGTCGTCCCACGCCGGCGAAGAAGCCCCGATCCCGTCGGCCCGTGCTGCTCGTCGGGATCGGCGTCCTCGGCCTCGTCCTCGCGCTGGGGCTCCTGTGGCCGGAACCCGACGACGTGTCGCCAAAGCCCGCTCCGTCCGGCGTTTCTCTCCCCGCGGACGATGGCGGGGTCGTGGTGCCGCCCGTCGATACTGATGCGGTCGCGCCGGTGCCGGACGACCCCGTTGCTGCGGCGACCGCGTTGCTCGCCGCCTGGAACGCGTGCGGCGACGATGCCTGTCGACAGAAGCTGCAGGAAGCGCGGATCGACGCCGACCCGGCAGGTGCGGCGGGCGTCGCGAACGTGTCGCTGACGCTCATCGACGACCTCGGCGATCTCACCCTCTTGCGTGCCGACGATCCGAGCGGTCGAGCAGTGTCGCAGATCGTGGCGATCGTGCGCCAGAACGACGAATGGGTGCTGCGCGGCATCCATGATGTCGCGCAGCACCCATAGGTGCGGGACGGGTCAGATCCCGAGGTCTCCGGCGAAGTCGGCCGTCTCGAGGCGGGTCTTCATCGCCGAGAGGAAGCGTGCTGCGTCCGCGCCGTCGATGATCCGGTGGTCGTACGAGAGCGCCAGGTAGACGTAGGAGCGGACCGAGAACGCGTCCTTGCCGTCGACCGTCACGACGCCGGGGCGCTTGACGACGGTGCCCGTGCCGAGGATGGCGGACTGCGGCAGGAACACGACCGGGGTGTCGAACAGCGCGCCGCGGGAGCCCGTGTTCGTGACCGTGAACGTGCCGCCGGCGAGCTCGTCGGGCTTCAGCTTGTTGTCGCGCGTGCGGGCCGCGAGGTCAGCGATGTCGTGAGCGATCTGGGCGAGGTTCTTGTCGCCCGCCTCGCGCACGACCGGCGTGAGCAGACCGCGCTCCGTGTCGACCGCGATCGAGATGTTCTCGCTGGACGGGTAGACGATCTGCTCACCGTCGACGGTCGCGTTGATGACGGGGTACGTCTTCAGCGCCTCGGCGGCTGCCAGGACGAAGAACGGCAGGAAGGAGAGCTTGTCGCCCGTCTTCTGCTGGAACTCGTTCTTCACGCCGTCGCGGAACAGCGCGACCTTCGTCACGTCGACCTCGACCACGGTCGTGAGCTGCGCAGTGGCCTGCATCGACTCGACGGCGCGCTTGGCGAGCACCTTGCGCAGACGCGACATGGGCTGCGTCGTGCCGCGGAGCTCGGAGACCTCGACGGGAGCCTTGGTCGCTGCGGCGGCCGCGGGTGCGGATGCCGCGGCCGGAGCGGCAGCAGCCTCGGCCGCCTTGAGCACATCCTCCTTGCGGATGCGTCCGCCGACGCCCGAGCCGGTGACGGTCGAGAGGTCGACCCCCTGCTGAGCGGCGAGGCGGCGCACGAGCGGCGTCACGTAGCCCGAGCCCTCGTCGCCCGAGGTCTCAGCGGCGGGTGCGGGAGCTGCGGCGGGCGCCGGTGCGGGCGCAGGGGCAGCGGCCGGAGCCGGTGCGGCAGCGGGTGCGGGTGCGGGTGCGGGTGCGGGCGTCGCGGGGGCCTCGGCCTCAGCCTCAGCCTCTTCGACCTCGACGGGCTTCTCCGTGGACGGAGCCTCCGGAGCGGCCTCGGCGGCCGGCGCAGCGCCGTCGCCGATGCGGGCGAGCGGGCTTCCGACCGCGACCGTCTCGTCCTCCTGGACGAGGATGGCCTGCAGCGTGCCGGCGAACGGCGCGGGGATCTCGGTGTCGACCTTGTCGGTGGAGATCTCGAGCAACGGCTCGTCCACGGCGACCTCGTCGCCCACGGCCTTGAGCCAGCGGGTGACGGTGCCCTCGGTAACGCTCTCGCCGAGCTCCGGCAGAACGACGTCACGGCCGCCGGATGCGGCGGGAGCAGCCGAGGGGGCGGCCTCCTCTGCGGCAGGTGCTGGTGCGGCGGCCGGAGCAGCCTCGGCGGCGGGCTCGGGAGCGGCGGCCACCTCGGGCTCTGCGGCGGGCGCCGCCGCGGCGGAGCCGTCGCCGATCTTGGCGAGGACGGCGCCCACCTCGACGGTGTCGTCCTCCTGGAAGAAGATCTCTTCGATGACGCCGCTGACCGGTGAGGGGATCTCGGTGTCGACCTTGTCGGTGGAGATCTCGAGCAGACCCTCGTCCGCCTCCACCGTGTCACCCACATTCTTGAGCCAGCGGGTGACCGTTCCCTCGGTGACGCTCTCGCCGAGAGCGGGGAGGACAACGGAAGTGCTCATGGGATTTGCTCCTTCGAACTGCGATATCGGTGTCTAGCTTAGTGAAGCCGAAGCCTCATAGCGTGTGCAGGGGCTTGCCTGCCAGAGCCAGGAACGCTTCGGACAGCGCCTCGCTCTGAGTGGGGTGCGCGTGGATGAACGGGACGACGTCCTCGGGGTGCGCATCCCAGCCGATCACCAACTGCGCCTCGGTGATCAGCTCGCCCACGCGCGGACCCGCGAGATGGACGCCCACCACGGGGCCGTCGACGCGCCGGATCACCCGCGCGACGCCGCCGCCGCCCAGGATCTCGGTGCGTGCGTTGCCCGCCAGGTTGTAGTCGACGACGCGGATGCCGTCGGCGCCGTAACGCTCCTCGGCCGTCTGGCGCGTGATGCCGACCGACGCGAGTTCGGGCGAGCTGTAGACCACGCGTGGCACCAGCTCGTCCGAGACGACCGTCGGCTCCTGGCCCGCGATCCGCTCGGCCACGGCGATGCCGTGCTGGAACCCGCGGTGCGCGAGCTGCGGGCCCGCCACGATGTCGCCGACGGCCCAGATTCCGGGGACGGCAGTACGCAGCCGCTCGTCGACGACGACGAAGCCGCGATCGAGGGCGACCCCGACCTCCTCGAGCCCGATGCCGTCGGCGGCGGGTTCACGCCCCACCGCCACCAGCAGGTAATCGCCGGTCAGAACGCCTCCGTCCGCCAGCTCCACGTGCACGTGCTGCGCATCCTGCGTGACGGCGGCGAAGGGCGACCCGAGCCGGGTCTGGATGCCGCGACGGCGGAACGCGCGGGCGAGCTGCTGGCGCAGGATCTCATCCTCCGCGGGGACGAGGCTGTCGGCAGCCTCGACGACCGTGACCTCGGCGCCGAGGGAGCGCCACAGGCTGGCGAACTCCACGCCGATGACGCCTCCGCCCAGCACGATCACCTGCGACGGAACCTCATCGAGCTCGAGGGCCGTCTCACTGGAGAGGATGCGGCCGCCGAGCTCGATCCCCAGGGTGCGGGTGCGAGCGCCGGTGGCGACGATGATGTCGGTGGCTGCGATCTTCTCGCCCCCTACCTCGACGACACCGGGGGAGGCGATCCGGCCGCGGCCGGGCACGATCTCCACGCCACGCGCCGCCAGCAGTCCCTGCAGGCCCTTGTACTTCTTCGCGACCAGATCGCTGCGGAATGCGTGCATCGCGGGCACATCGATCGCATCGAGGGTCGCCTTCACGCCCAAGGAGGGTCCTTCGCGGACCGCATCCGCCGTCTCCCCGACGTGCAGGAGCGCCTTGGTGGGCACGCATCCTCGGTGCAGGCACGTGCCGCCGACCTTGTCCGCCTCGATGACGACGACTTTCCTGCCCAGCTCCGCGGCGCGCAGAGCGGCCGCATAGCCTCCGCTGCCGCCGCCGATGATGGCGACGTCCGTGCTGCGGGCGGTCACCGCGCGGGTCCGGTGACGAGGTCGATAAGGCTGCGAACCGTGGCGGCGGTGGGGCCCTTGTCGGTGAAGCCATAGCCCGCACCCTTGTTCATGCCGACGCCCGCGATGTCGAGGTGCACCCACGGGATGCGCGGCGAGTCGGGACCGTCGGTGCGCCCGACGAACCGCTGCAGGAAGAGTCCGGCGAACAGGGAACCGGCCGCGGGGTCGCCGATCTTGGCGTTGACCATGTCTGCGATCGGGGAATCGAGCTCCTCCTCCATGTGCGCCGGGAGGGGCAGGCGCCACGCGAGCTCGGAGACCCGATCGGCGGACGCGAGGTACTCGGCCACCGCGTCATCGGAACCCATGACGCCGGTGAGGCGCGTGCCGAGTGCGACGGTGATGGCACCCGTCAGAGTGGCGACGTCGACGATCAGATCGGGGTTCTCACGGCTGGCCGCGACGAGGCCGTCGCCCAGGACGAGGCGGCCCTCCGCATCCGTGTTGAGCACTTCGACCGTTGTTCCATCGGCCATGCGCAGGACGTCGCCCGGGCGCGTCGCTCCGCCGGACGGCATGTTGTCGGCGATGCAGAGCCACGCCGTCACACGGGCATCCGCGGCGAGCTGGGCCGCCGCTCGGACGACGGCGAGGACGGTCGCGGCTCCGCACATGTCGTACTTCATGCCCACCATGGAGGCTGCGGGCTTGAGCGAGAGGCCGCCGGTGTCGAAAGTGATGCCTTTGCCGACGAGTGCGATGTGCCGTTTGGCATCGGCGGGGGAGTAATCGAGGCGGACGAGTCGCGGCGGACGGTCCGAGCCCTGCCCGACGCCGAGGATCCCGCCGAAGCCCTCTTCGCGCAGGCGCACTTCGTCATACACCTCGACCGTGATCGGGAGGTCGGCCACCAGCTCGACGGCCTGGTCCGCCAGGTTCGCCGGACCGAGCCACTCGGCGGGCGTGGACACGAGGTCCTTCACCACGGCGGCGGCGGATGCGGTGGCCCGCGCGGCGGCCAGGTCTGCCTCGGAACCATCGGCGTGCACGGTCACCGATTCGGCGCGAGTCCTGCCCGCCGAGCTCTTGTAGCCCGAGAAGCGATATCCACCGAGACCCGCTCCCTCAGCGAGTTCGCGTGCTGCGCCGGTCACAGACGGCGCAGCGAGCGAGAGCGAGGTGAAGCCGGCGAGCGTGCGCACCCCCGCGCCCGCGGCGAACCGCAGCGCCCCGCGGTCGGGTGAGGCGCCGGTGCCGACGACGGCGACCGGGATGGAAGGAAGCCCTGCCACTCCAGGCAGGACCACGCGCTGCACCGCACCTGCGGCGCCGGTGAAGCCGACCGCATCCAGCGTTTCGCGCATCGCCTGGCCGAGTCCGTCCTCGTAGAACGCGTCGTCGAGCGGAGGCAGCGCCAGCAGCAGCGCGTCCGCGGTGCTGTCGGTGAGAGGGGCCGAGGTGAAGTGCAGATCCGGGAACGGCATGACTCCATCCTAAGGACGCCGGCGCGAGTAGAGACGGCCCAGCACGGCCGTCTCGTCTTCGCAGCCTCGTACCATGGAGGAATGTCCTGGACCCCGCCGCTGTACGTGAGCGTCGATGACGCGCCCGCGGTGCCCACCGGGTTGCCGCTCGTGATCCTGCTCACGGGATTCACGGATGCGGGTTCCGCCGTGTCGCAGTCGATCGGGTATCTGCGCGACGAGGCGAGTCCCGCCGTGCTGCTGCGCTTCGAGAACGACGTCCTGCTCGACTACCGCGCCCGCAGGCCGCAGATCACCTTCGACGCCGACCACCTGACCGACTACCGTCCCGCGCGTCTCGAACTCTCGCTGGCCTACGACGCCCTTTCGCGCCCCTTCCTGCTGCTTGCCGGTTACGAGCCCGACTTCGCGTGGGAGGCGTTCGTCAACGCGGTCGTGGGCGCGGCGACGGCGTTCGCCGTCTCATCGGTCACGTGGGTGCACGCCATCGGCATGCCCGTGCCGCACACCCGGCCCTTGGGGACGACGGTCTCGGGCAACCGTGCCGCGCTCACCGAGGCGCATTCGGTCTGGAAGCCGCATACGACGGTGCCCGCGACGGTGGGGCATCTGCTCGAGTACCGCTTCGTCGCTGCCGGGCACTCCGTCGCCGGTTTCGTGCTGCTGGTTCCGCACTATCTGAGCGACACCGAGTATCCGGCATCCGCCATCACGGCACTCGACAGCATCACGGCGGCCACGGGCCTCGTCTTCGCGGTCGACGACCTGCGGGAGCAGAACGAGGACTTCCTGTCGAAGGTCGGCGAGCAGGTGGGCGCGAGCGACGAGCTCACGACGATGCTCACGGGCCTGGAGGAGCGCTACGACGCCTACATGGCAGGTGCGACGCTGGCCACACCGCTGCTGCACGAGGCGGATCTGCCTAGTGCGGACGAGATCGCGGCGGAGCTGGAACGCTTCCTCGCCAACGGATCCCAGGACGACGATCAACGAGGACCGAGTTTCGGCTGACGCCGGGCGTCGGGGGAATGCAGGGGGAACCGGGGGTGTTGTCAAGAGGAGCAGGCCGCGCGTGCAAAGCCGCGGCCGGGGGTATGAGACAATAGAGCACCGGCCCGTTGTCGATCAAGGAGTTTCCCGCTCCGGACTTGACAAGGGTCTTACTCGTGTTCGAGAACGACCGGCGTGATCGCGTCGGTGAAAGGTGAACCGTGACTCCTGGCACGAAGACCGAATCCCGCTCGCGGAAGGCCGCGACGCCGGGTGACGAGGAGGTCGTCGACACGGCGACCGAGACCGCGGCGCCGGCCAAGAAGGCGCCCGCGAAGAAGGCTCCGGCCAAGAAGGCTCCGGCCAAGAAGGCGCCTGCCAAGAAGAAGGCCGCCGCCGACGACGAGGAAGAGTTCGAGGACGACGTCGATGTGGACGTCGAGGTCGACGACAGCGATGACGCCGAAGAAGGCGACGAGCAGCCGACGGCGGGCGACAAGAAGAGCGCCAAGGCGTCCGACGACGATGCAGAGGACGAAGACGGCGAGAACACCAAGCCGGCCTTCAGCGAGCCGCTGCCGACCGGTGCGATCGTCATCTCGTCGAGCGACGAGGATGACGTCCCCGTCTACTCGACGCAGATCACCGGTGCCACCGCCGATCCCGTCAAGGACTACCTGAAACAGATCGGTAAGGTCCCGCTGCTGAACGCGGCCGAAGAGGTCGAGCTCGCCATGCGGATCGAGGCGGGCCTGTTCGCCGAGGAGAAGCTGTCGAAGATGTCGGCGGCCGAGAAGTCGACGCAGCTCGGACTCGACCTGCAGTGGGTCGCACGCGACGGACAGCGTGCGAAGAGCCACCTGCTGGGCGCGAACCTGCGTCTCGTCGTCTCGCTCGCGAAGCGCTACACCGGACGCGGCATGCAGTTCCTGGACCTCATCCAGGAGGGCAACCTCGGCCTGATCCGCGCTGTCGAGAAGTTCGACTACACCAAGGGCTTCAAGTTCTCGACCTACGCGACGTGGTGGATCCGTCAGGCCATCACCCGTGCCATGGCGGACCAGGCTCGCACCATCCGTATCCCCGTTCACATGGTCGAGGTCATCAACAAGCTCGCCCGCGTGCAGCGCCAGATGCTGCAGGACTTGGGCCGCGAGCCCACGCCCGAAGAGCTCAGCCGTGAACTCGACATGACCCCCGAGAAGGTCATCGAGGTGCAGAAGTACGGCCGTGAGCCGATCTCGCTGCACACGCCGCTGGGTGAAGACGGCGACAGCGAGTTCGGCGACCTCATCGAGGACACCGAGGCGGTGGTCCCCGCCGATGCGGTGGGCTTCACCATGCTGCAGCGTCAGCTCGAGTCTCTGCTGGACTCGCTCAGCGAGCGCGAAGCCGGTGTCATCCGCATGCGTTTCGGTCTCGGCGACGGCCAGGCCAAGACCCTCGACCAGATCGGGGACACGTTCGGTGTGACACGCGAGCGGATCCGTCAGATCGAATCGAAGACGATGGCGAAGCTGCGGCACCCCAGCCGTTCGCAGTCGCTGCGCGACTACCTGGAGTGATCGGGGCGTGAGCGGCAGCATCCGTTATGTCCCCGCGGTGCTCGCAGGCAAGGCCGCCCGTTTCGCCACGCGTCTGCGTGGTGGCGGGTCGGCCTTCCCGGGCTACCTCGCCAACCGGCTCGCGCCGACGCTGCTGAGCAGCCTCGCGGCGCAGTTCCCTTACGGCGTGGTGTTCGTCCTCGGCTCCAACGGGAAGACGACGACCACGCACATGGTCAGCGAGGTGCTGCGCGCCCATGGGCTGCGTGTGTTCACCAATCCCACCGGCGCCAACCTGCCCCAGGGTGTCACCAGCGCGCTGCTCGCCGAAGCGACCCCGACCGGCAAGGTCCGGGCGGACGTCGCTGTGCTCGAAGTGGACGAAGGGTACGCGGCGGACCTCGCCGACATCCTGTCGCCTCGCGTCATCGTCGCGCTCAACGTCCAGGTCGACCAGCTGTACCGCTTCTACGAGACCGAGCGGGTCGCCGATATGATGCTCGACGCCGCGACCCGCGCCTCCGTGCGCGTCGTGGTCAACCGCGACGATCCCTACCTCAGCAAGATCGACGCCTCGGCGCTGCGGTCTCCGGTGTCGTTCTTCGGCGCGTCGAGCGAGGTCGTCGCCGCATCGGCGCACGGTCTCAACAACGCCGCCGATACCCGCAGCGGAACCGTCGGTGCTCTCGATCATCCTGCCGAGAGCGAGGTCACGGCGGTCACCGGACGCAATGTCGAGATCACGCTCGACGGCCGACCGATCTCCGTGACGCTGCCGGCCCGCGGGCTGCACTACGCGGTGGACGCGGCGGCCGCGATCAGCACCGCGCGTCACGTTCTGGGTGAGACCTTCCGGGCCGATGCTGCCGCTGCAGGCTTCGCGAAGATGACGCCGGCCTATGGCCGCGGCGAGCTCGTGCCGCTGCGCCGCGACCGTTCGGGCGAACAGGTCGAGTTCGTGATGTTCAAGAACGGTCCGAGTCTCCAGCTCAACGTCGACGCCCTGGACGGCGCGCCCGAGCGTGTTCTCATGGCCATCGACGAGGGCACCCCCGATGTCTCGTGGCTCTACGATGTCGATCTCAGTGCCTTCGACCACGTGGACGTCGTCACGGGGGAGAAGGCGCACCAGATCGCGACGCGACTCGCGTACGCGGGCATCCCGATCGGAGTCGTGGAGCCTGACATGGAGAAGGCCGTCGAACTCATGCGCGCCTTCGCCCCGACCTCCGCGGGCCGCCAGATCTGGTTCGTCAACTACGAGCTCATGATGATCGGGCGCCGTATCCTCGGCTACGGCGATCAGGAGGTGGCTCGACGATGACGACGCTGCGAATCGTTCAGCTCTATCCCGATCTGCTCGGCGTGACGGGAGATCGCGGCAACGTGGAGGTGCTCGCGGCGCGGGCGTCGCTCGCCGGCCACGGTTCAGAGGTGTCTCTCGTCGGGATCGGTGAGGACGCACCGGTGGAAGCCGACATCATCGTGATCGGCAACGGCCCGCTCTCGGCGCTGCGCGTCGTGCGAGACGACCTCGCGAGCCGTCGAGAGTGGCTCGCGGCCCTCGTCGGAGCGGGTGCCGTCGTGCTCGCCGTGGGCGGAGGGTCGGAGCTTCTGTCTGAGGGCATCGACCTCGTCGACGGCACGCACCTCGACGGACTCGGACTGATCCCCGCCCGCGTGCGGCGTACGAAGCAGCGCCGGGTGGGATACGTCGTCGCCGACACCGCCGACGGAAAGCTCATCGGATTCGAAGACCATGCGTCGCTGTGGCGCCTGGGCGATCCCGCGATCGCCTATGGCACCGTGACCGCCGGCAACGGCGGCATCGAGGGCGGGTTCGAAACGGTCCGCATGGGGTCGGTCTATGCCACGAACGTGCAGGGTCCGGTGCTGCCGCTCAACCCCGACCTGGCCGACGCGCTGCTCACGCAGGCGTTCGCGCGTCGGGACGCGCAGTACGCGCCCGGCCCCGCGCATGCCGAGATCGACGCGCACGCTCGCTCGGCCCGCGCCGAGATCGAACGCCTGGCCGTCGACAAGCGCTTCACCGCGATCCAGCTCTGAGACGCATGAGCGACGACGGCGCTCCCGTGGCGCGCATCCGCACGTCGGCCATCGTGGCCAACGTCCGATCGGCGGGTGTCGTCGCGCCGGTCGTCGACCTTCGCCGCGATGCCTATGGGCACGGTCTGATGGCGACCGCCTCCGCACTGCGAGCCCAGACGGACGCTGTGCTGCTGGTCGACGGCGACGCCGCCACCGAGCTCGCCATCCGCGATCGTACGGTGACGGAGGGGTCTGCGACCCTTCCGCCGGACGTCGTCTTCGGGTGGGATCGGACGGTCCCTGCCATGACACTCGTCGGCACCGTGCTCTCCACCAAGGCCCTGAGAGCCGGCGAGGGCGTCTCGTACGGTTACCTCCATCGCGCCCCGCAGGATACGCGTGTCGCGCTCGTCACGGGCGGGTACGCGCAGGGCGTCGTGCGTGAGCTCGGCAATCGAGCGCACGTCGTGATCGGCGGAGCTGCGCATCCGATCGTGGGGCGCGTCGCGATGGATGTGTGTGTCGTCGACATCGGCGACGCGCCTGTCGCACGCGGAGACCGCGCGGTGTTCTTCGGCGAGGGAGGTCCGCGGGTCGCCGACTGGGCGCGCGCGCTCGGATGGCGCGCGGACGAGATCGCGACCACTGTGGGACTGCGGGCGCGACGGGAGGAGGCGCCGTGACCTCCGTGCTGCACGTGGACCTCGGTCAGCTTGCCCGCAACATCGCCGTCGTGCGCGACCGCGTGGCACCCGCCGCCCTCATGCTCGTGGTCAAGGACGACGCGTACGGACACGGAGTGTCGCACGTGGTGCGTCGCGCCGTGGCCGAGGGGGTCGGCTGGATCGGCGCGTTCGATGTCGCGACGGCGCTCGAGGTGCGGCGGGTCGTCGCGCAGGAGCCGCGCATCTTCGTCTGGATGATCGCGGGCGAGAGTGCGATCCTCTCGGCGCTCGATGCCGATCTCGACCTCGGCGTCGGCGACGCGGTTCTCCTCGAGGAGGTGGCGGACGCGGCCCGAGCGCGCGGTACCTGCGCGCGCATCCACCTGAAGATCGACACCGGCCTGCATCGCAACGGCATCCGGCCCGAAGAGTGGATGGATGCGGTGGCCCGCGTCGTCGAGCTGGCGCGTGAGGGCGTCGTGGAACTCGCCGGTGTCTGGAGTCACATCGCCGAGGCATCCGACGAGGAGGACGACCTCTCGCGGGCCGCCTTCGAGCATGCGGTCGCGGCCGTGACGGATGCGGGATTCGACCGCCCGCTCCGTCATCTCGCCGCGAGCGCGGCGTCGTCGGCCCGCGCGGAGTTCCGGTACGACCTCGTCCGGGTGGGGGCGTTCTGCTACGGAATCCGCCCCGCGGGCGGCCCGGCCGACGCCGAGCTGGGGATCGCACCGATCGCCTCGTGGGAGGCGGCGGTCCTCTCAGTGGACGGCGACCGGGTGCGCATCGATGTGGGAGCGCTCGACGGGCTGGTCTCGGCGCTGGCGGGACGTGTCGACGTTGTGACGCCCGCAGGGCCTCGGCGTCTGTTGGCGGTGGGCGACGTGAGCGCTGTTGTCAGGGGATGGGATGGTGCGCGGGTGGGCGACGTGGTGCGCGTCTATGGCACGGATGCGGCGAGCCCCACCGATCTGGCCGAGACGATCGGCACGATCGGCGAGGAGATCGCGCTGCGGGTATCGCCGCTGGTGGAGCGGCGATACCGCTGAGGCGGATCAGACCGCGTCGACCAGGCGTGCGGTCTCGTCGTGCCAGCTGGTGGCGACGGCGCGGAGCTTCTCCTCGTACTTGCGGCCGTGGTGCGCGCAGAACAGGAGCTCGCTGCCGTTGACCTCGGCGGCGATGTAGGCCTGCGCTCCGCACGAGTCGCAGCGGTCGGCGGCAGTCAGCCGGTGTTCCAGTACGGCGGACTGCTCGGTGGGTGTCGACGTCGTGCTCATCGGAGACCTCCTCGGTGCGTCGGGCGGGTACGGATATGACATGTAACCATGCGTGCCTGTGACCCATGCCCGCTCGGGCGCGCGTTTCGCTGACCGCGTACGGCGGCCCCCGTGCCGTCGTGTCTGTGCAGAGCCGCGGGGGTGGCCCCGGATACCCTTGAGGATTGTGACTGCCGAGTACTCCGCCCATCACCTGCAGGTCCTCGAAGGACTCGAGGCCGTCCGCAAGCGCCCGGGCATGTACATCGGCTCCACCGACTCCCGCGGTCTCATGCACTGCCTGTGGGAGATCATCGACAACTCCGTCGACGAGGCCCTCGCCGGGCACGGTTCGCGCATCGACATCCTGCTCCACGCCGACGGCAGCGTCGAGGTGCGCGACCGCGCGCGCGGCATCCCCGTCGATGTCGAACCGCGCACCGGATTGACGGGCGTCGAGGTCGTGTTCACCAAGCTCCACGCCGGGGGAAAGTTCGGCGGCGGCTCCTACGCCGCATCCGGTGGTCTGCACGGTGTGGGCGCCTCCGTCGTCAACGCTCTCTCGGAGCGTCTGGACGTCGAGGTCGACCGCGGCGGCAAGACCTACGCCATGTCGTTCCACCGCGGCGAACCCGGCACCTTCGCCGGCGATTCTCCGGACGCACCGTTCACGCCCTACCAGCGCTCGTCCGAACTGCGCGTCGTGGGCAAGGCGCCGCGCGGAGTGACGGGAACCCGCATCCGGTACTGGGCGGATCGGCAGATCTTCACGAAGGACGCCACCTTCGGACTCGACGAACTCGTGCAGCGCGTGCGCCAGACGGCGTTCCTGGTGCCGGGGCTCGAGATCGTGGTCGACGACCAGCGCGGCGAGGAGCGGGTGGAGACCAGCTACCGCTTCGACGGCGGCATCTCCGAGTTCGCGGACTTCCTCGCACCCGATGCGCCGATCACCGACACCTGGCGGCTGACCGGCGAGGGCACCTTCACCGAGACGGTTCCCGTGCTGCAGCCTTCGGGCGCGATGGTGCCGACCGAACTGGAGCGCTCGTGCGAGGTCGACGTCGCGCTGCGCTGGGGGACGGGCTACGACACGACCATGCGCTCGTTCGTGAACATCATCGCGACCCCGAAGGGCGGTACGCATCAGGCGGGCTTCGAAGCCGGACTGATGAAGGTCATCCGCAGCCAGGTGGAGCAGAACGCCCGTCGACTCAAGGTCGGCAACGACAAGCTGGAGAAGGACGACATCCTCGCCGGGCTCACGGTCGTTCTCACTGTGCGCCTGCCCGAGCCGCAGTTCGAAGGCCAGACGAAGGAGATCCTCGGCACGCCGGCGGTGCGCCAGATCGTCGCCAACGTGGTCTCGCGCGAGCTGACGGCGAAGTTCACCTCCACCAAGCGCGACGACAAGAACCAGACCGCGCAGCTCCTGGAGAAGGTCGTCTCGGAGATGAAGGCGCGTATCTCCGCGCGCACCCACAAGGAGACACAGCGTCGGAAGTCCGCTCTCGAGTCCTCGTCCTTGCCCGCGAAGCTCGCGGACTGCCGGACGAACGAGGTCGCCGACTCCGAGCTCTTCATCGTCGAGGGCGACTCGGCCCTCGGCACCGCGAAGCTGGCCCGCAACAGCGAGTACCAGGCGCTGTTGCCGATCCGCGGCAAGATCCTCAATGTGCAGAAGGCATCGATCAGCGACATGCTGTCCAATGCCGAGTGCGCCGCGATCATCCAGGTGATCGGTGCGGGCTCCGGCCGCTCCTTCGACATCGATGCCGCCCGCTACGGCAAGGTCATCCTCATGAGCGATGCGGATGTCGACGGCGCGCACATCCGCACCCTTCTGCTCACCCTCTTCTTCCGCTACATGCGTCCGCTGGTGGAGGCCGGACGCGTCTACGCCGCCGTTCCGCCGCTGCACCGCGTCGTCGTGATGAACCCGGGCACGAAGCCCAACGAGACGATCTACACGTACAGCGAGAAAGAGCTGCACACGTTGCTGGCGAAGCTGCAGAAGGCGGGCAAGCGCTGGCAGGAGCCCGTGCAGCGCTACAAGGGTCTGGGCGAGATGGACGCCGATCAGCTCGCCACCACGACGATGGACCGCGCAGGTCGTATGCTCCGGCGCGTTCGCGTCGAGGACGCGGATGCGGCGAACGCGGTGTTCGAGCTCCTGATGGGCAACGACGTCGCCCCGCGCCGGGACTTCATCGTGACCTCGAGCGACCGGCTCTCGCGCGAATCCATCGACGCCTGACCCGCCGCATCCGTCCGCCCTCGCGTCCCTTTTTCCGCGAGACTGCATTCCCGCCACGAGATCACGGGTGATACCCGTGATCTCGTGCGGGAGATGCAGTCTCGGGGTGTGAAGGAGCGGCGTCAGGCGATCGGGGTGCCGATGGCGCCGATGACGTCGTCGAACGGCTGACCGGATGCGTCGCGCTTCGCGCCCGCGTCGGGGAGCGTGCGCACGGCGCCGTCGGGACCGACGGCGCGCGGCTGGTCGCCGACCCACGCGAGCATGAGGGTGTCCTCGCCCTTCAGGAAGCGCTGCGCGCGCACTCCGCCGGTCGCACGTCCCTTCGCGGGGAACTCGGAGAGCACGGAGACCTTGCCGCTGCCGCCGGCTGTGCCTGCGAGCGCCTGCGAGGAGTCCGCGATTGTCACGACGACGGACTCGTCGGACGCGGCGACGGCGGTGAACATGATCACCTTGGCGCCCTCGGCGAGACGGATGCCGGCCATGCCGCCGGCGCTCTTGCCCTGGGGGCGCACCGCGGACGCGTCGAAGCGCAGCAACTGCGCGTCGGAGCTCACGAAGACGAGCTCGACGTCATCGGGTGCCAGAGCCGCGCCGACGACGCGGTCGCCCGGCTTCAGGGTGATGATCTCCGCGTCCGGCTTGCCGGGCGCCAGCTCCGTGACGGCGACGCGCTTGACGACGCCCTGGGCCGTACCCAGCGCGATCGGGGCGGTTGCGTCGAGCGGGACGAGAGCGAGGACGTGCTCGTTCGCGCTGAGACCGAGGTACTGATCGGCCTTCGCGCCGGCTGCGGGTTGCACACTGTTGCCCGGAACCGAGGGGAGGTCGACGGGGGAGAAGCGCACGAGGCGTCCGGCGCTGGTGACCGCTCCCACATCACCGCGGACGGTCGCGTCCACCGCGCTGCGGATGGCGTCGTGCTTGCTGCGCCGGGCGGGCGGCACGATGCCGCCGTCGATCGCATCCGGGACGAGCTCGGCGCGCAGCATCCGTCCCGTCGCCGTGAGGAACACCCGGCACGGTGCATCTGCGATCTGCAGGTCGGCAGCGGCCGCCGCCTTCGCGCCGCGAGGTGTGACCGGACCGCCGTTCAGCAGCAGGGTGCGACGGGGCGTGCCGTACGTGTCGGATGCGGCCTCCAGCTCGCGAGCGACCTGGGCGCGCAGGAGCACGTCGCTGCCGAGCAGCTCTTCGAGTGCCGCGATGTCGGCGCGCAACTGGTCGCGTTCGGTCTCGAGCTCGATCCGCGAGAAGCGGGTGAGGCGTCGCAGACGCAGCTCGAGGATGTACTCCGCCTGCAGCTGCGAGAGGTCGAACACTTCGATGAGGCGCGTCCGCGCCTGCTCGCTGTCATCCGAGGATCGGATGACCTGGATGACCTCGTCGATGTCGAGGATCGCGATGAGCAGACCCTCGACGAGGTGCAGCCGTTCCTGCTTGCGCGCGAGACGGTAGCGGCTGCGGCGCGTGACCACGGAGATGCGGTGGTCGAGATACACGCGCAGCAGCGGCTTCAGCCCGAGCGTCTGGGGTTGACCGTCGACGAGGGCGACGTTGTTGATGCCGAAGGAGTCCTCCAGCGGGGTCAGCCGGTAGAGCTGATCGAGGACGGCCTTGGGATCGAATCCGGTCTTGATCGTGATGACCAGACGTAGGCCATGGTTGCGGTCGGTGAAGTCCGCCACATCCGCGATGCCGGTGAGCTTCTTCGCATTGACGGCGTCCTTGATCTTCTCGATCACGCGCTCGGGACCCACCATGTACGGCAGCTCGGTCACGACCAACCCGGTGCGCCGCGGGCCCAGCGATTCGACGGACACCTTGGCCCGGGTGCGGAAGCTCCCGCGTCCGTGAGCGTACGCGTCCTTGATCCCGTCGAGACCCACGATGACTCCGCCGCCGGGCAGGTCGGGGCCGGGGACGAACTCCATGAGCTCTTCGAGCGTGGCGTCGGGGTTGTCGAGCAGGTGGATGGCGGCGGCGACGACCTCGTTGAGGTTGTGCGGCGCCATGTTGGTCGCCATGCCGACGGCGATACCCGTGGTGCCGTTGACGAGCAGGTTGGGGAACGCGGCGGGGAGGACCTCGGGCTGCTGGAACTGGCCGTCGTAGTTCGGGATGAAGTCGACGACGTCCTCGTCGAGGTTCTCGGTGAGCGCGAGCGCGGCCGGCGCCAGACGCGCCTCCGTGTAGCGGGCGGCGGCCGGACCGTCGTCGAGCGAGCCGAAGTTCCCGTGGCCGTCGACGAGCGGCACGCGCAGCGCGAAGTCCTGGGCGAGGCGCACGAGCGCGTCGTAGATGGGGGAGTCGCCGTGCGGATGCAGCTTTCCCATGACCTCGCCGACGACGCGGGCGCTCTTCACATGCCCGCGGTCCGGGCGCAGTCCCATGTCGGCCATCTGGAACAGGATGCGTCGCTGCACCGGCTTGAGGCCATCGCGCGCATCCGGGAGGGCACGCGAGTAGATGACCGAGTACGCGTACTCGAGGAAGGACCCCTGCATCTCGGCAGACAGGTCGATGTCTTCGATGCGGCCTTCCTCGGCGGGCGCGGAATCGGACGTGGCTCGGGACATGCAGAACACCTCGGGTCGAAAAGGGCCTGGCGCGGGTATGCGAGACTGGGCCCGATGACCCTCAGCCTACCGGCGGACCCCTCCGGCGCCCCGAGGCTCACCGGTGTGCTGCCCGACGCGATCGCGGCCCTCGACGGCGGCTCGGCCCGCTGGCCCACCGTGCAGAGCCTCATCGTCTTCGTCGTCGACGGGCTGGGCGCCGCCAACCTCGCCGAGAACCTCGCCTACGCGCGATTCCTCGCCGAGCATCGCGGCAAGAAGCGCGTCGCGACATCGGTGTTCCCGAGTACGACGGCGGCCGCTCTCACGAGCCTGCTCACCGCATCCGAGGTCGGCGAGCACGGGCTCGTCGGCTACCGCGCGCGCGATCCGCTCACCGGGCTCGTCCACAACCAGCTCACCGACTGGGGACCCCGCGCTCTCGACCCGCTGGCATGGCCGCAGGTCGCGCCGCTCAGCGCGAGCGACACCGCACACCGCTGGGTCGTCGCGTCGAAGCCCGAATACGCCGGCACGGGCTTCACCGAGGCGACTCTCCGAGGGGCTGAGAACTTCGGCGAGAAGCGGCTCGACGACCGCGTCGAGCGCGCGATCACCGAGGCCCGCAGCACGCCGGGAACGATCGTGTACCTCTACGCTCCCGAGCTCGATGCGGCAGGCCACCGGCACGGTGTCGCATCCGATCGCTGGACCGCTGCGCTCGAAGCGGTGGATGCGGCGGCGCGCCGCCTGCACACGGGCGCAGGCGCGGGAGTCGGCGTCATCGTGACCGCAGACCACGGCATGGTCGACGTGCCGCGGCACCGTCAGATCGTCATGGTGGACGGCGACCCGCGCCTCGAAGCGGCTGCCGTCATCGCCGGGGAACCTCGGATGCTGCACCTCTACGCGCACCCTGGTGCGGACGAGTCGCTGATCCGCGCCTGGCGGGACGAACCGAGCGCCTGGGTGTTCACGCGCGAGGAGGCGATCGCCGCCGGTCTGTTCGGCGACGCCGTCTCCGCTGAGGTCGCCGCACGCGTCGGCGACGTGATGGTGGCGGCGCGCGGTCGTGTCGCCTACTACGACGGCCGTCTCACCGACACGTCAGCGCAGCACATGGTCGGCCAGCACGGCTCGCTCACCACGGAGGAACGCGTCGTCCCCCTGATCGGACTGGGGGGTTTCGCCGACTGAGAGCTCTCAGCTCTCGTCGGAACGGGCTCCGAAGACGATCTCGTCCCATGAGGGCATCGAGGTGCGACCCTTGCGACGTCCCGCGTCGGACGCGGGCTCGCTTCGGGAGGTCTCTGCCGGCGCAGGTTCGCTCGTCTCGGTGTAGCCCGGCTCCAGCGCGTCGAAGAGGGCGACCGGCGAGGGAGAGCGGGTTGGCTCCTCGGGAGTCTCTGCGGCGGGCGCGGGCGTGCGCTGGCCGCGACGGCGGCGCAGGGCCTCCAAGAGATCCGCCGTTTCGGCCGAGGTCTGCACCGCCTCGGGTGCACGCTTGATGGCCGCATCCTGCACCGCCGGGCTCGCCGGTGCCGGGAGGGTCGGGCGCTCGGTCGCGTCGTGGCGGGGGCCGAACGCACCGCTGTCGAAGCGAGTGTCGTCCTTGATCCCGGGGGTGTCGAGCGCGCGCAGGCGCGGGATGAGCCCTTCGGGAAGCGATCCCTGGCGGGAGAGCTGAGTGGCGTCCGCATTCAGCGGAGACAGCGAACTGCGCCGGGGCTCGAAGCTCCATCGTGCATCGCGCTCGACGTCACCGGCGACGAAGCCCAGTTTGACGACCCATCCGGTGGGCTCCTTCCAACTGGTCCACCGCTCGCCCGTCGCACCGGCTTCGGCCAGCTTGGCGCGCACGGCGTCGCCGAAGCTCGTCTGGTTGTCGCCGTCGAAATCGGACCCGAGCAGCACCGGCACCGCGAGAGCCTGGCCGACGATGAACTCGCGTTCCGCGAGCACAGGCGGTTCGAACCGCACCACATCCTCGAGAGTCGCGCCGAGCACCTCGGCCACTTCGCGCGCCGAGAGGCCCGCGCGGATCTGCGCCTGGATCTCGCGGGGACTGGGGCGGTTCGCCTTGGCCGGCTCTTCGCGCTCCTTGCGTGCCCGACGAAGCTCCGCGCGCAGCACCTCGTCGACGGCCAGGGAGTAGCGCTGCCCGGACTCGGTGGAGACCACCAGCACACCGTCTTCGGTGCCGATCACTCTGAGTTGTTCCATGCGACACACGCCTCCCATCTGCCGTGTGGGCCCATGCTGACACAGGGCATCGCCGCGGGCGGGAATATCCGGGGCGTGGCGCGAGTTTCGGTGCGTGCCGACCGCGATGCGAGCACTACGCATCCGCATTTGCTAAATGCCACCCGGTCATGCAAACTATCGCCGCCTGCCCGACGGCGGGAGATCCACAACGCGACAAGAGACACGAGAAGAATGGCTACGGACTACGACGCCCCCCGCAAGACCGAAGACGACAGCGAGTCCATCGAAGCGCTCAAGGAGCGCGTTCCGGACAAGATGTCCGGGGCCGTCGACGTCGAGGACGCCGACAACCCGTCGGGCTTCGAGCTGCCCGGCGCCGACCTTTCGGACCTGGAGCTCGACGTCGTCGTGCTCCCCGCGCAGGAGGATGAGTTCACCTGCGTCAGCTGCTTCCTTGTGAAGCACCGCTCACAGATCGACCACGAGGAGTCGCTCGGCGCTATCTGCGTGGAGTGCGCTGCCTGACCTGCGCCCTGCGCACCGCCGCGGCGAGTCGGTCGGGGGTCCGAGAGGACACCACCCACGCCGGTGTCGGATCGTCCGCATCCTCGACGGGAACGACGACCGCCCCACCGATTCCGCCGCGCACCAGCATCCATGACCGAGGGTCGGCATCCCGGCCACGCGCGAACCGCGCGTCCTCGCCCGTGTAGGCGACCGGCTCTCCCAGAAGGTCGACCGGGATGTGGGCTCGACCCGCACGAAGCTCCCCACCACTGACCTCGACGCGAGGCGCGGTCGCCATCAGGGCCCAGACGATCAGGGCCGCGACCGCGACGCCCGCCACCAGCGCGAGAGTGGTGTCGACGGGGGAGAGGGCGAGCGCCACCATGGGGGCGCAGACCGCGGCTGCGACGAGCGTCCACAGCGAGGGGCTCAGGCGTTCGCGATAGACGACGTCGGAAGTCATGTTCTGCATTACCCTCGTGAGGTGGCCGAAAGCGTGGACATCCCCATTATCGCGCCCGTCGTCCCGGCGTTCGCTCATCCGGGCGACGCCGGCGCCGACCTGATCGCCGCGGAGGGGGTGCGACTCGGTCCCGGAGAACGTGCTCTCGTGGGCACCGGCGTGCGCATCGCGCTGCCCGAGGGGTACGCGGCGTTCGTCATGCCCCGTTCGGGGCTCGCGGCCAAGCACGGGGTGACGGTGGTCAACGCCCCGGGGACCGTCGATGCGGGCTACCGCGGCGAGATCAAGGTCGCGCTCCTGAACACCGACCGCACGGAGGCCTACGAGGTCTCGGCGGGGGACCGGATCGCGCAGCTGGTGGTCCTTCCGATCCCGCCGGTGCGCTTCCTGCCGGTCGACGAGCTGCCCGCCAGCGTGCGCGGCGAAGGGGGCTTCGGCTCCACCGGATACGACACTTCTGCGAGGACGACCCGATGACCGACGCATCTCTGGAACCGAGCGGCAAGAGCGCTCCGATCGACCGCGAGACCGCGGGACCCTTCGACGAGTCGGAGGTGAACCCGGTTCGTCCCTACATCGATCTGGGTGCGATCAAGGTGCTGCCGCGCGAGGGGCTCAACCTGCGGCTGGAGGTCGAAGAGCAGACGAAGCGCATCGTCGCCGTCGGACTCGACTACGCGGACTCCACGCTCCAGGTGCAGCCGTTCGCCGCGCCCCGCTCCAGCGGGCTCTGGGAGGAGACCCGAGAGCAGATCCGCCAGCAGGTACGTCAGCAGGGCGGGCGGGTCGAGGAGCGTGAGGGGCCGCTCGGCCCGGAGCTGCTCGCCGAGGTCCCGGTCGTCGTCGCCGGCGACGCCGGAAGCGGCGCCAAGCGGCTCGCGCGCTTCGTCGGCGTCGACGGTCCTCACTGGTTCCTGCGCGGTGTGATCGGAGGAGCGGCGACGTCCAACGTCGACGCCGCGGCTCAGATCGAGGATCTCTTCCGATCGCTCGTGGTGGTCCGCGGTGGCACGCCGATGCCGCCGCGCGACCTGATCCCTCTGAAGATGCCGGCGACCCCGGGCGCCGCGTGAGCTCCGACGAGACGCACGGCGAGCGGCCGTCGCTGGAACCGCCGGCTCCCGCCGAGCCCCGCGCGTCCGAGCTCATCGGATCCGCTCTGGGCGCGGCCGCGCGACGCGCGGGGCTGGACCCGGCGCAGGAGGCGAGCACGGGTCACGTGGTGTGGCGGGCCATCGGCGGATGGCGCGGCATCATCGAGTCCGTGCTTCCGAGCCTCGTCTTCGTGGTCACCTTCACGGCGACGCAGGACCCCGCAGTCGGGACAGGGAACCTCCCGCTGTCCCTCGGGCTGTCGGTGGGCATCGCGGCGTTGTTCACGGTGGTGCGCCTGATCTGGCGGAGCAACGCTTCGCCCGCGCTCGGCGGTCTGATCGCCGCGGCCCTCGCGGCCGGACTGGCCTTGTGGACCGGCCGCGGTGAGGACAACTTCCTCCTCGGGTTCTTCATCAATGGGGGCTATGGTGCTGCCTTCGTCGTCTCGGCCTTCATCGGCTGGCCCATCATCGGACTCGCCGCAGGGTGGCTCATGGGTGAAGCGACCGCGTGGCGGAGCGATCGGCGCAAACGCCGCACCTTCTTCTGGCTCACGCTGGTCTGGGGGCTGTTCTTCTTCACGAAGTTGGCGGTCCAGCTGCCGTTCTATCTTTCGGGCGATGTGACCACACTCGGCGTGCTGAAGATCGCGATGGGGCTCCCGCTGTTCGCACCGTTGCTCGCGGTGACATGGCTGGTCGTCCGAGCGTCATACCCTCGAACCGGCGCCGTGTCCGACGCGGAAGGGTCCACCCTCCGGTGATACTATTTATCTCGACATCGAGATAAATTTCCGGGCGACGGGGTAAGGCTTACCTTCCTAGCAACCCCTTCCGGACGCGGGGAAGATGGGCAGATCGGGCCCCGCGACGACGCCCGTGAACGCCGACGAAGGAGACAGACGTGTCCACGGTTGACAGCTTCGGTGCGAAAAGCACCCTGACGGTCGGCAGCACCGACTACGAGATCTTCCGTATCGACACGGTCGCCGGTTACGAGAAGCTCCCCTTCAGTCTCAAGGTCCTCCTGGAGAACCTGTTGCGCACCGAGGACGGCGCCAACGTGACGAAGGAGCAGATCCAGGCCCTCGGCTCGTGGAACCCGGATGCGGAGCCCGACACCGAGATCCAGTTCACACCCGCACGCGTCGTGATGCAGGACTTCACGGGTGTGCCCTGCATCGTGGACCTCGCCACGATGCGCGAGGCCGTCACCGCCCTCGGCGGCGACCCGAACCGCATCAACCCGCTCTCGCCTGCCGAGATGGTCATCGACCACTCGGTCATCGCGGACCTCTTCGGTTCCGAGAACGCGCTCGAGCGCAACGTCGAGATCGAGTACGAGCGCAACGGCGAGCGTTACCAGTTCCTGCGCTGGGGCCAGACGGCCTTCGACGACTTCAAGGTCGTCCCGCCGGGAACCGGCATCGTGCACCAGGTGAACATCGAGCACCTCGCCAAGGTGATCTACGACCGCTCGGTCGACGGTGTGCTGCGCGCCTATCCCGACACCTGTGTCGGCACGGACTCGCACACCACCATGGTCAACGGTCTCGGCGTGCTCGGTTGGGGCGTCGGCGGCATCGAGGCAGAGGCTGCGATGCTCGGTCAGCCGGTCTCCATGCTGATCCCGCGCGTCGTCGGCTTCAAGCTCACCGGCGAGATCCCCGCCGGTGTCACCGCGACCGACGTCGTCCTGACGATAACCGACATGCTGCGCAAGCACGGCGTCGTGGGCAAGTTCGTCGAGTTCTACGGCGAGGGCGTCGCCTCCGTCCCCCTGGCCAACCGTGCCACGATCGGCAACATGAGCCCGGAGTTCGGCTCCACGGCCGCGATGTTCCCCATCGACGACGTGACCCTCGACTACCTGCGCCTCACCGGCCGCAGCGACGAGGCGATCGCGCTCGTCGAGGCGTACGCGAAGGAGCAGTCCCTCTGGCACGACCCCTCTCGCGAGCTGGTCTTCAGCGAGTACATGGAGCTCGACCTCGCCACGGTCGTCCCCTCGATCGCCGGCCCCAAGCGTCCCCAGGACCGCATCCTGCTGTCGGAGGCCAAGGCTCAGTTCGAGAAGGACATCCTCAACTACGCGACGGCGTCCACCTCGGACTCGATCGTGGACCTCGAGGGCGACCAGTCCTTCCCCGCATCCGACCCCGGTCCCGTGCCGGGCGAAGAGCACGTGCACACCGGCGAGATCCTGATCTCCAGCGGAGGACCGGCGGCGGCATCCAAGCCCGTCAAGGTCACGCCTGCCGAGGGTGCGCCCTACATCCTGGACAACGGCGCGGTCACCCTCGCGGCGATCACCTCCTGCACGAACACGTCCAACCCGTCGGTCATGATGGCGGCGGGCCTGCTCGCGAAGAAGGCCGTGGAGAAGGGCCTGACGCGCAAGCCCTGGGTCAAGACGACGCTCGGCCCCGGCTCCAAGGTCGTGACCGACTACTACGAGAAGTCGGGCCTCGACAAGTCGCTCGAAGGCCTCGGTTTCTACACCGTCGGCTACGGCTGCACGATCTGCATCGGCAACTCGGGTCCGCTCATCGAAGAGGTCTCCGAGGCGATCAACGAGAACGACCTCGCCGTGACGGCCGTCCTCTCGGGCAACCGCAACTTCGAGGGTCGCATCAGCCCGGACGTGAAGATGAACTACCTCGCGTCGCCGCCCCTGGTGGTGGCCTACGCGCTGGCGGGTTCGATGAACTTCGACTTCGACAACGACCCGCTCGGCAAGGACCAGAACGGCGAGGACGTGTTCCTCAAGGACATCTGGCCCTCCACCGAGGAGGTACAGGCCGTCATCGACACCTCGATCTCGCGTGAGCAGTTCATCAAGCAGTACGCGACCGTCTTCGACGGCGACGACCGCTGGCGGAACCTGCCCACGCCCACCGGTCCGGTCTTCGAGTGGGATGCGGATTCCACCTACGTGCGCAAGGCGCCCTACTTCGACGGCATGTCGATGGAGCTGACTCCCGTCACCGACATCACCGGTGCGCGCGTGATGGCGACTCTGGGCGACTCCGTGACGACCGACCACATCAGCCCGGCCGGCAACATCAAGGCGGGCACCCCCGCCGCGCAGTACCTGACTGAGCACGGCGTCGCGCAGAAGGACTTCAACTCCTACGGCTCGCGCCGTGGAAATCACGAGGTCATGATCCGCGGCACGTTCGCGAACATCCGCCTGAAGAACGCGATCGTCAGCGCGGTCAACGACGGTGCCGTCGTCGAGGGTGGTTACACCCGTGACTTCACGCAGCCCGGTGGTCCGCAGTCGTTCATCTACGACGCCTGCCAGAACTACGCCGCGCAGGGCACACCCCTCGTCGTGTTCGGCGGCAAGGAGTACGGCTCCGGCTCGTCGCGCGACTGGGCGGCCAAGGGTACGAGCCTCCTGGGCGTCAAGGCGGTCATCACCGAGAGCTTCGAGCGCATCCACCGCTCGAACCTGATCGGCATGGGCGTGGTCCCGCTGCAGTTCCCGGAGGGTGAGAGCTGGTCGTCGCTCGGCCTCGACGGCACCGAGATCGTCTCGATCACGGGCCTGGAGAAGCTCAACGAAGGCGTCACTCCGAAGACCGTGACCGTCACGGCCGAGCCGAGCGAGTTCTCGCCGGAGGGCAAGCAGACGATCACGTTCGAGGCGAAGGTGCGCATCGACACCCCCGGTGAGGCGGACTACTACCGCAACGGCGGCATCCTGCAGTACGTGCTGCGCTCGCTCGTCTGAGCGTTCGCACCCGAGACGGGTCGGTCCTCGCAAGGGACCGGCCCGTCTGTTGCTGCAGCGGCTAACCTGTGGAGATGAGCCGGATCTTCGCGACGCCGTTCGCCGACATCTATCGGCTCTACGTGGCGAAGGTCGAGCGGAAGGGGCGCGCGAGCGCCGAGCTCGACGAGGTCATCCGGTGGCTCACGGGGTTCGATGACGAGGAGATCTCCCGCCACCTCGCCGAGCGCACGAGTCTCGAGGGTTTCTTCGCTCACGCGCATCTCAACCCGGATGCCGATCGGATCACCGGCGTGATCTGCGGCATCCGGGTCGAGGAGATCGACGATCCCCTCATGCAGCGGATCCGATATCTCGACAAGCTCGTCGACGAACTCGCGAAGGGGCGCCCGATGGCGAAGGTGCTGCGGCAGGAGACCACCGATGCCCGGGGGACTCGATGATGACCGCCTCGCCCGAGAGGAAGGGAACCGATATGTCGTTGTTGTCCCGCGTGACACAGCCAGGCGATCTGCGCGCCCTGACGACCGCCCAGCTCGAAGAGCTCGCCGGGGAGATCCGCGCGTTCCTCATCGAGAACGTGGCACGCACCGGTGGGCACCTCGGACCGAACCTCGGGGTGGTCGAACTCACCATCGCGTTGCACCGTGTCTTCGACTCGCCCAACGATCCCATCGTCTTCGACACGGGCCACCAGTCGTACGTGCACAAGCTCCTCACCGGTCGTCAGGACTTCTCAGCTCTGCGTTCACGCGGCGGCCTCGCCGGGTATCCACAGCGTTCGGAGAGCGAGCACGACATCGTCGAGTCCTCCCACGCCTCCAGTTCGCTCAGCTGGGCCGACGGCATCTCTCGCGCTTTCGCCCAGACCGGCCGCCGGGACCGTCACGTCGTCGCCGTCGTCGGCGACGGCGCCCTCACCGGTGGAATGACCTGGGAAGCGCTCAACAACATCTCCGATGACAACGATCGGAACCTGGTCATCGTCGTCAACGACAACGGCCGCTCGTACGCGCCGACGATCGGCGGCATGGCGCGCTACCTCAACCGCGTACGCACCGCCGACGCGTACCAGAGTCTGCATCGCGGGTCCCGCAATCTCATCACCCGTCTGGGGCCGGCCGCTCGAGCGTTCTATCGCGGCGTGCGCGGTGGCACGCGCGGCTTCCTCTCGAGGTTCACCAACAACGAGGCGCTGTACTCGAACCTCGACATCAAGTACCTCGGTCCCGTCGACGGCCACGACATCCGGGCGCTGCTCGAGACGCTCGAGCTCGCGAAGAACTACGGCGCTCCCGTGATCGTCCACACGATCACGGAGAAGGGGCGCGGCTACCAGCCGGCGGTCGATGACGAGGCCGATCAGTTCCACGCGGTCGGCCGCATCGACCCGGTGACGGGCGCGACGCTCGGTGCGGACGCGGGGACCGCCTGGACCGACGTCTTCGCGGAGGAACTCACGCGCATCGGAGCGGAGCGGTCGGACGTGATCGCCGTCACAGCCGCCATGCTGCGCCCGACCGGCCTGCTGCCGTTCGCGCAGCAGTTCCCCGACCGGGTCTACGACGTCGGCATCGCCGAGCAGCACGCGGCCGCGTCGGCCGCGGGTCTCGCCTACGGCGGTCTGCACCCGGTCGTCGCGATCTACGCGACGTTCATGAACCGTGCCTTCGATCAGGTGCTGATGGATGTGGCTCTGCACCGCGCGGGGGTCACGTTCGTCCTCGATCGCGCCGGTGTCACGGGCCCCGACGGTCCGAGCCACCACGGGATCTGGGACCTCGCGATGCTGCAGCTGGTGCCGCGCATCCGGATCGCCGCGCCGCGTGACGCCGCACGCCTGCGCGAGGAGCTGGCAGAGGCGGTGGAGGTCTCGGACGGCCCCACGGTGCTGCGCTACCCGAAGGGAGCGGTGGGCAAGGAGCTTCCCGCCGTCGAGCGTCTGGACGACGGCGTCGACGTGCTCGTGAGGCCCCAGGCGGCCGACGTGCTCGTCATCGGCATCGGGCCCATGGCCCACACCGCGATGGAGGTCGCCGAGCGCCTCTCCGCGCAGGGCATCGGCGCCACCGTCGTCGATCCCCGGTGGGTCGTTCCGGTACCAGGCTCACTCGTCGACCTGGCGGCCGCGCACCGTCTCGTGATCACGATCGAGGACGGCATCCGGGTGGGCGGGATCGGCACCCGCATCCGTCAGGTACTCCGTGAGAACGGCGTCGACACGGCTGTCGATGAGCTCGGAGTCCCGGACGAGTTCATCGACCATGCTTCCCGCGACCAGATCCTGGCGGATGCAGGCCTCACCGCTGCGAAGATCGCACAGGACGTGGTGGCGCAGGTCCTCGGTACGCGGATCCCCGTCGCCCGGGGATCGAAGGACGCGGCAGAGCTCCGTGTTCCGGACGACGAGGGTGTCGGTACGCGCAACTCCTGACATGACGCGACAGGGGCGGCCCACCGTTCGGTGAGCCGCCCCTGTCGATCGTGTCAGGCGCCGACGCCGCGGATCGGCGGTGTGTGGAACGTCGCTCCGAACACGCGCTCAGAGGCTCCCTCCCGGTCGAGGTAGGGCGACGCTCCGCCATCGATGAACGGCCAGCCCGCGCCGAGGATGAGGCACAGATCGATGTCCTGCACCTCGGGCACGACCTCGTCGTCCAGCATGATGCGGATCTCCTGCGCCAGGCCGTCCTGCACGCGCCGGAGGATCTCCGTCTCCGCAACGGGTGTCGTGCCCACGGCGGGCTTCAACACCTTCTCGGCCGCCTTCGTCCAGCCGGTGACCCGTCCGTTCTTGTCCTTCTCGACGACTTCCGGCAGCTCGGCCAGCGTGTGGAAGTTCTCCGACGCGAAGAACCGGTCGGGGAAGGCGTGAGCCATCGTGTCCTGCACGTGTGCCGCGACCTTCCAACCCACCAGATCGATGAGCTGGAACGGAGTCATCGGCAGCCCGAGGGGAGCGAACGCCTTCTCGACGGTGAGCAACGGCGTGCCCTCATACACGGCGCGTGCGGCTTCGCCCATGACCTTGGCCAACAGCCGGTTGACGACGAAGCCGGGAGCGTCGGCGGTCAGCACGGCGTTCTTGCCCAGGCCCTTCGCGACGACGAAAGCCGTGGACAACGCCGCATCCGAGGTCGCGTCCGTCTTGACCACCTCGATGAGCGGCATCACGGCCACCGGGTTGAAGAAGTGGAAGCCGACCAGGCGCTCGGGGTGCGCGAGCTTGGACCCGATCTCGGTCACCGAGAGCGACGAGGTGTTCGTCGCGAGGATCGCATCCTCCGCCACGATCGACTCGATCTCCGCGAACACCTGCTGCTTGACGCCGACCTCCTCGAAGACCGCCTCGATGACGAAGTCGCAGTCCGCGTACTGCGACTTGTCGGTCGTGCCGGTCACGAGTCCGCGCAACTGGTTGGCGGCGTCCGCGTCCAGACGACCCTTCGCCTCGAGCTTGCCGATCTCGTCGTGGATGTGCGCCACCCCCTTGTCGACCCGAGCCTGGTCGATATCGGTGATGAGCACGGGCACGCGGAGCTTGCGCACGAACAGCAGCGCGAACTGACTGGCCATGAGGCCTGCGCCGATCACGCCCACCTTGGTGACCTTCTTCGCGAGTGCCTTGTCGGGCGCTCCGACGGGGCGCTTGGCGCGCTTCTGCACGAGGTCGAACGCGTACATCGAGGCCGCGAACTGATCGCCGACGACGAGATCCGCCAGCGCCTCGTCCTCCCGCGCGAAGCCTTCGGCCTTGGTGCCGCCCTTGGCCTTGTCGAGGAGTTCGAGCGCGACATAGGGAGAGCGCGGGACTGTGCCGATACGGCTCTCCAGCATGCCCCTCGCCATCTTGATGGCGATCGGCCATTTCGTGAGGCGCTCGAACTTGCCGGGCTCGTTCTTGCGCTCGACCTTGATCGTGCCGCCGATGACACCGTCGGCCCAGACGAGCGACTCCTCGAGGAAGTTCGCCGGGGAGAAGATGGCGTCAAACATGCCGAGCTCGAACGCCTGGCGGGGCTTGAGCGTGCGGTTCTGCTTCAGCGGGTTCGAGATGACCACCTCGAGCGCCTTCTCGATGCCGATGAGGTTCGGGAGGAGGTAGGACCCGCCCCAGCCGGGGATGATGCCGAGGAACACCTCCGGCAGGGCGATCGCGGCTGCGGACGCATCCACCGTTCGGTAGGTGGAGTTGAGCGCGATCTCGACGCCGCCGCCGAGCGCCAGGCCGTTCACGAAGGCGAAGGACGGCACGCCGAGCTCTGCGAGGCGCCCCAACACCTGATGACCGCGCTGCGCGATGAGCTTGGCGGCATCCCGTGAGGGGACCTTCGAGACATCGGACAGGTCTGCGCCCGCGGCGAGGATGTACTGCTTTCCCGTGATGCCGACCGCGTGGATCTCGCCCGCGGCCGCGCGCGCGGCGAGCGTGGACAGCGTCTCGCCGAGCTCCTTGAGCGTCGCGGGGCCGAGAGTGTTCGGTCGTGTGTGGTCGCGGCCGTTGTCGAGCGTGATGAGCGCCAGCACCTTGCCCGAGGGCAGACGGATGTCGCGCACGGGGGAGTGCGTGACGACCTCGTCGCCGGAGAACTGGTCGAGGGGGGAGAAGTCGATCGCGTCGTAGTCGGTCATGTCGCACTCACTTCCGCTTCTTGCCGTCGAAGAACGGGTTCTCCCAGATGACCGAGCCGCCCTGGCCCAGCCCCACGCACATCGCCGTCAGTCCGTAGCGGACGTCAGGCCGCTCACGGAACTGCGCGGCGAGCTGGATCATCAGACGTACGCCGGATGCGGCCAGCGGGTGCCCGAGGGCGATGGCGCCGCCCCAGGCGTTCACGCGCGGGTCGTCGTCGGCGATCCCGAAGTGATCGAGGAGCGAGATGACCTGGATTGCGAACGCCTCGTTCAGCTCGAACAGGCCGATGTCGTCGATTGTGAGTCCCGCCTTGCGCAGGGCCTTCTCGGTGGCGGGGATCGGCCCGATGCCCATGATCTCCGGCTGCACACCCGCAAAGGCGAAGGAGACGAGACGCATCTTCGGCTGTAGGCCGAGCTCCTTGACCGCGCTGCCGCCGGCCAGCAGGCCCATCGTCGCGCCGTCGGTGAGCGGCGAGGAGGTACCTGCCGTCACACGGCCGTGCGGGCGGAACGGGGTCTTCAGAGTCGCGAGCTGCTCGAGTGTCGTCTCCGGACGTCGTCCTTCGTCCTCGGTCGCGAGGCCCCATGCGCCGTCGGCGTCCTTGATGGCGACCGGAACGAGGTCGGGCTGGAACTTGCCGTTCTCGTACGCCGCCTGCGCCTTGTGCTGGCTGAGCATGCCGAACATGTCACTGCGTTCGCGCGTCAGGTGCGGGAAGCGGTCGAAGATGCGCTCGGCGGTCACGCCCATGTTGAGCGCTCCCGGGTCCACCATCCGCTCGGCGACGAAGCGCGGATTCGGGTCGGCGTTGGCGCCGATGGGATGACGCCCCATGTGCTCCACACCGCCGGCGAGGGCGACGTCGTACATGCCGACGCCGATCGAACCGGCCATCGTCGTGACGCTCGTCATGGCGCCCGCGCACATGCGGTCGATCGCGAAGCCGGGGACCGTCATCGGCAGGCCTGCGAGGATCGCCGCCGACCGACCCAGGGTGAGTCCCTGGTCGCCCGTCTGGCTGGTCGCGGCGATGGCGACGTCGTCGATGCGGTCCGCGGGGACCTGCGGATTGCGCTCCATGACGCCGATGATCGTCTTGACCACCAGATCGTCCGCGCGGGTGTTCCAGTACATGCCCTTCTCGCCGGCGCGCCCGAAGGGCGTACGCATGCCGTCGACGAAGAAGACGTCCGAAATCTCGGCCACTCTGCCTCCAATGATCGGGGTTTCCTCCAACGTAGGAGGGGCTCGGGGCCGGAAAAAACCGGTTGGATCGAACCTACGAAGCGCCCTCCGCCGCGTTCTCGACCGATTGCACGGAAGCCACAAAAGCATCGGCGATCACCTGTGCGGTTTCTCGCACCTGCCAGTGTCGGGCACCGAGGGCCAGGAGGGCAGCGCCCACGGTGTCCGCGTCGATCGGCGTCGGCGGCTCCCACGCGACGCGTCGCAGCAGTTCGGGGGTCAGCAGGTTCTCGGTCGGCATCGTCAGCTCTTCGGCGCGCGCTTCGACGAGCGGCCGCGCGGCCTTCAGACGGGCATCCGCCTCGGGGTTGCGGTCGATCCATGCGCGCGGCGGGGGCAGTGCGTCGCTGCCGACGCGCTCGAGGGGGAGGTCCGTCGTTGCGCGTCCCTCCTCTATGGCCGCCCACCATCGGTCGAGCTCCGAGCGGCTCGCCCGACCGGTGAACTCCTTCACCGCGGCGAGCGCACGCTTGCTGTCGGGGGCGGCCGCCACGGCCGCCACGAGAGCCCGGTCGGGTACGAGGCGGCCCGGAGACACGTCCTGTGCGACGGCGAGATCCTCCCGTGCCTGCCAGAGAGCGCGGGCGACGGCGAGGTTGCGCCGCCCCCGGAGGGTGTGCAGGCCGCTCAATCGTCGCCAGGGATCCGTGCGCGGCGGCTTGACGGGCCGGTCCAGCACGGCCTGGAACTCCTCCTCTGCCAGCTCGGTCTTCCCCTGCTCGGCAAGCTCCGACACCAGCGCGTCGCGCACGTCGACCAGATGCACCACATCCAGCGCGGCGTACTCGAGCCAGGACTGGGGAAGTGGTCGTGTCGACCAGTCCGCCGCGGAGTGCGCCTTGGCGAGGGTGATGCCGAGCGTGTCTTCGACGACGGCCCCCAGTCCGACGCGGGCGTGTCCGAGAAGCCGCGAGGCGAGTTCGGTGTCGAAGATGCGCGGCGGCTCCAGTCCCAGCTCCCGCAGCGAGGGCAGGTCCTGACTGGCGGCGTGCAGCACCCAGTCCGCCGTGGACAGGACGGCCTGGAGCGGGGAGAAGTCGGAGAGGGCCGGCGGGTCGATGAGGAACACGCCCGACCCGCGCCGGTAGATCTGCACGAGGTAGGCGCGCTGCGAGTAGCGGAAACCGGATGCGCGCTCCACGTCGACAGCGAACGGACCTTCACCCTCGGCGAGTCTCTCTATCGCCGACGTGAACTCTGCTTCGTCGGCGATGACGGAGTACTCAGGCACGGGATGAACCCCTTCCCCGGATCTGCGCGATCCCTTCCGAGCCGGGTGGGAGCCCGGCGAGCATGCATACCAATTCTGCCCACGCTTCGACGTGCCGTTCGATGTCGCCCTCCGGCGACCAGGACGCACGCAGTTCGATCTGGGCGCCGTCGCCCTCTGCGGCGAGCGAACCGAACCCCTTCGAGAGGGTCTTCGTGGCCGTGCCCGATGCGGCGTGATAGCCGGCACCGCGGGCCTGGAGGGCGTCGACCAGCCAGGACCAGGCGACATCGGCCACCAGCGGGTCCGTGCCGATCTCCGTGTCGAGAGGAGCTTGCGCGAAGCACACGATGCGCCACGGCGAGTCCCAGGGCTCGGGCTCCGACGCGTCGTGCAGGAGAAGAAAGCGACCCGTGCCGAAGGCGGACTCTTGCTCGCCGGGCTCGGGGCGCACGTCGCCCGCCAGCGCGAACGATGCGGGCGCGATACCGGACGGAGCGGGAATCTGACGCACGACGAGGTCCTCGCGGAACGACACCTCGAGGATCCGCGCGACGGCGTCGTCGAGTGCAGACGCGGGTGCGGCTGGGTCGGAGGGCACGGCGACAGACTAGAGTGAAGCCACGATGTTGGACTCCAGGCGCGCCGCCCGCCATGGCGCCTCACCCACCGCCTTCGCCCTCTTCCGCGGCGCAGCCGTCGCGCTCGCGACTGCGACGGCGCTCTGCTCCGCGCTGATCGGAGCCGTCGCCATCCGGGTCGCACGTCAGGTCGTGACGCCCGCCGGCCGTCGTGCCGACACCCGCATCCTCGCGCTGGATCCGGCCTCGCAGACGATCACCCTCGAGCGCAACGACGACACCGAGCTGCCGGGGCGCTACGGCCTGTTCACCCGCGGCACCGAGGACTACGTCAAGCTCGGCAGCGTGCTGGCCGAGAACGAAGCGGGCGTCAAGCGCAAGCTGCTGACGCACGTCGGCTCGGATGCGCGCCTTTCCGCCGAGGCGGCCTTCAGCGGCTGGTATTTCGACCGCCCGGAACAACTGCAGCTGCCCTTCAGCTCGCAGCTCATCGGTTCGGCGGTCGGGCCGTGCCCCGCCTGGCTCTTCCCGGCCGAGCAGGACACGGATGTGTGGTGCATCCAGATCCACGGCCGCGGGACGACCCGCGCGGAGTGCCTCCGTGCCGTCCCTCTCATGCACAACCTCGGCATCACCACGCTCGTCGTCTCGTATCGCAACGACGGCGAGGCGCCGCGGAGCCGCACCGGCACCTATGGGCTCGGTGCCACGGAGTGGCGCGATGTGGATGCGGCGATCGGCTTCGCACGCCGCAACGGCGCCCGCCGCATCCTGCTCATGGGATGGTCGATGGGGGGCGCGATCGCGCTGCAGCTGGCGCTCAGCTCTGCCCACCGGGACATGATCGCCGGTGTCGTGCTGGACTCGCCGGTCATCGACTGGCGCGTCGTGCTCGACTACCAGGCGGGCCTCATGAAGCTCCCGCCCACCGTCACCAAGCTCGCCATCTCGGCGCTGGAGTCGGACTGGGGCGCGGCCTTCACCCGCACCGGCGCACCGATCCCGTTCGATCGGCTGGATGTCGTCGCCCGGGCCGACGAGCTGCGCGATCCGATCCTCATCCTGCACAGCGACGACGACGGCTTCGTCCCCTCGGACGCATCGCACGATCTCCGTCAGGCGCGGCCCGATCTCGTCGAGCTCGAGGTCTTCGAGGTGGCTCGGCACACGAAGCTGTGGAACTACGACGAGCAGCGGTGGAGCGCGCGCATCCGCGACTGGGTGCGGGCGCAGGGACTCACGCCGACGGCCGAGCCCGCAGATAGCTGAAGCCGGAGTCGTCGACGAGTAGACCGTGCGGAGCCGCCAGCGCGTGACCGTCGGGCACACGGATGAACGGCGCGGTCGCGGGCACGAGTTGTGGTGCGACGGAAACACAGAACTCGTCGATCGCCCCGGCCCGAGCGAATTGCGAGGCGAGCGTGGGCCCGCCCTCGCAGACGACACGCAGCCATCCGCGTTCCGTGAAGGCCGAGATGACGCGGGAGGGGTCGAGATCGTCGCCCGGAACCGCGATGACGTCGAGCCCCAGATTCTCGCTGTTGCGTCTCACGGTGGCGGCATCGCCCTCGGCGCAGACGAGGAAGACGCGGGCGGTGTCATCGTCCGGCGCCAGCTGGTGGCCTTCGAGCCGTCCGGTCCGTGTGACGATCGCCAGCCGGGTCTGTTTGGGGACGACGTAGCGCTCGGCGCGCACGCTCTGCGCTCCCACGACCACGACATCGCTCCACCTGCGGATCACCCCCAGGATGCGTCGATCGACGGGACTCGACAGCGTGTCGCTCGTGCCGTCCGCGCCGGTCGCAGAACCCGTCAACGATGTGATCATGTTGAGGCGCACCGACCGCTCGGCATCCGGCTCGTACTCGGCGCGGAGCCACGCGAGCCCTGAGTCGCCGGCGGCGTCGATGCGTTCCACGGGACGGGGGATGACACGCGTGAGGTGCATGCTCACGCGCCGCTCTTGCGCTGGATCTGTCGCTTCGCGCGCAGGAGCATCCCCGTCATCCCCGCGATGCGCAGAGGGGACACCGCGCGGGTCAGGCCCAGGCTCTGCGGGTAGTCGTCGGGAACCGCGAGCGCATCGGCGACCGTGAGGCCGGTCAGACCCTGGGCGAGGATGCTCGCGAAACCTCGGGTCGTGGGAGCCTCCGCGGGGGCTGTGGCATGCATCGCGACGATGCCGTCCCCATCCACATCGACGACGATGTACACGGGTGACTGGCACTCGGCCACCCTCTCGCACAACTCGGGGTGCCCCTCGTACTCCGCAGGGATCGGCGGGAGCTCCTGCGAGAACTCCAGGAGAAGCTGCAGGCGTTCGGGTTCGGCGAGGGCGAGGAAGTCCTCGCGGATCTCGGCGAGCTTCTCGGGGAGCGTGCTGTCGGTCATCCGCGACATTCTCGCACGCAGCGTCTAGCGGCCGGGCACCTCGCCCGGCTCCGCGCCGGTGACGATGGGGACACGCACCGCGCTGCCCCACTCGGTCCAGGACCCGTCGTAGTTGCGGACGTCTTCGAAACCGAGCAGATGCTTCAGGACGAACCAGGTGTGGCTGGAGCGCTCACCGATCCGGCAGTATGCGACGACCGGCTCGCCGTCGGTCAGACCGGCCTCATCGCGGTAGATCGCGTCCAGGTCCTTGCGCGTCTTGAACGTGCCGTCCTCGGCGACCGCGCGTGCCCACGGCACGCTCTGCGCCGAGGGGATGTGGCCGGCACGCAGCGCGCCCTCCTCAGGGTAGGCGGGAGCGCTGGTGCGCTCACCCGAGTACTCCTCGGGCGACCGCACGTCGATCAGCGGATGCCCGAGGTGTGCCAGGACGTCTTCCTTATAGGCGCGCAGAGCGCTGTCGTCGCGCTCGATGACGGGATACTCGGTGCGCGCGCGACTCGCGGGCTCAGTCGTGATCTCCCGCCCCTCGGCGATCCATCGGTCGCGGCCGCCGTCGAGCAGGCGGACATCCTCATGTCCGAACAGCGAGAACACCCACAGTGCATAGGCCGCCCACCAGTTGTTCTTGTCGCCGTAGATGACGACGGTGTCGTCGCGCGAGATGCCCTTGCGGCTGAGGAGCTCGGCGAACCCGTGACCATCGACGTAATCGCGCACGACGGGATCGTTCAGCTCGGTGTGCCAGTCCACCTTCACCGCGCCGGGGATGTGTCCCGTCTCGTACAGGAGAACGTCCTCATCCGACTCGACGACGACGAGTCCCGGAGTGCCCAGGCGATCCTGCAGCCACTGGGTGGTGACGAGTCGCTCGGGGTGCGCGTAGGCGGCGAACTTCTCGGACGAGGCATCGAGGTCGACGGGCACGGGGATCTCCTGTTCAGTCGGGGTGCGACCGAGCACGTAAAGTGAGCACGTCGCTCGACCGAGCCTAGGTTCGCGTCGCCGCGTCCGCATCCGCTCCGTAACCGTGTGACACAGGATCCCGCATGACTTCGCCCGCTCACCAGAACGCATTCGTGCACCTCGCCGAGCGGTCGCCGCAGGTGACCGGTGCCGAGATGGTCGCCTCCCTCGTGCCTCCACCACAGTTCGCCGACGCGAGCTTCGACACCTACCGTGCGGATGATGCCTTCCCCTCGCAGGCGGAGGCCAAGCAGACGCTTCGTGAGTTCGCCGGTGCCGTGGTCGAGACACCCAAGCGCGGTCTGTTCCGCCGCGCGCCCCGCTCACCTGAGCGCAAGCCCGGCGTCTACCTCGACGGCGGCTTCGGTGTCGGCAAGACGCATCTGCTCGCATCGATCTATCACGCGATGCCCGCGCGCCGGAAGTACTTCGGCTCGTTCATCGAATACACGGCGCTGGTCGGCGCGCTCGGCTACCAGCAGACCGTCGAGCTGTTCCGCGGCTCCGACCTGCTGTGCATCGACGAGTTCGAGCTGGACGATCCGGGCGACACGATGGTGATGACGCGCCTGCTCGGCGAGCTCGTCGCATCCGGCACCAGACTGGCTGCCACCTCGAACACGCCGCCGAACGCACTCGGTGAGGGGCGCTTCGCCGCACAGGACTTCCTGCGCGAGATCCAGGCGATGTCGGCCTCGTTCGAGACGCTGCGCATCGACGGCGTCGATTATCGCCAACGCGCCGTGGACGGCCATGCCGTCGTTCTGGAGCCGGGAGCATACGAGGGCGCTCTCGCCGAGGCCGCTGGGTCCGGCGTCGTCTCCGATGACGAGTTCTCGAGCCTCATCGCCCATCTGGCGAAAGTCCACCCGTCGCGATACATCCGCCTCATCGACGGCGTGACGACCATCGGACTGCGCGACGTGCATCAGCTGACCGACCAGTCCGCGGCCCTCCGCTTCGTCGCCTTCGTCGACCGCGCCTACGACGCGCAGATCCCGGTGCGAGCCACCGGTGTGGCGTTGGACCAGGTGTTCGGTGACGAGATGCTTGCGGGCGGCTACCGCAAGAAGTACCTGCGTGCCATCTCACGATTGATCGCGCTCACCCACTCCTGAGCCGCGATCCCTGGCGGGTTCCCGGTGTGGGGAAACCTGTTGTTTACCGTGGCGGGCTCGCTGTAACACAGCCGAAACACCATTCGCGCACCACTGGAACTCCTTCTCGACAAACTGTGGACGTCCTGAGGAGCTGCGACCCGATCTGCGGCCCTGGGATTACCTCGAGTAACACGACATGGATGAGGAATTTCATGGATAGCGGAAATCTCGCCTGGTCCGTCGCTGCGACGGCACTTGTGCTCTTCATGACGCCGGGCGTCGCGTTCTTCTACGGAGGACTCGTCAAGGCCAAGAGCGTCGTCAGCATGATGATGATGAGCTTCGGCGCGCTGGGCCTGGTCAGCGTCCTGTGGATCCTCTACGGGTTCAACATGAGCGCCGTCGAAAGCCCGTTGTCGTTCGCCGGCAACCCCTTCTCCGACTTCGGCCTGGGCGGCCTCGACGACAACGGTCTCGTCGGTGCCACCTACGGCGCAACGTTCGCGATCATCACCGTCGCCCTGATCTCCGGTGCGATCGCCGACCGCGCCAAGTTCGGCGCCTGGATGATCTTCGCCGGCGTCTGGGCCACGGTCGTCTACTTCCCCGTCGCAGCCTGGGTCTGGGGCGGCGGCTGGGTCATGAAGCTGGGGGAGACCTTCGGCTTCTCGACGTCGGTCATCGACTACGCCGGTGGTACGGCCGTGCACATCAACGCCGGTGCTGCGGCACTCGCGCTCGCGCTGGTCCTCGGCAAGCGCATCGGGTTCCAGAAGGGCATCACGAAGCCGCACAACGTGCCGCTCGTCATGCTCGGTGCGGCCATCCTGTGGTTCGGCTGGTTCGGCTTCAACGCCGGCGCTGAGGGCACCTTCGGTCTGCTCGGCACCGAGGACTCCTCGGTCGGTCTCATCATCATCAACACGCTGGGTGCGACCGCCGCGGCCATCATCGGCTGGCTCGTCGTCGAGAAGCTCAAGGACGGCAAGGCCACCTCGGTGGGCGCCGCCTCGGGTGCCGTCGCCGGTCTCGTCGCCATCACCCCCTCGTGCGCCAACCTCACGCCCGGCTGGGCCCTGCTGCTCGGTGTCGTCACCGGTGCTGTGTGTGCTCTCGCGATCGAGCTCAAGTGGAAGCTCGGCTACGACGACTCGCTCGATGTGGTCGGCATCCACCTCGTCGGTGGTCTGATCGGAACGATCTACCTCGGCTTCTTCGCAACCGAGACGGGCCTGTTCGTCGGCGGCAACTACGAGCAGCTCGTGCTGCAGGTCATCGCTGCGGTGGGCGTGCTGGTGTACTCCTTCGTCGTCGCCTGGATCATCGGCTTCGCGATCGAGAAGACCATCGGCTTCCGCATCAAGAACGAGGACGAGCTCGCCGGCGTGGACTCCACGGTTCACGGCGAGGAAGGCTACTCGCTCGCCGAGCAGTCCTGACTCATCGTCTCCAGCAGGGGGAGGGCGTCGCGGATCACCGCGGCGCCCTCTCCTTTCGGCATCTGCGGCATCGGTCGGGCTGGATAGGCTTGCCCGATGGGTCTGCTCTCCCGTCTCGGCCGCGGTGTCCTGCGCCTGGTACGTCCCGCGGCGTCCACGCAGACGTACGAGGTGGATCCTCGTTCCGCGGGGCGTCTGAGGATCGCGTATGCGCCGCGTCCCGATGGGATCCCGGATGCGGGGGAGATCGTCTGGACATGGGTGCCGTATGCCGAACGTGACGGGCGGGGCAAGGACCGTCCCGTGCTCGTCATCGCACGTCAGAGCCGCGACCGTGTCTACGCGGTCAAACTCACCAGTCGCGCGCATCCGGGCTCCGATGCCTACGTCGCTCTGGGAGCGGGCGGGTGGGACCCCAAGCGCCGCCCGTCATGGGCCGACATCGACCAGCTCTACAGTGTGTCCCACGCGGGACTGCGCCGTGAGGGGGCCGCGCTGGATGCGGCGCGCTTCGCCCGTGTCGCCGACGCCTTGCGCGCGCGCTTCGGGTGGCGATGAGCGTCAGTCGTCGCTGATCGAGATCCCGACGTGCGCCGCGAGGATCGGCGCCAACTGAAGCGCCTGCTCGTGGGTGATCGTGGCACCGGACAAGTGGCCGACGCCCGAGACGGCCGAGAGCGTCGCGCCGCGGAGGTCGACGTCCGTAAAGGATGCGCGAGGCACCTCGAGTGAGGCGATCCGCGTGTCCGTGAACCGCACCCGACGGCATCGCGTCTCGCCCAGATCGAGTTCGTCGATCGAGCAGTCCGTGAACTGGACATCGAGAAGCTCCGAGCCGCGCAGGTTCACGAAGCCCAGGCGGCATCCGGTGAAGTGGATGCTGCGCAGCGAGCTGTCGTACGCGGTGAGAGCTCCGACACGCCCGCTGAGGCGGGCGTCAGCCCAGTCTGTGCGCGCGGCGTCCACGACGGGGACGTCGAGCGCGACCTCCAGCAGGCCCGCTCCGCGCAGGCGGAGCTCGGGGGCGACGAAACGGTCGAAGCAAACGCCGTCGAGTCTGGCGTCGGTGAGATCGACGGGGGAGCGGTGGTCGATCGCCAGGCTCCTGCCGGTCAGCGTCGCCCCGGGATGCAACTCCTCGGGCCGCCCGTCGGCGAGGTCGTCGTGGTGGAGCGTGTTCAGCTGCGGGGGCTTCGGCGCAGAGGGCATGTGTCCATCCTGGCGGGCCAGGGAACGTGTCGTGGGCTCGGCATGGATCCGGAGCGTTCACCTGTAGCCTCGGCGCATGCGGCGAACATGGAGATCGGCTGTACGCGGACTGGTCTGGGGAGTGCTTGTCCTCATCGGCGCCGCGGTCGTCCTGCTCATCACAACCTCCAGCCAGGGCGCCTGCTACGACTCCGGTACGGACCCCGGCGCGAGCTCCTGCACGAGCGGACCGGTCGTGGGCGTGGCGGGTGTGTGGATCCTCTGGGCTCTCTGGGCGCTCCTCGCCGCCTACGGCGGCTACCGGGTTCTTCGGCGAAGGGCTCAACGATCGGCGAGAGGATAGCCCGGAAACGCCAAACCCCCGGCTGAACCGGGGGTTTTCGTGGTGGGCGATACCAGACTCGAACTGATGACCTCTTCCGTGTGAAGGAAGCGCGCTACCAACTGCGCCAATCGCCCGTGACCCGTGGGGCCGAGAACCGAGCATACCGGATGCGGGCGGGCCTCGTTGACCAGACGGCGAGACACGCGCGGGCCCGTCTCGGTTTTGCGAAGCGTCGGAGTTGGGATAATGTTTTCCAAGTGCCCGAGAGATCGGGAACGAAATGCGGATGTAGCGCAGTTGGTAGCGCATCACCTTGCCAAGGTGAGGGTCGCGAGTTCGAGTCTCGTCATCCGCTCGAGTGCGGGGATCTCCCTCCGGGGAGATCACGTCACGTGGGTCGAACCACACACGGTGGCGTGGCCGAGCGGCTAGGCACCGGCCTGCAAAGCCGTTTACACGGGTTCGAATCCCGTCGCCACCTCGCCCATAACTGAACAGCCTGTACAGGCGCGATTGGCGCAGCGGTAGCGCGCTTCCCTGACACGGAAGAGGTCACTGGTTCGATCCCAGTATCGCGCACCGAAGAACCCCCGGTCATCCGGGGGTTTTCTCGTTTCTGGGGTGCGTCGTGCAACATGCGTGCAAGATCGTTTCCGGGCTCCGTGCAATAGTGCATCCCCTCCGCGGTGTCGTTAGAACTGCCCTATGACCAGGGATAACGCCGCTCAGGCTGACGCAACAACACAGGATTCCGAACTTTCTCGCGCCAACGGCGTGTCGAACTCGATCGCGACCGGTCCGAATGGCGAGACGGCGGAGTACGTCTTCGTGACGCCGGAGATGGCGGTGTCGTGGTTGGCGAAGAACATCGACCGCAACCGCAACGTGAAGAAGAGCCGCATCAACGGGTACGTCCGTGACATCCAGAACAACAACTGGGTGATCACGGGGGAGGCGATCAAGTTCGACGTCCACGGGCAGCTGATCGACGGGCAGAACCGTTGCCATGCGATCGTCACCGCCGGCCAAGGTGCGTGGGTGCTCGTGGTCCGTGGGATCAGCGAGAGTGCGCTCGTGGTGCTCGACTCGGGTTCGGCTCGGAACACGGGGGACATGCTCATCATCACCGGCCTCGCGGAGAAGGCCGATGCGAAGGATGTCGGTGCGATCGCTCGTCTGTACGTGGCGTGGAAGGCCGGCGACGTGAAGCACGCCGCGTCCCACATTGGCGGTAGCGCGACGATGACGAAGACCGAGATGGCTGAGGCTGTCATGTCGGTGCCGAACATCGACTTCGCAGCCCGCCACGCACGCGCCATGTACCGGTACCTGCGATTGCCGGTAAGCGCACTCGGTGTCGCGTTCCTCGAGTTCTCCGAGATCGACGTCGACGACACCGCGGAGTTCTTCAACCGGATCCGTGACGGCGTGCAGAGCGGCCCTGGTGACCCGTTCCTGACCCTCTCCCGCCGAGTGTCGAGTGACCTACAAGCGGGGGCGTCACGGCGCATCCTGCCCGGTCAGGCGCTCTTCTACCTCTTCCGCACCTGGAACGCGTTCCGCGCCAACGAGACGCTCGTGAAGCTGCAGATCGGCTCGCCGCAGTCCGGGTTCACCCCAATTCCGCCACCTCGCTGAGGGCGACCCCGCGCGCTGATACGCGGCCCGCCGACCACTCCTAAGTGGCCAGCAGCTTGTTCGACTTCCTCCGGTTGCAACGCCAGCAGAGCGTCTGCAAGTTGCCTACTTCCGAGAGTCCTCCGCGGGAAACCGGGACGATGTGGTCGACCTCGAGCAGCAGGTTAGGTTCCGCCGCCACGGACACCGAGCACGATCTGCACGTGTAATCGTCGCGCCGTTTGATGAACTCCCGGAGCTTCGCGGTCATCAATGCGCGCTGCCCTGCGGCGCTCTTACTGAACTTGATCTTCTGCGACAGCGTCTCGATCAGCGCATCGATCGTAGGCGTGTTGAGGGTCACCGACGTCTGCTGCGAACTGTTGCCGCCAGCACTGACGTACTCGAAGCGGTACTCGGGGTAGGGGATTCTCACCTCTGGCAGGTTTACGCCGACGTGGCTCATGAACTCGTCTTTGTAGTAGCGGAGGATGAATGGCGGCGGCTCGAACGATCCCACGATCTGGTTCTCGCGACGCTGGAGGTTGGCGACCGCGTTCTCCAGCCGGGCGATGCCGTCGCCTAGCCGCTCGACCGCGCCCAGAGTGTCCTCTGTCGGCTTGATGCCGAAGTACTTCATGACGTACTTGAGCGGGTCCGCTGCGGCGTTGCGGACGACCTGCAGCGAGCAGTTATGCACGTTCGACTCACCGTATCGAGCCACGTTTCGGTCGCGCCTGTAGCTGTGGCGACTCGTGTTCTCGAAAGTGGCGAGATGAGCCTGCGAACCCGTCGATGAGGCACCGATGCTGAACGAGCCACGTGTGCGCATCTCATTGGCGTACCCGACGATCGCGTTGTGTTCAGCGACCACCGCGGCGATCGCTTCCTTCCGCGCCATGAACTCGGCGCTAGAGAAGTACCGATTCTTCCGAATGTGTCGGATGAGGCGTGGGGCGGTCACGACCGCCCAGACGAGCAGCGCGATCGGCAGGACCACGTACCAGTACTGAATCGTCAGTGCGATGGCGAGTATCAACACTCCGGCTAGGACAAGATACGGCAACGGAACCCCCCAGTTCAAAAGCTTGGCTGTTGGCTCTCCTCGCATCACCCCCTGCGTTCTGTGATGCATGAGCGTCGGCATCGAAAGACTACTGCCACGTCGAGAGCTTCAACGTGCGGGATGGGCCCCTATCGCGTTCCCCACGATGTCGGTGGGTCTGTCGTACCTTCGCATCTCCGGCCGGAGAAGGGAAAGCCGACCGTGGGTACCAACAGAAGATACGCCGACGCAGTCGACCGGCGAGTGGGCGAACGCATCCTCGAGCGTGCCGCGGCCAATGGCCCACTGCAGCGCCTCACGGACGCTGAACTCGAACTCGAACGGCAGCCGCTCACGATTGATCCCCGCCCCAAGCTGGCGAAAGCGTGGGTGCGCTTCGGGAGTACACCCGTGCTCGTTGATGCGCTCGTGCATCGTTGGACGCCGCGCGCGTGCGGGATCTCGTTCGAGGTGGCTGGGAAGCAGATGCGGACGTGGGTGTGGGCCTCCGCGGTGAGCGAAGCGCCTCGCGCAGACGTCAACGACCACTGATCGGACGGACTGCAGGTCAGGGGTATGCAGAACGCGCATACCCCTCTCGTCGCCCCCAAGCGCTGCGACTACGCAATTCCCTCACAACCTCCAATTCACCCGCGCCAGAGCTGCCAGGCACGCACGGGAGGTTGGCAGCGACCCGCGAGGCTGCGATGGTCATCGACACGTGCCTCGGCGCGTCGCTCCCAGCTCGCCAAAAGACATGTCGGGCAGACGTGGGAAGCTGGGGCTCACCCGAACGCGCGAAGGAGCGCAGCATGACCATCTTCGTCGTCACCTATGACCTGTCCGCACCTGGCCGTAACTACAACGACCTCATCGATCATCTCAAGTCGTATGGCACGCACTCTCACCCGGTGGAGAGCACCTGGCTCATCTCCACGAGCATGAACGCCGGTCAGGTCCGAGATGCCGCCAAGAAGTACCTCGATGCCAACGACAAGCTCCTCGTTATCGCGTTGGCTACCAACTGGGCTTCTACAGGTCTGCGCGACGCCACGAATGAATGGCTAAGGAACCACGTCGCGAGTTAGCAGCCCCCTGCGCTGTTGACGCCGACTGCGCTCCGCCAAGGGCGTGAACAATCCTTAGGCACTTCTCGTCTTCATTGCCTCTGCAGCTCGACCTTCTTCGTGACTCCCATAGCCGTCACGTCGTAGCTGAGCTTTCCGTCGGCGTAGGTGAAGGTCTTCGTGGGGTCGCCCGAGGCGAGCAACGCGGTGTCCGTTTTGGTCGTGTCGTTGGCGGAGTCCCAGGTGTACGTGTCTGCCGGCTCAGCCGGAGCCTTGTACGTCCCGGCCCAGTAGAGCGCCGTCGTGGAACCTCCGTCGCTCACCCAATTGACCGTGATCGAATCCGCCGTGATCGTCGCTGCCTGGTAGCTGTCCGGATCGCTTGAGTTCGATTGCTTCCATTCGCCAGTCAGATCGAGCGGCTGTTGCTGCTCTTGCGTCTGCTGCTGGGCGGGTGCATCTGCCGTGCCGTTTGAAGCGCTTGGCGAAGAGCAGCCCGCGATACCCACAGCGCTGAAAAACAGGACGCTGGCGATCGTGATCTTGCGCGCGGCGCTCAGCGCCGCATCCCCCAGGGTGTTCATGCTCCTGACGCTACTGCGAGTCGAGCTCGATACCCAACCTCTCGTAAGTAGCGAGAGGTTGTGGCGGGGAAGCAGATGCGAACCAGGTCTGGGCATCAGCCGTGAGGAGGCGCCGGGCGGCGGAGACAACAACCTTTGACCTGTCAGACTCTTTATTCCCCTCCCAGGCGACCGCTTGCTGCGGAGGGGCTTCAGGAGGGCCCCCACCCAGGTCGGGAACTGCTGGATCGAAGGTGAGATTTTCACGCGGGGAGAGAAGGGATGCCTCCCCGGTGGTCAACCGTGGGAGGCCCCCTGTACGGGTAACCCCCACCCGAAGGCGGGTACGGTCCGGCCGAAGCTCCTACTGCGGTGGCTCATTCTCGCCCTCTCCGTCTTCATCTTCGTTCGCGGAAACGGCTTGGTTCCAGAAGGGTGTTACGACGAGTCGCAGGGTGAGCCACCATGCGTAGGCGGCGATCGTAGATGAGCCGATGCTGTCCGAGACGAGTCCATGGGCGATGTTGTGCCGCAGGTTCAGCCCGAAGCGTGCCGTGTAGAGGCTTCGCAGCTCGTATGCCATTTCTTCGCCGAATACGGTGGAGATCTCGGGCTTGTCGAGCAACGCAGGCAGGCTCAGCTCATCCTCGATGCCCGTGTCGTCGATTCGTGACGTGAACACTCCTGCCGCCTTCAGATGGTGTCTGACGATTGCCTCGGTCTGGGGCGAGAGCAGATGAACTGCGACCCCAAACTCATGGTTCCAGCCAGCGGCAAGGCCGGTGGCGATCAAGTGTTCGCGACCCCACGGGACGACGGCAGACTCTCGGCATATGGTGTACCAGTCGTTGTAGCTGGGCGAGTGTTCCTCGCGAAGAGCATGTAGGGCAGGAAGCAGGACCCCTCTGCTGATGAGCTCGGTTCGTAGTCGAAACGCTGTTGCCATCTGGCGGTCGACGGCTTCGTCTTCTCCTGACTTGTCGGCAACGCGCCCGTCGGCTGTTAGCGTCCGATGGCTAAACATGCGGGCGATCGTGCCCTGGAGAACATCCTCTGCTTCGGCGCGAGCTTCAGTCTCATTGCTGAGCGCATGGGCTCTGCTGAAGAGGAGGATGGCGACGGGCCACGGGCGACCGCTTACGCGCCGGCGCGCGTCGCGCGCTGCGTTGGAGAGATCGACTGGCTCGGACGTGAAGGAAGCCATCTCATCCAGGGCCTCCTCGTTGAGGTCTGCGAGGCGTGTCCGCAGTAACCTCAGACGCTGCTCCACATTGAGACGTTCCCTCTCGGCGCGAGGGACAGCTCGCAATGCCTGGATCGAACTCTCGACGAGGGACGCCGCAACCAATGCGCTGCGACTGCCCGCCTGGAGCCGAGTGTCGGCCTCGAGTTCCCATGAACTGGCAATGCGCGCGGTCACGTCGGCGCGCTCCGACGCGCCGTGGACCCACCGGCCGAGTTCCTCAAGAATTCGGCGTTCGCGGTGAAATTCCCCGTCATGTCGTCTTGAATCGGCTGCCTCGTGGAGCATTGGAAGCACAATCGCACGGTTGGCATCGATCTGACCAGCTGAGCGTAGAAAGGCGGCTGCGCGAATCAAATCCCCGCTCGATGAGGCCTGCACAGCGCCGACAGCAATCGCGATGAGAGAGTTCTCGCGCTGGGACTCATCGGTGCCGCGGAATCGCACTGCAAGATCGTGCGCTCGCTCGAGGTACTTCCACCTTGTTCGGCCCGAGTCGGTCCGGCTCAGCTCGATATAGCCGTCAATCGCCATGTGCGCGTGGGCGACTCTGTCTCGGCCAGATACTCGTTCCCAGATGGCGTCCGACACCCGTGTTCGAACCGCAACGTTCTGAATCTCCAGGCCAGCGAGCACGACTACTTCTTCGTCGGTGAAGTCGGAAGGGACAAACGTTGTGCTGCCGTCCGTAAACGTCGCGAGTGGAACGAAGCGCTCGCCGTCCCGCGGGGTACCGAGCGAAACCGACAGGAGACTCGCGAGTAGAGCGAGAAGCCTGTCCGCACTGTCGGACGCTGCCGCCTTGCGAAACGCGGTGCTGAGTTCGTAGTAGTCGGTGGCTTGGCCGGCGATGTCGTCAATTTCCCCCATGTAACGCCTCCCTCTACCAATCGTAGCCACCGGGCTTGGGGAAGCCGCCCGTGCAATCTCGAGGAGGGTTTCGACACGCGTGCGCGGGCAATGCGTGGGATCCGAAACGCGTGGATAGTCTTAGCGGAGATTCCGGCGGACGCGGCGCGTGATCACCTGCGTGGGGCAGGACTGGGGTGTTCTAGCGCGACTTGGCTCGCTGCTTACTTGAGGGGATGGGGAATCCTATGCTGCTGCGCTCTGTCGATGTCTGTGGATTTCGCTCAATCGACGAGCATGTCTCGATCGAACTGGGCAATCCGACCATCCTTGCTGGGCACAACGACGCAGGGAAAAGCGCCGTGCTCGATTCCATCGCTTTCCTTCTCGGCGAGTACGTCCCCACCGATCGCGACCGGACCTATGCGGAGAGATTGGAGAACGGTGACCTGAAGCGCGTGGCGGAGACTGTAGTGGAGGGGACCTTCGAGCTTCGAGCTACCGAACAAGAAGAACTCGGCCTTCCCAGGGTAACTAGGCTGCGTCGCGTCTTCCGCGAAAGCGGAGTCGTACTGGAGACGTTGACGATGGTTCCCGAAGACGAACAATTGCGCGATATCCCAGCGCAAAAGGTGGATGTGCTGAGGTTCCGGCTTCAGAGCTATGGGGAGAGTACAGACGGGCTGAAGGGCGACCTGGTGGAGCGCCTTGAGGCCGTTGCGGCGTCGTCCGCCAAAGTCGAAGCGTGGGTCGCCGCGACCTCTGATCTAAGGCGAGCGCTTCCGCGGACGCTTAGATTCGACGCCACATCCACACAAAACCCCGAGGAAGCGATCCTGTCGACGCTGAAGTCTTCGTATGCATCGCATCTTGCCAGCGACGAGATCAAGGGCACGGTGCAGGAGATCACGGCCGAACTCGAGACGCGGATTGCAGCCGACGCAGAGGAGCTCCGGGAGCACATAAAGGCAAAGTGTGAGGACATCGGCGAGATCACGATACGTCCGACCGTGCAGCTCCAGGGGGGACTTAGGGCGACTGAGATCTCCGCGCGCAATGCGCGAGGGGAGGACGTCCATCTTGGTCAGTCAGGTGCTGGCCGCAGCAGACGCATCGCGCTGGCGGTCTGGGAACACCAGGCGCGCTTGCTGAAGGACTCGACCCAGGACATCGTACTTCTCTACGACGAACCAGACACACATTTGGACTACGCCCACCAACGCGGGTTCATGCGGATACTTGCTGAACAGGTGGCCCTGCCCAACGTTCAGATCGTCGTCGCTACACATTCGATGAATCTGATCGACGGTGTGGATATCTCTAGCGTGATTCACCTGTGGCATGAGGACAGCAGGACTGTGGCCAGCCGCATAACCGACGACACTGAGGTCGGAAGTCACCTGGGGGCGATCGCGGCCTCGCTGGGCCTTCGGAACACAGTGTTGCTGCATGAGCGCCTGTTCGTGGGGGTGGAGGGGGAAACCGAGAGCCGCGCCTTTCCTGTTCTATTCAAGCTCGCCACGGGGCGCCACCTGGAGTCATGCGGCATCGCTCTCTGGGGCTGTGGCAACAACGACGGCGCACTCCGGTTCGCCGAGTACCTCACCAAACATGATCGACAGGTGCTTCTAGTTGTAGACGCCGACTCCCGTGACCAGAAGCTGTTCAGGGACGCCAACCTTGAGCGTTGCGGACTCGATCCCTCTCATCACCTTCTAGAGGTGGGAGTCCGCGAGTTCGAAGACACCTTCAGTGACGCTCAGTGGGCGGCCTGCGCCAACCTCAACTGGCCCCGAAGCGACGGCGAGAAATGGTCTGAAGAGCATTTCCAGTCTCACCGAGACTCGAAGTTCAGTTCAAAGGTGGAACACATGCTTCGGGAGCAAGGGAGCGTGGACATTTCAGGCAAGCCGCAGATCATGGCGACGCTGGCGCTCGGTCTTCAGTCTGCTGACGAGGTCCCTCAGACTCTGAGAGACCTCTTCGATGAGTTGATTCGGCGTGCGGACTAACGAGAGCGTCGCCGAGCGAACATGCGGGCACGTCGCTGTTCAGGGGTGGGCTCTGACCACGAGTGATAGCCCGCGGACCCTGCCCAGGCGATCACGTGACCCCGCAGATCCTTGCCGCACCAACGGCACCCGTTGGGGGAGGGCGCGACCATGTGCCGAACCGTCGTTACCTGTCGATGAGACATGGTCTCTCCCTCCTCTCGTGAGCCAAGTAGAGCATCAACCGCCGACACGATCTAGCCCAGTGGCGGACGAACGTTTCCTAGAGGTGTCTGTAGCCACCGCGTCGCCGAAGCCGACCTCGAGGGTCATAGCCTTCTTTGGTCGCGCCTTCGCGCGGGCGATCCGCTGACGCCAGCCGGTCGGGTTAGGTACGTCCGACGGCTCTTTGGGAGGGGGAGCGGCCTTCTCCAGAAGATCCCGCACGCTCACGCTGTGCTGCTTCCACCGCTCGTCACGGCGGTAGTGGCGGGAATCTGGATCAGTTTGCTGTCGGTCGTAATGCCGAGTGCCCAGCCCACTTGCGCCTCGGGGGAGTCGGGGTGGGGCGGGTTCGCGCGCTGTGCTTCGCCGAAGAGGAAGCTGTCGGCGTCGATGACGATTCGGGTGGGTGTCGTCGGAGTCGTTTCCGTGCTGGTGTGGAGGTAGCCGCCCTCCCTGATCGCGAGATGCGCGTAGTCGACGCCCAGTACCAGAACATCGGAGTCCGGATCCGCGTCGGTGGCGAGTCGAGCTGTGACGGCGCGCGTGCCGAACAGGGCCTCAAGGTCGGTGATGTGCATGCTTGTCTCCTTTCACCGGATGACGGACAGGTAGCCGAGATCGTTGATGTGCAGGTTCGGTTGTGCTCCAGCCGGCGCGTCAGGAAGCAGGAAGATGCGTACGCCGGACGAGCCGGTAACGATCGCTGCACCTACGCCAGGGTCGAGGACGATGCCGTTGTCCGCTCCGCGAATCTCCGAGGCGCCGAGGGTGATCGAAGCGATCCCGGACCCGTTGGTTCCGAGGCGGATGGGGGTCCCGCCGTTGATGAGGATCTGGCCGCCGTCAACGACCATGTCACCGCCATCTTCAACGGTGATGTCCCCGCCGCCCTTGACGCGAAGCGATCCGAACAGCAGCGCAAGTCCTTTGATCGTGAGGATGCCGAGCGCTTCGAGCATGATCTGCCCCACGGCGCGGAACATGCCGGTCACGAGCGCTGATCCCTGAACGACCAGACCATCCTCAGAAGCGACGCGGAGAGAGCCGCGAGTGATCGAAGTGAAGCCTGTCGGTGCCGTGGTCTCGAGCTTTCTGAGGCGATCCCAGATCTCTGCGAACGCCTCGTCGTAGCTGCCAGTGATGCGTCTCACTCTGATCCCTCTTCCGCTGTCGCGTCCTCTCCGAAACTTTTGAACCTGACAGACCTAAAGTTCCCCTCCCAGGCGACCGGCTGGCTGGTAGGGGCTTCAGGATGGCCCCCACCCCTCTCGGGGACGGGTTGGGCGCGGTCGTTCCATCCGCCGGGTGATGTGGCTGCGGTATGCCTGTTGTGGTGCGTGGCGCACAGCCCGCGGCCGTGGTTGGGGTCGTTGGGGTTCATGCCCCGGGCAACCAGCACGCGGCGGGTGAGCGGGTAGTGGTCAGCAACAGTGCTGCGCTCGTTGCACTGCGGGATCTGGCAGATGGGGTCTCGCTTGAGGACTGCTTCTCGGAAGGATCGGTGCCCCACGGATGCGTAAACACTGTTGCCGGTCTGGCTGCGCTGTCGACGTGCCTGTCGCTGGTGTGCGGGGCAGCGTCCACCCGTGCCGTCGAAGACGTTCGGGCAGCCGGGGATGTTGCAGACCCTCATGCGACGGTTGAGTAGATCGCGCCGCGAGCAAACACGTAGCGGATGTCGCTGGTCAGGCGGTCGATGGCCGCTCGGTCCTCGAGGGCGTCGGCCACCTCTGGGTGCGCGTCGGTGTAGATGCTGGCAGCGTCTGACCATCCCTGTGACAGTGCGCGCTGGGCGACTGCGTTCGCGAGGCTGGTGTCCCCGGTGATCAGAGCTCGTTCGAGAATGCGGGTCGCTTCGCGTGCGTCGCTGATGGAGTCGGCGCGGTCCTGCGCGTCCCGGAATGCGATGACTGCGTCGGGTGTGCTCCCGATCGTGCCGGCGAGCTTTCGTTCGACCTTCTGTCGGGCTTCGGCGATGAGCGCGAGTTCGCGGTTCTGGAGCTCGGTGATCTGCGCGTTGGCGTCCTGCCGCGCGGCCACAGGTACGTCTCTCCTGTCGGCGCGACGCCGCAGGCGACACACTCGTTGCAGGAGTAGGCCACAATGTCCGCGAGCTGCAGCAACTCCCGATCCCACGAGCTCAGGTCGGTGTCCACCCAGAGAGGCTTGTCTATAACCAAGTCGAAGTTCGGCTTGACCGCGAGCTTGGATGACATGAGGGTTCGGAGTCGGTGCATTTGACCCTCTCGGAAGCTGCGCTCATGCTCGGTTTGCTGGTCTGCGATGAGGACAGCGCTCTCCCCGACATAGAGCTTCTCGAGCGTGAAAGCCACACGCTCCTGCAGGAGCGCATACGCGACGCCGAGGGGAAAGTGGTAGGCCGCGTCTCTCTTCAGCAGCTGCGCCTTATCGATAGTGACGCTGAGGACGAGCGGCCGGTGTTTGTACAGGAGAAGGCCGATGTCGTTTACGAGGTGAGTGACCCGCTTGGGTGTCGAGAGGTGGGTGTATCCGATGGGAGATTGCAAGGGGATCCCGGCGTTTGCTCCACGCTCGGCTCGACGCAGGAACCGGCCTTTGATCTCGGTGTCTGCCCAGGGGCCTTGGAGCGCCTCTTCCCCGAAATGCCGCTTCTTAGTCTCGAAGAGTGCGTCGGCCATCGGCTTCCGGGCAGAGTCTCGAATGCCTACAGCTGAGAGTGTGAAGTAGCGGCTGACGGACGGATGGAGGATCGGCTCAGTGGAGCTTGGGTTCGTCTTCATCGACGCGTCCCCGCACTCGTCTATGTAGAAGAGCAGCATTCGTTGAGCATAGAGGCCCGCTCTCGATTTTCATGTGGGGAGAGAAGGGGTGCCTCCCCGGGTGTCAACCGTGAGAGGCCCCCGATACGAGTAACCCCCACCGGGTAGGCGGCGACAGTCGAACCCCCTCTGTGACCCGAAAAGTGGGCTTAGCCTTCATCCCCAGCGGAGAGGAGATGCCTCTCCCGAATGGAGGACACCTTGCGCATCATTGAGTTCTGCCCCGAAGGCCACCGACTCTGGAGGACAATCACCGACAAGCACTCGCCGGAGTGCCAGCGGTGCATCGAAAAGGATCTCACCGCGGGCGCGTAGAGACGACGGGGATCGCCCGGCCTCCTCGCAGTGGGGTAGTCGGGGGATCCCCGTCATCGCGCCGCACCGACATCGAGCGCTTGCATCCGTGACGATTTCTGGTAAGCATGCCGTCCCGATGTAGGATGGACCCACCCTCGGCAGATAAGACCCTGCCCGGACGAGCGTTCCCCAAACTCTGGGCCACATAGGATCCCGCCTGGAACCCTCTCCGGACCCCATGCCGAGGGTTATCTGTGTCAGCTCTCCTGGCCCTCTGTGCTTAAGCGGCGCCCGCGCACTCGCACTACGCTCAGCCGCATGGCAACGACAGTGAGTTATGAGCGACGTGCGGATGGCTTCTATCTGGTGGTCGACGATCATGGGGGCCCCGGACGAATGATTGGGATCTCGGAAGGGCCGTACGCGAACGAAACGGACGCTCAGAAGGCGGCGCGAGAGTATGAGCGTCAAGCCAACACGGGCGGAATTACTGATCAGCCGAGCGGGCCGCCACGAAGTAATCGGTCACTCGGCGACGCCTGATTCCAAGTACCACCCGAAGAGCCCGATAGCCCACGAGCGGCAGCCGAGGCTCGGAAGATTCCCGGCGGCAGTGGTGCGCAAAGAAGCTCCCATCGCGCGCGGAAGGGGGCCGAGAGCCCGAACCAGGAATAGGGTGCGAGCATGACTACGCCAACCCCATCGGAGCCAGATCTCACTCAGCGTGGACGGATCGCTTGGAGCATTGTCTTCCTCGGTGCTGTTGCGGCGATCGTGATCTGGCTGCTCGCCGCTGTCGTTGCACCATGGAACCCTCTTTTCATCAGTGCGGCGGGTTTCGCGATCGCGGGGATCGGACTTCTGATCGCAGCCAAACCAGATGCTGGCGTCAATTGGTGGGAACTCGGCAAGAGATCGCGTCGAACTTGGTGCGCCTTCGCGCTTTCTGCCGCGAGTTTCGTCCTCGCTGTTGCCTCCGTGATCACCGCGCTGACCGCTTAGGTCTCTCCGGCGTACCAGGACTGCGATCAGAGCGACTTCTCCCCACCAGCCCAACGGGCGTTCTCAGCGCGAGCAGCGGCACTGATTCGGCCGTCCACGAATCCGACGAGCCCGTTCCCGAGGTCGAGGGTGCCCTGGATGCGCACGTTGTCGAACCCAGCAGCAGTGACCGGGGCGGCAGCTCCGCGGGGCACCATGTCGTATCCCCAGCCGTCGAGCATCTGCCCAGCGATCTGCAGCGACCGGGAACGCTTCGCGGGAGAGTCAGGCAGGTACCACTCGCCGCCCGTCTCGGGCTCCGCCCACACCCGGTACGTGCCCGCTCGAGAGAACTGCGCAACGTGGTTCTCGCCATGAGCTCCGCCGCCGGCGAAGAACCGCACGTTCCCACCGTCAGCCTGCGGCAACGTGGCAGCGTACTGGGGGCTGATGGGGCCGTACTTCGCGATCATGTCGATCGTGACCGTCTTCGTGCCCGTGAGACGTTCGATAGCGGCTTCGATGGTGCCGATCTTCGTTGCTGCGTCGGCCGTGTCGGTGATCAGCTTCCACTCGGTCTCGGGTGGCATGTTGTAGAGCTTGTCGGCGAGGGCCTGGGGTTCGTCGGCGTTCGCGTCCAATCAGCCCTGACCGTCTAGCGCCTGCTGCTCACGGTGAGCATCGAGATTGTGCGCCTTGGCCTCGATTCGGTCGTAATCCGCCAGCACCTCGTCATCAGGCTCCTGGTCGCGTGCACCGGCCATTGCGAGGTCGCGACCAAGCGAAAGCAAGCGCAAGATGAACTGCTCTCGCGTCCCCCATGCTCGATCGAACATGTCGCCGTCCGGCACGGACTCAGCGACCAGGAGAAGTCGGCGTCGAAGAGTCCTGTCTGAGACGCGATCGATCAGCTGCCGTAGGTTGAGCTCGTAGGACTCCCACCAGGCCTCGAGGTAACCAACGTCGAGCGGGGTCGACCGGTCATCCTTCCTGATCGTCACGATTTGGTCTCTGAACTCGTCAGCGAGTGACGCGGCAAGTTCCCGTTGGCGGATCCGGTCTTCACGCTCGGCGCGCCTTAGTTCGCGTCTTTCCGCGCGCTCGTCCGAGCCGCGAGCGGCCAACCATGTTGTCACGCCGGTGATACCGGCCGCAATGACGGCGGAGCCGCCAGAGAATAGTGCGATCAGCGCCTCAGTCTCCACGGTCACGACCATAGCGACGCGAGGAACTCGCCGGGCGGTCTCCGACGCTGAAATCTCGTGCTGACGTCCGCGGCGTATGGGAGGTACCTGGCTTTGGGGCATCTCCCACACGGCGGGTGTAGCAGATACACATGGCGATGCCGCTCCTCGGCGGGCCCGGTGAAGCCCGAGTCCTTCGGGAAGCCAGCGCGGCCGCAGTAAAGCGGACGACGCTGCCCTCTCGCCCTTTCGGAAGTACGTGCTTCGCGTTCCACGGCCGGCCTAGACATCGTCAACGATCTAGCGCCTCGCACTAGAAACGCCAGATTGTGACCTCGACGATCCGCCTCGTCTGACGGACGGTATGTCGGAAGCCGCTGTCACGCTGGCGGCATGAACCTCTTTGAGATCCGTCGTCTAATCATCGAGTCCTGGAAGGACAGCTGGCACTACCTCCCCGAAGGGCCACTGTTCAACTACAACCTGGGAACGGCCGGCGACGCGGCAACAGTTTTGGGTTGGCATGACGCTCGCGCCGTGCTGATCGAGGACGTCGACGTAGCGATTGAGTTCGGATTGTCGGCGGACCCGTTCGAGAATCGGCGCGACTGGTCGCCCGAATGGGCCAAGTTCCCGGACCCCACCGTGCAGGTCGAGTTCTGCGACATCTACTACCGGAACGCGCTCGTCGATCGCATCAGCATGGTACGCGTGGACGGTGGCCGCGCACTGTTGCCGCTGCCGAACCGTGATGACGGCCGTTGGATTGTCTTCGACTGGCCCTACCATCTGGCGCGCGTCATCAACGACCTGCAGGACCACCGCGAGTTTGACTCGTACTTCTCACGCAGCGGGTTCTACAAGTGGCCAGCATGAGACCAGCGTTTGCTCAGGCCGTCATTCGGTGAGGCAGCCATCTTTCCCACGCGGCGAGCTGGTCCTGCCACTCCTGAGAGGTGTACAGGCGTCCGACTGCTCCGTAGCCGGTGGGGATGCCGTACAGGTAGCCGTCGCTGGAGATCATGAGCTGGTGGCCGTTGGTCGCGCTCTGCTCAGGCGTGAGGTTGCCGAGGGGGTGTTCGCCTCCGGTGTCCGAGACGCAGCTGAGTAGGCGCAGACCCTCGATTCCTGGGGTGTTTGGGTCGATGATAAGTCGCCAGGTCATCCAGGACCCCTGGAGCACACGTACGTTCGGCCCCTCCGTGGTCGTCGCGATGCTGGGATCGGCGTTCAGACTGAACCGTGCACCGTGATACTCGAATTCGTACAGCTCCGCGGCGCTCATCGGATCACCGACAGGTAGCCGAGGGAATTGATGTGCAGGTTCGGTTCGGATCCCGGTGGTGCGTCGGGAAGTAGGAAGATGCGCACGCCCGAGGAGCCTGTGGTGATGGCTGCGCCCGTTCCCGGGTCGAGGACGATTCCAGCGTCGGCTCCTCGGATCTCCGAAGTGCCGAGGGCCATCGAGGCGATGCCCGCCCCGTTGGTTCCGAGGCGGATGGGTGTCGCGCCGTTGATGCGGATCTGACCGCCGTCGACGACGACGTCGCCGCCATCTTCGACAGTGATGTCTCCGCCGCCCTTGACACGCAGTGAGCCGAACAGCTGCGCGAGTCCTTTGATCGTGAGGATGCCGAGCGCTTCGAGCATGATCTGCCCGACGGCGCGGAACACGCCGGTCACGAGCGCGGATCCCTGAACGACCAGGCCGTCCTCCGACGCGACTCGCAGCGACCCGCGAGTGATGGACGAGAACCCGAGAGGAGCGGACGTCTCCAGGGCCTTCACACGACGTTTCAGATTCCGGGGGTTTTCTGGTTTTCGGGGTAAGTCGTGCGCGGACGCTTCGAACGCACGCGCATCTTGTCACGCGTTCCGCGGGCGCGCCACGTCGCGAATGGTCGCTGGGCGAGCCCGGCTGCGCTCGCTCAGCCGCGTCACGCACATCCAGACGAGCCATATCGCGATGGCTGCGAAACCCCCGGTCACCAGGGCAGCTCCCGCGGGATTGAGATCGAGGCCGCAGTATCCGGCGCCCAGTGGGTCGATTCCTTCCAGCGGTTTCCCCTCGGACCAATGGTCGCTGATCGTGTAAGCGAGCCCGAAGTAGGGGACTCCCCACGCGGTCGCGCCGAAGCCGATGCAGAGCAGCACATGCGCCCACGCGAGGTGCGGGCGCCGGCGCGCCCATATCGAGTACGCCACCACCCAGCCGGCTGCCAGCGCTGTACAGCCTGCGAGGACGATCGAGCTGTTGACCCAGACCTCAGCGCTCACCATGCCGGAGTCGATCACGTCCCAGCCGCACACGGTGATCGTCGAGGGGAGCAGCGCGGCCGTCATCAGCCATCCGCCGAGCCCGGCGGGTATCGTCCAGGGCCACACGCGTCGTCTCGACTCGATCATTGTCCGCGTTCCCCTCGCCGACCGGCCGGCGGCATCCGCGCCTGACGACGCGTCCCGCCTGATCCCCGCTCTTGGAGAGGACGAGGAGAGCATACGTCACCGGTTCGATCCCCGCGCCGCGCCGGCTCGAGGGGTCAGGCGAGTTCTGCGAGCGCCGTCTTGATCAGTTCAGCGACCGCCCCGGGGTTTGAGACCATGACCGAGTGCGACGCGCCGTCGATCACGCGGGTACCGCGTGAGCCGGCACGCTCCGCCATGAACGCGAGCCCGGCCTCGGGGATGTTCTTGTCGCCCGTGCCGTAGACGAACCACGACGGGAGAGTCCTCCATGCCGGAGTCTCGGCGGGCAGACCCTCGCCGAGGGCGTAGTCCCGGATCGGGCGCTGGGTGAGGGCGGACAGCTTCGCGACCTCGAGCGGCACATCGGCGGCGAACTGGTCGGGGAACAGCGCGCGGTCGACGACGAGATCGTTCGTGCCGTCGCCGAGCGGATACGGGCGCACGCGCTCACCCAGGGTGCTGCCCGGGAACTGACCGGTCAGGTCGAGAGCGTTCTCGCCGTGGTCGGGTGCGAAGGCCGCTACGTACACGAGTCCCTTGACCTTGCCGTTTCCTGCGCCGGCTTCGGTGATGACCGCGCCGCCGTACGAGTGGCCCACCAGCAGCACGTCGCCGGGCAGCGAGTCCACGAGGCGACGCACGTTCTCGGCATCCGTGGTCACGCTGCGCAGCGCGTTCGGCGTCGCGATCGCGTCGATGCCCGCATCCTGCAGCAGGGTGAGGACGCCGTTCCAGCTGGAAGACTCGGCGAAGGCGCCGTGGACGAGGACGACGGTGATATCGGACATGGGTGGGTTCTCCTCAGGCTCCTGTGCTCGCTCGCGAGGCGCCCGGCGGCGCGGCGAGTACGGCCCGAAGTTATAAGCGGCGACGGTGGCCCGCATCCGCTCTGAGTCGGAAGCCGCCCCGCTCCCTGACGAGGCGCGTCCGAGGCTCGACGCGCGTCGAAGCGACTTCCGTCACCACGCGGTGCCAGGTCGCGGCGAGGCTCGGCGAGACTCACCGGCATCCACTTCACGGGACGAAGGAGCACCACCATGGACACCCCGGACAGCACCGCGCCGCATCACGAGGCGGCCACATTCGGCAATCCTGACCTTCCGCCGGAGGGCGAGGTGAACACGGTGGACCGGCCGCAGAGCACCGTCATGACCGGTCCGCAGAACCCCGTCATCGCGTCGCAGTTCCCGAACCAGATCGACGCCCCGGCCACCGACATCTCGACGCAGCCGTTCTTCTGGTCCTCGTTCAACATCTCGCCTCGTCGCGTGCAGCGCGGGGGATGGGCGCGTGAGCTCACCAGCAGCGACTTCCACATCTCGGACGAGATCGCCGGCGTCAACATGTACCTCGAGCCGGGTGGTATCCGCGAGCTGCACTGGCATCAGACGGCGGAATGGGCCGTCATGACGCGCGGTAAAGCTCGTGTGACGACCCTGAGCCGTTCGGGCCTGCCGGCGGTGGAGGACGTGGAGGAAGGGGACCTGTGGTTCTTTCCCGCCGGGACCCCGCATTCGCTGCAGGGACTGGGTCCGGACGGCGCGGAGTTCGTGCTCGCCTTCGATGACGGGCAGCAGTCGGAGTCGAACACGCTTCTGCTGACGGATTGGTTCGCGCACACGCCGCCGGAGGTGCTGGCGAAGAACTTCGGGGTCGCTCAGGAGGTCTTCTCCGACATCCCGTTGCACAACCTCTGGATCTTCCCCGGCGACGAGCCGCCCGCTCTGGAGGTCGATCAGGCCGCCGCGGGCGTCGAGTGGGGGATGGAGCCGGTCATCTTCCGTCTGTCACGCTCCCAGCCGCGGTATCAGAACTCGGGCGGCAGCGTGCAGGTCGCCGATTCCACCAATTACGCGTACTCGAACACCGTCGCGGCGGCTCTCGTGACGGTCGAACCCGGCTCGATGCGTGAGCTGCACTGGCATCCCAACGCCGACGAGTGGCAGTACTACCTGCGCGGCTCCGCCCGCATGACCGTGTTCAACACGGGCCCGCACGCCAACACGACGGACTTCCGGCCGGGCGATGTCGGGGTCGTGAAGAAGAACTACGGCCACTACATCGAGAACACCGGCGACGACGTCCTGCAGTTCCTCGAGGTGTTCCGCACCGACAGGTACGAGGAGATCAGTCTCGCCAACTGGCTGGCGCACGTGCCGCCCCAGCTCGTCTCCGCCCACCTCAACATCGACCCCGCCGTCCTCGCGACCTTCCCGCGGACGGCGCAGGGCATCACACCCCTGCGCGGATGAGCGGATGCGTGCGCCGGGACCGGTCCCGCGGGACGACGGCTCGGCGCACGCGTCGTTCAGCGCCCCGCTTCGGGCGGCAGCGCCAGCCAGGCGGCGCGGCGCTCCGCCTGCGCCACCGGGTCCGGCACCGGCAGCGATGTCAGGAGGCGCTCGGTGTAAGCGTCCTGTGGGTGCAGGAGCACCTGCGCGGTCGTCCCCTGCTCCCGCACCTCACCCCGTCGGAGGACGACGACACGATCCGCCACGGCGTCGATGACGGCGAGGTCATGGCTGATGAACAGCGATGCGAAGCCCAGCTCCCGCTGGAGTGCCGCGAACAGCTCCAGCACCGTCGCCTGCACCGACACGTCGAGCGCACTGGTCGGCTCGTCCGCGATCAGCAGCTTCGGGTCGAGTGCGAGGGCGCGGGCGAGCGAAGCGCGCTGGCGCTGCCCTCCCGACAGCTCGTGCGGGAAACGGTCCCCGTAGGCAGCGGGGAGACGCACCGCATCCAAGAGCTCGTCGACGCGCCGGCGTGCCTGAGCAGCATTGCGCACCCGCTTGTGCACCACGAGGGGCTCGGCGATGCACTCAGCGATCGTCAGCAGAGGGTTGAAGCTCGTGGCGGGATCCTGGAAGACGAATCCCACCTGCGGACGGAGGGCGGCGAGGGCACGCGGCCTCACGTCGCGCATCTCGGTGCCGAGGACCTTCAGTGACCCGTCCACGACGGAGGTCAGACCGACGATCGCGCGGCTGATCGTGGTCTTACCCGAACCGGATTCCCCGACGAGGCCGAGAACTTCACCCGGGCCGATCCAGAAGTCGACGCCGTGCACCGCCACGACACCTGTGCGGCCGAAGCGGCCCGGGTAGGCGATGTGGAGGTTGCGAGCGACTACGAGGCTGCCCGTGGGCGGCTCGGTCGGTGCAGCGGCCGCCGGATCCTGCGCGGCGCTCTTGCCGGCGCCGACGTGGGGCACGGCGGCCAGCAGCTCCCGCGTGTAGGGCTGCTGGGGGTCGGCGAAGAGCTCGCGCACCGGCGCCTGCTCGACGATCTCTCCGCGATACATGACCACCACGCGATCCGCGAGGTCGGCGACCACACCCATGTTGTGCGTGATGAGGACGATCGTCGCGCCGAACTCGTCGCGACAGGCGCGTAGCAGCTCGAGGATCTCCGCTTGGACGGTCACATCCAGCGCCGTCGTCGGCTCGTCGGCGATGATCAGACCCGCATTGAGCACGAGCGCCATGGCGATGACGACGCGCTGCTTCTGGCCGCCGGAGAACTGGTGCGGGTAGTCGTCGACGCGCTTCTCCGGCTCGGGTATCCCCACCTTGCGAAGGATCTCGACCGACCGTCGCCGCGCCTCGGCGCGCGTCACGCGCTCATGGGCCCGGATGCCCTCGGCGATCTGCCAGCCCACCGTGAACACGGGATTCAGTGCCGTCGACGGCTCCTGGAACACCATCGCGGCATCGCGACCGCGCATGGCGCGCAGTCGCGATGCGGATGCGTGGACGACGTCGGTCTCGCCGCCGTCCCGAGCCTGGATCACGACAGCGCCGGACGTGGTCGCGGTCTCCGGGAGCAGGCCGAGCAGGGTGTTGGCGGTCACGGTCTTCCCGGAACCGGACTCGCCGACGATGGCGAGGACCTCGCCCGCGTGCGCGGCGAGAGAGATCCCGGCGACCGCGACGACGGGATCGCCGTCGGTCGCGAAGGTGACCTTGAGGTCGTCGATGCGTGCGATGTCGCTCATGCGGAGACCTCCTTCGTGCGCGAGCGCGTCGCGCGGCGTCGGGTGCGCAGCCGCGGGTCGCTGAGATCGTTGAGACTCTCACCGACGAGCGTGATGCCGAGCACGACCAGGACGATGGCGATCCCGGGCGGGATGGCCGTCCACCAGATGCCGCTCGTGACGTCCGAGACGGCTCGGTTGAGGTCGTAGCCCCACTCTGCAGCGGCCGTCGCCTCGATGCCGAACCCGAGGAAGCCCAGGCCGGCGAGGGTCAACAGGGCCTCGGAGGCGTTGAGTGTGACGACGACCGGCAGCGACCGGGTGGAGTTGCGCAGCACGTGTCGCAGGAGGATGCGCGAGGTCGACACCCCGATGACCTGTGCGGACTCCACGAACGGCTCCGCCTTGACGCGCACCACCTCGCTGCGCACGACGCGGAAGTACTGCGGGACGAACACGACCGTGATGGCGATGGCCGAAGCGAGGATGCCGCCCCAGAGCGTCGACTGTCCCTGGCTGATGACGATCGACATCACGATCGCCAGCAGCAGCGACGGGAACGCGTAGATGGCATCGGCCAGGACCACGAGGATGCGGTCGAGCCAGCCGCCGAAGTACCCACCGAGCAAGCCGACGAGCACGCCGAGGAAGATCGAGAACGCGATCGCGCACACGATGGCGAGCAGCGCCGTCTGCGCACCCCAGATGGTCCGTGACAGGACATCGAAGCCGCTGACGGTCGTTCCGAGGAGGTTGACGGCGTTCGGCGCCTGGAGGGTGCCGAAGTCCCGGCCGTCCACCGAGCGCTGGGCGAAGCCGTAGGGCGCGATCCACGGCGCGAGAGCGGCGGTCAGGATGAACACGGCCGTGATGACGAGACCCGCCACCAGCATCCCGCGCTGCAGACCCACGCTCCGGCGGAGCTGCGAGAGGACCGGCAGCCGGTCGACCAGCGGACGGCGGCGGTCGGTGACGGCGGCCGGGGAGGAGACGGTGGACATCAGTACCTCACTCGGGGGTCGATGAGGGCGGCGACGACGTCGACGATGAAGTTCGTGACCGCGACGACCACGGCGATCATCACGACGATGCCCTGCACGGCCACGAAGTCCCGCGCTTTCAGATACTCGGAGAGCATGAAGCCGATGCCCTTCCATTCGAACGTCGTTTCGGTCAGGACGGCGCCCGAGAGGAGCACCGCGATCTGCAGGCCGATCACGGTCACGATCGGGATGAGCGCCGGGCGGTAGGCGTGTTTCGTGACGAGCCGGTACTCGCCGACGCCACGGGCGCGTGCGCTCGTGACGTACTGCGAGCCGAGCGTGCCGATCACGTTGGTGCGCACGAGGCGCAGAAAGATACCGGCCGTGAGGATGCCGAGGGCGAGCGCCGGGAGGACCGCGTGCCACAGGACGTCGCCCACCGCATCCGCTCTGCCGAGTCTGATGGCGTCGACGAGGTAGATCCCGGTCTGGCTGTCCAGGCTCTGCAGGGCGAGCTCGGTGCGCGTTCCCGCGCGTCCGGATGCGGGGAGTACACCCAGCCCGACGGAGAAGATGAGCTTGAGCACCATCCCGAGGAAGAAGATCGGCGTCGCGTAGCCGAGGATGGCGGCGATCCTCAGCGCCGCATCCTGCCAGCGGTCGCGCCGGTATGCCGCGAGCAGACCGAGCGGGATGCCGACCACGAACGCCACGACGAGCGCGTACAGGGCGAGCTCGAGCGTCGCGGATCCGTACTGCAGCAGGATCGTGACCACCGGGCGTCCGTCGGTGATCGTGTTGCCGAAGTCGCCGCGGAAGACGCCGCCGATGTACTCCGCGTACTGGACGATCAGCGGGCGGTCGTAACCGGCCTCGTGGATGCGCTCGGCGAGTTGATCGGGCGGAAGCTTGCCGCCGAGGGCGGCCGTGATGGGGTCTCCGGTGACCCGCATCAGGAGGAAGACCACGGTGACGAGGATGAAGACGGTGGGGATGATCAGGACGAGTCTGATCAGGATGTAGCGCCAGAGCCCACCCCGCTGGGCAGCGACGGGCTTGACGACGGCGGCGGCGTCTACCGCTGTGACCATGCGGAAACCTCTGAACGGTCGGAGTCCTCCGATCGCTCCGGACGACGCTGCCTTGCGGCGGCGACGTCCGGAGCGATGGGGGACCGGTGGGGTCCTACTTGTGGAGCGGGGCGTAGCGGAACTTGAACGAGCCGTCCAGCACGGCGCCGTCCACGTCCTTGCCGACGACGGCGACCTGCGTGCCCTGCAGCAGCGGCAGCGTCGAGAGGTCGGTCGCGACGAGCTCCTGGATCTTCTCGATGTCCGACTGGCGCGCGGCCGCATCCGTCTCGGACGCCTGAGCCGTGATGAGCTCCTGAACCTCGCTGTTGTCGTAGTGGTTCACGAGGAAGCTGTCCGCGCTGAAGAACGGCGTGAGGTAGTTGTCGGCGTCGGAGTAGTCGGGGAACCACCCGAGCTGATACATCGGGTAGACGTCGGCGGTGCGGTCCTTGGAGTACTGCACCCATTCGGTCTGCGCGAGGTTGACGGTGAACAGACCACCCTCCTCCAACTGCGACTTCACCGCGGCGTACTCGTCACCGGACGAGGGGCCGTAGTGATCGCCGTTGTACTGGAGGTTCAGCGTGACGGGGGTCGAGACGCCGGCGGCCTCGAGCGCGGCCTTCGCCTTGTCGAGATCGGGCGCCCCCGCGCCGTCGCCGTAGAGCTCCTTCAGCGGCTCGGTGGCGCCGGTCAGGCCCTGGGGAACGTAGGAGTACAACGGCGTGTAGGTGCCCTTGTACACGTCCTCGCTCAGCGCCTCGCGGTCGATGAGGTCGGCCATGGCCTGCCGCACCGCGAGCGACTTGGCCGGGTCCGCCTCGGACGTCGCGGCGCCGAAGGGCATCGTGTCGAAGTTGAAGACGATGTAGCGGATCTCGCCGCCGGGGCCGTCGACGACCTTGACCGCGTCGTTCTTCGACAGGTCGTCGACGTCGGTGGCGGAGAGGCTGCGGAAGGCGACGTCGATGTCGCCGCCGGCGACGTCGAGCTTCAGGTTGGAGGAGTCGGCGTAGTACTTGACCGTGACGCTGCTGTTCTCAGCGGCGCCGAGAGCGCCCTTGTAATCGGGGTTCGGCTTGTACGAGATGAGCTCGTTGATCTTGTACGAGTCGATCACGTACTGGCCGCCGAAGGCGTTCCCGGCGACGATGTCGTCGTCGCTGGTGAGGGCGTCGGCGGAGAAGACCTCTTCGTCGACGATCGGACCTGCGGGACTGGAGAGGATCTGCTCCCACGTCTGGTCGTTGCCGTTCTTGAGAGTGAAGACGACGGTCGTGTCGTCGGGAGCCTCGACCGACGCGAGGTTGCCGAGGAGCGAGGAGGGGCCGTTCGGATCCGCGATCTTCAGCTGGCGGTCGAAGCTGAACTTCACATCCGAAGACGTGAGCTTGTGTCCGTTCGCGAAGGTGAGTCCGTCCTTGAGCGTGACGGTGAACTCCGTCGGCGAGGTGAACTCGCCGGATTCGGCGATGTCGGGGGTCACGTCCGCGGTGCCGTACTGACTGTTGAACAGGAACGGATAGACCTGGTTCATCACCGCGAACGAGCCGTTGTCGTAGGAGCCCGCCGGGTCGATGAAGGTGATCTTGTCGGTGGTGCCGACGATCAGGTCGCCGCCCGAACCGCCGCCGGTCGACTCGCCGCCGCCCCCGCCCGAGCACGCGGCCAGCATCACTGCCGTGCCGGCCAGAGCGGCGACTGCGAGACCGGCACGACCTCGCCTGATGTGAACAAGAGACATAGTGGTATCCCTGCTGTGAATGGTCGCCGGGCGCACTTCGCCCGGCGCATGGAGGTCATTCTCACCTGGTCTTGAGCGAACACACAGGAACATGGCGATCTTTTAACGCACCCGAAACGCCTCCCGCCGTGCGTCGCCGGTCAACAGATCGCTCAGATCGCGGCCCCGCGATCATCGGTTCTGCGCGTGCCTAGACCACCGCCGGGGTCGTCGCAACCGCCCCGCGCCGCGGTGCACAGGAGCGCATGGTGGAAGCATGAGACGCATCACCTACGCCGGCGAGAACGTTCTGACCACCGACGATGTGGCGCGCCTCCTCGTCGAACTGACGGCGGAGCTGGCCAAGCGTGGTGAAGCGGCTGCGGTGCGCATCCCCATTGATCCGGACGGCACCGCCGAACTCGTCGTCGGACTCGGCAACGATGTGCTCTCGGTGCCCGTCGCGCGGGACGGTGACGACCCGGACTTCGACAGCTCCGAGCTCGAGGCGCACCTGCAGCGGGTTCGCCCGACACCCGAGCGCCATCTGCGGGCGGTCGAAGGCTTCGACGGGCCTGACGACGGATACGACCCCGACTACGACATCTCCGAAGCCTGAGCTCACCGCATCCACAGCAGCGGGAGTGCGGCGAGTCCGACGATCAGCGGAGCGGCGAGCGCACCCCACAGGATGAATCGTCCCCACGACACCTCGATGCCCTCCGACTGCAGCCGCTCGTGCCACAACAGCGTCGCCAGCGACGCCCACGGCGTGATGAGCGGACCGGCGTTGACGCCGATGAGGAGGGCCGCAAGATGAACAGGGGATGTCGCGACCGCCGGTTCGAGAGCCAGGTAGGCGGGCAGGTTGTTGATGACGTTCGCGCCGACGGTGCCCGCACCGGCGACCGCGAACACCGTCCAGGGCTGGTCCGAGGAATTGAGGACGACCGACACGGGATCGAGGAGACCCGCCGCATCCGCCGCCGAGGCGACCAGCAGCAGACCGCTCGCGAACACCAGCAGTTGCCACGGGATGAGCCGCAACGACAGCAGTCGAGGCGAGCGCCACGAGACGAAGCCGACGAGGACGACGGCTGCGGCCGTGGCCGGGATCCACGGCTCGAGGCCAGAGACCAGCAACGGCAGCATGACCGCGACGATCACTCCGGCGGCGATCAGCAGCGCCTTGTCGGCGATCTGCGGTGATCCGGCGGGGGAGAAGCGTCCCCGCAGCCGCCGGCGATCGCGCAGCCACAGCAGGAGCACGGTGACGATCACGGCGATCAGCGCCGACGGTCCGAGGAGACCGACGAACGCTGCCGTGCCTCCCTCGAGGTTGTGGGCGGCGAGAAGGTTGGTGAGGTTGGAGACCGGCAGGAACAGCGACGCCGTGTTCGCCAGCCACACCGTCGCGAACGCGAACGGCAGTGGGGGAAGTCCGTTCGCTCTGGCGACGGCGATGACGACGGGTGTCAGCAGCACCGCGGTGGTGTCGAGCGAGAGGAAGGCGGTGGACACCAGCGCAAGCACCACCACAAGCAGCCAGAGAACGATCGTGCGGCCGCGGGAGAGGCGGGCGAGAAAGGCGCCCAGCACATCGAACAGGCCGATGCGGGTCGCGAGCTCGGCGACGACGGTGATCGCGGTGACGAAGCCGAGAACCGGCAGGATGCGTTCGGTCACTGCGACGGCCGCATCCGGGGGGAGGACGCCGAAAAGGACCGCGGCGATGCCGACCAGCAGCAGAGCGCCGCCGATGAGGGCCAGCTTCACGACACCATCTTGCCGCCTCGCAAGCTCGATAGGATCGATTGAGACCCACTTCAGGAGCGTCCTTTGACTGATCTGACCCCGGCAGCCGTCGCCTACCCCGCAGACGGATTCGCCCTCTTCCCCGACCGCTCCGTCATCGCGTTGCGCGTGAACGGCGAACTGAAGGACCTCGCGACGACGATCGCCGAGACCGACGTCGTCGAGCCGGTCACGATCTCTTCCGAGGACGGCCTGGCCATCCTCCGCCACTCCACCGCACACGTGCTCGCGCAGGCGGTGCAGCGCATCAAGCCGCAGACGAACCTCGGCATCGGCCCGCCGGTCACCGATGGCTTCTACTACGACTTCGGCACCGACACACCTTTCACGCCGGAGGACGTCAAGGCCATCAAGAAGGAGATGGAGCGGATCGTCCGCGAGAACCAGCGCTTCGTGCGTCGGGTCGTGACCGATGACGAGGCGCGCGCGGAGCTGGCCGACGAGCCCTTCAAGCTCGAGCTGATCGGTCTCAAGGGCGGTAAGAAGGAAGCGGCCGAGGGGGCATCGGTCGAGGTCGGCGCGGGTGAGCTCACGATCTACGACAACGTGAACCGCGACGGCGAGACGGTGTGGAAAGACCTCTGCCGCGGACCCCACGTGCCGAGCACCCGCGTCATCGGAAACGGCTGGGATCTTCAGCGCATCGCCGGCGCGTACTGGCGCGGCAGCGAGAAGAACCCGCAGCTGCAGCGCATCTACGGCACCGCGTGGGCCACCAAGGACGACCTCCGTGCCTACCAGCACCGGCTGGAGGAGGCGGCCAAACGCGATCACCGCAAGCTCGGCAAGGAACTCGATCTGTTCTCGTTCCCCGACGAGATCGGTTCCGGCCTCAGCGTCTGGCACCCGAAGGGCGGCATCGTCCGTGGCGAGATGGAACAGCATGCCCGACGTCGGCACGTCGAAGGCGGCTACACGTACGTCTACACCCCGCACATCTCCAAGGAAGACCTGTTCATCACCTCCAACCACCTGGTGACTTACCGGGAGGGCATGTTCCCTCCCATCACCATGGACGAGGAGCGCGACGCGGAGGGCAACGTCACCAAGGTCGGCCAGGAGTACTACCTCAAGCCGATGAACTGCCCGATGCACATCCTCATCTACAAGGAGCGCGGCCGCAGCTACCGCGACCTGCCGATGCGTCTCGCGGAGAACGGCACCGTCTACCGCAACGAGCTCTCGGGCGCCCTGCACGGGCTCACCCGCGTGCGTGGGTTCACCCAGGACGACTCGCACCTGTTCGTCACCCCCGAGCAGCTCGAGTCCGAGGCGACCCGCGTGCTGGAGTTCGTCATTTCGATGCTTCGCGACTTCGGCCTCGAGGACTTCGAGCTCGAGTTGTCGATGCGCGACGACGAGAAGTCGAAGTGGATCGGATCGGACGAGTTCTGGGACTATTCGACGAACGCGCTGCGCAACGTGGCCATGGCGAGCGGTCTGAAGCTCACCGAGGTGCCGGGCGAGGCCGCGTTCTACGGCCCGAAGATCGACCTCAAGACCCGGGACGCCATCGGTCGCACCTGGCAGCTGTCGACCGTGCAGGTCGACCCGAACCTTCCCGAGCGCTTCGGCCTCGAGTACACCGGCCCTGACGGCGAGAAGCATCGCCCGATCATGATCCACAGGGCGCTGTTCGGTTCGATCGAGCGCTTCTTCGCCATCCTGCTCGAGCATTACGCCGGGGCTTTCCCTGTGTGGCTCTCGCCCGTGCAGGTCGTCGGCATCCCGGTCGCCGAGCAGTTCGCGGACTACCTCGACGGGATCGTCGAGCGCCTCAAGGTGTCGGGCGTCCGGGCGGAGGTCGATCACTCCGATGACCGGATGCAGAAGAAGATCCGCACGCACACGACGCAGAAGGTTCCGATCCAGCTGATCGCGGGGGAGCAGGACCGCAGCGCCGGCACCGTGTCCTTCCGCTTCCGCGACGGAACGCAGACGAACGGGATTCCCGTGGATGACGCGATCGCGATGATCCAACGGGCGATCGCCGAGAAGACCCTCGTCAACACCGCGGAGGACCTCGCGTGACGACCGAGCCGGAGCAGACGGATGCGGCGCTGATCGCCGCATCCGATCTGCCCGGCGTGCCGGATGAGTTCCAGCGGCTGTGGACTCCGCACCGCATGGCGTACATCCAGGCGGGTCCCGAGCCGCACTCCGAGCAGTGCCCGTTCTGCGCTGCGCCTCACAAGAGCGACGAGGACGGGCTCATCGTTCATCGCGGGGTTCGCGCGTATGTCCTGCTGAATCTGTTCCCGTACAACTCCGGCCATCTCCTGGTGTGCCCGTACCGTCACATCCCCACGTACGATCAGGCGGATGCGGACGAGGTCGCGGAGATCGGTGCGCTCACCCAGACCGCGATGCGCGTGCTGCGCGAGACGTCCCGGTGCGACGGGTTCAACATCGGCATGAACCAGGGCGCTGTCGCCGGTGCGGGCGTCGCGGGCCATCTTCACCAGCACGTGGTCCCGCGATGGGCGACCGACGCGAACTTCTTCCCGATCATCGCTCGCACGAAGGCGCTGCCGCAGCTGCTCGGCGACGTCCGACGCTCGCTCGCGGACGCATGGCCGCTCTGAGCGTTCTCCACAAGCCCCCGATGCGAGCAACGACCTGCCGATAGCGTGGCGGGCATCGTTCCACGAGCCCGGGGGTCTCTCATGCGCATACGTTCCGTCCGCCTCATCGCGCCGATGCTGCTGCTTGCGCTGGTGCCGCTGGCGGGGTGCCAGTTCACCCCGCTGCCCGCATCCAGCGAACCGGGCGAAGCACTCGCTCCCTCGGACGAACCCACGGGGAGCGCCGGCGAGTCGGGATCCGACGATCTGATCGACGGCGACGTCTTCGCGGAGCGCGATGCCTTCTTCGAGGCTCAGCAGCAGATCCCCGGCGACGCGATGCTGACGCCGAAGACCCCCGAGCAGCAGGAGTTCATCTCGCAGCAGCGGGCCTACACCGAGTCACAGGGAGGAACGTGGTCATCGGAGATCGAGAGCATCACCCTCGCTCTCGCGCTCGACGCCTGTGAGACCTCGATCCTGAACGGTCACGATGTCGACCAAGACCTGTATGCCACGCACGTGGCGACCTCGCCGCTGATCTCCGCACTGACGAACGGCGATCCGACGACGGAGCGCAATGTCACCAGCATCATGGTGTTCGGAACAGGATTCCTGTGCCCGGCCGACGCTTCCCAGTGGGAGAACGCCTTCCGTGCCGCCACGGGCGGCTGAGTCGACTCAGCGGACCTGACGAACGGCGAACTGCAGGCGGGGGTGCGCGTAAGCCTCCTGCGACTCGACCAGCTGCAGCTCGCGTTCGCCCGAGCGGTGCGTCGCCTCCAGCAGGTCGAACACGCTGGACGCGGTGCGTGCGAGGGCATCCGCAGCATCGCCGGTGTGCGTGTAGTGCGCGGTGAAGAGGGCGGCGGTCACATCGCCGGATCCGTTCGCCTTCATGGGCAACAGGGGGGTGGTCACGATCCAGGCGCCCTGGGGGGTAACGGCCATCATCTCGATCGTGCCGTCCTCGCGGTCGGGGCGCTCGACGCTCGTGACCAGCACCGTGTCCGGTCCCATCGCGCGGGCGGCATCCGCCGAAGCGAGGGTCTCCTCGATCGTGTGCGGATCGGTGCCCGTGAGAAAGCCGAGCTCGAACTGATTCGGCGTGATGATGTCCGCCACCGGAACGACCTTCTCGCGGAGGAGTTCCGGGATGGCGGGAGCGACGAAACAGCCCGACTTGGCGTTGCCCATCACCGGATCGCACGCGTAGACCGCGCTCGGGTTGGCGGCCTTCACACGGGCCACTGCGTCGACGATCACGTCGGCGATCCCCTCGGAGCCCTGGTACCCGGACAGGATCACGTCGATCTTGTCGAAGACGCCGCGCTCCTCGATGCCCGTGATCACATCGCGCACGTCGTCCGGTGCGATGAGCGGTCCTCGCCAGGCGCCGTACCCGGTGTGGTTCGAGAAGTTCACGGTGTACACGGGCAGAACCTCGACACCGATGCGCTGCAGGGGGAAGACCGCAGCGGAGTTGCCGACGTGACCGTAGGCGACGGCGGACTGGATCGAAAGTACCTTCACAGTGGAGTCATCCCATCTTCGAGGTGGCGGCGACCGCATCCACGGCCGCGACGAGGTCGGCGATGAGCCGGTCGGCGTCATCGTCGGACAGATCATGCACCGTCAGGCGCAAGTGGTGCGTCGCGCGCGCGTCGGCGAGCACGAACTCGTCGCCGGTGCGTGCGAGCCAGCCGCGGCGCATGAGCTGCTCGGCGACGGCGCGAGCGGGGACGCCGAGGGGGACCCACAGGTTCAGTCCGTCGCCCGACTCGACGGCGAGGCCGTGGTCACGAGCCCGTTCGGCGAAGGCGCCGTTGCGGTCCGCGTAGTGCCGTCCTGTCGCCCGGATCGCGCTCTGCACGGTGTCGTCGGCGAGCAGGGCGATCGCGAGCCGCTGCAGGAGATGGCTGACCCACGTGGTGCCGGGACTGAGGCGCAGCGCGAGACGGTCCGCGGTCTCGGGATCTGTGGCAGCGACGGCCAGGCACATGTCGGGTCCGAGGAACTTCGAAACCGACCGCACGAGCGCCCACCGTCGGTGGCCTTCGCCGATGATCGAGTGGTACGGCTGCGGCGACAGAAGCGAGAAATGGTCGTCCTCGATGATGAGCACGTACGGATGGTTCTCGAGCACCGCGCGCAGCTCGGCGGCGCGGCGCGCGCTCAGACTCGCGCCGGTCGGGTTCTGGGCGCGTGGCGTGCAGACGATCGCGCGGACGCCGGCGGCGAGAGCAGCACGAAGCCCGTCGACCGTCATCCCCTCGGCGTCCACGGGGACCGGAACGGCGCGATAGCCGCCGAGACGCACGGTGTGGATGCTGGCAAGGAAGCAGGGATCCTCGAGAGCGACGGCATCGTCTCTGGTCAGCGCCTGCGCAAGCAAGCGCTCCACGGCATCGACCGCCCCGCTCGTGATCGTCAACCGCACCGTCGACGGCGCGAGGTCGGCGCGCACCCAATCCCGGGCCCACGTCTCGAGATCGGGGTCGATGACGGGTTCGCCGTAGAGGACCGGGCGGCGGGCGATGCGCGTCAGCGCGGGGAGGGCGTTCGGGATGCGGTCCGGATCGGGATTGCCGGTGCCCACATCGCGCAGCACGGTGCCGGCGGCGAAGCCCTCTTGCGCGACCGGGGCCGCCTCGGCCACGAGCGTGCCGCCGCGCCCGCGGGTGACGACGGTGCCGGCCTGGGTGAGGAGCCGATACGCCGCCGCGACCGTGTTGCGGTTGACGTCCAACGACTCGGCGAGCGCCCGGACGGGCGGAAGCGACTGACCGGGAGCGAGTTCGCCGCGCTCGACGAGTGCGCGAACGCTATCGGCGATCTCCGCGGCGGAGGAACCGCGGATCTCAGGGCGGGTGTCAGACAGAGACATCGAGAACAGCCTACGCCGTAGGACATGCTACGTTCTGGCCTAGGACAAACGTCGCATGCGGCGGCGTCGACGAAGGAGCACCCGATGACCGATTCCCTCACCGGTTCCACGCGCGTCAAGCGCGGACTCGCCGAGATGCTGAAGGGCGGCGTGATCATGGACGTCGTCACCGCCGAGCAGGCGCGTATCGCGGAGGATGCGGGCGCCGTCGCGGTGATGGCGCTCGAGCGCGTCCCCGCCGACATCCGTGCGCAGGGCGGAGTGGCACGGATGAGCGATCCCGACCTGATCGACGAGATCATCGCTGCCGTGTCGATCCCGGTCATGGCGAAGGCGCGGATCGGCCATGTCGTGGAGGCACAGGTCCTGCAGGCCCTCGGCGTGGACTACGTCGACGAGTCCGAGGTGCTCTCGCCCGCGGACTACGTCAACCACATCGACAAGTGGGGATTCACCGTTCCGTTCGTGTGCGGTGCGACGAACCTGGGTGAGGCTCTGCGGCGCATCACGGAGGGAGCGGCGATGATCCGCTCCAAGGGCGAGGCGGGCACGGGCGACGTCTCCGAAGCCACGAAGCACATCCGCACGATCCGCGGTGAGATCGCGGCCCTCGGCGCCAAGAGCGCCGATGAGCTCTACGTCGCGGCCAAGGAACTCCAGGCGCCGTACGAGCTCGTGGCAGAGGTGGCCCGCACCGGCACGCTGCCGGTGGTCCTGTTCACCGCCGGCGGCGTCGCGACGCCGGCGGATGCGGCATTCATGATGCAGCTGGGCGCCGACGGCGTGTTCGTCGGCTCCGGGATCTTCAAGTCCGGCAACCCCGCCCAGCGCGCAGCAGCCATCGTGAAGGCGACCACGTTCTTCGACGATCCCGCCGTCATCGCCGAAGCGTCGCGCGGACTCGGTGAGGCGATGGTCGGCATCAACGTGGCAGATCTCCCGGCCCCGCATCGCCTCGCCGACCGTGGCTGGTGACGCGCCGCGCATCGGAGTCCTCGCGCTCCAGGGCGACGTGCGCGAGCACGTCCGCATCCTCCGGCTGCTGGGTGCACAGACGCGGCCGGTGCGCAGGCCTGCGGAACTCGCCGAGGTCGACGGCCTGGTGATCCCGGGCGGCGAGTCGAGCGTGATCGACAAGCTGAGCCGGGCGTTCGGGATGCGTGACCCCCTGCGCCGCGCGATCGCCGAGGGGCTCCCGGTCTACGGCACGTGCGCGGGTCTCATCCTGCTCGCCGACGAGGTTCTCGACGGCCTCGTCGGGCAGCAGAGCTTCGGCGGTCTCGATGTGGCCGTGCGGCGCAACGCCTTCGGCTCGCAGCTCGACTCGTTCGAGAGCGACCTGCGCGTCGACGCGTTCGGCGGGCCACCGGTGAAGGCCGTCTTCATCCGGGCGCCCGTTGTCGAGCGGGTCGGTGCGGGCGTCGAGATCCTCGCGACCCTCGACGACGGGCGCGTGGTCGCGGTCGAGCAGGGCAGCCTCCTGGGAACCTCGTTCCACCCCGAGGTCTCGGACGAGACACGGTTCCACGAACGCCTCCTCGAGCGGGTCCGCGCGCGGCTGAACTAAGATCGACGCTGGACTTTCCAGCCGCTGAACACGGGAGACTCATGTCCGGTCACTCCAAATGGGCCACCACGAAGCACAAGAAGGCCGTCGTCGACGCGCGCCGTGCGAAGTCGTGGGCGAAGCTCATCAAGAACATCGAGGTCGCCGCGAAGCTGGGCGGCGCCGATCTGGCGGGCAACCCGACGCTCTTCGATGCGGTCCTCAAGGCCAAGAAGACCTCGGTGCCGAAGGACAACATCGATCGCGCCATCAAGCGCGGAGCAGGCATCGGCGGCGAGTCGGTCGAGTACTCCTCGATCATGTACGAGGGCTACGGGCCCAACGGCGTCGCTCTCATGATCGAGTGTCTGACCGACAACAAGAACCGCGCCGCCGCCGAGGTTCGCACGGCACTGTCCCGCAACGGCGGCACCCTGGCCGATCCCGGGTCGGTCGCGTACAACTTCACCCGCAAGGGTGTCATCGTCGTGTCCGAGGAGGGCACGAGCGAGGACGACGTCATGATGGCCGCGCTCGAGGCGGGCGCGGAGGAGATCGAGCCGCACGCGCAGGGCTTCGAGGTGATCACCGAGGCCTCCGACCTCGTGTCCGTCCGCACCGCGCTCACCGACGCGGGCATCGAGTACGAGTCGGCCGATGTCGAGTTCGTGCCGAACCTCAAGGTCGAGGTCGACGCCGAGACGGCGCGGAAGGTCTTCCGCCTGATCGACGCGCTCGAAGACAGCGACGACGTGCAGAACGTCTTCAGCAACTTCGACCTGACGCCCGAGGTGCAGGCGGAGCTCGAAGCCGACGAGTGAGCGTCCTCCGTCACGGGCGCGTCGGGTCCCCGGCACGTCCCGGGGCGCGTAGCGTGGCGGGGTGGCTTCCTCTCTGCGCGTGCTCGGTGTCGACCCGGGTCTGACGCGCTGCGGCGTGGGCGTCGTGGACGTCGCGGCCGACCGTCGTGCGAGCCTCGTGCACGTCGGGGTCATCCGCTCGTCACCCGAGCTGCCGATCGCGGAACGGCTGCATCTGATCGCGCAGGGGCTTCGCGACGCCGTGCGGGAGCATCGCCCCGAGGTCGTGGCCGTCGAGCGGGTGTTCGCCCAGCAGAACCGCAGCACCGTGATGGGGACGGCGCAGGCCAGCGGCATCGCGCTGCTCGTCGCGGCCGAGCACGGTCTGCGAACGGCGACTCACACGCCGAGCGAGGTCAAGGCGGCGATCACCGGCTACGGGTCCGCCGAGAAGCTGCAGGTGCAGACGATGGTGGCCAGGGTCCTCCGACTGGACGCGCTCCCGCAGCCGGCGGATGCCGCGGACGCGCTCGCGCTCGCGCTGTGCCATGCGTGGCGCGGCGGCGGTGCCGTGGGGGCGGCGGTCACGGATGCGGCTCTCACGCCGGCTCAGCGTGCGTGGCGAGCGGCGGAGAAGGCACGACGCTGAGCGTGTCGAATCGAACAAAGGTGCGAAGCGGGATAGGCTCGCAGCCATGATCGCCTCGCTCCGCGGCTCCGTCGTGCACGCATCCTCCGACGGCCTCGTCCTCGAGGTCGCCGGCGTCGGCTACAGCGTCGCCGTGACGCCGGACGTCTCGCGCACGGCGCGCCTGGGCGACGAGATCCTGCTGCACACGCACATGATCGTCCGTGAGGACGCCCTCTCGCTCGTGGGCTTTCGCACGCGAGAGGAGCTGGCGGTGTTCGCGGCGCTGATCGCCGTGTCCGGGGTCGGCCCGAAGTCCGCGCTCGGTGTGCTGGCCGAGCTCAGCATCGACCAGATCGCGCACGCGGTGGCGGACGAGGCCGATGGTCCGTTCCGCAAGGTCTCCGGAATCGGACCCAAGACGGCCAAGCTGATCGTGGTGCAGCTCGCCGGAAAGCTGGCGCCGCCCACCGCGTCCACCACCGGCTCCTCGACGGCGTCCACGGATCTCGTCGATCAGCTCGCACAGGCGCTCGTCGGCCTGGGCTGGTCCGAGCGCGTCGCCGCAGAGACGGCCGCGGTCGTGGTCGCCGACGCGCCCGAGGAGCGGACGGTCGCGGCACTCCTGCGCAGGGCCCTCGCGGCGCTGGGCCCGGCGCGCGGGGAGGCTGTGCGTGGATGAGCTGAGGGATGCGGCCACCCCCGCGGACGAGAGCGAACTCGCCATCGAGGGGGCCTTGCGCCCCGACTCTCTCGCCGACTTCGTCGGGCAGCAGAAGGTGCGGGGGCAGCTGCAGCTGCTGCTCGACGCGGCGCGGATCCAGCAGCGCCCGCCGGACCACATCCTGCTCTCCGGTCCTCCCGGGCTGGGCAAGACGACGCTCGCCATGATCGTCGCGCATGAGAGCGGACGCGCGTTGCGCATGTCGAGCGGGCCTGCCATCCAGCATGCCGGCGATCTGGCGGCGCTGCTGTCGTCGCTGACTCCCGGCGAGGTGCTGTTCATCGACGAGATCCATCGCATGGCGCGCTCGGCGGAGGAGATGCTCTACCTCGCGATGGAGGACTTCCGGATCGACATCATGGTCGGCAAGGGCGCCGGTGCCACGAGCATTCCCCTCGATCTCGCGCCCTTCACCCTGGTCGGCGCCACCACGAGGTCCGGGTTGCTGCCCAACCCGCTCCGTGACCGCTTCGGCTTCACCGCGCACCTCGAGTATTACGAGCCCGAGGAACTCGAACGGGTCATCGCCCGCTCGAGTTCGATGCTCGGCGTCGAGCTGCCGACTAGGGCGCGCTCCGAGATCGCCCGCCGCTCGCGCGGGACTCCGCGCATCGCGAACCGACTGCTGCGGCGAGTGCGCGACTACCTCATCGTCTACGCCGACGGGGGATCGGGCAGCCTCGCGAGCGTGGATGCTGCGCTCGAGCTGTACGACGTCGACCCGATCGGCCTCGACCGGCTCGACCGGGCCGTGCTGGACGCGCTCATCCGCCGCTTCCGCGGCGGTCCCGTCGGTCTGAACACCTTGGCGGTCGCGGTCGGCGAGGAGGCGGACACGATCGAATCGGTCGTCGAGCCCTACCTGGTGCGGATCGGCTTCATGGGGCGCACGCCCCGCGGGCGCGTGGCGACTCCGGAGGCCTATGGACACCTGGACGTACCGCATCCGACCGGAGCGCTGCGCCTGGATGACCTATAATCGCTGAAGGCTTTCGCCGCAACTGACTCGACCAGCGCTGGACCCGGTTCGCGCTGCCCCGGAAAGGGCCCCTCCACTTCATGGACTTCGCGACCTTCTTCGCCAACTACGGTCTGATCATCCTGCTGGTGATCCTCCTGATCTTCATGTTCTGGAGCTCGCGTCGCCGCATGCAGAAGGCGAAGGCCGAGCAGGAGCAGAAGGCCCGCCAGACGGTTCCCGGCGCCGAGGTGCTTTTGCAGGGCGGCCTGTACGGAACGATCGTCGAGTTCGACGCCGACAACCTCGACCAGCCGGCACTCATCGAGATCGCCCCCGGTGTCGAGATCAAGGTGCACAGCCAGGCCATCCTCCGTGTCGTCGACCCCGTCGAGGGCGTCGTGACCGAGGACGAGTTCATCGAGGCCGAGGCGAGCGAGGCGGAGTACATCGCCGGCGTCGCCGACGGCGACATCACCTCGATCAGCGACGACCACAAGTACTCGTCGCACAGCGACGAGGTCGAGAACGACAAGAAGGACAAGCCCGAGGCCTGACACCTCCGTCCCTTCCTGCACGAGAAAGCTGATCGTCCGTGGCGACATCCACTCCCGTCCGTCACGCCTGGCGCGCCCTCATCGGGCTCCTCGCGGTGACCGCTGTGCTCTTCGGCGTGAACGCCTTGGGCGTCTACGTCTTCAAGACCTCCGCCGGAGCTCCCGCGAGCTCCTGGTCTCCTGAACTCGCTCTGGATCTTCAGGGCGGCACGCAGATCATCCTCGCTGCGCAGACCGCCGACGGCGCTGCTCCGAGCGGCGACCAGATGACGCAGGCCGTCACGATCATCCGCCAGCGCGTCGACGCCTCCGGCGTCGGCGAGGCGGACGTCACGACAGAGGGCGGACGCAACGTGGTCGTCCAGATCCCCGGCGAGGCCGACGAGGAGACGCGTCAGCGCATCCAGGACTCGGCGCAGCTGCAGCTGCGCCCGGTGCTCGTCGAGTCGGGCGAGGTCAGCGGCAGCTTCATCGGTCAGGACGGAACGGCCACGCCGTATCCGACGCCCGACGCCTCGCTCGAGGCGACGCCGACCGCGTCGCCGACCAACGGCAGCGACGTGAGCTGGATCACCCCCAAGCTGCAGGCGGAGTTCCAGGCGTACGACTGCGCCAACCCCACGAACGATCCGGCGAACGCTCCCGATGCCGATCCGCTGATCACGTGTTCGACGGACGGCACGGCCAAGTACATCCTCGGCCCGGTCGAGATCAAGGGTGACGACGTCGCGGACGCGAGCTCGGGGGTCGTCCAGACCAACGGCCAGTGGGCGGTCAACCTCGTCTTCAACGCAGAAGGCACCGACAAGTTCACCGAGATCAGCCAGCGGCTCTACCCGCTCCAGCGGCCGCTCAACCAGTTCGCGTTCGTGCTCGACGGAACGGTGCTCTCCGCGCCCTCGATGAACGGCATCATCACGGACGGCAAGCCGCAGATCACGGGCTCCTTCACGCAGGAGAGCGCGAAGACGCTGGCTGACCAGCTCAAGTACGGCGCTCTGCCCTTGAGCTTCACGGTGCAGAGCTCCGACACGATCTCGGCCACCCTCGGTTCTCAGCAGCTGATGATCGGTCTGATCGCCGGCCTCATCGGTCTGGCTCTCGTGGCGGTGTACTCGTTGACCGTCTACCGAGCACTCGGCACGGTGATCATGGCGTCACTCGTGGTCATGGGTGTCCTGACCTACATCACGCTCTGCATCCTCGCCTGGCGCATGGGCTACCGCCTGTCGCTGGCAGGTGTCGCGGGTGTCATCGTGTCGATCGGATTCACGGCCGACTCGTTCATCATCTACTTCGAACGCATCCGCGACGAGTTGCGCGACGGCAAGTCGATCACCGCCGCCGTCGAGGACGGCTGGAGCCGTGCCAAGCGCACGATCTACATCTCGAAGTCGATCAACGTGCTCGCCGCGGTCGTGCTCTACATCCTCGCCGACGCGACCGTGAAGGGCTTCGCGTTCACGCTGGGCCTCACGACCGTGATCGACGTGCTCATCTTCATCCTGTTCACCCACCCCGTGATGCAGCTGCTGGCGCGCACCCGATTCTTCGGCTCCGGCCACCCGCTGTCCGGCCTCGACCCGACGGCGCTCGGCGCGGTGTACCGCGGTCGCGCACAGTTCCGTGCTCCCGTGGCCCAGACCGGTCGCGTCGCCCGCTCGCGCGGCGAGGCGGAGCGTCGTCAGACCATCGCCGAGCGTAAGCGCGCTGCGCAGCAGGGGGATGCCGGCTCCACATCCGCGGACGAAACCGTGTCCCAGTCGAAGGGCGGTCGCAGCTGATGCGCTCGATGTCCCAGGTCGGCAACGACCTCTACACCGGCAAGACCTCGTTCCCGTTCGTCGGACGTCGCCGGCTCTGGTTCCTGATCGGAGCCCTGCTCGTCATCGCCTCCGCGCTGGTGCCGTTGTTCCGCCCGATCCAGTTCTCGATCGAGTTCACCGGGGGATCCCAGTTCACGATCAACGAGCTGTCGAACCCCGACCAGGCCATTGCGACCACCGCCGTGCAGTCCGTCGTCCCGAACGCCGAGACACGCGTCACGACGGTCGGTTCGGACTCCGTTCGCGTACAGACCGACCAGATGTCCAACGACGAGACCCAGCGCGTGTCGGAGGCGCTCGCGGAGGCCTACAAGGTGCCCGCCGCCGACGTCACATCGTCGTTCATCGGCCCGAGCTGGGGCGAGGGGGTCACGCGGCAGTCCCTGTGGGGCCTGGCGATCTTCCTCACGCTGACCTTCGTGATCCTGGCGTTGTACTTCCGCACCTGGAAGATGTCCGCCGCCGCCATCATCGGCGTGGTGGACGTGCTGATCGTCACGATCGGCATCTACGCGGTCTTCGGCTTCGCGATCTCTCCCGCCGCGGTCATCGGATTCCTCACGATCCTCGCGTACTCGCTGTATGACATCACCGTCGTCTTCGACAAGATCCGGGAGAACACGAGGGATGACGGGGAGATCTCTGCCCGCACGTTCGGCGAGTCGGTGAACCTCGCGGTGAACCAGACCCTCATCCGCTCGATCAACACGACCGTGGTCGCGATCCTGCCGACCGGTGCGATCCTGTTCATCGGCGCGTTCTGGCTCGGCGCGCAGACCCTCACGGACATCTCCCTGTCGATCTTCGTGGGTACCATCGTGGCCGCGTACTCGACGCTGTTCCTCGCGGCGCCGCTGTACAGCCTCTTCCGCGAGGGCGAGGCGAAGGTCAAAGCGAGCGACGCGCGAGTGCTCTCGGCGCGCGAGCGCGCGGTCGTCGAAGCCTGATCGGATCGCACGCGCGTAAAATGATCCGACCGGGCGAAGGGTGGTGATCGAGGCATGGCCGAGACGCTTCCCGCGGGCGCCCAGAGCTCTTCTCTGCGCCGCCTGATCCCGCGGATCTTCTCGCGCGCCGCCCGCCGCGACGATGTGGACAAGCTCGTCCGCACGGTGCGCACCCATCATCCGAAGGGTGATCTGGCGATCGTCGAGCGTGCCTACGTCGTCGCGGCGCGGGCGCACGAGGGACAGAAGCGGCAGAGCGGCGAGCCGTACATCACGCATCCGCTCGCGGTGGCCCAGATCCTGGCAGACCTCGGCCTCGGCCCTAAGGCAGTCGCCGCGGCTCTCCTGCACGACACCGTCGAGGACACGGGGTACCGGCTCGACGAGCTGAGCGCCGAGTTCGGCGACGAGGTCGCGATGCTCGTCGACGGCGTGACGAAGCTCGACAAGGTCAAGTACGGCGAGAGCGCGCAGGCGGAGACCGTCCGCAAGATGATCGTGGCGATGTCTCGCGACATCCGCGTGCTCGTCATCAAGCTCGCGGACCGCCTCCACAACGCCCGCACATGGGGCTTCGTGCCGCCCGAGAAGGCGTCGAAGAAGGCGACCGAGACGCTCGAGATCTATGCGCCGCTGGCGCATCGGCTCGGTATCCAGGCCATCAAGTCCGAGCTGGAAGATCTCTCGTTCGCGGTGCTCCACCCCAAGCTCTATGTCGAGATCGACAGCCTCGTCAAGCAACGCACCCCACAGCGCGAGCAGTACCTGCAGAACGTCATCAACGCGGTGGAAGAGGATCTTCGCGAGCTGCGGATCCGCGGTCGAGTGGCGGGTCGCCCGAAGCAGCTCTACTCCGTGTACCAGAAGATGGTCGTTCGAGGCCGCGAGTTCGACGACATCTACGACCTGATCGGCATCCGCGTGATCGTCGCGACCGTTCGCGACTGCTACGCCGTCCTCGGTGCGCTCCACGCGCGGTGGACGCCGCTTCCCGGGCGTTTCAAGGACTACATCGCGACGCCGAAGTTCAACCTCTACCAGTCGTTGCACACGACCGTCATCGGCCCGAACGGACGCACGGTCGAGATCCAGATCCGCACGAACGAGATGCATCAGCAGGCCGAGTTCGGTGTCGCGGCGCACTGGAAGTACAAGGAGCGGATGTCGGGCGCCAAGACCGACGCGAAGGCCGTCGACGCCGACATGGCCTGGCTCGCCCACATCTCAGACTGGCAGGCGGAGACCGCCGATCCGGGTGAGTTCCTCGACTCGCTCAGGTTCGAGATCGGCGCGAAGGAGGTCTACGTCTTCACGCCCAAGGGGCGCGTCATCGGCCTGCCGGCGGGCGCCACTCCGGTGGACTTCGCGTACGCGGTGCACACCGAGATCGGGCACCGCACGATGGGCTCGAAGGTCAACGGCCGGCTCGTGCCGCTCGAGTCGGAGCTGCACTCCGGCGACGTCGTCGAGGTGTTCACCTCGAAGAACCCGGATGCGGGACCCAGCCAGGACTGGCTCGGGTTCGTCAAGAGCACCCGCGCGCGCAACAAGATCCGCGGGTGGTTCACCAAGGAGCGCCGTGAAGAGGCGATAGAGCAGGGCCGCGAGTCCATTGCGCGCGCGATGCGACGCCAGAACCTGCCGCTGCAGCGCTTGATGAATCAGGACTCTTTCACGCAGGTCGCACAGCAGCTGCGCTACGAGGACGTGTCGGCGCTGTACGCGGCCGTCGGTGAGGGGCACGTCTCCACCCAGTCGGTGATCGAGAAGGTCACCGCGCTCGTCGCGGCTGACAACGACACCTCCACCGGTCCGATCGACATCCCTCACATCGGTCGGGGTCGTGCACCGCGCGACGGTGATTCCGGCGTGCTCGTGCGAGGTGCGCCCGACATCCTCGTCAAGCTCGCGAAGTGCTGCACGCCCGTCCCGGGCGATGAGATCGTCGGGTTCGTGACCCGCGGCAGCGGTGTCTCGGTGCACCGCGCCGACTGCACCAACGTCAAGGCACTCGAATCCGACCCGGAGCGCATGATCGACGTCGAGTGGGCGCCGACCACGAAGAGCGTCTTCCTCGTGCAGATCCAGGTCGAGGCGCTCGATCGCTCGGGGCTGCTCAGCGACGTGACGCGGGTGCTGAGCGAACACCACGTCAACATCCTCTCCGCGACGGTCTCCACCTCGAACGATCGTCTCGCGCTCAGCCGTTTCGTGTTCGAGATGGGCGACACGGTCCACCTCGACCGCGTGCTGAACGCGGTACGTCGTATCGACGCCGTCTACGACGTGTACCGCGTCACTTCGTCCTGACGAGCTCCTGCAGAAGGGCGAGCGCGGCCAGGCGACGCGGCACGCGTCGTCTGGCCTCGAGCCACGCGATCGCGCCATGCACGGCGTCCGGTGCCCGCTCGCCGCACTGATCCAGCAGACTGCGGGCCCTCTCATCGGTGCCCCGTGCCAGATCGGCCAGGGTGCGAGCCGGCGTCGTGACGGGGACGCCGCCGAGTCGGACCAGATCCTCATCGGGGATGCGCGGATCGCGATAGACGAAGCGTCGGTCGACGGGCTCGTGCAGGCGATGTGCGCTGATGCGCTGAAGGTCGTGACGGCTGGGCGCCTCGTCGACGAAGCCGTGCACCCAGGCGGCGCTGCGGTGTGTCGCGGCCATTCGTTCGCCGACGAGCGGACGCAGGGATGCGGCGCGTAGCGCCGCCGTCTCGATTGTGTCGGCGGGAACGAAGCCCTCGCCGAGTCCCACGAGATCGCCGTCGAGGCACGCGGCCGTGAGTTCGGCGCGGCTGAGCAGCTCGCTCGGGAAATAGAGGAAACGGGAACCCATCGCCTCAGTGTGCCGGGAGGGAAACCGACGACGCGCGGGGCCCGTCCGATCTGTGGACAGGCCCCGCGCGTCGAGGTCAGATGGAGGAGGGGTCAGCCGCCGATGGCGCGCAGCCACGCCTTCCGTGCTTCGAGGGATTCGCGTGCCGTCTTCGCCGCCTTGGTGTCCTTGCGGGCCTCGGCGTCGGCGAGTTCGCTCTCGAGCTTCTCGATGGCATCCGTCAGCTGACGGGTCATGTCGTTCGCGCGGGCAGTCGTCTCGGGCTCGTTGCGCTTCCACTCGGCGTCCTCGCGGCCGCGCACCTGCTGCTCGATCTTGCGGAGTTCGTCGTCGAGTGCGCGTTCGCGATCACGCGGGAAGATGCGGCCGATCTCGTCCCACTGGCGCTGGATCTCGGTGAGACGCTGACGGGCCGTGGACAGGTTCTTCTCGTCGACGATGGGCTTCGCCGTCTCGAGCAGCGCCTGCTTGGCGACGATCCGCTCCTTGGACTCCTCGGCCTCGGCGGCTTCGCGACCCTGGCGCGCGCCGTAGAGCGCGTCACCGGCAGCCTTGAAGCGGGCCCAGAGAGCGTCGTCGACGCGCTTGCCGGCACGCCCCGCGGCCTTCCAGTCGTCGAGGAGATCGCGGTAGGCGGGGATGCCGTCCTCGCCGCGCGGCGCGAGAGCCTCGGCGCGCTCCACCAGCCGCGTCTTGCGGTCCTTGGCAGCCTTGTGGACCTCATCGAGTTCCGCGTAGAACGCTCGGCGATGACGCTCGAGCGCACTGCGCGCGTCGCGGAAGCGCGTCCACAGCTGCTGCGACGCGGACTTCGGCAGCCGCGGCCCGTTCTGCTGCTGGCTCTGCCACTGGTCGAAGAGCTCCGTCAGCTCTGCGGTGACCTGTTTCCACTGCAACGACTTCGGGTCACGCTGAGCGAGAGCCTCAGCCCGCTCGACGAGGACGGTGCGCTGGGCGAGTGCTTCGTCGACAGCGGCTTTCGCCGCCTCGGCCTCGTTCGCGGTCGCCTCGGCCAGCGACGCGACCAGGGCGTCGAGTCGAGTGCGCAGTGCCTCGAGGTCGCCGACGGCTGCGGCGTCCGTGACCTTCTCGCGCAACGAGTTCGCCGTGTGGCGCAGGTCCGATGCCGACGCCCCGCCACGGCGGTGACGCACCTCGAGGAGCGTCACCTCGCTCGCGAGGTCGGTGTACTTGCGCACGAAGTACGCCAGCGCCTCATCCGGAGTCCCGTCGGGATACTGGCCGACGACACGCCAGTTCTCGCCCTCGCGCACGGCGACGGTGCCGTCGGCATCCACCCGACCCCAGGGCTCGTCAGCGGCCCCGGTGGTGTCGGGCTGGTCAGGGGTGTGGTCTGTCGCGGCAGTCACGGGGCACCTCGAGCGTCTCGCGTCGGCGGGGGAAATCGGACTCAGCCTAGTACGCCGGCCGGTCCGGCGCCGTGCAGGTCAGGACGTCGGCTCCGGCGTCGGCACCGGTGTCGAGGCCGGAGCGGGGTCGGAGGGTGCCGGGCTGGGCGTCTCGACGGCCGGGGAGGCCGCGCCGGGGCCCGCCGTGTAGTAGGCGATCTGACCGCCGAGGATCGCGAGGACCAGCACTCCGCCTCCGAGCCCCGCGACGAGGTTGTCGCGCCGGCGCCGAGCGATCTGCGCGTCGTGGTGGGCGCGGCGCGCCTGATACAGCCGAGCGCGTTCGCGCTCGGCGCGCTGCTGCTTGTTTCCCGATGCCACGGTTCCTCCTCGCCGGCCGGACCAGCCGATCTTATGCGGCGGCGACGGCGACCATCAAAGCCGGGCGTCGCCGGCCGCGGTTAGCCTTGGGGAGTGACCTCCTCCGGCGCCCTCTTCCAGGGCCAGACGCCTCTTGCCGTGCGCATGCGCCCGGCGTCGCTGGCCGAGGTCGCGGGCCAGGGGCATCTGTTGAAGCCCGGTTCGCCGCTCGTCGCGCTGGCCGACCCCGAGCGGCAGACGTCGGGAGCGGTGTCCGTGATCCTCTGGGGGCCTCCGGGCACCGGCAAGACCACCCTCGCGCAAGCGATCGCCCGTTCCTCCGGACGACGTTTCGTCGAGCTGTCCGCCATCACGGCCGGTGTGAAGGACGTTCGCGAGGTGATGCAGGAGGCGCTCAACCAGCGCGACCTGTACGGCCAGTCCACCATCCTGTTCCTGGATGAGATCCATCGCTTCACGAAAGCGCAGCAGGACGCGCTGCTGCCCGGCGTCGAGAACGGCTGGGTCGTCCTGATCGCTGCGACCACGGAGAATCCTTCGTTCTCCGTCATCTCGCCGCTCTTGTCCCGGTCTCTCCTGCTCACGCTGCAGCCTCTCGGCGACGACGACCTGGGAGAGCTCGTGGATCGGGCCGTAAGCGACCCACGGGGACTGGCCGGGCGGATCGCGCTCGACCGCGAGGCCAAGGAGGCGCTCGTCCGGCTGGCCTCCGGCGACGCGCGTCGTGCGCTGACGGCACTGGAGGCTGCGGCGGCCATGACCGAAGGTGACGAGGAGCCGCGGATCACGGCGGCCCTCATCGCGCAGGCGGTCGATCGGGCACTCCTGCGGTACGACCGCCAGGGCGATGAGCACTACGACGTCATCAGCGCCTTCATCAAGTCGATCCGCGGATCGGATGCGGACGCCGCGATCCACTACCTGGCACGGATGCTCGAAGCGGGGGAGGACCCCCGGTTCATCGCGCGGCGCCTGGTCATCTCCGCTGCCGAGGACATCGGGCTCGCCGATCCGCAGGCTCTGCCGATCGCCGTCGCCGCAGCGGATGCGGTGGCGTTCATCGGAATGCCCGAAGGGCGTATCCCTCTCGCGGAGGCGACGGTGTATCTGGCGACCACGGCGAAGTCGAATGCCGCCTACAACGCCATCAACGCCGCGATGGCCGATGTGAAGGCCGGTGGCTTCGGCCGGGTCCCCGCGCACCTGCGGGACGGGCACTATCCGGGCGCCAAGCGTCTCGGGCACGGCAAGGGCTATGTGTATCCGCACGACCTCGACGTCGGCGTGGCGACTCAGCAGTACCTCCCGGACGAACTGCAAGGCCGGCGGTATTACCAGCCCACGCAGCGCGGCCTCGAGCGCGACATCGCCGCGCGTGTCGAGAAGATCCGCCGGATCCTCGAGGGCTGAGTGTCCGGTGGCGGCGTCATGAGGGCTCGGCCAAGCGGTGACGCCGACGCGGCCGCATCCGTCGCGGACCGGAACCTCGGACACGGGCTGCTCGTGTTCTACGGCATGCGCGAACTGGCGGAAGGGCTCTCGCGCGACGCCACTGCGCTGAGCAGCCGGATGGAGCGCGAGGCGAAGGCGTCTGCACGTCGTCGTTTCGGCATGGCGACCTCGTTCGGCGCGCCACCGGCGGGACTGCAGTTGCTGCTCCTGCTCGTGGCCGCGACTGTGCTCATCAGTGTCAACATGCTCAGCGTGCAGTTCGACCGGGAGCACCGACTCGCGCAGCTGCAGCCCGATGCTGCGTCGCTCATCGTCTGCGGTGTCGGGCGCCGCGGCGTGGTTCACCGCCAACCGACGCCGCCGGCCCGCTGCCGCTGCAGCGGTCGATGAGGCGTGGTCACGGGCCGACGCGGACGCGATCATCGCCGACCGCGACAGCATCCGCGCTCCCGCCGCCGCGGACGCGCTGCCGGGCGAGGCCATCATCTCGATGCAGAGTTCACTGTGGCTGATCACGGGGCGGCACGCTCGTGAGCGCCGTATCCCGGTCTGATAGGATGAACCGGCTCGAAACCGAGTTTTCGGGCATCCCCCTCCTTCAGCATCACCGTCCGACGCGCCTCGGCGTGCGCGTCGTCGGGAGAAGTCGGGTGATACGCCCGTGAGCCGCGAGAGGCGCGGCCACGTCATCGGAAGGACATCTTCGTGACCACGAAGTCCCAGGACCGCCGTAAGGTCCGCCTGTCGCGCGCGCTCGGCGTCGCGCTGACCCCCAAGGCCGCCCGCTACCTCGAGAAGCGTCCCTACGCTCCCGGCGAGCACGGTCGCACCAAGCGCAAGGCTGACAGCGACTACGCCGTCCGTCTGCGTGAGAAGCAGCGTCTGCGCGAGCAGTACGGCATCCGCGAGAAGCAGCTGCGCATCGCGTTCAACGAGGCCCGTCGCACCGACGGCCTGACGGGTGAGAACCTCGTCGAGCTGCTCGAGATGCGTCTCGACGCCCTCGTGCTGCGCTCCGGCTTCGCCCGCACCACGGCGCAGGCCCGCCAGTTCGTCGTGCACCGCCACATCATGGTCGACGGCCAGATCGTGGACCGCCCGTCGTTCCGCGTGAAGCCCGGTCAGCTCATCCACGTCAAGGCCCGCAGCGAGGGCACCGAGCCGTTCCAGGTTGCGGCCGCCGGCGGTCACGCCGAGGTCCTGCCGAACGTTCCCGGTTACCTCGAGGTCGAGCTCGACAAGCTCCAGGCTCGCCTGGTGCGTCGTCCGAAGCGCGCCGAGGTCCCCGTGACCTGCGACGTGCAGCTGGTCGTCGAGTACTACGCCGCGCGCTGAGTCGTTCGCGCACGAAGGGCGTCGGGGTCATCCCGGCGCCCTTCGTCGTCGGCCCGTCGCCCGCATCCGTTGTCGCCTACGATGGAGGATGCTCGCGACAGGCGCGGACACGATGAGGAAGAGGTCACGGTGAGAAGTCTTCTCTGGTTCGCGGTCGGAACGACGGCCGGGTTCGTGCTCGCGCACCTCGTCAACAAGGATCCGCGCGGACACGAGATGCTCGCCGAGATCGACGCCCGCATCACTGAGTTCACCGATCGCATCCAAGACGCCTACCACGAGCAGCAGGCCCGGTTCGACACCGGACCCGCCGCCGCAGGCTCCGCCGACGACGATCGCTGACCACCCGCGAACTCCGAACGGCCGCTCCGGCGGCCTTCCTGTCCTGCCCGAGGAAGACACCGCATGAAGACCGCCGAGATCGCCCAGCGTTACCTCGACTTTTTCGAGAAGAACGATCACACCATCGTTCCCTCCGCCTCTCTGGTCAGCGATGACCCGACGCTCCTGTTCACCGTCGCCGGCATGGTGCCGTTCGTCCCGTTCCTGAACGGAACGGTGCCGCCGCCGTTCCCGCGGGCCGCCGATGTGCAGAAGTGCATCCGGACGAACGACATCGAGGAAGTCGGTCACACGGCCCGTCACGGCACGTTCTTCCAGATGCTCGGCAACTGGTCGTTCGGCGACTACTTCAAAGAGGGCGCCATCACTTACGCCTGGGATCTGCTGACGCGCTCCGAGGCCGACGGCGGCCTCGGCTTCCAGGAGAAGGATCTGTGGGTCACGGTCTACGAGACCGACGACGAGGCCGCCGATCTGTGGCGTCGCATCGCCGGGCTCCCCGAGCACCGCATCCAGCGACTGGGCCGCGAGGACAACTACTGGTCGACGGGTCAGCCCGGTCCGGCGGGTCCCTGCTCCGAGATCTACTTCGACCGTGGGCCGGCCTACGGCCGCGACGGCGGACCCGCCGTCGACGATTCGCGGTTCACGGAGATCTGGAACCTCGTGTTCATGCAGTACGCGATCACGAACGTGCGCTCGAAGATCGATTTCGACATCGTCGGCGAGCTGCCGAACAAGAACATCGACACCGGCATGGGACTCGAGCGCGTCGCCTTCATCAAGCAGGGCGTCGACAACATGTACGAGACCGACCAGGTGCGCCCCGTCCTCGACCGTGCTGTCGAGCTCTCCGGTCGTCCGTACGGCAAGGAGCACGAGGACGATGTGCGCTACCGCGTCATCGCCGACCACGTGCGCTCCTCCCTCATGCTGCTCTCCGACGGTGTGACGCCGTCGAACGAGGGCCGTGGGTACATCCTCCGCCGCCTCATGCGCCGCTCCATCCGCGCGATGCGACTGCTCGGCGTCGACGGCGCGACCTTCCCTGAGCTCTTCGCGGCGTCCCGCGACGCGATGGCGGCGTCGTATCCCGTCGTGGCCGAGGACTGGGGCCGCATCTCGCAGTACGCCTTCGCGGAGGAGGAGACGTTCCTGCGCACTCTCGCGTCCGGTTCGTCGATCCTGGATCTCTCGATCGCCGAGACGAAGAAGACCGGCGGCTCGTCGATCTCCGGCGACCAGGCGTTCCTCCTGCACGACACCTACGGCTTCCCCATCGATCTGACGCTCGAAGTCGCCGGGGAGGCCGGCCTCAGTGTCGACCGCGACGCATTCGACACCCTGATGCAGGAGCAGCGCACCAGGGCGAAGGCCGACGCCAAGAGCCGTCGTCGCCAGCTTGCCGACCACAGCGTGTACCGCGACTTCCGGGCACAGGGCGAGACGGTCTTCACCGGGTACACGGATCTGGCGACAGAGTCGCGCGTGCTGGGCATCCTGCAGGACGGAGTGTCGGTCGACCGCGCGCGTCAGGGTCAGGTCGTCGAGGTGATCCTGCCCGCCACCGCACTGTACGCGGAGTCCGGCGGTCAGGTCGCCGACAAGGGCACCATCGTCGGTTCGGGCTTCGAGCTCGACGTCCTGGACGTGCAGAAGCCCGTTCCCGGGCTCATCAGCCACACCGTCGAGGTGCTCACGGGTGAGGTCGGGGTCGGTGACGCGGCGACGACGGTGGTGGATGCGGCCAACCGCCGCGCCGCGCGCCAGGCGCACTCCGCGACCCACCTCGTGCATGCGGCTCTCCGCGACACCCTGGGAAGCTCCGCGACCCAGGCGGGCTCGTTGAACCGTGCCGGATACATGCGCTTCGACTTCAACTGGAGTCAGGCGCTCTCGCCCGCGACGCGGAGCGAGATCGAGGAGATCGCCAACAACGCCGTGCGCGACAACCTCGAGGTGACCACGCGCGTGCTGCCCCTCGACGAAGCAAAGGAACTCGGCGCGATGGCGCTGTTCGGCGAGAAGTACGGGACGACCGTGCGCATGGTCGACATCGGTGGCCCGTGGTCGCGCGAGCTGTGTGCCGGTACGCACGTCGCCTCCAGCGCAGAGGTGGGACTCATCAACCTCGTGGGGGAGTCCTCGGTGGGCGCGACCGCGCGCCGCGTGGAGGCGCTCGTCGGACTCGACGCGTTCCGCGATCTGGCGGCGGAGCGTGCGATCGTGTCTCAGTTGACGGCCGACCTGAAGGTGCCGCGCGAGCAGATCCCTGCGAGGATCGCCGATCTCGCCGCGAGTCTGAAGGCGGCGGAGAAGAAGATCGCGGCATTCGAGGCGCAGGCTCTCGCGCAGCGGGCCCCCGAGCTCGCGGCACAGGTGCGCCGCGTCGGACAGGTGGGCGCGGTCGTCGCTTCGATCGGCGCCGTCGGATCGGCCGATGATCTGCGCACGGTGGCCCTCGCGGTCCGCGATCGCCTCGGCGAGGACGCGAGCGTCGTCGCCCTCGGCGCGACAGCGGGAGGACGTCCGATCGTCATCGTCGCCACGAACGAGGCGGCACGGCGGTCGGGCGTGAAGGCCGGGGTTCTGGCCAAGGGCGCTGCGGGAGTGCTCGGCGGCGGCGGCGGCGGGCGCGACGACGTCGCACAGGGCGGCGGTTCGGATGCGGCTGCGCTGACCGACGCGCTGGACGGCATCGTCCGATCGCTGGAGACCACGTCCGCGTGAGCGACTTCCGCAGGGGCGTCCGGCTCGGCATCGATGTGGGGAAGGCGCGGGTCGGCGTGGCCCGGTGCGATCCCGATGGGATGCTCGCGACGCCGGTGGAGACGGTCGCGCGCGCGGAGGACTCACCGCAACGCGTACTCGCCATCGCGCGGGAGGAGAACGCGACCGCGCTCTACGTCGGGCTTCCGATCAGCCTGAGCGGCAACGAGACCGCCTCGACGCAGGACGCTCGCGAGTTCGCGCGCGTGCTCGCCGCGGACGGATCTCTGCCGGTGCGGCTGGTCGACGAGCGATTGAGCACAGTCTCGGCCCACGCGGCGCTTCGGCGTTCAGGACGTTCCCAGCGCTCTTCGCGTGGGATAGTGGACCAGGTCGCCGCCGTGATCCTGTTGCAGAACGCCCTCGATGTCGAGAAGCAGACAGGTCGGGCGCCCGGCACTCCCGTCGACCCGGACCAGGAGACCGACTGATGTCCGACACCCCCTCCTCCCGCCGCGAAGCGCGCGAGGCCGCCGAGCGCGCCAGCGCGCCTCAGCCCGCCTCGGGTCCCCGACCGTCGCCCGCGGCCGCCGAGCAGATCTTCCGCGCGCCGGCGGAGCCCGCGGCCACCACCCCTTCGCGTCCCTCGCTGGACGATCTCTTCACGGGTGACGCGACGACGGACGTTCTGGGTGCGCCTCCGCCCCCGCCCGACAAGCGCCGCCGCCGCAAGGGCGGGTGGATCGCTCTGGCGATCGTGCTCGTGCTCCTCGGAGGCGTCGCCGCGGGCGGCATCTGGGTGTGGAACACGTACGAGGACAAGATCCGCGCGGTGCTGGGGTGGGAGGAGCCGAGCGAGTTCGAGGCCGGACAAGCGCACGGCGAAGCGACGATCACGGTCGTCAGCGGCGACGCGGGTCCCCAGGTGTCTCAGAAGATGTTCGATGCAGGCGTGACACGTACGGCGAACTCGCTGTACAGCTACATGATCGACAACAACATCGCCTTCACCTTCCAGCCCGGAACGTACAAGCTGCAGCAGGAGATGACCTCGGCGGCGGCGCTGGAGGCGCTCGGGGATCCCGCCAACCGGCTGGAAGGTCGCGTCGTGCTCCCCGAAGGGCTGACGGTCGATGTGGCGCTGCAGCGGATCGCGGACGGCGCGAGCGTCCCGCTCGACGAGCTGACCGCCGCGGTCGCGGACCCTTCGGCCTATGGCGTCTCGGCGTCGAGCCTGGAGGGGTGGCTGTTTCCCGCGACGTACACGATCGAGCCCGGCACCAGTGCGACGTCGATCATCCAGATGATGGTCGACCGCACCGTCCAGTCGCTCGATGCGGCGGGTGTCCCTGCCGATCAGCGGGAGCGCATCCTGACGATCGCATCGATCATCCAGCGCGAGGCGCGATACGAAGCGGACATGCAGAAGGTGTCGCGCGTCATCCTCAACCGACTCGACCCCTCCAACCAGGAGACGTTCGGCCTGCTGCAGATGGACTCGACCGCGCAGTACGGATACGGCGAACTCCATGCCGGCTCGGTGAGCACCTCGGAACAGGCGCAGCGCGACGACAATCCGTGGAACACCTACGTCCACCCCGGTTTGCCGGTGGGGCCGATCTCGAACCCGGGTGATGTGGCGATCGATGCCGCGATGCATCCCGCCGACGGCCCGTGGCTGTACTTCGTGACCGTGAACCTGGACACCGGCGAGACGGTGTTCACGACGACCTATGCGGAGCACCAGAAGTACGTCAAGCAGTTCCAGCAGTGGTGCAGCGAGCACCCGGATTCTGGATGTTGACAGGCACGCGCCTCGCCGTGTGGGGTGATCCCATCGCCCACAGCCGTTCGCCGCTGCTGCATGCGGCGGCCTACGCGGTGCTCGGTGCGGAGTGGACGTACGGCAAGCGGCGTGTCGATGAAGCGGGGTTCGGGGCCGAACTCTCGTCGCTGGACGCGTCCTGGAGGGGTCTGTCGCTCACCATGCCCCTCAAATCCGCGGGCTTCCGCGCGTCCGTCGAGGTCGACGGGAGGGCGCGCGCGACGGGGGCCGTCAACACGCTGCTGCTCGATGCGAGGGGTCCGCACGGGTACAACACGGACGTGGGGGGCATCGTGGCCGCGCTCGGCGAGGCGGGCGTCGCCGAAGCGTCTTCGGCGCGCATCCTGGGTGCCGGCGCCACCGCCACATCGGCACTGGTCGCCTTGTCGGAGATGGGCGTCGGTTCCGTCGAGATCGTGGCTCGCCGGCCGGAGGCGGCGAAGGGCGTCGTGGCCCGGGGCGCCGAGCTGAGGATGCGCAGTACCGCCCGCCCTCTGGATGCCCGGCATGGCGCCGTCGACGTCACCGTGTCGACGCTCCCGGGAGACGCCTCCCTCGCCCCCGACATCGTGGCCTCGCTGGCGGATGCGGGCGGCACCCTGATGGACGTCGTCTACGGCACCTGGCCCACATCCCTGTCGGCGGCATGGACCGAACGCGGTCTCACTGCGGTGTCCGGGCTGCCGATGCTCCTGCATCAGGCGCTCCGGCAGGTGCGCGTGTTCGTGGGCGGGGAGCAGGACCAGGCGCTCGACGACGAAGTGCGGGTGCTGGCCGCAATGCGCCGAGCGCTCGTGGGAGAATAGACGAATGCTCCGCGTGCTCACGGCCGGCGAATCGCACGGCCCCGAACTCGTCGCCATCATGGAGGGCCTGCCTGCCGGCGTGCCCGTCGCCCGTGACGCGATCCAAGCCGACCTCGCCCGACGCAAGCTGGGCTACGGCCGCGGCTCGCGGATGAAGTTCGAGGAGGACGAACTCTCGATCTCCTCGGGCGTGGTGCACGGGTATTCCATCGGCAGCCCGATCGCGCTGCGCGTGGGCAACACGGAGTGGCCCAAGTGGGTGGAGGTCATGAGCCCCGAGCCGGTGGAGCTCACGGACCGCTCGCGCGGTCGCGGAGCGGCGCTCACGCGTCCTCGGCCCGGTCACGCCGACCTCGTCGGGATGCAGAAGTACGGGTTCGACGAGGCCCGTCCCATCCTCGAGCGCGCGAGCGCCCGCGAGACCGCCGCGCGCGTCGCCCTGGGCGCCATCGCACGCTCATTCCTCGGCGAGCTCGGGATCCGCCTCGTGAGCCACACGCTCTCCATCGGTCCGGTGCGCGTGCCCGAGGGTGCGGCGCTTCCGACGCCGGACGACGTCGACGCACTGGATGCGGATCCGCTGCGCTGCTTCGACGGGACGACGTCCGCGGCGATGGTGGCCGAGGTCGACGCCGCGAAGAAGGACGGCGACACCCTGGGCGGCATCGTCGAGGTGCTGGCGTACGGCATGCCGCCGGGGCTGGGCTCACACGTGCAGTGGGACCGCCGTCTCGACGCCAAGCTGGCGCAGGCGCTCATGAGCATCCAGGCCATCAAGGGTGTGGAGGTCGGCGACGGCTTCGAGACAACCCGTCGGCGCGGCTCCGCGGCGCACGACGAGTTGTTCGCGACCGACGGCGGGATCACGCGCGGCACCGACCGCGCCGGCGGCACCGAGGGTGGCATGTCCACCGGCACCGTGTTGCGGGTGCGAGCGGGAATGAAGCCGATCGCGACCGTCCCGCACGCGTTGCGGACCATCGACGTCGCCACGGGCGAGACCGCCTCCGCGCACCACCAGCGTTCGGACGTCTGCGCGGTACCCGCCGCAGGCGTCGTCGCCGAGGCCATGGTCGCCATCGTCCTCGCCGATGTCGTGCTGGAGAAGTTCGGCGGCGACAACATCGTCGAGACCCGCCGCAACCTGCAGTCCTACCTCGCCGCGATCCCGGACACCTTGCGCACGGCGGACGCCAGCGATCCCGATCTCGATCGATGACAGCGCCCGCCGCCTCGGCGATCGTGCTCGTCGGACCCATGGGTGCAGGAAAGACCAGTATCGGTAAGCGGGTCGCCAAGATTCTGGAGCTCGGCTTCGTCGACACCGATGCGATCGTCGTCCGATCGCACGGTCCGATCGCCGACATCTTCACGACGCGCGGCGAAGCGCATTTCCGTGAACTCGAACGCGAGGCCGTCGTGCAGTCGTTGGCTCAGGGCGGCGTCGTCTCGCTCGGCGGCGGATCCGTCCTCGACCCCGACACGCGGGCCGATCTGCGAGCCCACCGTGTCGCCCTCCTGACCGTCTCGCCGGCGATCGTGGCAGGCCGGATCGGGGGTGGGCACCGTCCGCTGCTCGCCGCCGAGGGCGAGGATCCCGTCGCCCGCTGGCACCGCATCCTCGAGGAGCGGATGCCGCTGTACACAGACGTCGCCGACGCGACCTTCGACACCTCGCACGGACCGCTTTCCGACGTCGTCGACCAGATCGTGGCGTGGGCGCGCACAGCCGCACCGAAGGGACAATCATGACCGAGACGATCGAGATCGCCGTCGCCGGTGACAACGGGTACACGATCCATCTCGGGCGCGACATCCTGGGTCGGGTGGGGGAGGCTCTCGCGGCGTCGGTCCGCAAGGTTCTCGTGGTCCACCCGCCGACACTGGCGGCGGCGGCGGCCTCCCTGCGCGAACGGCTCATGGCCGACGGGGGGCGCGAGGTGCTCCTGGCGGAGATCCCCGACGCCGAGCAGGGCAAGCGCGTCGAGGTGGCCGCGTTCTGCTGGCAGGTCATGGGCCAAGCGGACTTCACGCGGACGGACGCGGTCGTCGGGTTCGGCGGGGGAGCGGTGACGGATCTGGCGGGCTTCGTCGCAGCGACCTGGCTGCGTGGCATCCAGGTCGTTCAGGTTCCGACGACCGTCCTCGGCATGGTGGATGCAGCGGTCGGCGGCAAGACGGGCATCAACACGGCAGAGGGTAAGAACCTCGTCGGTGCCTTCTGGGCGCCGCAGGCTGTCGTCTGCGACCTGTCGATGCTGGACGGTCTGTCCCGGAACGAGGCGACCGCCGGCTTCGCCGAGGTCGTCAAGGCGGGTTTCATCTGGGCACCCGAGATCCTCGACCGCATCGAGGCCGAACCGGAGGCGATCGTCGACCCGTCATCGGCATCCTTCCGCCGCTGCCTCGAGCTCGCCATCGACATGAAGGCGCGCGTGGTGAGTGAGGACTTCCGCGAGGCGGGGCTGCGGGAGATCCTCAACTACGGCCATACGCTCGGCCATGCGATCGAGCACGCCGAGCGCTACCGGTGGCGGCATGGCGCCGCCATCTCCATCGGGATGGTGTACGCCGCCGAGCTCTCGCGCCTGGCAGGGCGGCTGTCGGACGGGGCCGCGGCGCGCCATCGCGAGATCCTCGAGTCGCTCGGGCTCCCCACGAGCTATCGCGCCGGCGCCTGGCCCCAGCTGCTGGCGACCATGCAGCGCGACAAGAAGTCGCGCGGCGGGATGCTCAGGTTCATCGTGCTCGATGACATCGCTCGCCCGACGGTTCTGCAGGCACCCGACGAGTCGCTGCTGTTCGCGGCCTATCAGGAAGTCGCCGGCTGAGGCAGGCGACTCGGCGCCTCGCCGGTCGCTTCGATCAGTCGGGCGAAGTCCCTGCCCATGCGCGCCGGATCCGGCCGGATGCCGGTGATCAGTTCGAATGCGTCGGCGGCCTGGTGGACGGCCATGCCGCCACCCGAGACCGTATGGCAGCCACGCTCGCGCGCGACACGGAGCAGTTGAGTCTCGAGCGGCCGATAGACGATGTCCGCGACCCAGAGGTCCGGACGCAGGAGGTCGGCCGAGACCGGGAGGCCCGGATGCTCTCGCATCCCGGTGGGCGTGCAGTGCGCGAGGCCGTCGGCCTCGGCGAGCACGTCCGCGACCTCGTCGGCGCTGCGTGCGCGCACAGGAGCGCTGTGTCGCCGGGCCAGTTCGCCGGCGAGGCGCTGGGCACGGGAGCGATCGACGTCGATGATGTCGAGGCGTCGGGCCCCGAGCCGCAGGAGCGCGTCGGCGACGGCAGAGCCCGCGCCGCCAGCCCCGAGCAGCGCGACCGCGCCGGGCTGTCCGTCACCCATCTCCTCACGGAATGCGGACTCGAATCCCGAGGTGTCGGTGTTGTGTCCGATTCGACGCCCGTCACGAAGGAGCACCGTGTTGACTGCTCCCAACCCCGCCGCCTGCGGCGAAAGCTCGTCGAGGTGGGGGATGACCCCCTGTTTGCAGGGGTGCGTCACGTTCACCGCGTCGTAGCCGAGTCGCTCGGCCCAGGTGAGGATCTCGCCGACCTCGTCGGGCTGAAGGCGCAGTTCACCGAGGTCGATGCGACGGTAGACGTAGGACAGCCCGTGACGCGCGGCCTCCGTCATGTGCAGACTCGGCGTGAGCGACGGACCGATGCCCGAGCCGATCAGCCCGACGAGAAATGCTCGCGGCGTTGACATCCATGTCCTCGCATCCAATGTACGAACTGGTACGTACGGAAGTGAACCAGGATGCGCGGCGCCTGTCAACCGCGCGGCGACCGCTCCGGACCGTCGGTCAGCCAGCCGACGACGATGTCGCCGAGGGTGGCGCGCATGCGCGCTCTTTGTCGCGGATCCTCGAATTCGAGGCCGAAGAGGTACCCGAACGTGTGGCGGTTGGCGATCTGGAAGACGCAGTAGGAGCTGATCATGAGATGCACCTGGAGGGCATCGACGTCGTCGCGGAAGACCCCGGCCGCACGTCCGCGCTCGAGAACACGCTCGAGAACGCCGACCGCCGGCTGGGAGAGTTCGCGAAGTGCGGGCAACTGCGTGATGTGCTCGCCCCGGTGGATGTTCTCGACGGCGACGAGGCGGATGAAGTCCTGGTGACCCACGTGGTGATCGAACGTCAGCTCGGCGAGTCGACGTATCGCATGCAGAGGGTCCTCTTCGTCGACGTCGAGCGTCTGCTCTGCGTCGCGGATGCCGCGGTACGCCTCCTCGAGAACCGCACGGTAGAGCCCCTCCTTGCCGCCGAAGTAGTAGTAGATCATCCGCTTCGTCGTGCGGGTGCGTTCGGCGATGACGTCGACGCGAGCGCCAGAGAAGCCCTCGGCGGCGAACACCTCCGTCGCCACGGCCAACAACTCCATGCGCGTGCGCTCGGCATCGCGTGTGGGCTTTGTGGTCACGACGTCAGCGTAGTGCAGGCGTTTGCTGGAGCCCTCGGGCCGTGGCGGGCGGGATTGACACGGGGAGGCGGAACGTGCACCATGCCAGTGGACTAACTAGTACGTTCGCAAGTGTCCTCAGAGTGGAGAACAAGGAGCAGTCGATGACGACCCACCCGAACGCGCCCGCCCGTCCGGCAGGCAATCCCCGAAAGGCGGCAACGGCCGCCTGGATCGGCAGTGCTCTCGAGTACTACGACTTCTTCATCTATGGCACCGCTGCAGCGCTCGTCTTCGGAAAGGTGTTCTTCGGCGGTTCCGATCCGATCCTCGCGACCGTGCTGGCGATCGGAACGTTCGGGGTCGGATATCTTGCGCGACCGCTGGGTGCTCTGGTGCTCGGGCACATGGGCGACCGGTTCGGTCGCAAGCGCGTCCTCGTGCTCACCGTCCTGCTGATGGGGGTCGCCACCTTTGTCGTGGGGTGTCTCCCGACGTACGAGCAGATCGGCGCCGCGGCGCCTGTCTTCCTCGTGATCCTGCGTCTGCTGCAGGGGTTCTCCGCGGGTGGCGAGCAATCGGGTGCGAACTCGATGACGCTCGAGCATGCGCCGGATGACCGGCGGGCGTACTTCACGAGCTTCACCATGAGCGGAACGCAGGCGGGGCAGATCCTCGCCACCGGTGTGTTCATCCCCGTCGCCCTGCTGCCGACCGACCAGCTTCTCACGTGGGGATGGCGATTGCCCTTCTGGCTCAGCGCGGTCGTCGTGGTTGCGGCGCTCATCATCCGACGCACTCTGGAAGAGACGCCGGCGTTCCTGGCCGAACGGGCGGAGGGCGCCGTCGCGCAAGCCCCGCTGGGTGTGCTGATGCGCCGGCACTGGCGCCCTTTGCTGCGGGTGATCTGCGCGGCCGTCATCGCCTCGGTCAGCACCATCTTCACGGTCTACGCACTCTCCTACGCGACCAACGACATCGGGCTCGACCGTGCCGCCATGCTCTGGGTGGGCGTGTTGGCGAACGTCGTCGCACTCTTCACGATCCCGTTGTGGGGTCGCCTGGCCGACCGGATCGGACGCAAGCCCGTGTTCCTGTTCGGCTCGATCGGGTGCGCGGTGCTGATCTTCGGCTATCTCGGAGCGATCGCGGCGGGTTCGTACCTCTGGATCTTCGTCGTCGGCATCCTGATGTTCGGTGTGATCCATAGCGCCACAGCGGGCGTCTGGCCCGCCTTCTACGCCGAGTGGTTCCCCACGAAGGTCCGCCTCTCCGGAATCGCGCTGGGCACACAGATCGGGTTCGCCATCGCGGGCTTCGCCCCGACCATCGCGACGGCCGTGGCTGGTCAGTCCGAGCAGGCGTGGCTCATCGTCGCTGCGATCACGGCCGGTTTCGTGGTCATCAACGTCATTGCGATCGCCACCGCGAAGGAGACCTACCGCACCCCGCTGTCGGAGCTCGGGGATGCGGATGCGGCCGATGCTCGTCGCGAGGCGGTGCACGCGCGATGAGTGCGGTGCTGCGCCCGAGCGCGTCCGAGGACGAGTACATGGTCTACGCCGTGCGCTACGCGTCGCGCGACGGCGTCCGGGCGCAGCACTTCCACCACTGGACGCCGCGATACGACGAGGAACACGCGACGGCCTACTACGTGTGGGTCCTGCGTTCGGCGCACCGCACGATCCTCGTCGATGCCGGAATCAGTCCAGAACGTGCGGCGGCCGCCGACGGGATCGACTACGTGGGATCTCCCGCGGACCTGATGCGTGACCTGGGCGTCGCAGCGTCCGAGGTGGATGCGGTGGTGCTCACACACCTCCACTACGACCACGTCGGGACGGTGGGGGATTTCGAAGGAGCATCCATACATCTGCAGCGTGCCGAGCTCGAGTACTGGGAGGGTGACATCGCACGGCGCAACCACCGGGAGAGCTGGCTCTCGGACCCCGACGACCGTGCGCGCCTCCGCGCCGGCGCGTCCGGTGGGCGGGTCGTGCTCGAGGACGGCGACCGCGAGATCGTCCCGGGGGTGAGCGTGCATCTGGTGGGCGGGCATACCGCGGGCATGCAGGTGGTGCGAGTGATGACGCCCGTCGGTGTGGTGGTCATCGCATCCGACGCGAGCCACTACTACGAGAACATCGAGGAGGATCGGCCCTTCGCGATCCTCCACGATGTGCCCGGGATGTACGCTGCCTTCGACCGCATCGCCGAGCTCGCAGGGGAGCTGCCGGTCGTGCTTCCGGGGCACGACCCCGCCGTGCTCACGCGCCATCCCCGCCTCGGTGGCACGGCGATCGACGTGGCCGTGGTGGGGGAGCGATGAGAACCTCGATCGCCACGGTGTGCCTCAGCGGGACACTGGCGGACAAGCTCCGGGCGGCGGCCGTGGCCGGCTTCGACGGCGTGGAGATCTTCGAGCCCGATCTGGTCGCCGCAGCGGAGTCCCCCGAGGAGATCCGTGCGCTGGCCGAGCGGCTCGGACTGACGCTGGATCTCTACCAGCCCATGCGCGACGTCGAAGGCGTCGCGGAAGACCTCTTCGTCGACGTGCTGCGCCGGGCGGAGGCCAAGTTCTCGGTCATGGCTCGGCTGGGGATCGACACGGTGCTGTGCTGCAGCAACGTCGGCACGGCGACGATCGACGATGACGCGGTGAGCGCCTCCCAGCTGCGTCGCCTGGGTGAGGTGGCCGCGCGCCACGGCGTTCGCATCGCCTTCGAGGCGCTCGCCTGGGGGCGCTACATCGATGACTACCGCCGAGCCTGGAGAGTGGTCGAGCTCGCCGCGCACCCGAGTGTCGGCGTGTGTCTCGATTCGTTCCACATCCTCTCCCGCGGGCATGACACGCAGGCGATCGAGTCCATACCCGGAGATCGGATCTTCTTCCTCCAGCTCGCGGACGCCCCGTCACTGTCGATGGACGTCCTGTCGTGGAGTCGTCACCATCGTCTGTTCCCCGGGGAGGGCAGCTTCGATCTGGTCGACTTCGTCCGACGGGCGCTTCGTGCCGGCTACCGCGGTCCACTGTCTTTGGAGGTCTTCAACGACACGTTCCGACAGACGCCGGTGGAGGTCACGGCGCGGCACGCACGACGTTCGCTTCGGTACCTCGAGGACGCGGTAGCCCGTGTCGGCGTCGACGTGCCGGAGATGCTCGTGTCCGCTCTGCCGGATGCAGGCCGCACACGTGGTGTCGACTTCATCGAGATCAAGGCGGACGACACGTCGGAGGTGGAAGCGCTGCTCGAGCGGGCGGGTTTCGCCTCGCGCGGCCGCCATCGGACGAAGCCCGTCACGCTCTGGGCGGCGGGCGAGGCGCGTGTCGTCCTCAACGAGCAGCACGCGCGCGGTCAGACGCCGCATGTGAGCGCCTTGGGGATCTTGGTCGACGACCCGGAGGCTCTCTCCCGGCGTGCGACCGAGTTCGGCGTCGTCCGGCCCTACCGCCGGACCTACGCGAGTGAGCAGCGCCTCGACGCGGCCATCGCGCCGGATGGGACGGAGGTCTACTGGGCCACGGCGCAGGCGGGGGAGCCTGCGTGGGTGGCGGAGTTCGAGCACGGTGCCGGAAGCGGTGCCGACGAGGTCGAGTCCGTCGACCATCTCAGTCTCACGGTGGACTGGCAGGTGGTGGAGGACGCGGTCCTGTTCCATCGCGCCCTCGTCGGGATGCGGGTCGTCGCCACCACGGACGTCCCCGGGCCGGAGGGGCTGGTCCGGTCCCGCGTGCTCAGCACGAGGGACCGCGCAGTGCGCCTCCCGCTGAACGTCGCGCCTCCTGCCAGTATCGAGCGCGGCGCGACCGCGGCGCCGGGACAGCATGTCGCATTCGCCTGTCGGGACGCGGCGGCGCTCGCGGAGCGGATGAGTCAAGCGGGCACGGACCTGCTCTCGATGCCGCAGAACTACTACGACGATCTCGCTGCGCGGTTCGGTCTGAGCGAGGAGCGGGTGGCCGAGCTGCGCCGCCTGCACCTCGCTTACGACCGCGACGCGGATGGCGAGTACGTGCACTTCTACACCGGGACCATCGGTCACGTGTTCTTCGAGTTCGTCCAACGCATCGGCGCCTACGACGGCTACGGCGCCGGCACTGCGCCGGTGCGTCTGGCTGCGCAGAGCGCACTTCCGTCGTTTGGTAGCGTGCACGAGTGACCGTCCCACGTCGTCTCCTGCTCGTCAACGGCCCGAACCTGAATCTGCTCGGGACGCGTGAACCCGACATCTACGGGACGGAGACGCTCGCCGACGTCGAGCACATCGCTTCGGAGGCCGCGCGTGCGCACGGTTTCCAGCTGCGCGCCGTGCAGAGCAACCATGAGGGCGTCCTGCTCGACGCCATCCATGCCGCGCGGGAGGACTGTGCGGGGATCGTGATCAACCCGGGCGGTCTCACCCACACCTCGGTCGTGCTGCGCGACGCTCTGAGCGGTGTCTCGCTCCCTGTCGCGGAGGTCCACATCTCAGATGTGATGACGCGCGAGGACTTCCGTCACCATTCGTACGTCCGGGACGTCGCGATCGTGCACGTCGTCGGTGAGGGTGTGCAGGGCTACGCGACGGCGGTGGATCGCCTCATCCGGGTGATCGCCGGGCAGTCGGATGGGTGAAGCACCTCTCCCCGAATGGGAATGAGTCGACTCACTTTTGAGTTGACTCATTCATGGCCGATGAAGAGGGACGCCGGGAGCGCGGAAAGCAGCTGAAGCGGGAGCGCATCTTCGCTGCCGCGCGTGATCTGTTCGACGAGTTCGGCTACGCGCGCGTGACCACTCAGCAGGTGGCGGATCGCGCCGATGTCGCCGCGGGCACGGTGTTCCGCTACGCCGCCACCAAGGCGGAGCTGCTCCTCATGGTGCGCAACGAGGACGTCCGCCACGCCGTGCGCCGCGGACTGGAGGCGGCCCGGTCGGTGCCGGATGCGACAGAGGCCGTGCATGCCGCCCTGACCCCGCTCTTCGACACGGCGGCGCAGCACGCCGCCGATGCGGCCGTGTACCAGCGGGAGCTCATGTTCGGAGACGCGAACGAGCCCCACCGCGCAGACGGCTTGGCGGTGGTCGCAGAACTGGAGGACGGCATCGCCCGGATTCTCTCCGGCGGCCAGGAGAGCGCGACGGCCCGCAGTGCGGCCCGCGCGATCTTCGCCTGCGCGCATATCGTGCTCGTCCGGCCCATGGGCGAAGTGCGCTTCGATACCACCGACCTGCCCAGGCAGATCGCGCTGATCGTCGCCGGCTACCGTGCCGGCGCGGCTGATACCGCGGCCGACCCGACCGCGAAGTGAGCGACGGGAGATCCCCGTCAGGAGGAAGAGATCATGACTGACATCACGACCGTCGCGGTTCTCGGAACAGGTGTTCTGGGATCGCAGATCGCCTTTCAGAGCGCATACAGCGGGTTCCCCGTCGTGGCGTACGACATCGACGACGAGGCACTCGCGGGTGCGCGCGAGCGATTCGAACGCCTCGCGGCCACGTACCGCGCCGAGGTGCCGGGCGCTGCTGAGGGAACGCGTGTCGAGGACGCGCTGGCGCGCGTGACGCTCACCACCAGCCTCGCCGACGCGGCGAAGGTAGACCTCGTCATCGAGGCCGTTCCCGAGGTGCTCGAGCTCAAGCGCGATGTGTACTCGCGGCTCGCCGAGCATGCGAACGAGAACACGATCTTCGCGACCAACTCCTCCACGCTCCTGCCGTCCGACATCGTCGACTTCACGGGGCGGCCCGATCGCTTCCTCGCGCTTCATTTCGCGAACCGCGTGTGGAAGTTCAACACCGGGGAGGTCATGGGGACCGACCGCACCGCCCCCGAGGTGTTCGACGCGGTGATGCACTTCGCCGAGGCCATCGGCATGGTGCCGATCGCCATCCGCAAGGAGAAGGCGGGCTACGTGCTGAACTCGCTCCTCGTTCCGCTGCTGAACGCCGGTATGGGACTCGCAGCAGGCGGATACGCCTCCGTGGCCGACATCGACAAGACGTGGCGCATCGCCACCGGCGCTCCTATGGGGCCGCTGCAGATGCTCGACGTCATCGGCCTGAACACGCCCTACAACATCCTCACGCACTCGAGCACAGGGGATCAGGCGCTGGCCGCCTGGTTGAAGGAGAACTACATCGACAAGGGCAAGCTCGGTGTCGCCACCGGCGAGGGCTTCTACCGTTACGCATGACACTGCCGCCGGCCTCGCCGCGCCATCGTGTGCCCGGCGCGGCCGGCGAGCATCCCGTAAGATGGGTCGCTGGGTCGTCGCCTGAAGCGTCGGGCCCGCAGATCTCACGACGAACGGAACTTCCACCCCCATGGCATCTACCGCAGACATCAAGAACGGCGTCGTCCTCAGCATCGACGGACAGCTGTGGAACGTCGTGGAGTTCCAGCACGTCAAGCCCGGCAAGGGCGGCGCGTTCGTACGCACGAAGTTGAAGAGCGTCATGACCGGCAAGGTCGTCGACAAGACGTTCAACGCCGGGGCCAAGGTCGACATCCAGAACGTCGACCGTCGCGACTTCACGTACCTCTACAACGACGGTGAGGGCTTCGTCTTCATGGACGTCGCCGACTACGACCAGATCACGGTGGGAGCGGCGACGGTCGGTGACGCGGCGAACTACCTGCTCGAGAACCAGCAGGTGCAGATCGCCTTGCACGACGGCAACCCGCTCTACATCGAGCTGCCCGCGTCCGTCGTCCTCGAGATCACCTACACCGAGCCCGGCCTGCAGGGCGACCGCTCCTCGGCGGGAACGAAGCCGGCGACGGTGGAGACGGGCCACGAGATCCAGGTGCCCCTGTTCGTCGAGACGGGTACGAAGGTCAAGGTCGACACGCGCACGGGCGACTACCTCGGTCGCGTCAGCTGACGGGTGAGCGCTCGTAGCAAGGCGCGCAAGCGCGCCCTCGACATCCTTTTCCAGGCCGACGTCCGCGGCGAAGACCCGGCGGCCATTCTCGCCGCGGAGGCTTCCCGCGCCGCGGGGGAGCCCGACCGTCAGAGCTCCTGGTTGTACGCTCGCGACATCGTCGACGGTGTCATCGACCACCGGGACGAGATCGACGAGCAGATCGTCACGCACGCCCGCGATTGGAAGATCGAGCGGATGCCGGCGGTCGACCGTGCTGTGTTGCGCATCGGCGTCTGGGAGGCCGTCTTCAACGACGAGGTTCCGGTCGCGGTCGCTATCGATGAGGCCGTGGAACTCGCGAAGGAGTACTCGACCGACGAGGCCGGGTCGTTCGTTCACGGCGTGCTCGCGCGCATCGCCCGCTCGGCCTGACGCGCGGGCCGCCTCCCCGAACGTGGGGCGAGGCGACGTCGGCGGTGCGGACGGGACACACAGCTGCCGCTGCCTAAACTCGAACGCGGAAAGGACTCTTCTATGCGCATCACGGGTCTCGGCCACGCGGGCATGTTCATCGAAACGGCGGGCGGCAGCATCCTCTGCGATCCCGTCATCGGACCCTCGTTCTTCGGGTCGTGGTTCCCGTTCCCCGACAACCGCGGGCTCGATTGGGAGCGTTTCGGTCAGGCGGACTTCCTCTACATCTCGCACCGTCATCGCGATCACTTCGATCCGCGGCTGCTGAAGAAGTACGTGCGCTCCGACATCCCCGTGCTTCTTCCCGATTACCCGACGGACGATCTGGAGCAGGATCTGCGCGCTCTCGGCTACGAGAACATCGTCTACACGCAGTCCGGTGTTCCGCTGCAGTACGGCGAGCTCTCGGTCATGGTGACCCCGCTGCGAGCGCCGAGCGACGGCCCGATCGGGGACTCGTCCTTGAGCGTCGACGATGGAACGGCCTCCGTCCTCAACCAGAACGACTCGCACCCGCTCGATCTCGAGAAGCTGCTGGCGTTCTCCAAGCCCGATGCCTACTTCACCCAGGTTTCCGGGGCGATCTGGTGGCCGATGGTCTATGACCTGCCGCAGGACGCCAAGCAGAACTTCGCACAGCTGAAGCGCGATGCGCAGAACAAGCGCGCGATGTACTACATCGAGAAGGTCGACGCCGAGCACGTGTTCCCGATGGCCGGACCGCCGATGTTCCTGCGCGAGGAACTGTTCCGGTACAACGGCCTCGGTCTCGAGAACGACTCGATCTTCACGGACCAGAGCGAGTTCCTGGCGCACATGGCCGAGCTCCGTCCCGAGCAGAAGGGCTACCTGTTCGTGCCCGGCACGCAGGTCGACCTCGACAACGGGGCGATCGAGGTCACGCAGACTCTGTACACGGATGCCGAGATCGAGCGCATCTTCGCCGACAAGTGGGCTTACCTCGCCGAGCAGCGCGACACCCGCCAGCAGGAGATCCGCGACGAGGAGGAGACCCGCGCCGACGTGCTGGCGCCGGCCGAGATGCTGGCCGCCATCAAGGAATGGTGGGAACCGCTGCTGCGTCGAGCCCGCACGATCCGCAACGGCGTCGGCGGCAATGTCCGGTTCCGCATCGGTGACCTGGACATGGTCGTCGACTTCCCGAAGGCGAAGGTCCGCGAGTACGCGGGGGAGGAGTGCATCTACTGGTACACGATCCCGGCCGACCTCGTGTCCACGAACATCGCCGACCGTGAGATCGACTGGTCGAACTCCATCTTCCTGTCGATGCAGTTCGAGGTCGGACGAAGCGGCAAATTCAACGAGTTCCTCACCACGTTCCTGAAGTGCCTCTCACGGGACCGCATCGAGTACGTCGAGAATTGGTACGCCGAGCAGTCCGATCAGACCGAGGACACCCAGCTGGGTGACTGGGTCGTGCAGCGCCGGTGCCCGCATCTGCGCGCCGACCTGACCAAGACCGGCAAGATCGAGGACGGCGTGCTGACGTGCAGCCTTCACGACTGGAAGTGGGACCTCGCGAGCGGGCGGTGCCTGACGACGCAGGGGCACCCCATCCGCGCGTCGCGCGCTGCCGCCGAGGTCGCCTCCGGCGTCTGAGAACGGGGTTCGGCTCGTCTCGCCTCGCTCGTCGGCCGGAGCTGACTACTCGGCCGACGAGCGAGGCGATCGGAACGCGGCGGCTCAGGTCCGGTCGGCGGAATACTGGCGTGCGCGTCCACGGACGCCCGCAAAGTGGTACGGCCACGGGGATTGTGCCGGTACGGTGACGTCCTGACGGCTCCCCAGGTGGGCGGCGGCGTGCAGTGCACGGTACGCGGGCACATCCACACGCGTACGTGCAGCGAGCAGCTCCGCGGTCTCATCGGCGCGGGTGTGCTCTCGGTAGCCGGACTGGACGACGCCGGCGAAGAACTCGCTGACGCTGCCGGAGCCGTAGCTGAACATTCCCACGCGCTTGCCGGTCAGGTCGTCATCACCGTCGAGCAGAGCGGCGAGTCCGAAGTACAGCGACGCCGTGTACGAGTTTCCGATGCGCCGGTTGTAGTGGGTGGAGCGCAGGTAGCGGTCCTCGGAGAGTTCCGTCCCCAGGTGCTCGGCGAGCCGGCGATGCGCCTTGGCGGCCATCCGCGTGAACGGCTGGTGGTGCGTGAAGACGTCGATCTCGTCGATGTCCGCCCCGCCGTGGGCGCGGTAGTCGTCCCATGCGCCGACGAAGCCGTCCAGGTACGCGTCGATGGACAGCTTGCCGTCGACGACGGCGGTCACGCTGTCGTTGGGCCGCCAGAAGTCATCGACGTGCGCGGTGTGCAATCCGGTCGCCGGCTCGATGCTCAGCAGTGCCGGATCCGCGGTGACGAGCATGGCGACCGCTCCGGCGCCCTGCGTGGGCTCGGCGGCGGAGTCCAGCTCGTAGCGGGCGACGTCGCTCGCGATGACGAGGACCTTCGATCCGGGCTCACGCGCGACGAGACCCGCTGCCGCCTGCAGGGCGGCGGTGGCGGAGTAGCAGGCCTGCTTGAGCTCGATCACGCGGCTGGTGGAGGGCAGGCCCAGCAGATCGTGCACCCAGACGCCGGCGGACTTGGACTGGTCGACGCCGGACTCGGTCGCGAAGAACACGGTGCGGATGCCGTCGACGCCGTGCCGATCGATGATGCGCCGTGCCGCGGTCGCACCCATCGTCACGATGTCCTCATCAGGGCCGGGGACGCTCATCTGATCCTGGCCGAGCCCGATGTGGAACTTGCCCGGATCGACGCCTGTCGCCGCCGCCAGGTCGTCGAGTTCCAGCACGTGGCCGGCGGTCGCGACCGCCAGGTCATGGATACCGATCAGGGGCGCGGTCATCGCGTGGCCTTTCCGTTTCGCTCCAGCTGGAGGTGGGAGGTCATGAGTTCTCCGGGGTTGGTCTGGGCAGCCAGGAGCGAGAGCTCGCCGCAGAGCACGGTCGCTGCCACGAGGGCGGCGAGGCGGCGGGCGTTCTCGCCCGACTCGCGCTCTTCACGGCACCCGAGGCGGGTGAGCGCCTCCTCGACCTGGGGGAGGTCCTTGCCGTTGCCGACCGTGCCCACGATGAGGGTGGGCAGGGTGCAGGAGAAGTACAGGTCGCCGTCGCCGCGGACCTCCGCCCACGTGATCCCCTGCGAGCCCTCGACGATGTTCGCGGCGTCCTGACCGGTCGCGAGGAAGATCGCGAGAAGCATGTTCGCGTAATGCGCGTTTGCCGAGCGCAGCGCGCCGGCGATGGTGGAGCCGACGAGGTTCTTGCGCGTGTTCAGCTCCACGATCCGCGCCGCGGTGGAACGCAGCTGCGCCTGGACGAGCTCTGCCGGGATGAGGATGTCGGCGACGACGTTGCGACCGCGACCGAGGATGCCGTTGACGGCGGTCGCCTTCTTGTCGGAGCAGTAGTTGCCGGAGATCGATCCGTACTCCAGCTCGGGATGCCACTGGAGGATCTGCGTCATGAGCGACTCGGCAGCCAGCGTCACCATGTTGTGCCCGGACGCGTCGCCGGTCGACAGAGCGAAGCGTACGAAGAGCAGGTTGCCGACGACCTCGGTGTCGACATCGAGCAGTCGAGCGTGCCGGCTCTGCGCTGCGACGGTGGCTGCGAGCTCGGCGAACCGACCGCGGATGTCGCGTCCGGCGCGGACGGCGGTCGCGGCGTCGACGGCTGTGAACAGCGAGGAACGTGTCATCCGCTCGTCCACGACCGTGACCCGGATGCCGTCGTCGACCAGGCGGGAGATGCGTGCGCCGCGCCCGACGGAGGGCCAGAGCGGGCTCTCGTAGGTGGCGAGGGGAACCTCCTGCTCACCGACGACGTCGCCGCTCAGACGCAGCGGACCGACCCAGCGGGTGGGCAGGGGAGTGAACTCACCGGTCATTCCGGCTCCTTCCAGGTGCGCCGAGCGCATCGGAGCGATGCGCCAGCGAGGTGATGTCGGTCGCACGTGCCCGCGCGAAGTCGGCGGTCTCGCCGCCGATGATCAGATCCGTCGTGACCAGGTCCGCACACGTGCGCGCACCGAGGACGGTGAAAAGGGCTCGAAGCTGGCTTTTCCACGCGTCGAGTGCGACGGAAAGGGCATCCGCGCCTCCGTCGAGCACGATTCGCAGGAACGTACCGGATACGCCGACTGCCCCTGCGCCCAGGGCGAGGCCTCGGACGATGTCGAGGGGTGTGCGCACTCCTCCGGAGGCGAGCAGCGGGGGCGCGTCGGGCGGCGCGTCGAGCAGACACTCGACCGCGCTCTGCCCCCATCCGGCCAGGTAGCCGAAGTCGGCGTCCGCGCGGCGCGCATTCTCGATCCGCACGAAATCCGTTCCGCCGCGGCCTGCCACGTCCGCTGCGGAGACCCCGATCTCCCCGAGGACGGAGAGCGTGCGTCGACTGAAGCCGAACCCGACCTCCTTGACGACCACGGGGACGTCCACCGCCGCGACGATACGCTCCAGAGAGGCGACCCAGTGGCCGAACGATCGTCCGCCCTCCGGCATCACGATCTCCTGCACGGCGTTCACGTGGATCTGCAGGGCGTCCGCCTCGATGAGATCGACCGCGCGCCGGGCGTCATCGGCTGATCGCTCGATGCCGATGTTGGCGAACAGGACTCCCTCGGGGTTCTCCTCGCGCAGCACACGGAACGTCGGTGCCGCATCGGGATTGTCGAGCGCGACACTCATCGAGCCCGAAGCGATCGGCACACTCGCCGTCGCAGCCGCGCGGGCGAGCGCACGATTGATCTCGCCCGTGCGAGCGCTGCCGCCGGTCATCGCGTTGATGTAGAACGGCGCGGACCACTGCAGCCCGATCACCTCGGTGTCGAGCGTGACCTGGGCCGCATCGATGCCGGAGAGGGCGTGGTGCAGGAAGCGGACGTCGTCGAAGCCGTTCCCGCCGACCAGCGGATGCTGAGCGGCGGCGAGCCGCACATGATCGTCCTTGCGATCCGGGGCGCTCACGGCGCACCTCCCTCGGCGGGGGACACCGAGAGCGTCAGATGCCGGATGTCGCGTTCCTCCCAGTCGCGGAGCATGCCGGCGATGTCTGCGTCTTCCGGCGCGAGCACGATGCCGCAGTCGCCGCCGCCCGCGCCCGACGACTTCGCCGCGGCGCCTGCGGCTTCCGCCGTGTCGCAGAGCGCCGCGAGCGCATCCGTCTCGATGGCGACGCCGGCGCTTCGTCCGAGACGGCGCAGCAGCCGACGCGCCCGGCGGACGGCGTCGAGCGTGGCGCTGTCGTCGGAGTCGTCCAGAGCGCGCGCCAGGTCCGTCACGCACGCGCGAGAGTCGAGCAGGAACGCCGGGTAGTCCATCGCACCGGATCCGTCGCGCACCGCGTCGACGAGGCGGGCGGTGGATGCCGGTCGACCGGTCCAACCGACGAGGAAGCGGAGGGATGCGGGCGGCGCGAGACGGGCGATGTCCAGCGGTTCCCACCCGCGCGACGCCAGCAGACCGGTGACCGACTCCTCGGCGTCGAGCGCAGCCCGAAGCACCTCGCGGTCCGGCGAGCGGTAGGAGATCCAACCGCCGAACGCACTGGCGGCGAGGTCGCCCCCCGACGCCTGCGGAGCGACCTGGATGGTGGCCAGCAGTGCGAGGCGGTACGCGTCGCGTCGGGAGAGTCCGAACCCGTAGAACTCGTCGATCGCGCGGATCGTCGCGATCGTGACCGCCGCCGACGATCCGAGACCGAACTTCCGACCGGACGCGTCGTCGAGTCCGCTGTCGATGCGGAGGTCGTAGTACCGCGCGGGAAGTCCGCGCTCGGAGCGGAGACGCTCAGCGAGGCTGATGGCGGCGAGCACGTACTCGTAGGGATGATGCTCGGCATCGATCGTGAGTCCATCACCCGCCCGGCCCCACACCAGGGGAGTGCGGCCGAACTCGGGCGAGTGAACGCTTCCGGAGTCCGCGCTCGGCGTGAGACGGACCGTCAGGTAGCGATCGACGGCGACGAGCACGGCGGGCTCTCCGGGAGTGACGACCGCGTACTCGCCCGCGATGAACAGCTTGCCCGGCGAGCGGACGATGATCGGGGCGGTCATCCGACGGACCTTCCGCCGACCACCAGCCCGGGCCCGGGCAGCGCGACGACCGTTGGGGCGAGCGCGCCGAGCTCGCTCGCGACGGCCTCCGCATCCGCGGCGCGGCACAGGGCGACGACGTTCGGTCCCGCATCCGCCGTCGCATAGGACTCCAGGCCCGCGTCGCGCAGCGCCGCCACGCGGTCGAAGAGCGCGACGCTCGTCGGCGAGAGGTAGCGGATGGACGGAGCGGAGGCCTGGATCACGGCGTGCATCCGGAGCGCGTTGTTCTCGGTGAGACGTCCGAGCTGCGCGACGTCGCCCTCGACGCATGCGCGCCGCGCCTCCTCGAGCGTCGCCGCGGTCGAAGAGATCCACGCGGGGTAGAAGGGCGAGGTATCCGCCGTGCGGCGCATCGCCTCCCGGCTGGAGACCTGCTTCTCACCGCTGTCCACGATCGCGACGACCATCGCGAGATCCGCCGGGGCCGGCAGAGGCTCGGCGTAGGACTGTTCGTCGTCGCCGGCGTGCCAGAGGGCGAAGCCCCCGAAGATCGAACGCGCGGCGGATCCCGAACCGCGACGGGCGAGCCTGCTGAGCTCTTGCGCGCTCAGCTGCAGTCCGTAGGCGGATGCGGCGGCGCCGGCGAGTGCCGCGAAGCCGGCCGCGGAGGATGCGAGCCCCGCAGCCGACGGCACGGTGTTGTGCGACTCCACGCGAGCATGCAGCGCGGAGCCGGAGAGTGCGCGCACGAGGTCCAGGAATCGTGCGGTGCGCTCGGCCGGGACCCCCGACTGCTCACGGCCGTTGAGCACGAAGACGTCGGCGTCCAGCGCCTCGTCCACCACGACGGTGGTGGTGGTCGGGAACACGCCGAGCGTCATCGACAGGCTGCCGGTCGCCGGCAGGTTGAGCGCCGCGTCGGCTTTGCCCCAGTACTTCACCAGTGCGATGTTCGGATGCGCGGTCGCGCGGGCCTCTGTCATGTCGTCGCCTCCACCGTGGTGGTCCAGGTCGCGGCGGCTCCCGCGCCGCGCAGGGCGCCGGCGACCTCGGCGGCGCTTTCGTCGTCGCGGATCAGCACGAGGACGCATCCGCCCCGCCCTCCGCCGGTCAGTTTCGCTCCCCAGGCCCCGTGCGCGCGCGCCGTGGCCGCGAGTGCATCGAGTGATGGGTCGCCCACACCCAGGAGATCCAGCGTCGCGTGACCCCGGTCCATGACGGCACCCAGACTCCGGGCATCGCCGGTCGCGAGGTGCGTACGGGCGTCGCGGGTCAGCTCGCCCAGTTCGTCGAGCAGAGCCGTCGTGCCCTGCGGGTCGTCATCGTGACGCCTGCGGACGTCGGCGACTGCTTCCCTCGTGCGGCCCGCGACGCCGGTGTCGGCGATCACGAAGGTGAGGGGGGCGGCCACGGCGACGGGTGACACGACACCGTCCTCGAACCAGATCGGTGCGTCAGCGCGCACGGCGTGTGCGTCGAGACCGCTCGGCGACACGTGAGCCACACGCTCGGCCCGCTGGATCACGTCGTGCTCGGCCGCGGCATCCAGGTCGGTGCCGAACGCGGCGGCCACGGCGCGCACCACGGCAGCGGCGACGGCGGCGGAGGATCCGACACCGCGCTCGGCCGGCAGGTCGCTCGCGATGCGGAGATCGATCGACTCGCCGGCGGCACCGACCGCTTCGAGTGCTGCCGCGGCAGCCATGGCGGTGGGGCCCAGGCGTGCGGGGGCTGCGGTCAGAGGTCCGTCGTACAGGTCGCTGTGCAGATGGCTCGGACCGCTCGACCGGCGGACCTCAGCCCGCACCTGAAGCGCGGAGAGCGGGATGGCAAGCGCCGGCCGTCGGTAGACGACGGCGTGCTCGCCGAGGAGGATCGCCTTGCCGGATGCCCGCCCGCTCGCTGCAGCAGTGGGGTTCGGCGTCGCCGGCGCATCGGATGGGCGCGCGGGACGGGCGGAAGAACTGGTCATAGGAACGCACGCGAGCCTAACAGCGTCCGCGCCGCCGGGCGCGGAGCCGGCTGTCTGGGATAGGCTGTATGCAAACCACAGCAACCTTTAACCCCGTCCTGTGAGGCGGAGAAGGGAGCGGCGGATGAGCACGCGAACCGTGCTGCATGAGGCCGACATCGCCAGGGCCCTGACTCGGATCTCCCACGAGATCCTGGAGTCCAATCGCGGTCCGGAGGGGCTGGTGATCCTGGGTATCCCGACGCGAGGGGTGCCGCTGGCCCGTCGCATCGGCGCCCTCGTGTCCGACTTCGGCGGCGTACCGGTGCCCGTGGGCGCCCTCGACGTCACCATGTACCGCGACGACCTCGCCAGCAACCCCACCCGGGCGCCGCACCGCACCGACATCCCCGCGGGCGGCATCGACCACCGCACGATCGTCCTCGTCGACGACGTGCTCTTCTCGGGCCGGAGCATCCGGGCCGCCCTCGACGCACTGCAGGACATCGGACGCCCCGCAGCGGTGCGGTTGGCTGCCCTGATCGACCGGGGTCATCGCGAGCTTCCGATCCGCCCGGACTTCGTCGGCAAGAACCTTCCGAGCGCGCGCGACGAGCGCGTCAACGTCCGCCTCGCCGAGACCGACGGCGTCGAGGAGGTGACGATCGAGTCATGAGGAACCTCCTCGACACCCGCACGCTGGGCCGTGAACAGGCCCTGCGCATCCTCGACGTCGCAGAAGACATGGCGGACACGCAGCAGCGTGAGATCAAGAAGCTGCCGACGCTGCGCGGCAAGACGGTGGTGAACCTCTTCTTCGAGGACTCGACGCGCACCCGGATCTCCTTCGAAGCGGCGGCGAAGCGCCTGTCCGCCGACGTCATCAACTTCTCGGCCAAGGGCTCGAGCGTCTCGAAGGGGGAGTCCCTGCAGGACACCGCCCAGACGCTGCAGGCCATGGGCGCGGATGCGGTCGTCATCCGTCACGGCGCCTCCGGGGCTCCTCGTACACTCGCCACGAGCGGCTGGATCACCGCCGGTGTGGTCAACGCCGGCGACGGCACCCACGAGCATCCGACCCAGGCGCTGCTGGATGCGTTCACCCTGCGCAAGCGCCTGTTCGGGGCCGACAGCCGCGGGCGGGACCTCTCCGGCGTATCGGTCGCGATCGTCGGGGACATCCTGCATTCGCGCGTCGCACGCTCCAACGTGTGGCTGCTGCACACGCTGGGCGCGCGGATCACTCTCGTCGGGCCACCCACCCTCATCCCGCAGGATGTGTCGGCGTGGCCGGCAGCGATCGAATACGACCTCGACCGTGCCATCGCCGACGGTCCCGATGCGCTCATGATGCTGCGCATCCAGCTCGAACGGATGAACGCGGCGTACTTCCCGACCGAGCGCGAGTACGCGAGAGCGTGGGGACTGGACGGCGAGCGTCTCGACGCGCTGCCGGCCGATAGCATTGTCATGCACCCTGGGCCGATGAACCGCGGGCTGGAGATCTCCGCTGCGGCGGCGGATTCGCCGCGATCCACGGTGCTCGAGCAGGTCACCAACGGCGTATCCGTGCGGATGGCCGTGCTGTACCTGCTGCTTGCGGGTGAACGCCCCGCCTCCGAGAAAGAAGGTGCGTCATGAGCGGAACGTACGTGATCCGCGGCGTGCGGCCGGTCGGCGCCGCCGCGGTCGATCTCGTCGTCGCGGACGGCCTCATCCAGGAGATGGGGAGTGGCCTCAGCCGAGCCGGGGCCCAGGTCATCGATGCCGACGGCCTCGTCGCCCTTCCCGGCCTGGTCGATCTGCACACGCATCTGCGAGAGCCTGGCTACGAGGCATCGGAGACCATCCTGACCGGCTCCCGTGCGGGCGCCGCGGGCGGGTACACGGCCCTGTTCGCCATGCCGAACACGTCGCCCGTCGCGGACACCGCCGGAGTCGTCGAGCAGGAGCTCGCGCTCGGCGAAGCCGCCGGCTTCGTCGACGTCCAGCCCATCGGGGCCGTGACGGTCGGACAGAAGGGCGAGCGGCTGGCGGAGCTGGGAGCGATGGCCCACTCCCGCGCGCGTGTGCGTGTGTTCAGCGATGACGGCTTCTGCGTCTTCGATCCGCTCATCATGCGTCGCGCCCTCGAGTACGTGAAGGCGTTCGACGGCGTGATCGCGCAGCACGCGCAGGACCCGCGTCTGACCGAGGGCGCTCAGATGAACGAGGGCGCCGTCTCGGCCGAGCTAGGGCTCACCGGGTGGCCCGCCGTCGCGGAGGAGTCGATCATCGCCCGCGACGTCCTGCTCGCCGAGCACGTCGGCTCGCGCCTGCACGTCTGCCACCTCTCCACGGCCGGCAGCGTCGACATCATCCGGTGGGCGAAGAAGCGTGGCATCGCGGTGACCGCCGAGGTCACCCCGCACCACCTGCTGTTGACCGAAGAACTCGTTCGCGGATACGACGCGCGGTTCAAGGTGAACCCGCCGTTGCGGCGGGACGAGGACGTGCAGGCGGTCCGGGAGGGGCTCGCGGACGGCACGATCGACATCGTCGCGACCGACCACGCGCCGCATCCCGCCGAGGCGAAGGCCTGCGAGTGGCAGGCCGCGGCCAACGGCATGGTGGGCCTCGAGAGCGCCCTGCGCGTCGTGCACCACGCCATGGTCGAGACCGGGCTGCTCGACTGGGCGGACGTCGCGCGCGTCATGAGCAGCGCGCCTGCCGCGATCGGGCGCCTGCAGGGACACGGCCGTCCTCTCGCCGTGGGCGAGCCGGCACATCTGGCGCTGTACGACGCCGGCGTGCGCGCGAGGTTCGCCGTCGACGACCTGCACGGACGCAGCACCAACTCGCCCTATCTCGGGCGTGAGCTGCCGGGTTCGACGCGGTGGACGTTCCGCGCCGGCATCGCGACCGTGCGCGACGGCGTCGTCGTGGATGCGGCGGAGGTGCACGCATGAGCCGGGAGGGCGCGCTGCTGGTCATGCTCGCCGTCGCGCTGCTGCTGATCGGCCTCATGCTCTGGGGCTGGCTGCGACGGGTTCGACGAGACAGCGGCCTTGCCGCGCCGCTCGGATCGCCGCCCGCCGACGCAGACGTGCTCGCACGCTTCGCCGGCCTGTACGTGGCGACGACCGCGCACGACACCGCCCTGGAACGTCTCGCCGTTCGAGGACTCGGGTTCCGCGCCAAGGCCGACCTCCTGATCACCGACGCCGGCGTGGCACTGTTCGCCCACGGCGGCGAGCCGGTGTTCATCGACAGAACGCGCCTCGTGTCCGCGCAGCAGGCAACGGTCACGATCGACCGTGTGGTCGAACGCGACGGGCTCGCCCGCCTCACCTGGCGCATCGACGACGACACGCTCGTCGACTCCTACTTCCGCCCGCAGGACGCCTCGGCACGCGCGGTCGCCGCCGCCCTCGACGCGATCCTGCCCCACCCCACCTCGACGGGAACCGACGTATGACTCTCTTCCGCACCGGACCGGCCGTCCTCGTCCTCGAAGACGGCACACGCCACACCGGCCGCGCCTACGGCGCCACCGGCACCACCCTCGGCGAGGTCGTCTTCGCCACCGGCATGACCGGCTACCAGGAGACCCTCACCGACCCCTCTTACGCCGGACAGATCGTCCTGCAGACCGCGCCCCACATCGGCAACACCGGTGTCAACGACGAGGACCCCGAGTCGCGGCGCATCTGGGTCGCCGGCTACATCGTGCGCGACCCCTCGCGCGTCGTGTCCAACTGGCGAGCCGATGAGTCGCTCGACGACGCACTGACGAACGACGGCATCGTCGGCATCAGCGGGATCGACACCCGTGCCGTGACGCGCCACATCCGCTCCGCCGGCAGCATGCGCGGCGGGATCTTCTCGGGCGACGCGGCCGCGATCGACCCCGAGGAGCAGCTGCGTATCGTGCGCGAAGCGCCGGCGATGGCGGGCCAGAACCTCTCCGCATCCGTCTCCGTGGTCGAGACCGAGATCACCCCCGCGACCGCCGAGCGCGTCGGCAACCTCGCCGTGCTCGACCTCGGCGTCAAGCAGGCGACGATCGACAACCTCGCCGCTCGTGGCTTCGACGTGCACGTGCTGCCGCAGACCGCCACGATCGAGGAGATCCGTGCGATCGACCCCGTCGCGGTGTTCTACTCCAACGGTCCCGGCGACCCGGCGGCATCCGCCGATCACGTGGAGCTGCTGCGCGCGGTGCTCGATGACCGCCTGCCCTTCTTCGGCATCTGCTTCGGCAACCAGCTGCTCGGGCGCGCCCTGGGCTACGGCACGTACAAGCTCCCCTTCGGTCACCGCGGCATCAACCAGCCGGTCATGGACCGCACGACCGGGCGCGTGGAGATCACCGCGCACAACCACGGCTTCGCGGTGGACGCGCCACTGGACGGCGTGAGCGACAGCCCGAACGGCTACGGCCGCGTCGAGGTCAGCCACGTCGGCCTCAACGACCAGGTCGTCGAGGGCCTGCGCGCACTCGACATCCCCGCGTTCAGCGTGCAGTACCACCCGGAGGCCGCAGCCGGCCCGCACGATGCGAACTACCTCTTCGACCGGTTCCGGGACATGGTCATCGCCGAGCAGAGCAAGAAGGACACCAAGTAATGCCCAAGCGCGACGACATCCGCTCCGTCCTCGTCATCGGCTCCGGCCCGATCGTCATCGGTCAGGCCTGCGAGTTCGACTACTCCGGCACCCAGGCGTGCCGTGTGCTGCGCGCCGAGGGTGTGCGCGTGATCCTGGTCAACTCGAATCCGGCCACGATCATGACGGACCCCGACTTCGCCGATGCGACCTACATCGAGCCCATCAACTGGCGGGTCATCGAGACCATCATCGCCAAGGAGCGCCCCGACGCGATCCTGCCGACCCTGGGTGGCCAGACGGCGCTGAACGCGGCGATCGACCTGCACAAGAACGGTGTGCTGGAGAAGTACGGCATCGAGCTCATCGGCGCGAACTTCGAGGCCATCAACAAGGGCGAGGACCGCCAGATCTTCAAGGAGCTGGTGATCGAGGCCGGTGCGGATGTGGCCGCCTCCGTCATCTGCCATTCCATGGACGAGCTCCTCGCCGGCGCGGAGAAGCTCGGATACCCGCTCGTGGTGCGCCCCTCGTTCACGATGGGCGGCCTCGGTTCGGGATTCGCGTACGACGAGGCCGACCTCCGCCGCATCGGCGGTGCGGGTCTGCACGACTCTCCGACGAACGAGGTTCTCCTCGAGGAGTCCATCCTCGGGTGGAAGGAGTACGAGCTCGAGCTCATGCGCGACACCGCCGACAACACGGTGGTGGTCTGCTCGATCGAGAACGTCGACCCCGTCGGCGTGCACACGGGCGACTCGATCACCGTCGCTCCCGCTCTCACGCTGACCGATCGCGAGTACCAGAAGCTGCGCGACATCGGGATCGAGATCATCCGTCGCGTGGGTGTCGACACGGGCGGTTGCAACATCCAGTTCGCCGTCGACCCCGTGACGGGGCGCATCATCGTGATCGAGATGAACCCGCGCGTATCCCGCTCCTCGGCGCTGGCGTCCAAGGCCACGGGATTCCCGATCGCCAAGATCGCCGCCAAGCTCGCGATCGGCTACCGCCTCGACGAGATCCCGAACGACATCACGAAGGTGACCCCGGCGAGCTTCGAGCCGACGCTGGACTACGTCGTCGTCAAGGTGCCCCGGTTCAACTTCGAGAAGTTCCCCGCCGCGGACACGACCCTCACGACGACCATGAAGTCGGTCGGTGAGGCGATGGCGATCGGTCGCAACTATGCGACGGCCCTGCAGAAGGCGCTGCGATCGCTCGAGAAGCGCGGCTCCAGCTTCCACTGGGGCGACGAGCAGCGCTCGGTGGATGAGCTGCTGGAGATCGCGGCCACCCCGACCGACGGGCGCATCGTGGTGCTGCAGCAGGCGATGCGCAAGGGCGCCACGATCGAGCAGGCATTCGAGGCGACGGCGATCGACCCCTGGTTCCTCGATCAGATCGCCCTCATCAACGAGGTGGCCGAGTTCGTGCGCACAGCCGCCGAGCTCGACGCCGAGGTGCTGCGGGTCGCGAAGGAGCACGGCTTCAGCGACGTGCAGATCGCCGAGCTGCGCGGCGTCGCTGAGGCCGAGGTGCGCGGCATCCGCCACGCCCTGGGGCTGCGCCCCGTCTACAAGACGGTCGACACCTGCGCCGGAGAGTTCCCGGCCCTCACGCCGTACCACTACTCGAGCTACGACGCCGAGACGGAGGTGTCGCCCTCGGAGCGCACCAAGGTCGTCATCATCGGCTCCGGACCCAACCGCATCGGTCAGGGCGTCGAGTTCGACTATTCGTGCGTGCACGCGAGCTTCGCGCTCTCGGATGCGGGCTACGAGACGGTCATGATCAACTGCAACCCCGAGACGGTCTCCACCGACTACGACACGAGCGATCGGCTGTACTTCGAGCCGCTCACGCTCGAAGACGTCCTCGAGGTGCTGCACGCGGAGAGCGCCTCGGGCGAGATCCTCGGTGTCATCTGCCAGCTCGGCGGTCAGACCCCGCTGGGCCTCGCGAAGGGCATCGAAGCGGCGGGCTACCGCATCCTGGGCACGAGCCCCGCCGCGATCGATCTGGCGGAGGAGCGCGAGCTGTTCTCGCGCCTGCTGGACGACGCGGGCCTGGTGGCGCCGCGCAGCGGCACCGCGATCGACGTCGACGGCGCGGTGAGCGTCGCCGAGGAGATCGGCTACCCGGTGCTGGTGCGGCCGAGCTTCGTGCTCGGCGGCCGCGGCATGGAGATCGTCTACTCGACCGAGGCGCTGCGCGACTACTTCGTCCGCATCGCCGACGCGGCCATCATCGGCCCGGGCCTGCCCCTGCTCGTCGACCGGTTCCTGGACGACGCGATCGAGCTCGACGTCGATGCCCTGTTCGACGGCGAGGAGCTGTACATCGGCGGCGTGATGGAGCACCTGGAGGAGGCGGGCATCCACTCCGGTGACTCCTCCTGCACGCTCCCGCCCGTGTCGCTGGGCCGCACCGACGTCGACCGGGTCCGCGAGGCGACGCTCGCCATCGCCCAGGGCGTGGGGGTGCGGGGACTGCTCAACGTGCAGTTCGCCATCAGTGCGGGTGTGCTCTACGTGATCGAAGCGAACCCGCGCGCGAGCCGTACGGTGCCCTTCGTCTCCAAGGCGCTCGGCATCCCGCTCGCGAAGGCGGCCAGCCGCATCATGGCGGGCAGCTCCATCGCCGAGCTCAAGGCCGAGGGCATGCTGCCCGAGCAGGACGGGTCGCGTGTTCCGCTCGATGCACCCGTCGCGGTCAAAGAGGCCGTGCTGCCCTTCAAGCGGTTCCGCACGAAGGACGGTCAGACCGTCGACTCCGTGCTCGGCCCCGAGATGCGCTCGACCGGTGAGGTCATGGGGTTCGACCGCGACTTCCCGACGGCGTTCGCGAAGAGCCAGCAGGCCGCCTACGGCGGAATGCCGCTGTCGGGCACGGTGTTCATCTCCGTCGCCGACGCCGACAAGCGCGCCGTGATCCTCCCGGCGCACCGTCTCCAGGAGCTCGGCTACGAGCTCGTGGCGACGGAGGGAACGGCCGAGATCCTGGCACGCAACGGCATCGCCGTGCGCACCGTGAACAAGTACTCCGCGACGCAGGAGACGGGGGAGACGAACATCGTCGACCTCATCAACGCGGGTGAGATCGACATGATCGTCAACACGCCCAGCGGCGGCCTCGCGCGTGCGGACGGCTACGAGATCCGCGCGGCCGCGGTGGCTGCGGACAAAGCCCTGTTCACGACGATGGCCGTGCTCGGCGCCGCCGTCAGCGCGCTGCCCGTGCTGCGTGAGGGGTTCGACGTGAAGAGCCTCCAGGAGTACGCGGTGGAGCGGACGGCGCGCGCGTGAGCGCAGCCGGTTTCGGAACGCGGCTCCACGCCGCGCTCGAGGAGTACGGGCAGCTGTGCGTGGGGATCGATCCCCACGCACAGCTGCTGCGCGCCTGGGGCCTCGGCGAGGACGCGGCCGGTGTGCGCGAGTTCGGCCTCCGTGTCGTGGACGCCGCGGCCGGGCGCGTGGGCGTGGTGAAGCCGCAGGTCGCGTTCTACGAACGATTCGGGTCGGCAGGCTACGCCGCCCTCGAGGACGTGCTCGCGGCAGCGCGGGATGCGGGTCTGCTGGTGATCGCCGATGCGAAGCGCGGTGACATCGGTTCGACGATGGACGGCTACGCCGCCGCCTGGCTCGAGCCGGGTTCACCACTGGAAGCGGACGCGCTCACCCTCAGCCCGTATCTCGGACCGGAATCGCTGCACGAGACGATCACGCGGGCGATCCGGGCCGACAAGGGCGTGTTCGTGCTGGCGGCGACGAGCAACCGAGAGGCCGCCGCCGTGCAGACCGCCATCACGGTGGACGCATCCGCGGGCGACGACGAGCCGACCGCTGCCCGCGTCGCTCGCGAGGTGGGCTCCTACAACGTGGGAAGCGCGGGAGCCCTCGGCCCCGCGGGAGTGGTCGTGGGAGCGACGCTGCAGCGCACATCGTTCGGTCTCACCGACACCGTGCTGGCCGGCACTCCCATCCTGGCGCCGGGCTTCGGTGCGCAGGGTGCACAGCCGTCCGACCTCGACGCGCTCTTCGGCTACGTGGCGTCGCAGGTCGTCGCCAGCGAGAGCAGGAGCATCCTGTCTGCCGGCCCTGCTCGCCTGGTCGCCCGCATCGACGAGAGGCGCGCGCTCTATTCGGAGGTTCGCCGTGGTTGACAGCCGAACGCCTCCCGAGGTCGACCGAGCCGCCGCCTCACGGCGGGCCGTCGAAGCCCGCCGCGCCCGGGCATCGCTCAAGCGCGACCTCGCCACTCGCGTGATCAGCGGCCAGGAGGTTCTTCGACGTGCGGTGGCGGACCCCGCATCCGCCGCAGGGACCCTGCGGGTACCGGAGTTCCTCACCGCGCTCCCGGCCATCGGAGAGGGCAAGCGCGACCGCATCCTCGCCGAGCTCGGCATCTCGCCCGTGAAGCGTCTCGGCGGCCTCGGGGTGCGCCAGCGCGCCGCGCTGCACGAGTGGCTCGACGGGCGTCTCCCGGAGCCCGAGCCGCGCGCGGCACGCAGCCGTCTGCTCGTGCTCGCAGGCCCGACAGCGGTCGGCAAGGGCACCGTGGCCGCCCACATCCAGGAGCACTACCCGGAGATCCTCCTCTCCGTGTCGGCGACCACGCGTCCGCCTCGCCCCGGCGAGATCGACGGCACGCACTACTTCTTCGTGGACGACGCCGCCTTCGACGAGCTCATCGCCCGCGGTGAGCTGCTGGAGTGGGCGACCGTGCACAACAAATACCGGTACGGCACGCCCCGCGGGCCGATCGAACGTGCGTTGGCCGACGGTCGCACGGTTCTGCTCGAGATCGATCTGCAGGGAGCACGGCAGGTGCGGGCCGCCGCGCCGGACGCCGCGCTCGTCTTCCTGCTCCCGCCCAGTTGGGACGAGCTCGTGCAGCGTCTGGTCGGGCGCGGCACGGAGGATGCCGAGGAACGCACGCGACGCCTGCGCACCGCACGGGTGGAACTGGCCGCTCAGGGCGAGTTCGACTACCGGGTCGTGAACGCAGAAGTCGCCGAGGCGGCGCGCGAGGTCGTAGAATTGACGAAGGCTTCCGCGCGTCCGTCGTGATGCGTCGTCGTCGAACGACTCTCCGCCGACATCCCCGAACCAGGAGGTACCGCCATGGCTGGGACCAACCAGGGCATCATCGAGCCCCCCATCGACAGCCTTCTCGACAAGGTCGACTCGAAGTACCAGCTCGTCATCTACGCATCCAAGCGGGCGCGTCAGATCAACGACTACTACTCGGATCTGCACGAGGGCAACCTCTTCGACAACGTGGGCCCGCTCGTGGACTCCACGATCGAGGACAAGCCGCTGACGATCGCGCTGCACGAGATCAACGAGGACAAGCTGCGGCTGCGTCACGCCGAGTGATCTGATCACCTCGATGCTCCCCCCGGCACCCTGGTGTCCGGGGGGAGCGTCACAGTGGGGGGCGTCCCTCACATCTCGAGTGGAGTTGCGATGACCGAGCTGCGTCTTTTCACGTCCGAGTCCGTCACCGAAGGCCATCCGGACAAGATCTGCGACCAGATCTCCGACAGCATCCTCGACGCGATCATCGCGGAGGATCCGATGGGCCGTGTCGCCGTCGAGACCCTCGTGACGACGGGTCTCGTGCACGTCGCCGGCGAAGTGTCGACCCGTGCCTACGTCGAGATCCCCGCGATCGTGCGCGATGTCGTGAACCGCATCGGATACACCTCCAGCGACACCGGCTTCGACGGCGACTCATGCGGCGTCTCGGTCTCCATCGGCGCACAGTCCTCGGACATCGCCGCAGGCGTCAACCAGGCCTTCGAGCAGCGTGAGGGACGATCGGTGGATCCCCGCGACGAACAGGGCGCCGGCGACCAGGGCATCATGTTCGGCTTCGCGACGACCGAGACGGCACAGCTCATGCCCATGGCGGCGTGGACGGCGCACCGGATGGCGGAACGCCTGGCAGCGGTGCGCCGATCGGGCACCCTCGACTTCCTCCGTCCCGACGGCAAGACGCAGGTGACCCTCGGCTACGACGGCCACACGCCGAAGACGGTGGAGTCGGTCGTGCTGTCGACGCAGCATCATCCCGACATCAGTCAGGACGAGCTGCGCGAGCTGGTGCGCCGGGAGGTCATCGACCCCGTCCTCGCGGACACGGGGCTCGACACGCCCGATGTGCAGTACTACATCAACCCCGCCGGGCCCTTCGTGACCGGCGGCCCCAAGGGCGACGCCGGCTTGACCGGCCGCAAGATCATCATCGACACCTACGGGGGAGCAGCGCGCCACGGCGGTGGCGCCTTCAGCGGCAAGGATCCCTCCAAGGTCGACCGCTCCGCCGCCTACGCCATGCGCTGGGTCGCCAAGAACGCCGTCGCGGCAGGTCTCGCCGAGCGCCTCGAGGTGCAGGTCGCGTACGCGATCGGCAAGGCGAGCCCCGTCGGCCTGTACGTCGAGAGCTTCGGCACGGGGCATGTGAGCGACGAGACGATCACCGCGGCGATCCTCGACGTCTTCGACCTGCGGCCCAAGGCCATCATCGACCAGCTGGATCTGCTGCGTCCCATCTACTCGGCCACGGCCGCCTACGGTCACTTCGGTCGCGAGCTTCCCGAGTTCACCTGGGAGCGTCTGGACCGCGTCGACGAGTTGCGCGCCGCAGCCGGGCTCTGAGATGGCCGGGGCAGCCGGCCCCGTTCGGCCCGTCGCGCGCGTCCTGCTCGACTCGCCGCTGCCGCAGCTCGACCGCCTCTTCGACTACGCGATCCCGCCCGAGTTCGACCAGGACGCGGTGCCCGGGGTGCGCGTCCGTGTTCCGCTGCGAAGTGCCGGCCGTGTCGTCGACGGCTTCCTGGTCGAACGCGGCGAGGAGACCGACCACGAGCGTCCGCTCTCCGAGCTCGACAGCGTGGTCTCGCCGATGCGCGTGCTGCCTCCGAGCCTCTACAGCCTCGCCCGGCGCGTCGCCGATCGGGCGGCGGGATCCGCATCCGACGTCCTTCGCCTCGCGGTGCCGAAGCGGATGGTGCGTGCCGAGAAAGCATGGCTGCACTCGCCTGAGCCCGTCGTCGAAGGGCCCCATTCCGATGCGGTGAAGACCGCCGAAGAGGTGCTCGCGGCGTTTCCGCACCTGGCGGAGGGCATCCGTGCCGGTGAACGCCTCGCCGTGGATGCGACGCCGCGTGTCGTGGAGCTCACGGAGGGCGGCACGGTCGGATCGTGGGCGGTCCTGATCGCTGCGGCGGCCACCATCACCCTCGCCGCGGGACGGAGCGTGGTGATCGTCGTTCCCGACCACCGTGATCAGGAGCAGGTGATGACCGCCCTCGCGGGGCGTGTGCCGGCGAACGCGCTCGTGCAGTCCGACGCTCGGCAGACCGGACCCTCACGCTATGGCGCATACCTGCGCACCCTCGCGGCGGCGCCCTGCATCGTGGTCGGAAACCGATCCGCCGTCTACGCGCCCACGAGCAACACGGGTCTGGTCGTGATCTGGGACGACGGCGACCCGTTGCTCGCGGAGCCCCTGAGCCCCGGAGTACACGCGCGCGACGTCGCCCTGCTGCGGCAGGAGAGCGAGCAGAGCGCCTTGCTGGTGCTCGGGCATACGCGCACCACGGATGTCGAGCGGCTCGTTCAGATCGGGTGGTTCCGCCACCTGGCGGCGGCCCGTCGGGTCACGCCCCGCGTCGTGCTGACAGCGACGTCCGATGCGGTCGCGCACGCGCGCATCCCCTCCTCGGCGTTCCAGGCCGTGCGCGAGGCGCTGACGGAGGGACCGGTCCTGGTCCAGGTCGCCCGCCCCGGATACGCGCCGGTGGTGGTCTGCTCCTCCTGCCGCACGCCCGCGCGCTGCCTGCACTGCTCGGGGCCGCTCCGCGTCCGCGGGCACGGCAGACCACCGGAGTGCGCCTGGTGCGGACGCGGAATCGCCGGCTGGCAGTGCGCGGTGTGCGAGGGGCGGCATCTGCGTCTCGCATCATCGGGAAGCGAGCGCACGGCGGACGAGCTCGGTCGGGCATTCCCCGGGACGCGCGTGATCGTGGCCGACGGCGACCATCCGGTCGCACGCGTCGAGCATCGGCCTGCTCTGGTCATCGCAACCAGGGGTGCGGAGCCGATCGCGGAAGGCGGGTACCGCGCGGTGCTGCTCCTGGACGGCGACCGGATGCTGCTCGCCGAGGACCTGCGCATCGGCGAGTCGTGTCTGCGGTGGTGGTCGAACGCGGCCGCGCTGACGACGCCGGGGGCACCGGTGCTGCTGACCGGCGTCGCCGGTCCGCTCGCCCGGGCTCTGGCCACCTGGACGCAGGCCGCCTACGCCCGCGCGGAGCTCGCCGACCGGGCGGCGCTGCATCTGCCGCCCGCGGTGCGGGTCGCGGTCGTCGAGGGCGAGCCCCGAACCGTCCACGACGCCCTTGCGCAGCTGCGCGCCGAGGTTCCCGCCCTCGATTCCGATGCCGTCCTCGGGCCGTCCGAGATCCTCGGGGAGGACCCGCCCCGCTCGCGAGCCCTCGTGCGATTCGACTACGGCCACGGGAAGGCCGTGACGGGTTCTCTGCGGGCCGCGCTCATCGCCGACGCCGTCCGCGCGCGCCGTGCGCGCGGCCGGAGCCCGGCGCGGAGCCGGAATACACTCAGAGTTCGGGTGGACGTGCCCGATCCCGAGCTGTGAGGAACCCGATGCGTCTTGTCTTCGCGGGAACGCCCGAACCCGCCGTCGCCTCGCTGCGCGCCCTGGCCGCCACCGATCACGAGGTCGTCTGCGTCGTCACCCGCCGTGACGCGCCCGTGGGGCGCAAGCGCGTGCTCACGCCGTCGCCCGTCGCCGCCGTTGCCGCGGAACTGGATCTCGACGTGATCAAGACCGATCGCCTGGATGCGGAGGCGACCGAGCGCATCGCGGCGCTGGAGCCGGATCTGGGCGTCATCGTGGCGTACGGCGGCCTCGTCCGGGAGCCGCTGCTGAGCACACCGCGGCTCGGGTGGATCAACCTTCACTTCTCGTTGCTGCCGCGCTGGCGGGGCGCCGCGCCCGTGCAGCGGTCGCTCATCGCCGGTGACAGCGAGACCGGGACGAACGTGTTCCAGCTGACCGCGGGTCTCGACGAGGGCGACGTGTACGGGGGGACCCGCTACCGCATCCCGGCGACGGCGACCGCTGGACGCGTCCTGGACGATCTCGCGCGCGACGGTGCCGCAGCGCTCGTCGACGTCGTGGATCAGCTGGCGAACGGGACCGCTCGAGGAGTCCCGCAGGCGGGGGAGAGCACGTACGCGGGCAAGCTCACCGCGGAAGACGGCCGTCTGGACTGGACGCAGCCGGCGGATGCGGTCCTGTCGCGCTTCCGGGGCACGACGCCCGAACCGGGCGCCTTCACGACGGTCGACGGCGTGCGCGTGAAGATCCACGACATGCATCGCGCGGAGCACGCCGCGGCCTTGGCGTCCGGAGTGATCCGCGCCGTGCAGTCCGAAGTGCTCGTCGGTACCGCGACCGACCCCGTGGCGCTCGTGCGCGTGCAACCGGCGGGCAAGGCGGCGATGGCCGCGGGCGACTGGCTGCGCGGTCTTCGGGCGGCGGATGGGGTGGTGGCGTCGTGAGCCGCTCCGATCCGCGGCGGGTGGCCTTCGACACGCTGCGCGCCGTCGCCGCATCCGATGCCTACGCGAACCTGCTCCTGCCGGTCGAGATCGCGCGAGCGGGACTCGATGCGAAGGGCGCCGCCCTGGCGACCGAGCTGACCTACGGGACCCTGCGGCGTCTGGGCACCTACGACGCCATCATCGCGTCGGCGGCGGGTCGGCCCACCGACGAGATCGACGAAGACGTGCTGGACGCCCTGCGACTGGGCGCGCATCAGCTGCTGTCGACCCGGATCGCCTCCCACGCGGCCGTGCACGAGACGGTGGGGCTCGTGCGCGAGACGATCGGCGCTGCGCCCACCGGGTTCGTCAACGCCGTGCTCCGAAGGATCTCCCGCGACACGCCGGGGGAGTGGCTCGCCCGTATCGAGGCGGCGGCACGTTCCGACGACGAAAGGCTGGGTCTCGCGTATGCGCATCCGGTCTGGGTGATCCGCGCCTTCCGCCGGGCGCTGGCCGCCGAAGGGCGCGCCGACGAACTCGAGGACCTGCTGCGCGCGGACAACGCGTCGCCGCGGGTCTCACTGGCGGTGCTTCCCGGTCTCGCAGATCGGCCCGCCGATCTCGCGCCGACGCGATACTCGCCCGTGGGCGCGCTCTCCGCCGGCGGCGACCCCGAGCCGCTGATCCGTGCGGCCGGCGGCCGCATCCGCGTGCAGGACGAGGGCTCGCAGCTGGCGGCGCTCGCACTCAGCCGTGCCGAGCCGGTGACCGCAGGGGAGCGGTGGCTCGATCTGTGCGCGGGGCCCGGCGGCAAGACCGCCCTGCTCGCCGCTGAGGCTCTGGCCGGCGGAGCGCTGCTCGAGGCGAACGAGATCGCGCCCGCGCGTGCGGGCCTCGTGCGTCAGGCACTTGCGGGCGTTCCGGCGGAGATCGCCGTCAGCGAGGAGGATGGGCGTTCGCGTGCCGGTAGGGCCCGTTACGACCGCATCCTGGTCGACGCGCCCTGCACGGGCCTGGGTGCCCTGCGCCGGCGACCCGAGGCGCGCTGGCGGAAGTCGCCGACGGATGTGGCGGCGCTCGCAAGCCTCCAGCGGGAACTGCTGGAGAGCGCGCTCGATGCGCTGACGCCCGGCGGCATCGTCGCCTACGTCACGTGCTCGCCCCACCTGGCGGAGACGAGCGCGGTCGTGGCCGAGGTGCGTGGACGCCGAGGCGACGACATCGAGGAGCTCGACGCCCGCGCCGTGCTGCAGGATGTGGCCAGTCACCCCCTGGATCTGCCCGCGCCCGCCGATGGCTCAGGACGCGCCCAGCTGTGGCCCCACCGTCATGGCACGGACGCGATGTCGATCTCGCTCCTGCGGCGACGCGCGTGACCGTCGCCGATAATGGCAGGGTGAGCGCCCCCCGCATCAACCCCTCGATCCTCGCCGCAGACTTCGTCAACATGCAGGCCGAGCTCGGTCGTATCTCCGGTGCCGACTTCGTGCACGTGGACGTGATGGACAACCACTTCGTGCCGAACCTCACGTTCGGTCCGCAGATGGTCGAGCGTGTGCAGGCGACGAGTCCGGTGCCGCTGGACGTCCACCTCATGATCGACGACCCCGATCGCTGGGCGCCCGGATACGCGGAACTGGGCGCGGCCTCGGTGACCTTCCACCTCGAGGCCGCCGCCGACCCGGTGGCTCTCGCACGGCGGCTGCGTGAGATCGGTGCACGCGCCGGCGTGGCGATCAAACCCGGGACCTCGGAGGAGCCGCTCCTGGAGCTGCTGCACGAGTTCGATCAGATCCTCGTGATGACCGTGGAGCCGGGATTCGGTGGACAGTCGTTCATGCCGGAGACGATGCCCAAGCTCGCCCGGCTCGCCGACGCCGCGCGCCGGGTCGACTCGGCGGTGTGGCTCCAGGTCGACGGCGGCATCGCTCCCGCCACCATCGAGCAGGCGGCGTCCGCCGGTGCGGACACGTTCGTCGCCGGCTCGGCCGTGTTCGGCGCGTCGGATCCGGATGCGGCGATCGCCGGGCTCCGGGCGCAGGCCGCCGACGCGAGGATGCACCGTCACTGAGGGCGACATCCGCGCCGGTCGGCGGACGGTACCCTAGGACGGTGAAGACGTTCGACGACCTGTTCGCGGAGCTGGAGCTCAAGGCCCGCACGCGACCGGCCGGATCCGGCACCGTCGCGGAGCTGGATGCCGGTGTGCATGCGATCGGCAAGAAGATCGTCGAAGAGGCCGCGGAGGTCTGGATGGCCGCCGAGTACCAGAGCGACACCGAAGCGGCGGAGGAGATCTCCCAGCTGCTCTACCACCTCCAGGTGCTCATGCTGGCCAAGGGTCTGACGCCGGCGGACGTGTACCGACATCTCTGATGCCCGCACCCGCCGCATCCGTCACCTTCCCGAGAGTTTTCCCATGCTGAGAATCGCTGTGCCCAACAAGGGCTCCCTTTCCGAGACCGCGGCGGCCATGCTCGCCGAGGCGGGCTACAAGGGCCGTCGTGATCCGAAGGATCTGCACGCCATCGACCCGCTCAACGACGTCGAGTTCTTCTACCTGCGCCCCAAGGACATCGCCACCTACGTCGGTTCGGGCGCCCTCGATGTCGGAATCACCGGTCGTGACCTGCTGCTGGACGCCCGTATGCCGGGTGCGCGCGAGATCGAGGCGCTCGGATTCGGCGGCTCCACGTTCCGCTTCGCCGGCCCTCCCGGTCGGTTCACCGAACTCGCCGACCTCGAGGGGATGCGGGTCGCCACCGCCTACCCGGGCCTCGTCGACGCGTACCTCGACGAGCACGGTGTCGCGGTCGACCTCGTGCCGCTCGACGGCGCCGTGGAGTCGGCGGTCGAGCTCGGCGTCGCCGACGCGGTGGCCGACGTCGTCTCCACCGGCACCACACTTCGCCAGGCGGGGCTCGAGATCTTCGGCCCGGTCCTGCTGGAGTCGGATGCGGTCTTGATCACCGGCGCGCAGGAGCCCGCAGGACTCGAGACGCTGCTGCGCCGCCTGCGCGGTGTCATCGTCGCGCGCGAGTACGTGCTCATCGACTACGACCTGCCCGCCGACCTCGTCGACGACGCGATCGCCGTCGCCCCGGGCATCGAGTCGCCGACGATCTCGCCGCTGCGTGACCCGTCGTGGGTGGCGGTGCGTGTCATGAGCCCGCGCAAGGGCGTGAACCAGGTCATGGATGCGCTCTACGGGATCGGTGCGAGGGCGATCCTCGTGACCGAGATCCACGCTGCGAGGCTCTGATGAGCGTGGTCTGCCGAGTCATCCCGTGCCTGGATGTGGCGGCGGGGCGCGTGGTGAAGGGCGTGAACTTCGAGAACCTTCGCGACATGGGGGACCCCGTCGAGCTCGCACGGCTGTACTTCGAACAGGGTGCCGACGAGCTCACGTTCCTCGACGTGACGGCGACCGTCGACGAGCGGGCGACGACGTACGACGTCGTGCGCCGCACGGCGGAAGAGGTCTTCATCCCGTTGACCGTGGGCGGGGGCGTCCGGTCGGACGAGGACGTCGCGAGGCTGCTCGCGGTGGGCGCGGACAAGATCGGCGTCAACTCCGCGGCGATCGCCCGACCCGCTCTGATCGACGAGATCGCCGACCGTTTCGGTGCCCAGGTGCTCGTGCTGTCGCTCGATGTCAAGCGCGCCGAGGGGATGCCCTCCGGGTTCGCCGTCACGACCCACGGCGGTCGCACGCTCACCCAGCTCGATGCACTCGCGTGGGCGCGCGAGGCGATCGAGCGCGGCGCGGGTGAGCTGCTGGTCAACTCGATCGACGCCGACGGCACGAAGAACGGCTTCGATCTCGAGCTCGTGGCCCTGATGCGGGAGATCTCCCGGGTGCCGGTCATCGCCTCCGGCGGCGCCGGGCACGTCGGTGATTTCGCCCCCGCGATCCGAGCCGGAGCCGATGCCGTGCTCGCCGCATCCGTGTTCCACTCCGGTCAGCTCACGGTCGGCGACGTCAAGGATGCGCTGGCCGACGACGGGATCGAGGTGCGCCGGTGACCGAGAGCGTCGAAGAGCGCATCTCCCGGGTCCGTTTCAACGACCAGGGCCTGGTCGCAGCGATCGTGCAGCAGTGGGACACCCGCGAGGTGCTCATGCTGGGGTGGATGGACGCCGAGGCGCTGCGGCGCACGCTCACGTCCGGCCGCGCCACGTACTGGTCCCGGTCGAGGCAGGAGTACTGGCGCAAGGGGGACACCTCGGGGAACATCCAGATCGTGCACGGCGCCCGTCTGGACTGCGACGGCGACGCCGTGCTGCTGTCCGTCGAACAGACCGGCCCTGCCTGTCACACCGGCACACGGACTTGCTTCGACTCCGACGACCTGGACCCCGTTCGAGGCGGCGAGTGATCCGTCGCGCGCGCTCGAGCGCGGTTCTGGCGATCCTGGCGGGGGGTGCCGCGAGCACCTTGGCGGCCACGCAGACCTGGATCCACGTCGCGCTGACAGACGGCGCCGCCGCCGATGTCGCGGTCGCGGGCACCGCCGCCATTCCCGTGCTCACGCCGCTGAGTCTCGCTGTGCTCGCGCTGGGGGCCGCCCTGTCGATCGTCGGCCGGGTGCTCCGGATCGTCTTCGGCGCTCTGACGGTGGCTGCGGCGATCGGCATCGCGCTGCTCACGGCACCCGTCGCCTTCGACGCTCCCGTCGACGCATATGCCCCGAGCGTGACGGAGACCACCGGCATCACCGGAGACTCGTCGGTGGCAGCGCTCGTCGCGAGCACGAGCGTCACGGGGTGGCCCGTGGTCGCCCTCCTCGCTGCGGTCGTGCTGCTGGCGGCGGGCTCGTTCGTTCTCGTCACCGGTTGGCGCTGGCCGGGCGGAGGGCGCAAGTACGATGCTCCGCGCCGTCGGGCGGCAACCGCCGAAGACGCACCGTTGGACGCGATCGACTCGTGGGACGACCTCTCCCGCGGCGATGATCCGACCTTCCCCGACCCGCCCCGCTAGACTGGATCCGGCCGTCACTTGGCCGCACCCGAAGGAGAGACATGAGCAATTCCATCGACGACCCCGGCCACGGACACTCCCCGGCAGCCTGGACGGCCGTGGTGATCATGCTCGTCGCCGTGGCTCTGGGCACGGTGTTCTTCGTGCTCGACATGCCCGTGCTCGTCTGGGCGTCGGTCGGTCTGCTCGTGGTGGGTCTGATCACCGGGTGGGCTCTGGCCCGCGCCGGTTGGGGCGTCAACGGCCCCAAGTACGTCGCGAAAGAGCACTGATGGTGCTCGCCGACCTCACGGCCGGCGCAGTGGAGGATGCCCGCGAGCGAGAGTCGCGCACGCCTCTGGCGGTCGTGGAACGCGCTGCGCTGGACCGCCCCGCCGCGCTGGACGCGCTCGCGGCCCTCGCCCCCGCGGACCGCGTGAAGATCATCGCCGAGGTGAAGCGGGCGAGCCCTTCCCGCGGCGATCTGGCGGCGATTCCCGATCCCGCTTTCCAGGCATCCCGTTACGAAGAAGGCGGCGCGAGCGCGATCTCGGTGCTCACGGAGGGGCGCAAGTTCAAGGGCAGCCTCGCCGACCTCGAAGCTGTGCGCGAGCGCGTCTCGGTCCCGGTTCTCCGCAAGGACTTCATCGCCACGCCGTACCAGGTGCTCGAAGCCCGTGCATCCGGGGCGGATCTGGTGCTGCTGATCGTCGCGGCCCTCGAGCAACCGCTGCTGGCCGAGCTGCACGAGCTCGTTCTCGAGCTCGGCATGACGCCCCTCGTCGAGACGCACTCCGCGGATGAGCTGTCTCGCGCGGCCGATCTCGGAGCACGTCTCATCGGGGTCAACGCGCGCAACCTCAGCACGTTCGAACTCGATCGCGATCTGTTCGGCCGTCTCGCCGATTCGTTCCCGAGCGATGCGATCAAGATCGCCGAATCGGCGGTCCTCACTCCCGATGACGTGCGCCACTACCGCTCCGGCGGCGCGGACGTCGTACTCATCGGCGAGGCTCTCGTGACCTCGGAGCCGGTCGCGACCCTGCACGCTTTCCTGGAGGCTGGATCATGAGTCTGCGCGATGTCAAAGGACCCTTCTTCGGTCAGTACGGCGGGCGCTACATGCCCGAGTCGCTCATCGCCGCGATCGACGAGCTGACCGCGGTCTACGAGTCCGCGATCGTCGATCCCGCCTTCCAGGCGGAGTTCGCCGAGCTGCTGCACTCCTACGCCGGACGACCGTCCGTGCTCACGGAGGTGCCGCGGTTCGCCGCCCACGCCGGTGGCGGACGCGTGTTCCTCAAACGCGAGGACCTCAACCACACGGGCTCGCACAAGATCAACAACGTGCTCGGGCAGGCCCTGCTCACCAAGCGACTGGGAAAGACGCGCGTCATCGCCGAGACGGGTGCCGGCCAGCACGGCGTCGCCACCGCGACGGCTGCGGCTCTGTTCGGATTCGAGTGCACGATCTACATGGGCGAGGTCGACACCGAGCGGCAGGCTCTGAACGTCGCGCGGATGCGGCTGCTGGGCGCTGAGGTCGTCCCGGTCACGACGGGCTCGCGCACGCTCAAAGACGCGATCAACGAGGCGTACCGCGACTGGGTGGCGAGCGTCGAGACGACGAACTACATCTTCGGCACCGCGGCGGGGCCGCATCCGTTCCCCGCCCTCGTGCGCGATTTCCAGAAGATCATCGGCGAGGAGGCACGCGCGCAGCTTCTCGAGCAGGTGGGCCGGCTTCCCGACGCGGTCTTCGCGTGCGTCGGCGGCGGCTCGAACGCGATCGGGATGTTCGACGCATTCCTCGACGACGAGTCGGTCGCGCTCTACGGCGTCGAAGCGGCCGGTGACGGTGTCGACACCCCGAAGCACGCGGCGTCCATCGAACGCGGTCGCGCGGGCATCCTGCACGGCGCCAAGACCTATGTGCTCCAGGACGAGGACGGCCAGACCGTCGAGTCCCACTCGATCTCTGCGGGGCTGGACTATCCGGGTGTCGGCCCCGAGCACGCGTGGCTGGCCGACATCGGGCGTGCGTCCTACATCCCGGCGACCGACGACGAGGCCATGCAGGCCCTGCGTCTGCTCTCGCGCACCGAGGGCATCATCCCCGCCATCGAGTCGGCGCACGCGCTGGCGGGCGCGCTCCGCATCGGCAAGGAGCTCGGCCCCGACGCGGTCATCGCCATCAACCTGTCCGGGCGCGGTGACAAGGACATGGACACGGCCGCCCGATACTTCGACCTCTACGACGCCGCAGGCGATGAGGGGTCGCCGGTCGACGTGCCGCCGTCGTCCGACGAGGCACGGGGAGAGGGGACCGAGCTGTGAGCTCACGCGTCGCAGCGGCCATCGAGGCCGCCCACGCCGAAGGACGGGGCGCGTTCGTCGGGTACCTCCCGCTCGGTTTCCCCGACATCGCCACCAGCATCGAGGCGGCGGTCGTGCTCGCCGAGAACGGCGCCGACATCATCGAACTCGGTCCGCCGTACTCCGATCCCGTGATGGACGGCCTGGTGATCCAGGAGGCGACACAGGCCGCGCTGGCCGCAGGCTTCCGACTGCGCGACCTGTTCCCGGCGATCAAGGAGATCACGAGCCGCGTCGACGTTCCCGTCGTCGTGATGACGTACTGGAACCCGGTGTTCCAGTACGGCGTCGATCGATACGCCGACGACCTGCTCGCGGCCGGGGGAGCCGGGCTCATCACCCCCGACATCACTCCGGAGGCGGCTGCCGAGTGGATCGCCGCGAGCGAGCGGACCGGACTCGACCGCATCTTCCTCGCCGCACCCACGTCGAGCGACGAGCGGCTCGAGCTCGTCGTGGAGAACTCGACGGGATTCGTCTACACGGTCTCGACGATGGGGATCACGGGGGAGCGCGCCGAGCTGGATGCTGCCGCACGCACGCTCGTGGCGCGACTGCGCGAGAAGGGTGTCGAGCACGCCGCTGTCGGCATCGGGATCTCGAACGCGGAACAGGTCTCCGGCGTCCTGGAGTACGCCGACGGCGCGATCGTGGGAACCGCCCTGGTGCGGGCACTCCGTGACGGCGGACTCGACGAGCTGGGGCGCACCGCCCGCGCCCTCGCCGACGGCACGCGTCGCTGAGCCCGGCTCGCGGGGAAGGCTCGGTTCGCGTAGCGTCGCCGAGGTGAGCTCCTCCGTGATCCCCCTGTCCTTGCCGCTGTACGGAGCGTCCTGGGCGCAGGCGATCGCGCGCTACTTCCTCAAGTACGCGACGTTCGCGGGCAGGGCGAGTCGCAGCGAGTTCTGGTGGTGGGTGCTGACGAACGCCCTGGTCGGGATCGGATTCCAGATCGTCTCGACCGCCGCCGGCGAGCCGCTGACCTTCGCGGCGTGGCCCGCACCCTACGTGGTGTGGAACGGCGCACAGTCCGACGCCGGCGTGACGACGGTGATCGGGGCCATCGCCACGCTCTACTCCCTGCTCACCCTCCTGCCCGGTCTCGCCCTGACCTGGCGCCGTCTGCACGACACCGATCGCAGCGGGCTCTGGTTCTTCATCCTGCTGATCCCGCTGATCGGCGCGATCGTCCTGCTGGTCTTCACGATCGAGCGTTCCCGACCCGAGGGTGCGCGCTTCGACAGGTATCCCTGAGCGCGCACGAGCGCACCATCGACGCCTTTAGACTCGTCGTCATGACGTTCGCCCTCACGAGCGCGCCCGCAGGCGTGCTCGCCAGCATCCCGAGCCCTCCGATCAACCACTTCGACCTGTGGCCGGGCGGCCCGGAGATCCGCTTCTACGCGCTGTGCATCATCGCCGGCATCGTCGTGGCCACCCTCCTCACGAACCGGCGCCTGACCAGACGCGGCGGCGAGCCCTGGGTCGTGGTGGACATCGCGCTGTTCGCGATTCCGCTCGCGCTGATCGGCGCCCGAGCTTTTCACGTGCTCACGCACCCGGGGTTCTACTTCGGCGACGGCAAGAACACCTGGAACCCCTTCGAGCAGGGTTCCGTGTGGGCCATCTGGGAGGGCGGCATCGCGATCTACGGCGCCCTCATCGGCGGCGCGATCGGGGCGCTGATCGGCTGTCGCTGGACGGGCATCCGGTTCTGGAGCTTCGCCGACGCCCTCGCTCCTGGGCTCATCATCGCCCAGGCGATGGGCCGTTTCGGCAACTACTTCAACCAGGAGCTGTTCGGTCAGCCGACCGACGGGTGGTGGGGGCTGGAGATCGCCCGGCCGAACGACGCGATCCCCGTGGGACTGCCAGAAGGCACGCTTTTCCAGCCGACCTTCCTCTACGAGGTGATCTGGAATCTTCTGGGCGCGGCCGTGATCCTGTGGGCCGGGAAGCGCTTCACGCTCCAGTGGGGTCGTCAGTTCGGTCTCTACCTCGTCTGGTACTCGGCGGGCCGAATCGTCTGGGAGAACATCCGTATCGACCCGAGCGAGGTGTTCCTCGGACTGCGCTCGAACGTGTGGGCCGCCATCCTCGGGGTGATCCTGGGACTCGTCATCCTGGTCGTGCAGAAGGTGCGTCACACGGGTCTGGAGGCCTCGCCGTACCGGCCCGGTCGCGAGTGGGTGGACAAGTCGGCTGTACAATCGCAGAACACCGAGGACTTCGTCGATGTGAGCGCACCCCCCGCCGACGAAACCATCACCACTGGCAGCGCCACAAGCACCGCCGCCAAGTAACTCTCCGGGCCGACGTCGTCCCAGCAACAGCAACAATCGAGGACGGTTGGTATGGCTTCGAGCCCCCGTCACAGCGCCCCCGGATCTGCGGGCTTCGGCGCCTTCCCTGCCAAGCAGGGCATGTACAACCCCGCGTTCGAGAAGGACGCGTGTGGTCTGGCCATGGTCGCGACCCTTCGCGGCGAGGCGGGCCACGACATCATCGATCTCGCCCTGACGGCGCTTCGCAATCTGGAGCATCGCGGCGCGATCGGATCCGACGCCGGCACCGGCGACGGCGCGGGAATCCTGACGCAGATGCCGGACGCGTTCCTGCGGGCTGTCGTGGACTTCGACCTGCCGCCGGTGGGGGAGTACGCGGCCGGTCTCGCGTTCCTGCCGCGCGACGGTGAGGAGCGCGCCGCGCAGAAGGCCGGGATCGAGCGCATCGCCGCGAGTGAGAACCTCGTGGTGCTCGGCTGGCGCGAAGTGCCCACGGAGGAGGAACACCTCGGCAAGCTGGCTCTCGAGGCGCGCCCGGCGTTCGAGCAGCTCTTCCTGTCGCGCCCCGCGGTGGGCGACGCGCCCGCGCTCAGTGGCATCGACCTGGATCGTCGGGTGTTCCGGCTCCGCAAGCGCGCCCGCAACGAGCTCGACGCCTACTTCGTCTCGCTGTCCAGTCGCACACTCGGCTATAAGGGCATGGTCACGACCCTGCAGCTCGAGCCCTTCTATCCCGACCTGCAGGACGAGCGCTTCGCCTCCGAGCTCGCCGTCGTCCACTCCCGTTACTCGACCAACACGTTCCCCTCGTGGCCGCTCGCGCAGCCGCTGCGGATGGTCGCTCACAACGGCGAGATCAACACGGTCAACGGCAACCGCAACTGGATGCGGGCGCGCCAGTCGCAGCTCGAGTCCGAGGTGCTGGGCGACATCCGTCCTCTTCTGCCGATCTGCACCGACGGGGCGAGCGACTCCGCGTCGTTCGACGAGGTGCTGGAGCTTCTCACGCTCACGGGCCGGAGCCTGCCGCACGCCATCATGATGATGGTCCCGGAGGCGTACGAGAAGCAGCCCGACATGGATCCGAAGCTGCGCGCGTTCTACGAGTACCACTCCATGCAGATGGAACCCTGGGACGGTCCGGCCGCGCTGATCTTCACCGACGGCACCGTCGTCGGCGCCACCCTCGACCGCAACGGCCTGCGTCCGGGACGCTGGACGGAGACGACCGACGGCCTGGTCGTCATCGGCAGCGAGACCGGCGTGCTCGACTTCGAGCCCGAGCGCATCAAGCGCCGGGGCCGCCTGCGGCCCGGTCGCATGTTCCTCGTCGACACGGCCCAGCGCCGCATCATCGAGGACGACGAGATCAAGAACGGGCTCGCGACGCTCCAGCCGTGGCAGGAGTGGCTGGATGCAGGCCGCGTGCGACTGTCCGAGCTTCCCGAGCGCGAGCACATCGTGCATCCCATCGCCTCGATCACGCGACGTCAGCGCACCTTCGGCTACACGGAGGAAGAGGTCCGCATCCTCCTGACGCCCATGGGGCAGACGGGCGCCGAACCGCTGGGTGCTATGGGCAGCGACACGCCCGTCGCGGTGCTGAGCGAGCGCCCGCGGCTCCTGTTCGACTACTTCACGCAGCAGTTCGCGCAGGTGACCAACCCGCCGCTGGACTCGATCCGCGAAGAGGTCGTGACCTCGCTCTCGCTGGGCCTCGGCCCCGAGCCGAACCTGCTGAGCTGGGGCCCGGAGCACGCGCGCACCGTCACGCTCGACTTCCCGGTGATCGACAACGACGAGCTCGCGAAGATCCAGCACATCGACACGGCTCTGCCGGGTCGTACCTCCGCGACCATCCGCGGCCTCTACCGCGTGCAGGCCGGCGCGAAGGGGATGGAGAAGCGTCTGACGCAGATGTGCGCGGAGGTCGACCGCGCGATCGAGGACGGCGCCGAGTTCATCGTGCTCAGCGACCGCGACTCCAACGCGGATCTGGCACCCATCCCGTCGTTGCTGATGCTGGCCGCCGTGCACCACCACCTCATCCGCAAGGAGACTCGCATGAAGGTAGGTCTCGTGGTCGAGGCCGGCGACGTGCGCGAGGTGCACCACGTTGCCACCCTCATCGGCTACGGAGCCTCGGCGGTGAACCCCTACCTGGCGATGGAGAGCGTCGAGTACCTCGTGCGCGCCGGCTTCATCACGGGCATCTCACCGGAGAAGGCGGTCAAGAACCTGATCAAGGCGCTCGGCAAGGGCGTCCTGAAGATCATGTCCAAGATGGGCATCTCCACGGTCTCGTCCTATGCGGGGGCTCAGGTCTTCGAGGCGGTCGGACTGTCCGAGGAGTTCATCGCGTCCTACTTCACCGGCACCGAGTCGAAGCTCGGCGGCGTGGGTCTGGACGTCATCGCTGCCGAGAACGCGGCACGCCATGCGTTCGCATACCCGGAGGATGCGGCAGCGCGCGCCCACGAGAGGCTGTGGACCGGCGGCGAGTATCAGTGGCGTCGCGACGGTTCGCCGCACCTGTTCAACCCGGACACGGTCTTCCGGCTGCAGCACGCGACGCGCGAGCGCCGCTACGACATCTTCCGCGAGTACACGAAGCTCGTGGACGACCAGGCGAGCGAGCTCAAGACGCTGCGCGGCATGTTCGGCCTGCGCACCGGCGTCCGGCCCCCCGTGCCCATCGACGAGGTCGAGCCGATCTCATCGATCGTGAAGCGCTTCTCGACCGGAGCGATGAGCTACGGCTCGATCTCCAAGGAGGCGCACGAGACGCTCGCGATCGCGATGAACCGCATCGGCGGAAAGTCGAACACGGGGGAGGGTGGCGAGGACGTCGAGCGCCTGCTCGGTCCCGAACGGCGCAGTGCCATCAAGCAGGTGGCGTCGGGCCGGTTCGGTGTCACGAGCCTGTATCTCACCGAGGCCGACGACATCCAGATCAAGCTCGCCCAGGGCGCGAAGCCGGGCGAGGGCGGACAGCTGCCCCCGCAGAAGGTGTACCCCTGGGTCGCGCGCACTCGCGGAGGCACGCCCGGTGTCGGTCTCATCTCGCCGCCGCCGCACCACGACATCTACTCGATCGAAGACCTCAAGCAGTTGATCTTCGACCTGAAGCGCGCGAACCCTTCGGCGCGTGTCCACGCGAAGCTCGTGAGCCAGTCGGGCATCGGCGCGGTCGCTGCGGGGACGGCGAAGGCCCTGGCCGACGTCATCCTGGTCTCCGGATTCGACGGCGGAACGGGCGCCAGCCCGCTCAACTCGCTCAAGCACGCCGGCACCCCGTGGGAGCTGGGCCTCGCGGAGACGCAGCAGACGCTCATGCTCAACGGCATGCGCGATCGCGTGGTCGTGCAGGTCGACGGACAGCTCAAGACCGGCCGCGATGTGATCATCGGTGCGCTGCTGGGCGCCGAGGAGTTCGGATTCGCGACAGCTCCGCTCGTGGTGTCGGGCTGCATCATGATGCGCGTCTGCCATCTCGACACCTGCCCGGTGGGAGTCGCGACGCAGAACCCCGTACTGCGCGAGCGCTTCACCGGTAAGCCCGAGTTCGTCGTGAACTTCATGGAGTTCATCGCTCAGGAGGTGCGCGAGTACCTCGCCGAGCTCGGGTTCCGCTCGCTCGACGAGGCGATCGGCCACAACGAGTTGCTGGACGTCAACGGTGCGATCGAGCACTGGAAGGCGAGCGGCCTCGATCTGGCTCCTGTCCTGGAGGGCCCGGTGTTCGCCGAGGAAGAGCCGCGTCGGAACGCCCGCCCGCAGCTCCACGAGCTCGAGAAGCATTTCGACGTCGCGCTCATCGAGCGCGCGCAGGATGTCATCGCGCACGGCGGAACGGTCGAGATCACCCTGCCGGTGCGAAACACCGAGCGTGCCGTCGGCACGATGCTGGGTCATCACGTCACGAAGGCGCGCGGTGCGAATGGACTGCCGAGCGGTTCGATCGTCGTGAACCTCACGGGATCCGCCGGCCAGTCCTTCGGCGCCTTCATGCCGTCGGGGATCACGCTGCGCCTTGAGGGCGACTCGAACGACTACGTCGGAAAGGGTCTCTCGGGCGGTCAGATCGTGGTTCGGCCGCCTCGGGGCTCGAACTTCGACGCCTCGCAGAACGTGATCGCGGGCAACGTCATCGGCTACGGAGCGACGCAGGGCACCATGTTCCTGCGCGGCGTGGTGGGCGAGCGCTTCCTGGTGCGCAACTCGGGTGCGACCGCCGTCGTGGAGGGTGTCGGCGACCATGCGCTGGAGTACATGACCGGTGGGCTCGCCGTCATCCTCGGAACGACCGGACGCAACCTCGGCGCCGGGATGTCGGGCGGCACGGCCTACGTGTACCGCCTGGACGAGAACCTGGTGAACCGCGAGTCGCTCGCCTCGGGCGAGCTCGAGCTGGGTGAGCTGGGATCCGGCGACGCCGCGATCCTGCGCGATCTGCTCGAGCGCCACACCGCAGAGACGGACTCGTCTCTGGCGGCATCGCTCCTCGAGGACTTCGAGGAGGAAGTGAAGAACTTCGTGCGGGTCATGCCGCGCGACTACGCAGCGGTGCTGCAGACCCGCGAGAAGGCGTTGGCGGAGGGGCTCGACCCCGACGGCGACATCGTGTGGAGCCGCATCATGGAGGTGACCGGTGGCTGACCCCAAGGGCTTTTTGAAGGTGACCGAGCGGGAGCTGCCCGCGCGGCGCCCCGTTCCCGTGCGCATCATGGACTGGAAAGAGGTCTATGAGCCCGGTGATTCGGCGGTGCTGCGCCGGCAAGCGGGCCGGTGCATGGACTGTGGTATCCCCTTCTGTCACAAGGGGTGTCCGCTGGGCAACCTCATCCCGGAGTGGAACGACCTGACCTGGCGCGGTGAGGGACGCAGCGCGATCGAGCGCCTGCACGCGACCAACAACTTCCCGGAGTTCACGGGACGGCTCTGCCCCGCCCCCTGCGAGAGCGCGTGCGTGCTGGGCATCAACCAGCCGGCCGTGACCATCAAGCAGGTCGAGGTGTCGATCATCGACGAGGCCTTCTCCCACGGCTGGGTCGAGCCGGAGCCGCCGGAGCGGCTCACCGGCAAGACGGTCGCGGTCGTCGGCTCCGGACCGGCAGGGCTTGCTGCAGCTCAGCAGCTGACCCGCGCGGGTCACACGGTCGCGGTGTTCGAGCGTGATGACCGCATCGGCGGTCTGCTGCGCTACGGCATTCCCGACTTCAAGATGGAGAAGCGCCACCTCGAGCTTCGTCTTCGTCAGATGCAGGACGAGGGCACGCGATTCCGTGCCGGCGTCGAGATCGGGCGTGACATCACGTGGGACGAGCTGCGCAGCCGGTATGACGCGGTCGTCGTCGCCACCGGTTCCACCGTCCCGCGCGACCTCTCCATTCCCGGCCGCGATCTGGCCGGCGTGCACTTCGCGATGGAGTACCTCGTCGAGTCGAACCGCGCGGTCGCCGGTGAGAAGCTCCACACGCAGATCAGCGCCGAGGGCAAGCACGTCGTCGTCATCGGCGGCGGCGACACCGGCGCCGACTGCATCGGAACGGCGCACCGGCAGGGCGCGCTGAGCGTGACGAACCTCGCCATCGGCAAGCAGCCTCCCGCATCCCGCCCGGATGCGCAGCCCTGGCCGACCACGCCCACGATCTTCGAGGTGCAGTCCGCTCATGAGGAGGGCGGGGAGCGCGTCTTCCTCGCGTCCACCGTCGAGTTCCTCTCGAACGAGGTCGGAGAGGTGCGTGCGCTGCGCGTGGCCGAGACCGAGTTCGTCGACGGCCGCCGCGTGCCCAAGAGCGGCACCGAGCGGGAGATCCCCGCCGACCTGGTGCTCATCGCGATGGGCTTCACCGGACCGGAGCGCACGGAGCTCGAGGGTCAGCTGCAGACGCAGTTCACCTCGCGCGGCAACGTCGAGCGCGACGACGCGTACCAGACCACCACGCCCGGCGTGTTCGTGGCGGGTGACGCGGGGCGCGGCCAGTCGCTCATCGTGTGGGCCATCGCCGAAGGGCGTGCGGCGGCCGCATCCGTCGACCGCTATCTCATGGGCTCGACCGCATTGCCCGCTCCTGTCCGGCCCACCGATATCGCGATCGGGTTGCAGCCCGCGTAGGCTGAACCTGCATCCCCTTCATCGCTAAAAGACCCGGAGTTCGAACTCGGATGAGACGCGCGAAAATCGTCGCAACCCTAGGCCCGGCAACTTCCTCCTACGAGATGGTCCGCGCGATCATCGACGCAGGTGTGAACGTCGCCCGCCTCAACCTCAGTCATGGTGACTACTCGGTCCACGACGCGAACTTCGCGAACGTGCGCCGTGCCGCAGAGGACGCCGGCTCCGCCGTCGCGATCCTCGTCGACCTGCAGGGGCCCAAGATCCGCCTCGGCAAGTTCGCCGATGGCCCTCACGAGCTCGCCGTGGGTGACATCTTCAAGATCACGGTCGAAGACATCGTGGGCACCAAGGAGATCGTCTCGACGACCTTCAAGGGCCTGCCGCAGGACGTCAAGCCCGGTGACTTCCTCCTGATCGATGACGGCAAGGTGCGCGTCGAGGTCGTCGAGACCGACGGCACCGTCGTGACCACGAAGGTGATCGTCGCCGGCCCCGTCTCGAACAACAAGGGCATCAACCTGCCCGGCGTGGCCGTCAACGTCCCCGCGCTGTCGGAGAAGGACGAGGCCGATCTTCGCTGGGGTCTGAACGCGGGTGCGGACATCATCGCCCTGTCGTTCGTCCGCAACGCGGAAGACGTCAACCGCGTGCACGAGATCATGGCCGAAGAGGGTCGGCGTGTGCCGGTCATCGCCAAGATCGAGAAGCCGCAGGCGGTCGACAACCTCGAGGAGATCATCGACGCGTTCGACGGCATCATGGTCGCTCGTGGCGACCTCGGTGTGGAGCTTCCGCTGGAGGCCGTCCCGATCGTGCAGAAGCGCGCGGTCGAGCTGTGCCGCCGGATGGCGAAGCCGGTCATCGTGGCCACGCAGATGCTCGAGTCCATGATCGAGAACCCGGTTCCCACTCGCGCCGAGACGAGCGATGTCGCCAACGCCGTCCTCGACGGTGCGGATGCGGTCATGCTCTCCGGTGAGACGAGCGTCGGCAAGTATCCGGTCGGCGTCGTCGAGACGATGGCGCGCATCGTGGCCTCCACGGAGGAGCACGGTCTGGACCGCATCGCTCCGCTGAACACGAAGCCGCGCACGCAGGGTGGCGCGATCACCCTGGCCGCGATGGAGGTCGCTCAGTTCGTCGAGGCGAGCTGGCTCTGCATCTTCACCGAGTCCGGCGACACCGCGCGTCGCATGTCGCGCCTGCGTCCCAGCATCCCGATGATGGCGTTCACGCCGGACCCGGCGATCCGTCGCCGCATGGCCGTCACGTGGGGCATCCAGTCCGCGCTGGTGGAGCACGTGCCGCACACCGACCACATGTTCATGCAGGTCGACGAGTTCTTCCTCTCCAAGGGCCTGGCGAAGGAGGGTGACAAGGTCGTGGTGATCTCCGGTTCCCCTCCCGGAATCGCCGGGTCGACGAACGACATCCGCATCCACAAGATCGGCGACGCCGTCAACGGCCGCGCCCCGATCTGGTCGGGCGAGTAACCCGCGAGGTGCACAGAAGGGACCTTCCCCACCGGGGGAGGTCCCTTCTGCTGTGTGGCCGCCTGCGCCTGGTGCAGCTTGCCGAGCGGCCGGCACATGGATGCGTGTCTCAACCCTTCACGCAGGAGGCTTCGGGAACGTGCACGAGTGAGACACGAAGCACCCGGGGCGGCCCGCGCAGGGATGCGTGTCTCAACCCTTCACGCAGGAGGCCCCTGAAACGTGCACGAGTGATACACGAAGCACCCGGGGCGGCCCGCACAGGCATGCGTGTCTCGACCCTTCACGCGGGAGGCACCGGGAACGTGCACGAGTGAGACACGAAGGACCTGGGGCGGCCCGCGCAGGCATGCGTGTCTCAACCCTTCACGCGGGAGGCCCCCGAAACGTGCACGAGTGAGACACGAAGTGCACGAGTGAGATACCAAGCGCACGCGTGCGACACGATGTTGGTGCCGGCGGTGGGAGTCGAACCCACACACCCTTTCGAGTAACCGAGTTTGAGTCGGTCGCGTCTGCCATTCCGCCACGCCGGCAACCGGCCACTCGCGTGGCCGGATTCGACCTTATCGCACCGATCGCCCGCTTCCCGCCGCCCGGAGGTCCGGCCCGGCCGTCCGGTTTCCTCGGGCGCGGAAGATCCTCTCGCAGCCCTGGGCAGGCCGCATCCTGGGTGAGGGCGGTGTCGCATCCGGATGCGGAGTGGCCGCGTGCCGTAGGATTCAAAGGTGACTGAGCAGGAAACCGCCGCGACCAACCCGACCGCCCCCCGCCGCGTGGTGGTGGCAGAGGACGAGTCGCTGATCCGCCTCGACATCGTCGAGATCCTCCGCGACAACGGCTTCGATGTCGTCGGCGAGGCCGGAGACGGTGAGACCGCCGTGCAGCTCGCGACCGATCTGCGTCCCGACCTCGTGATCATGGACGTGAAGATGCCGCAGCTCGACGGCATCAGCGCGGCGGAGAAGCTGAACAAGAACCACATCGCGCCGGTCGTTCTCCTCACGGCCTTCAGCCAGAAGGAGCTCGTGGAGCGCGCGAGCGAGGCCGGGGCGCTCGCCTACGTGGTGAAGCCGTTCACGCCGAACGACCTCCTGCCCGCGATCGAGATCGCCCTGGCGCGCTACGAGCAGATCATCACGCTCGAGGCCGAGGTCGCCGACATGGTCGAGCGCTTCGAGACCCGCAAGCTCGTCGACCGGGCCAAGGGCCTGCTGAACGAGAAGATGGGCCTGAGTGAGCCCGAGGCGTTCCGCTGGATCCAGAAGGCGTCGATGGACCGCCGCCTGACGATGCAGGATGTCGCGAAGGCGATCATCGAGCAGCTCGCCCCGAAGAAGTGAGGCGCGCCGCCTGATCCGATGGATCAGGCGATGCCGTCGGTGTCCTTCACGAGGTTCGTGATGCGCACGGTCGAGCAGCGGCGCCCCGCGTCGTCCGAGAGGACGATCTCGTGCACCATCAGCGTGCGTCCCACGTGCAGGGGAGTGCACACTCCTGTGACGAATCCGGACGTGGCGGATCGCGTGTGCGTCGCATTGATGTCGACCCCGACGGCGAGGCGTCCGGGTCCCGCGAGATAGTTCGCGTGCATCGAACCCAGCGATTCGCCGAGCACGACGTAGGCCCCGCCGTGGAAGAGGCCAACAGGCTGGGTGTTGCCCTCGACGGGCATGCGGGCGATTCCGCGTTCCGCGGTGAACTCGAGCCACTCGAGCCCCATCTTGTCGGCGAGGGCGCCCGTGCCGCGGCGCGTCACCCATTCCAGCGGATCGATCGTGTACTCGGGCGCGGTCATGCTGCTCCTGGGTTCCGGGGTGTCGTGTCCGCAGGCCTTACTAGGCTGTCAGGGTGACGGACTCCGAAAAGCCTACTCTGCTGGTCGTCGACGGCCATTCGCTCGCCTTCCGGGCCTTCTACGCCCTTCCCGTCGACAACTTCACGACGAAGGACGGGCAGCACACCAACGGGGTCTACGGCTTCCTCTCGATGTTCGTGAATCTGTTGAAAGCCGAGAAGCCGACGCACCTGGCGGTCGCCTTCGACACCTCGCGGGTCTCCTTCCGCACCCGGGAGTACCCCGAGTACAAGGCGACGCGCAGCGAGACCCCGCCGGAGTTCTCCGGGCAGATCCCTCTGCTGCAGGAGTGCCTGCGTGCCATGAACGTCACGGTGCTGACGAAGGAGGACATCGAGGCGGATGACATCCTCGCGACCCTGGCGACCGAAGGCGTGGCTGCGGGCTACGACGTCCTCGTCTGCTCCGGCGATCGCGACACCATCCAGCTCGTGACCGACGAGGTGACGCTTCTCTACCCGAGCGTCCAGGGCGTCTCGCAGCTCAAGCGCTACACACCCGAGACGGTGCGTGAGCGCTATGGGGTGGCCCCCGAGCAGTACCCCGAGATCGCGGCTCTGGTGGGGGAGACGAGCGACAATCTCCCGGGGGTACCCAAGGTCGGCGAGAAGACGGCCGTGAAGTGGCTCACGCAGTGGGGATCGCTCGACGAGCTGCTGGCCAACGCCGACAAGATCACCGGCGTCGTGGGCAACAACCTGCGCGAGCACATCGACGATGTCCGTCGCAATCGCACCCTCAACCGTCTCCTGCGAGACGTGGAGCTGCCCGTGACGCCGGACGACCTCGCCGTGCGTCCGATCGACGCGCAGGGGGTGCGCGACATCTTCGCGCGGCTGGAGTTCCGCACGCTCCTGCCGCGGGTGTTCGAGGCCACCGGAGCGGATGCAGGCGGCGCCGTCGCTGACGAGGCACCTGTCGTCGCGGCCCCGGCGCCCGTCGAGGCGACCGACCCAGCGATGCTCACCGACTGGCTCGACGAGGCCGGGGACGCGGAGGTCGGGGTGACCGTCGTGATGGGCGCTTCGGTGCCCGTGCGCATCGGGCTCGCCCGCGCTTCCGCAGTGATCGAGGCGGGCTGGAGCGAAGGCGTCGCCGCAGCCCTTGCTCCTTGGCTCGCCTCCGACCGGCCCAAGACCTTCACCGACGCCAAGGGGCAGGTGAAGGCGCTGCGGCGCGCGGGACTCACGGTCGCCGGCGTGGCGTTCGACACGCTCCTCGCCGGCTGGCTGATCCGTCCGAGTCTTCCCGACAAGTCGCTCGGCGATCTCGTCGACCGCTACCTCGGAGAGAAGCTCCCGGAGGCCGATCCGTCCCAGCTCGTGCCGGAGACCGAGGGAGCCACCCCCGGTCAGCTCGCGTGGTACACGATCCGCGTGGCCGAGCCGCTGCGCGCCGCCCTGGGCGAAGGCCCGTCGTCGGTGCTCACCGACATCGAGCTGCCGACGCTGCTCGCCCTCGCCGACATGGAGATCGCGGGCGTGGCGGTGTCGCACGACGTCCTGTCGGGGTTCTCGACCGAACTCGCCGAGCGTGCAGACGGCTTGGCGCAGCGCGCCTATGCGGCGATCGACCGCGAGGTGAACCTCGGCTCTCCCAAGCAGCTGCAGGAGGTCCTCTTCGAGCAGCTTCAGCTGCCCAAGACCCGCAAGACGAAGACGGGCTACTCGACGGATGCAGCCGTCCTGGCCGATCTGCAGGAGTCGCACCCGCATCCGTTCCTCGACCTGCTGCTGCAGCACCGTGAAGCGACGAAACTGCGACAGATCATCGAGACACTGGATGCGGCGATCGCATCCGACGGACGGATCCACACGACCTATCTGCAGACGGGTTCGCAGACGGGCCGTCTGTCGAGCACAGACCCGAACCTGCAGAACATCCCGATCCGCACCGAGGAGAGCCGCCGCATCCGCTCCGCCTTCCAGGTCGGCGCCGGCTACGAGACCCTGCTCACCGCCGACTACTCGCAGATCGAGATGCGCATCATGGCGCACCTGTCGGAAGACCCTGGCCTGATCGAAGCGTTCAACACCGGCGAAGACCTGCACCGTTTCGTCGGCGCGCGCGTGTTCGGTGTGACGCCCGAAGAGGTCACCTCGCAGATGCGCACGAAGGTCAAGGCGATGTCGTACGGACTCGTCTACGGATTGTCTGCGTTCGGGCTGTCGAAGCAGCTGCGCATCGAGCAGTCCGAGGCGAAACAGCTGATGGGCGAGTACTTCGCGCGCTTCGGTGCGGTGCGGGACTACCTGCGCGCGTCCGTCGAGAAGGCCCGTGAGGACGGCTACACCGAGACGATCTTCAAGCGGCGCCGTCCGTTCCCCGACCTCTCCAGCCCCAACCGGGTGCTGCGCGAGAACGCGGAGCGTGCCGCGCTCAACGCCCCGATCCAGGGCAGCGCGGCCGACATCATGAAGATCGCCCTGTTCCGCATCCACGCGGAGTTCCAGGAGCGAGGGCTGGCCTCGCGCGTGCTGCTGCAGATCCACGACGAACTGGTCGTCGAGGTCGCCGCGGGGGAGTGGGACCAGGCTGAGCAGATCGTGCGTGCGCGCATGGGGGATGCGGCGCAGCTCACCGTCCCGCTCGATGTGCAGATCGGGCGCGGAGCCGATTGGAACGCAGCCGGGCACTGAAGCGTGACAGCCCTCGGCGTAGGCTCGAAACCATGAGTGAAACGTCTCGCCCCTCCACTCCCATCGATGCCATCGCCGACACGTGGGTCGACACCGTGGCCGAGCTGTCGCCCACGACCGCCACCTACATCGGTCGGTTCGAGTACAACGACCGTTTCGGGGACTACTCGCCCGAGGGGGCGGAGCGCTACGCCGACGCGGCTCGCCGCACGCTCGACCAGCTCGAAGCCACCGCGCCCCTCGACGACATCGACGGCGTGACGAAGGCTGACCTGTCGCGCGAGCTGCGCCTGGACCTCGAGCTGCACGATGCGCGAGCCGGTCTGCGAGACCTCAATGTGATCGCGTCCCCGGCGCAGGACATCCGTTCCGTCTTCGATCTCATGCCCACCGACACGGTCGAGGACTGGGAGATCGTCGCCCGTCGGCTGCAGGCACTCCCCGGGGCGATCGACGGCTACATCGCCACCCTCCGGGCGGGCATCGCAGCCGGCACGGTACCCGCACGTCGGCAGGTGCTGGAGGTCGTCGCCCAGATCGAGCGGTACACCGCGGAGACCGGATTCTTCGCGACCTTCGCGGGCGATGCGGCGCCCGCCGAGGGGCAGCTTCCCGCATCCCTCGCTCGTGAGCTGGCCGATCAGTCCGGCGCAGCCCGCGTCGCGTACGACGATCTCGCACGATTCCTTTCGGCGGAGCTCGCCCCGGTCGCGGGCGAGCAGGATGCGGTGGGGCGCGAGTTGTACGCCCTGCACTCGCGTCGGTTCCTGGGTGCCGAGATCGACCTCGACGAGACCTACGAGTGGGGTATCGAGGAACTGGCCCGGATGGTCGCCGAGCAGGAGTCCATCGCGAACGAGATCCTCCCCGGCGCCAGCGTCGCAGAAGCCGTCGCCCACCTCGAAGCGGACCCGTCGCGCAAGCTGCACGGGACCGAGGCGTTGCAGGAGTGGATGCAGGCGACGAGCGACCGTGCCGTGGCCGAACTCGGCCGCACCCACTTCGACATCGCCGAGCCGATCCGCCGGCTGGAGTGCATGATCGCCCCGACGCAGGAGGGCGGGATCTACTACACCGGCCCGACCGACGACTTCTCGCGCCCCGGCCGTATGTGGTGGTCGGTGCCCGAGGGCGTCACCGAGTTCGACACGTGGCGCGAGCTCACCACCGTCTACCACGAGGGGGTTCCGGGGCATCACCTGCAGATCGCGCAGGCCGTCTACAACCGCGCGCAGCTGAACTCGTGGCGGCGTCTGCTGGCCGGCACCTCCGGACACGCTGAGGGTTGGGCCCTGTACGCCGAGCGACTCATGGAGCAGCTGGGGTACCTCGACGACCCCGCCGACCGGCTGGGCATGCTCGACGGGCAGCGGATGCGGGCGGCCCGCGTGGTCCTCGACATCGGTGTGCACCTGGGCAAGCAGCGCCCGGATGGTGACGGCACCTGGGACCACGATTTCGCGCTCGCGTTCATGCGGCAGAACGTCAACATGCCGGACGCGTTCATCCAGTTCGAGGTCAACCGCTACCTCGGATGGCCGGGGCAGGCGCCCTCGTACAAGGTCGGTCAGCGCATCTGGCAATACGCCAGGGACGAATACGCCGCCCGAAAGGGCGATGCGTTCGACATCCGCGAGTTCCACAGCAAGGCGCTCGCTATGGGTGGGGTCGGTCTGGACACACTGACCGCCGCACTGCGGACGCTGTAACCCGGAAACGACGATCCCGCCGGGCCGCATGGGCGCCTGGGCGTTGTCGGGTTGATCGGCCGAACCAAGCCCCCGGTTTCGCGCGACGCGGGCCGGGGGCGTGGTGTCGTGGCCGGATGAGACGATGGAACGGTGGACCTCACCAGGGCGCGGCAGCGCCTGACACTCGCGCAGGGGCTGGCGCTTGGCGCTCTGATGTCATCCGCGGCTCCGATCACCGGAAACAAGACGACGTTGGAGCTGAACTTCAGGCGTGTCTGGCGGGAATGGCCGTATAGGGATCTCTTTCCGTCCATCAAGGCGGGACCGGCGCAGGACGACCTGTTCCTGATTCTCGGGGACGAAGTTCGCAGGGGACGCCGTGGAGTTACGTGGTGGACCGCTGCGTGGCCGTTCCATGCCGCCGCCGACGGTGACGACTGGGACGAACTCGCGGAATTCATCGACGGCAAGGTGCCCGCTGCCGGGTGGAGTGCCCTTGTGGGTGGGTGGCTTGCGGGACCCGGAGCGGTGGGACGGAATGGCTGACGCGCGATACCGGCTGCGGTGGCCGAAGGAGTTGTTCCTGTGGGAGGCGCGCCGGGTCAACGCGCTGCCGGACGACGTCATCGTCGACGCGACCGCCTTGCTGCTCCAGGAGGCATTCGACGACCCTGCCGTCGCGGAGGCGTATCGCGCAGAGATCGGCGCCTTAATCAGCAGTTGGACGACAACGACAACCGATCTGCTCGTCAGGTCGAAGGCGTGGCTGACCGACCTGATGGCGGACGATTCGAGGTTGATTCGGTTCGCGCCGCCGCGGTACTACGCCGAGCGCGAGGGGCACGCATCGGCGCAGCCGAGCGCGTACTCGTCGCTGGTCGGGGAGTTCGCCGAGTTGCTGCTGGCGTTGCGGGAACAAGGGTACTTTCCGACTGCCCTGCCGCGAGACTGCGTCGATGACCCGACCGACTGGGACGACGTCAGCATCCGCGCCAGTCGTGCGATCCGTGTGCCATTCGCCTGGAACGGAAACCCTTGGGCAACGTCGGACTGGAGCGATCCGCTGCTGTACTCGCTGATCGAGTATTTTCACGACGCGGCCCAGCGACCCCGGACACCGGGGACCATTCACTCCTTCGCCGGTTGCGGAGCACACTACGGGGAGCACAACGCTGCGTCCGGTGGGGCCGTCTACCGCTGGCGCGTCAACGAGCTACTCGATCGCCACGACGTCGGCCTGAACCTGGGCAAGGTCGGGGACGAACGCGGGCGGCTGGTGCGTAAATTCGGCACGCCGCTGGATGACGCGGCCGACCATCGTGCGGCAGAGGGCGCGGATGACCCAGAAGATGAGGTCGCGCACGCGATCAGGGTCTTTCGCGAACGGGGTGCAACAGCGACGCAGAAACGCGGGGCGCTGGTGTTGTTGGCCGGGGCGCTGGAGCAACGGCGGCAAGAGGTCAAGGTCGTCCTGGGAAAGGACGAGGATGTTCTCTTTCGCATCGCGAACGAATTCGGCCTGCGGCACCGGAACGATCGCCAACGCATGGACTACGGCGACGAGTTCCTCGACTACATGTTCAGCGCCTACCTATCCGCTGTGACGCTGATGGAAGCGCTGGAGCGTCGAGGTGGCGGGCAGTCGACACAGGATGCGACCGATCCGGCAGCATGATGGTCAATTGGAAGTATGACGAACTCGTGCTCGTGGGCGACGCCGTCAGCCGGAATGGCTGGCGCGGTATTCGAGCTTCGTCCGCCGAGGCGCAGGCGTTGTCTGAACTACTCCAGCGAGGACAACTGCACCCGAATCAGTCACTGCCGGATGATTTCCGTAGTCCGTCGTCGATCCAGCGCAAGTCGTACGACATCCAGACCGCTGACCCGCGGTACAAGGGAACGCCGACCCGCGGCGGGCGACTCGATCCGATCATCGCCGAGGCGTTCCGAGCCGATCCTGCGGGCATGAGAGCGAAGGCTGCGGCTATTCGGGAGGTCCTGCTGGCGGGCGAGGTCCTGCCCGCGGATGACGTGGCGGACGCCGATCACGAAGCAGACGAAGGCGGAATCATTGAATACCTCGCCCGTCGGCGGGAGCGCGACCGCGGCCTGCGTGACCGCAAGATCACTTCGGTGCGTGCGTCGGGTGGGCTGATCGCGTGCGAAGTGTGCGGCTTCGACTTCGGCGCCTTCTACGGCGAACGCGGGACTGGGTACATCGAGATTCATCACAAGCGGCCGCTACATGTCACCGGCCGCGTCACAACGCGGCTTGATGATCTCGCGCTCCTGTGCGCGAACTGTCATCGCATGTGCCACAAGGGGCGCTGGATCACGCCCGACGCACTGTCTGACCTGATCAGCGGTCGCGCATAGAGCACGAAATGCCCCCGCTGCTCATGGCAGGCGGGGGCGATGTCGTGGTCAGAAGAAAGTGATCAGGCGGAACGGCAGTCGCGACAGGACGACGTCAGGCCGTCGGGGCTACAGCGGTCGCGTCCGAACGACGTCACGGGGAGGCGGAGGCCGCAGCGCGGGCAGATCCGATGCCTGTCTGGACGCATCCGAACGAGGTCCGCGGCCAGTTCGTCGTCCGATCGACGGGCAAGCGTCGCTGTCTGAGAGCGCCGCCGAGCCAGTACGCGGTCGTGGTTGCGCCAGTAATAGCGCCGAGCTGCGTAGGCCCAAGCGGCGCGGCGATCGGCTGTCACGCGGCGTAGGCGCGGATATGGTCCGGGTCCGCGGGCCGCTCGGGGAAGTCGTCGCCCTGCTCGCCGTACGGTTCGAGCGCCGCGCGCAGGTTGGCCTCGGCGGCGATCAGGGCGCTGGTCGAGTGTTCGATCGTCGTGATGGCGTCGATGTAGGCAGCCCGGACTCGGAGGCGGTCGGGGTCGACTACGGTCGCGCCCGTCGGGTCCTTGACGTTGACGGCGTTCACGTCAGTCAGGGCCGCACGGGGACGCTCGAACATGATGCGTGCGGCCCGCAGGTCGGCAAGGTCGACGACAGTGGTCAGGGTGCGGCTGTGCGCGATCACGGCGGCGGCGAGCGTGTTCTTGTGCGGCATGGAAGCGGCCTTTCGTGCGCGGTGGGTAGGAGTTACCTCGGCTTTTCGACACCGAAGCGGGGGTAGGAAGCGGGCGTGATCGCGTCGTCGCGCCGCGGAATCATGGGGGAGGGGACGTCGCGGGGCGATGTCCGTCCTCCAAGAAATGGGGACCCATGCGCATCGACTGGCAGACGCTATGCCGCTCCGGGACGGAACGCTCCGGGGGGGGAGGGGGAGTCTCGGCGGGTCCGACGGTCGTCGACCGGCGCGGGCACGCGCACAGATTCAGGACTGGGGGGTGGTGCGAAACGCGGGGTGCGGTTCGAGGTCTATCTGACCCTCGCCGAGCAGTGGCTGGCGAAGTCTGTCTACGTTGGTGGGCTGTTCAGCGTGGCGAGACAGTGGGCGGCAACTCCGAACGCGGGCAGGACCGGGAGCCCCGATATCCAGTCGCGGAAGTGGGCAGCGCGCGGCGTCGATTCTTCTCGAATCCGTTCGGGAACAGCGGCCCACTCCACCATGCATAGGTTCGCGCCGGTCATCAGCCACTCGCTCGGGAAGACACGTCCTGTAAGAAGTGGCTCGATGCGTAGCTCGACCAGCTGCTCGGGGTGGTGCTCGGCCACTATTCGCCACAGCAGCAGGGCCTCAACCCACAGGGCGTGTTCGGCGCCGGTGTCCGCCAAGCCGCGAATCTGCGTGCCCGTGCGCAGTTCGTACTGGCGGCGTTCGTATTCTCGCCAGGAATGTAGGTGTGCGAGCGCTTCGATCAGTCCGCGCCGTAACTCGTCTCGATCTTCGGCGGCCCGGGCAACTCGCAACATTGCCGCGTGAAGGTCGCCGGACAAGCGCGCGCGAAGGTCCACGGTCTGGACACTACCGTTCCGGTGTGCCCGGCGCCCTGCGCCGTTCCAGGAGGGGAAATCGCAGGGGCCGGGCACGGGAGTGCATCCGCACGGTCCCACCCCAGGGCGCCGGATGCTCACCTCGCCGGGTTCCAATGCCGCAGGTGCTCACGTCGCCGGGGAAAGGGGACCGCGCGTGCTCTCGTCGCCGGGGGCACACTCCCGCACGAGCACACCACCCGCCGTTCGATGAGCGGGTGGTGCTTCCGTTCGGCATCTCCTGTGCCGGACGGACGGTGGATCAGCGCGACGTCGTCGGTGCGCTGATGGTCTCGTAGGTGACGGACACGTCATGTCCGGCCCGGCGCAGGATGGCGCGCAGGTCGGTGATCGTGGCCTCGTTGGGGCGTAGCAGCAGCGCGGCGCCCATGTTCGGTGTCAGGTGGGTGAGGGTGGCGGCGGCCAGCAGTTCCAGGATGTCGGCGGGGATGCGGTAGAACGCTTCCGCGATGCTGAGGGTCGCGGACCAGCGGCCCTCGTACGCCTCGACGGCCAGGCCAAGGCCCAGGTGGACCAGGTCGTCATCGCCGGTCGCGCGCAGCGATCCCATGATGTCCTCGTCGCGGATGGTCTGAATGAACGCGGCGCGGCGGGTGCCGTGCGGGTCGATCTTCGGGAGTGCGGTGTATGGGTGGGTCATCGTGCGTCCTTCGTGGTTGCGGGAGCACCAGGCCCGACCATGTGACGGGATCGGGCCTGGTGGGGGTGTGCGCTGGGTCAGGCGCCAGTCGCGAGGCGGACGACGCCGCCGTTCTCGACCAGTTCGACGTGCCCGTTCTCGTCATCGACGGGGAGGGGCATCGCGGCTACGGCGGCGAAGGTCGACACCAGCGAGCGGTCGGCGGCCACGTTCGGGCTGTAGTCGTTGATCACGCGGATGGCGAAGGCAGTCGAGCCGCCCTGCTCGACAGGCGTCTTGATGGACGCGCCGTAGGCGGCACCGTTCGGCACCTGGGGGGCGCGGACGACCAGCGAGAACGCGCTGGGAATGAACGCGACGATGTCGTCGGCATCCAGTCGCGTCGACTCGATGACCTCGAACCCGCGGACCTTTCCGTCGGCGTCGAAGCCCTGGCCGGTCGGGGCGTCCAGGAGGTCGGCGTAGACGTTCGATCCGACGGCGGCGCGCAGCACGGCCTCGCCGGGGACGCCGTTGTCGCGCAGAACGCGGCGGGCGGCGGTGAAGGCCTTCGCCGGGGCGGCGGTGTTGTAGGTGATCGTGGTCGTGGCGGGGACGGCGGACATCGCGGCTGCGGTCAGTGCCTCGATCTTGGTCGCGATCGCCCGTGCCTGGGGCCGCAGTACCTGTCCGGCGTAGTCCTTGATGTCCAGGGACAGGTCGCCCTCGGACAAGATGGCCAGGTTGTAGAGGTGGTTCTCCAGCTTGACGCTGATGAACTGTTCCTCCAGGTCGTCGCTGACCAGCGGTGTCGTGGTGTCGTAGATGCCGCGGGTGCGTGTCGGGATCGCGGCGGGGACCGGGACGCGGATGGTCGCGCCCTTGCCGGGTGCGAATTCGGCCTCGACGTCGCGGCTGATCAGTGCGGCCAGGTTGAGGTCCGTTCCAACGATCTTCGCGGCGGTGGTCGCGACGTCGGACAGGCGCTCGAGGATGGTGTTGCTCATGGTGTGGTTCCTCCACGGGTAGGGGTTGGCGCATGTGCGCCGGGTGATGGATGGATCCACGGCCTGCGTGGTGGGTGACGCGGTGCCGACCTGCGGCGGCGTCGGGCCTTCGGGGCCTTCGCGCTGTGGGCGCCCGCCTGGGGCGCTGGTAGCGGTCGGGGGACCTTCTGGTGGCGTGCGCCCGATAGGGCGCTGGACGCCCGTGTGGGCGCTGCGGTGGGGCGTCAGCACGTCGACCGGCGTAGCCGGATGATGTGTAAACACCCCGTCACGGCGCCGTCGACAGGCGCCGTGAGGTGCCCGACAATGCCCCGGCCTGCGTCCAGGCGTGGGGGTCTATCGGGACGGGGGGGGGGACCAGACCCGCCCATCCCTGACGCTGGCGGGCGGGTCTGGTGGTCTGTGGCGTCGCTACACCAGGGCGTCGGCGATGGCGCGCGCGGCGCGTTCTATCGCAGCGACGTCGCCGGAGGCGATCGCGGCATCGGCCTGCGCGGCCAGGCGCGCGTGGCGGGCAGCGGTGCGGTCACGGCGCAGACGGCTGCGGCATGTTGCCGAGCACGTCTGGGCGTAGCCGTTCACGGCATCGAACTCGGCGCCGCAGGTGTCGCAGGTCAGGCGGTGGATCGCACGGGACATGTCGCCTCCTCGCCGTGTGCCGCACACGGGTAGACCGAAAAGAAGACCCGCGCCGGATCGGGCGCGGGTGACGGGAGCAGCACGTCTCCCTCTGTGTCTCCATACCGCCTGGATGCCCAGGGGAAGGGCGGAATGACGCGAGGCAGGTGCGCGGGATCCGGCAGTTCAGAGGAAACGATCAGGTGGGCGGACCGCTCTGGTCTGCGTCAGGTGCTGCGATGACGAAAGTGACGAATGTGACGTCACTCCTTGTTCTCTGCTTGAAGGGGGAGCTGCTCAAGCAGGGATAAGGAAGTGACGTCACTTTCGTCATGTTCGTCATTCTGCTGTCCACCCCTGCCCGACCCGGTGCCGGGCCAGGGGCCAACCGACCGTCGGACGGCCCGAGCTACGCGGCCTTCCTGCCTGCGTTCGCGCGCGGCGCCCGGCGTGTCCCACCCTGCGGGCCTCGGGATTCGCCCTCGGCGGGCGATTCGACCGGCGCCGACGGGTTCAGGTGGTCGGCCACCAGGTGCCAGACGTGAATGCGCCGCGTCCCGACCCCGGGGGCGACCGTGACGGCCAGCAGTTGCCGCAGGGCGTCCCGCTGACGGTCGATCGGCTCCGCGGCCAGGCGCGCGACGACCTCGTCCCGGATGGGCCAGAAGTCGGCGGCGGGGATGCTGTCGGTCCCGGGCAGCAGTTCCTGGGCCAGCGTGGCCAGGGACGCGGACGACGTACGGGCCGCGCGGGCGGCATCCAGCGCCGCCTCGACCTCGCGCCGTTCGTCCCGCAGGGACAGTAGCCGGGTGCGGGCCGCCTGCGGGCTGATCAGGTCATCGTCCCGGTCCGCCATGGTCGACGCGACCGCGCGCTCGATCCGGACCAGGCGGGCCACCAGCGGGGCAGCGGCGGGCGTGTCATCGCCGGACAGTCGCGCGCTGGGGACGGTCAGCAGGGCCAGCGCGATCTGTTCGCGGATGTAGCGGTCCGCCAGGTCCACCTTGACCCCGACGTGGGGCTTGTCGTCCAGGAACCGGCCCCCGGACCGGGTCAGCGTACGCACCTGGCAGACGTAATAGCCGCTGTGGACGTTCAGGACGTTGGTACAGCCCTCGACGCCGCAGGCCAGCAGGCCCGAGCACAGGTGACGGCGCCCCGGCCCGGGGGACACGCGCCGCGATTCATCCGTCAGGATCGCCCGGACCTCCTCGGCGAGCGCCGGGTCCACCAGCGCCCGGACCTGGTCGGACGGGACGGCGACGCCGCCCGAGTGGACGAACCCGCCATATGTGGGGTTGAGCAGCATGTAGCGGACGCGGGACCCGCCCCAGCCCTTGCCCGTCCCCGGTGGCACGTTGTCCCGCAGCAGCCCCGCGACGACGGAACGCAGGGACGCCCCGCTGGCGATTTCCTCGAAGCAGCGGCGGACGATCACGGCCTCGTCCTCGCGCGGGGTCATCCCGTCCAGCTCGTAGCCGTAGCGGCGGCGTCCGCCGTGAGGGCGCCCGGCCTCCGTGCGCTGTTGGTTCGCGCGGCGGTGGCGCGCGCCCTTGCGTTCGATTTCGGACCGGGCGACCGCGGCCTTCACGCGGGCGAACATGCGCCCGCCGTCGGTCGACAGGTCGGCCTCTCCGTTCGCCGTGACGATGACCAGCCCGCGGTCCTCGGCGGCGTCGATCCAGTCCTCCAGTTGCCGGGGCTGGCGCGTCAGGCGGTCCAGGTCGTAACAGACGATCGCATCGAACGCCCCGGCCTCGTAGTCCGACACCATGCGGTCGTACTCAGGGCGGCGGACGTTGCGCTTGGATGCCGACACCGAGTTGTCGACGTAGGGGTCCCCAGCCTGCGTCCAGCCACGCTGCGCGATGATCGCCTGACAGTCCTCCAGTTGTCGCTCGACGGCGGCTTCTTCACCACTGCGGTCGAGGGAGATTCGGAGATATACGGCTGCACGCTTGGTCACTGTCATAAGTTAAGTTGCGGCAGCGGATCTGGGAACAGATCCGCGACGATGCGCGTGAGGCGCAGGGCGACGCGTTCTCCATCAAGCAGTTCCACAAGCGCGCGCTCGACATCGGCGGGGTCGGCCTCGACACGCTGCGCGACGCGTTGCGTGCGCACTGAGGGAATGGTCGGCCTTACTCACGAGTTGTATCCGTCTGAATGAAAGGTGGTCGCGATGACCGTGGAATTCGGGCTGGACACTTTCGGTGACGTCACCGCGGACGAGCACGGTGTGCCGCTGACGGACGCTCAGACGATCCGCAACGTGGTCGAGCAGGCGGTGCGTGCCGACGAGGTCGGGCTGGCGTTCTTCGGCGTGGGGGAGCACCACCGCAAGGAGTTCGCCGTCTCGAGCCCGGAGATCGTGCTGGCGGCCGCAGCGGCCCGGACGCGCGACATACATCTCGGCACCGCCGTGACAGTGCTCTCCTCCGACGACCCGGTGCGCGTGTACGAGCGCTTCGCGACGCTGGATGCGGTCTCGAACGGCCGCGCGGAGGTCATCCTCGGGCGCGGGTCGTTCATCGAGTCGTTCCCGCTCTTCGGGTTCGACCTCGCCGACTACGAGGTGCTCTTCGACGAGCGCCTGGATCTGTTCAGCAGGCTGCGCAACGAGATGCCGGTGACGTGGCAGGGGAGCACCCGCGCGGCTCTGAACAACGCCGACGTTTTCCCCAAGACGGAGAACGGCTTCCGCGCGTGGGTAGGGGTGGGGGGCTCACCGGAGTCCGTGGTACGCGCCGCGCACCACGGCTACGCGCTGATGCTCGCGATCATCGGGGGAGCGGCGGCACGATTCCGTCCCTACGTCGACCTCTTCCACCGCACGCGTGACGCGATGGGTGCCGAGCGTTTGCCCATCGGCGTGCACTCGCCGGGGCACATCGCCGACACGGACGAGCAGGCGTGGGACGAGATGTATCCGGCGATGGAGGCGAACCGCAACGCGATCGGCCGGGAGCGTGGCTGGCCGCCTTACAGCCGCGCACAGTTCCAGAACGATGTCGGCCCCGACGGCGCCGTGTACGCCGGGTCGCCGGAGACCGTGGCGCGCAAGCTCGCAGCCACCGTCCGCACCCTCGGTATCGACCGGTTCGATCTGAAGTTCTCGAACGGCACGCTCGCGCACGAGAAGATGCTGCACTCCATCGAGCTTTACGGCACGAAGGTCGCCCCGCGGGTGCGTGAGTTGCTGGCCGAGGTCGGCGAGTAGGCTCGACAGGTCCGGCGCAGGATGCCGGCGGAACAGGGGGACGCGTGCCCGACATCCGGTATGTCGCGATCGGCGACTCGTTCACCGAGGGAGTGGGGGACGAGCTTCCCGACGGTCGTGTGCGCGGCTGGGCGGACCTCACCGCCCAAGGATGGGCGGACTCGCTCGGTCACGAGATCTCGTACGCGAACCTCGCGATCCGCGGCAAGCTGATCTGGCCGATCGTCGCCGAGCAGTTGGAACCGGCGCTCGCGCTCCGGCCGACTCACCTCTCGTTCAACGGCGGCGGCAACGACATGCTGCGACCGCGCACCGCGATCTCGCACCTGGCGGATGCCTTCGACCAGGTGCTCGGTCGGTGCGACGAGGAGGGAGTGACCCTCATCGTGCTCAGCGGTGCGAACCCTGCGCCGCATCTGCCGATGGGCCGTCTCATCCAGCGCCGCGGCGACGAGCTCTCGGCCGCCGTCGTCTCGCGCATCGAGCACCGTCCGGACGTCGTCCAGGCTCTGAACTGGCCCGACAGAGAGCTGTCATCACGGGGCTACTGGTCGGATGACCGCCTGCATATGAACGCGCGAGGCCATCATCGTGTCGCAGCACGCGTGCTGGACTCTCTCGGAGAGACCCCGGATCCCTCGTGGTGGTCGCTTCCCACCGAGACCGCCGCGCGCACGAGCTCCGGCCTCGCGTACTACCGCACGCACGTGGGGCCCTGGGTTCAGCGCCGTCTCACCGGACGATCGTCGGGCGATGGTCGCGTTCCGAAGTCCGGTGACTGGGTCACGGTGACACCGACAGCGTGACCTGCGCGAAAGGCCCGTCCATGACGGCTTCGTCGACGCGCAGTCGCGTGAAGTCGAGCCTGCGCGGGAGCAGTGGGCGACCCGAGCCGAGGACCGCCGGGGCGTACGTCACGATGATGCGGTCCAGACGGCCGATGTCGACGAACTGACCCGCGAGGTCGCCGCCGCCGACGATCCAGACGTCCCGTCCGGCGGCCGCCGCTTCGATGTCCGCGAGATGCGAGGAGACGGTTCCGTGGACGTGTCGGATATCGGCCCCCGCAACCGGTGAGACCTGACGCGAGCTGAAGACGAACGCGGGGCGATCCGCGTAGGCGCTACGCCATCGCTCGGGGTGCTCGTGCAGCTTCTCGTGCCGGTGTACCCAGTCGAAGGTCGTCGATCCCATCACGAGAGCACCCACGCCGTCGAGGAATCCCGCGAAGGCGCTCGCTTCGTCGCTCCCGGGCACGTTGAGCAGCCAGTCCAGGCTGTCGGCGTCATCGGCCAGGAACCCGTCGAGAGTGGTTGCAGTGCAGTAGACGTAACGGACCATGGCGCCACCGTATTCGCAGCGTCCGACATCCGCTCGGCGCTCGCGAAAGCTCAGTGGTGTCAGCCGTCAGGGGAGGCAGAGGAGAGCCGCCCGCGACCGAACGGAAGGACCGGCGCGCGGTACACCAGGGGCGCCTGTGCGCCGGGGTCGAGATCGATGACGGCCGAACCGAATCTCCAGACCCGGTTGAACAGGTACACGCCGATGCGCTCGGGCTCCGTCGCCGACACCTGCCACGTGCCGCGTCCCCATTGCGCGGGCTGCCCGCGGCCGCCGATCACGACGGTCGGCCGCACGGCGTACAGGGCGAAGCGCGGCTTGCGCAGATCGAATTCGACCCGTCGGGTGGCGGGGATGGGATCGGAGGGCATGTGCTCGAGAGTAGTCGGCAGCGTCTCCGTCATACGATGAGGGGATGCCCGTGAAGATCCGCCCCGCCGTCGCGGCCGACCTCCCTCATCTCGAGCGGATCGAGAATGAGGCGGACTCACTCCTGGTGGATCTTCTCCAACCAGACCACTGGCACCCCGCGCCGACGGATGCCGAGCGACTCGCCGACAGAGGGATCATCCTGGTCGCGGAGGGGGAGGACGGCGCTGTCGTCGGCTTCGTGCACGTTCTCGAGTTCGACGGCGGCGCGCATCTCGAGCAGGTCTCTGTCGTCCCGGCCTTCGGCGGTCGCGGCATCGGACGCGCGCTCGTCGAAGCGGCGAAGGATGCGGCGCGTGAATCCGGGTACGAGCGACTGACGCTCCGGACGTTCGCCGACGTCCCGTGGAACGCGCCGTTCTACGCATCCGCCGGATTCACGATCGAGGAGCCGGCGGACGACTTCCACCGCATGCTCGTCGAGACGGAGGCGCGACTCGGCCTCGACCGCTTCGGGCCCCGCGTGCAAATGGGCGTGGACCTCAGCGGATCCCGCTGAACAGCCGCTCCGCCTACACAGTGGGGCGTCAACCGGGGACGTCATCGTGGGGGTGGCACACAGGCCCCGTTCGCGAGAGCAGCGCGCAACCGCGCTCTCGCACGATAATGACATAATGTGCATTATCGGTAATTGCGCGAGACGCAGATGTGAACCGATCAACGACCGCCGGTCTTTGGAGCCTGTCAGCGCGATCGGCTCAGCGCACAGGCGCACCGTAGGCTGAAGCCGTGCTGGAGACGTTGACCGGATTCGCCGTCGTCGGAACCGCCATCATCGTCGGCTACATCATCGGGCGCGTCGACCTCCTCGGCCCTCACGCACGGCATGTGCTGAGCAGACTCACGTTCTACGTGCTCTCGCCGTTCCTCCTCTTCACCGTGCTCAGCCAGGCGGACATCACGACTCTCTTCTCCGCACTGCTTCCGGTGTCGACGGTCGCCGCAGCGGTGATCATCGGGCTGCAGTGGCTCCTGTCTCGCTTCATGTGGCGACGCACCGTGGCGGATGCGACGATCTCCGCGCTGTCGGCCGGTCAGGTCAATTCCAACAACATCGGAATCCCCCTGTCGTTGTACCTGCTGGGCAGTGCCGCCTACCCGGCGCCGGTCATCCTGATGCAGCTGCTTCTGTTGACGCCGATCGCTCTGGCGATCCTGGATGCCGCCACCACCGGTACCCGGTCCTTCTGGCGCGTGCTGGGCCGGACCGCCCGCAATCCCATCGTGATCGGCTCGGCGCTCGGAACGCTCGTGTCCGTCTCGGGCATCGCGCTTCCCTCCATCGTCCTGGAGCCTGCGCTGCTGATTGCGAACGCGTGCGTCCCCATCCTGCTGATCAGCTACGGCATCTCACTCCACGGCCAGCGCGTCCTGGCGGATGCCGGCCGCCGCGGTGAGGTCCTGATCGCGAGCGCGCTCAAACTGCTCGCGATGCCCGCGGCCGCGTGGGCCTTGGCGACGCTCTTCGGACTCTCTGCCCACGAGGTCCTCGTCGTCACGGTGTTGGCCGCTCTGCCGACGGCGCAGAACGTCTTCAACTACGCCCAGCGCTACGCCGTCGGCGAGGCCGTCGCACGCGACACGATCTTCCTCACGACCCTCGGGAGCGTGCCCGTGCTGCTGGGGATCGTCCTGCTGCTGTGACGGAGCGAGTCGGGCGCCACTCCCCTGCGACGCGTCGTCGCGCTACGGTGGAGTCGTACACTCAGCTTCTTCTCAGAAAGAGCAGGACATGTCCGAGACCGTCACTCCCAGCGCCGACAAGACCTTCGTCAACGGCATCCGCACCGCCTTCGGCATCGGCGGCGCGATCGCCCTGATCGTCGGCATCCTCATCCTCGTGTGGCCGCTGAAGACGGCCGCGGTGGGAACCGCCATCATCGCGGTCTACGCCATTGCATCCGGCCTGGTCTACGCGGGCCTCGGCATCTTCTCGAAGACCCTCGGCGGATGGTCCCGCGTGGGTCACATCGTGCTCGGTCTGCTGTTCGTTGCGGCGGGCATCATTGCGCTCGCGAACCTCGGCGACACCACGGTGTTCCTCGCGATCTTCGTCGGGGTGTTCATCGGCATCACCTGGATCGTGGAAGGCGTCGTCGCCTTGACGACACTCGGCAACAGCGCGTCGCGGGGCTGGACCATCTTCTTCGCGGTGATGAGCCTGATCGCGGGCGTCATCCTCGTGTTCTCGCCGCTCTACGTGGCGCTGCTCTGGCTGTTCGTCGGTGCCTCGCTCGTCGTCCTGGGCATCATCCAGATCGTTCGCGCGTTCTCCTTCGGCCGCGCCTGACAACGCGAGAACGCCCCTGGATCCGCGGATCCGGGGGCGTTCTGCATCCTCACTCGGCGACGAACGAGCTGGTCTCCCCCACGAGGCGCGTGTTGTCAGCGGGCACCGGCTCCACCGCGGCGAGAGCGACCTCCGCTGCGAACTCGGACACGTTGTAGAGCTTGCCGGCATCCTCTCGGCGCAAGGCGATGGCGCCGGGGTTCGCGCGCTCCAGGAGCGTCGCGGTGATGGTGCCCTCGATCATGTCGCCCGAGACGACCACAAACTCGACGCCGCGCTCGGACAACGCCGGGATACGCTCGCGAAGCGCATCCTCACCGGCGCGCTTGGAGAGCGCGACCGGCTCGTACTCCGGCATCGTGGGCGTCGTGTGGATGAAGTGCGCCTGGTGGCTCGTCACGAAGACGACACGCGAACCCGATGCCAGCAGAGGCAGCGCGGTCTCGAGCACGCGCACCTGGGCGTCCCGGTTCAGCTGCAGCGCATAGTCCGCGGCCATACCGCCCTCCATGCCTCCGGAGGCGTTGAGCACGAGGATGTCGAGAGATCCGAACGTCTGCTCCACCTCCGAGAACATCGCCTGAACGGACGCCTCGTCCGTCAGATCCGCTCCGACCACGAGCACCTGCACCCCGAGTTCGCGCAGCTGTGCGGCGAGCTTCTCGGCGCGCGGCGCCTTGTTCCGGAAGTTGATGACGACATTCGCGCCCGCCTGCGCGAAGTAGCGCACGGTGTCGGCTCCGATACCGCGGGACGATCCGGTCACGAGGGCGGTCTTGCCGGCGAGGGAACCGGCGGCGAGGGGGGTGAGCGAATCGGTCACGGGCACTCCTGAATCTGGCGCGAAAAGGCATCGCCGCGCGCCGAAACGGCGCATCGGGGCGACACCCGACCCTACCAATCCCCGCTCGGCGTCGCGCGCGATAACGTGGGCGCCGTGACGCATCCGTACCTGAGTGGCACACCTCGTCCCCGGGTCCTCGCCCATCGAGGACTCGTGCCCGCGGGAAGCCCCGAGATGGTCGAGAACTCCTTCGCGGCGATCGCCGCCGCTCACGCCGCGGGCGCGGTCTACGTGGAGTCGGACTGTCATCTGACACGTGACGGCGAGGTCGTCCTCTTCCACGACGACGACCTGTCGCGAGTGGCCGGCGATCCCCGTCTGATTCGCGATGTCACGCTGCGCGAGCTCGAGGAGCTCATGGCCGACCGCGGTGGACTCGCGAGCTTCGAACAGGCGCTGCAGAGCTTCCCCGACGTGCGCTTCAACATCGACGTCAAAGCGGATGCGGCCGCCGAACCCGCGGGGCGCCTGGCCGCGAGCGCGGCTGAGCGCGTCCTGCTGACGAGCTTCTCGGAGCGCCGGCGCCGAACGGCTCTCGCGGCGGCGGCGCGCGCTCGCCCGGACCTCCAGCCCGCCACATCCGCCGGCGCGACGCTGGTAGCGCGTGTCGCCGCGGCGGCGGTCACCGGTTCGCGTGGGCTCGTGCGCCGCACGCTGGCGGGTATCGACGCCCTCCAGGTGCCGGAATATCAGAATCGCATCCGTGTGGTCACGCCGCGCTTTCTGGATGCCGCGCACGACGCGGGCGTGGAAGTCCACGTGTGGACCGTCAACGACGAGGCCGACATGCGGCGCCTGATCGGGATGGGGGTCGACGGCCTGGTGACCGACCGCGCCGAGCTCGCGCTGCGGATTCTCGGCCCTGGTCGCTGAAGATAGACTGTGAGTTGTGCTCCGTCATAGCCGCCTCGGATGATCCTCCCACCTCGACGCGTTATACCGGGTAAGCACCACGCGACGAGAGGACCACACAATGGCAGACCGCAGTCTTCGCGGCATCCGACTCGGCGCCCAGAGCCTACAGAGCGAAGAGGGCGTCGTTTTTCATGAGCGCGCGCAGCAGACCTATGTCTGCAGCGTGTGTTCGAAAGAGACCACACTGACTTTCGCGGCAGACGCTGAGCCGCCGCAGACCTGGGAATGCCGCGCGTGCGGCGGAGAGGCGCTGCTGCGCGTGGGCGAGCAGACCGTCTCCGTCGACCACAGCGACGACAAGGCCGCACGTACCCACTGGGACATGCTGCTCGAGCGCCGCACCATCCCGGAGCTCGAGGAGCTGCTGGAAGAGCGTCTCGCCTTCGTGCGCGCCCGCCGCGGCGCCGGCGACGACGTCACCAAGAAGACGGCCTGACAGCATTCTTGTGGGAAGGCGCCGCACCCTCAGGGTGCGGCGCCTTTCTTCGTTACGCGCGCTCCCGGCGTGGTGCGCGCAGCCTCGCCGCGAGTCCTGCTCCCAGAAGCGCGAGCAGGCTGCCCCACGCGAACACGGCGTGCAGAGCCGGGCCGAGCACCATCGCGGCGGTCGTGCCGGTGCGCAGCGGAACCTCGGTCACCATCGCGCCTGCGATGTCGGCGGCGATCCCGTCGATGACATCGCCGGAGGGCGCGATCACCTGGCTCGTCCCCACGGTGGAGATGTTCACGACGGCTCGTCCCGTCTCGATCGCCCGAGCGCGCGCGAACGCCAGCTGCTGAAGATTCTCATCGGTCCCGCGGAAGTCCGCGTTGTTGGTCTGGTAGACGTACACTTGCGCGCCGCCGTCGGAGGCCGCCCAGACCACGTCGTCGTAGATCACGTCGAAGCAGATGGCGAGGCCGATCGGGGTGTCACCGAGTTCGACGACAGGCTCGGCGGTGCCCGGGGTGTATTCCCGCTGGATGAGGTTGATGAGGTCCGGCGCCAATGCGGCGAAGAAGGGACGATCCGGCACGTACTCGCCGAACGGCACCGGATGGATCTTGTCGTACGAGGCGACGACGCCCTTCTCCGGCTCCCACAGCATCGACGTGTTGAAGTAGCGATCACCGCGGGCCGTGGCCGCGTTGACGAGGAGAGGTGCGCCGATGCGGTCCGACAGTGTGTCCAGCGCGGCGGCCGTGGTGCGGTTGGCCGTCGGATCGGAATCGATGCCGCCTTCGGGCCAGACGAGCAGATCCATACGATCATCCGCGATCGCCTCGGTGGCCTTCAGCTGGGCGTCGAGGAGCGCACCCCGCGTGCGCTGGTCGAAGTAACCCGCGGGGCCGTTGCCCTGAACCGACCCGATGCGCAATGTACCGGCCGCGGTGGTCTCGAACGCCGGCATCGCGAACGCGATCACGGCGACGACAGCGACGGGGACGGCTGTGCGGATGTCCGTGAATCTGCGCACCCGCACATACTCGATCGCCGCGGCGCACAGCAGGACGACGACGAAGCCGACACCCGACATCCCGATCCACGACAGGAGCGAGGCGAACGGGCCGTTGACCTGCGTCACGCCCACCCTTCCCCACGGGAAGCCGCCGTACGGGAACGTGCCGACCCACTGCTCACGCAGCACCCAGAGGCCTGCGACGAGGAGAGGCAGCACGGTGAGGCGAGGCCAGGTGCCCCGCAGAGCCTGCGGGACCCACCGATACGCCCAGGTGATGAGGATGGCGCCAGCGCCGGTCAGGACGGCCTCGAGCACCGACAGCGCGAGCCAGGGCACGGGTCCCAGATAGCGAGCGGTGAAGGAGACGTTGACGAGGAAGAACGCCGCTCCGTAGGCGGTCCCGACGAGGAACGCGCCGCCCGCTCTGCGGCCGATGAGCGAGACGAGTGCGAGCGGGATCGCGACGAACACCATCGGCCACCAGCTCAACGCCGGGAACGCCGTCGTCAGGGCGAGACCGCCGAGCACGGATGCGAGCACGGCGGCCCAGAGCGGAAGGAGGGCACGCGGTCTCGGCACGATCTCCAGCCTAAGCGGAGCAGGCCGGACGTCCGCCGTCAGACGCCGGCGTAGGCGACGATGCCGCGGCGGACCGCGTCGAGCGCGGTGCGCGCGGTCGTCGCCAGGGGCGCGTCGGCCACGAGGGAGAGTTGATCGAGCAGGTCGATGGTCTGCTTGGCCCACCGCACGAAGTCGCCGGCCGCCATGTCGGCCTCCGTCAGCACGCGGTCGAGGATCGCCCCCCGCGCCCACGAGTACATCGCCTGCGACAGTCCGGCCGCCGGCGGTGTGGATCCGGGAAGGTGGTGGTCGCGCTCGAGATCGTCGAGCCGCTGCCACAGATCCTCTGTCGCGGTGAGAGCGGTGCGGAAGGCGCCGCGGGGCAGGCCCCGCTCCCCCACTCCCGCCTCGTCCCGCCGGGGCTCGTACACGAGAGCGCACACCAGCGCAGCCAGCGACGGCGCGTCCAGACGATCCCAGATGCCGGTGCGCAGCGACTCCGCCACCAGAAGGTCGCGCTCTCCATAGATGCGCCGCATCCGTCGACCCGATGCGGTGAGAAGGGTGCGCCCGTCGTCGTCGCGAGCGACATAGTCGAGCTCGCTCAGCACGTCCACGACGCGATCGAAGACGCGCGCGACCGTGCCGGTGCGTGACGAGATCTGGCCGCGCATGCGTTCTACGCGCTTGTGCAATTTGAGGTACCGCTCTGCCCACCGCGCATGCGATTCGCGCTCCGGACAGGAGTGACACGGGTGATGCTGGAGCCGGCGGCGGAGGGATTGGATGCGGCGCGTGCGCTCGTCGCGGGTCGTGCGGGAGGCGTTGGCGTCCTTGCGCCCGAGCTTTTCCAGCTCCGAGACCTCCTGTCGCAGCTGCGCGTACTCCGGATAGTCGCCACGATCGCAGGTCATCGCTTCGCGGTAGCCCGCGAGGGACTCCTCCGCGGCCCGCACCTCCCGGGCAATCCCCACGACGGAGCGGTCGGCCTGGAACTGCGCGAACGAGGATTCGAGGATCTCCCGGGCCCTGGCGCGGCCGAACTGGTCGATCAGGTTGACCGCCATGTTGTAGGTGGGCCGGAAGCTCGAGTTCAGCGGGTAGGTGCGTCGCGACGCGAGCGCCGCGACCGCCTGGGGGTCCATCGATTCGCTCCACTGCACCACCGCGTGCCCCTCGACGTCGATGCCGCGACGTCCGGCTCGGCCGGTCAACTGCGTGTACTCCCCCGAGGTGATGGCGACACGAGCTTCGCCGTTGAACTTCTCGAGCTTCTCGAGCACGACGGTGCGGGCGGGCATGTTGATGCCCAGAGCCAACGTCTCTGTGGCGAAGACGACTTTCACGAGCTTGCGGCGGAAAAGCTCCTCGACGATCTCCTTGAACGCGGGCAGAAGCCCGGCGTGGTGGGCTGCGACGCCCCTTTCGAGGTTCTCGCGCCACTCCCAGAAGCCAAGAACGGCGAGATCCTCATCCGGCAGGTTGCGCGTGCGCTCTTCCACGATCTCTCTGATCGCACGCCGTTCGTCGGCGTCCGTGAGACGAAGTCCCGAACGTCGCACCTGCTGCACGGCCCCATCGCAACCCGCGCGGGAGAAGATGAAGAAGATCGCGGGGAGCAGGTTCGCCCGCCCCAGCAGATCGACCACCTCGGGCCGGTCGATGCGCTCGAGTCGCCGGGCGTTGCCGGAGCGCAGCTGCCTGGTCCCGTGCCGATGCGGACGGCGGTGCGCGTCCGCATCCCGTCGCGCCTGCTGACCGTAGCGCTTGCGATCGTGCCCCGGTCCCCCACCGGAGCGGATGCGGAGCAGTTCCTGGTTCACCTGAGCCGCGGCGACCCCGGCACGGTCGTCGAACAGCGGCAGCAGATCGCCCCGCACGAGAACGTGCTGTTCGAGAGGCACCGGACGGGTCTCGGAGACGATGATGTCCGTCTCGCCGCGCACGGTGTCCAGCCAGTCACCGAACTCCTCGGCGTTCGACACGGTCGCCGACAGCGAGACCAGTCGTACGCTCTCGGGGAGGTGGATGATGACCTCTTCCCAGACCGCTCCGCGGAAGCGATCCGCCAGGTAGTGGACCTCATCCATCACGACGAAGCGGAGGTCGCGGAGTGCGGACGAGCCCGCGTACAGCATGTTCCGCAGCACCTCGGTCGTCATGACGACGATGCGCGCGTTGCCGTTGATGTTGGTGTCACCGGTGAGAAGCCCGACGTTCTCGGGCCCGTAGACCTCGGTGAGTTCGCGGAACTTCTGGTTCGACAGCGCCTTCATCGGCGTCGTGTAGAAGGCTTTGTCACTCGATGTCAACATCGCCAGATGGATGGCGAACTCGCCGACGATCGTCTTGCCCGCCCCGGTGGGCGCCGCCACGAGGACGCTCCTGCCTTCCTCGAGGGATGCGCATCCCTCGAGCTGGAACGGATCGAGCTCGAAGCGCTGCGCAGCCGCGAACGCGGCGGTCTCGGGATGGGACGCGCGCGACTGTGCGGCGGCGAACCTCTCGGCGGCGGAGAGCTCCGTCACAGCGTGGTGTCCAACAGGGTCGCCTCACGCTTCCGGCGCCGGCGGTCGAAGATCATGGACAGACCGGCCGCCGCGAAGAACAGCACGATGAGGATCGCGCCGAGCAGAAGCATGCTGACCACGTCCGCAGCGGGGGTGGCGACGGCGGCGAAGACCGTCGCCAGAAGCACCGCGACGCGCCAGCCCTTGAGGATGGCCATGCCCGACATGATGCCGGCGAGATTCAGGGCGACGAGGAAGACGGGCAGGACGAAGGAGATTCCGATGACGATCATCAACTTGAAGATGAAGTCGTAGTACTCGGACGCGGAGTAGAAGTTCACGGCGCCCTCCGGCGTGAAGCTCCACATGACTTCGATGACGTGCGGCATGACCAGAACGGCGACGTAGCAGCCGGCGAAGAAGAGCGGGATGGCCGCCGCGACGAAACCGATCGTGTAACGGATCTCCTTGCGCGTGAGCCCGGGCATAACGAACGCCCAGATCTGCCACAGCCAGACGGGGGCGGACAAGAAGATGCCGATCGTCACCGCGATGCGCATCCGCATCTCGAACGCGGACGTCACCGTGGGAAAGTTCAGAGCTGCGAAGTTGTCGCCGCGCTGCTCTGCCACGATGCGGATCGGCCCTGTCAGCCAATCAAGGATCGGGTCCGTCACGAAGAAGGCCACGATCATCGCCGCAACCAGTGCGATGGCCGCGATCATCAGACGGCGCCGCAGCTCGATGAGGTGCTGCCCCAGCGACATGCGCTTCTCGCGGCGCGGTTCTTCAGCTCCCGTGATGGGCGAGGCCGGGGCCGTCACGACGGGTCAGGCGCGAGTATCGGGCGAAGTCCCCGTGTCGGGGGCCTTCGGCGCGGACTCTGCCGGCGTCGGAGCCGGCGCGGCGGTCGTCGCGGTCGTCGACGCTGCGGCGTCGTCTTCCTTCATGGCCTTCATCTCGCCGCGGAACACCCGGGCGGACTGTCCCACGCTCTTGGCCAGAGCCGGCAGCTTGGCAGCGCCGAAGAGGAGCAGAATCACCGCGAGGATGACCAGCAGGTGCGGCCAACCGAAAGCGCCCATGGAGATCTCCAAAAGTTCGAGGTCTCCCCAGTGTAACCCGCGCACCTGCGACCGGGCCCGGGGTCAGTCGGAGTGTTCGTACTGCGCCAGGCCTGCGCTCGCCCAGGATGCGGCGGCTCGTCGGGCGGCCTCCGGCGCCAGGATCTCGACATCGCCCGCGCGGCGGGCCGCGAGCCGCCGCAGCACGCCCTCGTCCGCCAGGCGGACGGTGGCGGTTGCCATGCCGCCTGAGATCTCGATCTCGGCGTGCGTCAGGAACTCCCCCAGGAGAGGCGCGACCGCCTCGGGGAACCGCAGACGCGCGACGATGTCGCCCTGCAGCGTGTCGAACAGGGCCGGCAGAGGATCTGCCCCGTGGGTCACCGGGATGTCGGTGACCTCGACGTCGGAGACGCGGTCGAGGTGGAACGTGCGCGTCGCCTGGCGCAGATGGCACCAGCCCTGCAGGTACCACTGTCCGTCGGCGATGTGGACCTTCACCGGGTCGACCGTGCGAGTCGTCGCGGCCGCATCCGGGGTCTTGTAGGCGAACGAGACGGCGCGCCCGCGACGGAGCGCCTCATCGACGCGCTCGCGCACCTGGTCGACGGGAGCAGGGGCGACGATGACGTCGGCCGGTGCCGCTGCTGCGCCCCGCGCGAGCTTCGCGAGAAGACCTTCGAGAAGGGCGGAATCGCTCACCCCGGGCAGCGAGCCCGTGAGCTGGAGCCCGGCGAGCAGCGCCGCGGCCTCTCGTGCCGTCAAGCGAGGCGTGCGCTCGAGGCCGACCGTGTGGGTCAGGGCGACACGGTCCTGCGAGTCGAGGAGATCCCAGTCGATGTCGAAGAGATCCCCGGGCAGCGACCAGAAGCCGCCCTCGCCCGGACGGCCGATGACCGTCAGCTTCTCGACCATCCCCCGCATCTGGGCGGGACTCACCTCGAAGTCCCTCGCCGCCTCTTCCAGCGATACGTCGCCGCGCTCGAGGAGGTACGGCACCAACTGCATGATCAACGCGGCGCGCTCGGTGGCCACCAGCGGACGCGAGGCGCTCACGAGCGTTCTCCGTGCAGCGCGATCACCGCGCGCAGCCGCTCGACCACGAGCTCTCGGAGTCCGGGCGGGTCCACGACGCGCGCTTCCGGACCGTAGGAGGCGAGCTCGTCCGCGAGGATGTGCGCGTCGACGTACGGCACCAGGATGCCTTGCGCGGCGGAGCGGCCACGGCGCGAGAGACGTAGAGCCGCCTCGGTCCCGGGATGCACTTCGATGAGGGCCTCCTGTCGTGCCGCAAGCTCCTGGAGTTCGCGCACGGCGCGCTCGCCGGCGCCCGCACGCAAGGAGGGATCGAAGCCCTCCTTGGTGATCTGAACGGCGTCGGTGATGCGGGACAGCAGGAATGTGCGCTCCGCGCCGAGCGTGACATCCGTGCCGTACACGTGCCAGCGTGCTTCGTACTCGACGAGGGCGAGCGGTCGCACACGGCGGCGTCGAGCCGTCGACTCCCCCGGACGCACATAAGTGAACGCGACGACACGAGCCTGTTCGATGGCGCGCTGGAGCGGAGCGAACGCCGTGTCGCGCACGCTGATGCGCGGTGCATAGCCGACGATCTCCGCGTCGACCTCATTGCCCAGCGCCCGGATCTTCCGCAGCCCGCTCCGCGCCGGCAGCGACATGCTGTTCTCGCTCCACACCGAGCCGGCGAGATTCAGCAGGGCGATCTCCGCCGGTGTGAACGTGATGTCTTCGGGGAGCGCGTACTCGGCCGTCGGCACACGATAGCGGGCCTCGCGGAGGTCGTCGGGATCGGCGTGATCGCCGATCGTCTCGATCGGGACGCCGAGCGCGCGCAGGTTCTCCTTGTCGCGCTCGAACATCTTCTCCAGAGCGGTCTTCGACGCGCCGGATTCCGCCTGTTCCCTGTAGCCCGACACCGAGCGGAGGATGGTGTCCTTGGTGAGCCCCTGCTCCGTGGCCATGAGAGCGACGGCGAGGTTCACCAGACGCTCCTCGGGCGCGACGGAACTCGTTTCGTTCATGGGCACCCCCATATCCTAGGCGCGCCACTGCCCGTCGGCGCGGTGCGGGCGGGGCTCAGCCCAGCGCGCCGAGGATGTCGATCACGTAGATCGAGGCGGCGGAGGAGGCGTCGGCGGGCGGCTCGACGACCAGCACCTGCGATCCGATCGGAAGGCCGGCGATCGTCTGCGACACGACGGAGTCGCCGCCGAGCTTGACGGCGTCGGGCTTGTCGTCCCAGGTGGTCTTCGTGACGCGCTTGCTCTTCCAGTCGACCTGCAGCACGTTCACGACGACGGTGGACCCGTCGGCGGGCACATCGTGGTCGCCCTTCTTCAGGACCTCCACCGCGCGCTCGGTCGGCGCGGAACCGTCGGGGACCACCACACCGGGGTGGCCGTCGTCGGTGAGCACGACGGAGGGCATGCCATGCGCGTCGTTGTACTGCGGCGCGCCGTCGGCCGCCGAGAGCATGACGGAGCGCAGATCCAGGACCGCGACGAGCGGGGTGCCCTCGGCGAGCCGCAGCTGCTCGAGGAATCCGGGCTCGACCTGGTCGCCGGCGAGACCCACGACGATCCGAGAACCGCCGGTCGCGCATTCCAGTGCGCCCTTGATCCCCGGCATCACCTGGGTGAGACCCGTCAGCGGCACGTAGAGCGGCTGCCCGTATCCCTCCGCAGCCAGTACCTCGCCGCTCGTCGCATCGGCGAGCGTGAAGCCCACGTCCACCACCTGGTTGTCGGAGACGATGGCGCTGCCGTCGCCGGTGACGAGATCGTCGTACTGCACGCCGTCGATCTTGATCGGTGAGGACACCTGCACCGTGGGTGCGACGTTGCTGTCGTCCCCGGAGACGGTGACGAGCGAGCCGATCCCGCCGAGCGAGTCCGGGCGGTCACAGCCCGATGCTGTCGACGACGAGCATCCGACGAGGGCCAGGGTCATCAGGCCGACTGCGGCGGCCGCGGCGGGAAGTCTGCGCACCGGATCAGTCTACGTGCTCGTCGGTGTCGTCCTCCGCCGCCGCCTGGCGTGCACCTGCGGCCGCACGCTGCGCCTCGCGCACGCGCTTGCGAAGGTTCTTGTCGGTGATCTGCCGCTCCCCCACCGCGCCGGGCGTCCACAGCTCCACATCCTCGTCGCTGTAGCTCGACTTGGACGCGCGCCGCTTCTGCTCGGGGAGCACGGCTCCCGGGGCGAGTCGCCGCGCCGTCAGCAGGAACCCGGTGTGCGCGACCATGCGGTGATCCGGGCGCACGGCCAGTCCCTCGACGTGCCAGCCGCGCACGAGCGTCTCGCTCGCCTCAGGGTCCGTGAAGAGCTCCGTGTGGCGGATGTACTCCGCGACCCGGCTGAGCTGCGTGGCGGTGGCGACATAGCAGATGACCACACCACCGGGCGCGAGGGCGTCGGCGACCACATCGATGCACTCCCAGGGTGCCAGCATGTCCAGCACGACGCGGTCGACGGATGCTGGTTCGACCGCTTCGGGCAGGCGCTCGACGAGATCCCCGACCTCGAGGGCCCAGTTCTCGGGCACGGAACCGAGGAAGGTCTCCACATTGGCACGCGCGACCTCGGCGAAGTCCTCCCGCCGTTCGAACGACGTGAGCCGTCCCGCGGCTCCGACTCCGCGCAGGAGCCAGAGCGCGAGCGCACCCGACCCGACACCGGCTTCGACGACGACCGCCCCGGGGAAGATGTCGGCTTGCGCGACGATCTGCGCCGCATCCTTCGGGTAGACGATCGCAGCGCCGCGTGGCATCGACATGACGAAGTCGCGAAGCAGCGGGCGCAGAGCGAGGTACTCGTGACCGCCGCTGTTGGCGACGACGGAGCCGTCCGGCAGCCCTTCGAGATCGCGATGACGCAGGACGCCGTGATGCGTGTGCAGCTCGCCGCCGTCCTTCAGCGTGATCGTGTGCAGTCGGCCCTTCGGTCCGGTCAGCTGGATGCGGTCGCCGAAGCGGAAAGGGCCGCGGGGAGCGGAGGCGGGAGTGGTCATCGTGCGACGTCCTCGAATTCGTGATGTGCGGTGAACAGGCGGGCGATGTCGCCGGCGCCGGTCTCGGCCAGCGTGGGCCACAGGGCGGCGGCACCGACGCCCTCGAGCGAGACCATGTGGGGAACGCCCAGGGCCACGGTTCCGGCTGCGACCGCGGAGCGCAGTCCGTTGGGCGAGTCCTCGATCGCGACGGTGCGGGCCGGATCCACGCCGAGTGACGCGCAGGCCTGGAGGTACGGGTCCGGGAACGGCTTCGGACGGGTGGCCTCGTCTCCGGCGATCACGAGGTCGAAGGCGTCGAAGTCGATGAGCTCGACCACCGCATCCGCCATCCGGCGCAGCGACATGGTCACCAGTGCCGTGCGCACGCCCGCAGCGCGCAGACTGGCCAGCAGCTCCCGGGCCCCGGGACGGAAGGGCACGCCGTCCTCCCGCAGCGACCGCATGACACGTGCGGTCAGGGTGTCGATGATCTGATGTTCGGGAAGGCGGACGCCCGCGTCCTGAAGAAGACGCGCGGCGTCGTCGAGCCCGAGGCCGACCATCCCCAGAGCCTGTTCATGGGTCCAGACGCCGCCGTACGCAGCGACGAGCGGGCCCTCGGCCGCCATCCAGTAGGGCTCGGTGTCGACGAGTGTGCCGTCCATGTCCCACAGGACGGCGTCGGGAAGCTGGGGGTTCACCGTCCCATGCTACGAGGCACCCCGACCGCACCCGCGCCACCCGGCGCCGCTGCGCCTATCCTGGAACGATCCCCGCGGCGCTCGGCTGCCGCGGAAGAGAGGGAGTGACGGTGGAGGGACTCGGTCGGCGAGTTCTGGTCGCCGCCTTCGACGGCTGGAACGATGCGGGTGAGGCGGCATCCGCGGCGCTCGCTCTGCTGCGCGCCGAGGGCGATTACGAGCCCGTGTACTCGGTCGATCCCGAGCTGTACTTCGACTACCAGTACACCCGTCCGACGGTGACCCTCGATGCGGAGGGCAACCGCGCGCTCTCCTGGCCGGAGACGACGCTGCTGCGCCCGTCGCAGCAGACCCGCGGAACCCAACTGTGGCTGCTGACGGGGGTCGAGCCGGCACGGGCCTGGAAGGCGTTCGCCTCCGAACTCGTCGACTTCGCCCTCGCCGAGGACATCACGGGCTTCGTCGCGCTCGGCTCGATGATGGCGGATGTGCCGCACACGCGCCCGATCTCCATCTTCGCGGGCAGCGACAGCGATGCACTGCGCACCGGCCTGGGCCTCGAGAGAAGCTCCTACGAAGGACCCGTCGGCATTCTGAGCGTCCTCGCCCATGTCGCGGAACAGGCCGGCATCCCTGCGGCGTCGCTCTGGGCCAGCGTCCCGCACTATGTCGCGGGTCACACACCGTCCCCGAAAGCCACCCTGGCGCTGCTCGACCGCCTCGAGGACATCACCGGGGCGAAGGTGCCCCGCGGCGAGCTGTCGACGCAGGCCGCCGCCTGGGAGGCGTCCATCGATGCCGCCGCGGCCGACGACGAGGAGATGACCGAGTACATCCGCGGACTCGAGCGCACGCGCGACACCTGGGACTCCCCGGACGCGTCCGGCGACGCCATCGCCCGCGAGTTCGAGCAGTACCTCCGCCGCCGCGGTGACGGACCGGGCAAGCCCGGCCGCGACGAACCGCGACGCTGAACCGGAGTCGCGATCAGGCGGTGATGACCCCGGTGGCGAGCATGATCATCACGAACGCGCCCAACGCGACGCGGTAGATCACGAACGGCAGGAAGCTGCGCTTCGAGATCCAGGCCATGAAGTACTTGATGACCACGAGCGCCACGAAGAACGCGACGACGGTCGCGGCGCCCGTCTCCCACAGGTTGAAGGCGGGGTCGACCTCGGGCTCGCGGAGCACCTTGAACAGCTGGTAGAAGCCGCTGCCGAACACCGCCGGGATGGCGAGCAGGAACGCGTACCGCGCCGCCGCCGCACGCTCGTAGCCGAGGAAGAGACCCGCGGTGATGGTGCCTCCGGAACGCGACACCCCCGGCACGAGCGCGAGCGACTGCGCCAGACCGAACACGATGCCGTGGCCGACCGTGAGGTCCTTGAGCTTGCGGCGGTGTGCGCCCACCGCATCGGCGATGCCGAGGAGCACGCCGAAGAAGATGAGCATGCCCGCGACCAGCCAGAGCGAACGGAACACGCCCTCGATCTGATCCTGGAAGAAGAGCCCCAACGCGACGATCGGCACCGACCCGATGATGATCAGCCAGCCCATCCGCGCGTCGGGATCGTTGCGCGGCACGCGTCCGGTGAAGGAGCCGAACCAGTGCGAGATGATGCGGACGATGTCCTTCCAGAAGAAGATCACCACCGCCGCCTCGGTTCCGATCTGCGTGATCGCCGTGAACGCCGCGCCCGGATCCTGAGCGGAGGGCAGGAAGGCGCCGAGGATCGCGAGGTGCGCGCTCGAGGAGACCGGGAGGAACTCCGTGAGACCTTGGACGAGGCCCAGGAGGAGGGCTTCGAGGAAATTCTGCATCGACGGCCTTTCGCCTTATCGGATGACGGGTCAGCAGGTGCGGAGGAAGTCGGTCAGCACGCGCTGCCCGAACACGAGCGAATCGATGGGGACGCGCTCGTCGACACCGTGGAACATACCGGTGAAATCCATGCCCGGTGGAAGGCGCAACGGCGCGAACCCGTAGCCGGTGATCCCCAGGCGCGACAGAGCCTTGTTGTCGGTGCCCGCACCGAGCAGGTACGGGATGACGGGTGCCTCGGGATCGTGGCGCGCGAGGGCACCGACCATGCGATCGACGAGGTCGCCCTCGAACGCCGTTTCCAGGCCCACGTCGCGCACGACCGTCTCGATCTCGATTCCCTCGCCCACGATGCGCCGGATGTCGGCAAGAGCCGCATCCTCGGTCCCCGGCAGCACACGGACATCGATCAGCGCCTCGGCACGATCGGGGATGACGTTGTGCTTGTAGCCGGCAGCGAGTCCCGTCGCGTTCGCCGTCGTGCGCAGACTCGCCCGCAGGAATGCGGATGCGGGTCCGGCCGCGTCCGCCAACGCGTCGGGGTCGGAGGCGTCGATCCCCGTGAGACGGGACATCTCGGCGAGAAAGCGCTCCGTCGTGTCGGTCAGGCGCAGGGGCCACTCGGTGCGCCCGAGGGCCGCGACGGCTTCGGCGAGGCGGACCACGGCGTTGTCGGGATGGAACCTGCTGCCGTGCCCGGCTGCGCCGCGCGCCACAAGCCGCAACCAGAGAAGCGCCTTCTCCCCGACTTGCAGGAGGTAGGCACGTCGGGAACCGACGTCGACGGAGAAGCCGCCCACCTCGCTGACGGCCTCGGTCGCGCCGGCGAAGATCTCGGGCCGGTGCTCGACCACCAGCGACGAGCCCTCGACCCCGCCGTTCTCCTCATCGGCGAAGAATGCCAGCACGAGATCACGCTCCGGCTGTTCACCCGCGCGCACGAGTTCCGCGACCGACGTGAGGATCATGGCGTCCATGTTCTTCATGTCCACCGCGCCGCGCCCCCACAGCATCCCGTCACGGACGACGCCCGCGAACGGGTCGACGCTCCAATCCTCCGCCACCGCGGGGACGACGTCGAGGTGACCGTGGACGACGAGAGCCGGCCGGGTGCGGTCTCGCCCCTGCACGCGGGCGAACACGTTCGTGCGGCGCTCGACCGGCTCATAGTACTGCGCCTCGAGGCCGAGCTCTTCCAGGTAGGCGCCCACGTACTCGGCGGCCTCACGTTCGCCGACGGCGCGACCGCCGCCGTAGTTCGTCGTGTCGATCCGGATGAGGTCTCGCGCGATCCGCGCGACCTCGGGCAGATCGGGCGCGCCCCCGGCAGTCGCGTCCGTCATGGGGTTCAGGGTACCGGCTCCGTGTGTCCGTCCCGTCACGCGCGACACACGCGGGGCGTGCCGGATTAACGACCGGACACGGGACGTGGTAACGTTGCTCCTCGTTGCGAAAGCGACGAAAACACTGCGCGGGTGGCGGAATAGGTAGACGCGCTAGCTTGAGGTGCTAGTGCCCGTATAGGGCGTGGGGGTTCAAGTCCCCCCTCGCGCACAGTGACAGAAGAGGGTCCCGGAAGGGGCCCTCTTCTTCGTTGTCCGAGCGGCTTCCTGCACCCCGCTGTCGACGAACCGTCAGCTGTGGACGCGCTTGCGCAGCAGCTCGATCCGGGCCTGCAGCTGAGCGACGGTTGCGTGCGACACCGCCGGACCGCCGCACAGTCGGCGCAGTTCGGTGTGCACCGCGCCGTGCGGCTCGCCGCTCTGTCGCGCGTACAGCCCTACGAGGCTGTTCAGGAGCTGACGCTGTTCCTTGAGCGTGCGATGAAGGGGCGCGGGGATGTCGCTCGGCGGCTCCTGCTCCCCCGCCGCCTCGCGCGCCTCCCTCGCGGAGCGATGGCGTCCCTGACGGGCCTGGCGCTGCATCAAGAGTTCGTGCACGTGCTCCGGCTCGAGCAGCCCCGGGATGCCCAGGAACTCCTCCTCCTCCGGGGTGCCGGGCACGGCGAGCTGACCGAACTCCTTGCCGTCGAACAGCACACGGTCGAAGTGGGCGTTCGCTCCGAGTGCCTGATAGGCGAACTCCTCGGTCAGCGCGTCGGATGCGGAGTCCTCGCGCTCCGCCGCGTTCATCATGTCCTCTTCGGCGTCCCACATGTCCTCCGCGTCGCTTTCGCGGTCGAGCGCGTGGTCGCGCTGGCGCTCCATCTCGTTGGCGAGCGTCAGCAGCTGCGGGACATTGGGAAGGAACACGCTCGCCGTCTCACCACGGCGCCGGGCACGCACGAAGCGCCCGATCGCCTGAGCGAAGAAGAGCGGGGTGGACGCGGAGGTCGCATAGACGCCGACGGCGAGGCGCGGGACGTCCACCCCCTCGGACACCATTCGCACGGCCACCATCCAGCGCGAATCGGAGGCGGAGAACGTCTCGATACGCGACGACGCTTCGGCCTCGTCGGAGAGGACGACGGTGACGGGCTCACCGGATATCTGCTGCAGGATGTCGGCGTACGCGCGTGCTGCCGTCTGGTCGGTCGCAATGACGAGGCCGCCCGCGTCGGGGACCTGCTCCCGCACCTCGGAGAGGCGCCGATCGGCCGAGCGCAGCACGGCGGAGATCCACTCCCCCTCCGGCGCGAGCGCCGTGCGCCACGCCTGAGACGTGATGTCCTTCGTGTTGTCCTGGCCGAGCTGCGCCTCCATCTCGTCGCCCGTCTTGGTGCGCCAGCGCATGTGCCCGGCGTAGACCATGAACAGCACCGGCCGCACGACGCCGTCCTCCAACGCGCGACGGTAGCCGTACGCGTAGTCGGTCCGCGAGATGCGGTTGCCCTTGGCGTCGGGGTGATACTCGACGAACGGGATGGGGGCGGTATCGGAGCGGAAGGGTGTGCCGGAGAGCAGGAGCCGGCGGGTCGCGCGACCGTACGCCTCGCGCAGCGCATCGCCCCAGCTGAGGGCGTCACCGCCGTGGTGCACCTCGTCGAGGATCACGAGACTGCGCTTCTCGATGGTCAGGTACTGGTGGACGGACGCCTTGACCGCCACCTGCGCATACGTCACCGCGACGCCGTGGTACTGCCGAGCCGGAACGGTGTGGCGGTTGCTGAAATGCGGGTCGAGGCGGATGCCCACCCGTGCCGCCGCATCCGCCCACTGGGTCTTGAGGTGCTCCGTCGGCGCGACCACGATGATGCGGTCGACGACGCCACGGCGCAGCAGCTCGCTCGCGAGGCGCAGCGCGAAGGTCGTCTTTCCGGCGCCGGGCGTGGCCGCGGCCAGGAAGTCGCGCGGACCCTTGCCGACGCCGTCGGGACCGTCCGTCGAGAAGTACTGGTCGAGGGCCTCCGCCTGCCAGGCGCGCAGCCGCTGCGCGGTTCCCCAGGGCGCCCGCTGCGGATAGGTCGGAGAGAGGTGCTCGGCGGCGAAGCTGCCGATGTGTTCGGCTCCGTGCTCGTCGATCCGGTCGGCGTCGATGGTCGTCTCCCGCTCGTCGTCCATCGCACCTCCGTTCTCGAACGCGAGAATCCACGATAGGCGAGATCGCGGACACCCGATCCCGGGCGGCGCTCAGGGCGCGGGGCTACGCTGAGAGGTCAGGAGGAACGATGACGACCGAATCGGCTCTGCCCCACCGCACGCCCTACGTTGCCAACGATCAGGGGCATCCGTGGCGGCGTTTCGTCGCCATCGGCGACTCCTTCACCGAGGGACTCGGCGATCCGTCGCCCGACTCACCGGGCGGCAACCGGGGGTGGGCGGACCGCGTCGCCGAGGTGCTGGGTGCCGGCGTCGAGGACTTCGCGTACGCGAATCTCGCGGTGCGCGGCCGCTTGATCAGCCAGATCGTCGCCGAGCAGATCGAGCCGGCCCTCGCCCTCTCCCCCGACCTGATCAGCTTCTGCGCAGGCGGCAACGATGTCATCCGCCCCGGCACCGATCCGGACGAGATCTCGCAGCAGTTCGAGGATGCGGTGATCCGGCTCTCATCGACCGGCGCCACCGTCGTCGTGTTCACGGGCATCGACACGAACTTCTCCCCGGTGTTCCGAGGCTTCCGCGGGAAGGTCGCGATCTACAACGAGAACCTGCGCGCGATCGCCGACCGGTACGACTGCATCGTCGCGGACCAGTGGGGCCTGAAGGAGATCCAGGACACTCGCTTCTTCGCGGACGACCGGCTGCACCTGAACACCCTCGGGCATCACGAGGTCGCACGGATGGTGCTGCGCGCCCTCAACGTCCCCAACGACCTGACCCCGATGCAGCCTGCGCCGATCGCGGTGCGGAACTGGCGTGCGGCCCGTGCCGACGATCTCGTCTGGGCACGGACCTACCTCGTCCCGTGGGTGCTCCGGCGTCTACGGCACCAGTCGTCGGGCGACCACGTGACGGCGAAGCGCCCGGAGCCGTCGCGCGTGGCGCGCATCGACGATCAGGACCCCGCCGCGGGCGGGTGAGCGAGCGCCCAGAGCGCCACAGCTCCCGCCGAGGCCACATTCAGCGAGTCGACGCCGCCCGACATCGGGATCGTCACGACCGTGTCGGCTGCACGTAGCGCCCCGCGGCTCAATCCATCGCCCTCCGCGCCGAGCAGCAGCGCCACCCGCCCGGGCCGGGAGGCCGCGAACGACTCGAGCGCGACGGCGTCGTCCGAAAGCGCGAGAGCTGCCAGGTGGAACCCCGCCTCGTCGAAGAGGTTGCGCGCTTCGGGCCACGCGGTAAGGCGCGTCCACGGCACTTGGAAGACCGTTCCCATGCTCACGCGCACACTGCGCCGGTAGAGCGGATCGGCGCATCGCTCCGTCACGAGCACCGCATCCGCACCCATCCCTGCAGCCGCGCGCAGTGCAGCGCCGACGTTCGTGTGGTCGACGATGTCCTCGAGGACGAGCACGGTGCGGGCGTCCCGCAGGAGGTCGGCCACCTCCGGCAGCTTCGGTCGGTGCATCGCCGCGAGCGCGCCACGGTGCACGCTGTAGCCCGTCACCGACTCGGCGACCTCGGCCGGGACGACGTACACCGGCGTCTCCGAATGCTCCAGGAGCGCCGACACCTCCTCGACCCACTTCTGCTGCACGAGCACGGACCGGGGCCGATGACCCGCCGCGAGCGCACGCGCGATCACCTTCGCGGATTCCGCGATGTACAGCCCCTCCTCCGGTTCCGACACCCGCCGCAGTGCGACGTCGGTAAGACTCCGGTAATCGCGCAGACGCGCGTCGTCGGGGTCCGCGATCTCTTCCAGGTGCATACGTCCTCCTCCGCCAGCTAACCAGCCCCGGACGCCTGCGACGAAACATGCCTGCAAACCGGCAGGCGTAGGCTCGGCAGCAGGAGGTACTGTGCCACTCGTGACGGAACCCGATCCGACCGCCCTCGCCGAGCTGGAGCGTGCGATCGATGCGCTCGCCGGCCGCCGGGTCGCCGTCCTCACCGGCGCGGGGGTATCGACCGACTCCGGCATCCCGGATTACCGCGGACAGGGCGCGCCGGTGCGCAAGCCGATGAGTGTCGAACAGTTCCTCGCCGAGGAGAGCGCCAGACGGCGCTACTGGGTGGGCAGCCACCTCGGGTGGCGGCGCTTCGCCGCGGCCCAGCCCAACGAGGGCCACCGAGCCCTCGCGCAGCTCGAGGCTGCGGACATCACGAGCGGGGTCATCACCCAGAACGTCGACGGACTGCACGTGCGTGCCGGGTCTCGTCGCGTGGTCGAGCTGCACGGCACGATGCGCCGCGTGGGCTGCCTCCAATGCGGCCAGGTGTTCGACCGACGGGATCTCGCCGCCCGGGTGGAGGCGGACAACCCCTGGCTCAGTGAGACGGAGGAGCTCCCGCTCGGTCCCGACGGCGACGTCGCGGGGGCCGAGGTGGAGGACTTCCGCATCCCCGAATGCAGTGTGTGCGGGGGCGTGCTCAAACCGGACGTCGTCTTCTTCGGCGAGTTCATCCCCGCCGAGCGGTTCCGCGAGGCCGAACAGCTGGTGCGCACGGCCGATGCGCTTCTGGTGGCGGGCTCCTCGCTCGTCGTCAACTCGGGCATCAGATTGGTCGAGCGCGCCCGGCGACGTAGGCTTCCGGTGGTCATCGTCAACCGCGGACAGACCCGGGCCGATGCCCGGGCGACGGTCAAGATCGACGCCGGGACGAGTGAGGTGCTCACCGCCCTGGCCGAGGCTCTTCCCCGCCGACGCTGACTCCGCTTCGACACTCCGACAGGCCTGTGACCCACCTCATCCTCATCCGCCACGGCGAAACCGACTGGAACCGCGCACGCCGTATCCAGGGCGCGACAGACATCCCCCTCAACGACACCGGCCGCGCCCAGGCGCGGGAGGCAGGGCTCGCCCTGCGCGACCGCCTCGATACGGACACGCCGCTCGTTCTCGTCTCGAGCGATCTGCAGCGCGCCGCCGAGACAGCGGACATCATCGGGGCGATTCTGGGGCGGCCCGTGACCGGCCGTTATCCGGAGCTGAGGGAGCGCTCGTACGGCGAGGCCGAGGGCGTGTCCATCGATGAGCTCGCCGAGCGCTGGGGACGCGGGCCGGATGCGCGGGTGCCGGGCGCCGAGACGCGTGAGCAGCTGCGGGAGCGCGCCCTGCGTGCCGTGGCGCGGGTCATCGACGACGCATCGACGGAGGGCGAGCCGCCCGCCGTGGTCGCCGTCGCTCACGGCGCCCTGATCCGCGAGGTGCTCGCCTTCGCGACCGACGAGCAGCTTCCCGCCGACGGCGATCGACTCGGCAACGGATCGGCGCAGGAGTTCTCGTGGGAGCAGGGTGTGCTGCGGCTGCTCTCCTACTCCTCCGTCTGAGCCGCCCCGACGCCTCGAGTGCGATGCCGTAGCCTGTCTCCACGATGAGCCGCCGACCGAGGAACGATCCGCACCCGGATGCCGGAGCAGCCTCCCGGCGTGACTTCCTCCGGGTCGGCGGGCTGGCCCTCGGCGGACTGGCCCTGGGAGGAGCCGCCGGAGCGGGCGCGGCGACGGTGCAGGCCTCGACGCGTCCGTCACGCGCGGCGAACGAACCCGCGTTCGCCCACGTCGTGGTCCTCATGGGCGAGAACCGGTCGTTCGACAACCTTCTCGGCCACCTCTACACACCCGAGACGCTGCCCACCGGTGCGCGGTTCGACGGTCTCGCGTTCGGCGACTATTCGAACCCCGCGCCCGACGGGCGGACGGTGCCTGCGCACGTGTACACGGGCAGCACCGATGACATCATGTGCTCCCCCGACCCGGATCCGGGCGAGACGTACCCCCACGTGAACACCCAGATCTTCGGCACGGTCGACCCCGCATCCAACGAGACCTCCTGGCACCGGCCGCTTCGCGCTCCGTGGAACGCCCCCTCCGCGGACAGCACTCCGACGATGCAGGGCTTCGTGCGCGACTACGTGGCGAACTATCGACGCACGAGCAAGGGCAGAGAACCATCCCCCGCCGACACCGACGTCATCATGGGCGGATTCTCCCCCGCGATGCTGCCGGTGCTCTCCACGCTCGCTCAAGGGTTCGCGGTGTACGACCATTGGCACTGCGCCGTGCCCAGCCAGACGTACTGCAACCGTTCCTTCTTCCACGCGTCGACGTCACACGGTTTCGTCACCAATCGCGGTGGCGGTGGCTACAGCAAGTGGCTGGATGCGGCTCCGGCGCCGACGATCTTCAACCGCTTGGAGGAGGCGGGCCGCAGCTGGCGCATCTACTTCGACGAACAGCAGCTCGTCTCCCTCACGGGTGTCATGCACGCGCCCGTGCTCGAGAAGTACTGGCGTACCGACCATTTCGCGTACATGGACCGGTTCTTCGCGGATGCGAAGGCCGGAACGCTGCCCGATTACGCGTTCATCGAGCCGCGGATGGTCTACAACCACAACGACTTCCACCCGCCGTTCGGAGTCGTACGCGGAAGCGAGGTCGACGGATCGCCCGTGTTCGACTCGGCCGTGTCCGACGTCCGTGCCGGCGAAGCACTCGTGGCAAGTGTCTACGACGCGATCCGAACGTCCGACAGCAGCGACGGCTCCAACGCACTGAACACCCTGCTGCTCATCACATTCGACGAGCACGGCGGCACCTACGACCACGTCGTCCCACCCAAGGCCACGCCTCCGGATCCCGAGGCCGCCGAGGGCGAGATGGGCTTCCGTTTCGATCGGCTCGGACTACGGGTACCCGCGATCGCGGTGTCCGCGTATACGAGAGCAGGAACGGTCATCAACGATGAGATCCATCATGCGGCCGTCATCGCCACTCTGTGCCAGCTGCACGGTCTCGAACCGCTGACCGATCGCGACCGCGGCGCTCCCACCCTGTTCGGCGCGACGAATCTGACCGAGCCGCGCGACCCGTCCACCTGGCCGACCGTGAGCCCCGCCTATGTGCCGCCTCTGCTGGAGGAGGACGAGCTGGAAGAGATCCGCAGCTCCGACAAGCCGCTGACATCGCCCGCGAAGGGGCTGCTCGGCCTCCTCCTGGAACGCTACGGTCCGCCCGGCGCCCCGGAGCCGGAGACCTACGCCGACGCGTACAGCATCCTGAAGGCGCACGGGCTGGGTCTGTTCACGACGCAGGGCGCTTCGCCGAGTCCCACCGCGTCGTGACGCCCGCCGCGCAACATGCGCAAACGGAGCTTCCCACTGCTGCTAGCGTTGCGCATCATGCCCGCCTTGGACCGTATCGACATCGAGCTGCTCCGCGCCCTCGCTGACGACCATCGCGCGACGGTCGTCGCTCTCGCGGAGCGCCTCCAGCTTTCCCGCAACACGATCCAGGCACGACTCGCCCGCCTGGACCGCACGGGCGCCTTCCTCAGCTACCAGCGCTCCCTCTCGACGAGAGCCCTCGGATTCCCCATCGAGGCGTACGTGAGCGTGACGGTGCGCCAGCACGAGCTCCCGCGTATCCGGGAGCAGCTGGCGGAGGTTCCGGAGGTCCTGCAGGCGCACGGCCTCGCCGGCTCTGTCGATCTGCTGGTTCGTGTCGCCTGCCGCGACGCGCAGCATCTGTTCGACACGGATGCCCGCATCCTCGCGATCAGCGGGGTGGAGCGCACGGAGACCTCGCTCGTCATGGACGAGGTGATCCCCTATCGTGTGACGCCTCTCATGGCGTTGGCGCAACCGCAGCGCTAGATCCTGCCCCTTTCAGAGATGCCGCAGAGGCATCCATCCGCACCAGCACGACGCCGACGATCAGGACGGCACCGCCCACGATCTGAACCGGACCCGGGGCCTCTCCCAGGAGCAGCCAGGCGAACAGCAACGCGAAAAGGACCTCGGACAACCCCACGAAGGACGCCACCCGCGAGCCGAGCATCGGTACGGCGACCACCCCGAGGGCGTAGCCGAGCGTCGTTGCCACCGCACCGACCCAGCCGATGGCGACCCACGCCGGGACGTCGAGCCCCGCCAGTGCGACGGACACATCGGGGGCCGAGAACGGCAGCACCCCGGTGGCGCAGAGGATGCCCATGAGGGCGGCACCGACGATCAGTCCCCCGGCTGCGAGAGCCAGAGCCGGCAGCTCCTCACCGGTGCGCTCCGACAGCAGGAAGTACGCGCCGACGCAGACCGCGGCGCCGAGCGCGAAGATCGTGCCGAGCAGGTCGAAGCGCGCGCCCGCGATGTCCACCACCAGCACGAGACCGACGATCGCGACCGCTGAACCCGTCAGCACCAGTCCGGACGGAGCGCGATGTGTGCGCACCCAGGCGAGCAGGACCAGCAGCACCGGGGCGAGGTACTGAACGAGGAGTGCGACGGCCACCGGCATCCGCTGCATCGCGGCGAAGTAGAAGATCTGGCAGCCCGCGACGCCCGTCAGACCGAATCCGACGATGAGCGGCCACTGCCGGCCCAGGAGCCCCGGCCGGCGGCGCACCGCGCGGACCAGAGCCGGCGACAGGATGAGCGCCGCGAGCGACATCCTCACCAGGAGAGCAGCCCCCAGGGTCCACCCCGCCTCGATCAGCGGCTTCACGACCGGACCGCTGGAGGAGAAGGCCAGCGCGGACGCGAGTCCCACGGCGAGCCCGGCGGCGCGACGACCCGGCACGGGAAGCGGCTCGGCCAGTGCGAGGGAGGAGGTCGGGGCGACCATCGGCATCTCCGGCTGTCAGGGGTAAACTGGGGTGACGCTGGTGACGCTATCCCCCTTGGAGTCAGGAGTCAACTTGATTTTCACCCCTGACACGCGTTCGTCGCTCACCATGACCGCGGACATGGTCAACACGCTGCCGGGAACGGCGTCGCCGGACGAGGACGGCCTCGTCGACCTCGACGATCTCGCCGCATACTTGCGGGTTCACCCCTACTCGGGATCGATCCGTCTCGATGCCGACGAGCTCGATGCGATCCGCGGCATCCGGCCACGCCTGCGAGAGCTCTGGGCGCTCGATCGCGACTCCGCGGTGCCCGTCGTCAACGCGATGCTCCATGACAGCAACGCCGTGCCGCGTCTGGTCCGCCACGACGCCTACGACTGGCACATCCACGCCACGCCCGACGATGGACCGCTGGCCGATCGCATTCTCATCGAGGCCGCGATGGCGTTCGTGGACGTCATCCGCGCGGATGCGTACGAACGGATCCGCGTCTGCTCGGCCGATGACTGCGGCGCGGTCTACGTCGATTTCTCCCGCAACGGCTCAAAGCGCTACTGCGACACGGGCAACTGCGGCAACAGGATGAACGTCAACGCGTACCGTCAGCGGAAGGCGCAAGAAACCGACTGATCGCGGCCGCCGCCGGCTCGGGCGTCTCGTAGTGGATCAGATGCCCGACACCGGGGATCTCGACGAGCTCCGCGTCGCGGAACAGTCGACGCAGGATGCGCTCCGCCTCGATCGGAGTGATGTCGTCCAGTTGCGCCGCGATGAGCAGCGTGGGCTGCGAGATGCGCGGCGCGAACTCGCGAACGTCGTGCGACACGGACGCGACGAACGCCTGCAGAAGGACGTCGCGGTCTGCGAACCGCGAGAAATAGCGATCGTGCTGATCGTGTACGAACCGTCGCAGCAGCGGCTGACGCGTCTTGACCATGGCGACGCTCATCCCCCGCACGATCACACGGTTGCGCAGCAGCGCATCGCCGACGGGCGCGGGCAGGCGCGCCGCCGCACGGTAGTAGAAGACCGCGAGGCGAGTGAGGAACCCGCGTGGCCCTTCCAACGCCGGTGCCCCGATCGGATTGACGAGGACGAGACGTTCCGTCGGGAGCCCTTCCGCCACGGCCGCCGAGGCGACGATCGACCCGAACGAGTGACCGAGGACCGGTGCTCCCGGCGCCACCGCCGCCGCGAAGCCGTGCAGCCACTGCGCGTACAGGTCCAGATCGTGGACACGGTTCGGGATCGGAGCGGTGTCGCCGAAGCCCGGAAGATCGGGCGCGATGACGCGGAACCCCGGAAGGTTTGCGATGACCGGCTCGAGTCCGTGATGGTCACCGCGGAAGCCGTGGACGAGCAGGAGGGTCGTGGGGGCGTCCTCCTCGCCGTAGACCCAGTAGACGGTCTCGCCGCCCAGCACCTCGACGCTTCGCCGATGGACCGGAATGGGCGCGAGCTTGTCGGCGTAGGGATGCGGCGCTGTCACCGTTCGAGTCTACGTCGCGTGCGGCGTGGTCCTCCGGGCGTGGGGGTGGTCTCGCGTAGCGTGATCACATGCCCGAGGATCCCGTCGCTGCCGGCGCCCCCGAAGCGCTCTTCGACCTCGAGATGTTCCTGCCCGGCCGCCCTCCGGAGTGGACCAGACGCATCGGCGTCTTCGACCTCGAGACCACCGGCATCGATGTGACCCGCGACCGTATCGTCACCGCGCACGTCGGTGTGCTGGACGAGACCGGCACGGTGGTCGAGGCGCGCTCGTGGCTCGCGGATCCTGGCATCCCGATCCCGCAGGGCGCGCAGGCGGTACACGGCATCTCCACAGCGCACGCCCGCGCGCACGGGCGCCCCGCGCGCGAGGTCGTCGCCGAGGTCACCGTGGCCCTTGCGGAACTCTTCGCGGCGGGCACGCCCGTCGTCGCGTACAACGCGCCGTATGACTTCTCGCTTCTGCGGCACGAGGCGGCGCGTCACGGGGTGTCGCCGATCGAGGACCCCTCGCCCGTCATCGACCCGCTCGTCCTCGACAAGGCGTTCGACACCTACCGTCGCGGCAAGCGCACGCTGAGCGTCGTCGCCGAGCACTACCGCGTTGTGCTCGACGGCGCGCACGAAGCGGCGGCGGATGCGGTCGCCGCCGGACGGGTGGCGCTCGCCCTCTGCGAACGCTACGGCGATCTGCTGCCGGCGGCCGTGGCGGAGCTGCACACCAACCAGATCGCGTGGGCGAGGTCCCAGGCGGAGAGCCTGACCGAGTACTTCGTCCGCATCGGTCGCATCGATCCGCTCGACCCCGTCGATGGACGCTGGCCGATCCGGTGACACGAACGAAGGGCCCCGCGTTCTCGCGGGGCCCTTCGTTCGTGATGGCGTCTTACTTGGCGCCGAAGTTCTTGAAGCGCTGGTTGAACTTCTCGACGCGGCCGGCCGAGTCCATGATGCGCTGCTTGCCCGTGTAGAACGGGTGCGAGGCGGACGAGATCTCGACGTCGACGACGGGGTACTCGACGCCGTCGAGCTCGATCGTCTTGTCGCTCGAGACCGTCGAGCGGGTGAGGAAGGTCTCGCCCGAGCCGAGGTCGCGGAAAACGACGTCGCGGTAGTCGGGGTGGATGTCAGTCTTCATGGATGTTCCTTGCGGGAGTGCTTCGGAGGAAAGTCTGCGGTGCCGGAAGCACCAAAAGACGAGTCTAACAGGAGGAGCGGCGCTTCGCCGCATCCGACGCTCAGTGCGCCGCGCGTGCGGCGTAGCGGCCGTCGGCTTCGGAGACCACGATCGACATCCCGAACGTCTCGGAGAGGTTCAGCGCGGTGAGCGTCTCGGCGATCGGCCCCGATGCGACGACGGCACCCGCGCGCAGCAGCAGCACGTGGGTGAATCCGACCGGAATCTCTTCGACGTGGTGTGTCACCATCACCATCGCCGGCGTCGTGGGCGCCTGCGCGTAGCCGCTCAGCAGCTCGAGCAGTTCCTCGCGAGCACCCAGGTCGAGGCTCGCGGTCGGCTCATCCAGGAGCAGCAGCTCGGGGTCGGTCATGACGGCACGGGCGATCTGGACGCGCTTCTGCTCACCGTCCGAGAGCGTGCCGAACGTACGATCGGCGAGGTGGTCGAGCTTCCACTCGGCCAGCACACGCAGCGCCCGGCGCTCGTCGATGCGGTCGTACTGCTCGTTCCAGCGTCCGAGCACGGAGAACGCCGCCGTCAGCACGACGTTCAGCACCGTCTCTTCGGCGGGGATGCGCTTGGCCATCGCGCTGGAGGCGAACCCGATTCGGGGACGCAGCTCGAACACATCGGTGCGGCCGAGACGCTCCCCCAGGATGGTCACCGCGCCCGAGGTCGGGTGATCGAGGGTCGCGGCGAGCTGCAGGATGGTCGTCTTGCCGGCACCGTTCGCACCGAGGACCACCCAGCGCTGGTCGCCGTCCACCTGCCAGTCCAGATGGGAGACGATGTCCTTGGCGTTGCGGCGGACGACGACGTCGGAGAAATCCAGCACCTGCGGCATGCCGTCCAGCCTACCGGGCCGACGGTTGAGGCCGAGCCGGATCAGCGCGCCTGGAGCACCTCGCGATAGAGCTGCTCGGTCTGGGCGGCGATGCGCGTCCAGCTGAACTCCTCGACCGCGCGGCGGCGGCCGGCGGCGCCATAGCGCGCGGCCTGCTCGGGGTCGGAGACGACCTCGGTGAGCACGCGGGCGAGATCTTCGACGAAGCGGTCGGGATCGAGAGGGGTCCCCGTTCCGTCCTGCACCTGCTCGATCGGCACGAGGCGCCCCGTCTCACCGTCGACCACGACCTCGGGGATGCCACCGGTGGCGGTTCCGACGACGGCCGCACCGCACGCCATGGCTTCCAGGTTCACGATGCCGAGCGGCTCGTAGATCGACGGACAGACGAAGGTGGTCGCGGCCGTCAGGATCGCGGACAGCTCGGGGCGCGGAAGGTGCCGGTCGATCCAGATCACACCGTCGCGCGTCTCCTGCAGCTCGCGCACCAGAGCTTCGACCTCCGCCATGATCTCGGGCGTGTCGGGGGCCCCCGCGCAGAGCACGAGCTGCACATCCGCGGGCAGCAGCCGCGCCGCGCGGAGCAGGTAGGGCAGGCCCTTCTGCCGCGTGATGCGCCCGACGAAGACCACGGACGGCCTCGTCGGGTCGATGCCGAGAGTGCGCAGGAGATCCTCGTCGCGCGTCGGCTGCCAGGCTTCGGCGTCGATGCCGTTGTAGATGACGCGCACGCGCGCCGGATCCACCTGCGGGTACGCACGCAGGATGTCGGCCCGCATCCCCTCGCTGACCGCGACGATCGCCGACGCCGACTCGTAGGCCGTGCGTTCGACCCAGCTCGACACCGCGTAACCGCCCCCGAGCTGTTCGGCCTTCCACGGCCGCAGCGGCTCGAGCGAGTGCGCGGTGACGACGTGCGGGATGCCGTGCAGGAGCGACGCGAGGTGGCTCGCGAAGTTCGCGTACCAGGTGTGGCTGTGCACGATGTCCGCTCCGGCGACGTCGCCGACGATCTCCAGATCGGTCCCCAGCGTCTTCACCGCGGGGTTCGCGTGCCCGAGTTCCGCCGGCGTGGCGTACGACGTCGTGTCCGCCTCTTCGCGCGGTTCTCCGAAGGCGCGCACCTGCACCTCGATGCGCTCCCGAAGGGCGCGGACGAGCTCGGCGACATGGACTCCGGCCCCGCCGTAGATCTCGGGCGGATATTCCTTGGAAACGATGTCGACGCGCATGTCATGGACGCTAGTACAGGGGGTGCGTGCGGCATAGTCTGGTGCCATGCCGGCACCCAAGGTCTTCGGAATCATCCTCGCGGGTGGCGAAGGTAAGCGACTCATGCCGTTGACGGCCGACCGGGCTAAGCCGGCGGTGCCGTTCGGCGGACAGTACCGACTCATCGACTTCGCCATCTCGAATCTCATCAACTCGGGACTGCGACAGATCGTCGTGCTGACGCAGTACAAGTCGCACAGCCTCGATCGCCACGTCTCCCAGACCTGGCGCATGTCGGCACTGCTCGACTCCTATGTGACGTCGGTGCCGGCCCAGCAGCGCCTCGGCAAGCGGTGGTTCTCCGGCTCGGCCGACGCGATCCTGCAGAGCCTGAACCTCATCAACGACGAGCAGCCCGACATCGTCGTCGTGGTCGGCGCCGACCACGTGTACCGGATGGACTTCCAGCAGATGCTGGACGCGCACATCTCGTCCGGAGCGCGCGCGACGGTCGCCGGCATCCGCCAGCCGATCGGGCTGGCCAACCAGTTCGGCGTCATCGACGTCGAGCCGGACGACCCGACCCGCATCCGCGAGTTCCTCGAGAAGCCCCAGAACCCGGCGGGACTCGTCCACAGCCCGCATGAAGTGCTGGCTTCGATGGGCAACTACATCTTCAACACCGACGCACTCATCGAGGCCGTCGAAGCGGACGGCGAGCTCCCCACGTCGAATCACGACATGGGCGGCGACATCGTGCCGTACTTCGTCGACAGGGGCGAGGCCGGGGTCTACGACTTCATCCGAAACGAGGTGCCCGGCTCCACCGACCGAGACCGCGCGTACTGGCGCGATGTCGGCACGATCGACTCGTTCTACGACGCGCACCTCGATCTGATCTCCACGCTCCCGATCTTCAACCTGTACAACACGCAGTGGCCGATCCACTCCCAGCTGGTGAACTCGCCTCCCGCGAAGTTCGTGCGGGATGCGGTCGGGCGCATCGGCAACGCCATCGATTCCGTCGTCTCGCTCGGATCCGTGCTGTCGGGAACGCACCTGGAGCGCAGCGTCGTGGGCCCTTGGACCCTGGCCGGCGGCGGGTCGACCATCACCGACTCGGTCCTCTTCGATCGCGTCCGTGTGGGGGCAGGCGCACGCATCCATCGCGCGATCCTCGACAAGAACGTCGTCCTTGCCGATGGCGCGACCGTGGGCGTCGATCGCGAACGCGACCTGGCACGGGGATTCACGGTGACGGACTCGGGGATCACCGTCGTCGGCAAGAACGTCCGCGTCGAGCCGTGACAGCAGCGGAGCCTGTCGGGCACGCCGCGCCGCGGGCGCTAGCGTGGACGGATGCCTGAGAACCGCCCTCGTCGTCTTCTCGTCGTCCTCGACGCCGACTCCACTCTCATCCGCAACGAGGTCATCGAGCTGATCGCGGACGAGGCCGGTCGCGGTGCCGAGGTCGCGGCGGCGACCGAAGCCGCCATGCGGGGCGAGGTCGACTTCGCGACGAGTCTGCGCTCGCGTGTCGCCCGCCTGCGCGGTGTGCCCACGGCATCCTTCGCACGCGTGCTCTCGCGCATCGAGCCGACGCCGGGTGTGCGCGAGCTGATCGATGCCGTGCATGCCCGCGACGGCATCGTCGGAGTGGTCTCCGGCGGGTTCCACGAGATCCTCGACGAGGTCGCGCCGACCCTCGGCGTCGACCTCTGGCGCGCGAACCGCCTCGAGGCCGACGCCGACGCGCTCACGGGCATCGTGTCGGGAGAGATCGTCGACGGCGAGGTCAAGGCATCGCAGCTGCGCGAATGGGCCACTCGATTCGAGGTGGATCCGCGCCGCACCATCGCCATCGGCGACGGCGCCAACGACCTGTCGATGATGCGCGCCGCCGCTCTGGGCCTCGCGTTCAACGCCAAACCGGCGGTACGAGCCGCCGCAGACCTCGTCATCGGGCCCGTGGATCTGCGGGAAGTCATCCCGCTCCTGCCCTGACGGCGTCCGGAGCCGGGCGTAGAGTCCGGGGATGCAGCTCATTCTCATTCCCGGCTTGTGGCTGGATGCCGGATCATGGCGCGACGTGGTGCCCACGATCGACGATGCCGGCTTCGACGCCGTCCCCCTCACCCTTCCGTCGTCGGCAGAGGCGCACCTGGCCGACTGGGTCGCAGCCGTCGTCAGCCGGATCGACGCGGCAGGAGAGCCGGTCGTGCTCGTGGGTCACAGCGGCGGGGGCAATGTCGCCTGGGGCGCCGCGGACGCGCGCCCGGAGGCTGTCGCGCGTGTGGTCTTCGTCGACACGGTGCCGGTGCCCGACGGTGCCGGCATCTCCGAGTTCCCGATCGTCGACGGCGTGGTCCCCTTCCCCGGTTGGGACACGTTCGACGCGCCGGACATCGCCGACCTCGATGCCGCCACCCGCGAGCGCGTCGCTGCTGAGGCCGTTCCGGTCCCGGCATCCGTTCCGACCGACCCGCTGCATCTGCATGACCGGCGCCGGCACGGCATCCCCGTCACGGTACTCTCCGGCAGCGCAGACGCCGAGGAGCTCGACGCGCAACTGTCGCAGTGGCCGAACTATCGCGACGAGTGGCGCGCCATCGTCGACCGGGAGGTGGTGCCGGTCGGCTCGGGCCACTGGCCGCAGTTCTCGCAGCCCCAGCGCCTGGGAGCGCTCATCGTGCGAGCGGTCGAGCGCTGACGGTCAGTGCCCCATCCCTAGGCCGCCATCGACCGGGATGACCGCGCCGGAGATGTAGGCGGCGTCGTCGGAGGCCAGCCATGCCACGACCGCGGCGACCTCAGCCGCGGTTCCGTAACGACCGGCGGGAATCGCCTTCTTGTACTCCGCCTGCGTCTCGACAGGCAGCTCCGCCGTCATGTCGGTCTCGATGAATCCCGGGGCGACGACATTCGTCGTGATGCCGCGCGCCCCGAGTTCGCGCGTCAGCGATCGGGCGAAGCCGACGAGTGCGCTCTTCGAGCTGGCGTAGTTGATCTGGCCCGCCGACCCGTAGAGGCCGACGACGCTGGAGATGAGAATGACGCGCCCCCATCGCGCGCGGACGAGTCCTTTGGCGGCGCGCTTGACCACACGGAATGTGCCGCCGAGGTTCGTGTCGATGACATCGTCGAAATCGTCCTCGCTCATGCGCAGCAGCAGCATGTCTCGGGTGATTCCCGCGTTCGCGACGAGGATGGTGACCGGACCGAGTTTCTCTTCGACCTCGGTGTACGCGGCGTCCAGCGCAGCGGCGTCCGTCACGTCGGCGCGCACCGTGAGCGTCCCCTCCGGGCCTTCACCCGAACGGGCGGTCACCGCGACGCGGTATCCGTCGGACACGAAGCGTTCGGCGATCGCGCGGCCGATGCCGCGATTGCCTCCGGTGATGAGCACGACACGGTCGCTCGACATGGTTCTCCTCGTCAGATCGGGCAGAGTCTCCAGCCTATCGACAGGCTCGTTTGACACCGCCCCGCGGTCACTGGAAGGCTTCCCTCACAGACGGAAAGGCATCCAGATGAGCGATCAGAACAACGACCTCCCCGCACCGGCATCAGCGGGCGAGGGCACCACCCCCGACGCTCAGCCCGGGCCCCCGGAACCCGCCGCCGCAGCCCCGGCCTCGCCCGACTACCCGGCGCCGGCATACGCACCGCCGTCTTACCCCGCCCCGTCGTCGCCCGCGCCGCCTCCCGCGCCGTCCGCCGGCTACCCGGGATACAGCGCGCCGCCGGCAGCCCCTGCGGCCTACCCGGCGTACAGCGTCCCGCCCGCGGCCCCCGCGTATCCTCCGTCCTACCAGGGCGCGCCGGTCTACGGCGCACCACCCGTGTACACGCCGTATCCGGCAGGACCCAAGACGAACAGCCTCGCCGTGGTGTCGCTCGTGTCCTCGATCGTCGGGATCGTTCTCATCCCGTTCATCGGTTCCATCGTCGGCATCATCACCGGGCACATCTCGCTCAAGCAGATCCGCGATCGCGAAGAGGGCGGTCGCGGGCTGGGGCTGGCCGGCACGATCGCCGGCTATGCGGGCCTGGCGCTCTACGCGATCATCACGGTCCTCTTCGTCCTGTGGATCGTCTGGGTCGTGAACCTGTCGAACGGCGCCTACTACGACTACAGCTACTCCTCCTGACCGACCCCGCGAGCGGTGCCTCCGGCGTACTCTGGAAGCACCGTGAAGCAGCCCTCCCCACCACAGTCGGCGACCTCGCTCCCCCACGCGCCGCGTGAGGAGTCGGGTGCTCGCATGCTCAAGTACGTCATCATGATGGGCATACGGGTGGCCTGCTTCGTCGCGATGATCCTCGTCACCCCCTACGGCTGGTACACGTGGCTGTTCGCGGCGGGAGCGGTGTTCCTCCCCTACATCGCCGTCGTCGTCGCGAACGTGGGCCAGGAGTCCCGCGCCGCGCCCGCCGAGACCGTCACGCTGCCCGCTCTCGAGCCGCGAGGAGAGCAGCCGTCCCCGACTCCCCCCAACCAGGTGATCACCATCTCCGAGACACCACCGAACCCGCCCGACGCATGAGCGACGAGGCGATCTGTTCGCGCGCGGGATGTCGCGACGGCGCTCACTGGCGCGTGCTATGGCGCAATCCGCGAATACATGACGCGGAACGGCGGAAGATCTGGTTGGCCTGCGACGCGCATGTGGCGTATCTCCGGGACTTCCTCGCGACCCGTTCCTTCCCGGTCTCCGTCGAGCCTTTCGTGGAACAGGGCGCATCGTGAGCATGCGACGTGACACGGCGCTGCGGTGGGCCGCCTACGTCGGGGTCGCCATCGCCTTCGCGATCGCCTGCGTCTTCCTCTCGAACTGGCAGTTCGCCCGCAACGATGAACGAGCCGCACAGCTGGCGCTCGTGGAGCGGAACTACGACGCGGCCGCGGTCCCCCTGGACGAGCTCCTGCCCGACGACCAGCTCGATCCCGAATCGGAGTGGCATCCCGTGGTCGTCACGGGCGAGTACGTCCCGGAGCAGCAGGTGGTGGTGCGCAATCGCCCGCACGGCGGCACGAGCGCATTCGAGGTCCTGACACCCCTGCGCGCGTCCGATGGACGCGTGCTCATCGTCGACCGCGGATGGATCCCGCCGGCCGAGAGCGGCGACGGGCCCGCACTCATCCCCGCGCCGCCGTCGGGCACGGTGAGCGTCGTCGTGCGCCTTCGCGCCCCGGAGGCCCTCCCGAACTCCGGACGCACCGCACCGACAGGACAGGTACCGACGATCAACCTGCCGCTCGTCGCAGAGACAACCGGTTCGGCGACCCTGACCTCCGCCTACGGGGTACTCGTGAGCGAGGACCCGCCGGTCTCGGACATGCCGTACGCACTGGCGGCGCCGTCGGAAGATCCTGGGCCCCATCTGTCATACGCGATCCAGTGGATCCTGTTCGCCGTGATGGGGTTCGTCTTCATCGGGTACATCATCCGCACCGAACGTCGCAAACGCGCCGAAGACGAGGAGGACGACGATCAGCCGGCCGCGACTCGTGCCGTCCGGCCCCGCAAGCGCGTGGATCGAGACGCCGAGCAGGAGGACGCGATCCTGGACCGCGCCGACGCGTGAGCGATCAGGCGAGCGTGATCAGGTCGACGTAGTCGCGACCCCAGATGTCTTCGACCCCGTCAGGCAGGATGAGGACGCGCTCCGGGTTGAGCGCCTCGACGGCTCCCGCGTCGTGCGAGACGAGCACCACAGCGCCCTCGTAGTGCGCGAGCGCACCGAGGATCTCCTCGCGCGAGGCGGGATCGAGGTTGTTCGTCGGCTCGTCGAGGAGCAGCATGTTCGCGCTGGAGACGACCAGGGTCGCCAGCGACAGTCGCGTCTTCTCGCCACCCGAGAGCACCCCGGCAGGCTTGAGGACGTCGTCACCGGTGAACAGGAACGAACCCAGCACCTTGCGGGCCTCCGTCGCGGTGATGTCCGGCGCAGCGGACATCATGTTCTCTAGGACCGACCGCGACACGTCGAGGTTCTCGTGCTCCTGGGCGTAATAGCCGATCTTCAGGCCGTGCCCAGGCTCGATGCTTCCGGTGTCGGGAGCGTCGACCCCCGCGAGCATCCGGAGCAGTGTCGTCTTCCCGGCGCCGTTGAGTCCCAGCACGACGACCTTCGAGCCGCGATCGATCGCCAGGTCCACATCGGTGAAGATCTCCAACGAGCCGTACGACTTCGACAGACCACGCGCCATCAACGGTGTCTTTCCGCACGGGGCGGGCTTCGGGAAGCGGAGCTTCGCGACGCGATCTTCCTGACGCACCTCGTCGAGACCGGAGAGCATCTTCTCCGCGCGCGCGACCATCTGGTGCGCGGCCGCGGCCTTCGACGCCTTGGCACCGAAGCGCGCCGCCTGCAGCTGAAGAGCGGTCGCCTTCTTCTCGACGTTGACGCGCTCCTTCTTGCGGCGTTCCTCGTCGGCCACCCGCTGACGCTGGTAGTTCTTCCAGTTCATGTTGTAGATGTCGATGACCTGACGATTGGCGTCGAGGTAGAACACGCGGTTGACCGTCTCGCCGACCAACTCCACATCGTGGCTGATGACGATGAGCCCACCCTTGTAGTTCTTCAGGAACTCGCGGAGCCAGACGACGCTGTCGGCGTCGAGGTGGTTGGTCGGCTCGTCGAGGATCATCGTGTCCGCATCCGAGAACAGGATGCGGGCCAGCTCGATGCGGCGGCGTTGCCCGCCGGACAGCGTCTTCAACGGCTGATCGAGGATGCGATCGGGCAGGGACAGGTTGTGGGCGATCGATGCCGCCTCCGCCTCTGCGGCGTAGCCGCCGAGCGATTCGAAGCGCTCCGTGAGGGTGCCGTAGCGACGCATGGCCTTGGCCGCGACATCGGGATCGTCATCGGCCATCTGGAGCGAGGCCTCCTGCATCCCGAGCGCAAGCGTCCCCAGCCCGCGCGCGTCCAGGATGCGCGTGCGTGCCAGCATCTCCGGGTCGCCGGAACGGGGGTCCTGCGGCAGGTAACCGAGTTCTCCCCCGCGCTGCACCTCGCCCGCCGAAGGCAGCAGATCGCCGGCGAGCACCTTCGTGAGGGTCGTCTTGCCCGCACCGTTGCGTCCGACGAGGCCGATCTTGTCGCCTCGAGAGACGCGGAAGGCGACCTCGGACATGAGAACGCGCGCGCCGACGCGGATCTCGAGGTCATGCACGGCGAGCACAGCGTACGTCCGTTCTGTCGGGAGGGAAGCAGGGAGGCCACAGAAGGCCATCGTTCAGTCTACCGGCGCGCATTGCGAGGGTGGTTTCGACCGGATGGGCCGATGGATTCGGGTCGAGAACCGAGGTCGAGTTAGGGTAGCCTCGCCTAGCACCCTCCAGAAAGGCCTCCTTCGTCATGCAGCTCAAGCGCTGGACCGCCGTCGCGGTCGCCGCCGTCTCTCTCGCCGCCCTCACCGCCTGCAGCTCGGGAACGGCGACCCCCGCTGCCACCGACGGCGGCACGGATCAGAGCGGCGCGTTCCCACTCTCGATCGAGAACGCTTTCGGGACCACCACCATCGACGCCAAGCCGGAGCGCGTCGTCACCGTCGACTGGGGCAACCAGGACGTCGCACTGGCATTGGGGATCGTTCCCGTCGCGATGCCGAAGGTGACCTACGGCGACGAGGACGGCGACGGGCTCCTGCCCTGGGTGAAGGACAAGCTCGACGAGCTGGGTGCCAAGACCCCCGTGCTCATGGACGAGACGGACGGGTACGACTACGAGGCCATCGCCGATGCCGCGCCCGACGTCATCCTGGCCGCGTACTCCGGGATGACCCAGGAGCAGTACGATACCCTGAGCAAGATCGCGCCGGTCGTCACCTATCAGGACATGGCCTGGGGAACCTCGTGGCAGGACATGACGATCCTCGACGGGACGGCGCTGGGCATGGCGGACGAGGCGCAGGAGCTCGTCTCATCGCTCGAGAAGCACGTCGCCGACACCGCCGCGGAGTACCCCGCGATCGCCGGGAAGACCACGCTTCTGTCGTACTTCGACCCCACCGACCTGAGCAACCTCGGCTTCTACAGCCGGTCGGACCCGCGTGTGGGCTACCTCGAGGAGATGGGATTCGCGCCCTCCGCCTACGTCAAGGAGCAGTCGGCCGCATCCGACAAGTTCTGGATCGTCACCAGCACCGAACAGATCGAGAGCTTCGAAGACGTCCAGGTGATCGTGACCTACGGCACGGACGAGACGCTGGCCCAGTGGCAGGCCGACCCGCTCATGTCGCGCATCCCCGCCGTCGCCAAGGGTGCCGTCGCGGTCATCACCTCCGACTCGACGCTCTCTTCCGCCATCACGCCGTCGCCCCTGTCCATCGGCACCAGCTACGGCGACGACTACATCAAGCTCGTCGGAGAGGCAGCCGCCAAGGCATCATGATCCGACCGATCGCCCGCGGGCGGCGATGAGCGTCGCCGTCACCACCACCGCTGCCGCCCCCACGTCGTCACCGCGACGACGCTGGGGGCGGCGGCGGGCGTTGTGGATCCTGGTTCTGCTCGCAGCGTTGCTGGCGATCTCGTTCCTGTCGGTGACCTTCGGCGCACGCGCGGTCGGATGGCATGACATCTGGGCTGGGCTCGGTGGCACGGTCGACACGGCGGGGGCAGCCGCCGTGAACAAGCGCATTCCTCGCACCGCACTCGCGATCATGGTCGGCGCGGCGCTCGGCGTCGCGGGCGCGGTCCTCCAGGGCGCGACCCGCAATCCGCTCGCCGACCCGCAGATCCTGGGGATCAACGGCGGAGCCGCCTTGGCCGTGGTCTGCGGTATCGCATTCCTGGGTCTCGCGACACCGACCGCGTACATCTGGACGGCGCTGGTGGGAGCCGCCGTCGCCGCCGTGTTCGTCTACGGGATCGGCGCACTGGGGCGGGGCGGGGCGACGCCGCTCAAGCTCGCTCTCGCGGGCGCTGTGACGGCCGTCGCCTTCTCATCGTTGACGAGCGCGATCCTGCTGCCTCGGGTCGACGTGATGAGCCAGTTCCGCTTCTGGCAGGTAGGCGGTGTCGGAGGCGCGACGATCACAACCATCCTCCAGGTCGCACCGTTTCTGATCGTCGGTCTCGTCGTGTGCCTGGCGTGCAGCCCCGCACTGAACACTCTGGCACTGGGCGACGAGCTCGCCGCGGGGCTCGGTGAGCGCGTGCGCACGGCACGTCTGGTATCCACGCTCGGCGCGGTCCTGCTCTGCGGCGCCGCCACGGCAGTCGCCGGGCCCATCGGCTTCGTGGGACTGGTCGTCCCGCACATCTGCCGGCTGCTCATCGGCGTGGACCACCGCTGGCTCCTCCCCTTCAGCGCCGTCGCAGGAGCAGTGCTCCTCACGGGCGCGGATGTCATCGGTCGCGTCATCGCCCGCCCCGAGGAGATCGAGGTCGGCATCATCACCGCGCTCGTCGGCGCGCCGTTCTTCATCGCCATCGTTCGGCGACAGAAGGTGAAGACGCTGTGACCGTCACCGCCGGAGCCATGGACGCGCTCGCTCTGGTACGCACCGGGCGCCGGCGGCGGCGCCGACGGTGGATCGTCGTCACGTCCACCCTCGCCGCGATCGCGATCATCGTCTACGCCCTCTCACTCATGCTGGGGCAGACCTTCTACTCCCCTGCCGAGGTCTGGGCCGTGGTGACCGGGCAACGCGTGCCCGGCGCGTCCTTCACGGTGGGTGAACTGCGGCTGCCGCGCGCCACGACCGCGCTGCTGACCGGTCTCTGCTTCGGCATGGGCGGCGTCGTCTTCCAGACGATGCTGCGCAACCCCCTCGCAAGTCCGGACGTCATCGGCATCAGTTCGGGCGCGAGTGCCGCCGCCGTCACGGGGATCGTGGCCCTGGGCCTCGGCGAGACATCCGTCTCATTCCTGGCGACCGGTGCCGCCCTGGCTGCAGCTCTGCTCATCTATCTGCTCGCGTACAAGCGCGGCGGCTCGGGCGCCCGTCTGATCCTGATCGGCATCGGCGTGGCGGCCATCTGCAACAGCCTGATCTCCTACGTCATCTCCCGCGCCGCTGAATGGGACCTTCAGACGGCCATGCGCTGGATCACCGGCAACCTCAACGACGCGAGCTGGGCGAAGGTCCTCCCCCTCGCCGCGGTCATGGTCCTGGTCGTGCCCGCGCTGCTCTTCCTGTCGCGCGATCTCGAGCTGCTGCGGGTCGGCGACGAGGCCGCATCCGCTCTCGGGGTGCGTGTCGAACGCAGCCGTCTCCTCCTCATCGTGGCCGCCGTCTGCCTGCTGGCGTTCGCGACCGCGGCGGCCGGCCCCATCTCGTTCGTGGCCTTCCTTGCCGGACCCATCGCCGTGAGGATCCTCGGGCCGGTCGGCTCCCCCGTCCTTCCGGCGGGACTCGTGGGTGCCGTCCTCGTCCTGGTGTCCGACTTCATCGCGCAGTACGCGCTCGGCACACGCCTGCCCGTCGGCGTCGTGACCGGCGTGCTGGGCGCGCCGTATCTGGTCTACCTGCTCATCCGCAGCAGTCGGGCAGAAGGAACCTCGATATGACCGCCGAACACACCCTCGTCGCCGACGCGCTCACGCTCGCCTACGGGGAGAGAGTGATCGTCGACGCGCTCGATCTCTCCGTCCCCGCGGGCAGGATCACGACGATCGTTGGTGCCAACGCGTGCGGAAAGTCCACGCTTCTGAAGTCGATGGCACGCTTGCTGCCGCCGGAGGCGGGGAGCGTACTGCTCGACGGGAAGAGCATCCATCGACTGCCCACCCGCCAGGTGGCGCGTGTTCTGGGACTGCTCCCGCAGTCCCCCATCGCTCCCGACGGCATCGCGGTGGCCGACCTCGTCAGCCGGGGGCGGCATCCGCACCAGGGCCCACTGGCACGGTGGAGCGCCGCCGATGACGCCGCGATCGCGGGTGCGCTCGAGGCGACCGGCACCGCTCATCTCGCCGACCGGTCGGTCGACGAACTCAGCGGCGGTCAGCGCCAGCGCGTGTGGATTGCGATGGCACTGGCGCAGCAGACGGACCTGCTCCTTCTCGACGAGCCGACGACGTTCCTCGACATCAGCCATCAGATCGACGTCCTGGATCTGCTGACGGATCTGAACCGCGACCGTGGCACGACCATCGTCATGGTGCTGCACGACCTCAACCTGGCGGCCCGCTACGCCGATCATCTCGTGGCCATGGTCGACGGCCGCATCCTCGCCTCAGGACAGCCGGAGAACGTCCTGACAGCGGATGTGGTGCGCACGGTCTTCGGCCTGGAGAGCAGGATCATGCCGGATCCTCTGACGGGCAGACCCATGGTCATCCCGCTCGGTCGACACCACACCATCACGGATGCGGACGCACCTGCCTGAGCACCTGCCCTCTACTCGGTGCGTTCCGAGACACCGCGTCGCCAGTAGCCCATGAAGGCCACACGCTTGCGGTCGACCCCGTTGCCCTGGACGAGCAGCCGTCGCAGCGTCTTCACCGTCTGCGACTCACCCGCCATCCAGGCGTAGAACTCGCCCTCCGAGTCCTCCGGGCTGTCCCAGAGGAGCTCACGGTCGACATCCACGTCCTCCAGCTCCTGCGGGCGAGGCGCGGCAGCACGCGCGAGCACGTCGCCGGCGGTCCGGGTCCAGGAGGTGACGGCCGCGACGAGCGCCTCACCGTGAGCCCGCTCTTCACGGGCGAGCCACGTCACACGCGCGTGCGTCGCGATCGGGAGGGCGTCCTGCGGCGACGGAACCTCGATGAACGCGTCGACGTCGGTGTCGCCCGGCAGCGACTCGAGGATGCCGGCGATGGCCGGTGCGGCGGTCTCGTCACCGGCGAGCAAGAGCCTTCTCGCACTGCCCGGATGCCAGTCGATGCCCAGATGGGAGTCCGGACTGCGCTGGTCGGGACCGACGATCACCAGTTCGTCGCCGGCAACGGCAGCCTCCGCCCACGCACCCGCGGGACCCGGGTCACGGTGGAGCACGAAGTCGATGTCGACCTCGCAGCTCTCTGGATCGGCGCGGCGCACGGTGTATGTGCGGAAGGGGGTGCGCTCCGCCGGCGGCAGTCCGCGCCAGCGGGTGTACCAATCGCCCCTGGCGATCGCTTCCTCGTCGCGCTGACCGACGTCGCACACACGGCCGTCCGGGCCGGGGAACAGGACCTTCAACCGCTGATCCCGGCCGGCCGTGCCGAAATGCTCGAAGTCCGGGCAGGAGAAGGTGAGACGGACGAAGTGCGGTGACAGCCGCACGACACGAGAGACGTGCGCGATATACGGACGGTAGGACGGTCGGGTCGCGAGGGCTGTCACTCGATAAGGCTATCCTTACCTGAGCTGAAGCCCAAGCGGGATCAGCGAAGAGCGGCGATCCGCTGGATCGCCTGAGTGAGCAGCTCGGGTGCGCAACCGAGCGTCAGACGGATGTGCCCGGCTCCACCCGCGCCGAAGGCCGGACCGGAGTGCACCGCCACGCGTGCCTCGCGGAGGATCCGCCGCGCCGGCGCATCGCCCCAGCCGTAGCGCGAGAGATCCACCCACCCGAGGTAACCGGCCGCGGGCGGACGGTAGCCCGCATCCGGAAGATGCGTCTCGAGCAAGGCTCGCAGGAGATCGATGTTCGCATCGATGGCGAGGGCCTGCGCATCCAACCAGGCGTCGGACCCGACCGACAGGGCGGCCACCGTGGCGACAGCGCCGAACAGTCCGGTGCGCCACGAGACCTCGTCCGGAAGGGAGCGCAGGACGGCGTGGGTCCGGTCGTCCGCGGCCACCATGATCGCGCACTTCAGACCCGCCAGATTGAACGCCTTGCTCGCGGAGACGACGGCGTACCCGCATCGCGCGGCGGCATCCGAGACGGAGAGGAACGGCGTGACGAGGTTCCCGACGCGCGGCAGGGGCGCGTGGATCTCGTCGCTGACGACGACGGCTCCGTAGCGCACCGCGAGTTCCGCCAGCGCGGCCAGCACGCCCGCCGCATGGATCGTCCCGGTGGGGTTGTGCGGATTGCACAGGAGAATGGCGCGCGCACCCTCGCGTAACGCGGCCTCGATCCCTTCGAGGTCGAGCTCCCAGCCCGCTCCCGTGTCTCGCAACGGGACGGACAGGACGACCCCGCCGGCTTCGGGCACGGCCTCGAAGAACGGCGGGTACACAGGCGGGGTGATCACGACCCGATCCCCGGGAACGATGACCCGGCGCAGGATCTCGACGACGCCCATGATGACGTCGCCCGTGATCCGCATCCGTCCGGGATCCGGCTCCCATCCGAGACGCCGCGCGGCGAAGGCGGTGTACGCCGCCGTGACCCCCGGATCAGCGGGTGTGTAGCCGGTGTCTCCGCGCGAGACCGCCTCGTGCAACGCCGTGCTGATCGCGGGCGCCAGCGGATAGTCCGTCTCAGCGACGAACAGCGGGATCACGTCGTCGGGGTACGACCGCCACTTCGCGCTCCGGCGCTGACGCAGCTCATCGAGGGGCAGCGCGCGAAGCGGCTCGATCATCACCTGAGGAGCCTGCCGACCGCTGTCAGATCGCGAAGCCGAGGGCGCGCATCATGTCGCGGCCGTCATCGGTGATGCGCTCCGGCCCCCACGGCGGCATCCAGACCCAGTTGATCCGGAACCGCTCGACGACCGAATCCAACGCTTGCGCCGTCTGTTCCTCGAGCACATCCGTCAGCGGGCAGCCCGCAGAGGTCAGCGTCATGTGGATGACGAGAGCGTCGTTCTCGTCATCCCAGGCAAGGTCGTAGATGAGACCCAGGTCGACGACGTTGACACCCAGTTCGGGGTCCATGACGTCCTTGAGAGCCTCGGTGACCTCGTCGTACTTCTCCGGGGTGATCGTCGCGGTCATAGTCGAATCCTACGCGCCGGCCTGCACACCAGGCTCGAGGAACCGGTCGTATCCCTCGTTCTCGAGGCGCTCGGCGAGCTCGGGGCCGCCCTCCTCGGCGACGCGGCCGTTGACGAGCACGTGCACGAAGTCGGGGCGGATGTAGTTGAGGATGCGGGTGTAGTGCGTGATGAGCAGCACACCGAGGTCGGTCTCGGCCTTGGCGCGGTTCACACCCTCGGACACGATCTTCAGTGCGTCGACATCGAGGCCGGAGTCGGTCTCGTCCAGGATCGCGACCTTGGGCTTGAGCAGCTCGAGCTGAAGGATCTCGTGGCGCTTCTTCTCTCCGCCCGAGAAGCCCTCGTTGACGTTGCGCTGGGCGAACTTGGCGTCCATGCGCAGATTGCTCATGGCCGCTTTGACGTCCTTGGTCCACGTGCGGATGGCCGGCGCCTCGCCGTCGATCGCCGTCTTGGCCGTGCGCAGGAAGTTGGTCACGGTGATCCCCGGGACCTCGACGGGATACTGCATCGCGAGGAACAGACCCGCGCGTGCACGCTCGTCGACGGTCATCTCGAGGACGTCCTCGCCGTCGAGGGTGATCGAGCCGCCGGTCACGGTGTACTTCGGGTGTCCCGCGATCGTGTAGGCGAGCGTCGACTTGCCCGACCCGTTGGGGCCCATGATGGCGTGGGTCTCACCGGTGCGGATCGTCAGCGTGACGCCGTTCAGGATGGGGGTGGTCCCCTCATCGGTCTCGACCGTCACGTGGAGGTCGCGGATCTCGAGCACAGACATGTCAGTTCCTTCGTCAGTCGACGTTCTTGGTCACGGCGGGATCGATCAGAACATCGTCTCCGTCGATCGTGACTTCGTATACGGGCACCGGCTCGTACGCCGGCAGATTCAGAGGCTTTCCGGTGCGCAGCGAGAACGCGGATCCGTGCGCCCAGCACTCCAGCGTGTCGCCCTCGACGAATCCGTCCGAGAGCGAGATGTCGCCGTGGGTGCAGGTGTCGCCGATCGCGTGCACCTCGCCGTTGCCGTCCAGCACGACCGCCATGGGTACGCCATCGATCTCGACGCGGCGGGCCTCGTCCTGCTGCAGCTCGCTCAGAGCGCACACGCGCGTCGCGCTCACCGCTGCTCCCCCGCGAGTTCGGCTTCGATCGCGCCGACGAGGCGTTCCTCGAGCTCCGCGATGCCGATCTTCTGCACGATCTCCATGAGGAAGCCGAGCACGACCAGGCGCCGCGCCTGCTCCGCGTCGATGCCGCGGGCCTGGAGGTAGAACAACTGCTCGTCATCGAAACGACCGGTGGCGCTCGCGTGTCCCGCGCCACGGATGTCACCCGTCTCGATCTCGAGGTTCGGGATGGAATCGGCCCTGGCGCCGTCGGTGAGCACCAGATTGCGGTTGGCTTCGTAGGAGTCGGTGCCGACGGCATCCGGTCCGATCAGCACATCGCCGATCCAGACGGAGTGCGCGGTATCGCCCTGCAGCGCGCCCTTGTAGAGCACATCGCCGACGGTCTGCGCACCCTTGTGATGCAGGTATACCTGGCTCTCGAGGTGCTGACCGGCATCCGCGAACGAGAGTCCGTACAGTTCGCCGCGCGCGCCGGTGCCGGCGAGCTCGACGTTCGGGTTCACGCGCACGACGCCGCCGCCGAACGAGACCACGATGTGGCGGAGGCTCGCGTCACGATCGACGCGCGCCTGATGCGCAGCCACGTGCACCGCCTCGTCGTCCCACTCCTGAAGCGTCACGAGGGTGAGAGCGGCGCCGTCTCGAACGATGATCTCGACGTTCTCGGCCAGCTGGGCGACACCCGCGTGGCGCAGGAGCACCGTCCCACGTGCGTTCGGCTGCGCCTCGATGACGAGATGCATGTGTGCGCGACCGCCCGCACCGCGAAGGTCCACGACGACGGGCTCGCTCAGCTCCGCGCCTGCCGGGATGCTGAGATACAGCGCCTCTGCGGAACGCTCCCAGGCGATCGCCGCACTGAGGTCCTCCGCCGTGAAGACCTCGCCGCGCGGCGCCTGGCCGGCCGACAGACCAGCCGCAGCAAGCGGCCCGGTCACGGACACCGCCACCGCGCCGGCGTCACCCGCGACATCCTCGAGCAGACCCCGGATGCGGTCGATCGGCGTGTGCTTCCAGTTGACCTCGCGGCCGGTCGGAGCCTCGAAGAAGGACACCTCGTTCGCGCGCGGGCGCTCCGAGCGGGTCTGCACCGGCACGAACGCGGCGGCAGGGTCGATGTGCCCCTTCGCGGTCTCGACCACGGGGGCTTCGGCCTGGGGGCTCATCCGACGCTGCCTTCCATGCCCATCTCGATGAGCTTGTTCAACTCCAGTGCGTACTCCATCGGCAGCTCCCGCGCGATGGGCTCGATGAACCCGCGCACGATCATGGCCATGGCCTCGTCTTCGGCGAGCCCGCGGCTCATCAGATAGAAGAGCTGCTCCTCGCTGACCTTCGAGACGGTCGCCTCGTGCCCCAGCTGGACGTCATCGACGCGGATGTCGATGGCCGGGTACGTGTCCGAGCGCGAGATCGTGTCGACCAGCAGCGCGTCGCATCGCACGGTGTTGGCGGAGTGGTGGGCGTTCGCGTCCACCCGGACCTCGCCTCGGTAGCCGGCGCGCCCGCCGCCGCGCGCGATCGACTTCGAGACGATCGAGGACTGCGTGTAAGGCGCCATGTGGATCATCTTGGCGCCGGCGTCCTGGTGCTGACCGGGCCCGGCGAAAGCGACCGACAGGGTCTCGCCCTTCGCGTGCTCCCCCATGAGGTAGATCGAGGGGTACTTCATCGTGACCTTCGAGCCGATGTTGCCGTCGACCCATTCCATGGTGGCGCCCTCGTGTGCGACCGCGCGCTTGGTCACGAGGTTGTAGACGTTGTTCGACCAGTTCTGGATCGTCGTGTAGCGCACACGGGCGTTCTTCTTCACGATGATCTCGACGACGGCCGAATGCAGCGAGTCGCTCTTGTAGATGGGCGCCGTGCAGCCCTCGATGTAGTGGACGTACGATCCCTCATCGGCGATGATCAGCGTCCGCTCGAACTGGCCCATGTTCTCCGTGTTGATACGGAAGTAGGCCTGCAGCGGGATCTCCACGTGCACGCCTTTGGGAACGTAGACGAACGATCCGCCCGACCACACGGCCGTGTTCAGGGCGGCGAACTTGTTGTCACCGGCGGGGATGACGGTGCCGAAGTACTCCTCGAAGAACTCCGGGTGCTCCTTCAAGGCCGTGTCGGTGTCCATGAAGATGACGCCCTGCGCCTCCAGATCCTCCTGGATCTGGTGGTAGACGACCTCGGACTCGTACTGCGCAGCGACGCCCGCAACCAAGCGGGAGCGCTCCGCCTCGGGGATACCGAGCTTCTCGTACGTGTTGCGGATGTCCTCCGGGAGGTCCTCCCAGGACTGCGCCTGCTTCTCCGTCGACCGAACGAAGTACTTGATGTTCTCGAAGTCGATGTCACTGAGGTCCGCACCCCAGGTCGGCATCGGCTTACGGCCGAACAGCTGGAACCCCTTCAGACGGGTCTTCAGCATCCATTCGGGCTCGGCCTTGAGCGCCGAGATGTCGCGCACGACGGCTTCGGTGAGGCCGCGCTTGGCGCTCGCACCCGCGGCGTCGGGGTCGTGCCATCCGAACTCGTACACCCCCAGACCTTCGAGCTCCGGGCGGTCGATCAGCACATCCGACATCACACTCTCCTTATTGGACCGCAACGGTGTCATCCGCCCCGGCATCCGCCGCCCCGTCGAGTCTGCGGGGACGAACGCCGCTCTCGGGCCCTCATCATGGGCGCTCACGTGGCGCCTAAACTGTTGTCGATGCACCCTGCGCGAAGCGCGGCATCGCAACAACCACGATTCTACAGGTTCCCCCTGACTTCCGGGCCGCGTCCGGGGTCCGGAACGGGCCGGAGGACACATGCCCGCTCGCACCGCTCTCCCCGAATCCGACCGCGTCTCCGGGGGGCCGGGCCTTGTGGTGCGACGCCCGCTGCGCGTCCTCGCATGGCTCTCGTTCCTGACCGAGGTGATCATCATCGGAACGGGCGGCGCGGTGCGATTGACCGGGTCGGGGCTGGGCTGCTCGGAGTGGCCGCTGTGCACGCCTGAGTCCCTCGTGCCGCTGCCGGAGCAGGGCATCCATGGCCTCATCGAGTTCGGCAACCGGACCATGACGGGCGTCGTGGGCATCGTCGCGGTGGCCGTCGTGCTGCTGACGCTCCATGCGATCGCGGGCCGCCCCGCCGTGATGCGCGCGCTCGTGTTCGCCGGCGGCGGCATCCTCCTCGCCATCCCTGTCTACGCGCTGGCAGCCGCCCTCGATCTGCCTGCCTTCGGCTTCGCCTCCGGCGCCCTCCTCGCGGCGGTCATCGCCGCGGCGATCGATTCCGGGCGGCGACTTCCTCGACGTCGCGACCTGTCGACGCTCGCGTGGATCGTGCTGGCCGGCGTCATGGCCCAGGCCGTGGTCGGCGGATTCGCCGTCCTGACGGACCTGAACCCCTTCCTCGTGGGGTTCCACTACACCTGCTCACTGCTGCTCGTGTGCGTCGCTGCGGCGTATCTGGTGCGACTCGATGCGAGCGAGGGCCCGCGGGAGCGCGTCGTTCCGCTGTGGTTCCAGATCGGGGCGCACGTGACCGGACTGGTGCTGGCCGTGACGATCCTCTTCGGCGTGCTCACCACGGGCTCAGGGCCGCACTCGGGTGACGCCAACGTGATCCGCGAGGGGTTCGACGCGACGGTTCTCGCCCACGTGCACGCCTGGCCCGGCTATGTGCTCGCAGCTCTCGTGCTGGCGCTCACGATCAGCGCGTGGGTCCTGCGCCTGGATCCCCGGCGGTGGCTCCTCGTGCTGATCGTCGCCATCGCCGTGCAGGTGACCGTCGGAGTGTGGCAGGCGCGCGACGGGCTCCCCGAGCTTCTCGTGGGGATCCACATGGTCCTCGCCTCGCTGTCCGCGGCCGCCTATACCGTCGTCGTCCTTCATCTGAAGAAGCCGGTCGCGCCCGATCACTCCTCAGCAGACGCATAGACGCATCATCGGACACACCTGGATTCACCCGCGAGGGTGGCCAGGTCGCGGCAACCGTTGCCGCGCGTTCGAGGAGTGATCCACATGACGACCCGTCCCCGCCTGTCCCGCAGCATCCCGTTCTGGGGGCTGATCGCAGGCTCCGCCGCCGCCGTCGGCTTCGGTGCCTGGCTCACGATCGACAAGATCTCGATCATGACCTCCACCCTCACCGACGGCAGTGCGACCGGTGTCGAGGTGTACGCCGGCCAGGCGTGGGCCCTGTTCGGCGCCGTCATCGCCGGCGCGGGCCTCGTCGGCCTCGTCGCGGCCCTCGCGCTCGGCGCGGCACGCAGTCTCGTCACCCCGAAGGTCGACGTCGTGGAGACCATCACGTGGCAGGACGAGGCAGAGCCCGTGGCACCCGAGACCGTGTCCGACGCGTCCGCAGCGCCCGCCGACACGACGTCGGCGCCGGAGAGCGGCGCGGAGGCTTCCGCGGAGCAGCCCATCACCCGCTGAGCGGGCGACGCACACGCGAAGACCCCTCGGCCCCGTCTTGCGGGCCGAGGGGTCTTCGCGTGTCTCGAAGCGATCAGAACGGCAGCAGCGGATCGATCGCGATGGCGACGAAGAGGAGCGTCAGATAGGTGATCGACGCGTGGAAGACGCGCATCGGGCGCGGTTCGGTGCCGCGCACCGCGCGTGCGTAGAGGCGATGCGATTCGTAGAGGAACCACCCGCCGAAGACGAGCGCCGACACCGAGTAGACCATGCCCATGGATGCGACCGGGATCAGCAGCAGCGAACAGGCCACGGTGGCCCAGGCGTAGAGGATCACCTGCAGTCCGACCTGGGAGCCGGATCGGGTGGCGCCGAGCATCGGCACGTCGACGTTCTCGTACTGGTCCTTGTACTTCATCGACAGCGGCCAGTAGTGCGGCGGGGTCCACAGGAAGATCAGGACGAAGAGGATCAGCGGTGCCCACGACAGGGAGCCCGTCACCGCGGACCAGCCGATGACGACCGGGAAGCAGCCCGCGATGCCTCCCCAGACGATGTTCTGCTCGGTGCGACGCTTGAGCAGGATCGTGTAGATGACCACGTAGAAGAAGATGGCGCCGGCCGACAACGCGGCTGCCAGCCAGTTCGTGGTCAGAAGCAGCCAGACCGTCGACACGACCGCAAGGGTCCACGCGAAGATGAGCGCTCCGCGCGGCGAGACCTCGCCGGTCACGAGCGGCCGGTTGACCGTGCGCTGCATATGCGCGTCGATGTCCCGATCGAGGTACATGTTGAACGCTGCGGCGGAACCCGCGCTCAGCGATCCACCGATGACCGTCGCGAGCACCAGCCAGAGATTCGGCAACCCGTTCTGCGCCAGGATCATCACCGGCACGGTCGTCACGAGCAGCAGCTCGAGCACGCGCGGCTTGGTCAGAGTGATGTACGCACGCACCGTCCGACCCATCGAGGGACGGACGGCGGATGCGGGCTCGCCCTGGCTCGTCGTCATGATGTCCATCTGCTGCGTTGTCGCCCCTCGTCAAGCTCCAGACCAGTCTATGCTGAAACCACACGCGCGCCTGCCGTGGTCGCGGCCCTCCCGGGCCGGACTCATCGGTCCTCTGTGGCGCACTCCTCTTTGTGAAAGGCGGTCCCGTGGCCGATTTGCGTTGGGATGAGATTGATGCACGCGCCGTGGACACGGCCCGCATCCTCGCGGCGGATGCAGTGGAGAAGGTGGGCAACGGTCATCCCGGCACCGCGATGAGCCTCGCCCCCGCTGCCTACCTGCTCTACCAGCGGGTGCTTCGCCACGACCCCGCCGACCCGCACTGGATCGGCCGCGACCGCTTCATCCTCTCCGTGGGGCACTCCTCCCTCACGCAGTACGTCCAGCTGTACCTGGGTGGCTTCGGTCTCGAGCTGAACGACCTCGAGTCGCTGCGCACGTGGGGCTCCCTGACCCCGGGGCACCCGGAGTACGGCCACACCAAGGGCGTCGAGATCACCACCGGACCCCTGGGGCAGGGGCTCGCGTCGTCCGTCGGCTTCGCATACGCCGCCCGGTACGAGCGCGGCCTGTTCGACCCCGAGGCACCGGCCGGCACCTCGCCGTTCGACCACTTCGTCTACGTGATCGCCGGAGACGGAGACCTGCAGGAAGGTGTGACGAGTGAGGCGTCCTCGCTCGCCGGCCACCAGCAGCTCGGCAACCTCGTCGTGATCTACGACTCGAACCAGATCTCCATCGAGGACGACACCAACGTCGCCTTCACCGAGGACGTCGCCGCGCGCTACGAGGCGTACGGCTGGCAGGTCCAGACCGTGGACTGGAAGAAGACGGGCCAGTACGTCGAGGACGTCGCAGAGCTCTACGCGGCCATCGAGCGCGCGAAGGGCGAGACCGACAAGCCGTCGCTCATCATCCTCAAGACGATCATCGGCTGGCCCTCGCCCGGCAAGCAGAACAGCGGGAAGATCCACGGCGCCGCACTCGGTGCCGACGAGCTGGCCGCCACGAAGAAGGTTCTCGGGTTCGACCCCGACAAGAACTTCGTCGTCGCCGACGACGTCATCGCCCACACCCGCGAGCTCGTGAAGCGCGGCGAGCAGGCGAAGGCCGAGTGGCAGCGGTCGTTCGACGCGTGGGCCGCGGCCAACCCCGAGCGCAAGGCGCTTCTCGACCGTCTCGAGGCCCGGGATCTCCCCGCCGACATCGCCGACGCCCTCCCCGTCTTCGAAGCGGGCAAGGACGTCTCCACCCGCGCCGCCAGCGGCCAGGTCATCAACGCCCTCGCCGCGCAGCTGCCCGAGCTCTGGGGCGGCTCGGCCGACCTGGCCGAGTCGAACCTCACCACCATCAAGGATGCGCGCTCGTTCATCCCGCAGGAGTGGTCGACGCACGAATGGACCGGCTCACCCTACGGCCGCGTCCTGCACTTCGGAATCCGCGAGCACGCCATGGGCGCGATCCTGAACGGGATCGTGCTGCACGGACCGACGCGTCCGTTCGGCGGTACGTTCTTGATCTTCAGCGACTACATGCGCCCGCCGGTCCGACTCGCGGCGCTCATGAACATCCCGACGATCTTCGTCTGGACGCACGACTCGGTCGCTCTCGGCGAGGACGGCCCCACCCACCAGCCGATCGAGCAGCTGGCCACCCTGCGGGCCATCCCGAACTTCTCGATGGTCCGACCCGCGGACGCCAACGAGACCGCCGTGGTCTGGCTCGAGATGCTGCGTCGCACCGCAGGCCCCTCGGGTATCGCGCTGACCCGCCAGAACATCCCGGTGTTCGAGCGCGGCGACGGTGTCGCATCCGGCGACGTCTTCGCGTCGGCGGACAACGCCGTCAAGGGCGCCTACGTTCTGGCCGAGGCCCCCGGCGGCACCCCGGACGTGCTCCTGATCGCCACCGGTTCGGAAGTGCAGCTGGCCGTCGAAGCCCGCGCGGCTCTTGCCCAGGAGGGCGTCTCGGCGCGCGTCGTGTCGGTTCCTTCGCTCGAGTGGTTCGCCGAGCAGGACGCCGAGTACCGCGAATCCGTCCTGCCGTCGTCGGTGAAGGCGCGTGTGTCGGTCGAGGCCGGCTCGGCACTCACCTGGCAGGGAATCGTGGGAGACGCCGGTCGCTCGGTGGCCATCGAGCACTTCGGCGCCTCCGCCGACTACAAGACGCTGTTCCAGAAGTTCGGGATCACCACCGAAGCCGTCGTCACCGCCGCCCGCGAGTCCATCGCCGCGGCAGCCGAGTAAGTACGAGGAGAAGCAAGAAAATGAGCACCCCTACCGAACAGCTCGCCGCGGCGGGCGTCAGCATCTGGCTCGACGACCTCTCGCGTGAGCGCATCACCACGGGCAACCTCAGCGCGCTGATCTCGGACCGCACGGTCTCCGGTGTGACGACCAACCCGACGATCTTCGCCGGCGCCCTCTCGAAGGGCGAGGCGTACGCCGAGCAGGTCGCCACCCTCGCCGCCGCCGGTGCGGATGTCGACACGGCGATCTTCGAGATCACGACGGACGACGTGCAGGCAGCGTCGGACATCTTCCGCCCTGTGTACGACGCCACGAACGGCGTCGACGGGCGCGTGTCGATCGAGGTCTCCCCCGACCTCGCCCACGACACCGCAGCGACCGTCGCCCAGGCCAAGGAGCTGTGGGCCAAGGTCGACCGTCCCAACGCGCTGATCAAAATCCCCGCGACCAAGGCGGGGCTCCCGGCGATCACCGAGGTCATCGGCGCGGGCATCTCGGTCAACGTCACGCTGATCTTCAGCCTGGAGCGCTACGCCGCCGTCATCGACGCGTACCTGTCCGGGCTCGAGAAGGCCCGTGACGCGGGCATCGACATCTCCGGCCTGCAGTCGGTGGCATCGTTCTTCGTCTCGCGCGTGGACACCGAGGTGGACAAGCGACTGAAGGCCATCGGCACGGACAAGGCGACCGCGCTGCTGTCCCAGGCGGGTTTGGCCAACGCGCGCCTCGCATACGAGCTGTTCGAGCGCGAGTTCGGCTCGCCGCGTGCACAGGCCCTGCTCGAGGCCGGCGCGAATCTGCAGCGCCCCCTCTGGGCCTCCACGGGAGTGAAGGACCCGGCGCTGCCCGACACGCTGTACGTGACCGAACTGGTGGCGGCTGGCACCGTGAACACCATGCCGGAGAAGACGCTCGAGGCCACTTTCGACCACGGCGTCATCGAGGGCGACACCATCACGGGCAACATCGAGGCCGCCCACGCCTTCTTCGACCAGCTCGCTGCGGTGGGCGTCGACTTCGCCGACGTCACCCAGACGCTCGAAGACGAGGGCGTCGAGAAGTTCATCGTGTCCTGGCACGAGTTGCAGGAGACAGTGGAGACGGCGCTCAAGGCTGCGCGATGAGCTTCGACATCCACGTCAGCGGCGACGTCCGCGACGTGGTCGAGGCGGAGCTTCCCGCTCTCGTCGAGTCCCTGATCGCCTCCGGCATCACGGCCGGCGACCCGGACCTCTGGGGTCCGGGCGCCGCCGCGGACGCCGCCGAGCGACTCGGCTGGGTACAGGCCGTCACCGTGTCCCGACCCCTGGTCGAGGAGATCGTGACGCTGCGCGACGTCCTGCGCGCCGACGGTGTCACGCGCATCGTGCTGGCCGGGATGGGCGGCTCGTCCCTCGCTCCTGAGGTGATCGCGGCTACCGCGGGCGTCCCGCTCGTCGTCCTGGACTCCACCGCCCCCGGCGAGGTCGCGGCCGCGATCGGCGGCGACGCGGAGGCCGGCGGTCTTGCACAGACGGCTCTCGTCGTGTCGTCGAAGTCGGGGTCGACGATCGAGACGGACTCCGCGAAGCGCGCCTTCGAGGCGGCCTACCGCGCAGCGGGGATCGACCCGGCCGGCCGTATCGTCGTCGTCACCGATCCGGGCTCTCCGCTCGCCGAGTCCGCGGATGCCGACGGCTACCGCCTGTTCACCGCAGACCCCACGGTCGGGGGGCGCTACTCCGCGCTGACCGCGTTCGGGCTCGTGCCGGCCGGCCTGGCGGGCGTGGACATCGACGAGCTTCTCAACGAGGCCGAGGCGACGCTTCTCGAGGTGGCCATCGACGATCCTCGTAATCCTGCGCTCGTCCTCGCGGCGGCCATCGCCGGCGGCGGTGCTGCGCGCAAGGACAAGCTCGGTCTGATCACCGATGGCACGCACATCGTGGGACTGCCCGGATGGATCGAGCAGCTCGTCGCGGAGTCGACCGGCAAGAACGGCACCGGCATCCTGCCCGTCGTCCTGCTGCCCGTCTCCCCCGAGGTCGAGAACGCCCCCGGCGACCTGCGGCTGCTGCGCCTCGTCGACGACGTGCGCCACGATCACCTGTTCGAGCACCACCGCGGCGAGATCCTCGTCGCGGGATCCCTCGGCGCGCAGTTCGTCGTGTGGGAGTATGCGACGGCCATCGCCGGGCGGATGCTGCAGATCAACCCCTTCGATCAGCCTGACGTGGAGGCTGCGAAGGTCGCTGCTCGAGCACTCCTGGACGACCGTCCCCAGCCCACCCCCGCGGTCTTCGTGCAGGACGGCATCGAGGTCCGCGTGTCCGATCCGTCACTCGCGGCGAGCGGCACACTGAGCGGTGTCCTCGACGCTCTCTGGACCCGCGTCCCCGAGAACGGATATGTGGCGCTGCAGGCATATGTCGACCGAGCAGACCTTGCGCCGCTCGAGGGACTCCGCGAGCTCGTCGCGGCCGACTCCGGGCGGCCCACGACGTTCGGGTGGGGCCCACGGTTCCTGCACTCCACCGGTCAATATCACAAGGGCGGCCCCGCAAACGGCGTGTTCCTGCAGATCCTGCAGCACCCCCGCACCGACCTGGCCATCCCCGGCCGCCCCTTCACCTTCGGCGAACTGATCGCCGCGCAGGCCGCCGGCGACGCATCCGTGCTGGCCGACGAGCACGCGCGCCCGGTCGTCACGCTCACCCTCGTCGACGCGCAGGCCGATGTGCTCGCGCTGTTCGACGCCGCCCAGTAGGAGAACACTCTCGATGACTGCCGAGATCTCGCGGGGGCACAACCCCCTCCGCGACCCGGATGACCGACGCCTCAGTCGGATCGCTGGCCCCAGCGCCCTCGTGATCTTCGGAGTGACAGGCGATCTGTCGCGCAAGAAGCTCATGCCGGCGGTGTACGACCTCGCCAATCGCGGCCTTCTGCCGCCCGGGTTCGGGCTGGTGGGATTCGCCCGCCGGGACTGGGAGGACGAGGACTTCGCCGAAGTCGTCCGTGACGCGGTGAAGCAGTACGCGCGCACCGAGTTCCGCGACGAGACCTGGGAGCAGCTGCTGCAGGGCATCCGTTTCGTTCAGGGGCAGTTCGACGATCTCGACGCGTTCCGTCGCCTTCGCGAGACCGTCGAGAAGCTCGACGTCGAACGGGGCACGATGGGAAACCACGCGTACTACCTGTCGATCCCGCCGCGGGACTTCCCGATCGTCGCCGAACAGCTCAAGGCCTCCGGCCTCGTGGACGACACCGCCGACGGCGCGGACCGCTGGCGGCGCGTGGTGATCGAGAAGCCCTTCGGCCACGACCTCGAGTCGGCTCGCGAGCTGAACGACGTCGTGCGCTCCGCCTTCCCGGCGGACTCCATCTTCCGCATCGACCACTACCTGGGCAAGGAGACCGTCCAGAACATCCTCGCGCTGCGTTTCGCGAACGAGCTCTACGAGCCCATCTGGAACCGCAACTACGTCGACCATGTTCAGATCACCATGGCCGAAGACATCGGCGTGGGCGGGCGCGCCGGGTACTACGACGGCATCGGCGCCGCGCGCGACGTCATTCAGAACCACCTGCTCCAGCTCCTGGCTCTCACGGCGATGGAGGAGCCCATCACCTTCGACGCTGCGCAGCTGCGCGCCGAGAAGGAGAAGGTCCTCGCGGCGGTGACCCTGCCCGATGACCTCTCCACGGCCACCGCTCGCGGACAGTACGCCGGCGGGTGGCAGGGCGGCGAGAAGGTGCTCGGCTTCCTCGAGGAGGACGGCATGGCCGCCGACTCGACGACCGAGACCTATGCCGCCATCAAGCTCGACATCAACACGCGCCGCTGGGCGGGTGTCCCGTTCTATCTGCGCGCCGGGAAGCGACTCGGCCGTCGGGTGACCGAGATCGCCGTGGTCTTCAAGCGTGCGCCCGAGCACCTGTTCGGTCGCAGCCAGACCGACGGCCTCGGCCAGAACGCGCTCGTGATCCGCGTTCAACCCGATGAGGGCGTCACGATCCGATTCGGATCCAAGGTGCCGGGCGCCGACATGCAGGTGCGCGACGTGACGATGGACTTCGGCTACGGACACGCATTCACCGAGGCGAGTCCCGAAGCCTACGAGCGACTGATCCTCGATGTGCTCCTCGGCGACCCGCCGCTGTTCCCCCGTCATGAAGAGGTGGAGCTCAGCTGGAAGATCCTCGACCCGATCGAGAAGTTCTGGTCGGAACAGTCCGGCCCGCTCGAACAGTACTCCCCTGGTTCGTGGGGACCGCAGTCCGCGGACGAGCTCCTCGCCCGCGATGGTCGCACCTGGAGGCGCCCGTGATCATCGATCTGCCCGACACCACCGTCAGCAAGATCTCCCGCGCCCTCGTCAACGTCCGGGAGGAGGGCGGAGCGGTCGCTCTCGGCCGCGTCCTGACTCTCATCATCGCGACGCGCCGCGGCATCGAGGAAGAGGCGATCGAGGCGGCGAACGACGCCTCCCGCGAGCACCCCATGCGGGTCATCGTGCTCATGCTCGACAACCCGAAGGCTGAGCCGCGTCTGGATGCGGAGATCCGCGTCGGCGGCGACGCCGGCGCGAGCGAGGTCATCCTGCTGCATGCCCACGGACCCGCGGGCTCGAACGCCGAGAGCCTCGTGACGGGCCTGCTCCTGCCCGACGCTCCCGTCGTCGCCTGGTGGCCCGCCGACACTCCCGACGTTCCGTCGCGTTCCGACATCGGCAAGATCGCCCAGCGTCGGATCACGGATGCCGCGATGCAGAGCGACCCCCACGAGTGGGTGCTCAACCTGGGCGGCCACTATGCGCCCGGTGACACCGATCTCGCCTGGACGCGTCTCACACGCTGGCGGGAGCAGCTCGCGGCGGTGCTGGATCAGCCTCCCTACGAGCCGATCACTGCCGTGGAGGTCCTGGGCGGCGGCGACTCCCCCTCGACTCCCCTGCTGGCGGCCTGGCTCCGCCTCCAGCTGAAAGTCGATGTGACCTGGCGCTATCTGGACGGCGACGAGTGGGCGAGCGGGATCAAGTCCGTGCGGCTCACGCGTGCCAGCGGGGACATCGTCTTGGAACGCCCCGACGCCCTGACGGCGGTGTTGACGCAGCCGGGACAGCCCAGCCACGAGTTGGCTTTCCCGCGGCGGTCGCTGCGCGAGTGCCTGGCCGAAGAGCTGCGACGACTGGATGCCGACCTGCTGTACGGTCGCGTCGTGACCGAGGGCAGCGCCCTCATCGAGCACTGATACGAGGAGCATGATGCCCGAGGCCACCGAGAAGCAGGTCGTCGTCCGCTCGGACCCCGACCGGATCGCGCGTGCTGTGGCCCGTCGCCTCCTGAGCCGGATCGCGAAGCGCGTCGTCGAGGGGAAGCCGGCCCACATCTCGTTGACCGGCGGGTCGATGGGCGGGCGCGTTCTCGCGGCTGTCGCCGAGAACCCGCGGTGCCACGAGGTGGACTGGTCGCTCGTCCATTTCTGGTGGAGCGATGAACGGTTCGTACCGCGGGGATCCGAGGATCGCAACGACGCTGAGGCGTTCACTGCTCTGCTCGATCGCATCCCGGTGCCGGCGGAGAACGTGCACACCATGGCCGCGAGCGACGACGGACTCAGTATCGAGGATGCGGCCGCGGCCTACGAGGCCGAGCTCGCCCGCTTCGCGGATCCGAGCGTCGGCGCGTGGCCGTCGTTCGATGTCTGCTTCCTCGGGGTCGGACCGGACGCGCACATCGCCTCGCTGTTCCCCGATCGTGGCGAGATTCAGGTGACCGATCGCGCGGCGTTGGCCGTCCGTGACGCGCCGAAGCCTCCTCCGGAGCGGATCACCGTCACACGGCCCGTGATCAACTCCGCAAAGCGCGTATGGCTGGTTCTCGTCGGTCCCGACAAGGCGTCCGTCCTCGGGCTCGCTCTTGCAGGCGCCAGCTATCAGAGCGTTCCTGCGGCCGGCGCGAAAGGACGCAAGCGCACCGTGTTCTTCGTCGATGAGGCGGCCGCGGCGAAGGTGCCCGTCGAGTTGATCGACAGCGACTACTGACGACGCCACGAGAAGAGCCCCGGTCATCGACCGGGGCTCTTCTCGTGTGAGTTGCGGATCAGTCCTGACCGCGACGCTCACGCAGCTTGTGCAGCGCCTCGTCGAGGAGCTGTTCGGCCTCGTCGTCCGTGCGGCGCTCCTTCACGTATGCGAGGTGCGTCTTATACGGCTCCGGCTTGGCCAGTGCGGGCGGATTGGCCTGATCGCGGCCCGCCGGAAGACCGGAGTGAGGCGAGTCGATCGTCTCCGGAATCTCCTCCTCGGCGATGCCCGCGGCGAAATAGCGCACGGTCTCATTGCCGAGGGCGTCCCAGTACGAGACCGCCACGCGGTCGGCATGGTAGCCGTGGTCCTGTTCGCCCATCGGTCCCGCTCCCACGCGGGTACCCCGGATCGCGTTACCCCCGGTGGCCACGATCAGACCAGTCCGGTGAACTTGGTGACCAGGCCGAGGGCCACGATCGAGATGAACCAGACGAGCGCGAGAACGATCGTAAAGCGGTTCAGGTTACGCTCGGCCAGGCCGGAGGAGCCCAGGGACGAACTCATGCCGCCTCCGAACATGTCGGACAGGCCGCCGCCGCGCCCCTTGTGGAGCAGGATCAGCAGCGTCAGCAGCAGGCTCGTGATGCCGAGGAGCACCTGGAGCACGAACTCGAGAATCTGCACTGTGTTCGTCACCCTTCTTGGCGATCCCGAGATCGCACAAGGTACAAGTATAGCCATCGGGCCGACCTGAGCCGTGAGACGGGGCCGCGCCCCGTCTCACGGCCGAGATCAGACGCCGACGTGCTTCTGGTAGCGGATGATCGCCGCGAACTCCTCGGCGACCAGGCTGGCACCGCCGACGAGCGCGCCGTCCACGTCGGGCTGGCGCATGAACGTGGCGATGTTGCCGGACTTCACGGAACCGCCGTACAGCACGCGGGTTCGCCCCGCGGCCTCCTCGCCCAGGACCTCGGCCACGACGCCGCGGAGCGTCGCGCACACATCCTGCGCCTGCTCGGGTGTAGCCGCCTGGCCGGACCCGATGGCCCAGACGGGCTCGTACGCGACCACCACGTCCGCATCAGCCGAGACGCCCTCGAGGGCGACCCGCAACTGACCGACCGGCACGGCGCTCGCACCGAACTTCTCCAGGTCCTCCGCCGTCTCACCGACGCAGATGACCGGGCTCAGCCCGTGGCGGAGCGCCGCCTGGACCTTGGCTGCGACGACCTCGTCCGTCTCGTTGTGGTACTCACGACGCTCGGAGTGACCGATGATGACGTACTTCGCATCGAGCTTCGCCAGGAAGGCACCGCAGATCTCGCCGGTGTAGGCGCCCGAGTCGTGTGTCGAGACGTCCTGCGCGCCGAGGGCGAACGGGATCTTGTCGGCGTCGATCAGCGTCTGCACGGTCCGCAGGTCCGTGAACGGCGGGAAGACCGCGACTTCGACGCTGTCCTGCTCGTGCTTCGCGTCCTTCAGCGTCCAGTAGAGCTTCTGAACGAGCGCGACCGCCTGCAGGTGGTCGAGGTTCATCTTCCAGTTTCCCGCGATGAGCGGGGTGCGTGTCACAGCCATCCGAGGACCTCCAGTCCGGGAAGCTTCTTGCCCTCGAGGAACTCGAGGCTGGCGCCACCGCCGGTGGAGATGTGGCCGAACTGGTCGTCACGGAAGCCGAGCTGACGGACGGCGGCTGCAGAGTCTCCTCCGCCGACGACCGACAGTCCGTCGACCTCGGTCAGCGCCTTCGCGACCGCGCGCGTGCCGTCGGCGAACGCCGCCATCTCGAACACGCCCATGGGGCCGTTCCAGAAAACGGTCTTGCTCGCGGCGATCGCCGCCGCGAACGTCTTCGCCGTCTCCGGACCGATGTCGAGTCCCAGACCCGAGGCACCGAATGGGGTGTCCTCCAGGGCATCGACTGCGGCGACCACGTGATCCGCATCCGCCGAGAAGGATGCGGCCACGACGGCGTCCACCGGAAGCACGATCTTCACACCGCGCTCCTCGGCGGCGGCCAGGTAGCCCTTGACCGTCTCGATCTGGTCCTTCTCGAGCAGGCTCGCACCCACCTTGTGACCGAGAGCGGCCAGGAAGGTGAACATCATGCCGCCGCCGACGAGCAGCGTGTCCACGCGGGGCAGGAGGTGCTCGATGACGCCGAGCTTGTCGCTCACCTTCGAGCCGCCGAGCACGACCGCGTACGGACGCTCGGGGTTCTCGGTCAGGCGGTCGAGCACGTCGACCTCCTTCTCGATGAGCAGACCCGCCGCCGAGGGCAGGAGCTCGGCCAGCTCGTAGACGCTGGCCTGCTTGCGGTGCACGACGCCGAACCCGTCGGAGACGAGAGCGTCGCCGAGCGCGGCGAGCTCCTGCGCGAAGGCGCGGCGCTCGTCCGCATCCTTCGAGGTCTCTCCGGGGTTGAAGCGGAGGTTCTCGATGATGGCGACGTCGCCGTCTGCCAGCGAGGACACCGCTTCCTGCGCCGAGACGCCGACGGTGTCGCGTGCGAAGGCGACGGGCTTGCCGAGCAGCTCGGACAGTCGCTGTGCGACCGGCTCGAGGCTGTACTTCGGGTTGGGCTCGCCGTCCGGGCGCCCGAGGTGGGAGCAGACGACGACGCGGGCGCCCTGGTTGATCAGGGCGTTGAGGGTCGGCAGCGTAGCCCGCACGCGACCGTCGTCCGTGATGACCCCGTCCTTGAGAGGAACGTTGAGGTCAGCACGGACGACGACGCGGCGGCCTGCGAGCGACCCCAGCGAATCGAGGGTGCGCAGTGCCATGGTGTGGATCAGAGACGCTCGGCGACGTACTCGGTCAGGTCGACGAGACGGTTGGAGTAGCCCCACTCGTTGTCGTACCAGCTCGAGAGCTTCACCTGGTTGCCGATGACGCGCAGCAGGCCGGCATCGAAGATCGACGAGTGCGGGTCGGTGACGATGTCGCTGGAGACGATCTCGTCCTCGGTGTACTTCAGGATGCCCTTGAGGGGACCCTCGGCCGCAGCCTTGTACGCGGCCTTGATCTCATCGACCGTGACCTCGCGCGACGCCTCGACCGTGAGGTCGGTGATGGAGCCGGTGGGCACGGGCACGCGCAGCGCGAAGCCGTCGAGCTTGCCCTTGAGCTCCGGCAGCACCAGGCCGATGGCCTTCGCGGCACCGGTCGAGGTCGGCACGATGTTGATCGCGGCGGCACGCGCGCGACGAAGGTCGCTGTGGGGACCGTCCTGCAGGTTCTGGTCGGCCGTGTACGCGTGGACCGTGGTCATGAGACCGCGCTCGATGCCGAAGTTGTCGTTGAACACCTTCGCCAGCGGGGCGAGGCAGTTCGTGGTGCAGGACGCGTTCGAGATGATGACGTCGGTCTCGGGGTTGTAGTCGCCCTCGTTGACACCCATGACGATGGTGACGTCGTCACCGGTCGCGGGGGCCGAGATGAGGACCTTCTTCGCGCCGCCGGCGATGTGCTTCTTCGCGTCCTCGGCCTTGGTGAAGCGACCGGTGGACTCGATGACGATGTCGACGCCCAGCTCGCCCCAGGGGAGGTTGGCGGGGTCGCGCTCGGCGAGCACCTTGATCTTGTGACCACCGACGGTGATCGAGTCTTCGTCGTACGTGACCTCTGCGTCCAGACGACCCGTGATGGAGTCGTACTTGAGCAGGTGGGCCAGAGTCTTGTTGTCGGTGAGGTCGTTCACCGCCACGATGTCCAGGTCCGCACCCTGCGCGAGCGCTGCGCGCAGGTAGTTGCGTCCGATGCGGCCGAAGCCGTTGATGCCGATCTTGACAGACACGGTGTCTCCCGTTTTCTCGTCGCGCCGCAGCGCCTTTTCCATCCCGGGTTGTCCTCCCGGGGTGAGCCGTGCGTGGGTGCGCATCGACTCGGAGAGGGGGATGCCGGAGCCCCCGCACGGCGAGGGCTCCGAGGCATCCTCACCTGATCATGACCCTACCAGCAGGCCCGCCGTCTTCTCTCGCGCCGTGACAAAGCGGGACTGGACGTTGGACCAGTCGGCGATGTTCCAGAACGCCTTCACGTAGTCGGCGCGGACGTTCTTGTAGTCGAGGTAGTACGCGTGCTCCCAGACGTCCAGCAGCAGGAGCGGAACGCTGCCTGCGGCGAACTGCGACTGCTGGTCGAAGAACTGCTGGATGATGAGGTTCTCGCCGATCGAGTCCCAGAACAGACCCGCCCAACCCGAACCCTGCACGCCCAGAGCCGCGGCGGTGAAGTGGGCCTGGAACTTGTCGAACGACCCGAAGTGGTCGTCGATGGCGGCCTCGAGCTCGCCGGTCGGCTTGTCGCCGCCGTTGGGCGAGAGGTTCGTCCAGAAGATCGAGTGGTTGGTGTGACCGCCGAGGTTGAACGCGAGGTCCTTCTCGAGCTTGTTCACGTTCGCGAGGTTTCCGCTGTCGCGGGCCTCCGCCAGCTGCTCCAGCGCGGTGTTCGCGCCGGTGACGTAGGCCTGGTGATGCTTGCTGTGGTGCAGCTCCATGATCGTCCCGCTGATGCTCGGCTCGAGCGCGGCATAGTCGTAAGGGAGCTCGGGCAGCGTGTACTTCGCCATGTTCTCTTCCTCCTGTCGGGCGCAGCGCCGAACGCCTCGGCGATGCGGGGATGACGCCTTCATCCTACTGAGGGAGAACCGAGCGAGGCAGGGGTTGATTCCTTCGATGACGTCGCCCCGTGGGAGCGGTCAGTCCTTGGCGGCGGCGGGGACGGCGGACTCGGTGTCCGGCAGACCCTCGGTCTCAGCCTTCTTGTCGGCCATCGCCAGCAGGCGGCGGATGCGGCCGGCGACGGCATCCTTGGTCAACGGCGGGTCGGCGTGATGGCCGAGCTCGTCCAGGCTCGCATCGCGGTGCGCGAGGCGGAGCTCACCGGCTGCACGCAGATGCTCGGGCACGGTGTCGCCGAGGATCTCGAGCGCGCGCTCGACGCGCGCGCACGCGGCGACGGCGGCCTGCGCGGAGCGTCGCAGATTGGCGTCGTCGAAGTTCACGAGGCGGTTGACCCCCGCACGGACCTCGCGACGCTGACGCAGCTGCTCCCACTCCTGGGCGGCGCGACGCGCGCCCATCTCGTGCAGCACGGCGCGGATCGCGTCGCCTTCGCGGACGACGACGCGCGGCAGCCCGCGCACCTCGCGCGCCTTGGCGGCGATCCCGATGCGGTGAGCGGCGCCGACGAGCGCCATCGCGGCCTCGCCGGACGGGCACGCGATCTCGAGAGCCGCAGAGCGGCCGGGGTCGCTGAGGCTGCCCGCGGCGAGGAACGCACCGCGCCAGATGGCGGCGAGATCGTGACGAGCTCCCGTCGTCAGGCGATTCGGCAGCCCCCGCACCTGACGGCGACGCTGATCGAGCAATCCCGTCTGGCGGGCGAGGGTCTCGCCGCCGTCGATCACGCGCACCGCATACGTCGTGCCCGGCCGGCCCGAGGTGCCCTGCACGTGCGCGAGCTCGGGCCGCACACCGTACAGGTCGACCAGCTCTCGGGCCACGCGTCGCGCGAGCGCCTCGGAATCGACCTCCGCCTCGACGGCGACGCGCCCCGCGATCGCGTGAAGCCCACCAGCGAACCGCAGGATGGCGGTGAGCTCGGCCACTCGGGCACTCGGACGCGGATCGCGACCGGCGATCAGTTCGGCCTTCACATCGGCGGTCAGCGGCACGGTACTCCTTGTGGGAATGGGGAACGGGACGACGTTCCAGCCTACTCTCGCCCCAGGTCCCGATGTGTGACGCCGACGGCCACATCCGGCATTTCGGACAATCGTGCAGCGATCTCCCGCGCCATGACGACGGACCGGTGCTTGCCACCCGTACAACCGATCGCGATGATCGAGTGTCTCTTGTTCTCCCGCTGATACCCGGCGATGACGGGGGCCAGCGCGGCGGTGTACGCGTCCAAGAACTCACGCGCTCCGGGCTGCGAGAGGACGAAGTCGCGCACCGCCTCGTCTTCGCCGGTGAGCGAGCGCAGCTCATCCGTCCAATAGGGATTGGGCAGGAAGCGCATGTCGGCGACGAGGTCCGCGTCCGCCGGGAGTCCGTACTTGAACCCGAAGCTCATCACCGAGACCGTGTGCAGCGGGCTGCCCTCGGCGGAGAACAGCTCGGCCGCTCGCGTGGTGAGCTGGTGGATGTTGTACGACGAGGTGTCGATGATCAGGTCGGCGCTCTCGCGCAGCGGAGCCAGGCGCTGACGCTCGCGGTGGATGCCGTCGACGATCGTGCCCGTGCTCTGCAGCGGATGCGGCCGTCGCACGGCCTCGAACCTCCGCACGAGAACCTCGTCGCTCGCATCGAGGAACACGATGCGCAGCCGCCGATGCGCGCGCAGGGCGTCGGCGATCTCGGGCACCCGCCCGAACAGCTCCCGCCCGCGTACGTCGACGACCACAGCGACCCGCGGGACCGCGCCCCCGGCCAGCTCGGAGAGCTCGAGCAGCGGGCGCAGCATCTGGGGAGGAAGGTTGTCGACCACGTACCAATCGAGGTCTTCGAGGGCGTTCGCGACGGTCGAGCGCCCCGCGCCCGACATGCCGGTGACGATCAGCACCTCTCCGGTGTTCGCCGTGTCCGGGTCCGTCATCCCTCTCCCCTGTCCGCCTCGCCCAGACTATCGACTCGTCAGGTGCTCATGCACGGCCGTCGCCAGCTTCGGCCCGATGCCGGGGAGTTCGGCGATCTGTTCCACCGTCGCACCGCGCAACGCCGTGACCGAACCGAAGTGACGCAGCAGGGCACGGATGCGCGCGGCGCCGAGACCGGGAACCTCCTCCAGCACGCTGGAGATGTCGCGCCGACGGCGCTTGCGTTGGTGTGTGATCGCGAAACGGTGCGCCTCGTCGCGCAGGCGCTGCACGAGATACAGCGCCTCCGAGGTGCGGGGCAGGATGACGGGGTACTCCTCCCCCGGCAGCCAGATCTCCTCCAGCCGCTTGGCGATGCCGCACAGCGCGATCTCGGTGTGGCCCGACTCCTCCAGCGCCCGGGCGGCCGCCGCGACCTGCGGCTGGCCGCCGTCCACGATCAGCAACTGCGGCGGGTAGGCGAATCTCGGTCGCTTGCGCACGGTCGCCACCTCACCGTCGGCGGATGCCTGTTCGGCATCGATCGCCGCGGCGGCGATCTCGACGTCGTCCGCGTCCTCGGGGCGATCGAGGTGGGCGAGGCGACGGGTCAAGACCTGATACAGCGAGTCCGTGTCGTCCGTCGTCTCCGCGACCGAGAAGGACCGGTACTGGTCCTTGCGCGGCAGGCCGTCCTCGAACACGACCATCGAGGCCACCACGTTGGTGCCCGCCAGGTGCGAGACGTCGAAGCACTCGATGCGCAACGGCGCCGTCGCGAGCCCCAGCGCCTCCTGGAGGTCGGTCAGCGCCTGCGTCCGGGCGACGTAGTCGCTCGTGCGCCGGGTCTTGTGCAGCATGAGCGCCTGCTGCGCGTTGAGGGTGGCCGTGCGCATGAGATCGGCCTTGCCGCCGCGCTGGGCGATCTGGATCGTGACGTTCTTGCCGCGCTTGTCCCGCAGCCACTGCTCGAGCTCCGTGACATCGTCAGGGAGAGCCGGCACGAGCACCTGCTTCGGGATGTCGGCGGCGGCCGCATCCCCGTACGTACGCTGGAGGACCTGGTCCACGAGCTCGGCACCGGAGATGTCGATCTCCTTCTCGATCGTGGTCGCCCGCACGCCGCGCACCCGACCACCGCGCACCACGAAGTGCTGCACAGCGGCCGCCAGCTCGTCCTCCGCGATACCGAACAGATCCGCGTCCGTGTCGTCGGAGAGCACCAAGGCGCTCTTCCCGAGCACGGCCTCGATCGCCTGCAGCTTGTCGCGGTACCCGGCTGCGGCCTCGTAGTCCATCGCTGCGGCGGCCTCTCGCATCCGGGCCGTGAGAGCCCGCGCGAAACGCTGGTCGCCGCCCGCCATGAAGGCGATGAAGTCATCGACGATCGCGCGGTGCTCCTCGATCGTGACCTTCATCGAGCACGGACCACCGCAACGCCCGATCTGCCCGGGGAAGCAGGGTCGTCCGGTCGCCATCGCCTTCTTGTAGGACGCATCCGAACAGGTGCGGATCGGGAAGACCTTGATCATGAGGTCGATCACGTCGTGCACGGCCCAGACCTTCGGGTACGGCCCGAAGTACTTCGCCCCCTTGATCCGCCGGTTGCGCGTAACGATCACCCGCGGCGCCTCGTCCGCCAGAGTGATCGCCATGTACGGGTAGGACTTGTCGTCCTTGTAACGCACGTTGAAGGTCGGCGAGAACTCCTGGATCCACATGTACTCCAGCTGCAACGCCTCGACGTCGCTGCCGACGACCGTCCACTCGACCGACGTCGCGGTGGTGACCATGCGACGCGTGCGCTCGTGGAGGGTATGCAGTGGAGCGAAGTAGTTCGAGAGCCGCGCGCGCAGGTTCTTCGCCTTGCCGACATAGAGGATGCGGCCTTCGGCGTCACGAAAGCGGTAGACCCCGGGACTCGTGGGGATCTCCCCCTGCTTGGGTCGGTAGGGCAGCACGCTCAGCCGGCCTTGCGCTGTTCGGCGACGCCCAGCACCTCCGCGAGGAACGCGCCGGTGTGGCTCTCGGGCACCTGGGCCACCTGCTCCGGCGTGCCGGTCGCGACGATCGTCCCTCCGCCGGAACCGCCCTCTGGGCCGAGGTCGATCACCCAGTCGGCCGACTTGATCACATCGAGGTTGTGCTCGATCACGATGACGGTGTTGCCCTTGTCGACGAGGCTGTTGAGCACTTCGAGAAGCCGGCTCACGTCCTCGAAGTGCAGACCCGTCGTCGGTTCGTCCAGCACATAGATGCTGCGCCCGTTCGAGCGTCGCTGGAGTTCGGTCGCGAGCTTCACGCGCTGCGCCTCGCCGCCCGAGAGGGTCGTCGCGGACTGTCCGAGACGGACGTAGCCCAGACCCACGTCGACGAGCGTCTTGAGGTAGCGGTGGATCGCCTGGATCGGCTCGAAGAACTCCGCCGCCTCGGCGATGGGCATCTGCAGGACCTCGGCGATGTTCTTGCCCTTGTAGTGCACCGTGAGCGTGTCGCGGTTGTAGCGCTGACCGTGGCAGACCTCGCAATCGACGTACACGTCGGGAAGGAAGTTCATCTCGATCTTGATCGTGCCGTCACCCGAGCACGCCTCGCAGCGCCCGCCCTTGACGTTGAAGCTGAACCGTCCGGCCTGATAGCCGCGCGCCTTGGCTTCGAGGGTCTCCGCGAAAAGCGTGCGGATGCGGTCGAAGACGCCGGTGTAGGTGGCGGGGTTCGATCGGGGCGTGCGACCGATCGGGGCCTGATCGACGTGCACGACCTTGTCGAGGTTCTCCAGGCCCGTCACCCGCGTGTGCTTGCCGGGAACGCGGCGCGCGCCGTTCAGCCGTGACGCGAGCACCTCGTAGAGGATGCCGTTGACGAGCGATGACTTGCCCGAGCCGCTGACGCCGGTGACGGCGGTCAGCACACCCAGCGGGAAGGTCGCGGTCACGTTCTTGAGGTTGTTCTCGCGCGCGCCCACGACCGAGATCTGCCGCTTCTTGTCGATCTTGCGACGCTTGGCCGGCACCGCGATGGAACGTCGGCCGGACAGATACGCAGCGGTGAGCGACTCGGGCTCCTCGAGGAGCTGCGGGTAGGTGCCGGAGTGCACGACGCGTCCGCCCTCCACGCCCGCGCGCGGGCCGATGTCGACGATCCAGTCCGCGGCCTGGATGGTCTCTTCGTCGTGCTCGACGACGATGAGCGTGTTGCCGAGGTTCTTGAGCGCCAGCAGCGTTTCGATGAGTCGCCGGTTGTCGCGCTGGTGAAGGCCGATGGAGGGCTCGTCGAGCACGTAGAGCACGCCCGTGAGGCCGGAACCGATCTGTGTCGCGAGCCGGATGCGCTGCGCCTCGCCCCCGGAGAGAGATCCCGCCGCACGGGACAGGCTCAGGTAAGTGAGGCCGACCTGGATGAGGAAGTTCAGACGGGCGCGGATCTCGCGCAGCACGGCGGCGGCGATCTTCGCCTCCCGGTCCGTCAGCTCGAGGCCGTCGAAGAAGCCCTGTGCGTCGATGAGGCTGAGACTCGAGGCATCGGCGATCGAGTGGCCGTGCACCTTGACGGCGAGCACCTCCGGCTTCAGGCGCGTGCCGTCGCACACCGGGCACGGCACCTCGCGGAGATATTCGCCCCACCGCTGCCGGGCGCTGTCGGACTCGGCCTGCTGGTACTGGCGCTCGATGTAGGGAACGACGCCCTCGAAGCCGGAGGTGTAGCGCATCTCGCGGCCGTAGCGGTTCTTCCACTTCACCGAGACCTTGAAGTTGTCGCCGTGCAGCACCGCATCCTTGACGTCCTGCGGAAGCTTACGCCACGGCGTGTCGAGCGAGAAGCCGAGGTCGGAGGAGAGTCCCTCGAGCAGGCGCTCGTAGTACTGGAACAGCCCCTTGCCCTGCGTCGTCCACGGCACCAGGACGCCCTCGCGGATCGAGAGGTCTTCGTCGCCGAGCATGAGCTCGACGTCGACCGACATCCGCGTGCCGAGGCCCGAGCACGTCGGGCACGCACCGAACGGAGCGTTGAAGGAGAACGTCCGCGGCTCGATCTCGGTGAGCTGGAGAGGGTGCCCGTTCGGGCATGCGAGCTTCTCGCTGAAGTTCTGCCACGCGTCGTCGCCCTCTTCGTCGACGAAGTTGACCTGCATGACCCCGCCCGCGAGACCGAGGGCCGTCTCGACCGAGTCCGTGACGCGCGAGAGGATGTCGGCGCTGGCGACGAGCCGGTCGACGACGACGGCGATGTCGTGCTTGTAGCTCTTCTTCAGCGTCGGCGGCTCGGACAGCTGGATGAGCTCACCGTCGACCACGGCCCGCGCGTAGCCCTTCGCGCTGAGCTCCTTGAAGAGGTCGACGAACTCCCCCTTCTTCTGTGTGACGACGGGCGCCACGATCTGGTACCGCGTGCGCTCGGGCAGCGTCATCAGCTGGTCGGCGATCTGCTGCACGGTCTGACGCTGGATGACCTCGCCGCACTCGGGACAGTGCGGCACGCCGATGCGCGCCCACAGCAGGCGCATGTAGTCGTGGATCTCGGTGATCGTGCCGACCGTGGAACGCGGGTTGCGGTTGGTGGACTTCTGGTCGATCGACACCGCGGGGCTCAGCCCCTCGATGAAGTCGACGTCGGGGCGATCCACCTGCCCCAGGAACTGGCGCGCGTAGGAGCTCAGCGACTCGACGTACCGGCGCTGCCCCTCGGCGAAGATCGTGTCGAACGCGAGGCTCGACTTGCCGGATCCGGAGAGACCCGTGAAGACGACCAGGCAGTCGCGGGGGATGTCGAGGTCGACGCCGCGCAGGTTGTGGACCCGGGCGCCACGGACACTGAGAGTTCCGGCGTCGTGGGCGAGTTCGGAGACAGGCGAGATGGGCACCACGCAAGTCTAGGCAGGGCCACGGACACGGGCTCCGAGCTTCGCCGAGAGCGCACGATCGTGTACGGGAGCGCGCTCAGAGCTCCGGCCGCCGTCCGGCGAACGGCGCCAGTGAGTCCCGCAGCGCCGCGAGCTGCGCGGCATCCATACCCACGCGCGCCATGATCTGCTGCGGCACGCGCACGGCGGCCTCGCGGAGCTCGCGGCCGGCGTCGGTGAGCCCGATCTCCAGCACGCGCTCGTCGTAGGCGCGACGCCCACGGGTGACCCTCCCCTGCGCCTCGAGCCGCTTCACCAGCGGCGACAGGGTCGCCGGCTCCATCGCGAGCTCCTCCGCGAGGTCCCCCAGCGTCCGGGGCGAGTCCTCCCACAGCGCGAGCAAGACGAGGTACTGCGGATGCGTGAGGCCGAGCGGTTCCAGAACAGGCCGATAGATCGCGACGACGTTGCGCGCCGCGGTGACCAGGGCGAAACAGAGCTGGTTCTCGAGCCGGAGCAGATCGTCGGTCATCGCTCCATCCTACAGATTCCTTAGTACACTAATGGTTATGGCACACAAGAACCCGCGTCCGCCACTGCGAGAGCGCGTGCGCGCGGCAGGCGGCTGGTACGCCTGGATCAATCGCACCCTGATCCGCGCGGCGGGTCCGGCATCCGTGGGTCCCTACGACACGGCGCCGGAGCCGGTGCGCACCGAGAGGCCTTGCCCGCTGTGCGGCGCCCCGATGTCGGCCCACACGTTCGACCGCTCCGGGCCGAAGCCGATCATGCACTGCCCCTGAGCGATGGGAGCACCACCCGACCGGGGTGATCGGCCCGCAGCTCGTCTGCACGCGCCGAGCAGGCCAGTCCCCGATCAGGCGTGGCCGGCGCGCTCCATGGCGCGAAGCTCCTTCTTCAGGTCCTGAACCTCGTCGCGCAACCGCGCGGCCAGTTCGAACTTCAGCTCCGACGCCGCCGCGAGCATCTGATCCGACAGATCGGAGATCGTCGCCTCGAGCTGGGCAGCACCTTCGGCCGCGATGCCCTCGCGGCGGAGATTCGGTGTGGGCGACTTGCCCTTGCCTTTCGGATCGCGCGAGAGCATCGCCTTCGTGTCAGCGCCCTCGCGGATCAGCGCGTCCGTGATGTCGGCGATCTTCTTGCGCAGCGGCTGGGGATCGATGCCGTTGGCCGTGTTGTAGGCGATCTGCTTCTCGCGGCGCCGCTCGGTCTCGTCGATCGCGTTGCGCATCGAATCGGTGATCTTGTCGGCGTACATGTGCACCTGGCCGGACACGTTGCGCGCGGCGCGACCGATCGTCTGGATCAGGGAGGTTCCGCTGCGCAGGAACCCTTCCTTGTCGGCGTCGAGGATCGACACGAGGGAGACCTCCGGCAGGTCGAGACCCTCGCGCAACAGGTTGATGCCCACGAGCACGTCGTAGACCCCCGCTCGCAGTTCACTCAGCAGCTCCACGCGTCGCAGCGTGTCGACGTCGGAGTGCAGGTACCTGACGCGGACGCCGTGCTCGCCGAGGAAGTCTGTGAGCTCCTCCGCCATCTTCTTGGTCAGTGTGGTCACCAGCACACGTTCGTCGCGCTCGACCCGGAGCCTGATCTCTTCCAGCAGATCGTCGATCTGCCCCTTGGAGGGCTTGACGACGATCTCGGGGTCCACCAGGCCCGTGGGGCGGATGATCTGCTCCACCACACCGTCGGCGATCCCCATCTCGTAGCGTCCGGGCGTCGCCGAGAGGTAGACCGTCTGGCCGATCCGGTTCTTGAACTCGTCCCACCGCAGCGGACGGTTGTCCATCGCCGAGGGCAGCCGGAAGCCGTGCTCGACGAGAGTGCGCTTGCGCGACGCATCGCCCTCGTACATCGCGCCGATCTGCGGCACGGTCACGTGCGACTCGTCGATCACGAGGAGGAAGTCGTCCGGGAAGAAGTCGAGCAGCGTATGCGGGGGCTCCCCCGGTGCGCGCCCGTCCATGTGCCGCGAGTAGTTCTCGATGCCGGAGCAGAATCCGAGCTGCTGCAGCATCTCGAGGTCGAAGGTCGTGCGCATGCGCAGCCGCTGCGCCTCCAGCAGCTTGCCCTGCGACTCGAACTCCTTCAATCGTTCCGCCAGCTCGGTCTCGATCGTGCCGATCGCGCGCTGCACCACATCCGTTCCTGCGACGTAGTGCGAGGCGGGGAAGATCGGCACCGAGTCCATCCGCTCGACGATCTCACCCGTGAGCGGGTGAAGGGTGTACAGCGCTTCGATCTCGTCGCCGAAGAGCTCGATGCGGATCGCGTACTCCTCGTATACCGGGATGATCTCGATCGTGTCGCCGCGGACGCGGAAGTTGCCGCGTGAGAAGTCGACGTCGTTGCGGTTGTACTGCATCGCGATGAACTGCCGGATGAGAGCATCGCGGTCATAGCGCTCGCCCACCTGGAGGGCCACCATGGCGCGCAGATACTCCTCGGGCGCACCGAGACCGTAGATGCAGGAGACCGTGGAGACCACAACGACGTCACGCCGGCTGAGCAGGGAGTTCGTCGTCGAGTGACGCAGGCGTTCCACCTCGGCGTTGATCGACGAGTCCTTCTCGATGAACGTATCGGTCTGCGGGACGTACGCCTCGGGCTGGTAGTAGTCGTAGTACGACACGAAGTACTCGACGGCGTTGTGCGGCATGAGCTCGCGGAACTCGTTGGCGAGCTGGGCCGCCAGCGTCTTGTTGTGGGCGAGTACGAGAGTCGGACGCTGCACCTGTTCGATCAGCCAGGCGGTCGTGGCGGACTTGCCCGTGCCGGTGGCGCCCAGCAGCACGACGTCGGTCTCGCCGGCGTTGATTCGGGCGGCGAGGTCGGCGATCGCCGCCGGCTGGTCGCCGGACGGAACGTACTCGCTGACGACCTCGAAGGGGCGAACGGATCGTGTGGTCTGCACCGTTCCAGCGTAGGCGTGACCACGGACATCGGGGCGGTCAGCCCCGCAGCCGCTCCCACAACGCGTCCGTCTGCGCGAGCGTGTCGGCGAGGGAGCCCGACGTGTCGATGACCACATCGGCCACGGCGAGGCGCTCCTCGTCGGAGACCTGGGCGGCGATCCGCGCCCTGGCGTCGCGCTCGCTCGCGCCGCGCAGCTCCACGAGCCGACGCTCGCGCACCGCGGCCGGGGCGTGGGCGACCACGATCGACTGCCATGGATCGTCGACGCGCGCCTCCACCAGAAGCGGGACGTCGTAGACGACGACCGCGTCCGGATCTTCCGTGAAAGCCCGCGCGAAACGCTCGGACGAGGCGCGTCGCACCGCCGGATGGACGATGGCGTTCAAGCGCTCCCGTGCCGCTTCGTCGGAGAAGACGATCGCGCCCAGCGCAGCACGATCCAGCGAGCCGTCGCTCTGGATGACCGCGGGCCCGAACTCGGCCGCGATCCGCGCCAACACGGGAGAGCCCACCGACTGCACCTCCCGCACGATGGCATCGGCATCGACGATGACCGCGCCGCGTTCGGCGAGACGACGCGCGATGGTCGACTTGCCGGACGCGATCCCGCCGGTGAGTGCGATGAGAGGCATGCCTCGAGCATGCCACGACGTCAGCCCTGGTCCTGTCCCGCCTCCGCCAGCCCGCCGAACAGCACGGACGACTCGACGCTCGTCGCGGACTGGTCGGCCGCGAGGCGCGCGGAGCTGACGAGGACTTCCGTGCGATAGCCGACAGTCTCTGTCAACGCCACCCCGACTCCTACGGAGGGGATGACCGCACGACTCACGGCGCCGAGCGCCTCGAGCACACCGCGATAGATCACGGCGGCCTGTCGCCGTGCCTCCGCCGCAGTCGCCGCGCGCGTGACGACGATCAGCGCATCCTCGCCGTCCTCGCCGACGAGGGCGAACGACGGCGCGTACCGACGCACGCTCTGCCGCCAATGCTGCAGCACATCGCCCGCGATGTCCGCGCCGAACGCCGTGCGGATCTCCGAGAGATCCGCCACGCGCACGGCGACGGTCGACACCAGTTCGCCGCGCCATCGCGCGCGCTCGATGACGTCCGCCATCGCCGTTCGAAGCGTCGCCGCCAACAGGATGCCGTCCGAGTTGACTCCCCTGCTGCTCATCCACGCGAACGAGCGCAGCTCGACCTGCGCCGCCCTGAGCAGCGAGAGCACGACGACGGCGACGACGGTCAGCACGACGGTGAAGAAGCTGGCGACGACCGAGCCGAACGCCTCGAGGAAGAGTGTGCTGCCCGGACCCGCGACGACGAAGACCACGCAGCGGGCGAGATAGAACGCGGCGGTCACGAGGAAGACGATGGCGAGCGCCGCGGCGGTTCCGAAGCGGCGCATCGGTGCGCGGAGGGTCTCGACCGCGGCGAGGACGGAGAAGACGACCAGGCCGATGCCCATCGTCAACCACCCCGCCCAGTCTCCGCCGTCGGGTCCTTCGACGATGACGGCGCCGGCCACGATCAGCGCGCTCAGTACCGTCGCCGCCGTCGCCGAGCCGATCGGTCGTTGGTTGAAGCAGCGAGAGCCGAGCCACATGACCGCGGTCGTCGTCACGAAGAGCGCGTTGCCCACCGCGACCGTGAGCATCTCGCTGATTCCCGCCGCCCACATGCTGTACGCGATGGTCGTCGTCATCCCGCAGAGGAAGGCGATCGCCCAGATGCGGCCGGGGCCGTGGTCGCGGCGCAGGATGGTGTCGACGATGAACACCGCCCCGGCCACGTTGCCCACGAGCGCGGTGAACAACGATGCAGTGAGCAGGTCGATGGTCATACCGGACTCCCGGTGTGCTCGTCAGGCACCGCGGTCGTCCGCTCCGGGCGCTCATCCGCGGGAAGCTGCACCAGGAACGTCGATCCCAGACCACGGCTCGTCTGCACAGTGATGTCGCCGCCGTGGGCACGCGCGATGTCACGACTGATGGAGAGACCCAGTCCGGTCCCTTCCACGTCGGTGCGCGCACGGAAGTACCGTTCGAACAACCGACCGAGGTCGGGCTCCGCTATGCCCGTTCCGGTGTCTCGGACGAGGATCCACGTCGACTCGCCGTCTGTGGTGCAGCCGAGGAAGATGGCGCCCCCGTCGCGGTTGTATTTGACGGCGTTGCTGACGAGGTTGTCCATGACCTGCCTGAGCCGCAGAGGATCGGCGAACGCGCGGGCCGGCTCGATCCCGGACGTGTCGATCGTCAACGCGCGCTCGGCCGCCCGCGGGCGCCAGGCCTCGGCCGTCGCCGCCACCAGCTCTGCGACATCGATCGGTTCGGGCGAGATCGTCATGTCGATGGACAAGCGCGATGCACTGGACGCGGCGAGGATGTCGGCCACGATCTCCAGGAGCCGCTCACCGTTGCGCGCCGCGATCTCCAGCGAATGGCGCGCCTGTGCCGGGTCGTCGAGCGTGTCCAGCGCGAGATCGAGATAGCCGAGCACGGACGTCAGGGGCGTTCGCAACTCGTGTGAGACGGAGGCGACAAGGCGGTCTCGCGCCCTCATCGCCGTCATCTCGGGGGTGACATCCCGCGCGATCAGCACCGCACCCGCATCCGCCCCCTCGGCGTCGTGCATGCGGCGCACGGTGATGCTCATGGCGTGACGACGTTCGTCGGGGTGGCCGAACCACACCACCTGATTCTCGAACACCTCGCCCGCGAGCGCCCGGAGCAGCGGGCGCTCCGCCCGAGGCAACGGGGTGACGCCGTCGGCGCGGTAGGCGTTCTCGATCTCGCGGCTGCGGGACCCGAATCCGGGGATCGAGTTCTGGAACCGCCCCAGCGCCTCGTTGACCACGGACACCGTTCCGTCGGGGGCGATGCGCAGCACACCGAAGTCCACTGCGTCGAGGACATCGATGACGAGCTCCTCCTGGCGCTGGGCGCGCTGCAGCGCGCCGCTGAGCAGCGCCGCCTGTCTCTCGAGCAGGTGCGCCTGCGCGCGCTGCCGTCGCGAGGAGATGAGCGTGGTCGTCGCGACCGCGAGGACGGCCGCGGGGAGCAGGAACGTCGTGTATCCCCAGACGGTCGTTCCCCCCGAAACCACGATCGCCGTGTACGCAGCGGTGATGATCGTGAACTGAAGGAGGAATCCGACGACTCCCAACGTGGCGAGCCACATCGCCGGGAAGACCCACATCAGTCCGAGCCCGCTCATGGGCTCGGCGATGCGGATCACCGCGATGCCGGCGATGTCGACGATGGGCAAGACGTAGAGCGCCGCGCGGGGGATGCGGGTCCACGGCACGGCGAGGGTCGCCATCCCGACGGCGAAGATGATCACGACCCCGATCAGGAACAGGCTCTGGTTGCGCAGTGTCGATGAGAGGATCCCGACCGTTGCCACGATGAGCACCAGTGCGCACAGCACGAGCTGATTCAGGACAGCGGAGCGCCCCCGAGCTGCGAACGCACGAGGAGCCCGTGGCGCGGCGAGGCTCGCGTGCAGGAACCCGCGTACGCCTCTCCCCCGGGCGGGAGCAGCATCGCTGTGCATATCGTGGACACTATCGCTCCGTCGGCTCCCCGGGGAACGCAGGAGCGCCGACGCCTCGCGCCTGGGCGAAGACCACCGAGGTCTCGTCGCTCTCGGACGCTTCCACCGCGGCGATCGTCGCCGCTTCCACGAGCACCTCGGGCCCGTAGCCCAGAGTCTGGCTGAGGGCGACGCCGACCCCCACCCCCGGCACGACAATGCCCCTCGCATCCACGAAGCGTTCGATCACGCCACGGTAGATGAGCCCCGCTTGGCGCCGCGCGTCGGAAGGGCTGGACGCGGTCGTTGCGACGAGGATGATGGTCCGATCGTCCGTCGCCCCCACAGCAGCCACCGGCGACGCGAACTCACGCACCGCGGACCGCAGCACTCGCGTGGTGGCTTCGGCGACCTCTTGCCCGAACGACGCGGTGATCGCTCCGACGTCTTCGACGATCACCGCGATGACCACCACCAGCTCGGTGCGATGCGCCGCACGACGCAGGATCCGCCGCAGCATCGCGAGGAAGGCGGATGCCGCCAGCACCTCGTCCACGGCGGCGAAACCGGTGGCCTGCTGGTCGCTGACCAGCACGGCGCGGAGCATGAAGAGCGTCAACGAGGACACTGTGCCCAGCACCAGCACCACCAGAGTGAGAGACACCGGACCGAACCACGCCGCGAAGACCGAGCTGTCCCCTCCCGCGGTCAGGGTGACCACGGCGCGCATCACGTGATACGCACCGAAGAGGGTTGTCGATCCCACGAAGACCCAGGTGGCGACGCGAGGTCTCGTCCGGGGGCCGACGGCGTGGATGATCGCCCCGACACACAATCCGGCGATGGCGAGGCTGTACCAGAGGACACTCGTGCTTCCGCCCGCGCCCGGCCTCTCGACCACGGTGACCGCGGCGACGAGGAAGGCGAGGGACACGACCATGAGCGAGGGCCCGGCGACCTCCTCGCCGTTGTAGGCACGGAACCCCATCAAGACGCAGCCGGCCGCACCCACGGCGGCGGCGTTGCCCAGAGCGAGCGCCCATACACTCGTCCACTCCGAGGCGTCGAACAGGCCGATCACGACGGTGCACACGACGGCGATGATCTGCAGCAGGAAGCCGATTCCCCACAGCTGCGCCCCGCCGCTGTAGCGCCGCGACAAAGTGGTGGCGATATAGGTGACCGCGATGGTGACCACCGCGATCGCGGTGAAGATGCCCGCGGTGATCGGATCGAGCGTCATGTGGCCTGGTCCCCCTCACGCCGGGATGCACCCGTTCCGGTGATCGTGACGATCGCGTCCGGATCGTCCAGCGACTCAGCGCTCGCGGGAAGCTGCACGCTGAAGGTGGAGCCGACGCCTGCCGTACTGGTGACGATGATGTCGCCACCGTGCGCGCGCACGAGTTCGCGACTGATCGAGAGCCCCAGCCCGGTTCCGGTCGACGTATCGGCGACCCGGAAGAAGCGCTCGAAGAGCCTGCCCAGGTCGCTCTCGGAGACGCCGACGCCGGTGTCGGTGACCGTGATCATGGTCGTGATCCCGTCGGAGGTCGTGCTGAGCGTGACGCGTCCGCCGTCGCGGTTGTACTTCACCGCATTGCTGACGAGGTTGTCGATCACCTGCCGCATCCGCAGCGGATCGGCGTACGCCGGTGCGGGGCGAACACCCGCCATGTCGATCGCGATCGCGCGTTCGGCTGCCGCGGGCGCCCAGGACTCTCCGCTCGCGCGCACCACGTCGGCGATGTCCACGTCCTGTTGCGAGATCGTCAGGTCCGCCGACATCTCCGACGTGCTCGACGCCGTCAGGATGTCGGACACGATCTCCAACAGGCGCGAGACGTTCCGCTCGGCCACGTCCAGGTATCCGCGCGCCCGTTCGGGCACCTCGGGGTCGTCGACCGCGAGTTCGAGGTAGCCGATGATCGACGTGAGCGGCGTGCGGAGCTCGTGCGAGACCGAGGAGACCAGCGAGTCCCGCGCGCGGAGCGCCGTGAGCTCGGCCGTGACATCGCGCGAGACGATCACCGCGCCGTTGTCGGAGCCGTCGACGGCGCGCGTGCGCCGCGCGGTCACGCTGAGGGCACGGCGACGCGGCCCGTCGCCACCGAACCACACGATCTGGTTGTCGAAGACCTCACCACGTGCCGCTCGCGCGAACGGCGTGTCGTGCCGATCCACGGGCGTGACGCCGTCGGCCGCGAAGGCGGCGTGCCCTCCGCCGGAGCCTGCCTCAGCCGACCGCGCCGCGCGCTGCAGCCGCGCGTGCGCCTCGTTCGCGACCGTCGTGGAGCCGTCGGCGGCGAGACGGATGACACCGAAGTCGATCGTGTCGAGCACCTCGGCCAACAGCTCCTCCTGCTTCTGCGCGCGGCGCAGGGTGCGGGCCATGGTGCGGGTCTGACGGGTGAAGAGCAGCCGCTGCGCCGTCATCTGCCGTCCGAGGGCGAGGCTGATGGTGGCGACGACCACGATCATCAGCGGCAGGCTGAAGGTGACGTATCCGACCTCCTGGCGAGGGTCGACGATCGCGGTCGTGACCAGGACCGTGGGCGCGACGATGATGCCCACCAGGTAGCCGCCGATGCCGAAGTAGATCGCGAGCCAGATGGCAGGGATGAAGAAGAGAACGCCGAACCCACCGGAGGGCAGCGACTGGCGGAGCAGGGCGATCCCCAACAGATCGATGATCGGGACGGCCATGATCCACCATGCGGACACTCTCGCCCAGGGCACGAGCAACGCGACGCCGCCCGCTCCGAGCACGACGATCGCGCCCAACCAGAAGAGGCCGAGATCGCCCGCGTAGCCCCAGGGCACCGCGATGACGACGTAGACGAGCACGACCGCGGCCAGACTGAGCTGGAGTGTCGCCGTCGTCCGCGCGCGACCGGTGTCGAGGAAGGGCGGCAACGCGAAGTGACGACCGAATCCGCGGAGGTAGCGCAGAATGCGCCGCGAATCGACGACATGCTCGGCGACGGGGTACGCATCGCCGTCGCCGCTGTTGCTCATGAGTCCGACGTTATCGCGCCCCGGCGTCCCATGCCGACCCACCCACCGCCTCTGCGCTCAATGGACGATCTGGGCGACGGGCCGTCACCGGCCGGCCGGCTCTGACGACGGCGCATCGTCGACCGCGTCGGTCGCAAGATACTCGGAGATCAGGCGGCGCTCGCCGCCGTGCGACGGCAGGAGCACGCGCACGAGCACGGCTCCGGAGACGATGGCCACCCCGCCGACCGCGTACGCCCACAGCGCGCCGTCGACCAGGCTCTGCGTCGCCGCCGCCACGATCTCCGCGCGGTACTGCGGAAACTGCTCGGCGACATGCAGCGCAGAGGCGAAAGACGCCTGTAGCGCTGCCTGCACCTCGGCGGACACCTCCGACGCAGAGGGCGAGGCCGCGATGGCGCGAGCGAACGCGCCGGCGAACCCGGTCGCCAGAATGGCACCGAGCAGGGCCTGCATGATCGAGCCGCCGAGGTCGCGCTGGAGGTCCGACGTCGCGGAGGCCATGCCGACGCGCCGAACCGGTGTCGCATCGGTGAGGGCGCGGGATGCGGGAGTCATGGCGAAGCCGGCGCCGATCCCGATCGTGAAGAACCCGACGCCGATCAGCCAGTAGGGCGTGTGCTCACGCCAGAGCAGCGTCGTGAGGAAGCCTGCGAACACGAAGCCGTACCCGACCAGCATCGTCGTCCTCGAACCGCGCGTGGTGACCATGCGCGCAGAGACCGGCGCAGCGATCAGCAGGCCTGCCGCGGCGGGCACGACCGCCAGGCCCGCCTCGAGGGTGTCGTAGCCGAGGATGTTCTGCAGGAACTGCTGGCCCACGAACATGGCGCCCATCAGCGAGCCGAAGACGATCATGCCCGCGACCGCGGGCACCCAGAACATCCGACGACGGGCGACGGCGAGGTCGTACAGGGGTGACCCGGCCGCGCGCTGCCGCCACACGAAGCACGCGAGCAGCACGACCGCCAGAGCAAGGCTCATCGCCCCTGCCAGGCGTTGCTCGGGTGCCGCGACGACTCCCACCCCGACCACGAGAGCGGCCACGCCCAATACCGACAGGATGCCGCCGACGTGATCGACCGGCTCCGCCGACTCGCGGACGTGGGAGGGAACGACGGCGAGGACGAGCACGAACCCGACGGCGGCGATGGGGGCGGCAAGCAGGAAGGCCGCCTGCCAGTGGAAGGCCTCGAGCACCAGCCCGGCCGCGACAGCGCCGAGCACTCCCGACATCGCGCTGACGCTGGACCACAGCGCGATCGCCCCGGTACGGGCGGGCCCGCGGGACCAGAGCGCGGTGATCAACGACAGCGTCGTCGGGTAGGCCATGCCCGCGGCGACGCCGGTGAAGACACGAGCGGCGATGAGCCACTCGAGCGACGGGGCCGCGGCCGCCGCGAAGCTGGCGACGACGGTGAGCGCGAGCCCCAGCAGAAGCATCTGCTTGCGGCCGTATCGATCCGCGAGGGCACCGAGATACAGCACGGACATCGCAAGCCCGAGCGAGCACCCGAGCGCGACGAGGTTGAGACCGGTCTGACCGGCAGCGAAGTCGTCACCGATCTCCGGCAGAGCGATGTTGGCGGCGGCGAGATTGAGGTTGCACACCAACGCCGCCAGGACGAGAGCTGCGAGTACCAGACCGGGCCGCGGCGGGATGCCGCTGCCCTCGTCGACGCCCATCGTCCGCTCCACGGTCATGGGCTCACCCTATCCGCGTCACGGCAACGAGAAGAGGGCCGGGATCCGAAGATCCCGGCCCTCTCTCATGAGGATGTCAGTCGATCAACGACCCGACAGCTTCTCGCGCAGAGCCGCGAGAGCCTCGTCGTCGGCGAGGGTGCCCGCGGGGCCCGACTCGCTCGAGTAGGAGGACGAACCGCTGGCCTCGACGGCGCCGACGTTGTTGGCCTCCGCCTCCTGAGCCTTGATGACGGCAGCCTTGTGAGCTTCCCAGCGACCCTGAGCAGCGGCGTACTCCTGCTCCCAAGCCTCGCGCTGAGCGTCGAAGCCTTCCTTCCAGGCGTTGGTCTCGGGGTCGAAGCCCTCGGGGTACTTGTACTCGCCGTTCTCGTCGTACTCCGTGACCATGCCGTAGAGGGCCGGGTCGAACTCGGTGCCGTAGGGGTCGACCGACTCGTTCGCCTGCTTGAGCGAGAGCGAGATACGACGACGCTCGAGATCGATGTCGATGACCTTGACGAAGACCTCTTCGCCCACCGACACGACCTGCTCGGCCAGCTCGACGTGCTTGCCCGACAGCTCGGAGATGTGCACCAGGCCCTCGATGCCGTCTGCGACGCGGACGAACGCGCCGAACGGAACGAGCTTGGTGACCTTGCCCGGCGTGACCTGGCCGATGGCGTGGGTACGCGCGAAGACCTGCCACGGGTCCTCCTGGGTCGCCTTCAGCGACAGCGAGACGCGCTCGCGGTCGAGGTCGACCTCGAGGATCTCGACGGTGACCTCCTGGCCGACCTCGACGACCTCGGAGGCGTGCTCGATGTGCTTCCAGGAGAGCTCGGAGACGTGCACGAGACCGTCCACGCCGCCCAGGTCGACGAACGCACCGAAGTTGACGATCGACGAGACCGTGCCCTTGCGGACCTGACCCTTGTGCAGGTTGTTGAGGAAGTTGGAGCGCGACTCCGACTGCGTCTGCTCGAGCAGGGCGCGACGCGACAGGACCACGTTGTTGCGGTTCTTGTCGAGTTCGAGGATCTTCGCCTCGAGTTCCTGGCCGAGGTACGGGGTGAGATCGCGGACGCGGCGCAGCTCGATGAGCGATGCGGGCAGGAAGCCACGCAGGCCGATGTCGACGATGAGGCCACCCTTGACGACCTCGATCACCTGGCCGGTGACGACGCCGTCGTTCTCCTTGATCTTCTCCACGTCGCCCCACGCGCGCTCGTACTGCGCACGCTTCTTGGACAGGATGAGGCGACCTTCCTTGTCCTCCTTCTGGAGAACCAGCGCCTCGACGTGGTCGCCGACGTTGACGACCTCGTTGGGGTCCACGTCGTGCTTGATGGAGAGCTCACGCGAGGGGATGACGCCCTCGGTCTTGTACCCGACGTCGAGGAGGACCTCGTCGCGGTCGATCTTCACCACGGTGCCCTCGATGAGGTCGCCGTCGTTGAAGAACTTCAGGGTCTTCTCGACCGCGGCCAGGAAGTCCTCGGCAGATCCGATGTCATTGATCGCGACCTGCTTGGTGGCCGGGGCGGTCGTTGCGGTAGTCATGTAGTGGGTAGTCCTTGTTGGATTGGGGTCTCAGGCTCCGAACGCACGCGAACGCGGCGGACGAAGCGGATTGTCTGGTTTCTTGTCACCCTGCGCGCACCATGGGCGCGCCACACGAGTGACGATCAAGGCTATCAGAGCCGGGCACCGCGATCCAGCGCCCCAACGTGCATCGTCACGCGGCGTCATCGGTGTGCGGCGTCCGCCGCACGGGTCAGTAGGAGCCGGACGCGGCCGAACCCTCCACGACGGCGCGCGTGCTCGAGAGACCGAGGCGCGTCGCACCCGCGGCGATCATCGTCTCGGCGTCTTCGCGCGTGCGGATCCCGCCCGAGGCCTTGACCTCCAGGCGGTCCCCCACGGTCTGCTTCATCAGCTCGACCGCGTGCACCGTGGCGCCACCGGAGGGGTGGAAGCCGGTCGACGTCTTCACGAAGTCGGCCCCCGCGCGCTCTGCGGCCTGCGACACGGCCACGATCGCCTCATCGCTCAGCGCGGCCGATTCGATGATGACCTTGAGCACGACCGGCGCGGGGGCGGCCTCGCGGACCGCGCGGATGTCGGACTCCACCGCGTCGTAACGACCTTCGATCGCCGCGCCGACATCGATGACCATGTCGATCTCGTCCGCACCCTCGGACGCTGCCAGCGCGGCCTCCGCCGCCTTGATCTGCGAGTGGTGCTTTCCGCTGGGGAAGCCGACCACCACGGCCAGTTTCAACCCGTCCGGGACGTTGACCGGGAGCACCGAGGGCGACAGGCACACGCTGTAGGCGCCGAGTGCCGCAGCCTCAGCGATCGTCGCCGCGACATCCGCCGTGGTGGCCTCGGGCTTGAGGAGCGTGTGGTCGACGTATCGGGCGATGTTCTCGGTCATGCCTTCATGTTCTCATCCGCAGCGGCCATCGCGGATCGGCCCGACCTGCGCGGCAGCATGGCCGCTACCGCGCGCCAGCCCACCAGCAGCACGCCGAGGGCGACGGACGCCACCACGATGAAGGCGGGCGCCGTTCCCTGACCCGCCAGCATCCGCAGCAGCATCGCGCCGGCCACGGTCACGACCCAGACGGGCACACCCGTGCCGAGCACGGCGAACGGGCGACGCCAGGCGAGCGCGATCACCCAAGCACCGGCGAGTGCGGCCAGGAACGGCCACGCTGTGAGAAGGAGACCCTGCAGCGGCGACTCGTCGTGACTCGCGCGCCCGATGACACAGAAGACGGTCACGAGGAGGACATCCGCCGCGACGGCGAAGAGGATGCGTCCACGGGCACGGCTGAGCACGTGTCCAGGGTACGGCGCCCGCGCACCGGCGACGGCGTACAGTGGTGCGCGTGATTCGTGACATGCAGCCCGCAGGGCGTCAGGAGGTCGCCGGCGCGCATCGCGCCGGCGACAGATGAGGGTCGAGCCCCACGGGCTCCTCTGCATCTGCGTCGGCGATCGGCCGGCGTCCACCCGCCGCTTCGGCGGCACGCACACGAAGGCACCTTCATGAACCCTTTGGACGATGCCCGCATCCGGGCCAGTTTCGTCAACGCATCCCTGCGCGAACGTAAAGCCGTTCTTCTCCCGCCGGCTCTCGAGACGGTCTCGTGGGACGACCTGGACTATCTCGGCTGGCGCGACCCCAAGCAGCCGAAGACGGGCTACGCCGTCGCCGAGGTCGAGGGCGGGCCCGTCGGCGTGATCCTGCGCGAGGCGGACAGCCGCCCTCGCACGCGCGCCCAATGCTCGTGGTGCAACGACGTCGAGCTCCCGAACGACGTCGTGCTCTTCGTCGCCCGCCGCGCGGGCGACGCCGGTCGCCGCGGCGACACGGTGGGAACGCTCCTCTGCGCCGGCTTCGAGTGCTCACGCAACGTCCGTCGCCTGCCGCCCTCCGCCTACCTCGGTTTCGATCGGGAGGCGGCGCGGCAGCGACGCATCGACGCCCTCCGCGAGAACGTCACGGCTTTCCTGAGCGATGTGCGGGGCACCGCCTGACGCGGATCAGCCCTCGCCCAGACGACGCAGCGCTTCGCCCGCGAGGCGCTGCGTCGTCCACTCCGCCATCGGGGCCGCATCCAGCGAGCGGTAGAACGCGATCGCGGACGCGTTCCAGTCCAGCACCGTCCATTCCAGACGGGTGTACCCGCGCTCGACGCACAGCGTCGCCAACGATCCGATCAACGCTCGGCCGAAGCCCCGCCCGCGCTCCGAGTCCGCGACGAAGAGGTCTTCCAACCAGATCCCGTGCCGGCCGGTCCACGTCGAGTAGGTGAGGAACCAGATCGCTATGCCGACGATGTCGCCGGCACGTTCCACGACGTGCGCCGAGACGCGCGGCTCCTCCCCGAAGAGCGCCGCCGTGAGCGCCTCCACGGAGTTCGCCACCGCATCCGGCTCATTCTCGTAGCGCGCGAGATCGTGGATCCGAGCGAGGATCCCGGGTTCGTCTCCCGGGCGGGCGGCGCGCAGCTGCGCGCCGCCGGGCAGATCCAGAGGCAGCGACATGACTCGAGTCTGGCGCATCACATCGGCAGAGCGAACTCGCGCGACCGATCCCAGGGCTCCGTCCACCCGAGGTGATCGAAGACGGTGTCGAGCAGGAGAGCGGTGAAGCCCCAGACGAGGAACTCGTCCGCGGCGTCGCGCACGACGAACGCAGGTCCGCGCCACTCGCGTCCATCGCGTCGGATGACCGTGACGCCCCGGCGAGCGGGGTCCAGAAGATCCGCGACCGGAGCGCGGAAGACCGCCGCCGACTCGGCGACGTCCACCACGCCCACCGGTGAGGGTCGGTGCCACCAGGCGAGCACGGGAGTGACGACGTGTTGCGAGAACGCGAGCGGCACAGTGGGAAGAACACCCAAGACCTCGACGCCCGCGGGATCCAGACCCGTCTCCTCCCGCGCCTCGCGCAGTGCCGCGGCGACCGGCCCGTCGTCGCCTGCTTCGAGCCGGCCCCCGGGAAATGCCACCTGACCGGGATGGGCGCGCAGCGTCGCCGCCCGCGCCAGCAGCAGCACATCGAGGTCGGCCGACACCGCCTCGTCCGCCGCGGCGCGGGTCGCGGGGAGCGCATCGAGCACGCCGAACAGCATGAGTACGGCCGCCGCACGATCCGTCGGCGCCGGCGCCGGAAGCTCCGGTACTCGGAAGCCGCCCGCGTCGCGCGCGAGCGCGGCGAGTTCGGCTCGCGCACCTCCCGACCCGCTCCCGCCTGTCATGGTGACGATCGGCGCGCCTCTCAGTTCAGCGCGCGGGTCGAGGCGGGGATGGATCCGTCGGCATACAGCTCCTTGGCGACGTCCTGGAGCGCGGTGAGCGCGACGCGTTGCGTGGTGGGTCCGTAGGAGATCCGTGCGACGCCGAGCGCCTCGTACTCTCCCGCGGTCAGCGCGCCGGGAAGCCCGATGACGCTCACCTTCCGCTCCCCGATACCTTCGACGAGGCGGCGGGCGACCGCGGCGTCCAGGATGCCGGGGACGAAGACCACGTCGGCGCCGGCGTCGAGGTAGGCGCGGCCGCGCTCGATCGCATCGGCGATGGACTCCGCGACGGGGCGCCCGCCCGCCCGGACGAACGCGTCGGTACGCGCATTCAGGGCGAACGACACACCCTCCGCATCCGCCGCCGCTGTGACCGCAGCCACACGCGCGACGGCCTCGTCGAGCGGTCGCAACCTGTCCTCGACGTTCGCTCCCACCACACCCACGCCGATGGCGCGACGGACCGTGTCGCCCGGATTCTCGTAACCGTCGTCGAGATCTGCGCTCACGGGAATGTCACCGGCCACTCGAACGATCCGCGAGACCATGTCGAGCGTCGTCTCCAGCGGGATCGTGCCGTCGTCATAGCCGAACGTCGCTGCGATCGAATGCCCGGCCGTGGCGAGCGCGCGCGTCTCGGGCAAGGCGAGTACCGCCCGGGCCGAAACGACATCCCACACGTTCACGACACGCAGGATCTCGGATGCGGCATGCAGTTCGCGGAGTCTGGTCGCGCGCTCGGCGATGGTCGACGACGGAGTATCGGTGCTCATGCCCTCACGCTAGAGCACGCACCGCGCCGAGGGGCGGATCGCGGCGGGCGCGCGGGGCCACGGCATCCACGACGCGCAAAGCACTGGCGGCGTCTCGAATCGATTCGATATTCTGATGTAGTGGTCTCTGTCACCGCGCCCATCCCCGCACGATCTCGAGAGCTCTTCCATGTCCACCTCACTCACCACCGGCAGCCCCTGGCGCGTCATCCTCCTCTTCTCCGTCCCCCTGCTCGTCGGCAACGTGGTGCAGCAGCTGTACCAGGTGGTCGATGCGATCGTGGTCGGACGTGAGCTGGGCGTGGACGCGCTCGCCGCCGTCGGTGCGACGGGCAGTCTGCTGTTCCTGCTCATCGGATTCGCGTGGGGGCTCACCTCGGGCTTCGCCATCCCCACCGCACAGGCGTTCGGAGCCGGCGATGCAGCCGCGGTCCGACGTTCGGTCGCCACCGGCACGCTGCTGACCGCCGCGACCAGCGCCGTGCTCACCGTCGGTGCACCGATGGTGTCGCGGCCCCTGCTCCAGATACTGCAGACTCCCCCAGAGCTCCTCGACAACGCGACCGTCTTCGCGCAGGTGAGCTTCCTGGGAGCCGCGGCGACGATGTTCTTCAACTACCTCGCGGCCACCATCCGCGCCATCGGCGACGCACGTACCCCGCTCGTGTTCCTCACGGTCGCGTGCCTCCTCAACGCCGGGCTCGTCGTCCTCACGGTGGGCCCTCTCGGCTGGGGCGTCGCGGGGGCAGCGGTCGCGACCGTCGTCTCGCAGGCCGTGTCGGTCCTGCTGTGTCTCGCGTACGTGCGCCGTCGCGTGCCGATCCTGCATCTGACCCGGACGGACTGGCGGATCACCCGCGCCGACATCGCCCTGCACCTGCGGCTCGGCCTGCCCATGGGGTTCCAGGCATCGATCATCGCCATCGGCACGCTGGCGGTGCAGGTGCGGCTCAACGAGCTGGGCGCGGATGCGGTCGCCGCATACACCGCAGCGGCCCGCGTCGACGGACTCGCCGTCGCACTTCTGCAGTCCCTCGGGCTGGCGGTGTCCATGTTCGTCGCACAGAACTTCGGCGGCGGCCGTCCCGACCGCATCCGCGCAGGTGTGCGCCAAGCGTCCTGGCTCGCCGTCGCCGGAGCCGTCGCGCTCGGCGGCCTGCTGATCGCGTTCGGCGCACCCATCGTGCGCCTGTTCGTGGGCGACACCGCGCCGCAGGTCGTCGATCTCGCCGCGCTCAACCTCGTGATCAACGGCGCGAGCTACACCTTCCTCGGGATCCTGTTCGTCCTGCGCGGTGCGCTCCAGGGCCTGAGTCACACCGTGATCCCCACCGTCACGGGGGTGATCGAACTCGTGATGCGGGTGGGCGCCGCGATCGCCCTCGGCGCCGCGTTCGGGTTCGCCGGTGTCGCCTTCAGCAACCCGCTCGCCTGGCTCGGAGCCGTGGTCGTGCTGATCCCGGCGTATGTGCGCGCCCACCGCCGCCTGGCCGACGATCCCATCTCCCGCGGGGACCATGTCTCCCCCGAGACCACGCCCATCCCCGTCGTGGGCCCGACCAACGGCTCCATGGTCGTCGATGCGATCGTCACGCGTCCGATCCCCATCGTCCCCGCCCGTACGCGGGGCCGACTGCTGCGCTCACGCCGCCGCTGAGGCGGATGCCGGCTCCGGGACCAAAACCGCCGGGTGCGTTGTTGTATTCGTGGATGCCGCCGACCGGCCGCATCGCAGACAGGCGGATCTACACTCGTGACAGCCATCACGCGGCGACGATCCGTCCGACAAGGAGCAGTCAGCATGACCACCGACAACGGAACCATCACGCAGATCCCCGGCACCGAGACCGCTGTGCTCGCGGGCGGGTGCTTCTGGGGCATGGAGGACCTCATCCGTCGTCAGCCCGGAGTTCTCGACACACGCGTCGGCTACACCGGCGGGCAGAACGATCACGCGACCTATCGCAATCATCCCGGTCACGCGGAGGCCGTCGAGATCGTCTTCGACCCCACCAAGACGACCTATCGCGACATCCTCGCGTTCTTCTTCCAGATCCACGACCCGTCGACCCTGAACCGTCAGGGCAACGACATCGGCACGAGCTACCGCTCGGCCATCTTCCCCCTCAGCGAGCAGCAGAAGGAGGTGGCCCGCGACACCATCGCGGATGTGGACGCTTCGGGCCTGTGGCCGGGAAAGGCCGTGACGACGATCGAGCAGGCCGGCCCGTTCTGGGAGGCGGAGCCTGAGCACCAGGACTATCTTCAGCGCATCCCGAACGGATACACCTGCCACTTCCCTCGCCGAGGCTGGGTCCTCCCGCGCCGGGAGAGCGCCGCGACGCAGGCCTGACGTAGACGGATGCGGCGAGCACACGCCCGCCGCATCCGCCTGCCGCTCTGCCGACCGAGCCTGCGTCAGTTCAGGTCGTTCGGGTGCGTCCCGACACGGCCGGATCCGTCCCCCGGGTCGAGTGCCGTGATCGCGGCGACCTCATCGTCGGAGAGCTCGAAGTCGAACAGATCGAGGTTCTCCGCCATCCGGTCGCGATTGACCGTCTTCGGGAACACGATGTTGCCGACCTGCAGGTGCCAGCGCAGAACCACCTGAGCGGGCGTCTTGCCGTGGGCTGCCGCGGCATCGTGGATCGCGGGGGTGCCGAACAGGTCGTACTTACCCTGACCCAGCGGTCCCCACGCCTCGATGTGCACGCCGTTGTCCTTCGCCCAGGCGACGACCTCACGCTGCTGGTACGCGGGGTGCAGCTCGATCTGATTGACGGCGGGCACCTTGCCGGTCGCCGCGACGAGTCGTTCGAGGTGCTCCACGAGGTGGTTGGAGACGCCGATGGAACGGGCGAGTCCTGCTTCGTTGAACGAGACGAGCTGCTCCCAGGCGTGGACGTAGTTGTCGTTCGCCGGTGCGGGCCAATGCACCAGGTAGAGATCGACGTGGTCGAGACCGAGCTTGGTGAGACTCTCCTCGAGAGCCTGCTTCGGCTGCGAGCCGGCCTGCCGGTCGTTCCAGAGCTTCGTCGTGACGAACAACTCGTCGCGCGGGATGCCGCTGGCGGCGATGGCGCGTCCGACACCTTCCTCATTGCCGTAGATCGCGGCGGTGTCGATGTGCCGGTATCCGAGTTCGAGGGCTTCGGAGACGAATCTCTCGGTCTGAGCGGGGTCGACCTTGAAGACGCCGTACCCGAGCTGCGGGATGTCGTACCCGGAGTTCAGGGCGATCGAGGGGATGCGTCCCGCGTTCTCTCGCTTCGCTTCGGCGCGGTGATCTGCGTGATGTTCTGCCATGTGTCCAGCGTACGAAGCGGACGCGGCGAACGGGCCGGGCTTGCAAGATCGGCAGATATACCGCACCGGCGTTTTCGGTGGGTGACCGGGCCATCCGACTGCCGAGGCTCTGGCAGCAGCGCGGGCTCACGTTGACGTCTCCGCGCGTCCGGAGAATGATGGAAGGACCCCGAACGCCGGTAGATCTACCGAAGGAAGTCCTCTATGCCCGCGCCCCGACCGCTCGTGACCGCGATGGTCGCGTCGGCAGGTGCGCTCGTGCTCTCATGCCTGAGCGCGTTCGCTCTCACCGGTGCCGACGCCGCGACCTCGCCCCGTGCGGCCAGCACCGACCGTGCGCTGCCCCCGGTCGCGTTGAGCGCTCCGGCATCCCTGGAGGCGGCGATCGGCACGGAGCCGACCCCGATCGCGGAGCCTCCGGCGCAGGGCGACACCGCGCCCCCGGCCCGTCGCGAGCGGGGCATGCCACCGACCGTCGGGCGGGTACCGCAGCCCGCCCCGGCTCCTGCCCCCGCTCCCGCGCCGCCGGTCACGCCCGCTCCCACCCCGGAGCCCACTCCGTCGCCGACGGACGAGCCCACTCCCTCGCCCGAGCCGACGACGACGCCGACCCCGGAACCGCCCGCCGAGGCGCCGGAGCAGCCGACGTCAGGCGTGCGCGCTCCCGACGAGTCGTCGGAGTCGCTTCAGGACGACTGACTGCCGTCATCCGCTCTGAATGACGGAGACCTCCACCTGGATGTCCGCGGCGATCGACTCGAGGCTCATCACGATCTCCGCGACGGACGTCTCCGCGGGGACCGCGGCCACGATCTCCGCTTGGAAGAGGCGACCGCCCGACATCGCCGCATCCTGTGTCTGCGTCGTCATCCGGACGACGTTGACGCCGCGCTCGCCCAGCGCGCCGGTCACCTCGCGCACGATTCCGACACGGTCGTTGCCCATCACACGGATGGCGAGCTCGCTCCGCGGCGCGAGGGGTCGTCCCGGTGTGACGACCACGATGCTCGCCAGCCCCTCGAGGACGCTCAGCGCGTCTCGCAGCCCGTCGGCACGGGAGGGAGCGACGTCGACCTGGATGACGCCCGCGAAGGTGCCGGCCAGTTCCGCGAGCTCGCTGTTCTCCCAGTTGCCCCCGTGCGCGCTGATCACTTCGGCGACCGCAGACACGATGCCCGCACGATCGACGCCGACGACGGTGAGAACGAGCGTTGTCATGGCGCCAGCGTAGCCACCGCGCTCAGTCCTCGAAATCCTGCGGCTCGACCTCGTCGAGGAAGCTGCGGAACTCGGCGATGCGCGCGTCCTGGTCCGGAGCCGAGGCCGCATCCGGCTGCTCCGAGACGGTGTCGGCGATGCCCGCCACCGCGAGGACCTCGTCCGCGACGAAGATCGGCGCGTCCGCCCGGGACGCCAGCGCGATGGCGTCCGACGGTCGGGCGTCGACGACGCGAACGCCCAGCGGGGTGTCGAGCGTGACCGCGGCGTAGAAGGTGCCGTCGTCGATGCGCGTCACCTCCACCCGCTCGACACGCGCGGACAACTCGTCGACGATGGAGAGCATCAGCTCGTGGGCCAGCGGACGCGGCGACGGGGCGCCCTGCACGGCCACGAGGATCGCCGTCGCCTCCTGGGCACCGATCCACACCGGCAGGATCCTGTCCCACGGCTCGGCGACAGGCTTCAGCAGGATCACGTGTTCCTGCGCGGGATCCAGAGCCACTCCCAGGACGCGGACGCGGACCATGGCACCTCCCGGTCGTCGATGTGCTGCCATGCTACGCACGACGCTGCGCTATGCGGGCCGCGGAGAAGAATGAGATCGATTCATCGGAATGGTTCCTCGCTCCGTATCGTTGTCGACGATATGGAACGCTTCGGAACACTGTCCTTCGGGCACTACGGCCCTCTCGGGGGCGGCCGCATCCTCACCGCGCGCGACTCGATGCTGCAGGCGATCGACCTCGCCGTGGGTATGGACGAGCTCGGCGTAGACGGCATCTACTTCCGGGTTCACCACTTCGCGCGTCAACAGGCCTCGCCCATGCCGCTGCTCGCGGCGATCGCCGCTCGCACGTCCCGCATCGAGATGGGCACCGGCGTGATCGACATGCGCTATGAGAACCCTCTCTACCTGGCCGAGGAGGCGGCGGCCGTCGACCTGATGAGCGACGGCCGGCTCGCGCTGGGCGTCAGCCGCGGGTCACCCGAGTCCGTGGTGCGCGGCTACGAGACCTTCGGGTACACGGGATCCGAAGACCCCCGGGGCGCCGACATCGCGCGTCGACACTTCGAGCTGTTCCTGCGCGCGATCGAAGGCGAGCCGCTCGCCGAGCGCGATGCGAACAGCCCCTTCGGGGGCGGCACCGGCATGCAGGCGATCGAACCGCACTCCCCCGGGCTCCGCTCCCGCGTGTGGTGGGGAGCCGGCACGCGCGACACCGCCGAGTGGGCGGGACGCGTGGGTGTGAATCTCATGTCCTCGACGCTGCTCACCGAGGCCGACGGCACGCCTTTCGATCTCCTGCAGGCTCAGCAGATCGACGCGTTCCGGGAGGCGTGGCGCGAGGCCGGCCACACGGGAACGCCGCGCGTCTCGGTCAGCCGCAGCATCTTCCCGATCACCACGGCCGAGGACGCCATGTACTTCGGCGGTTCGCAGGGCGGCGATCAGATCGGCATCATCGACGGCATGCGCTCGACGTTCGGCAAGACGTACGCCGCGGAACCCGATGTGCTCGTGGAGCAGCTGCTGCAGGATGCGGCGATCCAGTCCGCCGACACGTTGATGCTCACCATCCCCAGCCAGCTGGGCGTGGCGTTCAACCTCCGCGTCGTCGAGTCGTTCGCGAAGTACGTCGCGCCGGCCCTCGGCTGGAAGGCCCCGATCACGGCCTGAGCGTCCGCGCCCGCGCGCCGGCAGTCGCCGGAACGGTCAGCCTGTGGCCGGCAGCACCGAGTCCAGCACGACGTCCTCCCCTTGCTGGCTGATCGCGATCCCTGGTGCTCTCGTCCCCAGCCCGCTCGAACGTCCGGCGGGTGCGGCGAGAGCACCAGGCGAAGAAACGCGGACACGTACCCGGCCGTCGGCCATCCCGGAGATCGCGACGGCGGCGACGCGCGCCGCAGAGTGCTTGACGGCGTTCACGAGGGCTTCGTTGACCGCGTCGATCGCTCGATCGGACGTCTCCTCATCGGCCAGGGCGAGTGCCGCCGCCGGATCGATCTCGAGCGTGGTCGACACGACGCCGCTCCAGGCGGAGAGGAGGCTCTCGACGGATCCGGCGAGTCCCGACGACGGCGCGCCGTCCGCGTTCGACCCGCGGGCGAGGATCGCGTCGAAGGCCTCGTCCGTCTGCGCACGGAACACGTCGATGTCCTCCGTCGTGAGCGGTCCATCGTCCGCCTGCGCAGCCAGGATCACGCATCTGCCCTGCACCCGGCCATGGAGCAGGCTGGATGCGCGGGCGAGTTGCTCACCCGCCTGCGCCCTCCTCGCCGCCACACGCTGCGCCACGCGCGCCAGCACACGCGCCGAGCGGTGTTCGGCGGAGCGCACCCGCCGCATCGCGTCCACGCACAGCGACAACGCCACCGCCGCGGCGGGGATGGCCACGACGCCGACCACGCTCAGCATCCTGACGCCGGGGAACAGAGTGAAGGTCAGAACTGCCACGCCCGTCCCAGCCAGCAGCCACACCCCGATGAATGCGGCGGCCCGTACCGAGCCGGGCGCCGAGCCGCGCAGGCGAGGAAGACGGGTCACCGCTCCCGCGGCGATGTCGAGCAGGCAGACGCCGAGGTAACCGATGCCGACGACGGCGAGCGGTCCAGCGGTGAGCGCGAAGGGCAGCGAGGCGATGTTGTAGCAGAGCGCGACGACGAGCCAGGGGGTCTGGATCAGAACCAGCGGCGACCGCCCTGCGGGTGCAGGAGAACCGTCCTCGGCGGGCGGGATCGTGTGAGGCCCTTCATCCTCCGCGGGCTCGGCCAACCGGTGGCTCCTCTCCCGCACCCGCCCGGCGTACGCCCGCACGGTGTCGAAGTCCACGTCGCCCGCCAGCATCACGTCCCGGTCCGCTCGCAGCTGAGTCACCGTCTCCGTCAAGACCTCATGGGTCCGGGTCACACGTTCCCGGGCATGCTCCAGGCGTTCACGCATGAGCTCCAGCGCATCGGTCAGACGCTGTGCGACGAGACGGCGACGCGCGAACTGTGTGGTCCCGACACCGACGACGCCGAAGACCACAAGAGTCGTGACGACGTTCGTGAGCGTCCGCGGACCCCACGCCCCCGTCGTGGGCGTGTCCCACAGCAGCACGCTCACCGCGTTGTTGACGGGCGCGCGCACGAGCGCCGCGACGACCAAGGCGGCCAGGACGACGACCGCACGCGTACGAGGCTTCTTCAGCCGACGCTCGGCGGCTGCCGCCGGCAACACGATGATCGAGAGCACGGTCCAGCCGAGAGCACCCACCAGCACGGCGGCGGCGTACCCCTGCAACGTCGCATCGGCGATCGTCGGCACGCTGACCGTGCTGGCGACGATGAAGGACAGCAGAGCACTCCAGCGCGTCAGGAAGGCGCCACCGGAGACCGCATCCGCGCACGTCCGGAGGGCACGGCGGAACGCTCCGCGCATCCGACGCACCATGCTGCACCCCCTCTGGCGTACGCGCGCCGCCGGGATCATCGTGCCCCGCATCCGCTCCACCGGCAAGCACGCGCACCCACTCCGGCCGGCACCCGTCGCCGCGCCGGATGTTGACACTCGCCCCCGTGGGGCCGGATCCTCGAGTGTGACCCGCGTACGCCTCGACCTCAACATCTCCCTCGATGGATTCGCCACCACGACCGACCAGACGGCGGAAAACCCCTTCGGCGACGACTGGGGACGCCTCACCGCCGCCTACGTCGCGACGCGGACGTTCCGGCGCCGCGTGCTGCATGACGAGAGCGGAGCGGGGACCACCGGTGTCGACGATGCGTACGCCGCGCACTACTTCGAGGGCATCGGCGCCGAGATCATGGGCGCGCGGATGTTCGGCCTTCACCTGTATGGCGACGACCCGGAGTGGCGCGGTTGGTGGGACGACGAACCACCCTTCGAGGTTCCGGTCTTCGTCCTCACGCATCGCGAGCGCCCGACGATCGAGATGGCGAACGGCACCGTGTTCCACTTCGTCCAGGATTCGCCGACAGCAGTTCTCGCCCGGGCGATCGAGGCCGCGGGCGGTGCGGACGTCCGGATCGGCGGGGGTGCCAGCACAGCACGGCAGTTCCTGCGCGCGGGGCTCGTCGACGACCTGCACGTGGGCATCTCCCCCATCATCCTCGGCGACGGCATCCGACTCTGGGACGACCTTCGCGGCTGGGAGGCGGACTACGAGGCGACGAGCGAGTCGGCGCCGGGCGGTGTCACGCACCTGACTTTCCGGCGCGTTCCGCACCCCTGAGCCGAGCAGGCGTCAGCCCGGACCGCCCGTGCGCGGCCACGGTAGCGAACGCGCAGGGGACGCCGCCCTGCGGACGGCGTCCCCTGCTTCGCCCCCGGAATACCTCCTTCGCGACCCGGGAAAGGCCGGCGGCTACGACGACGGCGTCGTGCGTCCGGTCCGCCGGCGGCGCCACACGAGAACCCCGCCGAGCGCGAACAGGACGGCGGCGCCGAGCAGGATCGCCCCGACCCCGGCCGCATCCCGCCCGGTCACTGCGAGAGAACCGTCCGATGCCGTCACCGTGACGGGCGTCCATCCGAGGACGGAGCCGTCGGCGCCGGCGACAGCCACGCGATGCGCTCCCAGGCTCGTCGTCCCAGGCACGCTCACGGTCACGGTCCTCGCCGTGCTCACCGTCGCCTCACCGAGGTAGGTCGGCGACGAGAACAGCCAGACGTGGATCTCGGTGCCCGGCTGGACATCCCCGAGCGTCAACGTCAGCGTCTCACCCCGCCGCACTGTCGCCGGGCCGGAGACCGCGCCGCGCCGCTCCGCGGTGAGGTCGTCGGCAGAAGGCGCGACGACGCCCGCCGGGCCCGTGGGTTGCGTCGCCGTCGAGGTCGGCGACGGGCTGGGCGACGGCCCCGGCACCGCGGGCACGTTGACCGTCTGCTCGGCCTCGGTGTTGCCGACGACGTCCACCGCCCGGTAGCCGACGACGCTCGCGTCGTCGCCGGTGATGACCACGCCGTCGAAACGCGACCACGCCCCGGTGTCACCGATCCGATACTCGATCCGGTCGACTCCGGCGTGCTCGTCGCTTGCGGTCAGGTGCACGGTACGCGCCACGGCGTCCACGGTCGCCGTGGTCACCGGAGCGTCGACGTCGATGGAGAAGGATGCGGTGCCTCCCGACTCCGCGACCGGCTCACCCGCAACCCTGGCACGGTAGTCGATGGAGTGCGCTCCGGAGTCGGCGATGACGATCTCGTGCTGGTAGTCGGACCAGCTGCCGTCGTCGATCCGGTACTGGATGTCGGCCTTCGCCCGCTCGTTGAGTGACAGTGCGACCGATACGGGGGCCGGATACCAGCCCGAGACCTGAGAGGCATCCGAGCTCACCTCCGCCGAGACGACCGGGGCCACCGCGGGCAGCTCCTCGAGATCGGCGATCGCCCGGTTCAGGGCCTGGGCCGGAGCATCCACCTCGTTCTGCGTCGTCGGGTCTGCGACGGACGTCGCCCACGCCAGCGCCGACTCCACACTCGCCCACGATGCATCCGTGTAATCGCGCCGGTCCAAATGGGACGCCTCACGGATGAGCCAGTCGAGGTCGCTCGTGTCCACGGCGGCTCCGTCGGCGCTCAGCACATCGGAGAGGTAGAAGTAGTCGAAGTCGGCATGACCGCCGGTCGTCTGCTTCGCGTAGCTGAACAGGCCGAACCGCTGACCCTTGAAGTGCTTCGACTCCCACGAGGCACGCTTCGGCTGGGCTCCGCCGAGCGCGTTCCAGGTGGCGCCGTCCCAGCTGTAGAGGAACCGGACGGTGTTGCGGTCCGCACCGGACTTGCGCATGTTCAGGTCGGCCTTCAACAGCACCGTGGTCGTTCCGTCCGGCACGGCCACACTGGCCACGAAGTCCTCCGCTGTCGCGATCGGCTCCTGGTCCGCGTAGTCGCGGACGGGACGGTTCACGACGCCGAGCGTGAACTGCCCGTTCTGCTTGGTCACGCCGATGTAGCTCACCTGCCGGTTGTAGACGGCCAGCCCCGAGACGTCGCCATCGTTGAGCGCACCGAAGTCGAGACGGGTCTGGGCGGATGACGCCGGCGCGAACGTGCGCTGCGAGAGCGTGTTGCGCGCTTCCTCGAAGTACGTCAGTTGATACTGCTTGTTCGCCTTGCCGGTCACGACGCGTCCGTTCGTCAGACGCAGCCACCCCTCGCGATCGGTCAGCGACCAGTACCTGTTGTCTGCGTTGTGCCCCCATTGCCAGGGCAGCGCCAGGTGGGAGCCGTTGTCGGCGCCTTCTTCGGCCGTGTAGTGATCCGGGACCGCCCGCGCTCCGACCATCGACACGTCGTCGACGAAGAAGATGTCGGGGACGATCGCCGAGTCGACGGTCACGATCGAGACCTTCGCGTTGGCGACGTCCAGCTCCGCAGGGATGGTGAACTCACCGGAGACCTGCACGAAACTCGTCGCGGCCGAGGCCGTGCCCTTCGGCACACTGGACTGTGCCATCACGTAGGAGTGGCCGTTCGTGTCGCTGAGAGTGAGCGCGAAGGTCGCAGGATCCACGCCGGCGTCGCGATAGTGCACCCATGCGGAGACCGCGTACGTGGCCCCGCGCTGAAGAGTCGTCACCGTCTGCGACGCACCGGCAGCATCCGTCGCGCGACCATTCACTTTCAGCGACATCGACCCCTGGTGGCGTGTCGAGTAGCCGAGCCCGAGCGTCGTTCCGCCCAGCGCCTGCCACGCCGTCGTACCACCCTCGATCGTCCCGTTCGCGATGTGCTCGCCGCGGGACTCCGGCACGACGACTTCGGGCGCCGGAACGTTGGGGTTGCCGAAGTCCCGAGGCGCGGCATCGTTGTCGAAGCGATCGGAGGTGACGACGCTCGCCGACTCGGCCTTGCGCCGGTCCGACGCGCTCAGAGTGACCGGCATCGGCTGCGCGCCGGGCAGCGGCACCTGGGAGCTGCCATAGACGCCGGTCCCGAACACGGGCCACGCATCCGCGTCTGCGGCGTCCCACGTGACGGGCACGAGCACAGGAACGCGGCCGGTCGGGTAGTCGTCGCCGAAGAGGAGCGCCCATTGCGGCGCGGCGGAGTCGCCCGTGCCGATGAATCCGCCCTGCGCGACCAGGTTGGAGCCGACGGCGACACGCACTTCGTACGGATCGGACGCAGCCGCGCCGAGCAGGCTCTTGGAACGCAGCACGATGGCCTGGCGTCCGTACTTCCCCCAGGCGATGCCGAGCACGTAGTAGTACCCGTTGATGTACTCGACCTGGTTCCCCTCCCACCCGCTGCCCATGGCCTCCGAGGTGCTCAGACCGGTGTTGTTGATCGCGGTGGCGGTGGTCGCCGCGACGCGGTCGCTGATCACGTTGTGCAGATCCGGACTCATCTCGGCGATCTGCATCGAGGAGCTGCCATAGACGATGTAGGGGGTGTCGCCGTCGAAGAAGATGTTCGGGTCGTGGAAGCTGCGGTTGTAGCTGTGCTTCTCCCACTGCCCCTTCTCGATGTCGGTGGTCGTGAAGAGATACGCATGGCCGTTGTTGTTGCTGTTCATCAGCGCATAGAACACGCCGTCGTGGTAGCGCAGGGTGCTGGCCCACTGTCCCTGGCCGTACGCGCTGTAGCCGTTGCGCAACGCGTTGGTGTCTGTGACCTCCATGACGTCGTAGACGTAGTTGACGATCTCCCAGTTCACGAGATCGTAGGAACGCAGGATGGGGGCGCCGGGGGTGAGCTCCATGGTCGTGGAGATCATGTAGTACGTGTCTCTGCTGGTGCCCGCGGTGCCCGCGGGCACCCGGATCGTCGCGACGTCGGGGACGTCTGATCCGATGATGGCGTTCGTGAACGTGCTCTCCGTGGTCTGCGTCGACGTGAAGCTCTTCCCCTGGCCCGACCAGGGCTCCTCCTCTGCGGCTCGCGCGGCCGCCGTGCCCACGACCGCACCGGAGACGGTGGTCGCGACAGCGGCCGTCACTGCTGCCGCTCGGGTCAGGAGACGCCCTGCGCGTTTCCTCGGGTTCATGATCGTCACTGGATGTCTCCCCTTCCGCGCATCATTGCGCCACATAGCGCCGCCGTCCGGGCGCCATGATCAGCCGCCGCGCCCACGCCTCGCCTCTGCAGGCCGCGGGGCCGAACCATCGTTGTTCGGCGGGCAACGCCTGCATGTTAGCGAGAACAATCAGCCGTGGGCAACATGTTCTCTGACATATGTCGGCCAGAGGGACGACGCGGTCCGACGACCACGCCGAGGTGCGATCGGCCCTAGGCTGGTCGGATGCTGGAGATCCGTGCCGTTCGCAACGAAGATCGCGCCCTCTGGCTCGAGCTCTGGCAGGCATACCTGGCGTTCTACGAGACGGAGCTCACCGGCGATGTCACGCAGTACACCTTCGACCGCATCGTCGATCCCGCATCCGGGCTCGACGGCGCGATCGCATGGCAGGACGGGCACGCGGTCGGACTGGTGCACTGGCTGACCCACCAGGCGACCTGGTCCAGGGGCGATTACTGCTACCTCGAAGACCTGTTCGTGTCCCCCGACGCACGCAGGACCGGTGCGGGCCGCTCACTCATCGCCCACGTCCGGGACTGGGCGAAGGATGCGGGCTGCACCAAGGTCTACTGGCTGACCGCAGAGACGAACACCCGCGCTCGGGCCTTGTACGACCAGGTCGCGACCCGCAGCGGCTTCATCCACTACCAGCTGGCACTCTGAGCCGGCGACCGCCTTCCCTCAGCGCAAGAACTGCGTGGGGTCGAACTCGTCGATCGGGATCACGCGGATGCGGGGCAGGGGCGCGTCGAACGCCTGCGCGTCGTACTCGATGTCGAAGAAGGTGATTCCGCCGAGCGCCGCGTACCCGGTGTTGCGGAACTCATTGAACGCGAGCACTCCGACGCGCCGCGTTCCGTCGGCGAGAGGTGCGAGATCCTCGACGAAGTCGCCGTCGTGGCTGACGAGCACCACGTCGTCGTGGCGCTCGCGAAGCGCACGCAGCGTGCGCTGGATCGCGATGTCGACGACCTTGGCGTCCGCCGGGCCCGACAGCGGGACCGGCTCGAACCCGAGCGCCGTCAGCGCTTGGACGAAGGTCATCGGCAGGTTCGTGGAGGCGTTCAGGAAGAAGAGCCCGCGCGCGTGCCCTCCCCAGGTGCGCTCGACGAAAGCCAGCAGGCGGTCCCAGCGCGGGCGCTCGTCGGGCTGCGGACGACGTCCGAGGATCGAGCCGCCCAGGGTGGCGTCGATGTTCTCGCCGTCCACCAGAAGCCAGGTCGTCGTCTCCGCTTGGGCCATCGTCTCGTCTCCTGTCGCCACCGACTCGCTCACTCCCCCGCCCGCCGGGCGCACCACGCGTCGACTCACGGACGCAGGAGGACCTTCGTCGCCCGGCGCTCGTCCATCGCGGCGTAGGCATCGGCGGCCTCGCGGAGCGGGAGCTCGAGATCGAAGACGAGGCCGGGCCGGATCGCGCCCGAGCGGACGTCGGGGAGGAGCTCCTCGATGTAACCGCGCACCGGCGCCACACCGCCGTTGACGCCCACGTTCGAGCCGAACATGGTGCGCACGGGCAGCTCGGGACCGCCGTTCGGGACTCCCACGTAACCGACCATCCCGCCCGGGCGGGTCGAGCGCAGGGCCTGGTCCATCGACTCCTTCGTGCCGACGCACTCGAGGACGCGGTCGGCACCGATGCCGCCGGTCAGCTCACGCACCTTCTCGATGCCCTCCTCGCCGCGCTCTGCGACGATGTGGGTCGCTCCGAACTCGCGCGCCAGCGCCTGCCGTTCGGGGTGACGAGACATCGCGATGATCGTCGTGGCGCCGAGCCGCTTCGCGGCGATGACCGCACACAGACCGACGGCACCGTCGCCGACGACCGCGACGCTGTCGCCGGGGCCAACTCCCGCGGAGACCGCGGCGTGGTGGCCCGTGCCCATGACATCGCTCAGCGTCAGCAGACCAGGGATCTCGTCGGGCTCGACCGGGCCCGGAACGACCGCGAGGGTCCCGTCGGCGAGAGGGACGCGCACGAACTCGCCCTGGCCGCCATCGGCGAAGCCGTCCTCGCGCACCTCACTGCCCCACCATCCGCCGTTGAGACAGGAGGTGCTGACACCGTTGCGGCAGTTCACGCAGGTTCCGTCGCACACGTAGAAGGGCGCGATGACGAAGTCACCGGCGCGGACGTTCTCGACGGCGTCGCCGACCTCCTCGACGACACCGACGAACTCATGACCGATACGGTGCGGGCGCTCCGTCGGCGTCACCCCGCGGTAGGGCCACAGATCCGAGCCGCACACGCACGCGGCGACGACGCGGACGATCGCGTCGCGCCCCGTGGAGAGCTGCGGTCGCGGGACCTCTTCGACGCGGATGTCACGGGCGGCGTGGATGACGGTTGCGAGCATGATCCGAGCCTACGTGAGCCGGGGGCCGCGCGGCTCCCCGAGCGGATGCGGCGTCTTCCCCTCGGCGAGCATCCCGACGAGCCGCGCGACCCGCCCCGCCCGCGCCGACGGCGTCGCCGTCGCCACCCGGTGCAGGACCGCGTAACGGTTCGTCGCGTCCAGGCGCTCGAAGAGCTCCGCCGCCGCGGGTTGGGCGGCGAGAGCGGCCCGGAGGTCGTCCGGCACCTCGATCGTGGCCGACCCGGCGTAGGCGCGTTCCCACCGCCCGTCCTCTTTGGCGCGGTCGATCTCCGCCTGCCCGCGCGGCCGCATCCGGCCTTCCTCGATCAGACGCGCGACCAGCGTCAGGTTGCGCTGGGACCACAACGAGGCACGGCGCCGCGGTGTGTAGCGCTGCAGGAACGTGGCGTCATCGCGCCCGCGCTTCTGTCCGTCGATCCACCCACTGCACAGCGCCTCGTCCAGCGCACCGTCGTAGCCGAGAGCGGTCGGCTCGGTCGTGCCCTTCTTCGCGAGCACGAGCCACACTCCCTCGTCGTCGTGCTCGTGCTCGTCGAGCCACGCACGCCACGCGGCGGCATCAGCGACGATCAGCGGGTTGTCGAGGGTATGCACGCCCCCATCCTGGCGTGCGTCGACCGGATGCGCGAGAGGTGCTCAGCGGGCGCGGTCGCCCGCGCTGCGCGGCGGATCCACACTGACATCCAGCGGCTCCAAGCCCCGCAGCGACGTCCACACGAGCTCCTCGCCCTTCGCCGCGTGCTGAGATGCTCGGACGGCGCGCTCGTCCGCCCAGCTGTTGAGGCGATGCCCGCGGTGTCCACGGACGTGTTCGAGCACGACGTCGGGAAGCCCCGCCGCACGCCGCGCGTCGCGCACCTCGATGAGCTGCTCGAGGATGTCGCGGTTGGCGGTGGGCTTCTTGGTCGAGGTCACCCAGCCGCGACGGGCATGACCGTCCATCCACTTCGTGTAGGTGTCGATCGCGTACATCGAATCCGCCTGCACGATGAGCTCGGGCACCTCGAAGTGATCCCGGATGGCGTAGAGCAGGCCCAGCAGCTCGCCGATGTTGTTCGTGCCGCTCGGAAGCGAGCCTGCGGCCCACTGGCCGTCCTCCCCCACCCATGCCCAGCCCGCGGGACCCGGGTTGCCCTTGCAGGCCCCGTCGGTCGCGACGGTGTAACGAGGGGACGCGGCGTCAGTGGAGGACATCCCTCCATCTTCTCAGGCGTTGCGCTCAGCCCGCCACGAGCTCGGGATGATGGCTGCACGCGGTGCTGCCTTCGCACGCCTCGCAGCGCACCACGCGATCGGGGCATCCGACCACAGCGCAGTCGATCATCCGAGAGGTGGGTGCGCCGCATCCGGTGCAACGGCCGATGTGCTCGGCATCGGCGCCGAAGGTCATCGCCTGCCTGCCGTCGAAGACGTAGAGCGACCCTTCCCAGAGCCCGGTGTTGCCGAAGGTCTCGCCGTATCGGACGATGCCGCCGTCGAGCTGGTACACCTCCTGGAATCCACGTGCCGTCATCAGACTCGAGAGCACCTCGCACCGGATGCCGCCCGTGCAGTACGTGACGATCGGCTTCTCCTTCAGGTGGTCGTATCGTCCGGAGTCGAGTTCCGCGATGAACTCCCGAGTCGTGGAGACATCTGGAACCACGGCGCCGCGGAAACGTCCGATCTCGGCCTCGAACCCGTTGCGTCCGTCGAAGAAGACGACGTCATCGCCGCGTTCCTCGACGAGTTTGTGCACGGCGCCGGGTGTCAGGTGCGTACCGGTGCCGACCACCCCGTCCGCGTCGACGCGCAGTTCGTCGGGAGCGCCGAAGGTGACGATCTCGTCGCGCACCTTCACCGAGAGCTTCGGGAAGTCGAGGCTCCGCCCCTCGTCGTCGAGCCCGGTGCCCTCCGACCACTTCAGGTCGAGACCGCGGAAGGGCTCGTACTGTCGCGTCTTGCGCGCGTAGGTCTTGACCGCGCCGAGCTCTCCGCCGACCGTTCCGTTGATGCCGTGCCGCGAGATGAGGATGCGGCCGCGCAGCCCGAGCAGCTCGCAGAGGTCGCGCTGCCACAGACGCACGGCCTCGGGGTCGGCTATCGGGGTGAACCGGTAGTACAGCAGGATCTTCGAGATGGCCACCGAGACAGCGTAGGCGCTCAGCCCGCCACGAGCGCCCACACCGCGGCACCCGCCGACACGACGGCCAGGACGAGAGCGGTGCCGATCAGCACCGCATGGACGATGAGGAACCGTGTCGGGCGTCCCGCGGCGTCGCGCGCCCGCGCATCCTTCGCCACGCGGCCGTAGAAGCGCGGCCAGACCACCACGTTGTAGGCCGCGTTGACGAGCAGGAGGACGGCGAGCAGGACGATCATGTCCCGAGCGTAATCGCCCTCAGACGAGGTGCGTCACGCGGGCGTCGACGATCGTGCCCACGACCTCCATCTCACGCAGGGCAGCGGGCTCCCCCGTCCGCGGGTCCGCAGCGAGCAGGGCGAGATCCGCGCGCTGACCGACGGCGATCGTGTCGGGATCCGCGGACCCGCGATGAGTGGATGCGGCGAGAGCGACGTCCACCGGGACGGTCTCCTCGGGCAACCAGGGCTCGCGTCCGCCACGCGTGCGAGACGCGGCAGCAGAGATCTGGCGCCACGGGTCGAGCGGGGAGACCGGGGCGTCCGATCCGAAGCGGAGATCGACGCCCGCAGCCCACAGCGAGCGCAGCGGATACGGACGCGCCGTCTGCGTCGCCCAGATGCTGTCGGTCAGATCGCGGTCGTCCAGCGCGTGCTCCGGCTGCACGCTCGCCGTCACGCCGAGGCGGGCCATGCGCGGGATGTCGGCCGCAGCCGCGAGCTGCGCATGCTCGATGGTGCCGTGCGCACCGGTGGCGGCGTACGCGTCGAGGGCATGACGCAGTGCGTCGTCGCCGATCGCATGGATCGCACAGTCGAAGCCCGCCGCCGTCGCCCGCGTCATGAGCTCGCGGAGATCCCCCGGCGTGATGGTGAGCAGCCCGTGCGGATGCGGCGTGTCGGCGTAGGCGACCGAGCAGGCGGCCGTGCGGGTGCCGAGGGATCCGTCCGTGATCGCCTTGAGCGGACCCACCGTGACGAGGCCGTCGTCGTCGCCGCGCAGTGCGTCACCGCTGCGCAACCCCGCAGCGATGGCGCGGTCGAGGAGGTCCGGGTAGACCCCGAACTCCACACGCAGCTGGTCGAAGCCGGCCGAACGTCGTCGCTGCCACGAGGATTCGTTCCACACCATGTCGAGATCGACGACGCCGACGACGCCGCGAGCGGACGCCGCCGCGGCCATAGCGGCCACCGCCGCATCGGAGATCTTCTCGGGAAGCTCGTTGAGGCGCCGCGACATCTCGAAGGCCGGCCCCTCGCGCAGGACGCCGTCGACGGCCGAGACGCCTTCCCGGGCGAGCGCTGCAGAATTGAGCCACACGCTGTGCACATCGGCGTTGATGAGGTAGCTCGGAATGCTCCCCGTCGCCGCATCGAGGACGTCGAGCGAGGGCGCGTCGGGCCAGAGCGCGTCGCGGAAGCCCGTGCCGACGCGTCGTCCGTCCACACCCGGGGCCACCCGCCCCATCCGGGCCGCCGCATCCTTCGCCGAGACGGCGTCGCCGAGTGGCTCGCGTAACGCCGCCAGGGCCCATTGCGTCACGTGGACGTGATGATCCCAGAGACCCGGGATGACGAAGGCGCCGTCGGCGCGATGCACGGCTCCGCTCAACCGAAGAGCCCCGGCAGGCGCGATGTCGGCGATCCGCCCGTCGCGGAAGACGATGTCGTACACCCCAGCGACCGGCAGGAGCTCGGCACCCGGCCCCGCGATCCGCACGTCCGCGACCGCGTCGATGCGTGGCCTGGTCATGCCTCAGGCCGCGCGCGCCGGGCGCGGGCCATCTCGTCGGCCAGTGCCGGGTTCGAGTGGGGCCCGTCGGAACGCAGCATGTCGACGATGTGGTCGACCACCTCCGCCGGCCGGTTCTGGCTCAGTTTCCGCTTGGCGACGACCGAGCTCGGCGTGAGCCGGAATCCGACCGTGCCGCGCTCGAGCCGGTGCACGAACTCGGCGTCGTTCGGTCGCTCCCACATCCGCCGCGGGCTCGGCATCGGCGACTCGAAACGGTCGACGAGGCGGTCGAGCACCCGCAGGTTCTCCTCGGTCTCGAGCAGTTCGGGCACGCCGCTCAGATGCACGGTGACGAAATTCCAGGTGGGCACCGCCGCCGTGTCGCCGTACCAGCCCGGCGACACGTAGCCGTGCGGACCCTGCACCACGACGAGCAACTCGCGCTCCCCCAGACCGTGGATGGCGTCATCGGGCTTGCCGACGTGTGCCACGATGCTCAGGTCGTCCCTTGTGTCATCGAGCAGCACCGCGTAGTGCGACGCGACGAGACCGTCGGGCCCCGCGCTGACGAACGTCGCCCACGGGTTGTGCTCGATGAGCCGCCGGATCTCCGCGACATCGGTCATCGCGAAGCTGGGGTTCTGTCTCACCGCATCCTCACTTCTGGCACACCGGACACCAGTACAGCTTCCGCGCGCCCATCTCCTCCAGCAGGATCGACGTGCCGCTGATGCGGCAGGGCAGCCCCGCGCGGTGGTAGACCCAATGCCGGTCGTCGCGATGCGCCATCGCCCGGCGCCACTCATCGGGGGTGAGGTCGTCCATCGTCATCATCTGACCGGTCTCGACCCCGATCCGCAGCAGCCTCACCCAGTCGCGCCAGAGGCCGCGGACGACCTCCTCGGGCACGTCGCGCCCCGGAGTGTGCGGATCGAGGCGGGCGCGGAACAGGAGCTCTGCGCGGTAGACGTTGCCGATCCCGCTGACAACGCTCTGGTCCATGAGCAGGAGCCCGATCGGCGTGGGCTTGCGCCGGACGACGCGCGTGAAGCGCTCCTCACCCTCGGCCAGGTCGTCGACGAGGGGATCCGGACCCAGCTTCGCGATGACCGCCTGCACCTGATCGGGCGTCAGCACCTCGCATGCGGTGGGCCCGCGCAGGTCGGCGCACGTGGCCTCGGTCAGCAGCCGCAGCCGCACCTGGCCCACGACCGGGGGCGGCCAGGTCGCGTCGGTGTCCTCGAGCCCGGACGTCTGCTCCGACATGCGCACGTGCCCGCGTGCCTTGCGCGGTGCACCGATCGAACTCAGCGAGTTCTCGCCTGCGGCGTCCTCGATGCGCTCCGTATCGGTCCCCCGCTGGTTCGTCTGTCCCATGCGCCCGTTGGCGGAGGCGATCGTCGGGTCGACGAGGATCTCACCCGAGAAGTCCCACGCGCCGTACATCCCCAGATGCACCCGCAGCCAGAGATCCCCCTCGAACTCGAGGAACATCTGCTTGCCGACAGCGCGCACCGACAGCGCCTCGCGGCCGTTCAGCAGCGCGGCGCCCTCGGCGAATCGCCCCTGAGGGCTCGACGCGAGGACCCGGTGTCCGACGACGTTGCGATCGAACTGCCGGGCGATCCGATGAACGGAATGGCCTTCGGGCATCAGCCCGCTTCCGGGTCGAAGCTGCTGGACGCGTCGTCGAGCACATCGGGGTGCGCGAGGCCCGCACGCGGGTCGGGAAGAAGCGAGCCGTCGCGCTCGAAGTCCGCGATCTGCGCGATGCGGCGCACGTGCCGCTCCTCGTTCGAGAACGGTGTGGCGATGAAGCGGTCGATGAAGGTGGTGGCCTCCTCGAACGTGTGCTGGCGCGCGCCGATCGCGATGACATTCGCGTCATTGTGCTCGCGCGCGAGTTCGGCCGTCGCGATGTTCCACACCAGCGCCGCACGGATCCCCGCGACCTTGTTCGCCGCGATCTGCTCGCCGTTGCCGGAGCCGCCGAACACGATGCCCAGCGTCTCGATGCCGGCCGCCTGATCGCGAACGACCGCCTGCGCGGCGCGGATGCAGAACGCCGGATAGTCGTCGACCGGGTCGTATTCCAGCGGCCCGTGGTCGACGACGTCGTGACCGGCTTCGGCGAGATGGTGCTGCAGGCGCGTCGAGAACTCGAGGCCGGCGTGATCCGTGGCGATATGGATGCGCATGATGCTCATCCTAGGGACGCGCGGACCCGCCCCGCACTCACGGGGCGATGCCGGCGGCTGCGGGCTTGAAGCCCGCCCTGATGTTCTCGCAGCAACCGGGTCGGCAGACGTCGAACCACGGACCGAGCGAGGTCCGGTGCGGACGCTCATCGGCCGGGGTGCCGGCCAGCCGCTCCTGGATCAGGTCGACGAGCCCCGACACGTACGCGGGGTCGACGCCCGGCGTCGGCGTGCGGACGGCCCGGATGCCCACCTCCTCCGCCGTCTCCATGGCTTCCGTGTCCAGATCCCACAGGACCTCCATATGGTCGCTCACGAAGCCCAGCGGCACGATGGCCACGGCCGTGACCCCGGCGGCGGCGAGATCGGTGATCTCGTCGTTGATGTCGGGCTCGAGCCAGGGCTGGGATGCGGGACCCGAGCGCGACTGATAGACGAGCTTCCACCCGATCTCCGGCGCCGACTGCGCCATGACGACCTCCGCGACGGCGAGATGCTGAGCCTCGTACGCGCCCCCGGGTCCGAAGTCGCGGTCTCGCGGACCGGAGCGCTGCGCATCGGCGGTCGGAATGGAGTGCGTCGAGAACAGCACGCGGATCTGCTCGGCGGGCACCCCCTCGGACAGGAAGCCCGAGACGGCCTCACGGACGCCCTCGACGAAGGTCGCCACGAAGCCCGGGTGGTCGAAGAACTGACGCACCTTGTCGATCGTCACCGTCCCGCCCAGGTTGGTCGCGTCAAGCACGCGGGCGAAGTCCTCGCGGTACTGGCGGCAGCTGGAGAACGAGCTGTACGCGCTCGTCGCGACCGCCAACAGGGTGGTGTGACCGGCATCCGCGGCCTCCTGCACGGCCTCCTCGAGGTACGGACCCCAGTTGCGGTTCCCCCAATAGACCGGCAGCGCGAGACCGCGGCGCGAGATCTCCGCCTCGAGCGCGGCTTTCAGCGCGCGGTTCTGCGCGTTGATCGGGCTCACGCCGCCGAAGTGGCGGTAGTGGTGCGCCACCTCCTCCAGACGCTCGTCCGGGATTCCGCGCCCCCTCGTCACGTTGCGCAGGAACGGGATCACGTCGTCCTGCCCCTCGGGCCCCCCGAAACCGGCGAGCAGAACCGCGTCGTAGGCGGTGGGCTGCTCGACCCAGGGCGGACCGCTCTCGGCGTGCGCCGATGCGAAGGGCACTGCGCTGTCGGGGGTCGCGGTCTGGAGCGGAGGCTGTTCAGGGGAAGTCACGCCAACATCCTCGCACCGCGGACGGATCGGGCCGGAGCGATACCGCCGATGCGCAGCAAAACCGTAGGCTGGAGGTCTCGCCCGTGTCGCCAGCAGCGATACCGCGCCTTTCACACCCTCACCCCATGGGAGCAAACGCAGTGCCTGGAGAGAACCTCACCCGGATCGAGGCGCAGGAGCGCCGCGCGGTCGTCGACACCGAGTCGTACGAGATCGCGCTGGATCTGACCACGGGAGCGGAGCTGTTCCGCTCGACCAGCACCATCCGATTCGCCGCCACCGAGGGCGCCTCGACCTTCGTCGACCTCATCGCCGAACGCGTGCACCGCATCACTCTCAACGGCGTCGACATCGACGCCTCCGCCTTCGCGGACTCCCGCATCCAGCTGGAGAACCTCGCCTCCCACAACGTGCTGACCGTCGACGCCGACGCGCGGTACACGAACAGCGGTGAGGGCCTGCACCGGTTCGTCGACCCGGTCGACGGCGAGGTGTACCTCTACTCGCAGTTCGAGGTACCCGATTCGCGGCGGGTGTTCGCCGTGTTCGAGCAGCCCGATCTGAAGGCGACGTTCCAGTTCACGATCACCGCTCCCGCCTCGTGGCAGGTCGTCTCCAACTCCCCCACGCCCGAGCCCACGCTCGCGGGCGACGGCGTCGCGACGTGGACGTTCGAGCCCACTCCTCGCATCTCGTCGTACATCACGGCGCTCATCGCGGGTCCCTATGAGGTCACGCGCTCCGAGCTCACCAGCTCGTCGGGCCGCGTCATCCCGCTCGGCGTGTTCGCGCGCAAGAGCCTGTGGCAGTACCTCGACGCCGACTACGTCTTCGAGAAGACCCGTCAGGGGTTCGCGTACTTCGAGGAGAAGTTCGGCGTCGCCTATCCGTTCGCGAAGTACGACCAGCTCTTCGTGCCCGAGTTCAACGCGGGTGCGATGGAGAACGCGGGCGCCGTGACGTTCACGGAGACGTACGTCTTCCGCAGCAAAGTCACGGATGCGGTCAAGGAGCGTCGCGTCGTCACGATCCTCCACGAGCTGGCCCACATGTGGTTCGGCGACCTCGTCACCATGAAGTGGTGGAACGACCTCTGGCTGAACGAGTCGTTCGCCGAGTGGGCATCGACCATCGCCACCGCCGAGGCCACCGAATGGACCGAGGCGTGGACGACGTTCAACGCGATGGAGAAGTCCTGGGCCTACCGTCAGGACCAGCTGCCGTCGACGCACCCCGTCGTGGCGGAGATCAACGACCTGGAGGACGTGCAGGTCAACTTCGACGGCATCACCTATGCCAAGGGCGGCTCCGTCCTGAAGCAGCTCGCCGCGTGGGTCGGCGTCGAAGCCTTCTTCGCCGGTGTGTCCGCCTACTTCCAGAAGCACGCCTGGGGCAACACCGAGCTGCCCGATCTGCTGACGGAGCTCGAGTCCACCAGCGGCCGCGATCTGTCCGGCTGGTCCAAGAAGTGGCTGGAGACGGCCGGCGTCAACACGCTCACTCCCGCAGTGGATGAGTCCGTGGACGGCACCATCAGCAAGTTCTCCGTCATCCAGACGGCTCCGGCCGACTACCCCACGATCCGTCCGCACCGTCTCGGCATCGGCTTCTACGACCTGCAGGGCGACGCGCTCGTGCGCGTTCACCACATCGAGCTCGATGTCGACGGCGACCGCACGGACGTCGCGGAGCTCGTCGGACACCGCCGCCCCGACCTCATCCTGCTCAACGACGACGACCTGGCGTACGCCAAGATCCGACTCGACGACCGGTCCTTGGCCACCGCCGTCGCTCACCTCGCGAAGATCAGCGACCCGCTCGCCCGCTCCCTCGTGTGGGGCGCCGCGTGGGATCAGACGCGGGATGCGGAGGCCTCCGCCTCGGAGTACGTGCAGCTCGTCCTCGGCAACATCGCCACCGAGACCGAGTCCACGACCGTACGCACGACGCTCGCGCAGCTGCAGCTGACCGCAAACTCCTACGTCGACCCCGCCAAGCGCGACGCCACGCGTATCGCCGTCGCCGACGGCCTCTGGAACCTCGCGCAGAGCGCCGCCGAGGGAAGCGACAGCCAGTTGCAGTTCGTGACCGCCTTCGCCTCGGCCGCGGCGACCCCCGAGCACTTCGCACGCGTGCAGAAGCTGCGCGACGGCGAACTCGTCCTCGATGGTCTCGAGATCGACGCCGACCTGTCCTGGGCACTGCTGGTCTCGCTCGCGGCCGGCGAGCTCGTCACCAGGGCCGACATCGACGCCGCCCTCGCGGCGGACAACACCGCCAAGGGCGGGGAGTTCGCCGCCCAGGCGAAGGCGGCGCTGCCCACGGCGGAGGCCAAGCAGGCCGCGTGGGACGCGCTGGTCGGTTCGGACGACCTTCCCAACACCGTCGTCCGCTCGGCCGCCGCGGGCTTCACCCACCCGGCCGGTCGCGAACTGCTGGCCCCGTTCGTGTCGACCTACTTCGACATGCTGCTGCCGGTCTGGGAATCGCGCAGCTACCAGATCGCCAACTACCTCATCGTGGGCCTGTACCCGGCACCCCTCGCGGATGTCGCGCTGCGCGACGCGACGCGCGCCTGGCTCGTCGAGAACCGCGAAGCCCCGGCTGCGCTGCGCCGTCTGGTCGCCGAGAACCTCGCCGGCGTGGAGCGCGCGCTCTCCGTCCAGGAGGCAGACGCCTGATCGAGCGATCCCCGAACGCCCCGTCGACCCCGCGTCGACGGGGCGTTCGGCCGTCTCCGCCCACGGGACGAGGCGCACCGGTGGAGATCGGTACCACAGGGGGACGCGGCGACGACACGCCCGCTCGTAGCGTGGAGCCATGATCGTCGCAGAGAACCTCACCAAGCAGTTCGGGGACAAGCACGCCGTCTCCGATGTCAGCTTCACCGTCCAACCCGGCAAGGTCACGGGCTTCCTCGGCCCCAACGGTGCCGGAAAGTCCACCACGATGCGCATGATCGTGGGGCTCGACCGACCGACCCACGGCAACGTGACCGTCGACGGCGAAGACTACCGCAGGATGCGGTCGCCCCTCACCCGCGTCGGCGTGCTCCTCGATGCCAAGGCGGTTCACACCGGCCGCTCCGCACGCAACCATCTGCGGGCGCTTGCGGCGACGCACGGCATCCCGACATCCCGGGTCGACGAGGTCATCGCACTGACGGGCCTCGAGTCGGTCGCCAAGAAGCGCGCGGGCGGGTTCTCGCTCGGTATGGGCCAGCGCCTGGGCATCGCGGCGGCGCTGCTGGGCGACCCGCAGACGCTGATCCTCGACGAGCCGGTCAACGGGCTCGACCCCGAGGGCGTGCGCTGGGTACGACAGTTCGTGCGCCACTACGCGAGCGAGGGACGCACCGTTCTGCTCTCCAGCCACCTCATGAGCGAGATGGCGATCACCGCCGACCACATCATCGTGCTGGGCAAGGGCCGTGTCCTCGCGGACGCCCCCGTGTCGCAGCTGGTCTCGGAGTGGACGAGCACCCGCATCCGCCTGCGCAGCCCGCGGCTCGCGGAGCTCATCCCGCTCATCTCCGGGGCGGGTATCGAGATCACCCAGACCGAGCCCGGAACCGCCGACGTCGTGGGCGCGCTGCCCGAAGCCGTCGGCGATGCCGCGGCGGCGGCCGGCATCCCCCTTCACGAGCTGAGCCCGCAGAGCGGTTCGCTCGAAGACGCCTACCTCGCCCTCACCGGCGAATCCGTCGAGTACAAGAGCAAGGACATCGCATGAGCGCCACCACCACCCCCACCTCCGCGCGTCGCGTCACCGCGACGGACGGTTCCTACCGTCTCTCCTTTCCGCGACTCGTGCGCAGCGAGACGCTCAAGCTCCTCACGCTGCGCTCCCCGTGGTGGTCGATCGCCATCGTCGCCGTGCTCTCGATCGGCTTCTCGCTGCTGATGGCATGGGCGATCACGAGCTTCGACGGCGGACCGCAGGGCGACGACGGTTCGTTGGCGACGATGGTGATCCTGGCGCCGACGACCTTCACGATGCTGCTCGCCGTGATCCTGGGCGCCATCCAGGTCACCGGCGAGTACTCGACCGGGATGATGCGCTCCACCCTCACGGCGGCACCCGGACGACTCGGGTCGCTCTTCGCCAAGACGGTCGTGGTCGCCGGCTTCGTGTTCGTGTCCAGCGTCATCATCTTCGCCATCGCCGCTGCTGCGACCGCACCGATCATGGCGCGCAAGGACCTCGGACTCGACTTCTCGAATCCGGAGGTCTCCGTGCTGCCGCTGCTGGCCGGCGCCCTCACCATGGCCGTCATCGCGATCATCGGCGTCGCGACGGGCTACATCCTCCGCAACGGTCCGGGGGCGATCGCCCTCGGTGTGGGACTCGTGTTCGTCCTGCCCATCGTCCCCGCCTTCTTCGCCGCGCTGCCCGGGTGGGGCTGGGTACAGGATGCCGCCCGGTTCCTGCCCTCGAACGCGGGGCAGCTTCTGATGGGCACTTCGGGCGGAAGCAACCAGCTCGAGCCCTGGGCAGCGAGCCTCACGCTCGCCGCCTGGGTCGTCGTCGGCCTCGTGGGCGCGAGCGCCGTTCTGAAGAGCCGCGACGCGTAGAGTCGAGCGGATGAGCAAGCGCGGTCGGGCCGTCGCCGGGGCGGAGAGCACTCCCCCCGACGACGGCCTGCTGCTGCCGCGACCTCCGGGGGCCATCCGCCGGTACTGGTCGCGGCATCCGCGTTTCGCCGACGCCCTCGTCGCCTTCTTCGCCTTCGTCCTCTCCGGGCCGGGCCTGGTGGCTGCCGCTCCCATGGATCCCGCCTGGGCTCCCTTCGGCATCATCGTGTCGATCACCGTTCCGGCGAGCACCGCGATCGCGCTCCTCTGGCGCCGACGCTTCCCGATCACGGTCTTCCTGGTCGCCGCCCTCCCCTACCTCTTCGCGCCGTACCCCATGCTGCCGAGCGGCGTCGCCCTCGCAATCGCCGTGTACTCGCTGTCGGTGTACCGTTCCAGCCGCGCCGCGTGGGCGGGCGCCGGAATCCTGAGCGGCGCGATCGTGATCTCCGGCCTGGTACGCGTGACGTTCGGCGAGAGCTGGTCGAGCGCGATGGGCGCGGCGGGCGCCACGATGGTCATGCTTCTGATCGGGGCGCTCATCGGCGCGAACGTCGGCGGCCGCAAGCGCTACGTCGAAGCACTCATCGAACGCTCCCGTCAGCTGACGATCGAGCGCGATCAGCAGGCGCAGCTCGCCACGGCGGCCGAGCGCACCCGTATCGCACGCGAGATGCACGACATCGTGTCGCACTCGCTGACGGTGATCGTGGCGCTGTCGGAGGGTGCCGCCGCGACGACCGACACCGAACGCGCCCGCTCCGCCGCCCGCACCGCGGCCGACACCGCCCGTGGCGCCCTGACCGAGATGCGGGCCATGCTGGGCGTGCTGCGCACGGATGACACCGGTTCCGCTCCCCTGGCGCCCCTCACCGCCCCCTCACCGCGGGAGGTCGTCGCCACCGCGCAGGGTGCCGGGTATCCGGTCGTACTGCGCACCTCGGGGCGCTCGAGTACGCATGCGCCGACGACGGAGTTGGCGATCGGCCGCGTCGTGCAGGAGGGGATGACGAACGCCATGCGGCACGCGCCTCGCGCGACGGAGGCCGTCGTCGAGATCCGCGAGGATCCGGATGCGGTGCGTATCAGGATCATGAACAACGGCGTCGCTGAGGAGCGCGACGACGAGAACGCCGGTTTCGGGCTGCGCGGACTCACCGAGCGTGTCACCCACGCCGGCGGCACCCTGCGCACCCGACGCGGCGACGGCACCTGGACGCTCGACGTCTGGCTGCCGACCGAGGAGGAGACCCGATGAACGATCCCATCCGCATCCTGCTCGTGGACGACCAGGAGCTCATCCGCCTCGGCTTCCGCATGGTGCTGGACGCCGAGGACGACCTTCAGGTGGTCGGCGAAGCCGCCGACGGGGAGTCCGCCGTCGCGGCCGTCGCGGCCCTCGAGCCGCACGTCGTGCTCATGGATGTGCGGATGCCGGGCGTCGACGGCATCACCGCGACGGAGCGCATCGTCGCGGCTCACCCCGACGCCCGCGTCCTCGTGCTCACGACCTTCGATCTCGACGAGTACGCGTTCGCCGCTCTGCGCGCGGGCGCGAGCGGGTTCCTCTTGAAGGACGCGCAACGCCACGAACTCATCTCGGCGATCCACGCGGTGCACCGAGGCGATGCCACTCTCTCGCCGCGCGTGACGCGCCGGATGATCGAGCTGCTCGGCACACCGCCCGTGCGCTCGGCGGCGCCCGATCCGACCGAGACGCTGACCGAGCGGGAGCGCGAGGTGTTCCTCGCCATGGCTCAGGGCGCCACGAACGCCGAGATCGCGGCGGCCCTGTTCCTGGGCGAGTCCACCGTGAAGACGCACGTCGGCCGCATCCTCGCCAAGCTCGGCGCACGCGACCGCGTGCAAGCGGTCGTGATCGCCCACCGTGCGGGGCTCGTCGACGGCGGCGGCATCCAGCTCCGTGAGAGCGGCGATCGGTAGCATCGAGAAGGTGACGCACACCTTCGTCTTCGACCCCAACGATCCGGCGTTCTGGCCGAACATCGGGTCGTTCTTCACCACCGCCGGGTTCAAGGCGCTCGGGGTCCTCGCCATCATCGTCGGCGCCATCATCGTGTCCTGGATCCTCCGCGGCGTGATCCACCGGGTCGTGGAGCGCATCGTCTCCGGCGCGAAGAGCAAGGCTCAGGTCACCGACACCCAGGCGCTGGATCGCTCTCCGCTCGCCGCCGTGCGTCTGGTCCAGCGCACCCGCACGCTCGGCTCCATCCTGCAGAACATCGTGAACGTCACGATCGTGATCATCGGCATCATCCTGATCGTCAACACGATCGACTCCGGCATCCTCGGCTCCTTCGCGCTGCTGACGGCCGCGATCGGCGCAGGGCTCGGCTTCGGCGCGCAGAACATCGTCAAGGACGTGCTCAACGGCATCTTCATCGTCGCCGAGGACCAGGTGGGGATCGGCGACGTCGTCGATCTCGGACTCGCGACCGGAGTCGTCGAGTACGTCAGCGTGCGCGTCACGCACGTGCGCGACGTCAACGGAACGCTCTGGTACGTGCGCAACGGGGAGATCACCCGTATCGGCAACATGTCGCAAGGCTGGTCGCGGGTCATCATCGACCTCTCCGTCCCCGTCGATGCCGACCTGGATGCGGTAGAGAAGGCGATGCTCGATGCGGCGAAGCAGCTCGCCAAGGATCCGAAATGGCGCACCAGGATCATCGAGCAGCCCGAGATCTGGGGGTTGGAGTCGATCTCTGGCGACGCTCTGGTGATCCGGCTCGTCATGAAGACCCGGTCGAACGCCAAGGACGACGTCGCGAGGGAGCTGCGCGTTCGTCTGAAGCGTGCGATGGACGCCATGGGCATCCAGCTGCCGCTGTTGAACTCGATCATGCTGAGCGGGCTCGAGGGCGCGGGTCGCGTGCGGGGCGCGAACCCGCCCCGCACCAAGCCGATCCCTGTTGCGGCCGACGAACGCCCGGTGTGGCGCCCCAAGCGGACGGGGCGGGGCGCGCGCGCAGCCGCCGAAGCCGCACCCCAGGCCGAGCCGGATGCACGCGCCGAAGACGGAGCGCCCCCGATCGAGGATGCGCCATCCACCGCGCCGCGGAAGCCACGCAAGCCCCGAATCCCGCCCGAGGAGTCCGCATGAGCCAGCAGCCGGTCAGCTTCTACGATCAGGTCGGCGGACATGCCTTCTTCACCAAGCTCGTGGACGCGTTCTACGAAGGCATCGCCGACGACGAGGTTCTGCGGCCCATGTACCCGGAGGCCGACCTCGGTCCCGCCAAAGTCCGCATGCAGACCTTCCTCGAGCAGTACTGGGGCGGACCCACGACCTACAGCGAACAGCGGGGTCATCCGCGGTTGCGCATGCGCCACGCGGCGTTCCACGTCGATCCGGATGCTCGCGACCGATGGCTGTCGCACATGCGGCGTGCCGTCGATGCGTGCGACCTGCCGCCGATCCTCGAGGCGACGCTGTGGGACTACCTCCAGCGCGCGGCCTATGCCATGGTGAACACGTTCGAGCCCGCAGGCATCGGACCTGCCGCGGGGACACGGTCCTCCCTCCCGGTCGATCCTGCGGCGACCACGAAGGAGTGACCGTGACCGCATCCCACCGCACCGATGTTCTCGTCGTGGGATGGGGTCTGGCCGGACTCGTGGCGGCCTGCGAAGCCCTCCGCGCCGGGCGTTCGGTGACGATCGTCGACCAGCAGCCGCGAGTCGACCTCGGAGGGCAGGCGTGGTGGTCGTTCGGCGGGCTGTTCCTGGTCGACTCCCCTGAGCAGCGCCGCATGGGCATCAGGGACTCCCCTGAGCTCGCCGAGCAGGACTGGTTCGCCACGGCCGGCTTCGACCGGGCGGAGGACGAGTGGCCCGCTCGTTGGGCTCGGGCGTACCTCGACTTCGCGCACGGCGAGAAACGCTCGTGGCTCCGCCGGCGCGGGGTGTCGTTCTTCCCCGTCGTGGGCTGGGCGGAGCGCGGCGGCTACACCGCGACCGGTCCCGGCAACTCCGTGCCTCGCTTCCACATCACGTGGGGCACCGGTCCCGGACTGGTCGCTCCCTTCGCAGCGGAGATCGAGGAGGCCGAGGCTGCGGGACGCCTACGCATCCTCGCCCGTCATCGCGTCACCGTGCTCGAAACGACCGACGGTGCGGTCACGGGCGTGCGCGGCGACGTCCTCATCCCCGCCGATACCGACCGCGGAAGAGCGACTCCGCACGATGTGGTCGGCGATTTCTCCATCGAGGCGGGTGCGACCATCGTGACCAGCGGAGGCATCGGCGGCAACCATGCGCTGGTCCGCGAGCGCTGGCCCGAGCGGCTGGGGACGCCGCCCGCGACCATGGTCGCCGGCGTCCCGGCCTATGTCGACGGTGCCATGCTCTCGGTCGCGGAGCAGGCGGGAGCCACGTTGATCGGCAGCGACCGCATGTGGCACTACGTCGAGGGGCTGCAGAACTGGGACCCCATCTGGCCGCAGCACGGGATCCGCATCCTGCCAGGCCCCTCCTCCATCTGGCTGGACGCGACCGGCAAGCGACTGCCCGTGCCCCTGTTCCCCGGCTTCGACACCCTCGGAACCCTGGCCCATCTGCGCGCCACCGGACACGACCACTCGTGGTTCGTCCTGTCCGAACGCATCGTCGAGAAGGAGTTCACACTCTCCGGCAGCGAGCAGAATCCGGACCTGACCGGCAAAGACGTCTCACTGCTCGTACGCTCGCGGCTCGGAAAGGGCGCATCGGGCCCGGTGCGCGCGTTCCTGCAGCACGGCGCCGACTTCGTACGCGCCGACCGACTCGACGATCTACTCACCGGCATGCGGCGTATGCCCGGCGGCGACGCCCTCGATCCCGATCGGGCGCGACGGGAGATCGAGGCGCGTGACCGCGAGATGGACAACCCGTTCACGAAGGACGCGCAGGTGGCGATGCTGCGCTCCGCACGGGCGTTCCGCGGCGATCGGCTGGTGCGCACAGCCCGGCCGCATCGCATCCTCGATCGCGCGGGCGGCGGCTTGGTCGCGGTCAAGCTCCACGTGCTGACACGCAAATCTCTCGGCGGCATCCTGACGGACCTCGACGCCAGGGCGCTCGATGGGCGCGGTGAGGCGATCCCGGGGCTCTACGCCGCCGGCGAGGCCGCGGGCTTCGGGGGCGGCGGCGTGCACGGTTATCGTGCCCTGGAGGGGACGTTCCTCGGCGGCTGCCTCTTCTCCGGCCGAGCGGCGGGACGTGCCGCCGCTCGCGCCGTCTGAACCGTCAGGATCCCGTCGCCCGCACGGCGGTCATCCCCGACCGCATCGGTACGCGCACGAGGATGTGACCCCGCGACAGCGAGACCCTCGTCCACCCGGGAGCGGAGAACACTCGAGCCTGCTCCTCACCGAGCACGAAGCCCATCGCGACCGCGCCGAAGGCGACGGCGCGCAGCTGGGCGCCCAGCGCCTCATCGGGCTCCGCCCACACCCGGAGCCGAGCCGAGCGCACGATCTCCTCGCCGGGGTCGCTCGGCAGCGCATCGGCGACGGCCGCCATCCCCCACTGTGCTCGTGCGGCCAGGACCTCCGACGCGATCCGGCCCGACGGCTCCCATCCGGTGCGCGGCGGGGACACTCCCGCCCACGCGGGTCGAACGGCCGTCTCGCCCAGCTCGATCGCGGTATCCGACGCGGCCGTCAGCTGCGACGCGGGCACGCTCAGGTCGCACTCGAGCTCCGGATCGACCGGGAGAACGCGCATGGCCAGTACCGTCGGGGTCGCATCGAGCAGGCCACGCGAGGCCAGCACCGCCGTCGTCATGGTCAGCACGCCTCCGGCACCGCGGAAGTGGACGGCCGCCTCACGGTCGAGCGCTCCGGCCCGTCCGACGAACGTCAGAGCATCCGCCGCGGCCTCGGGATCGGGGAACAGGAGACGAGCGGACACCCCACCTAAACTAGCAACGCGTGCATGCGGCGAGCCGAGGAGAACCAATGACGATCAGCGATGAACCCACCGTCGGACGCACGGAGAACGCGAGCGACCCTGTCGGCTCCCTCATCGAGGTCCTCTCGATCGCGTCGAGCGATGCGCGCACCACAGAGGACATCTTCACGGGCGACTCCCACGCCATGCCCCTCGGACGCATCTACGGCGGTCAAGTCCTCGGCCAGTCCGTGGTCGCCGCTTCCCGCACGGTCGCCGACGACCGCCCGATCCACTCCATGCACGGCTACTTCCTGCGCGCCGGCGACTCCTCGCGTGGACTGACATTCTCCGTGGACCGCCTGCGCGACGGCCGCTCCTTCTCGGCCCGCCGTACCCAGGCGTACCAGGAGGGCGTGCCGATCTTCTCGATGATCGCGTCGTTCCAGACCGAGGATGCCGGCCTCGACCACGCCGAGCCGATGCCGGACGTGCCGGAGCCTGAGGCGCTCGTCCCGCAGGAGTCGGACCAGCTGCATCCCCTGTCGATGCGCAGCATCAGCCAGCTGCCGGTGGAGGTCCGCCACGTTCCCGGAACGCTGTTCGAGAGCGAAACGGTGACCCCGGAACCGCATCAGAGCGTCTGGATGCGGCTGCGCCGGAGCCTGCCCGCCGATCCCCTGCTGCATCGCGCGATGCTCGCCTACCTCTCGGACATGACCATCCAGGAGTCGATCCTGCGCGCGCACGGCCTCACGTGGCGCACACCGCGGCTCAACGTGGCGAGTCTCGATCACGCGATGTGGTGGCACCGCCCCGCAGCCGTCGACGACTGGCTGCTCTACACGCAGGACTCCCCCAGCGCGCGCGGCGGGCGCGGTCTCGCGACCGGTCGCATCTACACGCGCACCGGCGAGCTCGTCGCCAGCGTCGCGCAGGAGATCATGGTGCGTGTCCCCACGCCTGGTGAGGCGTCCTAGCGCCCCCCTGTCGCACCGCGAGACTGCATTTCGAGCACGAGATCACGGGTAAATCCCGTGATCTCGTGCGGGAGATGCAGTCTCGCGGGAAGAGCAGCGGCGCGTGGTGCTATCGCCGATGCGCGTAGGCGATGGGCTGACCCACGTACGGCTCCCATGCCTCACGCATCCGCTCGGTGAGCCGCATGGGCCGCCCCGTGGCGGCATCGACCGTGACCACGACGGCGGACGAGCGGGCGTAGAGCGTCTGAGGCTGCTCGCCCGTCAGCGGACTGAACACCTCGTAGCAGACCTCCATGCTGGATCCGCCGAGGCTCCCGAACCACAACTGGACGTCGAGCGGCGCGCGCTGGTAGGGCACGGGTTGCAGGTACTCGATCTCCTGGCGCGCGATGAGGGTCAGCACACCGGCCGCGGCGCCGGCCGGCACGACCGCGGTCGGATACTGCGGCTCCGTGTCATCCGCGGCCCAGAAGGCACGCACGCGCGCCTCCTCGAGAAGCTTGAGCATCGAGGTGTTGTTGACGTGGTTGAACGCGTCGAGGTCTCCCCACCTCAGGTGGATGGGCACGTGGAGCCGGCGCTCGCCCTCGGTCATGGTGTCTCCCACTCCTCGAATGGAGAACGCGGGTCGCCCGTGTGGGCGACCCGCGTTCGGGATCAGTCGCGCGTCAGCTTGCGGTGGGTCGAACGGTGCGGGTTGGCCGCATCCGGACCCAGGCGCTCGATCTTGTTCTGCTCGTACGCCTCGAAGTTCCCCTCGAACCAGTACCACTGGGCGGGGTTGTCGTCGGTGCCCTCGTAGGCCAGGATGTGGGTCGCGATGCGGTCGAGGAACCACCGGTCGTGCGTGATCACCACGGCGCAGCCGGGGAACTCCAGCAGCGCATTCTCGAGCGAGCTCAGGGTCTCGACGTCGAGGTCGTTGGTCGGCTCGTCGAGCAGCAGCAGGTTGCCGCCCTCTTTGAGCGTCAGCGCGAGGTTCAGACGGTTGCGCTCACCACCCGAGAGAACGCCGGCCTTCTTCTGCTGGTCCGGCCCCTTGAAACCGAACTTGGAGACGTAGGCGCGCGAAGGGATCTCGGTCTTGCCGACCGTGATGATGTCGAGTCCGTCGGAGACGACCTCCCACAGCGTCTTGTTCGGGTCGATGTTCGCGCGCGACTGGTCGACGTAGCTGATCTTGACCGTTTCGCCGACCTTGAGGTCGCCGCCGTCGAGCGGCTCCAGCCCGACGATCGTCTTGAACAGCGTGGTCTTGCCGACGCCGTTCGGGCCGATGACACCGACGATCCCGTTCGGCGGCAGGCTGAAGCTGAGTCCGTCGATGAGAACGCGGTCGCCGAAGCCCTTGTGGAGCTTCTTCGCCTCGATGACGACGTTTCCGAGGCGGGGCCCGGCAGGGATCTGGATCTCCTCGAAGTCCAGCTTCCGCGTGCGCTCGGCCTCCGCGGCCATCTCCTCGTACCGCGCGAGACGCGCCTTCGACTTCGTCTGACGCCCCTTCGCACTCGAACGCACCCACTCGAGCTCGTCCTTGAGACGCTTGGCGAGCTTCGCGTCCTTCTTGCCCTGGACGTCGAGACGCTCGGCCTTCTTCTCGAGGTACGTCGAGTAGTTGCCCTCGTAACCGATCAGGCGGCCGCGATCGACCTCGGCGATCCACTCCGCGACGTTGTCGAGGAAGTAGCGATCGTGGGTGATCGCGATGACGGCACCCTTGTAGGACTGCAGGTGCTGCTCGAGCCAGAGCACACTCTCAGCGTCGAGGTGGTTGGTGGGCTCATCGAGCAGGAGCAGGTCGGGCTTCTGGAGGAGGAGCTTCGCCAGCGCGACGCGGCGACGCTCACCACCGGAGAGCGGGCCGATCGCGGCGTCGCCGGGCGGGGTGCGCAGTGCGTCCATCGCCTGTTCGAGCTGCGAGTCGAGGTCCCAGCCGTCGGCCGCGTCGATCTCTTCCTGCAGCACGCCCATCTCGGCCAGCAGTGCGTCGAAATCAGCGTCGGGATCGGCCATCAGGCCCGAGATCTCGTTGAAACGGTCGAGCTTCGCCTTGATCGCGACGCCGTCCTGGATGTTCTCCAGAACGGTCTTCGTCTCGTCGAGTTCCGGCTCCTGCATCAGGATGCCGACGCTGTACCCGGGGCTCAGCTTCGCCTCGCCGTTCGAGGGCTGGTCGAGACCGGCCATGATCTTGAGGATCGTCGACTTACCGGCGCCGTTGGGGCCCACCATGCCGATCTTCGCACCGGGGAGGAACGCCATCGTGACGTCGTCGAGGATGAGCTTCTCGCCGACCGCCTTGCGGGCACGGACCATGGAGTAGATGTATTCGGCCATATCCGCTCCAGTCTAGACGGCGCTCGCACGCCCCGCCGTCGGGCTACCAGTCGATGGCGCGGGTGCGTCCGATGAGACACGTGCCGTCGGAGAGCCCCGGCTCCACCACGGTTACGGCCTCGCGTGTGGCGGGTCCCACCTGACCGATCAGGCATTCCTCGCCCCAGCGCACCGAGAACTGGATGCTCTCAGCCGGATTGTTCACGGTCGACTGATCAGGGGTGACCTGCATCGCCGCCTTGTCGAAACCGGCTGCGGCGAGCGCGTCGATGTACGCACGCCCCGACACCTGGTCAGGGCCGGCCCACACCGCATCCACCACGCTCGTGAACAGCGGCAGGTTGTCTTCGGCCGAACCCTCCGGAACGAGTGTCGGGGTCGGGTTCGGAGCCGGGGTCGTGGCAGCGGGTGTCGAGACCGACACGGTCGGGCTCGGCTGCGGTGACGGCGTGCACGCCGCGAGCATCACGGAGCCGGCCGCGGCCACGAGGACGAGGGCGGACAGTCGGACGGCGCGGGGCGGGGTCACGGGCCCAGTTTAGGCATCAGAACGGGGTGGACCCGACGCTCACCTCTTCGCTCACCGCGCCGGGCGCCGCCCATCCGTCATCGTCGACCGGGCCCGCGAGGTGGCTTCCGTCGGGTCCGGCGGGGTCCCCTGACCGCGCCGCCGTGCGCGTGTAGACGGTCGTGCCCCATCGCAGATCATGGCCCACCGCCTCGGCCTCGATCTCCGCCGAGACGCCCTTCTTCGTATCGGTCTCCCATTCCTGCAGCGAGAAGCGACCGCTCACGACGACCCTCTCTCCCGACCCGATCGACCGGTGGATGTTCTCGGCCAGTCCGCGGTAGGCGTTCACGCGGTACCAACTGGTGTTCCCGTCGACCCATTGCGAGGTCTGCTTGTCCTGGCGACGTTCGGTCACCCCGACGCGGAAGCTGACGACCGCGTCGCCGGAGGGCATGCGTCGCAGCTCGGGCATCGCCGCGACGTTGCCGACGATCGTGATGCGTTCCTTCATGGTGTGTCTCCTCTCGATCGGGCACGCGGGATGACGCTGCGGCGCCCGGGTGCCCGACGGGCGCCGCAGCGGAGACAACTGTGCCCGTTCGGACGATCGCGAATCCCCTCGCGGACTCGGATGCGGCGAACCCACCGTCGGTCTCGCGCTGGGGAGGAGCGAGGATGCGGTGTCGGTGGCCGTCGATAGCGTCGAGACGACAGGAGGTAAGACCGATGAGCGCAGGAATGAACACCGCTACCGCTCCGTCTTTGGTCGCCCTCGGACTGGATCGATGGCGGGTGCTCGACGCGACGGGCGCTGTGATCGGCGTGGTCGACGCGCTCGCGCGCCCTGAAGGAATGCGCTATCGCGCCCGTCGCTATCGGTGGTCCTCGCGGGCCTTCATCGACGTCGGCGAGTTCTGGCGACGTGATGACGCCGTCGCGGTGCTCCGCCGCGGCTGAGCCTCAGACGACCGCGTCCAGCGCACCCTCCCTGAGCGGCGCCGCTCCCCCGATGGTTCGCCCCCAGGCACGAGCGATCCCGTCGACGGCGCGCTCGAGATCGGGGGCCGCCGCGGTGAAGGGGATGCGCAGGTTCTTCTCGAAACCCCCGTCCACACCGAAACGGGGCCCTGCGGAAAGGAGGATGCCCTCGGCGCGCGCGGCGAGCACGAGCGCGCTACTGAAAGGTCGATCGAGCTCCACCCACAACGCCACGCCGCCGTCGACCAGCGGGACCGTCCACTCAGGAAGCTGCTCAGCCAGTGCTGCGCTGACCGTGTCACGTCCGGTTCGCAGCAGATGCGCGCGCTGCGCGATGACCTCGGGCAGATGCGGGAGGAGAAGCGTCGCGACGTGTTGCTCCCAGTCGGGGGTTCCCAGCTCGATGGGAAAGCGAGCCGCGATGAGACGACGGATGAGCTCCTCATCCGCCCGGATCCAACCGACGCGGAGCCCGCCCCAGACCGTCTTGCCGAACGAACCGACGCGGACGATCTGCTCGTCCTGCGGGTCCGCCCCGAACGGGGGCGGCTCGATCGCACGGTCGATGTCGAGATCGGCCGTGGTCTCGTCGACGATCAGCAACGTTCCCGCACGCGCGGCGGCCGCGACGAACAACTCGCGCTCGATGCCGGTCATCGAGCGGCCCGTCGGATTCTGGAAGTCGGGCATCAGATACGCCAGGCTGGGACGGACGCGCGCGAACACCTGTTCGGCGCGATCCAGATCCCACCCCTCATCGGGCGTCACGGGGACGCTCACCAGCCGAGCGCCGGCGGAGCGAAGCGCTTCGGCCGCGTGCGGATACGTCGGACTCTCGATCATCACCCGATCGCCACGACGCACCAGGACGGTCGCGAGGAGGTGCAGGGCACTCTGCGCCCCACTCGTGATGAGGATCTGGGTCGACGTCGTCTGAATGCCACGACGCGTGTACTGGTCGGCCAGCGAAGCACGCAGCTCTTCGCGTCCGACCACGTCGTAGCCGGGGCGCGCGAGGAGCGCCGGTGCCTGCGCGGCTGCCTCGGCGAACACACCGGCCAGACCCGGCCAGGCGGCTGGGCTCGCCTGCTGAAGATCGACGGCGCGAGGGTCGGAGACCGTTCTGATGGCGGCGCGCTGCGGCGCTCCCTGCGTGACGCTGCCCGAGCCTCGGAGGCTGCGGATGTGGCCGCTGTCGCGAAGACTCCGGTATGCGGCCGCAACCGTGGTGCGACTGACGCCGAGCACGGAGGCGAGTTCCCGCTCCGCCGGCAGCGCGGTCCCGGCGGGGAGCCTGTTGTCGAGACAGAGCAGGCGGATCCCGTCGGCGAGGGCCTCGTATGCGGGTTCGCTCGTGCGCCATCCACCCAGTCGCGTTGTCAGCGCCCTCGCGCTCACTCGGGAGTCCATGCAAGCCAGTCTATCGAGATTGGCATCTTGGAGAGGAGCCAATTGTGCGATGTGCTGGGAGGCATGACCACACGACTGATCCGTCTCGTCGTCGGCTTGGCGCTCTACGGCGCCGGAGAAGCGCTCATCGTTCGCGCGGGGCTCGGCGTGGACCCCTGGACGGTTCTCGCTCAGGGCATCTCACTGCGAACCGGGTGGGGAATCGGCTGGATCGTGAATCTGCTGGGACTGGCCGTCATGCTCGCGTGGATTCCGCTGCGCCAACGACCCGGCGTCGGGACCCTGGCCAACATCCTTCTGCTAGGGACGAGCATGCAGGTCGTGCTCGATCTCGTACCGGACGCCGACGGGATCCCCGCCCAGGTCCTCACGCTCCTCGGCGGTATCGTCCTGGTCGCCTTCGCAACCGGCCTCTACATCAGCGCCGGGCTCGGACCCGGCCCGCGCGACGGACTGATGACAGGGCTCCACTCCCGCTTCGGCATCCCCATCTGGATCGCACGCGGCAGCATCGAGCTGACGGTCCTCGGTGTCGGCTGGCTGCTCGGCGGCTCCGTGGGCATCGGAACCGTCGCCTTCGCGCTGCTCATCGGGCCGCTCGTTCACCGCGCCCTTCCGCTGCTGGCACGCCGCCCTCGCGTCGCCCGTCTGTCGGTCAGTGCTGACGGAACTCCGGCCACGGCGAGCCGGGCTTGAGGTGCGCGCGCAAGGCGCCCTTAGCGATCTCCATGCTGGGGTAGCTGCCGAGATGTTCGTCCGCGCCGCTCATCGTGACGACGTATCCCCCGGCATCCTTGCGGATACTGCCCACCACACCGGTGTTCCCGTAAGCCACCCATAACGCTTCGGTCGTGCTCATTCCGAACCTCCTCGTCCGTATGCGCCCGACGCTACGCCGTCCCGCGGTCGGGCACCAGGCCCGTCGCGCTACGCTGGAGGATGCGGCCCCCCGTAGCTCAGCGGATAGAGCAGGAGCCTTCTAATCTCTTGGTCGCAGGTTCGATTCCTGCCGGGGGGACCACCGTCTCCGACTCGTCCGCGTCGGAGCACACGAGGAGGATGTGCACGTGAGTACGACCGATGGCGACCGGCTGGTGTGGATCGACTGCGAGATGACGGGTCTCGATCCTCAGATCGATGAGCTCGTCGAGATCGCGATCGTCGTCACGGACTTCGAACTCAACGTCCTCGACGAGGGATTCCAGATCGTCATCCGCCCGGACGCCTCCGCGTTGGCGAACATGAACGACTTCGTCACCGAGATGCACAGATCCTCCGGCCTTCTCGACGAGATCCCCTCCGGCGTGAGCGTCGCCGAGGCCGAGTTCCAGGCGCTCGAGTACGTGCAGCGCTTCGCGCCGATCGAAGGCAAGGCGCCGCTGGCGGGCAACACGATCGGCACGGACCGCGCCTTCCTCGCCCGTTACATGCCCCGACTCGACCGGTGGCTGCACTATCGCAACGTCGACGTGTCCAGCATCAAAGAGCTCTCGCGCCGGTGGTACCCGCGGGTCTACTTCAACGCACCCGCCAAGAACGGCGGCCACCGGGCCCTCGCCGACATCCGGGAATCCATCCGCGAGCTGGCCTACTACCGCGAAGCCGTGTTCGTCTCACAGCCCGGTCCCTCCAGCGACGACGCGAAGTTGGTCGCGGCGAACGTCGTGTCATCATTTGCCCCCGAGGTGTGAGAGAATCGTTTGGTTGCCCGCGCGAGCGGGAGACATGGTGGCTATAGCTCAGTTGGTAGAGCACCGCGTTGTGGTCGCGGGGGTCGCGGGTTCAAGCCCCGTTAGCCACCCCACTTCTTTCCTCCGTTGCGAGGCAGGGTCGCCTGATGCTTGAGATGGATCGCGAGAGCTTCGAACGCCTCGTCGTCGAGGAGCTCGACCGTCTCCCCGACGACATGGTCGACGGGCTCGACAATGTCGTGTTCGTGGTCGAAGACCGCTCGGACGAGGATCAGGGCGAACTGTTCGGGCTGTACGACGGTTGGGCGCTCACCGAGCGCGACCGTTACGGCGTCGGCGAACTGCCGGATCGGATCGTCGTGTACCGCGAGCCGCACCTGAACGCTTGCGCCGACGAGGAGGAGCTCCGCGACGAGGTGCACACCACCCTCGTCCACGAGATCGCTCACTTCTACGGCATCGATGATGCCCGCCTGCATGAGCTGGGGTGGGCGTGATGGCGGCGTTCGCGGATCCCGACGTCGACGAGCGGGTCGATCTCGGCGCAGCCGGCGCCCTTGACCTGCACTGGCAGACCGTCGTCTGGAACGACCCCGTCAACCTCATGAGCTACGTCGTCCGCGTCTTCCGCGAGTACTTCGGCTTCTCCCGCGAGGAGGCCACCAGGCGCATGATGGCGGTGCACCACGACGGGCATGCCGTCGTCGCGGAGGGGATGCGGGAGCAGATGGAGCTGCACGCGCAGGCGATGCACGACTACGGTCTCTGGGCCACCGTCCGGCGGGCACCCGGCGCATGAGCGACACGGTCACCCTCTCCTTCACGCGTGTCGAGGCCGTTCACCTGCGAGGTCTCGTCGGACAGTTCGTCGATCTGCTGGCGGATGCGGATGCCGCATCCGACCCTGCGGTGGCGCGCCTGACGCCCTCGGCCTATCCCGAGGACGCGGCGTCGGCGGATCAGTTCCACGCCGCGACCCGCGCCGACCTCCTGCGCCGGCGAAGCGCGGAGGCGGGCACCGTCCTCGCGGATCTCGCCAGCGCGGGCGAACTGGATCCGTCCGACGATCACGCCTTCGACGAGGCGCTCACACAGATGGACATCACGCTCGAGCCGCGCCAGGTGGCGGCATGGATGCGGACACTCAATGCTGTCCGGCTCGTCCTGGCCGCGCGGCTGGGCATAGACGACGAGGACGATCACCCGGCGGACGATCCCCGCTTCGGCGTGTACGAGTGGCTCGGCTATCGGCTCGAGCTTTTGATCGGCGCCACCGAGGACCCGTGAGTCAGACGTCGACGACGTGCGTCGCCAGGGAGCGCGGGTCGTTCTCGCTCAGATGATCTCGCTCCTGAGCAGCCCAGCGATCCCAATGCGGCTCGTACGTCGCACCGTCACGTCGCAGTGCTCGCTCCCGTCTGACAGCGTCGTCCGCCTCCACCCAGACGCGCACCGGCGCCAGCGCGGCCGCCACCGGCGTCAGGACGCCCGCGCCCTCGACGATCAGGGGCGTTCCCGGCGCGACCTCGTGCCAAGCCGCCGGCCGGTCGGACTCCCAGTCCCAGCCCTGCCAGCGGCCGACCCGCCCCTGGGCCAGCGGCTCCAGCACACCGGCGATCGCCGCATCCGCACCCCGGCGCAGTCCATCCCATCCGGGATAGAGCTGATCGAGCGACAGGACGACGAATGCGGGCCGCGCAGCGGCGAGCTCGCGTGCGAGCGTGGTCTTGCCCGCGCCGGAGCGACCGTCGATGACCACGAGACGCGTCGGCCCGCACGCGTCGAGGGATGCCGCGATGTCGGCGAGCGAGGCGCCGCCCTGCGGCACGTTACTTCTTGAGGGCGCGGATCACGCGGCTCAGCGCGCGACCTGCGACGAAGACGAACGGAATCGCCACCGCGAGCAGCGACACCAGGTTCGGCTCGAAGCGCAGGTCGTCGCCCTTGCGGATGTAGGCGCCCAACGGAACCGTGTAGCCGCCGCCCCCGCCGCCCTCGTTGCCGCTGTCGTCGGAGCCTCCCCCGAAGCCGTGCCATGACAGCGCGACCGGGATGAAGCGCACGCCGTCGACGTCCTGCTGATCGCCGTAGACAGAGGTGACGCCGAGGGATGCGGACTGCTTACCGAGTTCGAGAACGAAGTTGGCCATGCCCCCACGCTAACGGCAGAAACGCACGACACCTACGCCTTGACTCAGTCGGACCGGGGTGGACGAGGATGCGAGGGCAGCGATCCGCCGGCGCGCGGCGCGCCGAGCAGCGCCGCGCGGGTGACCGCTCCGCGGCCGAAGCGGCTCGATGCGTCGTCGAGGGCCTCTTCGACACGTCGCCACTCGGCGTCGTCATCCCACAGGGTCGCCATCATGCCGGAGGCGCGCAGATTCTCTCCCCGCACCCCGATGAGCCGGACGGGCAGCGAGCGGTCGATCCCCGCGAGCAGACGCAGTGCGGCGTCGCCGAGCCGCTGGCCCACAGCCGTCGGCTCGGGCAGGGTCACCGACCGGGACAGGGTGCGGAAGTCCGCGAAACGGACCTTGATGGCGACCGTCGCCGCCTCGACGTCATGCGCCCGAAGTCGGGCGCCCACCCGGTCGGCCAGACGTCTCACTTCGGCACGGAGCACCGTGTCGTCGTCGACGTCCTCGTGGAACGTCTCCTCGTGGCCGATGCTCTTGTCGATCCGCTCGACCGACACCTCACGGGCATCCTCCCCACGCGCCAGCTGCCAGACGCGCTCCCCCATGGCCGGACCGAGTGCTTTCTCCAGCACCGACCGAGGGGTCTGCAGGACGTCTCCGATCGTGCGGATGCCGCGGGCTTCGAGGACCGCTGCGGAGCGCGGCCCGACGCCCCACATCGCACGAACCGGTCGGGGCGCGAGGAACGCCGCGGTGTCCGCGGCCGCGATGATCAGCAGACCGTCGGGCTTGCTGAGCGTCGACGCCATCTTCGCGACGTGCTTCGTCGCCGCCGCTCCCACGCTGCACACGAGGCCGGTCTGCTCGAGCACCCGGGCACGCAGCAGCCGCGCGATCGCCCCCGGGCTGCCCCAGAGGCGGCGCGAACCGCGCACATCCAGGAACGCCTCGTCGATCGACAACGGTTCGACCAGAGGGGTGAACTCGCGGAAGATGTCCATGACCTGCGCCGAGAGCGCCGTGTAGCGGTCGAAGCGCGGCGGCACGATCACCGCCGACGGGCACAGCCGCATGGCCTGGGAGACCGGCATGGCGGAGCGAACGCCATAACGACGCGCCTCGTACGACGCGCTCGATACGACGCTGCGGCCTTCGGGCGATCCGATGATCAGCGGCTTGCCCGCCAGCGACGGATCGTCGAGCACGGCGACGGCCGCATAGAACGCATCCATGTCGACGTGCAGGATGCCCGCGCCGGTGTCGTCGGCATCGGCCGGCGACACGATGCGCCCGGTTCCGTCGCCGCGTCCCATACGATCATTCTCCCGCGGACCGCCGACATCGCGGCCCGCGGGAGAGCAGGGTCACTGTGCGGCGCGCTCCAGCACCAGCTCGCGAACGCGGGCGGCGTCGGCTTGCCCCTTCATCGCCTTCATGACAGCGCCGATGACGGCACCCGCGGCCTGGACCTTGCCGTCGCGGATCTTCGCCAGCACGTCGGGCTGAGCGGCCAGCGCGTCATCGATCGCGGCGATGAGCGCGCCGTCGTCGGAGACGACCGCGAGCCCGCGAGCGTCCACGACCTCCTGCGGCGAGCCCTCGCCGGCGATGACGCCCTCGAGGACCTGGCGCGCGAGCTTGTCGGTCAGCGTGCCGGCATCCACGAGCGCCTGGAGGGCGGCGACGTCGGCAGGGGTCACGAGGTCCGCCGCTTCGCGCGCCTGGGCGTTCGCGACGCGTGTGATCTCACCGGTCCACCATTTGCGTGCGGCGGCAGGGCTCGCACCCGCGGCGATCGTCGCCTCGACCTCGACGAGGAGTCCGCCGTTGGCGACGTCCTGGAACTCGAGGTCGGTGAAACCCCACTCGGCCTTCAACCGACGACGTCGAGCCGCCGGCGGTTCGGGAAGCGCAGCGCGCAGCTCCTCGATCAGCTCGGGGGCCGGGACCACGGGCAGCAGATCGGGCTCCGGGAAGTACCGGTAGTCGTCGGCATCCGACTTCGGACGGCCCGGCGACGTCGTCCCCGTGTCCTCGTGCCAGTGCCGCGTCTCCTGCGTGATCGTGCCGCCTGCGGCGAGGATGGCCGCCTGACGCTGGATCTCGTAGCGCACGGCACGCTCGACGGAACGCATCGAGTTGACGTTCTTCGTCTCGGTGCGCGTACCGAGCTTCTCCGCCCCGCGAGGGCGGAGCGACACGTTCGCGTCGCAGCGCAGGTTGCCGCGCTCGAGGCGGGCTTCCGAGATGCCCAGAGAGAGGACGATGTCACGGATGGCCGCGACGTACGCCTTCGCGATCTCCGGGGCCCGGTGCTCGGCGCCGAAGATGGGTCGCGTGACGATCTCGACAAGGGGCACACCGGCGCGGTTGTAGTCGACGAGCGAGTACTCGGCGCCCTGGATACGACCGGTGGAGCCGCCGACGTGGGTGAGCTTGCCGGCGTCCTCCTCCATGTGCGCGCGCTCGATCGGGACCGTCACGATCGTCCCGTCGGCGAGCTCGATCTCGACCTGACCGTCGAAAGCGATCGGTTCGTCGTACTGCGAGATCTGGTAGTTCTTGCCGAGATCCGGGTAGAAGTAGTTCTTCCGGGCGAAACGGCTGGACGGCGCGATCGAGCAGCCGAGGGCGAGCCCCAGGCTGATCGAGGAGCGGATGGCCGTCGCGTTGACGACCGGTAGCGCGCCGGGCAGCCCCATGTCCACGGGCGCGACGAGCGTGTTCGGCGGGGCCTGGTGGTTGTCGGGGTGCGCGGGGTTCGGCGCGGCCGAGAACATCTTCGTGTGCGTGTTGAGCTCGACGTGGACCTCGAAGCCGAGCACGGGCTCGAACAGCTCGAGAGCCTTGTCGAAGTCCATCAGCTTGTCCTTGGCCATCAGCGGGTCCCTCCCAGCACGGGGGCGCGATCGAGCAGCGGCCCGCCCCACGAATCGACGAGCAGCGCCTCGAGCGCCGCCCCCACGCGGTACAGGCGCGCATCCTCACGCGCGGGCGCGAGGAACTGGATGCCGACCGGCAGTCCGTCCTCGGCCGCGACGCCCGACGGCACGGAGATCCCCGGCACACCGGCCAGGTTCGCCGGGATGGTGGTCACGTCGTTCAGGTACATCTGCAGCGGGTCGTCGATCTTCTCGCCCAGGCGGAACGCCGTCGTGGGCGCGGAAGGCGTGGCGATGACGTCGACCTTCGCGAAGGCCTCGTCGAAGTCGCGCTGGATCAGGGTGCGCACCTTCTGGGCGCTGCCGTAGTAGGCGTCGTAGTAGCCCGCGGAAAGAGCGTACGTGCCGAGGATGATGCGACGCTTCACCTCGTCGCCGAAGCCTGCCTCCCGCGTGGCGGCCATCACGTCCTCGACCGTGGCCGCGGCGTGCGGGCTCACCCGCATCCCGAAGCGCACGGAGTCGAACTTCGCGAGGTTGCTCGACGCCTCGGCGGGCAGGATGAGGTAGTAGGCCGCGACACCGTACTCGAAGTGGGGTGCACTGACCTCGACGATCTCCGCGCCCTGTGCCTCCATGGCCGCGAGAGCCGCGCGGAACGAGTCCGACACTCCCTGCTGGAAGCCGCGGTCGTCGAGTTCACGGATGACGCCGACCTTCAGGCCCTGGAGGTTCTCGCCCGTGGCACCTTCACGCGCCGCAGCCGCGAACGACGGCCAGGCGTCGGCGAGCGACGTGGAGTCGTGAGGGTCGTGACCGGCGATCACATCGTGCAGCAGAGCCGAGTCGAGAACCGTTCGGGTGACAGGCCCGACCTGGTCGAGGCTCGAGGCGAGTGCGATCGCGCCGTAGCGGCTGACACCCCCGTAGGTCGGCTTCACGCCGACCGTGCCCGTCACGTGCGCGGGCTGACGGATCGAGCCGCCGGTGTCCGAGCCGAGCGCCAGCGGTGCTTCGAAGGCGGCGACAGCGGCCGCCGAGCCACCGCCGGAGCCTCCCGGGATGCGATCGAGGTCCCACGGGTTGCGGGTGGGGCCGTATGCGGAGTGCTCGGTCGAGGAGCCCATCGCGAACTCGTCCATGTTGGTCTTGCCCAGGGGCACGAGGCCGGCGGCACGGGCCCGCGCGACGACCGTCGCGTCGTAGGGCGACATGTAGCCCTCGAGGATCTTGGACCCGCTCGTGGAGGGCATGTCGGTGGTTACGAGGACGTCCTTGATGGCCAGCGGCACGCCGGCCAGCTCGCCCAGCACCTCGCCGCTCGCGCGGCGGCGGTCGATCTCCGCGGCCGCTGCCAGCGCGCCCTGGTTGACGTGCAGGAACGCGTGGACATCGCCATCCACCGAGGCGATGCGATCGAGATGCGCCTGGGTCGCCTCGACGCTGGACACCTCGCCCGCGGCGAGCTTGGCGGCGAGATCCGCGGCGCTGAGACGGATGATGTCGCTCACTGCTCCTCCCCCAGGATCGCCGTGACGCGGAAGCGGTCCTCCGCCGCATCCGGCGCGTTCTGCAGGACCTCGGCGAGAGACAGCGCCTCGCTGTGATCGTCGTCGCGGAAGACGTTCTGGAGCGGGATCGGGTGGCTCGTCGCGACGACATCGGGGGTCGCGACCTCCGACACCTTCGCGATGTTGTCGACGATCGCGTCAAGCTGACCCGTGAGGCGCCCGACCTCCTCGTCGCTCAATTGGATCCGGGCGAGGACGCCGAGATGGCGCACGAGATCTGGGGTGATTTCCGACACCCCGACAGTCTAGTTCGGCCCCGCCGGGACCCCGGGCGCCCGTAGGCTGTGCCGGGTGACGACCTTCGATCCTCCCCGTCCCTGGGTCCGCAGCTACGCCGACGGAGTACCCGACGACCTCGAACCGGTATCCGGCTCCCTCGTGGACATCGTGCAGGCCTCGGCACGGGAGTATCCGGATGCGGTCGCACTGCAGTTCTTCGGGCGCGAGACCACCTACCGGGAGCTCGATCGTGCCATCTCCCGCGCGGCGGCCGGACTCCACGCACAGGGCGTCCGCCGGGGCGACCCCGTCGCGATCGTCCTGCCCAACTGCCCCCAGCACATCGTCGCCTTCTACGCCGTCCTGCGCCTCGGCGCCGTCGTCGTCGAGCACAATCCGCTCTACACGGCGCGCGAGCTGCGCAAGCAGTTCGAGGACCACGGCGCCAAGCACGCCATCGTCTGGAGCAAGGTGGCGGCCACCGTGCAGGCCTTCCCCAAGGACGTCCGCGTCTCGACGCTCGTCACGGTGGATCTGACGCGTGCGATGCCCTTCACGACCCGGGCCGCACTCCGCCTGCCCATCGCCAAGGCCCGCGAGTCCCGCGCTGCGCTCCACGCGAAGGTCCGCGGCGGTATCGACTGGGACCAGTTGCTGCGCAGCGAACCGCTTCCGGCCTCGCATCCCGCGCCGGCGGCTGACGATCTCGCCATCATCCAGTACACGAGCGGCACCACCGGCACCCCCAAGGGTGCCAAGCTCACGCACCGGAACCTGCTCGCCAACGCGGCGCAGTCGAGGGCATGGGTGCCCTCCATCCACCGCGGCGACGGATGCGTCGTCTACGCCGTCCTGCCGATGTTCCACGCCTACGGCCTGACCCTCTGCCTCACCTTCGCCATGTCGATGGGCGCGCGGCTCGTGCTGTTCCCGCGCTTCGACCCCGACATGGTCCTCGCCGTGACCAAGAAGCACCCCGCGACCTTCCTGCCGCTCGTGCCACCCATCGCCGACCGGCTCCTGCAAGCGGCGCAGGCGAAGGGCATCTCGCTCGCGGGAACGCGGATCGCCATCTCCGGCGCCATGGCACTGCCGCACGAACTCGTCGTGCCGTTCGAGAAGGCGACGGGGGGCTACCTGGTCGAGGGTTACGGACTCAGCGAGTGCTCGCCGGTGCTGATGGCGAACCCCGTCGCCGAGAATCGGGTGCCCGGGACCGTGGGGCTGCCTCTCCCTGGCACCGAATGCCGGGTCGTCGACCCTGAGAACCCCCGGGTCGACGTCGCTCCCGGCTCCGCGGGCGAGCTGCTCGTGCGCGGACCGCAGGTCTTCTCGGGCTACTACGGCAAGCCGGAGGCCACGGAGGAGGTCTTCGTCGACGGCTGGTTCCGCACGGGCGACATCGTCACGATCGACGAGGCGGGGTTCGTCCGCATCGTCGATCGGATCAAAGAGCTGATCATCACGGGCGGCTTCAACGTCGCACCGACCGAGGTGGAGAACGTTCTGCGCCAGCATCCGCAGGTCGAGGATGTGGCCGTCGTCGGCCTCCCCGACGAGTATGCGGGCGAAGAGGTCGTCGCCGCCATCGTGGTCGCCCCCGGTGCCGAGGTCGACACCGAGGCGATCCGCAGCTACGCGCGCGGGATCCTGACGCCGTACAAGGTGCCGCGGCGCCTGTTCATCGTCGAGGAGTTGCCGAAGTCGCTCATCGGGAAGGTGCTGCGCAAGCAGGTGCGCGAGCGCCTGCTTGCCGAGACGGCGCGCTGAGCGGACTCACCCCGCGTCGGGCGCCAGTGCATCGAGTGCCGCCGGTCCCTGCTCCACGAGGATGCGAAACTGCGCGGCGTCGATGATGCGCACGCCGAGCTGTTCCGCCTTCGCCAGCTTCGATCCGGCTCCCGGCCCCGCCGCCACGAAGTCGGTCTTCTTCGAGACGCTCGAGCCGGCCTTCCCGCCGGCGGCGAGGATCGCCTCCTGCGCACCCTCTCGCGTGTAGCCCTCGAGAGTGCCGGTTGCCACGACCGTCAGCCCGTCGAGCACCCCGCCCTCGACGACGGCGGCGCCCGGGCCGGGGTGTCCGGGCGTGGACAGCTGAGCTCCCGCCGCCTCCCAGCGATCGACGATCTCGCGGTGCCAATCCACCTCGAACCAGGCGATGACCGCATCCGCGATGATCCCGCCCACTCCCTCGACGGCCGCCAGCTCCTCGCGGCCCGCCGACCGGATCGCCGAGACGGATCCGAACCACTGCGCCAACGCGCGTGCCGCAACGGGGCCGACGTGACGGATGTTGAGGGCGACGAGGAAACGCCACAGCTCCTTCGTCTTCGCCTTCTCCAGCTCCTCCAGCAGCGTCAGCGCCTGCGCGGACGGCTGCGGCGTCACCAGACCGGACTTGCGCTCGGCGGGCGTCGGATTGCGGCGGAACGGTGCGCGCCGCACCGGCTCGCCGGTGGCCTCGTCCAGCTTCGGTTCGCCGGTTTCCGCATCGCGCACGACGACCTCGATCGGAACGAGTTCCTCGAGGGTCAGATCGAACAGACCTGCCTCCGTGTCCAACGGCGCGCGCGCCTCGCCATCCGCCTGTGTGAGCGCCGCCGCCGTCACCTCGCCGAGCGCCTCGATGTCGAGCGCACCGCGGGAACCGATGTGCTCGACCCGACCCCGGACCTGCGCGGGACACGAGCGGGCGTTCGGACAGCGCAGATCGACGTCGCCCTCTTTCGCGGGAGCGAGCGGCGTACCGCAGACGGGACAGTCTTTCGGCATCACGAACGCACGCTCGGAACCGTCACGGAGCTCGACCACCGGTCCGAGGACCTCGGGGATCACGTCGCCGGCTTTGCGGAGCACGACCATGTCGCCGATCAGCACGCCCTTGACCTTGACGACGTCCTGGTTGTGCAGTGTCGCCTGACGCACGACCGAACCCGCGACACGTGCCGGAGCCATCACCGCGAACGGGGTCGCGCGGCCCGTGCGCCCGACCGAGACGACGATATCGAGGAGGCGGGTGTTCACCTGCTCGGGCGGGTACTTGTACGCGATCGCCCAGCGCGGCGCTCGGCTCGTCGCGCCCAGCTCGTCGTGGAGCGCCAGCTCATCCACCTTGACGACGATTCCGTCGAGTTCGTGCTCCACATCGTGACGATGCTCGCCGTAGTGGGCGACGAACCCGAGGACACCGTCGATGTCGTCGAAGGTCTTGTAGTAGGGACTCGTGGGCAGTCCCCACTCTGCGAGCAGGTCGTAGATCTCGCTCTGAGAGGCCACCGGAGGCGCGGTCCAGGCGCCGATGCCATGGACGAACAGCCGCAGCGAGGCGAGACGTGCCCGACCGGCCTCGAGCTCGAGCCCGTCCTTCTTGTCGAGCTGCTGGCGCAGTCCCCCGCTGGCGGCGTTGCGCGGGTTCGCGAACGCGGGGAATCGGCGATCGGCACTCAGGCGCGCCCGCTCCTCGGTGAGTTTGCCGCGCTCACGGGCCTGATCGATGACGCGTTCCCGCATCCGCGCCTGCAGAGCGTTGAGCTCCTCGAAAGCGGCGACCGGGATGAAGACCTCGCCGCGCACCTCGACGAGAGGGGGGTGACCGGTGCCACTCAGGCGTTCGGGGATGCCCTGGACGCGCAGCGCGTTGACGGTGACGTCTTCACCGATGCGCCCGTCGCCGCGCGTGGCGGCCGAGGTGAGCACCCCGTTCTCGTAGCGGAGGCTGATCGCGAGCCCGTCGATCTTCAGCTCGGTCAGCCACCGCACCGGCCGGCCCGCGGAATCTTCGGCCTTGACGCACCAGTCCCGAAGCTCCTCCGGGCTGAAGACGTTGTCCAGACTCAGCATCCGCTCGGCGTGCTCGACGGGCGCGAACATCGTCGTGGACGCCGCCCCGACGCTGAGCGTGGGGGAATCCTGCGTCTGCACCTCGGGGTGCAGCCGCTCGAGCTCCTCCAGCCGGCGGATCCAGCCGTCGTAGGTGGCGTCGTCGACGAGCTCGGCGTCTTCGCCGTAGTACGCATCGCGGGCGCGGAGGATGCGCTCCGTCAGCTCCGCTGCTTCCGCGCGAGCCTCCGCGAGGGTCGTGTCATCGTCGATCGAGTCACCGGCTTGCGTCACGGATCGAGTCTAGGTCCGCCCTCCGACACCGCCAGATCGGTGCGCGGCGCCGGTCTCGCGCCTAGGATGCGGCGACGGAGTCGACCGGCACCGCCGAGACCGTGCGGTCGACGGTGAACTGGCCGAGCACACGCGTGCCGAGATAGAGCACGGCCGTCTGTCCGGGTGCGACACCGTCGAACGGCTCCGCCGGACGCACAACGACACCCTCGTCGGTGACCTCGGCATGAGCGGGCACCGGATCGGCGTGGGCGCGGATCTGCACCTCGCAGGAGAACGCGGCCTCGGTCGGACCCGAGCCCGCCCAGCTGAACCGCGCGCCGGCGATCTCGGCCGTCGCCAGCGCTTCCTTCGGCCCCACCACGACGGTGTTGCTCACCGGACGCACTTCGAGTACGAAACGCGGCTTGCCGTCGGATGCGGGAACGCCGAGCTGCAGCCCGCGCCGCTGTCCCACGGTGAACGCATGGGCACCGTCATGGCGCCCGACGACGGCGCCGTCGCGATCGAGGATGTCACCCTGCTCTGCGCCCACGCGCTCTGCGAGCCAGCCCCGCGTGTCGCCGTCGGGGATGAAGCAGATGTCGTGACTGTCGGGCTTCTGGGCGACGGTCAGGCCCCGCTCGGCCGCCTCCGCACGCACCAGGGCCTTCGACGGGGTGTCGCCCAACGGGAAGTAGGTGTGCGCCAGTTGCTCGGCCGTGAGGACGCCGAGCACGTACGACTGGTCCTTGGCCTGGTCGCTCGCCCGGTGCAGCTCTCGGCCGCCCTGCCCGTCGACGAGCAGCGCATAGTGCCCGGTGCACACGGCGTCGAAGCCCAGCTCGAGAGCGCGCTCGAGCAACGCCGCGAACTTGATCCGCTCGTTGCAGCGCATGCACGGGTTCGGCGTGCGTCCGGCCCGATACTCCGAGACGAAGTCGTCGATCACGTCGTCGCGGAAGCGCTCCGAGAAGTCCCAGACGTAGAAGGGGATGCCGAGCTTGTCAGCCGCGCGACGGGCGTCCATGGCGTCCTCGATCGTGCAGCAGCCGCGGCTGCCGGTGCGCAGCGTGCCACCCGCACGGGAGAGGGCGAGGTGGACTCCCACCACCTCGTGTCCGGCGTCGACGGCGCGCGCGGCGGCTACCGCCGAATCGACGCCACCGCTCATCGCCGCCAGAATCCGCATCGTGCCAGTCTACGAGGACGAGGCGGTACGGGCTCCGGCCGCACGCGCGCGCTCGACGGCCCAGGGCAGAGCCTCGAGGAAGGCGTCGACGTCGTCCGGGGTCGTCGTACGGCCCAGGGTGATCCGCAGCACCGAACGCGCCGCCTCCTCGTCACGCCCGAGCGCGCGCACGACGTGCGAGGGCTCTGCGATCCCCGCTTGACACGCAGAGCCCGTCGAGACCGCGATTCCGCGGGTGTCGAGCAGGAACAGGAGTGTCTCCCCCAACGCGCCGGGCACGAGCAGGTGCGCATTGCCGGGGATGCGGCGCACGGGGTCGCCGAGCAGCTCGAGTCCCGGCACGAGCGCGCGTGCCCGGCTCACCAGCCGGTCCCGCAGCTCGGCGAGGCGCACGGCCTCCGCATCCCGCTCGGCCGCCGCGAGTTCCGCCGCCACGGCGAAGGCCGCGGCACCCGCGATGTCCTGCGTTCCGGCCCGCAGTCCCCGCTGCTGCGCGCCCCCGTGCATCTGCGCACCGATCCGCGCGGTCCGAGCGCTGACAAGAGCGCCCGTGCCCACCGGTCCGCCGACCTTGTGCGCCGACAGGCTCATCGCCACCAGGCCCACGCCCGCCGGAGCATCCCCTCGCCACCGACGGAAGTCCACGGGAACCTGGCCGAACGCCGCCACCGCGTCCAGATGCAGCGGCACCCGGGCGGATGCGGCGCGCGCGGCCAGCCCCGTCGCATCGGAAAGGGTGCCGACCTCGTTGTTGGCGACCAGCGCCGTCGCGAACGCGGCGCCGCCGAGGGCGGATGCGAAGCCCTCGAGGTCGACCTCACCGAGCGGGCTCAGTCGCACGGCTCTCACCTCGGCGTGCTGTGCGTCGACGAGGGCCGCGACCGAGTCGATCGTCGCGTGGTGCTCCCCATCAGGGAGCACGACCGCCTCCGCGCCGTCGGCGCGGGTCGCCCACAGACCCTTGACCGCGAGATTCACGGACTCGGTGCCGCCGGAGGTGAACACGACCTCGATGGGATCCGCGCCGACGACCGCCGCGAGCCGTTCTCGTGCGTCCTCCAGCACCCGGCGCGCCGCCTGCCCCCCGCCGTGCACGGAAGAGGCGTTTCCCGTCGTCGCCGCCGCGTCGAGCCACGCCTCTCGCGCCTCAGGACGCAACGGACTCGATGCCGCATGGTCCAGATAAATGTGCACCCGTCCACTGTCGCACGCGCGGGGTCACCGGGCGTCATCAGTTCGTCATGCGCCGATGGCTAGAGTTGTGGGCATGGTCAGCCCGACAACGACCTCAGCTCCCGCGCTCTCGCAGGTCCTCGACCCCGCTCTCGACGACCTCGGCGTGCGTCTGCACGAGAACGGCGGCACCCTGCGCGTCTTCTCACAGGCGGCCGACTCTCTCGATGTGGTGATCTTCGATGCCGACGATCTCGACTGGGCGACGGCGATCCTGCCGATGCAGCGTCGCGAGAGAGGGGTCTGGGAGATCACCTCCGAGCTCCTCGTCGCCGGCGCACGCTACGCGCTGCGCGCCGCGGGACCGTTCGGTGCCGGCAACATCTTCAATCCGCAGACGCTGCTCCTCGACCCGTACGCCCGCGGTATCGTGAGCGGCGGCTTCGGCGACTGGCGTTCGGTCGTCGTCGATCGCGGCTTCGACTGGGGCGAGGTGCGAAAGCCCGCCGTCCCGCTGGATCGGACGATCGTCTACGAGGCGCACGTCAAGGGGATGACCAAGCGGCATCCCGGCGTCCCCGCAGCTCTGCACGGCACCTACGCGGGGCTCGCGCACCCCGCCATGATCGAGTACTTCCTCGACCTGGGCGTCACGACGATCGAGCTGCTGCCCATCCATGCGTTCGCCTCGGAACCTCGCCTGCTGCAGCTGGGACTCGACAACTACTGGGGCTACAACACCCTCGGATTCTTCGCACCGCACGCCGCCTACGCGACCGACCAGGCGCGCCGCGAGGGACCGGATGCGGTTCTTCGCGAGGTGAAGGGGATGGTGAAGCTCCTGCACCAGGCCGGTCTCGAGGTCGTCCTCGACGTGGTCTACAACCACACCGCGGAGGAGGGCATCGGCGGACCGCGCTCGAGCCTGCGCGGTCTCGACAACCGCGCCTACTACCGGCAGCAGGAGGACGGCACGTACATCGACGTCACCGGATGCGGGAACTCCGTGAACACGGCGACGGATGCGGGTGCGCGTCTCGTCCTGGACTCCCTGCGCTACTGGGCGCGCGACGTCCAGATCGACGGGTTCCGGTTCGATCTCGCCACCACCCTCGGGCGCGACGATCAGCATCGCTTCACGCCGGAGCATCCGCTGCTGCGGGCGATCGCCGAGGACCCGGCGCTCGCCGACACGAAGAAGATCGCCGAGCCCTGGGACGTGGGCATGGGCGGGTGGCAGACGGGGAACTTCGGCGACGGCTGGCACGAGTGGAACGACCGATACCGCGACCGCGTACGCAACTTCTGGCTCTCGGACGTCGACTATGCGCGCCGCGCCTCCACGGCACCGGTGGGCATCGGCGGATTCGCCACACGGCTCGCGGGCTCCTCGAACACGTTCAGCGCCGAGCGGGGTCCGCTGGCGTCCATCAACTTCGTCACCGCCCACGACGGCTTCACCCTCAACGACCTCGTCTCCTACGACGTCAAGCACAATCTCGGCAACGGTGAGCACAACCGGGACGGCGCCGACACGAACCGGTCCTTCAACCACGGCGCGGAGGGCGCGACCGAAGACGAGCGGATCCTCGCCACCCGCCGAAAGGCGATGCGCAACCTCATGGGCACGCTCCTGCTTTCGGCGGGGATCCCGATGATCACCGCCGGTGACGAGTTCGGCCGGACCCAGCGCGGCAACAACAACGCGTACTGCCACGACTCGGCCCTCACCTGGCTGTCGTGGGAGCATCGCCCCTGGCAGCGGGACCTCTTCTCGCACGTACGGCGTCTGATCGAGCTGCGCGCGGAGAATCCGGCGCTCCGCCCCATCCGCTTCGCACGCCTCGACGAGGAGACGCCGTCTGCGTCCGTCATGGAGTGGTACGACGAGCGCGGCGAGACCATGTCGGGCGAGCGATGGAACGATCCCGCGCACCGCACGCTCCAGTACGTCGCGGCGTCGACCCCCGAGTTCGAGGAGTTCAACCGCATCCTGCTCATCGTGCACGGCAACGAGACCCCGGTGGATGTGCGCCTTCCGGTGATCGACGGAGTCAGCCGCTACGTGTCGCTCTGGTCCAGCGCGGAGGAGTCGCCCTCGCGGGAGGCGCCCGTCCTGGCGCCCGGCGACGTCGTTCCGACTCCCCCGACCTCGATGCATCTCTTCCGCGCCGAATAGCACGTTCGCACCGACCGCGTCACGCCTGTCGTGCCGCACCCGCCCGCGATAGGTTCGCTGTGTGGCCACTCCGACACGATCCCTCCCCGTCCGCACTCAACGAAGCGGCGCCGAGATCCCGCTGCGCACGGTCGCGGCGCCCGCACCCGCCGACACGTTGACCGGCCGCATCCCGCTCAGCGCGGAGCGACCGTCGACGCCCGACCCGCGGTTCGACCCCTCCGCTTTCGCCGGCGAAGTCGTCCCGTTCCGCGTGCGCGCGTTCCGAGAGGGGCACGACCTGATCGGCGTGCAGCTACGACTGACCGCGCCCGACGGAAGCGAGTCGCTGCATCGGCTCGACGCCCACGAGGACGGGTTGGACACATGGGGCGTCCTGGTCACCCTGCTCGTGCAGGGGACGTGGTCCTTCCGCTTCGAGGCGTTCGCCGACCGGTACGCCACCTGGCGTCATGCGGCCGAGCTGAAGATCCCCGCGGGCGTGGATGTGGCGCTGATGCGCGAGATCGGAGCGCGACTCTTCGAGGACGCCGCCACGGAGAAGGACCGCCCCGCCGCAGAGAGGCGTCTGTTGACGGAGAACGCCGCGCTCCTGCGCGCGAGCGGAACCGACGAGCGGACTGCTCTCGCCATCATCCACGACGACCGCATCGCAGAGGCCTTCAGCGCCCGCCCGCTCGGCGAACTCTGGACCCTCGGCGCGACGCACGACCTCCTCGTCGAGCGCGAGCGGGCGGGTGTCGGCGCATGGTACGAGTTCTTCCCCCGATCCGAGGGAGCCAGGCGCCGGGCCGACGGGACCATCCAGCCGGGCACGTTCCGCACCGCCGTCGACCGACTTCCGGGCGTTGCGGCGATGGGGTTCGATGTGCTCTACCTGCCGCCGATCCATCCCATCGGACGTACCCACCGCAAGGGCCCCAACAACACGCTGAACGCGGGTCCCGCCGACCCCGGATCGCCGTGGGCGATCGGCGCGCCGGAGGGCGGCCACGATGCCGTCCATCCCGAACTCGGCTCGCTGGCCGACTTCCGCGCCTTCGTGGCTGCCGCCGCGTCCGCCGGCATCGAGATCGCGCTCGATCTGGCGTTGCAGGCGTCGCCCGATCACCCGTGGGTGAAGGAGCACCCGGAGTGGTTCACGACCCTCCCCGACGGAACGATCGCCTACGCGGAGAACCCGCCGAAGAAGTATCAGGACATCTATCCCGTCAACTTCGACAACGACCCCGCGGGCATCCGTGCCGAGGTGCTGCGCATCGTGCGCCACTGGATCGCCCAGGGCGTGAAGATCTTCCGCGTCGACAATCCCCACACCAAACCCCTGCAGTTCTGGGAGTGGCTGATCCGCACCGTCCGCGACGAGGCGCCCGACGTGGTCTTCCTGGCCGAGGCCTTCACCAGGCCGACGCCGTTGCGCGGGCTCGCACAGGCGGGTTTCCAGCAGAGCTACACGTATTTCACGTGGCGCAACTCGAAGGCCGAGCTCGAGGAGTTCCTCGACTCACTCGCCCACGAGACCGACGACTACCTGCGCCCCAATCTCTTCGTCAACACCCCCGACATCCTCACCGAGTACCTCCAGTACGGAGGGCGAGCGGCCTACCGGATCCGCGCGACCATCGCGGCGACCGCGGCGCCGACCTACGGCGTCTACGCCGGCTACGAACTGTTCGAGAACGTGGCGCGCCCGGGCAGCGAGGAGAACATCGACAACGAGAAGTACGAGTACAAGCTCCGCGACTGGGAGCAGGCCGAGGCGGACGGCGACTCGCTCGCCCCCTACCTCGCCTTCCTCAACCGAGTCCGGCGCGAGCATCCCGCGCTGCGCCAGCTGCGCAACCTCCAGATCCAGCACAGCGACGACGACGCGATCCTGGTCTACTCGAAGCACCTCGACGGCGCCCTCAGCGAGAGCGGCGAGAGCGACACGATCATCGTCGTCGTGAACGTCGATCCGCACTCCGCGCGCGAGACGACCGTGCATCTGGACACCGCAGCATGGGGCATCCCGGCGGGAACGCCGTACGTGGTCGAAGACCTCGTGACGGGTGCCGCCTGGACCTGGACCGACCACAACTATGTGCGGCTGGACGCGTTCCGCGAGCCGGCGCACATCCTGCACGTGAAGGGCCTCGCATGAGCGTCATCGAACCCCGGGTGCTCGACACCGTCGCCACCGGCTCCTACTACGCCCCGCACGACGTGCTGGGTCTGCACCCCGATGGCGCGGCCGGCGGAGTGATCCGTGCCCGGCGGCCACTGGCCGCATCCGTCACGGCCGTCTTCGCCGATGGCCGAGAGGTGGCGCTCGAACACGTCCGCGCGGGCATCTGGGAGGGCGCATACCGCGGCGACGCGGGCCCGTACCGGCTCACCGCGACATACGAGGGCTCGGCTGCGCACACCGCAGACGACCCTTACCGGTTCTCGCCGACGGTCGGGGAACTCGACCTCCACCTCATCCGCGAGGGACGCCACGAGCAGCTCTGGCAGGTGCTCGGCTCCCACGTGCGCGAACACGAGGGCGTGATGGGGACGTCCTTCGCCGTCTGGGCACCCCATGCCCAGGCCGTGCGCGTCGCCGCCGACTTCAACGGCTGGGACGGTCAGTCGCACAGCATGAGGTCGATGGGTGCGAGCGGGGTGTGGGAGCTCTTCGCGCCGGGCGTGGGCGCGGACAGCACCTACAAGTACGAGCTCCTCACGCGCGACGGCCGCTGGATCCTCAAAGCGGATCCGATGGCACGCCGCGCCGAGCTGCCGCCGGCGACGGCCTCGGTCGTGACGGCATCGGGCTACGAATGGGGGGATGACGCGTGGATCGCCGAACGCGCCGCCAGCCAGCCGCTCGAGCGTCCGATGTCGGTCTACGAGCTGCACCTCGGCTCGTGGCGGCCGGGGCTGGGCTACCGCGACGCCGCCGACCCGCTCATCGAGTACGTGAGCGCCCAGGGGTTCACGCACGTCGAGTTCCTGCCGCTCGCCGAGCATCCCTTCGGCGGTTCATGGGGCTACCAGGTGAGCGGCTACTACGCGCCGACGAGCCGGTTCGGCTCACCCGACGACCTCCGCTACCTCATCGACCGGCTGCACGGCGCCGGCATCGGAGTGATCATGGACTGGGTTCCGGGTCATTTCCCCCGTGATGAGTTCGCGCTCGCCCGCTTCGACGGCGAGGCCCTCTATGAGCACCCCGATCCGCGACGCGGCGAGCACAAGGACTGGGGCACCCTGATCTTCGACTACGGCAGGGCCGAGGTGCGCAACTTCCTCGTGGCCAACGCGCTGTACTGGTTCGAGGAGTTCCACGTCGACGGACTGCGCGTGGACGCGGTGGCCTCCATGCTGTACCTCGACTACTCCCGCGAGGCCGGCGAGTGGGAGCCCAACATCTACGGTGGCCGCGAGAACCTGGAGGCCATCCAGTTCCTCCAGGAGACCAACGCGACCGTTTACAAGAAGTTCCCCGGCATCGCCATGATCGCGGAGGAGTCGACGAGCTACCCGGGGGTCACCGCGCCGACGAGCGCCGGCGGCCTCGGCTTCGGCTTCAAGTGGAACATGGGGTGGATGAACGACTCGCTCGTGTACATCTCGCGCGACCCGCTTTACCGCGCGCATCACGAAGGGGAGCTCTCCTTCTCCTTCGTCTACGCGTTCAGCGAGAACTACGTGCTCCCCATCAGTCACGACGAGGTCGTGCACGGCAAGGGCTCCCTCTTCGCGCGGATGCCCGGCGACCACTGGCAGAAGCTCGCCGGAATGCGCCTCTTCCTCTCCTACATGTGGGCCCACCCCGGCAAACAACTGCTGTTCATGGGTCAGGAGTTCGGACAGATCGCCGAGTGGTCCGAATCGCGATCGCTCGAGTGGTGGCTGCTCGACCAGCCCGCCCACCGTGAGCTCGGCGACTTCGTCGCCGCCCTGAACGCGACGTACCGCGATACCCCGGCGCTGTGGCAGCGGGACGCGGACGGCTCTGCGTTCTCCCGCATCGGCGGACCCACGTGGAACCCGAACGTCTCGGCGTTCGTCCGCTGGGACGCCGACGGCAGACCCCTCGTAGCGATCTCGAACTTCTCCGGCGCGCCGCTGCACGACTACGAGCTGGAGCTCCCCCTCGCGGGCGTCTGGCAGGAGCTGCTCAACTCCGACGCATCCGCCTTCGGAGGTTCCGGGGTGGGCAACCTCGGAGCGGTGACCGCCGATGCATCCGGGCGCGCACGGATGACGCTGCCGCCGCTCGGAGCCCTCTGGCTGCGTCCCGCCGAATGACAGCACGGGTTCGGGGCGCGATCGGAGCGTCGGGGCGCGAGTATGGCGCCCCACATCACGAATCGCGCCCCGACCTCGGGCGCCCCGGCCTCAGAACAGGAGCGAGGCGAGGCGTCCGCGTGCGCGGATGACCCGGGGATCCGCGTCGCCGACGAGGCCGAACAGCTCGAGCAGACGCGCACGCACCGGTGCGCGGTCATCGGCCGGCAGCGCGGCGAACAGATCGAGCAGCCGTCCGAACGCATCGTCCACGTGTCCGCCCGAGATGTCGAGATCGGCGACGAGGAGCTGTGCGTCGACGTCGGTGGGCGCGGCAGCGGCTGCCGCACGGGCCTGCTGCAGGTCCGTGCCCTGCACCCGCTGCAGCAGACGCACCTGGCCGAGGCCCGCGTGGGCGTCGGCGTCGCGCGGATTCTCTGCCAGCGCGCGCTCATACGCCGAGGCCGCCCGCGCATAGTCGCCGTCTTCGATCGCCGCGAAGGCCTCCGCGTGCAGGGGCGGCAGCGGCGCCTCCTCGGGAGCGTCGGCCGGGCTCCCGGTGCCGGCATCGACCGTCCCCGTGACCCCGTTCTGTGCCGCGAGCTGCAGGAGCTGCGAGAAGACCTCGCGGACCTGCTCCTCGGGAACGGCGCCGGTGAACAGCGGAACCGGCTGGCCGCCGACCAGAGCCACGACCAGCGGAATGGACTGCGCACGGAAACCCTGCGCGATCTGCGGGTTGGCGTCCACATCCACCTTCGCCAGGACGAGACGCCCGTTGAGCTCTTCCACCACCTTCTCGAGGATGGGGCTGAGCTGCTTGCAGGGCCCGCACCACTCGGCCCAGAGGTCCACGACGACCGGGACCGTTCGCGAGAGCTCGAGGATCTGGCCGAACGTCGCGTCGGTCACATCCTGCACGAGAGAGCCGGCCGCCGGGGAGGAGGGAGCGGCATTCGAACCCGGAGCGGGCCGGTTTCGCAGAGCGGAGAGATCGACGGCGCCGCGCAGGACGGCTCCGGGGGCCTGATCGGACATCACAGAACCTTCGCTTCCAGGATGTTGGAGGTGTAACCGAGGAGTCGGATCTTCTCCGACGAGCCTTGCGCCGGCACATAGAAGAACAGCTGGTCGGCGAACGTCGAGCTCACGCCGGTCGCGGACTCCGACACACCGGTCAGCGCCTGAACGGTGGGATTGTCGGTCAGCTTGATCACGACGTCGCCGCTGTTCGGCGTGACCGTGTCGACTTCGTTGACGGAGACCGCGACGATCGCTCCGCTCTCGAGGGTCGCGAGAGCGAGCGGAGCCTGGCTGCCCGCCTGGGCAGCGAACTCGATCGTGCCGGTCGAGGCTCCGGTCTCGTTGAACTTGTCCCGGCGTTCCTGGCGGTTCGCGGCGACATTCTGACTGAACAGGTCCGTCTGCTCGTCGAACAGTGCGATGGACGAGCTGTCCTTGCCGTTGTTCAGGACGTCGGCGTACGCCTCTGCCAGCTTGTCCGGCGCGATCGTCAGGAACGACGAGTCCGGCGGAACCTGGGACGCGCCGATGTACGCGGGAGCGAGATCGGGCATCTCGACGGATCCCAGCAGATCCCCGATGTACGACAGCTTGTAATCGGCCCACTGATCGGCCTGCGTCAGGAACATGATCGTGGAGACCGGCCCCTGGGAGCCTTCCTTCTGCACGACGGCCATCACCGTGCGCGGCCAATCGTCGAACGCCTGCGGCAGGATGATCTGCGTGGGCTCGGCCGGAATCGGAGGAAGCGCCGCCTCATCGGCGAGAGCGCCGCGCAGGGCGTAATTCGTGTTGCGCTCGGCCAGCGCGGCTCCATCGAGCCGGGTGGCCGCGAGGTTCGAGTCGCGTGCCTCATCGGCGGACGCGACCGTCGTCGAGATACGCTGCAGGATCGCCTGCGCCTGCGCTTCCGTCACAGCGGGCGCCTGCTGGTCGGCCGAGTCGACGATCGCCGCGGTCCCGGACGGCGTCGGCGTCGGCGCCAGATCCGGCCACGCATCCGGAGAGCAGCCGGTGAACACGAGCGCACCCACCACCGCCAACGGAATGGCGAGCAGCGGGCGACGCGAGGACCGTCGCGACGGCGTGGCGCTGATCACGCCCTTCGCCCCCGGCTCGACGGCGAGATCGATCGGCTGCGTCTCCGGCAGGGGCGGCGGCGCCTTCCGGCGAGGTCCGCGGGAGCGCCGGTCGTGTCTGATGGCCAGGACGTACAGCACGATCCCCGCGACGAGCGCGACGCCGCCTAGGAGCATGAGCGGTCCCGCCCACGGCGTCGTCTGGGCGATGTTCCAAGTGATGCTGGCCTCGGCGGGAGCGGCCTTCGTCCCGTCCGACGCGATCAGCACGCTCATCGAGTCGGGCAGTTGCAGGGGAACACTGACCGCCCGATCGTCGCTGTACTGGGCGAGCCAGAGGTCGGACTGCGCGGGATTGCGACTCCCGGGCGCCGCCTCGTCCCCTTCAGCCGGTGTGTCGACGGCCGCATCCGCCTCGGGCTCCTCGGGCTCGATCAGCGCGGCGTTCAAGACGCCGTCCTGCCCGACGGAGACCTCGTTGTATGTCTGATCGGAGAGCCAGGCACGCATGTCGGAGGTGCGACCGTAGGCGACGAAGACGCCGTCGGAAGAGGAGACGCGCAGGGTCTGCGTGCCCGGCAGCGAGGTCAAGACGGCACCGTCGACCATCGTGTACGCCGCTCCATCCGCGGCGGGGATCTCGGCGCTCTGCGTCGACGGGCCGTAGAAAACGGTCCGTTGAGCGATGCCTGCCCCGATGAGCAGAGCGGCCAGTACGAAGGCCGCGACGGCCCAGACGAAACGCACGAAATCTTCCTCCCATGCCCGCAGAGCGGAACGATCCGACATTCGAGACTAGCCGAGACGCCTGTGTGTTGCGCGAGAGGGGGTCGCTGCCGCCTCCACGGCGGCGCCGCCCGTATCGTGTGTGCAGCACGTTCCGCTCGCCGAGGAGGCACTGTGAAGCTCCACAACCCTTTCCGCATCGCCTTCATCGGCACGCTCGGCGTCGGCCTGGGGCTCCTGCTCATCGGCAGCGTGCAGACCCTTTCGACGATCCTTCTCTACATCGGTACCGCTCTCTTCCTGTCGCTCGGTCTCGAGCCCGTGGTGGCATGGCTGACCAGGAGACGACTGCCGCGCTGGTCGGCCGTGCTCGTGACCGTCCTCGGTGTCCTCGCGATCTTCGCCGGCATCGTGTGGATGGTCGTCCCGATCATCGTGAGCCAGGTCAGCCAGCTCGTCGAGGAGGTGACGCGGTTCCTTCAGAGCACGTCGTGGCAGGACGTCAAGGACTGGATCCACTCGGTGTTCCCCGGAATCCAGGACAGCACGATCGACGACACCGTGACGAACGTCCAGAACTGGGCGATCTCGAACTGGGGGAACATCACCGGCGGCGTCATCAACGCGAGCCTCGCGTTCCTCGGTGGACTGACGGGCGCCTTCATCGTCCTGATCCTCACGATCTACTTCACCGCGTCGACGCCGAACCTCAAGGCGGCGGTCTACAGCCTCGTGCCCGCTTCGCGGCGTCCGCGATTCATCGAGCTGTCCGAGCAGATCACCGACTCCGTCGGGTACTACGTCATGGGGCAGGTCAGCCTCGGCGTCATCAATGGTGTGCTGAGCGCCATCTTCCTGACGATCATTCAAGCGCCGTTCCCTGCCGTGCTCGCCGTGATCGCGTTCTTCTTCTCCCTCATCCCGCTCGTCGGAACACTGACGGGCTCGGTCATCATCGTCCTGACCTGTCTCATCCCGGGTCTGGGCTCGCCGACCACCGCGCTCACCGCGGCCATCTGGTACGTCATCTACATGCAGCTCGAGGCGTACCTGGTCTCGCCGCGCATCATGAGTCGCGCCGTGGCCGTCCCCGGTGCGGTGGTCGTCATCGCCGCCCTCGCCGGCGGATCACTGCTCGGACTTCTCGGCGCGCTCGTCGCGATCCCGGTGGCCGCGAGCATCCTGATCATCTATCGACAGGTGATCGTCCCACGCATGAACGAGCGGTGATCAGGCGAGCGGCCCGTCCCACTCCGTCGGAAGGGGCGCGGCCGCAGGATTGACGATCTCGACGATCTCGCCCAGGACGCGGCGGGTCTGCGCCTCACCCACCCAGAGGTGCTTGCCGCCCTCGACGGGGATCAGTGTCATGTCCGGGACCGACGCGAACCGGCGGCGCGCCTCGTCCGGACGCAGGTAGTCGTCGAACTCGGGGATGAGCGCGACCAGTCGCCGAGGATCTCCCCGCCAGGCGGCGACGTCCTCCTCACTGGCACGATGCAACGGAGGCGAGAGCAGGATGGCGCCGTCCACGGGGTGCTGCCTGCCGTACTTGAGCGCCAACTCGGTGCCGAACGACCAGCCGACGAGCCACGGATGCGGCAGCGCGCGATCGGCGACGAGATCCATGGCCGCTTGGACGTCCGCCTCCTCGCCGACGCCCTCCTCGAAGTGACCGTCGCTCTTTCCACGCGGTGACGAGGTACCCCTGGTGTTGAACCGGAGCACGGCGAGATCCGCAAGAGCGGGCAGCCGGGCTGCGGCCTTGCGGAGGATGTGCGAATCCATGAACCCGCCGTGGGTCGGCAGCGGATGAAGCGTCACGAGAGTGGCGATGGGCTCCTTCTCGAGCGGAAGCGCCAACTCCCCCACCAGCTGGAGTCCGTCCGCCGTGCGCAGGACGATGTCCTCGCGCCGGGCCGGAAGCACACTCGCACCACGGACCTCAGCCATCACGCCACCTTCCAACAGTGAGAATGCCAGTGCCGACGCGCCGCGAGATCTGCGGCGTCGCCCATGACGCCGTCCGCGCGCCACACCACCAGATGTGCTGTTCCCGCCGGTATGACGCGATGACAACCCGGGCAGGTGTAGTCCTTCACGGCCTGCATGGCCGAGATCGGCTGCACCGTCCATTCACGGCCGCCGCGCATCTCGGTGCGTTTGAAGCCCGCCAGCAGGCGCTGGAACGACTCTTCGGAGCCGGAGTGCTCGGGGCGGCGTCGACGCGATCGCGCCACCGTCACCACCAGTGGTTGTTGATCCAGAACGCGTACGCGCCCGCCCAGCTGCCGTAACGACCGACGGCGTACCCGGTACCCCAGCGAAGGTTGTCCACCGGGTCGTAGCCGTTGCCCGGAACCTTGCTGCACGGCAGAGCCTGCACGAGACCGCACGCGCCGGAGCTGCGGTTGGTGGCGTTGGGATTCCAGCCGCTCTCCTTGGAGACGATGTAGTCGACGTAGCCCCAGTCGCTCTCGGCGATGCCCGCCGCAGCCATCCACTCGGACGGCGCTCCTCCGCCCGAATAGAACGGCGTCGAAGGGGATGCGGCCGCCACCTTCGGCTCCGGCGGAGGCGGCGGCTTGGGCTTTTCGAACGCGCTGTACGAGTCACGGTCGAGCGACACGACAGCGCCCGATGCCACGACGAGACTCTGCGCGTCGTCGATCGTGCTCGAGTAGACCGTCTCGGTCTCCGACTGCGCCGGCGACGCATCCGTGAGCGCGAACGCAGCAGGGCCGACGGATGCGGCGGCGAAAGCCAGCGCGGCGACCCCGGCGAACACCCCCACGACCCCGCGGCGCCGCGACCAGCGCGCGTGCGTCGCCGCCCGCGATGCGGGAGCCGACGCCGGAACAGCCAGCGCACGGGCCGACCGTCGGGTCAGCGGCGCCGGGTTTCGGGTGTCATCTCCGGAAGTCACGATCCCCCGATTGTAACGATTTGGTCCTGAGAACGCCATGCGAGCCCGCAAGCCAGGACTCAACCGACCGCCAGCATGATCTCGACGACGGCGTCGAGCACCGCATCCACCTGGGTCTCGCGGTATCCGCCGCGCTGCATCCGAAAGGCGACCGATCGTACTTGTTCGACCGTCAGCCCTGTGCCGTCGGCCAGGTAACGGGCGATCCGATCCGCCACCAGGTCGACCTCGTCGACGCGGTACCCGTAGTGCACGAACGAGACGCGCTCGAAGCGGTGCCGACGATCTCGTCCCAGTCGGTCGAGCACGACCTGCGCGTCCTGACGCTGCTGCTGCACCCAGGCCCGTGCGCCCATGCGGGCGATCTTCTGCCGGCGCTCCTGCGCGGCGAACGCGTCCTCGACACGGCCGAGTGCGGCATCCACCGGGCCGACCGCGTACCCGCCGCGCACAAGTGCGAACGACACGTCGCGGACGTCGGACGCTGTGACTGCCGACTCATCCGGCATGTCGGATTCGAAGGCCTCCCGGGCGCGGGCGAGAAAGGCGTCCACGGCGACCGGATCGTAGCCCTTCGCCCGCCCCTGCACGCGTGGGAACGCGTTGTGGCGGGACGAGGTGGAGATCGCCGCGGTCTCGTTGCGCTGTTCGAGCGCGGATCCGTCGTGGACTGTCATGAAACCGCCAGAGGTGTCAGCAGGTAGAACAGAGCGAGAGCCGCGGGAGCCGACGGGAGGATGGAGTCGAGGCGATCCAGCACGCCACCGTGACCGGGCAGCCAGGAGCTCATGTCCTTGATGCCGAGATCACGCTTGAGCATGGACTCGCCGAGGTCCCCCGCCGTGGCCGTCCCCAGGATCACCAAGCCGAAGATGATCCCGGTCCACCAGGGAAGCCCGAGCATCAGCCATGAGAGCAGCACGCCCGCGATCACCGCAGCGAGAGCTGCGCCCGCGAATCCTTCCCACGTCTTCTTGGGACTGATGCGCGGCGCCATCGGGTGCCGTCCGAGCGTCAAGCCGGTCACATAGGCACCCGTGTCCGATGCGATCGCCACGATGAGGAAGGCCATCACCCACCACTCGCCGTGATCCTGGCGCAGCAGCACCAGTGCGAGGCTCGCGAGGAACGACACGTACACGGGCAGAAGCGCACCCGCCAGGACATCGTCGACCACGGCCGAGTAGCGTCGACCGTCCCGTGCGATCATCTGTCCGAGCAGACGCCAGACCACGATGAGCACGACCGCGACGAACAGCGACACCCAGTGGAGCCAGAGATCGAGGAAGTACGCCGACATCAGGATCATCGACCCGCCGACGAGCTGCGGGACGACGTCGACCTTCCGGCCCGACGCCTGCAGCGCTCGAGCGAACTCGAACGTGCCCAGCAGCGCGACACCGGCGCCGAAGATCAGGAACGGCCACTTCACGAAGACGAGGGCCACCAGCACCACGGCGCCGATCGCCACACCGATCACGATGGCAAGGATCAGGTCACGGCCGGTGCGCTGCTTGATGCGCTCGTTCGCCTCTTCGAACTCCGCGCGCGCGTGCGCGACCTGCAGTTCGAACTCGTTCCGTCGCGCCCGGATCGGCGACGGCTGGCGGTCCGCCCCGGCGCGATCGCGCCCCGGCGGCACTCCTTGCCCCGGTGCCGCACTCTCTGGTGCGGCCCCGGCGGCATCGGATGCGTCGGACATGCCTTCTCAGACCTCGAGGAGCTCGGCTTCTTTACGCTTGAGTGCCTCGTCGATCGCGTCGACGTGCGAACGCGTCAGCGCGTCGAGATCCTTCTCCGCCCGTACGAGTTCGTCCTCGCCGACCTCGGACTTCAGCGCGTCGAGCTCGTCCTTCGCCTTGCGACGGATGCCGCGCACGTGCACCTTCGCATCCTCACCCTTGCTGCGCACGAGCTTGACGTACTCCTTGCGGCGGTCCTGCGTGAGCTCGGGCATCGTGACACGGATGATGTTGCCGTCGTTCGTGGGGTTGGCCCCGAGGTTGGGCATGTCCCGGATGGCCTGCTCGATGGCCTTCAACGCCGACTTGTCATAGGGCGTGACGATGATCGTTCGCGCCTCGGGGTTGTTCAGCGAAGCGAGCTGCGCGAGCGGTGTGGGGGTTCCGTAGTACTCCACGTTCAGCTTCTGGAAGAGCTGCGGGTTCGCACGCCCGGTTCGGACGGTCGAGAAGTCCTCCTTGGCCGCTTCCACGGCCCGTTCCATACGTCCGGCGGTTTCGGTCAGCACATCGGCGATCACGGTAACTCCCTCATATCCAGCAGTTTTCGAGTCTAGTGGCGGCATGAGCCCCGCACGCGGAGGTCACGCCGTGACGAGCGTGCCGATCTCGTCGCCGCGCAGGGCGCGTGTGACGTTGCCCGCCGGCTCCATCCCGAACACCCGCATGTCGATGCGGTTGTCCATGCACAGGCTGAAGGCGGTGGAGTCGACCACCTTGAGTCCCTGGACGAGCGCGTCGTTGTAGGTGATCCGGTCGAGCTTGACCGCCGAGGAATCCTTGTTGGGGTCCGCCGTGTAGACCCCGTCCACGCCGTTCTTCGCGACGAGGACCTCGTCGGCGCCGATCTCGAGCGCCCGCTGGGCCGCGACGGTGTCGGTGGAGAAATACGGGAGCCCTGCTCCCGCACCGAAGATCACGACCCTCCCCTTGGCCATGTGACGCTGGGCGCGACGAGGGATGTACGGCTCGGCCACCTGCGTCATCTCGATCGCGGACTGCACGCGCGTCGCGGCGCCCGCCTGCTCGAGGAAGTCCTGCAGAGCGAGCGCGTTCATGACGGTGCCGAGCATCCCCATGTAGTCCGCGCGACCACGGTCCATGCCACGCTGGCTGAGCTCGGCGCCGCGGAAGAAGTTGCCGCCGCCGACGACGATCGCGATCTCGACCTCGTCGACCGCCGCGGCGATCTCACGAGCGATCTGGCTCACGATGTCGGGGTTGACCCCCAGAGAGCCGGCCCCGAAGGCCTCTCCGGAGAGCTTCAGAAGGACGCGACGGCGCCCGGTCGATTCGTCCATGTGTGCGTCCTCTTCTCGTCGGGTCAAAACTACGGCATGCGAAAGGCCCGCACCGACGACGATGCGGGCCTTTCGAGCGACTTACGCGCCGACCTTGAAGCGGGCGAAGTCGGTGAGGGTCAGTCCTGCGTCGGAGGCGACCTTCGCGACGGACAGCTTGTTGTCGCGCGCGTAGTCCTGGTCGAGCAGGGCGACCTGCTTGAAGAACGCGTTCACGCGGCCTTCGACGATCTTCGGCAGCGCGGCCTCGGGCTTGCCCTCGTTACGGGAGATCTCGGTGACGATCTCGCGCTCCTTCTCGACGTCGGCCTCGGGCACGTCGTCGCGGGACAGGTAGGAGGGGTTGGCGAACGAGATGTGCTGCGCGATGCTGCGCGCGGTCTCCCCGTCGTCACCCGAGTAGATCAGCACGACGCCGACCTGGGGCGGAAGGTCCTTGCTGGTCTTGTGGAGGTAGACCTCGGCGTGGTCGCCCGAGAGGGTGCGCACGCGACGCAGTTCGACCTTCTCGCCGATGATCGCGGCCTCGTCGGAGATCAGCTGCTCGACGGTCTTGCCGTCCACGGGCGCGGCCAGAGCGGCCTCGACCGAGTCGGCGGACACGGCGGCGGCGGCCTCGACGACCTTGTCGGCGAGAGCGATGAAGCGCTCGTTCTTGGCGACGAAGTCCGTCTCGGTGTTCAGCTCGATGAGCGTGACCTTGCCGTCGACCTCGCGCGCGGCCACGAGGCCCTCGCTCGTCGAACGGTCCGCACGCTTCGCGTTGCCCTTCGCGCCCTTGAGGCGGAGGATCTCGACGGCCTTCTCGAGGTCGCCGTCGGCTTCCTCGAGCGCCTTCTTGGTGTCGACCATGCCCGTGCCGAGCTGCTCGCGCAGAGCCTTGATGTCGGCGATGGTGAAGTTTGCCATGAGTGGCGGCTCCTTCTGTTGGGAGAGTTCTCGCGGATGCCGATCGGCGCGGCCGGTTCGCGGCCGCGCCGATCGTAGCGGGTCCAGGGGACGCGCTGATTACTTGTCGGTGGCCTCGGCCTCGGCGACGGCCTCGACGCTCTCGCCAGAGGCGGCGGCGACGGCCTCGACCTGCTCCTCGGCGGCAGTCTCGTCCGCAGCGGACTCGGTCGATGCGACGACCGCGTCAGCACCCTCGGCGACGGGCGCGCCCTGCTCGAGGAGCTCGCGCTCCCACTCGGCCAGGGGCTCTTCGGCGCCGGACTCGGGGTTGTGCTTCTGCTGCAGGCCTTCGGCAGCGGCGTCCGCGATGATGCGCGTCAGCAGCGAGACGGAGCGGATCGCGTCGTCGTTGCCGGGGATCGGGAACTGGAACTCGTCCGGGTCGGCGTTCGTGTCGAGGATGCCGATGACCGGGATGCCGAGCTTGGTCGCCTCATCGACGGCGAGGTGCTCGCGCTTGGCGTCGACGATCCAGATGGCCGACGGCGTCTTGGTGAGGTTGCGGATACCACCGAGCGACTTGTGCAGCTTGTCGAGCTCGCGCTTCTTGAGCAGCAGCTCCTTCTTCGTGAAGCCGCTGGCCGCCGGGTCCTCGAAGTCGAGCTCTTCGAGCTCCTTCATGCGGGCGAGGCGCTTGCTGACCGTCGAGAAGTTGGTCAGCAGACCGCCGAGCCAGCGCTGGTTCACGTAGGGCTGGCCGACACGCGTCGCCTGCTCGGCGATGACTTCCTGCGCCTGCTTCTTGGTGCCGACGAAGAGAACCGTGCCGCCGTGGGCGACGGTCTCCTTGACGAACTCGTACGCCTTGTCGATGTACGACAGCGACTGCTGGAGGTCGATGATGTGGATGCCGGAGCGCTCCGTGAGGATGAAGCGCTTGACCTTCGGATTCCACCGGCGGGTCTGGTGTCCGAAGTGGACGCCGCTGTCGAGCAGCTGGCGAATGGTGACGACGGCCATGGCCGTTCTCCTTCTGTTGCGGTTGTTCGCGTCGAACCGATCGGCCGACGAGCCTGGTGCCCGGCACGCACCCACCCGTCCGAGGACGGGACCGTAGGGTGGATGTGCCGCGGGGTGTTGCCGCTCAGGGCACGCGGAGTCACCTCGACATGCGAGGTGCGCCTCAAGTGTATCAGTCGCCGACCCGCCCCACGATGCAGCCGAACGACATCTCCTCCCCCATGCTCGCGCCCGGGTGATCCATCCCCACACGCGTCTCCGCGACCCGCGCGAGTCGCTTTCCCGGGCACGGTGAGGGCATGTCCGCCCGCACCCGCCGCACCGCCGCCATCGCCATCGCTCTCCTCGCCCTCACGGCACCGTCTGCCGTGGCGACGTGGGCTCCGGACGTCTCAGCCGCCGCATCGGATGCGGATGCGGCGCACTCATGGACATGGCCGGTCCTCGGCCGCGTGGTCGAGCCCTATCGGCAGCCCGCGCACGATTACGCGGCCGGCCATCGCGGAATCGACATCGAGGCCGGCACCGACACCGTCGTCGCCCCCGATGACGGTGTGATCCTGTTCGCCGGGGTCGTGGTCGACCGCCCCGTCGTCACGATCGACCACGGGGACGGTCTGGTGAGCACGCTCGAGCCCGTCATCACCTCCCTGCCGCCGGGAACGGGGGTGAGCGCCGGCGACGTCGTCGGCACGCTCGCCGAGGGCGGCCACGCCGCCCGGGGCGCTCTCCATCTCGGCGCACGGCGCGACGGCGTGTACATCAACCCGCTGCTTCTGCTGGGAGGGGTGCCGCGTGCCGTGCTGCTGCCGTGCTGCTGACCCTTCAGCGACCGGTGACGGTGTTGCGCTGACCGTTGTCGGTCACCGCCCCCTGACGGTCCGCGCGCACCGTGTTGTCGTTACCGGACACGATCAGCGCACCGAAACCCGCTGCCGTCAGGGAGTTGCGATCTCCGTTGAGCGACACCGTCGACAGCGTTCCCGCGTCGACGGTGTTGTCCTGACCTCCCACGGAGAGGTCGGAGATGTCCGACGTGCGCAGGTCGTTGCGATCTCCGGAGAGCTGGACGACGCCGAGTGTCGCCCGTGTCGCATCCACGCGCAGCCCTGTTCCTCCGATCATCACACTCGCGCACTCACCGGCCAGCACGAAGTCCTGGTCGGCGCCGGAGATCTCCGTCGTCCCACTGCCGCAGACGAGCTGACCGTCCGTTGCGGGTGACGGCGCCGACGGCGCGGGCGTCATCGGACGGGTGGGGGCGGGGGACGACGCCGGCGGCGCCGCACTCGGCGGCTCCGGCAGGACCGTCTGGCGCGGGCCTGCGACGACGCCGCATCCGGTCACCACGGCCGCTGCGGCGAGGAGGATCGCGATCTGGCCCAGTCGGCGCGGTGTCATGCCTTCACGGTACGCGCCGCGCGGCGTCTGCGTCACGCCCGCGGATGCGCCTGACGGTAGGTAGCAGCGAGCCGCTCGTGCGAGACGTGTGTGTAGATCTGCGTGGTGCCGAGGTTCGCATGCCCCAGCATCTCCTGCACGGCGCGCAGGTCGGCTCCGCCGTCCAGGAGATGCGTCGCGGCGGAGTGCCGCAGAGCGTGCGGGCCGGCAGCGCGTCCGATGACGGGGCCGACGGTACGGGCGACGAGGTCGTACACGCTGCGTGGGCCCAACGCGCGCCCTCTCACGCCGAGGAAGAGGGCGTCCGACGGCTGCTCGCCGGCACGAGCCGCGAGGACGGGTCGCGCACGGACGAGATACGCGGCGACCGCCTCGTCCGCGGGCGCCCCGTAAGGGACCACGCGTTCCTTGTTGCCTTTTCCGATCACACGCACAGTGCGACGCTCGCGGTCGAGATCGCGGCTCCGCAGTGCGCATAATTCCGACACGCGCAGCGCCGCGCCGTAGAGCAGCTCGAGCACCGCACGGTCCCGCAACACGACGGGGTCGCCGTCGGCGCTGTCGACGGCCAACGCAGCGAGCATCTCGCCCAGGGCGGGCGCGCTCGCGACCGCGGGAAGCGTGCGACCGCGTTTGGGCGCGATGAGACGCAGGCTCGGGTCGGCCTGGATGATCCCCTGCTCGCGCGCCCAGCCGAAGAAACCCCGAGCGGATGCGGTGCGCCGGGCGATCGTGGCGCGGCTGTCGCCGCGGTTCGTGGCCTGCCAGAGCCACTCGCGCAGCTCCTCCAGGTCCGCACCCTCGACCTCTTCGACACCGGACAGCGCGGCGAAATCGCGCAGATCGGCGCCATACGCCCGCACGGTCGCCGGGGACAGGCGACGCACGTCGGTGAGGTGATCGCACCAGGCCTCGATCGCAGCCGCCAGCATCATGCAGCCAGCTTGCCAGTCACCGCCCCGCTGGGCGTCGCCACCCGCCGTCGACGCCCACGACCGACCCCTCGAGGAGCATCGCGCCCAGGATGGCTTCGACCTCGGCGGTCGCGAGCCCGGAACGCGCCGCCAGCTCTGCCGCGTCGCGCCCGACTCTCGTGCTCAGCGCGTCCCGCACGCGCGTCCGCTCATCCGTCCGCGCACCGGGCACCACGAGCGGCCTGGCCATCCCGAGGCCGGCGAGCTCCCGCGCCTCGGCAGCATCCGTCACGCAGACCGCGTCGTACTCACGGAGGAGTCGATGACATCCGACGGATGCTGGGCTCGTGACCGGCCCGGGCACGGCGCCCAGGGGGCGGCCCAGTGACGCCGCGTGCCCGGCGGTGTTCAACGACCCGCTCCGCGCCCCCGCCTCGACGACGATGGTCGCGAGCGAGAGCGCCGCGATGAGGCGGTTGCGCGCGAGGAAACGCCACTTGGTCGGCGCGACGCCGCACGGCACTTCTGCGACCACCGCCGCGGTCGCGGCGATCCGCTCCAGCAACTGTTCGTGCCCGGCCGGGTAGGAGCGATCACATCCGCCGGCGAGGACGGCGACGGTGGAGCCGGAGCGGGTGGCGAGAGCACTGCGGTGCGCCGCACCGTCGATGCCGTAGGCCGCCCCCGAGACGACCGACACGCCCGCCGCGACCACCCCCGCGGCCAACTCGCCCGCCACGTGCTCGCCGTAGGCGGTGGCCGCCCGCGCGCCGACGAGCGCGACGGACGGCGCACGGAGCGCATCGGGATCGCCGCGGACCCACAAGGCGATCGGAGCATGATCCCCCAGATCGTCGACCGCTTCGGGCCACTCGGGATCCGTGGGGACGAGGATCGACACCCGCGAGCGGGCGGCCCGCTCGAGAGGGTCGCTCAGGAGGTCCTCCCGCAGTCGCGGACGCCAACGTGCTGCGGCGTCCGCGGCAGCACGCGCCTGGGCGCCGGTGATCCGCTGGATCTCCGCCGCGTGCGCGGCGACGCGGAGCGCGGGCACGGCGGGCACGCGCGCCAGCAGCGCTCCCGCAAGCGCATCGCCGGGTTCCGCGACGCCGCTCCAGAAGACGCGGGCGGCTCGCTCCGGCGCAGCCCGCTCCCCCAGTAACGGCAGCATCCGCTCGATCACTGCGTCGACGTTCATGCGGCGATCCCCCGCTTCATGAAAAGCGCTCGCCCGATGTCCTCCTGGGTCGGAACGGCGCGCTGGGCGAGATCGGCCAAGGTCCACGCCAGGCGCAGGACGCGGTCATACCCGCGCAGGGTCAGCTGGCCGCGTTCGAGCGCGGCATCGAGCGGCGCCCGCACCGCGGCGGGTGGTGCCGAGGGCCCTTCGCGCAGCCAACGGCCGGGCACGTCGACGTTTCGTCGCCATGGCGTCCGCGCCAACCGCTCCGCGGTACGCGCGCGGGCATCCGCCACACGTCCGGCCGCTTCCGCCGTCGAGACGCGCCCCACCGCGGCATCGACGCCCACCGCCGCGACGCGGCGCATCGGCAGATCGATGTCCACGCGATCCAGCAGCGGTCCCGACAGTCGACCGAGGTAGCGGCGGATCGCGGCCGGCGGACACTCGCACGTCGCGCCACGCACCCCGTAGTTGCCGCAGGGGCAGGGATTGGTGGCGAGAACGAGCTGGAATCGCGCCGGATAACGCACGCTGACCCCGGAGCGGTGGATGTGGATGTCGCCCCGTTCGAGCGGCTGCCGCAGCGCGTCGAGGACGCTCGCGGGGAACTCCCCCGCCTCATCGAGGAACAGCACGCCCTCGCTGGCACGGGCGATCGCGCCGGGTCGGATGACGCGTGACCCTCCCCCGACGAGAGCAGCGACGCTGGCGGTGTGGTGGGGCGCCTCCAGCGGCGGGACGCGGGTGAGGGAGGTCACGGCCTCGCCCGACAGCGATCGGACCGACGCCACAGCGAGCGCCGCCTCGCGGTCGAGCGGCGGAAGGATGCCGGGCAGGCGCCGCGCGAGCATCGTCTTGCCCGCGCCCGGCGGCCCGCTCATCAGCAGGTGATGCCCGCCGGCGGCTGCCACCACGAGCGCCTCGACCGCTTCGCGTTGGCCGATCACGTCCGACAGATCCAGCAGCTCATGCTCCTCGTCCGCCGCCGCGGGACGCATCGGCGGGGGCACGTCCGGAACGACCACGTCCGCGCCGTGCCGAGCGGCGACCTCGGCCAAGGTTGCGGCCGGCAGCACCTCGATGCCGGTCGCCAACTGGGCCTCCTCACCGTTCGCCGCGGGCACGACGATCCGGCGACGCCCCGCACGCGCGGCGGCCACGACTGCGGGAAGCACGCCTGCAACGGGTCGCAGCCGACCGTCCAGCCCCAACTCGCCGATGTGCACCGTGCCCGCGACCGACGCCGCATCCATCCCGCCGTCCGCCGTCAGCGCGGCGATGGCGATCGCGACGTCAAAGCCGGACCCGTGCTTGGGCAGGCTCGCCGGTGAGAGGTTGACGGTGAGACGGCGTCTGGGCAACGGGAGACCGGAGTTCGCACACGCGTTGTGCACGCGCTGCACCGCCTCGCCGAGCGCCCGGTCGCCGAGGCCGATGATGCGGAACTCGGGGGTCTGCTGACTGACGTCGGCTTCGACCTCGACGAGAGAACCCTCGAGCCCGTTCAGCGCGATCGACCATGTGCGAGCGACGGTCATCGCACGTCCCGCAGGTGTTCGACATGTCCGGTGCCGGCATCCATCCCGAGGACCGAAACGGCGTCGATGCGCACCGCGCGACCTCGCGCCTCGTCGGGATGCGCCATGCACCACGCCACCGCGAGTCGCCACAGCCGGGCTCGCTTGCGCGCGTCGATGGCCTCGAGGGGATGCCCGAAGCGCTCACTCGTGCGCGTCTTGACCTCGACCACGACGATCTCGCCGGCTTCCGCCGCGACGATGTCGATCTCCCCCAGAGGGCAACGCCAGTTGCGGTCGAGAATCCGGTACCCACGGTCGGTCAGGAAGGATGCGGCGCGGTTCTCACCGTCTCGTCCCAGGTCGTCTTTCGCTGCCATCGCCCCAGCGTGTCGACCCTGCGGAGCCGCCGTTCACGTTTGATCTCGCATCGGGGAGAACCCGCCGCGGCCTCGGGGGTGAGGAGAGCCGCTCAGTTGTCGAGCGAGAGCTCCTCGGGAAGCTGGAAGTCGCGACGCGAGAGCTCCTCGACGTTCACGTCCTTGAACGTCAGCACGCGTACGGCCTTCACGAAGCGGTCGGCGCGATAGATATCCCACACCCACACGTCGGTCATCGAGATCTCGAAGTAGAAGTCGTGCTCGGTGTCACGGCGCACGACATTGACGTCGTTGGCGAGGTAGAAGCGGCGTTCGGTCTCGATCACGTACTGGAACTGCGAGACGACGTCGCGGTACTCCCGGTACAGAGCGAGCTCGAGTTCGCGGTCGTAGTCTTCGAAGACATCGTCATCCATGGTTCGTCCATTCTACGGCTGCGGTCCGGGTCGGCGCGGTCTCAGAAGAGGGTGGGCACCGCGGCGATCTGCCATGAGGCGCGATGATGCGCGTGAAGCCCGTGTGCGGCGATGGCGGCACGGTGCTCCGGGCTCGCGTAACCCTTGTTGCGTTCCCACAGGTACGCGGGCGCATCCGGATGCAGTGCGACCATGTGCGCGTCGCGGGCGACCTTTGCGACGACGGATGCGGCTGCGGCGCTCGCGCAGTCGCGGTCGCCCTTGATCACGGTGCGTACCTCGTACGGCGTCGCGCCCGCGGGCGAGATGTAGTCGTGGTTGCCGTCGAGCAGCACGACCGCACCCGCCATATCCACGCCCTGCGAGCGAAGACCGTCGAGAGCGCGGTGTGCGGCGAGACCGAGCGCCCGCGTGATCCCCACGGCGTCGATCTCTGCAGCGGATGCCCATCCCAGAGCGCTCGCATCGACCCAGGCCGCGGCGGCCCGAGCCACATCCGATCTGCGCGCCTCGGGGATGAGCTTGGAGTCGCGCAGCCCCTCCGGGATCCGGACGCGGCGGGTGCGCGGCGCCATGACCGTCGCACCGATCACCACGGGGCCGGCGAGAGCGCCTCGCCCGACCTCGTCGCACGCGACGACGACGCGCTGCTCGGCCCACAGGCGCCGTTCCAGGCGCAGGGTCGGTTGCACCGGACTCACTGGCCCTCCGGCCGCGGAACGTCGGCGAACACCTCGTGATGGAAGTCGATGCCGCCGAAGCGGTCGAACGGCCAGGTGATCAGGAAGGCACGTCCGACGACGTTGTCGATGGGCACGAAGCCGCGCCCGGGCTGATCCTGGTTGTACCGCGAGTCCTTGGAACGGTAACGGTTGTCCCCCAGCACCCACAGCGACCCCTCCGGCACCGTGACGTCGAAGTCGAGCGACGAAGCGGGGGCGCCGGGATCGGGAAGCAGGAGATACGACGACTCGTCGATCGGCGCACCGTTGACGGTGATCTGGCCCAGGTCGTTGCAGCACACGACATGATCGCCGGGCAGACCGATGATGCGCTTGATGAGATGGTCGTCGCTGTCGGGCGCCGCGAGGCCGACGAGGGAGAGCACCCACTCGATGCCGTCGACGATCGGCCCCTGGCTCGGAGCGGACACCGTGGAGCCGAGCCAGCCGCCCGGGTCGCGGAAGACGACGACGTCACCGCGCTCGTATCCCCCGAAACGGGGCGTCAGCTCGTCGACGAGGATCCGGTCCTGCTCGATCAGCGTGTTCTCCATCGACGCCGACGGGATGTAGAACGAGCGCACCAGGAACGTTTTGACGAGGAACGACACGAGCAGCGCGATGAGGATGATGACCAGCACGTCGCGGAGGAAGATCAACGCGCCGCGCCGTCGGCGGGGCCGGGACCGGCGGGGCAGCGATGCGTCGTCGACGGAGGGGTTGTCGGTGCTCATGCAGTTCCTCGAGATACAGGCGGCACGAGCCGCACTCTAGCGTCGCACATCAGCGCGCGGTCGCGGACACGACGAAGCCCCGACGCCGGAGCATCGGGGCTTCGTGAAAGAGCGCGATCAGCGGTCGCGCTTCTCCTTGATCTTCGCCTTCTTGCCGCGCAGGTTGCGCAGGTAGTACAGCTTGGCGCGACGCACGTCACCGCGCGTCACGACCTCGATCTTGTCGATGATCGGCGAGTGCACCGGGAAGATGCGCTCGACGCCGACCTGGAAGCTGATCTTGCGGACGTTGAAGGTCTCGCGCACACCGTCGCCCTGGCGGCCGATGACGACGCCCTGGAAGACCTGGATACGCGAGCGGTTGCCCTCGGTGATGTTGACGTGCACCTTGACGGTGTCGCCGGGACCGAAGTCCGGGATGTCGGAGCGGAGCGAAGCCGCATCGACGGCGTCGAGGATCTGCATGAGTGATCTCTTCCTGCAACCGCCACAGGTCGGCTGCGAAACTGGTGTCTACGAAAGTTGGAGCGGTGCCCGCACCACGCGGGATGCGCGGCTGTCTCCCCTGAGGCAGAGACCGTTCAGGGCACAAACAACCATTCTGCCATGCGCCGCTGCCTGCGCCAACTTCAGGCGTCGCGGTGCAGCGTCTCCTCGACCACGATGACCTCGTGCGCCGGAGCGGATGCGGCCGGTGCGGGCTTCGTCGGCGGGACATAGGCCGTGCCGTCCGTGGTGTGGAGCACGGCCGCGCGTGGGCGCGCCTCGCGCCACAGCTGCCACAGCTGCAGCCAGATGTTTGCGACCCCCACCAGGACCGTGAGCACCATGATGGGCGCCCACCACTGCTGCACGAAGAGGCCGAGCGCGATCGTCAACGCGTGCCAGAGGCCGTAGCCGGCCACATCCCACCAGGACAGCGCTCGCTCGGCGCGGGCTGTCGGTCGCAGACGCGTGAAGAGCGTCAGCAGGAGCTGACCGAAGAACACCGACGGGATGGCGATGAACAACACCCACAGCAGGGCCCAACCGCCCGCGCCCGTCACCGTCCAGCCAACGAAGAGCCAGAGCGGCAGCAGAAAGGCGGACGGCAGAAGCCAGTGGAAGCCGGCACGACGAAGCCACATGTCTGCATCGTACGCGGCCGCTCGACGCGAGCGCCGAGCGCGCCCGACACTCGGGGCAGACGCCCAGCGGGGCAGGAAGGTCGCGTCCACGACACACGCCCGGCGGCCGGGAGAGAATGGAGACGAGAACGAAGGAGCACCATGATCGAACTGCGCACGCCGGCTGAGATCGAGCAGATGAGACCGGCCGGACGCTTCGTCGCCGAAGTGCTGGCGACGCTGCGGGACGACACCAAGGTCGGCACGAATCTGCTGACGCTCGATCGCAAGGCGCACGACATGATCCGGAAGGCGGGCGCCGAGTCCTGCTACATCGACTATCACCCGTCCTTCGGAGCCAGCCCCTTCGGCAAGGTGATCTGCACCTCGATCAACGACGCCGTCCTGCACGGGCTCCCCTTCGACTACACGCTGCGCGACGGGGACCTCGTCTCGCTCGACTTCGCGGCATCCGTCGACGGCTGGGTCGCGGACTCCGCGGTCTCCTTCGTGGTCGGAGTCCCGCGCGACGAGGATCTGCGCCTGATCGAGACCACACGCGTCGCCTTGGATGCGGCGATCCAGGCGGCGACGGTCGGCAACCGCGTCGGCGACGTCTCGGCCGCGATCGCGGCCGTCTCCCACGGCGCCGGGTACTCCATCAACACCGATTTCGGCGGTCATGGCGTGGGCCGCGTGATGCACGGCGACCCGCACGTCCCCAACGACGGCAAGGCCGGCCGCGGCTATCCGCTTCGCGAAGGGCTCGTGGTCGCGCTCGAGCCATGGCTGCTGGAGACGACCGATCGGCTCGTGACGGACCCGGACGGATGGACGCTGCGCAGCGCAGACGGCTCTCGCGGGGCGCACACCGAGCACACCGTGGCCGTCACAGCCGACGGCCCCGTCGTCTTGACCGACCGCGGGTTCCTCGGCGTCGACTGATCCCGGCTCAGTCGGCGAGCAGGTCGGGACGCCGCTCCCGCGTGCGTTCCACCTGCTGCTCACGGCGCCACTCGGCCACGCGGCCGTGATGTCCGCTCAGGAGCACGTCGGGCACGACCAGACCGCGCCAATCGGAGGGCTTCGTGTACGAGGGATATTCCAGCAGACCGTCCTCGTGCGACTCCTCGAGGAGGCTCTCGGGGTTGCCGACGACACCGGGCACGAGGCGTCCGACGGCCTCGATCATCGCCATCGCCGCGACCTCGCCGCCGTTGAGCACGTAGTCACCGAGGCTGGCGAGTCGCACTTCGCCGAGCGTGGCCGCGTAACGGAAGACGCGTTCGTCGATGCCCTCGTACCGGCCGCAGCCGAAGACGAGGTGGTCGCGACCGCTCCACTCACGGGCCGTCGCCTGCACGAACCGCTCTCCCGCCGGCGACGGGAAGACGAACGTCGGCGCAGACGTCGCCTCCTGTGCGATCGCGTCGAGCGCGAGACCCCAGGGTTCGGGCTTCATGACCATGCCCGCTCCCCCGCCGTACGGGGTGTCGTCGACCGTGCGATGCCGGTCGGTCGTGAAGTCACGAAGGTTGTGGACCCGGACATCCAGGAGCCCGTTGCCACGGGCCTTGCCGAGGAGGGAGACCTCGAGAACGTCGAAGAACTCGGGGAAGATCGTGATGACGTCGATGCGCACGTCAGTCCTCGCGGGTCGCGGCCGTTTCGTCGTCGGCGGCCGTGTCGTCGTCGGCGGGAAGCTCCTCGAAGAGCCCGGCGGGCGGCGTCACGACCACGCGGCCCGCGGTGGGGTCGACCTCGGGCACGATCGCCTTGACGAACGGCACCAGCACTTCACTCTCGCCGACGGCGACCGCGAGCAGATCCTGCGCAGGAAGGTGGTCGACACGGGCGATCCGCCCCACGACGACACCGTCGCGCACGACGTCGAGGCCGACGAGCTGGTGGTCGAACCAGGCGTCCTCTTCGTCGGGTGTGCTCTGCTCGTCCTGGTCGATCCAGAGGATGGCGCGCACGAGCGATTCGGCCGCGTCACGGTCGTCGACGCCCTCGAAGAATGCCACCGGGTGTGTGTTCATCCACCGGAACTCACGCACGGTGACGGTCTTGCCGAACCACGGCGACGAATCGGGGACCTGAAGAGTGAACTCCGCCCCGGGGACGAACCGACCGTCGGGGTCGTCCGTGTACAGCTCGAGCTTCAGGGCGCCCTTGAGACCATGGGCCTTGACGAGGCGGCCGACACGAAGCTGGGTCTTGCCGGGGCGCGGCGCGGACGCGCGCGCTCCGTCGGCGGATGCGGCCGCCATCAGTCGTCGGCGACGTCGACGCGCACGCGGCTGCCGTCGGCGAGGGCGGTGACCACAGTCCGCAGAGATTTGGCGGTGCGACCGCCGCGCCCGATCACGCGACCCCGGTCATCGGGGTGGACGTGCACCTCGAGCACATCGCCGCGCGGCGACGTGGACGAGACGATGCGCACGGCGTCGGGGTTGTCGACGATCCCCTTGACGACGTGTTCGAGCGCGGCAGCCAGCACGATGATTACGCCTCGGTGCTCTCAGCAGCCTCGTCGGCGGCCTCGGCCTCGACGGGAGCGGGCTCCTCGGCCTTCTTCTCGGCCTTGGGCTTGATGACCGACTTCTTGGCCGCGTCGACCTCGAAGGGAGCCTTGCCCTCTGCGTACTTGACGGTGCTCACGGCGTCCTTGTCGCCCTTGAAGCGACCCCAGTCGCCCGTGAGCTTGAGGATGGCGAGGACCTGCTCGGTCGGCTGCGCGCCGACGCCGAGCCAGTACTGGGCCCGCTCGGAGTCGACCTTGATGACCGACGGCTCCTCGGTGGGGTGGTACTGACCGATCTCCTCGATCACACGACCGTCGCGCTTGGTGCGCGAGTCGGCGACGACGATGCGGTAGTAGGGCGCACGGATCTTGCCGAGACGCTTGAGACGGATCTTGACAGCCACGATTCTCCTGAATGTGTGGAAGGTGGTCGAACTGGTCGCCTGGAGCGTGGGGTGCACACCCGGCGGAAGCTCTGTGGTTCGGACCCGGCCGGATAGAGGGTCGGGCGGGGTCCAGCTGTCTATTTTGCCAGATGATGACGCGGCTCGCGAACCAGCACGCGCCGCGTGTCAGACTGAGCCGGTGACCGTCCCCTTCGCCCCGTCGCGCCGCTCGACCGTCGGCCTCGAGTGGGAGCTGATGCTCGCCGACGGGCGCACCGGCGATCTCGTCCCCCGCGGACCCGAGATCATCGATGAGCTCGAGGAGTCGGTCGCCCCGGAGCGGTTCGCGGTCACCGGTGAGCTGCTGACGAACACGATCGAGGTCACCAGCGGCGTCGGCGACACGGTCGAGGCCGCCGTCGACGACATCGCGGATGCGATCGCGGCCGTGCGCACCGCAACGGATCCGCGCGGCGTGGAGCTGCTCTGCGCCGGAAGCCATCCCTTCGCACAGTGGTACGACCAGGAGGTCACCGACAAGACCCGCTACCACTCCCTCATCGAACGCACCCAGTGGTGGGGGCGGAACATGATGATCTGGGGCATCCACGTGCACGTCGGCGTCGACGACGTCTCGAAGGTCTTCCCCATCATCAACGCCCTGTCCACCTACTTGCCGCATCTGCAGGCGCTCTCCGCGTCCAGTCCGTTCTGGGCGGGCGAGCGCACCGGATACGCCTCGAATCGCGCCCTCGTCTTCCAGCAGCTGCCGACGGCGGGTCTGCCGTGGGGGCTCGGCGATTGGGCGGAGTACGAGTCCTACCTCGACGACATGGTGCGCACGGAGGTCATGGCGGACGCCACCGAGGTGCGCTGGGACATCCGCCCCGCCCCGCGGTGGGGCACGATCGAGGTGCGCGCGTGCGACGGGATGTCGACCCTGCCCGAGCTCGCCGCGGTCGCCGCCCTCACGCAGACGCTCGTCGAGGACTTCTCCCGCCGGCTCGACGCCGGCGAGGAGCTGCCCACGCTGCAGCCGTGGTTCGTGCGCGAGAACAAGTGGCGCGCCGCGCGGTATGGACTGGACGCACGGGTCATCGTCGATCGAGACGGACGGCAGGAGAACGTCGTCGAGCATCTCGAGGCCACGCTCGAGCGTGTGGGCGACATCGCCGTCGAGCTCAAGTGCGCCCAGGAGCTCGAGGGCGTGCGCACCACGCTCGCGCAAGGCGCCAGCTACGCGCGCCAGCTCGCGGTCGCGGATGCATCGGGCGGCGACCTGCGCCAGGTGGTGCAGCACCTCATCCGCGAGTTCCGCGCCGGCCCCGAGCGCCGCGCACCGCTGGCCGCCCGCGGCTGAACCTGTACCGCTCTCATAAGCTCGCTGCCTACCGTGGTCCCGTGATCGCCCGCCACCATCGGTTCCACGTAACCGCCTGGGCCGCTGTCGGCGCGGCGGCGCTGACGATGGCCGGGTGCGCCGCCGCGCCGCCGCCCCGCCCGAACAGCGCTCCGCAAACCGCGTCGCCCGCCCCTTCGGCAGCGCCGACGCGGACGCCGACCGTCGCCTCGGACGCCGTCATCGTCACGATCGGCGACTCGATCATGTCGGGATACGGCCTCGACCCCGACGAGGCGTGGCCGGTGCTGCTGGGCGAGCAGACGCATCTCGACATCGTCAACCTCTCCTGCGGAGGCGCGGGGTTCGTGGTCGACGGCGACTGCGGGACCAACTTCTCCGCGCTCGCACAGGAAGCCATCCAGCTCAAACCCGCGATGGTCATCCTGCAGTCGTCGGACAACGACGCGGATGAAGACGTCGACGACATCGACTCGGCAACGCGCGCGACGGTCGAGGAGCTGCACGAGGCACTCCCCTCGACGCGGATCGTCGGGCTGAGCACCCTGTGGAATCAGCCCTGGGAGGCGCCGCAGTCGATCGCGTGGAGTTCCGATGCCCTCCGCGCGGCGGTGCAGGCCGCCGACGGCACCTTCGTCTGGCTGGGTCAGCCGCTCCAGGAGAACCCCGAGCTGTTGCAGTGGGACAGCGAGCATCCGACCGCCGAGGGACAGGAGTACCTCGCCCGTCACGTACGCGCGGTACTCGCGCACGCGGGCATCGTGCTCTGAGGCGGACTCAGCCGCGGCCCAGAAGCTTCTGCAGCTCGGCGAGATCGGCCTCGCTCGGCGCCTTGCCGCCGCCGAGGCCGAAGCCCGACCCGGTCGGCTCCGCAGCCGGGAGTCCCGCGTTCTCGGCGGCGCGCTTGGCCGGGTTGCCCGAACGCGAACCCTTCGCCTTCTGCTGCTTGCCACGCTTGGCAGATGCACCCGGTCGACCCATCGATCCGACGCCGGGCATGCTGGGCACACCGCCGCGGGCGACCGTCTTCATCATCTTGGCAGCCTGGTCGAAGCGCTGGACGAGCTGGTTCACATCGGTGACCGTCATGCCCGATCCGCGCGCGATGCGCAGGCGCCGCGAGCCGTTGAGAAGCTTGGGGTTGCGGCGCTCGGCCGGCGTCATCGAACGGATGATCGCCTCGGTGCGATCGATCTCGCGCTCATCGAAGTTGTCGAGCTGCTGCTTCATCTGGCCCATGCCCGGGAGCATCCCGAGCATCTTCTTCATCGAGCCCATCTTCTTCATCTGCTGCAGCTGCTCGAGGAAGTCCTCGAGGGTGAACTGCTCCTTCGCCAGCTTCTCGGCGACCTTCATCGCCTCGGCCTCGTCGAAGGTCTGCTGCGCCTGCTCGATCAGGGTGAGGATGTCACCGAGATCGAGGATCCGGCTCGCCATGCGGTCCGGATGGAAGGGCTCGAGGTCTTCGAGACCTTCACCGGTGGACGCGTAGATGATGGGGCGGCCCGTGACCGAGGCCACGGACAGAGCGGCACCGCCGCGGGCGTCGCCGTCGAGCTTGGAGAGGACGACACCGGTGAAGTCCACGCCCTCCTGGAAGGCGGTCGCGGTGTTGACAGCATCCTGACCGATCATCGCGTCGATGACGAAGAGGACCTCATCGGGGTCCGTCGCCGTGCGGATGTCGGCGGCCTGCTTCATGAGCTCGGCGTCGACGCCCAGGCGTCCGGCCGTGTCGATGATGACCGTGTCGTGCTGGTGACGGCGCGCGTACTCGACGCCGTCGCGCGCGACCCGCACCGGGTCGCCGACGCCGTTGCCCGGCTCGGGGGCGTAGATCGCCGCTCCCGCGCGCTCGGCGACGACCTGCAGCTGGTTCACCGCGTTCGGGCGCTGGAGGTCGGCCGCGATGAGGAGCGGCGTGTGGCCGTCCTTCTCGAGAAGACGCGCCAGCTTGCCCGCGAATGTGGTCTTTCCGGAGCCCTGCAGACCCGCGAGCATGATCACGGTGGGCGGCGTCTTGGCGAACTGCAGACGACGCTGCTCGCCGCCCAGGATCGCGACGAGCTCCTCGTTGACGATCTGCACCACCTGCTGCGCGGGGTTCAGCGCGCGATTGACCTCGTCGCCGAGCGCCCGCTCGCGCACCTTGCCGGTGAACTCCTTCACCACGGCCAGTGCGACGTCGGCGTCGAGCAGGGCGCGACGGATCTCGCGCACCGTCCCGTCGACGTCGGCGGGGCTGAGCTTCCCCTTCGTGCGCAGATTGCGGAAGGTCTCAGTGAGCCGGTCGGAGAGGGTGCCGAAAGTCGCCATGATGCGTCGATTTTACGCGAGCGCGGCAGCGGTTGAGTCGCCGGACGCTCCGAAGCGTTCGCACAGCGACAGCGCGTGCTGCAGCAGTCCCTCCAGAGACGCCGACGAGGCGCCGCGCTCCGCCCACATCCAGACCGCGCCCAGGACCCCCGCCCCGTAGGCGGCGGCGCGGATCTGTGCGAGCAGAGCGTCGCCCGTCGCGTCGGTGAGACGGCGGGCGATCTCACGCTGGAGCAGCGCCAGGCGTTCGGCGCGCTGCCTCTCGAGCTCTTCGCCGAGCCCCATCGCGTCGGCGTTGGTGATCGCGAGCGCGAGCGTGTCGGGCGCGAGGTCGCGTCCGATGCCGGCGAGTGCGTCGGCGACGGGTGCCCCCGCAGCCATGGCGGAGAAGGCCGCCGCCAGCCGAGCATCGAAACCCGACCAGAGCACGTCGCTCTTCGCGCGGAAGTAGTTGAAGAAGCTGGCGCGCGCGACGCCCGCGCGGCGGGTGATGTCGCCGATCGAGGTCCCGTCGTAGCCCTGCTCGAAGAACAGCTCGCACGCGGCCTCGGCGATCGTCTCGGGCGAGCTCGCTCGAGGTCGTCCCATGCGCGGCGCGTCAGTCACCCGTGCAGCATAGCCAGCGCCCCGCGTCCGGCTGCGGCCGCATCCCTCCCGCAGGAGATCTCCCCTCATCAGGACGATTCGGTCCGGATCGTCCTGATTTGTGACGATCTCCTGCCCAGCGGGCGCCGGCGCCCGGCCCACGGATGCGGCGGAGCGGCACCCGAGAACCGCGGTAGGCTGCATTCTTGGACCGGATACAGCAAGTCCGTCCGCACGCATGCGTGCGTCCCACCTCGCCGAAGGCCTCCCCATGATCTCTGCATCTCTTCGCCCCCGTCGCGCCGCCGCCGCGGCCGCGGGACTCGCCGCCGCCCTCGCCCTCACCGCGTGCGCCGCGGGCGGAACCGCTGACACCCCGCGCGACGGCGGAACCCTGGTGTACGCGACCGGCGACGCCGAGCCGACGTGCCTCGACCCCCACGTCGGCGGCAACTACCCGCAGGCGCTCATCTCGACGCAGTACCTGGAACCGCTCGTCGGCCGAGACGCCGACGGCACGATCACGCCGTGGCTCGCCGAGTCGTGGCAGGTCAGCGACGATGGTCTGACGTGGGACTTCACCCTCCGCGACGGCCTGACCTTCACCGACGGCACGCCCGTCGACGCGGCCGCGATCAAGACCAACATCGAGCACCTGAAGGACCCCGACACGGCGTCCAGCACCGGCTACCTGGCGGTCGCCAAGGTCACCGAGGTGGAAGCCGTAGACGCGACGCACGCCCGCTTCCACCTCTCCGCCCCAGACTCCGCCCTGCTGGAGTCGCTCAGTCAGCAGTGGACTGCGATCGAATCCCCTGCCGGGATCGCCCGCGGGCAGGAGGAGAACTGCAAGGCTCCCATCGGCACGGGCCCCTTCGTCGTCGACTCGTGGACACCGCAGGAATCGGTGCACCTCGTGCGCAACGAGGACTACGCCTCCCCCGGCCCCGAGGCGCAGCACGACGGCCCCGCCTACCTCGACGCGATCGAGTGGCGCTTCATCCCGGACGCGGCGACGCGGCAGGCCGCCCTGCTGTCAGGCGAGGTGCAGGTCATCGACAACCCGCAGCCGGACGCGATCGTCGCGGCGGAGAACTCCACCGACACGACCCACATCGACGCACCCCGGCCCGGATCCGTCAACCGCATCGAGCTGAACACCGGCCAGGCACCCTTCGACGACATCCGCGTCCGCGAGGCCTTCATCCGGGCCGCGGATCCGGGCCCCGGCATCACGGCGCTCTACCAGGGCACGGTGACGCGCTCCTTCTCGCCGCTCGCGAGCACGGAGCCGGTCGCCATCGGTGACGAGTCGCTGTTCACGACCGACACCGCGCGCGCCGAAGAGCTGCTCGACGAGGCCGGCTGGACCGCACGGGATGCGGACGGCGTCCGCATGAAGGACGGAGCACGCCTGAGCGTGCGCTTCCCCGTCAGCACCAACCAGTCCGTGGCGGCGGAGCAGTCCCTCTTCGAGCAGATCCAGGCGAACGCCGGCGCGGTCGGCTTCGACGTCCAGATCACGCCGTTGGACCTCTCCGGCTGGTACGCCGCGCTCGGCGCGAAGGAGTACGAGGCGGTCAGTGCTCCGTACACGAAGGTCGGCCCCGACGTCCTGCGCATCCTGTACGACTCCGATGGCATCGTTCCGGCACCCAGCGGCTACTTCGCCAACCACGCGCAGCTGTCGGACCCGGAGCTGGACGCACTGCTCGATCAGGCGTCGGCCGCATCCGATGAGCAGCAGCGCGCCGACCTGTACGCCCAGGCGCAGCACATCATCCTCGACAGCTACGCCATCGTCCCCCTCTACGACCAGCAGAACCACTTCCTGGTACGCGGGGCGAGCGGGGTCACGACGCTGGGAACGGTGGCGACGCCGACCTTCATCGACGCGCGCCTGAACGGCTGAGCGCTCGGTGCGGGTGCTTCGCTGGGTGGCGGCGCGCGTCGGATCGGCGCTGCTGGTGGTGTGGCTCGTCGCCACCGTGGTGTTCTTCGCGCTGCGCGCCTCCGGCGACCCCCTCGAGGCGATCCTCGGCGGCCCGGGCTCTCAGGCCGGTCCGGAGACGGTGGAGTCGGCCACCCGCACGTACGCGCTCGACCAGCCGCTGATCGTGCAGTACCTGCTGCAGCTGGGCCGCATCGCGACCCTGCAGCTGGGTGACTCGTACGCCAGAAAGCAGCCCGTCGCCGAGCTCATCGCCGCGCAACTGCCCTCGACCCTCTTGCTGGCGACCCTCGCCCTGGTGGTCGCGTGGCTGCTGGCGCTGATCGGCGCGGTCATCGTCACGGTGGTGCGCGGCCGGGCGGCGCGGGTCGTGTCCACGGTTCTGCGCTCCGTCGAGACGGTGGCCACGGTGATGCCCCAGTTCTGGCTCGGCGCGGTGCTGATCCTGCTGTTCGCAGCGACGTGGCGCGTGCTGCCCGCGACGAGCGTCGGCGCCGATCCCGCGGGTCTCGTTCTCCCCGTGATCACTCTCGCCGTACCGATCGCCGGCTTCCTCGCGCAGGTCATGCGCGATTCGCTCGCCCTCGCGGACGCCGCGCCCTTCGCGATGACAGCTCGCAGCCGGGGTGCATCCGAGGTACGGGTGCTGCTGCGGCACACGCTGCGACACGCCGCGCTCCCCGCGCTGGCGCTCTCCGGCTGGGCCTACGGAAGCTTGCTGTCCGGCGCCGTGGTCGTCGAGGCCCTCTTCGCACGCCCGGGGCTCGGGCGCCTGCTCATCGACGCGGCCACCGCCCGCGACGTCCCGCTCGTGATCGGCGCCGTCGTCGTGGTCGCCCTGATCTACGTCGTCGTGGTCGTGCTGACGGATGCGGCGGAGCTTCTCGTCGATCCCCGCCTGCGTGGCCGCCGCCCACGGTCGCTGCGCGTCCCGACCGTGGCGGTCGGTGCATGAGCGCCACGATCTCGACACGCGCACGGCCAGGAGTCGTGAGAGCGTTCACTGCCGCATGGGGCGTGGCAGGCGTGGCGGCGCTGATCGGCCTCGGCGTGCTGATCGTGGCGATCGTCTGGCCGGGTCTCCTGGCTCCGGGAGACCCGCTCGCGATCGCCCCCGCCGAAGCATTCCGTCCGCCGAGTCCTGCGCACCTGTTCGGGACGGACGAGTCGGGGCGCGATCTGTACACGCGCGTCGTGCACGGTGCCGCCGCATCCGCCGGCGTCGGCGCCGCCGCGACCGCCATCGGCGTGGGAGCCGGCCTCGTGCTGGGCTTCACCGCCGGCCTCGGACCGCGGTGGCTGGATGCGGCGCTGTCGCGGATCATCGAGGTGCTCTTCGCCCTCCCGACGCTCGTCATGGCCCTCCTGCTCGTGGCTGTGGCGGGCCCCGGGACGACGGCGTCGGTGGTGGCGATCGGGCTCGCGACGACACCGGGCTACGCGCGGATGCTGCGCACGCAGGTGCGGCAGGTCACGCGCAGCGGATACGTCGAGTACGCCCGCCTCGAGCACGTCGGGCCGGTCCGCATCCTCTTCCGGCACATCGCACCCAACGCGCTCTGGCCCCTCGTGTCCGTCGCGACCCTCGGTGTCGGCCAGGCGATCGTGTGGGTGTCCGCCCTCAGCTTCCTGGGACTCGGAGCGCTTCCGCCCTCGCCGGAGTGGGGAGCGATGCTCAACGCGGGTCGCGTCTACATCGGCAGCGCCTGGTGGCTGACGGTGTTCCCCGGGCTCGCGATCGTCGCCACGGCCGCCGTGCTGACCGCGGTCGGGCGACGTCTGGCCGGCGGGGTACGCACGTGAATGGGCTGCACGTGAAGCGACTGCGCGTCGCCCTCCCGGGCACCGGCGACGTCCTGCAGGGCATCGACCTCGACGTCGCGCCGGGCGAGATCGTCGCTGTCGTCGGCTCGTCCGGCGCAGGCAAGTCCGTGCTGGCGCGCACGCTCCTGGGCTTCACTCAGGAGCAGAGCGGGGCCTCGGTCGCCGCGGCGCACTTCGAGGTGGCGGGGCGCGATGTGACGCTCGCGGGACGACGCGTCTGGCGACGGATGCGGGGGCGCGACGTCGCGCTCGTGCTGCAGGACGCCCTCCAGTCCCTCGATCCGCTCCGGACGATCGAGGCGGAGGTCGGCGAGGCGCTCGCGCTGCGCCGCGTCCCCCGAGCGCTCCGACGCGAGCGCGTCGTGCAGGCTCTCACGGACGCCGGACTGCCGGAGCCGGATAGGCTGCTCGCGCGTCGGGCGGGCGAGCTGTCCGGCGGGATGCGGCAGCGCGCACTCATCGCCTCCGCGCTGGTGGGCGGCGCGAACATCCTCATCGCCGACGAGCCGACCACCGCCCTGGACGCCACCGTGGCGGTGCACGTGCTGGATCTGCTCGCCCGCATCCGCGACCAGGGCCGAGCCGTCCTTCTGATCAGCCATGACCTCGCAGCCGTCTCCCGCGTCGCCGACAGGGTTGCCGTTCTCGAGCACGGCGTCGTGGTGGAGACGGGTCCGACGTCCCAGGTGCTCTCCGCGCCGCGCCACGAGGCCACTCGCACGCTCCTCGCCGCGACGCCACGCGGGCCGAAGTCGGTCCCCGCGCAGCCGGCGGGCCGCGTGCTTCTGAGTGCGGATGGACTCGGCCGCGCCTATCGCTCGGTCACCGCCCTCGCGGATGTCGACCTCCGGATCCGCGCGGGCGAGGTCGTCGGCGTGGTCGGTGCGTCCGGGTCGGGAAAGACGACTCTGGCCCGGCTGCTGGTGGGCGCCGAGCGTCCGGACGCCGGCACGATCGCGCTCGGAACGCCCGCACCCCGCATCCGCCTTGTTCCGCAGGACCCCGCGGGCAGCTTCGATCCTCGGTGGAGCGTGGAACGCATTCTGACGGCCTCGTCCGCCCCGTCCTCGCCCGCTCCTCGAGCGCTCCTCGGGCTGGTGGAGCTGGATCCCGGGCTCCTGCGTCGACGTCCGGCGACGCTCTCCGGCGGACAGCGTCAGCGGGTCGCCATCGCGCGCGCCCTCGCCGCCTCACCTGACGTTCTGGTGTGCGACGAGCCCGTGTCGGCACTGGATGTCGCGACGCAGGCCGGCATCCTCGAGCTCATCCTGTCCTTGCCGGCGACGACCGGGACCGCCGTCGTCTTCATCTCGCACGACCTCGCGGTCGTCCGGCGCGTGAGCGATCGCGTGCTCGTGATGAGCGGCGGTCGCGTCGTCGAGGAAGGCCCGACGGAAGCGGTCTTCGCCGCCGCACGGCACCCCTTCACGCGCGAGCTGATCGCTGCGGCGTCCACTGCGCCGCGGGAGTGAGCTCAGTCGGCGCTCGTGACCGAGATCACCGCGCCGTCCGAGTCGAGGTTCACCAGCAGCACATCCTCGGTCGCGTCGGCGTCCAGCGCGTACTCGAGGACGGCGAACGGATCCGAACCGCCGTGCTCGTCGGCGAGGATCGTCATGCTGGTCAGTTGGAGCGACCGGATGACGTCGACGTGCACGTCGCCGGAGATGTCGACGAGGAGATCGGTGATGTCGTCGCCGAAGGTGTCCTGCTGCTGCAGGATGTACTCCGTCACCTCGCTGGTGCGGTCGTCGAGTTCGCCGATCATCGCGTTGCGTGCCAGCAGGTCCAGCTGCTCCAGCGAGGAGATCAGTGAGGCGGCGACGTCCAGCGCCGCGACGGACACGTCCTCCTGGTCGGGGGCCGTCAGATCGACCGTCACACTCTGGTCGCCGAATTCGACGTTCTCGGACCAGAAGATGGACCCGTCCGGTCCGGATTCCAGAAGTCCGAAGAAGTCGTGCTCGATCGCCATGAGTCAATGAAACCAGCCAGGCCCGCCAGGCGGTAGTCCGGCGCGCGGCTCAGGAGACGAGCTGCTCCACGAAGACGTGGGGCGTGAATCCGGTCAGGTCGCCGATGCCCTCGCCCTGTCCTAGCAGTTTGACCGGGATGCCGGTGCGCTCCTGCACGGCCAGGACGAATCCGCCCTTGGCCGAGCCGTCGAGCTTGGTGAGCACCAGCCCGGTGACGCCTGCCTGCTCGAGGAACGCCTCGGCCTGCATCAGACCGTTCTGACCGGTCGTCGCATCGAGCACGAGCAGCACCTCGCTGATCGGCGCCTGCTTCTCGATCACGCGCTTGATCTTGCCCAGCTCGTCCATGAGACCGCCCTTGGTGTGCAGGCGTCCGGCGGTGTCGACGAGGACGATCTCGGTACCCGTCTCGATCGCGTGGGCCACGGTCTGGAAGGCGACGGATGCCGGATCCTGCCCCTCCTGCTGCGGGCGAACGATCGATGCTCCCCCGCGCTCGGCCCAGGTCGCCAGCTGATCGACGGCAGCGGCCCGGAAGGTGTCGGCGGCGCCCACCACGACCGAGCGGTCGTAGCGGCGCAGGAAGTTCGCGAACTTGCCGATGGTGGTCGTCTTGCCGACGCCGTTGACACCGACCACGAGGACGACAGCCGGACGCTCGGTGAGGCGGAGCGTGGAGTCGAACTTCGCGAAGTGCTCCTCCAGGGTCTCGCGCAGCATCCGCTGGAGATCCTTCGGGTCGGTGGTGCGGTAGCGGTCCACCTTCTCGCGCAGCTCGTCGATGAGACGCTCGGTCACGTCGGGGCCGAAGTCGGCCGTGAGCAGAGCCGTCTCGAGGTCCTCCCACGTGCTCTCGTCGATGACGGGCTTGACGAACATCCCTCGCAGGGCACGCCCCAGCGACCACGATCTCTCGGCCATGTCTCCAGCCTACGCGGCCGGGCTCATGCGGATTCGCGCTCGCGTACGCGCTGGCCCACGACGGCCGAGACGCCGTCCTGACGCATCGAGACCCCGTAGAGCGCGTCGGCGATCTCCATCGTCCGCTTCTGGTGCGTGATGACGATCAGCTGGCTGGATGCGCGCAGCTGTTCGAACACCGTCAACAGGCGCCCGAGATTTGCGTCGTCGAGCGCCGCCTCGACCTCGTCGAGGATGTAGAAGGGGCTGGGGCGCGCCTTGAAGATCGCGACCAGCAGCGCGACCGCTGCCAGTGAGCGCTCCCCACCGGAGAGCAGCGACAGCCGCTCCACCTTCTTGCCGACCGGGCGCACCGAGACGTCGATCCCGGTCGTGAGCGGGTTGTCGGGATCCGTCAGCGCGATGCTGCCGGTGCCGCCCGGGAACAGGAGAGGGAACACTTCGGTGAAGGCCACGCGGGTGTCCTCGAACGCCTCCAGGAAGATCGACCGCATCCGCTCGTCGAGCTCCTCGATGATCGTGAGGAGGTCCTTGCGCGTCTGGGTCAGATCGGCGAGCTGCTCGGTGAGGAACGTGTGCCGCTGCTCGAGGGCCGCGAACTCCTCGAGCGCGAGCGGGTTGACGCGTCCGAGCTGGGCGAGCTTGCGCTCCGCCTCTTGGAGACGCTTGCGCTGCTGCCCACGGTCAAAGGCGATCGTGGGCCGCTCCCCCTCATCGCTCGGTTCGACGGAATCGTCCGGGATCGGCTGGTCCGGACCATATTCCGAAATCAGAATGTTCTCGTCCAGACCGAGCTCGCTCTGCACCCTCTCCCGCAGCGAGCCGACGTGGAGCTTCTTCTCGTGGATGCGCAGCTCGAGTCCGTGCACGCTCTCCGTGAGCCCGCTCAACCGCTCGCGCAGCGCGGCCTCCTCGCGTCGAGCCTCTGAGAGCTCCGCCGTGACGGCGGTGCGCGCGGACTCCGCCGCGGCGAGTTCCACGCGCGCCTGGGACACCGAGCGGTCGACCGAGTCCAGCAGCGCCGGCAGCTGCGCTGCGACGGATGCGGCGATATCGCGCTGACGTCGACGGATCACGGCGCGGCGGGCCGCTTCCTCGGCGGCCGCCCGTTCGCGTTCGCGTTGACGTTCGAGCTGAGCGATGCGTGCCTCGCCCGCGCGGATCCGCTCGCGAAGAGTCTCCACATCCAGGCGGGCGCGCATCTCGCCGTCGCGCGCGGCGTCGAGCGCGGCGAGCATGCCGTCACGGGCCGACGCGTCCAGGATCGGTCGCGGCGCCTCCTGCGCGGACGCCAATCGGTCCGCCGCGACTCGCGCCGAGTCCTCCGCCTCGGCGACTGCGGCCTGCGCCTGGCGCAGCGTCTGCGTGAGCCGCTCGCACTCCGCCACCGCGGCTTCGTGCCGCACTGTCGCCCGGTTGACCTTCTCCGCGTGAGCCGCCAGCGCGGCGTCGTGCGAGCGCAGCGCGTCGAGGGTGTGCTTGGTGCGGGCGCGCGCCTCCTGGAGGGCGCGTGTCTGATCGGAGAGGGCTTCGCGCAGGGAGTCGGCGACGACCTGCAGCTCGCCGAGGCGCTCGGCGGCCGCATCCCGCTCGGCCGCGAGCTCGAGCCGGGAGCGGCCCTGGCCGCTGCCCGCACGAACCGAGAAGCGCGTGACGATCTCACCCGCGCGGGTCACGACGGTGAGGTCGGGGGCCGAGGCGAGAACACGCTGCGCGGCAGGGAGGTCCGCAGCGATCACGACCCGCGCGAGGAGCCCCGCAACGCCTGCCGGTGCGGTCATGACGTCCGTCGCCCGCACCGCACCGTCGATGTCGGGGATCTCGACCGGGACGGCCGACACCTCCGCGATCACGATGTCGACGACGCCGAAATCGCCGCCACGGGCGATCGCCGCCGCATCCAGCGCATCCGCCTCGCTGTCCACCAGCACGCCCTCGGCGACAGCGCCCAACGCTGCGGCGATGGCCGCTTCGTAGCCCGACGTCACCTGAACGGCGTCCCCCACCAGCCCGCGGACTCCGCTGCCGCCGGCCGCGATGAGCTCGGAGGCGCCGGTGCGCACGTCGAGCGCACGGCCGAGGGTCTTGACCTGCGCGGAGAGCGCGTCGACCTCGCGTTCGGTCGCGTGCAGACGCTCCCGGATGCCGGCCACCTCCGTTTCGGCATCGGCCGCGTGCCGCTGCGCCTGTTCGTAGGCGGCTGCGTGCTCTGCCGACGACGTCTCCGGAACCAGGTCCGGGTCGGCGCCGGCGAGCTCCTCCTCCGCCTCGGCTCTGCGAGCGAGCGCTGCGTCCAGTGCCTTCTGCTGCCGCTCGACGGCGGCGCGCACGGCCGCGAGGGCCGATTCCGCCGCTTCCGCCGTGCCACGCAGAGCCGTGAGCCGCATGTCGTGCTCGGAGACGAGAGCGCTCTGCGCAGCGATATCGGCATCCAGCGCGTCGAGCTCGGCACGCGCGCGGGTCACGTCTCGCGCAGCGGCCGCCGCAGCGTCCTCCGCCTCGCCGACCCCGGTCGTGATCGTGTCGAGCTCATCGCGCGCTTCGTCGATCGCCGCCTGCGACACGGTCTGCGTCGGCGCCAGGGAATCCTCGTCCTCGGAGAGCAGGCTCAGCCTTTGCCCCGCGAGCGTGTACAGACCGCGCAGGCGCTCCTGCACCTGTTCGAGACCGAAGGCGATGCGCCGCGCCGCATCCACCGCTTCGGAGCGCTCCTGCGTCTCGAGCGCCGTGACACGAGCCTTGACCTGGTCGGCGCGATCCTGGAGGAGGGTCCGCTCCGCTCGCCGGTCCTGCTCGTTGCGCGCGAAGTCGGCGAGCTCCGCCTGCAGTGCGACCAGCTCGTCCGCCAGCAGCCGCGCTCGCGCGTCGCGGACGACGGCGGCGATCGTCGCCGCCTCGCGGGCGATGTCCGCCTGACGTCCGAGCGGTTTGAGCTGACGGCGCAGCTCGCCCGCGAGGTCGCTGAGGCGGGTGAGATTCGCCTCCATGGCCTCGAGCTTGCGGAGGGTCTTCTCCTTGCGCCGACGGTGCTTCAGGATGCCTGCCGCTTCCTCGATGAAGCCGCGACGGTCTTCGGGGCTCGCCTGGAGCACGGTGTCGAGGCGCCCCTGCCCGACGATGACGTGCATCTCCCGGCCGAGTCCCGAGTCGCTGAGCAGCTCCTGCACGTCGAGGAGCCTGCAGGACTGTCCGTTGATCGCGTACTCGCTGGCGCCGTTGCGGAACAGCGTCCTGCTGATCGTCACCTCGGCGTACTCGATCGGCAGCGCTCCGTCCGCGTTGTCGATCGTGAGCTGCACCTCCGCACGGCCGAGTGGGCCACGAGTGGACGTGCCGGCGAAGATGACGTCCTCCATCTTTCCGCCGCGGAGGGTCTTGGCTCCCTGCTCGCCCATCACCCAGGCGAGGGCGTCGACGACGTTGGATTTGCCGGATCCGTTCGGTCCCACGATCGCGGTCACACCGGGCTCGAGGGCGAAGGTCGTGGGCTGCGCGAACGACTTGAACCCTTTGAGCGTCACGCTCTTCAGGTGCATGCGGATCCTCCGGTCGTCGGGCTTCTCACGACGTTACCGGAGCGGCCCTCGCCCGCCCCGCAACGACGCAGCCGGAGTGCGCGACACGCCCGGGATGTTGACAGCTGTCTCTCAGACACGCTAGCGTCCTGATCTGCCAACCGACGTTGAGAAAGGAGATCGCAAGATGACTCGTCTGCTTGTCACCACCGCGCCGAACACGTGCGCCGTCGATGCGATCCGCTCCGTCGGTGTGTTCCAGAACGGTCGCACGCACACCGCTCGTTGACCCTCGCCGGGGATACGTCTGCCCATCACCGGGCAGGCCTCCGCGCGGAGTCGATCGCACGCTGAGCCGTTCGTTCCTCCGCCGCCCGTGCCCTCGCACGTGGTCGGCCCTTCCCGACCGCACTGCGGCCCCGTCCGGCGGCCGCATCCTGCCCACTCTCACTCGGAGAACCATCGTGAACACCACTCAGGCCGCCCCCATCCGGGCGTCTCTTCCCACCCACCCGCCGTCGCCAGCGACACGGCCCACCCTCGTCGACCGCATCGCGATGCACGTCGGGCTCCGGCTGTTGCTCTGGGGTCGCGACCGCTCTCGGCGGCGCGTCTCACCCGACTCCAACGCCCGGGCACTCCTCGCGCAAGACGTGCGCCGTGCGTACGACCTCGCCGTCGCGCGCACCGGAGCCCAGCCCACGATCCGATGATCGACACGAATCACCCACGGAGCACCATCATGAAGACCCTCACCACCCTCGAGCTGCGGCCCGTCGATGTCCCCACGGACCTCGACGGGCCCGGAGCCCGGGACTTCCACCGGCTCGCCGCCATCCGCAACGAGGTCTACCGCGAGATCTCCGGCACCGACGACGACCGGATGACTCCCGGCGAGCTCGCCCCCTTCGCCCGCTCAGATGCGCATGAGCTCCGCCTTCACTGGCTCGCGCTCCTCGATGACGAGCCGGTGGGTCGACTGGGCATGGACCTGCCGCAGGAGGCCGGCTCACGCACGGCGTACGTGTTCATCGAGCTGCGGCGTGCCGTGTGGGGTCACGGCATCGGAGAGCGTGCGCTTGCGCTCCTCGAAGAGACCGCCCGCGCGCACGGCCGCAGCGTCATGCAGAGCTGGGTGGAGCATCCGGCCGCCGACGGCGAGCAGCTGACGCCCCCGACGGGCTTCGGCACCGTGCCGCTCGACCATTCGGCGCGTTTCCTGCTGCGGCACGGCTACACACTTGAGCAGATCGTGAGAAAGAGCGCGTTCACCCTCGAGGGAAGCCGAGCCGCACTCGAGCAGCACGCCGCAGACGCTCGGGCCGCATCCACCGATTACCGCGTCGTGCAGTGGGAGACACCCACCCCCGACGAGTACGTGGAGGGTTACGCCTGGATGAAGTCGCGGATGTCGACGGACGCGCCGTCCGCCGACCTGGTGGTGGACGAGGAGACCTGGGATGCCGAGCGTGTGCGCGCATGGGACGCCGACATCCTCGACGGCGGACGCCGGATGCTGGTGACCGCCGCCCAGCACATGGCGACCGGTGAGCTGTGCGCGTTCAACGAGCTCGTGCTCGGCGTCGACCCGGAGGCCGCGTCGCATCAGTACGACACCCTCGTGCTCTCGACGCATCGCGGTCATCGGCTCGGCATGCTCGTGAAGGCCGAAGGGCTGCTCGCGTGGCCGCGCATCGCTCCGGCCTCGACGCGGGTCGTCACGTACAACGCGGAGGAGAACCGGCCGATGCTCGACATCAACGAGGCCATCGGGTTCGTCCCGGTCAGCTACGAGGGCGTGTGGAAGCGCGTGCTCTCGTGAGCACGCGGGTTCCGTGTCCCACAGGACCCGTCGGAGGCATACCGCTTCCGGCGGGCCTCGGGCGAAGCACCCTTTCCGTCCGGAACCGCGAGTCGGATAGAACGATAAACCGCCTGATCGCCGCGAGCGACGACAACGGCTACTCCGGTTGGCTCCGGCACACGTGCCCAGAATCGACGCGTCGCGGTTTCTACACGCGGAGCACTATCGCGGTGTATCGCGGTCGGTCCGACGGGTTCAGCCCCGCAATGAAGGACAGAACCGCCCGGGTGGCCATCATCCGATCGTTACGCGCCGTGATGCGGAAGACCCGCTCGACCTCATCCACCAACGGGTCCAGAGGCCGGTGGCCATCGAGTCCGTCCAAGCCATCGGTGACGCCCGCGTCGACGTAAGCGAACGTCTGCGGGACCACCCACACCGCCCCGAACATCCTCCGCATGAGGAGCGCAAGATTCGACGCCAGAGACTCCGCGTCGGGCGAGATGCGCCCCATCCAACGCACCATTGCCGAAACCCACCGCTCCAGACGCACGCCCTCAGACGCTTGCAGCGCCGCGTGATTGAGCATGAACTCGCTCTTCACCTCCGCCTTGCTTCCGTCCAGGTGCTCGAAGACGCTCGCTATGCTCATCGCCGCACCCGGTCGAAGCGCCATCGCATCCGCATAAATTCCAGGATCAAACGCGACGTGCACGTAACGCTCGGCAACGAGATGGGCTCTTATCTCCCGTGCGAGTTCTTGAGACAACCGCCCGTCCTCCTCGAGCACATCGATCAAGACAGGGGTCGAGAACGACTGGACACCGAAGTCGGTGGCGAGTACGTTCAACGTCCTGTCATCCGACCAGAGAGAGCGGGCTTCGCCCGCGACCGCCGCGGCGGCGTACCAGGCGTCATCCTTGACCTCTTCCAGGCGGTCTTTCGGATGTACAGCAGGGCGTTCCTCCCGCACGAGCGGTCTCATGAGCTCCACCAGGGCGGCGAGTCGACCGGCGTCCAGACTGGTCTCCTCTGCGATGCGCGCACGCAGTGCGACGGGCCCTCTGTAGCCACCCGCGATGGAACTCGCCCTGCCGAACCGTTCGGTAGACGAGAGTCCCGCCACTGCGTCGCGGAACTGTTCGGCAGATACCCCCAGGCCTGCGAAGACCCCCATGAGACTGAGCCGCAGCTGCTCGGGGAGGGTTGCCAGGAAGAACAGCGCGGTCGTGTCTACCACCACCGGCTTCTCAAGCGCGTGCCTGGCGATGTCTCTCTCCGTGTCATCGCCTCGCGAGCTGAACCTGACGCCCGAAGCATGGGCCACGACGGCTTCGGCCAACGTGCCGCCGTGGGCGTAGGTGACGGTCCCCAGTGGCAGGGTTCCGGCAAAGACCTGGGCATCGAAGGGGGACGTGTCGGGTCTCTCCCCCACTGCGTCTCTGATGCGCTGTAGAAGGAGCGCACCATCTTCGCCGTCGACATCGGCGTCGATGCGCTTGAACCCTCCGTCCGGAAAATCGCGAAAGTAGTCGCCAAAGAGCGCTGCCCGTGCGCGTTGCTCGGCCGAGAATTCCCCCGAGTCGTCCTCGTTCCGAGCGCCCTGCTCGCTCAGCTGATCATCAGCGGGCTCAGCATTCCTCTGCTCGCCCGCAGCCACGCGAGGCAGGAGGAGGAGTCCGAGTATGCGACCCCTGATCGACTCATCGTCGGCCCAGTCGCTGGCGATGCCCGCGAGATCCTCGGTGCCGCCGATCAGCTCGCCGTATTGCTCAAACAGCCCCAACCAAACGACTATCCACTGGCGTTTGGCGGGTCTGCGGTGATCCGTCATGGTGTCCCACGTCGTGAGGGCAGAATCGAACTCCCCGGCGTAGTACTGGCAGGCGATCAGCGCCCACACTGCCGATGGGTCGCTCGAGCTCACCCGGACGAGATTCTCGGCAGCCTCGAGAGCTTTGTCCCACGCGCCGCTGTTTGAGTACAGCTCCACAAGGAGGGCGTACAACGGCGGATAGGCGCCCCATCGGTCGGGTGCGTTGGCGCGGGCGCGCTCGGCGTTGCGTAGTGCGTCGTCATGCTGCCCCTGCCGCATCCGCACCCGAGCTGCAGCAAGGAAGATGTCAGAGTCCTTCATCCTGCCGGCTGCAGCTTCGAGCGTCAGAGCTTGCTTCTCAGTTTCGCCCTGGGTCTCGTAGAGCTCACTCAAGATGAGACTGAGCGTCTCGGACGTGTGTGCGGCGGCCTGCAGCCTCTGCATCCCGCCGTCGGCACCGCCGACGGCATCCGCAATGAGCCGCAGGTGGTCGGCGAACATGGCGTTGCCCGCAGCGCGCTGCTCGTCTGCGAACGGAGGCACACGCCCGAGCCGCGCGAGCCTCAGCGCGAACTGCCCCTTCTCCTGGAAATCGTCGGTGAGACGGAGGGCTTCTTTGTAGTGCTCGGCGGCGTCGTCGTACTGCTCTTCCGAAGCGGCGATGAGCGCGCGCAGGTGGCTAGCCGTCGCCGGTGCCAGATCCGGCTCGTCAAGAAGCGCTCGACCGCCCGCGAGGTCGCCGTTGTCGGCTCGCATCAGCGCCGCGGCGGCGCGGACTTTCAGGCTGGCCGCCTCGGCGCCCGTTGCCTCGCCGTCAGGCTCGGCGGCGGTCAACGAAAGAGCACGGAGCGGGTCGTTCATCAAGCGGGCGACGGTCGATGCGAGGACGACGACGTCGACCGAGTTGACTTGCCAAGACCTGAACAAGTCACGCGCCTTGATGAGCAGCGTAAACGCGTCGGCAGTGTTGCTCGCGTGGAGCGCCGATGAGCCGAAGAGCTGCTGCGCGACGAGGGACTGCGCGGCGATCAAGACCGCGGCCGGACTTCCTGTCGCCTCGAACAGCGGGAGGGCGAGTCGAACCGCCTCCTCATGCGCGTTCTGGTTCACAGCCATCCGGGCCAACAGGAGGGTTCGCATGGCGATCTCCGCCGGAGTACTGGGTTCCCATTCGTGGATGACTGCGCGGGCGCGGTCCAGCTCGCCATCTGCCTCCAGCATCCACGCCTGCACGAGGGCGTGCCCGATATCGCGTGGGGGCGCGGCAGGCGCGGAAGGCGCTGCAGACTCTGCGTCGACGCGCGAGGCGCCTCCAAGCCACCTGCGTCGAGTTTCCCAGTACCCGAGCGGGAATGCTCCGAGCGTGAGCGCCTTGTCCAAGAATGCGCGAGCTGCCGCGTTCTTCCCGGCGTCTTCGGCCAGGTCTGCCAGCCAGCACCAGACCGCGGCCGGGGCGTCGTTTAGGAACTGCGGCTCGGCAGTGGCCCACCCATCGAGCCGTTCTGCCCGATCCGAACCGTCGAGATGCCCGAGCACCGTGCTGATGCGCGGCCAGAAGCGATGGATCTCTCGTGCAGAGGCGGCTCGGGAAGGACGCACCCTCGTCAGGCGCGTCTCCCAGAGGGCTCGATCCTGGTCTCCTGTGACCACGACATCATGCAGCGAGTCGATGCGTTCTCGCACGGAGGCCCCTACTGCGCTTGTCGCGATGACGGGCTCCGCCCGTTCCGTGACGGCCTGCTCGATCCAACGGAACAGCTCGTCGCTGGTCAGCGTGCTCCCGGAGGTGAAACCCTCAAGCGAATCACGTAGATCTGCGCGCGCGGAGTCGTCACGCAACTTCTCGATGAAGTGCGTGGCATACAAGTGATGACGAAGCAGGCGCGCGTTCACTACGAGGCCGTTCTCGCGTGCGCGCTTTCGGACGATGCGCGTCACGCGCATCTCGTACGTCGCCCATTTCCCGAGCCGCAGCCCAGAGCCAAGCAATACCGACAACCAGTCAGGCACGGCGCCCCCTCTTCACGTTAGCCCGATCATGGCATCTCCTCAGTCGTCGAGGGGCGGGCGGAGGTGGTCGGTCAAGCCCCAGGATGTGGTGTAGTTCGGGTTCCTTCGAACTGTTGATGGATCAGGCGCTGAGCTCGAGGATGGCGTCGGTGTTCACCTCGCTTCCGGTGTCGGGGACGAGCGTGAGACGGGACTTCGCGAGAATGTCGAGGCCGAGGTAGCGGCGACCTTCGGCCCGTTCGTCTGTCTGTTCGGCGAGGACGGCGGCGACGAGGCGGATGATCGCGTCGCGGTTGGGGAAGATGTCGACGGAGTCGGTGCGGCGGCGGATCTTGCGGTTAAGGCGCTCGTTCGGGTTGGTCGACCAGATCTGTTGCCAGAGTCCTTCGGGGAACCCGGTGAACGCGAGCATGTCGGCTCTCGAGGAGCGCGCCGCGGCGCGCGCGACGAGGTGGCGACGGGACCGGGACATCGCTCGCAGCAAGCTCGTCGGTACCGACAGCGACGGCCGGCTCCTGGATTCGCGCGGCACCCCGGAGGAGATGTACATGTTCCGCGCGGACCTGCACCTATGGTTCGAGCGGATGCTCTCCCAAGGGAAGACCCCTATCGAACGCGCGGTGCGCGAAGAGGCAGAGCGCCTCCTCACCCACGCCGGGCCCCTGGTGCGCTGGTTCTCGGTGATCGAACTCACCCAGGGCACGTTCGCGTGGTCGTACCGCGCACCGTCAGGGCATCACATGGCCGCGGCGGCTCGATGGGCCAATCCCCGCACAGCGCCGTTCGTGGCCGACCAGTGGACGTGGGACGCGGCGAATCCGCCGACACTCGGCCCGTGGGCGTCCCCGTTAGGCTGGACCAGATGGGAGGGCTCCCCCGCGACGCCGAACTGGCGATTCGACGGCTTCTATACGGGATAGACGCTGCGCAGGGCTGGCCTCGCTCGGCGCGCGAGAAGAGAGCCCAGCGCTCAGTTGCGCGCGTAATACCCGAGCGCTGGTCGCGCTCCGCCGCCGCGGCCGGAGCACCCAGCTGGCGTGGCGGTGCGGCGATGCCGTATAGCTACCTCTGGACAGCGACCGGACCTACGTCATTCAGACGGACGATACCGAGCGTTTGTTCTGGGCAATCCCACCTCGACCCGCCTCCGAGCTCGTCGCTCGGCCCGCTGGCCTGCAGCCTGACCGCCCCGTCACCACGAGAAGACGAGCGCCTGCGCATGCACAACACCCGCCTGACCGAGATCGACGTTCCCCAGATCATCGAGACGCACGATAGTCAGGAGAAGACCGACACCTCCAGTGCCGTCGCCGTCGCACTGCGGCAGATTACCGCCCCCGATGCGATGCAGCTTCTGACGACCGGCGGCAAGCTGAACGTCATCTTCGTCGCCGACAAGGGCCACGCCAGCCGGGCGCGCGACACGCGTCGAGCCGGAGGCCGCGACGCGGCCGCCCAGCGCTGGCGATCGAGCTCGCAGACGACGCCGAGCTGGTGAACTTCAACGTCGCGTTCGTCTACAACGCGCGGCTGCGCGACAGGCGGCATCAGGTCATCTCCGCGCACATCGACATCACCCGGGCGCTCGGGCGCCTGCTCTCCTGAACAGCACAACACCCAAGCTGGTTCCATCCGCCCCACCGACGCCCAAGAGGCGATCACCATGGCTCTGCCCAATACTTCCCTGGCTGCCCCGACTGCCCCGGGCCCCCGGAACAGCCCGCCCCCACAGTGCTTCCTACCATGGGATTACAAGTTCACACTAGAATTACGAACGGCAAGCTTTGCGCGTTTTTCGATGTATACAGGCATCTCAGCAGCGAGAAGCGCGGCTTCGCTGATCCTCAGACCCCTCTAGGGGGAACCGAGAATGATGCAGAGGGGCCGCCCAGACTGACAGGTCATCTCCGCGCTCGTCCTGCATCGACCCCGCCCAGTTTTCAGCGAGACCGCTATTGAGTCCGCCTCTGACACCGCGGACAGAAATGGCTCGACCGGTTCATGAAGCTCACCCGCACGATCGGGCGACCGCAGCGCGGGCACGGCTGGCCGGTGCGCCCGTAGGCGTTCAGTGAGTGCGCGAAGTAACCGGCCTGTCCGTTCACGTTGACGTACTGAGCGTCGAAGCTCGTCCCGCCCTCCGCGAGGGCCTTCTGCAGCACCACCCGCACCTCCGCGAGGAGGCGGTTGACGGCTCGGGTGCTCAGTGTCGCTGCCACGGTCTCGGGATGGATGCGGGCAGCCCACAGCGCCTCGTCGGCGTAGATGTTGCCGATGCCGCTGACGACACCCTGATCGAGGAGGACCCGCTTGATGCCCGAACGCTTCCGCGCGACGAGCCGGCGGAAGTCCGCGTCGTCGAACGCCGGATCGAGCGGATCGCGCGCGATGTGCGCCACCTGCGTCGGAACACTCGCGCGATCCGTCCCGTACCCTCCCGCTGCGCCGTCACGGGTGGGCACGAGGCGGTCGACGGCGAGGGAGCCGAACGTGCGCTGGTCGGCGAAGACCACGGCCAGCTCGCCGTGCTGCGGATGCCGAATGTCGAATCGCACGCGCTCGTGACGCTCGCGCGGCGCACCCGGCTCGCGCAGGAGCATCTGGCCGCTCATTCCGAGGTGCGCGACGACGGCCTGCTCCCCCGCATCCGCCAGCGGGATCCAAAGGAACTTGCCCCGGCGCGCGGGTACGCCGAACGTGCGACCCGCGAGCTGGGCCTCGAAGTGCGCTCCGTCGCCGGAATGACGGGTCAGCGCGCGCTCGTCGAGCACCTCGACACCGTTCACGAACGCACCGTCTACGGCGGGGGCGAGACCCGCGCGCACCACTTCGACCTCGGGGAGCTCGGGCACCTCAGTCGCGCCCGCTGAGGGTGCGCCACGCCGTCAGGGCAGCCGCCATCTCGGCCTGTTTCTTGCTCGTCCCCGAGCCCGTCGTGCTCAGATCACCCACGGTCACGGTGCCTTCGAAGACACGCGCGTGGTCGGGTCCGGTCGAGTCCACGCGGTACACGGGCGCGGGCAGACCCAGCCGTGCAGCGAGCTCCTGCAGCGCGGTCTTCGGGTCGACCGCGGCGTCGTACCGCTCCGGGTCCGCCAGCAGTGGCTCGATGAGGCGCAGTACGAGGGCCGTCGCCGCATCCGCACCCGCGGACAGATAGGTCGCGCCGATGATCGCCTCGGTCGTGTCGGCGAGGATCGAGTCCTTGTCGTCGCCCCGGGTCAGCTGCTCACCGCGGCCGAGGCGGATGTACGCGCCCAGACCGATCGAGCGAGCGACCTCTGCGAGGGCGACGGTGGACACGACGCTCGCCCGCCGCTTGGCCAACGAACCCTCGTCGAGTTCGGGATGCGAGCGGTAGAGCTTGACCGTCACGGCCTGGCCGAGCACCGAGTCGCCGAGGAACTCGAGACGCTCGTTGTGCGGGATCTGACCGTGCTCATACGCGTACGAGCGATGTGTCAGCGCCAGTGCAAGAAGCTCGGGGTCGATATCGACCCCGAGCTTCTCGGAAAGTGCGGAGAGATCCGCAGCTGCGTCCGTCACGGAACGCGGCTCAGATGTCAGCGACCTTGCGGCCCTTGTACTCGAGGAACAGCTCGGTACCCTGCGAGTCGGTGACGACCTTCGCCTGGTGCGGGCGGCTGTAGACGACCTTGCCGTTCTCGATGGTCTTGACGAGGGCGGGAGCCTCGGCCTTCCACTGCGCGCGGCGCGAACGGGTGTTGGAGCGCGAAACCTTGCGCTTCGGGGGGTTACCTGCCATGGTCTTCTCTTTCTACGAGGTCTGTGTGCTTTGTCCTGCGTCGCCGGGCTCCGTGGCCGGCTCCGCTACCAGGTCCGCAAGCGCTGCCCAGCGAGGATCGAGGGCTTCGCGCGGTGCCTGCGCGGGGTGGTCTGCCAGACGCTCACCGGTCTCGGGGTCGAGACCTGGGCAATCGGGCCGGCACACCGGCTGGAACGGAAGCGACAGGACGACGCCATCCCTGACCAGATTTTCAAGATCCACGTGGTCGTCTTGAACTTCGAAGTCGGACGCTTCCGATCCAGGATACGCGAAAAGCTCCTGGAACTCGACTTCGACAGGCGCGGCGATGTCGATGAGGCATCGTCCGCACACGCCCGTGTACTCCGCCTCGACCTCGCCGGTGACGAGGATGCCCTCGTGAACGGACTCCAGGCGAGCCTCGATGTGCACCTCTTCGCCCTGCGCGACAGAGACGAGTCCCTCGCCCCACTTCTCGGGCGCGGGCACATCGAAGGACACCTCACGCATCTCGCCGGGGCGATTGACGATGTCGCGCACACCGATGCTGAAGGGGCCGGGTCGACGATTTCTCACCCGGAGAGTCTAGCCCGCCCACGCGAGGCGAGGCCGGTTCAGATGCCGCGGCCGCCTGTGTCGAGGAAGCGCGAGACGACCGGAGGAACGTACGGCGAGACGTCGCCGCCGAGAGAGGCGACCTGTCGCACGAGCGAGCTCGACACGAGCGCGTGTGAGGGGTCCGGCAGCAGGAACACGGTCTCGACCCCCGCGAGATGGCGGTTCACGATCGCCATCGGCGTCTCATAGGCGACATCCACCTGCGAGCGGATGCCCTTCACAAGCACGCCGGCGCCGACCTCGGTCGCGTAGTCCACCAGCAGGCCCACGCTCCACGACGCCACCGTGATGTGCTCGGCCGGGAAACCGTCCTCGCGGATCGACTGCTCCAGCAGGGAGACGCGCTGCGCGATGGGGAGCATCGCCTCCTTGCCGGGGTTGTGCACGACGAGCACGTGGACCTCGTCGTACAGGCCCGCGGCCCGACGGATGACGTCGAGATGACCGAGGGTGGGCGGGTCGAAGGAGCCGGGGACGACGGCGATCCGGTTGCTCACCCTCTCACCCTAGCGGGGCGCCTTCCGCAGAAGAGGAACGCGCCGCGAAGCCGTCAGTTCTTTCCCAGCGCCGCGCGTTCGTCCGCATCCAGCCGGCGCTCGATCGCACCCGCGAGTCCGGGATGCCGCAGCAGCGCCGGGTCGTCGGCCAGGATCGCCTCGCCATCGCTGCGCGCACGCGCGATGAGGTCGGCGTCCGTGACGACGCGCAGCATCCGCAGCGAGGAGCGCGCTCCGGACTGCGCTGCTCCGAGCACGTTGCCTTCGCCGCGCAGCTGGAGATCCACCTCGGCGAGCTCGAAACCGTCGAGCGTCGCCGCGACCGCTTCGACACGCGTGCGAGCGGACGTGCGCGGCGGCGCGTCCGTGACGAGCAGGCAGAGCCCCGGCACCGAACCGCGCCCGACGCGTCCGCGGAGCTGGTGCAGCTGAGACACGCCGAAGCGGTCGGCGTCGAGGATGATCATCGTCGACGCATTGGGCACGTCGACACCGACCTCGACGACGGTGGTCGCCACGAGCACGTCGATGTCGCCCGCGGCGAAGGCGCGCATGACCGCATCCTTCTCGTCCGAGGGGAGCTTGCCGTGCAGCAGCGCGATCCGCTTGTCGGCGAACCGGGGATGCTCCGCGAGGAGACCGACGACCTGAACGACGCCCCACCGCGGACGTGCGGCGCCGGCGTCGTCGGGGAGGTCGTCGATCGTGGTCGACGGCTCCTGGCCGGCCTCGGCGATCGCGGTCTCGGGCTCGACGTCGATCGCGGGACAGACCACGAAGACCTGGTAGCCCTTCTCGACCTCCTCCGCGGCCCGCATCCAGACCCGCTCGAACCACGCGGGCTTCTCCCCCACGGGCGCGACGAACGACTCGATGCCGGCGCGCCCGGCCGGCATCGTGCGGATCGTGGAGACGTCGAGGTCGCCGAACACGGTCATCGCCACGGTGCGCGGAATCGGCGTGGCCGTCAGCACGAGCGCGTGCGGACTCGTGCCCTTGGCACGGAGCGTCTCGCGCTGCTCGACACCGAAGCGGTGCTGCTCGTCCACGACGACGAGCGCGAGGTCGGCGAATGTCGTCTTGTCGCTGAGCAGCGCGTGCGTGCCGACGACGATGAGCGCCTGTCCGGCAGCGACCCGGAGTGCCGCCTTGCGTCGCTCGGCGGCACCCATCTGCCCGGTGAGCAGCGTCGGCATGAGTTCGGGGGCGAGGGCGGGACCGAGCATCTTCGTGAGTGAGCGCAGATGCTGCGCGGCGAGAACCTCCGTCGGGGCGATCAGAGCCGACTGCCCACCGCTCTGCGCCACCTGGAGCATGGCCCGCAGCGCCACGAGGGTCTTGCCCGAGCCCACCTCGCCCTGCACGAGACGGTTCATGGGCCAGGGACCGACGAGATCGGCCGCGATGGCATCGCCCACGGAGACCTGGTCCGGCGTTCGATCGAAAGGCAATGCCCCGTCGAAACGCTCCAGCAGAGACCCCGCCGGCCGGGGCTCCGCCGACAGGGCACGCACGAGCTGGCGCTGCTGCAGGAGAGCGGTCTGCAGAACGAGCGCCTCCTGCCAGCGGAGAGTGTGCACCGCCTGGTCGATGACATCGTCGAAGTCCGGCCGATGCACGCGCTCGAGCGCCTCGCGGAAGCTCAACAGGCCCTCGCGGGTGCGGATCCCGTCCGGGATCGGGTCGTCGAGAGGAGCGAGCAGATCGAGCGTGTGGGAGATCAGTTCGCCGATCTTCCAGCTCGACAGAGACGCGGTCGCGGGGTAGATCGGGATGGGTTGGGAAGCGTACGCCTGCGCGTTCATCAGCGCCACGCTCTCGTCTTCGAAGAGCTGGTAGTCCGGATGCGCGAGCTGCATCTGACGGCGGTACTCGCCTACCTTGCCCGAGAAGGTGCCGCGGCGACCGACCTTGAGCTGGTCCTGCCGCCACGACTGATTGAAGAAGGTGAGTACGAGGTCGCCACGGCCGTCGGTGATGACGACCTCGAGGATCGAGCCGCGCCGGTTCTTCATCCTCCGATCGGTCACGCTCTTGACCTGCGCCACGATGGTCACCTGCTCGTCGACCGTCAGCGAATCGATGGGGGTGAGCTCACCGTGCTTGGCATAACGACGCGGGTAGTGCGTGAGCAGGTCGCTCACCGTCCGCATCCCGAACGCCCGCTGGAGCGTGGTCGCGGCCTTGCCCCCGATCACGCCGTCGAGACGGGAATCGAGGGTGACGGACATGAGCCGATTCTACGGCGGGCCTCCCCCACGCCCGTCGGTAGGGTGAGGGGGTGACGCGCATCATCGCCGGGGCCGCCGGCGGACTCCGACTCGACGTGCCTGCCAGCGGCACCCGGCCGACGAGCGACCGCGTCCGCGAGTCGCTCTTCGCCGCGCTCGAGTCCCAGGACCTCCTCGCCGGCGCGCGCGTCCTGGACCTGTACGCGGGTTCGGGGGCGCTCGGCCTCGAGGCGCTCAGCCGCGGCGCCGTGCACGTCGACCTCGTCGAGCACAATCCGAAGGCCGCCGCCGTGGTGCGGCGCAACGCCGAGGTGATCGCCCGCGCCGCCGGCGCGACCGCGCGGGCCCACCGCAGCACGGTGAACGCCTTCCTTCGTCAGGGCGGAGGCGAGTACGACCTCGTGTTCCTCGACCCGCCCTACGACATCGCCGACGCGGATCTGGCCGAAGCGCTCGCGCTGCTGCGCCCCCTGCTCTCCGCCGACGCTCTGGTGGTCGTCGAGCGGGCCAAGCGTTCCGCCGAGCCCGACTGGGATCTCGCGGACCTGGAGCAGGTGCGCGAGCGCCGTCACGGCGACACGGCGCTGTGGTGGGCTCAGCCGCGCCCGGCGTCCCAGTCCGCGTAAGGATCCCATCCGCCGCGATCGGCGGGGCTCGCACCGTCCACCGTGACCGGATGCTCGCCGCGCGCGCGAACGGTGCCGATCCGGCGGAAACCCTCGGGGAGGTCGACGTGAGCGGGGAAGGTGGCCAGAAGGGCGTGATCCTCCCCGCCGCTGAGTGCGACCTCCGCATCCGGGCCGAGAGGCGCCGCCTCGAGCGCGATCGTGACGCCGGAGGCATCCGCCAGGCGCGTCGCGTCCAGCACGAGACCGTCGGACACGTCCATCATGGCGCGCGCGCCCGCCGCCGCCGCCCGTGACCCGAGGGCGATGGGCGGATGCGGGCGCAACTGCGCCGCGATGTCCTCGCGCTCCGCATCCGTGACCGCTTGCGGGTCGACCGGCACGGGGTGCGCGTCGGCATCACGGAAGCGCGTGAACAGGAGTCGCAATCCGCGCGCCGCGCCGCCCAGATCCCCCGCGACCGCGACGGTGTCGCCCTCCCGTGCGCCGGATCGGAGCACCGCGGGACCGTCGAGCTCCCCCAACGCGGTGACGGCGACGGTGAGCGTGTCGGAGACCGTCAGGTCACCGCCCTCGACGGCGCACCCGGGGGCGAGCTCGTCGCACGCCGCCCGCAGGCCGTCCGCCACGGCCTCGACGAAGCCGATCGTCGTGTCCTCCGGCATCGCGAGCGCGACGAGCAATGCGGTGGGACGCGCACCCATGGCGGCCACATCCGCGAGGTTCACGGCAGCGGCCTTCCAGCCGAGGTCGAAACCTCCGGTCCACGCGAGCCGGAAGTCCGGGCCGTGCACCAGGGTGTCCACGGTCGCGACGATCTGCCCTGCAGGCGCCAGCACCGCCGCGTCGTCGCCGGGGCCGACGACGGCGGAGCCCGTCCCGACGCGTGCCAGGATGCGGCGCAGGATCTCCCGCTCGCTGAGCTCTGCCACAGTCGTCTCGGTGCGCTCGTCCACCCCGCCACGCTACCTTCCGCCTCGCCTCCCCGAGGCGGAAGCGGCCGCGCCCGGGGTTAGCCTGGGAGGGTGATCCGCCCCCGACTCGGCCGCCTGGCAGCCGTCGCCCTCGTGCTGCTCGCCCTCACCGGCTGCAGCAGCACGGTCGCGCTCGAACCCGCGCCGGCCGCGAACGACCCGCGCTGCGCGGATGTGACGGCCTACCTGCCCCAGAACGTGGCGGGCCAGGACCGTCGGTGGACGGACGCGCAGGCGACGGGCGCGTGGGGCGACCCGGCCGCCGTGATCCTCACCTGCGGTGTGACGCCGCCGGGACCCTCGACCCTCGTCTGTCAGACGGTGTCGGGCGTGGACTGGCTCGTCGACGACAGCGACGCGCCCAGGTACCGCCTCACGAGCTTCGGGCGCACGCCCGCCGTGGAGATCTACCTCGACAACGACGTGGTCTCCAGCGTCGACGTGCTCGACAGTCTCTCCTCGCTGGTCGCGAAGCTGCCCAAGGACGGGGAGTGCACGGCACGCCCCGGCACCTCGTAGGCGTCAGCGCCGCGCGAGCGCCGTCTCGATGAGTTCCGAGAGCAGCTCCGAGTAGCTGAGGCCGGACGCGATCCAGCACTTCGGGAACATCGAGATCGGCGTGAAGCCGGGCATCGTGTTCAACTCGTTGACGATCGGGCCGTCGGCGGTGAGGAAGAAGTCGACGCGTGCGAGACCACGGCCGTCGACAGCGGCGAAGGCGCGCAACGCCATGGCGCGGACCGCTTCGATCTCCGCATCGGTCATGTCCGCGGGGCACACCACGTCCACCCCGTCGCCGCCGAGGTACTTGCCCTCGAAGTCGTAGAACTCGCGGGAGCTCAAGACGATCTCGCCCGGAAGAGAGGCGCGCACGACACCGTCGCGGCCCTCGAGGACACCCACCTCGACCTCGCGTCCGACGATGCCCTGCTCGACGAGCACCTTGTCGTCTTCTCCGAATGCGATCCGCAGTGCCGCGTCGAGCTCGTCGGCGGAATGCACCTTCGACACACCCACGCTGGAGCCCGCGCGAGCCGGCTTGACGAACCAGGGAAGCTCGAGGTGCGTGAGGCGCGGACGCACCGCATCCGTGTCATCGTTCCAATCGGCACGACGCACCGTCACCCCGGGCGAGACCGGGATGCCGTCCGCCTGGAGCGCGACCTTCATGAAGTGCTTGTCCATGCACAGTGCGGAGTCGATCACTCCGCCGCCGGCGTAGGCGAGCTCGAGCGTGTCGAAGAAGCCCTGGATGGTGCCGTCCTCGCCGTGCGAACCGTGGAGGATCGGCAGGACCGCATCCACCGCGCCCAACTCGCGCAGCGTGCCGTCCGCATCGCGGACGCGCAGCTGCCTGTCGCCCGCGGCCTCGGGCCAGACGATGCGCGTGCCGTTGTCGGCGACGGCGGGCAGGCGATCGGCGACGAGGGCGAACTTGTCCGGATCGTCGTCTTCGAGCACGAACGCGCCCTCGAGGGTGATGCCGACCGGGATCACCCGGTAGCGCTCGCGGTCAAGCGAGCCCAGAACCCCGCCCGCCGTGGCGGAACTGATCGAATGCTCGCTGGAGCGACCGCCAAAGAGCACCACCACTACCGGCTTGTCCATGCTGGGTCCTCTCCCCCTGCGGGGTGTCGTCGTCGGTGGTCAGGTGGGGGGCGATCTCACGCGGGTTCATCGTGCCATCCAGCACGCGCTTGACCTGCTCGACGATCGGCATCTGCACGCCGCTCGCCTTGGCCAGCTGGAGGATCGGAGCGACGGACGCGAGACCCTCCGCCGTCTGCTGCATCTGCGCCACGACATCCTGGAACTTGTACCCCTGTCCCAGAAGCCTGCCGGCGGTGTTGTTCCGGCTGAGAGGCGATTGGCACGTGGCGATCAGGTCGCCGAGCCCGGCAAGCCCCTGCAACGTCTCGGGCTGGGCGCCTTGCGCGACGGCGAAATCCGTCATCTCGACCAGACCGCGGGTGATGATCGACGCCTTCGTGTTCTCGCCGTAGCCGACCCCGTCGACGATCCCGATCGCGACCGCGATCAGGTTCTTCAGCACGCCTCCGAACTCGGTACCGATCACGTCCGTGTTGACGAAGGACCGGAAGTAGCGGTTACGCGCCGCGCGGGCGACGATCTCCGCGGTCTCGGGGCTGATCGAGGAGATGACCGCGGCGGTGGGCTGCTCCTGGGCGATCTCGAGCGCGAGGTTCGGGCCGGAGGCCACCGCGATGCGCGCCGGATCGCACCCGAGTGCCTGCTCGATGACCTGACTCATCCGCAGCCCGGTGCGCTTCTCGACGCCCTTCATGAGGGAGACGACGGGCACCGAGCTTCCCTCGAGCAGGGGCCGGACCCCCGCGAGGTTCTCTCGGAGCGCCTGACTCGGCATCGACAGGTAGACCTGGTCGGCGCCCTCGAGGGCCTCCGCGAGGTGCGACGTCGCGGTCATCGTGCGCGGCAGGTTGATTCCGGGAAGGTACTTGGTGTTGCGCTTGCCGGTGTGGATCTCGTTCGCGAGCTCGGGGCGGCGCGCCCACATGACCACGTTCGCACCACCGTCCGCAAGGATCTTGCCGAAGGTCGTGCCCCAACTGCCCGCGCCGAGGACGGCGACGCGGGTCACGGGGGTCGCGGTACGCCTACTCAAGACGGCCCGTCTCGCTCTGTCCGTGAGCTCCGGGCTCCCAGCGCGCCGCCGGAGCGGGTTCGCCGCGGAGCTCCGACAGGAGCCCGGCGATCTCGTCCATGACGCGCGTCGTGAGCTCTGCCTGTGCCGCGGGGTGGGCGGCGCGGTCGCGGTACTCCTCCAGGGCGATCGACGGACCCACCAGCACACGCACCCGCTTGCGCAGCGGCCACAACCGGAACTTGCCGTAGCGCGGCATGATCTGCTGCGCACCCCACTGGGCCATCGGGATGAGGGGGATGTCGCCGGCCAGCGCCAAGCGCGCCGCCCCGGTCTTTCCGCGCATGGGCCACAGATCGGGGTCGCGCGTGAGGGTGCCTTCTGGATAGACGATGACGCCCGCGCGACGCTCCGCCAGGTGGCGCGCCGTATCGAGCGACTGCTTCGCAGCGGCGGCGCTGGAGGCGCGAGCCACCGGGATCATTCCGGTCGCGCGCAGCGCCCAGCCCAGCACGGGAACCCGGAACAGGCTCTCCTTCGCCATGAACCGCGGGGCGCGACCCATCCGCCAGACGGCGACGGCCACGAGAAGCGGGTCGATCTCGCTGTGGTGGTTGGGGGCGAGCACGAACGGGCCCTCTTCGGGCAGGTTCTCCTCGCCCTCGATCTCGATCTTGGCGATCAGGCCGACGAACGGCACGACGATCCCGCCGAGCAGCCAGAAGACGCTCGGCCGCGTCTTCTCCGTCGACGCGCGCCGCCGACGGTGCGTCTCCGGCGCCATCAGCCGATGACGTCGAAGTCGGCGCCGAGCGCGGTCAGCTTCGCGAGGAAGTCCGCGTATCCGCGGCGGATGATCCCGATGTTGCGCACCGTCGAGGTGCCTTCCGCTGCCAGCGCCGCGATGACGTGGCTGTATCCGCCGCGCAGGTCCGGAACCGTGATGTCGGCGCCGTGCAGCGGGGTCGGTCCGGTGATCACCGCGGCCTGCTCCAGCGAGCGGCGCGGCACGCGGCGCGGACCTTCCTGCAGACCGTGCGGGTACACCGTGATGTCGGCGCCCATCTTGACCAGGGCCTGGGTGAAGCCGAAGCGATTCTCGTACACCGTCTCGTGCACGACAGAGCGTCCGGTCGCCTGCGTCAGGGCGACGATGAGGGGCTGCTGCCAGTCCGTCATGAAGCCGGGGTGCACGTCGGTCTCGACCGTGACGGGCCGCAGCGCGTCGCCGCGGGCGAACAGGATGCCGTCCTCCCGCACCTCGAAGTGCGCACCGATCTTGCGGAGCACGTTGAGGAAGGTCAGCATCTCCTGCTGCCGCGCGCCGGCGACGAAGATCTCGCCGTCGGTCGCGATGGCCGCGCTGGCCCAGCTGGCGGCCTCGTTGCGGTCGAAGATGGAGCGGTGGTCGTAGCCGTTGAGCTTCGGGACGCCCTCGATGAGGATGACCCGGTTGGGCTCGTAGGAGATGATCGCGCCCATCTTCTGCAGCAGAGCGATCAGATCCATGATCTCGGGCTCGATCGCGGCGTTGCGCAGTTCCGTGACGCCCTGCGCACGCACGGCGGTCAGCAGCACCTGCTCCGTGGCCCCGACGCTCGGGTAGGGCAGGTGGATGTTGGCGCCGTGCAGACCCCGCGGGGCGGACAGACGGATGCCGCTCGGGAGCTTCTCCACGATCGCGCCGAACTTGCGGAGCGCGTCGAGGTGGAAGTCGATCGGACGGTCGCCGATGCGGCATCCGCCGAGGTCGGGGATGAACGCCTGCCCGAGCCGGTGCAGCAGGGGCCCGCAGAAGAGGATCGGGATGCGGGACGCACCCGCGTGCGCGTCGATCTCCTCCATGTGGGCGCTCTCGACGTCGCGCGGGTCGAGTATGAGCGAGCCGGGCTCGTCGCCCTCGGCCACACGCACGCCGTGCACCTCGAGCAACGAACGCACCACGGCGACGTCGCTGATCATGGGCACGTCGCGCAGCAGGCTCGGGCTCTCGCCCAGCAGCGCGGCGACCATCGCCTTGGTCACGAGGTTCTTCGCACCCTTGACCTCGACGGTGCCCCGAAGAGGTCGTCCGCCGCGGATCTCGAGGATCTCCGCCTCCTCCGCGAGAGGGCTGGAGGACTCGGTGGTCTGCCCGAGAAGTGTCATATGCGGTGCCTCACTGTGCGGGAAGGGGCGGGAGTGTCCGCGGCTTCCAGGATTCGCGTCGCGCTTCGTAGGCGGCGATCTTGTCTTCGTTGCGGAGCGTGAGCCCGATGTCGTCGAGACCCTCCAGCAACCGCCATCTAGTGTAATCGTCGATCTCGAACGGGACTCGGAGTTCGCCCGCGACGACCTCGCGTGCCGTCAGATCGACCGTCATCTCCATGCCGGGCTGCGCGTCGATCGCCGCCCAGAGAGCTTCGATGTCAGCCTCGGTGACGACACCCGTCACGAGCCCCTGCTTGCCCGCGTTGCCGCGGAAGATGTCGGCGAACTTGGGACTCAGCACGACCTTGAATCCATAGTCGCGCAGGGCCCAGACCGCGTGCTCACGGCTCGAGCCGGTGCCGAAGTCGGGCCCGGCGACGAGGATCGAGCTCTGCGCGAAGATCGGCTGGTTCAGCACGAAGTCGGGATCCTGGCGCCAGTTGGCGAACAGCGCATCCTCGAAGCCCGTCTTGGTCACCCGCTTGAGGTAAACCGCGGGGATGATCTGGTCCGTGTCGACGGCGGAACGCTTCAGGGCGGCGGCGACACCGGTGTGAACGCTGAACTTCTCCATGTCAGACCCCCGCCCCGACGATCGCCGGCTCTTCGACGGGATCGAGATCCCCCGGACTGGACAGCGTTCCGCGCACCGCGGTCGCCGCGGCGACGAGCGGCGACACCAGGTGCGTACGCCCGCCCTTGCCCTGCCGACCCTCGAAGTTGCGGTTCGACGTGGATGCGCACCGCTCGCCCGGAGCGAGCTGATCGGGGTTCATGCCCAGGCACATCGAGCATCCGGCGAAACGCCACTCGGCGCCGAACTCCTCGAAGATGCGGTGCAGCCCCTCGGCCTCCGCCTCCAGCCGGACGCGGGCGGAGCCGGGCACGACCATGACCCGCACGCCCTCGGCCTTCTTGCGGCCCTTCACGATGGACGCGAAGGCGCGCAGGTCCTCGATACGGCTGTTGGTGCACGAGCCCATGAAGACCGCATCCACGGGCACGTCCTTCAGCTTCGTGCCGGGGACGAGATCCATGTACTGCAGCGCACGTTCGGCGGCCACACGCTCGTTCGGGTCCGCGATCTCGGACGGCGTCGGTACGACGTCGTTCAGCGACACGCCCTGGCCCGGGTTCGTGCCCCAGGTCACGAAGGGCTCGAGCTCGTCCGCGTCCAGGAACACCTCCGCGTCGTAGACGGCGCCCTCGTCGCTCGGGAGCGTGCGCCAGTAAGCGACCGCATCCTCCCAGTCCTGCCCCTTCGGGGCGTGCGGACGGCCCTTCAGATATGCGAACGTGGTCTCGTCCGGGGCGACCATGCCGGCGCGCGCGCCGGCTTCGATCGACATGTTGCACATCGTCATACGCCCCTCCATCGAGAGGGCGCGGATGGCGCTGCCGCGGAACTCGAGCACGTAACCCTGCCCCCCGTTGGTTCCGATCTTCGCGATGACGGCGAGGATGATGTCCTTCGCGGTGACGCCTGGGCGCAGCGTTCCCTCGACCGTGATGGCCATCGTCTTGAACGGCTTCAGCGGCAGGGTCTGCGTGGCCATGACGTGCTCGACCTCGCTCGTGCCGATGCCGAAGGCCATCGCTCCGAAGGCGCCGTGCGTGGAGGTGTGGGAGTCGCCGCAGACGACCGTGATGCCCGGCATGGTCAGCCCCAGCTGCGGACCGACAACGTGAACGATGCCCTGCTCGGCGTCGCCCAGCGAGTGGATGCGCACCCCGAACTCGGCGGCGTTGCGGCGCAGCGTCTCGATCTGCAGGCGGCTGGTCGGGTCCGCGATCGGCTTGTCGATCGCCAGCGTCGGGGTGTTGTGGTCCTCGGTCGCGATCGTCAGGTCCAGGCGCCGCAGACCCCGGCCTTCGGCTCGGAGTCCGTCGAAGGCCTGCGGACTCGTGACCTCGTGCACGAGGTGCAGGTCGATGTAGATGAGGTCGGGCTGGCCGTCCTCGCCCTTGACCACCAAGTGGTTGTCCCAGACCTTCTCGGCCAGGGTGCGCGGCGCGGACGCCGCGGAGTGATCGGGATTGCTCATGCTGTCGTTCTCCTGAGATGACGGTGGATCAAGCCCGCAACGAACTCCGCGACGAGGGAGGCCTGGGTCTAGGACTCGTCGCGGCTGCGAAGGAGAAGGCGAGCGATCCGCACCCGCACAGGCTACCACCGCGCTCCGGGGCCGCGGCCCACCCGCACGGGCGTGCAGGTGACGTTGTGTGTCGGCGCACTCGCCCGGGCGCGGTCCGCGCTCTTAGGCTGCTGCGACCCGAGACGGCAGGACCCTCATGACCGAACCCACCCACGGATTCGCCACGCGACAGGTGCACAGCGGCACCGACTGGACGGATGCGGCATCGCGCACCGTCCCGGTCTACATGACCGCCGGCTTCCGCTTCGACGACTTCGACCACGCGGCCGCGCACTTCGCGACGGGCGACGGCTACGGCTACACGCGCACCGGCAACCCGACCGTCGACGCCCTCGAGCGCCGCCTCGCCGAACTGGAGGGCGGCGCCGGCGCCGTGTTCGTCGGCAGCGGCCAGGCGGCCGTCTCCGTCGCACTGCTGTCGCTGCTCTCGGCCGGTGACCACCTGGTCAGCTCCACCCACATCTACGAGGGAACGCGCGGGCTCGTGAACGACCTGCTCTCCCGGTTCGGGGTGACGGTCACCTATGTCGACGACATCGCGGACCCGCGCGCATGGCAGGACGCGATCCGTCCCGAGACCCGTGCCCTGTTCGCGGAGTCCATCGGCAATGCGCGCAATGACCTGCTGGACGTGCCCGCCATCGCCGCCGTGGCGGACGGCGTCGGCATCCCGCTCGTCGTCGACAACACGTTCGCGACCCCCTACCTCGTGCGACCCATCGAGCTGGGCGCGGCGGTCGTCGTCCATTCGGCGAGCAAGTTCCTCGCCGGCCACGGTGCGGCCCTGGGCGGCGTGATCGTCGACGACGGCCGCTTCGACGCCGCCCGCTCGGGTGCGCTGTTCCCCCAGCTGGTGAACGCGCGTCACGACGGCGCGCCGAGCGTGTGGGAACGCCACGGCGCCCGTGCACGTCTGGCGTATGTGCGGGAGTCCGTCGCCCCGAGGCTCGGCCCCACACCCTCTCCGCTGAATGCCTTCCTCGTCTCGCAGGGCATCGAGACGCTGCATCTTCGCGTGCGGGAGCAGTCGGCGAATGCGGCGCGGATCGCGGCGTGGCTGGAGAGCCGCGACGAGGTGGCGTCGGTCGACTACGTGGGGCTCGCGAGCCATCCGCATCACGCCCTCGCAGAGCGCCTTCTCCGCCGCGGCGCCGGGTCGGTGTTCACCTTCACGCTGCACGGGGGCGAGACGGCTGCGCGCGCCTTCGTCGAGGCGGTACAGGTCGTGACCCACATGACCCACCTCGGCGACGTCCGCTCACTCGTGCTGCATCCGGCCACGACGAGTCACGCGCAGCACACCGACGACGCGCGCGCCGCGCTCGGTGTGTACCCGGGAACGTTGCGGCTGTCGATCGGTATCGAGGACGCCGACGACCTGATCGCCGATCTCGAGCGGGCGCTCAAGGCCGCCGCCCTGGCGGCATCCGCACGCACGATCGAGGTCATCGGGTGAGTCGCCCGCAGCACTTCGGCTGGTTCCTGGCCCGCGGCTTCGGTCCGCACGGCTGGGGCCTGCCCAGCCTGGACTGGGACTACGACTGGACGGCCCCGCACCTCTACCAGGAGTCCGCGCGCACATTGGAGCAGGCCGGGTTCGATCTGCTGATCATCGAGGATGCGCCCTCGCTCGGATCAGCGGAGACGATCGATCTGCGGGTGCGGCACGCCTTCGGCGGCCCCAAACACGATCCGTTCGTGCTGGCCCCCTATCTGTTCGCGGCGACCCGGCACCTGGGAGTCGTCCCCACCGTGAATCCCGCGGCGTACCTGCCCTACACGGCTGCCCGGCAGTTCGCGTCGCTGCAGCACCTCAGCGGCCATCGGCTGGGACTGAACGTGGTGACCGACACCGGCAGCGCCCGTCATTTCGGGACCGACGCGCCGCTCGGGCACGATGCCGCCTACGACCGCGCCGAGGAGTGGCTGGACGGCATCCGCTCGCTGTGGCGGAGTTGGGACGAGGGCGCACTGATCCTCGACCGCGACGACGACCGCTATGCGGACGGGACGCGGATGCGCGCAGTCCGCCATCGCGGCGAGCACTTCGGATTCGACGGTCCACTGAACGCACTGCCGTTCACCGACGGCGAGCCCGCGATCGTGTCACCGGGCGGGTCGGAACGCGGCCTTGCGTTCGCCGGAGCACACTCGGACGTGCAACTCGCGCTCGCCCCTCTGGACGAGGCGAGCGTGCGCGCCTACCGGGAGCGCATCCATCGGGCCGCGCGCGAGCGCGGCCGCAACCCGTCGGATGTGAAGGTGCTGTTCGCGATCCAGCCCGTGCTCGTCTCCTCCGCCGAGGAGGCGGACCGGCTCGTGGCCGCGTCCCGTACGCCCGACGAATCCGCGCTGCGCGCGATCGCCCGGCGCCAGTCGTCGGATCTGGAGACCGACCTCACCGCGCTCGATTTCGACCGACCGCTGCCCGAGGGGCTGTTCGCCGGGCACGTGTCGCACGGCAGCATCCGCCGGCTCGTCGGCGACCATGACGCGCGCGAGACGCCGCTGCGGGAGATCCTCACCGCGCACGCGCGCCTCGGCCGCATCTCGGACGGCACCGGGTGGGTGGGAACGGCGGGCGAGCTCGCGGATCGTATCGAGCAGCTGGGCGACTGGGGCAACGACGGCGTTCTGCTGTGGGGCGATGTGCATCCGGTCACCGTTCACCGCACGCTCGACGAGCTGGTGCCGATCCTCCGCCGCCGTGGCATCCTGCGCCGCGAGTACGACGACGCCGGCCTCGGCGCGAATCTGCGCTCGTTCTGATCGAGCGACTCAGCCCTCGTCGACGGATGCGGCCTCGCGCCGCGCGGCCACGACACTCGCGACGGTCGCGGTCGCCATGGCGACCACGATGACGATGAGCGAGACCCACGCGGAGATGTCCGGAGCCCATTCGACGCCGTGACCGCCGTTGATGAAGGGCAGCTCGTTCTCGTGCAGCGCGTGAAGGAAGAGCTTCACGCCGATGAAGGCGAGGATGAACGCGATCCCGTAGTGGAGGTAGCGCAGACGGTCGAGCAGTCCCCCCAGGAGGAAGTAGAGCTGGCGCAGGCCCATGAGGGCGAAGATGTTCGCGGTGAAGACGATGAAGGCACTCTGCGTGATGCCGAAGATCGCCGGGATCGAGTCGATCGCGAAGACGAGGTCGGTGAATCCGATTGCCACGAAGACCAGCAGCATCGGCGTGAAGACCTTCTTGCCGTCGACGACCGTGCGCAGCTTCGATCCGTCGTACTCGTCACGGATCTGGATGAAGCGCCGCAGCATCCGCACGACGGCGTTCTCGCGCTGCTCACCGTGCTCGTCGTCGCCGGGGAAGGCCTGACGCCAGGCCGTCCAGACCAGGAAGAGCCCGAAGACGTAGAAGATCCACGAGAGGTTGTCGATCAGAACGGCACCGAACGCGATGAAGATGCCTCGCAGGACGAGCGCGATGATGATCCCCACCATCAGCACCTCCTGCTGGTACTTGCGCGGGACGGCGAACTGGCCCATGAGCAGGACGAAGACGAACAGGTTGTCGACCGAGAGGCTGTACTCCGTCAGCCACCCGGCCACGAATTGCCCCGCCGCATCCGCACTGCCCGAGACCCACAACAGGATGAGGGCGAACACGAGCGCGAGCGACACGTAGAACACGACCCACAGCGTCGCCTCACGGGCGGAGGGGATGTGGGGTCGACGGAGGATGAGAAGAAGGTCGGCGGCCAGGATCAGAACGAGCGCGATCAGCGCGACGATCTGGAACCACACCGGGATCTCGAAGCCCATGAGAGCCTTTCGGAATCGGCGGACGCCACAGTTTATGCGGATCTGAGACGATCGGGCGGCCGAGGACACCTGAGGGTGAGAGAAGACGTCGGCGCGTCCGGCGCTGAGGGATTGGGGCACGATGACCAGCGATGGGGAGCTGATCGCGCGCGCGTCGCACGGAGACCACGAGGCCTTCCGTGCGCTGTATCGCGGCAACATCGACGCGGTCTACCGCATCGCGGCGATCCTGTTGCCGACGACCGCGGATGCCGAGGATGCGGCGCAGGAGACGTTCGTGACGGCCTGGCGGAAGCTTCGCGGCTTCCGGCTGGAGGGAGCCTCGGCTCTCCCCTGGTTCGCGACGATCTGTCGTCTGGTGTGCGCGAACCGCCTGCGGGCGTTGCGCCGCGAACGCGACCACGTGGGCGCGACGCTCGACGAGCGCATGCCGTCGCCGATCGACGTGGAGCAGGCGGTCATCGACTCCGAGCTGGCCGATCGCGTCGCCCGAGAGGTGGCGAGACTCGACGATCTCGATCGCGACCTCTTCGTGCTGTGCGCCGCACACGGCTACGCCTACGAGGCCGCGGCCACAGAGCTGGGCCTCACCCACGGCGCCGTCCGCAATCGTCTCTCCCGCATCCGCAGCCGTCTGCGCGGCACCGTACAGGAGGGGAACGCATCATGACGATCGACGACCGGGTTCAGGGGCCGGAACGCTCCTTGCCGGAGGGCCCGACCGCAGAGCAGATCGACCGGATCGAGCGAGGCATCGATCGCGATCTCGAGTTCGACCGGATGCGCCGACGGGCGCGACGCCGCGGCGGGTGGGCCGTCGCCGCCGCAGGTGTCGCGGTCGTCGCGCTGGCGGCGCTCGTCTCCCCTGTCGTCCTCGGTGGTCGTGGATCGGAGATGCCGAGCGCGGTGTCGCTCTCCGACTCGTCACCTCTCGGGGTCCAGGCCCAGGAAGGTGCCATCGCGGCGCAGGACATCGCCGGCGCTGACGGCGGCCGGTCCGCAGCGACGGATGCGGGACGCGAGGTGTCCGCCACGGGGTGGCTGCAGATGACGGTCGACGACCCGAAGGACACCCAGCAGCAGATCACCGCGATCGTGACGGGCCTGCAGGGCTACGTCTCGTCATCGAACGTGGCGGACTCGCCGGCCGCAACGGATATCGCGTACCCCGTGCCCGCGCAGAGTTCCATCACGGTGCGGGTTCCTGCGGAGCGCCTGCAAGACGTGATCGACCAGGTCAGCGCCTTGGGAACCGTGTCGGCGTCGTCGGTGGATCGCTTCGACGTCACGGACCAGGCTGTCGACCTGCGGGCGAGGATCGCAGCGCAGGAGACCTCCGTGGCGCGCCTCACCGAACTGCTCGCGCAGTCGGGTTCCGTCTCGGACCTCATCGCCGCCGAGTCCGCGCTCGCCGACCGTCAGGCGGCTCTGGATGCGGACCGGCAGCAGCTGAAGATGCTGGAGGATCAGGTGGCGATGTCGACGTTGACCGTCAGCCTCGCTCCGAGGGACGCAGCGCCGCAGGCAGATCCCGCCGGATTCGGCGACGGGATCGCCGCAGGGTGGGCTGGACTTGTCGCGACCGTGAACGGGATCGTCATCGGGCTGGGCTTCCTCCTTCCGTGGCTCGCGGTGATCGCCATCGCCGGCGTGATCGTATGGGCGGTGCGACGTGCGCGTCGCGCGCGTCGTACCCGGCGATCAGACAATGCCGCTGACGCGTCCGGAGGCCCGGGCGCGTCCCACCCATCCCACTGAGTGACGGCCTACCACGCGGCCCTGTCCGCCGCGTGCCCGCAGGGGGTTGCGTGCGCGATAAGGCATGCTGGTGACTGTGGTGATCGACGGCGTCGAGGTTCCCGAGGACGGCTCGGGGGGAATCGATCATGTGGCGACGCTGCTCGCCGCGATCGCCGGGGGCGATCAGAACGCCTTCGCACAGCTGTACGACATGCTGTCTCCGCGCATGTTCGGCCTCATCCGTCGCGTCCTCGTCGACCCTTCGCAGAGCGAGGAGGTGCTGCAGGAAGTCTTTCTCGAGATCTGGCAATCCGCTTCGCGCTTCGCTCCGAACAAGGGACAAGGAAGGTCGTGGGTTCTCACCATCGCGCACCGCCGAGCCGTCGACCGCGTGCGGGCGTCGCAGGCCAGCGCCGATCGTGATGCACGCGTCGGCCTTCGCGATCTCGACGTCGCATATGACGGCGTCGCCGAGACGGTGGAACTGAAGATCGAGGGCGGGCGCGTCTCAGAGGCGCTCGCCGGGCTACCCGAAGCGCAGCGCGAGACGATCGTCCTCGCCTACTACGGCGGTTACTCTCAGACCGAGATCGCCGCGCTCGTCGGGGCGCCGTTGGGAACCGTGAAAACACGCATGCGTGATGGACTGAGCAGATTGCGAACCAGGATGGGGGTGCAGTGATGGAAGAAGAAGAGTTCCGCGACCTCGCGGCCGGCCATGCCCTCAACGCGCTCTCCACCGAAGACGAGATGCGCTTCCAGGAACTGCTCGCCGCTCATCCCGCCTGGGACACGATCGTAGCCATGGAGCTCGACACCGCAGCGGCCCTTGCCGATGGCGCAGGCGACGTGGTACCCCGTCCGCAGGTGCGCGACGCGTTGCTCTCGCAGATCGCCACGCTGCCGCAGGACGCTCCGCGATCGACCGCTGCCGCTGAGCCGGCCGGCGACCCGACCCCCGCTCGGGTGCCGCGCCGCCCCCGCTCACGGATGTGGTTCGCGCTCGCGGCCTCCCTCGCTTTCATCCTCGCGCTCGGCATCGGCGGCCTCTCGCTCGGGCGACTGCTGACCCCAGAGGACGGCGCTCAGGTCGCCTTGGAGCAGATCCAGGAGGCCCCCGACGCACAGTCGGCGAGCGTCACCCTCGATGATGGCGCCTCCGCGACCGCGCATTGGTCCGCATCCACGGGACGGGCCGTGCTGGTCACGGACGGCATGCCGACGCTCGAGGACGACAAGACGTTCGAGATGTGGTTCATCCGCGATGGCGCCCCCCTCCCGGCCGGCACCTTCTCGGCTGACGACGCCGTCTCCGAGCTCGCCGGCACGTTCCAGCCCGGCGACGTGATCGCTGTCACCGTGGAGGCCGCAGGCGGCTCGCCCAGCGGTCTTCCCACGACGGACGCGATGTTCGCCATCACGACCTGAGGTATTTCCTCCCATCCGATCGAGTCGCGGCTTCGGATGACCTGTGTGCGGCCGAAAGGTCGCAGACGGAAAACAAGGAGAGATATCGATGCGTACGAACACGAAGAACCGTCTGGCAATCATCACCGCTGCGGGAGCGGGCGCTGCAGCGATCGCTGTCGCCGGGCTCGCGCTACCGGCCTCGGCAGACGAGCCTCGCGGAGGCGACTGGTCCACCTTCACCACGACGCTGAGCGCCCCGGTCGAAGCCGCGCAGACCTGGCTGACGAGCGCGATCGAGGCCGGAAGTGCCTCGGTGTCCCCCGACACGTCCGTCGCCCCCGACACCTCTGTCGGCGACGTGAGCGTGATCCAAGGACCGATCGTGGGCGACGTGCTCTCCGGCAACCAGGCGCCGGTCGCGTCGGGCAACGACGTGCAGGCGCCGGTCGCCTCCGGCAACGACGTGCAGGCTCCTGTCGAGGCACCGGTCGGCTCCGGCAACGAGACCGGCATCGAGGCGCCTGTCTCCCCCGAGACGTCGATCGGCGGATCCGTCGGCGACATCGGCACGCAGGTGGGCGACCTCGTCGACGGCCTCACCTCCAACCTCGACCTCGGCGGTCTTCTCAACTGACCTCACCGCGCACGGGGCGTCGTTCCTTCGGGAGCGGCGCCCCGTTCTCTGTGAGGAGCCTGAATGTCCTCCCATCCGTTCTCGGGCCCGTGACGAACAAGTGATGGATGCGGCACAGGGTCGCATCCTCCCTACACCGGAGGTCATCATGAGCTCTTCCCCGAACCGCATCGTCGCGACCATCTTCGGCGCGATCTATCTCCTCGTCGGCCTCCTCGGCTTCGCCGTCACCGGTGGCGTCGGGTTCCTCGCCACCGAGGGCGGGCTTCTCCTCGGCATCTTCGCCGTGAACCCGCTGCACAACGTCGCCCACCTCCTCATCGGTGCGGCACTGCTCGTCGCGGGTCTCGCGAACGTCCGGGCGGCCAAGACGGTGAACACCGTCGTCGGCGCGGCCTACCTGCTGCTCGGCGTGGCAGGGTTCTTCCTCGTGGGCACCGCCGCCAACATCCTGGCTCTGAACGTCCCCGACCACTTCCTGCACCTGGGCAGCGCCGTCGTGCTGCTGGCCATCGGCGTCGGGGCCGACCGCGGCGCCCGCGTCGCCACGGCATGAGCGCTCAGCACACCAGCGCGGCGACGGGTCGGCGGGCAGCCCTGCTCGCCGGCCCGTGGCCGGCCGCGCTCGCGTGGGGCGCAGCGCTCGTGCTCGCAGCCCTCGGGGCAGGCGCCATCGTCCTCCCGGACGCGACATCGGCGAACCGGGTCCTCGGAGTCGGTGCGGCTGCGCTCGGGCTCGGCGGACTCGGATGGGGCATCGCAGCACTCCGGGCCGGCCGTCTCCTCGCTCCTCGCTGGATCACGGCGGGAACCCTCCTCGCGGTGCTCGTCGCCACGTCTCTGCTGGCGAGCGAGCCCGCACACACGAGCATCGTGGGCGTCGCCGTGTGCGTCGCCCTCAGCGTGGCTCTCGGAGCATGCGCAGCAGCAGCCACGCGCCGCAACGTCCCCGCGCAGCATCTGCGGGTCGGCCAGCTGCTCGCCGCTGCCGCGCTCATCACGGTGCTGGTCACCCCGGCCCTCGGTGCCGTGCAGGACGGGATCCTGCTGCGCGATGACGGCACCGTCCCGGTCGTGCCGCACCACTGAGCCCTCAGCGGTGGTCGACGCCTGACGCACCCTCCAGGACCTCGGCGAGCATTTCGAGCGCCGCGTGCGTGGTCGCCTCGACGATCCGCTCCGGGTCGTCTCCCTCGAAGGAGAACTCGCGCGCTCCGGCGTGCGGCCCCCGCGCCCAGCCGATGAAGACGGTTCCGGGCGCGTGCCCGTCCTGCGGATCAGGCCCGCCCACGCCCGTCGTCGCGACGGCCGCATCCACCTCCAGCGCATCGCGCACCCCGGCAGCCATCGTCCGCGCGCACTCCGCCGAACACGGGTCGATGTCTTCGGGCACCCCGAGCACGAGATTCTTCGTCTCGATCGTGTACGCGACGACTCCTCCGGCGAACCAGTCGGATGCGCCCGGCGTCGCCCCGAGGGCCGTGCACACCTGCCCTCCGGTCAGCGATTCCGCCGCAGCGACGCGGACGCCCGCGGCCGTCGCCAGCTCACCGATCTTCTCGCTCACGTCCACATCCTGCTCCCCTCGATCGTCTCGGACGTCGGCACCGTATGCCGTGACCGGACGCGACCTGAGGGGATTGCTTCGGTGACCCGCGCGCACTACACGAGAGGGACACCGCCGAAGCGGGAGCCATACAGAAAACAAGAAAACCCCCGGAATGACCGGGGGTTTTCTGTTGGTGACCCCAGCGGGATTCGAACCCGCGTTACCGCCGTGAGAGGGCGGCGTACTAGGCCGCTATACGATGGGGCCGCTGCCGTGGCAACCGTTCAAGTATGCCATGCGGTCTCGCGTTGCGCCAAATCGAGGCCGGGATCCGTGTCGGGTTGCCCCCACGAGCCGCGAAGAGTTGACTCGCGTCATGCGAATCACCAAGCACGAGCATGCCGCCCTCACCCTCGAGAAGCAGGGTCGCAAACTCATCATCGACCCCGGTTCGTTCACGACTCCCCTCCCCGACACCGCGAACGTCGCCGCACTCGTGATCACCCACGAGCATCCCGATCATTGGACGGCGGATCACATCGACCGGCTCCTCGCCGCCAATCCCGGTCTGCCCATCTACGCACCCGAGGGCGTGAAGAACGCCGCGCCGGGGTACGACATCACCGTTGTCGCGCCCGGCGACACGGTCGAGGTGGAGCCGTTCCATCTCCGCTTCTTCGGGGGGCGCCACGCCGTCATCCACGAGAGCATCCCGGTGATCGACAACGTCGGCGTGCTGGTCGACGACACCTTCTACTACCCGGGCGACTCGTACGCGCTGCCCAAGGGCCACGACGTGGCGGTGCTCGCCGCCCCCGTGGGCGCGCCCTGGTTGAAGATCGGCGACGCCATGGACTTCGTGCTCGCCGTGAAGCCGCGCCAGGTGTTCGCCACGCACGATATGACCCTGTCGGTCGCCGGTAAGGAGATGGGACGAGCGCGCCTGAAGTGGGCCGCAGAGCAGCACGGCGGTGACCTCGCGGTGCTCGAGCCGGGTGACACGCTCGAACTCTGAGCAGGAACGACGAAGGCGGATGCGGCACCCGGAGGTGTCCGCATCCGCCTTCGTCGTTCGAAGGTCGCCTTACTCGGCGTCGAGGTCCGTCTCGAGCAGCGTGACGAGCTCGTCGAGGGCCTGCTCGGCCCCCTCACCCTCCGCCTTCAGGGTCACGACGCTGCCGTGCGAGGCACCGAGACCGATGATCGACAGGATGCTTCCCGCGTTCAGGTCTGGGCCGCCCTCGAGGGCGATCGTGACGGGGAGCTTCTTCTCCTGCACCGCCTGCACGAAGAGCTTGGCGGGGCGGGCGTGAAGGCCCGAGCTGCTGGCGATTGTCGCCTGACGTTCTGCCATGAGTGATTCCTCTCGTCTTACCCTTCTATGCTCTCAGGCCGCGACGGGTGCTGCAGCCGCTTGCGCCTGAGCGAGTTCCTTGCGCCCGACCCACTTCTTCAGCGCGACGACCGCCAGCGCGGTCACCAGGGTCCCGGCGACGAGCGCGATCAGGAAGCCCCAGATCGGGTCGATGGCGAAGAACACGAAGATCCCGCCGTGGGGAGCCAGAGACGAGACCCCGAGCGCCATGCTCAGTCCGCCGGTGACGGCACCGCCGATGAGGTTGGCGGGGATGACACGCAGCGGGTCGGCCGCGGCGAACGGGATGGCACCCTCGCTGATGAAGGCGGCGCCCAGCAACCAGGCCGCCTTGCCGTTCTCCTTCTCGACGGGCGTGAACAGACCGCGTGCGAGGACGGTGGAGGCCAGCGCCATCGCCAGCGGCGGGACCATGCCCGCGGCCATGACCGCCGCCATGATCAGGAACGGCACGGCGTGGATGTCGGCGGTCGACGCACTGGCGAGACCGGCTGTGGCGAAGGCGTAGGCGACCTTGTTGACGGGGCCACCGAGGTCGAAGCACATCATGAGGCCGAGGATGATGCCGACGACGACGATCGCTCCGGTACCCGCGAGGTCGGTCAGCCCGACGTTCAGCGCGTCCATGAGGGCGGCGATCGGCCGGCCCAGGAAGAGGATCATCAGACCCGAGGCGATGATCGAGCCGACCAGCGGGATGATCACGACCGGCATGAGACCCCGCAGCCAGCGCGGGGGGTTGAGCCGACCGAGCCACCAGGCGATGAAACCGGCGAGCAGACCGCCGATGATGCCGCCGATGAAGCCGGCGTTCATGAGCACCGCCACCGCGCCCGCGACGAAACCGGGCGCGATACCGGGGCGGTCCGCGATCGCGAAGGCGATGTAGCCGGCCAGGGCCGATACCAGGAAGCCCATCGACGTCGCACCGATCATGAAGGCGACGGAACCGAGGTACTGACCGATGGGGCCCAGCGGCGACGTGATGTTCTCCGTCGGCAGGTTCCACAGCGAGTTGTCGATGATCACCTTGCCGGCGTCAGCGGTCACCTGATATCCGCCGAGCAGGAAGCCGAGAGCGATCAGAAGACCGCCACCGGCGACGAACGGGATCATGTAGCTCACACCCGTGAGGAGGATGCGCTGGATCTTGGCGCCCCATCGCTCGTTCTGTGCGGGAGCGCTGCTCGTGGCGGAGGCGCCGCCGGACGCAGCCGGGACACGCGCACCGCTCGGGTCCTTCGCTGCGGCGAGGGCCTCCGTGATGAGGGCGACGGGCTGCTCGATGCCGCGCTTGACCCCCGAGCGCACGACGGGCTTGCCGGCGAACCGCTGCGGCTCGCGCACATCCACGTCGACGGCGAAGATCACCGCGTCGGCGTCGTCGATCACGCTCTGCGGAAGCGCCTTGTAGCCGCTGGAGCCCTGGGGTTCGACGATGAGGTCGATGCCCTGCTCCTTGCCGGCCGCGGTCAGCGCGTCGGCCGCCATGAAGGTGTGCGCGATACCGGTCGCGCAGGCGGTGACGGCGACGATCCGCGCGGGGCGACCGTCGACCTCGAGCGCCGTGGAGACGGATGCGGCGGGCGCCGTCGCTGCCGCCGCGGGCGCTGCGGTCTGCTCCTCGCCGATCGCCTGACGCACGGTGGACACCACGGCGGCCGCATCGGCGGCCTGCCGCAGATCGCTCGTGAACGACTCCTGCATGAGGCTCCGCGCCAGGCGGGACAGCACGGCGAGGTGCTCCTCGGCGGCGTCTGCGGGGGCAGCGATGAGGAACACGAGATCCGCCGGGCCGTCGGCGGCGCCGAAGGCGACCGCGGGCTTGAGCCTGGCGAAGGCGAGAGAGGCCTGCGAGACGGCGGGGCTCTTCGCGTGCGGGATCGCGATGCCGCCGGGCAGACCGGTCTCATCCTTCTCCTCGCGCGCCCAGGCGTCGGCGAAGAGCGCGTCGGCATCCGTGGCCCGACCCGCGGCGACCACGCGCGCGGCAAGGGCCCGGATGACGGCGGCCTTGTCGGCGCCGAGATCCTCGTCGAGGACGACGAGCTCCGGTGTGATGGTGTCGGACACGATGACCTCCAGTGGTCGGGTTCGTCAGCGGATGATCCGCTGCACGGGAATCTCGGCGGTGATGAGATCCGCCGGGGTCGGGGGTTGGGTTCCGGGAAGGGATGCGGCGGCTGCGCCGTACCGCATCCCCATGCGCAGGCGTTCGTCGGGCTCGGCGCCGGCGACATCGGCGAGCAGGTATCCGGCGAGGGAGCTGTCGCCCGCCCCCACCGTGCTGACCGCCGTGATGCGCGGAGCCGTTCCCACCCAGACGCCGTCCTCGGTGATCAGCAGGGCACCTGCCGCACCGAGCGTCACCAGCGCTGCGCCGACGCGCGGCCCGACGAGATCCTGGGCGAGGGCGACGATGCCGTCGACGTCGCGGGGGTCGGCGGGAGCACCGGTCAGTTCGGCGAGTTCATGCTCGTTGGGCTTGATGAGGTCCGGGCGCGCCCCGGCCACGGCCGCCGCGAGTGCGGATCCCGAGGTGTCGACGGCGATGCGCGGCGTCGCGTCGCCGTGGGCGGCGCGGACGGCGAGGATCACGCGCACGTAGAAGTCGTCGCCCGCCCCCGGCGGGAGGGATCCCGCGAGCACGAGCCAGTCGGCACCCGCGGTGGCCTCGACGATCGTGTCGATGAGCGCGTCCGCATCCGCCGCGTCGAGCTCGGCGCCGGGCAGGTTGATCTTCGTCGTCGTGCCGGACGGGTCGGCCAGTGTGAGGTTCGCGCGGGCGTGGCCGCGGATGGGCACGGACCGGACGGGGATGCCCGTCTGGGCAAGCGCCATGGCGTACGGGTCCTGGTCGGCCAGCGGAAGCACGGCGAGCGTCGTCTCTCCCGCGGCGGCGACGACGCGGGAGACGTTCACGCCCTTGCCGCCGGCATCCTCGCGGACGCCGAGCGCGCTCTGCACCTCGCCGACTTCGAGGGGGCCGGCGAGCGAGACCGCGCGGTCGAGAGAGGGGTTCGCGGTGACGGTGACGATCACGCCTGCACCACCTCGATGTCGGCGCGCTCCAGCGCTTCCGCCAGCGCGGCGGGGGGAGCGGCATCGGTCACGAGCACGTCGAGAGCCGAGAGCGGTGCGAACGAGACGAGGAGCTCGAGGTCGAACTTCTGCGCGTCGCAGAGGACGACGACGCGGCGTGCCGCCGCGACCGCCGCGCGTTTGACCGCAGCCTCCTCCGGGTCGGGGGTGCTGAGTCCGAACGCGGTCGAGAGTCCGTTGGTGCCGAGGAAGGCGATGTCGGGACGCAGGTTCTGGATGGCGGCGACGGTCGTCGCGCCGACCGCAGCGCCCGTCACACGACGCACCCGACCGCCCACGAGCGTGAGGTCGATGCCGTCCTGTTCCGCCAGCAGAGGCGCATGTGCGAACGAGTGTGTGACCACATCCGCTCGGCCTCCCCGCGTCGCCAGATGCGACGGCAGTTCCTGCGCGAGCGCGCCGACCGTGGAGCCGGCGTCCAGCAGCACGGATCCGTTGAAGCGGTCGCCGAGCAGGTTCAGTGCTGCGCGGGCGATCCGACCCTTCGCGTCGCTGCGTTCGTGGATGCGTTCGCTGATCGATGTCTCGCGGGTGCTGGAGCGGCCCTGAGCGACGGCTCCGCCGTGCACACGCTGCAGAACGCCGCGCTGCTCCAGGGCCGCGAGGTCGCGTCGCACGGTCTCGGTCGTGACGTCGAAGCGCTCCGCGAGGTCGACGACGACCAGTCGTCCCTCGGCGTCCAAGATTCGCTCGATCGCCGTCTGGCGCTCCGTTGCGTACATGATCCTCCTCGAAGGATCAACACATTACAACACAAAGCCACACAACGAAACAGTTGCGCCGGGTAAAAACCACACGCCGTGCGCTCACATGAGCTGCGGTCCTGCAGGGGTCAGAGTGACGATCATCCAGCTGCGGTCTCCGTCCGAGGTGCGCCGCATCCGCGCCCAGTGCCCGGAGGAGGTGACGACGATGTCTCCACGCAGGACACGCCGCGCATCGACCTGTCCGTACCCCGCACTCGCGACGGCGAACTCGATCGCCTTCGTGTCGGTCGAGTGCATGTCGACGCGCACGAACGAAGCGACGATCGCGACGACGAAGAGCAGAAAGCCTCCGAAGGCGAGCACCAGCACGGCGGGCACCACCGCCGCGCCCGCGAACGGGATCATCAGCGCCAGGATCGCTGCGACGATCAGCGCACCCGCGCCGACGATCGCGCTGGCGACCATGACGATCATCCACTTCCGCATCGCCCGCGCTCTGGGCGCGTCGATGACCACCTCGCTCGATTGCATGCCCTCCCCCTCGTTCCGCTTCATCCTGCGCGATCGTCCCCTGTGGACCCCGCCTCTTGACGCGCGGCGGTCGGCACGCAAAACGGTGGCCCGATCCGCACTGCGGACCGGGCCACCGTTGTGAGGAAGAGTCTCAGGCCTCGCTCATGGCCTGGACGGCCGCCTGCCCCTTCGCCGCGTAGTAGGCAGCGCGCGCCGCATCCTTGCGCGCCTGCTCGGCGTAGCCGTGCTCGAGCACATCCTGCGGGACCTCGACGCTCTCGACATGGTTCACACCGTGGTACTTCTCGATGTAGGCGTCGAGCTCGGGACCCGACGTCCACGAGGTGATGAGGCAGTAACGCGGGTCGGTGCCGTTGTGCGTGGCCGCGTGCCAGAGGCGCTGCGTGTCGATGATCAGCTGCGCGCCGGCGGGGAGCGCGATACGCACCTCGCCGCGGGGGTCCGTGCGGTTCTCACGCAGCACGAAGTAGCTGTCCTTGTCGTCCGTCAGGTTGAAGAACCCGCGCACGACCCAGCCTGTCCCGTCCGGGTTCAGGCGGTTGTTGTCGTCCTGGTGCAGGTTGTAGAGGCAGTCGCCGTAGGGCGTGGGCTGCAGTTCGATGACACGGCAGCGGCCGACGTTCGCGCCGGGCTCCTGCGCGCGGCGCACGAGGTTCGGGGCTTTGGCGACCTGCGAGTCGATCCAGACGCCGTCCTTATCGGTGCGCGGCGGCTTGTGGTTCCAGAATCCGTTGCACTCGATCTCGCCGAAGGCGCTGGCAAGAGGAGCGAACCGGGTGTCGCCCGAGGACTTCCAGTCGTTGTACTCGATGTCGAGCCACTCTTTGGGATCGAGCTCCTGGTTGTAGCTGTCGAGGACGACGTAGCCGGTCTCCTCGAGAGCGGCGGACTTGATGTAACCCATGACGAATCATGCCTTTCGGTGGGGGGTCAGCGCGTTTTTACTGGCCCAGGTAAGGTCAGCCTACCCGGGCTCCCCGGCAATACCCGGGAGGCCCGAGGCCCCGGCCTAGAGTGGTCTGGTCGCCCCGCGCGACGCGCTCCGCCCGCAACGAGATCGAGGATCATGGCCACCGCCACCAACGTCGATGCGACCGCCGTCAACACGATCGCCTGGCTCAGCGATCCCGACCTCGCCATCGTCGTGCCCGTGTACCAACGGCAGTACCGCTGGGACATCGGCGGATGCGAGCAACTGCTGGCCGACGTCCGCCAGGTCGCCGATCTCCCGGAGGGGCACACGCACTTCCTGGCCTCCATCCTGTCGTCTCGTGGCGGGGACTCCGACGATGCCGAACTCGTGCTGATCGACGGCCAGCAGCGCATCACGACCCTCATGCTGCTGGTCGCCGCCCTCGAGCACACCGTGCGCGACACCGACCCCGCGCTGGCAGAGCGCCTGCATGATGTGCTCGTGCGCGGCGGAGAGACCCACCGCACGAAGCTGCGCCCCCACCGGGCATGGGCGGATGCCTTCGAGAGCGTGGTGCTCGATCGACGGGAGGCCGACGCCGCGGATCGCACATCGCGCTTCGATGACAACTACGCGTTCTTCCGGAGCCAGATCCGCCCGGAAGAGGCGTCCCGCATCTGGCGGGGGCTCCAGCGCCTCGAGCACGTCGCCATCGCGCTCGGCGCCGATGCCAACGCGCAGCAGATCTTCGAGAGCCTGAACTCGACGGGTGAGCCCCTGCGGGATCACGAGCTCATCCACAACTACATCCTCATGGGTCTCACGCACGCGGAGCAGACCGACATCGAAGAGCGGTTCTGGCTGCCGATCGAGCAGAACACGAGCGAAGCCATCGCGGACTTCTGGCGCCATTACCTGGTGATGCGCACCGGACGCGAGCTCACGGGGGGCACGACGCGCGCCGTCTACGACGCGTTCCGCGGCGAGTTCCCGGTGCTCGAGCCCGAAACGCTGGAAAGGGATGCGGCCGAGTGGAAGGCGTACTCGGAGATCTACCGCGTTCTCCTCGAGCCCGCGCACGCCCCCGACGAAGGCGTTGCCGCGCAGCTTCGGTTCCTCGGCACGTTCGGGCGCGGCACCTTCCCGCTCGTCATGGCTGCGTACCGTGACCACGAGCAAGGCCTCATCGACCGCAACGCACTGATCGAGACGCTGGAGGATCTGCAGGCACTGCTGCTGCGTCGACTGGTCGCCGGACTCACCAATGACCGGCTCGTCGCCCGCCTGTGCCGCGCACGAGCCGAGGGGCCCGAGGCGCTGAGCCACGCCTTCGGGCGCATCACGCCCTCCGACGAGCGGATGCGGATCGCCCTCAAGTTCACTCCCCTGCCGCATCCGGCGTACGTGCTGGCACGCCTCGCGGGGCTCGACTCCGCGGCGGATCTCGACGTCGAGCACATCGTTCCGCTCGCACCGGGCGACGGATGGAGCGGCGACGGCGTCCGCACCTGGAGCGAGTTCACGGAGGACGAGCAGAACAGTCACCGCGCACTCGCCACGACGCTGGGCAACCTCACCCTGCTCGAGGAGCCGCTCGCGGAGCGGGCGCTGGACCGTTCATTCCCGGACAAGCGCAGCCTGTACAGCCGCAGCGCCATCGAGCTGACCGCATCCGTCGCCGACCTCGAGGCCTGGAACACCGCGGCGATCTCCCGGCGCACCGTCGAGCTCGTCGAACGGTTCCTGGCGGTATGGCGTCGCCGAGCCGATGTGCTCATCGACGACGACGATCTGACGCCCATCCTCGATGCGAAGAAGCGTCGCGGCTTCCCGCCGGGCTGGCAACGGGAGTGGTCGTACGTGGAGTACCGCGGCGAGCACTGGGAGATCTACGACATCGCGGCTCTGTTCAACCGCATCTTCAAGCGGCTCTGGGCGGATGCCCGCCAGGATCTCCTGTCGTTCAGCGCTCGGCGCGGCGGCCCGGTGTACGAGACCCGCGCGTGGAACGGGCAGTGGGACGAGCTCGGCGACGGCGCCTTCCTCTACATGGGATGGGACTCGCGTTACATGCTCGCCGCCGTACAGGGCGTGCTCGAGGAGGCCGGGATCGCCGCGGAGGTCTTCGTGAAGTACTCCTACATCGGCAACGCGATGCGCGACTGAGCCGCAGAGCTCAGATGTCCCGCTGCGGGTCGCGCGCCCGCATCCAGGCACGGTTGTCGGGTCGCTTGGGAGCCGCGACGGGCCGCACCGCGACGACACCGGCGATCGCGGCGACCAGAGCAAGGCCGCACGCGGGGAGTTGCAGGGCGACCTCGGGCCAATCGGCAGGGATGTCGGCGGTAGCCCACACGCCCACGATGATGGCGCCCAGAGCAGCCGCCGGCGTGAGCCACCAGAAGACGTCGCGGGCGAGTCCGGGTGACATCTGGCGGCTTCCCCGTGCGCGCCAGACGATGACCGCGGCGAGGCCCAGGGTCACCGCGACGGAGGCCGTCGAGAGCACGATGATCGTGGGAAGCGCCCACGCGAACTGCTTCGCGTCACGCGCGGCGGGATCGGGACCCGCCCACGTTCCGGCGGGGAACTCCATGAGAACGCCCAGATCCGAGTAGAGGCTGTCCGTCGGGTAGCCGTACTCACCGCGGGTGACCTCGAAGGAGTGCACGCGCCCGTCCGGCCACGCATCGTCCGACTCCGTGATCGTTCCGGCCTTCTCCCCCGAGCTGGGTGACGGTTCGAGTTCGCTCTCGAGCGCGCCGAACGCGTACGACGAGTCCTTCCAGTCGCGCGCGTCCTCGGATGTCTCAGGGTCCTCCCGTAACCAGCCGGCCGAGATGGCCTGCCGCGCCACGTCGTCGTCGACGCGCACCGACACCGTGACCGGATCGGGCTCGGACGGGTACGTCCATCCGCTCTCCCACCCGTCGACCAGCGCCGCCCACCGGATGCGGTCGACCGGCTCCCCTTCTCGGCCTGACGCCCGTGAGGCCTCCCCCGCGACGGCCGGTGAGGTGTACGTGTAGCGAACCTCGACCTGGGCCCGGCCGCTGCGCACATCGGTCATCGCTGTCGTGATGGTGCCGGCGTCGTCGCGGATCGACAGGTGGAACGGAACCGCCTCGTCGTCGACGCGCACCTCGTCGACCTCCAGACCGAGGGACTGCCCCTCGACCGAGGTGGGGACCGGGGTCGCGAATTGCGGCACGCGGCCCGATTCGTCGTCGAAGTCGACGACGGTGGTCTGCACCACGTCGACACGCGGCTTGTCGCCGTCCGCGCTGAGGCGCGCTTCGACGGACACGCTGGTGACCTGCGTGTAGAGCGTGCCCGGGTCGTCGAAGTCCCAACGGTCGTACGTCGTGACTCGAAGGTAGGGATTGGGCAGCACGGCGACGAGCACGACCGCACCCGCGACGACCAAGAGAGCAGCGGTGCGCACGAGCAGACGGGGCCACGACAGGAAGTCCGTCGTGCGCCATGCGCGCAGTTCTGCGTCGCCGCCGAGCTCGCGCTCGACGAGCGCCGAGACACGGCGCCCCGCCTCCCGAGGGTCGGCGACGACGACGGCGTAAGGCAGCAACGCATCGTCGATCGTGGTGCGCTCCAGCATCGACGTGCGTCGGGCGTAGACGTCGATCCCCGCAAGATACTGCCGCGCGAGAGCGCCCTTTCGGGTCAGCGGGCGGGCGGAGACGGCGAGCCACAGCACGACGGCAGACACCGCGAGTGACACGAGGACGAACACGCCGGGCCACCAGATCACGGCGAGCGTCTCCTGGTACGAGAGCTGCCGGATGATGGCGAGCTGCACGACCGTCAGCGCGAGCGGCGCTGCAATGAACCAGTCGCGGACGAAGCCCCTCGGAATGCGTCGGAAGCCCTCCGCGATCTGTCGCGATCTGGCTCGGTCGAGCAGGTACCCCGCGCGCGCCCGGAACCGGTCGCCCACCCGACCGGTCCGCCGCGCCGCGCGTCCCGCGGCGATCAGAGCCGTGCGTCGGGCGGCGCGCCGCGTGCCGCTCACCGCATCCAGGGCGAGCGCGAGCTCACGGGTGCGCGGCCGACGCACGATCTGGACGGCCTGTGCGACGGAAACGCCCTTTGGCGGATCGCCCTGCGCGACGTACCAGGGGCGACCGCGGGCATCGCTCCACGCCACGGCGCGGGCGGCGATGGCGAACGGCAGCGTGAGAAGCAGGATCGCCAGCGGCAGAAGGGGCCCGAAGGTCTGCACCAGGAACAGCCCGGTGGGCGGCGGCATGGCGAAGGTGCCCTCGGGGAAGAGCATCCGGAACCACGCGGCCGCGTGCGGGGGGACGTTCTGGTCCACGGTGAATCCGTACACCTTCTGGCCCGGCGGCGAGTTCTCCTCGGGCTCCAGCCAGTCCGTGCCGCTCACGAGCGTCCACGCGACACCGCCGGATGGTTGACGAACGAGCAGCGCGTCGAGCTCGTCCGGCACCGTGACGCTGACGTCGAGCGCTGCGAATCCCTGCGGCCAGTCCGGCCCGAACACGCTCCACTCCAGCAGATCGACGGCGTCGCCCGTGACGTCATCGGTAGATATGTAGGCGAGGTCCTGGATGCGGTAGCGCAGCACGAACTCGTGATCGCCGCTCAGCCGTTCGCCGGTGTCGAGCACGAACGTGAGTCGGTCCCCTCGCTCCCGCAGGCGGGGCTCGACAGCGACGCCGTCGATCGACGCCGTCACGTCACGCGGCGCGAGGTCGTGTCCCTGGTACTGCGTCGACAGCACGCGCCGGATGCCCGACTCATCCACCTCGTCGGGGAAGAAGGCCGTGATCGTCTCGACGACCTCCGCCTGCAGCCGGCCCTCATCGTCGCGCGTCAACGTGTAGTCGACGTCGAAGTCCCTCGCGATCCAGGTGTCGGTGGCGTTCTTGGCGGAGTCGGTGATCTCCTCCAGCCCCAGCGGCGGGTTGATGACCGGCCCCACCAGAAGGAAAGCGGCGACCGCCGTGACCGCGAGCCAGAAACCGCCGATCGCCATGCGAAGGGGCCGACCGCCGTGAGAGCGGAGCCACCCCTCCCACCGCACCAGCCACCGCGACAGCAGTGCCCATAGCGGGGTCGGCCGGGGACGGTCATCGGGGAATCGCTCTTCGCCGTCCGCGCGCGGAGCGAGCTCCCCCGGGTCCCCCTCGCCGCTCATCCGACCCAGCGTAGGGGGTCGCTGAGGGTGCGCTACGCCTCTTGTGGACCGCGGGCCAGGCGCATCCCGATGTCGTCTCCGCCCGCATCCGGCAAGGCGCCGCGACGCGTCGAGGCCCTGGCACTGAACGCGTCGCTCGCGAAGCTGCCGCCGCGGAAGACCCGACGATCGTCGTCGCCCGAAGCATCGAGGAGGTCCCAGCACCACTCCCACACGTTGCCGAGCATGTCGAAGAGGCCGTTGAGGTTCGGCATCTTGCCGCCCACCGGCTGCGGACGAGCCGCTCCGTCCCCCGCCGTCCACGCGACCTCCGCCAGCGGACCGTAGTGCGCAGCTGTGGATCCGGCGCGGCAGGCGTACTCCCACTCCGCCTCGGTCGGGAGGCGGTAGCCGTCGGCATCCCGGTGCCAGGTGACCTCCGCGCCGTCGAAGCCGTAGGCGGGATCGAGTCCCTCCCACTCGGATGCGGCGTTGCACAGACGAACCGCCCGCAGCCAGCTGAGGTGGGTGGCCGGCACACGGGGACGGCGCACCTCGATGCCGAGGAGCTCCGCGAGCACCTCCTCCGTCACGGGGTACACGCCGATCTCGAAGGCTTCCACCTCGACGGTCCGCCGGGATCGCCCGCGCGCATCCGAGAGCACCACTGCCCCGGCATCGAGTGCCCGCATCTCGATATCGACCATCCCGCCACCCTATGTCGCCCCGCGCCGGCGGATTCTCCGCGAGACTGTCCCCACGCCCTCTCCACCACGAGATCAGGGGTGATGACAGTGATCTCGTATGGAAGATGCAGTCTCGCGGTGGTAAAGCGCGGGCTCGGGTCAGACGATGCCGCCGATCATCGCGTCGCGGCGCAGCTGATCATGGGTCGCGTGGAACTTGCCGTCCGGCGTCCACCAGGCCTCATGGCCGGCGGCATCCGGATGCTGCTCGACGACCGCGGGCCAGTGCTCCTTGATGTTCTTCAGGTAGTAGCGGAGTTCCCCGCCCACCGTGCGCTTCTCGACCTTGTCGGATGCTTCGAGCTGTTCCTGCGTTGGCTCAGTCATGGGCTGAGCATAGGGGCGCGCACCCGGCGGTGGCGAGCGTCTCGCCACAGCAGCCAGGCGCAGACGAGCCCCTGCGCCATCACGATCGCGCTGATCGTCGACGCGATGACGCCCGCGGATTGATCCGCGGCTGTCAGTAAATCGAACCCGGCGTGCCAGATCAGCACCGGCACGGTGCTCCAGCGTGCACCCTGAGCCATCCAAGACAGAAGGAACGATCCCGTGACGAGCGCGAGGATCCAGCCGATGATCCCCGCGCCCATGGCGGCGTACGTCGGATTGAAGAGGAACGCCGGAGCGTGCCAGCCGATCCAGACCGCGGCGACGACCAACGTCGCCCGGAACACCGACATCCGGCGTGCGAGGGCGGGCAGGAGCCACCCGCGCCATCCCGACTCCTCCCCCAGCCCGAAGGTGAGAACCCACACGAGCGCCACGAGCGGCCAGGCCATACCGGGCAGCTTTTCTGTCGAGCCGAACTGTGAGGCATCGGGCCAGGATCCGGACACCACCGCGGCGACGCCGTATCCGATGACGAAGTAGACCACGGGCATGCCGATCGCGGCGATCCACCAACGCGCGGGGAACCGCACGGAGAACGCGCGCCGCGCCCACCGCGCCACCTCGCGCCATCCGCCTTCCCAGAGGGATGCGGCCAGCGCTCCGCAGGCCGGTCCGAGAGAGCCGAGGAAGAACGTCCACGGCACGGCGGCGAGCCCGCCCTGCTGCGCCTCGACGACCAGCGGTGCCCACACGGTCCACGTCACCGCGAACGAGGCGCACAGGAACACCGCTACACCGCCGCGACGCACGGCTGCTTCCGGGATGCGGCCCGAACCGGTCATGTCTCCAGTGCACACCCGATCACGCCGCCGCGCTCGGGCCGCGCGCCGGGAGAATTCGCCGACTCTCGAAGGGATGCGGCGCGCGCCACCCGCTGATTACCACTCATGCGTCGGGTTGTACACACGGCGCGGGAGACCGTGCACGCGCCGTGGACGGCGGCTATCCTCCCTGAGTGGCTCCGCACGCCACGGAATCCGTCGAAAGCGAGCACCACGTGAGTCTTCTCCGCACCAAATCGGTCGAGCAGTCCATTGCCGACACCGAGGAACCGGAGTTCCGCCTCAAGAAATCGCTCAGCGCGCTCGATCTCACCGTGTTCGGTGTGGGAGTCGTGATCGGCGCCGGAATCTTCACTCTCACGGGGCGCGCCGCGCACGAGGTCGCCGGTCCGTCCATCGTCATCAGCTTCGTGATCGCGGCGATCGCGTGCGGCCTCGCGGCCATGTGCTACGCCGAGTTCGCCTCGACGGTGCCGGTATCGGGCTCCGCCTACACGTTCTCCTACGCGTCGCTCGGCGAGTTCTTCGCCTGGATCATCGGGTGGGACCTCATCCTCGAGATGTTCCTCGGCGCGAGCGTCGTCGCACAGGGATGGAGCGCCTACCTCGGTGCCTTCCTCGAGCAGCTCGGCATCGTGCTGCCGGAGCAGCTGTCGTACGGCGGCGCGGTGGACGTCCCCGCGATCCTGCTCGTCCTCGTGCTCGGCGCACTCATGACGATCGGCATCAAGGAGTCGCTGCGCGTCAACCTCGTGCTCGTCGCGGTCAAGCTCTTCATCGTGCTGTTCGTCATCGTCGCCGGACTCATGTTCGTGAACCCCGCAAACTACGCTCCGTTCGTCCCACCGTCCGAGGCGACCGCATCCACCTCCGGACTCACGCAGCCACTGCTGCAGTTCCTGTCCGGCATCGAGCCGGCCACGTTCGGCGTCGGCGGCATCCTCGCCGGTGCGGCCCTGGTGTTCTTCGCCTACATCGGGTTCGACGTCGTGGCGACCACCGCCGAAGAGACGCGGCGCCCGCAGCGCGACATGCCGATCGGCATCATCGCCTCGCTCATCATCTGCACGATCCTGTACTGCGCCGTGGCACTGGTGGTCACCGGCATGGTCTCCTACCGCGACCTGGACCCCGCGGCGGCCCTCGCCAACGCGTTTGCCTACCACGGTCAGTCATGGATGGCGACGGTCATCTCCGCCGGCGCGGTCGCCGGTCTCACCACCGTCGTGCTGACGCTGCTGATCGGTGCGACGCGGATCATCTTCGCGATGTCGCGCGACGGTCTGCTCCCGCAGAAACTCGCGCGCGTGCACCCGCGCTGGCGCACCCCGTGGGTCATCTCGATCGTGGTGACGATCGTCGTCGCCGTCGTCGCGGGGGTCACGCCCGTGGGCGTCCTCGAGCAGATGGTGAACATCGGCACACTGTCGGCCTTCGTGCTGGTGTCGGTGGGTGTCGTGGTTCTTCGTCGCACACGTCCTGACCTGAAGCGCGGCTTCCGTGTGCCGTGGAATCCCGTGCTCCCGATCCTTTCGGCGCTGATCTGCACCTACCTCATGCTGAACCTCTCGGTCGAGACGTGGCTGCGCTTCCTCATCTGGCTCGCCCTCGGCGTCGCGATCTATTTCGCCTACTCCCGACGGCACGCGCGCGTCGGCACCGGCGACTTCCTGAACCCCGCCACACCGCGGGTCGTCGCGCCACCCAGGGAGTGAAGTCGCGTCACAGCGCGGGATAGGTGGGGAACACGCAGGGCACCGCGTCGGTGGGGCTGGGCGCATCCGCATCCGAGACATGCACGTCAGAACCGCTCGAGTCCAGTGCCTCTCCCCCGAAGACGACCCCGGATGCGGTGATGTCCGCGTCCGAGGCCTGCACCGCTGGCGCGTCCACATCGACGTTCTCGAGTCGCACGCGCAGCGGATGCGCGGCGTCCGCCCCCTTCAGCACCGAGGTCGCTCCGTGCGGCGAGTTCGTGGCGCGCAGGTTCGACACGACGATGTCCTGGAACCGCGGGACGTTCGGACCGTTCGCGCCCCCGTAGAACGGATCGATGTCGATGGGCGCCTTGACCGCGTCGACGCAGATGTCGCGGTAGGTCACCCGCTGCACGATGCCGCCGACTTTGGGCGAACTCTTGATCCGGATGCCGGTCGATGCCGCGCTGGCGTTCCCGAGCGCGTCGGTGCCGCTGACCGTGTCGTCGGCGACGAGCACGTCGCTCACGCCGGCCGTCGTCTCGCTGCCGATCGAGATCCCGTGGGTCCCGAAGAGGTGATTCCCGAGGATCGAGATATGCGCCGACGGTTGCGAGCCGGCCTTGACGGCGATGCCGTCATCGCCGTCCATGATCCACGAGTCGGCGATGGTGACGTCGGTCGCGCCGGCCGGGTCGATGCCGTCGGTGTTCCGCGCCGTCGCTGGGGTCTTGATACGCACGCCCCAGACCGTGAGTCCGTCGGCGTTCTGGAAGGAGACGTGGATGCCGGCGGCGTCGACGAGATCGACGTCGTGCAGGGTGACATCGTCCGCCTTCGTCGCCTGCACGAGCCGCGGCACGTTCTGGACTCCGTGGCCCTTCGCCGCCTGTGCGAGGTCCCACCAGCTCTGCTGCGCGCCGAGCATCGTCGCCCCTCCGCGTCCGTCGACACGGCCCTGTCTCCCTGCCGAATCAGGTGTCGACGCCAGACCGGTGTGCGCGCCGGCGAGCGTCAACAGCGGCGCGCATCCGCCGCCTCTCCTGCCGACCGTGCCGCAGCCCTCCCGCCCCGCGATCTGGTAGTCGGCGGGGTTGCGCGAGGCGTAGAGCGTCACGGACGAGTCGAACACGAGCACCTCTCCCTGCCGAAGCGTGAGAGGTGCCGTAAGGAAATCCGCGAACGGTCCGGATGCGGCCAGCCGCACCGCCACGACGGAGTCGCCGGTCTGCGCGCAACCGTCCAGCGCTTGTTGGATCCGTGCCGTGTCCGGCGGGGCGGCTTCATCTGCGTCATCGGCTGCGCCGTCCGTCAGCGACAGCTGGGCGGTGACAGTGGCGCACGTCTGAGCGGGAGCGACGGGCTCTGAGACCGAGCGCCGGTCGCCCGATGCGAGAGTACCGGGGTCCTGGGTGGAGGACCCCCTCAGCGCGGCGCAACCGCTGAGGACCACCAGCAGAAGCAGCGCGACCGACACGACAGATCGAACTCGCACCGCCGGATGCTCGCAGCGTGATCTATGCGCGCGCCGTAGATCCTCGATGCAGCGCCTGGACTTCAGTTTTCGCGGAAGTCCTCATGCAGCCGGGCTTCGGTCAGTCGGTCGCCCGGGTGCGGGGTGCGGAAGTCAGTCGGCGTGCTCGGCTCGGCCGCATCCGTCGCTGCGTCGTCGTCTGCGGGGCCGGCAATCACGTCGGCGTCGTGATCGAGGTCGATGTCACGCGGGTCATCGGAGGGGCGGGGCTCGTGGGCGGGCATGAACGGCTCACTCATGGACACGGCACGATTCTGCCGTCCCGCCCGCGCAAGGGGAAGAGCCGCGTCAATCGCGCGTGAGCACCCGCGGCGCGGAGTCCTCAAGCCCGTTGCGAAGCTCGACGCGGGTCCAGGACACGGGCGCCGAGGCGAAGATCGGCTCGAGCACATCCCACATCTGTGCAGCGTCGGTGCCGATGAAATACAGCTCGTACCCGTGCGCGCCTACATCGTTGCCGTCGATCCGCCCGACACCGGCCGCACCAAGCGCTTCATCGGCAGAGAGCTCGGTTTCCAACAGAGCATCCATCAGCCCGCCGTCGAATTCCGCAGGTCGATCCTCGAACATGACCACGACCCAGTCGTTCTCCTCTGGAGAGATCTGCGACGGGTTGGACGTGGGCGAGGCGCACGCCGCCAGCGTGCCCGCTCCTGCGAACGCAACGAATAGGTGCACCAGAACTCGTCTCCCCCGCATGCGACGAGCGTACCCGTCGCACGGGCGACCGACGTCGAGGGCGTGTTCGTCCGCTCCGTCAGCCCAGATCGCCGATCCACTCGGGTGTCACGGCGAACGACGACGGATGCTGGGGGTCGAGCACCAGAACGTCGAACGCCCCGCCGATGAGTCGCAGAATCTCGCGCCCGGAGCGCGGGACCACGGTGATCTCCTTGCCCGCGTAGATCGCGTCGACCCGGTCCGCGTCGGTGAAGGCCAGGAGGATCCGCTCGCCGCGGCCATTGACGATGCTGGCGGGAGTGGAGCCGTCACCGACGGGATCCAAGACGACGAACAGCTCGGCATTCGCGATCTCTCTGACGACAGCGGCGTACGTCTCGTCGTCCTGCGCTGCCGTGTAGGCCTCGGCGGCAGCCTGCACGCGGGGCGCGATGACGACGGCATCCGGCGAGTCGCGCTCCTGAGGGATCCGCTGCTGGAGGAAGCGCAGGTTCGACAGCGACGTCCACGGTCCCGGTGAGTCCAGCACGATCCCGGCGACACCGGCCTGCGCGAACGAGGTGAGCCAGTCGAGCGCCTGCGGCAGCGGCACGGCGAGCAGCGTGGCCTCGACGCCTGCCGCGTCCGCCGCGCGCTCCGCGGTGCTGTACACCCCGACGAGCGTGCCGACCCCGTCGAACTGGAATCCGCCGGGCATCGGCTGTTCGGGCGTCCCGCGGTTGATAACGAACCAGTCGGGCAGCTTCGCCGCCGCCTCCCAGACCGCCATCTCGGCTTGGGTATCCGCCCGTGCCGCTCGGAAGGCCTCCTTGCGAAGGTCGAGCTCGCGAACAAGGGCGTCACGTGTGTTTTCGCTCACCGTGCCATCCTCCTGCGTCCGGCCAGGGCGACCGCGCGCCTTGATTCAACGCCGTGAGCTCGGGTAGAACCAGGTCTCTACAACGGTGAGTCGACGCTCGCCGGCGCACGCCCCGCCACGGCGGCGGCGATGAGGTCGCGGTCTGCACCAGTCGCCAGCAACGCCGCCAGCAGGATGCGGGCCTGTCCGGGGCGCAGGGTCGGCGAGTGCAGGGCGCCCGCCTCAGCGAGGTCGGCACCGCCTCCGCCCCCGCCGTACGAGGGGACGAGAACGCCCCTCGGAACACGGCTCGAGACGACGACGGGGATGCCGCCCGCCACCGCGTCGCGGACCGCGGCGACGACCGCCGGGGTGGTGTTGCCCGACCCGAGCGCCTCGAGGACGAGCCCATCGGCTCCGGCCGCGACACTCGCGCGCACGTGCAGGTCATCGGCGCCCGGAGGCAGCGCGACGATGTCGACCCGGAACCGAGACACGTCGCCGCGCAGGCGCGGCACGACCGCGGCGTCCTGTCGCGCGTGACCGAAGGCATCGGCGCGGTCGGTGGTGAGCTTCGACAGACCCCACGTCGAGAGGATGCGGCCTCCGAACGCCACCCAGACGCCGGCGTCCGCCGCACGGGTCGCAGCCAGGGCGTCGCGGATGTTGTCGGGCCCGTCCGAGTCCGGGTGGTCGGCCGTGAACTGTGCACCGGTGAAGACCACGGGAACCCGTGGCCGTCCGACCTGAATCGCGGCCAGCAGCGAGGTCTCCTCGAGCGAGTCCGTCCCGTGCAGGACGAGCACTCCGCGCACGCCCTCGTCGTCAACGGCGCGGGCGACCTGGTCGACGATGTGCTGCATGTCGGCGAGCGTGAAGGTGGCCGAGTCGGCCGCCAACGCGTCGACGACACGGACGTCGTCCCCATCGGCGAGACCGTGGAGCAGAGCGCTCCCGGCGAGGACGGGAGCGCTCGATCCGTCCGGTGACCGGCGACTCGCGATCGTGCCGCCGGTCGCGATGACGACGAGGTGGCCTCCGCTCACGCGCCGCCCTCGTCGGTGCGCTGCAGTGCGGCGATCGTTCCGGTCTGCTCGGCGGCCAGCATCCGGATGCGGTCGCGCAGCAGAAACCAGCCGCCGATGAGGGCAGGCACGATCACGATGAGCGACCCGACCGTGAAGGTGCCGATCGGGAAGTCGAGCGCCATGAGGACGATGACCGCGGCGAGGAACACGAGGGTGATCCAGCCGGTGTAAGGAGCTCCCGGCATCCGGAACGACGGGCGTTCCATCACGCCGGATCGCGCCAGTCGCTGGAGCTTGATCTGGCAGAGGATGATGACCGCCCAGGCGCTGATGATGCCGAGGGCCGAGACATTGAGGGCGATCTCGAACGCCTGTGACGGGACGAGCGCGTTGAGCACGACGCCGAGAGCGGTGACGACCGCGGTGACCGCGATGCCCATGTAGGGAACGCCGGCGCGGTTCATCCGCTTGAGAGGGGCCGGCGCGGAGCCCGTGACGGCCATCGAGTGCAGGATGCGGCCGGTGGAGTACAGGCCGGCGTTCAGGGACGAGACCACTGCCGTCAACACGACGAGGTTCATGATGACGTCGGCGCCCTGCACGCCGATCGACCCGAAGAAGGTGACGAAGGGGCTCTCACCGGCCTTGTAGCTCGAGAACGGCAGAAGAAGGGCGAACAGCAGCACCGAGCCAACGTAGAAGACGGCGAGGCGGAACACGACGGCACGGATGGCCTTCGGCATGATCTTGCGCGCGTTCTCGGTCTCGCCCGCGGCGGTGCCGACGAGCTCGATCGACGCGTAGGCGAACACGACGCCCTGCACCACGATGAGGGCGGGGAGGATGCCGTTCGGGAAAACTCCCCCGTTGTCGACGATCAGGTGGAAGCCAGGGGTGGTTCCGGCGACGGGAGTGCCGGTGACGACGAAGAAGATGCCGACGACGAGGAAGGTCACGAGGGCCGCGACTTTGATGATCGCGAACCAGAACTCGAGTTCACCGAAGACCTTCACCGAGAGCAGGTTCATCGTGAGCACGAGCACGAGCGCGACGAGCGCGAACACCCACTGCGGAATGCCGACGAGCGCGGGGACGTACTGCTTGAAGAAGTTCATGTACAGCGCGACGGCGGTGACGTCGGCGACCGAGGTCATCGCCCAGTTGAGCCAGTACATCCACCCGGCGGCGAACGCCATCTTCTCGCCGTAGAACTCACGGGCGTACGACACGAAGGAGCCCGTGGAAGGGCGGTGGACGATCAGTTCACCGAGTGCGCGCATCACGAGGAAGGCGAACACGGCGCAGACCGCGTAGACGAGCACGAGCGCCGGTCCCGCCGTCGCGAGTCGGCCGCCGGCGCCCATGAACAGGCCCGTTCCGATTGCACCGCCGATGGCGATCATCTGGATCTGGCGTGGACGCAGACCCTTGTGGAAGCCCGCGCCTTCGGCCTGGGCGATCGAGGCCGTGCGCAGCAGCGCGGCCTCCGTCTGTGATGTGCTCGACTCCGTTGTCATGGGTTCTCGCTTTCTGGTCTCGTCGGCTCCGTCGCCGCGAGGAGGAGGATGTGCTATCTGCCTGACAGGTCGGGGACAACTGAACACCTCAACGGATGCATTCGTCAAGTCCAGGCCGTGAAAATGTCAAATCTGTCTGATAGGTTGGCGCCGTTCGTCCACCTCAAGGAAGAGAGCGACATGACGACGACGCGCACCGAGCACGACCTCCTCGGACCTGCCGAGATCCCCCACGACGCCTACTGGGGTGTCCACACGGCCCGCGCCCGGGACAACTTCCCGGTGACCGGTGTTCCGATCGGCACGTATCCATTCCTCCTGCGCGGACTCGCGTTCGTCAAGGAGGCTGCGGCTCTCGCCAACCGCGACCTCGGCCTGCTCGACCCGGTGCGCGCAGACGCGATCGCAGCGGCCTGCCACGAGATCCGAGGCGGCGCGCTCGCAGACCAGTTCGTCGTCGACGTCATCCAGGGCGGAGCGGGCACGTCGACGAATATGAACGCGAACGAGGTGATCGCCAACCGGGCCTTGGAGATCCTCGGGCATGCCAGGGGCGAGTACACCCACCTGCACCCGAACGATCACGTCAACCTGAGCCAGTCGACCAACGACGCCTACCCGACGGCGATCGACGTCGCCCTCGTCGAGGGCGTCGACGGACTGGATGCGGCGATGGGCGTCCTGCACGACGCCTTCGCCGCGAAGGCCGCGGAGTTCGCCGGTTTCGTGAAGATCGGGCGGACGCAGTTGCAGGATGCGGTGCCGATGACCCTCGGGCAGGAGTTCGGCGCGTTCGCGGTCATGCTCGACGAGGATCGGCAGCGACTTCGCGAGTCGGCGCGACTGCTGCTCGAGGTGAACCTCGGCGCGACGGCGATCGGCACCGGCTTGAACGCACCTGCCGGCTACGGCCCGCTGGCCGTGCGGCACCTCGCTGAGCTGACGGGTCGGCCTTTCACGCCCGCGACGGATCTCGTCGAGGCCACGCAGGATCCGGGCGCCTTCGTCCACCTGTCGGGCATGCTCAAGCGCATCGCGGTGAAGCTCTCGAAGACGTGCAACGACCTGCGCCTGCTGTCGTCGGGGCCCCGCGCGGGGCTCGGCGAGATCACGCTTCCCGCACTGCAGGCGGGGTCGAGCATCATGCCGGGCAAGGTGAACCCCGTCATCCCCGAGATGGTCACGCAGGTCGCGTACACCGTCATCGCCGACGATCTCGCCGTCACCCTCGCCGCCGAGGCCGGACAGCTGCAGTTGAATGCGTTCGAGCCGGTCATCGTGCGCGCGCTGTCGCAGAGCATCGCGCACCTGACCGCGGCGTGCCGGCTGCTCGCCGAGCGGTGCGTGAGCGGCATCCAGGCTCGTCCGGAGGTCATGGCCGCGCGCGTGACGGAGTCGATCGGACTCGCCACCGCGCTCAACCCGCTGATCGGCTACCGCGCCGCGACCGAGGTCGCCGGTGAGGCGCTGCGCTCGGGGCGTTCGGTGCCCGAAGTCGTGCTCGAGCGTGGACTACTGGATGCCGACGCCCTGGTGGCGGCGCTCAGTCCCGAGAAGCTGGTTCCGACAGCGGGCTGACGACGCGTTCGACCGCGCCGAGGTGCGCGCGCATGGCCTCGCGCGCCTCGATGGCTGACCCGATGCCGATCGCCTCCGCGATCGCCCGGTGCTCGCGGGAGGAGGGCTCACGACGATCCGCGATGAGGTTCACGACGCCGGACTGGTGGCTGAGAGCGTCACGGATGTCGCCGACGGCGCGGGCGAACACCGCGTTGCCGGATGCCTGGGCCACGAGGACGTGGAAGCGAGAGTCGAGCTCGACCCACTCCTCCGGGTCGGTCGTGGCGTCCATGCGATCGCACAGCGCCACCAGCTCGGCGCGCTGTTCGTCGGTGCGTCGCTCGGCGGCGAGGCCCGCGGCGGGCACCTCGATGTGCGGTCGCGCCTCGCTGAGGTCTCGGGGCGAGAAATCGCCGTAGCCCAGGGAGAGGGCGGGTCGGTCCGACACCACGTAGGTGCCGCTTCCCGTCCGGGTGCGGGTGAGACCGAGAGTCTGGAGCGAGCGGATGGCCTCGCGCACGCTCGGACGGCTCACGCCGTAACGCTCGGCGAGAGCGGCTTCCGAGGGGAGCCGATCCCCCACCGCGAGGCGGCCGGCGATGATGTCCTCGCGGAGCCCGTCGAAGACGCCGTCCGCCGCGCGGGCGCCGACAGCGGGCGAGCTCATCGCGCTCCCCCGGTCCGCCTCATCACGCCAGCCACCCGGCCAGCCTAACGGGCGGCGCGTTCGGCGCTCGGGAGGCTCACGGAGCGTGACGTCACCCACCGAAAGCAAGAGCCCCGGTGGTCCGCTCTGATGCGGATTTCCGGGGCTATCTGTCTTGCTGGGGTACCTGGACTCGAACCAAGAACAACTGAACCAGAATCAGCCGTGTTGCCAATTACACCATACCCCACCGGCTTCTACCGAAGTAGCGCCAAGAGAAGAGCTTAGCCCACGCCCGCGGCAATCCCAAACCGAGGCGGGCTCACGGCGACGCCATCGACGGCTCATCTGCTATCCCTCACTGTCGCGCCTACGGTCCTGGCATGACCGCTGTCTCCGCTCCGTCTGCCCGTTCGCGGCTGACCCGTGCCGCGTGGCCCGTGGGGCTCCTGCTGATCGTGATCGCCGCCGCCGTCTTGACCGGATGGCAGGTGTCCGCATCGATGAGCGACTACTACGGCGCCGTCGCCATGTCGATGAGCAAGAGTTGGTCGAACCTGTTCTTCGGCGCCTTCGACCCGGCCGGCACGGTGTCGCTCGACAAGATCCCGGGCTCCTTCTGGATCCCCGCCCTGGCCGTGCGCCTGTTCGGCTTCTCACCGGCGGCCGTCATCCTTCCGAACGCCGTCGCCGCCACCGCGGCGGCCGCCGTGACCGCCTTCACCGCCCGTCGGTTGGTCGGGACGACGGGCGGCCTGCTCGCGGGCGCCGTGGTGGCCAGCACGCCGATCCTCGTCGCGGTGGCGCGGTCCAATCAGCCGCAGGCGTTCTTCGTGCTCGCGCTCGCCCTCGTGGCATGGGCTGCGGTGCGGGCGATCCAGCAGCGCAGCCTCGGCTGGTACCTGCTCACCGGAGCGCTCATCGGCGTGGCCTTCCAGACCTACATGCTCGAGGCGTGGGCGGTCTGGCCCGCTCTTGCGGCGGCCTACCTGTGCACGCGTCAGCCGTGGTGGCGGCGCATCTGGCACACGCTCGTCGCGGGCGCCGTGAGCCTCGTGGTCTCGCTCGCCTGGGTCGCCGCCGTCTGGCTCGTTCCCGCATCCGATCGCCCCTACGTCGGCGGAACGAACAGCAACAATCCGTGGGAGATGGTGTTCGGCTACAACGGACTCGGGCGCTTCAGCGCCACTGCCGACTCGGCCGCCTACCGCTCGTTCACGCCGTCCTTCGCTGGCGATCCCGGCCCCTTCCGCCTGTTCAACACCGAACTCGCCGGACAAATCGCGTGGCTGCTTCCCGCGACTCTCGCTGCCATCGTTGTTCTGTTCATCCTGCGGTGGCGCCCCGCGATCGTCGTGTTCCTCGGCGGGTGGTTCGCGACCGAGGTGGCGATGTTCTCGCTCGTCGCGGGGATGCACCAGTTCTACACCTCTGCGCTCGCGATCCCCGTCGCCCTCCTCGTGGCCGCGGCGTTCGCCGTCGCGCGCTCACGGCGCCTGCTCTGGCCGCAGCTCCTGCTCGTCGCCGTCGCGGCGATCACGGCGGTTCTCATCGCGGCGATGTACTCCGACCCGAGCCCGGTCATCGCCTGGGTGCAGGTCGCGGTCGCCGCGGTCGCGATCCTGCTCCTGGTTCTCGAACGCCGGGCGCGGGCGCTGCGCTGGTTGACCGCCGTGGTCGCGGTGATCGCCCTCCTGCTGACGCCGGCGGCCTGGTCGGTGCTGACGGTCAGCACACCGAGCTCGATCAATCCCACGGCCGCCGGAGTCTCGCAGATGCCCGGTGGCGGCGGGGGCTTCGGTGGTTCTCGACCTGGCGGTACGTCCTTCGGCGGATCGGCGACCGGCGCGAGACCGCAACCCCCCGCCGGCGGCGCGCAGACCGGCGCCCGCGGCGGGATGCGTCCCGCGGGCGTGCCTGGCGAGAACGCCTCGAACGCGGCACTGCTGCTCTACCTCACGGAGCGCCAAGGCGACGCGAAGTACCTCGTCGCCACGTTCGGCGCGCAGTCGGCGGCGCAGCTCATCCTCGGCTCGCACGGTGGGTCCGTGCTGCCCATCGGCGGGTTCGACGGCAGCGACGATGTTCCTACCCTCGCGGCGTTCCAGCAGATGGTCGCCGACGGCGAGGTCACGTACGTCCTCGGCTCCGGCGCGTCGGGACCGGGTGCGGGAGGCACCCGCTCGGCATCGACCGCTACGAAGGACATCAGCGCGTGGGTGACATCCGCCTGCGCCCTCGTCAGCGATGCACCCGCGGGCGCAACGCTCTATTCCTGCACCGCAGGATGAGCGGGGGCGTCAGCCGATCTTCTGCACCAGGGCGTCGAGCCGGCGGATGCTCTCGCTCTTGCCGAGCAGCTCCATCGATTCGAACAACGGCGGCGACACGCGACGACCGCTGACGGCGACCCGGAGCGGTCCGTACGCGACGCGTGGCTTCAGGCCGAGCTCCTCGATCAGCGCCTTCTGCAGCGCTTCCTGCACGGATGCGGCAGCGAACTCCGCGTGCGGTACGAGCTCGAGCGCGTTGACCGAGGCGACGAGCACCTCTCCCGCATTGGCCGGCAGCGACGCGAGGGCGTCGTCGGCGTACTCCACGTCGTCGCGGAACAGGAATCCGAGAAGGCCCGGCACGTCGCCCAGCAACTGCACGCGCTCCTGAACGAGCGGGGCCGCGGCGGCGATGAGCGCCCGCTCGCGATCGTCGAGCGTCTCGCCGATGATCCCCGCGTCGCGCAGGTACGGCAGGATGCGGGTCGCGAAGTCCTCGGGCGCCAGCATCCGGATGTGATCGCCGTTGATGGATTCGGCCTTCTTCTGATCGAAGCGGGCCGGGTTGGGGTTCACGTCGGCGATGTCGAAGGCCTCGACGAGCTCGTCGAGCGAGAACACGTCACGATCAGGCGCGAGCGACCAGCCGAGCAGCGAGAGGTAGTTGAGCAGACCCTCGTGGATGAAGCCCTTCTCGCGCTGCAGGAACAGATCGGCCTTCGGGTCGCGCTTGGAGAGCTTCTTGTTGCCCTCCTCCCCCAGCACCAGCGGCATGTGCCCGAAGCGGGGGATGAAGTCGGTGACGCCCGCCTCGATCAGCGCGCGGTACAGCGAGAGCTGACGCGCGGTCGAGGGCATGAGGTCCTCGCCGCGGATGACGTGCGTGATGCCCATGAGCGCGTCGTCGACGGGGTTCACGAATGTGTACAGCGGCACACCGCCCGCGCGCACGATGACGAAGTCGGGGAAGGACCCGGCGGGGAACGTCACCTCACCCCGGATGAGGTCGACGTAGGTGAGGTCTTCGTCCGGCACGCGCAGACGGTAGGCGGGCTCGCGGCCCTCGGCGCGGAACGCGGCCTTCTGCTCTTCGGTGAGCGTGCGGTCGTAGTTGTCGTAACCGAGCTGCTTGGCGCGGCCGTTCGCCTCATTGCGCGCGTCGATCTCCTCGGCCGTCGAGTAGCTCTCGTACACGACGCCGGCGGCGAGCAGTTTGTCGAGCACCTCGCGGTAGAGCTCGTGCCGCTGCGACTGCCGGTACGGGGCGTGGGGTCCGCCGACCTCGACGCCCTCGTCCCAGTCGATCTCGAGCCAGCGCAGCGCCTCGAGCAGCTGCTGGTAGCTCTCCTCGCTGTCGCGAGCCGCATCCGTGTCTTCGATGCGGAAGACGAGCTTGCCGCCGTTGTGCCGGGCGTAGGCCCAGTTGAACAGCGCGGTGCGGATGAGGCCGACGTGCGGCAGGCCCGTGGGCGAGGGGCAGAACCGCACCCGGATGTCGGAGCCGGTGGCGGTCGTGGTGCGGGGATCGGGTGCGGAAACCATAGGCTCCCAGCCTACCCGCGTCGCCCCGACGCGCTGCGGCCCACTCCCGCGGCCTGCGCCGCCTCGCCGACCGCCGCGAGTGCCAGCCGGAGCGCGGGCACGCGGTGCGCGTCGGCCGCCGTCACGACGTGCAGCGTGCGCTGCTCCCCCGGCGGCAGCGGCACCGCCTGCACGCCGGGCAGCAGCGGGAAGGAGTCGAGCGCCAGGCCGGGCAGCGTCGCGACACCGGTGCCCCGGGCCACGAGGTTCTCCACCGCGACGATGTTGTCGGTCTCGAACGCGATACGCGGCGTGAACCCCGCGCGGGCGCAGAGCTCGAGCAGGTGACCGCGGCACCGAGGACAGCCGGCGATCCAGGATGCGTCGGCGAGCTCGCCGAGCTGAGCGACGGATGCTCCGACCAGCTCATGTCCGTCAGGGAGCACGACGAACATGCGGTCCGCGCCGAGCGTGCGCACCACGAGGCCGCGCGCGCTCTCGCCGTGCGGATCGTTCTCGTCGCCCGGATAACTGAAGGTCAGCGCGATGTCGGCGCGGTCGTCGCGTACCGCGGCCATCGCCTCCGGCGGCTCCGCCTCGACGTAGGTCACCGCGAGCCCCGGAGCCTTCTCCGAGAGCGCCGCGAGCACCCGGGGCACGAGCGTGGGCGACGCCGACGGGAACCCGGTCAGCCGCACGCGGCCCGACGCGAGCCCGCGCAACTGCGCCAGCTCGTCCGCGGCAGCGTCGATGGAGCGCGCTACGGCATCCGCATGCCGAGCGAGCACGGCGCCGGCTTCGGTGAGGCGCACCCGCCGCCCGACACGCTCGACCACCGGCATCCCGACCCGGCTCTCGATGCGGCGCACCTGCTGGCTGACGGCCGGCTGACTGTACCCGAGCGATGCGGCGGCCCCGGTGATGGATCCGGTCTCGCCGATCGCGCGCATCACACGGAATGCCTGCACGGCGAGCTCGCCCTCATCCTGATCGGCCATGCGCCGAATATATAACGCAAGCTTATGAACGCGATGCCCCTTCTGCCGTAGACCGCGACCTCGCACATCCCGATGCTGGAGAACGTGACCGCACCGCTGGAACTCACCGCCGTCCGCGCGGCCTTCGACGGCGGCCGGGACTACCTCGCCGCCTGCACCGGCGGACTGCCGCCGCGCGCGAGTCGCGACGCCCTGATCGCCGACCTCATGCGTTCGGTCACTCACGGCGCGGATGCGGCGGCCTACTCCGTCGTCGTCGAGCAGACGCGCGCGCACGCCGCGGGTCTTCTGCAGGTCGCACCCGAGCGCGTCGCGATCGGGTCGCAGACCTCGGTTCTGGTGAGCCTCATCGCGGCATCTCTGCCGGAAGGCAGCGAGGTGCTCGTGCCGGACGGCGACTTCTCCTCCCTTGTCCTCCCCTTCGTGCACCGCGGCGGCCTGCGCGTACGCTGCGCACCGCTCGCGGAGCTCGCCGACGCGGTCCGTCCCGACACGGCACTGGTGGCCTTCTCGCTTGTGCAGTCGGCCTCCGGCGAGGTCGCCGATCACGCCGCGATCACCGCCGCCGCCCGCGCGGTCGGAGCCCGCACGCTGTGCGACGGCACGCAGGCCGTCGGCTGGCTCCCGGTCGACACTTCCGCCTTCGACGCGTTCGTCGTCCATGCGTACAAGTGGCTGTGCGCCCCGCGAGGAGTCGCCTTCCTCGCCCTCAGCGAGGAGTTCGCCGCCACCCTGACACCGTTGCACGCCGGCTGGTACGCAGGCGCGGACCCCTGGCAGTCCTGCTACGGCGACGCGGCCACGCTGGCCTCAGACGCCCGCCGCTTCGACGTCTCCCCCGCCTGGCAGGCCTTCGTGGGGGCCGAACCCGCACTGGGACTCTTCGCGAGCGCCGACATGGCCGCGATCCACCGGCACACGACGGGTCTCGCGACGCGCTTCCTCACCGGAATGGGCCTTCCCTCACCCGCCACGCCGAGCGCGATCGTGACCTGGCCGGATGCGGACGGCTCGGACCTCGCGCGCCTGAGCGCAGCAGGCGTCACGGCCTCCGGCCGCGCGGGTCGCGCGCGTCTCGCGTTCCACGTCTTCAACGACCAGGACGACGTCGACCGCGCGCTGCGCGCCTTGCGCTAAGCCCCCTCGCGTCCCGAGCGCGCGAGCGGAGACGCCGCCACCACGAGCACGACGAGCGCGAGCGTCACGAACGCCAAGCCCCCGAATCCGATCCAGCCGAGGATGATGCCGGCGAGGATCGCGCCCGCAGCTCCCACGAGGTTCATCGCGAGGTCGCTGCGGCCCTGCCGTCGCGTGCGCATCGTCTCGCTGCTGGTCTCCACGAGCAACGCCGCGCCCGCCACGGTCGAGGCGCTCCAGCCGAGCCCCAACAGCACGAGGCCGATGGTGACAGCGGTGTTCGAGCTCTGCCCCAGGCCCGATACCAGCAGCGACGCGGCGAGCAGTCCCTGTCCGACGAGAACCGTCGTCACCCGGCCGATCCGGTCAGCGAGGATGCCGAACACCGGCGAGAGGGCGTACATCCCGGCGATGTGCAGGCTGATGGTGAGGCCGACGATCGTCAGGCTCGCCCCGTGGTGGACGAGGTGCACGGGCGTCATGGCCATGACCGCGACCATCGTGCCGTGCGAGGCGGCGATCGCGAGGATCGCGTACCGCGCGGCCACGGGCCGATCGGCGCGTGCGATCCGAGGGCCCGAACCCGCCGCATCCCGGGCGACGAGGCGTTGCGCCAGCACCAGCGGGTCTGGGCGCAGAGCAGCGACGTACAGGATGACGGCCAGCACCTGGGCGACGATCGTGAACAGATAGGGGCCGGTCAGCGGCGGCATGCCGACGAGGTCGCCGAGCACCTGCCCCGGTCCGACGAGGTTCGGGCCGAGAACCGCGCCGACCGTCGTCGCCCAGACCACGACCGAGATGTCGCGACCGCGCGACGAATCGGTCGCGAGGTCGGCCGCGGCGAAACGCGACTGCAGGTTCGCCGCCTGCCCGGCACCGATCAGTACGACACCCGCCAGCAGCAGCGGGAAGGATGCGGCCGCCACCGCGCCGATGACCAGGAGCACGCCCGCAAGCGCCACCGACAGCCCTACCGCGAGCGCAGGACGGCGCCCGCTTCGACGCGCGAGCGCTGCGAGGGGGATGGCGAACGCCGCCGCTCCCAGGGTCACCGCCGCCGTCGCCCAGCCGGAGAACGCCTCGTCACCGGACAGCTCGGTGGCGAGGATCGCGCCGAGCGAGATCGTGGCCCCGAAGGCGATGCCGCCGAGGATCTGTCCGGATGACAGCAGCCACAGCGTGCGGCGCCGGATGCGGGCCAGCTCGGCCGCATCCGGCAGCAGATCGATAGCTTCAGGCATCGCGCACGGTGTTGCGCAGAACGCCGATCCCCTCGACCTCGACCTCGACCTCGTCGCCGGCCACGAGGGGGCCGACACCGGCGGGGGTTCCGGTCATGATGACGTCGCCCGGAAGCAGCGTGAACACCGACGACGCGTACGCGATCAGCTCGGCGATCGGGGACATCAGATCGGTGAGCGGCGCCGACTGGCGCTCGTCGCCGTTGACGCGGGTCACGACGCGCGCGGCGGATGCGGGATCGAACTCCGTCTCGATGACGGGCCCGAGCGGGCAGAAGGTGTCGAAGCCCTTGGCGCGCGACCACTGGCCGTCACTGCGCTGGAGGTCGCGGGCGGTGACGTCGTTGCCGACCGTGTAGCCGAACACGACGTCGAGTGCCTTCTCTACCGGCACGTTCTTCGCGATCCGACCGATCACCACGACCAGCTCGCCCTCGAAGTCGACCCGCTCGGACTGCGTGGGGCGCACGATGACGTCGCCGGGACCGATGACCGCGGTGTTGGGCTTGAGGAACATCAGCGGCTCAGCGGGGACGTCGTTGCCGAGCTCCTCCGCGTGGGCACGATAGTTGCGTCCGATCGCCACGACCTTGGATCGCGGGATCACCGGCGCCAGCAGCGCCACATCCGCGATCGGGATGCGCTTTCCCGTGGGCTCGAAGCCGGCGAACATCGGGTCCCCGGCGAGCTGCACGAGCTCGTCGTCGTCGACGATTCCGTAAGCGATGGCGTCCTGGTGGCTGAAACGAGCGATCTTCACCCGTTCAGCCTATCCAGGACGCCCCGCTCGAGATCAGGCGTCGAGCCGGACGAGCCAGTTGTGCTTGTCCTCGCGGCGGCCGTACTGGATGTCGGTCAGCTCCTCGCGCAGCGACAGCGCGAGCGAACCGGTCGGCTGCTCGTCGAAGAAGTTCTTGCCCTTGAGCTGCCCGATCGGCGTCACCACCGCGGCCGTGCCGCACGCGAAGACCTCGACGATGTCGCCCGAGGCGACGCCGTCGCGCCACTCGGCGAGCGACACGGCGCGCCCCTCGACCTTGTGTCCGCGGTCGACAGCGAGCTGCAGGATCGAGTCGCGCGTGATGCCCTCGAGGATCGAGTCGGACTGCGGGGTCACGAGCGTGCCGTCCTTCTGGACGAACACGATGTTCATGCCGCCGAGCTCTTCGACGTTGCCGTCCTGGTCGAGGAAGACGACCTGGTCGCACTCGTTCTCGTACGCCTCGGACTGAGGCAGCAGGCTCGCGGCATAGTTGCCGCCGGTCTTCGCCGCGCCCGTGCCGCCCTTGCCGGCGCGCGAGTAGTCCTCGCTCAGCCAGATCGAGACCGGCTGCACGCCGCCCTTGAAGTAGGCGCCCGCAGGGCTCGCGATGAGGTAGTACGCGACCTTCTGCGCCGGACGCACGCCCAGGAAAGCCTCCTTGGCGAACATGAAGGGACGCAGGTACAGGCTCTGGTCTGCGCCGGAGGGCACCCAGGCCGCATCCACCTTGATCAGCTCGCGGAGCGACTGCACGAAGTACGACACCGGCAGCTCCGGCAGCGCGAGCCGCCGCGCCGAGCGCTGCAGACGCCGGCCGTTCTGGTCGGGGCGGAAGGTGTGGATCGAGCCGTCGGCGTGACGGTAGGCCTTGATGCCCTCGAAGATCTCCTGGCCGTAGTGCAGGACGGCTGCGGCGGGATCCAGCGAGATGGGGCCGTAGGGCTGCACGCGCGGACGGTGCCAGCCGCCGCGCATCGACCAGCAGATGTCGACCATGTGGTCGGTGAAGGCGGTGCCGAAGCCGGGGTTCTCGAGGATCTGCTCGCGCTCCGCGGCGCCGCGGGCGGCGAGGTTGCGGGTGACGGCGAACTCGAGCGGTGCGAGGCCCTGGTCGGGATCGGTGTCGAGGAGTGTCATGAGGATCTCGCTTCATCTGCGCCTGGCGGCGCGGTCACGGGCGACGGCTGCGGGCTCCAGGTTACGCCTGGAGCCGCGCGATGATCGCGTCGCCGATCTGTGCTGTGGTGCGGACCGAATCGGAACGCTCGGCGATGTCGGCCTCGACCGCGCGGGTGAGGCGGTCGGCGTCATCGCGAAGTCCCAGATGATTCAGCAGGAGAGCGACCGAGAGGATCGCGGCCGTGGGGTCGGCCTTCTGCTGGCCCGCGATGTCGGGAGCCGAACCGTGAACGGGCTCGAACATCGACGGGAAGTCGCCGTCGGGATTGATGTTCCCGGATGCGGCGAGGCCGATGCCACCGGTGACGGCACCTGCCAGGTCGGTCAGGATGTCACCGAAGAGGTTGTCGGTGACGATCACGTCGAAGCGGCTGGGGTTCGTGACCAGGAAGATCGTGGCCGCGTCGACGTGGAGATAGTCTACGGCGACGTCGGGGTGCTCCGTCGCCACCTCATCGACGATCCGCTTCCAGATGCCCCCGGCGTGCACGAGGACGTTCGTCTTGTGCACGAGGGTGAGCTTCTTGCGGCGACGCTCCGCCTCGGCGAACGCGAAGCGCACCACACGCTCCACGCCGAACGCCGTGTTCACCGAGGTCTCGTTGGCCACCTCGTGCGGGGTGCCCACGCGGATCGCGCCCCCGTTGCCGACGTACGGGCCCTCGGTCCCCTCGCGCACGACGACGAAGTCGATCTCACCCGGGTCGGCGAGCGGGCCGCGGGCGCCGGGGTAGAGCTTCGACGGACGCAGGTTCACGTAGTGATCCAGCGCGAAGCGCAGCTTGAGCAACAGCCCCCGCTCGATGTTCGCGTTCTTCAAGCGCGGGTCGCCCGGCACTCCCCCGACGGCGCCGAGCAGGATGGCGTCGTGCGCGGCGATCGCCGCCAGGTCGTCGTCGGTGAGGGTGTCGCCGGTCTCGAGAAAGCGCGCGGCACCGAGCGAGAACCAGGTGCGCTCGAACGTGACGTCGGTGCCGGCGGCCACGGCTTCGAGCACCTTGTCGGCTTCGGCGACGACCTCCGGACCGATTCCGTCACCGGGGATGACGGCGAGCTTCACGACGCGCGACATGGGACTCCTGTCTCAGGATGCCGCGGGCATCACCGCCGCGGCGAGTTGCGGGATGATCCCAGCGTAGTGGCGGCGATGACCGCTGCCACGACGACCAGACCCGCGCCGATGAGCGAGGTGACACCGACACCGGCGTCGAAAGCGTGCGCCGCCGCATCCCGGAGCGCGGCTCCCGTCTCGGGGGCGAGCCCATCCGCCGCGCTGACCGCACCCGCCAGCGTCTCGCGCGCCGCATCCGCCACGTCCGCGGGCACCCCTTGCGGCACGACGAGGTTCGCGCGGTAGAGCGCGGTGAGCAGCCCGCCGAGCAGCGACGTTCCCAGCACCGCGCCCACCTCGTAGGCCGTCTCGGAGACGGCACTCGCAGCCCCCGCCTTCGCCGGCGGGGCGCTGGCGAGCACGAGCTCGTTCGACACGGTCTCGGCCGCCCCGATCCCGATACCCAGCACCATGAAGGCGACCACGAGCAGCGCGACCGAGCCCGGGTCCGTGGACAGCGCGACCATCACGTATCCCGCGAACGAGAACACCAGAGCCACGGGGATGACCACGCGCGGCGAGACGCGTTTGGCGACCGGGACGATCGCGAGTCCCGCCACGATCATGAGCGCGAGACCCGGCACGAGCGCCAGGCCCGCCGTCATGGGTGACAGGCCGACGATGAGCTGCAGGTGCTGCGAGACGAAGTAGATGAAGCCGACCAGCGCGAGCACGCTCAGCAGGTTGACGAGCAGCGCGCCGCTGAACGCGCCGCGTGCGAAGAGGCGGACGTCCAGCATCGGGGTCTCGGAGCGACGCTGGCGGCGCACGAACAGCACACCGAATCCGACGCCCGCGACGAGCAGCGCGGCGACGAGCGGGCTCGGACCGTGTGCGGCGGCCTCCTTGATCGCGTAGACGATCGGCACCATGGTCGCCATGGAGAGCACGATGCTCACCGGATCCACGCGACCGGGGTTCGGGTCGCGGCTCTCCGGTACGAGGATCGGCGCGAGCACGAGCAGCGGGATGAGCACGGGCACGGCCATCAGGAACACGGATCCCCACGCGAAGTGCTCGAGGAGGAACCCGCCCACGACGGGGCCGAGCGCCGCACCCGCCGAGAACATGGCCGCCCAGACGGCGATCGCGAGCCGGCGCTGATTGCGGTCGGTGAAGATGCTGCGGAGCAACGACAACGTCGAAGGCATCAGCATCGCACCGAAGACGCCCATGACGGCACGGGCGGCGATCAGCAGCTCGGCGTTCGGGGCGAACGCACCGAGGGCCGAGACGGCAGCGAAGCCCGTGGCGCCGATCAGCAGCATCCGCCGACGTCCGAAGCGGTCGCCGAGCGTGCCCATCGTCACGAGGGAGCCCGCCAGCACGAGCGGATACACGTCGATGATCCAGAGCTGCTGTGTGCTGGTGGGTTGCAGCTGCAGGGCGATCTCCGGGAGCGCGAAGCTCAGCACGGTGTTGTCGACCGCGACCAGCAGCACAGGGAGCATGAGGACGACGAGCGCCGCCCAGCCGCGCCATCCGACGCGGCGGCCCTCGGCCTCGGCGATAGCGATGTCTTGAGTGAGTGTGTTCATGTGTTTCTATACCGTCCGGCTGGTATAGTAACAGAGATGAATCGCCCTTCGTCAGTACGATCGAGACCATGAGTCGCCCCCCGCGCGCCCGTGAGCTGGTGCTCGACGCCTTCGAGAGACTTCTCGTCACCGAGGGCGAACGCGCGGCGACGATGGATGCGACAGCCCGGGCTGCCGGGGTCTCGAAGGGCGGCCTGCTGTACCACTTCGGGTCGAAGGACGCCCTGGAGACCGGTCTGCTCGAACGTCTTCACGCGCTGGTCGAAGAGGACCTGGATCGTATGTCGGCGTCGACGGAAGGCCCCGTCGCCTACTTCGTGCGCACGTCCGCGATGAGCGATGACACGCTGGATCGGGCGCTCGTCGCCGTCTCACGGCTCGCCCAGGGCGGGCACGCCGCCGCAGGCGCGGCATTGCGCACCATCCGCGACCGCTGGGCCGATGCGCTGCGGTCGCACGTGGCGAGCGAGGCGGCCCTTGACCTCGTGATGCTCGTGAGCGACGGCCTGTACTTCAACAACGCCCTCGAGGGCGACGGTGTCGCCGGTCCCACTCCCACGGGTGCGGCGATGGACGCCCTGGTCGAGATCGTCACCCGCGCAGCCCGCGGCTGACCGGCGCCGCGACATCCCGCATCCCGCATCCGCATCCGCATCCGCATCCGCATCCGCATCCGCAATTCAGGAAATATCCCGCCCACAGGATGATCCGCGCCGAATCATCCTGCTCGGTGGCGATCTCCTGCGGAAGGGATGCGGGCGCCGCGATCCCGCCGAACGAGCATCCGTTCATCGAGCGAGCATCCGATCTGATGCTCATTCGGCGAAGGGATGCTCGCTCGGCGTCGAGGCTCGGGTCAGGACGGGGTGCACCGGCGCCGCGGGTCAGGACTCGGTGATCTCGATCTGGCGGAACAGGTCGGCCTGGATGGCGGAGCCGACCTCGGCGAGCAGCTCGTCGGGCACGGGCGAGTCGACCGTCAGCACCGAGAGGGCCTGTCCCCCTGCCGCACGGCGGGCGATCTGCATCCCGGCGATGTTGATGCCGGCCTCGCCGAACCGCTGGCCGTAGACAGCGACGATTCCGGGACGGTCGGTGTACTGCATCACGATGTGGTGCTTCTCGATCGGAAGCTCGAGAGCGTGACCGTTGATGGCGACGATCTTCTCGATCTGCTTCGTACCCGTCAGCGTCCCCGACACCGAGAGCTGCGAACCGTCGGACAGGGCGCCCGCGACGGTGATGACGTTGCGGTACTCCTCGCTCACGCCGTCGACGATGAGCCGCACCTCGATGCCGCGCTGGTCAGCCAGAAGCGGCGCGTTCACGTACGACACCGACTCGCTGACGATGTTCGTGAACACGCCCTTGAGGGCTGCGAGCTTCAGCACGCTCACGTCGTAGTCCTTGAGCTCGCCGTGCACCTCGACGTCGATGCTCGTGACGGGCGAGACGGCGAGGGCAGAGAAGATCTGGCCGAGCTTCTCGACGAGCGCGATGCCGGGGCGGACATAGGGGTCGATGACGCCACCGGCGACGTTGACCGCATCCGGGACGAGCTCGCCGGAGAGCGCCAGGCGCACGGACTTGGCGACCGAGACGCCGGCCTTCTCCTGGGCTTCGTCGGTCGATGCGCCGAGGTGCGGGGTGACGACCACGTTCGGCAGCGACAGCAGTCGTGCGGCGTCGCTGTCTGCGGCGGGCGGCTCGCTCGAGAACACGTCGAGACCCGCACCGGCGATCTCGCCCGAGATCAGGGCGTCGGCGAGAGCCGCCTCGTCGATCAGCCCGCCGCGAGCGACGTTGACCACGAAGGCGGTCGGCTTCATGCGGCGCAGCTGCTCGGTGCTGATCATGCCCGTGGTCTCGGGCGTCTTGGGCATGTGGATGGTGATGAAGTCGCTCTGCTCGAGCAGTTCGTCGAGCGTGAGGAGCTCGACGCCCAGCTGCTGGGCGCGGGCGCTCGTGACGTAGGGGTCGTAGGCGACGACACGCATGTCGAAGGCCTGCAGGCGGGCGGCGATCAGCGCGCCGATACGGCCGAGGCCGATGATGCCCACCGTCTTCTCGAACAGCTCGGTGCCGGTGAACGAGCTGCGCTTCCATGCGCCGGACGAGAGGGACGCGTGCGCAGCCGGGATGCGGCGCGCGAGGCTCAGGATGTGGCCGACGGTGAGCTCCGCCGCAGAGATGATGTTCGAGGTCGGGGCGTTGACGACCATCACACCGGCTGTCGTCGCGGCCTTGATGTCGACGTTGTCGAGTCCGACGCCGGCGCGGGCGATGACCTTCAGCGCAGGCGCGGCGGCGATGGCCTCCGCATCCATCCGCGTCGCCGACCGCACGAGCACCGCGTGCGCGTCCGCGAGGGCCGGCAGCAGTGCGGAGCGATCCGCTCCGTCGACGTGGCGCACGTCGAAATCGGGCCCGAGGGCGTCGATCGTGGCGGGAGAGAGCTCTTCAGCGATGAGGACGACGGGCTTGGTCACAGCGGATGTCCTTTGACACATGCGGGACCGCGTGCAGAGCACGACGGCGCGAGGCGGGTGGAAGCGCGTCGCGGACTGGCCGGCCGCGCACTTGTCAGCCTACTGCCCCGGCCGCGGTGTCCCCGACCGTGTGACGGGACGTTGGACCTTCGGATCTCAGGCGTTGTAGAGCGCGGGGGTGACCGACGCGTAGGCGAAGATGTCGAGCCAGAAGACGGCGACCAGGCACAGGCCGAGCAGGAGCAGAAGCGCGAAGGGCCCCGCCTTGCGCCGCCAGCCGAGGGCGAAGCAGCCGGCGAACACGAGGATCGGGAACAGCACGGGCAGCAGCAGCACGAACCAGCCGTACCCGGTCAGGCCGGAGTCTCCCCCGGCCTGCTGGAACAGGAATCCGAGCGCCGTCCAGAGCGCGAACGCGAAGAAGAGAGCGGCGAATCCGGCGATCGTGACGATGAGCCACACCGGCATCGCGACCCGTCGTGCGGGCATGGTGGCGCTCATGCTCCGACTCCCGTCATGAGGAACGGCCAGGGCAGCAGCACCACCGCGCCGACGACCAGCGCCACGATCCGCAGCCACATGGGCCGGGAGCGGGTCAGCACCATCGTGGTCGTGAACCAGACCGCAGGGGCCGCGATCGCCAGGATCCACGCCGCGATGTGAGCGCCGGGGTTGATGAACAACTGAGCGACGAACTGCAGGCGCGACCCGCCGATGAACCACCCGACGGCGAGCAGCAGGTAGATCCCGCCGAACACACCGAGCGTCACGAGCGCGACGTTGCTCATCGGCGCAGGCTCGGCGTCGTCGGAGACGGATGCGGCGACCACCTCCGTCTCGGTGGCCGGGCGCTGTGCGGGAGCCGGTCGCGGCTCCGCCTCCGGGGCGGATGCGGCCCGGCGGGGCGCCACCTGCGGGGCGAGTGTCGGGTCGTCGTCACCGTCCCAGCTGAGAGCGTCGTCGTCGCGCGAAACCATGCTTCGACACTACCTCCTGGCACGGCGAAGGCCCCGGGATCACGAGGATCCCGGGGCCCGGACGCCGAGAAGGGGATTCAGGCGTCCTGCGTCGGACGGGCGGGCTCAGTCGCCGCATCCGCCGCAGCTTCGGCGTGCGCACGAGCGGCGCGCACTTCGTCGAACGAGGTGCCGTAGTAGGCAGCCTCCATGAGAGTGCGCATGTCCGCGAGCAACGGCAGACGCGGGTTGGCCGGGGCGCACTGGTCGCCGTAGGCGGCCATGGCCAGCTCGTCGAGGCGGCCGATGAAGTCGCCCTCCGCGACGCCCTGCGCCTGGAACGAGCGCTCGATGCCGACGGCGTCGCGCAGCTTCTCGACCGCGCGGGCGTAGCTCTCGACGCCCTGCTCCGGAGTGTCCGCCTTCAGCCCCAGGTGCTTGGCGATCTCCTGGTAGCGTTCCGGCGCGATGTACCGCTCGTACTTCGGCCAGCTCGTGACCTTGCTGGGAACGCGGCCGTTGTAGCGGATCGCGTGCGGCAGGTAGATCGCGTTGGTGCGGCCGTGCACGAGGTGGAACTTCGAACCGGTGACGTGTGCCATGGCGTGCACGATCCCGAGGAACGCGTTGCCGAACGCCATGCCGGCGATCGATGCGGCGTTGTGCATCTTCTCGCGAGCCTGCAGATCGGCGGCGTCCTTCGAGCCCGCGGGTGCCTGGGTGGAGCGCACGATGTTCTCGAAGATCAGCTTGATCGCGTGCAGCGCGAGTCCGTCGGTGTAGTCGTTCGCGTAGACGGAGACGTACGCCTCGGTCGCGTGGGTGAGGGCGTCGAATCCCGCATCCGCCACGAGGAAGGCCGGCAGCGCCGCGGTCAGCGTCGGGTCGATGATGGCGACCGACGGGGTGAGCGCGTAGTCCGCGAGCGGGTACTTCATGCCCGTGGTCTCGTCGGTGATCACCGCGAACGGCGTCATCTCGCTTCCGGTGCCCGACGTGGTCGGCACGCAGACGAGCTTCGCCTTGGCACCGAGCTCGGGGAACTTGAAGGCGCGCTTGCGCACATCGAAGAACTTCTCCCGCATGTCGGAGAACTGCACGTCGGGGTTCTCGTAGAGCAGCCACATGACCTTCGCCGCATCCATCGGCGAACCGCCGCCGAGCGCGATGATCGTGTCGGGCTGGAACTCGCGCATCTGCGCGGCTCCGGCCTGAACGCTCGCCACGGTGGGCTCGGGCAGCACCCGGTCGATGATCTGCAGGTGCACGGGGGTCGCCCGGCGGTGCAGGATGTCGACGACCCGGTCGACGAAGCCCATCTTGGTCATCGTGGCGTCGGTGACGATCGTGACCCGGTCGATGTGCTTCATGTCGATCAGGTACCGCAGCGCGTTCGGCTCGAAGTACGTCTTCGCGGGGATCTTGAACCACTGCAGGTTGTTGTTGCGCCGACCGACGCGCTTGATGTTCAACAGATTCACCGCCGAGACGTTGTTCGAGACCGAGTTGTGACCGTAGGAGCCGCAGCCGAGGGTCAGCGACGGCATGAACGCGTTGTAGATGTCGCCGATGCCGCCGAGCGCCGACGGGGCGTTCTCGATGATGCGCACGGCCTTCACACGGTCGGCGAAGTCGGCGATCACCGCGGGGTCGTTGCTGTGGATCGCGCCGGAGTGGCCGAGCCCGTCGAAGGCGACCATCTGCTCGGCGAGGTCGATGCCCTCCTGGGGATTACGGGCGTGCAGCACGGCCAGCACGGGCGCGAGCTTCTCGCGCGTGAGAGGCTCGTGCGGTCCGACACCGGAGACCTCGGCGAGGATGATCGACGTGTCCGCGGGGACCTCGAAGCCGGCCTGCTGAGCGATCCAGGCGGGCGACTGTCCGACGACGGATGCGTTGAGCTTCGCGTCGGCGCAGTTGGCGCTGTCGGCGGCCACACCGAAGATGAACTCTTCCAGCAGGCGCTTCTCGGCCGGCGTCGCCATGTACGCGTGCAGCCGCGCGAACTCTGCGAGAGCCTCCTTCGCGATCGGAGCGTCGAGGATGACGGCCTGCTCGGACGCGCAGACCATGCCGTTGTCGAACGACTTCGAGATCACGATGTCGTTGACGGCGCGACCGACCTTCGCGGTGCGCTCGATGAAGGCGGGCACGTTGCCGGCGCCGACACCGAGGGCGGGCTTGCCGCAGGAGTACGCCGCACGCACCATGGCGTTGCCGCCGGTGGCGAGGATGAGCGCGACGCCGGGGTGGTTCATGAGCTCGCCCGACGCCTCCATCGACGGCTCTTCGATCCACTGGATGCAGTCGGCGGGAGCGCCTGCGGCGACGGCCGCATCGCGCACGACCGTCGCAGCGGCCACGGACGAGCGCTGAGCGGACGGGTGGAACCCGAAGACGATGGGGTTACGGGTCTTCAGCGCGATGAGCGACTTGAAGATCGTCGTGGACGTCGGGTTCGTGACCGGCGTGAGGGCGCACACGACGCCGACCGGGTCGGCGATCTCGGTGATGCCCGTGAGCTCATCGGTCGAGATCACGCCGACGGTGCGCTGGTTGATGATCGAGTTCGTGACGTGTTCGCACGCGAACATGTTCTTCACGGCCTTGTCCTCGAACGTGCCTCGGCGCGTCTCTTCGACGGCGAGCACCGCGAGGTCGGCGTGGTGGCTGAGCGCAGCGACCGACGCCTTGCGGACGATCTGGTCGATCTGCTCCTGGGTGAAGGATGCGTACGCGGCCAGAGCTTCTTGGGCCCGGTCGACGAGGGCATCGATGACGACAGACATCGGAACACTCCCACTCTGCGCGGTCATTCGCCGCGCGTCATGGGACCAGATTATGAATTGGTCAGACCACTACCCAGGGCCCAAGGTCCCACGGAAGAGACCCGGCCACCGCATCCTGTGTTCGGGATGCGATGGCCGGGCCAGGTCCGCCGCGTGGTGCACGGCGAGGTGTTCAGGCGCTCAGGCGCGGATCAACGAGCGGCAGAGCCCTCGGTGTAGTCCGAGTCCTGCTGCTGCCACGAGAAGAGCGAACGCAGCTTCTTGCCGGTCGCCTCGATCGGGTGGCCCTGCTCCTTCTCGCGCAGCGCGAGGAACTCGGGCGCACCGGCATCCTGGTCGTCGATGAAGCGCTTGGCGAACGCGCCGGACTGGATGTCGGCGAGGACGGCCTGCATGTGCTCCTTGACCGAGGGGTCGATGACGCGCGGACCGGAGACGTAGTCGCCGTACTCGGCCGTGTCGGAGATCGACCAGCGCTGCTTGGCGATGCCGCCCTCCCACATGAGGTCGACGATGAGCTTCAGCTCGTGCAGCACCTCGAAGTAGGCGATCTCGGGCTGGTAACCGGCCTCGGTCAGCGTCTCGAAGCCGTACTGAACGAGGTGGCTCATGCCACCGCAGAGGACGGCCTGCTCGCCGAAGAGATCGGTCTCGGTCTCCTCTGTGAAGGTCGTCTTGATGACGCCGGCACGGGTGCCGCCGATGGCCTTGGCGTACGAGAGCGCCGTGGCCCACGCGGTACCGGTCTCGTCGCGCTCGACCGCGATGATGTCCGGGATGCCACGACCCGCGACGAACTCTCGGCGCACGGTGTGGCCGGGCGCCTTGGGGGCGACGAGGATCACGTCGACGCCCTCCGGCGTCTCGATGTAGCCGAAGCGGATGTTGAAGCCGTGCGCGAAGGCGAGGGTCTTGCCCGCGGTCAGCTTGTCCTTGATGCTGTCGGCGTAGATGGAGCGCTGGTGCTGGTCGGGCGCGAGGATCATGATCAGATCCGCCCACTCGGCGGCGTCGGCGACCGACTTGACCTCGAAGCCGTCCTCCTGCGCCTTGGCGGCGGACTTGGAGCCGTCCTTGAGCGCGATGACGACCTCGACGCCGGAGTCGCGCAGGTTCTGCGCGTGGGCGTGACCCTGCGAGCCGTAGCCCACGATCGCGACCTTCTTGCTCTGGATGATCGAGAGGTCGGCGTCGGCGTCGTAGAAGATCTCAGCCATGGTGTGTGTTTTCTCCTTCGTGTGTCGGTCGTTGCGTTTCGACTCGCTGCGCTCGCTCAACGACCGGTGAACGGCTTGCGAAAAGGGGTTATCCGCGCAGGACGCGCTCGGTGATGCTCTTGCCGCCGCGTCCGATCGCGAGCAGCCCGGACTGCGCCATCTCCTTGACGCCGAAGGGCTCGAGGGCGCGCAGGAACGCATCCACCTTGCCCTTGTCTCCGGTGATCTCGACCACGAGCGCGTCGGGCGCGTAGTCGACGACGGAACCGCGGAACAGGTTCACGACCTCGAGCACGTTGGAACGGCTCGCGTTGTCTGCGCGCACCTTCACCAGCACATGCTGGCGCTGCACCGACGCGGCCGCATCCAGTTCGACGATCTTGATGACGTTGATCAGCTTGTTCAGCTGCTTGGTCACCTGCTCGAGCGGGAGCTGGTCGACGTCGACGACCACCGTGATGCGCGAGAGTCCGGGGACCTCGGTCACGCCCACGGCGAGCGACTCGATGTTGAAGCCGCGGCGGGCGAACAGGCCCGCCACTCGGGTCAGCAGACCCGGCTTGTCCTCGACGAGGAGGCTCAGCACGTGTGAAGTCATGTCAGTCCTCCTTGTCGAACTCGGGTGCGTGGTCGCGGGCGTACTGCACGAAGCTGTTGCTCACTCCCTGCGGAACCATGGGCCACACCATCGCATCGGCCGACACGACGAAGTCGATCACGACGGGGCGGTCGTTCGTCTCGAGTGCGAGCTGGATGGCCGCGTCGATCTCGTCCTCGCGCTCCACACGGATCGCCAGACAGCCGTAGGCGTCCGCGAGCTTCACGAAGTCCGGGATGCGGGCGGTGCCGTGTCCGGTGTTGAGGTCGGTGTTCGAGTGGCGGCCGTCGAAGAACAGCGTCTGCCACTGGCGCACCATGCCCAGCGACGAGTTGTTGATGATCGCGACCTTGATCGGGATCTCGTTGATCACGCAGGTGGCGAGCTCCTGATTGGTCATCTGGAAGCAGCCGTCGCCGTCGATCGCCCAGACGACACGGTCGGGCTCTGCGACCTTCGCGCCCATCGCCGCCGGAACGCCGTAGCCCATGGTGCCGGCGCCGCCGGAGTTGAGCCACGAGTTGGGACGCTCGTACTTGATGAACTGCGCGGCCCACATCTGGTGCTGGCCGACACCGGCGGCGTAGATCGCCTCGGGACCGCTCAGCTCGCCGATGCGCGAGATCACGTGCTGCGGCGACAGCAGGCCGTCGGTGGTGGGTGCATAGCCCAGCGGGAACTCGTCGCGGAGGCCGTCCAGGTAGCTCCACCACTCGGTGATGTCCGGCTGCTGCTCGCCGATGGTCTGGCGGAAGGCGGCGTCCAGGTCGACGAGCACCTCTTTCAGATCGCCCACGATCGGCACATCCGCGAAGCGGATCTTCGAGATCTCCGCCGGATCGATGTCGACGTGCACGACCTTCGCGCCGGGGGCGAACAGCGAAGCCTTGCCCGTCACGCGGTCGTCGAAGCGCGCGCCGAGAGCGACGATCAGGTCGGCCTCCTGCAGCGCGAGCACCGCGGGGACCGTACCGTGCATGCCGGGCATCCCGAGGTTCTGCGGGTGCGAGTCAGGGAAGGCGCCCCGCGCCATGAGCGTCGTCACGACCGGCGCGCCCGTCGCCTCGGCCAGAACGCGCAGCTCGTCGGAGGAGTGCGAGCGGATCACACCGCCGCCGACGTACAGCACGGGTTTGCGGGCCTCGGACAGCAGCTGGGCTGCGGCCTGGATCTGCTTGCCGTGGGCCTTCGTCACCGGGCGGTAGCCGGGCAGCTCGACCTTGGGTGGCCAGATGAAGGGCGCCGTGGCCTGCTGGGCGTCCTTCGTGATGTCCACGAGCACGGGGCCGGGGCGGCCGGTGCTCGCGATCTCGAAAGCGGCCGCGATCGCGCCGGGGATCTCTTCGGCCGTCTTCACCAGGAACGAGTGCTTCGTGATCGGCATGGTGATGCCCACGATGTCCGCTTCCTGGAACGCGTCGGTGCCCATCAGCGTCGAGAAGACCTGGCCGGTGATGCACACGAGCGGGACGGAGTCCATGTAGGCGTCCGCGATGGCGGTGACGAGGTTGGTCGCGCCGGGGCCGGACGTCGCGATGGCGACACCGGTGCGTCCGGATGCGGCGGCGTACCCCTCGGCTGCGTGGCCGGCGCCCTGCTCGTGGCGCACGAGGATGTGGCGCACAGCCTCATCGTCCATGAGCGGGTCGTAGACGGGCATGATCGCGCCGCCCGGCAGCCCGAACACGTCGGTGACGCCGACGAGTTCGAGCGAGCGGACGACGGCCTCCGCTCCCGTGATCACGGGTGCGGACTGCGCACGGGCGGGCGGCCGGGGAATGGCCGCAGAGATGTCTGAGGACATGGGAACTACCTCGGGTGGGGATGACGGGATGTCGGAGGCGAAGTTACCCGGTGACGGCGCCTTCGGCAGCCGAACGCACGAGCTTCGAGTACTTGGCCAGGACGCCACGGGTATAGCGCGGGGGAAGCGGCTCCCAGCCAGAGCGGCGGGAGCTCAGCTCGGCCTCATCGACGAGTAGGTCGAGAGAGCGAGCCGCGATATCGACCCGTATCAGATCACCATCGCGCACGAAAGCGATAGGACCTGCGTCCACCGCTTCCGGTGCTACGTGGCCGATGCACAGGCCGGTTGTGCCGCCCGAGAATCGTCCGTCCGTCAAGAGTAGTACATCTTTTCCGAGCCCAGCGCCCTTGATGGCGGCGGTCACCGCGAGCATCTCGCGCATGCCAGGGCCGCCCTTGGGTCCCTCGTACCGGATGACGACGACATCGCCGGCGCGGATCTCCCCCGCCTCCAGCGCGTCCATCGCGGCGCGCTCGCGCTCGAACACGCGGGCGGGGCCTTCGAACACGGCCGCGTCGAAGCCGGCTGTCTTGACGACGGCACCCTCGGGCGCCAGCGAGCCGTGCAGGATCGTGATGCCGCCGGTGGCGTGGATCGGGTTGTCGAAGGTGTGGATCACGGTGCCGTCGATGGGATCCGGGTCGAGCTCGCGCAGGTTCTCGGCGAGCGTCTTGCCGGTGACGGTGAGGGCGTCGCCGTGCAGCAGACCCTCGTCCAGCATCGCCTTCATGATGACCGGGATGCCGCCGTGGCGGTCGACGTCGTTCATGACGTACTGGCCGAACGGCTTCATGTCGGCGACGTGAGGCACCTTGTCGCCGATGCGGTTGAAGTCGTGGAGCGAGAGCTCGACGTCGGCCTCGCGGGCGATCGCCAGCAGGTGCAGGACGACGTTGGTGGAGCCGCCGAGCGCCATGGCGAGGGCGATCGCGTTCTCGAACGCCTCCTTGGTGAGGATGTCGCGTGTCGTGATACCCAGCTTGAGCAGGTTGACGACGGCCTCGCCCGACCGGTGCGCGAAGTAGTCGCGGCGGCGGTCGGCGGAGGGCGGCGCCGCGCTGCCGGGGAGGCTCAGACCGAGAGCCTCGGCGACGGAGGCCATGGTGTTGGCGGTGTACATGCCGCCGCAGGCACCCTCGCCCGGGGCGATCGCGCACTCGATGCGCTTGAGGTCGGCCTCGCTCATCTTCCCCGCGAGGCAGGCGCCGACGGCCTCGAACGAGTCGATGATGGTGACGTCCTTCTCGGTGCCGTCGCTGAGCTTGACCCAGCCGGGCGCGATCGACCCCGCGTAGAGGAAGACGCTCGACAGGTCCAGGCGGGCCGAGGCCATGAGCATGCCGGGGATGGACTTGTCGCAGCCGGCCAGCAGCACGCTGCCGTCGAGACGCTCGGCCATCATCACCGTCTCGACGGAGTCGGCGATGACCTCGCGGCTCACGAGCGAGAAGTGCATGCCCTCGTGCCCCATCGAGATGCCGTCGGAGACGGAGATCGTGCCGAACTGCAGCGGGTAACCGCCGCCGGCGTGCACGCCTTCCTTCGCGCCCTGCGCGAGCCGGTCGAGGCTGAGGTTGCAGGGGGTGATCTCGTTCCAGCTGGAGGCGATGCCGATCTGGGGCTTGTCCCAGTCCTCGTCTCCCATGCCGACGGCACGCAGCATGCCTCGGGAGGTGGTGGCTTCAATGCCGTCCGTCACAGCTCGGCTGCGCGGCTTGATGTCGATCGCTTCGTCGGGGTGGCTCACCCGTGCAGTCTATTGCGGCCGGGCACCTGTCTCGGTCGCCGAGCCGTCAACGCTGGGCGCGCAGCCCGGCCAGCCGGTCGAGGAGCGCGGCCAGTGCCGCGGGGTCTTCGACGGACACGGATGCGGCGCTGTCGCCCGTCCCGACGTGCACGCCGAGGTCGCCCTCTCCGAGCGAACGCAACGCGTCCTCGTCGGTCACGTCGTCACCGGCGAACAGCACAGCCGTCGCACCGAGCCGCTCTCGCAGCGCAGCGACCGCTTGGTCCTTGCCCTCGTGCCGGAACGCGAACTCGAGGATGTCGCGGCCGGTGCGTCGCCGCCAGTTCGGGGCTCGCTCGGCCAGGAGGGCGTCGACCTCTCGCTGGGCCTCGTGCGCCGCATCCGGCCGGGCGAGGCGCGTGTGCAGGCCGAGCCCGAAGGCCTTCGGCTCCACCCACGCCCCGTCGACGGGCGCGACGATACGCTCGACCTCCGCCACGAGCTCAGCCAGGAGCTCCCGATCAGCGGGATCGTCCGCGTCGTCCTGTCCCGTTGGCGCACCGGGATGCCAGGTCTCGGCACCGTGGGAGCCCGCGAGGTGGAAGAGCGAGTCGTCGGCGTGCTCGCTGATCACACGGAGATCGGCCAGCGACCGTCCCGACACGAGCGCCACGTCGGTGGCTGGCAGCGCGGCCAAGGCGTCCAGCGCACGCCGGGCCGCAGGGATCATCCGTGCCGACATCGGCTCGTCCACGAGAGGCGAGAGCGTACCGTCGAAGTCGAGCGCGACGAGAAGCCGCGGGGTGCGCGCGAGGCTCTCCAGATCGGTCATGCCGCGCCGCTCCCCCGGATCCCCGCGAGAGCGGCGAGGAACTCCCGCGACCAGTCCTCGACGTCGTGCTCGCGCACGCGGCGGCGCAGCGCCCGCATCCGGCGCCCCTGCTCGCCCGGCGTCATCTCGATCGCCCGGACGATCGTGTCCTTGAGGCCCTGGATGTCGTGGGGGTTCACGAGCAGCGAGCTGCCGAGTTCGTCCGCCGCTCCGGCGAACTCGCTCAGCACGAGCGCACCGCGGTTGTCGATGCGGCTCGCGACGTACTCCTTGGCGACGAGGTTCATGCCGTCGCGGAGCGCCGTGACGAGCATGACGTCGGCGGCCAGGTACAGGGCCACCATCTCTTCCTTGGGGAACGCCTGGTGGAGGTAGCGGATGGCGGTGTGGCCCATGGTGTCGTAGTCGCCGTTGATGCGCCCCACGGTGAGTTCGATCTCGTCGCGAAGCTGCTGATAGGTCTCCACGCGCTCGCGACTCGGGCTCGCGACCTGCACGAGGGTGACGTCCTCGACGGAGAGCCGCTCGTCCTGCAGCAGCTCTCCGAAGGCCTTCATCCGGTGGCGGATGCCCTTCGTGTAGTCGAGCCGGTCGACGCCGAGCAGGATGTGGCGCGGATTGCCGAGCTCTTCGCGGATCTCGCGGGCGCGCGCCTGGATCTCCGGCCGCTCGGCCAGCTCGACGTAGGAGGCCACGTCGATCGAGATCGGGAACGCCTTGGCGAGCGCCATGCGCACGGAGCCGTCGGCCTGCGGGACCTTGATCCCCGTCGACTTCGTCTCGTAGCGCAGCTGGCGACGCACCGCGCGAGCGAAGTTGCCCGCATCCGCCACGCGCTGGAAGCCGATCACGTCGGCACCGAGGAGGCCTTCGAGAACCTGACGACGCCACGGCAACTGGGAGAACAGCCCGTATGCGGGGAACGGAATGTGATGGAAGTAGCCGATGGTGAGATCGGGGCGCTGCTCGCGCAGGAACTGCGGCACGAGCTGCAGCTGGTAGTCCTGCACCCACACCGTGCCGCCCTCGGCAGCGACCTCCGCCGCCGCCTCGGCGAACCGGCGGTTGACCGCCACATACGCGTTCCACCACTCGCGGCGGTACCGGGGAGCGGCGATCACGTCGTGGTACAGCGGCCAGATCGTGTCGTTCGAGAAACCCTCGTAGTAGAGCTCGACCTCTTCGGCGCTCAGCGTGATCGGCACGAGGTGGGTACCGTCGGCGTCGAACGGCTCGAGTTCGAGATCGGGCTTCCCGGCCCATCCGACCCACGCGCCGTCGCTCTTGCGCATCACGGGCTCGAGCGCCGTGACCAGACCGCCGGGGCTGCGACGCCATCCGCCGTCGGCGTCTCGGTCGACGGGAAGGCGATTGGCGACGACGACGAACTCTGCTTGCGGCACGCGAGCACTCCTGGTCTCTCGGGATGCCACTCAGGCTAACAGCGGCGTGCAGGGCCTCCAGGGGTTCGCGCAAGCCCCGAGCGAGAGGGTATCCTCCCGCGATAGCGTGGCTCCATGCGCTCCTACCTCTTCGGTTCCGGTCTGTTCAGCGCCCTGCTCGGGGGCGCGACGCTCTTTCGAGGGCTGCGCAACAACGAGGAGCCCTTCACCTGGCGCACGGCGCTGGCATGGGTCAGCTGGGGCATCACGCTCGCGCTCGCGATCGGCGCGATCGTCGACACCTTCCGCGCCAAGCGCGGGCACGTGGCCGCCGGCGACTCCCCCGTCTCGGGCGACGAGACGAAGCTGCTCCGCAAGCGTCTGCGCCGCTGACGCCCTCGACCGCGCGGGCGTCAGCGCACCAGGATGAGCGCGTCGCCCTGACCGCCGCCGCCGCACAGCGCGACCGCAGCGGTACCGGATCCGCGGCGCACGAGCTCGTGCACGGCATGCACGACCAGTCGGTTGCCCGACGCTCCGATCGGATGTCCGAGGGCGATGCCGCCGCCCTGCGGGTTCACGACGTCGTCCGACACCCCGAGCTCGCGCTGGGAGCGCACGACGACGGCGGCGAAGGCCTCGTTGATTTCGACGAGATCCAGATCGGATGCGGCGAGCCCCTGCCGCTCGAGCGCGCGGGTGATCGCCCGGGCCGGCTGCGCGTGCAACGAGTTGTCGGGCCCGGCGACCTGGCCGCTCGCGCCGAGCGCCGCAAGCACCTTCCACCCCTGCGCATCGGCGTGGCTGCGCGTGGTGAGCACGACGGCTGATGCGCCGTCGGAGATCTGCGACGAATTGCCCGCGGTGATGGTCCCGCCCTCGGCGAAGGCGGGACGCAGCTTCGCGAGCACCTCCTCGGAGGTGTCGGCGCGGATGCCCTCGTCGTGGGTGATGACGATGGGCTCACCCCGGCGCTGGGGAACCTCGACGGGCACGATCTCGGCGTCGAAGAGGCCGGCGGCGACCGCGGCGGCCGCGCGCTGGTGCGAACGCGCGGCGACCGCATCCTGCTCCTCGCGCGTGATCTCGTAATCGCCGTTGCGGCGCTCGGTCGACTCGCCCATGCTCACCCGGTCGAACGCGTCGGTGAGCCCGTCGTAGGCCATGTGGTCGAGCACCTCGACGCTGCCGTAGGCGTACCCGTCGCGCGAGCCGGTCAGCAGGTGCGGTGCGCGACTCATCGACTCCATGCCTGCGGCGACGACGACGGATGCGTCGCCCACGCGGATCATCCGGGCCGCGTCGATGACGGCGGTGAGTCCGGACAAGCAGACCTTGTTCACGCCCGCGGCGTGCACGTCCCAGCCGAGGCCTGCGGCGATCGCCGCCTGTCGGGCGGGGTTCTGCCCGGTCCCGGCCGGCAGCACCTGCCCGACGAGCACGGCGTCGACGGCGGATGCGGGGATCTGTCCCTGCGCCAGGGCGCCACGGATGGCGGTCCCACCCAGCTGGGGCGCGGGAATCGACGCGAGCTGGCCCTTCAGCCTCCCCTGCGGCGTGCGGGCGGCGGCAACGATCACGATGTCGTCGGGAGTCATCCCCCCAGCCTACGGCGGTCGCACGTCGGCCGGCCGCTGCGCCCTCCCGCATTACATACCCAGGGTATATACTTTGCATATGCGAAAAGCCGAAGCCATCGAGAGGATCGTCGTCGCCGCGCACGCGCTCACCCGCGTCGCCGCCGTCACGACACAGAACGATGCACCCGCCGCCCAGTGGCGCGCGCTCAGCATCCTGCAGAAGGAGGGTCCGCAGCGCGTGGGCGACCTGGCGCGGCTCAGCCGCACCACACAGCCCGGCATGACCCGGCTGGTCGGCCAGCTCGCGGACCTGCACCTCGTGGCGCGCGAGCGCGACGAGGAGGACTCCCGGGTGACGCTCGTCTCGATCACCCCCGCGGGGTCCGAGGCGATGGACGCGTGGCGCACCCAGCTCGGCGAGACGCTCGAGCCGCTGTTCGTCGACCTCGACGAGGCGGAGTGGGCGGCGCTCGAGCACGCCTCCCGCATCCTGATGTCTCGGACGGACGCTTTCGCGGGAGCGGCACGATGAGCGGGGCGACGACGTCCGTCTGGCGTCAGCCCGCACAGGTGTGGGCCGTCGCGTTCGCCTGCGTCGTGGCGTTCATGGGCATCGGCCTCGTGGACCCGATCCTTCCGGCGATCGCCGAGTCGCTCGAGGCGACCCCCGTGGAGACCGAACTCCTCTTCACGAGCTACCTGCTCGTGACGGGCCTCGCGATGCTGGTCACGAGCTGGATCTCGAGTCGCATCGGCGCGAAGGCGACGCTGTTGGCGGGCCTGGCCCTCATCGTGGTCTTCTCGCTCTTCAGCGCACTGTCGGGCAGTGTCGACGCCATCATCGGCTTCCGCGCCGGATGGGGTCTGGGCAATGCCCTCTTCATCTCCACCGCGCTCGCGACGATCGTCGGAGCGGCCAGCGGGGGCAATTCCGCGGCGATCGTGCTGTACGAGGCCGCCCTGGGTGTCGGTATCGCCGTCGGCCCGTTGCTGGGCGGCCTGCTCGGCGAGGTGAGCTGGCGCGGTCCGTTCTTCGGTGTCGTCGCGCTCATGGCCATCGCCTTCATCGCCGTCGCCGTGCTGCTGCGCGGCCCGAAGGAGAAGCGCTCGCCGGTGCCGCTGTCGGCGCCGTTCCGAGCACTCGGCAAGCCCGCCCTCGCCGTGCTCGCGGTCGCGGCACTGTTCTACAACATCGGCTTCTTCACCCTGTTGGCCTTCTCGCCCTTCCCGCTCGGGTTCGGGGCCATGGGCATCGGCTTCACCTTCTTCGGCTGGGGCGTCGCTCTCGCGGTCACGAGCGTGTGGGTCGCGCCGCTGCTCCTGCGCCGCTTCACCCGCTCGGGAGTCATGCTGGTCGTGCTGCCGCTGCTCGCCATCGATCTCGTCGTCGGCGGCCTCCTCGTGGCGAACTCCGCCGCGCTGGTGACGTGCATCGTCGTGGGCGGCCTGCTTCTCGGCGTGATGAACACGGTGCTCACCGAGGCGGTCATGGAGGCGACGGATCTTCCCCGCGCCGTCGCGTCGTCGGCGTACTCCGCGGTCCGCTTCCTCGGCGGAGCAGCCGCTCCCCCGCTCGCCGCGTGGCTGTGGCACGCCTCGAACGCGACCGTGCCGTACCTCGTGGCCGCCGCATCGATCGTGATCGCGGCGCTGACGATCGCGCTCGGCCGCCGTGCCCTGCGTCGCATCGATGAGCGCCCGGCGGATGCGGCCGAAGAGGGGGTCGCGGTCCTCGTCGGCGACGCGGCCTGACACGAGCCCGAAAGAGAAGGGGTGCCCACCAGATGGTGGGCACCCCTTCTCTCGTGTCGCGACAGGTCAGTGCTGCACAGGGTGGGCGCGTTCGAGCGCCGCACCTTCGACATCGACATCGGGCAGGATGCGGTCGAGCCAGCGCGGCAGCCACCACGCCGCGCGCCCGAAGAGGTGCATGAGCGCCGGGACGATCACCATGCGCACGACGAACGCGTCGAAGAGCACACCGATCGCCATACCGAAACCGATCGGCCGCACCATCGCCAGGTGGCTGAAGACGAAGCCGCCGAAGACCGAGATCATGATGATCGCCGCGGCCGTGACAACCGCGCGGCCCCCGCGCAGGCCCGCGACGACGGCCGCCCGCGCGGGCGCACCGTGGACGTACGCCTCGCGCATGCCCGAGACGAGGAACAGCTGGTAGTCCATCGCGAGGCCGAAGAGCACGCCCATGAGGATGATCGGTCCGAAACTCAGCACCGGGCCGGGATCGTGCACGCCGAAGACGTCGCTCAGCCAGCCCCACTGGTAGATGGCCGTCACCGCGCCGAGCGCCGCGAACAGCGAGAGCACGTAGCCCGCCGTCGCGATGATGGGAACCAGGATCGACCGGAACACCAGCACCATGATGACCAGCGACAGACCCACCACGACGGCGAGGTAGACGGGCAACGCGTCGGCGAGCTTCTGCGACACGTCGATGTTCGCCGACGCCTGGCCCGCGACACCGAGCTCGATGTCACCGTCGAGGGGCGACAAGGCGCGCAGATCGTGCACCAGCGTCTCGGTCGACTCGCTGGCGGGGCCGCCCTGCGGAACCACCTGGAACGCGAAGGTCCTGCCGTCATCCGAGACCGCGATCGGCGCCACCGCATCCACGTCGTCCTGCGCCATGAGCGTGCGGACGATGGCGGCCTGCGTCGTGACGCGATCCGCCTCCTCCACGGTCTGCGGCGTCTCCGCGACGACGAGAAGCGGGCCGTTGATGCCGGCGCCGAAGGCCTCGGTAGCCGCCGTGTAGGCCCGGTACTGGGTCGTGTCGGTGGCCTCCGAGGATCCGTCGGGCAGGCCGAGGCGCATCGAGAGGGCGGGGATCGCGATGACCAGCAGGGCGATGATCGCCACAGCTCCGGCGGCGACCACACGACCGGTGCGCATGGGGCGGAGCTGAGCCGGCGCGTGGTCGGGATGCCCGACCTTCGCGCGCAGCCCGCGACGCAGCACGCGGAGTTTCATGAGACCGAGCAGCGCGGGCGTCACCGTGATCGCGACGAGAACCGCGACGAACACGCACGCCGCTCCCACCACGCCCATGACGCCGAGGAACGGCACGCCGGTCACGAGGAGGGCGACGAGGGCGATGATGACGGTCGTGCCCGCGAAGACCACGGCGTTGCCGGCGGTGCCGTTGGCGAGGCCGATCGACTCACCGACCTCCATGCCCGCCAGCACCTGCTTGCGATGCCGGTTGACGATGAACAGCGAGTAGTCGATGCCCACGGCGAGGCCGAGCATGACACCGAGGATCGGCGTCACGGAGGCCATGTCCACGACGTCGGAGAACGCGAGGGATCCGGCGACGCCGACACCGACGCCGATGAGCGAGCCGATGAGGGGCGTGATGGCGGGAAGCAGCGCCCGCATCATGATCGCGAGCACGAGCGCCGCGATGAGCACTCCGACGAGCTCGCCCACGCCGATGAGACCGTCGGTCGACTGGGCGATCGTCGAGGAGTAGTCGATGCTGACCCCGGGGATGTCGGCGCTCTTGAGACGGTCGGCGACCGCGGTCTTCGTCTCCTGCGGCAGCGAGAACATGTCCTCGGTGAAGGCCACGTTGCCGATCGCCGTCGCGCCGTCGGTCGACACGGTGCGGATCCCGGATGCGGCATCGAGCAGCTCCTGGCCGGCTTCGAGCTGCGGCTTCTGCGCCTCGAGCTGAGCGCGTGACGCGTCGAGCTGCTCCTGCCCCGCCGCGATCTGCGCCTGCTGAGCCGCGAACTGTGCCTCGGCCTGGGCGTAGACGCCCGCTGCCTGCGCCTGTGCCACGGCGGCGTCCAACTGCGCCTTGCCCGCGTCGAGCTGCTGCTGCGCCGCATCCAACTGCGTCTCGCCCTGCGTGAGCTGAGCGGCGCCGGATTCGAGCTGCGCGGCCTGATCGGCGCGCTGCGCCTGGGTCTGGAACGGGTCGACCGTGCCCGCGATGCCGTCGAGACCGGCGACGTCCTTCAGGAGCGAGGAGATGTCGGCCTTCTGCTCGTCGGTGAACGGCTGACCGTCGGTCTGGAAGACGACGGGCGCGCTGGCCCCGGTGAGGTCGGGCAGGGCATCAGCGAGGCGGTCGTTGACGCGCTCCGTCTCCGTGCCGGGGATGCTGAACGAGGTGGCGAGCGTGCCGCCGAACGCGACGAACGAGCCGGCTGCGACGCCCAGGGCGATCACCCAGGCGACGAGGACGAGCCAGGCGCGGCGGGCCGAGAAGCGCCCCAGGCGGTAGAGGAGTTGGGCCACGACGTGCCTTTCCGAGGGGTGGGTTGGATGCGGCGCACCATCGAGCCTCGTCGAGGATATCCGACACGTGTTGCAAAACCATCACGTGTGGGAGAACTCCCAGCAGCGGGCCGTCGCTCTGACAAGATGGCGGGATGGATCCCCGCGTGGCGCGCACGAGAGCGAGTCTGCAGAACGCCTTGCTCGATCTCGCCCGCGAGCGTCCGCTCGACGCGATCACCGTGGCCGACATCGCGGCCGAGGCGGCGGTGAACCGCAGCAGCTTCTACCAGCACTACGCCGACAAGGACCAGCTTCTCGCCGACGCGCTGGAATCGGCCGTCGACGATGTGTCGAGCCGGATCATCCGTTCCGCCGACCCGCGCGACATCAGCCAGCCGCCCGCCGAGCTCACGACGTACCTGCAGCACATCGCCGACAACGCCGACCTGTACCGACTCGTGCTCGGCGAGCACGGTTCGCTCGCCGTCGCCGCCCAGTTGCGCACGCGCGTCCAGGGCATCGTCGGCGACGCCGTGCGCGAGGGCGCGCCGTCGGTGTTCGACGGGCTCCCGGTGGACGTCGTCGCGGCGAGCGTGACCGGCAGCGCGCTGGGCGTCATCACCGCCTGGCTCGCGCGCGACCCGCTGCCCTCGATCGAGACAGCGACGCAGTGGCTCTGGCAGGCCCTGTTCGGCCCCTCGACCGCCCCTCGGCGTGAACGCTGACGAGCGAGTCAACGACGCACGCGAACGACTCCGTCGCGAACACCGACGATCCGAGCACCGAACTTCTCGGCGACTTCGCGGTCGAGAACGAGCCACGCGCGCTTCACGCTGCGGCCCAGGATGATCCCGGCGATCAGCAGGCTCAGCATGACGCAGAAAATCCCCCCGAGGACCACGATGTAGGCGGGCGTTCGCGACAAGGGCGCCCAGAAGAGCACGAGGCACAGCACGATTAGGAGGTTCAGCAGCGGCGCCGACACGAGAAGCGCGTTCGCCCGTCCACTGCTGCTCGCCGTCTCCACGCGCTCAGGATGCGTGGCGGCGAGGTGAGCCGTCACCTCTGCATCCAACCGGGGATCGTCCTGGCAGGAGTTCGTCATGCGGCGCTCCTCTTCGACGTGCCTCGTCCCCGACGGGCGCCGCAGACCTGGAACCATCCTGCTACGAGGCGCACTCACGCGCCGAACGATCCGCAAAAGCAGAAAGCCCCGGCAGATGGCGAGATCTGTCGAGGCAATCCGTGCCCCCCCCTGGGACTTGAACCCAGAACCCACTGATTAAGAGAGCGTGGGGATGCGGGACCGCAGCGAGCCTCAGCCGACCTCTGCCCGCTGAAACACTGGCCTCGGCGGATGTCTCTGGCGCCCTGAGGGCGGCTCTGGTCGCGGGTGGTCACGCTGATTTGGCCTCGCCTTTGCCCGCACCTCGACCCCGCAGGCACCCTCGGTTCACCGGCCGCGTTGTGGCCTCAGCCGAAGGAGAACGACATGAGCACCGCCACTGAGCAGGCGTGGGTGAGCCCCGCAGATGTGGATCAGTGGGACGCGGACAGCGTTGTGAGCGACCACGTCTGCCAGGCCGTCATGGTCGCTCACAACGCTGTCCTCGACTACTACGCCAAAATGATCGGCCAGCGTCCCGCCCGTGCAGGATTCGAACGCCGTGTCGATCAGACGACGGTCGACTTCTACGGCCACCTGCTCGATACGCCCGAACGTGGACGTTCTAGACGACATCATGCGCGCAGGCGACGACGGCCTCGCTCCGCTCCGGGCTATTGGGTAAACAGCCTCAAGGGCGGCGCGCGATTCCACCGTTCGAGAAGAGATTGACGAGGGTCACTGCGAGCGAAACGGCAGCCTCGGCGGCAGCCTGTGTAGACAAGACGTAATTCGGCGTGCCGGGGTGTCGATCGCTGTGGCCCGACCAGAGCGCCTGCAACATCCCTAGTACGACACCCTCGCTCGGGTTCTGCTGATGTTCTTTGATGAACGGCAGCTTCCAGTCACCGTGAGCGCGCATCTGACCGATCGCCTTGCCGAGTGTGGCTGTGCTGTCGTTCTTGGTGACGAGAGGCAGAACGACCGCCTCAACGGCCTCTATGGACTTTCTGTAGCCAAGGTCGGGCTGGGGGTTAACGCCATATGTAGCTGCCCACGCCTCCGACAACAGACGCCCTGCGTCACCCGGAACCTTCATGGCTGCTTCAGCCGCGTCCGCTACGCCAGACGGCACTCGTCGCTCAAGTCCAGGCGACCCGTCCCGCTCCCCGACCCTCCACGCGGAGCCGCCCGCGCTGAGGATCTTCTCCAAGGCGGCGTTCTTTTCCTTCCCTCCGTACGCGGAGGAATTGGTGAATACGACCCAATCGAGGATCCGAAGAATCTCGTCCTCGTTCAGCGAGTCGAATACCGCGCCAGGGCCGTTGCTGGCCAGTCTGGGTGCTAAGGGCGCTCCCTTCGCTGCGAGGTCGTACTCGCGCATGCGGTCAACCTTGTTGACCATGCGGTAGGTCGTTGACGACTCGTACTGGAACTCCTTTGTGAACCAAACGCGCAGCGAGGACCGCATCCAAACAGGAATTCCCTCAGCGAGAACGTGGTGCGCCGCCGGGTCTGCGCCGAGTGGTGTCCAACTCATACAGCTCATACTGCCGCAGCGTCCGGACACGGCGTCCCGACGACACGCACGCGCTGTTTTCGCGCTGTTCGGCCAAACCAGCCGGAAAGCAGAAAGCCCCGGCAGATGGCGAGATCTGTCGAGGCAATCCGTGCACCCCCAGGGACTTGAACCCTGAACCCACTGATTAAGAGTCAGTTGCTCTGCCGATTGAGCTAGAGGTGCGTGATTCGGAGCGAGAAACTCACTTTCCGAACCGAGGGACAACGCTATCACCCGGCGAAGCGGAGCGCCAATCGAGCCGGTATCGGCCCGGTAGGCTGACGGTCATGTCCCCCACTTCGTCCTCCGGCGCGCTCGCGGGCAGCTTCTCCGACGACCTCGCGCTCGCCCTCAGAATGGCGGATGCGGCGGATGCCGTCGCCATGTCGCGCTTCGACGCCGCCGACCTCAGTATCGAGGTCAAGCCCGACGCGTCCTACGTGACCGAGGCGGACATCGCGACCGAGAAGGCGATCCGCGGCATCCTCTCCGCGGAACGACCGGACGACGCGGTACTGGGCGAAGAGTTCGGATCGGCCGGCGACAGCGCACGTCAATGGATCATCGATCCCATCGACGGCACGCACAACTACCTCAAGGGCATCCCGATCTGGGCGACGCTCATCGCCCTCGCCGTCGACGGCGTGCCCCGCGTCGGCGTCGTGAGCCAGCCGTCGATCGGACGCCGGTGGTGGGCGGCCGAGGGCGAGGGCGCCTGGACGAACGGCGGCGCTCAGCCGCGCCGGCTCGCCGTGTCGACCGTGGACAGTCTCGACCGCTCGAGCGTGAGCTTCCAGAGCATCGCCCAGTGGGACGACGCGGGTCATCTGGACGACCTCATCCGACTCTCGCGCACCGTCTGGCGCGATCGCGGATACGGCGACGCGTGGCCCTACATGCTCCTCGCCGAGGGTCGACTCGAGATGGTCGCCGAGTTCGACGTCAAGGAGTACGACATCGCCGCGCTCGGACCGATCATCAGCGAGGCCGGCGGGCGGATGACAGCGTTCGACGGCACCGACTCGCTCTCCACCCGGTCGGTGCTGGCCACCAATGGCGCGCTTCACCAGTCCTTCCTCGAGTTCTTCGCCCGCGCTACCGATTCGGAGGCCACGGCATGACCCGCCGCATCCGCTCCTCGCTCTGCGCCGCCCTGCTCGTCGCCGGCGCGGTCTCGCTCGCCGCATGCTCGAGCCCGGCCGCTCCGGAGCCCGCCGCATCCACACCTGCGTCGGCGCCAGACGCCTCCACGCCGACCCCCGTCGCCACCAGCGAGCCCACCCCCGGGACGATCGACACGCCGACCTGCGAGTCGATCCTCCCGGACGATGTGATCGCGGACTTCGCGAAGGCGAAGTGGACCGCGAAGGAGGACGTGTTCCGCGTCGGCAGCCTGACGTTCCCGGAGGGCATTCAGTGCGTGTGGGGCGACTACTCGGTCGCCAGCGATCACGTCCAGGTATTCGGGTGGGCGCCCGTGAGCGACACCGAGGCCCAGACCGCGCGGAGCGAACTGCTCGCAAGCGGCTGGACGAGCGTCGGTGACGAGTACATCACCGAGAACAAAGCGAACGTCCTCAACCCGGATGCGGACGGCTACGGCATGACGTACCAGTTCGGAGACGGCTGGATGACGCTCGCCGACACCAAGCAGGGCCTGCTGCTGATCGAGCGCCCCGGCTCCTGACGGGCGCTCGAGAACTCCCCCGCCAGGCGGAGGCGCTCGAGCTGCACCGTGCATAGCGTGGATGGGATACCCCCACGAAAGGACCCCGCCATGCCCCGCCGGCTGAGCCCGTACTCGTCCCTCGCTCTCGTCGCCGCCGCGGCGCTCGCCCTGACGGCGTGCGCGCCCGCCGCAGAGGCGCCCGGCTCTGCGGCGACGACACCCTCGTCTGTGGAGATCGCCGACACCCCCGTGGGCGCGAAGACGTCGTGGATCGTCGACGTGCTCGGCGCCGAGGAGGACACCACAGCCGCCGAGTGGGAGCCTCACCTCGACGCCGCCTTCACGGCTGAGGTGTCCGCAGCCGAGGTCGCCGACCTGCTCAATACGCAGATCCGGCCCGCCGCCCCCTTCACCGTCACGGCCTACCGGGGAGACGAACGCTCCGCCGTGACGACGATCAAAGGCACGATCGGTGAAGCGTTCGACATGACCGTCGCCCTCAACGACGATGACAAGATCGTCGCCTTCCTCCTCGGCCCGGCGTCCGAGCCATGAAGAGCATCAACCTCGCTCGACGAGGTGGCCGATCGCCTCGATCAGCTGCCGGGCGAGGTCGGGTTCCTGATCACACGCGGCGACGAGGAGCTCGTCGAACGCCGTGCGGAGGATGCTGCTCCTCTCGGTTCCGTGTTCAAGCTGTTCGTGCTCCTCGCGACCGCCGAGGCGGTCCGTTCGTCAGAGCTGGCGTGGGACGAGACGCTCGTGCTGACCGACTCGGATCGGAGCCTGCCGTCCGGACGCCTTCAGGATGAGCCCACCGGCTCCGAGATCTCCGTCCGCGAAGCAGCCCAGGAGATGATCGCGATCAGCGACAACACCGCGACCGATCTGCTCATCCGGCGACTCGGACGAGAGCGTGTCGAGGCCGCGTTCGCCAGCGTCGGCGGCGCGGGCAACGTGCCGTGGCTGACGACGAAGGGCTTCTTCACTCTCGGCTGGGGCGACTCTGCGCTGTCGACCCGGTGGCGGGACGCCGACGAGGCGGAGCGCAGACGACTCCTCGAGGACATCGACGCCGCTCCGCTGTCGGTGGATGCGGCCGATGTCTCCAGCCCGGTGTGGAAGAACGGCGTCGACTGGTTCGCGAGCCCCGGAACCGTGGCCGCCGTGCACGAGGCGCTGCTCAGTACGGGCGACGACACCGTGCGCGCCATCCTCTCGAAGAACCCGGGTGTCGGCGCGGATCTCGACCGCGCTCTCTTCCCTTACCTGGGTTTCAAGGGCGGCTCCGCACCGGGGGTGCTCGCCGCATCCTGGTCGGGCGAGACAGCGAAGGGTGAGCGCGTCACCGTGGTGATCCAGCTACGAGACGAGGACCCCGCGGCGGTCGCCGCTGTGCAGCGCGAGGTGTTCAGCCTCGGTGCGGATGCGTTGCGTCTCGCGGCCGAGGAGGGCGGTCAGCGGTAGGGGTTCGCGGTGTCGTCGCTCTGCGCTGCGTGACCGGCGGCGAAGCCTTCGTCCCAGGCGTCGCCGCGTCCCTCCCGCTCGCGCGACAGGGCGTCGACCTCGAGGATCCGGTGCGCCAGACGCACCCAGTGGCCCCAGTTCGCCTCGGGGGCGCCTTCGTCGCTACCTGTGAGCTGCCAACGCTCCGGGGCCTCTGCGGGCTCCAGCGTCAGGGCTCCCGTACCGAGAGGGCGACGGCGCGGATCGGGCATGGCGAACTCCTTCGGTTCTGCGACGTCGACATGCTCTCACGGCACCCGCGACCCGACATCTACGAGGGGGTGTTTCCCGTCATCAGGTGCTGGACGTCGAGCCCGTCGGGGCTGTTGGCCTCATCCATCAGCACTTCGATGAGGTCCCGCCTGATCTGCACCGCGCCCCGACGAGAGTAGGTGAACGACAGCGGTACGGCCGGAGCCATCCACAGGCTCCGCCGTCCGCCCGTTCCATCGGCGGTGGGCACGGTCAGCATGAAACCCTCGCCACGACGAAGCTTGTTCATCGTGACGACGCGCAGATGCGCGATCAGATCGTCCTCGACCACGAAGTACTCCTCGCGCCCGTACCAGAGTCGTCCCATACTGCTTCCGCACTCCCGCCCGCGGGCCGCTCGGTCACGACCCTGATCCGATGATCGGTCGCCTGGACGCACCGGTGCCGGTCGTCGTCCGCGATGCGCATGCAAGGCTCCGGAGACGAACGACCGGCACCGGTCGTGGAGGATCAGAGGGGTTTGCCCCCCGTGACCGGAAGGACGGCGGCACTCACATAACGCGCCGCATCCGAGGCGAGGTACACATAGGCTCCGGCGAGCTCGGCGGGCTGGCCGGCGCGACCCAGAGGCGTGTCCGTACCGAACGTCTCGATACGCTCCTCGTCCCACCCGGTGCCGGGGATGAGCGGCGTCCACACCGGTCCGGGCGCGACAGCGTTGACACGGATCCCGCGGGGCCCGAGCTCCTCGGCGAGGGCCTTCACGAAGGCGACCTGCGCCGCCTTCGTCATGGCGTAGTCGATCAGCGACGGCGAGGGCGAGAAGGCCTGCACCGAACTCGTGACGATGATCGAGGCGCCTTCCGGCAAATAGGGCACCGCAGCGCGCGCACCGGCGATCAGACCGACAAGGTTGGTGTCGAAGACGCGCTTCACATCGTCGAGCGGGATCGTCTCGATGCTCTCGCGATCGCGCTGGTAGCCGGCGTTCAGCACCAGGAGATCGAGACCTCCCAGCTGCTCATGCGCCTGCTCCACCATCCGCGTGGCCGCGTCCGTGTCGCGGATGTCGGCGGCGAGGGCGAGGCCGCGCCGTCCGGCATCCTCGATCCATCGCACCGTCTCAGCGGCGTCGTCGGCTTCCTCCGGCAGATGCCCGATCGCGACATCGGCGCCCTCGCGCGCGAAGGCGATCGCCACCGCGCGCCCGATGCCGGAGTCACCACCTGTGATGAGCGCGCGACGTCCGCTCAGTCGACCGGCTCCGCGATAGCTCTGCTCGCCGTGGTCGGGCTGCGGATCCATCGGCGCGGTCTTGCCGGGCTGCGACTGCTCCTGCCCGGGGAATCCCTCGGCTCCTTCGCCCTCGCGCGGGTCGGCGGTCGTGTTCATGATCGTCCTCTCGTCGTGGTCGGATACCTGCGGGCCATGCTGCGCGAGACGGTCGGCGACACCGAGGGCCTTGACATCCGACGGGGTCATCGCCGAGGGGCGCGCGCGGGACAGGTAGGAACAGCGAAGCCCCGAACCGCAGTGACGGCGATCCAGGGCTTCGCGAGAGGTCGGATCAGGCGACCGAAGCGAGCTTGCGCTCGGTGGTGTTCTTCTGGATCCCGAAGTCGTCCTTCGTCAGATCGACGTGCATTCCTGCGCTCGACGCTGCCTGCTCGGCGAGAGTGCGCAGCATCGACGGGTCGAGCTGTTCGGGCTCGACGGAGTCGAAGACGAAGCGCATCGGAATCGAGGGCTGAAGCCAGAGCGTGGAGCGCCCCACGGGCTCGCCCGGTGCGTGCACCCAGGAGAGCGTGAACGACTCGTTGCGACGAAGCTTGGTCGCCGCCACCACCTTGATGTGGCTCAACAGGCGGTCGGGGATGACGACGGCCTCCGTGTCAGCCCCGTAGTACAGCTTTCCCATGGTGTCCCTTCCCCTGAGTCGGTATGTCAGACGAGCGCGAGCGCGCCCAGCGCCACGGATGCGGAGGCGGCGACCACGCAAGAGGCGACGAACGCGACCTGCGATGCCGAACGCAACCCCCCTCGCGGAACCGGCACGAACGTCGAGCGTCGGCGCGAGGCGTGCGATGCCCACGCGGATGATGCAACAGCCATGTCTCCCCCAAAGCCGAAATCTGCGGCGATCCGGACTTTCGCCCGGTCCCGGCGTCCATGTCGTTCTGCGGATGACGCTACCAGGTAGTTCGCGATTTTAGCTACCTATATGAGATATCCCTCATATTAGTTACATGGCTAAATAAACCCCGAAGCCTGGCTAAGCTGTCCAGCGGTACTACCCGACCGACGGAGGACTATGCGGATGCCCAGCGAAGCCGCCTCGACCTCGAAACTCTCGCGCGCCCTGACCGCCTACTCGGCTGCCCGGAACGACGCTCTCGTCGCCGCGCGCAAAGAGCTCCGCATCAGCGAAGTTGACGCTCGCGCGCTTCTTTTCGTCGCCGACAACCCCGGCGTCCGCCCCTCCGCCCTGCGGGACTATCTCGGCATCACGTCGGCCGGGGTCACGTCCCTCGTCGATCGCCTCGTCGAGCGCGGGCTTGCACGTCGAGAGTCGGATGCCGAGGACCGCCGCGGCAATCACATCACCGCCACAGTGGACCTGACGGCCGAGCCTTGGTCCGCGCTGACCGAGTTCGACCGTCGCTTCGAGCGGGCGGTGGAGACGAACCTCGGCGCGCGCTCCGACGAACTCGCCGCCCTGCTGACCCGCCTGACCGAGGAGACCGTCGCGAAGAGCGCGTGAGTCAGACGGCGAGCTCCGCCATGTACGCCTTCGACTTCGTCTGCAGGAAGGTGCACAGGGCCGAGACCATGGCGAGTTCCATAGAAAGTCGGAAGGCGCCCGCCGCATCCAACTGGAGATCCGTATCGCGCGCTTCGAAGGTCACGACCCACGTCGTCGAGCCCGCCTCGACAGGCTGGATGTAGGTCACGGTCTGCGCGTTCATCAGTCGTACGCCCACCAGACCCGTATCGCTGCCGAACTCGCTGTCCTGCGGGATGACCTTCACCGTGCCTGCGATCGGGTATCCGAGTTCACGGAACTCGACGAGCCAGGACTCGAGCATCTCAAGGCTTCGAAACGGCATGGCTTTCCTCCCGCGCATCTTCATGCACGTCGTGCGTCATCGGGCGGACCCCGAAACACATGTTCTCACGAATCCAATCCGCCCGAGCGCACGACGAAGGCCCCCGCAGCCGTGCTGCGGGGGCCTTCTGAGACGACGAGTCGTCAGAGTGCGCGGATGTTCGCGGCCTGCATGCCCTTGGGGCCCTGCTCGGCGTCGAACTCGACCTTCTGGTCTTCGCGGAGCTCTTTGAAGCCGTTGCCAGCGATTGCGCTGAAGTGTGCGAAGAGATCGGCGGAGCCGTCATCGGGAGCGATGAAGCCGTAGCCCTTCTCGGAGTTGAACCATTTCACGGTGCCAGTGGCCATCGTGTCTTTCCTTCTGTTGTTTTGGCCGCCGGGGCGACCGGGTGTGCCGTTCCTATGTCTACGGAACGGACGATGTGGGACGCGGAACTTGTCCGCGTGTTCGCGAGCGTATGCGGAAAACGTCCGTGCCGCTACCACGGCGACGAAAGCGTCCTCCTGGTCTGCGAAGGCACCGACGCACTCGCCGAGCGCGCTGTGCGCGACATGGACGTCGTCGACGGACTCCACGAAGCCCGCGTACTCGCCGGCGATGGTCGCCACGAAAACGGCCTCGTCGGCCTGGCGCCACACAGGCGCCGTCGCGGTCTCAGGACCGGTGGGGATGGGGATAAACACAAGAGCTTTCAGGACTCGCGGACACTGCACACGAGAAGGATCAGAGGCACCCGAGGTGCGGTTGCTTCGGTGGAGAAGAACATCGCTCTTCCATGAGCCGACATCTGTTACTCACCTGCTGCCCCGGTTGCGGGGTTGCCTCAGTCTAGCATCCGTCTCGATTGTGCGCATCGGCAGACGATGCACCGGCTACATACAGCTGACGGCATGCGGCCACGAATAGCGTGGGCACCAGGCTTCGGCATTCGTCGAGGGCTCGAATCGACGGCCCACGGCGGTCGCCACACAGGACGGATGTCCCTCATCTCCGCCACGCTCGCATCCCCCCTCGCCACGCTCGGTCCGGTTCGCCAGACCTACGCCCGAAAAGAAGACTTTCCCCCAATCACCCGGGCATACAGCCAGGTTTCGGAGGTGGTACGCGAGACAGGACTTCTGCGACGCGCCACCTGGTTCTACGCCCTCGTCGGCGTCGCACTCGTCCTCGCCTTCGGTGGCGCCGTCACCGGTTTCATCCTCCTGGGCGACAGCTGGTTCCAGCTGCTGATCGCAGCGGCACTCGGCGTGATCTTCACCCAGGTGGCCTTCCTCGGCCACGAAGCAGCACACCGCCAGATCCTGACGACGGGTCCCGCCAACGACCGGCTCGCCCGCATCCTCATCGGCATCGTCGGCACCAGCTACTCGTGGTGGGACTCGAAGCACAGCCGTCACCACGCGAACCCCAACCGCGTCGGCAAAGACCCCGACATCGAGGTCGACACGATCTCTTTCCTCGAGGTGGATGCGGCCGAGGCGCGCGGTCTCCGCCGCCTCATCACACGCAAGCAGGGTTGGTTCTTCTTCCCGCTCCTGACATTCGAGGGGCTGAACCTGCACTTCCTGAGCGTGAAGCATCTGCTCTCTCGTGGACCGATCAAGGGCCGCGGCATCGAGCTCGCGCTGATCGGCGCACGCTTCGCGGTCATCTTCGCGGCTGTCTTCCTGGTACTCCCGCTGGGTATGGCGTTCGCCTTCCTGGGCGTCATGTTCGCCGTCTTCGGCGTGTACATGGGCGCGTCGTTCGCGCCGAACCACAAGGGCATGCCCGTGATCGATCCGGACGCAAAACTCGACTTCTTCTCGAAGCAGGTGCGTACCTCGCGCAACATCCGCGGCGGATGGTGGGCCACCGCCCTCATGGGCGGACTCAACTACCAGGTCGAACATCACCTCTTCCCGAGCATGGCGCGCCCGCACCTGGCGAAGACCCGCGAGATCGTGCGGGACTTCTGCAGCGCGAACGACGTGCCCTACACGGAGACGTCGCTCCTGCGTTCGTACGCGATCGTCATCGAGTACCTCAACCGCGTCGGCCTCGCGGCCGGCGACCCGTTCGACTGCCCCGTGACGGCCCAGTACCGTCGGGTCTGACCTCCGCCGAGCGGGAGCACCGCCCCGTCAGCGTCGATCCGGAAGAGCTTCAGCGAGGGCATGGATCGCCGCGCTCGGGTTCTCCCCCACCGGGATGAACACGACCGTGGTCGCACCGGCATCGTGACGCCGCCGGATGCCCGCGCGCACCTCGTCGACCGTGCCCGACAGGGTGAGCTCCGCCACCCACTCCGCAGGAAGGGTCTGGGTGAAGGTTTCGACGGGAAGTTCCGCCGCCCGCTGCAGAAGCTCCTCCGCGTAGGGCAGAGGGAGAAGGTGGGGCCGCCAGTCGCTCTCGGTCAGGACGGCCAGGGCCGGCCGGACGATCGCCTGCGCCGCATCCGTCGATGATGCCACGACCGCCAGATCGTATGTGATCACGCGGGTTTCGACGTCGCCGATCTGCGCCAGGGCGTGAGCGATGTACTCAGGCGCGGCGGGTTCGGCGAGCACCACACCATCCGCGATCTCACCGACAGCCGCGAGCGACTTCGGCCCGCGAACGCCGAGCACCACAGGAGGAACAATCTCCGGAACCTCGCTCAGACGCAGTCCTTCCACATCGACGTACGTGCCGCGCTTCGGCCCCTCCGCTCCCGCCAGGAGCGCCCGGAGCGCGACGACGTACTCGCGGAGGAACGTCAGCGGCTTCTGGGGCCACGCACCGACCGACGTCAGCCAGCCCGGCATCCCGTGACCGATGCCGACGACGACGCGTCCCGGGTACAGCTGGGCGAGCGTTGCGATCTCCATCGCCGCGAAGGCGACGTTCCGCACGGCGGCGGGCAGGATCCCCACCCCGACCGTCACGTGGGAGGTCACCGCGAGTACGGATGCCGCCTGCGCAATCCCGCCGCGGTAGCCGAGATCCTCCACGACCCAGACCTCGTCGAAGCCTGCATCCTCGGCACTCCGAGCGAAGTCCAGGACCTCCGAGACGGGCAGGTCGCGAGGCAGCATGACCCCGACGTTCTTTGTCGCTGACGGCATGAATCTCTCCAGTCAGACCGCCATCTCCCCAGCGGCGCGGTCTCATCCACCCTAAGACACTCGTCAGTCGAGCATTCCGAGTTCATGAAGGCCCTGAGCTGGTCCCTGTGCGCCGACACAGAGACAGAGAGGCCGCCCCGAAGGACGGCCTCTCGCACTCGCGTGAGCGACAACGGCTGGTGGAGATGGGGGGAATCGAACCCCCGTCCATCGCTGTGATACGGCGGCTTCTCCGGGCGCAGTCTGTGGAGACGTTCTGCTCGGCTCCGACTTTTAGCACAGACACATAAGTCGACGAGCCCAGCCTGGGAAGAGTCCCACGCACCGTCCAGACGCCGGTACGTAGCAAGATCCCTAGATGACGCCAGGGTCCGTGGCGGGATCACACACGGTCTGACGGACTATCGGGCTCGCTTAGGCAGCGAGGGCGAAGTCAGTGCGCTTGGATTCGGCACTTATTGGTTTACAGGGAGCGTTTACGAGATAACCCTGCATCCTCGGCCCGCTTCTCGGCGATTCGCAGGCGATGTCGAAACCGATCATCCCCGTGAATCCTTCGGTGGAAGGAACCATTGTCGCTCTGTGGAGTTGTCACCTCACGGGCGGAACCCGCGAGCATCACAGACTACAACGGATGCGGTGCTGTCGCCATTCCCTCGGGCCTTCGGCCGCACCGCCGTGGATAGCATCGAAGGATGACCGCTCCCCGCCGCCCTCCCCGTCCGCAGGTGACGCTCGAGGTCATCCGCACCGTGCTGCTGACCCCGGGGATGGTGCGTGTGACCCTCGGCGGAGGTGGATTCGACGCGTTCATCGACCGCGACGAGACCGACAAGTATGTGAAGCTCCACATCCCGCCGACAGGCAGCGACCTCGTGCCGCCATTCGACATGGCGGAGTTGCGTGAGCGCATCCCCTTCGAACAGTTGCCGAGCGTCCGCACATACACGGTGCGCAGCGTGGACCACGTGGCGCGCACACTCGACATCGATGTGGTCACCCACGGCGACACCGGCGTCGCAGGGCAATGGGCAGCCGCGGCACGACCCGGCGACCTTCTCACCTTCGCGGGACCCGGCGGCGGGTTCCGCCCCGACCCCGCGGCCGACCACGTGTTCCTCGTCGGCGACGAGTCGGCTCTCCCCGCCATCGCCGCCGCGGTGGAAGTCCTGTCGGAAGGGGCGCACGCCACGGCCATCGTCGAGACGCGGTCGGCGGCTCACCGCATCCCGCTGCCCGCGACCGTAGACGTGACCTGGATCGACGAGGATCACGACTCTCCCGGTTCGCTTCTGGTCGACGCTGTGGCAGCCGCGCCGTGGCCGGCCGGACGTGTGCACGTCTTCGCGCACGGAGAACGAGAGGCGATGAAGCGGCTGCGAGCCGTCTTCGCAGAGCGCGGCGTCGCGCGCCAGGACCTCTCCCTGTCCGCCTATTGGGCGTACGGGCGCAGCGAAGACACCTTCCAAGCCGAGAAGCGACTCCCCGTCGGCCAGATCTTTCCCGACTGAACCTCCGTAGGCTGGCCGGCATGAGCGAGGACGTCACGATCACGGTCCGCGGATCCCATGAGGAACGCATCCCCGCCGAGGAAGGCGTCGCCCGGATCGGTGTGCGCATCGAGCATCCCGACCGCGGCGAGGCGATGGCCCGGCTCGCCGCATCCGGTCAGCGGCTGCGCGACCAGCTCGACGCACAAGCGGACTCCGGCGGGCTCGTGTCCTGGACCAGCTCCCGCGCTCACGTCTTCACGGATCGCCCGTGGGGACCCGACGGCAGCCGCCTCGACCCCGTCCACCACGCCTCACTGGAGTTCCGAGCCGTGTTCGACGACGCTGACACGCTGTCCGCGTGGATCGACACCGCCACCGCAGATCCCGCCGTCCAGTTGGACGGCCTCGATTGGCGGCTGCGCGAGGGCACCGACCGTGAAGCGCGTGATCGGATCGCGCGTGCCGCCGTGGAGGATGCGGTCGCTCGTGCGCGCTCGTACGCCGCATCCCTCGGCCTGCACCACGTGACCGCGATCGAGGTCGCGGACGCGGGACTCCTGTCATCCGACTCGGCGACGGCGGGACCGATGATGATGAAGTCCGCGGCCGCGGACAGCGCCGTCGCGGTGCGCCCGGACGAGGTCGTCGTCTCGGTCGGAGTCGAGGCCCGGTTCAGCGCTCGCTGAGCGGCTCTTCCGACAGCGGGAGTCGCAGGGTGGCGAGGGTTCCGCCTCCCTCTGCCTCCGACAGCACGATCGCGCCGCCCATCGCGCCCGCCAGCGCCTGAGCCACCGACAGACCGATCCCCGAGCCCGGAACGCCGTCGCTCACGGCTTGCGGGCTCCGATAGAACCGTTCGAAGACGCGGGCCCTGTCCTGTTCGCTGATGCCGGGGCCGTGGTCTTCGATCTCGAGGAGCGCGGCGTGGCCCATGGGCCCCGCCGTCACACGGATCGCGCCCTGCTCGGGCGAGAACTTGATCGCGTTGGTCAACAGGTTCGTGACGATCTGTCCGACCTCGGCCTCGTTGGCTCGCACCGGCAGCGGCCCCTGGACGTCGCTGTCGACGCGAAGGCAGCGTTCATCGATCCGGTAGCGCAGATCTTCGAGCGAGTCCGTGACGATCCGCACCAGATCCACGATGCGCGTGCCGTGCACCCCGACCGACGGCTGCGTGATGGTCGCGGCCCGCAGGGAGTTGGACACCAGTGTCGCCAGCCGATCGGCGTTGCGGCTGATGACCTCGACGTACGCCTTCTGATCCGGGTCCGTGACGCTGTCCTCGAGCTCTTCCGCATACCCCACGATCGCAGTGATGGGTGTCCGCAGCTCGTGGGAGACGCTCGCGACGAACGCGTCCTGCTTGTGGTTGAGCTCGCGCAGCGCCTCGCTGACGTGCCGCTCACGGTCCAGCTGACTCGCCATCGCCAGCTCGACAGCGCGCACCGGGCGAAGGTCTTCGATCGTGACGAGCAGGATGCGGCCGAGCTCGGGTCGCACGATCGGGTCGATCCAGAAGCGTGCCGGCACGGCATCCTCGCCAAGCTCGTCGCTCTCGTGCGCGCGTTCCTGGTCGCCGGCCTCGGCCAGGATGCGTCGAAGCGGGGTGTCGTCGAGCACCCGCCACGCGCCGTCGGCGTGCACGAGCTGCCCGTTGAACAGCTCCGCCGCCACATCGTTCGCCTCCAGCACGCGGAGCGTGCGCGACTCGCGCACCTGCGCGACGAGGAAGCCCGTGCGTGAACGGGCGAACGCATCGCGCAGCAGCCGGAGCAGCGCATCCTGCCGGTCTTCGAGTTCTCTCCGTTCCGCGCGCTGCGTCGCGATCACCAGACACGTGATGGCGATGGCGACCGCATAGACCTGCAGCAGGGTGCTGGTCGACAGCAGACCCTCCGTGTTGGCGAAGGGGCCGAACCCCGCGAGCGTGAGGCCGCTCGCCAACGACACCGCCACCAGCACCTGGCCGATCGCCACGAACATGGTCTGCGAGAACGCGGCCCACGCCAGCAGCGGCACCGGCAGGAACGACAGGGGCGCCGAGGCGAAAGGACCGAACGCGACAGCGACGAGGAAGGCGATCGCCGCAGTGAGCGTGAGGGCGTGCCACCACGGCCCGACACGCTGGCTCGAACGGTCGATGAGCACGAGGGGCACGATGAGCAGGAGCGCGGACAGGTGGGAGGCCCCGGTGCCCACGAATCTCGCCACGAAGTCGCCACCGGCCGCTGCTGCCGCGCCCGCGACGATCAGCGCCAGTGCAGCAGCGGCAGCGACCGCGGTGAGGACGAAACGGCCGACGTCCCGCGTCGTCGACAACCGCGGGGCCGCACCCTTGGGAGTGAGCCCCGCGACCATGATGGCGATCTCGGCGGCGGTTCCGACCGTGATCGCCATGACGACGAGCGGCGGACGCCCCGCGAGTGCGGATGCGGTGGCGGTGAGCAGCGATGCGACGAGGATCACCAAGGGGACGTACCGCGGGGCGGCGCTGAGCGCCGCGGCGGCACCGGCGCCCGCGGCCGGCCACCACCAGGAGGTCGGCTGCTCCCCCGCCTGGCCGAGCGCGAACGCCGACGCGAGAACGAAACCCAGCAGCAAAATCGCTGCCACCACGGTGCTGCGACGCCAGGGAGGAAGCGCCGTGATCTGGAAGAGGAGGTTCGGACGGGTCATCGGGCGACGCCGCCTACGTGCGCGCGGCTCGGACCCATCGAATGATCACTCCCCGACGCGGTTGCGCAGGCGCATCGCGCGCTCCGCCTCGCGGGTGTCCTGTCGTTCTCGCAGGGTCTGACGCTTGTCGTACTCCCGCTTGCCCTTCGCGACGCCGAGCTCGATCTTCGCGCGTCCGTCGGAGAAGTACAGACGCAGCGGTACCAGCGTGTAGCCGCCGGCGGATACGGCGTGCGACAGCTTCACGATCTCCTCCTTGTGCAGGAGGAGCTTGCGCGTGCGCTTGGCGGCGTGATTCGTCCAGTGCCCCTGCGAGTACTCGGGGATGTGGACGGCGTCGAGGAAGGCCTCGCCGCCCTGGATGTAGGCGTAACCATCGGTCAGGTTGGCGCGCCCCTGACGCAACGACTTCACCTCGGTGCCAGTGAGCACGAGGCCGGCCTCGTACGTCTTCTCGACGGTGTAGTCGTGGCGCGCGCGGCGGTTGGTCGCGACGACCTTCTCTCCGCGTTCCCTGGGCATGCTCTCTCCTTCGTGCGACCGCACGGCGCGCGGCAGCCCGTCAGTCTAGCAAGCCCAGCGCCTCTCGTATCAGGCGCGCAGCCACCGGCGTATGGCGAACCCGGCGGACAGCGCGGCCAGCAGGACGCCTATCACCACGATGACCGGGATCACCAGGGCGAGATCGGAGTACCCCACCCAGGTGGTGACGAATCCGATGCGTTGACGCAGGTACCCGTTGATACCGAACTCAACCGTCGCCCAGACTCCGACGCTCGCGAGCGCCGAACCGATCAGCGCGGCGAAGACGCCCTCGAGGATGAACGGTGTCTGGATGAACCTGTTCGAGGCACCCACGAGACGCATGATCCCCAGCTCTTTGCGTCTCGCGAACGCGGACAACCGGATGGTGGTCGCGATCAGCAGCACGGCGGCCACCAGCATGAGACCCGCGATGCCGACGGCGATGTACGTCGCGATCGTCAGGGCCGAGAACAGCGGCTCCAGGTACTGCATCTGGTCTTTGACCTCTTCGACGCCCTTGCTGCCGCCGAACGCTTCGGCGATCACATCCGACTGCGATTGGTCGACGAGGTTGATCGAGAACGTCGCGTTGAACTGGTCGGGCGTGACGATGTTCTCGTACTCGGCGCCCAGCTGCTGGATCGCCTTCTCGTACACCTGCTCGTTCGTCTCGAACGTGAACTCCTTGATGAGCGGCGACAGGGCCGGACCGTTGAGCTCCGCGGTGACCTGGTCGATCTCCGCCTGCGTGGCGACACCGTCCGAACAGGTGCTCGCGGTGGAGACGCTGGTGCACATGTAGACGGCGACCTGGGCACGATCCACCCAGAAGTCCTTCATCTTGCCGATCTGCATCTGCATGAGCACGGCCGCACCCACGAAGGTGAGCGACACGAAGGTCACGAGCACGACGGAGATCACCATCGATGCGTTCCGGCGGAGGCCGCTGAGGGCCTCCCCCATGATCAGTCCGAATCTCATCGCGTGGGTCCCACCTCGTCGTCGGACGTGCCGAGGCCCAGGCGGTCGGCGAGTCCCAGTTCTGCGGGCAGGTCGGCTTCGGGGCGCTTCGCGCGCTCCTCCTCGGCCAGACGAGCCGCCAGTGCTTCTGCCGCTTCCGCCTCGGCCACCGCGGCCGCATGAGCCGGTTCGGCGCGGGCCGCCTGCTCGGTGGCGGCGACGGCCGCATCCAGCGTCAGGGGTGCGATCTGACCGGTCTCGGAGATCTCGCGGTGCACGTCGAGCACCGCGGTGAGGGCGGCGACAGCTGCCGCACCCTTCTCGACCTCGGGCGCGAGGCGCGGGATGGCGGAGGTGTCGCCGTACCCGCCGTGGCGCTCGTCGCGCACCATCTCACCGCTGCGCAGTTCGATGACGCGGCGCTGCATCTGATCGACGAAGCCCGCCTCGTGCGTCGCCATGACGACCGTGGTGCCTCCCGCGTTGATGCGCGCGAGCAGCTGCATGATGTCGACCGACGTCGCGGGGTCGAGGTTTCCGGTGGGCTCGTCGGCGAGGAGGATCTGCGGACGATTGACAAGTGCGCGGGCGATCGCGACGCGCTGCTGCTCACCGCCGGACAGCTCGTGCGGCAAGCGCTTCTCCTTGCCGTCGAGACCGACGAGCGCGAGCGCCTCGGGCACCGCCTGCTGGATGAACCCGCGGGAGGATCCGATCACCTGCAGCGTGAACGCGACGTTCTGGAAGACCGTCTTCGTCGGCAGAAGCCGGAAGTCCTGGAACACGGCCCCGATCTGACGGCGGAAGTAGGGAACCTTGCGGTTGGGCACCGAGCGAAGGTCGCGACCGAGCACGACAACACGGCCCTCGCTCGGCGAATCCTCGCGCAGGATGAGGCGCAGACAGGACGACTTGCCGGAGCCGGACGCCCCCACAAGAAAGACGAACTCTCCGCGTTGCACCTCGAAGTCCACGCTCTGCAGCGCAGGTCGGGAGGTGCCGCGATACCGCTTGGTGACGTTCTCGAACCGGATCATGGCTGTGACAGCCTAAGCGTGCTTCCTACGGATGCCCGCCACGACACCCGGCGCGGCGGATCAGTCCTCGTCTTTGCGCTTGCGCCAGCGGATGCCGGCCGCGATGAAGCCGTCGAGGTCGCCGTCGAACACCGTGGCGGGGTTGCCCACCTCGTGCCCGGTGCGCAGGTCCTTCACCAGCTGCTGGCCGTAGAGGAAGTAGGAGCGCATCTGGTCGCCCCAGCTCGCGGTGATGGTGCCGGCGAGCTCCTTCTTCTTCGCGGCCTCCTCTTCGCGCTGCAGCAGCATGAGGCGCGTCTGCAGCACGCGCATGGCGGCGGCGCGGTTCTGGATCTGGGACTTCTCGTTCTGCATCGAGACGACGATGCCGGTGGGGATGTGGGTGATGCGCACCGCCGAGTCGGTCGTGTTGACCGACTGACCGCCCGGCCCCGACGAGCGGAAGACGTCGACGCGGATGTCGTTCTCGGGGACCTCGACCTCCTGCGCCTCCTCCATGACGGGGATGACTTCGACGGCGGCGAAGCTCGTCTGCCGCTTGTCGGCAGAGCCGAACGGGCTGATGCGGGCGAGGCGGTGCGTGCCGGCCTCGACGGAGAGGGTGCCGTAGGCGTACGGGGCGTCGACCTCGAAGGTCGCGGACTTGATGCCCGCCCCCTCGGCGTAGGACGTGTCCATGACCTTGACGGGATACTTGTGACGCTCGGCCCAGCGCAGGTACATGCGCATGAGCATCTCGGCGAAGTCGGTTGCGTCGTCGCCGCCCGCGCCGGAGCGGATGGTGACGACCGCCGAACGGGAGTCGTACTCGCCGTCGAGGAGGGTCTGCACCTCGAGCTGACCGACGACGTCCTCGAGCTCGGCGATCTCGCGACGCGCCTCCTCCGCGGAGTCCTCGTCGTCCATCTCGTTGGCGAGCTCGACGAGCACATCGAGGTCGTCGAGACGCTGCTCGACCTCGGTGACGCGCTTGAGCTCGGCCTGGCGGTGGCTGAGGGCGCTGGTGACCTTCTGCGCCTTCTCGACGTCGTCCCAGAGGTCGGGAGCGCCGGCCTCTTCGGAGAGCCGATCGATCTCTGCCCGGAGGGCGTCGACGTCGACGACGGCTTTGATGTCGCTGAAGGTGGAGCGGAGGGCCTGGATGTCGGCAGACGGATCGAATTCGAGCATGGCACTCCAGAGTATCGTGGATGCACGTGTCCGACCGCGTCAGCTCTCTGCTCTGGCGGTTCGCGCCGATGATCTACGGCCCCACGATCCTCTTCGCCCTCGGCGAAGGGGCCGTGATCCCCCTCATCCCGATCCTCGCGGCGGAGCGCGGAGCGGATGTCGCGGAGGCCGCGTTCATCGCCTCCTTCCTCGTCGTGGGACAGCTCTGCGGCAACATCCCGGCGGGCTGGTCCGTGGCGCGACTCGGCGAGCGCCTCACGATGGCCATCGGGGGCGTCCTCGCGATCGCCGGCTCCGTGACGATGCTGCTCTCACCGAACACGGCCGTCCTCGCCGTCGCCGTGTTCGTGATCGGGTTCTGCGCGGCCGCGTTCGGCTTGGCCCGCCATTCGTTCATGACCACGCGGGTCCCGATCGCGTTCCGGGCGCGCGCCCTCTCGCTGCTCGGCGGCTCGTTCCGCTTCGGCACGTTCGTCGGCCCTTTCATCGCCGCGGGCCTCCTGTTCGCCGTCGGTGACGAACTGTCGGCGGTCTGGTTCTTCATCGTCTGCCTCGTCGCCACCGTTCTCCTGGTGCTGCTGGGACCCGACCCGGAGAAGACCGCCGACGTCCCCGACCGGGCCCCCGCATCCGAGGACGACAGCGGCGAGCCCGTCACCGGCTCGATCCCGGTCGACGAGCGCGCCGGCGTGTTCCGCACGATGTGGCAGCACCGGCGCGTGCTCTCCCGTCTCGGCGTCGCCGCAGCATCCCTCTCGGCCGTCCGGTCCGCCCGTCAGGTCGTGCTGCCGCTGTGGGGGCTCTCCCTGGGTCTCGACGCCCCCACCATCGCGCTCGTCGTCGGCATCTCCGGAGCGATCGACTTCGCGCTCTTCTACGCGAGCGGTCAGGTCATGGATCGCTTCGGCCGACTCTGGGCTGCTCTTCCCGCCATGATCCTCATGGGCACCGGGTTCCTCGCGCTGTCGCTCACGCACGACCTGACCTCCGCGAACATGTGGTTCGCGATGTTCGCCGCCGTGCTCGGTGTCGGAAACGGTCTTTCCAGCGGCATCCTGCTCACACTGGGCGCGGACGTGGCGCCGAAGAGCGAGCCGGCCGCATTCCTCGGCTCGTGGCGCACCCTCACGGATGCGGGCGGCGCCGTCGCTCCCCTTCTGCTCACGGCGCTCACGGCCATCACGTCGCTGTCGGTGGCGACCGGTGCGATGGGCGTGGTGGGATTGCTGGGCGCGGCGGCCTTCATCCGATGGGTGCCCCGTTTCGTACCGCGACGACGCGAGGAGCGCTGATGACGCTGAACAACTGGGCCGGCAACCTCACGTACGCGGGTGAGCTCGTCTCACCGCCCTCCCGCGAGGAGGCGGCCCGCGCGGTGCGGGATGCGGACGCCGTGCGCGCGCTCGGCACCCGGCACTCGTTCTCGGCGATCGCCGACACCCCCGGCATCCTGCTGTCGACGGCGGCACTGCCGGCACGGGTCGAGATCGATCCGGAGACCCGCATCGCGCGGGTGTCCGGCGGTCTGCGCTACGGCGACGTGGCCGAGCGTCTGCAGGCCGAGGGCTGGGCTCTCGGGAATCTGGCGTCGCTGCCGCACATCTCGGTCGCCGGGGCCATTGCGACCGGTACGCACGGGTCCGGCGACCGCAACCGGTCGCTCGCGGGTTCCGTCGCGGGCGTCGAACTGCTGCTCGCCGACGGGACCATCCGCTGGTTCCGTCGCGGCGACGCCGAGTTTCCGGGCGTCGTGGTCTCGCTGGGCGCGCTCGGCGTGGTGCTGGATGTGGTGCTCGACATCGAACCGACCTACGACATCGCCCAGACCGTCTACGAGCGCGTGCCGTGGGATGCGGCGCTGGCCGATCTGGCGGCGGTGACCTCGCTCGGCCACAGCGTGAGCCTGTTCAGCACCTGGACGGATCCCGATGTCGCCGATCAGCTCTGGCTCAAGGCTCGCGTGGGAGAGGCTCCCGCACCCTCGTCCGTGCTGGGGGCTGCGCCCGCATCCGCAGCCCGCCATCCGCTGCCGGGCGTCTCCGCCGAGAACTGCACCGTTCAGGGCGGAGTGGCGGGTCCGTGGCTCGAGCGTCTGCCGCACTTCCGTCTCGGCTTCACGCCGTCGCAGGGCGACGAGCTGCAGAGCGAGTACTTCGTCGACCGCCGTGACGCCCCCGCTGCCATCAGGGCGCTGCGCGAGCTGTCGCCGCAGTTCGTCCCGCTCCTCCTCGTGAACGAGGTGCGCACCATCGCCGCCGACGACCTGTGGCTCAGCGGCGCGTACGGTCGTGACTCGATAGGACTGCACTTCACCTGGCGGCGTGACGAAGACGCTGTGCGCGCCATGCTCCCCCGCATCGAAGCCGCCCTGGCCCCGTACGCCGCCCGCCCCCACTGGGGCAAGGTGTTCACGATGGCGGCGGCCGACATCCGAGCGCGCTACCCGCGCTTCGACGACGCGGTCGCGCTGCGGGAGCGGCTGGATCCGACCGGGACCTTCCGCAACGAGTTCCTCGCCGCGCTCGAGTTCTGATCCGGTTTATGCACGGCTGACCGGGCACGGCTCGCACCCGCATCCGGAGGACGATCGACGCAGGAGGCGGACGCGCCCACCATTCGCGCCCGATCGGACATGCTGACTATCGAACGCGCGCTCGTCGACGTGCAGGCACCGGCGGCGGAGCACAAGGTGCACGGCCTGCGGCATCCCGGACGCTTCCTCGCGTCGGGGATGATGGCCGGCGCCTACATCGGCGTCGGAGTGGTGCTCATGGTCAGCGCCGCGGGGCCGCTCACGGCCGCCGGAAGCGGATGGGGCAAGTTCGTCAGCGGGCTCGTGTTCGGCGTGGCGCTCACGCTCGTCGTGTTCGCGGGCGGGGAACTCGTGACGTCATCGATGATGACCCTCGCACAGGGCACGTACCTGCGCGCCATACGCCCGGGCCCGGCGGTCGGCGCACTGTTCGCCACCTTCGGAGCCAACCTCGTGGGCTCGATCGTCTTCGGCGTGCTCGTGGCGAAGTCGGGTGTGCTGCACAGCAACGCCGCTGCCGGGACGATGCTCGCGGACATGCTCGCGGCGAAGGCGCACGAGGGACCCGTGGAGCTGTTCGTCCGCGGCGCGCTGTGCAATCTGCTCGTCTGCCTGGCGATCTGGATGTGCGCCCGGCTCAGCTCGGACGGCGTGAAGATCGCGGTCATCTTCTGTGCGATCCTCGCCTTCATCACCTCGGGCTTCGAGCACGTCGTGGCGAACATGACGACCTACACGATCGGCCTCGCCACCGGCATGCCGGGTGCCACGTGGGGGCACTTCGGCACCAACCTGCTGTGGGTCGGACTCGGCAACCTGTTCGGCGGCGCCGTGCTCGTGGGCCTCGTGTACTGGTTCATCGGCGGATCCCCCCGGCTCGCCGAAGCCACCCTGCCCCAGGAGTCCGCACTCAGCGAGCACTGAAGGCGCGCGCGGGTCACACGGACTCGGAGTGCGTGTGGATGCGGTCGCCGTCACCGTGGAAGATGCTGATCACCTGCACGGGCTTGCCGCCCGCGGCGGACATCGCGTGCGGTGTGCGCGTATCGAACTCGGCCGCCTCCCCGCGCACGAGCACGAGGTCCTGCTCCCCCAGACGCAGTCGCAGCCGCCCGGAGAGCACATAGAACCAGGCGAACCCGTCGTGCACCCGCTGCTCGGGCTCGGGGCCGGGGAGGTACGTGATCTTGTACGCGTTCGTCGGCGAGCCCTCCGGCGCGAGCGGAAGGACGAGGTGCCCCTCGCGATGGATGAGGGTGCGCCGCACCCGGGGATCCTGATCCCGCGGCTGCAACAGATCATCGATGCGGATGCCGAGCTCGCGCACCAGTGGCAGCAGCAGTTCGAGGCTCGCCTGGCGCTTGCCCGACTCGAGCCGTGAGAGCGTGCTCGAGGAGAGTCCCGCGCGCGCGGCGAGGTCGTCGAGCGTCCAGCCCTTGGCGCGACGGACGGTCCGCAGCCGCATCCCGAGGTCGTCGAGTTCGGTACGGATGGAGTGATTTGCCGTTTCTGCAAACTCGCTTGCCATATTCGCAAAGTACCCGTGTGATGGACTCATGCAGAACTCCACGGACGTCCTCGTCATCGGCGCCGGTCCCGCCGGCCTGTCCGCAGCCCTCATGCTCGTGCGCGCCCGTCGCGCTGTCACGGTCGTCGACGCCGGCTCCGGCCGCAACCGCTTCGCCGACCACATGCACGGTGTGCTCGGGCACGAGGGGCTGGCGCCGGGTGAGCTGCGCTCCCGCGGCCGTGCCGAGGTCGAGGCATACGGCGGCCGCTTCGTCGACGGATCTGTCTCGCGTGTCGAGGCGGACGACGAGGAAGGCGTCACCGTGACGCTCGCCGACGGCACCACGCACCGCGCTCGCGCGCTCGTCGTGGCGACAGGACTGAGCGACGAGCTCCCCGACATCCCCGGTCTCGCCGAGCGGTGGGGACGGACGGTGCTCCACTGCCCCTACTGCCACGGCTGGGAGGTGCGCGGTGAGACCATCGGCGTGCTGACGACGTCGCCGCTCGGTGCACACCAGGCGCAGCTGCTCACGCAGTGGAGCGACGACGTCGTGGTCTTCACCGCGGGGCTCGGCGAGCTCGATCCCGAGCTCCGTCACCGGCTGCTCGCCCGCGGAGTGCGTCTGGTGAGTTCGCCCGTCGTCGAGGTGCGCGGCGAGTGCGACCGGATCGACGCGGTGCGCACCGCGGACGGGCGCGAGGTCGCCGTGTCGGCGATCTTCACCGCGGGCCGCCCGATTCCGCAGGACGGCTTCCTCGACGGCCTCGACCTCGTGCGCGCGGAGGGTCCGCTGGGTGCCATGATCCAGGTCGACCGTGTCGGGCGCACGAGCCACCCGCGCGTCTGGGCCGCCGGCAACGTCATCGACCCGAGCGCCAACGTGCCGCTGTCGATGGGTACCGCATCCTTCGTCGGGGCGGCTGTCAATGCTGCGCTCGTCGAGGAGGATCTCGACCGCGTGGCGGCACCTGCCGCGTACTGGGAAGGTCGGTACGCGGGAGACGAGCGGATGTGGTCGGGCCGCGTCAATCGCACGGTCGCCGATGTGGCGGCATCGCTGCCGCCGGGCACGGCGCTCGATCTCGGCTGCGGCGAGGGAGGCGACGCCCTGTGGCTCGCGAAGCAGGGCTGGAAGGTCACGGGAGTGGACATCAGCGCCACGGCCATCGCGCGGGCCACCGCGGCGGCGGCGAGCGCCGACCTCGACGAGCGCGCGCGCTTCGTGCGGGCGGAGCTTCCGGACGGGATGCCGGAGGGCTCCTTCGATCTCGTGACCGCATCGTTCCTGCACTCCCCCGTGACGCTGGACCGCCTCGAGATCCTGCGCGCCGCCGCATCCCGCGTCGCGTCGGGCGGACACCTCCTCGTGGTGTCGCACGCGTCCGTTCCGCCGTGGTCGCACGCCGATGCGCAGCACACGGAGTTCCCCGACCTGCACGAGGAGCTCGCCGCACTCGCGCTGGATGCGACCGCGTGGGAGACCGTCGTCGCCGAGACCCGCCTACGCCCCGTCACGGCCCCCGACGGCACCGCCACCACCATCGACGACGCGGTACTTCTCCTCCGCCGACGGTGACCCCTCCGGGGCCCTCCGGGGCTTTCTTCCCGCGAGACTGCATCTTTCGGACGAGATCACGGGTAAACACAGTGATCTCGTGACGGAGATGCAGCCTCCCGCCATTCGGCGCAAGAGAGCACGAGCGGGAGGGCCACGGCAGCGATCGAGTTGCCGAGCAGGGAAAAGAGGTGGGGGCCAGGTAGGCCAGGGGGGATGACGGTGATGCACCCAGTCACGACGAGGACGCTGCGGCGGGGTCAGGCTGCCTCACCGCCGGTGGACGCGTAACACGCGCGTCATCCGCGCTGCCTACAGTGACCGCGTGAACGAGCGCGGACCGGCGGCACCACGCAACGAGTGGGGTCGGTTCGAGGCGGGCAGCGTCGAGCGCGCGGCTCTGGTCGCTCTCGGCGAGCGCTTCGGCGTCGACGTGCGTCCGCGTCATCTCCGGCTCACCGACGGTAGCCGCACTGAGATCGAGGGGGCGTCAGAGGACGGCTCGCTCGTCGTTCAGCTCGTGATCCGCACCGGAGATTTCACCTCGCAGCACCGCAACAAGCTCATGGCCGACATGTTCAAGCTCACTTGGGTGCGCACCTGCCTGACGCCGGGAGCTCGCGCCGTGCTGTGCATCGGCACCGGCGCTCTCCCGGCATTCCGAACGGGATCCTGGCTCCGCCGAGCCGCGGCGGATGTCGGACTCGAGGTGCTCCTGTGGGATGCGGGAGAGTTGCACGTACTGCCGGATGCGGCCACGCTCTGACCCGCAGCGCTGTTCACACAGCTGAAACAGGACGGTCGCCCTGCGTGAAACACCCGCCCCGTAACGTCGGCGTCAGATGGACCTCCGCCGGATCGACCACTGATCGTCCACCCGGCACGCTCTCCATGATCATCGTCTGCGATTGATTCCCATGGGAGGTCTCATGTTCCGTTCCGCACCCGCACCCGAGGTGACCGGTTCTCTGCGCGCGGCCCTCGGCCGGATGGCCACATCCGTCACCGTCGCCACGACCCGCCACAACAGCGTGGACTACGGGTTCACGGCGAACAGCTTCACGTCGGTGTCGGCCGATCCCGCGCTCGTCGCGGTCTTCCTGGCCGATACCGCCGACTCCTACGACGCGTTCCAGGCGTCCGAGGCCGTGGCGATCAATATCCTCGCGGACGGCCATGGCGATCTGGCGCGCCGCTTCGCGACGAAGGGCGTGGACAAGTTCTCGGCCTTTTCCGCGCACCCCGACTACCCGCACCTTCCGGTGCTCGCCGACGCGATGGCCTCGCTCATCACCCGCGTCGACACCCGCGTCACGATGGGAGACCACCTCATGCTGCTTCTCGCCGTCGAGGAGGTGCGCGTCAGCGAGCGCGCACCTCTCGTCTATCAGGACCGCACGTTCCGGAGCCTCGCGTGAGCGGCGTCGCGGGCATCCGCATTGACGCGGTCAACAAGACGTACGGCACCGGAGCGGGCGCGCTGGTCGCGCTGGGGGACGTGAATCTGGAGATCCCCACCGGACGGTTCGTGAGCGTGATCGGGCCGAGCGGATGCGGCAAGTCGACGCTGTTGCGCGCGATCGCAGGTCTCGAGCAGCCGGATGCCGGCACGGTGAGCATCTTCGGCGTCTCGCCCGACGCCGCGTGCGAGGCGAAGATGGTGGGGCTCGTGCCGCAGGCGCCGGCCCTACTGCCGTGGAAGTCGGTGCTGCAGAACGTCACGCTCCCCCAGCGCGTCAACCGCGGCGGCTCGCGACGCCGGCCGGCCACCGCCGGCGCGACGACGACCGCGAGCACCGCGGAACTCACCCACATGCTGCGCGAGGTCGGTCTGGGAGACGCGCTCGACAAGCTTCCCGCGCAACTGTCCGGCGGGATGCAGCAGCGAGTCGCCATCGTGCGGGCGTTCGGCCTCCGTCCCGATGTGCTGCTGATGGACGAGCCCTTCTCGGCGCTCGACGAGTTCACCCGCGAATCCCTGCAGGAGCACCTGCTCGATCTCTGGGACGAGTACAAGACGACGGTCGTGTTCGTGACGCACTCGGTCACCGAGGCCGTACGCCTCTCCGACACGGTGGTCGTGATGGCACCTCGCCCGGGACGCATCGTCGACGTCATCGACATCGATCTGCCGCGACCTCGTCCCGCTGCGCAGATCAACACCCCCGCGTTCCACCAGTACGAAGACCTCATCCGCCGCCGCCTGCAGGACGCCTGGCGCACACCGACGACCTCGGCAGCCTGAGGAGGAGCCATGACCGCTATGCCCTCGACCGACGCCCGCGGCGTCGAGGTCGCCGCCGCGCCTGCCGCATCCCCCCGTCCGGTGCGCCGCTCGACAAAGCGCGCCTGGTATCGCCCCGCCGTCTGGGCCCCCTTGACGCTCATGATCGTGGCGCTGGCGCTGCTGTGGTGGTGGGGATCGGCCGAGATGCCGTTCCTGCTCCCCCCGCTCGGCGACGTCGCGACGGCGATCGTCTCGAACCCGATCTTCTACGTCACGAACGCGTGGGTGACCCTGCAGGAGTCGCTCATCGGTCTGGCCATCGCCTTCGTCGCGTCCTTCATCCTGGCCATCGCGGTCAGCGAAGTGCCCGTACTTCGTCGCGCGATCATGCCGATCGCCGTCGTGCTGAATGTGACGCCCCTCGTGGCGATCGCGCCGGCCCTCGTGGTCGCGTTCGGATTCGGCCCGGAACCGAAGCTCGTCGTGACCGCCCTCATCTGCTTCTTCCCGATCCTCATCAACGTCTCGATCGGGCTGCGCTCGGTACCGGCTCCCGTCATGCAGTTCTACGAGACCATCCGCGCTTCGCGACTGGAGATGCTGTGGTTCGTACGCATCCCCAGTTCCCTTCCTTTCCTCTTCGCAGCGCTGAAGATCGTCTTCCCGCTGTCCGTCGTCGGCGCCGTCGTCGCGGAGATGTTCGCCCCGGGCGCGGCGGAAGGCCTCGGAACCGCGATCAAGCTCGCCAGCGCCAACAACAAGCTCGCGGTCGTCTACGCATCGATCTTCGTGCTGGCTCTCATGGGCTCCGCCCTACTCGCCGTCGTCACCGCCGCAGAGCGACGCGCCCTGCACTGGCACGAATCGCACGCACCCGGCCGTAGAGGCTGACACACACCTCCACGCCCCTCCTGCGCCACCACCGCCAGGGGGATCCACCGGCATGCCCGAAACCGCACCACCCGCACCACCCGACCCGCACCATCCACCGCTTATCCGGGAGTACACCGCCATGACCCGACGTCCCCTGCTTCTCGCTGCACCGCTCGCGCTCGCAGCCCTCGCCCTCGCCGGTTGCGCCGGCTCAGCCGACACCGCGCCCACAGGGGATTCCGGTTCGGCCGTCTCCGCCGAACGCTGCTCGCTCAACAAGGATGCGGGTGATATCACGTACCTCAGCGGATACCAGTGGCAGGCATCCGCGTCGATCCTCGAGGTCGTCGCCGCGAAGGAACTCGGCTACTTCGACGATCTGTGCCTGAACGTGTCGCTCGAGCCCGGTTCGGGCGAGACGAGCCAGAACACCCAACTCCTGGCGGCGGGCACGGTGCAGTTCACCCCGCTCAGCCTGCAGAACCTCATCCAGGCGCAGGATGCGGGCGTCGATGTGCTCGGCATCTCCTCGTACTCCAACGAGGGCCTTGAAGTGCTGCTGACGACGCCCGACATCACCAAGCTGACCCAGCTCGAGGGGACGATCCTGGGCCACAAGGGTCAGTTGCCCCCGACGGTCGCGGCGATGCTCGACGAGGAGGGCGTCGACATGTCGACGATCGAGCAGGTGCAGGTCGGTTACGACCCCTCCGTGCTCCCCCGCGGGCAGGTCACCTCACTCACCGGCTTCATCTCCAACGAGCCGAACCTGCTCGAAGCGGCCGGGGACGAGGTGACCGTCTGGAGTCCGTACGACTACGGTGTGCCTTCGTCGCTCGGCGCGATGGCCGTGAACCCCGCGTTCGCGAGCGAACATCCGACCGCCGTCGAGGACTTCCTGCGCGCCATCCTGCACGCCTACGCGTACTGCGCCGACAACGCCGAGGAGTGCGTCGGCTACACCGCCGAGCTGAGCGGCGACGGCTACGACGCGGCGCACAACCAGCGCATCTGGGAGACGGAGGCCGCCACGGTCGCCGACACCCTCCCCGACGGTTGGTCGCTCGGCGCAATCGACACCGACAACTACGCGGCGCTCGGGAAGATGCTGGTCGACTACGACCTGCTCGAGAACCCTGCCACCGCAGACGACGCGTCCTCGTACATCGACACCTCGTTCATCGAGGCGATCTACGACGGCGACGCACTCGTCTGGCCCGCGCCCTGACACCTTTCTCCGAACGACAGGAACATCCCATGAGCACGACCGAGTACGGCGTCTTCCTCCCCAACGCCGCCGGCGGCTGGCTGATCTCCGGCACCGCCCCCTATCCGCCCGCCGATTACGACTACAACAAGCAGGTCGCCGTACTCGGCGAGCAGATCGGCCTCGATTTCGTCATGGCGATGGCCAAGTGGCGCGGATTCGGCGGCGCCACCGATCACTGGGGCGAGACGATCGAGTCGATCACGATGATGGCCGGCATCGCCGAGGCCACGAGCCGCGTGAAGATCTGGGCCACCATCCACGCGAACATGCAGAACCCCGCGTTCGCCGCCAAGGTGTTCACGACGCTGCAGCAGATCAGCCACGGCCGCGCGGGGATGAACATCGTCAACGGCTCGTACGCCGACGAGTTCGAGCAGATGGGCATCTGGGACGCCGACATGTCGCACGCCGACCGCTACCGGATGACCGAGGAGTGGACCCAGCTCGTGCTGCGGCTGTGGAGCGAGGAGTCCGTCACGCACGCGGGCGATTTCTTCACCCTGACCGATTGCCAGTCGCGGCCGCATCCATCGACCAGGCCCGCCATCATCAGCGCGGGGCGATCCGAGAGCGGGCGTGCCTTCCAGGCGAAGTACGCCGACGGGGCGTTCCTGGGCTCGGAGAGCCTCGACGAGATGCGGGAGTTCTCCCGCGACGTGCATACCCGCGCAGCGGAGCACGGACGTGAGGCACGGACGTACTCGATGCTGACGATCGTGCAGGACGAGACGGATGCGGCGGCCGAGGCTCGGGCGCGGCACTACGGCGAAGGCCTGGATCGGGAGGCGCTGGCGAACATGCGGCGCTCGTGGGGATGGGATCCGAACCGCGCGCTGTCGTGGGCCGAGGGGGCTCAGGGCACGGAGGCGTTCCAGACGCCCTACGTGACCGGGTCGGCCCAGACGCTGGTGGAGCGCATCCTCCGTGTCGTCGAGACGGCGGAGCTGGACGGGCTCATGCTCATCTTCCCCGACTACCTCACCGACATGGCCGCCTTCGGCGAGGCGGTGCTGCCGGCGCTGCGCGCGCACGCGGGCACGGCGGCGACCGTATGAGCGCCTTGCGCGAGCGGCAGCTCGCGGTGCTCACCGCTGCCGAGGCCCGCCCGGCCCTGCTCGTCGTGGATGTGCAGCGCTCGTTCGGCGACCCCGAGCACCTCGCGGCGTTCGGTCTGGACGAGACCGCGCTCGCAGACGTCGCCGAGGCTGTGGAACGCGCCGCGACCCTCGTCGACCACGCCCGCGCGACCGGTGTGCCGGTGGTGTGGGTCGAGCTCGAGAGCGCCCCCGATGCCGTATGGCACGCGAGCTCGTGGCTGCACACCGGCGAGCCGGAGGCGCAGATCCCCGATGCGCCGTGCATCACCGGAACTCCCGGCGCCGAGTGGTACCGGGTATCCCCCGCCCCCAGGGAGGCGCGGATCGTCAAACGAGGCTACAGCGGCTTCGTGGCCACAGAGCTGGAGGCCGTCCTGCGCGACGCGGGGATCACCTGGGTCACGATCGCGGGGCTCACGACCGAATGCTGCGTGGCGGCGACGGCGTTCGACGCCGTCCAGCGCGACTGGCCGGTCGTCATCGCGGCCGATGCGACGGCGGCGTATGACGTCCGTTTGCATGACGCGGCGCTCGAGTCCCTCGCCCTGAACGTGGGCTTGCTCATGCCCATCGCCGAGATCGCGGGGCTGTGGACCGCGTCGCGTGAGGAGGTCGCGGCATGAGTGGCATCCACACGGCCTTCGATCTGTCGTTCACGCACACCGAGGGCCGTTGGGCGCGGCCCGGGTCGTGGGTGGGCTACGACTTCCCCGATGTGCGCATGTTCCAGGAGATCGCCGTGACGGCGGAGCGCGCCGGGGTCGACCTGCTGTTCTTCGGCGACGGCAGCGGCATCCCCGACACCTGGCGCGGATCGATCGCTCCCGCCGTCGAATGGGGTGTGCAGTGGCCCCGGCACGACATGAGCCCGATCGTCGCGGCGATGTCGACGGTGACGGACCACATCGGCTTCGGCCTGACGTACTCGTCGACCTTCATGCATCCCTTCTATGTGGCTCGGTTGCTGAACTCGCTGGATCACGTGACCGGCGGACGCATCGCATTCAACGTGGTCGCCTCCACGCGCAGTGCGGATGCGGCCAACTACGGCTTCGACGAACTCATGGAGCACGCGAAGCGGTACGAGCGCATGGACGAGTTCATCGCGGTCTGCAAGGGCCTGTGGGACTCGGTCGCACCGGACGCGATCGTGCGCGATCGCACGACGGGCCGGTTCGCCGACCCCGACAAGGTACGCGCGATCGACCACCGCGGCGCGTTCTTCCAGGTCAAGGGCCCGCTGAGCGCGGTGCCGAGTCCGCAGGTACATCCGGTGCTGGTGCAGGCGGGCAACTCGCAGCGCGGCATCGCCACTTCGGCCGGCTTCGCCGACGTGGTGTTCGGCTACGGCGGCTCGCTCGCAGGCCAACAGCGGCACCGCGCAGCGCTGGATGCGGCGTTGGCGGATGCGGGTCGCGACCCCGCATCCGTCGGCATCCTCTGGGCAACGCAGGTGATCGTCGGCCGCACGCGGGCCGAAGCGGAGGAGCGGCGTCGTGAGGTGCTGTCGTTCTGGGACGAAGAGGCGGTAGGCACACACCTCTCCCACAACGCGGGCTACGACTTCTCGACGCTGCCCGCACACTTCCGTCTGGGCGATCTCGCCGAGAAGATCCGTGCCGCCCAGGCCACGCCGGGCGGACTCGTGGGCGCTCTGATGGACGAGCACGGCGAGGACCACCGAATGAGCCGGGCGGACTTCTTCGAGGCCGGTTGGCACCATGCGACGGGGATGGACCACACGCTGTGCGGATCTGCCGCCGAGATCGCGGACGCTCTGCAGGAGAACTTCGCCGCAACCGGCCAGCGGGGCGGCTACATGTTCAGCTCACCGCTCGCCGCTCCCTCGGGATACGCCGACATCGCGGAGCTGCTCCTGCCCGAGTTGCGCGCTCAGGGTGCGCTCGCGCCGCGCTACCCCGGCACGACGCTGCGGGAGAACCTCGCCTCGTGACCGCTCCCGTCGCCGTATCCGCGGCTCCGCCTCGCCCTGCGCGCACGCGTTCGCCGTGGCTGACGCTCGTGGCCATGTGTCTCGGGTTCTTCCTGATGCTCCTCGACTCGACGATCGTCGCAGTGGCCGTGCCCTCGATCGCGGCCGACTTCGAGGTGACGGATGCGGCGACGGTCTGGGTCAACAGCGGCTACCTGTTCGCCTATGCGGTGCCGCTGCTGTGCAGCGGGCGGTGGGGAGATCGTTTCGGCCCCCGACGCGTGTACATCGTGGGGTTGGGCGTGTTCGTGGCGGCGTCGCTGGCGTGCGGACTGGCACCGACCCTGGAGGTGCTGGTTGCGGCGCGGATCGCGCAGGGCGCCGGGGCGGCCCTTATGACGCCGCAATCCCTCGCCATGATCCGTCGGGTGTTCCCCGCCGCATCCCTGCCGACCGCGCTCGGCATCTGGAGCGCGGTCGGCGGTGTCGCGGCCGCGAGCGGTCCACTGCTCGGCGGCGTGCTGATCGCCTGGGCGGGCTGGCCCGCGATCTTCCTCGTCAACGTTCCGCTCGGTGTCGTCGCGCTGGCGATGGTGGTGTGGTGGGCGCCGCGCCTGCCCGCGGCCGGCGGCACCGTGCCGGTGGTGACGGCGGCGGGGAGCGCCGTGGGCGTGTTCGCCCTGGTGTTCGCGGTGCATGAGGCCCCCCACACGATGGGATGGCTGACGATCGTCGTCGCAGCGGCAGGCATCGTCCTGACCGCGCTCGCGTTCGTGTTCCAGCCGCGCGACCCGCGGCGTGCGCTGGTTCCGGGGCTGCTCGTGCGCAGCCGCGGGTTCGTCGCGGCGGTGTCGTCCGCGACGAGCGCGAGCTTCATCGTGGGCGCGGCGCTCATCCCCGTCATGCTCCATCTGCAGAACGAGCGCGGATTGGATGTGGGCACGGCGACCCTCGTCGTGCTCCCCCTCGGCGTGGTGTCGGCCGTGACGGCGCCCCTCGCCGGCCTCTGTGTGCGCCGGTGGGGTGCGCGACCCGTGGCCGTCACGGGGTCGGCGGCGATGGTCGTGTCCGTCTGCGCGTGTGCCGTCGCGGCTGACACCGGCGCTCCGATCAGCGTGCTCGTGCTCGCACTTGGACTCTTCGGCTTCGCGAACTCGTTCGTCTGGTCGCCGCTCGCGACCGCCGCCATGACCTCAGTGCCCGTGGAGTTCGCGGGGGCCGCATCCGGCACGTACAACGCCACCCGTCAAGTGGGCGCCGTGCTCGGCAGCGCCGTCACCGCGATGCTGCTCGCCGTCTCCGGTCCGGTCATGGCGCTCGGCGTGCTCGGCCTCTCGGGGTTCGTGGCGGTTGCCGGCGCCGCCTTCCTGCCGCGGGGCGTCGCTGCGTCGAGACCCAGTGCATGACCCGGATCACGCTGGGCCCGCTCCGACCTCCTGCCCGCGCAGCGTGTTGAGCAGCCGGGCGGGGTCGTCGGCATCCGCGAGACTGATCGCGAACTGCGTGCCGTCCACACTCGTGACGACGAGTCCGGGACCGCTGCGCAGGACCAGCGCGGTGCGACCGGGCATGATGCGGTAGCCCCATCCTCCCCACTCGCCGGGGTTCAGCTGTGCGGCTTCCGCGCGACGGATGCGGCCCAGCGGGATGCGCTTCAGCGGAATGCGCAGCAGAAGCGATACGACGCGCAGCCCGCGCCAGTCCGCGCTCACGCGGATGCGAATGAAGGATGCGAGCACCACCGTGGCGGCGAGCAGGATGACCGGTGCGAGCCAGGCCGAGGCGAGCGATCCCGAGGCCGCGAGCGGGACCATGACGACGACAGCGATCGCCGCGACCACAATCGTCGCGTAGACGAAGATGTTCGCCGTGAGGGTGCGGCTCCACGCGCCGACCTCGCCCGGCGCGAGAGGCATCGTCTGCGGAGCCGACGCCTCGGTCGCACCTGGCCGCGGCGCCACGGCGTAGGGAACGAACCCGTACAGGATGCAGAGCAGCAGCGGGATGATCCAGACGCCGAGCTCGGCGTCCTCAGCCGATCCCGCGCGCAGGGTCAGCCACGCGGGCACGAGCCAGCATGCCGCGGCGAGCGCGGCGGGCATCCCGAGCCAGAACATGCTCGCCTGCGTGGCGCGTGCGGTCAGCCGGGACGCGGTGACGAGCACCGTCCCCGTGATCGCCGCCGTCGCAGCGACACCGAGGACGATGACGAACACGGCGATGGTGGGGGCGTCGCCGTCGGCCGCCCCGAGATCGGACCAGTGCGTGGCGATGCGCTCGGGAAGCACCTCGCGCCACAGGAGCGCCGTGCCGGCGATCACCAGCGTGGGCACCGCCAGCGCGGTCAGTGCCAGCGTCCAGCGAAGCCGCGCCCTCACGACGACTCCACGAGCCGCAGGATCTCCTGCGGGCTCAGTCCGATCTTGCGCGCCTCGGCGGCCAGTTGCCCGGCGAGCTCGGTGATCCGCACGAGCGTCGGGTTCGCCTCCGGACGCACCCACGCGCCGCGGCCCTGACGCATCTCGATGATGCCTTCGTCGCGCAGCCGCGCATAGGCGCGGAGGACCGTGTGCATGTTCACGCGCAGCGCGGTCGCCAGGTCGCGCGCGGCCGGAAGGCGCTCCCCCGGCGCCAGCTCGCCCGAGACGACGCCGGCCCGCACCTGCAGGGCGATCTGGTCGGAGAGCGACAGCGAAGAAGCGTGATCGACGCGGAACAACATGTTTGTAATGTTAGTAGAACAATTGGCTAGGCTGAGGGCATGACAGGCGTGATCGTGTTCCCCGCCCTGCTCCTCATCTCGGCCGTGCTCACTCAGCTCGCCGCGAGTGGCGTGCTGGGCAAGAACAGCCTCGCCGGCATCCGCACTCGGTCCACGCTGCGTTCGCCCGCCGCGTGGACCGCTGCGCACCGCGCGGCCGCGCGCTGGGCGTGGGCCGGCTTCGCCGCGAGCGGCGCCGCGAGCGCCGGCGCGCTCCTGCTCAGCGGCGTGACAGCCATCGTGTTCGCCGTCATCGTGGTGGTCGTGTTCATCGCGACCATCGTCGTGTCGCTGACGGCGGCGATCCGTGCCGCTCGGGCTTCTGCCATCCTCGAGGGATGACGTCCGACGCCTCCTCCCGCGCCGAGTACTGGCGACGTGCGCTGCAGCTCGAGCCGCTCCCTGTGGAGTCCGGATGGTGGGCGCCGCGCTCGCGTTCCGAGCTGCCGGTCACCGAGGGTGAGGACACGCTGGCCGCGCACAACTCGATCTACTACCTGCTCGACGCCGAGCGTCCCGTCAACTACTGGCACAGGCTCGCATCCGACGACATCCACGTGCTCATCGAGGGCGGACCGGTCGAGTATCTGCTCGCCGCGGATGCGGGAACCATCGAGCGGCACGTGCTCGGCACGGATGTGGATGCCAGGGAGCAGCCGATGGTGGTGTGCCCCGCCGGCACGACGAAGGCGCTCCGGCTCATCGATCCGCAGGGCTATGCGCTGATCGGCAGCGTCGTCACCCCGGGGTGGGCACCGGATCGCGTCAGATTTGTGGCGCCTGCCATCCCAGACGAGAAGCGCCCGGCGTGGCTCGAACCCGGCATGATCGCCGCGCTCACCTCCCCCGACGCGGTGTGATCCCGGGCTCCCACAGCGCCATCCGCCGCCACACGCTCCCGTCGAGCGCGTCAACCTCGCCTCGGAGCTATGAACGAGGCGCGAGGTGGCACGCGTTCTGCTTTGGCCGCCGGCGCGCTTGACATGCTCAACGGCAGCAAGGCACGTTGAACTTGTGTCAGATACAATGCGAATCTGGGTACGAGTCGGCGGACTCGCACTCACGTTCTTCGGTGTTGTCTTCCTCTTCAACGGGAGCGTCAACGCAATCATCGAGCCGTCACCATCTCCGGCGCTCGCGGCCACGCAGGGTTTTGTCGCGGCCTCCTTGAGCGCCATTGCCGTGCTTTACCGGGCAGTTGTCGACGTACAGGATGCGGGCCGCGGCCGCCTGCGACTGAGCATCAGCACAGTGGTGATCGCGTTCATCCTCGCCATTGCTCTCGCGGCTCTCCTGTCGGCCACGATCGGTGTCGACGCCTCGCCGACTCTCTGGATGTGGGTCGGCTTCTTCGCGACGCTCCTGCCGCCCGTCATCGAGGATGCGTTCGACCGCGTGCTCGCGCGCGCGACCGATGCGTAGGTCGCGCGCGTAGCAGTGTGCACATCGATCGACTTCGACGAAAGTGCTGATTCGCGCGCCACACGCTCAGCGTGACGCCGCGGAAAGCCCGCGATCACTCAGGGTTCTGTCCTGTCGTCCGGGAAACCACCTACGAGGCGGACGGAGGCGTCGGGGGTTGTGCTTTTCGGCCCGCGTTGTTTCCCACGAAGAACCAAATGAGTGGGCCGGCGATCGGGAACAAGAGGGTGATCACAATCCAGACCGCTTTCTCGGTGCCGGTCGTATCCGACTTTGCGATGCTGAGAAGCGCGGACACAAAGAGAGTGATCACCGCCGCTGCCACGACGAGAACGATGAGCATCACGGCGATGTGACTGAAGTTCAGGCTCATGCCCGAATGATGGCGGAGAAGACGCACCCCCGCCAACTCCGGGCTGACATCACGTGTGAGTCACCGCGACAGCCCCGCCGGATATGTCACGGCACTCGTATGGAACCGCTCTACCGCAACGCCGTCCTGCTGGTCGCCGTCGCCTCGAGCGCGACGCCCTCGGGGACGAACATCGACACGAGGGGCGGATGCCAGACACCAGCAACCGTCACCTGCGCCGAGACGCTGTCGGGCGTCGTCGCCGACACCAGCGTCGCGTCACCGGAGAACGCCACCAGGGCCTCCGCCTGCTCCCGCACGCCGTCCGCACTCAGCTCGGCGCGCGGAGCACCGTCGACCACCGACAGAGTGAAGCCGTCCGCACCGGCGAGAGCAGCCGCATCCGCCACGCCGTCCAGGCGCTTCTGCGCGAGATATAGGCTCGTCGCCGACACGCAGACGAAGATCGCGGCGAGCGCGAGCACGGCATAACCGATCACGAGGGGCAGAATGCTGCCCTGATCGTCGAGCGCGGTGCGCTTCATGGCGTCGTCCCCCAGAGTCGGGACACCTTCTGCGCGGCGCTCGCCTCGACCGGAACTGATGCGACCTGGTCGAGGCCGAGCACCGGCGGCACGAGGGGAAGGGGTACGTCCGTGCTGACGCTCAGAAGCAGGGTCGCGCCTGCGGACGGGCACTCCACTCCGGCGGGCGCGCACTCCCAGCGCAAGGTGACCGCATCCGCATCGATGCCGTACTCGTCCGCAACAGCCGCCAGCACCAGGTCCGTGCGGGCGGCCGCATCCTCCGCGTTCGCCGCGGTCGAGACAGCGCGAGCGACATGGCGAGCCGCCGCCTCCACTCCGAGCGCCTGCGACTGGATCGCACCGAGCGCGACGATCAGGTAGACGAGTGGCGCGAGGAGGATGAGGCCCGCCACGATGAACTCGAGCGATGCATTGCCGTAGTCATCCTCCAGGAGCGCCGTGCGCTCAGTCGAATCTCTCGTTGGGCGCATGAGCGGTCACCTCCAATGCCTCGGGAACGCCCCACAAGCCCGCCACCGGCAGCGTCGCCCGCACTCTGACCTCGGTGGCCGGATAGCCGAAGCGCTGGGTCTCCGCCGCCTGAACCTCGACGGGATAGGCATCCCCCACGACCCGGGCGACGACATCCTCGGTGCGCGCGACTCCGTCCACGAGGCTCGTGTCGGCGAGGGCGGCGTGATACGCGCCCTCGACCGCCGCATCGTGCACGACGTTGCGGATGTAGACGGCGAACCCCAGCTGCAGCACGGCGAGGGTGAGGAAGGTCAGGACGGCACCGACCAGCACGAACTCGACCGGCGCGGACCCGTCGTCGTCGTCGAGCAGCGGATGCCGGTCGACCATCGCTCAGAAACCGCTGACGCGGTCGATCGCCTGGGTGAACAGATCGGCGAGCGCCGGGCCGGCGAGCGCCCAGATCACGACGACCAGGCCCGCGGTCATCAACGTGATCAAGACCCAGCCAGGAACGTCGCCGCGTTCATCGGCGAGGAGGTTTCCCCACGCAGTGCGCAGGCGACGTATGGGTGATCGGTCGAACATGGTGCCCTCCTTCACGAGCACGAGGGGCCGCGCGGGGGTCATGACAACCCCAGCCGCAGCAGGACGATGCCGGGGAAGACAGCGATGAGCACGCTGAGCGGCAGGATGAGGAAGACGAGCGGCAGGAGCATGTAGATCTCCTTGCGCCCGGCCTTCTCGATGAGGACGCGCTTGGCGTCCTCGCGCGCATCGGCCGCCTGCGCCTGCAGAACCTGCGCGAGCGGCGCCCCGCGGTCGATGGCCGCGACGATCTGGTCGATGCTGCGGGCTACGGCGGGTGTATCGATCGCCCGCCCGACGGAGGCGAGCGCGTCACTCAGTGACGACCCCGTCCCGACATCCAGCACGGCGCGACGCAGCTCCGTCACGATCTCGCCGGAGCCGACGGACGAGACGCGTCGTATCGCATCGAACGCGCTCTCTCCGGCGGCCAGGCAGAGGGCGAGAAACTCCAGGATGGTGGGCAGCTCCTCCGCTGCCCGCGCCGAGCGCGCCCGGACGGCCGCGCCGAGGCGCAGGTCGTAGCCGATCGCCCCGCCCGCGGCTCCGAGCAGAGGAAGGACGCCGACCGCGGGGGCGAAGGAGCCGGCGAGGACAAGCCCCACGACGAAGACCGCCCCGGTGACGAGTCCGACGACGGCCCAGGTCAGCTGGCGCGCGCGGAACGCCGCCGCATCCATCGCCCAGCCCGCACGGCGCAGCCTCACCTCGAGATCGGCCGCACCACCCACGCGAGCACCCAGCCGGCGCACCAGCTTCTCCCCCGCGTCGCGCACGGGCGCGTGCAGCGGCGTCAGTCCGCGCGGGTCGGCGACGTCGCGGAGGTACGGTGCGATCCGACGCCCCAGCGAGACCGCGCGCCACCGCGGCGTCGCCCAGAGGATCAGGGAGATCCCGGCACCCAGCGCTCCGCCGAGGAGCACCGCGAGGGCGACCTGGGTGACGGCGGCAGGGGTCACCCGAACCACCTCCGCGGCTCGGGGAGTCGGCCGACCGCCAGCATCAGGCGGAATGCCAGGCCGGAGACAAGTGCGCCGACAACGATCAGCACGACCCCTTCCGGGCTCGAATAAGCGGCGGACCCTTCCGGTCGGAGCGCGAGCAGCACGAGGATCACCCACGGTGCAAGCAGACCGAGTACCGCCGCGCCGCGCACCCACGACTGCCGCGCGTCCACTTCGGCGCGCACCGCCGCATCCGCCCGTACCGCGCCCGACAGCGACCGCAACACCGGGACCAGCTCCGTTCCGCCCACCTGGCGCGCCATCCGCAGGGTCTCCAGGATGCGGTCGGCGACCGGGTCGGACAACGCGACCTTCAAGCGGTCGAGACTGGTCTCGAAGTGACCGGACGCGGCGAGATCACGCGCGAAGCCCGCGAAGGCGGGTCGCAAAGGTATGGGTGCGGAGGTCTGCAGCGATGCGAGGGCATCCGGCAGCGCGAATCCGGCCCGCACCGATGCGATGAGCAGGTCGCAGACGTCGGGCCAGAGCCCCCGCCGGATCTTCAGGAGCCGACGCGCTCGGCCGCGGAGCCACAACACGGGTGCCGCCGCCCCCGCGAGCGCGGCGAGCAGAGCGAACGCCGGCACCTGCGTGAGCAGCCAGGCGATCGCCGCGGCCAGGACTGCGCCGGCGACACAGGCGAGAATCAGCACGCTGACGGACAGGTGCGCGAAGCCCGCTTCCGCCAGGACGACCGCGCCCCGAGATCTCCGCGGCGCGGGGCGATCTGCTGCGGCGCTGGCGGGCCACAACCGCGGTGCGAGCATGAGCAGGATTCCGGCGCCGAGAAGTGCCCCGAGCAAGATCGTCATCGGGCCGCCTCGTAGACGGGGACGACCTCGACAGCACCATCGATGACCTCGCCGGTCGTCTGCATCACCTCCACGACGTGCCGCGCGCCCCGGACATCCTGGGCGCAGTGCACGACGAGGTCGATGCTGGACGCGATAGCGGGCACGACGAAGTCCCGATCGATGTTGCGTCCCGCCAGCAGTGGCAGGGATGCGAGTTTGACGAGCGCGTCGCGCGCCGAGTTCGCATGGATCGTCGCCGCGCCGGGCACGCCGGTGTTGAGCGCGAGAAGCAGATCGAGCGCCTCCGCGTCGCGTACCTCCCCGATGATCAGGCGATCGGGCCGCATCCGGAGGGCTTCTTTCACAAGCCGTCGCAGCGTCACCTCGCCCGTTCCCTCGAGGCTCGGCTGGCGACCCTGGAGCGCCACGATGTCGTGCGCGTCGACCGCGAGCTCGAAGGTCTCCTCGACCGTGATGATGCGCTGGTGCGGAGCGCACTCGGCGATCAGCGCCGCGAGCATCGTCGTCTTGCCCGCGTGCGTCGCACCCGACACCAGGATGCTGTCGCCCTGGCGCATCGCGCGGCTCAGCCGTTCGGCGACGTGGGGCGGCAGCGTGCCCGTGGCGACGAGCTGTGCCAGCCTCCGGTAGCGCGGCAGGAACTTGCGGATGTTGACGGCCCAGTGCTTGCGGGTGATGCCGCCGATCACGACGTGCAGACGGCTCCCGTCGGGAAGCGACGCATCGACGAACGGCTGACTCAGATCGACACGTCGCCCGGTCGCGTGCAGCATCCGCTCGACGAGTTCGCGCACCTGCGCCTCGGTGAGCACCACACCGGTCCGCTCGGAGCGGCCCTCGCGTGCGACGAACACCCGGTCGGGTGCGTTGATCCAGACCTCCTCGATCTCCGGATCGTCGAGCAGCGGCTGGAGAGGCCCGTAACCGGCGACGGTCGCGAGCACACCACGAACGGACGCGTCCTCGTCGTCGAGCGTCGCCGCGCCGCGGGCAAGCGCGGCGTCGTTGTGTCGGCGCACCTCCGCGCGGGCCAACCGCTCCCCCGCTTCGGGGTCTCTCGTGGGGTCGACGCCGTCCGCACGTAGCCGCGCTCGCACCCGTTCGGCGAGCGACACCTCGGCGGGCATCGCATCGCGGAGAGCGGACGACGGTGACATGCGCAGCATCCTGAACGGGACACGCTCCCGCGCGCTGGAGTTATCCACAGCCGCCGCACAGAAACGCCTCGCGGAAGGCTGGAGCGTCGAGTCAGTCGGGCAGACTCAGCCCGTGCCGAGTCGCGACAGTCGCGAACTGCTCGCGAAGGCGAGGCCATCTCTCTTCCTCGCCGAACGTCGCCAACGCCTGCCGGTACTGTGCGGTGCGCTCAGCCTCGTTCGCGGTCACGCACCACCAGGCGAACAGGTCGACGTCGAGCCCGGCGCTCACGGCGAGCTTCGCCGCCGCAAGCGCATCCGCGGAGCGGATGGCATCAAGGTGATCTGAGAGGATCTCCATCGCCTCGCGCAGCCTCCGCACCAGCTCATCCTGCGACCACGCTTCGAGATCGATCCACTGCGACGGCCAGTCGACGACGTCCTCGAAACGCTGACGGTACTGCGCCGTGCCCGCCGCCATCGAGGCCGGTACCGACCGGCCGATCGCCTCATCGAACGCGGGAACGTACGCCGCCACCTCGATGTAGATGCGCAGATGATCTCTGCCGTTGCCGTGGCTGCGTTGCAGCGCGATCTCGTGCGCCGCATCCGGCGTCTCACGCATCCAGGTGAGACGCTTCTTGCGATAGCCGCGCGGCTTGAGCACAGGCACGACGGCCTCGGCCACCAGCGCCCCCAAGCGAGCTTCCAGGTCCACGTGTCGACACTCCCCACATGTGTTGCCCTGGCCGCAGCGTACCGGTCAGGGCCGCGGTCTGCCGCGGCCCACGGCGAGGGCCGGCACGATATGCCCCGAAAGGCATACCGTGCCGGCCCCGATTGTTCAGCGAGCGATCAGGCCACCCGGCGACGCGGACGCCGCAGGAACCACGCCATTCCGCCGACCACGATCAGCAGCGATCCCAGGAGTGCGACGCCCAAGGGCCCCTGCGCGCCGGTGGCCGCGAGCTGCCCCGCCGGGACGACGGTGATCAGCTGACGAGCGATCTCCGCCCCGTCGGCACCGAAGACCACGATCGTGTGGATGCCGGCGGGCAGATCAGCGGGGATCTGCACGTCGAACACCACCGTGCCGGTCGAGTCGGCCGCCGGGATGCCCGCGATCCGGATGGGATCGCTGCGCAGCTCCGCCGTGACCTGCTCGCCAGGAGCGAGACCCGTCACCGTGACCTTGACGATGCCGCCGCGCTCGACGGTCGACGTCGAGACCGAGACACCGGGAGCGCTCGGCTCCGGCGACGCGGATCCGCTGGGCTGCGGCGACGGCGACTCGCTCGGCTCCGGCGAGGCCGAGCCGCTGGGCTCCGGCGACGGCGAGCCGCTGGGGTCCGGCGAGGCCGAGCCGCTGGGCTCCGGCGACGGCGACTCGCTCGGCTCCGGGTCGGGCCCGGTGCCGGGCACCGTGCGCGGCTCGACGCCGGTGAGGGTCGGAACGACCGGCTGGAACAGCCCGTCGGCGCCGATCTGGATGCGGTCGATCGTCGTCTCGCGGTGCGTGCCGTCACCACCCGGGATCGCGAACCGGTGGTACGCGATGTACCACTCGTCCGTGCCCGGAACGTTGATGATCGAGCTGTGCGCCGGGCCGAGGATTCCCTGCGTGGTGTCCTTCTGCAGCAGGATGCCGCGGTAGGTCCACGGTCCGTCGACACTCGTCGAGGTGGCGTAGCCGACGCGATAGTTCGGCGAGCCCGTGTCGTCGATCGAGTACGTCAGGTGGTACAGCCCGTCGCGGTAGTTCATGAACAGACCCTCACGGAAGTCCGGAAGACCGGAGATCCGCGTGATCGTGCCGGGCACGATGCTGGTCATGTCGTCCGACAGCTCGCCGTACAGCGGGCTGCCGTTGCCCCAGAACAGGTAGTACTTGCCCGAGACCGGGTCGTGGAACGCCGCCGGGTCGATGGCCTGCCCGCTCGTGACACTCTCGTCGTTGCGGATCATCGGCAGATCCTGGGCCGTGAACGGGCCCTCGGGGCTGTCGGCGACCGCGACGCCGATCATCTTGCGGTTGGCGTTCGGCTCGTGACCACTGAAGTAGAAGTAGTACTTGCCGCCCTTCTCGATGATCGTCGGCGCCCACGCATTGCCCGTCGCCCACGGCACGTTTCCGTTCGCGCCGTCGAGCGTCAGGAAGGGCTCGGCCGCCCGCGTCCAGTCCACGAGGTTCTTGGACTTCCAGACATAGAACGTGTTGCCGCCCCATCCGGGAACGCCGTCGCTCGTCGCGTAGATGTAGTACGTGTCGCCGAACACCGCGATGTTCGGGTCGGCGTACAGGCCGGGCAGCACGGGGGTCTTCACCTCGACCGCCTTGAGCGTCCACACGACGTTCTCCGCACCCTCCCGCGACAGCGTCACGGTCACCGGAGCGGTGAGGTTGCGCACCGAGCCGGATGCGGGCGAGGCGGTCACATCCTCCGCCGTCGCGTAGACGGGGCGGAGCTTCGTGAGGTCCGTGCCGCGGTTGACCGGGAAGGTCACCGTGCGGTTCGCCACATCCACGATAGGCGCCATCTTCAGCACCGACGGATCGGCGAGGCTCACGCCGCCGAGCACCTCGGTGTTGCCCGAGCGCTCGACGACCTCGCCGGCCGACAGCGCCCGGTTGTAGAGCACGAAGTCGCTCACCTGACCGCGGAACAGGTTGTCGTCGTTGTACACCGACTTGCCGATGTAGTTGGCGAGCGTGCGGCCTCCCCCGATGTCACCGGGGTCCACGGCTACGTCGTTGTTCTCGGCCACCTGCACACCGTTGAGATAGATCCGCGCCGTGTTTCCGCTCAGCGTGTACACGAGGTGCGCCCACTCACCGCGCGGAAGGGCGGATGCGGATGTGGCATTGCGCTCACCCGTCCAGTTGCCCGTCGTGATGGCCGCTCGATACGTGTCGTTGCCGGTGGAGAACAGGTAGCCGTTGCCCTTGCCGTCGCCGCCGGTGTTGCCGAACGCGTACAGGAAGTACGGGTTGCGCTGAGCCGCGTCGATCTTCACGCGGGTCTCGACCGTGACATCCGTGAGGCCCGCCAGCAGGTTGTCGGGCAGATCGACGTAGTCGTTCGAGCCGTCGAAGGTCAGTGCACCGTTCGAGAACGTGGCACCGCCCTGGATGGTGGCGTCGCGCCCGGCACCCGAGCGGTCGTGCAGCGTGGTACCCGAGCCGTCGGTGAAGTCGTAACGCACGACCTCGCCGTCCTCGTTCGCCGAGATCGGCTGCGGCAGGTTGGCGCGCAGGGCGGTGAGCTCCGCCGCCGTCACCGGCACCACCGTGCCGTGGCGGGGGCTCGCGGGCAGACGGTAGTTCGCCGGCACCTTCCAGTCCGGGTTGGCGATGTCGTCGGTGGCGAGCGGGATGTAGCCGCGGCCGCCGTACTCGTCGACGAAGAGGTAGTACTTCTCGCCGTTCACATCTCCCGGGTTCGCCTTGAACACCGACGGGCCTTCGACCGCACCGGTTCCGGCGTCGCGGCCGATGCACGAGTCCTCCATCGTCCAGCCCGACAGCGGCGCGCGCAGATCGGTCGAACGCTCCTGGATGATGTCGCTGCAGCCCGTGCCCCCGGCGCCCTCATCCTTCGTGAAGCGGTGATAGACGCCATCCGCCTTGATGACGGTCGAGTCGATGCGCGACAGACCGTCGTCCTGCCAGATCTTGGTGTCGCTGAAGGTGACGAAGTCGCGCGTGGTCGCGTACAACATCCGGTTGTAGGTGTTGCCGGTGTGGTTGACGTCGTCTTCCGCGTAGAGCTTGGAGGCCCAGAACACGACGTACTCGCCGATCGACTCGTCGTAGTAGGCCTCGGGAGCCCACGTGTTGCCGGCGGTGTCCGGCGAGACCTTCACGTGGCGCTGCTCGCTCCACGTGATGAGGTCGTGCGACTCCCACACCTCGATGTACTTCGAGCCGGTGCGCTGCGAGCGGTCCCAGTTGCCGTCACGGCCGATCGAGAGGTCGGTCGCGATCAGGTAGAACGTGTCGCCCTCGGGAGAGCGGATGAGGAACGGGTCGCGCAGACCCTTCTCGCCGTAGTTCGAGGTGAGCGTGTAGTTGCCGTTGTTGAGCTCGGTCCACGACAGCGCGTTGTTGCCGTTGCTCGCCGCGAAGTAGATGTTCTCCCCCTGCACCGAGTTGCCGGTGAAGTAGGCGAACGTGTATCCCTCGAACGGCGCCAGCTCGACCGCGGCGCGCACCGTCAGCGCGATGTCGCGCGTGCGGGTGGTGTTGCCCTTGGTGACGCTGGCGGTGACGGTCACCGCCTGATCGCTCGAGCCGCGGGTGACGACGCCGTCCGTCCCGACGACGCCCGGGTTCGATGATGACCACGAGACGTCGAGGCCCTTCGACGAGCCTGGGAGCGTGATGTTGCCGCGGACGTCGTCGGCGTTCGGCACGGACAGCGCGGCGAGCGCCGCATCCACGGCCTCCGACTCACCCGGCACGGGCGGGACGTAGACCAGGTCGCCCACCTCGTCCGCGCTCAGTGCGCGGTCGTAGAGCCGGAAGTCGCGGACACTGCCGGCGAGCAGGCGGTCGGCGTTGTACGCGGAGCGGCCGATGTAGTTGGCCGTCGTCGTGCCCTGGCCGATGTCGCCCGGCTTCGTCGTCGTCTGCGTGTTGACGGCGACCTGCACACCGTCGAGGTAGATGCGCGACGTGTCGGTCGCGTCGTCCAGCGTGTAGGTGAGGGTCTTCCACACGTCGCGGGGCACATTGCTCCCACTGTTGGGACCCTGCTCCGTGCTCCAGTTGCCGATGCCGACGGCGGCACGGTACGGCGTCGAGGTGGCGAACAGGTAGCCGTCGCCGATGCCGTTCGTCGTGTTGCCGAAGTTCCAGAGGAAGTGGTTGCCCGTCTGCTCCGCGCGCACCAGCACCTGGGCGCTGACCGTCACCGAGGACAGCCCCCGCAGCAGGTCGTTGGGCAGCTTCACGTAGTCGTCGGAGCCGTCCAGGCGCACACCATCCGCGCCGGTCAGCGTCGGTGAGCCCACATAGGCCGCATTGCGCGCATTGCCCGACGAGTCGACCGCAACGGTGCCGCTCGTCTCATCGAGCGCGTAGTGCGCGACGAGGCCGGTCGGGGTGTCGGCGTGGGCGATCAACGGGCTGACGAGCGGCGCGGCGACCAGCGCCGCGAGGACGGGAACGGCGAGCGTCCGGGATGTTCGGCGGCGCAAGGGGGCCGCCCTGTGCAACGTGGGCACGGGCTACGGTCCTTTCGGGGGCATCTTCGCTGTGACCGACGACGACGTCGGTTCTCCGAATGTTAGCGCTCACTCCGGGCGCCTGTCAGCTTCGATTTCCGGGAGCGCTCCCGCCGCGGTCCTGCCCCGTGCCGAGTTTGTCGAACGCCATTGCTCGCGCGCGAGCAAGACCGAGCGGGTGTGGCGCCGTAGCGTCGGCCGCACCATTCACCCCCGAAGCAAGGAGTTGTCCCGTGGCCAAACCCACCATCGTCCTGGTGCACGGCGCGTTCGCCGACGCTGCCAGTTGGGCGCCTGTCACCCGTGAGCTGCTCGACCGCGGCTACGACGTGCGCGTTCCCCCCGTCTACAACCGCAGCCTCGGCGAGGATGCCGCATCCATCAAGGCTTTCGTCGAGACCATCGACGGCGACGTCGTGCTGGCGGGTCACTCCTACGGCGGAGCGGTCATCACCGTCGCAGGCGAGGCTGCGAACGTCGTCGCGCTCGTCTACGTCTCGGGCTACGTGCTCGAGGTCGGCGAGAGCCTCGGCCAGCTGCAGGGCGGTTTCCCCGACTCCGAGCTCGCCGCCAACCTGGTCTACACGCCCTACCCGGTGCCGGGCAGCGACGAGCCCGGCACCGACGTGTCGGTCGCGATCGCCGCGTTCCCCGAGGTCTTCGCCGCCGGCGTGGACCTCGCGCGCACCCAGGTTCTCGCCGTCTCGCAGCGACCGCTGTCGGCGGCGGCGTTCTCCGAGCCCGCGACGTTCGCCGCATGGAAGACCAAGCCGGCGTGGGGCATCGTCTCCAGCGAGGACCACACGATCAACCCCGAGGTCGAGCGCTTCGGCTACACGCGTGCCGGCCTTCGCGGCATCGTGGAGCTTCCCGCGCCCCACCTCGCGATGCAGAGCCACCCGATGGAGGTGGCCGATCTCATCGAGACGGCGGTCAGCGAAGTCACCGCGTCCTGACGCGACCTGTGCGTCGCCGCCGACCCGCGGCGACGCACAGGTGATCCGAAGCGCGCTGGATAGACTGTCCCCACCCGCGGGAGTGGTGAAATTGGCAGACACGCAGGATTTAGGTTCCTGTGCTTTCGAGCGTGTGGGTTCAAGTCCCACCTTCCGCACGGGGACGGGGGCGTGCTACCCGCGCCCCGCATCCTGACATCCGATCGACGGGACGCCCGTGCACTCCATCGCCCTCATCCCCTGGCTCTCCCCCGAGACGATCATCGCGGCGGCCGGCCCCTGGGCTCTTGCCGTGGTCTGCTTCATCGTGTTCGCGGAGACAGGACTGCTCATCGGCTTCCTGCTGCCCGGCGACACGCTGCTGATCATCTCCGGACTGCTCTCGCATTCCTCGGATGTGGCACCCAACGGCGTCTTCGGCGTGAACGTCTGGGTCGTGGCCCTGCTGATCGGTCTCGCCGCCTTCGTCGGCGGCGAGGTCGGCTACCTCATCGGCCACAAGGGCGGGCCGGCCATCTTCGAGCGCAAAGAGTCGGGACTGTTCAGCAAGAAGAACGTCGAGCGCACGAATGCCTTCTTCGAGCGTTTCGGTGGACTGACGGTGATCTTCGCCCGGTTCGTCCCGATCGTGCGCACCTTCGCCCCCGTCGCGGCCGGTGTCGGCCACATGCCGTGGCGCAAGTACAGCCTCTACAACCTCATCGGCGCCATCCTCTGGGGCTTCGGGCTCACGATGATCGGGTTCCTGGTCGGCTACATCCCCTGGGTCGCGCACATCGTCACCGAGTACATCGACGTCATCCTCATCGGCGTCGTGGCGATCACCGCAGCCGTCACGCTCTGGCACTACTTCCGCGAGCGCGCGAAGGTCAAGAAGGAGCAGCGCGACGAGGCCGCATCGGGCGAGTAGGTCCGCCGCATCCGGTCACGACGCCTTCGAGCTCTTCTTCCGCTTCGCCGCGGGCTTGTCGTCGCCCTTGGCTGACGCGTCCTTCTTGGACGCCCGACTGCGCTCGACGCTGGCTCGCAGCGCCGCCATGAGGTCGATGACCTCGCCGCCGTCCTTCCCCTCGTCGCCCTCCTCGCCGAAGGTGGCCGAGGTGTCGACGCTCTCCCCCTTCTCGAGCTTCGCCTCGATCAGCGTGCGCAGCTGCTCCTGATACTCGTCGCGGAACTCGGTGGGATCGAAGTCGGACGAGAAGCTGTCGACGAGCGCCGCCGAGAGCTCGAGCTCTTTGGCGGAGATCTTCACGTCCTCGTCGAGCGACGGGAAGGATGCCTCGCGCACCTCGTCCGCCCAGAGCAGCGTCTGCAGCACGAGCACGTCACCGCGTACGCGCAGCGCGGCCAGCCGCGTCTTCTGGCGCAGGGAGAACTGCACGATCGCGGTGCGGTCCGTCTGCTCGAGCGTGCGCCGCAGCAGCACGTACGCCTTCGGCGACGACGAATCCGGTTCGAGGTAGTACGCCTTGTCGAGCGTGAGCAGATCGACCTGATCGCTCGGCACGAACTCGACCACCGAGATCTCGCGCGATCTCTCCGCCGGCAGCGACTCCAGGTCCTCCTTCGTGAGCACCACCGTGCGGTCGCCGTCGTCGTATGCGCGGTCGATGTCGGCGTACGGCACGACCTCGCCGTCGAGCTCGCACACGCGCTGATACCGGATGCGGCCGCCGTCCGCCGCGTGCACCTGGTGCAGTGAGACGTCGTGGTCCTCGGTCGCCGAGTACACCTTCACCGGCACATTCACGAGCCCGAACGCGACCGCGCCCTTCCATATCGACCTCATAGGCCTAGTAGACATCCGCGCAGCCCGCCGCGGCTAGGGGTTGCGGGCCTGTTGCATCCGATGTGCGAGGGCGCAACGGGTGCGCGTCAGACACACCGGACGGCAGGATGGGCGCATGTCCGCACGTGAGCAGACCGTCGACGTGGAAGGCCGCCGCATCCGCGTCAGCCATCTCGACAAGGTGCTCTATCCCGCCACCGGCACCACCAAGGCCGAGGTCATCGACTACTACGCGCGCATCGCCCCGGTGCTGCTCCCCCACCTCGATGGCCGACCCGTGACCCGCAAACGTTGGCCGGACGGCGTGGACGCCGAGTCCTTCTTCGCGAAGAACCTCGAGCGTGGCGCCCCCGAGTGGCTTCGCCGTCAGAGCATCGAGCACTCCACCGGCACGAAGGAGTACGTGCTCGTCGACAACGTTCCGACCCTCGTCTGGCTCGCCCAGACCGCCAGCCTCGAGTTGCACACCCCGCAGTGGCGCTTCGGCGCCGACGGGCGCCCCTCGGACCCCGACCGGCTCGTCCTCGACCTCGACCCGGGCGACGACATCGACCTGCCCACGGTGGCCGAGATCGCACGGTGGGCGCGCGCGATCCTCACGGATGCGGGCCTCACACCGTTCCCCGTCACGAGCGGCAGCAAGGGCATCCACCTGTACTGCGCGCTCCCGGCCGGCCAGACGAGCGAGGCGGCGTCCGCGCTGGCGAAGGAGCTCGCGCGGTCGCTCGAGGCGGATCACCCCGACCTCGTCGTCAGCAGCATGTCGAGGGCCCTGCGTCCAGGGAAGGTCTTCGTCGACTGGTCGCAGAACAACGGCAAGAAGACGACCATCGCCCCGTACTCGCTACGCGGACGAGCGCGGCCGACCGTGGCGGCGCCGCGCACCTGGGAAGAGCTGGACGATCCCGACCTCGCGCAGCTCGATCTGACGCAGGTGCTCGCGCGAGCAGAGACCGACGGCGACCTCCTCGCGCCGCTGCGCCCCCGTCGCGGCGCGGCCGAACCGCTCCGCACCTACATCTCCAAGCGATCCGCCGACCGCACGCCCGAACCGGTTCCCTCCGATCCCGCCGCCGATCCGGCATCGGCGGGCGCGCTCCGCTTCGTCATCCAGGAGCACCACGCCCGGCGTCTGCACTACGACCTGCGTCTCGAGCGCGACGGGGTGTACGTGAGCTGGGCCGTACCCAAGGGCGTTCCGGAGACGGCGAAGCGCAATCACCTCGCCGTCATGACCGAAGACCACCCGCTCTCGTACGGCACTTTCGAGGGCAGTATCCCGGCGGGCGAATACGGCGCGGGCGAAGTGACGATCTGGGACACCGGCACCTACGAAGCGGAGAAGTGGCGACCGGACGAGGTGATCTTCACCGTCACGGGTCGGGAGGACGGGCCCCTGGGCACCGCCCGGCTCGCTCTCATCCGGACCGACGGCGAGGGCGAGAAATCGACCTGGCTCCTGCACCGGATGAAGGATGACGGGGTGTCGGCCGCCGCATCCACTGCGCCATGGCCGGACGAGCTCTCGCCGTCTCGCCTGCGCCCGATGCTCGCCGAGAACTCGACACCCGGCCTGGCGGCGGCCGCTGCCCGACGATGGGGCGAGCCGTGGGCCGAGATGAAGTGGGACGGCGTGCGCGCCCTCGCGTTCTGGGACGGCGAGCGGATGCTGCTGTGCGCCCGCAGCGGAACCGACATCACCGACCGATACCCCGAACTCACCGCGGACCCCGGTCTCGGGCGCGCTGCCTGCATCCTGGACGGGGAGATCGTCGCCCTGGATGAGCGCGGGCGGCCGAGCTTCCCCCTCCTGCAGTCGCGCATGCACCTCACGAAGGCGGCGGAGATCCGGCGCGAGGCGGAGCGCACCCCCGTGCACCTGCACGTGTTCGACGTCCTCGCTCTCGACGGAGAGGACCTGACCGCCCTCCCGCTGCACGAGCGCCGCAGGCACCTCGAAGGCCTGTCCCGAGACCTGAATCCCCCGTGGATCGTGCCGCCCGTGTTCGACGACCTGGAGGCGGCGCTCGAGGCCAGCACCGCGTTCTCGCTCGAAGGCGTCATGGTCAAGAACCCGGCATCCGTGTACCGGCCGGGCAGGCGCAGCGATCAATGGCTGAAGATCAAGCACGTCGCCGCGCAGGAGGTCGTGATCGGCGCGATCCGGCCCGGTCGCAACGGCCGCGGCGGCATCGGGTCGCTGCTCATGGGAGTGCCCTCACCCGAAGGGCTGCGTTACGTCGGCCGGGTAGGAACAGGCTTCAATGAACGGGAGCTGCGCCGGCTCGACCAGGTGCTGCAGCCGCTGCGCACCGACGCTTCCCCGTTCCTGGACGTGCCGCGCGCAGACGCGTCGGATGCGCTCTGGGTGCGCCCGGAGATCGTGGCGGAAGTCGGCTACGCCGAGGTCACCCCAGACGGCAGGCTGCGACAGGCACGCTGGCGCGGGCTTCGGCCCGACAAGAGCCCCGACGAGGTGCGCGACGAGACGTGATCAGGCGTGCGCCTCGTGCTCGACGTGATCGGCGGGCTCGAGCTGGAAGGTCGAGTGCTCGACGTCGAAGTGTTTCGCGAGGCAGCCCTGCAGATCACTGAGGATGCGGGCGGCACCGCCGGTGGCGTACGCCTCCTCGTCGACCACGACGTGCGCCGTGAACACGGGCGCGCCGCGGGTGAGCTGCCACACGTGCAGGTCGTGCACGGCGACGACACCGGGTGTACCGAGGATGTGGGCGCGGATCGTGTCGACCTCGACGCCCTTCGGCGTCGCCTCGCTCAGCACCGAGACGACCTCGCGCAGCAGGCCGATGGCACGCGGCACGATCATCGCCGCGATGAGCAGCGACGCGATGGCGTCGGCCGGCAGCCAGCCGGTCAAGAGGATGACGACGGCGGCGACGATCACCGCGACCGAGCCGAGCAGGTCGCCGAGCACTTCGAGGTACGCGCCGCGCACGTTGATGCTCGTCCGCTGCGCCGCACCCAGCAGCCACATCGCGACGGCGTTCGCGATCAGACCGACCGCGGCGACGCCGAGCATCAGTCCGCCGGCGACCTCCGCCTCAGCCGGGTCGATCAGCCGCGTGATCGCTTCGACGCCGACCCACAGCGAGAGCCCGAGCAGGATCACGCCGTTGGCGAGAGCGCCGAACACCTCGGCACGCTGATAGCCGAACGTTCGGCGGTCGTTGGCAGGGCGCGCCGCCACGGCACTGGCGATCAGCGCGATGACCAGCGCTGCCGCATCCGTCAGCATGTGCGCGGCGTCCGCGAGCAGCGCCAGCGACCCGGACAGGATCGCGCCGACGACCTGCACGACGAACACCGTCGAGGTGATCCCGAGCGAGATCGCAAGCAGGCGGCGGTTGCTGCCGCCGCGGACTCCGGATGCGGGCGCGTGATCGTGCATGGCACCAGGCTAGGCGCCGCGCCCGGCCCTCAGACGGTTTGCGCGCAATCGGGAACGAGAGTGATTCTCGCTCGCGCGGTCAGAGTTCGCTGAGCAGCGGTCCGAGCTCGGCGAAGGCGCGTGCGCGGTGCGACGCGGCGTTCTTCTCGGCGGCCGAGAACTGACCGACCGTGCGTTCCGTGCCGGACTGGCCGTCGGGGATGAAGATCGGGTCGTAGCCGAAGCCGCCGGCACCGTCCGCGGCGAGTGCGAGCCGCCCCGGCCAGACGCCCTCGACGACGTGCTCGGCACCACCGGGCATCACGAGGGCGATCGTCGAGACGAACTGCGCGGTGCGGTGCGGATCTGCGATGTCGGACAGCTGGTCGAGCAGGAGCTCGAGATTGGCTGCGGCATCCTTACGGTGTCCGGCCCAGTAGGCGGAGAACACCCCTGGCGCTCCCCCGAGCACGTCGACGCAGATGCCCGAGTCGTCGGCCAGTGCGGGAAGCCCGGTGTAGGCGGCGGCCGCGCGGGCCTTGATCAGCGCGTTGGCCGCGAAGGTCACGCCGTCCTCGACGGGTTCCGGTCCGTCATAGCCGATGACGGTGAGATCGGGACGGGTCGCCTGCACGATGTGGCGGAACTCCTCGACCTTGTGCGGGTTGTGCGTGGCGAGCACCACGCGGTCGGTCATGCCTCGTCCCCCGTTGCGAGTGCCGCCGCCTGCGCCTGACCCAGCTCACCGCATCCGGCGACCGCCAGCTCCAGCAGAGCATCGAGCTCCCGCTTGTCGAACGGCGCCCCCTCGGCGGTTCCCTGCACCTCGACGAAGAGCCCGCGGCCCGTCACCACGACGTTCATGTCGGTCTCAGCACGCACGTCCTCGACGTACGCGAGGTCGAGCATCGGCTCGCCGTCGATGATGCCCACCGAGACGGCCGAGACGGAGTCGAAGAGCACCTGCGCCTTCTGGCCGATGAACTTCTTGCGGCGTCCCCACTCGATCGCGTCCGCGAGCGCGACGTAGGCGCCGGTGATCGCTGCCGTGCGCGTGCCGCCGTCGGCCTGCAGCACGTCGCAGTCGATGACGATCGTGTTCTCGCCCAGCGCCTTCGTGTCGACGACCGCTCGAAGCGCCCGGCCGATGAGGCGCGAGATCTCGTGCGTGCGACCGCCGATCTTGCCCTTGACGCTCTCGCGGTCGTTGCGATCGTTCGTAGCGCGCGGCAGCATCGCGTACTCAGCGGTGATCCAGCCCTTGCCCTTGCCGGTGAGCCAGCGCGGCACGCCGTTCGTGAACGACGCCGTGCACAGCACCTTGGTGTTGCCGAACGAGATGAGCGCGGAACCTTCGGCCTGGCTCGACCAGCCGCGCTCGATCGTCACGGGACGCAGCTGTGAGACGGTGCGCCCATCGGCGCGGGTGATGTCGGTCATCGTTCTCCTCGGGTAGGGCGGATGCGGAAAGTCGGTGATGCGGCGTCAGGACGCGGTGGTACGGGGCAGATCGATCGTGCCGGTCTGCACGAGCTGCACCTGACGCACCTCGCGTCCCATGAGGCGGTGCGCGAGCTGGATGAAGTCGTCTGCCGACGATCCCGTCGCCTCGTACACATGCTGGGCCACGGCGTCGGGTCCTGCCAGCAGATCACGGGAGACGAGCTGACGGTAGACGTCCTTCGCCGTCTCGGTGTCGCTCGAGACGAGACTCACGCCCTCACCCATGACGTAGCTGATGGCGCCTTCGAGGAAGGGGTAGTGCGTGCAGCCGAGCACGAGGGTGTCGACGCCCGCGTGGCGCAGGGGCGCGAGGTAGTCCTCGGCCACCCGGAGCACCTCGGGCGAGCCGGTGACGCCGGCCTCGACGAAGTCGACGAACCGCGGGCAGGCCTGCGCGAACACGGTCACGTTCGGGTTCACCTCGAGCATGTCCTGGTAGGCACCGGAACCGATCGTGCCGGTCGTGCCGATGACGCCGATGCGGCTGTTGCGGGTCGTCGCGAGGGCCGTGCGCACCGCGGGCCCGATCACCTCGACCACGGGCACGTCGTAGCGCTCGCGCGCATCCCTGAGCACCGCTGCCGACGCCGTGTTGCAGGCGATGACGAGCATCTTCACGCCCTGCTCGACCAGCGTGTCGAGGATCTCCAGCGAGTACCGACGCACATCCGCGATCGGCTTCGGACCGTAGGGCGAGCGCGCGGTGTCGCCGATGTAGACCAGCGATTCGCGCGGCAGCAGCTGCGAGATCGCACGAGCGACGGTCAGACCGCCCACTCCGGAGTCGAAGATCCCGATCGGCGCGTCGTCCACCACGATCACCCAGCCTACCCGCGCTCGATAGAGTGACCGCCATGCCCGAGACGACCTCGCTGCTCACCGACCGCTACGAACTGACCATGATCGAGGCGGCGCTGCGCGACGGCACCGCCTCGAGGCGCACGGTCTTCGAGCTGTTCGCCCGGCGTCTGGCGGGAGGACGCCGTTTCGGAGTGGTCGCGGGAACCGGTCGTCTGCTGTCCCTGCTGCGCGAGTTCCGCTTCGGCGACGACGAGCTGCGCTACCTGCGCGACAACCGCGTGGTGGATGCGGACACGCTCGCGACCCTCGCGGATTTCCGCTTCACGGGGTCGATCACCGGCTACCGCGAGGGCGAGCTGTACTTCCCCGGCTCCCCCGTACTGACCGTCGAGGGCAGCTTCCTCGAGGCGGTGATCCTCGAGACCCTGGCCCTGAGCGTGCTCAATCACGACTCCGCCGTCGCGACGGCAGCCGCGCGGATGTCGCTGGCCGCCGGCGACCGGCCTCTCGCCGAGATGGGCTCCCGGCGAGCCGGAGAGCGCTCGGCCGTCGCCGCCGCGCGTGCCGCATACGTCGCGGGCTTCGGCGCCACGAGCAACCTGGAGGCGGGCCGCACCTGGGGCGTCCCCACGATGGGCACCGCAGCTCACGCCTGGACACTGCTGCACGACCGCGAAGAGGATGCCTTCCGCGCACAGATCGCCGCCCAGGGACTCGGCACGACGCTGCTGGTCGACACCTACGACATCGAACGGGGCGTCGAGACCGCGATCCGTGTGGCGGGAACCGGGCTCGGCGGCGTGCGCATCGACTCGGGCGACCTGCCCGTGGTCGCGGCGCGCGTGCGGGCGCAGCTCGATGCGCTCGGCGCCACGGACACGCGCATCACCGTCACGAGCGACCTGGACGAGTACGCGCTGGCGGCACTGGCCGCATCCCCCGTCGACGCCTACGGCGTCGGCACCTCCGTCGTGACGGGTTCCGGAACGCCCACCGCAGGCATGGTCTACAAGCTGGTCGCGCGTCAGGATCCCGATGGAACATGGGTGAGCGTCGCCAAGGCCTCCGCCGAGAAGACCTCGACGGGCGGGCGGAAGACGGCCTTCCGGGGCCTGCGCGGCGGCGTCGCCGAGGCGGAGCTCATCCGCATCGACGCGGCCGACTCACCGGCCGAGCCCACGGACGCCCGCGCGCTGCAGCTGCCGCTCGTCGAGCACGGCGAGATCGACGCCTCCCATGAAGGGCCCGAGGGCGTGCGCGTCGCGCGTGCTCACCACCTGATGGTCCGCGGCGAACTCCCCCTCGCGGCGCACGGGCTCAGTCGGTCGGATCCGGCGATTCCCACCCGCTACCTGTGAGTGCGGCGCGTCACTGCTGCAGCGACTCGTAGATCTCCTTGCACGACGGGCAGACCGGGAACTTCTCCGGGTCACGACCCGGCGTCCACTTCTTGCCGCACAGTGCGCGCACGGGCTTGCCCGTGATGGCCGACTCGAGGATCTTCTCCTTCTTCACATAGTGCGAGAAGCGCTCGTGATCGCCGGGCTCGATGGTCTCTTCGCGGATGAGCTCTTCGAGCTCGCGGTCGAGGGTGGCGAGGCCGCCCTGGTCGGGGCTGTCGGCAGGGGTGCTCATGGTCAGCAAGTGTAGCCGCGAGGTGTGTGCGCGGCTCTGGTCAGGAACTGGTGGCGGCGAACTCCATGAGCTCGCTCTCACGCCGTTCGAACACCTGTGCGCCGATGGCGAGTCCGACTCCGAGCACGACGACGCCCGTCACCGTTCCGCCCACGAGCGCGGCGAGCCCGAAGGACTGGTCGTCCGAGACCGCCTGCCACGCCCACCAGAGCGTCGGCACGCTCACAGCGAGCGCACCCAGCATCACGAGCGCCTGCGACAGGATGCCGGCAGATCCCGTGCGCTGGGGCTGCTGGAACGGACTGTCACCCGGACGCGACACCGCATACGGCGCCGCCGCCGAGGCGATGGAGGAGAGCCCCAGACCGGAGAGGAACAGGCTGATGGTCACACCCGCAAGAGCGGGCAGGTGCGCCCACCGCCCGTGGATGGCGACGGCGACCGGCACGGCGACGGCGAACGTCGGAACCGCGATGAGGACGATGGGGACGAGACGACCGACCCGATCGGAGATGCCGCGCACGCCGGAGGCCACGTGCATCCACACCGCGGTGGAGTCGTAGGCGACGTCGTTGTGGGGCAACCAGCCGAAGAAGAGCGCGATGATCGGCACGGGCACCAGCGCCACGTACTCGGCGGGGACGCCCGCGACCAGGAGCGGAATCGTCGTCAGCAACGCCGCGACCGGGACCACGAGCACGTTCACGCCGTAGCGGCGATCGCGCAACCAATAGGTGAGACTGCGGGCGGCGATGGCGCCTCCCGCAGTGCCGGGCAGCACCGAGAACCATCCCATGCCGCCGCGCTCACGTGCTGCGAGGGGCCGCTCGATCGTGGTGAGCGCGCGACGCACGATCGCGTACCACGCCCACCCGAGAAGAGCGATCGTGACCACCGCGACGATCGCTGCGAGCCAGAGCCCGCCGACATCGCCGATCGCTGCGAGGCCCGGCAGCGCCCACGCCGCGCCGATCGGCGTGAACGCGAGCACGTGTGCGGCCGCGTCGAGCTGGCTCGGAACCGCGTCGCCCCAGTCGAGCGAGGCGAAGAACACCCCGACAGGCACGAAGACGACCAGCAACGCGAGGATGAACAAGCCGGTCAGCTCGCGCGATCGACGCGGCAGCGTCCACATCGAGGCCAGGCCCGCGGCGACCCGGGTGAGCAGCACGGCTGTCACCAGCCCCAGCAGGGGTCCGATCGCAGCGAGCGCCCCGGCGTCCTGCGAGAGCCACATGACGGCCGTTGCCACCGCGACCGCTGCCAGCGCCAGGACGGGAACGCTGATGACGCTCGCAAGCAGGATCGCGCCGGCCAGCGGCTTGGGGTCCAGGCCGAATGTCTGGAAGCGGCGAGGGTCGAGCTGGTCGGGGCTCCCGGAGATGGGGGGCGCGAGCGCGTATCCCACCGCGACCGCGCTGCCTCCGAGCACCGTTACCACGAAAGCCGATTGCGCGGTGACCGCCTGCAGCGCGATCTGGGCGATGCAGGCGGCCACGACGCCACCCACGACCAGCGCGCTCGCGATGATGGCGCGCCAGCGCTCCGCAGCGTCGCCGCGGAGTGCTCCGATCAGGAGAGCGGCCCTCAGTCGGAGAACGTGTGAAGCCATTCGAGGCCCTCCACCTCGTTCGAGCCGCCGACGAGCTCGAGGAACCGCGCTTCGAGCGTCTGCTCGCCGCGGACCTCCGCCACCGTTCCGTCCACCAGCACCTGACCGGAGACGATGACCGCGACGCGATCGCACACGCGCTCGACCAGGTCCATCCCGTGGCTGGAGAGCAGAACGGTGCCGCCGTGCGACACATAAGTGCCGAGGATGTCGAGGATCACCGAACTCGAGACGGGGTCGACGGCCTCGAAGGGCTCGTCGAGCACCAGCAGTCGGGGCGAGTGGATGAGGGCCGCGGCCAGCATGACCTTCTTCGTCATGCCCGCCGAGTAGTCCGATACGGACCGCCCCAGCGCCGCGGTCAAGTCGAAGGCTCGGCCCAGGTCGGAGGCACGGCGCTCCACCGTGTTCGCATCGAGACCGCGCAGCAGCCCCGCGTAGGAGAGAAGCTGGCGACCGGTCAGGCGATCGAAGGTGCGCAGCCGGTCCGGCAGCACGCCGATCAGCTTCTTCGCCTCTCGTGACCGCGTGCGCGCATCGACGCCCGCCACCCGGATGGTGCCCGCATCCGGCTTCAGCAGCCCGGCGATCATCGACAGCGTGGTCGTCTTGCCCGCGCCGTTGGGTCCGACGAGGCCGTAGAAGGTACCGGCGGGGACGGCGAGGTCAATCCCCGCGACCGCGACGGTCGCGCCGTAGGACTTCGCCAGCCCGCTCACCTCGAGCGCGAGAGGAGGTTCGTCCGCCTCGGCGACATCGGCGACGTCGGCGAACAACCGCTCCGCCGCCTCGTCCTCCGCACGCTCGGTCACCACGACGACCTCCGCCTCCGCAGGCGTCGGCGCGTCGTCGGGGGTCGGGTCACCCGCGTCGTCACCGGGAGGAGCCTCTTCGGGCACCTCCTCGACGACCTCGACGACGACCGTGACCTCTTCGACCGTCTCCACCGGCTCGGGCGACGGCACGTCCGCGGGCTCCGGCGTGGCCTCCTCGATCGCCGCGTCCGTCGCCGTGACGACGGGCACCTCGTCGAGAACCTCCGGCGACGCGGGCTCGACCGGCGCCTGGTCCGGGACGATCACCTCGTCGATCGCCGGGGGCTGATCGGCGTCCGATGGCGCCGGGCGCGGCGGCAGGGGCGGTTTGGGCGGAATGACGAAGTCCACCGGAACCGGCGCGTCGACAGGCGCCACGGGCGGCGTCTTGGCGGCCGTCGTGCGCGGCGTCTTCGCTCCCGTCTGCGCCGACTTCGTGCGCGGCGACGCAGTCCGCGGCTTGGCCGCGGTCTCGCCGGTACGTGCCGTCGTCGCCCGTGCGGCAGGCTTCCTGGGCGCCGCCGGCTTCTTCGCTGCGGCCGGCGCCTTCTTCGCTGCGGCCGGCGCCGCCGCATCCTCCGCGGACGGACTCGCCGGGCGCTTGGCTGCCGCGGGTCGCTTCGTCGCGGGCTTCTTCGGGGCTGCGGGCGCCGCGGGCTCTTTCTCGTCGGGCGCGACCGCCGCCGAGGCCGACGACGTGGCCGGCTTCTTCGCGGCGGGCTTACGAGCCGCTGCCGGCCGGGCGGCGGTCGAGCGCGGGGTGCGCGGCGTCGAGGGTCGCGCGGATGCCGGCTTCTTCGGAGCGGCGGAGACCTCCTCGGCGGAGCCGTCGTCGGGCGTGGGCGCGTCGGAACCGGAAGGAGTGGAGGTCACTTCTCCAACGTATCAATCGCCCCCGACGATCCCATCGGTGGGATGCGGCCCTGTCACCGATTGTCACGAATCCACAACGGCAGCGGGCTCATCTGCGGGCTTTCAGGCGTCCCGGATACCATGGGCACGGCACAAAGGAGTGTTTCGTCGGTGAACCGACCGTGAACTTCGACTCCAGGAGCGATGAATCTTATGAGACTTCAGACTGTGATCCTTGCCGCAGGCATGGGCTCGCGCCTCGGCCGCAGCCTCCCCAAGCCGCTGACCCAGCTGAACGACGGGCGCAGCATCATGCGCCAGCAGCACGACAACATCCGCGCGGCTTTCGGCACCGACGCCAAGCTCACGACGGTCGTCGGCTACCGCGCGGAGACCATCGTCGAAGCCTTCCCCGAGGCCGACTACGTCTACAACGAGCGCTACGACCAGACCAACACCTCGAAGAGCCTGCTGCGCGCACTCTCCGCCACCGGTAAGGCCGGCGTGCTCTGGATGAACGGAGACGTCGTCTTCGATCCCCGGGTGCTGGGCCGTGCCGTCGCGCTCATCGAGCGCGAGCAGTCCTTCGTCACCGTCAACACCGCCAAGGTGAGCGACGAAGAGGTCAAGTACACCGTCACGAGCGAAGGCTTCATCAACGAGCTGTCCAAGACCGTTCGCGGCGGGATCGGCGAGGCCGTGGGGATCAACTACATCTCGCGGGCCGACAAGCGTTCGTTCATGCACCACCTGGCACGCGTCGACGATCAGGACTACTTCGAGCGCGGTCTCGAGCTCGCCATCCAGCACGACGGCCTCCTGCTCGAGCCGATGGACATCTCCGACCTGTACGCGGTCGAGGTCGACTTCGCCGAAGACCTCGAACGCGCCAACCAGTTCGTCTGATCCGCAATCCCCCGGCACCGTTCAGCCGGGCCGCTTAGCATCGCAGGATGCCGGAGAAGGTCCACCGCATCCACAGCCTGCCGGACGAGTCGCCGTGGCAGGGAGGGATCCCGCCCGTCGGGTCGGCCGAGCACCCGTTCACGGTGCGCGCCCTCGACCGTGTGCTCGCCGTCCAACGCCCCGTCGTGCTGGCCCACCTGCGCAGCATCCGGGTACGCCACCCGCGTGCCACGACGCTCGAGATCGTGCGGATGCTGGAGCGTCGGTACCTGGCGGCGGTGACCACCGGCGGGGCAGCCGTCGGCGCGACGGCCGTCGTCCCCGGCATCGGAACCGGCGTGACGCTGGCGCTGAGCGGCGTGGAGACTCTCGGCTTCCTGGAGACGACGACGTTGTTCGCGCAATCCGTCGCCGAAGTGCACGGGCTCCCGGTCGAGAACCCGGACCGGGCCCGCGCGCTCGTTCTGACGCTGCTGCTCGGCCAGGAGGGGATCGACCTCGTCACCCAGCTCGCCCGGCAGGCCGGCGGCAAGGGTCCGACGCGCAGCACCTACTGGGGAGAGCTGATCACCACGACGCTGCCCCGCGCGGCGCTCGGTCCGCTCGTCGACCGGCTGAAGACCTCATTCCTGCACCGCTTCGCCGCGCGCGGCGGCGCATCGTTCGTCGGCAAGGCGCTGCCCTTCGGCGTGGGCGCGGCGGTGGGCGGTGCCGGTAACCATCTGCTCGGGCGACGCGTGATCACCACGTCTCGACGGGCGTTCGGGATGCCGCCCGTCGATCTGCCCGCGGAGCTCGAGCCGCGTCCGGGCGCCGCCCCGCTCGAGCGACTCGCGGGGCGGGGGCTCTCACGGGCCGGTGGGCTCGTCGCCCAGGCCGCGGGATCCGCCACGCGCCGCACGCGCAACGCCACGAAGGCGCTCGGCTCCGTTCGCCGCAAGCAACGGCCTTCCGACTCGTCCGTCGCTCCGTCGACCGACGAACTCCCGGACCGCTGAACGGACGATCCGTCTCAGGAAGCTTCCTCGCGGCCGGCGTTCGAGTCGAGTTCCGCCTGCGCCGCGGCATCGTCCGCGTCGCCGCCCGCTCGCGCGTGCCACTGGTCCCACTCGTCCATCAGGCGCTCGATCGCCGCGTGGAAGCGTGCCGTCGGCGCACCCGGCGAGGTGTCGCCGAAGTAGTGGTCGACCCAGTGCGCCAGGCGCGCGACGGCATCGGGATCGCCGACCAGGCGGTCGACCTCGTCCAGGATGCGGGGGGCATCGGCAGCATCCAGCCACTCGCACGCGGAGAGGTAGCCGCTCGTGTCGACGGCGGCGCGCTCGTCGACGGGCCGGGTGATGAGCAGCGGCTTGTCGGCGGCGAGGCGGTCGTAGACCATGGCGGAGATGTCGACCACGGCGACGTCCGAGGCGGCCAGCTGCCAGCCGAGCTCCGGCCCGTCGTCGTAGACGTGGTGAGCAGCGGGGTCGGCGGCGTTCGCCGCGGCGATCGCCGCGACGATGCGCCGATGCGCGGCGAGGTACTCGTGATCGAGCACGCCGCTGCGCGGGTGCGGCCGGTAGACGAGGCGGTGGCGACCGGAGCCGAGTACGGCTGCGGCCAGCGCCTCTCCATGGCTGACGATGGAGCCGTAGAACGCCGAGGGGCGATCGCCCTCCCACGTCGGCGCGTAGAGCACGACCGTACGATCGTCCGGGGTGTACGGCAGCGCCCCGGAGTAGTGGTCCGCCTGGGGTCGACCGATCGCGATCGTGCGGGCATCGAGGTCGTAGTTCCAGAGCACGCGTCCCAGACGCTCGCGAGCGGCGTCCCCCGCGATCAGGGCGTAGTCGTACGCCTTGAACTGGTTCGTCGTCATGTACATCTTGTCGGACTCGCCGTGATTGATGAACACGTGCCAGCGATGTCCGTAGCGGAACATCTGGAAGTTCCGCGTGTTCTGGTTCACGTACAGGACGATGCGCAGGCCCTGCGCGGCCACGACCCTCTCGAGGTCCCGCACGGTCGGCACGAACGCGACGGGAAGCTCGCTCTCGGTCATGATCGCGGCCGCCGAGGTGGCGTTCCGGCTGAGCACCAGGACGGGCCAGGTCTCGGCGAGTTTCTGGAGCGGTTTGTACCACTGACGCATCTGGTAGAGGTTCACGGCACCGTCGGCGAAGTAGACGCCGACCCGGAAGCGACCGACCGGCAGCGGAGTGCGCATCGCGCGCACCTGGCGGACGGCGGAACGGTTGTCGAGGACCTTCCGGAGAAGTCCCCGTGCCTTGCGGAAGTCTGATGCCAGGCCCATCCTTCCAGCCTAACCAGCGCACGCATGGGATGATCGTCGGATGCACGTCGACGCGGGGGGCCATCGTGACGCCCCGGTTCCCAGCGCCGACGCAGGGGTGTCTTTCGTCATGCCGGTGCTCAACGAGGCGCGGTACCTGGAGCGCGCCGTGCAGAGCGTGCTCGCCCAGCAAACCCCCGGCCCCATGGAGCTCGTGCTCGCGCTGGGCCCGTCCTCCGACGGCACCGACGAGATCGCCGAGCGTCTCGCCGCCGCCGACGACCGCATCCTGCTCGTCCGCAATCCCGACGCCGACATCCCGACAGGCTTGAATCTGGCGATCGCCCGCAGCACGCTGGCGACCATCGTGCGCGTCGACGCCCACTCGGAGCTCGCTCCGGGCTACACGATGCGGGCTCTCGAAACGCTCGCGCGTGTGCGAGCCGCGAACGTGGGCGGGGTGATGCAGGCCGACGGCCGCACGCCGTTCCAGCGCGCGGTCGCCCGCGCCTACAACTCCCCGTTCGGCCTGGGGGGCGGGGCGTATCACGGCGGCCGACGCGAGAGCGCCGCCGAGTCGGCCTACCTCGGCGTCATGCGCCGCGTCGTCGTCGACGAGGTCGGCGGGTTCGACGAGTCCCTGCGTCGCGGCGAGGACTGGGAGCTGAACCTCCGTATCCGCCGGGCGGGCTACCGCGTCTGGTTCGATCCGGCGCTGCGTGTGACGTACTGGCCGCGCGAGAGCTGGCAGCGACTCGTTCGGCAGTTCCGCGCTACCGGCGCGTGGCGCGGCGAGTTGGTGCGCCGCTACGGCCGTCGCAACTCCCTGCGCTTCTTCGCCCCACCCGTCCTCGTGGTGTGCGTCGCCCTCGCCGTCGTGACCGGTGTGCTGCAGCTCACCGGTGTCCTCGCGGGTGCGGCAGCACTCATCGCGAACGCGGTCTACGTGCCCGTGGCCGCTTACGCGGTTCTCGTCGTCGGCGTCGCCCTGGGTCCTGGCGGCGGGAGCGGATGGCGCGACAAGCTCTGGACGGCGGGAGTCCTCCCCTCGATGCACCTCGCCTGGGGTGCCGGGTTCATCCAGGGACTCGTGCGCGGCGCGCGCGACACCGTCGACACCTCGCGGCTCGGGTCGCGCAACACGCCGCTGCCGTGAGTCAGCCGCCGATCAGCCCCTGATCGAGGATGCGGGCGACGACGCGCTCGGCCGCGTGACCGTCCTCGCGCGCATTGAAGGCGCGCCGCCATGCGGCGTACCGGTCGGCGTAGGCGGCAGAGTCGTGCGCCAGAGCCCGGGTCAGCTCCTCCTGTGTGCGAACGAGCGGCCCAGGAGCGCGCTCTGTGAGATCGAAGTAGAACCCGCGCAGGCGTCCGCGGTAGTCCTCGAGGTCGGGCACGAAGAAGTACACCGGCTTGCCCGTGACGGTGAAGTCGAACATCACCGACGAGTAGTCGGTGACGAGCGCATCGGCGGCCAAGAGCAGCTGGGCGGTGTCCGGGAAGCCGGTCACATCGACGACGCGCGCACCCTCCGCATCCCTGCCGGGCAGCAGTGTGCGCGAGTGACCGCGCACCAGCACGACAGCGCCGGTGTCTGCCGCGAGCCGCTCCGCATCCAGGAAGTCCACGATCTGCTCGCGATCGTCGCGCCACGTCGGCGCGTAGAGGATGACGCGTTCGTCCTCGCGGATGCCCAGACGCGCGCGCACCGGCGCCGCATCCCCCGTGCGCAGCACGTCGTTGCGCGGGTATCCCTCGACCCAGATCGGTCGGCGACCGAACGCGTAGGCCCGCCGCAGGATCGATGCCGCGTACGGGTTCTGCGCCAGCAGCACGTTCCAGCGCAGCGATTCTCGTACGACGGCGATGGCTCGTCGAGGATCGAAGCCCGGGCGATGAAGGGCCAGCCTCTTGAGCGGCGTACCGTGCCAGGTCTGGACCACGTGCTGTCCCGGCCGGCGCACATAGCGCCGACGCATCCAGTCGTTGACCACGAGCAGGCGCGAGACCGCGCGGGCGCGCCACCACTCTGGGCTCCCCTCGACGACGGGGATGGCCCCCTCGGGGACGTCGACGGAGAGGTCGACGACGCTCCAGTACCGCACGAGGCCGGGCAGCCGCTCGCTGAGCACCCGGTCGATCGCGAGCGGGTTGCAGCTGGCGTTGCGCCCGTAGAAGCTCTCGAAGAAGACCGCCTCCTCCAGCGACTCGCGCCCCGTCGCATAGCGCCGCTCCAGGGCCCCCTGCGCCTCGCCGGCGTCATAGGCGGGGTCGACGGGCGGTCCGATCTCGAGCTCCCAGCCGGTCAGAGCTGCGCGAAGCGGCCCGAGCTGCGCGAGCGCGAGCGGCTCGGGAGCCTCGGGGTGCTCCACGGAATCGGCGGGCTCGACGTGCACCCGGTAGCGCCCGCTCGGCAGCGGCAGAACCGGTCCGCCCCACCGGGAGGCGGAGAGGGACAGCGTGGCGGTCCAGGTCTTGCCCCTCCCGGTCAGCGTCGCCGCCACCCGCGCACGGGCGCCGACCAGCTCGACGCGCTCGGGGCGCGCACCCGCTCCCCGCAGGACCAACGCCGGAGCGCTCCCGGTGGTCAGCTCCGCCGTTGTCATGCCGTCTCCTCCCGACGGTCGTCGCCGCCGATGGCCGCCGCGATGGCCAGATAGACCCGCTCCGCGTTGCGGCCGTCACGGTACGCGTGCACGACCGCATCCAGACGTCTGGCTTGTTCCAGCCGCTCGTGGCGCACGTCGTCGTCCGCGAGCACGGCCGCGATCTGCGCGAGAGCCCCCGCCCAGTCCACCGCGACATCCGTGCCCGCGACGTCCGCGTAGGTGCCGTAGAAGCCGCGACGTCGGGCGTAGGCGTCGACATCGGGGGCGAAGTACACGACCGGCAGCGGCACGAGCGAGGAGTCGTACGCCAGCGAGGAGTAGTCGGTGACGAGCAGATCCAGGCCCGGGAGCACCGGGGTGACATCGCTCAGGCGATCGCTGCCGAGCAGGTGCACACGCTGGGCACCTTCGGGCGGCGCATACTCTCCGGCACCCAACGGATGCGGGCGCACGATCAGCCGTGCGCCGTGTGTATCGAGCAGGGCGGTGATCCGATGCCAGTCGGCTTCCGCCGGGATCGCCGGGTCCTCGTCGCCATCGCGCCAGGTCGGTGCGTACAGCACGAGCCGGTCATCGCCGAGCGGGCCCAGCACCTCTTCGAGCCGGCGGCGGGCGCTCTCCCGTCGTTCGGTCGCACTCCCCCGCGACAGCACATCCACGCGCGGCTCGCCGACGACCGGCACGCGCGAGTCGTCGAGCGAGAACGCCGACTCGAGGCGGCCGCGCACGAGGTGGGATGCGGCCGGCAGGAGGCGGATCCGACGGGTGGCGCTGCGGTACATGAACGCAAGCAGACGCCGCACGAGGCGGGAGGACGGCAGGAAGGAGCTTCGCACGGTCTCCGGCGAGTCGATGCCGATGCGCTTGAGCGGGATGCCGTGCCACAGCTGCACGAGATACGACCCCGCGACGGCATAGCGGTTGACGTCGCCGAAGCCGTGCGTCACGACGACCACCTCGGCGCGTGCGGTGAGCCAGAGACCTCGCAACGAGTCGGCCCGGACGTACGGGATTGCACGCGATGCCGCATCGCGCGCCTGCGCATCGGTGCGGATCAGCCAGACGGCACGATGACCACGCGCGGCCGTCTCGTCCCACAGCGCGAGGGCGCCGTCTGCGATCCCCGCCGCCGAGCCGAAGACCCACGTCCCGCGTGCCCGCGGCACGAGCAGCGTGAGAGCGCGCCCGGCCCCGTAGAGCGGGATGGCGAGGAGCTTCTTCGCATTGCCGTCGCCGAACGAGAAGGACGCCACCTCGCGAGCCTATCGCGAGGTGGCGTCCGAACCGTCGGAGCGGTGTCGTTACTGCAGTGTGCCCAGCGTCAGCTTCGCCGTCTCGGTCTTGCCGTCGCGGACGTAGCTCAGCGTCGCGTCGGAGCCGCCCGCGGCCGCACGCACCTGGGCGGTGAGGTCGATCGCGTTGGTGACGGGAACACCGTTGAACTCCGTGACGATGTCGCCGGAACGCAGCCCCGCACCGGCGGCCGCGCCACCGGAGGACACGTCCTGGATGTAGGCGCCCTGGATGGTGGCGTTCTTCTGCGAGGCGGCGTCGGCGACGGTCGCACCCAGCAGCCCGTGCGTGGCGCTGCCGTCCTTGATGATCTCGTTCGCCACGCGCTGGGCGATGTTGGCGGGGATGGAGAAGCCGACACCGATGTTGCCGGACTGACCGCCCGACGAGCTGCCGCCGGAGGACGCGATGGCCACGTTGATGCCGATGAGCTTGCCGTCGGAGTCGACCAGCGCACCGCCCGAGTTTCCGGGGTTGATCGCCGCATCCGTCTGGATGACCGCGATCTTGATCGTGGCGTTCGCGGACTGCTGCTGTTGCTGCTGCCCCTGCCCGAAGTCGAACTGGAACGGGCTCTCCTGCTGTCCCTGACCGCCGTCCTCCTTGGTGGAGGAGTCGTCGGGCGCCGCCGAGGAAGCGATCTCGATGGAGCGGTTCAGGGCGCTGACGATGCCCGTGGTGACCGTGTTGTCCAGGCCCAGCGGAGCGCCGAGCGCGATCGCCTGGTCTCCGACGTTGAGCTTGCTCGAGTCGGCGAAGTCGATCGGGGTCAGCCCGGACGCGTCCGTCAGCTTGATGACCGCGAGGTCGTACGTCGGGTCGGTGCCGACCAGCGTGGCCTTGTAGACCTTGCCGTCGGACGTCGTGACCGACAGCGTGGGGTCGGCGGTGGCACCGTCGAGCGTGACGACGTGCGTGTTGGTGAGCACGTAACCGTCCGCGGAGAGGACGACACCGCTGCCGGTGCCGCCGCCGTTGCTCGCGGTGGCCGAGATGGTGACGACACTGGGCAGGACCTTGGCGGCCACAGCCGTGACGTTGTTGACCTTCTGGGTGTCGTTCACGGTCACGACGGTGGGGCTGCTGGCCGCCGTCGTCTGGGTCTGGCCCCACAGGCTGATGCCGGCGTAGGTTCCGCCGACGCCCGCGGCGCCGCCGACGAGGGCTGCGGCGACGAGGAGGCCGACCGTGCGGCCGGCGGTCGACTTCTTGCGCACCGGGGCCGACGGCGCCGGGCCGCTCAGCGGCAGGGTCGGCGCGGTCTGGGCGCCAGGGCCGAACGCCTGGCCCGTTGCGGCGGTGCCGGCGGCGGGGTAACCCGCGGGTGCCTTCGGGTACGAGGCGGGGTAGGGCGGACGGGGCGGCATCGCCGGAGCGGCCGGTCCGGCTGCGGCCGGGGTCGGGGTCGGCGGCACGTCGGACGAGGGGGCCGGCTGCGGCGATGCGGCGGGCGCGACGGGTTCGGACACAGAGTCTTCGGATTCGGGGCGGGAGCCCTGGTTGTCACTCATGGTTGCTCCTTCTGACTGGCGATCTTCACTGTGACCGCCGTCTCTGTGGTTTTCCTATGCCAGCCGTGGGACAGCCCTATGGGACTAACGTGTGCTGAATGCGAAACCAGAACGCGCCCTGGCGACGGGTGGCCGCGGGCGCCGGACTCCTCGGCTCGGACGGCACCCCCGCCCCTACGATCTTCGCAGAGATGAGCGCACTGGCGGCCGAGACCGGCGCCATCAACCTAGGCCAGGGCTTCCCCGACGAGGACGGCCCGGCCGAACTGCTCGACATCGCACGCGAGGCGATCGCGACGGGGGTCAACCAGTACTCCCCCGGTCGCGGTACAGCGGATCTTCGCCGCGCGATCGCCGAGCACCAGGCGCGGTTCTACGGACTGCGGGTCGACCCCGATCGTGAGGTGCTGGTCACCGCGGGGGCGACGGAAGCGCTCGCGGCGACCCTCCTCGCGCTCGTGGGGCCCGGTGACGAGGTCGTCGTCTTCGAGCCCCACTACGACGCGTACGCGGCGGATGTGGCGCTGGCCGGCGCCACACTCGTGACCGTGCCCCTGCGCTGGCCCGACTTCCAGCCGGACCTCGACCGGCTCGCCGCCGCCGTCACGGACCGCACCCGCGTCATCCTGCTCAACGATCCCCACAATCCCACCGGCGTCGTGTTCGCCGACGACGTGCGAGCCGAGATCGTGCGGCTCGCCCACCGCCACGACGTGATCATCGTGACCGACGAGGTGTACGAGCATCTGGTCTTCGACGGCCGCAGCCACGTCCCCATCGCGACGTTGCCGGGCGCTGCCGAGCGCACGATCTCGATCTCCTCCGCGGGCAAGACGTTCTCGGTGACGGGGTGGAAGATCGGATGGGCGACCGGGCCCGCATCCCTCATCGACGCCGTGCTCACGGTCAAACAGTTCCTCACCTACGTCAACGGTGCGCCGTTCCAGCCGGCCGTCGCTGCGGGGCTCCGCCTGGACGACGCCTTCTTCGCGGGCATCGGCGCCGCGCTGCAGCGAAAGCGCGACACACTGCGCGAGGGGCTCAGCACTGCCGGGCTCGCGCCGTTCCGCGCCGGGGGCTCCTACTTCACCGTGGCGGATGCGGCGCCGCTCGGCGTGAGCGACGCCCATGAGTTCTGCCGCCGGCTGCCGCGTGCGGCCGGCGTCGTCGCGATCCCGCTGACGGCGTTCGCCGCCGAGGAGCGGCGACACGAGTACGCGAGCCTCGTGCGGTTCGCGGCCTGCAAGCGCCCCGAGGTCATCGCCGAGGCCATGCACCGCCTGGCGGCGCTGGCCTGACTCAGCGAGGGACCACGCGGTAGCGCCGCAGTTGCAGCGCCGGATTGACGTTGCGGATGCGGGCCAGCTCGTCGAGGTCGATCGGCGCGACCGCGACTCCGTCCCCTGCGGCGAGCCCCGCAAGCACGACGCCCTGCGGGTCGAGGATGACGGAGTGGCCCACGCCGACGGGCGCGGGATGGTCCGCCGCGGCGACGAACGCCGTGCTCTCGATCGCCCGCGCCGCCAGCAGGGTCTGCCACTGCTGCTCCTTCAGCGGACCGCGCACCCACTCGGCAGGCACGAGGACGACGTGCGCGCCGGCGTCGACGATGCGGCGCGCGGCCTCGGGGAAGCGCAGGTCGTAGCAGGTCATGATGCCGAAGACGACGCCGTCGACGGTGAAGGTCTGCGGCTCGTCGAGCTCCCCCGGAGCGACCCAATCCGACTCCTGCTGGCCGAACGCGTCGTAGAGGTGCTGCTTGCGGTAGCTGGCGACGACACCCGAGGCGTCGACCGCGACGACGGTGTTGTGCACGCGGTCCGCATCCGCCGCCTCGACCAGACCCGCCACGAGGGTGAGGTCCTCCCGCTGGGCGATGTCGCGTAGGCCTCGCACGAACGGCCCGTCGAGCCCGGGCTCGGCGTTCTGTCGCAGCGACGCGTCGAACGGGTCGACGAAGAAGCTGCTGTACTCCGGAAGCACCAGCACGCGGGCTCCGCGAGACGCCGCCTGCGCGGCGAGGAGGCGGATCCGATCCAGGTTGGCGGCGCGGTCGGCGATCGGCGCGAACTGCGCGACGGCGAGGGAGAGAACGGCGGGCACTCCCCCATCCTCGTGGCGCCGTCGGTCGACGGCAACCGCCTCGATTCGCGCACTGCCCGAACGCGTGCTAGTGTTATCTCTTGTGCCGCGGGGTGGAGCAGTTCGGTAGCTCGCTGGGCTCATAACCCAGAGGTCGCAGGTTCAAATCCTGTCCCCGCAACGGAAAGAAGGCCCGGATCCTCGGATCCGGGCCTTCTTCTTTACCCGGAAAGCCCAGGTCGAACGGGCTTCTGCTCTCTCACGCGTCGGGGTCGATACCGACCGACATCCGTTCAAGGAAGTCGGCGATCACCGCCAGCTCCGTCGGCGAGTAGTCGAACGCGACATCCCGCATCGCGTCGATGCTGTCGCGGAAGTGGTGCGTGAAGTCGGTGCGCGACTTGTCGGTCAACGAGATGAGCCTCGCCCGACGATCGACGGGATGCGGCTTGCGTACGACATGGCCCGAATCGGCGAGACGGTCCACCAGCTTCGTCGTCGAGGCGGTGGAGATCCGCAGGTGCCGTGCGATGTCGTGCGGGCTGACGTCCTGTCCCCGCTGCTCGCGGATGATGAGCATGCGCAGGGCGGCGAGGTCGGTGGCGTTCATGTCCATGTCGCCCTTCATGCCGCTGTACATGCGGTCCATGGCGTCGCTGAAGGCGCGCACGGCCGACAGGACACGCCATACTGCGCGATCCTTATCACGGGACGTATCGTCGGAGTCGGTGGGACTCGCCATGTGGACACCCCCTCAGGCCGTATGTATGCTCGATCGAACTCAGTTAGCTAGCAAAGCTAGCAAAATGGAAGGGCGCATGGACGAGATCGAACAGGTCATTCTGGTGGATGACGAGGGCAATCAGATCGGGACTGCGCCCAAGAGCAGTGTCCACGGTACAGACACCGCGCTGCATCTCGCCTTCTCCTGTCACGTTCTGGATGACGAAGGCCGCGTCCTCGTCACCCGTCGAGCCTTGCACAAGCGCACGTGGCCCGGAGTGTGGACCAACTCGTTCTGCGGACATCCTCGACCGGCCGAGCCCGTCCTGAACGCCGTGAAGCGACACGCCGACTCCGAACTCGGGCTGCGCCTGACCGACATCGAACTCGCCCTTCCCCTCTTCCGATACCGGGCCACCGACGCGAGCGGGATCGTCGAGAACGAGATCTGCCCGGTCTACATCGCACGCGCCGAGAATCTGCCGCAACCCAATCCTCTCGAAGTGCTCGAGACGCAATGGGTGCACCCTGCCGACCTCGTGACGGCTCTGGATGCGGCCGAGTGGGCGTTCAGTCCTTGGCTCGTGCTGCAGGCCCGTCAACTCGATCTGTTCGTCGCCCAGCGGCGGATACAGGCGCGGGCCCGATGATCTCCTGGTTGAGCGCGGACAACCGCGCCGGGATCGACGCGGCCGTCGATGCGGCTCTGGCCCGCATCCGTCGCCGCGCGACCGACGGCGCAGAAGCGTACGCCGCGCTCACTGCTGCGGTCACGCGCGCGGCCACCGGCGGCAAGCGGTTCCGGCCGGCGAACGTCGTGGGCGCGTATCTCGCGTTCGACGGCCCAGACGAGGCGCTGACGACCGTCTACGAGGTCGCCGCCGCCTTCGAACTGCTGCACGCGGCCTTCGTCGTTCACGACGATGTGATCGACCACGACGTCCAGCGCCGTGGCGTCCTGAACATCTCCGGCGAGTTCCGCACGCGAGCCGCCGCCGCCGGCGCGTCCGCCTCGGGCGCCGACGATCTCGGGGACGCGGCCGCGATCCTCGGCGGCGACCTGCTGCTGTACGAAGCCACCCGCATCCTCGCGCTGGTCGACGTCCCCGCAGCGACGCGGGCCGCACTCGTGGAGCTCTTCGACGACGCCGTGTCGGTGTCGGCCGCCGGCGAGCTCGCCGACGTCGAGAACGCGCTCGGACTGCACGCGGCGGAGGCCGCCGCCGTGCTCACCACGGCGCACGACAAGACCGCCGTGTACTCCTTCGATGCGCCGCTGCGTGCCGGTGCGCTGCTGGCCGGTGCGAGCGAGCCCGAGCTCGAGGCGCTCCGCCGAGCCGGCGGCGCTCTGGGGCTCGCCTTCCAGCTCGTCGACGATCTGATCGGAGCCTTCGGCACGGCCGACCAGGCGGGCCGGGATGCGGGCAGCGACCTCCGCGAGGCCAAGCGCACTCCCCTCGTCGTCCTGGCACAGCAGGGAGCGGGCCGCGACGCGGTCGCAGAGGCCCTCGCGGTCGCGCACACGGGTCCGGTGGCCGTGCTCGCCGCACAGCGGGCGCTGGATGCGACCGGGGCCCGCGAGCGCCTCGCGGTCCTCATCGACGAGACGCTCCGCTCCGCTCGAGCCGACGCCGCCACACTCTCGCCCGCGGCTCTCGGGCTCGTCGACGAGCTCGCGACCCGCATCGCGGAGCGGATGCCGTGAGCGCACGGGACCAGCCGAGCGGACTCTCCCTCTACGACCGGACGGCGGTGGCCGCCGCCGCATCCGTGATCCGCGCGTACTCCACCTCGTTCGCCCTGGCGACGGGTCTGCTCAGTCCGCGCACCCGCCCCCACATCCGCAACGTCTACGCGCTCGTCCGCGTCGCGGACGAGATCGTGGACGGACCGGCCGGGGAAGCGGGTCTGGACCCCGATCAGCAACAGGAGGTCCTCGACGCGTTCGAACGGGAGACCCGCGCGGCCGTCGAGCGGGGCTTCAGCGCGAACCTCGTCGTGCACGCGTTCGCCCTGACAGCCCGGGAGTGTGGAATCGGCGAGGATCTGACGGCCCCGTTCTTCGCCTCCATGCGCACGGATCTCGGCGTGCGGGAGCACGACGACGTCTCGCACGACACCTACGTCTACGGATCGGCTGAGGTGGTAGGACTCATGTGCCTCGCCGTCTTCGAGAATGCGGGGCGCCGTTCCCCCTCCGCTCCCCCCGCAGATCTCGTCGCCGGGGCGCGAGCTCTCGGGCGGGCCTTCCAGGACGTCAACTTCCTTCGCGACCTGGAGCACGACGCAGGCGCTCTCGGGCGTGACTACCTCGCCGTCGACGGCGTCGAGCGCACGAGGGACGACGTGCTCGACCGGATCGACGCCGACCTCGCCACGGCGGCCGCCACCATCCCCCTCCTGCCCCCGGACTGCCGCAGGGCCGTCACCGCAGCCCACGATCTCTTCGCCGCACTCTCCGCGCGCCTCCGGGGGGCGAGCACCGAGGGGCGGGTGCGCGTCCCCACGTCGCAGAAGGCCGTTCTCGCCGCCCGCGCCTGGCTGGGCGCCGCACCACTGAAGGAACGCTCATGAGTCGTACCGTCGTCATCGGAGGCGGCATCGCAGGGCTCGCCACGGCCGCGCTGCTCGCGACCGACGGGCACGACGTCACCCTGCTCGAGGGGCGTGACGAAGTGGGCGGCCGGGCGGGGTCGTGGGAGCGCGACGGCTTCCGCTTCGATACCGGCCCCAGCTGGTATCTCATGCCGGAGGTGTTCGACCACTTCTTCCGCCTGCTCGGCACGACGACCGCGGAGCAGCTCGATCTCGTCGACCTGGTCCCCGCCTACCGCGTCTACGCCGAATCGCACCTGGACGAGGCGCCCGTCGACGTCGTGTCGGGTCGCGAGGAGGCGACCGCGCTGTTCGAGTCGATCGAACCGGGAGCCGGCGCGCGCCTGGACGCATACCTGGACTCGGCCGGCGAGGCGTACGACCTCGCGGTCGATCGCTTCCTCTACGACACGTACGAGTCACTCGGCAACCTCACCGACCCCGCGATCCTGCGCCGGCTGGGCCACCTGACGCGACTGCTCACGCAACCGCTGCAGTCCCGGATCGACAGACGTTTCACCGACACCCGGCTCCGCCAGATCCTCGGCTACGCAGGGGTGTTCCTGGGCGGCTCGCCCTATCAGCTCCCGAGCCTCTACCACCTCATGAGCCACCTCGATCTCGACGATCGGGTGCGCTACCCGCAGGGCGGCTTCACCGCGCTGATCGACGCCATCGCGCGCCTCGCCACGGAACGCGGTGTCGTGATCGAGACCGGCGCGAGCGTCGAGCGCATCCTCGTCGCCGACGGCGTCGCCCGCGGGGTCGTGACCGCCGACGGCCGCCGCTTCGACGCCGACGTCGTGGTCTCCAGCGCCGACCTGCACCACACCGAGACGCGCCTCGTCCCGGAGCGCTACCGCACCTATCCGGAGTCCTGGTGGCGGTCGAAGACACCCAGCTACGGCGCACTGCTCGTGCTGCTCGGTGTGAAGGGCGGGCTTCCCGAGCTCACGCACCACACGCTCCTGTTCACCGAGGACTGGCGCACGAACTTCGCCGCGATCTTCGGCGATACGCCCCGCATCCCGGATCCGGCGTCGCTGTACGTCTGCCGGCCCAGCGCGACCGACCCCTCCGTCGCACCGGAGGGCCACGAGAACCTCTTCGTCCTGGTGCCGATCCCAGCCGACCCCGGCCTCGGCCACGGCGGTGTCGACGGGGCCGGTGACGCCGTGATCGAACGCGCGGCGGATGCGGCCATCGATCAGATCGCCGCCTGGTGCGACGTGCCCGACCTGCGCGATCGCATCGTCGTGCGCCGCACGATCGCCCCCGGCGACTTCGAGACCGACCTGCACGCCTGGCGCGGCAACGCCCTCGGTCTCGCGCATCCGCTCATGCAGAGTGCGCTCTTCCGCCCCCGCAACGCCTCTGCCAAGGTGGACGGGCTCTACTACGCGGGTGCCTCCGTGCTGCCGGGGATCGGGCTTCCGATGTGTCTCATCTCGGCCGAGCTCGTCGTGAAGCGGATGCGCGGCGACCGCTCCGCGGGCCCCCTCGCCGAGCCGGCGTCTGAGGCGGTGTGATGCCGGGTCTCTACCTGCTGGCGCTGCTCATCAGCATCGCAGGGGTGGGCGCCCTCGACGCTCGGTTCCGGCTGGCGCTGTGGGCGCGTCCGGGGCGCACGGCGGCCGCCGTCGGCATCGGCACCGCTTTCTTCCTCCTCTGGGACGCCGTCGGCATCGTCACGGGTGTCTTCGTGAAGGGTGGCAGCCCGCTGCTGGTGGGCATCGACCTCGCGCCGCACCTCCCCCTCGAGGAGCCGGTGTTTCTCGCGTTCCTGTGCTACCTCGCGCTCGTCGTGCACGCCGCATCCCTGCGGATCGCCCACCGCCGGCGGGACGCGGCATGACCTACCCGCTGATCGTTCTGCCCTTCATCCTGGTGACCGCCGTCGTCACGGCGATCAGTGCCCGCCGCCCCGGCTTCGCCCGAAGGATGCGGGCCAGTGTCGTCGCCGCGGTCGTGCTGTTCGCGCTGACCGCGGTCTTCGATAACGTGATGATCGCCCTCGACCTGTTCACCTACCCCGCGGAGCATCTCAGCGGCATCCGGATCGGACTGGCGCCGATCGAGGACTTCTCCTATCCGCTGTGCGCAGCGTTCGGCGTTCCCGCCGTGCTCGCGCTGCTCCCGACCCGGAAGACCGCATGACCGACCTCCGCCCCGCCGGCGTGCTTCGTACGCTGTTCGTCTCGTCGCGCCCCGTGAGCTGGATCAACACGGCGTTCCCGTTCGCGGCGGCGGTGGTGATGACCACGCGCACGGTCGATCTGACGCTCGTCGTCGGCACGCTGTTCTTCCTCGTCCCGTACAACCTCGCGATGTACGGCGTGAACGACGTCTTCGACTACGAGTCAGACCTGCGCAATCCACGCAAGGGCGGCGCGCACGGAGCCGTCCTCGATCGCCGGATGCACCGGATCACGCTGTGGGCGGCGGCTCTCTCCTGCCTGCCGTTCGTCGTCTACCTCGTCGTCGTCGGCTCGCCCGCATCCTGGGTCGTGCTCGCGATCAGCCTGTTCTTCGTGGTCTTCTACTCGGCGCCGCCGCTGCGCCTCAAGGAAGTGCCGTTCGCCGATTCGATGACGAGCAGCATCCACTTCTTCTCGCCCGCGGTGTACGGCCTCGTCCTCGCCGGCGCGACCTTCACGCCGGGGCTCATCGCCGTCCTCGTCGCCTTCGCTCTCTGGGGCGTCGCCTCGCACGCGTTCGGCGCCGTGCAGGACGTCACAGCCGACCGCGAGGCCGGCATCTCCTCGATCGCGACCGTGCGCGGCGCGCGGTGGACGGTGTGGTTCGCGCTCGGGTGCTATCTCGCCGCGGGCCTCGTGATGCTCGCGTCGGCCTGGCCGGGACCCCTCGGCGGCCTGCTCGTCATCCCGTACCTGCTCGCCCTCTGGCCCTACCGCTCGATCACCGATGAGACGTGCGAGCGCGCCACGGTCGGGTGGGGTCGGTTCCTGTGGCTCAACCAGCTGGGCGGCTTCGGCACGACCCTGCTGCTCATCTGGTACGCCCTGCTCACCGCCTGACGCGCACCCCCTCCCCGCACCGCGAGACTGCATCTCGAGCACGAGATCACGGGTAAATACCGTGATCTCGTCGCGAAGATGCAGTCTCACGGGTTTGTGAAGACGAACGCGCCGGCCCCGCGAGATGCGGGACCGGCGCGAGCCGAAGCGGATGCGGATCAGCCGCCGAGCTCGATCAGCTTGTCGACCGCGGCGGTGAGCCGGCTGTCCGCCTCGCCGTACTTGGTCCAGTCGCCGGCCTTGAGAGCGGCATCGCGGTCGAGCAGCGCCTGTCGGGCATCCTGCAGCGCGGCCTGATAGTCCGGGCTTCCGGTCGCACCGCCGGACGAGCCGTCGCTGCCACCGGTCTGCTCGGGCGACGGAGTCGTCCCCGGATCGGGCGCGACGTCCTGATCACCCGCGTTGGCGCCGGAGTCGCCGCCGAACAGCGCGTTGAGCGCCTCGTTCAGGGTGTCCTCGAACGCCACCTCGGTGCCGAAGGCCACGAGCACCTTCTGCAACTGCGGCAGCTGCGTACCGCTGGAGGCCTGCACGAACACCGGCTGCACGTACAGCAGGCCGCCACCGACGGGCAGGGTCAGCAGGTTGCCGTTGATGACGTTCGACTGGCCCTGCTTCAGGATGTTGATCTGCGCGGAGATCCCGGGATCCGAGTTGAAGGTGTTCTGCACCTGGCCGGGACCGGGGATGGTGGCGCCGGCGGTGATCTCCAAGAGCCTCAGCTTGCCGTAGTCGGGGCTCTTCACGCCCGCCTGACTACCGGCATCCGAGTCCACGGAGAGGTAGCCCATCAGGACGTTGCGCGACTCCGTACCCGTCGACTGCGGGATGAAGCTGGTGAACATCGAGTAGCTCGGTTCGTCCTGACCCGGCATCTTCATGCTCAGGTAGTACGGCGGCTGGTTGACGTCGGGGTTCTGCGGGTCGGCCGGCGTGGACCAGGCGTTGTCGCGCTCGTAGAGCGACTGGGCCGTGTCGACGTGGTACTCGCCGAGCATGGCGCGCTGCACCTTGAACAGGTCGGTCGGATACCGCACGTGGCTCATGAGGTCGGCGGACATGTCCGAGACCGGCTTGATCGTCGTCGGGAAGACGTTCTGCCAGGCCTGCAGCAGCGGGTCGGTGTCGTCCCATGCGTAGAGGGTGACCTTGCCGTCGTAGGCGTCCACGGTCGCCTTCACCGAGTTGCGGATGTAGTTGACGTTGTCGAGCGCGACGCGCGGAGTCGGGTTGTTCGCGTCCTCGATGGCCTGTGACATGCTCGTCGCCGTCGAGTACGGGTACTGGTCGCTCGTCGTGTAGCCGTCGACGATCCACACCACGCGGCCGTCCACGACGCTCGGGTACGGGTCGGAGTCGAGAGTGAGGTACGGCGCCGCCTTCTGCACGCGCACCGCGGGGTCGCGGTCGTACAGGATCTGCGACTTCTCGTTGATCGAGTCGGAGAACACGATCTGCTCCGACTGGAACTTCAGCGCGTAGATCAGACGGTTGAACATGTTCCCGATGGACGGTCCGCCGTCGCCGTCGAAGGTCGTGCGGGTGTCGTTGCCGCCGTCGCTCGCCGACGGATAGTCCAGCTCGATCGGCGTCGTGCCCTCGGGCGCACCCACGATGGAGTACGCCGGGGAGTTCTCGCCGAAGTAGATCCGCGGCTCGTACTTCTCGTCGGTCAGGAACCCGGATGCGGGGATGCTGCCCTCGATGAAGACGGGGTCTCCGTCGGTCGTGCGCTCGTTGCCCTTGGCGACCACGAGACCGTAACCGTGGGTGTAGACGAGGGTGGAGTTCTGCCACGACGCCGCATCGCCGAGTCCCGCGGTGTTCACCTCGCGGACCGAGACCACGGTGTCCTGCGTCTGACCGTCGATCTTGTACCGGTCCACATCGAGCGGGTCCTCGAAGCGGTAGTACGGACGGTACTGCTGCAGCTGGCGCACGGTCGGCTGGATGATCGCCGGGTCCATGATGCGGATGGATGCGGTCGTCTCGGCGTCCGAGCGCAGCTGACCGGGCTCGGCATCGGTCTTCGCGTCGTACGAGGTCGTGTCGAGACCCTCGATGTTGAACGCCGTCTTGGTCGCGTCGAGGTTCCGCTCGAAGTACGGCATCTCGAGCGTGCGCTGGTTGGGCCGCACCTGGACGGTGTTGAGGATCCACGGGTACGCGACCCCGACGACGAGCGAGGTGACCACCAGCAGCGCAGTCGCGATCAGCGGGTAGCGCCAGCGTCCGATGACGGCCGTGACGAAGAAGAGCACGGCGACGAAGGCGGCGACGATCGAGAGGATCGTGAGGCCGGGGATCGTCGCATTGACGGTCGTGTAGCTCGCACCCGTGATCCGGTCGCCCGCCTGCGTCAAGGTGCCGAAGCGGTCGAGGAACAGGCTCGCGCCCTGCAGCAGCAGGTAGAGACCGGCGATGATCGCGAGCTGGATGCGGGCAGGCTTCGAGATGCGCAGTTCGCGCTGGCCGATGCGCACCGAACCGTACAGGTAGGACACGAGCGCCGTCACCAGCAGCGCCACCAGCACGACGGCCGAGGCGAAACCGACCGCCCCCTGGTAGAACGGCAGCGCGAACAAGTAGAAACCGGTGTCCATGCCGAACTGCGGGTCGGCGGTGTCGGTGTGCACGCCGCCCAGCCAGAGCGCCGCAGTCTCCCACTGCGCGGAGGTCGCGAAGCCTGCGAAGAAGCCGAAGAAGACCGGGATTCCCCACATCGCGAGGCGGCGCAGCGGCTCGACGACCTCCTGGTACCGGTCGAGCTGCGAGCTCAGACGCACATAGACCGGGCGCAGCCGGTACGCGAGCTGGATCGTGATCCAGATGGGGATGGCCATCCCCAGGAAGCCGACGACGAACATCGCCGCGCGCCAGAGCCATTGCGTGGTCAGAACCGACGAGTAACCGAGCTGGTCGTACCAGAGCCAGTCGGCGTAGAGGCTCGCGAAGAGGAAGAACGCCACCGCGAGCGCCGCGATGACGGCAAGCGAGATCGCGATCACCCGCCGGGATCTATTGACAGGGACGGGCGTCGGCGCTGCGGTCGAAGTCACCCCTTCATCCTACGAGGGGCATACGCCGACGGTCGCCGTGAGCCCGCTATGCACGGCGATCGGTCAGCTGCAGGTGGGAAGCGCGTCCAGATCGGCGTCGGTCGAGATCGCACCCAGCACGTCCACGGCGTCGTCGAGCGTCGACACCGAGAAGACCCGGAGACCGTCGGGGATGTGGCCGACGACCTCGTCGCAATTGCTCTCGGGTGCGAGGAAGTACTGGGCGCCCGCGTCGTGCGCACCCCACAGCTTCTGGCGGATGCCGCCGATGGGTCCGACCTGGCCGTCGGCGCTGATGGTCCCGGTCCCGGCGACCTGCGCTCCTCCGTTGAGCTCGCCCGGGGTGAGCTGATCGATCATTCCGAGCGCGAACATCATGCCCGCCGACGGCCCCCCGACGTTGTTGAGCTGCACCTGGACGTCGAAGGGGAAGGTGTAGGAGACGGTGAGGGTGATGCCGATCTGCCACACGCCCGCGGCCTCGCCCGTCCCCTCCTGCGGCGTGACCGTGACGGTCTCCTGAGCACCGCCGCGGTCGACGAGGATCTGGACGGGGGCGCCTGCGCCGTCGTTGATGATGCGCCGCAGAGCCTCGGCGGTCGTGACGGCCGTGCCGTTCGCCTGCAGGACCCGATCACCCGCCTGGAGCTGACCGCTCGCGGGCGATCCGTCGGCGACGGCGGTGACCTGAAGCTGCGGGTTCACGTCGTAGCCGAGATGCGTGAGCGCGGCGGCGGTGGCGTCCGCCTGCGAGTCCACCATCATCGCGGTGTTCTGCTCTGACCGCTGCTCGCTCGTCTGCCCGGTCGGGAAGATCTGCTCCATCGGGACGACGGCCTTGGTCGGGTCGAACCAGGCCACGGCCGCATCCAGCCAGGACAGCCGCTGCTCGGGAGAGCCGATCACCTGCACGGTCAGCAGGTCCAGCGAACCGTCCGTGGGATAGGTCTCGGCACCGTCGATGGCGATCAACGGCACGTCCTTGCCGTCGGCGTCGGTGACCTCGCCGAGCGTGTTGTAGACGGGCCCGGGACGCTCGATCACGTACGGGCTCGGCAGGAAGGACATCCCCAGCAGCGCCAGCAGAGCGACGACCAGCGCCCAGATACCTGCCACCGCGCCCCGCGGCATGCGACGACGGGGCGGCTCGGGCGCGAGCGCGCCCGGGGTCTCGAACAATGTCACTGTGCCTCTTTCGTCGGCCGTTCGCGGCCGGCGTACGGCGAAGTCGTGTTCGCCCGGCTGTGCGATGTATCCCTGCGACTAGCGTAGAACGGGACGTTATCCCCCGGCTGAAAGGCGCCTGACGTGGCAGACGAGGACGACCGGAGCCCCGAAGACCAGTTCCAGGAGCTGCTGCGCCAGCTGTTCGGAGCCGACGGTCTCGATCCGGAGCAGCTGCGACAGCTCCAGCAGATGGGCATCGACCCCGCGATGATGCAGCAGATGATGGGCCAGATGCAGCGCGCCTTCACGAGCTCGGACGGCTCGATCGCGTGGGACGCGGCCGAGCGTCAGGCTCTGCACATCGCGAACCAGAGCGATCTCGGCGTGGCCGCAGGATCCCGCAGCGACCTCGACCAGGCGTTCTCGCTGGCCACTCTGTGGCTGGGCGAGGCCACCACGATCTCCGAGCTCGCCGAGGCGCCGCGCGCTCTCACCCGCGGCGCCTGGGTCGAGGCGACGATGCCGGTCTGGCGCGAGCTCGCCGAGCCGGTCGCCACGAGCATCGCCGACGCCCTCACGGCGACGCTGGCCGAGCAGGCCCCCGAGGACATGCAGGCCATGCTCCAGGGCGCAGGACGCATGATGCGCTCGATCGGCGGCTCGCTGTTCGCCACTCAGCTGGGCCAGGTCGTCGGGCGATTGTCCATGGAGGTCGTCAGCGGCGGCGACGTGGGGCTTCCCGTCATGCCCGCCGGTGCCGCGGCGATCCTGCCGCAGAACTTCGCCGACTTCGGCCAGGGTCTGGAGATCCCCGAGGACCAGCTCGCGCTGTACGTGGCGACACGGGAGCTCGCCCACGCCCGCCTCTTCCGCCATGCCCGCTGGCTGCGACTGGACGTCATCGCCCAGGTGACAGAGTTCGCCCGCGGCATCCACGTCGACACGAGTCGGCTCGAAGAGCTTGCGGAGCGGTTCGATCCCAGCCAGCCCGAGGAGCTGCGCCAGGCTCTCGAGAGCGGAGCGCTGCTTCCCGAACGCACCGAGCAGCAGGATCTGGCCCTCACCCGCCTGGAGACCCTTCTCGCACTCATCGAAGGCTGGGTCGACATCGTGACCGCCGACGCGACCCACCGGCTGCCCAGCGCCGACCGCATCGCGGAGGTCGTCCGGCGCCGGCGCGCGGTCGGCGGTCCCGCCGAGAAGGCGCTGGGCTCTCTCGTCGGCCTCGAACTGCGTCCACGACGGATGCGGGAGGCCGCGGCGATGTGGCGACAGGTCACCGACGCGGTCGGTGTCGCCGGTCGCGACGCCCTCTGGGACTATCCGGACCTGCTCCCCGGCGCAACGGACATCGACGACCCGACGGCACTGATCGAGCGACTCTCCGCCCGTGCGCGGGGCGAGGCTCCGGAGCGGGATGCGATGGACGAGGCTCTCGAGCAGCTGCTCGCCGAAGAGGAGGGCGGCGAGGGACCCGCGGGTCCCCGTCCCGTCTGATCTCTCCTCCCCAGCCGGCCCGCGCGCGGCTCCGGCGGTGTGGACAACCGCGGCGTCGGTGTCGGCGGGAACAGAATCGGGGCATGCTCCGACTCGATCCCGCCTATCCGCCGGTCTGGCGCGACGAGCGCACGCTGCAGTTCGGAGACCCGGCCCGCGCCGAGATCACAGCGACGGAGCCGTGGCACGAATGGCTCGTGCATGCGCTGCGCACAGGTGTCAGCGCCAACGACGCGATGACCCTCGCCGCCTCGCTCGGAGCCGACCGAGCGGCCGTCGCGGAGATGCTGGAACAGCTCGCGCCCGTCCTGTGCTCGGACGCTCCGCGCACGCGCGTGGGCTTCGAGGTCTCGGACGCCATCGACGGCGCCGTCGCCGTCGCCGTGATCCGACTGCTCGACACCTCGGTGGAGCTCGTGACCGATCCCGACGAGCGCTGCACCGTGATCATGCTGGAGTCGTTCGTCGCAGACCCGGGACGCTATCGCGGGCATCTGCGGGACGAGCGGCCGCACCTGCCGGTCATCCTCGCGGGCGACCAGGTGCACGTGGGGCCGCTGGTCACCCCCGGCGACGGTCCCTGCCTCGCGTGCGAGGCCGCGCATCGTCGTGACGAGGATGCCGCGTGGCCGAGCATCGCGGCGCAGCTCATGTCCCAGCCCGCACCGCCGGTGACGGCCGCGCTCGTCGGCGAGGCCGTCGCCTACGCCGCGCGCCTGCTCACCGGTCAGTTGCCGCCGTCGGCCGCCCGGCGCCGGATGACGTTCGCTGCTTCCTCGCCCCACCGGCGGTCGGCCTGGCCGGTCGTTCATCCAGCGTGCGCGTGCCGATCTCTTGCAGAAATCTCGACGGCTGACGCGCCTGACGCGCCGACTGTGATGCCCACGAGAGCGAGAGCGTACGCGCGGCCCGCGTGATGCCGACGTAGGCCAGCCGCCGCTCCTCGTCGATCTGCTCGAATCCCTGCGCGTAGGAGATCGGCAGCAGCCCCTCCGACAATCCGACGAGATGCACGTGGTCCCACTCGAGGCCCTTCGCCGCGTGCAGCGTCGCGAGTGTCACCGTGGCCAGCGAGGGCTCGTGCTGGTCTCGCGCCCTGGCCATCAGATCGTCCGTGAACGCGCGCAGCGTGGTGTCCTCCGGCTGCTCTTCGGCGAGCGCCAACAGCGCGGCGCGCGCCTCCCACGCGTCGCGCAGCGCCCCGCCGACGGCCGGCGGCTCGTCCGTGTACCCGCATCCGCGAAGCACGTCGCGAACCGTGTCGCGGAATCCTCCCTGCATCGGCGCCACCGTCGCGGCCCGCAGCGCCATGACGGCCTGGCGCACCTCCGGCAGGTCGAAGAAGCGTTTGCCGCCCATGACACTCGTGGGAACGCCCGCATCCGCGAGTGCCGTCACGAGCTCCGCCGACTGGGCGTGAGCCCGGTACAGCACGGCGATCTGGCGCGGATCCACCCCGTCGTCGAGCTGCGCACGGATGCGGGCGGCCACACCCGCGGCCTCGTGGGCGTCGTCGTCGAAGCGGGTCACCGTCGGCACGGGAGAGTCCGCGCCGCGGTCGGTGACCAGCTGCAGCGCGCCGGGACGGCCACGCATGAGCGCGTTGGCCACCCGGAGCACGGGCTGGTCGCTGCGGTAGTTGTGCTCAAGGGTGAAGCTGCGCGCGTCGGGGTGGTGCCTGGGGAAGTCCAGGAGATAGTCGGCGCGCGCGCCGGCGAAGGAGTAGATGGTCTGGCTCGCGTCGCCCACGACGCACAGGTCTCGTCGCTCACCGAGCCACAGCTCGAGGAGTCGGTTCTGCAAGGGCGAGACGTCTTGGAACTCGTCCACCGTGAAGTGCCGGTACTGCTCGCGCACCGACTGGGCGACGCGCGGCTCCGCCTCGATCATGCCCGCGCAGGCGAGCAGGACGTCCTCGAAATCCAGCTGATGACGTTCGTCCTTGAGCTTCTCGTAGGCGGCGTGCAGGTCGCGGATCTGTCCGGTGTCGAGTGTGCCGATCGTGACGGGGCGCGTGCTGCCGATCTCGTCGATCCGCTGCATCGCGACCTTCCGCTGCTCGATGTGGGACGCGACGTCGCGCAGCGTCGCGGTGTCGAGGTGCAGACGCTGCTGCTCCGCCGCCTGTGCGAGAAGGCGCACCTTGTTGTCGACGATGCGCGGGGCGGGGACGCCCGCCACCTGCGGCCAGAAGTAGTTCAGCTGCGACAGGGCGGCGGCGTGGAACGTGCGTGCGGCGACACCCACGATCCCGAGCGCGCGCAGACGGCCCCGCATCTCGCCTGCAGCCTTCGCCGTGAACGTCAGAGCCATCACACGGCCCGGTGAGTACGTGCCGCTGTCGACGCCGTAGGCGATGCGTCGCGTGATGACGCGGGTCTTGCCGGTACCCGCTCCGGCCAGGACCCGAACCGGTCCCCGCACCGCCATCACCGCCGCGTGCTGCTGCTCATCGAGTCCGGCCAGGATGTCGACGCTCACGCGCGCTCCTCGTACCACTCGCGGATCAGACGCCAGGAGATGGATGCGGAACCGGGCAGCACGACCTCTCCCCTGCCCTCGAGCGCCTCTCCGATCTCCTCGCGCGTGAACCAGCGCACCTCGACGATCTCGTCGCCGTCGGGGCGCGCCGCGTCGGCCACCCGCGCGGCGGCATGGAAGCCGAGCATCAGCGAACGCGGGTACGGCCAGGCCTGGGATCCGCGATAGCGCACCCCGACCAGCTCCACCCCGGCCTCCTCCGCGACCTCGCGGGCCACGGCGTCCTCCAGCGACTCGCCCGCCTCCGCGAAGCCGGCGAAGCAGGAGTACCTTCCCACGGGCCAGGCGGCGTTGCTGCCCAGGAGCAGCCGATCCGGGTCGTCGGCATCGTGCACCGCGACGATGATCGCGGGGTCCGTGCGCGGGAAGTGCTCTCGCCCGCAGTGCGGGCAGTGACGGGCCCAGCCCGCCTGACGCAGTTCGGTGCGCGTGCCGCAGAACGGGCAATACCCCTGCTCACGCAGCCAGCTGCTCAGCGCCACGGCGGTCGTCGCCGCATCCGATTCCGCCTGCGGAAGCAGACCGCCGATCTCCCGCAGCCGGGCGAACGGCTCGACGACGGTCTCGGTCACCGCCGCGAGGACGCCTCGCCCATCGGCGGTGCGCCCGAGGAAGGCCCACTCGGATGCGGTGAGTCCGGCCGCGGCGACCAGGCGCAGACGGGGGTCCTCGACGCTGCCGGAGATCGACACGAGGTCACCCGCCACAGCCAGGGCGAGGGTCGTCGCGTCGGCGCGCAGCCTGTCGACCAGCGCCGGATCCTGCCGCTCGTCCGCGGCGCGCCGGAGTGGGAACAGAGCCTGTGCACCGGTGTCGGAAACGCTCACCGATACCTCCTCGACGGGCGTGGCGACCGGCTCGGGCCAGGGGTGGACGCCTACCCTGAGTGCATGCCACGCTCACCCCTCACTCTAGCCGCGTCGGTGACGGCGGCTCTCCCGGAGGCCGTCGTCGTGAGCGCGGGGCGGCTGGGCAGCACAGACGAGGCCGGCACCGCCGCGGCCATCGTGGACCTCGCCGACGGTCGCCGCGTCGTGGTGCGCGTGGCGGGAGACGACGAGGCGGGTCGCACCGCTCGCGCCGACGCCCGCGTGCTCTCCTCGCTGAGCGCCGGTGTGCGCAGTCTGCTCCCCTTCCGGGCCCCCACGGTACTGGGCGAGACCTCGATGGGTCCCGACCATGTCATCGTCACCGACTACCTCGTCGGCTACCGCGTCGACGCCGCCGATCTGCCGCCCGGCCCCGGGTTCACCGGACTCGTCGGCCGAGCGATCGCCGCCGTGCACGACCTCCCCCTCACGGTGATCCGCGCCGAGGGCTACCCGGTGCGCTCCGCACAGCAGGTGCGCGCCGACGCACGGCGCCTCGTCGAGCGCGCGGACGACACCGGTCGCCTCGTGTCCGAGCTCCGGGAGCGCTGGCTGAGCCTTCTCGACGACGACGCCGCGTGGCGCTACGAGCCCACGGTCGTTCTCGACGGGCTCGATGTGTCCTCCTTCGTCTTCGACGACCTGGACGGGACGCCCGAGGTGGTCGCCCTTCTCGACTGGCAGGGCCTGTCGATCGGGGATCCCGCCGTCGACCTGAGGTGGCTGGGGTCCTCACCGGAGGCGGTCGAGGGCGTTCACGCGGGCTACACGGCGGCGTCGCATCACTCGCCCGACCCTGCCCTGATCGCCCGGGCGCGATTGTTCGCCGAGCTCGAGTTCGCCAAGTGGCTGGTGCACGGCGTCGACCAGGGCGACGAGTTCGTCGTCGAGGACGCGACGAAGCTTCTGGCCTCCCTCGCCGATGCGACCGCGGGCACCGAGCTCGTCCGGACCGGTGCCGCCGATGTCGACGACGCCATCGCCCTTCTGGGGCGGGTGCCCGAGACCGAGCCCGCCGGTGGGCAGACGTCGATGCAGACCGACGCCTACGATCCGGTCGAGCTGGGCGCGTACCTCGCGGAGGAGCAGGACCGGTCGGGCTCTGCGTCCGCGGAGGGCACGCCGACGCTGCCGGTCGACCTCTCCGAGTGGACGGCACGGCCGCAGCCTGCGCACGAGGACACCGCCGACACCGCGGAGGACGACGAGGCGAGCCGCGAGGAGACCGCGCGCGCGTCCCGCGAGGCGCTGCGCCGCTGGACCGAGGGCTGAGCGGGATCGAGCGCCGGTTCAGTCGCGGATGACGAGATCGTCGGCGACATAGTAGAGCGCCACGTCGATCTGCTCGATCGGGATGCCGTGCCGGGCGTGATACGCCTGACGGTACAGCTCGAGCTGCACCAGACGCTCGCGTAGCTCGGACTCCGAGCGCGGAGCGCGTCCCGTCTTCCAGTCGACGATCTCGATGCGCTCGCCCCGACGGTAGACCGCATCCAGCTTGCACACCACGACGTGGGGCCGTTGGTCGAGGCCGATGTAGCGGAAGTCGATCTCCGTCTCGACCTCGATCGGCTGGAGCGCCCCCCATTCGCTCGCCTCGAAGATCTCGACGAGACGATGGAAATCCGCATCGTCCCCGCCTTGCTCGGCATCGGTCGACCAGAGCGGGTCATCGAGCGAGGCCGAGGCGCTCACTCCTGAGCGGCGTTCCACCCACGCGTGGAACCGCGTGCCGAGCGAGGTCTGTCGATACGGACGCTCCGGCAGGGGCCGCTCGAGCGCCGCGACGGCGGCGTCGTAGTCGGTGACGAAGTCCTTGTACGCGGATGCCGGGATGCGCACCGGCGCGCCGGCGCGCGCGGGTCGCAGGCGTTCGGTGCGCTCCGCGAGCAGCAGGGCGAGCTCGTCGTCCGCCTCGCCCGGATCCGCGCGCGCGGCCTCCACCGCCGCGGCGGCATCGGTCACCCGCGGCCTGCGGGCCCCGAGGGCGTCGAGCGGCCAGTGCAGTGTGCGCGCCGCATCCGCCAGCGGGCTCTCGCCCGGATCGATGCGGGGATCGCCCTGCTCGAGCGCCTCCGCGATCTCCAGAGTGAAGCGGCTCAGCTCGCGAGGTCTGGTCGTTCCGGCCCAGGGCGATCCGCTCAGCAGCAGATGGTCGCGCGCGCGGGTGACCGCCACGTACGCGAGACGCCGATCCTCCTCGAGCGCGCGGTCCCGGTGGGCGTCGACGAACGCGGTGCGGCGATCACGCAGCTGCTGCTGGCTCTCGGCGCTCTGCCATGGATACAGCGGCAGCCACGCGGAATCCCCCCGGAAGTCGTACGGCAGCACCCCCGCGCCGAGCCAGCCTCGCGTCTCCTTCGGCGTCGAGGGCAGCTCGCCCTCGACGAGCCGGACGACGGCGACCGCATCCCACTCCAGCCCCTTCGAACCGTGGATCGTCAGCAGCTGAACCACGTCCGTCTCCGGCGGATCGGTCCGCGGGGCCAGGTCGTCGCTGCGCTCGGCGTGCTCGAGCCAGGCCAACAGGCTCGTGAGGGATCCGTGTTCGTCGGCCGCGAGGAACGCGTTGACCTCGTCGACGAACGCGCGCACCTGGGCAGCGGCCGTGCGCGCCGGCCCGCGGCTCTCGTTGGCCGCGAGCTCGATGTCGAGCCGCAGCTCCACCTCGATCGCACGCACGAGCTCCGTCAGGGGCAGTGTCGCCGCGACCTGCCTGAGTCCGGCGAACACCGCCGCCGCCTCGCGCAGTCGATCCCGCGCCTCGGGGGTGAACGTCTGGAACCAGGCGTGTTCCGGGCGGAGTCTCGTGAACAGATCGAGGGCGTCGATGAGCGATCCCGTCTCGGTGCGTGCGCTCTGACGCAGCCGCGCCAGCAGATCCGGCTCGCCCTCGCCGGCAGCCTGGGAACGCACCTGACGTCGCGCGAGCTCGTTCAGAGCGGACAGGTCAGCCAACCCGATCGCCCACCTCGGACCGCTCAGCAGGCGGATGAGGGCGGAGCCCTGCGTCGGATCGCTGACGACGCGCAAAGCGCTGACGATGTCGACGATCTCGGGCGTGCTCAGCAGTCCGCCGAGGCCGAGGACGCGATGCGGGATGCCGTGACGGGCGAGTGCTTCGGCGAAGCGCGGCATGTGCTTCTTGGCCCGGAAGAGCACCGCGCCCGTCGTCGAGCGACCCTCGGCGCCGCGCACGCGGATGACCTCGGCGAACCAGCGCGCGACCGCATCCGCTTCGCTCTCCAGGTCGGGCTCGGTCACGATCTCGACCCGCCCGTCGTCGGCGCCGGGCCTGGCGCGAAGGGTGCCCACGGCGACCGCGCTGCGTTCGGCGAGCGGCGCCAGCACCGCGGTGGCCGCGCGCAGCACGGCGGGAGCATTCCGCCAGCTCGTGAGCAGGTCGAAGCGGGCGCACGTGCCGTGGCTCGAGAATGCCGCTGCGAAGCCCGCCAGGTTGCCGGCGCTGGCGCCCCGCCACCCGTAGATGGCCTGGTGGGGGTCGCCCACCGCCATGACGGCCGAATCGGCGAACAACCTCGACAGCAGAAGGCTCTGCACGACGGAGGTGTCCTGGTACTCGTCCAGCAGTACGACGCGGAACTGCTCGCGCAGCTCGTCGACCAGCCTCTGATCGCCCCGCACGATCTCGTAGGCGCCCGCGACCTGATCGGCGAAGTCGATCACCCCGGTCCGACGCTTGTTCCGGTCGTACTCGCGGGCGAGGCGCGCGTAGAGCGGGAGCCTGCCGACCGCTGCGACGTCGTCCAGCACGTCCTTGTAGACCGTGGTGCGCGCGTTCTCCGAGGGGATGTCGACGACGCGCGCGAACCTCTCGGGGAATCGTTCGAGGTCGTCGAGATCGACGAGGTTGTCGACGGCGTCTCGTGCGATGCGCAGCGCGCGATCGACCAGCGTCCGCAACGACTCCTCGGTCGTCTCGAGCTCGGGATCTTCCGACCCGAGCACGGTGCGGCGCATCAGCAGCCAGGCGGCGGACTCGGACAGCACGACCGCCTCCGCGTCGCGCCCGATACGGGCCGCGTGTTCGCGGACGATGCCGTCGGCGAAACTGTTGTAGGTCGAGACCGTGGGCCGATCGAGCAGGTCGTCGGCGTCGGCAGCGGGCGCGGCGTCGACGGCGTGCTCCTCGGCGAGGCGATCCAGCAGTCTGCGGCGATCGTCGTCGGATCCACCGGACCGCTCGATCTCGCCGAAGCCCGCCAGCTCGCCCCGATGGTGGAGTTCCTCGAGGCTGCCGAGGAGACCGCGGCGCTCGAACTCCGCGAGACGCGCCAGGCGACGCTGGATGCGCTCGGCCAGCTCCCCCGCCGCCTTGCGGGTGAAGGTGAGCCCCAGGATCTGGTCGCGGCGCACCAGACCGTTCGCCACGAGCCACACGACGCGACCCGCCATCGTCTCGGTCTTGCCGCTGCCTGCTCCCGCCACCACGAGCGCCGGTTCCAGATCGGACTCGATCACGGCCGCCTGCTCGGCCGTCGGAGGGAACTGCCCGAGGGCGGCGGCGATCGCCGCCGCGCTGATCAAGCCGGTCACGGGGCGCTCACCGGCGCGACGGTGTGGATGCGGCATACGCCGTGCGAGAAGTCGTCGCGGCAGTGCGTCTCGTAGTGCGCCTCGAAGGAGCGCGCGCTCATCACGGTCGCCGCAGCATTCAGCCGGCCGAGGAAGGCGGCGCGCGCCGCATCGTCGAGGGGAGGCTGCGTGGGCGTCGCGAAGATCGACCGGAACGACGTGGGCTGCAGGACCAGCAGCTTGGCCCCCGCACTGTCCCGCCCCTGCGCGTCGGGCACCATGCCCGCATCCACCGCGACCTGGTAGGCCGCCAACTGGGCGTTGTCGGCGACCTTCGCGTCCGTGCTCGCCACGGACCGCCCGGTTTTGAGATCGACGATCTCCACGCGTCCGTCGGGCAGGAGCTCGACGCGGTCGATGGTTCCCGAGAGCACCATGGGCTGAGCGCCGTCGCCCGCCGGATGCGGCAGGGCCACCTCGAACCTCGACTCGGCTCCCAGCAGCGTCCCGCCTCGCGCCTCGAAGTCCCGGAGGTAGGCCGAAAGCCGCCGGACCAGGTCTCGCGCACGGTCTCGCTCGACGCGCTCGCGCCACGGCGCATCGAACTCCAGTTCGTCCCAGCGCTCTTGGACCGCTCGCCAGAGCGAGTCCTCGTCCGGCCCCGCGGTCTCCATCGCATGGTGCAGGAGCGTCCCGAGGCCGGCCGTCGTCTCGGTGCGCGCACCGCCGAGATCCGCGATGACCCAGTCGAGCTGACAGGTCTCGAGCGCTTCGAGTCGCGAGGGCGAGAGTCGCACGGACGTCTCGGCGGCGTCGTGCAGCGGTGCGTGGGACGTGGCGGGAAGCATGCCGTACCACTGCGCGGGTGCAGCGCCGGCGACGCGGGCATCGGCCAGGTGGACGAGCTGCTGCGCCGCGTGCGAGCGCGCCGTGGGGGCCGTCGCGGTGGTGAGGGTGCGCCGGTGGGCGGCGACGAGTCCTCTGAGCGACAGCGGATGCCGGGTGGGTGCGGGATGGGCGTCCGGCAGCAGCTCCAGGAGCGGACTCGGAACCGACGTGTCGGCCGCGACGGCGGTCACCACCACGCGGCTGCGCGCGCGGGACAGCGCCCGGGCGAACAGACGCAACTCGTCGTGCAGCACCTCTCGTCGCCGATCGCGGGTGCTCGGAGCGGTCGCGCCGATGCGGGCCTCCGCGAGCCGCCAGGCCTGCAGCAGAGTGCCGCGCAGACGCGTGTTGGGCCACACCCCCTCCTGCACGCCGGCGATCACCACCGTGTCGAACTCGGCACCCAGCGCCGCCGCAGGCGTGAGCACCTGCACCCGCTCCCGACGGCTGGGCGGGGCGAAGAGATCCTCGGCCACATCGCTGTCGAGCACGCCCCGCACGAACACCATCGGATCGCGGGGACCGCCTTCCTCGGCACGCTCTCCGAAGCGTTTGGCGGCTTGGAAGAGCGCCACGACCGCATCCAGGTCGCGGTCGGCCTGTTCGGCGAGCGGACCCGATCCGCGGGCGAGCGTCGACCACGCGGACTCGAGCCCGCTGCGCGACCACGCGATCCACAACAGCTCGTGCGCGGTGGCACCGCGCCCGAGGTCGTCCCGCAGCCGCGCGAGCGTCTCGGCGATGGTCGCGGCACGCGATCCCTCGCGCGTGCCGAGCGCTTCCAGGCGCGCGGGCTCGTGCAGCGCCTCGACGAGCAACTCCGCTGCGGGTCGCGTCCCCGCCACCAGCACCTCCGCGCGGCGCAGCGCCGCTCGGAGTCTGCGGAGGTCGACGGGGTCGAAACCCGCAGACAGGAGCGTCTCTGCCGGATCGACCTCCTCCGCCGCCGCGCGGACGACCGTGAGCAGACGCCTCACGCTCCCCCGGGCCCCCAGGGGCTCGACGAGACCCGGCGCGCGCGCAGGCACCTCCCGCGCGCCGAGCTCTGCCTCCAGGGTGGCGACCTGCCGCGAGTCGTGGGCGATCACGGCACAGTCGGCCCACGCCACCCCGTCGCGCAGGTGTCGCTCCCGCAGCACACGTGCGATGAGGTCGTGCTCCTCGGGCGCGGAGCGCGCGAGATACACCCGGAGGCTCTCATCGACGGGCGCCCCCTGCGGAGCCCGTCGATGAGCGACGACCCCCGCGGCGCCGATCCTGCTCGTGACGCGCCGCACGGCATCCGTCTGCAGAGCGGTGCCGCGATGGGCCCGCTCGAGCACCGCGGTGCGTCCGAGAGAGGCGGCAAGACGCGCGAAGTGCTCGGGACGCGCACCGCGGAAGGCGCCGGAGCCGATGTCGGGATCGCCGAAGGCCGTGACCGCGATCCCTCGCTCGTGCAGCGCCTCCAGCAGAGCGACGGCGCCCGGCGTGAGTTCCTGCGCGTCGTCGACCAGAACGGTTCGCAGGCGCCGCACGGCAGCGAGCGCCGGATCTGCCGCCTCGAGCCGGCCGAGCAGCGATACGGCCTCGGCCACGAGCCCCGCCGCATCGCGGTGCGAGGAGCGCAGATGACCGCGGGCATCGTCGTACTCGACGAGGAACGAGCTGAGCGCCTCCCACACCGGCACACCTTCGGATGCGGCCAGCTCGGCGAGCTCCGTCGCGTCGATGCCCCACGTGGTGCATTCGGCGAGGAACGCCCGCAACTCGCTGCGGAAAGCTCGCGACGAGCGCACCGAGGCGCCGAAGCCCTCCGGCCAGCGGGATGCGGCGCCGTCCTGCTCGTCGAGTTCATCGCCGCGCAGCAGATCGTGCACGATCTGGTCGTCGTCCGCTCCCGTGAGAAGACGCGGCGCGGGGCGGTCGTGGCGCACCTCGTGGGCACGCACGATCTCGAACGCGAGAGACGCGACCGACCGGGCGGGCGCGCCCGATCGGGCACCCGTCATCGCGAGCGACAGGCGGTCGCGCAGGGCGGTCGCGCTCTGGCGCGTCGAGGTGAGCACCAGCACCTCATCGGGATCGAGTCCGCCCGCCGTGAGCTGCGCCACGCGCGCGATCAGCAGGGTGGTCTTGCCCGATCCGGGCGCGCCGACGACCACCAGCGACCGGTCCGGGTCCGCGTCCAACACCGCCCGCTGCGAAGCATCCCAATCGGGTGCGTCGAACACCGGCTCGGCGTCGGCGGCGGCGCTCGCGGAAGCGGAGAGAAGAGGCATCGGCAAAACGGTAACCCGCCCCGGCGACACGAGCCCGAAGCGACGCGTTCGCCCACAGCGTGCACCGTCGGGCGCCCCGCCGGGCATCGGCATTCTGCGGTGCCGTAGAGTCGGAAGGTCCCCGAAGACAGACGAGAGAGGCGACATCCGTGGAGATCCGCATCGGCATCGCGAACACCGGCCGCGAGCTCAACTTCGAGACCGACCAGGCCGCCGACGACGTGAAGAAGTCGCTCGCCGACGCCCTCGGCTCGGGCGCTCCGTTCGTGTCGTTCTCCGACACCAAGGGAAACTCCTACATCGTCCCCGCCGCGAGCCTGGCCTATGTCGAGCTCGGCACCGAAGAGGCCCGTCGGGTCGGCTTCGTCGCCTGAGCGATGGAGATCCTGCTCGCGCTGATCTACGGCGCGGCCGTGGGCACCGCGGCGCATTTCGCCCTCCGCGGCCGTGAGCTGCGCGGCGTCGCGCTCGCGCCGACGATCGGGGCCGTCGTCAGCGGTGCCGCCTGGCTCGCGCTGACATGGGCCGGCACCACCACGGCCGAGCCATGGCTGTGGCTGGCCGCGCTCGTCGCCGCCCCGGTCGTCGTCGTTCCCGCTCTCGTGGTCGTGGACCGCATCCGCTCGGTGCACGATGCACGCGAGCGCCAGCGCCTCCACATCGGCTGAGCGGATGAGGCCCTCCGCGGTCCGCCTCATCCGGGCGGAACAGCTGAGCGGTGCGGCCGAGTACGCCTACGCCGCCACCGCCCCCGCCGGCACCCGTCTGATCTTCCTGGCGGGAGCGTGCCCTCTCGCCGACGACGGTTCCACCGTCGCGATCGGCGATTATGCCGGCCAGGCCTCTCGATGCGTCGAGACGCTCATCGAGGCCCTCGCGGCCGCCGACGCCGAACTGCACGACGTGATCAGCACCCGCGTGCTGGTCGCCTCCGCACGCCAGAGCGACCTCGTCGCGGCGTGGGAGGTCGTCAGGGACGCGTTCGGCGATCACGATGTGCCGAGCACCCTGATGGGCGTGACGGTTCTCGGCTACGACGACCAGCTCGTCGAGATCGAGGCGGTCGCCGCCGTCGCGGACTGAGACCGGCCGCGAAGCCCGTCAGGACGAGAGGCCGAGCGACTCCATCCGACGCGCGTGGGCCGCCATGAGCTCGGTGAACACGGGCTCGACGGTCTCCTGCATCGCGGTCGGATTCTCCGTGCCCTTCAACGCCGCGCGCGCGATCAGCAGGGTGTCGCCGACGAGTCGGCGTCCCCACAGCGCGAGCAGAGACGGCCACTCCTCGCTCTCGCCGAGGGTCTCGAGCAGGATGTCGACGAGCGCGCTGCGGGCGTCGTCCGCCTCCAGCGCGCGGGCGACCCGCAGTCCCGTCTCGCCGTAGCTCGCCGAGAGGGCGAGGTAGAAGTCGTCGAGCATGCCCGCGGTCAGATGCACCGAGAGCATCGTCTCGGGCCACCGCACCCCGTGCACCTGGGCGCGGAACGCGTCGAGCGGCTCGCGGAAGGGCAGCATGAGCGCGGTCGGATCCTCGTCGCGATCACGGATGACCGCGACGAGCTCCTCGTGCTTGCGCAGTGCGGCGCCCGCTGCGCGCGAGATCGCCTCTTTGCGGGCGAGCTCGGGCGTCAGCGCGATGAGCTCGGTGAGCGTCTCGAAGAACCCGAGCTGCAGATAAGCGGCCTGTCCGAGGAACGTGTCGATGTCGGGGGCGAGCTCGGCGAAGTCGACGCGCGTGATGCCGTCGTACTCCCCCCGCGAGCGCAGGCGCAGCGTGCGACCCGCAGGCCTCGAACGACGTCGGAACCAATCCCACACACGACCAGCCTAGAAGGTTCCCCGCCCGCGCGCCGGAGCGCCAGGCGGAGCCGGGGGCGTGCTCCGGTATCCTGGTGAGGTCCCGGCATCGGATCGGGACCTGCGCGCCTGGGGCTGACAAGGGCGCGGACATCCGGCGGCGCGCCCCGCGCCCACAACCAGACAGGTGCATATTGTGACGACCTTCGCCGAGCTCGGCGTCGACCAGGACATCGTCGACGTTCTCGCCGCTCGCGGCATCGCGGACGCGTTCCCCATCCAGGAGCAGACCATTCCGCTGTCCCTGCCCGGGCAGGACATCATCGGCCAGGCCAAGACCGGTACCGGTAAGACCTTCGGCTTCGGCATCCCCGTCGTGCAGCGCCTCGGCGCTTCGCCGGAGCCCGGCGTGAAGGCCCTCATCGTGGTTCCCACGCGCGAGCTCGCGGTGCAGGTTTACGAAGACATGGACCTGCTGACCTCGGGCCGCAGCACCAGCGTCGTCGCCATCTACGGCGGCAAGGCGTACGAGGGCCAGATCGACCAGCTGAAGGCCGGTGCGCAGATCGTCGTCGGCACGCCGGGCCGACTCATCGACCTCGCGAACCAGCGTCTGCTCGACCTCTCCCACGCGACCGAGGTCGTCCTGGACGAGGCCGACAAGATGCTCGATCTCGGCTTCCTGCCCGACATCGACAAGATCTTCTCCAAGGTTCCCGCGGTGCGCCACACGCAGTTGTTCTCCGCCACCATGCCGGGGCCGATCGTCGCGCTCGCGCGACGCTTCATGTCCAATCCGATCCACATCCGCGCCAACGATCCCGACGAGGGTCTGACGCAGGCGAACATCCGCCACCTGGTGTACCGCGCCCACAGCCTGGACAAGGACGAGATCATCGCCCGCATCCTGCAGGCCGAAGGCCGCGGCAAGACCGTCGTGTTCACGCGCACCAAGCGCGCGGCGCAGCGCCTGGTCGACGAGCTCAACGACCGCGGCTTCAACGCCGGCGCCGTCCACGGCGACATGAGCCAGGAGTCGCGCGAGCGGTCCATGGCGGCCTTCAAGGCGGGCAAGAAGGATGTCCTCATCGCGACGGATGTGGCCGCGCGCGGCATCGACGTCGACGACGTCACGCACGTGATCAACCACACGATCCCCGACGACGAGAAGACCTACCTCCACCGTGCCGGCCGCACCGGCCGCGCCGGGCGCACCGGCATCGCGGTGACCTTCGTCGACTGGGAGGACCTGCACAAGTGGGCCCTCATCAACCGCGCCCTCGAGTTCGGACAGCCCGAGCCCGTCGAGACCTATTCGTCGAGTCCGCACCTGTTCACCGATCTCGACATCCCCGAGGGGACCAAGGGGCGCCTGCGCAAGGCCCCCGCCACGGCCACCGTCACGACCGTGTCCGGTGACGCACCCGCCGCAGACGGCGCGCCCCGCAAGCGCCGCCGTCGGCGCACGGGGGCGGGCTCGGACGCATCCGCTGCGCCCGCCGCATCCGGTTCCGACGCGCCGCGCACGGATGGTGGCGGCACGCACGACGGCGGCGGTGCCGAGCACCATGACGGAAAGCCCGCGGCGCGGCGGCGCCGGCGCCGGCGCGGTCCCCGCCCCGACGCCTCGGCCCCCTCGGCCTGAGACCTCGCAGCGCGCCGGTCCCCCTCAGGGGTGGATCGGCGCGCTGCCGCTTGCGCGGGCGATGATCCGAGCGAGCATCTCGGCCGAGGTCGTGTTCTCACCCGGCCGGTTCGGCTTGCCCGCGCCGTGATAGTCGCTGGAACCGGTGACGATCAGACCGTGCTCGTCCGCGACCCGGCGCAGCACCGCCTTGCCGTCCGGCGTGTTCTCGCGATGCTCGATCTCGAAGCCGCCCAGTCCGTGCGCGATGAGCTCGTCGATCACGGGCATCGGCAGCATCCGGTCGCGACCGTGGGGTGTCGGGTGAGCGATGATCGGCACACCGCCCGCTGCCACCACGAGGTCGACCGCGGTGAGCGGGTCGGGCGCGTAGTGCGGCTCGTAGTAGCCCGCGCGCGGATGCAGCACGCCGTCGAACGCGGCACCGCGATCGGCGGCGATGCCGCGCGCGACGAGCGCATCCGCGATGTGCGGGCGCCCCACGGTCGCGTCGGCGCCGGTCTGGGCGAGCACGTCCGCCCAGGTGAGGTCGTAGTCGCGAGCGAGGCTGGCGACGATGCGCTCCGCGCGGCCGACGCGGTCGTCCCGGATGCGGGCGAGCTCCGCCGTCAGCGCCGTGTCCGTGGGATCGAACAGGTATGCGAGGACGTGGACGCTGCGCCAGCCCTGGCGCGCGCTCATCTCCATGCCCGGCAGGAACGTCATACCCAGTCGGACGGCCTCGCCGGCCGCCTCGTCCCAGCCTGCAGTCGTGTCGTGGTCGGTGAGCGACACCGTCGCAAGTCCCGCCGCGCGAGCCTGGCGCATGACCTCTGCGGGAGACTCGGTGCCGTCCGAGCGGGTGGAGTGCAGATGCAGGTCGGCGGGCGTCGATACGCGGCCGTCTGCACTCATCCCCCGAGCGTACCGCGCGCCCGGACGCGCCCTGCTGCGTGCGGCCGACGCTCAGGTGCGCTGCCTAGGCTCGGAGGGTGTCACGTCTGCTGGGAATCCTGCTGAGCCTGCTCTGCGCGATCGCGGCGGCCGTGCTCACCTGGCCGGAGTTCTTCCGCCTCTCGCGGACATTCCCGCTGACCCAGATCGTGTCGTTCCGCTCCCTCGTCGCACTGGCGTTCGCGGCCCTCGCCGTCGTCGCCCTGCTGCTGTCGGTCGCACGCCCGCTGCGCCGCGTCGTCCTGCCGATCGCTCTCGTCGCCGTGCTCGCCGTCGGCGCCAACGCGGTGATCATCGTCTCGCGAGGCACGGGCACGACGGCGCTTCCCGCGAAGACCGAGAACAGCATCCGAGTCATGACGTGGAACACCGCCGGCGACGCCACCTCCCCCCAGACGATCGCGCAGACCGCCATCGCCATGGGCGCGGACATCGTGAGCCTGCCCGAGACCACGATCGAGACCGGCGCGGAGGTCGCGGTCGCGATGCGGGACCTCGGCAGTCCCATGTGGGCGCACCACACCGAGTACGGCACCGACGGGTGGGCGGCGGATTCGACGACGCTGCTCATCAGCCCGTCGCTCGGCACCTACTCCGTCATCGCTTCCTCCCAAGAGGGCACGAGCACCGTGCCGAGCGCCGTCGCGATGCCGACAGACGGCAACGGCCCCACGGTCGTCGCCGCCCACGCCGTGGCCCCTCGGGAGGACCACATGGAGCAATGGCGCCATGACCTGCAGTGGCTGGCCGACCAGTGCGCGGGCGGCGACGTCATCATGGCGGGCGACTTCAACGCCACCCTCGATCACATGGCGGGCCTCGGAACCGACGGCGGGACGCTCGGCGCCTGCCGGGATGCGGCATCGCAGACGGGCAACGGCTCGGTCGGCACCTGGCCCACTGACCTCCCCGCCCTCGCGGGTGCGCCGATCGACCATGTGCTCGCCACGCCGCAGTGGACCCCCACCGGCTCTGTGGTGCTGAGCGGGATGGACGACGCCGGTAGCGACCACAGGCCGCTGGTCGTGCAGTACGAGCGCACCGGCTGAGCGCGCCGCCGAGGAGGGTGGGAGACTGGAACCATGTCGGAATCCACGGACACCTCACCCGCGACCACTGAAGAGCCGGTCGTCTCGAACCGCAAGCAGCCCTTCCCCCAGGGATTCCTGTCGACGATCTCGACCGGATGGGCCGAGCGCGCGGAGACGATCGCTCCGCCGCGCATCGAAGCGGCCTACGCCGCCGCACGCCGCGTCGCACTCTCCGCGCTCTTCCCGGGCTCGCGCCTCGTGATCCCCGCCGGCGAGCTCAAGCAGCGCAGCAACGACACCGACTACCCGTTCCGTGCGCACTCCGCCTTCGCCCACCTGACCGGGTGGGGCGCGGACAGCGAGCCGGGCTCCGTGCTCGTCTTCGAGCCCCGCGGCGACGAGGGCCACGACGTCATGCTCTACTTCCGCGAGCGCGCCGACCGCACCACGAGCGAGTTCTACGCGGATGCGAGTGTCGGCGAGTTCTGGATCGGTCCGCGCCCGTCGCTGGCCCAGGTCGCGGCGGATCTCGCCATCGCGACGGCTCATCTCGACGCGTTCACGGCGAGCGACGCGGACCGCGTGGTCGACGAGGATGCCGAACTCAGCCGCATCGTGTCGGAGCTGCGCCTCATCAAGGACGAGCACGAGATCGCCCAGTTGCAGCTGGCGGTGGACGTCACCGGTGCCGGCTTCGACGACATCGTCCGCGAACTCCCCCGCATCGTCACGCATCGTCGTGGCGAACGGGTCGTGGAGGGCGTCTTCCACCAGCGGGCCCGCAGCGACGGCAACGGGGAAGGTTACGACACGATCGCCGCGTCCGGCCCCCACGCCTGCTACCTGCACTGGACCCGCAACGACGGCCGCGTCCTCCCGGGCGACCTCATCCTGATCGACGCCGGTGTCGAGGTGGACAGCCTCTACACCGCCGACATCACCCGCACGCTGCCGGTCAACGGTCGCTTCACCGAGGTCCAGCGCCGCGTGTACGAGACGGTGCGCGAGGCCGCCGACGTCGCCTTCGCCGCAGCCCGTCCCGGCGTGAAGTTCCGTGAGATCCACGAGGCGGCCATGTCGGTCATCGCCGCACGCGTCGCGGAGTGGGGCCTCATCCCGGTCACGGCCGAGGAGGCACTGGACGCCGACCGCGGCGGCCAGCACCGGCGGTACATGGTGCACGGCACGAGCCACCACCTGGGCCTCGACGTACACGACTGCGCACAGGCGCGCCGTGACATGTACTACGAGGGCGAGCTGGCTCCCGGGATGGTGTTCACGATCGAGCCGGGCCTGTACTTCCAGGCCGACGATCTCACCGTCCCCGAGGAGCTGCGCGGCATCGGCGTGCGCATCGAAGACGACATCCTCATGACGGCCGAGGGTCCCGTCAACCTGTCCGCGGGCATCCCCCGCACCGCGGACGAGATCGAGGCGTGGATCGCCCGTCTGTCCGGATGAGCGTCGCGGCCGGGACCGGATGCGGCGCGCTCAGGCGCGGTCGTCGTCCTGGCCCGGCTGCGGCTCCGCCGGCGCGGGCCGCTCGACCGGTGCCGCCTGCGGGGGCTGGCCGCCCGGTGTGATCCGCTCGCCGTAGCGGGGCGGGGTGTCGAGCCGCTGCGGCGCCGCAGCCGGCCGCGTCGCGGCCGGCGCAGTGCCGAGCGCGGCACGGGCCTTGTGCACGCTGGCGGGCGCGACCTTGACCTCGTAGTGGTCCGCGACGACCTGCATCACGGAGGCGTAGTCGCGCCGACGGCGCACGATCGAGAACATCAGGATGTTCAGCAGCATGCCGAGCGCGATGCCGACCAGCAGCACGCCGACGAAGGCCTGGATCGGAGCGGCGGGCGAGCCCAGCACGAAGATGAACGAGAAGAGCACACCCAGCATGAGCCCGTTGACCGCGCCCGACCTGGCGGCGGTCGCGTAGCCCAGTCGGCCGGTGATGCGCTCGATGGAGCGAAGGCCTGCGCCCACGATCGCGATCTCCTTGGCCGGGACCTCGGCGGCGATGAGAGCGGACACGGCCTTCTGCGCCCCCTCGTACTGCGTGAACGAGGCGACGGTCTCGCCCGTCTCGGCGGAGCCTTGCGAGAACGGTGCACCCTGATTGCTCATCGCCCCATCTTCCCACGCCGTGCCGCAGCGCTCCCTGCTCGGTCATCACGGCCGGGGCTAGGCTGTTCGGGTGAGCACACAGCGGGTTTTCGTCGCGCGTCTGGCCGGATGCGCGGTCTTCGATCCCGCCGGCGACCGCCTCGGACGCGTGCGCGACGTCGTCGTGATCTACCGCCCCGACGATGCTCCCCGGGTGATCGGCCTCGTCATCGAGATCCCCGGTCGACGCCATGTCTTCGTCTCGATCGGGCGCGTCACCTCGATCGACACCGGCCAGGTCATCACGACCGGCCTGATCAACGTGCGCCGTTTCCAGCAGCGCGGCGGCGAGGTGCGGGTTCTGGCGGAGCTGGTGGGACGCAAGGTGTCCCTGCGCGACGGCTCCGGCCAGGCCGTCATCGAGGACGTCGCGATCGAGCGCAACCGCCTCGGCGAGTGGGACGTGTCGCAGCTCTTCCTGCGCAAGCCCAAGACGAGCCCCTCACCCTTCGCGAAGGGCGCGACGACCTTCGCCTCGTGGCACGACGTCAACGACGGACAGACGCGCGGCGAAGCGCAGTCGGCCGAGCAGCTGGTCGCCAGCTACGCCGAGCTCAAGGCCGCCGACCTGGCCAACACCCTGCTGGATCTTCCCGAGGACCGTCTCCTCGAGGTCGCGGAGGAGCTTCCCGACGATCGTCTCGCCGACGCTCTGGAAGAGATGCCGGAAGAGGAGCAGGTGCACATCCTCGAGGCCCTGGGCGATGAGCGTGCCGCCGACATCCTCGACGCGATGGAGCCCGACGACGCCGCCGACGTGCTCGCCCAGCTGCCGGCCGAACAGCGCGAGGAGCTGCTCGAGCTGATGGAGCCGGATGAGGCGGAGGATGTGCGCGCCCTCCTGCAGTACGGCCCCGACACGGCAGGCGGACTCATGACGCCGGAGCCCATCGTGCTGTCGGCCGACAACACGATCGCCGAGGCGCTCGCGCTCATCCGCCGGCACGAGACGCACCCCGCCCTCGCCGCGGCCGTCTTCGTGACGCTGCCCCCCTACGAGACCCCGACGGGCCGCCTGCTCGGCACGGTGCACTTCCAGCGGATGCTGCGCTATCCCCCGCACGAGCGACTCGGCGCGCTGCTCGATGATTCGCTCGAGCCCGTGCCCGCCACCGCCTCCGCGGCGGTCGTCGCCCGCCTGCTGGCGACCTACAACCTCGTCTCCGTACCGGTCGTCGACTCCGCACAGCGCCTGGTCGGCGCCGTGAGCGTCGACGACGTGCTCGACTATCTGCTTCCCGAGGACTGGCGCACGGGAGACTCGGAAGGACGGCCGCAATGATGGCCCGGTCCCCCCGCAAGGGAGCACTGGACGCACCACGGGGCCGGGGCGGCATGCTGTCGCGGTCCTCGCAGCCCTCGCGCGATCGCTTCGGCCGCTTCACCGAGGTGATCGCCCGCGGCATGGGCACGCCGTGGTTCCTGGTGGGCCTGAGTGCGTTCTGCGCCGCCTGGCTCGCCTGGAACACGATCCTGCCTCCGGAGTTGCGTTTCGACTCCTCCGACAACGGCTTCACGGCGCTCACACTCGTGCTCTCGCTGCAGGCGTCCTACGCCGCGCCCCTGATCCTGCTCGCGCAGAACCGACAGGACGATCGCGACCGCGTGCAGATCGAGCAGGACCGTCAGCGCGCGGAGCGCAACCTCGCCGACACCGAGTACCTCGCCCGCGAGATCGTCGCGCTGCGGATGGCGCTGACGGACGTCTCGAGCGAGTCGGTCACGCGCGAGGTGCTCCGCGACGAGCTGCGGGCGCTGCTGGAGGACCTGCAGGCGCACGACGCCGGTGAGGAGCCGGAGCAGGTGCGAGCCGAGCGCGAGGAGAAGCGCCGCCGCGCCGAACGGCGCGAGAAGGCGGAGCGCGAAGCCCGTGAGCTCTGAGACCGATCGCGTCGCCCGGGTGAGGGAGGCGGTCGGCGCCGTCACCGATCCCGAGCTGAGACGCAGCCTCGCCGACCTCGAGATGCTGCGCGAGGTGACGGAGACCGCCGACGGCGGTGTGCGCGTCGCTGTGGCGCTCACGATCGTCGGCTGTCCCGCATCCGATCGCATCGAACGCGACGTGCGCGCTGCCGCCGAACGAGTGGTAGAGGCCCCGGTCGAGGTCGCGCTGGGCGTCATGAGCCCCGACGAGCGGGAGGCGCTGACGACGCGCCTGCGCGGCGGCCGGCGGCGGGGGAATCCCTTCACACCCGAGTCGCTGACGCGCGTGGTCGCCGTCACGAGCGGCAAGGGCGGCGTCGGCAAGTCGACACTCACCGCCAATCTCGCCGTCGCCCTGGCGGAGCGCGGGAGACGCGTGGGCGTCGTGGACGCCGACGTGCACGGCTTCTCGATCCCTGCGCTGCTCGGGCTCGTCGACGCCGACGGGGCGAGTGTCCGACCGACCCGGATCGACGAGCTCATCGTCCCGCCGGTCGCCTTCGACGTGAAGGTCGTCTCGATAGGGATGTTCCTGCCCGAGGGCGCCGCCCGCAGCGCCGTCGCGTGGCGCGGCCCCATGCTGCACCGCACGATCCAGCAGTTCCTCACCGAGGTGTACTTCGGCGACCTGGACGTCCTGCTCATCGACATGCCCCCCGGTACGGGCGACATCGCCATCTCGATCGGACAGCTCCTGCCCCACGCCGACGTCCTCGTCGTCACGACCCCGCAGGCGGCCGCATCCGACGTGGCGGCGCGCAGCGCGCTCGTGGCGAGACAGACCGGTCAGAGCGTCCTGGGAGTCGTCGAGAACATGACCGCCATGACGCTGCCGGACGGTACGAGGTTCGATCTGTTCGGCTCCGGCGGCGGGGATCACATCGCTCGGGAGCTGAGCACCGACGCCGAGACGGTCGAGGTCATCGCGCGCGTGCCGCTGAGCCCTGCCCTACGCCGGGGCGGGGACACCGGCGAGCCGGTCGTGCGCAGCGCTCCGGAGGATGCGGCTTCGCTCGCGATCCAGGAGGTCGCCGACCGCATCCTGCGATCCGGACGCTCTCTCTCCGGCAGGCAGCTGCCCGTCACCCCGCGCTGAGCGCCGGAGGCGTCAGGTCGCCTCGTCGTCGAACGGGGGCTGCTCCCCCGACTCGAGATCGAAGCTCTCTGCCGCGCGCGTCGTCGACACGGTCATGGCCGCCGCCGCACCGGCGGCACGCACGGTCGCCGTGGGCGGATCGTCGAGCAGCGCCTCGCGGATGATGCGCCGCGGGTCGTACTGGCGCGGGTCGAGCTTGCGCCAGTCCACCTCGTCGAATTCCGGACCCATCTCATCCTTCACGCGGCTGCGCGCACCGCGCAGGAACTCGCGCGAGCGGTTCGTGAACCGTGCGAGGGCCTCCGCATAGCGAGGCAGCCGTTCCGGTCCGATGAGGAAGGCGGCGATCACGGCGATCACCAGCAGCTTCTCGATCGTGAGCCCGAACACCATGCCTTCAGATTACCGCCGCGCCTGACCGTCGCCGCCCATCGACGACCGTAGGCTTGCCGAGGAGGAACACCATGGCCGGACACGACGCGAGCGACCGCTTCGCTCGCGAGGCGACCGTCGAACCCGACGCGATCGCCCGCGCACGCACGCATGCCCTCGAACTGGGTGCAGATCCGGTGAGCCCGCCGATCGGTGCGCAGCTCGCGCTGCTCGCCCAGGTCTCACGCGCCCTGAACATCGTCGAGATCGGCACGGGCGCGGGTGTGTCGGGGCTGTGGCTCATGCACGGGGCGCCGCGGGCCATCCTCACGACCATCGACAAGGAGCCCGAGCACCTCCAGGCGGCCCGTCGCGCGTTCTCGGACGCGCGTATCGCGCCGGCTCGCGCCAGATTCATCACCGGTCGCGCCTCCGATGTCCTGCCGCGCATGAACGAAGCCTCCTACGACATCGTGCTCGTCGACGCGGATGCGGACGGCGTGATCGAGTACGTGGAGCACGGGCTGCGTCTCGTGCGCCCGGGCGGACTCGTGCTCGTGCCCCGCATCCTCGCCGGCGGCGCCGTGGCCGACCCGGTGCGCCGTGACCCTGTGACGACCGCCTACCGGTCGCTCATCCAGGAGACGCAGTCCTCCCCCGCTGTGATCGGCGCGCTGTCGATCGTGGGCGAGGGCCTCCTCCAGCTCACGACGATCGACGAGAACCACTGACATGCCACTGCGGCCGGTCCCGAAGGACCGGCCGCAGTGAAACAGGAAGTGAACAGCTCAGGCGCCGACGACCCCCGCGAGCACGTCGTGCAGTTCCTTGGCCTCGGCGTCGTTGACCGACACCACAAGACGCCCGCCGCCCTCGAGCGGAACACGAACGATGATCAGGCGCCCCTCCTTCACAGCCTCCATCGGCCCGTCTCCGGTTCTCGGCTTCATGGCTGCCATCGTGGCTCCTCTTCGTCAATGGTGAGTTCCCAGTTTATCGTGCGTGAGAGCGCGCCCGATGCTTGTCCTCAGGGGATCTGCCAGAGCGTGTTCCCGAGCGCGTACATGTTGTAGATCCACCACCACTGTCCGGCCAGACCCGCCACCAGCACACCGATGCGCCAGGCCGGATGACGCCCGACCGCGACGGCGCCCCACAGGGGCGACAGCGGGACGAGCAGCCGGAAGGTGCTCGACTGCGGGAAGAAGACGGCGAGCAGGTAGAGCAGGTAGCTCGCCGACCACAACCGCACCTCGACGCCGAGCCGGCGCACCGCCGGCGCGAACAGCAGGACGGCGGCCACCGCCAGCACGATCGCGGCCAGCAACGCGAACCCGACCCACAGCGGCCAGCCCCACAGCCGCGCCCAGAAGGCGGTACCGGCGAGGAAGCCCTCGAACGGGAAGAAGTGAGCGGCCGCATCCGGGATCCAGTTGCGCCGCCACGCGAGCTCCGTCATCAGGTAGGCGCCCGGGTCGCCCGTCGAGACGGCCGCGATCACCTGCCACGAGAAGCCGACGACCGTCGCCAGGGCGGCGAGGGCGACCAGGTGCACGATCTCCCGTGCGGGGAGGGGATCCGCACGCCTGCGCAGCCAACGCCAGATGCCCACGAGCCCGAGCGTGAGGGCGAAGGCGAGGATGCCGGGGCGCGTGAACCCCATGAGCGGGATGAGGAGATACAGCCAGATGTAACGGCGCCGGAGCAGGGCGTCCAGCGCCAGAATCAGCCACAGGAGGAACAGCGACTCCGCGTACGCGACCTGGAACAGCGCGGCCAGCGGACCCGCCACGAAGAACACGACCGCCCAGGTCGACGTCGACCGGTCCAGACGCTGACGCATCAGGCGATAGAACGCGAGCGCAGCGAAGTAGCCGGCGATCAGCGCGACGAGAGGACCCGCCACCGGCCACCCGCCGGCGAAGAGCCCCACTCCCTGCGACAGCCACGGATACAGCGGCAGGAAGGCCCACGCGTTCTCGGCGACCTGGCCCGCCTCGGTCAGCGGCAGCGGCGAGGGGTACCCGTTGGCGGCGACCACCCAGTACCACTGCGCGTCCCAGCCCATGAGCAGCTTGCCGATGCCGGGATCCACGCCGAACCGGGATGCCGGGGTCGACAGCGCCGAGGCGAGGGCGAAGAAGCCCAGCGTCACCAGACGGGCGGCGACATAGATCAGCCCGACCCGCGCGGCGACGGGCCAGCGGCCGACGCGCGTCAGCTGCTCAGCCACGTGCGCAGTCCGCGCTCGACGTCCTCGATCTGCGCGATCGGCACGCGCTCCTGGTCGTGGTGGGCCAGGCTCGGGTCGCCCGGGCCGTAGTTCACCGCGGGGACTCCCAGCGCCGAGAAGCGCGCCACATCCGTCCAGCCGTACTTCGGATGCGGTCGGGCACCGACCGCGCGCACGAACTCCTGAGCGAGGGGGGCATCCAGACCCGGCCGAGCCCCCGCGGACGCATCCGTCAGCTCGACCTCGTAGCCTGCCAGCACCTCGCGCACGTGCGCCTCCGCCTCAGCCACCGAGCGGCTCGGCGCGAAGCGGTAATTGATCTCGACCTCGCAGAGATCGGGGATGACGTTGCCTGCCACGCCGCCGGTCACGCGCACGGCGTTCAGGCCCTCGCGGTAGGCGAGTCCCTCGACGTCGATCGTCGCCGGCTCGTACGCGGCGAGGCGGGCGAGGATCGGAGCTGCGGCGTGGATCGCGTTCTCCCCCACCCAGGCGCGTGCGCTGTGGGCCCGTACGCCGTGCGTGCGCGCCACGACGCGCAGCGTGCCGTTGCAGCCTCCCTCCACCTGGCCGTTGGAGGGCTCACCGAGAATGGCGAAGTCCGCCTCGAAGAGATCGGGGCGCAGGCGCGCCACGCGGCCGAGACCGTTGAGGGAGGCTTCCACCTCTTCGTGGTCGTACCACATCCAGGTGATGTCGACGCGGGGATCGGTGAGCTCGGCGGCGAGCTTCAGCTGCACCGCGACGCCCGCCTTCATGTCGACGGTGCCGCGCCCCCAGAGGTTCGGCTCACCCTCGTCGTCGATCAGGCGGGTCGGGAGGTTGTCGTTGATGGGAACCGTGTCGATGTGCCCGGCGATCGCGACGCGCTGCGGCCTGCCGAGGCGGGTGCGGGCGATGATCGTGTCGCCGTCGCGGAAGACCTCGAGGTGCGACAGGGGCGCGAGGGCCGCGGCGATGGCGTCCGCCAGCGTCGCCTCATCTCCGGAGACGCTCCGGATGTCGCAGATCGCCTGCGTGAGCTCGACGGCGGACGCGGACAGATCCAGCACGGGCATGGGCTCAGTCTATCGAGGCTCCTCGGGCCGATAACCTGAGGGGATGAGCATGAAGCGCACGGTGTGGGGCACGGGTCTGTCGACGACGAGCGAGGACGGCACCGTCCTCGATGCGTGGTTCCCGACGGTGGCGGCCCAGGCACAGCCCGCCTCGTCCGCAGACCTCACGGAGTTCGCGGGCGCAGACGCCCGCCGCCGGGTGACGGTCGCTCCCGTCGAGCTGACGATCGATGTGGATGCGGCTCCGGCATCCACGGTCGACGCCTACCTGCGTCTGCACGCCCTCTCCCGCCGGGTCGTCGCCCCGAACGAGATCAACCTCGAGGGCGTCTTCGGCCACCTGCCGATCGTCGCGTGGACGACCGCGGGACCGATGCACCCCGCCGATGCCGAGCGTCTGCGTCCGGCGCTGACCCGCGCCGGTATCCAGGTGCACAGCCTCGACAAGTTCCCGCGGCTGCTCGACTACGTCACCCCGCCCGGGGTGCGCATCGCCGACGCCTCGCGCGTGCGCCTGGGCGCCTACCTCTCCCCGGGCACCACGATCATGCACGAGGGATTCGTCAACTTCAACGCCGGCACCCTGGGCGCCTCGATGGTCGAAGGACGCATCTCCCAGGGCGTCGTGGTGGGTGACGGCAGCGACATCGGCGGCGGTGCATCGATCATGGGCACGCTCTCGGGCGGCGGCACCCACCGGGTCTCGATCGGATCGCGCACCCTCCTGGGCGCGAACGCGGGCATCGGCATCTCGCTCGGCGACGACTGCGTCGTGGAGGCCGGCCTCTACGTCACCGCCGGATCCAAGATCGTGCTCGCCGACGAGCAGCCGGGCGCCGACGGGACACGTCCCGTCGTGAAGGGCGCGGAGCTGTCCGGACGCGACGGCATCCTCTTCCGCAGGAACTCGGTGACCGGAGCGATCGAAGCCGTGCGACGCGCGGGCGTGGGAGTCACCCTCAACGAGGCGCTGCACGCATGAGCGCACCGCGGCTGCCGAAGAAGCTCTACGAGCGCGAACTCGCGCGTCTGCAGGCCCAGCTCGTCGACATGCAGGCGTGGGTGCAGGCGACCGGCGCGCGCGTCGTGGTGATCTTCGAGGGCCGCGACGCTGCGGGCAAGGGCTCGACGATCAAGCGGGTGGCGGAGTACCTGAATCCCCGCGTCAGCCGCATCGTCGCGCTGCCGACGCCCACGGATCGCGAGAAGTCGCAGTGGTACTTCCAGCGCTACATCCCGCATCTGCCGGCGGCGGGCGAGATCGTGCTGATGGACCGCTCCTGGTACAACCGGGCCGGCGTCGAGCGGGTCATGGGCTACTGCACGGATGCGGAGTATCAGAGGTTCCTGCGCCAGGCGCCACTGTTCGAGCGGATGCTCGTCGAGGACGGCATCCTGCTGCTCAAGTACTGGTTCAGTGTGTCCGATGTCGAGCAGGAGGCGCGTTTCCGCTCGCGGGCCAGCGACCCGATGAGGCGCTGGAAGCTGAGCCCGAACGACGTGCTGTCCATCACCAAGTGGGAGGACTACTCCCGGGCGAAGGATGCGATGCTCGTGCACACCGACATCCCCGAGGCGCGCTGGTACGAGGTCGACAACGAGGACAAGCGTCGTGGCCGGATCAACATGATCCACCATCTGCTCGGGCAGATCCCCTGGCAGCCGCTCCCCCACGAGACGGTGGAGATCCCGGAACGACCCGCCTCACGCGGGTACGAACGTCCGCCGCGCAGCGCGGATGCGATGGTCCCCGACTACGCCGCCACGCTGGAGCGCTGACGGCGTCAGTCGCGCAGCCGCACCGACAGACAGGTGACGCAGCCCTCGAGCTTCTCGAACTCGGTCACCGGCGTGGTGATGACCTCCAGGCCCCTCTCCCGGAAGAGAGCAGCGGATCCCGGGGCGTCCGCCGACATGAGCACGGTGTTCTCGTCGAGCACCACCACCGCCGTGCCGTGCTCCTCGGGAACCGGCAGGAACGCCGGGAAGGCGTCGGGGTCGTCCACCAGCGGCGGGTAACCGATGACGGTGCCGTCCGGGAGTGCGGTGACCGCGGATTTCAGATGCAGCACCCGCGTCACGGGGACGCCCTGCACGTCCCACCCTCGCGGTTCGAGCAGTGCGCGCAGCTGCGCCACGGCGTCCTCGGTCGTGCGCGCCGACAGCCCCACATAGACGGTACGGCCGATCTTCAGAACGTCGCCGCCGTCGAGCGTCGCCGGGGCGGCGATCTCCGCCGTCGCCAGCCCGGTCCGCGCGGTCGCGGCTTCGATCGTCGGGCGCTCACCCCGGCGCGAGTCGGCCCCGGCGCGGCACAGGACGGCCAGATCGCCGAACACGACCACGGCATCCTCGACGAAGACGCCGTCCGCCTGCTCGTCCGCCTCGGCGACCGGCACGATCTCCCACCCCCGGGCGCGGAACACGTCGACGTACGCCTCCCACTGCTCGCGCGCGAGCGCGGGATCCACCGGCACCCGCTCGAGGTGCGTGAGCTCCCCCTCGGCCAGTCGCGAGGACGGCGGCCGCACGAGAAGCCGCGGCATCGTCAGCCGACGCCCGGGTAGTTGCGCTCGGGAGCGCCCACGTACAGCTGCTGGGGGCGACCGATCTTGGTCTGCGGGTCCTGGTTCATCTCGCGCCAGTGCGCCAGCCAGCCCGGAAGGCGACCGATCGCGAACAGCACGGTGAACATGCGGGTCGGGAAGCCCATGGCCTTGTAGATGACCCCGGTGTAGAAATCGACGTTCGGGTACAGCCGGCGCGAGATGAAGTAGTCGTCGCGCAGGGCGATCTCCTCCAGCTCCTTCGCGAGATCCAGCAGCGGGTCGCTGACGCCGAGCTCGGCGAGCACCTCGTCGGCGGACTCCTTGACGAGCTTCGCGCGCGGGTCGTAGTTCTTGTAGACGCGGTGCCCGAAGCCCATGAGCTTCACGCCGTCTTCCTTGTTCTTGACCCGCTCGACGAAACGCTGCACGCTCTCGCCGGAGTCGCGGATGCGGCCCAGCATGTCGAGCACGGCCTCGTTCGCACCACCGTGAAGCGGCCCGGACAGAGCGTTGATTCCCGCGGAGACCGAGGAGAAGATGTTCGCCCCGGTGGAGCCCACCAGACGCACGGTCGACGTCGAGGCGTTCTGCTCGTGGTCCTCGTGCAGGATCAGCAGGCGCTCGAGCGCGCGAGACATCACGGGGCTGATCTCGTACTGCTCACTGAGCACCCCGAAGTTGAGCTTCAGGAAGTTGTCGACGAAGCTGAGCGAGTTGTCGGGGTACAGGAACGCCTGACCGACGCTCTTCTTGTGCGCGTAGGCCGCGATCACAGGAAGCTTCGCGAGCATCCGGATGGTGTTGAGCTCGACGAACTCGGGGTTGTGCGGATCCGACTGGTTCTCGTAGTAGGTCGACAGCGCCGCCGTGGCCGCCGACAGCACCGACATCGGGTGCGCGGTGTGCGGCAGGGCCGAGAAGAAGCGCTTCAGATCCTCGTGCAGAAGGGTGTGACGCCGGATGCGGTTGTCGAAGTCCTCGAGCTCGCTCGCGCTGGGCAGCTCGCCGTAGATGAGCAGCCAGGCGACCTCGAGGTAGGTCGAGTTCTTCGCGAGCTGCTCGATCGGGTATCCGCGGTAGCGGAGGATGCCCTCGTCCCCGTCGATGAAGGTGACCGCGGACTTGGTCGCCGCGGTGTTCACGAACCCGTAGTCGAGGGTCGTGTGTCCGGTCTGACGCGTCAGTGACGACACATCGATGCTGGGCGCACCGTCCGTACCCGTCAGCACAGGCAGCTCCGCGGTGTGCTCTGCGACGGTCAGACGTGCGGTCTTCTGCTGCGAGCCGGCTTCGGTCACGGCGCCTCCTTGCGATGGATCGTCGGCGAAAGGTGGGGATCCTCGGTCGCCCGGTGGCGACCTGCCCGGGCACGCTACGTGTCGGCGCGCCCCTGCGATTACAGCCTAGCCGTGGCAGCGGCCTACGGTGACTGGCGCCAAAGGAATGTGCGATCCGTAAGAGGAAACCTACGAGCCCGCGGCACCGAGACGCATCGCAGCCGCGGCGATCCGCTCATCCGATGCCGTGAGGGACAGCCGGATGTGCTGCGGATGATGCGGTCCGTAGAAGTGCCCGGGGCCGGCCAGGATGCCGAGATCTGCGAGGGCGGCCATGCTGTCCCACGCATCCTCACCGCGCGTCGCCCAGAGGTAGAGCCCGGCTTCACTGCGGTCGACGCGGAAGCCCGCGGCCTCCACGGCGGGCTTCAGCACCGCCCGACGGGCGCCGTAGCGCCCCTTCTGTGCGGCGACGTGCGCGTCGTCGCCCAGCGCGGCCACCATCGCGGCCTGCACGGGAGCGGGCAGCATGAGCCCCAGGTGCTTCCGCGCCGTCAGCAGCCGCGCGACCAGGTCCGGATCGCCGGCGAGGAAGGCGGCACGATAACCGGCGAGGTTGGACTGCTTGCTCAGCGAGTAGACCGACAGCACCCCCGACAGATCGGCTGCGACCACGGCGGGATCCAGGACGGACGGCACGGGGTTATCGGCCCACGGCGCTTCCCATCCCAGCTCGGCGTAGCACTCGTCCGACACGAGCACCGCGCCGAGCTCTCGCGCCCGCTCACGGGCCACGCGCAGTTCGGCGACGCTCCACACCCGGCCGTCCGGGTTGCCGGGAGAGTTGATCCAGATGAGTCTGGTGCCGTCCGGCCACGAGGCCGGATCGTCCTCGGCCACCGCGGTCGCCCCGACCAGGCGCGCGCCGACCTCGTAGGTCGGATACGCGGCGACCGGATGCACGACGGTGTCACCCACGCCGAGGCCGAGCAGCAGCGGGAGCAGGGCCACCAGCTCCTTCGAGCCGACGGTCGGCAGCACATGGGCGGCAGTGAGATCCGCGACCCCGCGTCGACGCGCGTACCAGTCGACGATCGCCTCACGCAGCGGGGGCGTACCCACCGTCTGCGGATAGGCGTGCGCGTCGGTCGCGGCCGCCAGGGCGGCCTCGACGACCGCCGGAGTGCGGTCGACGGGAGATCCGATCGAGAGATCGACGATGCCGTCGGGATGACGACGCGCGGTCTCGGCGTACGGCGCGACGGCGTCCCAGGGGTAGTCGGCGAGGTCGGCGACGCTCATCTAGGCGTTCACTCGCCCTGGGGCGGCAGTTCGGCGATGACCGGGTGATCCTTGTGGATCACGCCGACCTTGGCGGCGCCTCCGGGCGAGCCGATGTCGTCGAAGAACTCGACGTTGGCCTTGTAGTAGTCCTGCCACTCTTCCGGCAGATCGTCTTCGTAGTAGATCGCCTCGACGGGGCAGGCCGGCTCGCACGCGCCACAGTCCACGCACTCATCGGGGTGGATGTAGAGCGACCGGTCGCCCTCATAGATGCAGTCGACGGGGCATTCGTCGATGCAGGCACGATCCTTGACATCGACGCACGGAAGGGCGATCACATACGTCACGACATCAGTCTAGTTCGCCTCGGCTGCCCGTCGGGGCGCGCGCGGCCACGCCACGACGACGGCCGCCATCAGGGGAACGGCGCCCATCCAGATCAGCGCGAGCGTCTCGTGCTCCACCGTGAACAGCACCGACCCGCCCGTCGACGGCTGGGCGAACACATACGTGACGATCATGACACCCAGCGCCGCCGCGAGGGTCGTCCACCTGTCCCCCGTCAGCAGGCGCACGGCGATCAGCAGCGCACCGGCTCCGGTCACCCCGAGCAGGAGGCCGATCGGTACCGGTCCGATGAATGCCGCATGCGCGAAGGATCCGGCGGCGCCGTAGACGACGCCCACGACGAGAGCGATCACCCAGGCGGCGATACGAGATGCAAGCGAGCCCACCCCGGGATCCTAGTCGCCGCGGGTGGGAGTCGTCTCAGGCGGCCCAGCCCACCAGACGCAGCAGGGCCGCGACGGCGGCAGCCGCGACGACCACCACGAGGAACGGCGCACGCAGCGCGAGGAGCCCCGCGGCGACCAGGAGCGCGGGCAGGCGAGCATCGACCACGATCGCCTGCCCGGCACCCAGCGCCTGAACGGCGACCAGCGCGCCCAGCAGCGCGACGGTGAGCAGATCCGCGATGCGTGCCGGCCTCGGCGCTTCGACGAACCGCGTCGGGATGGCGTACCCCACGGCTTTGAGGGCGAGACAGATCACCGCGGCCAGAAGGACCGCGTTCCACAGCGTCACGATGCCGCCTTCGCACCGGGCCGGTCGGCCCACCCCACGACCACTGCCACGAGAGCGGCGATCAGCACGGGAACGCCGGGCATGAGCGCGGGCGTGAGGACGGTCGCCACCACGGCCGCGGCGACACCGACCGCGATGGCCTGCCGCCCCACCAGCCGCGGCCACAGCAGCGCGAGGAAGGCGGCGGCGGCTGCCGCATCCAGTCCGTAGGCACGCGGGTCGCCCAGGACATCACCCAGCAGCGCGCCTGCCAGCGTGGAGATGTTCCAGCCGACGTAGATGCCGACGCCCGTGACCCAGAATCCCAGCGATCGGGCGCGCGCGTCCGTCTGCGCGAGCGAGACGGCGGTCGATTCGTCGATGGTGAACCCGGCGGCGGCCATCTTGCGCCACATCCCGTCGAACTGCGGCGACAGCCGCATGCCGTATGCCACGTTGCGCACCCCGAGAAGTGCCGCGGAGGCGATCGCTGCGGGCGCCGCGGCGATCCCGCCGGCGGCGATAACGCCGACGAACGCGAACTGCGACCCACCGGTGAACATCAGCAGGCTCAAGACGCAGGTCTGCCAGACATCCAGGCCCGCTGCGACCGAGAGGGCACCGAAGGAGATGCCGTACGCGCTCGTCGCCAGGGCCACCGCGAGGCCCTGCCGAACCGCGCGGCGGCCGGGGTCGGGCAGGCTGTCGGGGTCCATTCCCACATGATGTCCGTCGCAAGTCCGTTCGTCAAACCGAACGCACGTACGTCATACTGAACGAATGGAGACCATAGGTCCACGCATCGCCCGGTCGCTGCGCCGTGAGCGGGAGCGCGCGGGGGTGAGCATCTCCGAGCTGGCGCGCCGGGCGGGAGTGGGAAAGGCCACGATCTCACAACTCGAATCGGGTACCGGCAACCCCAGCGTCGAGACGCTCTGGGCGATCGCGACGGCTCTCGCCGTGCCATTCGCCGTGTTCGTCGAGGAGCCCGACGACGGACTGCGCCTGATCCGCGCGGGCTCGGACGAGGGCATCCGCGCGGCCGACTCCCCCTACAGCGCTCTGCTGCTCGCGGCGGGCTCGCCGCACTCCCGCAGCGACCTCTACCTGCTGCGGGCGGAGCCGGGCGAGCCTCGGCGGTCGGTGCCGCATACGCCCGGCACCGTGGAGCATGTCGTGCTGATCACCGGGCGCGCGGCCGCAGGGCCCGCCGACTCCCCCGTCGAGCTCTCTCCGGGCGACTACCTCCGGTATCGCGGGGACGCGCCTCACATCTTCGAGGCGCTCACCCGCGATACCAGCGCGGTCCTCGTCTCCGAGGTCCGCTGAGTCGATTCAGGCGTTGGCGTCCTGGCGCTTCAGACGGGATGCGGCGCGGCCGCGCTCGGTGGCGTCGAGCACGACCTTGCGGATGCGCACCTTCTCGGGGGTGACCTCGACGCATTCGTCGTCGCGGGCGAATTCGAGGGACTCCTCGAGCGTCAGCACACGCGGCGGCGTCATCGACTCGAAGGAGTCGGAGGTCGACGAACGCATGTTCGTCAGCTTCTTCTCCTTGGTGATGTTGACGTCCATGTCGTCGGCGCGCGAGTTCTCGCCGATGACCATTCCCTCGTAGACCTCTTCGGTCGGCTGCACGAAGAAGCTCATCCGCTCCTGCAGCGCGATCATGGCGAAGGGGGTGACCACGCCCTGACGGTCGGCGACGATCGAGCCGTTCTGACGCGTCGTGATCGAGCCGGCCCAGTCGTCGTAGCCGTGGGAGATCGCGTTGGCGATACCCGTGCCGCGCGTGATGGTGAGGAACTCGCTCCGGAACCCGATGAGACCGCGGGAGGGGACGACGAACTCCATGCGCACCCAGCCGGTGCCGTGGTTCGTCATGTTGTCCATGCGGCCCTTGCGCGCGGCCATGAGCTGCGTGATGGCGCCGAGGTGTTCCTCGGGAGCGTCGATCGTCAGGTGCTCGAACGGCTCCTTGAGCTTGCCGTCCTCGCCGCGCTTGGTGACGACCTGCGGCTTGCCGACGGTGAGCTCGAAGCCCTCGCGGCGCATGTTCTCGACGAGGATCGCCAGCGCCAGCTCACCGCGGCCCTGAACCTCCCAGGCGTCGGGGCGGCCGATGTCGACGACCTTGAGCGACACGTTTCCGATGAGCTCGCGGTCGAGGCGGTCCTTGACCATGCGCGCCGTGAGCTTGTGCCCCTTGACCTTGCCCATGAGCGGCGAGGTGTTCGTGCCGATCGTCATGGAGATCGCCGGGTCGTCGACGGTGATGGCGGGGAGGGGGCGGACATCCTCGGGATCGGCGATCGTCTCACCGATCGTGATGTCCTCGAATCCCGCGATGGCGACGATGTCACCGGGGCCGGCGGACTCGGCCGGGAAGCGCTCGAGCGCCTTCGTCTTGAGCAGCTCGGTCACGCGGGCGTTGGAGTGCGAACCGTCGTGGCGGACCCAGGCGACGGTCTGACCCTTCTTGAGGGTGCCGTTGAAGACGCGCAGGAGGGCCAGACGGCCGAGGAACGGGCTGGAGTCGAGGTTGGTCACCCACGCCTGCAGCGGCGCCTCGTCGTCGTACGACGGTGCCGGCACATGCTCGAGGATCGCCTCGAACAGCGGCTCCAGGTCTTCGTTGTCGGGCAGCGACCCGTTCTCGGGGCGCGTGCGCGACGCCGCACCGGCACGACCGGACGCGTAGACGACGGGGACGTCGAGCAGAGCGTCGACGTCGAGATCGGGCACGTCGTCCTGCAGGTCGGAGGCCAGTCCCAGCAGGAGGTCGTGAGCCTCCTCCTCGACCTCGGCGATGCGCGCGTCGGGGCGGTCGGTCTTGTTCACGAGCAGGATGACCGGCAGCTTCGCCTCGAGCGCCTTGCGCAGCACGAAGCGGGTCTGGGGAAGCGGACCCTCGGAGGCGTCGACGAGCAGCACGACGCCATCCACCATCGACAGGCCGCGCTCGACCTCGCCGCCGAAGTCGGCGTGACCCGGGGTGTCGATCACGTTGATCGTGATGGGGGTGTCGGTGTGGATGCCGTTGTACGTGATCGCCGTGTTCTTGGCGAGGATCGTGATGCCCTTCTCACGCTCCAGGTCGTTGGAGTCCATCGCGCGCTCTTCGACGTGCGCGTGTTCACCGAACGAGCCCGTCTGACGGAGCATGGCATCGACGAGGGTCGTCTTGCCGTGGTCGACGTGGGCGACGATCGCGACGTTACGCAGATCGGAGCGGAGGGCGCGCGCCATACAGGTTTCCTTGCAGTGAGGGAGGGTGACCCGGGACTCCGGGCGCCTCAGTCTACCGCAGGCGGCTGTGAGCCGGTCAGCCTGCCCCGACGACCGCCACGGCGATCCCCGCCCAGACGGCCAGGGCGATGAGCGCGACGAGCGCCGGAACATCCCACATCCGCAGGACGGGGGCGGGAACCGCGGTGGGTTCGAGGGCCGACTGCCAGTCGTCGATGATGCGCTCGGCGTCTTGCGAGCCGGCCGCGGGACGGTCGCTGCTCGGAGAACGGCGCGCGCCGCTGCGGGCGGAGACCGGTCCCCCGTAGCAGGTGAGCGTGCGCCCCTCGGTCGTCTCGATGACGAGCTGGTACCGCATGCGGATGTCGGCGATCGCGGAGAAGGGGATGCGGGTGATGCGGAGGAAGTTCTGCACGCGCAGACCGTCGGCGGAGCTGGTCACGCTGGACGCGAAGACGCCGACGTAGATCCCCCACAGCGCGAGCAGGATCCACGGAGCGAGCAGGAGCGCGCTCACGATTCCGGCACGGATCAGTGCGTCGCCGAGGAGGAAGGCGGCGGCGACCGCCGAGATGATGATCCCGACGGTCGCCGACGTCGACCGGTAGACAGTGCGGTTCAGTTGCCGCCTCCGAGAGGAATGGTCGCGCCCGGGATGGCATCCAGCAGGCGGCGGGTGTACTCCTCGGCCGGATTGGCGAAGATCTCGTCGACCGTGCCCTGCTCCACGATGCGCCCCTTCTCCATCACCGCGACCATGTCGGCGGCCACACGCACGACGGCGAGGTCGTGGGTGATGAAGAGGTAGGTCAGCTCGAGCTCTGACTGCAGCTCGGCGAGCAGCTGCAGGATCTGGTCCTGCACCAGCACGTCGAGGGCGGAGACCGCCTCGTCGAGCACGACGATGTCGGGCTTGAGCGCGAGCGCGCGGGCGATCGCCACGCGCTGACGCTGACCACCGGAGAGCTCGTTCGGGTAGCGGGTCGCCAGCTCTTGCGGCAGCGAGACCTGGTCGAGCAGCTCGCGCACGCGCTCACGACGCGACGCGTTGTCACCGACCTTGTGGATCTCCATGGGCTCGGCGATCGTGTTGCCGATGTTGCGCAGCGGATCGAGCGAGCCGTACGGATCCTGGAACACCGGCTGCATCCGACGACGGAGCGCGAACGCCTGCCGGTTGGAGAGGCTCGCGATGTTGGTGCCGTCGATCTCGATGGACCCCGCGGTGGGGTCCTCGAGCTTCAGCACCATCTTCGCGACCGTGGACTTGCCCGATCCGGACTCGCCCACCAGCGCGAGCGTCTTGCCGCGCGGGATCTCGAACGAGACGCCGTCGACGGCACGGAAGGCTTCACTGCGGAAGCCGCCCTGACGGATCTTGTACTCCTTGGTCAGATCCGTCACGCGGATCGCGGGAGCCAGACCCTCGATATCCTCGGTCGTCTCGATGCCCCGGCTCTCCGCGCGCGCCTGGATGCGCTGGGAGGCGAGCGAGGGAGCCGCCGCCACCAACCGCTGCGTGTAGGGGTGCAGCGGGTTCTGAAGGATCTCGCGGCTCGGGCCCGACTCGACGATCTCGCCGTTCTGCATGACGATGATCTTCTCGGCGCGCTCCGCCGCGAGGCCCAGGTCGTGCGTGATCAGCAGCACCGAGGTGCCCTTCTCCCGCGTGAGCTTCGCCATGTGGTCGAGGATGACGCGCTGGACCGTGACGTCCAGTGCCGAGGTCGGCTCGTCGGCGATCAGCAGCTTCGGGTCGGCCGCGAGGCCGATGCCGATCAGCGCACGCTGGCGCATGCCGCCGGAGAACTGGTGCGGGTACTGGTGCAGGCGCTTGGCCGCATCCGCGAGTCCGGCCTGCTGCAGCACCTCGATCGCCCGCTGGGTGACCTCCTTGCGGCCGGTGGCGATGCCGTTCGCACGGATCGCCTCCTTCACCTGAAAGCCGATCGACCACACCGGGTTGAGGTTCGACATCGGGTCCTGCGGCACGTAGCCGATCTCCCGACCGCGCAGGCGCTCCATCTGGGTGCGGCTGAGGCCGGTCAGCTCCCGCCCGTCGAGCGTGATGCTGCCCTGCGTGACGTGTCCGGTGCCGGGGAGCAGGTTGACGACCGCGGAGGCGGTGGTCGACTTGCCCGAGCCGGACTCGCCGACGATCGCGACCGTCTCGCCGGGGAACACGTCCAGGTTCACACCGTGGAGCACCTCTCGGCTGCCCGACTGGGTGTCGAAGGCGACGCGGAGGTTGCGGATGCTGAGCAACGGGGTTGCGGCGTTCTCGCTCATCGGCGGGCCCTCGCTCTCGGGTCGAGGGCGTCGCGGATCAGCTCGCCCAGGAGGATGAACGCGAGGACGGTGAGCGTCAGCGCGATCGACGGGTAGATGAGCGCCATGGGAGCGATGCGCAGCGACTGCTGGGCCTCGGAGATGTCACGGCCCCACGACATGACCTCGGGGCCGAGGCCGACACCCAGGAACGCCAGCGTCGCCTCGGCGACGATGGCCGCCGCCAGGCTCAGGGTCGAGATGACAAGCAGCGGCGCGATCGCGTTGGGGACGACGTGCGAGAGCATCGTGCGGAAGCGCGACTGCCCGAGTGCCCGCGATGCGGTCACGAAGTCCGCCTGCCGGACCCTCAGCACCTCGGCGCGCACGACGCGCGCCGTCGAGGCCCACGAGAATCCACCGATCGCGATGGCGAGGGTGAAGACGTTGCGGAAGTCCGAGAACACGCTCATCACAACGACGGCGGCCAGGATGTAGGGGATCGAGAAGAAGATGTCACCGACGCGGGAGAGCAGCGAGTCGAGCCATCCGCCGTAGAAGCCGGCAAGTGCACCCATGATCAGACCGATCGAGGAGCCGATCAGCGTCGAGAGCAGACCGACCGACAGCGACGTGCGGGATCCCCACACGATGCGCGCGTAGATGTCGCACCCCTGGAACGTGAATCCCAGCGGGTGGCCCGCGGCCGGGCCGCCGTTGCTGTTGGACAGCTGGCAGTTGTCGTTGGGCGGCGTCTGGGTGAACAGCGTCGGCCACACCGCCATCAAGAGGATGAAGGCGACGACGGCGAGCGAGATCCAGAAAGTGGGGCGCTTGCGCAGGTCGCGCCACGCATCCCGCCAGAGGCTGGAGGGCTTCTCGTCGGCGATGCGGACAGCGTCGACCGTCAGCGACGCATCCTTGACCTCGGCGACGTAATGCGTCGGCAGTTCGGAGTTACTTGACATAGCGGATCCTCGGGTCGAGCAGACCGTAGAGCAGGTCGATCACCAGGTTGACGAGAACGTAGATGATCACGAAGACGGTGACGAACGACACGATCGTCGGACCCTCGTGGCGCAGCGTCGCCTGGAAGAGCGTGTTGCCGACGCCGGGGACGTTGAAGATGGCCTCGGTGACGGTGGCACCCACCAGCAGGACACCGAAGTTGGTGGCCGAGTTGGTGATGACCGGGATGAGCGAGTTGCGCAGCACATGCACGGGGATGACGCGTCGACGCGGCAGGCCCTTGCTGTACGCGGTACGCACCCAGTCCTGGTTGAGGGTGTCGATGACCGAGCCGCGCATGAGTCGCATGCTCGTGGCGTAGAGGCTGAATCCCAGCACCAGTGCCGGCAGCCACAGGTCGCCCCAGTTGTTGTTCCCGCCGACCGTCGGCTTGAACCAGCCGAACTGCAGGGCGAGGAAGTACTGCGCGAGGAAGGCCAGGACGAAGATCGGCATCGCGACGAACAGCAGCGAGATGACCAGCGCGACGTTGTCGAAGATCTTGCCCTTACGCAGGGCCGAGACGGTGCCGATGATGATGGCGAGCGAGAACTCGATGGCGATGGCCATCACCGCGAGTCGACCGGTCACCGGCAGCGTTCGGGCGAGGACGTCATTGACCGATTGGCCCGAGAACGTGTTGCCCAGGTCTCCCTGGAAGATGCCGGTGATGTAGTAGAAGTACTGAACGATGAACGGTTCGTTCAGGTGGTACTGCGCCTCGAGTGCGTCGATGACGGACTGGCTCGGCGTCTTGTCGCCGAACAGAGCCAGGATCGGGTTTCCCGGCATCGCGAAGACGAGGAAATAGATGAGCAGTGTGGATCCCAGGAACACCGGGATCACCTGCAGGATGCGTCTGAGGATGTAAGCGAGCATCCTCTCTCCCTCCGAGAAAGTGGCCGAGGAGTATCCTCGCACGATCGGTGCAAGAACCCCCCGCCCGACGAGAGACCGGCGCCCGCGGGGTGACGCGGACGCAGGTCTCTGGACAGGCCGCGAGGCGGTGACGGGATCGTCACCGCCTCGCGGTCGCGATCAGAAGAGCTATCAGCCCTTCGTGATCTGGTAGTACAGCGGAACCGAGTTCCAGCCGAACACGACGTTCTGAACCGTGTCAGCGTACCCGCCGTTCACGTTCGAGTACCACAGCGGGATGGCGGGGAGGTCCTTCAGCAGGATCTCCTGAGCCTTCTCGTAGTCGGCCGTGGCCGCGTCGACGCTGTCGGCTGCCGCGCCGGAGGCGAGGAGCTTGTCGAACTCGGGGTTCGAGTAGTCACCGTCGTTCGAGCTTGCGCCGGTCTGGTACAGCGGGGCGAGGAAGTTGTACAGACCCGGGTAGTCGGCCTGCCAACCGGTGCGGAACGCCGTGGTGATCGTGCGGTTGGTCACCTCGGTGCGCAGCGAGGCGAAGTCGACGAACGGAGCGCCGGACGCGTCGATGCCGAGCGTGTTCTTGATCGAGTTCGTGGTCGCGTCGACCCAGGCCTGGTGGCCGCCATCGGAGTTGTACGCGATCTGGAACGTGCCGCTCCACGGCGAGATCTTGTCGGCCTCGGCCCACAGCTCCTTCGCCTTGTCCTGGTTGTACTTGAGGACGTCGGCACCCTCGAGCGAGTCGGACCATCCACCGATGACCGGCGACGAGAAGTCGCTGGCCGGCGTACGCGTGCCGTTGAAGATGGTCTTCGTGATCGCGTCGCGGTCGATCGCGAGCGACAGCGCCTCACGACGCAGCTGACCCTCTTCGCCCGAGAAGTGCGCGAGGCTCTCCGGGATCGTGAACGACTGGAAGATCGCGGCGGGCTGGTTGACCGCGCGCTCGCCCAGGTCGGACTCGAAGGTCGCCTGTGCGCTGGTGGGGATCGCGTCGAGGACGTCGAGGTTGCCCGACTGGAGGTCGGCGTAGGCGCCGTCCAGGTTGGCGTAGAAGACGATGTCCAGGCCACCGTTCTTGGCCTCGCGGCCACCGGTGTAGGCGTCGTTCTTCACGAGGTTGATCTCGACGTCGTGCTGCCACGCGCCCTCGCCGGCCAGCTTGTAGGGGCCGTTGCCGATGGGGTTCTCACCGAAGGCGGCGGGGTCCTCGAAGGCGACCTCGGGAAGCGGGTAGTACGCCGAGTAGCCCAGGCGCTGCACGAAGTCGGCGGCGACGGGGTTGGAGAGCTTGATCGTGAAGGTCGTGTCGTCGACCTTCGTCAGACCGGTGAGCTCGGAGTCGGTCTCCTCGCTGTAGCCCTCGATGTCGGAGAACCAGGAAGCGTTCTTCTGAGCGTTCGACTTGAGCGCGCCGTAGTTCCAGGCCTTGATGAAGCTGTCTGCGGTGACGGCCTCGTCGTTGCTGAACTTCTGGCCCTCCTTGAGCTTCACCGTGATGGTGTTGGCGTCGTCGACGGTGATCGAGTCGGCCACGTCGTTGACGATGTTGCCTTCGCCGTCGTAGTAGGCCAGGCCCGCGTAGATCGAGTCGACGATCTTGCCGCCGCCGGTCTCGTTCGTGTTGGCCGGGAAGAGCGGGTTCTCCGGCTCCGAACCGTTCACCTTGATGATGGCACCGGCGTCGCCACCGGCAGGGGTCGGCTCGTCCGAGCCGCCACTCGCGCAGCCGGCGAGGGCGAGAGCCCCGATACCGGCCAGCGCCACGCTCGCGAGAGCGATCTTGCTGCGCTTCACTGTTCCTCCTGGAAAGGGATGATGCAGGCACGACGAGCTGTGAGAGCATCGTGCCGCGGATACCGAAACACTAAGCACGACCCACTGCTTGGTCAAAACGACCGCGCGAATAGTTACACACCCTTAACGAACCCCCGCGCGAATCGAGCACATTGCTCAAGCCCACCGATGACAGCCAGTCGCGTGGGCCGGAACTAACCCTCACTCGGTTTCTCTGCGCCGGACGTGGGACGCCACGTCGTGAACGTGCCGAGGATGCGGTCGCCCGCCACCTCGGCTGGAGCCCCCGCGAGCGCGTCGGACCACACCGTCAGCTGCGGCACGGCGAACAGCGGCAGCGCCCACGCCTCGTCGGAGACGGCCTCGTCCAGCCGGGACAGCAGCTCATCGCGCTGCGTGCGCTCCAGTGCGGACGACGCGTCGACGACCAGCGCGTCGACCTCCTCGTCGCTCCAGCCGTACACGTTCTGCGCCGCGGCGGTGTGGAACACCGTCGCGTGCGCCACGGTGGCCGCGGGATCGGGACTCCAGGCGAACAGCGCGGCGTCGTACGCGTCCGGCCGGTCATGCAGCACACGCGCCCAGTCCGGCGAGGAGACGTCGACGAGGGTGACTCCCGCCCGGGACGCCGACTCGGACATGAGGGCGAACTCCGCGGCCCGCCGGGCGTCGCCCGCCGGATACAGCACACGAACGGTCAGTCCGGCCGCATCCGCCGCCCGCGCGGCCTCCCCGTCGGGTGTCGACGAAGGCGACGCGGCGGGCCCCGGTCCCGCGGCCTCGATCATGCCCTGCTGCAGAGCCTCATCGGCGAGCAGGGGGTGGATGAGCTCGTCCAGCATCTGCTCTCGCGGAACCGTGGTCAGGAACCCGGCGCGAGCGCGGTGCGCGCGATCCGCATCCCCGCCGTAGGACGCGGGGTCGAACACTCCCCCGCCCGCTGTCTGCAGATCCAGGTGATCGAAGGCATCCCCCGCTGACACGCGGGAGCCGCCCGCTGCGGCCGCCGCGTCGACGAGGTCCTGGTCCGCCGCCGCGGCGGCCAGATCCGCCTCGCCGCCGGCAACGGCGGCGACGCGTTCGGCCGGATCCTCCATCGCGCGCACCCGCACGCGCTCGACGCGCGCGGCGCTGGGACGATCGGCGGCGGTGAGATCGATCGACCGGCCGTCGTCGGCGATGCGCGCGATGTCGTATGCGCCGGCTGTGATCCGCGCCGCGTCCGCGACGTCGCCGTCGAGACGGAAGTCCTCACGGAAGGCGCGCGACACGGGTGCGAGCCAATTCAGGTCGCCGGTCTCGACGGCATCCGTGAACGCGGCCTTCGCCGCCGCCGCGTCCGCGTAACGCCCCGGGTAAGCGAGATCGACCAGGACGTGAGCGGCGACGGGCGGCGCGTCGAAGGCGATCTGCCAGTCCGCGTAGGGCGTGTCGTAGACGAGGGTCAGGCTGCGTCCGTCGTCACCGATCTCGGGCACCTGCGACACGAGGTCGAGACCCTGGCCGGCCCCGGCGCCCGCATCCCAGTGCGTCTCACCCGCGGCATCCGTGCGGTGCGTCGTACGAGCGGCCCATGTGAGCAGCAGGTCCGCGGCATCGACCGGTGCGCCGTCTGACCAGGTGGCCGAGCCGTCCAGCGTGTACCGGACGGTGAGCGGGTCGCGCGTGAGAACCCGGACGGTGCCGAACCGTTCGTTCGCCGAGCGGGTGCCGTCGGCGTCCCGCTGCCAGAAGCTGCCCGATGTGAGTGCCGAGAAGTCGCGGTCGGCGGCGGTGTCCTGCCCCAGCACGAACGGGTTGAGCGAGGTGACGGGCGCGGCCGTGGCCACGGTCAGGGACGAGCCCGGCAGGACGCGGTTCTCCTCGGCCGAGCAGCCGACCACCCCGCCCGCCAGCAGACCCGTCAGGACCAGGATGGTCACGAGCGCACGACGCCGCATCCGTCCTCCTTCTCCGCGGCGGCCGTGATGCCGCGCGCGGTCGTATGCGTAAGCCGCACACACCCTATGCGCGCAATCTGAGCGCTTTCGAAAGCGGGACCGGCCCGCATCCGCTATGCCAAGCTGAACGGATGACGACCCTGCCCGCGCGCGAACCGTTCTGGCGCACCGTCAGGGTCTTCGATCCGCCGCGCGCGACGGGGTCCGCTCGCTCACGCGTGCGGTGGGAGATCTGGCTCGTGCTGGCCGTGACCGTCGGCAAGTCCGCGCTGTACTCGGTGCTCTCCTTCATCCGCACCCTGCAGCGCTCGCTGCAGGAGAACCAGGCCATCTCCTCGCAGCAGACCCAGCTCAACCCGGCGCGCGACGCCGAGGCACTGTGGGACGCGCTGTACCAGCTGCTCGACATCTTCTTCTCGCTCGCGCTGGTCGCGCTCGTCGTCTACCTGCTCTGGGAGCCGGGGACCAACGCGCTGCGACGGATCGGGCTCGACTTCCGCCGCTTCGGCGGCGATCTCGGACTCGGCGTCGCGTTGATCGCGATCATCGGCATCCCCGGGATCGCCCTCTATGTGGCCGGGCGCCTCGCGGGTATCACCGTCGGCGTCGTCGCTTCCCCTCTGGATGCGGCCTGGTACACCGTGCCGCTGCTGCTGCTCTCGGCCGCGCGCGCAGGCCTCACCGAGGAGGTCATCTTCCTCGGCTACCTCTTCGATCGCCTTCGCCGGCTCGGATGGGGCTGGTGGTCGATCATCCTCGCGACAGCGGCACTGCGCGGCGCGTACCACGCCTATCAGGGCGTGGGTTCGGTGGTCGGCAACTTCGCGATGGGCGTCGTGTTCGGCTGGTGCTACCGGCGCTGGGGCCGGGTGATGCCCCTCGTCATCGCGCACACCCTCATCGATGTGTTCGCCTTCGTGGGCTACCCCCTCGTCGCGTCCCTCTGGCCCGGGATCTTCTAGCCGCCGCATCCCTCCCCTGCCCGCCCTCCCCTCTCCCTTCCCGCGAGAGTGCATTTCCCGCACGAGATCACGGGTAATGACAGTGATCTCGTGCTGAAGATGCATTCTCGCGGGGCCAAAGGACGGTGGGGGCGCGGCTGCTGGCGCGGATCGAGGCCCCGGGACCGGGCCTGCACAGCCGCTCGGGGCCGGGGTGTCGCCCACGGATGCGGGACCCGGCGCACGCGATAACCACCGCCGCGTGCACGGTGGGGCGATGACCCAGCCGATCCCCCTGCGCACCGGCGCCCAGCTGCTCCCCTCTCCCGCGCCGTTGCTGCGCGCGCACGACATGCATCGCCCCGACGTCGCGCTCCGCCGCGGCGACATCGTGCGCGTGCACCGCGGGGTGTACGCCCCGGCGCTCGCGTGGAGCGCGCTCGCTCCCTGGGATCGCTATCTCACCCGCGTGCACGCCGTGGCGCTGCAGATGCCGGATGCGGTCTTCGCACTCGAGTCGGCGGCGGCGCTCCGCGGTATCCCGCTCGTCGGTGAGGCGGCCGACGTGCACATCCTGCGTCCCGCTGACGGCACGTCACGGCAAGCGGAGGGGGTCCGCGTCCACACGCGCCGGGGCGGCGTCGAGGTCACGGACGAGGGCGGAATCCTCACGACCGGGCCCATCGAAACCGCCGTCGCACTGGCGCGGGTGCGCAACCCCGCGCTCGCCCTCAGCGTCGCCGATGCCACGCTGCGTGCTCATCCGGACCTGACGACGGAGATCCTCGTGGCGCACAACGAGCTCGCACCCTCGAGCCGTGGCCGTCGGCTGGCGCGGTGGGCGCTGCATCGCGCGGATCCGAGGGCCGAGACGACGCTGGAGTCGCTGAGCCGGGCCGCCATCGAATGGCTGGGGTTCACGTCGCCCGAGCTGCAGTGGCTCGTGCACGGTGGCGGTGTCGCCGCCGACCGCGCCGACTTCGCGTGGCCGGATGCGGGAGCGGTCGGCGAGGCCGACGGGATGCTGAAGTACGACGGCCGCTTCGGTGACCCGGTCCGAGCGGTGCAGGACGAGAAGCGGCGGGAGGACCGCATCCGTCGCCGCGTGCACGGCTTCGCCCGCTGGGGCTGGGCCGATGTCCGCGAGCCGGAACGCCTGGGGCAGATCCTGGATGCGGCCGGTGTCCGCCGCGAGCGCACGGCCGACGCGCTCGCGCTCCATGCCCTCGCCCGCACCCTGCGCTCCTCGCACCGCGAGACTGCATCTGCGTCACGAGATCACGCGTAAACCCCGTGATCTCGTGCCCGAAATGCAGTCTCGCGGGAACGGACGGTTCGACCACGAGGAGGAAGGGCGCCCGCGGGTCAGGCGAAGGCCTCCGGGGGCGGGCAGGCGCACACGAGGTTGCGGTCGCCGTAGGCGTTGTCGATGCGACGCACGGGCGGCCAGTACTTCGTGCGCACGAGCGACGGGACGGGATAGACCGCCTCCTCGCGCGAGTACGGATGCGTCCACTCGCCGCCGATGACCGACTGCGCGGTGTGCGGGGCATTGACAAGCGGGTTGTCCGCCGCCGGCCAGTGCCCGGCACCGACCTGCTCCGCCTCGGCGGCGATCCGGATCATCGCCTCGATGAAGCGCTCGATCTCGGCGAGGTCCTCCGACTCGGTGGGCTCGACCATGAGGGTCCCCGCGACGGGGAACGACATCGTCGGCGCATGGAAGCCATAGTCGATGAGCCGCTTCGCGACGTCATCGACCGTGATCCCCGTGCGCTCGCGGAGGGGGCGGAGATCCAGGATGCACTCGTGCGCCACCAGTCCGGCCTCGCCGGCGTACAGCACCGGGAAGTGCGCCTTCAGGCGGTGGGCGATGTAGTTCGCCGACAGCACGGCGGCACCCGTCGCCTCACCCAGACCCGCGGCTCCCATCATCCGCACGTAGGCCCACGAGATCGGCAGGATGGATGCGGAGCCGTACGGTGCGGCCGAGACGGGACCGCCCTCGAACACGAAGCCGCCCGCGTGATCCGCGCGCTGTGCCAGCGGGTGCGACGGCAGGTAGGGCGCGAGGTGCGCCTTCGCGGCGACGGGGCCGACGCCCGGTCCGCCACCGCCGTGCGGGATCGCGAAGGTCTTGTGCAGGTTCAGGTGCGAGACATCGCCCCCGAGATCGCCGAACCGTGCGAAGCCGAGGAGAGCGTTGAGGTTCGCGCCGTCGATGTACACCTGTCCGCCTGCGTCGTGGACGGCCTGCGTGATGGCGAGCACCTCGTGCTCGTACACGCCGTGCGTGGACGGGTAGGTGATCATGAGCGCGCCCAGCTCGTCCGCGTGCTGCGCGATCTTGGCGTGCAGGTCGTCGAGGTCGACGTTGCCCGCCTCGTCGCACGCGACGACGACCACCCGCATCCCCGCGAGCACGGCGGATGCGGCGTTCGTGCCGTGAGCCGATGACGGGATCAGGCACACGGTGCGCTGTGCGTCGTCGTTCGCGAGGTGGTAGCCGCGGATCGCGAGCAGCCCCGCCAGCTCCCCCTGCGAGCCCGCGTTGGGCTGCAGCGAGACGGCGTCGTACCCGGTGACCTCGGCGAGCCAGGTCTCCAGCTGCTCGATCAGCGCGAGAGTCCCCCGCACGTCGGCCTCCGGCGCGAAGGGATGCACCCGGGAGAACTCGGGCCATGACACCGCCGCCATCTCGGTCGCGGCGTTCAGCTTCATGGTGCACGAGCCGAGCGGGATCATGCCGCGATCGAGCGCGTAGTCGCGGTCGGCCAAGGTCTTCAGGTAGCGCATCATCGCGGTCTCCGAGCGGTGCGCGTGAAAGACCGGATGCGTGAGGAACTCGTCCCGGCGGTGGAGGTCGGCCACGACGCCGGCCAGGGGCACCGCCCCCTCGACGTCGATGACGGCCTCGTCGGGCAGCCCGAACGCGGCCGCCACCGCGGCGAGGTCGTCGGCCGTGGTCGTCTCGTCGACCGAGATCCCCACCGTGGCCTCGTCCGCGAAGAAGAGCTGGTAGCCGCGGCGGCGGGCCCGCTCGATGACGCGCTCTGCGGTGCCGGGGACGACGACGCGGAGCGTGTCGAAGAATGCGTCGTGCACGACCTCGAGGCCGCCTGCGCGCAGCGTCTCGGCGAGCGCCTGCGCCTTGCGGGCCACGTCGGTGGCGATCGCACGCAGGCCCTCCGGGCCGTGGTAGACCGCGTACATCGCGGCCATCACGGCCAGCAGCACCTGTGCAGTACAGATGTTGGACGTGGCCTTCTCGCGGCGGATGTGCTGCTCACGGGTCTGCAGCGCGAGCCGGTAGGCGGGGTGCCCCGCCGCATCCTGCGAGACGCCGACGAGGCGCCCGGGAAGCTGTCGCTCGAGCCCCGCGCGTACCGCGAGGTATCCGGCGTGGGGTCCGCCGAAGCCGAGCGGTACGCCGAAGCGCTGCGTGGTACCGGCGGCGATGTCGGCGCCGAACGAGCCCGGGGAACGCAGGAGCGTGAGGGCGAGCAGGTCGGCCGCGACCACCACGAGTCCGCCCTGCGCCTGGACGGCGGCGACGAGCTCTGTGGGGTCCCACACGCGGCCGCTCGCGCCGGGGTACTGCACGAAGGCCCCGAACACGGCGTCGGATGCGGCGGCCGGCTCCCACGTGCGGGTGTCGATCTCGCGGATCTCGATGCCGACGGCGGCGGCGCGATGGTGCAGCAGCGCCTTGGTCTGGGGAAGCGCATCCGCGTCGACCAGGAAGACATCGGACGCGGACTTCGAGGCGCGGCGCGCGACCAGCATCCCCTCGACGACCGCGGTCGCCTCGTCCAGCATGGACGCGCCCGCCGTGGCGAGGCCGGTGAGATCGGTCACCATGGTCTGGAAGTTGATCAGCGCCTCGAGCCGGCCCTGCGAGATCTCGGGCTGGTAGGGCGTGTACGCGGTGTACCAGGACGGATTCTCGAAGACGTTGCGGGCGATGACCGCGGGCGTGAAGGTGTCGTAGTAGCCGAGGCCGATCATCGCGCGTGCCGGGCGGTTCGCGTCGGCGAGCGCGCGGAGCTCTGCCAGCGCCTGCGCCTCGGTGGCCGCGGCCGGGATGCTGCTGCCGGCGCGCGGCGCTGCGTGGACGGATGCGGGAACCGCCGTCTTCACCAGCGCGTCGACACTCGCGTAGCCGAGCGCGTCGAGCATGTGCCGCTGCGCGCCCGCATCCGTGCCGATGTGGCGTGCGGTGAAGGGAACGCTCACGCGGCGCCCTCGATGAGCGCCTCGTATCCGGCGCGATCGAGCAGGGGCGCGCTCTCGCCGTCGAGCTCGATGCGCACGAGCCACGCCCCGTAGGGGTCGGCGTTGACGAGCGAGGGGTCGGAGTCGACCTCGCCGTTGACCTGGATGACACGTCCGCTGAGCGGGGCGTAGAGCTCGCCCACCGACTTGGTCGACTCGATCTCGCCGCACACCTGACCGGCGACGACCGGCGCGTCGATCGCGGGGAGGTCGACGAAGACGACGTCGCCGAGCTGTTCGGCGGCGTAGTCGGTGATGCCGAAGGTGGCGACGCCGCCTTCGACCAGCACCCACTCGTGCTCTGCGGTGTAGGACAGCGTGGTGGGATCGACGGTCATTTCTTCCTCCGGTAGAAGGGCGGTTCGGTCACGGTCGCGGGGATTCGCGTGCCGCGTACATCGATGAACAGGTCTGTGCCGATCGGGCTTCGGTCGCCGTCGACGTAGGCGAGCGCGATCGGATGTCCGAGGGTGGGACTGAGCGCACCGCTCGTGATCTCGCCGACCGCGGTTCCCTCGGCGTCGAGGACCCGATAGCCCGCGCGCCCTGCGCGCTTCCCCTCCGAGACGAGCGCGACCAGGACGCGTGCACCGGATGCGGGCTCGGTCGCCCCCTTGCCGATGAAGGCGTCCTTGTCGGCGGCGACCACGCGCCCGAGCCCCGCCTGCGCAGGCCGCACGCCGCGGTTCAGCTCGTGCCCGTACAGCGGCATGGCCGCCTCGAGGCGCAGGGTGTCGCGAGCGGCCAAGCCGGCGGGAACGAGGCCGAAAGGCTCACCCGCCTCCAGAAGCGCGTCCCACAGCTCTCCCGCCGCGCTCGCGCGGACGAGCAGCTCGACGCCGTCCTCGCCCGTGTAGCCGGTGCGCAGGATCAACAGCGACTCCCCGCCGAACCCCGCGGCGCGCACGCAGTAGTACCCGAGGTCGTCGAAGCTCCACGGCGTCGGCGGATCTCCCAGGCGACGAGCCGGCTCGGCGAGCTCCAGCCCCGGCAGCGCCTCGAGCACCGCGATCGCTGCAGGTCCCTGAAGGGCCAGCAGCGCCGTGTCGTCCGACGCATCCTCGACGGCGACGTGCACACCCGCGATGAATCCGAACGAGCCGTCGGCGCCCACGGTGGGGGCGGGAGGCGTGAAAGATGCGCGCGCGTCGGCGAGCGCCTCGGCGACCGCGTCGTGGTTTCCGGCGTTGGCGATGACGATGAACCGGTCGTCCGCCAGGCGGTAGACGATCACGTCGTCGACGATGCCACCGTCGGGGGCGAGCACGAGCGAGTACTTCGCCTTGCCGAGCCGCATCGTCGAGTGCCGGGCGGCGAGCGCGTAGTCGAGGAAGGCCCCCGCGTGCGCACCCGTCACGAGGAACTCCGCCATGTGCGAGATGTCGAAGAGCCCCGCGGCCTCGCGCACGGCGCGGTGCTCGGCGAGGTCGGACCCGTAGCGGACGGGCATGAGCCATCCCCCGAAGTCGGTGAAGGCGGCTCCGGCCGCCTCGTGGCGGTCTCGGAGGGGGGTGAAGCGTGGATCGGTCATGAGTTCTCCCGGGTGGATGCGGGTAGGCGAGGGCCTGAGAACTCCCCCTCTGTCATGGGCCTGAGAGTTTCGAACACGCTGAGCGCGATCTTTCACCGTCGGCGGATCCGCGAGGATCGCTTTTCAGAGTCGCCCGACCGGGACGGTACGCGTACCTGAGAGATTGGCGGGGAGGCTTGCTCCTTCGGTGCTCGGACAAGATCTCCGAGGCTCTCCCGCACCGGTCGTGGGGCCGATATTCACGTTGTCGGGCCAGCATAGCCCGCTGCGCCCGCGCGGGCGATCAGGGCACGCAGGCGCCGGAGCCGACCGCATCCGTCAGAGTGGGCGCGGCCTGCACGACCGGGGCGAGCTCGTTCGCCGTCGACGCGTAACCGACCTCGGAGCCGTCGTCGGCGCGCGCGAAGACGATGCCCACGACCTCCCCCGCGGCATTGAGCAGCGGCCCGCCGGAGTTGCCGGGGCGGACCGTCGCCGCCAGCGCGTAGACCTCGCGCTGATCGCGTCCCTGGTCGTAGATGTCGGGCACCGATACCACCCCGACGGTCTGCACCGTGGCGCTGCCCATCGTGAACGGGCCGCCATACGGGTATCCCTGCACCACGCCCGCGGCGCCCGGGCCGAGATCGGCGCCCATCGGCAATGCCGTCGCCTCCAGGTCGTCCACCGCGATGAGCGCGAGGTCCGCCGTGGCGTCGACGTACACGACGCGACCTTCGCGCGCCGCGCGCCCCGGCAGCTCCACCATCGGACGCTCGACGCCGGCGATCACGTGGGCGTTGGTGACCACGCGGTCGGTCGCGACGACGAAGCCGCTTCCGGTGAGGTTGCGTCCACAGGAGTACGCCGTCCCGGAGATGCGCGCCACGGACTGGGCAGCCGTACTCAGGACCGGGTCGTCGAGGTCTACGGGCGGCGCCACCTCGGTGGGGGCGGTCAGTTCTCCGAACAACGCGCCCAACTGCGGAAGCCCGTCGTCGAGGACGCTCGATCGAACCTGCGCCAACGCCTCGTCGACGGGCCGCGGCGTGAGCGTGTCGATCGTGCGCAGCACCGCCGACGACGCGAGCGCCGAAGACACGAACGGGATGCCGAGGGCTGCGACGCTCTGTCCGACGAGCGAGAGCACGAGGGCTGCGACGACCGTCATCGTCCCGGCTCCGAGGACCCGATCGATCCCGCGCAGGCGGATGCGGGCCGCTCCCCGCCGCAGCGCGCGGCCGAGGGCGCCGCCGAGCGACGCCCCGAGCACGAGCAGTCCCACGGCGACGCCCAGCGCCGCCCAGCCGCGCCAGGCGGCGTCGGGAACCCAGCGGGACACGACAGGCACGAGCCACCACGCGGCGACCGCTCCGAGCACGAGTCCGGCGATCGTCCCGAGACTCGCCAGGAGCCCCCGTCGCCAACCCTGGATCAACACGAGCACCAGAACGACGACCAGCAGGATGTCGATCACGATCGGCGGCATGCGGTCAGCGTAGGCGGCCGCGCTGACAGGGCGCCGCGAGCCGCCGCGAACGGCGCCGGATTTTACTTCTGGTCGCGATGACATTAAGATCGTCGCGAGTTAAGGTCACCATGACACGAACTAACCCCCCTCCCCACACCGCCGACGCCGAGTCCACCGAGACGCGCGTGGCGGTCTCCACCGTGATCTTCAGCCTGCGGCGCGACGGAGACGAGGAGCCGCGGCTCGTCCTCCCCCTCGTCAAGCGCACCCGCGATCCGCACGAGGGCCTGTGGGCCCTGCCCGGCGGCTGGCTGGACGCCTCGGAGAACCTCGATGAGGCGGCTTCTCGCACCCTCGCCGAGACGACAGGTCTCAGCGCGAGCTACCTCGAGCAGCTCTACGCGTTCGGCGACATCGGCCGCTCCCCCAGTCGCGTCGTCTCGATCGTCTACTGGGCGCTGCTGCGCTCCGACGAGGTCGACGCGCAGAGCGCCGCGCACGAGGCCGCGGGAGACGCGCCCGAGAACGTCGACTGGTTCACCGCGACCGATCTCCCGGGCCTCGCCTTCGACCACAACGCGATCGTCGACTACGCCCTGTGGCGGCTGCGCAACAAGGTCGGCTACAGCCGCATCGCACACGGCCTGCTCCCGGACGCCTTCACCCTCGCGGATCTGCGCGAGGTCAACGAGGCGATCCTGGACCGCAAGCTCGACCCCGCGAACTTCCGCCGGCAGGTCGAGAACAGCAACACCCTGATCCCCACCGAGTCGTTCCGCACCGGGAGTCACCGGCCGGCACGGCTGTACCGCTACAACCAGGACGTCGAGCTGGCCGATCGCGGCCCGCTCCGCCGCCCGCGAAGTCACGAATCGAGCACGACATGAGCACGACGCTGACCATCCAGCCGCGTCCCATCGATCCGTCCGTCGATCACGAGATCCAGGCGATCGTCTCGGGCGCCGGGTCGGGGTCCACCTGCAACACCGACCTCGCGGCGGGCCCGTGGGACTTCGACGCACGCCCCGGATACGGGCCCGGCGCCTCGATGGGCGATGTGATCCCCACCGGGTCCCCGCGTCAGGGCATGCTGCCTGCGGCCTACCGCGATGCGAGCGACGAGGAGCTCGATGCCCGCATCCGCCGCGCGAAAGAGACCCTCGGTGACCGCGTGGTCGTTCTCGGGCACTTCTATCAGCGCGAAGAGGTCGTGCGTCACGCCGACTACGTGGGCGATTCGTTCCAGCTCGCCAACGCCGCGCTCGAGCACCCGAACGCCGAGGCGATCGTCTTCTGCGGCGTGCACTTCATGGCTGAGACCGCCGATCTCCTCTCGCAGCCCGAGCAGGCCGTCATCCTCCCCAACCTCGCCGCGGGATGCTCCATGGCGGACATGGCCGACATCGACCAGGTCGAAGAGTGCTGGGAGCAGCTGGAGGAGCTCTACGGCGACATGGACACCCCCGACGCCGACGGCCTCGTGCCGGTCGTGCCGGTGACGTACATGAACTCGTCCGCGGCGATCAAGGGTTTCGTCGGCCGCCACGGCGGCATCGTCTGCACCTCCTCCAACGCGCGCACGGTGCTCGAGTGGGCCTTCGCCCGGGGCCGTCGGGTGCTGTTCTTCCCGGACCAGCACCTCGGACGCAACACTGCGAAGGCGATGGGCGTGCCGCTCGAGCAGATGCCGATGTGGAACCCGACGAAGCCCCTCGGGGGCAGCGATGAGCAGACGCTCGCCGACGCCCGCGTGATCCTCTGGCACGGCTTCTGCTCGGTGCACCGCCGCTTCACGGTCGACCAGATCGACAAGGCACGCGCCGAGCACCCCGGCGTCCGCGTGATCGTGCACCCGGAGTGCCCGATGGCCGTCGTCGATGCCGCCGACGAGGCGGGCTCCACCGACTACATCCGCAAGGCGATCGCCGCGGCCACCGAGCCCACGACCTTCGCGATCGGCACCGAGATCAACCTCGTGCAGCGCCTCGCCGCGCAGTACCCGCAGCACGAGATCTTCTGCCTCGACCCGGTCGTCTGCCCCTGCTCGACCATGTACCGCATCCACCCCGGCTACCTCGCCTGGGTGCTGGAGGGCCTCGTCGCGGGCGAGACGCTCAACCGCATCACCGTGCCCGCCTCTGTCGCCGACCCGGCTCGTGTCGCCCTCGAGCGGATGCTGGCCGCCAAGCCCTCCGGCAGCGCGGCATGAGAGCGGTCGTCGTCGGCAGCGGCATCGCCGGGCTCACGGCGGCGCTCGCAGCGGCCGAGGGCGGAGCCGAGGTCGTCCTCGTCACGAAGGCCGCGGCGGATGCGGGCAGCACCGGGCACGCGCAGGGCGGGATCGCCGCCGTCACCGCGGCGAGCGACTCGCCCGACGCCCACTTCGAGGACACGCTGACCGCAGGCGCGGGCCTGAACGACCCCGCCGCAGTGCGGGTCCTCGTCGATGCCGGCGGTGAGACGATCCGCGCGCTGCTGGCGGCGGGCGTCCCGTTCGACCGCGACGGCGTCGGCGAGTTGCGACGGGGACTCGAGGCCGCGCACTCGGCGCCTCGCGTGCTGCACGCGGGCGGCGACGCGACGGGGGCGGCGATCGAAGCCGCGCTCCTCGCCCGACTCGCCGACAGCGACGTGAGCGTGCGTGAGCACACGTTCCTGGCCGACCTCGTCCTCGAGGCGGGACGGGTTTCGGGCGTCGATGTGGTCGACGCGTCCGGGAAGCGCGAGCGGATCGACGCGGACGCCGTCGTGCTGGCCACGGGCGGCGCGGGCCAGCTTTACGCCCACACCACCAACCCCTCGGTCGCGACCGGCGACGGCATCGCCGCCGCGATCCGCGCGGGCGCCGCCGTCGCCGATCTGGAGTTCGTGCAGTTCCACCCGACCGCCTTCGACGGCGAAGACCCGTTCCTGGTCTCGGAGGCCGTTCGGGGCGAAGGCGCAGTCCTGCGGGATGCGGCCGGCCGCCGCTTCGCGTTCGACGCGCACCCCGACGGCGAGCTCGCGCCCCGCGACGTGGTCGCTCGCGCGATCGCCCGGCAGTCCGCGGCCCAGCCGGGGACTCCCGTCGTGCTGGATGCGACGGGTCTCGGCGGCGCCGAAGCCCTCGCCGCCCGCTTCCCCACGATCGACCGTGCGCTGCGCACACGCGGGATCGACTGGTCGACGACTCCCGTGCCGGTCACCCCGGCCGCCCACTATCTGATGGGCGGGGTCCTCACCGATCTCGACGGACGCACCAGCGTCGCCGGACTCTTCGCCGTCGGCGAGACGGCGCGCACCGGTGTCCACGGCGCGAACCGCCTCGCGTCCAACTCGCTGCTGGAGGGCGCCGTGTTCGGCGCTCGCGCAGCCGCGGCGCTGCTCACCGATCCCGCGAGAGCGGCCGTGTTCCCGGCTGCGGAGCCGGCGCCGTCTGCCGAACCCGCGAGCGACGGCCCCGTGTTCAGCCGGGCGGCCCTGCAGCAGCTGCTCTGGGATCACGCGGGCCTGGAGCGCGACGAGGCGGGTCTGGCGTACGCCGCATCCGTCATCGCCGCGTGGCGCCGCGCGGCGCCCGCCGCCCGGACCGTGGCCGAGCAGGAGGACGCGAACCTCCTGCTCGTCGCCGAGCACCTCGTCGCCGCGGCGCGTCGGCGCGCCGTCTCGGTCGGCGCCCACTTCCGTCGCGACGGCGCGCCGACCGCCGCCGCCATCGCCCAGGAGGCCGAGGCATGCTGACATCCGCCACCATCGACCGGGTCGTCTCCGCAGCCCTCGACGAGGACGCCCCCTGGGGTGACCTGACGAGCGAGACGCTCATCCCGGCGGACGCGGTCGCCACCGCATCCCTCGTCGCCCGTGAAGGCGGCGTGTTCTCCGGCGGGGCCGTGTTCGCCGCCGCCTTCCGCCTGGTCGATCCTCGAACCCGCGTCGAGCTGCTCCTCGCCGACGGCGACCGGTTCGAGCCCGGCACCGCACTGGCCACCGTCACGGGTCCCGCGCGCTCGGTGCTCACGGCCGAGCGGGTGGGACTCAATTTCGTCCAGCGGATGTCGGGCATCGCAACTCTCACGGCGGCCTATGTCGCGGAGGTGGCGCACACCGGCACGCGGATCGCCGACACCCGCAAGACCACACCCGGACTTCGCGCCTTCGAACGCCACGCGGTCGTCAGCGGCGGCGGCCACAACCACCGCTTCAGCCTGTCCGACGCCGTGATGGCCAAGGACAACCACCTCGCCGTGCTGGCCGCGTCCGGCGTCCCCGTCACGCAGGCGCTGCAGGAGGCACTGGCTCGCCTGCCGCACACGACCCACGTCGAGGTCGAGGTCGACCGTCTCGAGCAGATCGACGAGGTCCTCGCGGCGGGGGTCGGCACCATCATGCTCGACAACTTCTCCATCGACGACCTGCGCCGAGGTGTCGAGCAGATCGCCGGGCGTGCCATCGTGGATGCCTCCGGCGGCGTCACGCTCGAGACCGTGCGCCAGATCGCGGAGACGGGTGTCGACGTGATCTCCGTCGGCGCGCTGACGCACGCGGCCCGGGGGCTCGACCTCGGTCTCGACATCGATCTGCGTCTCGCCGACCCGGTGTGAGCGGCGCGATGTACCTCGACAACGCCGCGACGACGCCCGTGCGGCGCGAGGTGATCGAGGCGATGATGCCGTACTGGCGGGGCACGTTCGGCAATCCGTCCAGCCACCACGAGGTCGGCGAGCAGGCGGCGTCCGCTCTCGCGGACGCCCGGGCGCGGGTGGCGGCCGTGCTGGGCGTGCGCGCGGGCGACGTGATCTTCACCTCCGGCGGCACCGAGGGCAACAATCTCGCCGTCAAGGGGATATCCCTGGGCGCGATGCTCGCCCGGGGCCGTCGCCACGTCGTCACCACGGCGGTCGAGCACGAGTCGATCCTCGAATCGGTGGCCGCCCTCGAACGCCTCCACGGCTTCGAGGCGACGATCCTGGATGTCGACGGCGTCGGCCGGGTGTCTACGGATGCGGTCGCCGCCTCCCTCCGCGAGGACACCGCGCTCGTCACCCTCGGCTACGCGAACAACGAGACCGGCACCGTGCAGGATGTGCGCGCCATCGCGGCCGTCACGGCCGCGGCCCGGGTGCCTCTGCACCTCGATGCGGTGCAGGCGGCGGGCTGGCTGCCGCTGTCCGGCACGGGCGCCGACGCGATCACGATCGCCGGCCACAAACTCGGCGCCCCGAAGGGGATCGGCGCCGCAGCCATCCGTGGCCGCCTCCCGGTCGAGCCGATCCTCCACGGCGGCGGACAGGAGCGCGGCCGCCGCAGCGGCACCGAGGACGTCGCCGGCGCGGTGGGCCTGGCCACCGCTCTCGAGCTCGCGGAGGCGGAGCGCGCCGCATCCGCCTCCCGCGTCGGAGCCGCGCGCGATGAGTTCGTGGCCGCGGTGCTCGCGGCCGTGCCGTCCGCGGCACTCACCGGCCACCCCGTCGAGCGGCTCCCCGCGACGGCGAGCTTCACCTTCGCGGGCACCAGCGGTGAGGCCGTGCTGCTCGAGCTCGAACGGCGCGGCATCGTCTCCTCCAGCGGCTCGGCATGCGCCGCCGGCAGCGACGAACCCTCGCACGTGCTCGTGGCGATGGGCATCGCGCCGGAGGTGGCGCAGACCGCCGTACGTTTCACCTTCCCCCACGACCTGGCGGTCGATCTCGGCCCGGTCGCCGAGGCGGTGGCCGCATCGGTCGCGGCGGTACGATCGGCGACGTGAATCAGCGTCCCCTCGTCACGGTCGTCGTGCCGGGCCACCAGGTCGAGCCGTGGGTCCAGGCCGCCCTCGACTCGCTGCGCGCGCAGACGCTGTCGGACTGGACGGCGGTGCTCGTCGACGACGCGTCCTCGGATCGCACCGGCGACCTCTTCGACGCGGCCGCCGCATCCGATCCGCGCTTCCGCGTGGTGAGGCTCCCCCGACGCGTCGGGCTCGGGGCCGCCCGCAACGCGGCGTTGGATCTGGTCGACACGCCCTACCTCGCCTTCCTGGACGCCGACGACGTCATGCTTCCGACAGCTCTCGAGCGCTTCGTCGCCACCCTCGACGGCAGCGGCAGCGATTTCGCGGTGGGCGCGTATGTGCGCCTGCGTCCGGACGGGTCGGGCGGATACGCCGCAGGCGACGTGCAGCCGTGGGTCAGCCGCGCGACGGTGCCCGCGCGGACGGCGACGAACCTCGAGGAGCACCCCGAGGTGACGGCCAACGTCGTCGCGTGGTCGAAGCTGAGCCGTACCGAGTTCTGGCAGCGCACCGGCCTGCGCTTCCCCGAGGGGCGGCTCTACGAGGACCAGGTGGTGGCCCAGCAGATGTACGCGAGGGCGCGCCGGTTCGACGTGATCTCGGACGTCGTCGTCCACTGGCGGGAGCGCGCGGACGGCTCCTCGATCACGCAGCACGAGGAACGGCTCGACGTGCTGCGCGACTGTCTCGACGCGATGAGCGAGGGGATGCGGGTGCTCGACGGCACCGGGCACACTGCGGCGGCTCGGGCCCGTGCGGGGCAGCTGCTGCGCATGGACATCCCACGACTCGCGCGTGTGGCGGCCTCGCATCCTGACGACGACTACCGCCGCCTGGTCGGTGTGTTCACCCGGTCGATCTCGGAGCGGCAGGACGCGGCGGCCATCGCCGTCCCCGACGATGCGCAACCGCTGATCTCCGCGGCACTGCTCTGGTGAGCGGCGCTCAGACGGTGAGCTGCTCGGCCGCGAGCGTGGCGTAGAGCCCCTGCGCCGCGACGAGCTCGGCGTGCGTGCCGCGCTCGACGATGCGGCCGTCGTCGACGACGAGGATCACGTCGGCGGCGACGACGGTCGACAGCCGGTGCGCGACCGTGATCGTGGTCCGGCCGCGGGCCGCCGTGTCGAGCGCCTGCTGCACGACGCGCTCACTGCGCGTGTCCAGCGCCGAGGTCGCCTCGTCCAGCAGCAGCACGGGCGGGTCCTTCAGCAGCACGCGCGCGATCGCGACGCGCTGCTTCTCGCCGCCGGAGAGCCGGTAGCCGCGCTCTCCCACGACGGTGTCGTAGCCCTTCTCGAAGCCGGTGATCACGTGGTGCACGTTGGCGGCCTCGCAGGCGGCAGCGAGCTCCTCATCCGTCGCATCGGGCTTCGCGTACCGCAGGTTGTCGGCGATCGTGGCGTGGAAGAGGTAGGTCTCCTGCGAGACGATGCCGATGCGGTCGATGATGGATGCCGCGGTGAGCCCGCGCACATCGGCGCCTGCGAACAGCACCGAGCCGCCGTCCACGTCGTAGAAGCGCGGGATGAGCGAGAGCACCGTGGACTTGCCGGCCCCGCTGGGGCCGACCAGCGCCACGTGCTGCCCCGGATGCGCGACGAAGGACACCGCGTCCAGGAGCGGGCGCGAGGAGGCGGCCGACTCCGGGTAGCGGAAGGTGACGTCGCGCAGCTCGACGCGCCCCACCGGCCCCGGTGCCTCGGAGACGTCGATCGCGTCGGGAGCGTCCCGGACGGCGGGTCGCAGGTCGAGGTACTCGAAGATGCGCGCGAACACGGCGGCGGAGGTCTGCACGTCGAGGGCCACGCGCATCAGGCCCATGAGCGGCTGCAGCAGGCGCGCCTGCACGGTCGTGAACGCGACGATCGTGCCGGCCGAGATGCCCGCATCCGAACCGCCCGACATGAACAGGCCCGCCACCAGGTAGATCACGGCGGGAACGCTCGCCATGATGACGCCCACGAGCGCGAAGAAGCCCTGTCCGCTCATGGCCTGACGAACCTGCAGCCGGATCTGGATGCGGTTCTGCGCTCCGTAGCGCTCCGACTCGCTGCCCTGCCGGTTGAATGACTTCGCCAGCAGGATCCCCGAGACGCTCAGGCTCTCCTGCGTGATCGCGGAAAGCTCGGAGAGCGATTCCTGCGTCTGGCCCGCGATGCGGGCGCGCACCTGTCCGACGCGGCGCTGGATCAGCGCCAGGATCGGCATCAGGAACACCGCGATGAGAGTGAGTCGCACATCGATCAGGACCATGGCGACGAGGGAAGCGACGACGGTGACCGTGTTGCCGAGCACACTCGTGACCGTGTTCGTCAGGACACCCGACACGGCTCCCACGTCGTTCTGCAGCCGCGACTGGATCACCCCGGTCTTCGTGCGCGTGAAGAAGCCGAGCTCCATGGACTGCAGGTGATCGAACAGGCGCACGCGCAGATCGCCCGTGACGTTGTTGCCGACCGTCGAGGTGAACCACGTCTGCGCGACCTGGAGTCCGCCGGAGGCGAGGAAGAGCACCACCATGATCGCGACGAGGCGCACGAGCAGCCCCATGTCCACCCCCGACCCGTCGGCCGGGAAGAGCGCGTCGTCGAACACCCGCTCGACGATGAGGGCGGGCACGACGGCGACGGCGGCACCGGCGACGACGAGCAGCGCAGTGACGACCAGGCGCGCGCGGTAGGGCCGGAACAGCGCGGCGATCCGGCGGCCGAGGTGAGGGATGCGGGGAGCTTCGGCGTTGCGCAGGCGCTGGGCGGCCGCATCCACTCCGCGAAACCCCGGCGGATGCGACGGGCCGGCCATACTCATGCGCTCAGCCTAGATCGCCCCCGCGCACCCGGATCCGAAGCGGTAGTCTTGTGCGACGCGCATCGGTGCCGGTCTCGGGCGACGACCAGGCCCGACCGGATTCCGCCGTCTCGGGAATGCTCCACCCGCTCGCCGCGTTGTCTGATTCGCTCGCCACTTCCGGCGGCCGTCCCCATCCCTTTTCGATTCCGAGGAGACGACCATGCACGCCGAATCCGTCCAGACCGGTTCCGTGGCCACCACGACCGACTCCGCCCCCGCCGTCCGCTCCGGTGAGAACCGCATCATCTGGCTGCTGCTCGTGGCCGCCTTCGTCGCGATCCTCAACGAGACGACGATGGGCGTGGCGATCCCCCACCTCATCACCGACCTCGGCATCACCGCCGTGCTCGCGCAGTGGTTGACCACCGCTTTCATGCTGACGATGGCCGTCGTGATCCCGATCACCGGCTTCCTGCTGCAGCGGCTGACGACCCGCGCCGTGTTCATGACGGCGATGTCGCTGTTCTCGTTCGGCACGCTGATCGCCGTGCTCGCCCCCGGCTTCGAGGTGCTCCTGGTCGCACGCGTCGTCCAGGCGTCGGGCACCGCGATCATGATGCCGTTGCTGATGACCACTCTCATGACGATCGTCGCCCCGGCTGCGCGCGGCCGGATGATGGGCCGCGTGAGCATCGTGATGGCCCTCGCGCCGGCGATCGGTCCGACCATGTCGGGCTTCGTGCTGGAGAACCTCGGCTGGCGCTGGATCTTCGCGATCGTGCTTCCCATCGCCCTCGTCTCGCTCGCCATCGGAGCACGGTGGATCTCGAACGTCGGCACCCAGACGCACGCGCGCATCGATGTGTTCTCGGTCGTGCTCTCGGCTTTCGGTTTCGGCGGCGTCGTGTTCGGCCTCAGCCAGATCGGCGGCGGGTCGCACGGCGGTTCGGCGGATGCGGCGGCCACCACCTCGTCGTTGGCCCTCGTCATCTCGCTGGTCGTCGGAGTGCTGGCGCTCGCGGCGTTCGTGTGGCGGCAGTTCGTGCTGCAGCGCGAGGATCGCGCGCTGCTGGATCTGCGCGTGTTCCGCTTCACGAACTTCACCATCTCGGTGGCGCACTTCGCCGTGCTCTCCCTCGCCTTCTTCGGCACCATCACCGTGCTCCCGCTGTTCGCACAGAACGGGATGAACCTCAGCCCGCTCGTCACAGGCCTGATCGTGCTGCCCGGCTCGCTCGCGATGGGACTTGCGGGCCCGCTCATCGGCCGCATCTACGACCGCTGGGGCACCCGGGTGCTGCTGCTGCCCGGATCGATCCTCACGGTGTCGCTGCTGTGGGTGTTCACGACGCTGTCGGAGACGACCCCGATCTGGGAGCTCGTGGTCACGCAGACGCTGCTCTCCGTGGGCCTCGCCATGTCGTTCACGCCCCTGTTCACGGCGTCGCTCGGTTCGCTCGCGCCGCGCTTCTACTCATACGGCAGCGCGATCGTGAGCACGGTTCAGCAGGTCGCGGGTGCCGCCGGCATCGCCGTCATGATCACGATCATGAACGCGGGCTTCGTCGCCAACGAGGCATCCGGTGACGCCGCCGCGTGGGCGGCGGGTGCGCGCAGCGCCTTCATGTTCGCGGCGATCGTGGCGATCCCGACCATCATCGGCGCGCTGCTCATCCGCAAGCCCGCCGATTCGATCGACGCGCCGCCCGCGGGGCACTGACGGGAGGCGGAGTCCGGGAGAGTCAGTCGATGCTGCAGGAGCCGCCGCCGCAGCAGCCGAAGGACTCCTCCGGGCTCGGCTGGCCGTTCTCGTCCTCGGCGGGACGGACGTTCAGCAGCTGGATGGGCGAGGGCTTCGTGGACATGACGACCATGCTACGTCCGCTCGGCCGCGCTGTCGCCGTGGTGAGCAGATGAGCGCGCCGTGGTGCCTCAGCCGCTCCGGCGGAGCCCTCTGCACGAGACCCCGCGGTCACAGCGGCCTGCACAACCGCTCGGGAACGTCGCGGATGTGGTCGGACCGGGAAGCAGACCCACCGTTGTGCCCCGGTTCGGGGGCGCCGGCCGCACCCGCGTCGCGCGTGCCCGACGGGTTCCCCCACGGTGCGGCGCTCTGCGAGGCCTGTTGGGGATTCGTCCCGCTCGACGACGGCATGCTCGCGCCGCACGACGCGTTCCGTGGCGCCGCGGATGCCGCAGAGGCCGACCGGCGCAGCGCATGGTTCAACGCTCACGGCTGGTGACGCCTGTCTCGGCATGGCCCCTAGGCTCGGTCGTATGAGCGAAAAGGGACGGATGCGGATCGTCGTCATGGGCGTCTCGGGCGCCGGCAAGTCGACGGTCGCCCTCGCCCTGGCCGCGCGCCTCGGGGGTGTCTACCTCGACGCCGACGATCTCCACGACGATGCGGCTCGGGCCAAGATGGCCGCCGGCGTGCCGCTGACCGACGAGGATCGTGCGCCGTGGCTCGGTCGCGTCGGTCTCGCCTTCGGCACGGCGGGCGATGCGGGACCCGTCGTCATCGCCTGCTCGGCGCTGCGACGCCGGTACCGCGATCTGATCCGTGCCGAAGCCTCGGAGCCCATCTTCTTCGCCGCGCTCGAACTCGACGAGGCCACCCTCGCCGAGCGGATGGCGGCACGCGCCGATCACTTCATGCCGGTCGCCCTGCTCGCGTCCCAGCTCGACACGCTCGAGCCGCTCGAGAAGGACGAGTGGGGTGTGACGGTCTCGACGCGCGACAGCGTGCCCGAGGTGGTCGCACGGATCGTCGAGGCCCTCCCCGATCAGGGAACGATCGAGTCCACGTAACCGCCGTCGACGCGGACCGCCGCACCGGTCGTCGCCGACGCGAGGGGCGAGGCGAGGTAGACGACCATGTTGGCGATCTCGCTCGGCTCGATGAGGCGCCCCAGCAGTGACTGCGGCCGGGCCGTGCGCATGAACTCGCGCTGCGCCTCGTCCCACGGCAGGCCCCGCCCGACGACCTGCGCCACGAACTCCTCCACGCCGGGAGTGTGCGTGGGCCCGGCGATGACGGCGTTCACGGTGACCCCCGTTCCCGCGGCGGCTTTCGCGAATCCGCGCGAGGCTCCGAGCACGGCGGTCTTCGAGGTGCCGTAGTGGATCATCTCGGCGGGGATGACCACGGCCGAGTCGCTCGCGATGTTCAGCACGCGCCCCCAGCCTCGCTGAATCATCTGCGGGAGCATCTCGCGTGTCAGGCGCACGCCGGAGAGCACATTCGTCTCGAAGAAGCGCCGCCAGGCGGCGTCGTCGATCTCCAGCGCCTCGGCAGCCTCGAAGATCCCCAGGTTGTTCACGAGCACATCGACGCGTCCCGCCTCCGCCACCAGTGTCGCCGCCCCGGCTTCATCGGCCGCGTCGGCCACGATGCCGCGCGCCGCGTCTTCGACCTGCGCGTTGATCTCGGCGACGGCACGCTCGACGGACTCCTCGTTGCGACCGTTCACGATGACCTCGGCTCCCGCCTCCGCCAGGCGCAGCGCGATCGCGAAGCCGATGCCGCCCGACGACGCGGTCACCAGCGCCGTCTTGCCCGTCAGGTCGATGGACACCATTCCGGTTCGTTCGAGTCGCATGCTCTCTCCCTCGTCTCCGCCCTCGTTCGGCGTCGGATGCGACGCTACCCGCCGCATCCGGAGCCTGTCCCCGACAGGAGTCGAGGGCCGCTCAGACGGTGGACGTGGTGGCGATCGATCCCCCGGCGGCGCGCACTTCGATGCCGCCGTCACGGCGGAGGATCGTCGCGAAGGTGCGCGTGCAGCCCCGGCAGCGCACGATGGCGGCTGCCGCATCCATCTCCACGGACCACTCGGCGAGGGCGGCACTGCGGCCGCAATGACCGCACGTGAGCACGAGGAGGGCCGGGTCGAGACCGGCGAAGGCGTCCAGCATGCCGGCGAGCGCGTTGCCGTCGACGCGTTGGGCGACGCGGCGCGGGTCGGGGCGGACGTGCGGCGTGCTGTCCATCAGGATCCTCCGAACCTCTCGGTCTTCACGCGCGCGGGATCGTGTCCCGCCGCGACCATCGCATCGGCGGCCGCCTCGACGAAGCTCGTCGGACCGCAGATGAACGTCAGTGGATGCTGCGCCGGCATCCACGTGGCCTGCACGATGCGCTCCGCATCGAGGCGACCCACGCGCCCGGGCCACCCGGTCGGCGCCTGGCGGGTGTATGCCCAGGTCACATCCACCCCGGCGGCACCGAGCCGTTCGACCTCGTCGCGATACAACGCGTCGGCTGCCGTGCGCACCGAATACAGCAGCCGGAACGGCGCGCCGGCGCCCGCCGCGGTCCGCGCGCGCGCCATCGCGAGCAGCGGCACGATGCCGGAGCCGCCCGCGATGAGCTGCACCGGCGACGGGTCCGTGTCGTGCCAGACGAAGTAGGCCCCGAGGGGTCCCTTGACCTCGAGCGCGTCCCCCGGCTCGGCGACACGGACGAGGTAGGGCGACACCTCTCCCTCGGGGATCTCGTCGACCGCGATCTCGACGCTCTCCCCCGGACCGGAGGAGGCGATCGAGTACGAACGCTCGGCCTGATAGCCGTCGGGCGCCGTGAGGCGGATGTCGAGATGCTGGCCGGGGGCGTTGCCCGGCCATCCGGGGACGGACAGCGTCAGCACGCGGCCGTGCGCGGTGTCGGGGATGGCGGCGGCGACCCGAGCGGCGAGCCAGTCGCTGGTTCTCACCAGTAGCGTTCCTCTGTCCACGGGTCGCCGTGCAGGTTGTAGCCGTTCTGCTCCCAGAAGCCGGGGTCGTCGTGCTTCTGCATGCTGAGCCCGCGCACCCACTTGGCGCTCTTCCAGAAGTAGAGGTGCGGCACGAGCAGACGGGCGGGGCCGCCGTGCTCGGGATCGAGGGGCTTGCCGTCGAACGAGTAGGCGATCCAGGCCTTCCCCCCGCGCAGGTCGGCCATGGGCACGTTGGTCGTGTAGCCGCCGTACGAGTGCGCCATGGCGTACTCGTACGAGGTGTCGATGCCGGCGAACAGCGTGTCGATCGAGACGCCCCGCCACGTCGTGTCGAGCTTGGACCACCGCGTCACGCAGTGGATGTCGGTGTGGACGTCCTCGGCCGGCAGCGCGAGGAACTCGGACCAGCTCCAGGAGGTGACCTCGCCGGATTCGGTGCGGATCGAGAACGACCACTCGCTCTCCGGGATACGCGGGGTCGGCCCGGCGGAGAGGACGGGGAAGTCCGCCGTGAGGTATTGACCGGGCGGGAGCCTCGGGTCCGACTCTCGCCGCCGCCCGCCGAATCCGCGTGTGAACTCCGCCATGACCGTCTCCGTCTCGTCGTTGGCTCAGGCTAGCGCCGCCGCCCGCGGCGCAGAACCCTCTCCTGCCATCGAAGTCTGACGGGTTCTGCCGAGACCGCACGACACCGGTGTCGAGGCGATGCTCGACACGGGTCGCACCCCCCGCATCCACCCGGCCCTAGCCTGTGAGGGATGGGGCCGTGCACGCGGACGGCCGGGAAGGCGGAGCATGTCGCAGGTGCGCAGCAGCAGTCGGAAGGTGTCCCACGGGGCCGGGTTCTGGATCGTGGCGATCGCCTTCCTGCTGGTGATGGCGTACTCGACGGTGCCGACACCGCTCTATCCGCTGTACCAGGAGCTCGATCACTTCCCCGTATCGATCGTGACGGTGATCTTCGCCGCCTACGCCGTCGGGGTCGTCTTCAGTCTCTTCTTCCTCGGGCACATCAGCGACTGGACCGGGCGGCGACGGATGCTGGTGATCGCCGTGCTGGTGTCCGCGGTCTCGGCGGTCATGTTCCTCGCCGTGATGAGCGTGCCGGGTCTGATCGCCGCCCGGCTGGTGAACGGTGTCAGCGTCGGGATCCTGACCGCGACGGCGACAGCGCACCTCGGCGAGCTGCGCCAGGCGGCACGGCCGGACGAGAACGCCATCGTCGCGGCGTCCGTCGCGGGCGCCGCGAACATCGGGGGCCTTGCGCTGGGCCCGCTCATCGGCGGGTTGTTCGCCGAGTTCCTCCCCGATCCGCTCGTCCTCCCTCACGCGGTCTTCCTGGTGCTGCTGCTGCTCGCGGCAGTTGCCCTGCTGGCCGTCCCCGAGACCGTGGCGGCCCCGGAGCCGCGGCCCGCGTACCGCCCGCAGCGCCTGGCGGCGCCGCCCGCATCCCGCCGGATCTTCATCGCCGCAGGCTTCGGCGCCTTCGCCGGCTTCGCCCTGTTCGGCCTGTTCACCTCTCTCGCTCCCACCTTCCTCGCCGGGACCTTCGACCAGCACGATCACCTCATCACCGGCGCGACGACGTTCTCGGTGTTCGGCGCGGCGGCCGCGGCGCAGGTGCTGCTCGCCCGCGTGCCCGTTCGCGTGCAGCTGGGCATCGCCCGGCTCGCGTGCGCCGTGGGGCTCGTTCTGGTCGCCGCAGGTGCGGTCCTGCCGAACCTGGCGCTCTTCCTGGTCGGCGGAGTGGTGTCGGGGGTGGGCGTGGGTCTCCTGTTCAAGGCGTCGATCGCGACCGCGTCGGCCCTGGCGGACCCCGCCCGCCGCGGTGAGACGCTCGCGCTCATCTTCCTGATCGCCTACTGCGGGCTGGCGCTCCCGGTTCTCGCCGTCGGCGCCTTCCTCACCTTCGTGGACCAGACCGTGGTTCTTCTGATCTTCGCCGCGCTGGTCTTCATCGCGACCGTCGTGGCTGCCACGATGATGCGAGCGAGAAAGGCACAGGCATGAACGATTCGTCTCAGATCAGAACGGATGTGCCGCCCAGCGGCACGGGATGCATCGAGTGCGAGCAGACGGGCAGCTGGTGGCTGCATCTACGCCGCTGCGCCGCCTGCGGCCACGTGGGCTGCTGCGACGACTCCCTCGGCAAGCACGCCACGGCGCACTGGCGCACCACCGGGCATCGCATCATCCAGAGCTTCGAACCCGGCGAGGACTGGTTCTGGGACTACGAATCCGAGACGATGGCGACCGGTCCCGAACTCGCTCCGGCCCACTCGCACCCGCTCTCGCAGCCCGCCCCCGGCCCCGCCGATCGGGTGCCCGCCGACTGGCAGGCCCTGCTGCAGGAGTGACCGGCCGGCACGAGCCGCGGAAGCTCGTGCTCAGACGAGCGTCGCGGCCACGCGGACGATGAGCGCGGTCACCTCGGCGGGATGCGTGTGCATCAGCAGGTGAGGACCGTCCAGTTCGAGGACCTGACGGGCCCCGGCGCGTTGGTAGGCCCATCGCAGGGCGTCGGGGTTGACGACGCGGTCGTCGAGACCGATCACGCCCCACGCCGGTGTCGTCCGCCATGCGGCTGCCTGAGCCGGTTCACTGAGCACTGCAGCATCGAGCGGACGCTGGGTCACCGCCAGCACCTCGGCCTCGTCGTCGGGCAGACCCGCTGCGGCAAGGAAGGCGAACTCCTTCTCGTCCACCGAGACGTCGCGGCGTGTGCCGTCGCCGAGCTCCGGATAGGCGACCTCGCGGAAGAACTCCACCGCAGGCGCCGCGGGGAAGCGGGCGTGGATCTCCGCCGCGCTCTCGCCCGCATCCAGCACGTATCCGCTCACGAAGACCACGGCGGCGACGTTGTCGCTGCGCCCTGCCACTCCGACCACCGTGGCCCCGTAGGAATGCCCGACGAGCACGACGGGCCCGGCGATGCGGGAGACGAAGGCGCTGACGTAATCGGCGTCGGCGGCGAGGCTCCTGTTGGAGATCGCGGGCACACGCACATCGAAACCCGCTCCCTGGAGTCTCAATGCGACGGGCGACCAGCTGGCCCCGTCCGCGAATGCACCGTGCACCAGCACGATCGTCGGCATCTCCGCCACCACGATCACCTCGTCTCGCATCTGATGGCTTCGACGCTAGACGTGCATCGGCCGCGAAAGCTGCGACCGGGTGTCCCCACTTTTCTCGACGCCTGTCGAAGCGCTGCTCGTCACGCCGCTCAGGAACGCGTCGACGAGCCCGTTGAACGATTCGGTCGCCTCGAGGAACGGAAAGTGCGACGACACCGCATCCCTCCCGAACACGTGCACGACGGCGCCGGGGATGCGGGCGGCCAGCTCGCGTTGCGAGCGCACACCGACGTGGCTGCCCTCGCAGCCGATCACGAGGACCGGGACGTCGATGAGTCCGAGAACGTCCGTCCAGTCCTGCGCGGCGTGATCGACCAGCAAAGGGACGGCGGCGTGCACAGGCGTCTGCCGTATCTGCTCCGACACCACGCGCCATACGCTCTCATCGACCGGTTCGCTGAACATGGACCTGACGAAGCTCTGCACCACGTCACCGTCCGCATCCGCAGCGATGGATGCGGCGAGCTCGGTCAACCCGTCGATCGGCAGGATCGCTCCGGTCTCGGCCGAGCGTTCCGCGGTGGTCCACGGCCACGCGATGACAGCGGCGGGCTGATCGACCAGAACGAGCGAACGCACGCGGGCGGAGCCGAACAGCTCGAGGTAGGACCAGATGACGGATGCGCCCATAGACCACCCGAGAAGATCCGCCCGCTCGATGCCGAGTCCCTCCAGCACATCGCGGAGATCGGCCGCGAACCGCGCGATCCGGTAGCCGTGGTCGGGTTTGTCGGAGAGCCCGTGTCCGCGCATGTCGTACGCGATCACTCGGCGCGAGTCGGCGAGCCCGACCAGCTGACCCTCGAAGAGCGCCGCCGTCTGACCCCAGCCGTGCAGCATGACGAGAGGGATGCCGCCGCCACCGGTGTCCGACACACGCAGTCGCACGCCGTCCGACGTCGTGATCACGCTGCCGGCCATCAGATCCTCCCCGAGTGCTCCCAGTACGCGGCGAGTTTCAGCGCGAGATGCAGCGTGCTGCGCGACAGGCCGTCATCCAGCGCCTCGCGCACCGGCTCCGGCATGTTCTCGAGTCGGTAGTAGAGCGTCGTGCGATGGATGTGCAGCACGTCGCAGACCTCGCGCACACGGCCCGCGCCGTCGAGGAACGCTTCGATGGTCTGCCGGCGCAGCGGATCGGCGTCGTTCAACAGCACGTGCGCCGCCGGCGAGAACCGGGCAAGCCGGCTCGGGTCCGCGACGATGTCGGAGATCAGCAACCAGGGTCCGATGTCCTCCGCAGCGGCACGACCGCCCAGCGAGGGAAGCACCTCGGCGACCGCCGCAGCGGCGATGGCCCGATCGGCGACCTCGCGCAGGTCGTTGTCCTCACGCGTGAGGCTGGCGGAGCCGATGGCGCGCAGCAGCACATCCGCCGCGGCCGTCTCGGCGGCGATCGCCGTATCCGTCGCGTCGGTGTCGGACGCGTGCCCGAGAAACAGTAGCGAGGCGCCGTCCTCCCCCAAGAACGTGAGCCGCACCCCGGGAAGACTCTCCAACGACCGCCCGAGCGCCGCCCGCTGCACCACGCCGGTGTCGTAGCCGACGGCCACCGCGCGCACCACGCTGCCGGGTCCGCGTTCGACGCCGTATGACCGCACGGCGGCGGTGAGGGCCTCGCGACGGGCGAGCACGTCGGCTGCCAGCAGATCCCGCATGACGGCGGTGCGCACCGAGACCGTGGCGGTGCGTGAGTGGGTGACGAGCAGGTCGCGCGAGACCGCGACGGCGGCATCGATCGCGCGGTAGTCGTGCTCCGTGAGCGCGGGCATCTCGCCCGTGATGAGCCACAGGACACCCACCGGCTCATCGTCCGTCCAGATCGGGATGGCCAGACGCTCGCGGGCGTTGAACCGCGTCAGATCGATCGTGAGCGGTCGCCGCGACTGCAGCAGCCGCAGGCTCTCCAGGTACGCCCGCTCGACCGGAGCGGTCTGGCGACGGAGCAGGGCGCGCGCCCTGACCTCGTCGATCTCGTCCCCCTGCGCGGAGGCCGCGACCGGGCGGTAGGCGAGGTCGTTGATGACGACGGAACGACCGAGGGTCTCCGCCAGCTCGTCAACGACGTCTTGCAGGTTCATCGCGGAAGGGCCGCTCGGACAGGGGAAGACGCGGGGGGAAACGCCATGGGTGCTCCTTCGTGAGGATCGACACCCGGAAGGCTACCGAGGGGGTTGAAGCGGCTGGGAGGCCCGGGTAGTACCACTTTCCGCCGCCGCCAATCGCTCGACGAGCCGTGAGAAGACGGTGGCCGCGAGTGACTGCGGCGGCGCCGCCATGACGGTCATGATGTAGCCCGGGAGGGACCTCACGCCGAAGTTCTGGATCTCGACATCGAGGGACCCGAGCCCTTCGACGATGATCGAGATCTGCGCGTCCTCCGGGCCCGACACATCGTGACGTTCCCAGATGCGCACGAAGTCTTCGTCGTGCGAGAGCTCCTGGATGATCTCCTTCAGCCGGGGCGAGTCGGGATCCGCATCACGCCGAAGGGTCGCGACGGCCGCCCTGGTCATCGACTCCCACTGATCGAGCGTGCGCTTCATCCGGTCGTTGAAGAGGTTGATCACGACGTTCTGCCCGGCCGCCAGCCCGCCGAAGCCGAAGGCTGCGGCGAGCGGGTTGGCCACGACGACGTCGCGGTGACGGTCCGACATGTACGCGGGCGTGTGCGTCCACTGCGCCAGCACGCGCGCGATCTGGTCCGCGACCGCCGCGTCCTCCGGGGCCGGCAGAGCGGGCGTTCCCGCGGCGAGGCGTCCGAGGTAGGCACGGGATTCCGCATCCAGACCGAGGACGCCCGCGAGCGCGCGCAGCACCTGGTCGGACGGACGAGCGCCGCGCCCCTGCTCGAGACGGAGGTAGTACTCCGCGCTGATGCCGGCCAACTGCGCGACCTCGTCGCGGCGAAGTCCCGGCACACGCCGGCCCGGGGCGCGCTCGAGACCCACCTCTTCGGGTTGGCGGACGTTGCGTCGGGCGCGCAGATAGTCGCCCAGCGCGACGCGTTCTCGTTCCATGGCTCTCCTCCCCGCACAGAAGAATGTACGTGATGGAGCGGCCGCTCCACATCCCCGGTCGGCTCCGCCGTCGACCGAGATCTCGCCCGGTGTCGGGCGGACATTCGTCGTGTGTCGGAGCGCTCCCACGCGCTGCGACGCCATACTGGCGACGACGGTGCGCCCGCGACCGTCGGAAGGGGATCCGATGGCAGAGAACGTGCGCCGCGCCGATCCCTCCTCGTTCGTCCCGGGAGCCATGCAGCAGTTCGGCTCGCCGCTGTCGACGCACGCCGTGTTCCTGGTGCTGCGTGTGGCGGCCGCAGCCCAGGCGCTCGATCGCGTGCGCGGAGTCCTCGCGGATCTCTCGGGCACGATCAAGGCGGTCGCGTTCCGCGACCCCTCGGCGACATTGACCTGCACCGTCGGCATCGGGAGCGAGATCTGGCCCCGGCTCGTGGGCACCCCGCGCCCCTCCCAGCTCCGGCCGTTCGCGCCCATCGTCGGCGAAGCGCATACGGCTCCGGCGACCGCAGGAGACCTGCTCTTCCACATCCGCGCCGACCGTGCCGACATCTGCTTCGAGTTCGAGCGGCAACTCATGGATGCGCTCGGCGACGCGGTGTCGACCGCGGACGAGACGGCGTGCTTCCGCTACTTCGACCGTCGGGATGTGCTCGGGTTCGTCGACGGCACGGCGAACCCGGTGGGCGACGACATCGCCGACACCGTGCTCGTCGGCGACGAGGACCCCGACAACGCGGGGGGCACCTACATCGTGACGCAGAAGTACCTGCATCCGCTCTCCGCCTGGCGGGCACTCCCCACCGAGGTGCAGGAGGCGATCATGGGCAGGTCGAAGGCCGACAACATCGAGCTCGACGATGCGACGAGTGGGCAGAAGGCCCACAAGACGCTGGCGACGATCGTCGACGACGACGGCGTCGAGCACGACATCCTCCGCGACAACATGCCGTTCGGCCGCCCCGGTGCCGCCGAGTTCGGCACCTACTTCATCGGGTGCTGCCGCGATCTCTGGGTGATCCAGCGGATGCTCGAGCGGATGTTCATCGGAGACCCGCCCGGCCTGCACGACCGGCTGCTCGACTTCTCGTCCGCGGTGACCGGGAGCGTGTTCTTCGCACCGCGCCCCGATGTGCTGGACGGGCTCGACGACGAGCCGCCGACCGCACCCCCCGCATCCGGGCCTCCCGCGCCCGTCGCGGACTCCTCGCTCGGCATCGGCGGGCGCTCCTGACGATCGGAAGGACTCTCATGGATCACCTCTATCGCGACCTCGCCCCCATCACCGACGCGACCTGGGACACGCTGGACGATGAGGCGCGCACCCGCTTGCAGCCCGCCCTCGGTGCCCGGCGCCTCGTGGACTTCGTCGGCCCGCTCGGCTGGCAGCACTCGGCGACGACTCTCGGACGCGTCGGCGCGAGCTTCTCGACGCCGTTCGCGGGCGTGACGGGGCGGTCACGGCAGGTGCTGCCGCTGGCAGAACTGCGCGCGGACTTCGCCCTGTCGCGCAGCGAACTCGACGACGATGCCCGCGGCGCCGTCGACACCGACCTGACGCCGTTGGACGAGGCCGCTGTCGCGCTCGCGAGCGCGGAGAACGCGGCGGTCTTCCACGGCTGGGATGCCGCGGGGTTCGTCGGCATCATCCCGTCGTCACCGCACGCGCCGCTCAGCGGTGCCGGCGAGCCGGGCAGGCTCGCTCCTCTCGTGGCCGACGCGATCGCCACGTTGTCGGGCGCCGGGGTCGGCGGACCCTACGGTCTCGCCGTCGACACAGCCACGTGGACAGAGATCTCCGGCGGGAGCGACGCGGGAGGCGCCGTGCTGCAGCGTCACCTGGAACGCATCCTCGGGGGCCCGGTGGCGTGGACGCCCGGCATCACCGGTGCGGTGGTGGTGAGCCTTCGCGGCGGCGACTTTATCCTGGAGTCCGGCCAGGACATCTCTCTCGGATATGCGGCGCACAGCCGCGACGCGGTCGAGCTGTACCTGATCGAGAGCCTGACCTTCCGTGTCGCGACGCCGGAGGCGGCGATCGCGATCCGCTGACCCGGTCAGGCGGCGAGCACTCCCGACGCGGCGAGCGCGACCTGCTCGCTCATGCGGGCGAGCTCCCTCTCATCCCGGCCGATGCGCCACAGCTGGATGAGCGACTGCGAGAGCGCGACGACGTTGGCCGCCGCGGCGGTGACGTCCTCGTCGGACCGGTCGCGACCGGAAGCCGCGGCCAGAGCCTCGGCCATGCGTTGCTCCATCTGCGTCATGGTGCCGGCCACGATCCGCGCGATCTCCTCATCGGACCCGAACTCGGCGATGGTGTTCAGCATGAGACAGCCACGACGGTCGGGGTGAGCCGCGCAATCGGCGCGCACCGCGGCGAGGTAGGCGCGGACGGTGTCTGCCACGTCCTGCCCCGGAGCGAGGGCGGCCTCGACGAAGTCGAGGCGACCGGCGCAGTAACGCCGGAAGATCACCAGGAACAGCGCCCACTTGCTGCCGTAGGCCTGGTAGAGGCTGCCGTTTGCCACGCCGGTGGCGGCAGAGAGATCTGTCAGCGCGGAACCCCGGTATCCATGGATCCAGAACTGTTCCGTGACCGCATCGAGGAAGAGCTCTTCGTCGAACGAGCGGGCGCGGGGCATGGCCTCCACCGTATCGTGGGTCAGGCGTGGCCGGTTCAGCGCCTGCCGAACAATCCGGACAGCACGACGTGTCCGAGCGGCAGGAGCGAGAGCAGCATGAGGACCGAGCCGAGCACCTCGTCGGAGGGACGCAGGAGGACGCCCGCGACGAGGGTGCCGGAGAAGATCACGCCGCTGACGGCGCGCGTCGCCAGCTTCTCGGTCCGCGCGAAGCGCCGCTCGAGACGCGAGAAGTCGACCGTGAGGCGTCCTTCCTCGAGTCGCGTGATGAGCGCGTCCGCGCGCCGTGGCAGTCGCGCCGTGATCGCGGCGACCGATGCCATCTCGCCGAGCATGTCGCGCATCAGGTTGCCGCTCTCGGCCCGCAGGAGTTCGGATGCGTAGGGTTCGACCGCATCCCACACGTTGAACGCCGGGTCGAGCGTGCTGCACACGCCGGAGGTGATCGACATCGAGCGGATGATGAGCAGGAAGTTCTCGGGCAGCTGGAACGGCATCTCGCGGGTGACATCGCCGAACTGCTCGGCGAACTCCCGGAACTCCCGCGGATCGACGTCGCGGAGCTCCGCGAAACCCATGCCGCCGAACCGCGCGAACAGCGTGGTCATGGCACGTTCGAGCTCGACGGTGTCCGCGTCGGGCAAGAGCACGCCGACCCGACCGATCCCCTCCACCAGGCGCTTGCTGTCGCGTGCGGCGACGGCGATCAGGAGGCTGCGGAGTCCGTCGCGCAGGGTGTCGGGCACCTCCCCCATCATCCCGAAGTCGATGAACGTCAGCCGGAAGCCGCCTTCCACGGCGGCGTCGGGCGTGACGAAGACGTTGCCGGGGTGGGGGTCGGCGTGGAAGAACCCGCGGCGGAACAGCTGGTCGAACATGACCCGTGCGAACAGTGTCGCCACGGCTGCCGGATCGATGCCCGCCGCGCGGAGGGCGTCCGCATCCGAGATTTTGATGGCGGTGACGTCCGCCAGGGTGAGAACGCGGCGCGTGACGCGCTCCCACACCACGACGGGGGCGTCTACGCGCGGATCCTCGGCGACGTCCGTTGCGAAGCGCTCCGCCCAGGCCGCTTCGTGGAGGTAGTCGGTCTCGGCGAGGCTCGTGGCGGCGAACTCCTCGACCAGCGCCGGTGCGTCGACGCGCTCCGACACCACGCGGATGCGGCGCAGCCAGCCGCCCACGCGGCGAAGGGCAGCGAGGTCAACCGCCACAATGGCGTCGATGCCGGGGCGCTGCACTTTCACGACGACCTCGGCGAACCCGACGTCCTGCGCGAGGGCGTCGTGGAGGCGCGCGCGATGCGCCTGTCCGAGGGAGGCGGCGGCGACCGGTGCCGGATCGAACCGCGCATACGCGCGTTCGAGCGGCATGCCCAGCTCCGCCTCTGCGGCGGCGCGGATCGCCGCGAACGGGAGCGGGGGCACCTCGTCCTGCAGACCCTCGAGCTCCTTCGTGATCTCCGGCGGCAGCACGTCGAGGCGGGAGGACAGGAACTGTCCGACCTTGATCATGAGGCCGCCGAGTTCGAGCGCGAGAGCGTGGAACCGACGGGCCAGCCGCGTCATCCGCTGCGGCCGACGTCGCATCGCGAGGCGCGTCAGGCACAGGCGTGGCAGGACGAGCTCGAACCACCACACCTGGACGAGGGCGCGCGCGGCGAAGCGGATGATCCGGTTGTAGCGTGCCCGAGTATCGGTCACCACCGGGTCCGCTCCGCCGTCAGCTGCCGGCGGCACCGGGTTCAGTCCTCGGCGAGGATCGCGTACAGGCGCCGACGCGTCTCGCCGAGCGCGTCGACCGCCGCCTGCACCTGCTCCGGCGAACCGGTGCGGGCGACCTGAGCGACGACCTGGGCGAGCTCCATGCCGGCCTTCGGCAACGCGGTCATGCGTCCGCTGTCGCGCAGCCCCGGCGCCTCCCACGGGGCGTCGGACTCGGCGGCCTCCTCGGCCTCGGCGGCGCCCGCCTCGGTGAGCGAGTAGGTCTTGCGCCCGCCCGCCTCTTCGGCGACGATCAGGCCCTCATCGGCCAGCAGCTGCAGCGTCGGGTAGACCGATCCGGCACTGGGCTTCCATGCAGCACCGCTGCGCTCGGCGATCTCATTGATGATCTGGTAGCCGTGCATCGGCTGCTCGGCCAGAAGGAGCAGGACGGCGGCGCGGACATCGCCGCGACCGACCCGGAAGCCGACCCGCTTGTCGACCGAGGACCGCATCTGCTCCATGGCGTCCCAAAGACTTCCCGGCAGCCCGCCACCGAATCCTGCACCCGCGAATGGATTGCTCATCGTGACCTCCTCAGATCGTGAACGATACTTCACGATATATCGTTCACACGCAGGTTTGTGCTGTCTTCAGAAGACTCCCAGCGGGCGGCATGAGGCGCCCGAACCGATATGAGTCTGTGATTCATCTATGCACGCGTGTCGATCGATCGGTGCAATAGCGTCGCAGTCATGAAGCGAAAACTCCTGTTCTCCACCGTCGCCCTGGCGCTCGTCGCGCTCTCCGGCTGCGCCGCGACGCCGGCACCAGCGCCGTCCGTGCCGACCGGCATCGCGGGGAACACGACAACCGCGACCCCCACGCCCGAGCCCGAACCGGCTCGGCTCGTGATCGGCATCCAGGCGATCGGGTATGAGCACGACGGACAGACTCAGGTCGTCTCCTACACCGAACTGGTCGACCTCCAGATCCTCCTCCGCTCGATCAGCGAAGAGGATCCCGTCCAGACCCCGATCGACAGCCCGCCCGGATACGACTTCCAGCGGCAGAGCTTCGACTACGACGGCATCGTCGTCGTGTCGGGTCCCGACGGCCCCGCGGACGTCAGAGTGACGACCGCGATGTTCCACGGGGTTCCGGTGGCCACGCAGGAGGGCATAGCCGTCGGCTCGTCGCGGACGGAAGCGATGGATGCGGGAGCCCGCGACGGCTTCGACGAGGACAGCGACGGTATCGCGGACTGGCTCGATCTCGGTTCGGTGGAGATCTCCGGCACACAGTCGCTCACGAACCCCGGCTCCGTCGGCATCCAGTTCGTGAGGCTCGGCCTGGACGGCGACACGGTGCGCGAACTGCAGGCGCCCGCCGACGACTTCTCGGATCTCTGACCCGCGCGAGGAAGACCACTCAGAAGGGCGGCGCCTCGCCCTCAGGCGCGCCGGACGCCCTCCCCGCGGACGCGGGGACGAAGCGGAGTGTTCGTCGCTCAGGTTCGACGCGATAGCGACGACCTGCGGGTGATGTCCACACGATCACGCCGTCGGGGTGTTGTCGGGTCTGCCATCCGCCGTGGTGCTTGACGGTGTGGTGTCCCTTGCACAGCGGGGTGAGGTTGTCGGCGCGCGTCTCGCCCCCGCGCTCCCACGCCACGGTGTGATCGATCTCGCAACGACCGGCGGCGATCCGACATCCGGGCGCGGTGCAGCGCGCTGCCCGCCAGCGCACCAGGCGCTGCAGGTCGGCCGGCGGGCGGTACCGCGTGCGACCCACGGAGAGCACGACGCCCGTCTCGGGGTGGGTCAGCACCCGCATCCATCCGTCCGCGGCTCCGCAGAGGGTGCGTGCGGTGCCGATCGGGATGGGCCCGACGCCGTCGACTTCGGCCGGCGCGCTCACTGCGGCATCATCGTCGAGCAACGACAGCACCGGCACGGTGACCGCGACGGTGGCACGCACACCCCGCACCGCCTCGGGATGATCGCCCATCTCTCCGTCGACCAACAGGTCGCCGAGCAGGTCGGCACGCACCTGATCGAGCGTTCGCGGCGCACGCACCCCGTCACCCTCGTCGCCGACGCTGGTCTCGGCGGCATCAGCACGGGCGGCGTGCTCCCGCTCGGCCGCCAGGAGAGCAGTACCCATCGCGGTGAGCCGATGGAAGATCGCCCGCGCCTCGACCGCCGGGAGGTACGCGGACAGCCAGGCCATGCCGTCGCCGTCCGCCTCGACCGAGACGCGCCGCATGCGCACCGCGTCGTCGTGGCGCTGCTCGAGCGAGACCGCCCTCGCCCGTTCGACGAGCGCCCGGACCGCAGAACGGAAGTGACCGACCGGCATTCGCTCGGCGAGTTCGAGCGCGAGCGTCGCGAGCTCACCGCGCAGCGGAGCCTCTGCCACATCCACCGCGTCGACCAGGATGCGGGCGTGCTGCTCCGTGATCGCGCCGCGCCCCAACGCATCGAGCACGCGATCGTAGCGTTCGGTGAGCGCGACCGCCTGCGACACCAGACGCTCGGCCGTCGACTCGGTCACACGCAGGGCCTGCGAGAGCTCGAGCCGGAACGAGCGCTCGGCGATGCCGCGGTCTCCCCCGCGCGAGGCCGACTCGATGAGAGCCGCTGAGCGCGCCTCGGCGATCGCGACCGCCCGCTGCGCGGCGAACGACGACACCAGCGAAGCCATACCCACGACCTGGTCGATCAGATCCGGCTCATCGGACCCGGACGGCGGCGCCTCCCACGACCGCGCGATGCGGCGGTCGTCGTCGAAGGTGTCATCCTCGTCCATACCTTCACGCTAGGCCGGACGTCCGACATCGCGTCCCGACTCGGACGCGCCGACCGATCAGGCGGCGTCGCCGGGCGGATTGTGCATGAACTCGATGCGGATGCCGTTCGCGTCTTCGAGGAACGACGCGTAGTACCGCTGGGTGAACCGCGGGTACTCCTTCGGAGCCCGCACGGGTGTCCAGCCCGCGGCGAGCGCGATCCCGTGCAGGCGCTCGACCTCGTCGCGCGAGTCGACGGCGAAGGCCAGGTGCTGCCACCCGACGCGCCCGTGCACGTGAGGGCCGGAGCCGCTCTCGCGCGGCGGCATGAGGATGAGCTCGGTCTCACCGTCGCGCCACCAGGAGACCGACGTCTCGGCATCGGCTCGTGTGTAGCCGAGTGCGGCCATGATCGGATCGAACTGCGCGGCCGCGCCCGGCACGTCCTCGACGGTGATTCCCAGGTGATCGAAGATCGGCATGAGTCGATGGTCGCAGCATCCGCCGACACGGCACACGAGGACCTGCTGCGACAATGGAACGTCGGCGATCGGAAGGCCCCCATGAAGCTCGAGCACCTGGTGAGGTTCGTCGCTCTCGCCGAGCATCTGCACTTCCCGCGCGCGGCGCAGGCACTGGGCGTCTCTCTGCCGGCGCTCTACAGCGCCGTCGACAAGCTCGAGGAGGAGGCCGGCCAGCCGCTCGTCATCCGTGACGCTCCCACTCGTCTCACCCCCGCCGGCGCGCTCCTGCTCGATGAGGCGCGCGCTCGCATCGCCGACGCGCCCGCCGCGGCGACACGGCCGAAGGCCTCCGGCGGCGGGAAGGCCAAGGCGTCGAAGGGCAAGGGCCGCGCCCCCATCGTGAAGGGGCAGCCGAAGCCCTACAAGAAGCGCCAGGGGCGCTAGCCGCGAGCGCCCGACCGCCCTACTCTGACGCCATGGGCCTGCTGCGCTATTCGATCAACGTCACGCTCGACGGATGCGTCGATCACCGCTCCGCGACTCCGGATGAGGAGCTGCACCGGCGCGCGGCGGAGTACATCGCGCGGGCGGATGTGCTGCTGTTCGGTCGCGTCACGTACGAGATGATGCAGGATGCGTGGCGACCGCCCGCATCCGACGCTCTCCCCGACTGGATGAAGCCGTTCGGACGCACGATAGACGCCGCCCGCAAGTACGTGGTGTCACGCACGTTGGAGGACGTCGACTGGAACGCCGAGCTCGTGCGAGGCGACCTGGCCACCGCCGTGCGCGAACTGAAACGGGATGCGGACATCGCGACCGGCGGCGTGATGCTTCCCACGGCTCTCGCCGAGCGGGGCCTCATCGACGAGTACGAGTTCGTCGTGCATCCGCGTGTCGCCGGTCACGGCCCGAGGCTCTTCGACGGACTGACGACGCCACTGGATCTGCAGCTCACCGAGCGGATCGAGTACGGCTCAGGCGCCGTCGCGTCGCGGTACGTGCCCCGCGCTACAGCTCGGTGAGGCGCCCGGCATCGACGCGCCAGTTGCGGTCGGTGTCGACGGCGGCGAGCATACGGCGATCGTGCGTCACGAGCAGGAGTGTCCCTTCGTAGGACGCGAGCGCCTGCTCCAGCTGCTCGATCGCGGGCAGATCAAGATGGTTCGTCGGTTCGTCGAGCACCAGCAGGTTCACGCCCCGCGCCTGCAGCAGCGCCATTCCCGCGCGTGTACGCTCCCCCGGCGAGAGCTCGTCGACCGCCCGTGTGACGTGGTCGGCCTTCAACCCGAACTTCGCCAGCAGCGTGCGCACCTCGGCGGCGGCCATCTCGGGCACCAGATCGCCGAAGGCCTCGGCGAGCGGTCGGGGGCCGGCCAGGAGCGCCCGGGCCTGATCGATCTCGCCGATCTGCACGTTGGCGCCGAGGGCGGCGCGCCCCGCGTCCGGCTCCTGACGACCGAGCAGCCCTCGCAGGAGCGTCGACTTGCCGGCGCCGTTGGGTCCGGTGATGCCGATGCGCTCACCCGCGTTCACCTGGAGCGAGATCGGGCCGAGGACGAATTCGCCCTGGTGGAACTCTGCGTCGGAGAGCGTTGCGACGACCGTGCTGGATCGCGGCGCCGAGCCGATCGTGAACTCGAGCTGCCACTCCTTGCGCGGCTCCTCGACCTCCTCCAGGCGGGCGATGCGACTCTCCATCTGACGCACCTTCTGCGCCTGCTTCTCGCTCGACTCCATCGACGCCTTGCGCTTGATCTTGTCGTTGTCGGGCGCCTTCTTCATGGCGTTGCGCACACCCTGGCTGGACCACTCCCGCTGCGTCCGCGCACGGGCGACGAGGTCCGCCTTCTTGTCTGCGAACTCGTCGTACTTCTCGCGCGCGTGCCGACGCACCGTCGCGCGCTCCTCGAGGTACGCGTCGTAACCGCCGCCGTAGAGCCGGTTCGTGTTCTGCGCGAGGTCGAGCTCGAGCACCCGCGTGACGCAGCGCGCGAGGAACTCGCGATCGTGGCTGACGAGCACCACCCCGCCGCGCAGCCCGCGCACGAACGTCTCGAGCCGCTCGAGGCCGTCCAGGTCGAGATCGTTCGTCGGCTCGTCCAGAAGCACGATGTCGAACCGGCTGAGCAGGAGCGCTGCGAGGCCGACGCGCGCCGCTTGACCGCCCGACAGCGAGGTCATCAGCGCGTCGGCGTCGAGCTGGAGTCCGAGGTCGGCGAGCACCGCGGGCAGGCGCTCCTCGAGGTCGGCCGCGCCGCTCGCGAGCCACCGCTCGAGAGCCGTGGCATACGCGTCGTCCGCTCCGACGGCGTCCGGGTCGGCGAGGGCGGCGGCGGCCGCATCCATCTGCTCCGTCGCCTGAGCGCAGCCCGTGCGGCACGCGATGTACGCCGACACCGTCTCGCCGGCCAGGCGCTCGTGCTCCTGCGGCAGCCACCCGACGAAGGCGTCGGCGGGCGCGAGCGAGACGCTGCCGCCCTGCGGCTGATCGACGCCGGCCAGCAGCCGCAGCAGCGTGGACTTGCCGGCGCCGTTGGCGCCGACCACGCCGATGACGTCACCCGGGGCGACCGTGAGCTCGACGCCCTCGAACAGGGTTCGATGGCCGTAGCCGCCGGCGAGCTGATGGGCGACGAGCGTTGCGGTCATCCCTCGATTCTCGCAGGCGGACGCGGGTCAGTCCGGCACCGCGTCGCGGGCGCGCTCCGCCTCCGTCGCGGCGGCCTTCGAGGCGGATGCGGCCTCTCGCAGCCGTTCCTCGCGACGGGCGACCTCCTTATCCGCCGCCTCCTCGTCCGCCACGAGCCGCTCGAGCTGCGCGCGGACCTCGGCGACCCGCTCGCGCACCAGGTCGGCGTGCTCCCGCGCCTTGCGCTCCGCCGCCTCGGCGGCAACCCGCTCCCGTTCCGCAGCCGTCGCGGTGCGCTCCGCATCCCGCGCCGCGCGTTCCGCCGCCTTGCGCGCACGGCGCACCGCGAGCTCGTCGGGACCGGATCCGGGGCGCTCGGCCGTCTCGCCGGGCGGGGAGCCCGCGACGACCTCTGCCGCGTCGAGGTCGTCGAGCGCTCCGGCATCCAGCGGCTTGCGGAGGCGCCCCGTGAGGACGGCCGCGGCGGCGCGAGCATCCATGACGGCCGCGTTGATCGTCTGAGCGACGGCCTCGCGGGCAGAATCGGCGAGCGGGTGCCCCGCCTCCGCGGCCAGCGCCGCTGCGCGTTTCGCCAGAGACGCCACGAGCTGCTGGCGCTGGGTGCCGAGCCGGCGGAGCTCCGCCGCATCCAGATCGTCCTGCGCCTCGCGGAGCGCGGCGGCGAGATCGACGGCCTCCGCCAGCTGCCCGTCGGCGACGAGGAGATTGACCGCCCAGGCAGCGACGACAGGCTTGCGCAGAGCCTTGATCCGTGCGGCGTCGGCCGCATCCGCCGTCGCGGCCCGCTCGTCACGGGCGGCGGTGAACGCGTCGGGCGGCATCCGGTACAGCGCGACCGCGACCTCGTCGACGGAGTTCCCGGATGCGGCGACCATGGGCCCATTCTGCCGCGGAGTCCGGCACGCACCGGACCGTCGCCCGCCCGGATCACACCCGGACCGTCGCCCGAACTCCTGCAGAACCGCACCCTTCACGCCTCCACGAGCCCGCAAGGCACCGGATTGCAGGAGTTCGGGCGCGGACGCAGCCGCGGGGTCCCGCACGCACCGGACTGCCGGCCACCTGGATCACCCCGGAGGCCGTCCGAACTCCTGCACAACCGGATCCTTCGCGCCTCCAGGGCCCGCAAGGCACCGGATCGCAGGAGTTCGGGCGCGGACGCGCCGGTGGTGGCCCGCACGATTCCGCTCGGCTGTGTCATGCCGGGTGTGGGTTCGGCGGCCGGGGTCACGCGCGCACGGGCCACCACCCCGGCATCAGACGCAGCACCCGGGAGGCGGCGGCGTCCGCATCCGTGTCGTCTTCCTGCGTCCAGACGTCGAGGACGCCCACCAAGGCGCCGGCGATGAAGGCCGCGGCCTCGTCCTGGTCCCGCGCGATGCGAGGGGCTCCGACGACGCCGGATGCGGCGAAGTGCTCGAGAGCGAGGTGCACCCGGTAGACCAGCCGGGCGCCGATCGCCGCGCGGAACGCACCACGGGCGGAGGAGGCGAACAGGGCCCGGTAGACGGGACGCTGCTCCGCCAGCATCTCCAGCAGGCCACGCATGGCCGCCAAGTACTCCCCCGCCGTCTCGACGGGATCGTCGCTCTCCGGGCTCACTTCGGCGAGCGCGTCGAGGTCGGCGCTGAAGGTGGCGACGGCGAACCGGTCCACGTCCTTGGCGTGCTTGTAGAACGTGGTGCGGTGCACGCCGGCCTCACGGCAGAGCTCGGAGACCGAGATCGTGTCGAGAGGCCGGTGTGCGAGCAAGCGCACCAGCGCTGCACGCAGGGCGGCGCTGGTGCGGACTTGCCGAGGATCGATCGTCACGCCTCGTAGTGTGCCAGCCCCGCGGTCTCTCCTCCGTCGGCGACGAACTCGGCGCCGGTCGAGAAGCTCGACTCGTCGCTCGCCAGGAACAGCACGAGGTTCGACAGCTCGATGGGCTCGCCGACGCGGTGCAGTGCGACGTGGTTCTGCGCCGTGTCGAGACCGTCCGTCATCGGCGTTCGGATGACACCGGGGTGGATGGAGTTCACCCGGATGTTGTAGCGACCGAGATCGAGCGCCGCGTTCTTCGTGAGCCCGCGAACACCGAACTTCGCCGCGTTGTAGCCGGGCAACGCCTCGTATCCCTGGAGACCGGCCGTCGACGACACGTTGATGATCGAGCCGGCGCCGCTGCGCTTGAGCGCCTCGATCGCCGCCTTGATCCCGTAGAACACACCGGTGAGGTTGATCGCGATGATCTGATCCCACTGTGCGAGCTCGTAGGTCTCGATGGACCCGAAGGTCGCGATGCCCGCGTTGTTGACGACGATGTCCAGACTACCGAACGCGCTCTCGGCGAGGGCGACGGCAGCCTCCCAGTCCTCGTACTTCGTGACGTCCAGATGCACGTAGCGTGCGGCGTCGCCGAGCTCTGCGACCAGAGCCTCGCCTTCCGCGTCCAGCAGGTCACCGATGACCACCTGCGCGCCCTCCTGCACGAGCAGCCGGGCGTGCGAGGCTCCCATGCCTCGAGCGCCTCCGCTGATCAGCGCGACCTTTCCACTGACACGTCCCATGTGGAACTCCTTTCGACATACTTACGCTACATCTGTCGATTAGTTCCGGGGCCGGATCGCCCGAACTCCTGCAGAACCGGATGCCGCCGCGACCGCGATGCCGCACGCGCACGGATTGCAGGAGTTCGGACGCGGGACGGTCCTGCTCTCGGCGGCAAAGAGGGGGGAACGACGAAGGGCCGGGCGTCCGCAGACGCGCCGGCCCTTCGCCGAAGGATGCGGGATCAGTCCCAGTCGAGGTAGTCCTCGATCGCCCACGACACGGCACCGGTGTGGGTCGCGGGGAACAGGTGCTTGCCGCCGTCGACGTTCACGACACTCACCAGCTCGGGCGCCGAGGCGCGCAGGTCCTCGCCGTTCGACGGGGGCGTGATGCGGTCGTCCGCGCCCTGCACCACGAGCACCGGAACACCGGCCGCCAGCGCGGGGAGCTCACCGAGCGCCTCGCGCGCGGCGCGCTGCAGGCTGTCGACCTCGGCGTCACGGAGCTCCTCCGGCGCGTCGGAGAGGTCGAGCTCGTCGGAGCCGGCCGCCCCCTCGACGCCGAGCAGCAGGACGCCGTTCACCCGGTCGTGATGGTCGATCGCGACCAGGCGCGCGACCGTGCCGCCGAAGGCGTGCCCGCCGATCCACGCGTGGTCGATGCCGAGGTGGTCCAGCACGTCGACGACGTCCTGTGCGAGCTCATGCAGCGAGACGGCCGCATCCGTGGGGCGACGCGTGCCGATGCGCACGACGCGGAAGTCCTCCTGTGCGACGGAGTGCCCGAGCGCTTCGAGGTAGCCGATGTTCAGGCCCTGCGCCGGCAGCAGCACCAGGCCGGGGCCGTCGCCCTCGACCGCGAACGGGATGGCGCGGCCGTCGGGCTCGAAGATCTGGGTGTCCGTCATGCGGGAGTCCTCTCGCGGAAGGCGGGATCGAAACGGGGATCGGGGACCGGGGCACCGTGTGCTGGAGCGGTGATCGCCTCGGAGAATTTACCAGCCGCGGATGCGGTCGCCTCAGCGCCCGGCGCGGCGCAGTTGCCCGCCGATCACGACGAGCAAGCCGCCCATGCCCGCGGCGAACGCTGAGACACCGTAGGCCAGCACGGACGTGAACAGCGAGGTACGCAGGGAGGATGCGGTCGACAGGGCGGCACTCTGCTTGCGCAGATCCGCCTCCTCCTGACTCCCCTTCTCGACCTTCTGCAGCGCCGCGCTGATGTCGGCGTAAGTGCGACCCCCGGCACCGCGCTCCGCGTTGCCCTTGATGACCTGCGCCTCGATGTAGGCGCTGACCGGGCCCTGAACCGGCGCCCCGGCGAGCGCGGGTGCGTTCGCCGGCACGGTGATCTTCTCGGCACGCAGCTGGCTCGTGACGGTGGTCCATGCGGCGGCGCCCACGGCGGCGAACAGCGTGCCGGCGGCGATGGCGTAGCCGCCGGCGCGACGGACGGAGGAGAGGTCGGAGCGCGTTCCCATGCGGGTCCTTTCGACGGAGAGGGTCGTGTGCATCATCCCAGGCCGACGGATGCGGCGCGCGCGCTGCAGCCGTGCGATTCGGCGGGTCGGGTCACGGCAGCCACCCGACGATCAGATCATGGACGAGATTGACCAACCCGAAGACGGCGAACGCGGCCCCGAGAACCCACCACCAGTCCTCCTTGACCGATAGCCGGCGCCCCTGCCGCGCGACCCCGCGTCCGCTCTCCGACCCGATGAGGGGCTCGCCTGCGAGGTCGGTCGAGAGCTGTAGGCGATCATCACGCCACCGTTCCCACCGCAGCAACCGTTCGGAGAGGGCGTCCACGGTGGTCAGCAGCCGCTCCCACAGCGCCGGATCGAGTGTCGCCAGTCGACCAGGAAAGTAGAGGAACAGGTGGTCGTCGACGAGTTCGACGTCGAGACGAGCCGCCTCGTCGACGAAGACCGCCATCGTGTCGGGCGAGAAGAGATACAGCGCATCCGTCTCGTACCCGTCCGGGCAGTAGAGGGTGAAGAAGCGGTCGAAGTCGCCCTCGAGGGACAGACGCTGGTTCTTCGCGAAGGCGATCGGCAGCCTCGGCCGACCGATCGTGTTGTTGCCGTGCGCGTCGAGCACGATATGCGGTAACGCGACGGGAAGGCGCATCGCTGCATATCCCCACCGATAGGTGGCCGTGCTCCTGCCCGAGCCTGTCGTGCACGTGTGATTGCCGATCTCCAGCGCGTAGCCCGCGCGGCGTCGGAAGATGTCGGTGACGAACGCAGATGACTGCCCCGGCCGCGTGAAGATCATCCCTGGCAGGGGCGGAGCCGGCGCGTACGGCTCGTAGATGAATCCATTGGCCTTGGCGAAGCCGTTCAGCCGGTATTGGCGGACCCCCGATCGGCGACGGATCGCGCGCACGAGCACCACCACGCCGATCACAGGCGGTATCGCGAGCGGGAAGAGGATGACGATCAGCCCCCAGTCCTCGTCGTCGAAGAACGACCCGTCGATGATCACCAGCCACATCACGAGAAGCGCCAGCGGGAAGGCGATGAGGGCCACCGCGCGTGTCAGGACGCCGGCCAACCGCGGACGGACAGTGGACGGAAGCGAGCGCCGATAGTCGCGGAGCTGCCGACGATCGATCCGGGAGGTCAACGGGGCGGTCTCGACGGTCACGCGCGTCATCCTAGGATCCGCGCGTCAGGGAGCGTCGACCGCGCGGCGATCGGCGCGTGACGAGCGGGATCAGGCTCGATCTTGCGCACTCGCCAGGATGCCGTTCACGATGGCGCGCGTCGCCCAGCGATTCCGCTCCTCGGGGGTGCCCGCGGTGAAGAGCGCCGCGCCTACTGCGCGCAGTTCGGGATGGCGACGGGCGTCGGCCGAATCCAGGATCTCCGCGAGATCCGACAACTCCTGACCGCCGCCGGCACGCGCGGCCCACTCGGCCGCGGATGCGGTCGCGTGCTGCAGAAGCAGGTCGACGCCGCGAGTCGCATGCTCGCCGACGACGCCGGCAGATCGCAGAAGGCGCATGAGGAGTTCGAGCAGATCGAGATAGTGAGTGCCGTCGGGCCAGGTGACCAGAGCCGCTGCCGCAAGACCCGGCTGGGCGGCCAGCAGCTGCGCGTAGTCGTCGAGAACGCGCTCCAGGCGGTCTCGCCACGGCTCGCCGTCCGACCACGCCAGGTCGAGCTCGGCGAGGTAGCGGTCGATCAGAAGAGCATTCAGCTCCGTGGTGTTCTTGACGTAGACGTAGAGCGATGCGGGGCCGGTGTCGAGTTCAGAAGCGAGCCTGCGCATCGTCAGCTTCGCCGCGCCCTCTTTCCGGACGACATCGACGGCGGCATCGAGGATCGCCGATCGCGACAGCGGCGGCTTCGCCGGTCGCGCTCGTCGACTCACCGGCTCAGGTCGGTTCATGGCCCTGACTATACGCACTTGATCGTAACGAACATGTTCGTTACGATCGCGTTCGTCCCGATTGGAGCCCGCATGTCTCAGCCGCACCCCTCCCCGGCGCTCACCACGAAAGGCGTGTGGTTGACCCTTGTCGTCGTCCTGCTCGCCGATGCCATGGACCTCGTCGACTCGACCATCACGAACATCGCCGCCCCCTCGATCGTGGCCGACCTCGGCGCGGACGAGAGCCTCACCAAATGGCTGGGGGCCGCGTACGCCCTGGCACTCGGCTCGCTTCTCGTCCTCGGCGGGAAGGTCGGAGACAAACTCGGCCAGCGCGGCACCTTCTTGGTCGGAATGAGCGGGTTCATCGCCGCGTCCGCCGTCGCAGGGCTCGCTCCCACGGCGGAGGTGCTCGTCGCTGCGCGCGTGGGGCAGGGCTTGTTCGGAGCGTTCCTCATCCCTCAGGGCATGGCGATCATGACGGCCACCTTCCCGAAGCCGATGCTGCAGAAGGCGTTCAGTGTCTTCGCTCCCATGCTCGGCGTCTTCGCGGTGGCGGGCCCCATCCTCGGGGGCCTGCTCATCGACGCGGATCTCTTCGGGCTGCAGTGGCGGCCGGTGTTCCTCATCAACCTCATCCTCGGCGGGATCGCCCTCGTGATGGCCGTGAAGTACTTGCCCCGCGTTCCCGCGCGCCCCGCAACCAGCATCGACGTGTGGGGCACCGTTCTGCTCGTGGTCTCGCTGTTCGCCATCCTGTTCGGCCTCATCGAGGGGTCGAGCGAGGGATGGAGCGGGCTCGCGCTCGCGTCGATCGGCGCCGGCGCGGTCGTCTTCGTCGGTTTCGTCTGGCGACAGGCCATCACCTCCGAGCCGCTGCTGGCTCGCAGCCTGCTCGCGAACCGCGGATTCACCGCGGGGCTGATCGTCGGCCTGCTCGTCTTCGCGGCCTTCAGCGGACTGATGTACGTCATCTCGCTGTTCTTCCAGTTCAGCCTCGGCTACACCCCGACCCAGACCTCGCTCAGCCTCATCCCCCTGACGATCGGGATCATGGGCGGATCCGGCATCGCCGCGGCACTCATCGTCAAGCTCGCCCGGAGACTCGTCGTCCTCGGCCTCGTGGCCGTGCTCGCCGGTATCGGCCTCATGCTGTTGTTCGTCACGATCGCGGGCACGAGCGTGGCGTGGTGGCAGCTCGCCGTGGCGACCCTGTTGATGGGCGTCGGTGCGGGGATCTGCTTCAGCTCGATCTTCAACACCGCACTCGGCGACGTCGACGCGCAGGATGCGGGGTCGGCGAGCGGGTCGCTCAGCGCCGTGCAGCAGGTGGCGAACGGCATCGGATCGGCGCTCGTCACGAGCATCTTCCTCACACTCCTTCCCACCGGGGACATCGGCGCCGTCTCGGTGACGCTCGTGGCCTTGCTGGTGGTCGTCGCCGTGTGCCTGCTCGCCGTGCCGCTTCTCCCGCGGACCGCCGTCGCCGAGGTGGAGTGAGGATCCGCGCGTCAGGGAGCGTCGACCGCGCGGCGATCCCCACGCGTCGAGGGCGCGCTCACCACGAGGAACCGAACGTCCGCGGGTCCCGGGTTCGCGAAGCGATGCGGGACGCCGGCCGGAACCTCGACGCCCTCGCCCGCCGAGAACTCGACCGCCCCGTTCGCTGTGTGCAGCTGGGCGCCGCCCTCGAGGACGTAGAAGAACTGCCGCGCGGTGTCGTGGACGTGCCACTGCTCCCCCGCCCCCGCGGGCACCCGTTCCTCGATGACCGAGAGGTCGGGGCCGTCGACGAGGCGCCATCCCTCGGATACCTCGCCCCAGATGTAATGTGCGGCGCTCCGGCGGCTGACCGACTCAAGCTCCTCGCCCATCATGAGAGGCCGATGACCATGAGCCGGCTGGGGTCGGGGAACGGTTCGAAGCCCACGCGGGCGTAGAGCTCGTGCGCGTCGAGGGTCGAGAGCATGAGGCGCTTCAGACCGAGCGGGCGCGTCGCGTCCACCACGGCGGAAGCGAGGGCGTTGCCCAGCCCGCGGCCGCGCGCCTCGGGTGCGACGTACACGTCGCACAGCCACCCGAAGGTGACGCCATCGGTGACGACGCGGGCGTAACCCACCTGCGCACCTCTCGGGTCGTAGACACCGAAGTTCACCGAGCCGGCAGCTGCGCGCTGCACCACATCGAAGGAACGTCCGATCGCCCAGAACGCATCGGTCGACAGCCACTCGTGCACCCGCTCGAGATCGAGGCGGTCATGATCGGTGTCGATCTCGTATGCGCCCGCCAAGGGGATGCGGACGCGAGGGATGAGGGCGTCTGTGTCCAGACGGGAACGATCGTCGTCACTCACGCAGCCAGCGTAGGGCTATGCCCTATCGGATGCGTTCGGGGCGGAAGCCGTAGCCCACGAGGCGCGGCAGGAGGCGGCGCGCGAGCGGGATGGCGATCCGCAGCACGATCCGCTCCGGGCGCGTCGGCGGATTGTGCAGGATGCGGGCCCGCGGGCGTCCGATCGCGCGGTGCACGACCTGCTGGAGCCGCTGCATCGCACGGGTCGGCAGGGCCCTGCGGCGCTGGAGCGCGCCACACGCCCGGTCGATCGCGCCGGGTCCGTCGCCGAGTGCGGGAACGAGGAGGCGCGCAGCGGCGACCGCATCCTGGATCGCGTAGTTGATGCCGACGCCGAACGCCGGGGACATGGCGTGCGCCGCGTCACCGATGAACAGCAGGCCGGGCTGCCACCAGCGCCGCAGGTGGTTGATCTCGACCGAGAGGAGCTTGACGTCGTCGAAGGAGGCGACGGCACCCAGCTCGGATGCGATCGGCGGCGCGGCCCGCGCCACCCGCATCCGGAATGCCTCGATCCCCTCCTCGCGGATCACGCCGAACGAGCCCTTGCCCACTACGAGCCCGCACTGGAAGTACCCCGGCCGCGGGATCGTGATGAGCATGCCGCTGCCGGAGAGCCAGGCGAGCGTGTCGGGCACAGGCGTCGCAGGCTCGGGCACGCGGAACCACAGCACGTCGATGCCAACGCCCGTCACCACCGGCGACACACCGACCGTCTCGCGCAGTGTCGAGCCGCGGCCGTCGGCGGCGACCACGAGCGCCGCGTCGACGCGGAGGGGACCGTCGCCTGTCACGGCGTGCACCCCGCTCACGCGAGAGCCCGTGCGTACGACATCCGTCACATCCGCGCCCATCAGCAGCGTGAAGCACGGCTCGCGCCGGGCGGCATCGGCGAGGAGGTCGAGCAGATCCCACTGCGGCATGAGCGTCAGCATGCGGTTCGCACCGCGGAGGGTGCGGAAATCGATCGCGTGCAGCCGCACACCGTTCACCACGGCGTCGAGCGTCTCGAGCGGCCGGTGCTCGATGGCGTCGAAACCCCGGCGCAGACCGAGCGCGTCGATGATGTCGAGCGTCGACGGATGCACGGTGTCGCCCCGGAAGTCGCGGAAGAAGTCCGTGTGCTTCTCCAGCACGACGACCTCGACCCCGGCACGGGCGAGGAGCAGCCCGAGCATGATGCCGGCCGGACCTCCCCCGGCGATGCAGACCTGGGTGCGGAGGGTGCGCATGCGCTCAGTGTCGCGGATGCGAGGACGCGAGGCCAGTGTCAGGTGAGACGCTCGAACACCATGGTCGCCTGGATTCGATCCCCGCCGCCGATCCCCTTGCTGCCCGAGGAGGCGGTGGTGATCGTATGAAGGCGATATCCCAGCGCCGCCTGTTTGTTGATCGCCTTCTCGAGTTCTGTGAGATTTCCGGAACCCGTCCCCCACAGCTTCTCCTTCAGGATGACCTGCAGGACCACGTAGTTCATGCCGGTGGGCGCCGGGCGGGGCTGACCCCCGGAGACGGCATCGGCCTGGATGCGATCGATCATGCCGACGACTCCCGGCGCGGCCGGCAGAGGTGGCTGCACGGTGTCGGTCCACGCCGATCCGTCCCACCATCGCTTCGTGCCCGTGCCGTCGTCGTACCACCCGGCCTGAGTGTCTGCCATGTTCTCTCCCCCGTCGTCGACGTCGACCTTCACCGCTGATCATGGCGCGAGGGTGAGCACCGGTGCGACGCACCGTCAATATGCTCCGGGGTCCGAGGCCAGGGTCAGCCCTGAGCGAGCAGGTGTGACGTGGGTCGGTAGTCGATCTTCCAGTCGACGTAGACGCCGGCGACGCCGTCGGCGGTGCAGCGCAGGCCGACGGAAACCCATCGCACCTCGCGGTCGGGATCGAGAGCGAAGCCCACGGCGACGAGGAACTCGTCGTTGCCACAAGAACACTCGGCCTGTTGCACCTCCTCGACGTCGTCGAAGTGGTCATCCGAGTCGGCGAGCGCCGCCTCTTCCTCGCAGACGGCGCAGATCGTCGCTGCGACTCCGACCTCGTCCTCCAGCACGACGGCGAATGTCTCGCCGCCGCACGTGCACGTCGAGAACTGCACACGGTCGACGGGGTACCCGCCCGCGGAGAACTCCTCGATGGATCGGCGCAGTTCGTCGCGCTCTCGCTGTGCCGTGCTCATGACGCGAGGCTACCGGCGCGGCCGGGTCGAAGATCGACATCCTCGTGCACAAGACCGCCGGCGCGCGATGATGGGGGCATGCCCGCTCGCCGCCGCCCGGACGTCACATCCCTCGAGCTGGTCGGCGGGCCGGAGGCGGTGACCGTTGGCATCCACGACTACGACGCGGGCTGGCCTGCTGCGTTCGCGGAGCATCGCGACCGCATCCGTCTCGCACTGGCCGACGTGCAGGTTCGAATCGAGCACATCGGCTCGACATCCGTGCCGGAGCTAGCCGCGAAGCCCATCATCGACATCCTCGTCACCGTCGACGACATCACCGCGGAAGAGGACTACCTCGACGCGCTCCTTGAGGCCGGGTACGAGCTGCGCGTGCGCGAGCCCGGTCACCGCCTGGTGCGCACACCGGAGCGGAACGTGCACGTGCACGTCTACGAGCACGACGCCCGCGCGGTGGACGAGTACCTCCTGCTGCGCGACCGGCTGCGAACGGATGCGGCGGATCGCGCGCTGTATGAGCGGACCAAGCGCGAGCTCATGCAACGCCGCTGGGACGACATGAACGCCTACGCGGATGCGAAGACCGCCGTCATCGATGCGATCAAGGAGCGTGCCCGGGAGGCACGGCACTAGCCACCCGTACCGTTCTCAGGAAGTGGTCGATGCCGCCGGATTCGCGCGCTCGGCACTGTCGACGAACTGCCGGAGGCTGTCGATCTCGGGAAGGTCGACCCAGAGTCGGATGCCGCCGTCCTTCGTGCCCGCGCCGTTGACGACGACGGCACCGCCCAGGCGGTCGATCAGCGGCCCCGCCTCGCGCGCGGCGCCGGCGGGGAGATATCCCACGCCGCGTCCATTCGAGGTGACCGAGATGCCTCCTCTGTCGCGGCGCGAATGTCTCGCACGACGCAAGACGTAGGTGCGACGCTCGTCGCCGTGCCGCTCGCGGTCGTTCACGATGTACTGCGTCCGCTCGAGCGCCACCGGCTGCGAAGGCAGGTGCCGCAGGTCCGGCAGATCAGCGTGACGGCCGACGCGACCCGTCGTGATGTGCAGCAGTTCTTCCCACCATGTAGGCATGTGCGCCCTCTTCTCGGTTCGATATGCCATCACCGAGGCGGAGCACCACCCCACTGTGTCACGCCCCGCTGGACGCCCCCTGACCGACCAGCGACGATGATCGGAGAGATCGCGAGCCGACCGGAGCACGATTCTGCGCCGATGTGCCCGATCCGGCCCGCGAACGCCGTAAGGCGCGTACGGTGAGGCACATGTGGACAGTTCTTCTCATCTTGCTCGTCGTATGGGTGGTGCTGTCGGTCGTGGGTTTCGCGTTCGAGGGTCTGCTCTGGCTGGCCGTCATCGGCATCGTGCTCTTCGTCGGCACGCTCATCTTCGGCATCATCCGTCAACGCTCCCGCCGCAACCGCAGCTGACCCGTCTCGTCAGGCCGACGGAGCGATCTGGCTGCGCTGTTCGATGAGCGGGCAGCTGAACACGTCGCGCTCGCCGAGCCCGACGCGGTTGATGTAGCGGACGATGATCGCGTAGGACGCGAACAATCCCGTCTGCACGTACGGCACGCCGTGCGCGCGACAGTACTCGGCGATGAGCGGTGCGGCCTTGCGCAGATGCGGTCGCGGCATCGACGGGAACAGGTGGTGCTCGATCTGGTAATTCAACCCACCCATGGCCGTGTCGAGGACGCGGTTCCCGCGGATGTTCCGGCTCATCATGGCTTGGCGGCGCAGGAAGTCGATCGTCGCGTCGCGCGGGACGATCGGCATCCCCTTGTGGTTGGGGGCGAAGGAGACGCCCATGTAAAAGCCGAAGAGCCCGAGCTGCACCGCGAGGAAGACGAACGCCACCCCCGGCGAGAGCACGAGGAACACGAGCAGCGGGAACCCGAGCAGACGTACCGCGAGGAAGCCGATCTCAACCCATCGCCGGTCCAGTCGCCCTCGCTTCGCCACCCGCGCGACGCCGGATGCGTGCAGCGACACCCCTTCGAGGAGCAAGATCGGGAAGAAGAACATGCCCTGGTGTGCGCGGAGCCAGGTGACGACGGCGCCTCGAGGGGCGCGCTTCTCCGGGGCGACCACGATCACCGGTAGCTCGATGTCGGGGTCCGCCCCCAGCTTGTTCGGATTCGCATGGTGGCGGGTGTGCTTGTGCTGCCACCAGCCGTAGCTCATGCCGACCAGAAGATCGCCGAGCACCAGGCTCGCCCAGTCGTTCCATTTACCGGAGACGAAGATCTGGCGATGCGCCGAGTCATGGCCGAGGAACGCGATCTGCGTGAACAGCATCGCCAGGAACGCCGCCGTGAACAGTTGCCACCAGGTGTCGCCGATCCACACGAACAGCAGAAGGCTGGCGGCCAGCAGCAACGGCAGTCCGATCAACTTCGTCCAGTAGTACCCGTATCGTCGCCGGAGCAGTCCGCGTTCACGCACCATCTGGGCGAGTGCGGTGAACTCGCTCGCGCCGCGAGCACCGCGGGCGGTTCGGGGCATGGTGGCGCGAAACTCGTTCATGGTCCTCGCCGCTCCCCATCACGAGCGCGGCATGCGCTCGTGACCGCCTTCGCCGTCCCACTCGGACAGCTGCGCCGCATCCGCATCCGCCTGCTCCGACGCGCGGAAGTGGACGGATTCGGCGAGCGCCACCACGGCCGCTGCTCGTGTGTGCTCGTGGTCGGCCGCGTCCTTCATGCGCACGTCCGCTGCGTCGCGCACGGCACGCACACGCTCGCTGATCTCGGCCAGTCGGTCCATCAGGGCGGCGGCAAGTCCGTCACGCAGCTCCTCGAGGTTTGTGTTGGCGATCTCGAGCCGCCGATCCGACACCGTGACCTCCACCGTCGGGTATCCGGCCCTCGTGAGGAAGTCGCGGGTCTCCCCGTCGAGGATCGCCGCCACCTCGTCCTTCAGCGGACGTCGGGTGAACACCGTCTCCACCGTGTAGCGTTCGGGGGCGTCATCGGTCATCAGGGCCGCAGGCAGCGAACCCACGAGCACCGATCCCAGGCCCAGCGTGGCGGCGTCTGCGCCGCCCGTTCGTGTCTGTGTCTCCATAGCCGCACGTTACGCCCGCCACATGTACGCCTCACAGGTTGGGTGAAACGTCGGCGCGCCGCGCGGCCCGGGATCACATATCTTGTGGATGTGACCGGCAGATGGGTGCGACGCGTGCTCGTCGTCGAGGACCAGGCCGCCATGCGGCTGCTCGTCTGCGAGACGCTGAACCAGCACGGGTTCGAGACCCGCGGAGCCGAGAGCGCGGCCGAGGCGACACGTCTGTTCGCCGAGTTCGATCCCGACGTGCTCCTCGCCGACATCGACCTCGGTTCCCGCCCGTCCGGCGCCGAACTGGCGGCCGGACTCGTGGCGCTCGCGCCCCACCTCGGAGTCGTCTTCCTGAGCAGCTATCCGCGCGCCGCGGCGGGGGCGACCGCGATGGGCGTGTCGGGAGCGGTGTTCGTCTCCAAGCTCGCCCTCGCCTCCACCGCCGAGCTCGTCGACGCCGTCGAGGCGGTCATGTCGACCCAGTCTCCCGTCGGTCCCGCGAGCCGCGACGGCGAGGACTCGCTGAGCAGGCTGACCCGGCATCAACTCGAGACGCTCTCGATGGTGGCGCGCGGCTGGTCCAACGACGAGATCGCCGCCCGATCGCAGACATCCGTACGCGCGGTCGAGCGATCGATCAGCCGCATCTTCGAGCGTCTCGGTCTGACCGGCGACCCGGCGCTGAGCCCCAGGGTCGCCGCCGCCGCCCTGTACGTCGCCGCGTTCGGCCCCGTGCGGTGAACCGCCTCGACCGCGCCGCGCGGGATGCGCTTCGTTCCGGACGCTTCGTGTCGCGCTGGACCTTGCTCGTCGCGGGCCTGCTGTCCGTCACCGTGATGAGCCCGGCCCCGATGAACTTCAGCGTCGGCGCACTCGGTGCCGGGTCGGCTTCGACCGTCGCGTTCCTCGCCGGCCTCGTCGCCACCGCCATCGGTGAGCGCCGTGCCGCCCGCCGATGGCGCCCGTGGATCGTGACGGCCGGCGTTCTGGCTTCCGCGCTCCTCCGTCCTCTCGCATACGACGCCGTCGCCGATGCGGTCGGTGCCGCCGTGCCGCCCGCATGGCAGCTGCCCTTTCGCGTGCTCACGAACGCGACGGTCTGGATGGCCTCGCTGACGGCTCTCGCCATCCTCACCACGCACGTCGCCCGCCTGCGGCTGACGAACGCTCGCCTGCTGTCGGTGCAGCACACGCTCACGCACGCCCGCGAGGATGCCGATGCGTTCGAGAGCGCAGCCCGGAACCTCGTGCGGGCGGCGAGCGAGGAGCTGAGAGGTCAGCTCCGCGCGATGGCTGCTGAGCAGTCCGACACCGAATCGCTGCGCGCATTCAGCGAAGACGGCCTGCGACGGTGGAGCCGGCGCCTGGCCGATCTCGCCGCCGCGCCCGCGGAGCCCGTCGTCGCCATGCCGATCGAGCACGCTCGGATGCGGCCCTCGCTGCGGCTGCCTCCCCCCGGCATCGTGGCCTTCACCTATGCCCTCTGCGTGCTGCCGTACGCTCTGCGCAGCGTGCCTGTACTGCAGGTATTGGCCGGCATGGCGCTGCTCGCCGGCGGCGCCGTCCTCGCCGACGGTCTGCCGCGCCTGCGGGCCCTCCGCCGGCGCCGCATCCCGACCTTCCTGGCGATCGGAGCGGGCGTGGGAGTCGGTCTGGGCGCGGTGGCGTGGGCGCAGGGGATCCCGCTTGCTCTGTCGGCCGTGCCGGTTCTGGTCTATCCCGCCCTCGCGGCGGCCTGCGCGCTGTGCGCCGGTACCGCCTCCGCGCTCAGGGTCGAGGAGCGACGTCTGACCGCGACCGTGCGCGTCTCGCAGCGGATCGGTCGCGTGGGCACGTCGACGGCACGCGCGGCACTGGAAGACGCGGCGCGGGAACTGCACCGCGACGCGCAGGGGGCGTGCGTTCGCGCGCTCGCCGCACCGGATCGCTGGACGCCGACCGCTCTCCGCGAGGTGCACGACGAGGTCGATCCTCTGCTCGCCGGGCTGCCCGACGTCTTCGACCGGCCGCGCGACGGCGCGTCCATCCAGTCGTTGGCCGACCTCGTCGAGACGTGGCACCCGGTCGTGGATGTCCGCATGCGGATGAGCCCGGACGCGCGGACGGCTCTGGGCGCATCGGCCGCTGCGCGCGACGACGCGTTCGAGATCGTTGCGGAGGGTTTACTGAACGCCGTCAAACACAGCGTTCCCGCGGCGGCCACGATCGATCTGGACGTCGTCGCGACGGGTGCGGGCCCCCGACTGCGGGTGCAGGTGCGCTCGCCCGGAAGCCTGCCGCGGGAAGCGACGCTGAGCCGGTCGTCGGCCGCTCGCGGGCGCGGGGCACGGTTGCGAGCCGATGGGTCAGGAGCGCTCCTGGAGGCGGTGATCGATCTCGACGCAGCCTCCCCTGTCGTGTCCACCGAACATCCGCCTCACGCGCCGACATCCACGTCGTAACGTCTGCAGTCGCCGGTCCGCGGCACGCAGATGGAGCATCCGATGAACACGCACGACCTTCCCTCGCTGATCCCCGCCGCAGTGGGGCTGATGATCTCGCCGCTTCCGATCGTGGCGATCGTGGCGATCCTGCTGTCGGCCCGCGGGAGAGTCGCGTCTCTCGCGTACACCGGCGCGTTCCTGGCCATCACTCTGGCGTTCACGGCAGTGGGTGCCGCGACGACCGCCGGCGCGTCGTCGTCGGGCGGATCGGCGGCGTCGAAGATCGTCGTGCTCGTGCTGACGATCCTGTTGACCGTCGGATTCACCGTCCTGGCCGTCACGAGCTGGCTGTCGCGGCCACGAGGCGGGGCCGCACCGCGCACGCCGGGCTGGCTCTCGGCGATCGACTCGATCACCCCTGCACGCGCCGGCGGTCTCGGCCTGCTGATGGCCGTGACCAACTCGAAGAACATCCCGCTCGAGCTGAAGGCCGGAGCGACCATCGGTGCCGCGCACCTGCCGATCCTGGCGGCCGTCGGTCTGTGCATCGCCTTCGCCGTGGCTGGCTCACTCGCCCTCCTCATCCCTACGCTGCTCGCCACCAGCGGATCCGCCACCGTCGCCAACGGTCTGGAGCGACTGAAGAGCGAGATGATCGCCCACAACGCCGTGATCATGACGGTGCTGTTCGCGGTCCTCGCCGCGAACGAAGCCGCTCACCTCGTCCACCAGCTGTTCTCCTGACCCGGAAAGGAACGAACATGTCCCACCCCCACGGCACCCCGTTCACCGGCACTCGGCTCGCCCATGCGCCCGCCGGTTCGTTCCGCGGACTCGAGCTCGGCCCGGTTCTCTCGTGGCGCGGGATCCGCTTCGCCGAGCCGCCCACGGGCGACGCGCGGTGGCGCGATCCCGTTGCGGCGAAGCCCGTCGCGGACGAGACGGATGCGACGCACTACGGTCCAGTTTGCCCGCAGAGCGTGAATCCCGCCGTTCCGCTCGGAGACGACGCCGTCATGGACGAGGACTGCCTCCGACTCAACGTGTGGGCACCCGCATCCGAGACCGAGCGCAAGCGCCCTGTCATGGTGTGGGTGCACGGCGGCGCGTACACGTTCGGGGCTTCCAGCCAGCCCCTGTTCGACGCGACCTCGCTCGTGACGCGCGGCGACGTCGTGGTGGTCACCGTCAACTACCGGCTCGGTGCTTTCGGCTTCCTCGATCTCGCGTCGCTGTTTCCCGAGCAGGGCTTCGATCGCAACCTCGCGCTCAAGGACGTGCTGCTCGCCCTCGAGTGGGTGCAGCAGAACATCCGCGCCTTCGGCGGAGACCCCGACCGTGTCACGGTCTTCGGCGAGTCCGCCGGCGGCGGCCTCGTGACCACGCTGCTGGCCACACCGTCCGCTCGCGGGCTGTTCCACCGCGCCATCGCGGAGTCCTCGCCCGCATCCAGCGTCTACGGCGCCGAGCGCGCACGGGCGGTCGCCGCGCGTTTCACCGCCGCACTGCGCATCGATGAGACGCAGCCGGATGCGGCGGGAGCACTGCGTGCCGCGACGCCGCAGGAGATCGTCGACGCCGGCATGGAGGTGTACGCACAGGTGCCCGACGCCGCCCCCGGCGTGCTCGCCTTCGCACCGGTCATCGACGGTGACCTCCTGCCGGAGGCACCCGCCGTCGTGCTGCGCGAAGGTCGGGGACTTGCCGTCCCGCTGCTCATCGGGACGAACAAGGACGAGGCGTCCCTGTTCAAATTCATGAAGTCGCCGCTGATCCCCATCACCGACGAACGCCTGCGCGACATGTTCGGCGACATGGCCGCGGACAATCCCACGCTCGAGCTGCCGACGTTCGATGATGTGCGCACCGCGTACGAGCACGCGCGGCAGCGCACGATCGGGCTCGGAATCGCGCGGGACATCGGGTTCCGCATGCCGAGCGTGTGGATCGCGGAGGGGCATTCGCGGGTGGCGGATGTCTGGCTGTACCGCTTCGACCACGCGGCCCCCTTCCTTCGCCTGATCGGACTCGGCGCGACGCACGCCACCGAGCTGCCGTATCTCTGGGGCAACCTGACGAGCGGACCGAAGGACCCGACGTTCCGCCTCGGCGGCCGCCGGGTGGCGGAGAGCATCTCGGCTCGCATGCAGCAGCGGTGGACCGCCTTCGCGCACGGCGAGTCGCCGGATGCGGTCGGCTCGACTCCCTGGGAGCCGTACTCGATCGACGAGGGGCGCAGCACGCTGGTGATCGACCATCAGGATCGGCTCGTGCCGGATCTGGACGGATCACTGCGAGCCGCGTGGGGCGACGACGTGCTGACCTTCCACTGACCGAGAGCCGCCGAGGGTGGAGTGTCGACGGTGAGGGCTGGAAACCGCCAGACGCCATCGGCTCGAGCGCGTTGGCTGAGGGGGTGAACAACGACACCGCTACCGCCGCTTTCCGCGCCCTCTGCCTCGCCTCTCCGCATCCACTCGTCCTCGTCAACGCATGGGATGCGGCGAGCGCGCGGATCATGGAGGCTGCCGGCGCACCTGCCATCGCCACCACCAGTGCGGGGGTCGCGTGGTCGCTCGGTCGTTCCGACGGCGATGCGCTCACCCGTGCAGAAGCCGTGGGTGCCGTGAGGCGCATCGTCGACGCCGTCTCCGTGCCGGTCTCTGCAGACATCGAGGGCGGATATCTCGACTCTTCGCACGGCGTCGCGCGCACGATCGACGCCGTGCTCGACGCGGGAGCGGCCGGGATCAACATCGAGGACGGCACATCGTCACCCGCCGACTTCGCGGCCCGTATCGCCGAAGTGCGGCGGACAGCCGATCGCGCGGGTGTGTCCCTGTTCATCAATGCCCGAACGGACGTCTTCCTCCGAGGCGGACGGAGCACGGCCGCTCTCACCGCGGAGGCGATCGAACGCGGACGACGCTACGTCGAAGCCGGAGCCGACGGTGTCTTCGTTCCGGGCGCGGCGATAACCGAGATCGCTGCTCTCTCGTCCGGTATCCCGGCGCCACTCAACGTCATGGCCGGCCCGGGGTCGCCGACGACAGCGGAACTCGGGAGACTCGGTGCGGCGCGAGTCAGCCTCGGGTCGAGTGTCGCCCAGGCCGCCTACGCACTGGCGCGTCGCGCCGCGGCAGAGGCACTGACGGCGGGCACGTTCGACGATCTCATCGACGGCGAGGACTACGGCCAGCTCAACGCGTTGATGCGGCGCGGGTGACGCGCGAATGCTCCCATTCTTTCCACGTGTCACCAGCCGTTGACCGCTTTGTCTGCTCGTCGGGTTACGATCGCGGCAACGGCGCGGTTATGCAGGTCCGCGCCCATGCAGAACGCGAGGACCCACGGTGCCCTTCAGAAGCAAAGCGACGCTCGAGACCTGGCTCGAAGAGTTCCACCGCTCACGCGAGGCGGGGGACCTGATCCGTGTCGCAGTGCAGGACGGGTCCGAGGGCGCCGACACCGGTCTCGTGATCGTGCCGCTGCACAACGCGGACATCTCGCTCTACATGGAGCCGATCGAGATCGGCGATGAACGCTGGCGCGTGACGTTGGAACCGCAGACGGAGACGACGGTGCTCACGAGCTTCGAGTTACAGCATCTCGCCTCGGAACTCTCGGTCGCCGCCGAGCTCTGCGCATTTCTCGAAGCCAAGTCCGTGGGGCACGTGGAGGGCTGACGTTCCCGGGCTCAGAGCGCACCGCGGGCCGAATGCCTCACGGATCTCCGCGTACTACTCTTCGGTCGACGCGGCGTAGACGTTGTGCGAGATCGCGACGAACCCCTCCGGGGCGGGTTGCCCGTCGGGGATGACCACGAACCTCTGCGGACCACGTCCCGAGACCGTCATCTGCCCGCCTGCTTCCGCGCATCCTGTCGCCCAGGCATCATCGCCCACAGAGAAGAGAATGCAGACCTCCGCGGGTCTGCTCCCCAGCGCCAGCCACACCTCCGTGCCCTCGTGCTCGGCAACCCATCTCATCGAGTCGAGATCGAAATCCGCCAGCGTATCCTCCGGTACCGTGGCCGGTAACGCCCGCGTCTCGGTGCTCTCCAGATCGGTGTACCTGGCCGTACTCGTGCATCCGGCGAGCGCCAGCGCTGCCGCGGCGAGAGCGAGCGCTGCGACGAATCGTCCTCGAGGCGTCATGCCCCCACTCTGGCAGTACCACGGGGTGCGCTGCATCGTGCGTTCGGCCTGGTCAGCCGTCGAACTCGTGGATCGGGACATACTGCGCGCCATCGTCGAGCCGGTCCACGAGCGCCTCGGGGCACGGCAATTCCGGATCGTCCCATGGGCGATACCAGTCCATCAGCCGATCATCGAGAAACCGGATGCGGACCGAGAAGCACGTATAGACGGCGGGCGGCCCGGCGTAGGCCATGACGGCCGCGGCACCGACGTCGCCGTGCCGCGGCGCCTCGTCGCGGAGCCCCGAGGAGGCGAAGACGTCGACCACGAGCACGATTTCTTCTCCGAAGGACGCGGCGCCAGACTCCCACCGGTAGCCGTGCGTCAGAACGGCCGGAGCAGTGGGGCCGAGCGATGTGGGCGCAGTGCCGCCGTCCCAGTACGTGTCCCGTTTGAGGGCAGCCACCGCATCCGCCCGCGTTGCCCCGGTCTCGCGCAGATCGGTGATGCGGGTGACGAAACCCCCCTCCGCGGCATCCATCTGTCGCCAGAGCACGCCGTCGTAGGACTGCGCGCATCCGCTGAGCGCCAGAACAGCCACGGCCACAACGACAGCGACGACACGACGGATCACGTGTGCAGACTATTCGCGACTACGGTGGGGCCATGGATGTGAGCTGCGACGTCTGCGAGACCGCGCTCGTGCACAACGACGGAAAGCCTCCGCACGACATCGCCATCCAGCTCACGAGTGACGAGCTCGAACGTCGCGTCAACGACGGCCGGATGCGCTTCATCCGCGGTGACGTGCCGCTCGGCGACATGCTCGCGCTGGCGGAATCCGACCTGAAGTTCACGATCGTCAGCTACCTGGAGTGCCTGGCGTGCGGCCGAACCTGGTTCTGGGGGCTCTGCATCCGTGGAGCTCCGATCTACAAGGCCGTCGACGCGGACGCGCCGTTGCGGGAGCGGTGGGAAGAGGTGCCGCCGCGCGAACGGTGGGCACGCGACGCCGCATCCTGAGCTAGGGGACCGGCGTCATCCGGTCGACCGGAAGCCACAGCTCGCAGGTCGCGGTGCGGAAATCCTCGCTGCGTTCGAGCACCGCGACGATCGACGGGCCCGGTCGCAGTTGCCACGGGTTCGACGGGAACCAGTCCGTCGCGGAGGCGGCGTACGCCTGCTGCAGGGCGTCCGGATGCGGGCCAGACGTGCGAAACACGACCCAGGTTCCCGCATCCGCCTCGATGACGTCGAGGTCGGCCGGAGCATCCACATCGGCGGCGAGCGCGACACCGTGCAGATACGTCAGCTCGCTCCCCTCGGTGTAGTCGGGGTCGACGTCCGCGCTGACCTGCAGAAGGCCCGCGGGCTCGGCGCTGCTGAGTGATTTCAGGCGCGCGTGCTCTTCGACAGGCACCGACGTGATGTGCGCCTGGATGTGCGGATTGAGGCCTTCGTGGATCAGCGGCACGCGCGCGGCGTGGCCCGCGAGGCGGAAGGAGGGGCGTTCGACGAGTCGGGCGTCCATGGCGGAGCTCCCTTCAACGATCAGGCGAAACCTGAGGATGGATTGCGGACGAAGGGGTCCACCATCGCGGCGGACGTCGCCGTGGCTGACGCCGTGCACCGCCCGGAACGCTCTGCCGAAGGCCTCGACAGACCCGTAGCCGAAGCGCACGGCGACCGTGAGCAGATCGTCGCCGTCGATCACATCGGCGGCTGCCATCGTCATCCGCCGGCGTCGCACGTACTCCGACACCGGCATCCCCGCGAGCGTCGAGAACATCCGACGCACGTGGTAGCCCGTCGTTCCCGCGGATGCGGCGAGCGCCTCGACGTCGATCTCGTCGCCGATGTGGTGTTCGATCTCGTCGACCAGGCGATTGAGCACTTCGATCACGGCGGCTCCCTTCGCAATCCACTCTCGCCGGGCGCAAACCTGCGCGCCCGATCGTTCCGGACCGATTCTGTCGCCTGGACCCTCGGAGTGATCTCGCCGGGCGCGCGTCAGGAGAACATCTGTGTCAGGACGGTGAGGTCGCCTGCGTCCAGGGCCCTCTGAATGCCGTCGATGTCGGCGGGGTTCGTGAACATGCCCGACAGCGAGGCCGACCAGATGTCGCGCATGGTGACCACGTCACCGGCGTCAGCGGCCCGCCCCATCGCCTCGATCGCCTCCTGATACGGGATCTGGGCGAATCCGGCGGGCGCGTCGACCGGGTTGGTGTACGGGACGTACAGCACGTCGGGGTCAGCGGTGAGTCGCAGCACCTGGTCGGGATGAACTGTGCGGACGTGATTCAGGTCCGCGAGCGCGGGACCGTTGACGATGCAGAGCCGGTCCCCGATCGCGTACTCCGCGTCCCCGGCGGCGACCGTGTAGGACACGATGTTCCCCTCGTCGTCCAAGCCGACCGTGCCCTGGGCGAACTCCCGCGCACCCCGGTCCTCGATCCGGCCGGTGACACCGGCGCCACCGCCGCTCAAGATGATCTGGGCTGGGTTCGTGCAGGCATCCGGGTTCGTCGCGGCCGCCTCCGCTGCAGGACTCGCTGCGCTCGGCGACGTATCCGGCGCGGCTGCGTCGGCCGTCGCCGCGCAGCCGGCGAGAGTCGCGGCGCCGAGGACGAGCGTGATGGCGGTGGCTGTGGGCGCGAGCCTGCCGGTACGGGACATGCTGCCATGGTGGCAGATGGATGCGGTTCGGTCGCCCGCAGTGCGCGGCCCGCTGCCGTTGAGTGGAACCAGCGTGATCAGACCCCACGGGATACCCAGAGCCACCATCGCCGCGCCCTGTTTACGCGCGAGCCGGCGCAGCGTCTGTTCGATGGCGGCTCGCGCAGCGTCGTCGTAGCGCACGACCAGCGTCGCATCGGGCGTCACCGCCGCTCCGCCCCGCGCTCTCCAGCCCCGGCCATCCGCTGCTTCTCGAAGGCGAACATGAGATCCGGCGGCCCCTGCCCCTCGGAAGTATGGCCGTGCGGAGCGGGATGCCCGGGGTGGAAGAACTCGACGATCTGGAATCCGCACTTGTTCACGTAGAAGTGGATGTTGCGCGTGTCCTCGTAGGGAGTCATCGTCTCCCAGACCTCGGCGTCGGGGTAGTGGTTCTCCAGCGCAAGCCAGATCGCTGCGCCGAGACCGTTGCCCTGCGCCTCAACATCGACGAAGAGCAGGTCCAGGGATCGACGTCTGCCGCCCTCGGTGAACGAGACGACAGCACCGCCCACCGGATCGCCTCCGGAGCGCACCTCCCAGGAATCCGCGCCCGGCTTGTCCATGCTCTCGAGGATCTCGCCGACCGAGATGACCGGCTCGTCGGCACCGTCCGGATCGGCCGTGTCGGGTCGCGAGTAGGCCTCCGCACCCGCGTCGAAGGAGGCTTGCAGCCGGGCGATGAACCGATCCCGCACGTCCGCGGTGACGGCGACGAGTTCAAGAGAGGCGCCGCGCTCGCTCATCGGCTCCGATTCACCTGAACTGCGCGCTGGATCAGCCGCTTGAACTGTTCCTCGTTCAGATCGTCGCCGTCGTAGAGATCGATCGCCCGACCCATCGGCGCCTCAAGGCTCGCGTTGAAGAGGCCGTCGGGATCGCTGATGGAGGCGCCCCTGTGGAAGTTGATCTTCACTTTCGCCTTCAGCGTCTCGACGACGCAGATGAGGCCGTCCAGCGAGAACGCGGGAACCCCATCCGGGTTCGAGGGCTTGCGCCACTTGCGCTCCTCGACGATCCCCGGCTCCGCTTCCTTGATGAGAGCGCTGATACTGCTCACCCGCTGCATCCGCCAGTCTTCGCCCATGGCAGTACTCTGTCCGACGTCGTCGCAGAACGCCATGAGCACCGATGCGGACTCGCTCAGTTGTTGAAGCGGAACTCCACGACGTCGCCGTCCTGCATGACGTAGTCCTTGCCTTCGAGGCGCGCCTTGCCCTTCGCGCGGGCCTCCACGACCGAGCCCGTCGCGACGAGGTCGTCGAACGAGATGACCTCGGCCTTGATGAAGCCCTTCTCGAAGTCGGTGTGGATGACGCCGGCGGCCTGCGGGGCCTTCCAGCCCTTGCCGATGGTCCAGGCGCGCGCTTCCTTCGGACCCGCGGTGAGGTAGGTCTGCAGGCCCAGCGTGTCGAACCCGATACGCGCGAGCTGGTCGAGACCCGACTCGTCCTGGCCCGTCGATGCGAGCAACTCAGCCGCTTCCTCGGGGTCGAGGTCGATCAGCTCCGACTCGATCTTCGCGTCGAGGAACACCGCCTGCGCGGGGGCGACCAGCGCTGCGAGCTCCGCCTTGCGGTCCGCATCCGTGAGCACGTCCTCGTCCACGTTGAAGACGAAGATGAACGGCTTCGCCGTCAGCAGCCCGAGCTCCTTGATGGGAGCCAGGTCGATTCCGGATGCCGACAGCAGCTGTCCGCGCTCGAGCGCATCCTTCGCAGCCTGCGCCGTCTCGAGAACGATCGGCTCGAGCTTCTTGCCGCGCACTTCCTTCTCGTAGCGCGTGATCGCGCGCTCGAGGGTGTCGAGGTCGGCGAGCTGCAGCTCGGCGTTGATGGTCTCCATGTCGTTCTTCGGGTCGACGTTGCCATCGACGTGCACGACGTCCGAGTCGGCGAACCCGCGCACGACCTGCGCGATCGCGTCGGCCTCGCGGATGTTGGCGAGGAACTTGTTGCCGAGCCCCTCCCCCTCACTCGCGCCGCGCACGATGCCCGCGATGTCGACGAACGACACGGCAGCCGGCAGGATGCGCTCGCTGCCGAAGATCTCGGCGAGCTTGTCGAGGCGCGCATCGGGCAGGTTGACGACACCCACGTTCGGCTCGATCGTCGCGAACGGGTAGTTCGCCGCGAGCACCTGATTCTTGGTCAGGGCGTTGAACAGGGTGGACTTGCCGACATTCGGCAGCCCGACGATTCCGATGGTAAGAGCCACGGGCATCAAGTCTAGGCGTCCCACGGCTCGGCACCCGCCGGGCCTGTGCTGGGATGGCTCGCCCGGTCCGCCCCAGCGCGCCTCGCACGAGCCAGCCCGCCGCATCCGCCGGTCGGTGGCAGCTGCATCCGCCGGTCGGCGCGAGCCGCATCCAGTGGTCGGCTCCGGCCGCATCCGCCGGTCGGAGAATAACGCGAATGTCGGAGGATGCGGCGCGAAACCTCCGACGGAACGCCCAATCTCCGACGTACCTGTACACCGAAGGCGGCGACCGCTCCGAGGCCAGCACCCACCCCCGCACGCGAGCCCGGCCCACACGCCACACACCACACGCGCAGGCTCGCCGCACCCGCTGCCCCGACTCGCGGCATCCGCCGGTCAGAGGCGGACGCATCCACCGGTCGGAGAATAACGCGAACGTCGGAGGATGCGGCCCGAAACCTCCGACGGGACGCCGAATCTCCGACGCCTGCACACCGGAGGCGGCCACACCCCCGCAGCCGCCCCGAATCCAGGCCACCCCGGCACCCCCGCCCCACCACCCCGGATGCCGCGACCCCGGCGCGCCTCACCGGACGTAGCCGGCATCCGGGTGAGGGTGAGGGCGTGTCACTGGATTTCACCGCGATCGACTTCGAGACGGCGAACTCCTCCAGCGCTTCGGCGTGCGCGGTGGGTCTTGCCCGCGTCCGCGGCGGGCGCATCGTCGCGACCGCGGGTTGGCTGATCCGCCCACCCGAGGGCCACGACCGCTTCTTCGAGCTGAACATCGGCATCCACGGCATCCGTCCGGAGCACGTGGTGGACGCGAAGGGCTGGAGCGAGCAGCTCGACGACATCGCGGCGTTCGCCGGCGCGGATGTGCTCGTCGCGCACAACGCCGGGTTCGACATGGCGGTGCTGCGGCGCGCGTGCGCCGCGACCGGCGACATCTGCCCGCCCTACCGCTACGCCTGCAGCCTGCAGCTGGCGCGCCGCACCTACGACCTGCCGAGCTACCGGCTGCCGATCGTCGCGGCCGAGGCGGGCTTCGCGGAGTTCCGCCACCACGACGCGACAGCGGATGCGGCCGCCTCCGCCGCCATCATGATCGATGCCGCGCGGCGCTGGAACGCGCCCGACATCGACGCCCTCGCTGACGCCTCCCGCATCCGGATCTGCGAGATCGACACGGCGGTCGCCGCAGCCGCCTGACCGGCGATGTCCGGAGTCCGGGGCATGCTGTGCTCATGGACCCCGTGATCCTCCTCGTCGCCGCGCTGTGCCTCGCGGCAGGCATCGCCCTCGGCTGGTTCGCCGCGCACGCCCGCGCCTCCGGGCAGCAGGGCGCGCTCTCGGCTCGCGCCGCGGCCGCCGAATCCGCCGCCGCGGCGGCGCGTGCCGAACTCGAGCGGCAGGGCGGGCTGTACCGCGAGTTCGTGGAGCGTCAGCGCGCCGAACAACGCGAACGCGACGACAGAGATCGTCGCGAGAACGCCGTCGTGGCCGCCCTCGCCCCCGTCCGCGACACCCTCGCGCAGGTGCGGATCAAGGTCGACGACCTAGAGCGCGAGCGCCACGCCCAGTACGGAGCTCTGGCCGAGCAGCTTCGCCGCGCGCAGGAGACCGACGACCTGCTGCGCGACACGACCGCGTCGCTCTCCTCGGCGCTGCGCTCGACAAGCACCCGCGGCGTGTGGGGCGAGGTACAGCTGCGCCGCGTCGTCGAGGCGGCGGGCCTCACGCGTCACGTCGACTTCGACGTACAGTCCTCGATCAGCTCGGATGCGGGTTCGGGTCGCCCCGACATGATCGTGCGGCTCCCGGGCGGCAAGGCCATCGCCGTCGACGCCAAAGTGCCCCTCGACGCGTTCATCGAGGCGCAGGCGATCGCCGAGACCGCTCAGGGCGAGGACGCGATGCGCCGCCGCGCGCTCCGCGACAAGCACGTGAAGGCTCTGCGCGCCCACATCGACGCGCTCGCGAAGAAGCAGTACTGGGCCGGGATCGAATCGAGCCCCGAGTTCGTCATCTGTTTCGTGCCGAACGAGGCACTGCTGGCGACGGCGCTCGACGAGGACCCCGCCCTGCTCGACTACGCGTTCCGTCAGCGCGTCGCACTCGCCTCCCCCGTGAACCTCTGGGCGGTGCTTCGCACGGTCGCCTACACGTGGACGCAGGAGGCGGTCTCCGAAGACGCCCGCGAGCTTTTCACGCTGGGCACACAGCTCTATGAGCGACTCGGCGGGCTCACCAAGCACATCGACGACCTGCGTCGCGGCATCGAGCGCACGGTCGACGGCTACAACCGGTTCGTGGGTTCGCTCGAGAGCCGCGTCCTGGTGACCGCGCGACGCTTCCCGGGTATCGACGAGACCAAGCTGGATGCGGTCGCCTCCCCCGCCGCGCTCGAGTCGACGCCGCGTCGGCTGAGCGCCCCGGAGTTCACCGCTGCTCTCGACGAGGTGCGGCGGGCCGCATCCGACGACGCGGAAGAGCACGCTTCCGCCGATGGGGCACAGCTGCCGGCATCCCCCGCCTGACACACGTGTTCGCCCGTCGCGGATACGCCTGCGCGGGCGCGCGTTCCCGGCGACGATGAGCCTATGAAGCTCCTCGTTCTCGGCGGCACCGCGTGGCTCGGACGCACGACGGCCGCATCCGCGATCGCCGCCGGCCACGACGTCACCTGCGCGACCCGCGGCACGGATGTTCCGCGCGGCGCGCGGCATGTTCGCGTCGACCGCGACGACCCCGACGGCCTCGCGCCGCTCGCCGACGCGCGATGGGATGCGGTGATAGACGTGTCGCGTCAGCCCGGACAGGTGCGGCGCGCCACACGCGGGCTGCGCGCCGATCGGTACGTCTTCGTCTCGACGTGCAACGTGTACGCGAGTCAGGCGGAGATCGGCGCGGACGAGTCGGCGACGCTGCTGGAGCCCCTCGACACCGACGTGATGACCAACCCTGAGAACTACGGGCGCGCCAAGGTCGCCTGCGAGGATGCGGTGCGCGAGGTCTTCGGCACCGACCGATCGGCCATCGTTCGCCCCGGCCTCATCGGCGGTCCGGGCGACCCGACAGGACGCAGCACGTACTGGCCGCGCCGCTTCGCCGCGCCATCGAGCGCCGATGGCGTCGTGCTGGCACCCGATGCTCCCCTCCTGCCGACCTCGCTGATCGACGTGCGAGACCTCGCCGCGTGGCTCGTGCGACTCGCGGAGGGCGCCGGGTCGGGCGCGTTCAACGCCCAGGGCGAGCCGCATCCGTTCCCTGCGCACCTCGATGCGGCGAAAGCTGCCGCCGGGCACCGCGGCGCGGTCGTGACCGCAGCAGAGGACTGGCTCGCGGCGCAGGGCGTCAACGAGTGGTCAGGGCCGCGGTCCCTGCCGCTCTGGCTGCGCGACGAGACCTGGTACGGGATGAATGCACGGTCGACGACGCACGCTGTGGCGGCCGGACTCGAGCGTCGCCCACTGGAGTCGACCCTCGCCGATGTGCTCGGCGGGGCAGTCGTGTCGGGAGCGGGGCTCACCGACGACGAGGAGCGCGAGCTGCTCGCGCAGCTGCAGCGGTAGGTCAGGCGCCGCCGGGCACGAAGCTCAGCAGCAGAAGAACGACAGCGGACACACCGACGAACGCGCCGATCGCCCACCACGGGCTCGGCTGGTGGCCCTCCTCCCGGCGGACACGGAAGAGGACGTCGGGGCGACGGGCGGGGTCGGGGTTGTTGACCGCCACGGCGTCGGCGACGACGGCGAGCGCTCCGGTGTGCGGATGCGCGTTCTCCTGGGCTGCGGACATCGTTCGTCCCTTCGTCTCGGTGCAGAGATCGATATCGACGGTGATACGACGTGATTCATTCTGCCACCTGCCGATGTAGCCGCCCCGGAGGCTTGCGCTCCGCCCCCGCATCCGTGTCTCACTCGTGCACGCCGCGCACCCCCAAGCCGTGAACAACCGAGACACGAACCCCACCCCCGACTCCCCCAGAGCATCCGTGTCTCACTTGTGCACGCCGCGCACCCCCAAACCGTGAACAACCGAGACACGAACCCCACCCGGGCTCCCCCAACGCATCCGTGTCTCACTTCTGCACGCCGCGCACCCTCAAACCGTGAACAACCGAGACACGAACTCCATCCCCGCCCCCCCAAAGCATCCGTGTCTCACTTGTGCACGCCGCACGCCCTCAAACCGTGAACAACCGAGACACGAACCCCACCCCCGGCTCCCCCAAAGCATCCGTGTCTCACTTGTGCACGCCGCACGCGCTCAAACCGTGAACAACCGAGACACCAACCCGGAACAACCGAACCAACGGGGTACTGCGCACGCACGCGCCGGGCATATCCCACTTGTTGCAGTTATCAGCCCCACTGCCGCGCCGCGGCGGAGATCAGCCGGGCCGCAGCACCTGCTCCGCGCGACGCACCGCCTCGACGCCGCCGGCATCCAGAGCGTCGCGGTGTTCCGGATGCTGCCGATAGAACTCCACGAGCACTGCCACGAGGTTCGGGTCGGAACCGAGGCTGAGGGAGGGCGCCGTGATCAGCGGTGCGCCGCCCGCGCGTAGCAGCGAGAGCTTGGCTGCGGGGGCCGCAACGACCGACACCTGCGCCAGCTCTTCCCATGACCAGTCCAGCGCGCCGCATCCGCGGATGCCCGTCAGGCCGCGCGACGTGAGTGTCAGCCCCGCGGGGACGCGCAGTCGCACGATCCGCACCACGAGCGTGGCGATCCCGATGACGCCGAGGATGTAGGGCCCGCTGCGTGTCAGGCGCGGCCCCCACGGCATCGGCAGTCCGTTCAGGTCGATGAACAGCTGCGCCCCGGCGGGGAGCAGCAGCGAGACGGCGATGAAGAGCACCGGGATCGATCCCACCCGCAGGGGAACGAAGCGTAGGTATCCCGGTCGATCGTCGATGGTCAGCGCACGCGACACGACGCCCCGGAACGTGACGAGCAGCGCAATCCCGATCACCATCAGCATGACCGCCAAGGCCCCGAAGAGGATGCGCCGGCTCAGCTCGTCGCCGACCGCGGCGACGAGGCCGACGACGACGGAGGTCGCAATCACACCCCACGCGAGCGGACGGGGGTTGCGCCCGCGCGGAAACACGGGCACCTCCCTACCGCCGAGGAGCGGGAGCCGAGGGGTCATCCGCCGAGAAGTCATCGACCCATCATCCCGTCGGCCGCAAGCGTGTCCCACTTTCTGCACAGATCAGCCCCGGAACTTGCCGCAAGTGGGACATGCGCCGCAGAAAGTGGGACATGCCGACCGGGCTCACCTCCCGAGAGCCTCAGCGCAGAGGCTCAGCACAGCAGGCTCGCCGCAGCAGGCTCAGCCCTCGACGGTCACAGCCACTTCGAGGTGAGGTGCTCGCTGGAGATGCGGCGGAGGGTGCCGGAGGCCCCGCGCAGCACGACGCTCTCGGTGTAGATGTGCTCGCCCTCGCGGCGCACACCGGCGACCAGCTGGCCGTCGGTCACACCCGTGGCGACGAAGATCGTGTTCTTGCCCTTGACGAGATCCTCGGCCTCGTAGACGGTGCCGTCGACCTTGAGGCCCGCGTCGATCCCGCGCTGCTTCTCGTCGTCGTTGCGCGGCGCGAGACGGCCCTGGATGTGGCCGCCGAGCGCCTTGATCGCGCAGGCGGTGACGATGCCTTCGGGGCTCCCGCCGATCCCGACGCACATGTCGGTGCGCGCGTTGTGGCGGGCGGCGTTGATACCGCCGGCGACGTCGCCGTCGCTCATCAGGCGGGTTCCGGCGCCGGCCTCGCGGATCTCCTCGATGAGCTGATCGTGGCGCGGACGGTGCAGCACCGACACGACGATCTCGTCCACGGGCTTGCCGAGCGCCTTCGCGAGCAAGCGGATGTTCTCGCCGATGGGCAGGCGGATGTCGACGACGCCGACGCCTGCGGGACCGGTGACGAGCTTGTCCATGTAGAAGACGCTGGACGCATCGAGCATGGCGCCGTGATCGGCGACCGCGATGACGGAGAGCGCATTGTTGCGTCCGGCGGCGGTCAGCGAGGTGCCGTCGATCGGATCGACCGCGATGTCGCACTTCGGGCCGCGCCCCGTGCCGACGTGCTCGCCGTTGAACAGCATGGGCGCGTTGTCCTTCTCGCCCTCGCCGATCACGATCACACCGTCGAAGTTGACGGTGGTGAGGAAGGCGCGCATCGCGTCGACCGCCGCCCCGTCGGCCACTTCTTTCTGGCCGCGCCCGATGAAGGGAACGGAGCGGATGGCCGCGGCCTCCGTCGCGCGCACGAGCTCGAGCGCGAGGTTACGGTCGGGATGCAGCGGGCTCATGTCCGCGGTAAGGCTCACCATGCGGCCCAGCCTAAGCAGGATCCCGCAGAGCGGACGCGACTTTCGCCTCCGAAGTCGCGAAGAATTCGACGTTCTTTCAGCAGGAGGAAATCCACCGCCCCCGCGGCGATATTCCTGGCGCCCGCAGCACCCGGTCGCCCGCATCCCCTTCGATAGAGTGACGGGTAACCACTGCACACAGCAAGGAGCGGACATGCCCGTCGCAACACCCGATCAGTATGCCGAGATGCTCGACCGCGCGAAGGCGGGCGGCTTCGCGTACCCGGCCATCAACGCGGCGAGCTCGCAGTCGATCAACGCGATCCTGCAGGGCCTCACGGAAGCCGGTTCCGACGGCATCATCCAGGTCACCACTGGCGGCGCCGACTACTTCGCCGGCCACACCGTCAAGGGCCGCGCGACCGGGGCGATCGCCTTCGCAAAGTTCGCCACCGAGGTCGCCAAGAACTACCCGATCACGGTCGCCCTTCACACCGACCACTGCCCCAAGCCCGCCCTCGAGGACTTCGTGCTGCCGCTGATCGCCGCATCCGAAGAAGAGGTCAAGGCCGGCCGCAACCCCCTCTTCCAGTCGCACATGTGGGACGGCTCGGCCGTTCCCCTCGACGAGAACATCGCGATCGCCAAGGAGCTCCTGCCCCGCATCAAGGCGATCAACGCGATCCTCGAGGTCGAGATCGGCGTCGTGGGCGGCGAAGAGGACGGCGTGAAGCACGAGGGCTCGAACGAAGCGCTCTACACGACCACGGCGGATGTGGCCAAGGCCGTCGAGGCCCTCGGTCTCGGCGACGCGGGCCGCTGGATCGCTGCCCTCACCTTCGGCAACGTGCACGGCGTCTACAAGCCCGGCAACGTGAAGCTGCGCCCTGAGCTGCTCGGCGAGATCCAGGAGGGCATCGCCGCGCAGTTCGGCACCGGCCCGAAGCCCCTCGACCTCGTGTTCCACGGCGGCAGCGGCTCGACCCCGGAAGAGATCGCCCTCGCGGTCGCGAACGGCGTCGTGAAGATGAACATCGACACCGACACCCAGTACGCGTTCACCCGCTCGGTCGCCGGCTTCATGTTCTCGAATTACGACGGTGTGCTGAAGGTCGACGGCGAGGTGGGCAACAAGAAGGCCTACGACCCGCGCGCCTGGGGCAAGGTCGCGGAGTCGGCCATGGCCGCCCGCGTCGTCGAGGCGACGCAGCAGCTCGGCTCCGCCGGCAAGTCGCTCGGCGCCTGACCCGACGTCCTCACAGCGAATGCCCCGGCTCCGGCCGGGGCATTCCGCGTTTCAGGATGCGGCGCGCTCCATCGCCGCGGCCGCCTCACGCTCGGCGAGCCGCCGCACCGCGTCGCGCCGATCGCCGAAACGGTCCGCGGTGAACATCTCGGCCAGCTGCGGGAACACCGCCCATCCGTCGGTGAGCGTGACCACGGTCAACAGCAGCTGCCCCGCATCCGACTTCGAGACGCCGGGAAGCGCCCGCTGCACCGCGCCCACCTTTGAACGGCAGTGCTCTTCTCGAACGGTGCGGCCCGGCACGTCTCCCCCGCGCACCAGCCCTTCCCACGCCATCAATCGGCCGATCTCCGGCTTGCGCACGATCCGGTCGAACAGACCCGCAGCGTACGCACCGATGGCCTGCGGTCCCTCGCCCTCGAGCGGCACCTCTTCGAACACCTCGGCGAGCTCGTGCACGATGACGGCTTCGAACAGAGCATCTTTGTTGCCGAAGTATGAGTAGATCCGCTCCTTGTTGATCCCGGCGGCCTCCGCGATCCGGTCGATGCGCGCGCCGGCGGGACCGTGCTCGGCGAACTCGGCGGTCGCCGCGGTGAGCAGCTGACGCCGGGTGCGTTCCGTGTCCCAAGCCATGTCGCCCAGCTTAGCCCGCAACTCCAACCGTTCAGTTGCCAAACTGCACGGCACGGTCTAGGTTCATCTCCAAACGAACAGTTGGAGTTGAGATGACCGACCCGAACACCACCCCTCGCCCCGCGGCACCGAGCGTGCACGTGCGCGCGCTCCTCACCTGGATCGCGATCTTCCCGCTCGTCGCCGTGGGAATGACTGCGCTGTCACCCGTCACCGAGGGCTGGCACCCCGCGCTGCGGGCCCTGGTTCTGACACTCGTGGTCGTCCCCGTCGCCGTCTACCTCGTGATGCCCTGGCTGTTGCGAACCCACGGGAGAATCGCCATGGCGCGGGCGATGCGGCGCGTTCAGACGCCGTCGAGCAGCCCCGGGGCTCCCACGGGTCGCGAGAGCACGACGATCTCGTCGCCGGCGGAGATCGCGCCCGACTTGACCACACGGAAGTAGGGGCCAAGCCGCCGCTCGTCGGCGAAGCGCTTGACCCAGCCGCGAGCCTCCGGTCCGCCGAGGCGGCGGGCGAAGGTCTGGCAAGGGTTGCGGTGACGGGTGACCTCGAGCTCCAGCGTCTCGCCGATGCGCCACCGCTCCCCGATCACGACCGCGTTGACGTCGATGCCCTCGGTGCGCAGGTTCTCGCCGAACCAGCCTGGTGTCAGCTCACGCCCCAGCTCGCTCTCCCAGAAGGCGGCGTCCTCCTGCGCATAGGCGTAGACGGCCTGATCGAGTCCGCCGTGGTGCTTGCGATTGGCCTGCACATCGCCGCGCACCCCGTACGGGCCGACGCGCACGGCACCGTCGAGCGGGCGCTTGTCGATCGCGGTGACGCCGATCGTGCCGGCATCCGGGATCAGCGCGTGCACGGCGCAGACGGCGACGATGCGCGCGGTCATGTCGCGCTCGGGGTCGGCAGGGGCGTGATGCCGCCCAACTGCTGCACGAGGCCGGGGTCCGACATCAGCGGCACGACGAGGAGCACGCTCGCCAGGAGCGTGAAGACCACGCCGCCCACGAGCGGGATCCAGAAGCTCAGGCGTCCGGCGCGCAGATTCCACACCGAGACGGCCGCGGTGGCGAACCATCCGACCGCGAGCAGGATGGCGGCTGCCGCTCCCCAGGCTCGGGCGCCGGCCGCATCCGTCAGTCCCCCGTCCACACCGAACTGCGTCAGGAGCTGCGTCAGCAGCTCGTTGGGGTCGACGAAGCCGGGGATCGAGCGCAGCACCTCGAACAGGCCGAGGGCGAGGAGCGCGATCGTGGCCACGCGGTCCATGGCTCGGGGGTTTCGCGCCGCGGGCCCCGCAGCAGGAGTCGCGGCGGGTGCGGGCGGCGCCGCATCCGGAGCCTTGCCCGCGTCGAGGTCGAACGTCGCGTCGGGCTGGCGGATGCGGGCGCGCTGCTCTTCGGGCGTCGCGTACTCGCCGTACTGGGGGCGGGGGCGCTCGTCGCTCATGCGCGCCCCCGTCCGCCGCGGGCGCGGGCGTCGGTCGCGCCGGATGCGTCGCGGCGCAGCTCCTTGGGAAGCGAGAAGATGAGGTCCTCCTCGGCGGTGCGCACCTCGGCGACATCGGCGTAACCGGCACCGGCGAGCACGTCGAGCACCTCCTGCACGAGCACCTCGGGCACCGAGGCGCCGCTGGTCACACCGACCGTGGCGACGCCCTCCAGCCACTCCTGGCGCACCTCCTCCGCGTAGTCGACGCGGTAGGCGGCCTTGGCTCCGTGCTCGAGGGCGACCTCGACGAGGCGCACGCTGTTGGACGAGTTCGCGGAGCCGACCACGATGACCAGATCCGCGTCGCGGGCGACCTTCTTGATCGCGACCTGGCGGTTCTGCGTGGCGTAGCAGATGTCGTCGGACGGCGGGTCCTGCAGGTTCGGGAACCGCTCGCGCAAGCGGCGCACGGTCTCCATCGTCTCGTCGACCGAAAGGGTCGTCTGCGAGAGCCACACGACCTTGTCGGGGTCGCGCACCTCGACGGTGTCGGCGTCGGCGGGCGAGTTCACGATCGTCACGTGCTCGGGCGCTTCGCCGGCGGTGCCCTCGACCTCCTCGTGTCCGAGGTGGCCGATGAGCAGGATCTCGAAGTCGTCGCGGGCGAAGCGCACGGCCTCGCGGTGCACCTTGGTCACGAGGGGGCAGGTCGCATCGATCGCCTGCAGGCCGCGATCGGCGGCGGCCGAGACGACGGCGGGCGAGACGCCGTGCGCGCTGAAGACCACGTGGGCGCCGGCGGGCACCTCGTCGACCTCCTCGACGAAGATCGCACCCTTGGCCTCGAGCTCGGTCACGACGTGCACGTTGTGCACGATCTGCTTGCGCACGTAGACGGGTGCGCCGTAGCGCTCGAGCGCCTTCTCGACGGCGATGACCGCGCGGTCGACGCCGGCGCAGTAGCCGCGGGGCGCTGCCAGCAGCACTCTCTTGCGTCCGACGACCGGGATATCCTGAAGCCGGCCGCTGCGCGCCGGCATCCGGGGGGTGGGAAGGTGCACGGCGGGTGAGCTCACGCCCGTGATTCTACGGGCGCGTGCTGGGCAGAGGCCGAGCGACGGAGGATGCATGACGAGGTTCGCACCGGATGCGGCGCCCGAGGCCCCGCACGGCGATGACATCCATCCCCGTGACGCCACCCGCGAAGCGCCCACATCCGTCGCCCGGTTCAACGAGACGATCCGGGCGTTCATCTCCTCCTGGGGGTCGGTGTGGGTCGAAGGCGAGATCACGTCGTGGAACGTGCGCGGCGGCAACGTCTACGGCAGGTTGAAAGACCTGACCGGCGACGCGAGCGTGTCGTTCCGCATCTGGTCGTCGACGCTGCAGCGCCTGCCCGACGACCTCAAGGTGGGCGATCGCGTCGTCGCAAGCGTCAAATCCGACTACTTCGTACGTACGGGCGACTTCAGCGTCCTGGTGTCCGCGATGCGGCACACCGGCATCGGCGATCAGCTCGCCGCGATCGAGCAGTTGCGCACCAGGCTGCGCGCCGAGGGGCTCTTCTCGCCCGAGCGCAAGCGGCCGCTTCCGTTCCTCCCGCACCTCGTCGGTCTCATCACGGGTGAGCGATCGGATGCGGAGAAAGACGTGCACCGCAACGCCGAGCTGCGCTGGCCGCAGGTGAGCTTCCGCACCGAGTACGCCGCGGTGCAAGGCGATCGGTGCGTGCCGGAGACGATCGCCGCGCTGCAGAAGCTGGATGCCGACCCCGACGTCGACGTGATCATCATCGCCCGCGGCGGCGGCGACCCGCAGCACCTGCTGGGCTTCAGCGACGAACGGCTTCTGCGCGCGGTCGCCGCGGCCACGACCCCCGTCGTCTCGGCGATCGGGCACGAGAACGACCACCCCCTGCTCGACGACGTCGCCGACCTCCGCGCCTCGACGCCGACGGACGCCGCGAAGCGCGTCGTGCCGGATGTGGGCGAGCAGCGCACCCTCGTTCGCCAGCTGCGTGCGCGTCTGGGCTCGCGCCTCAGCATGCGCGTCTCGCACGACATCGCGCAGCTCGAGCAGTTGCGCTCTCGTCCGGTGCTGCGAGACCCCGACGCGCTTCTCGAGCGGCGCGCCCACGAGATCGAGCTGCTCGCGGCCCGCGGACGCGACACGATCGACCGCTCGCACACCCACGCGACCCGCCAGACGGCCGAGCTGCGCGCGTCGCTGCGCGCCCTCTCGCCCGGCGCCACGCTCGCCCGCGGTTACGCGATCGCCCACGTCGCGGGCGGCGTGATCGTGCGGGATGCGGCGCAGGCGCCCGAGGGCACGGAGCTGACCGTCACGGTCGCCCGCGGCTCGTTCGCGGCCACCTCAGGCGGCGAGGTGCCCGAGACGTCTGCGACGGCGACGGACGCCTAGGATGGAAGCCATGTCCGCGCCCGAGGAGACCGCTCCCGAGATCGCCTCGTTGTCGTTCGAGCAGGCGCGTGACGAGCTCGTGCGTGTCGTCGCCGAGCTCGAGCAGGGCTCGCCGACCCTCGAGCAGTCGCTCTCGTTGTGGGAGCGCGGCGAGGCGCTCGCGGCACGGTGCGAGGAGTGGCTGCTGGGCGCCAAGCGTCGGCTGGATGCGGCGCGCTCCGGCACCGAGGGCGAACTCTGATGGCCCGGGGCCCCCGCGTCGTCGCCGAGCTCGGACGCCCCGAGACGCCCGACGAGACCGCCGCCCGCAAGGCGGAGTCGTCGCGCATCTACCGCTCGAGCCAGACGTTCCGCAACCTCATCGCGGCACTGCTCGCGACCCTCGGCGTCGTGATCGTGATCATCTTCGCCGTGCCGCGAGGCAACCCGGCACCCGCGCCCGCGGTGGACGTCGCCGAGATCGCCGACGGCTTCGCGGATGCCTACGGGCGCCCGGTGATCTCCCCCGACGTGCCGGAGAACTGGCGTGTGAACCAGGCGCAGCTCGAGGGCAACAGCGTGCCCGCCTTCACGATCGTCTACGTGCCCGACGCCGAGAGCTACATCAACATCGCGCAGGCCTTCGATGCGGATGCGGGGTGGGTGGCCCGCACCCTCAACGGCGCCGCCCCGACCGGCACCGAGACGATCGACGGCATCGAGTGGCAGCGCTACGAGATCTCCGACGCCCGCTCCGCCGGCGGCGTGTCGTACGCTCTCGCGACCGCTGCGGGACCCGACCAGATCCTTGTGTACGGAACGGCCACGCCCGACACCGCGGCACAGCTGGCCACGACCGTCACCGACACCGTCCTTCAACTGCGCGAGGAGACACCGTGACCGACACCCACCCCACCCCCGCCCAGGTCTGGGCCGAGATGCTCGAAGGCAACGCCCGCTTCGTCTCGGGCACGCCGCGCCACCCTCGGCAGGACGTCGAGCGCCGCCACGAGCTCGCATCGGGTCAGCGCCCGCGCGCGGCGCTGTTCGGCTGCTCCGACTCGCGTCTCGCCGCAGAGATCATCTTCGACGAGGGCCTGGGCGACCTGTTCGTCGTGCGCAACGCCGGACAGGTCATCTCCGATTCGGTCGTCGGCAGCCTCGAGTACGCGGTCGAGGTGCTCGGCACCCCGCTCATCGTCGTGCTCGGCCACGACGAATGTGGTGCCGTCCGCGCCGCCATCGACAGCACCTCGCCCGACGCGCCCGCACTGCCCCCGCGCATCTGGCGCCAGGTCGCACCCATCGTGCCCGCCGTGCGCCGTGTGCAGGTCGCCGAGGGCACGAACGCCGCCACGGTCGACGCCGAGCACGTGGGCCGCGAGCACCTGCGCGACACCGTGACCGAGCTGCTGCACTCGTCGGAGCTCATCAGCGCCGCCGTGGCCGACGGTTCGCTCGCGATCGTCGGCGTGAACTACCGCCTCGCGAAGGGCGTCGCCGAGCCCGACTTCATCGTCGGTGCGGCGACCGAATCCGCCGCCTGATCACCTACCGTCCGCACACCGTCAGAGGAGACACCCGTGGCTGAGACCGAATACCGCATCGAACACGACACGATGGGCGAGGTCCGCGTTCCCGCATCCGCTCTCTACAGCGCGCAGACCCAGCGCGCCGTCGAGAACTTCCCGATCTCGGGCGACGCGCTGGCGCCGGCTCAGATCGTCGCGCTCGCGCGGATCAAGAAGGCCGCGGCGCTCGCGAACAAGCAGCTCGGCACCCTCGACGCGCAGATCGCCGACGCGATCGCGCGTGCCGCCGACCGGATCATCGCCGGCGAGCACGCCGACCAGTTCCCGATCGACGTCTACCAGACCGGCAGCGGCACGTCGTCGAACATGAACATGAACGAGGTGCTCGCCACGCTGGCGACGCGTGACCTCGGCTCCACGGTTCACCCGAACGACCACGTCAACGCCTCGCAGTCCTCGAACGACGTGTTCCCCACCTCGGTGCACATCGCGGTGACGCAGGAGATCATCGACGAGCTGATCCCTGCTCTCGACCACCTCGCGGTGTCGCTGGAGGAGAAGGCGGAAGCCTGGAGCGATGTCGTCAAGTCGGGCCGCACGCACCTCATGGATGCGACGCCCGTCACCCTGGGCCAGGAGTTCGGCGGCTACGCCCGCCAGATCCGCCTCGGCATCGAGCGTGTGCAGGCGACGATCCCCCGCGTCGCCGAGGTTCCGCTGGGCGGCACCGCGGTCGGCACCGGCATCAATACGCCGCTCGGCTTCCCGCAGAAGGTCATCGAGCTGATCGTCGCAGAGACCGAACTGCCGATCACCGAGGCGAAGGACCACTTCGAGGCGCAGGCGAACCGCGACGGACTCGTCGAGGCGTCCGGAGCCCTCCGCACCATCGCGGTCTCGCTCACCAAGATCAACAACGACCTGCGCTGGATGGGCTCGGGTCCGAACACGGGTCTCGGCGAGCTGCACATCCCCGACCTGCAGCCCGGCTCCTCGATCATGCCCGGCAAGGTCAACCCGGTCGTCCCCGAGGCCACGCTGATGGTGTGCGCGCGGGTCATCGGCAACGACGCCACGATCGCGTGGGCGGGCGCATCCGGCTCGTTCGAGCTGAACGTCGCGATCCCCGTGATGGGCACCGCGCTGCTCGAGTCGATCCGCCTGCTCGCGAACTCCGTGCGTGTGCTGGCCGACAAGACGATCCACGGCCTCGAGGTCAACCGCGAGCGCGCGGCGGCCTACGCGGGCATGTCGCCCTCGATCGTCACGCCGCTGAACAAGCTCATCGGCTACGAGGCCGCGGCCAAGATCGCCAAGCACGCGGTCGCCGAGGGCATCACGGTCCGCGAGGCCGTCATCGCTCTCGGATACGTGGAGCGGGGCGAGCTCACCGAGGCGCAGCTCGACGAGAAGCTCGATCTGCTCTCGATGACCCACCCGGGCTGAGCTACACGCGAAACCGCCCGACGGGACATAATCGGAAGGTGAAGCAGACGCCGAGAATGCTCTCGGCGCGCGTGAAGACTCTGGGGGCGATCCTCCTTGTGGCGTGCGTCGGGCTGATCGTCGCGGGCGGGGTCTCCTTCTGGATCCAACGGGCGCGTCTCGTCGACGACGTGGACGACCGCCTGATCGAGAAGGTGCAGGCCCTGCGACCCGTGGGCGATGCTCCGTCCCCCGGCATCTACCTCACGCGCACCGTGACCGGCTTCCTGCCCTCGCAGACCGAGGGCGTCGTCGGCGTCGTCGACGGTGAGATCGTCGTGTCGCCCTCGGCGGGCAATCTCTTCCACGCGATCGAAGACCCCGCGGTCGTCGCCGCGGCGACAAAGGCGGTCAGCGGCAGCGGCACCGGAAGCGACATCGTGCTGGGCACGGTCTCCACCGACCAGGGCGAGGTGCGCTACGTGGCGCTGCCGGTGCAGATCGGCGGCGAGACGGGCATCTACCTGCGCGGCGTCGACATGGAGGCCGAGATGGCGCCGTTCCAGGCGTCGATCATGACGTACGTCATCGCAGCCGTGGTCGTCATGGCCGCGCTCGGCTTCGCGAGCTGGTTCTTCACCGGCCGTCTGCTCTCTCCTCTGCGGCAGCTGCGCGAAGCGGCGGATGCGGTGACACTCGACGATCTCGGCACGCGCGTTCCCGAGGAGGGCGACCACGAGATCGCCGACCTCTCGCGCACCATGAACTCCATGCTCGACCGCCTCGAGGCCTCCGTCAGCAGCCAACGACAGCTGCTCGACGACATCCGGCACGAGCTGAAGACGCCCATCACCATCGTGCGCGGCCACCTCGAGATGATGAACGTCGACGATCGCGAGGATGTCATCGGCATCCGCGACATGGGGATCTCCGAGCTCGACCGGATGACGCGTCTCGTCGACGACATCGATCTGCTCTCCTCGGCGCAGGGCGATCAGTTCGAGATGCGCCCCGTCGATCTGGGAACGCTGACCGAGCGCGTCGGCGAGCTCGTCTCCGCCATCTCCGGCCATCCCTTCTCCCTCGCCCGCAGCGCGCGCGGCGTGGTGGTCGCGGATGCGGACCGGCTCACCCAGGCCTGGTTGCAGCTCGCCGACAACGCCGCGAAATACACGCCGGCCGGAAGCCCCATCGAGGTCGGCAGCGACGTCGTCGACGGCGAGGCACGGCTGTGGGTCCGCGATCACGGTGCGGGCATTCCGCCTGCGGCCCGGCGCCGGATCTTCCAGCGGTTCGCCCGCGTCGACGCGAACCGCTCCGTCGAGGGATCGGGCCTGGGTCTCGCCATCGTCGAGGCGATCGCGCAGGCCCACGGCGGCTCCGTCGACGTGACCGACACTCCCGGCGGCGGCGCCACCTTCACGGTGCGCGTGCCGACCAGCGGCCATCCGTCCACTCTGGTCCCGACGCCCGTGCGCGCCGGCGACGTCGTTCTGCAGCGAGAGGCAACCACATGACCTTGATCCTGATCGCGGAGGATGAACCCCGCATCTCCGCTTTCGTGAAGCGGGGACTGGAGTCCGCGGGATTCGCCACCGAGGTGGTCGAGGACGGTGACGACGCTCTCGAGCGTGCGCTCTCGGGCGAGATCGACCTCCTGCTGCTGGATGTGGGCCTGCCCGGGATGGACGGGTTCGAAGTGCTCCGGCACCTGCGCGGTCAGGGCTCGCACCTGCCGGTCATCATGCTGACCGCCCGCAGCAGCACCCGCGACACGGTCGACGGCCTCAACGCCGGCGCGAACGACTACGTGCCGAAGCCGTTCAAGTTCGACGAGCTCCTCGCGCGCGTGCGCTCGCGTCTGCGTGAGAACGTCGCGACCGGCAGCATCGCGATCGTCCACGGCGACGTCATCCTCGACGTCCTCTCGCGGCGCGCGAGCGTCGAGGGCCGCGAGATCGATCTCTCGGCGCGGGAGTTCGCCCTGGCCGAGCAGTTCCTGCGCCACCCCGGTCAGGTGCTCAGCCGCGAGCAACTGCTGAGCCGCGTCTGGGGGCTCGACTTCGACCCGGGCTCGAACGTGGTCGACGTGTATGTGCGCTACCTGCGCGCCAAGTTCGGTCACGAGCGCATCGTCACGGTGCGCGGCGCCGGCTACCGCTGGGAGTGAGCGCCCCGCATCCGCACCGGCCCGACGGCCGGTGATCCGGCGCGCCCGGACACGAAGAAGGCCCCCGGCGCTGGGGGACGCCGGGGGCCACAGAGAGACCACGGGACCCGAACCCGTGATGCCCGTCACCTCACCGGGGGGAATCGGCGACGGATTGCTTCTCCAGTTTTTCTTCGCCGTCAGAGTCTGGGGGAACTCATTCCAGCGGTGAATGACAGTGTCGCGTCATCCGTGTTCTCCATCATCCGCGGCTGCCGTGAGAGCACAAGGAGGATCGGGTGAGAAAGCTCTCATACGACCTCATGAGAGCTCCCCTGCCTCCAGCAGGTCGGTGACCAGGGCCGCGATCGCGGAGCGCTCCGAGCGCGTCAGGGTGACGTGCCCGAAGAGCCCGTGCCCCTTGAGCGTCTCGATGACCGAGGCGATGCCGTCGTGGCGTCCCACCCGCAGGTTGTCGCGCTGAGCGACGTCGTGGGTGAGCACGACACGGGAGTTCTGACCGATGCGGCTCAGCACCGTCAGGAGCACGTTGCGCTCGAGCGACTGCGCCTCATCCACGATCACGAACGCGTCGTGCAGCGAGCGACCCCGGATGTGGGTCAGCGGCAGCACCTCGAGGATCCCGCGCGCCACGACCTCTTCGAGCACGTTCGAGCTGACGACCGAGCCGAGCGTGTCGAAGACGGCCTGACCCCAGGGGCTCATCTTCTCCTGCGCGTCGCCGGGCAGGTAGCCGAGCTCCTGGCCGCCGACCGCGAACAGCGGACGGAACACGATGATCTTCCGCTGCTGCTGACGCTCCAGCACCGCCTCCAGCGCCGCGCACAGGGCGAGCGCCGACTTGCCGGTGCCGGCGCGCCCGCCGAGCGAGACGATGCCCACATCCGGGTCCGACAGCAGGTCGATCGCGATCCGCTGCTCCGCGGAACGGCCGTGCAGGCCGAACACGTCACGGTCGCCGCGCACGAGCCGGAACTCGCCGTCGCCGGTGACCCGGCCGAGGGCGGAGCCGCGCTCGGAGTGCACGATGAGACCCGTGTTGACCGGAAGCCCCCTTACGTCGTCGCTGACGGCGACGTCGCTTTCGTACAGGTCGCTCATCTCGTCACCCGAGACGTCGATGTCGGCGATGCCGGTCCAGCCCGAGTCGGCGGCCTGCTCGGCGAGGTACTCCTCCGCGAGGATGCCGAGGGAGGCGGCCTTGACGCGCATCGGGAGGTCCTTGGAGACCACCGTCACATCGTGCCCCTCCTGCTGGAGGTGCATGGCCACGGCGAGGATACGGGTGTCGTTGTCGCCGAGCCGCATCCCGCTCGGCAGGACCGACGGGTCGGTGTTGGTCAGCTCGACGCGGAGCGATCCGCCGGCGCCGACGGGGACGGGGAAGTCGAGGCGACCGTGCTCGACGCGAAGCTCGTCGAGGTGCCGCAGCGCTTGGCGCGCGAAGTAACCCAGCTCCGGATCATGTCTCTTGGCCTCCAGTTCGGTGATGACGACGACGGGGATCACGACCGAGTGCTCCGCGAAGCGGAAGTACGCTCGGGGATCGCTCAGCAGCACCGAGGTGTCCAAAACATAAGAGCGCAGGTCAGTTTCCTGATCTGCGCTCTGCTGGACGGTCGCCCGCTGCTGCTGGTGTGGTGCTCGTGTGGTCACAACCCACTCCCCTTCCGGGCCCGTGGCCCGGGGTCTCTCGAGTCGACCGGTGGGTAGCGAGTCGCTTCCTGGGGCCGACTCGAACGGGCGCCGTGCCCGTTGTGATGACCGTACGACCTCCGCGGGATCCGTGGGGCCGAAATCGGCGCGTGTCGCGTTAAGAGTTCGTGAACGAGCCCGCGACGCTCACTTGCCGAAGCGGCGATCGCGGCGCGCGTAGTCGCGGATGGCGCGGAGCAGATCGACCTCGCGGAGGTCGGGGCCGAGCGCCTCCACGAAGTAGAACTCGCTGTGCGCCGACTGCCAGAGCAGGAAGTCGCTGAGCCGCTGCTCGCCCGAGGTGCGGATGACGAGGTCGGGATCGGGCTGACCGCCGGTGTACAGGTGCTCGCCGATCTGCTCGGGCGTGAGGCTCTCGGCGAGCTCTTCGAGCGAGCCGCCGGTGTGGTCGTACTGCGTGATGATGCTGCGCACCGCATCCACGATCTCGCCGCGGCCGCCGTAGCCGACCGCGAGGTTGACGTGCATGCCGGTGTTGCCCGCCGTGCGCTCCTGCACGTCCGCCAGCACGCGGGCGAGCTCCTGGGGCAGCGGGGCCGCGCGACCCACATGCTGCACCCGCCAGTCGCGCTCGTGCGAGAGCTCGTCGGCGAGCTCGGCGATGATCTCGATGAGATCGGCCAGCTCCTTCGAGTCCCGCTTGGTGAGGTTGTCGATCGAAAGCAGGTAGAGCGAGACGACCTTGACGCCGAGCTCGTCGCACCAGCGCAGGAACTCGCGCATCTTCGCCGCTCCCGCCCGGTGCCCGTGCGCCGCGGAGTCGTAGCCCAGCTGACGCGCCCAACGCCGGTTGCCGTCGATCATCATCGCGACGTGTCGCGGAACGGATGCGGGCGGGATCTGCCGACGCAGACGATTGCTGTAGAGACGGTAGAGGGGGCCCCGCCCCTCACTCTCCCGACCGCTGGTCACTCCCCTACGCTACCGCCAGCACGACAGGAGACACGCGCATTCGGCGAACGCTGAGGCTATGTGCGGCCCGCGGCATACCCCGCGGCATACCCTGGGCACATGACCCCCTCCGGCGTTCCCGACGTGCCCTCGCTGCCGCTGATCGACGCCGCTGAGAAGGATGCCAACACGGAGATCCGCCCCACCTGGCGCGGCTGGATCCACGCGGGCACCTTCCCGGTCGCGATCGCCGCCGGCATCGTCCTGATCGTGCTCGCGCACGGCCCCGCGGCCAAGTGGTCGGCGGCCGTGTTCATGACCACCTCGCTGCTGCTGTTCGGCAATTCCGCGCTGTATCACCGCTTCGACTGGAAGCCGCGCACGAAGGTGGTGCTGAAGCGGATCGACCACGCCAACATCCTGCTGCTGATCGCGGGCACCTACACGCCGCTCGCGGTGCTGGCGCTTCCGCCCGAGAAGTCCGTGCTGCTGCTGAGCCTCGTCTGGGGCGGGGCGATCCTCGGCATCCTCTTCCGGGTGTTCTGGATCCACGCACCGCGCTGGCTGTACGTCGCGCTGTACATCCTGCTCGGCTGGGCGGCGGTCATGTACATCGTCGACCTGCTCAACGCGAACGTCGCGATGATGGTGCTCGTCATCGTCGGCGGACTGCTCTACACCGGCGGCGCCGTCGTCTACGCGCTCAAGCGTCCCAACCCGTGGCCCGGAAAGTTCGGATTCCACGAGATCTTCCACGTGTGCACCGTGCTGGCGTTCCTCTGCCACTGGGCGGCGTGCCTGCTCATCTGCCTCGCCCCCGCCTACAACGGCTGAGCGTCAGCGCTGCGCGGGGTCGATGTCCTCGTCGTCGGTCTCGGAGTCGCGCTCGGCGGCGTCGCCCTGCTTCGCCGCGAGCTCCTCGGCATCCAGCTGCTCGCGGATCTCGGAGCGGTAGCGGCCACGGCGGATGCGGCGCAGCATGTCCCAGACCAGGAGGATCACCGCGACGCCCACGAGCGCGATGGCGGCGAAGCCCCAGGGGCCGGGCGTCACGAGCAGCGGGTCGACATCGGTCGGCGTCGGGGTCGGGGTCACCTCGGCGAGCCACACGGCCAGGTGCATGGATGTCTCCGTTCCGCGCGCGAGCGCTTAGCCTGGACTCAAGCCTAATTCCCGATCCGAGGGTCCATGACGACGCAAGAGCTGCTCGACGAGCGTTACGGCCGCACCCGCGGTGCCCGTTCCGGCCGTTTCTGGGCCGTGTTCGCATCGATCGGTATCGCCGCCGCGGTGACCGTCGCCGGGTGGTACGCGTTCTCGGCGAGCTCGTCGTCGGTGGATGCGGTCACGACGGGCTATCAGCTGGTCGACGAGCACACGACGAGCGTGTCGTTCCAGGTCACCGTGCCGCCGAACACGGCGGTCGCCTGCGTGCTGGAGGCGCAGGACGAGGAGCACGGCGTGGTGGGCTGGCGGGTGGTCGAATACCCGCCCTCCCCCGAGCACACGCGCGCCTTCGTCGAGCAGATTCCGATCACCGCGGAGGCCACCACGGGATTGGTCAACGGATGCTGGGTGCCGTAGGCTAAACGGCAACTGATCGACGACGCCCTGGCAACCGCCGGGGCGTCTTGGCTTAGTTGCGGTGCCTTGCGCCGCGACTCACGACGAAGGAGAGACCGTGTCTTCTGACGCAACGGTGAGCTTCCTCACTCAGGACGCCTACGACCGGCTGGTCGCCGAGCTCGAGCACCTGTCCACGACCGGCCGCGAGGAGATCGCGAAGCGGATCGAGGCGGCTCGCGAAGAGGGCGATCTCAAGGAGAACGGCGGCTACCACGCCGCGAAGGACGAGCAGGGCAAGCAGGAGGCGCGCATCCGCACGCTGCAGGCGATGCTGAAGAACGCCAAGGTGGGCGAGGCTCCCGAGTCGACCGGTGTGGTCGAGTCCGGCACCGTGGTGACCGCGATCGTCGCCGGTGGTGAAGAGGTGTTCCTGCTGGGCAACCGCGAGATCGCGGCCGGCAGCGAGCTCGACGTCTACAGCGAGGCGTCGCCGCTGGGCGCCGCCATCCTGGGCCTGAGCGAGGGCGAGAAGACCTCGTACACCGCCCCCAACGGCCGCGAGATCGCGGTCGAGGTCGTGAAGGTCGAGACCTACACGGGTCAGTGAGCGCGGGCGCGCCGGTCAGTCGGCGACGACGACCGGCGCGAACCCCGCAGCCTCCAGCGCTGCGATCACCTCGGCGCGGTGCTCCATACCCCGCGTCTCGACGCTCACCTGCAGGATGACCTCGCTGATCTGCAGCCCCTGCCCATGGCGGGTGTGCAGCACCTCGGTGACGTTCGCGCCGACGCGCGCGATGACCTCCGAGACCTGCACGAGCTGGCCGGGACGATCGGGCAGCGGGATGCGCATCGTCATGTAGCGGCCCGCGGCGCTCAGTCCGTTCGAGATCACGCGCTGCAGCAGCAGCGGGTCGATGTTCCCGCCGGAGAGCACCGTGACGAGCGGCCCGGAGGCGGTGATCTTGCCTGTCATGAGGGCGGCGACGCCCACGGCGCCGGCGGGCTCGACGACGAGCTTCGCGCGCTCGAGCAGCATGAGGATCGCGCGGGCGATGTCGTTCTCGTCGACCGTGACGACCTCGTCGACGAGCTCGCGGATGATCTCGAACGGCACGTCGCCGGGGCGGGCGACCGCGATGCCGTCGGCGATCGTCGGCGTCGTGGCGACTTCGAGCGGAACGCCCGCGGCGAGGGATGCAGGGTACGCGGCGGAGTTGGCCGCTTGCACGCCGATGATGCGCACGGTGCGCCCCTCGGCGGCGGCGCGCGCCTTGATGGCGGCGGCGACGCCGGCGGTGAGACCGCCTCCCCCGATGCCGAGCACGACGGTGTCGACGGTGGGCAGGTCGTCGTAGACCTCGAGGCCGAGGGTGCCCTGTCCGATCACGATGTCGCGATGGTCGAAGGGGTGGATGAGCACGGCGCCGGTGCGCTCGGCGAACTCCGCGGCGAGGCGCAGCGGGGTCTCCACGGTGTCGCCCTCGAGGATGACCTCCGCGCCGTAGCCGCGGGTGGCCAGCAGCTTCGGCACGGGCACGCCGAGCGGCATGAAGATCGTCGCGGGGATGCCGAGGCGCTGCGCCGCGAGGGCGACGCCCTGCGCGTGATTGCCGGCGGATGCGGCGACGACACCGCGCGCGCGCTCCTCGGCGGTGAGGCGGGAGAGCCGGTAGATCGCGCCGCGGATCTTGAACGAGCCCGTGCGCTGGAGGTTCTCCATCTTCAGGATCACCGGCGCGCCCACGATCTCGCTGAGCACCTGCGACTCGTCCATGGGCGTGCGGGTGATCAGGCCGGTGAGGGTGCGGGCCGCATCCTCGAAGTCGGCCAGTGTGGGAAGACTCACCGCGTGGTTCTCCTTCGTTCGCGGGGCACAGTGCTCCAGATGAGTTCGCCCGGTTCGGGTGGCCTACCGGTCTCCCACGCGCGGCGGGAGAGGTAGAGGACGAAGACGTTGACGAAGGCGGCCAGCGGCACGGCGAACAGGGCGCCCGGGATGCCGGCGATCATGGCGCCGCCGGCGACGACCAGCACGACGGCGAGCGGGTGCACCTTGACGGCGGTGCCCATGAGGATGGGCTGCAGGATGTGGCCTTCGATCTGCTGCACGCCGAGCACGACCACCAGCATCCACAGTGCGATCCAGGGCCCGTTGTAGACGAGGGCGAGGAAGACCGCGAGGGCGCCGGTGACGACGGCTCCGACGAACGGGATGAACGCACCGAGGAACACGAGCACGCCGACCGGGATCGCGAGGGGCACGCCCAGCAGGAAGGCGCCGAGGCCGATGCCGATCGCGTCGATCGTGGCGACGAGCAGCTGGGTGCGGGCGTAGGTGACGACCGTCAGCCAGCCGGACTTGCCGGCGCCGTCGACCGCGGGGCGCGCGGCCTTCGGGAAGAGCCGGATGACCCACTTCCAGATGCCGCCGCCGTCGGCGAGCACGCAGAGCAGGATGAAGACCGTCAGCAGGAGGCCCGTGGCGACGTGGCCGACGGTCGAGCCGATCGCGAGCGCACCCGACCACAGGAGCGACGCCTGCTGTTCGAGCATGCCGAGACCCTGGCGCAGCATCCCGTCGATCTGGTCGGCGGTGAGGTGCAGCGGGCCGTCGATGAGGTAGGTGCGGAGGTCTTCGATCGCGCCGACGGTGCGGTCGCGGACCGAGCCCCATTCGCGGGTGATCTGCCAGATCGCGAGCCAGAACAGGCCCGAGACGATGGCGATGGTGCCGAGCACCGAGGCGACGATGGCGAGCCACCGCGGCCAGCGGTGACGCAGCATCCACGTGAATGCCGGCCACACGAGGGCCGCGATGAGGATGGCGATGAGGAGCGGGATGACCAGCAGCTTCAGCTGGATGATGATCCAGATCGCCACGCCGACGGCCGCCGCGATCAGCAGGAACCGCCACGAGTAGGCGGCGGCGATGCGGACACCGCGCGGCACGCTGTGTGTGGTGTCGGAGCTGACGGTGCGCTGACGCAGGGCGTCGAAGAACGATCCGCGAGGCTTCTCGTCGGGCTCGGTCATCTCGCCAGTCTAGTTGTCGGAGGCTGACGCTACGCTGACGCGGTGCGTGCCAGATTGAGCCGGTCCGAAGCCCGACGTATCGCCCTGCGTGCGCAGGGCCTGGGGGCGCCGCGGCCCGCCGAGGTCACCGGGGTGCACCTGCGGCGCGAGATCCGCCGGATGTCGGTGCTGCAGATCGACTCGGTCAACGTGTTCGCCCGCTCCCACTACATGCCACTGTTCTCACGGCTCGGCCCCTACGACCCCGCGAAGCTCGACAGGCTGCTGTTCCAGCGCCGCGCGCCGTTCGTCGAGTATTGGGCGCACCAGGCATCCTTCATCGACGCGGCCGACTGGCCGCTGTTCGCGTTCCGGATGCAGCACTACCGCGCACGGCACGAGGCCAAGGGCTGGCGCGGCATCGACGCCGCGACGCTCGACTGGGTGCGCGGCGAGCTGGCGTCGCGGGGTCCGCTGCGGCCCGCACAGATCGAAGACGACGCGTCGCGCGCGCCCCGGGGTCCGTGGTGGGACTGGAGCGTCGTGAAGAGCGCGCTCGAGCTGCTGTGGTTCACGGGCGAGGTGGCGATCGCGGGGCGCCGCGGCTTCGAGCGCGTGTACGGGCTTGCCGAGCAGGTGCTGCCCGCATCCGTCGCCGGGGTCGAGACGCCGAAAGACGACGCGGTGCGCGAGCTCGTGCGCCGCGCAGCACGGGCGTACGGCGTCGCGACGGCGCGTGACCTCGACGACTACTGGCGGCTCGGCGATCAGCGCGCGACGCTGCAGGCGATCGGCGAGCTGGTGGATGCGGGTGAGCTGCAGCCGGTGCAGGTCGAGGGGTGGACGCGGGCGGGGCGACCCGCGCCGGCGTGGGTGCACCGCGACGCGACGCTCCCCCGCGCGATGGATGCGGCCGCCCTGCTCACGCCGTTCGATCCGGTGGTGTGGTTCCGTGATCGAGCGGAGCGGCTGTTCGACTTCTCGTACCGGATTGAGATCTACACGCCCGCGCCGCAGCGGCGGTTCGGCTACTACTCGCTGCCGGTGGTGATTGGCGACCGCGTGGCGGCGCGGATCGACCTGAAGGCGGATCGCGCCGCATCCGTGCTGCGGGTGCAGTCGGCGTGGTGGGAGCCCTCGCGTCTGCCGAGCGATGTGGAGCGGATCGCTGGGCTGTTGCGGGATGCGGCGACGTGGCAGCAACTGGAGACGATCAGCGTGTCGCGGTGGGGCGATGCGACAAACGAGATCGCGGCGGCGCTGGGCGCCGAGCGTCACGAGTCTCGGCCCGAGCCCGTCGCCCTGGAGGGCGACGAACCGGGCTGAGGCTCAGAACTGGATGCGGGGAGGTTCCGCGATGGCGGCGCCGTCGACGACCTCGAAGAACTCGCGCTCGTGGAAGCCGAGGTTGCGGGCGAAGAGGTTGTTGGGGAACACCTTGATCTTGGTGTTCAGCTCGCGCACTCCCCCGTTGTAGAACCGGCGCGAGGCCTGGATCTTGTCTTCGGTGTCGACGATCGACTGCTGCAGGTGCAGGAAGTTCTGGCTGGCCTGGAGCTGCGGGTAGGCCTCGGCGACGGCGAACAGCGACTTGAGCGCCTGCTGCAGGTGGCCTTCGGCGATGCCCGCTTCGGCGGGGCCCTGCGCATTGATGGTCTCGGCGCGCGCCTGGGTGACGTTCTCGAAGACCGCCTTCTCGTGGGCGGCGTATCCCTTGACGGTCTCGATGAGGCCCGGGAGCAGGTCGGCGCGGCGCTTGAGTTGCACCGTGATGTCGCTCCACGCCTCGTCGACGCGGACGTTGAGTTGGACGAGCGAGTTGTACGTCGCCCACAGATAGATTCCGACGACCAGGACGATCAGTACGACGACCGCGACAGGGATCAGCCATTCCCACATATGACGAGCGCTCCGTTCTCTCCGGGCAATCCTACTGCCGCGGCCCGCGCTGATGACGGGCGGGCCTCGGACTCTCAGCCCATGCCCACCCCCGACATCAGCTCGGCCGGGGCGTGGGCTTTCGGGAAGCGTCGACCTCGAGCAGAGCGACGACGCCGATCATGACGGCCGCGGCGGCGATGAACTCGCCGACCGGGAGGAGTCCGGACGCGGCGACGAGGGCGATACCGACGAGGATCACCCACCAGATGGTGCGCCGAACGGTCCCCCGCAGCAGCACGGCCCAGGTGGCGAGGAGGAAGAGCGCGAGCGGCAGGGTGAGGGCGAGCCCTGCGGCGGAGCCTGAGATCTCGGCGGCGCCGGTGACGTGGTCGATCTCGACCTCGACGCCGGACGAGACCGCGCCGACGGCGGCGAAGAGGAAGTAGTGGAGGTAGCCGAAGACGAAGCCGTCGGAGGTGCTGCGCAGGCGGGCGGCCTGTTCCCGGGCGAAGTAGATCCACCAGATGGATGCGGTGATGACGACACCGGATGCGGCGAGGCCGATGAGCTGGCCGGTGTGCTCCCCCGTGCTGAGCGCGTCGATCATCGCGTTGGCGCTCGCGAGCAGGCTCTCGCCGAGAAGGATGAGGGTAAACAGCCCGTAGCGTTCGGCGATGTGGTGCGGGTGCCACTGCGTGCGTCCGTGGCGCTCTGCCCAGACCGGCACGGCGATCTCGACGATCATGAGGGCGAAGAAGCCGATGAGCTGGGGCGCCCCTTCGGGCAGGGCGAGGCGGGCCACCCAAAGCACCTGCACGCCGGCGACCCCGATGGCGAAGCGGAGCGCGGTAGGGCGGGATGTCGCATCCGAGATCGCGGCGCGCAGCCATTGCGCAACCATCGACAGGCGCATGATGACGTAGCCGATGGTGACGATGAGGAAGTCGTCGTGGAGCATCGCCTGCTGCACGCCCGCGGCGAGCACGAGCACACCGCCCATCTGGGCGATGGTCATGACGCGGTAGAGCCAGTCGTCGGTGTCGAACGCGGAGGCGAACCAGGTGAAGTTCATCCACGCCCACCACACGGCGAAGAACACCATCGCGTACGAGAGGAGCCCGTGGGCGGCCTCTCCCTCGCTGATCAGGTGGTGCAGCGTGCTGGACGCCTGCGACACCGCCACCACGAACACGAGGTCGAACAGCAGCTCGAGCGGACTCGCCACCCGGTGGGGCGAACGCGGATCGAGCGCCCGCATCCGGCGCAGTCCCGCGCGAGTGGTTGCGATCATGAGTCGATTGTGGCTGATGTGTGTCGCGCCAACGATGCCAGCAACTCCGCCCGCGAGTGATCAGTCCTCTTGCGCTCCTCGACGGCTGTGTTCTTCCCGTAAGTCAGCTGCCACAAGCGCATCCAGCACGAACTCGCGCATTTGCTCCTCCGTCAGTGACGCACTGGGAAGGTCGTCCTTTTCATACGGAACTCCTCTGCGAGATGATTCCACTTGCCCAGCAAACGCACGCCGAATATGCTCAGAAACAATCGCAACAAACGCGCCCTCATTGAACGTGACTTCATAAGACACAGACGAGCCGACCCAACGAACAAACTTAACGAAGGTGAAAGCCAGATCAAGATAGTCATCGAAAGTTCGGATCGCGTCATCGAAAACACCCTCGATGCGTTCAGATCCATATGCAAACGAAATTACGTCCACCGCTTGACCGAGGCGGTCGGCCGCACCTTGTGAGAGGAAACCCGAAGAAGTGAGCATCTCGATCCAATAGTCCGCAAAGCCGGCAGCGAGCGATTTCGCTCTGTCACGATCGCGCAAGACGTTCGAGAAGTGCATGACAACAATAGTCGCCTCAGCTTCTCCGATCCTAGAGATGATTTCTTCCGGCCCCACGTATCCTGCTTCGACACCCAGGGCAATTTCCCTCGCGAGCCAAGGCGTGATGCTCACGGCGGGAGAACCGGGAAATCGCTCCTCCACGGATTGCACGATGCTCCGCGCAAGCAGAAAATCGATCAGTTCGCGGCTTGTTGTCGGCGAGCCACGTCGTACGCTCCAGGCACGCGAAATCGCCAGATTCGCCAAGTCTTCGTTGCCGTCCAACAAGGTCCCGAACTCCTGAGTGCGCTGACCACTGGTTCCCGAAATTAGGGATTCAAGAGCCTCACGGATGAGCTCATCGCTCACGTCATCTTCGGGCAGAGCAAGCAGGAAGTAGCGTCCACTGTATGCCTCATCAGCCAACGAGTTTGGATGAGCATAGAAACTGCTCACCCCTTCTATGCTGATCCCGGGATAAAGCGAGTCAAGAATGCTCGCAACATCGAGTGCGTCAAGCGATGGATCGAGTGTGTTTATGCGATCTAGCCACTGGTCGAGGGAGATTTTCTCGCTGGTCAGTAGACCGGAGGATCGAGTGCCCGAGAAGAGCTCGGGACGCCATCGCAAGAGCTGCGCCCAGACCGAATGGGCCTGCAGCCGGAGCCAGGTTACGCCGATGTAGTCGAGAGCATCGAGCTCAGCACCGCGCACATGAGTCGCGAACGCCAGCAGTTGCGCGGAGAATCGTGCAAGCGTCCGCGGCGTGCGGATCTGCTGCGCCAACACGCGCGCAAGTTCGGCCTCGCGTTGCAAACCAACCTCGTCGAGGCGGACGTTTGCCGCTGCCAGGAGCTTGCTGATCAGACCATGAGTCAGACGTAGTGCCGAGGCACGCGAAATAGGTGGGACTTCGAACGGGTGCTGAACAATCTTCTCCATAAATGACGTCGGTCTACCTGCCGACTCGCTGGTCCGAATGAGCGCTTCAATAGTCTCCTGGTCGTAGGCAATTAAGTAATGAACCCCCCTGAATCTGCCAAGCAGGCGCACGATGCGCAGAACGTTGAGGAGTTCGCTGCTGCCTAGCCTGTCCAGGTCGTCGATAACGATGAGCACACGAGCGCCAACTGCCGCGATCACCTCCGACAACTCTTCGAACTGCTTGTGCCAAGGTGGCCGATTCGAGAGCGCCTCGAATGCCCCCGAGGCGAGACCGCTAAATCCGCTGCCGATTACAGGAATGGCCGCCAGGAGCGGCGACACCAATCCTGCGTAGCGAGCGAACTTTGCTCGCGACTCACCGGCTGCCGTCACTTCCAGAGCATCGGCCAGGGTGGCGACAAACTCGAGAGGCATCGCCGCCGCGTCTCCGCTTGACCAAGGCGTGAAATCCGCCACGATCCAATCCGAGGCGAGTAGATTCCGCACACCCTTCAGGATGGTCGTCTTTCCCGACCCCCACTCTCCGACAAGTCCGAAGACCGTACTGGAGTCGCGTGCACCAACCAGGTCAATCTGCGCGGCGACCGAAGCGATGAATGGCCCGCGCCCAAGATCGTCCTCGGGCGTAGCGCTGAGCGGGTCGTCGCTCCAACTCTGGCTTTCGTTCCTGCTGTCCGGTTCTGGCACTTTGCCAGACTGCCATTGATGGCGAACGTGCGCGACAGGCTCGGCCATCAAAATGGCCCCCTCTTGGTCTCTCCTGGAGCAAATGCGGCCACCAGCGGGGACAGCGAACGTGAGAAGTCCCCGGAAGGCCCGGATCTAAAGGTCCCCGGCGGACCGACATCCAGTGCCCCCACTGGGACTCGAACCCAGACTGAAGCGATTTTAAGTCGCCTGCCTCTGCCATTGGGCTATGGGGGCCCGCCTCCACGCTAGCGCGCCGCCGGGCGTCGGCCGCGCATGACGATGCCCCCGTCACCGAAGCGACGGGGGCATCGTGCAAGCCACAGGGTCAGCCCTTGGCGGCGACCTTCTTGTCCTTCTCGGCAGGAGCCACGGCGGCCTCACCCTCGTCCTTCGCGACGCTCTTCGGGTCGATCGGAGGGGTGGCGGGCTTCTCGGCCGGAGCCTCGGCAGCCGCCGGACGGGGACGCGCGGCGAACGCCTCGAACGTCTCACGCGGCTTCTGCACCGTGATGAGCGTGACGTTGTCGCGACCGAGGAAGAAGTTGTGCAGCCAGTCGCCGATCACGCGCCACTTGCGCTCCCACGACGGCATCGCCAGGCCGTGGTAGCCACGGTGCGCGAGCCAGGCGAAGAAGCCCTTCATCGCGAACTTGCCCGACTGGAACACACCGTTGTACAGCCCCAGGCCCGCGACGGCACCGAGGTTCTTGTGCACGTACTCGCGCGGCAGCTCGCCACGGATCACGGCGGTGATGTTCTTGGCCATGAGCTTGGCCTGACGCACGGCGTGCTGCGCGTTCGGCACGCAGTAGCCGCCCACGCCGCCACCCGACAGGTCGGGAACGGCCGCGACGTCACCGGCGGCCCAGGCGCCCTCGACGATCTCTTCCGGCGTACCGACGCGGAGGTCGGCGCGCGCACGGATGCGGCCGCGCTCCTCGACGGGCAGGTCTCCCCCGCGCACGACGGTGGGGTTGGCCATGACACCGGCGGTCCAGACGATCAGGTCGGTGGGGATGACCTCACCGGTCGAGAGCTCGACGTTGCCGTCGACGGCGCCCTTGACCTGCGTGTCGAGGTGCACGAACGCACCACGCTCGGCGAGGCTCTTCAGCACCCACTCGCTCGTCTTCTGCGACACCTCGGGCATGATGCGCCCCATCGCCTCGATGAGGTGGAAGTGCGTGTCGTCGAACGTCAGCGTCGGGTAGTCCTTCACGAGCGACGACGCCAGGGCGCGCAGCTCGGCGAACACCTCGATACCCGCGAAGCCACCACCGACGACGACGACGCTCAGCAGGCGGTCGCGCTCGGGGCCGGCGGGCAGGTTCGAGGCCAGCTCGAAGTTCTTGATCAGGCGATCGCGGATCGCGACGGCCTCCTCGATCGTCTTCAGACCGATCGCGTTCTCGGCGATGCCCGGGATCGGGAACGTGCGCGAGACAGCACCGGCGGTCACGACGATCTGGTCGTACTCCTCCTGCCACGGCTCGCCCATCTCGGGCGTGATCGTGGCGACCTTGTTCGCGTGGTCGATGCCGGTCACCTTCGCGGCCACGACGCGCGTGGTCTTCAGGTGACGACGGTGACCCACCACCGCGTGCCGCGGCTCGATCTCGCCGGCGGCGACCTCGGGCAGGAACGGCTGGTACGTCATGTAGGGAAGCGGGTCGACCATGGTGACCTCGGCTTCGCCCTTGCGCAGATGCTTCTCAAGCTTCCAGGCGGTGTAGAAGCCGGCGTAGCCGCCGCCGACAATGAGGATCCTGGGCACGGTGCTGGTCACGGTGGAACGAACTCCTAGACGATTCAACGGCTGCGCGCGCGTTCGACACGCGCCAATCGGATGCGACGGACAGCAGCACTGACGCCGAGCGCTATCAGTATAGCGGCCACCGAGAACACCAATAACGGGATCGACCCGTACAAAAGCGTATCCATGCTAGGAAGCAACGGAGATGCCGGCCGGGAACCCGCCTCGGCGGGCGGCAGCGGCGGCACCGACACCTCTCCCACCGTCGGCAACGGCGCCGGAGACTCCTCCGCCCGGCGGTGCACGCGGATCCACTCCGACAGATCGCCCATCGGGTTCGCCGACACCTGCGGAACGGATGCGGACACCGCCGCGGCCGCATCCACCAGGCCATACCCGTACTGGTCGTCCGGCAGCGAACCCACCCCCGCGGGTGCCTTCGCCGTCGCGATCAGCCGCTCGATCACGTTGGCCGCATCCAGCTCCGGATGCGCCGCCCGCACGAGAGCGGCGATGCCCGCCACGATCGGCGCCGCACCGCTCGTGCCCTTCCACACGACCACCTGGCCGTCGGCCGAGACCCCGAGCAGCTGCTCGCTGGGCGCCGACACACCGAGCGTGATGCCCTGCGTCGACGCCTCCACACTCGCCTTGCCCTGCGGGTCGACGCCCGCGACCGGCAGCACACCGGGGATGGTCGCCGGCGCACCCACGCGCGCCGTGCCCGAACCGCGGTTGCCCGCCGCCACGATCACCACGACATCGTGCTCGAAGGCGTACTGGAACGCCTCGTCCCAGCTCGGATCCCAGTCGAGCGTGTTCGTCGTGAACGAGAGGTTGATGACCTTCGCGCCGTTGTCAACCGACCACCGCATCGCGTTGGCGATCTGCTCCGAGAACGGCACCGGCGAACTCGTGCCGAACCCGACCGACACCGACAGGAGCGACGCCTCCGGCGCGACCCCAATCATGCCCGTCTCGTTCGGCAGTCCGCGGGATGCGGCGAGCGACGCCACCCAGCTGCCATGGTTCGCGTCCACCGCGCCCACGGGCGTGCGACCGTCCGCCGTGCCGAGACCCGACACATCCGTGCCGCCGACCACCGCGCCGTCGAACTCGGGCGCCTTGCCGATGCCCGTGTCGATGATCGCGATCTTCACGCCCTTGCCGCGCGTGGTCTCCCACGCCTTGCGGATGCCGTATGCGTCGAGCCAGTACTCCTGCGCGCGCATCGGATCGACGCCGGGGCTCTCCTGCGGCACCGGCGCAGGCGTCGTCTGCGCGTAGGCGGCGGGCGCGACACCCGCCATCAGAGCGACGAGAACCAGCGCGGCAGCGACCCGCAGGGCGAGCGCTCTCACCCCGGGGTGCCCTCGGCGAGCGCCGCGCCGGGGTCGGCGCACACGCAGCGGGTCGGCGACCAGGTGCTGCGCTCGAGCGCCGCGTCACCGATCGGGTTGACGCCGGGGCCGGCCGCCAGGGCGTGACCGGCGAGGGCGTGGAGGCACTTCACGCGGGTGGGCATGCCACCGGCGGAGATCCCGGCGATCTCGGGCACCTCGCCGAACCTCTCGCGATCGGCCAGGTACGCCTCGTGCGCCGCCCGGTACGCCGCGACGGTGTCTTCGTCCTCCAGCATGGCGGCGAACTCGGGCATCACGTGCTCGGCCTCGAGCGTCGACATCGCCGCGGTCGCGGCCGGATGCGTGAGGTAGTAGAAGGTGGGGAACGGCGTGCCGTCGGCCAATCGCGGTGCGGTGGCGACCACGGTCGGGTTGCCGCAAACGCAGCGCGCGGCGATCCCGACGACATCGCGTGCCGGGCGCCCCAGCTGGGAGCGGAGCACCGCGAGCTCGGCGTCGGTGACCGGGGGGAAAGGCGCGGAACTCACCCTCCCAGGCTACCGTGAGCCGCCTGGGAGGCCGGGCTCAGGGCGCGGGAGTGGCGGGAGTCCCGCCGTCCGCGGGAGCCGTGGGGTCGGCGACCGCGGTCTTGGCGGCGCCGGCGGTGATGACGGAGCCCACGAGCTGCGCCATCCAGTCGGTGCGCGTCTGCTGAACCTCGTCGCTGACCGCATCCTGCTCGCGGGGCTGCTGCGCCTGGGTCAGATCGTTGTCGACGATGTACGCGATCTCGCCCGGGTTCATGTAGTACAGCCGCTCACGCGCCTGCGTCGTGATGTACGCCGGGTCGTCCCAACGCTCGCTCTGCGCCTGCAGATCGGCGATCTGCGACTCGGTGAGCTGCACCGAGTTCTTGAGCGCCGCGATCCGCTGCTGCTGGTCGAGGTAGGTGCCCACGGTCGGCACCAGCACGAGCACGCCCAGCACGACCAGGCCCAGCATGATGATCATGAAGCCGGAGAGCCGGATGCCGCCGAGCCAGTCGCGCACGTCGACGCGGCGGCGGGGCGCATCCGAAGAACGCCGGGAACGAGAAGGAGGAGCCGTTCGTGCTGCCACGGCTCCTCCTCTCGTTCAGTGACGTTCGGTCGTCACTCAGCCCTTGAAGCGCGGGAACGCGGCGCGGCCGGCGAACACAGCCGCCTCGCCCAGTTCCTCTTCGATGCGCAGAAGCTGATTGTACTTCGCGACGCGCTCGCTCCGAGCGGGCGCACCGGTCTTGATCTGACCCGCGTTGGTCGCGACGGCGAGGTCGGCGATCGTGGTGTCCTCGGTCTCACCCGAGCGGTGCGACCACATCGAGCGGTAGCCGTTGCGGGTCGCGAGGCTGACCGCATCCAGCGTCTCGGTGAGCGAGCCGATCTGGTTGAACTTCACCAGCAGCGCGTTGGCGACACCGAGGTCGATGCCCTGCTGCAGGCGCTTCGGGTTGGTGACGAACAGGTCGTCACCGACGAGCTGCACCTTGTCGCCGATGGCGTCGGTGATGGCCTTCCAGTTCTCCCAGTCGTCCTCGGCGAGGGCGTCCTCGATCGTGACGATCGGGTAGTTGGCGACCAGGTCGGCGAAGTAGTCGACGAGCTGCGCGGGGGTCCACGGCTTGCCCTCGACGGTGTACACGCCGTCCTTGTAGAACTCGGTCGCGGCGACGTCGAGGCCCACGGCGATGTCGGAGCCGGGCGTGAAGCCCGCCTTCTCGATGGCCTTGAGGAGGAAGTCGAGGCCCTCGCGGTTGCTGGGGAGGTCGGGGGCGAAGCCGCCCTCGTCGCCCAGGCCGGTGTTGTAGCCGGCGGCCTTCAGCTCGCCCTTGAGGACGTGGTAGACCTCGGTGCCCCAGCGCAGCGACTCGGCGTAGGTCTCGGCGCCGATGGGCGCGAGGAAGAACTCCTGGAAGTCGATGCCGTTGTCGGCGTGCTCGCCACCGTTGATGACGTTGAACAGCGGAACGGGCAGCAGGTGCGCGTTCGGGCCGCCGAGGTAACGGAACAGGGGAAGGTCGGCCGAGTCGGCCGCGGCCTTGGCGACAGCCAGGCTCACGCCGAGGATCGCGTTCGCGCCGGTGCGCGACTTGTTCTCGGTGCCGTCGGTCTCGATGAGGATCTGGTCGACGACGCGCTGCTCGCTCGCCTCGACACCCTCGATCGCCGGGCCGAGCTCGTCGATGACGGCGTTGACGGCCTTCAGCACGCCCTTGCCGCCGTAGCGGCTCTTGTCGCCGTCGCGCAGCTCGTACGCCTCGAACGCGCCGGTGGATGCGCCGGAGGGCACTGCCGCACGCTGCACGACACCGTCATCGAGGAGCACCTCCACTTCGACGGTCGGGTTACCGCGCGAGTCGAGGATTTCGCGCGCGCCTACAGCCTCGATAAGTGCCACAGGGGACTCCTTGAGTTTGGGGGTGTGATCTCGGAGCGACATCGGTCCGCTTCCGAGTCTAGTGACGCTCGGCGCGAGACCCACCGGAAGAAAGCGCCGGATGCGTGATGAGCGCCACCGCGAAGCCGTCCCAGCCCTTCGCATCGAGGGTCTGCACCGCCGTCGCGTCGAACCGATCGTCGTCGGCGAGCATCGCCAGCGAGCGCCGCACGCCCTGGACCTGGCTCTCGTGGTTCTCCGGGTCGACGATGCGCCCGGCGCGCACGACGTTGTCGACCACGACCACGGTCCCCGCGCGACCGAGACGCGCGGCCCAGTCGAGGTAGGTCGTGTTCGACTCCTTGTCGGCGTCGATGAAGACGAGATCGAAGGGTCCTTCCAGCTGCGGCAGGACATCCGCCGCCCTCCCCTGCCGGATCTCGACGCGCTCGCCCACGCCCGCGTGGTCGATGCTCCGCCGTGCCACAGCGGCGTTGCGCGGCTCGGCCTCGATCGTCGTCACGCGGCCCTGCTCCCCGACGGCGCGCGCGAGCCAGATCGTGGAGTAGCCGCCGAGGGTGCCGATCTCGAGCACCCGGCGCGCGCCGATCATCCGCGCCAGCAGATGCAGCAGCTTGCCGGTCAGCGGCACGACCTCGATGGCGGGAAGGCCCGCCGCATCCTGTGCCGCACGGGCATCCTCCAACGCGGAGTCCTTCTCGACCAGCGCCTCGGTCAGGTACGCGTCGACAGCCCGCCATCCGTCCGGCGTCGGCGCCGGGTTCGTGTCGCTCATGCCGCCAGCCAATCGGCCGTGCGGATGCGGGGTCAACCCCTGCCGGCGAGCGCGTCTCGTGTGTGAGGGGCCTGGTGACCAGAGGGCAACCGCACGTCGTCGCCCAGCGCCGCGAGCACCGACGGCAGCAGCGCGTCGGCGGTGCGGCGGTAGCCGACCGCGCTCGGGTGGAAACGGTCGAGGCTGAACATCTCGTCGGGGTTCGAGATGAAGAACGGCCCCACGACGTGCCGCAACGAGACGGCCCAGGCGCCCGCGGCGGTCGCGGCGCGCGCCTGGGCCTGGGCGAGCTGGCGAGACAGACGCGAGCCGAGGGAGCGCAGCGGCTGCGGCACCGGACGCAGCGCCCCCAGATCCGGGCAGGTGCCGACGACGACCTCGGTGCCGTCGTGCCGCAGCCGCTCGATCGCCTCCTCCAGCGAAGCCACCGAGCGGGAGACCGGGATGCGGTGCGTCACGTCGTTGCCGCCGACCACGATCACGGCGACGTCCGCGCGATAGTCGTCGGGCAGAGCGTCGAGCTGGGCGGCGAGCGCAGCGGACTCGGAGCCGACGATCGCGGCGGTCCGCAGGCGCACGGGGCGCTGCTTCCGCCGGGCGAGTGCGCGGGCGAGGCGGGCCCCGAGGGTGTCCTTGCGCCGCTCGGCGCCCAGGCCCGCGGCGATCGAGTCCCCCAGCACGAGCAGCTCGATGGGGGTGCCGTCGTAGCCGGGACGCCACACGCGGTCGGCCGACGGCGCCTGTTCGCCGAGCGGCTTGCCGATCTGCCTGCGAGCGTGCGCGGCCTGGCGCCGCAGCACCTCTCGGGCGGCGGCGAGCGCGAAGGCGACCACTCCGGCGAACGCTGCGACGGTGCGCGCGGGGAATCGGATGCGGGCCACGCACCCATCCGAACCCCTCGCGGTGAACGGGTCGTGACGGCTGGGTGACCGATCGGATCCCCGGCGGTTCACACCGCTGCAGTAGGGTGCCCGACGTGACCGGCCCCACCCTCCAGCGACGCCTCGGACTCGGCGACGCCGTGGCGATCGGCCTGGGCTCGATGATCGGCGCCGGAGTGTTCGCCGTCTTCGCCCCCGCCGCGCAGGCCGCCGGCGCGGGTCTGCTCGCGGGCCTCGCGATCGCGGCGGTCGTCGCCTTCGCGAACGCCACCTCCACGGCGCAGCTCGCCGCCGCGCATCCGGTCGCCGGCGGTGCGTGGGCGTACGGCCGCGCCGAGCTCGGACCGTGGGCGGGATTCGTCGCCGGTTGGGGCTTCGTGATCGGCAAGCTCGCGAGTTGCGCCGCCATGGCCATGACCTTCGCCGCGTACGCCGCCCCGGCCGGTTTCGAGCGCCCGGTCGCCGTCGCGGCGGTCGCGGCGCTCACGATCGTGAACCTGCTCGGCGTCACCCGCACGGCCCGGCTCACCCGCATCCTGGTCACGATCGTGCTGCTGTGCCTCGCCGTCGTCGTGGCCGCGGGTGCGGTGTCGCTGCCGACCGGCGCCGGCTGGACCGCCGGCGAGGTCAGTCCGTACGGAGTGCTGCAGTCGGCGGGGCTCATCTTCTTCGCCTTCGCCGGCTACGCCCGCATCGCGACGATGGGCGAAGAGGTGCGCGACCCCGCCCGCACGATCCCCCGCGCGATCCTCGGCGCCTTCGCGGGCGCGCTCACGGTGTACGCGGTCCTCGCCGTGCTGTGCCTTCTCGTGCTCGGCCCCGAACGGCTGGCGACCGCATCCGCACCGCTGGCCGACCTCGTCTCGGCCGCGGGCTGGTCCTGGGCGCAGCCGGTCGTGCGCGTGGGTGCGGCCGCCGCATCCCTCGGCGCGCTCCTCGCCCTCATCGCCGGCATCGGGCGCACCTCGTTCGCGATGTCGCGCGGCGGCGACCTGCCCGGCTTCTTCGCCGCCGTGCACCCCTCGCGGCACACGCCCTACCGCGCCGAGATCGCCGTCGGGGCGATCGTCATGGTCGCGGTCGCCCTCGTCGACCTGCGCGGCGCGATCGGGTTCTCATCCCTCGGCGTGCTCATCTACTACCTCGTCGCGAACCTCGCGGCACTCCGACAGGATGCGGCGCACCGCCGCTTCCCGCGCGCTCTCGCCGCCCTCGGCGCCGCCGGCTGCGCGGTGCTCGCTGTGACGCTGCCGTGGCAGGCGGCCGTCGCCGGGGCGGGCGTGCTCGCCGTCGGCGTGGTGCTGCGGCTCGTGTTCGGCCGCCGCGGCGCTACGCGAGCGGCTTGAGCTCGAGCTCGGACGGGTCGTCGCCCGCGGCCACCGTCGCGAACGCCGTGTAGCCGTCCGCGGCCGCCCGCTCCAGCAGCGCCTTCAGGTTCTTCGTGCGCTGCTCCAGCCGCACGCGCGAGCCCGCCGTCACGAGCGCGGACTTCACCGCAACGAGCTCGGCCACCGGCACGTCGCGGTCGTGCACGAGCACGACCGCGTCCAGTCCCGCATCCTCCCCCGCCGAGACGAGGTCGACGATGCGCTCGAATCCGATCGAGAAGCCGACAGCCGGCACGTCCTGGCCGAGGAAACGGCCGATCATGCCGTCGTAGCGTCCGCCGCCGCCCAGCGAGTAGGGCACGGAGGGGTGCGCGAGCTCGAAGATCGTGCCCGTGTAGTAGCCCATCCCGCGCACGAGGAACGGGTCGAACACGAGCGGCACCTCGTCGAGCCCGACCGCGGCGCTCACCGCCTCGCGGATTTCAAGAATCCGATCGATCGGGGGGCGATCGTCGGCGACGGGGAGGGCCCGAATGATCGCTTCCTCCGATACCGGGATGGCCGCCGACGCGTGCTCGATGCCATCCGAGTCCGTGAGCAGGGCCGCGAGGTACTCGTTGATTCGCTCGACGGAATCGACTGAAAGGCCGTTGTCGTAAAGTTCCTCGACCACACCTGAACGGCCCTTCTTGTCCAGCTTGTCAAGCGTGATGAGAGTCGCTGCGTGGGCGTCATCGGGGACGCCGAGAACGTTGAGTATCCAAGCGAGCGCGCGGCGGTCGTTGATGCGCACGCTCGCGCCGACGAGACCCAGCGCGTCGAGGGTGTCCAGGGTCGCGACGATGAGCTCCGCCTCGGCGCGGGCTCCGGCGTCGCCGATGATGTCGATGTCGCACTGCACGAACTGGCGGTAGCGCCCCTTCTGCGGGCGTTCCGCGCGCCACACCGGCGCGATCTGCACGGAGCGGAAGACGCCCGGAAGCTCGGCGCGGTGCGAGGCGTAGAAGCGCGCCAGCGGCACGGTGAGATCGAAGCGCAGGCCGAGGTCGCTGAGCGCGGCCGGGTCGTCGGCCGCCGCCGCGATCGCCTCGGGCGAGAGCGCGCGCTTGAGCACGTTGAACGCGAGCTTCTCGTTGTCGCCGCCCATGCCGGCGTGCAGCCGGTCGTAGTCCTCCATGACCGGCGTCTCGATCTCGTCGAAGCCGTGCGCCCGATAGCGGTCGCGGATGACGGCGAGCACGCGCTCACGGCGGGCCTTGTCGGCGGGGAGGAAGTCGCGCATGCCGCGCGGGGGGTTCACTGCTGGCACCAGACCATCATCCCAAACCGGCCTCGGCCCGACGCACACCCTCTTCCAGCGCGCGCGTGCGGGTGCGCAGCGCCCGTTCCGCATCCCAGCCCTCGGCCTTCGCCCGCGCCACGAGCGCGAGCAGGGCATCGCCCAGCTGCTCCTCCGAGGTGATCTCGAGCGGACGCGCCGGGATGGCGGCGCCGGGCGCGCGACCGACGACCTTCTGCGCGCGGGCCAGCGCCGGCATCGCGGCGGGGATCCCGTCGAGCACGCTCCGCCGCTCGCGCTTCTCCGCCGCCTTCGCCGCGTTCCAGTGCACGAGCACCTCTTCGGGCGTCGCGGCCGTCTCGCCCGCGAACACGTGCGGATGCCGGCGCACCATCTTGTCGGCGAGGTCGCCGGCGACGTCGTCGATGTCGAACGGGTCGTCGGTGTCCCGCGAGGCGATCTCGGCGTGGAACAGCACCTGCCACAGCAGATCGCCCAGTTCCTCGCGCAGCTCGGCACGGTCGCCGTTCTCGACCGCGTCGATCACCTCGGCGCTCTCCTCGACGAGGTAGGGCACGAGGGCTGCGTGATCGATCTGCTGCGACCAGACGCACCTCTCACGCACCTCGTGCATCACCTCGGCCGCACGCCGGAGACCGTCGGAGGCCGCATCCGCGTCGTTCATACCCTGCGCTCCTCGCGTCGGTAGTGCCGTGCCCGCCATGCTACGAGCACCACGGCGACCACGAGCGAGACCAACGACCCACCGAGTACACCGAGTGTCGCCTCATCGCGCAACAGCCCGTCGCCCGCGAAGGCGAGCTCCGACAGCAGCAGCGAGACGGTGAAACCGATGCCACCGAGAGCGCCCGCGGCGAGCAGGTCGGCGAACCGCAGGCGACCGTCGGGCTCTTCGAGCCGCTGCGCGAGCCAGCCGAACGCGGTGATTCCGAGGATCTTGCCGACCGGAAGCGCGATCAGCACACCCCAGAACACCGGCTGGAGCTCGTCGAGGCCCACCGACGGGATGGCGACGGATGCGGCGGACAGCGCGAACAACGGCAGCACCACGCCGTTCACCCACGGATCGAGGGCGTGACGCACACGGGCTGCGGGCCGCGGCGCCATCGCGAGACCGAGCGCGACGCCCGCGATCGTCGCGTGCACGCCGGAGAGGTAGACGAGCACCCAGACGAGGATGCCCAGAAGCACCAGCACGATGCCGAGCGGCACGCGGTTGCGGTCGGTGAGCCGGCGGCTGAGCAGCGCGAACAGCGCGACGCCCACGAGGGCGGCGAGCAAGAGGAACACGTCGACGCCGTCTGTGAAGAGCACGGCGATGAACACGATGCCGACGATGTCGTCGAGGATCGCCAGAGCGAGCAGGAACGCTCGCACCCCGGTCGGGAGCCCCCGGCCGAAGACGGCGAGCACGCCGAGGGCGAACGCGATGTCGGTGGCGGTGGGGATCGGCCAGCCCGGAGCAGACGACGTGCCCAACGAGAACGCGAGGAAGATCGCGATCGGCACCAGCACACCGCCTGCCGCGGCGATCGCCGGCTGGACCGCGCGCCGCGGCGAGCTGAGCTGCCCGGCGGTCAGCTCGTGCCACAGCTCGATGGCGGCGACGAAGAAGAAGATCGCCAGCAGGCCGTCCTGGATCCAGTGCCCGACCGAGAGGGTGAAGACACCGGGGATGCCGACGTAGGCGTCCTTCACGGCCGCGACACCGCCGGCCAGCGGCGAGTTGGCAAGCACGAGGCCGAGAGCGGCCGCGATCAGCAGCACGACGGCGGGGAAGCGTTCGGAACGAAGCAGGCGCATCTGCCCTCCAGGGTGGGGAAACGGTGTCCGTCGCCAGGCGACGAGGCGACCAGACTTCCCGCCACTCCGGGGTCCATCGTAACGGGAGCCCGCGCGTGTCATTTGCGGTCTCCCGCTCCCAGTACCGTTGTTCCCATGCTCGAACCCACCCCCACCGAGGCCATTCGCGTCGTCGGACGCCACGAGGCAGGGCAGGAGATCCCCGATCAGATGCGCGCGGACGTGCGCGTGCTCGGCTCGCTGCTCGGACAGGTGCTGCAGGAGAGCGGCTCGGCGGGTCTGTACGAAGACGTCGAGCGCCTCCGCGTGGCGACGATCCAGGCCTACACCGACCCGAGCGACGAGGCCTTCGAGCGCGCCGCCGAGATCGCCGACTCGTTCACGATCGAGCGTGCCGACGAGGTCGCCCGCGCCTTCACCGTCTACTTCCACCTCGTGAACCTCGCCGAGGAGCACCAGCGCGTGCGGGTGCTGCGCGAGCGCGACGGCCAGCCCGAGCCCGAGGGCCGCACCGACTCCATCCGCTCGGCGCTGCGGCAGCTCGCGTCCGAGGTCGGCGACGACGTGGCGCTCGAGCGCCTGCAGTCGCTGCGGTTCCACCCCGTCTTCACCGCGCACCCGACCGAGGCCCGCCGCCGGGCGATCTCGACCGGCATCCGCCGTCTGTCCGAGCTGCTCGACGAGTACGACTCGCTCACTGAGGGCGGTGTCGACCAGCGACGCGCTCGCCGGCGGATGCTGGAGGAGATCGACACGCTCTGGCGCACCGCGCCGCTGCGCGCCGAGAAGCCGTCGCCCACCGACGAGGTGCGCGCGATCATGGCCGTCTTCGACGACACCCTCTTCACGACCGTCCCCCGCGTCTATCGCCGCGTCGACGACGCGCTCGGCGAGGGCGCCGGAAGCCGTCCCCCGCTCGTGCGCCCCTTCGTGCGCGTGGGCACCTGGGTCGGCGGCGACCGCGACGGCAACCCCTTCGTCACCGCGAAGGTCACGCGCAAGGCCGCCGGCATCGCGAGCGAGCACGTGCTGCTGGGTCTGGAGCGCACCGCGCTGCGGATCGGGCGCACGCTGACCCTCGACGCCGCATCCACTCCTCCGAGCGACGCCCTCGTCGCCCTCTGGAACCGCCTGCGCAGCGCCGACGAGGAGGCCGCGGCCGAGATCGCGAAGCGCTCCCCCAACGAGCCGCACCGCCGCATCCTGCTGATGGTCGCGCGCCGCATCGCGGCGACCCGGACCCGCAACGCCGACCTCGCCTACCGCGACCCCGAGCACCTGCTCGCCGACCTCCGCACCGTGCAGCAGTCACTCGCGGATGCGGGCGCCGCCCGCCAGGCCTACGGCGCCCTGCAGCAGCTGGTGTGGCAGGTCGAGACCTACGGCTTCCACCTCGCCGAGCTCGAGGTGCGCCAGCACTCCGCCGTGCACAAGAAGGTCCTCGCGGAGCTCGAGGCCGGCGGCGAGCGCAGCGAGCTGACCGAAGAGGTGCTCGAGGTCTTCCGCGCGATCGCCTACATCCAGGAGCGCTTCGGACCGCGCGCCGCAGGCCGGTACATCGTCTCGTTCACGCAGTCCGCGGAAGATCTGGCCAACGTGCACCGCCTCGCGCGGTACGCCGTGGGCGCGGACGGCGCGGCGCCCGTGCTCGACGTGATCCCCCTGTTCGAGACGTTCGCCGACCTGCAGGCGGCCCCCGGGATCCTGGCCGAGATCGCGGAGCACCCTGAGTTCGCCGCGCGGCTGGAGGCCACGGGTCGCCGCCTTGAGGTCATGCTCGGCTACTCCGACTCCTCGAAGGATGTCGGGCCGGTGGCGGCGAACCTCGCCCTCTACGAGGCACAGGCCGAGATCGCGGCGTGGGCGCAGGCGAGCAACATCGAGCTCACGCTCTTTCACGGCCGCGGCGGCGCCCTCGGCCGCGGCGGCGGGCCCGCCAACAGCGCGATCCTCGCGCAGCCGCCCCACTCGGTCGACGGCCGCTTCAAGCTCACCGAACAGGGCGAGGTCATCTTCGCCCGCTACGGCGACCCGCAGATCGCCATGCGCCACATCGATCAGGTCGCGGCCGCCATCCTCATGGCGTCGGCTCCGTCGAACGAGGCGCGCAACCGCCGCGGCGCCGAGATGTTCGCCGAGATCGCCCAGGTGCTCGAGGACTCCTCGCGCGAGCGGTTCTACTCGCTCGTGAAGGCACCCGGCTTCGCGCCGTGGTTCGCCACCGTCACCCCGATGGAAGAGGTCGGGCTCCTCGCCCTCGGCTCGCGTCCCGCCCGCCGCGGACTCTCGGTGGAGTCGCTCGAAGACCTCCGCGCGATCCCGTGGGTGTTCGCATGGTCGCAGGCGCGCATCAACCTCGCCGGCTGGTTCGGGCTCGGCACGGCGCTGGAGACCGTGGGCGACGAGCAGCTGCTGCGCACCGCCTACGCGGAGTGGCCGCTGTTCCGCGCGATGATCGACAACGTCGCGATGAGCCTCGCAAAGGCCGACGACCGCATCGCCCGCGAGTACCTCAGCCTCGGCGACCGCGACGACCTCGCCCAGCTGGTCATGGAGGAGATGTCGCTCACCCGCGACTGGGTCGTGCGGATCGTCGGCGGCGACGCCCCGCTCGCGAACAAGGCCGTGCTGCAGCGCGCCGTGAAGCTGCGCAGCCCCTACGTCGACGCCCTGTCGCTGCTGCAGCTGCGGGCCCTCCGGGCTCTCCGCGACGCTCCGGCCGATGCGCCCGCCGACACCGCGAACCAGCGACTGCTGCTGCTGTCGGTCTCCGGAGTCGCGGCCGGCCTGCAGAACACCGGCTGAGCCGCATCCGGCGCCGTGCGGCGCCACCCCTGCGCAGGAGATATCCCGCCGACAGGACGATTCCACCCGGAGTCGTCCTGTCGGCGGGATTTCTCCTGTTGAGGGAACACGGGCTGACGGATGCGGCCGCGCCTCAGTCGAGGAGGCGGTCGTCGTCGTGCCGCGCGAGGCTGCGGCCGTAGCGCTCCGTGAGCTGCACCATGAGATCCGGGGTGTCGCGGTCGAGGCCGAACACGTAGCCCGGGAAATCCAGCTCCTGCTGCCGCGCCCAGATCTCGTCGTGCTTGTCGGGCGAGACCACGATCGCAGGATCCCCCACGGCGACCCACCCGATCGGCACGACCGAGCCCTCACCGAGGTGCGTGCGCAGGTGCACCGTGGCGCCGATCCGCACCTCGCTGCGACGATCGATGCGCGCGCCGTTGAACACGCGCGCCCCGGTCGCGATGAAGACCTCCTCGGCGATCGTCGCTCCGGCGATGCTCGCGGTCGGGCCGATCAGCGTGTGATCGCCGATGTGCACCGGGTTTGCGGCCGTCGCACGCACGAGGGCGTTCTCCATGACGATGACGTGCTCGCCGAGCGTCAGCGGTCCGCCCTCCGAGGTGAGGATCGCGCCGTGCAGGATGCGGCAGCCCGCCCCGACCGTGACGTCGCCGCTCAGCACGGCCGTGGGTGCGACGCTGGCCGACGGGTGGACCGAGGGCGCGGCGCCGAGGTGCTCGTAGCGCATGCCGTCACCCTAGGGCAGCGCGCGTCCAGACGACAGGTCCGGCGCCGCTAGTGTGGGAGCGTCCGCATCCATTTGGGACATCGCGCCGCGCGCGATACCCGGCCAGAGAGAACCACGTTGACCGAGACCTTCGCCGCGCTGCCCGAAGCCGTGCGCTCCACCTTCGCCACCGTCCTCGCCCGCAACCCCCACGAGCCCGAGTTCCAGCAGGCCGTGCACGAGGTGCTCGACTCGGTGGCTCCCGTGATCGAGCGCCATCCCGCGTTCGCCGAGCTCGGCATCCTCGAGCGCATCGTCGAGCCCGAGCGGCAGATCATGTTCCGCGTGCCGTGGGTCGACGACGCCGGCACCGTTCGCGTGAACCGGGGCTTCCGCATCCAGTTCTCGTCCGTGCTGGGGCCCTACAAGGGCGGGCTGCGCTTCCACCCGACCGTGAACGCGTCGATCGTGAAGTTCCTCGGGTTCGAGCAGATCTTCAAGAACGCCCTCACCGGGCAGGGCATCGGCGGCGCCAAGGGCGGCAGCGACTTCGACCCGCACGGGCGATCGGATGCGGAGATCATGCGCTTCTGCCAGTCGTTCATGAACGAGCTGTACCGGCACCTCGGCGAGCACACCGATGTGCCCGCCGGCGACATCGGGGTGGGCGCGCGGGAGATCGGCTACCTCTTCGGCCAGTACCGCCGCATCACCAACCGCCACGAGTCGGGCATGTTCACCGGCAAGGGCGTGCAGTGGGGCGGCGCGGAGGTGCGCACCGAGGCCACCGGCTACGGCGCCGTGTTCTTCGCCGAGGCGATGCTCGGCGTCGCCGGCGAGAGCCTCGAGGGGCGCCGCGTGAGCGTGTCGGGGTCGGGCAACGTCGCCGTGTACGCCATCGCGAAGGCGCAGCAGCTCGGCGCGGTGCCGGTCACCGCATCCGATTCCAGCGGTTACGTCGTCGACGACGCCGGCATCGACCTGGGTCTGCTGCGGCAGGTGAAGGAGACGGAGCGCGCGCGGATCGCCGAGTACGCGGCCCGTCGGCCGAGCGCCCGGTTCGTGCCGGACGCCCGGCCGTGGGAGGTGCCCGTGGATGTGGCGTTCCCCTGCGCCACGCAGAACGAACTCGACGAGACGGATGCCCGGGCCCTCATCGCCCACGGCGTGCGAGCGGTCGTCGAGGGCGCGAACATGCCCTCCACCCCGGGCGCGATCGCCGCGTTCCGCAGCGCCGGAGTGCTGTTCGCCCCCGGCAAGGCGGCCAACGCGGGCGGCGTCGCCACCTCCGCGCTGGAGATGAGCCAGAACGCCTCGCGCCAGCGCTGGACGTTCGCCGACAGCGAGGCGAAGCTGCGCCAGATCATGCGCGACGTGCACGACGCCGCGTTCGACGCGGCCGAGCGCTACGGACGCCCCGGCGACTACGTCGTCGGCGCCAACAGCGCAGGCTTCGAGCGCGTCGCCCACGCCATGGCCGCGCAGGGCGTCATCTGACGCCAGCCGGCCTCAGGCGTCGGGCGTTCGCGCGGCCGCCGCGCGGGTGCCGACCGCGGCGCCGTAGAGCACGAAGCCCAGCATCGCCGCGCATCCGCCCAGCACGATCGCCGCGAGCCCGGCGGACGGCACCGGCAGCAGCGCGCCCAGGCCCGCGATGACTCCGGCGACGCCGCCCCAGATCGTCGCCCGCTTCGCGCGGATGTGGGCGGCCAGCCACGCCTCGTCGCTCGCCATGGTGACCGAGGTACGGATACCGGCGATGGCGTTGCGCTTCAGCCGACCGGATGCGGCGGCCAGCGCCATCCAGATCATGAGGCAGCCTGCGGCCACCATCACGACGGCGAGCAGGATGCGGATGAACAGATCGTTGTCCACGGGGTACCTCAGGCCGCGGGGGCCGGCTCGGGAACGGGGAACAGCGCGTCGAGCAGCTGGCTCGTCCAGGCGATGAGCTCGGCATCCCCCAGCGGCTCGCCGCCCGCGGTGGGCAGCGGGACGACGAGGGCCTCGCCCGAGGCCACGAGCTTCGCCTTCGGGTAGAGCCGCTGCATCCGCACGCGCAGCGAATCGGGCAGATGCGCGGGCGCGACGCGCAGGTTCGGTCCCATCGCGACGACGTCGGCGAGCGACGAACGCGCCGCACGACGGCGGAGCCGGGCGACCGCCACGAGGCCCTCGACCTCGGCCGGCGGCTGTCCGTACCGGTCGGTGAGCTCCTCGATCACGAGGTCGATCGCGTCGTCCTTCGCCGTCGCGGATGCCGCCGCGGACAGCTTCTGGTAGGCCTCCAGGCGCAGGCGCTCGCTGTCGATGTAGTCCTCGGGGATGCGGGCCTGCACGGGCAGCTCGAGCCGCAGCTCGGTCTGCCCCTCGGTCTCCTCGCCGCGGAAGGTGGCCACGGCCTCGCCGATCATCCGCAGGTACAGGTCGAAGCCGACGCCCGCGATGTGCCCCGCCTGCTCGGCGCCGAGCAGGTTGCCCGCGCCGCGCAGCTCCAGGTCTTTCAGCGCCACCTGCATGCCCGAGCCGAGGTCGTTGTTGACCGAGATCGTCTCGAGGCGGTCTGCCGCGGTCTCGCTCAGCGGCTTGGTCTCGTCGTACAGGAAGTACGCGTAGGCGCGCTCACGCCCGCGACCGACGCGGCCGCGCAACTGGTGCAGCTGGCTGAGGCCGTACTTGTCGGCGCGGTCGATGATGATCGTGTTCGCGTTGGAGATGTCGAGTCCCGTCTCGACGATCGTGGTCGAGACGAGCACGTCGGCCCGGCGCTCCCAGAAGTCGTCGACGACCTGCTCGAGCTGGTGCTCCCCCATCTGCCCATGGGCGACGGCGATGCGCGCCTCCGGCACGAGCTCGGCGAGATCCGCCGCGACCCGCTGGATCGACGAGACCCGGTTGTGCACGAAGAACACCTGGCCCTCGCGCGGCAGCTCGCGCCGGATCGCCGCGGCGATCTGCTTGTCGTTGCGCGGCCCGACGTAGGACAGGATCGGATGCCGGTCCTCGGGCGGGGTGGCAAGGGTCGACATCTCGCGGATGCCGGTGACCGCCATCTCGAGCGTGCGAGGGATGGGCGTGGCGCTCATCGCGAGGATGTCGACGTTCGTCTTGAGCTTCTTCAGAGCGTCCTTGTGCTCGACGCCGAAACGCTGCTCCTCGTCGATGATCATCAGCCCGAGGTCCTTGAAGACGACCTTCTCGGTGAGGATGCGGTGCGTGCCGATGACCATGTCGACCGTGCCGTCGGCGAGGCCGGCGACCACATCCTTCGCCTCCTTGTCGGTCTGGAAGCGCGAGAGCGCGCGGACCTTGACCGGGAAGCCCGCGAAGCGCTCCGAGAAGGTCTCGAGGTGCTGCTTGACCAGCAGGGTGGTCGGCACGAGCATCGCGACCTGCTTGCCGTCCTGGATCGCCTTGAAGGCTGCGCGCACGGCGACCTCGGTCTTGCCGAAGCCCACGTCTCCCGACAGCAGGCGGTCCATGGGGATCGGCCGTTCCATGTCGGCCTTGATCTCGTCGATCGTCTGCAGCTGGTCGGGGGTCTCCGCGAACGGGAACGCCTCCTCCAGCTCGCGCTGCCAGGGGGTGTCGGGCCCGAAGGCATGGCCCTTCGCCGCCATCCGCGCGGAATAGAGCTTCACGAGCTCGACCGCGATGTCGCGGACCGCACGGCGGGCCTTGCTCTTGGCGGCGGCCCAGTCACTGCCGCCCATCTTCGACAGCGCGGGCGCCTCGCCGCCGACGTACCGCGAGAGCAGGTCGAGCTGATCGGTGGGCACGTACAGCTTGTCGCCGGGGTGGCCGCGCTTGGAGGCGGCGTACTCGAGCACGAGGTACTCGCGCTTGCTCTTGACCGCGTTGCGGCCGCCACTGGAGACTTCGCGCTGCACGAGCTCGACGAACTTGCCGATGCCGTGCGTGGAGTGCACCACGAAGTCGCCGGGCTTGAGCTGCAGCGGGTCGACGACGTTGCGCCGACGGGAGGCGAGCTTCTTCACGGCGCGGGTGTCGCTGCCGATCGTGCGGCCGTAGAACTCCGACTCGGTCAGCACGGCGAGCCGGGCGTCCGCGACCTGGAAGCCGCGCTCCAGCGTGCTCACGACGACCGTGGCGATGCCCGGCTCGGGCGGCTCGCTCAGCGAGTCGACCCGACGAGCCGCGATCCCCCGCTCGGCGAGCACGTCGCGCGCGCGGTCGGCGAGACCTGCGCCCGACGCCGTCACGACGACGGCCCACTGCTCGGTGAGCAGCTGCGCGACGTGATCGATCGCGCCCTCGACGCTGCCCGCGAACGACGGGACGGATGCGGCGGCGATCCGCGTGACGCCGGCGTCGTCCGAGAGGCCCTCGGCGGCCGCATCCGCTGCCCCCGAGTCGAACGAGGAGAGCTCCCACCACACGTCGGTGCGCGCGCGGGCGGCCTCGTGCAGCTCGGGCAGCGAGAGGAAGTCACCCGATCCGAGATCGACCGGGGTGTCGGCGCCGGCGACCGCGGCGCTCCACGCCGCATCCAGGAACTCCTGGTTGGTCTCGGCGAGGGTGGTCGCGCGGGTGGCTGCGCGCACCGGGTCGACGACGGCGACGGCGCTGGCGCGCGGCAGGTAGTCGACGATCGTCACGAGACCGTCGACGAGCGCAGGGATGAGCGATTCCATGCCCTCGACCGGGATGCCCTCGGCCATCTTCGTGAGCATGCCGGCGAGCGACGGGAAGGAGTCCGCGAGGCCGAGCGCGCGGTCGCGCACCTCGTCGGTGAGCAGCAGCTCGCGGCTGGGCAGCAGGTCGATCCGGTCGATGTCGCCGGGCAGAGAGCGCTGGTCAGCGACGGAGAACGCGCGGATCTGGTCGACCTCGTCGCCGAAGAACTCCACGCGATACGGGTGGTCGGCGGCGGGCGGGAAGACGTCGAGGATGCCGCCGCGCACCGCGAACTCGCCGCGACGCGAGACCATGTCGACGCGGTGGTAGGCGAACTCGACGAGGCGCACGACGATGGCGGCGAGGTCATGGCCGCGGCCGCCGACGCTGAGACGGATCGTGCCCGCATCCCCGAGTCCGGGAACGATCGGCTGGATCGCACCGCGCACGGATGCCGTCACGACCAGCGGCGCTGTGCCCTCCCACTCCGCGATGCGCTGCAGCACGGCGAGGCGGCGGCCGACGGTCTCGGCGCTCGGGCTGAGGCGCTCGTGCGGCAGGGTCTCCCACGCCGGGAAGTGGCGCACCTCCGCGCCGGGAAGCAGCGCCTCGAGCGCGGGGCCGAGCGCCTCGGCGCGGCGACCGGTGGGGGCGACGGCCAGCAGCACGGCGGGCTTTCCGGCCTCGCGGCGCCGCTCGAGCAGCGCCGCAAGCAGGGGGGCGTCGAGGCCGTCGACCAGGGAGAAGTCCCCGTCGACGGAGGCCGCCGCGGCGGCGTCTCGGAACGTTTCTGAGCGCGCGAGGGCGCGGACGATCCCGGGAACTGTCACCACAAGAGTCTACGGCGCCCCACCGACACCCGCCCCGGGGGGGGGCGCTGGGTCAGGCGCGGGGGGCGTGCCAGCGCTGCTGCGCGGCGACCAGGCCCTCGTCGACGAGGAGCTCGACCGCATCCGCCGCATCCGACACGAGGATGGGGAGTGTCTTGCGCTCGGTCTGACCGAAGGCGTCGAGCACCCAGTCGGCGGGGTCCTGGCGGCCGGGAGGGCGGCCGATGCCGACCCGCACCCGGGGGAACTCGGGGGTGCCGAGCGCCTTGGCGACGTCGCGGACGCCGTTGTGCCCGCCGTGGCCGCCGCCGGTCTTGAGCTTGAGCGTGTCGAAGGGGATGTCGAGCTCGTCGTGCACGACCACGACGCGCTCGGCGGGGATGTCGAAGAACTTCGCGAGGTTCGCGACCGGTCCGCCGGACACGTTCATGAACGTGTTGGGCTTCGCGAGCACGAGCTTCGGTCCACCGGGACGCAGCCATCCCTCGGCGATGCGCGCACCCGCCTTGTGCACCTTGAAACCCTCGTTGCGGCGGCCGGCGAGCTCGTCGATGACCATCTGGCCGACGTTGTGGCGCGTCGCCTCGTAGCGGGGTCCCGGGTTCCCGAGTCCCACGATCAGCCAGGTGTCGGCCATGTCATCCCTTCCGGAGGTGGCGCGAGTGCGACGTTGAGACGGACGTAAAACAGGAGAAATCCCGAACGCAGGACGATTCTCGGGAATCGATCCTGTCGTCGGGATTTCTCCTGTGCGAGTGGGGCGGAATTACTCCGCGGCCTCCGCGGACTCCTCGGACTGCTCCGCAGCGACCTCGGCGTCGGCCTCGGCGATCTCGTCCTCCGCGGCGAGGGTCGCAGCGGGCACGGAGACGGCGACGACGAGCGTCTCCGGCTCGGTCACCAGCGTCGCACCCTTGGGGAGCTTCAGGTCGGCGGCCGTGATGTGCGTGCCGTCCTCGAGGCCCTCGACGTCGACCTCGATGTTCTGCGGGATGTCGGTGGCCAGCACCTCGAGCGACACGGTCGTCGCGTCGAGGTTCGCGATGGTGCCCGCGAAGGGCTCGCCCACGACGATGACGGGGACGTCGACGGCGACCTTCTCGCCCTTCTTCACGACCAGCAGGTCGATGTGCTCGATGATCTGGCGCACCGGGTCCTTCTGGACGTCCTTGACGAGGGCCAGGTGGTCCTTGCCGTCGGCGGTGAGCTCGAGCAGCGCGTTCGCGCGACGGATCAGCAGGGCGACCTGGTGACCCGGCAGGGCGAGGTGCACGGGCTCGGTGCCGTGGCCGTACAGAACGGCGGGGATCTGACCGGCGGCGCGCAGGCGACGGGCGAAGCCCTTGCCGAACTGCGTACGCACCTCAGCGGTGACCTTGTTGTCTTCCGACATGATGATTCTCCTTGCGGGCCCACGGGCCCCAGATCGGGGATGGTTCGACTCGAACGCGAGCGCGTGAGGAAGCCGTAGGCCTGCACACCCTCGTCGATTACGGATGCGGATGCCGCATCCCTCGCCGAAGTTCGCGTCGAGTCTACCAGTGCCGCCCGGTAGCATGGAAAAGATGCGCCCCGCCGGCGCGAGCCCCGATCGAAAGGACTCCCCCGTGGACGCTCAGCTCGCCTCCGACCTCCTGCTCGGATTCATCGGCCTGCTCTCGCTCGGATCCCTCATCGGCGTCGTCGGCGCCTTCTGGTCGATGGGCCGCCAGAACTACCGCAAGTCCTGACTCCGCGGCGACGCCCGGCGTCGCTCGGAATCCTCGCGGTGCGTGGGAACACTACGATTGGCGTGTTCCCACCCTTCGTTCGAGGAGTATTTTTCGTGACCGAGGCATCAGCCAACATCGGAGTCGTCGGACTCGCCGTCATGGGGTCGAACCTGGCCCGCAACCTCGCCTCGCGCGAGGGCAACACGGTGGCCGTGTTCAACCGCAGCTATGACAAGACCGAGCACCTCGTCACGGAGCACCCCGAGGCGGGCTTCGTCCCGGCCTCGACGTACGCCGAGTTCGCCGCGTCGCTGCAGAAGCCGCGCACCGCGATCATCATGGTCAAGGCCGGCGGCCCCACGGATGCGGTCATCAACGACCTCGTGCAGGTCTTCGAGCCGGGCGACATCATCGTCGACGGCGGCAACGCCCTGTTCACCGACACGATCCGCCGCGAGAAGGCGGTGCGCGAGACCGGCATCAACTTCGTCGGCGCCGGCATCTCCGGCGGCGAAGAGGGCGCGCTGAACGGCCCCTCGATCATGCCCGGCGGCTCGGACGAGTCGTGGGTCACGCTCGGACCGATCCTCAAGAGCATCGCGGCCGTCGCCGAGGGCGAGCCCTGCGTCACGCACGTCGGTCACGACGGCGCGGGTCACTTCGTCAAGATGATCCACAACGGCATCGAGTACGTCGACATGCAGCTCATCGGCGAGGCGTACGACCTCATCCGCCGCGGCACGGGCAAGTCGCCCGCCGAGATCTCCGAGATCTTCGCCGAGTGGAACCGCGGCGAGCTGGAGTCGTACCTGATCGAGATCACCGCCGAGGTGCTCAAGCAGGTCGACGCCGCCACCGGCAAGCCGCTCGTCGACGTGATCGTCGACCAGGCCGGCGCCAAGGGAACGGGCGCCTGGACCGTGCAGACCGCGCTGGATCTCGGCATCCCCGTCTCCGGCATCGCCGAGGCCGTGTTCGCCCGATCGCTCTCCTCGAAGCCCGCGCAGCGCGCCGAGGCGACGTCGCTGCCCGGCCCCTCGTCGACCGGGACGGTCGCCGACCCCGAGGCGTTCATCGAGGACGTCCGCCAGGCGCTGTACGCGTCGAAGATCATCGCCTACTCGCAGGGGTTCGACGCGATCGTGGCCGGGGCCGAGCAGTACGGCTGGGACATCAAGAAGGGCGACATCGCCAAGATCTGGCGCGGTGGCTGCATCATCCGCGCGCAGTTCCTCAACCGCATCACCGAGGCGTACGCCGAGAACCCGTCGCTGCAGGCTCTCGTGCTCGCGCCCTACTTCCGTGACGCCGTCGCAACCGCTCAGGATGCGTGGCGCCGCGTCGTCATCGGCGCCGTCGAGACGGGTGTGCCGACGCCCGCGTTCTCGTCGTCGCTCGCCTACTACGACGGCCTGCGCGCCGACCGCCTGCCGGCCGCCCTCATCCAGGGCCAGCGCGACTTCTTCGGCGCGCACACCTACAAGCGCATCGACAAGGAGGGCACCTTCCACACGCTGTGGTCGGGCGACCGCTCCGAGGTCGAGGCCGTCGACACGCACTGACCCCGTCATGACGGACGCCGCCGTGCGCGGCCGCCGGAGCACGCTGCTCCTGGCGGTCGCCACGGCGGCGTATCTCGTGGTGCTGGCGCGCCTCACGCTCGTCGCCGACGACGCAGCCGGCACCGGCGGCATCCTGAAGGCGTGGGCCGAGGCCTTCGGGGCCACACCGTGGACCCGCTGGATCACGTTCGATCTGCTGGAGTTCACCGCGAACATCGTGCTGTTCGTGCCCGCGGGTCTGATCGGGGCGCTGTGGCTGGGCCGCCGGTGGTGGCTCGCCATCCCGATCGGCCTCGTCATCAGCGCCGGGATCGAGACGACACAGGGTCTGGCCCTCGCCGGCCGCGTCGCCGATGTGCGCGACCTCGTCTCGAACACGATCGGCACCGTGATCGGGGCGCTCGCGATCGCGGCGACGCGCCGCATCCGCCGCCGCTGAACGACGGATGCGGCGCACCGGGATCACCGGGTGATGTCGCGCACCGTGCCCTTCTCGAGCCGGAGGCGCCGCGTCGCGCGCCTGGCCACGGCCGAGTCGTGCGTCACCACGATGAGCGTCAGGCCCTCGCGGTTGAGCGCCTCCAGCACTTCCAGGATCTCGTCGCGCATGTGCTCGTCGAGATTCCCCGTGGGTTCGTCCGCCAGCAGCACGCGGGGCTTCTTCGCGATGGCCCTCGCGATCGCCACCCGCTGCTGCTGACCGCCCGACAGCTCGCCGGGACGATGATCGGCCCGCTCCTCGAGGCCGACGCGCTCGAGCGCCTCACGCACCCGGTCGGCCCGTTCGGACTGCGGCAGCCCCAGGGGCTCGAGCCCCATGTCGACGTTCTCCGCGGCCGTCAGGGTCGGGATGAGGTTGAAGCCCTGGAACACGAAGCCGATCTCGTGCGCGCGCACCTCGCTGAGCTGTCGGTTGGTCGCACGTGCGATGTCGGTCTCGCCCAGCATCACCTGCCCCTCGGTCGGCTGGTCCAACGCGCCGAGCAGCTGGAGGAACGTGGACTTGCCGCCTCCCGTGGGCCCCTGGATGGTGACGAACTCGCCCGGATCGATGTCGATGTCGACGCCTGTGAGCGCCGTCACGACCCTCCCCTTCTGCCGGTAGGTCTTGCCGACGCCGCGCACGCGATAGGCGAACGGGACGGCTTCGACGGTGTCGTTCATGGTCATGTCTGTTCTCCTCGTTTCGTTCCGGTGCGGCTCAGGCGACGGCACGCAGTGCCTCGGCGGGGCTCAGCCGGGCTGCACGCCAGCCGCCGAAGGCCCCCGCCACCAGTCCCGCGGCGATCGACAGCGCCACGGCCATCAGGACGATGCCGACCGACACCGGTGCGTTCAGGACGACGTCGGATGCGGCGGCCGCCAGCTGCGGGGCTCCGCCCGGTCCGCCCATCCCGCCCGGCCCCGTCATCCCGCCCGGGCCCGTCGCCTGCTCCGTGGTCGCCGAGATCGTGGGAGAGATCAGGTTGATGACGCCGATCGCGCCGAGCCCGAGGACCACGCCGGCGACGCCGCCGATGAGCCCCTGCACGATCGACTCGCCCGCGACCTGTCCGACGACCCGGCGGTTGGACCAGCCGATCGCCTTGAGCGTTCCGAACTCGCGCGTGCGGCGGGAGACGCCGGAGATCGTGAAGAGCACGGCCAGTGCCACGGCGACGACCAGCAGGAGCACCGACAGCCACGTGCCGAGACTCGTGATCAGCGCCGCGGCGCTCGCGAGCGAGCCGGACACCGTCGAGGCCAGATCCGACTGCGAGCTCACGGTCGCGTCCGGGAAGGCGTCCGAGATCGCGGTCTGCACCGACCCGATGGCGTCCGCGGAGCTCGCCTGCACGTAGACCGTCGAGACGACGTCGCCCACCCCCGCGAGCGTCTGTGCGACATCCAGGGGGATGTACACGTTCGCGGCCGTGTCGGCGTCGTTCGTCGCGGAGGCCACGATGCCCACGATCTGCATCGGAGTGCCGCCCACATCGATCGTGCCGCCCACGGCAAGCGACTTCGACGCGGCGTAGGTGGCGTCGAGCACCGCGACGTCCTGGCCCGCATCCGCCCCCTCCAGCATCCGCCCCTCGGACAGCGTCACCGCCGAGAGCGGTCCGACGGAGGCGTCGGCTCCGACGCCGAGCACGGAGAACGAGTCGAGGTCGAACGATCCGCCGCCGAAGCCCCCGCCCCCGCCCGGCGGACCGGTCTGGCCCTCCGCGCTCGTGCCGTCGTCGGTGGACGGCCGCTCGGGGAGCTCGCCCGTGAAGGTCGAGTTGGTCAGGGCGAGCGCGCCGGATGCGGCGGAGACGTTCTCCAGGTTCGCGATGGTGTCGACGGTGGACGCCGCCAGCGTGCCACGCATCAGATCGGTCATCAGCCGCGATTGGCTGAGCGACGTCGTGCCGTCGTCGTCCGTCGAGCCGGCATCCTGACCGAACTCGAAGCGAGGTCTCCCGCCTTCGCCCGGCTCGGTCTCGGCACCGGCGACGGTCAGGTCGGTGCCGATGCCGTAGACGGATTCCAGGGCGCGCGTCTGAGCGTCGCGCACGCCGGACGACAGCGCCGTCACGACGATGACGAGTGCGACGGCGATGGCGAGTCCGGCCGCCACGATGATGGTCTGCTTCTTGCGGCCGGACAGCTCCCGCCGCAGATATGTCGCGTACATGTTCTCCTCCTGGCCCATCGGGTTCTGGGGCCTTGCCGAGACGCTAAAGACGCTCACGATGCGAGACGCATGGCGCGTTGATGAGGCGACTATGCGACCATGTCTCTCATCCGGTGCCCGGCCGGCTACGCGACTCACAGCGGGCTCATAACCCGCTCCATAGGAACGGCATAGAAACGACCTCAGAATCGAGGCATGACTTCGATGGCACCCTCCCCCGCTCTGCAGCGCGCCGACGGCTCCGCTCCCCGCATCCTCGTCGTCGACGACGAGCAGATGCTCACCGATCTGCTGTCGATGGCTCTGCGCATGGAGGGCTGGGACGTGCGCGCCGCGGCCAGCGGCTTCCAGGCGCTCCAGGCCGCGCGCGACTTCGAGCCCGACGCCATGGTGCTTGACATCATGATGCCCGACCTCGACGGCATGGCGGTGCTGCAGCGCCTGCGTCAGTCGGGCAACGACGTGCCCGTGCTGTTCCTGACCGCGAAGGACGGCGTCGCCGACCGGGTCGCGGGGCTCACGGCCGGCGGTGACGACTACGTCACGAAGCCCTTCAGCCTCGAAGAGGTCGTCGCCCGCCTCCGGGGTCTCATGCGCCGCGCGGGCACCGCCCAGGCGGGCGACTCCGAGCCCATCCTGCGCGTCGGAGACCTCAGCCTGAACGAAGACAGCCACGAAGTCGAGCGTCAGGGTGTCGAGATCGAGCTGACCGCGACCGAGTTCGAGCTGCTGCGCTACCTGATGCGCAACCAGCGCCGCGTGGTGTCGAAGGCGCAGATCCTCGACCGCGTCTGGAACTACGACTTCGGTGGACGCTCGAGCGTCGTCGAGCTGTACATCTCGTACCTGCGCAAGAAGATTGACGCCGGGCGGGAGCCGCTGATCCACACCGTGCGCGGTGTGGGCTACATGATCAAAGCCCCGCAGTGACAGGCGTCCACCGAAGGGTGGCGCGCCGACTCACGCTCCAGGCCCGGCTCATGGTCGCCGTCATCGGCATGGTGGCCGTCATCCTCGGTGCCGTCGGATTGGCAACCGGCACGATCCTCACCTCGATCATGCGCGAGAGCCTCGACACCCAGGTCAGCGAGGCGTCGCAGCTCTACGGCTCGCCCAACGACAGCGCGGCGGACATCCTGAAGAACGGCCGGCAGGAGGTCGGCACGCTCCTCGTGCTGCGCGGGCAGTACGGGCCGACCACCGGCGCCTACGTCGCCGCCGATTCGGTGATCGAACTCACCCCGGCGCAGATCGAGAGCATCACAGGACGCCCTGACCACGACACCGGGCGCGTCGACGTGTCCGTGGACGGGCTGGGCGACTACCGCGCAATCCTGACCGGCGACACCTCCGGCGCGTTCCTGCTCGTCGGGCTGCCGACCTCGGAAGTCACCGAGACGCTGGGCCAGATCGTGACCACGGTCGCTCTGGTGACCGTCGGAGGCCTTCTGCTGCTGGGGGTCGTGCTGGCCATCATCATCCGACGCAGCCTGCGTCCGCTCCGAGCCGTGGCCAGCACCGCCGAGCGCGTCGCCGCCCAGCCGCTCTCCGAGGGCGCCGTTCGCATCACCGAGCGCGTTCCCGCATCCGAGGCCGACGACGCCACCGAGATCGGACGCGTCGGCGTCGCGCTGAACACGCTTCTCGACCACGTCGAGACCTCGCTCGAGGCGCGCCAGCGCAATGAGGAGCGGATGCGGCGCTTCGTCGCCGACGCGAGCCACGAGCTGCGCACCCCTCTCGCCTCCATCCGCGGGTACTCGGAGCTGTCGCTGCGCGATCGGACGCTCAGCGAGACCACGGAGTCCTCGCTGCAACGCATCCAGGCGCAGTCGCTGCGGATGACGGAGCTCGTCGAAGACCTGCTGCTGCTCGCCCGCCTCGAGGAGGGGCACGAGCTCGTCTACGGCTCGGTCGACCTCTCGCGTCTGGCCGTCGAGTCCCTCGGAGACGCGCAGGCGGCGGGCCAGGATCACCACTGGGAGCTCGAGCTCGACGAGGAGCCCGTCATCGTCGCGGGCGACACGGGCAGACTCACCCAGGTCGTGGCGAACCTGCTGGCGAACGCCCGCACGCACACCCCCGCGGGCACGACCGTGACGCTCAGCGTCACCCGCGAGGGATCGGATGCCGTGCTGCGTGTGCACGACGACGGCCCCGGCGTCGACCCGCAGGTGCGCGACGAGCTGTTCGAGCGCTTCGCCCGTGGCGACAGCTCCCGGGCCCGGAAGACCGGCGGCACGGGCCTCGGGCTCTCGATCGCACGGGCCATCGCCGACGCTCACGGCGGCGAGCTGACGGTCGATTCGAGCCCCGGCGACACCACGTTCACCCTGCGCATGCCGGGCAAACCCATTGATCCGGGACCGCCCGCATCCGAGGCCGATCCGAGCCGCTAGCGTGGTGGGGTGACCACTCCGATCGATCCCACCACCACCTCCGCCTGGACGGATCTCGCCGCTCTCCGTGACGGGTTCTCCCCCGATCTGCGGGGCTGGTTCGCCGCGGACGCCGACCGCGCCGCCCGCCTGAGCCTGCCGCTGTCGGACCTGCACGTCGACCTGTCGAAGAACCTCGTCACCGACGAGATCCTCGCCGGGCTCGTGGAGCTCGCACGCCAGACCGGTGTCGAGGAGCGCTTCGCCGAGATGCTGGCCGGAGTGCACATCAACACGAGCGAGGACCGCGCCGTGCTGCACACGGCCCTGCGCCGTCCCGCAGGCGCCGAGCCCGCGCTCGTCGTGGACGGCCAGCAGGTCGACGAGGACGTGCAGTCGGTGCTCGAGCTCGTCTCCGCGTTCGCCGATCGGGTGCGCTCGGGCGAGTGGCAGGGTGTCACGGGCAAGAAGGTCACCCACGTCGTCAACATCGGCATCGGCGGCTCCGACCTCGGTCCCGTCATGGTCTACGAAGCTCTCAAGCCCTACGCGGATGCCGGAATCCAGGCGCGATTCGTGTCCAACATCGACCCGACCGACCTCGCCCAGAAGACGGCGGACCTCGACCCCGAGACGACTCTGTTCATCGTCGCGTCCAAGACCTTCACGACGCTCGAGACGCTGACCAACGCCCGCCTCGCGCGCGACTGGCTGTGGGCGGGACTCACCGCATCCGGCGCCATCGCCGACGATGACGACGCGCGGACGGATGCGGTCGCGCACCACTTCGTCGCCGTCTCGACGGCGCTCGACAAGGTGGCCGCCTTCGGCATCGACCCGACCAACGCGTTCGGATTCTGGGATTGGGTGGGCGGCCGCTACTCCGTCGATTCGGCGATCGGCCTGTCGCTCGCCATCGCTCTCGGTCCCGATGTGTTCCGCGAACTGCTCGCCGGGTTCCACGTGGTCGACGAGCATGTGCGCACGACGCCGCTCGAGCGCAACGTACCTGTGCTCATGGGGCTGCTGAACGTCTGGTACAACAACTTCCTCGGTGCGCAGTCGCACGCCGTCCTCCCCTACGCGCAGCAGCTGAGTCGATTCCCGGCGTACCTGCAGCAGCTGACGATGGAGTCCAACGGCAAGTCGGTGCGCTGGGACGGCTCCCCCGTCACGACCGACACCGGCGAGATCTTCTGGGGCGAGCCGGGGACGAACGGCCAGCACGCCTTCTACCAGCTGATCCACCAAGGCACGCGCCTGATCCCCGCCGACTTCATCGCGTTCGTGAACCCCGCCTATCCGCTGCGCGACGGCGACCGTGACGTGCACGGGCTGTTCCTGGCGAACTTCCTCGCGCAGACCAAGGCGCTCGCGTTCGGCAAGACCGCCGCGGAGGTGGAGGCCGAGGGCACCACAGGTGCGCTGGTCGCCGCTCGCACGTTCGCGGGGAACCGTCCGACGACATCGATCTTTGCGCCCGCCCTGACTCCGGCGGTGCTCGGCCAGCTCATCGCGCTGTACGAGCACATCACCTTCACGCAGGGCGCGATCTGGGGCATCAACTCGTTCGACCAGTGGGGTGTCGAGCTCGGCAAGCAGCTCGCCCTGCAGATCGCCCCCGCGATCGAGGGCGACGCGGACGCCACGGCGGCGCAGGATGCGTCGACCCGCGCCCTGCTCGACTACTACCGGGCCCACCGCACGCGCTGAGCCCCGGGCCTCACGCCACGGCGCCGCATCCGTCTTCGGGTGCGGCGCCGCGGCGTTGTGGGCGGGTGTGTGCTCTCGTGCGGTTCCCGCCCCATTGCCCGAGTTGCGTCGCGGATGCACAGATGCGCCACTTTTGCGCAAATGCGCTAGCTGATCGCAGGCGCATCTGCGCAAAAGTGTGGCGGTTCCGCATCCGTTCGCGGTGATGGCGAATCGCCGACCGCGGATCGGTGGATGCGGCTTGCGTGCCCGCATCCGCCGATCCGCCGGCTTGCGCTACAGAAATGCGCACCTGCACCAGGTAGTGACTGGCGCAGGTGCGCAGAACGGTGGCAGATGCGCAACTGCGACGCAACTCGGGCACACGGATGCTCGAACAGAACCGAACCGACCCTTGCGCAGGACCGAACCCACCCTCACCCAGAACCGAACAGAACCGAACAGAACCGAACCGAACCCAACCCGACACCCGGGCCCAGGGACCGGCGCGGGGTCAGTAGCCGCTGAAGGCGTCGGTCGTGATGCCGCGGGCCTTCTCGAGTGCGGGCGCAAGGTCGGCGATCAGCCGCGGCGGACCCGACACGTACGCGTGACGCTGGCCGAGGTCGGGCACGACGCGGGCGAGGTGCCCCGCATCGATCCGATCGGGACCGGCCCACGTCCAGTTCGCCGGCAGTGCTCCCGGATCGTCGGGCGTGAACACGACGACCGGGACCCCGGATGCGGCGAGGTCGTCGCGGAACACGAGTTGACCTGCATCCGAGGCCGCGAAAACGAGCACGATGTCGCGGCGCACGCCGCTCGCCGTGAGATGACGCAGCTGCGACACGAAGGGCGTCACGCCGATGCCGGCGGCCACCAGCAGGACGGGCCGCGAGGTGTCCTTCGGCAGGACGAAGTCGCCCCAGATCCCCGTGACGGCCAGCTTCCTGCCCGGCTCGACCTCGCCGAGCGCCTTCTTGTACGAACTCTGCGGCCCCACGCCGTCGCGGTAGGCGACCCGGACGGTGGGCAGGTCCTCGGGAGCGGAGACGATGCTGAACTCGCGTCGGGTTCCCCGCGCGTCGGCGCGACGGTGCGGCACGTCGAGCTCGAGGTACTGTCCGGCCCGGAAGTCGAGACCGCGTTCGGCCCGGAAGACGAGCTCGCGCACCGTCGCGCTCGGCGAACGCCGCTCGACGAGTGTCAGGCGCACGGCCTGGCGCAGGCAGAACAGGAACGCGATCAGGTTTCCGATGAGCAGCGCCCGCTCCTGCCCCAGCGTCATGTACCCGACGGGGATCGGCCAGCCGGCCAGCACGCCGACGACCGCGGCCACCGCGTACTGCTGCCAGCGCCGCGGCGGCAGCGTCAGCGGCTCCGAGAGCATGAAGGCTCCGAGGAACAGGAACGGGGATGCGGTCAGCACCTGCGCGATGACGGTGCCCGCGTCGATCACCAGACCGGACTGCTGGTACTGCACGAAGACGCGGATCAGGTTGACCGCGACGGCGACCACGAAGAAGAGTCCGACGACGCGGATCTTCTCGGTGCGCCAGAGCACGACGAGCCCGAGCAGCAGCACCGGCCCGAACAGCACGGGGGTCCCCACCCACCAGGCCGAGCCGCCGATGCCCGAATCGAGCGGGAGGAGCGCGGACACGATCGTGACGACCGTTGCTCCGACGGCTGCCGGGTTGAAGATGTGGCGGCCGCGCCAGGCGAGCAGGTACTTGGAGACGGATGCGGCCAGCGCCGCGATCGCGATTCCCACGAGCCCCATCGGCTCGACCGTCGGACGAAGCACGAACAGAAGGATCACGGAGGTGATGAGCGTCGACTCGGTACGCAGCGGCAGGTGCATCAGCCGCTGCGCGGTCGTGTCGGCGAGCACGCCGACGACGGCGAGCACGACAGCGGTGGCCAGCAGCTCCCAGGGTGTGGGGACGACGAGGCCTGCGAAGGAGAGCACGAAGGCGATGGCGGCGAGCACACCCAGCGCCAGCTGGACGAGCCGGTACATCGACAGGCGCCCGAACAGGGCGGTGACCCGATTCGCGCCGGCGGTGAAGGAGGCGATCACAGGAACAACTCGGCTTTCTGGTCGGCTGACCATTCGACGGTGCCGTCGGTGGTCATTCTCACCCACGACACGCCCCAGTCGGCGGCCAGCTCAGGACCACCGTCGAAGAAGAGTGCGGTCGCCGCCGCATCGGCGTGCATCGCATCGGATGCCAGCGCCCAGGTGGCGGCGATCGTGCGCACCGGGACCCCGGTGCGGGCGTCGAGCACGTGGTGGAGACCCTCGCCCCACGCGCGGCGGTTCGTCGCGGAGGCGCACAGCGCCGCATCCTCGACCTCGAAGACCCCGATGGCCCGCGACGGGTCGAAGGGATGCTCGAGACCGACGCGCACGGGCCCGCCGCGGACGGCCAGGTCTCCGCTCGCGTCGACGACGAACCCGCCGGCTACTGAGCCCCCCAGTATCTCGGCGACGAGGTCGACCAGGCGGCCCTTGCCGAGCGCGCCCACATCCAGCAGCGCCGGCTGCGCGAGGCGCAACGTCTGCGCGTCCCATTCCAGCACCTGCTGCCACGACGGCGCGGGAGCTGCCCCGCGGTCGACGAAGGAATACGCGGCGTCGTATCCGCGACGGGCAAGGCTCTCCCCCACCAGCGGATTCACCGCCCCCGCCGTCGCCCGGTCGAGTTCTCGGTACGCATCGAGCATCGCGGCAGCGTCGGCCGGCGCGGCCGCCTCGCCGCCGCAGGCGGCGAGGCGGCTCACGAGCGAGTCCGGACGGAACCGCGACCACTCCTCATCGAAGCCGTCGATGACAGCACCGATGAGCGCGCGGGTCTCGTCCACGACGGGCTCAGCGGTCTCGATCTCCCAGCGGGTACCGATCGCGTCGAACCGCCACAGCTCGGACATCAGCCCTTGGCTTCGGTCTTGATCTCCTCGATGGCCTGGTTGAAGCCGCCGCTCGTGAGCGACGATCCGGCCACCCGGCTGACCTTGATCTCGTCGATCTTCTTTCCGACGACCTCGTCCGAGATGCCGCCGATGAACTGGCTCTGGTACTGCTGCGACTCGCGAGCCTGCGGGTCGCCGGTCACGTCGACCGCGGTGATGGTGTCGTCGGCCAGCGTCACCTGCACGGTGATCTTCTCGACCGTCTCGGGCGTCTGGTAGGAGCCCTCGGCGGTGTAGGTGCCGTCCTTGTAGGTGCCCGAGCTCGAGCTGGAATCCGAACCCGAGGAGCCGGTGCTCTGCGGGGTGCTGGACGGGGCGGGCGCCTCGCTCGTGCCGGTGTCGGTCGTTGCGGTCTGCGATGCGCAACCGGCCAGAGCGAAGGCTCCGGCGACGCCGATGACGGCGGCGGCAGTGCGGACGGGGCGGGGTACGGCGTTCGTGCGGATCATTTCGGTCCTCCTGGATGCGGTGCCTCGACAGACGAGCCCGGCGTTCGCCGTGCGCGTCCCTCGCGCTGTCGTAGCCGTCCGCTTCATGCGGCGGCATAGACCATCCTGCGCAGCGGACTTTTGCGACCGCTATGAATCCCGGGGAATGTGGATAAGAGCCGTCAGGCCGCGCCGTCGAACATGCTCGTGACAGAGCCGTCCTCGAAGACCTCGCGGATCGCACGACCCAGGAGCGGGGCGATCGGCAGCACGGTGAGCGCGGGGAAACGCTTCTCTTCGGGAAGCGGGATCGTATCGGTCACCACGACCTCATCGATCGACGCATCCTGCAGGCGCTCGACGGCGGGGTCGCTGAAGACGGCGTGCGTGGCGGCGACGATGACGCGCTCGGCACCGCTGGCCTTGAGCGCCTGCGCCGCCTTGACGATCGTGCCGCCGGTGTCGATCATGTCGTCCACCAGCAGGCAGACCCGGCCCGCGACCGAACCGACGATCTCGTTGACGGTGACCTGGTTGGCGACGTTGGGGTCGCGACGCTTGTGGATGATCGCCAGCGGAGCACCGAGGCTGTCCGACCACGTGTCGGCCACTCGCACCCGGCCGGTGTCCGGCGAGACGACCGTGAGCTTCGCCCGGTCCTGGGGAGTCAGGGTGCGCTCGAAGTACTCGAGGAGCACGGGCTTCGCGAACAGGTGGTCGACGGGGCCGTCGAAGAAGCCCTGGATCTGAGCGGCGTGCAGATCGACGCTCATCACGCGGTCGGCACCCGCGGTCTTCAGCAGGTCGGCGACCAGGCGGGCGCTGATCGGCTCGCGGCCGCGGCCCTTCTTGTCCTGGCGGGAGTAGGGGAAGTACGGCGCCACGACGGTGATGCGCTTGGCGGATGCGCGCTTGGCCGCATCCAGCATGATGAGCGTCTCCATGAGCCACTCGTTCACGGGCGGGCCGAAGCTCTGCAGCAGGAAGAAGTCGCAGCCGCGGATGGACACCTCGAAGCGGGTCAGGATCTCGCCCGACGCGAAGGTGCGGTACTCCGTGGGAACGAGCTGCGTGCCCAGCTGCGTGGCGACCTCCGTCGCCAGCTCGGGGTGCGAGCGCCCCGAAGCCACGACGAGACGCTTCTTGGTCTTGGCGACCAGTCCCGGAGCGATTCCGCGCTCGCGATCCAGATCGACCGTCTTATCTTTGCGTGCCATCGCCAGCTTCCTGTGCGGTCCGTGCGCTCTTCGCCGCATCAGCTGCGGCCGTGCCCGGCCTGTTGTTCTCGACCCATCCCTCGACGTTGCGCTGAGGGGCGACGCTGAGAGCCAGGGCACCGGCCGGAACATCCTTGCGGATGACAGCTCCGGCACCGGTTTTCGCGCCGTCTCCGATCTTAACCGGCGCCACGAACACATTGTGCGAGCCGCTGTGCACCTCGTCACCGATCTCGGTGCGGTGCTTGGCGATGTCGTCGTAGTTCGCGGTGATGGCGCCGGCGCCGAGGTTGACGCCGCGGCCGATCGTCGTGTCGCCGATGTAGGAGAGGTGCGGCACCTTGCTGCCCTCGCCGATCTGCGAGTTCTTCGTCTCGACGAAGGTTCCGATCTTGCCGTCGGCCGCGAGTGTCGTGCCGGGGCGGAGGTAGGCGAACGGCCCGACGCTGGCACGGGGTCCGATGACCGCGAGGGTCGCATCCGTACGGCGCACGACCGCATCCTCCCCGACCTCGCAGTCGGTGAGGCTCGTGTCGGGGCCGATCGTCGCGCCCGCGGCGACGGTCGTCGCCCCGAGGAGATACGTGCCCGGGAGCACGGTCACGTCTTCGGCGAGCGTCGCGTCGACGTCGATCCAGGTCGTCGCGGGATCCAGGATGCTGGCGCCGGCCATCTGCCAGCGGCGCACCGTGCGGGCGTTGAGGATGCGGGCGGCCTCGGCGAGCTGCACACGGTCGTTGACCCCGAGGGCCGCGGCAGGATCGGGCGACTGTCCGACGGCGATACGCTCGCCGGCGCGGCGGGCCAGTGCCACGACGTCCGTGAGGTACTTCTCGCCCTGAGCGTTGGCCTGACCGACCTCGGGGAGGTGCCGGCGCAGCGCCTCGGCACGGAAGACGTACACACCCGCGTTGATCTCGGCGACCTCGGCCTCGTGGTCGGTCGCATCCTTCTGCTCGACGATGCGCTCCACGTCGCCGGACGCGTCGCGCAGCACCCGCCCGTAACCGGTGGGATCGGCCAGGACCGCGCTGAGCAGCGTCACGGCCGCTTCGCGCGCCCGATGCGTCTCGACGAGCGCGTGCAACGTCTCGGCCTCGAGCAGCGGCACGTCGCCGCTGAGCACGAGCACGTCGCCGTCGAAGCTGTCGAGCCCGGCGAGCCCGAGCTCGACGGCGCGTCCGGTACCGGGGATCTCGTCCTGATCGACGACGACCGCGTCGGGCGCGAGGGCGGCGACCGCCTCGGCGACGAGGGCGCGCTCGTGCCGGACCACGACCGCTACGCGCGCGGGCTGCAGGATGCGGGCCGTGCGCAGCACGTGGCCGACGAGCGGTTGCCCGGCGAGCGGATGCAGCACCTTGGGGAGACGGGAGCGCATGCGCGTTCCCTGACCGGCGGCGAGGACGATGACGGCGAGCGGTGCCGTGGGCGATTCCGACATGCTCCGCCGCCAGGACTCGAACCTAGACCTCACAGCTCCAAAGGCTGTCGTGCTGCCATTACACCACGGCGGACCGCCCGCTCTCGGGCGGGCTCCCCCAGTCTGCCACCTGCCGCCCGACGCGCCCGCATCCGCTCTCGACCTCACCGCATCCGGATCCCACCGCATCCGGATCCGGATCCGCCGCCGTCCGGGCAGCCCGCTTCCCGCGAGAATGCATCTTCTGCACGAGATCACGGGTAATGACAGTGATCTCGTGCTCGAAATGCAGTCTCGCGGGCAAGAGATGGGTGGGAAGGGGCGGACGGATGCGGGTGCGCGCGAGCGAGCGCCGGTCGCCATAATGGCCTCATGGCCACAGAGAGCGACGAGGTCGACCGCATCGTCGGATCGTGGACGACCCAGCGCCCTGACCTCGACTTCTCGCCGCTCGAGGTGCTCTCCCGCGTCGACCGTCTCTCGCGACACCTCGACCGCGCCCGGCGGGAAGCGTTCCGCCGCAGCGACCTGGAGCCCTGGGAGTGGGACGTGCTCTCGGCACTGCGGCGCTCCGGTGAGCCGTACCAGCTCAGCCCCAAGCAGCTGCTGCAGCAGACGCTGGTCTCCAGCGGCACCATGACCAACCGCATCGACCGGCTGGTGGGGCGCAGGCTCGTGCGCCGCGAGGCGGATCCTGCCGACGGCCGTAGCGTCCACGTCATCCTCACCGACGAGGGCCGCACGCGCGTCGACGCCGCCATCACCCGCCTGGTCGACGCGGAGGCCCTGCTGCTGCAGCGACTCTCCCGCAGCGACCGGGACCGCCTCGCCGCCCTGCTGCGCAAACTCTCCCTGGGATTCGACACATGAGCGACGACACCACCACCGCGCCGCACCGGATGCCGCGCCCCACCGCAAGCTGCAGCGCTGGTTCGACAACCGTTTCCGCACTCCTGTCGCCATCTACGGCCTCATCGTCTATACGACGGTCGTGCTGATCGCCGACGAAGAGGGCCCCGTCAGCGAGATGCTCACGGTCGCGATCAGCAGCCTCGTCGTCTTCTACCTCGCGCACGTGTTCGCCCACACGCTGTCTGACCACGGGCGCCACGGTCTCGGCACCGCGACCCGGCTCGCCTTCGTCCACTCGCTCGGAATGCTCTACGCGTGCGCCCCGTCGACGATCGCCATGATCGTCACGTCATTCTTCTCCACGGATGCGGGCGACGTGCAGGATGCGGCGATCTGGGCGGCTCTCGCGATGCTCGCCGTCCTCGGCTTCTCGGCCTACGCCCGCACCGGCGCGAAGCTCTGGGTGCGCCTGCTCGGCGCGCTCGGCACGGCCCTGCTCGGCCTGCTGGTCGTGATGATGGAGTTCCTCCTCCACTGAACGACGCCGCTCACCCGAGCGAGAAGCCGCCGTCGCCCGTGATCACCTGACCCACCACCCAGCTGCCCGCGGCGCTGGTCAGCCAGGCGATGAGCTCGGCCGCATCCTCGGGTCGACCGAAGCGTCCGAACGGGGTCGTCCGCAGGTACGCCTCGATGCCGTCCAGCGGACGGTCCGCGGTCTCGGCATCCATGTAGCCGGTGTTCACCGGACCCGGGTTCACCGTGTTGAGCACGATGCCGAGCTCCAGCAGCTCCGCGGCGACCGACGCCGTGACGCCGGCGAGCGCGGCCTTGCTCGTCGCGTAGGCGATCTCTCCCCGCATGGGCCCGTGGATCTGACCGGAGGTCATCCAGATGACGTGGCCCTGCGGCGCAGCGTAGGGCTTCGCGCCGTTCACGCGCTCACCCGGACGCCGCTGGTCTGCCTGCCCTGGCGCCTTGCGGCGGGCGAACTCCGCCGTCAGCAGCAGCGTCGAGCGCGCGTTCACCTGCCAGAACGCGTCGAGGCGGCCGGGCGTCATATCGAGGATGCTGCCGTCGTCGCCGCTCTTGGCGTGATTGCAGACGAGGATGTCGACCGCTCCGGTCGCCGCGGCCGCCGCATCCATCACCCGGCCGATCGCGCCCTCGTCGGCGAGATCGGCGCCGATGTCGGTCAGCGCCGCTCCGGGTGCGAGCTCTGAGCGGATGCCGGCGCGCACGGCGTCGAGATCATCGGCTCCCCACGGCTGGTCGGCGTCATGCGGTCGATGGTGCTGGATGACGAGGTGCGCGCCGCGGGCGGCGAGCGCTCGGGCGACGGCGTAGCCCATGCCCCGACGGCGCGAGACGCCGGTGACGAGAGCGGTGCGGCCGCTCAGTGGAAGATGTGCGTGCATGGGTGAACCCTTTCCGAGGCGCGCGAACGCGCGTTGACGGGAGAAGAAGGCGGGTCACCGGCATTGCATGCTCCGAGCGTAGCAACCGCACCGGACGCGGGAGGCGGTCATCTAGCCTGGAAACAACATGGCTCATCTACTCGGCGGCGAAGCCCTCCACCTCGAATACCCGACGAAGGTCGTCTTCGACTCCGTCTCGCTCGGTGTCAACGAGGGCGACCGCATCGGCATCGTCGGCCGCAACGGCGACGGCAAATCCACCCTTCTCGGCATGCTCGCCGGACGCACCGAACCCGACAGCGGACGGGTCACCGTCCGCGGCGGCGTGCGCATCGGCGTGCTGGATCAGGCCGACACTCTCGTCGACGGACGTTCGATCGGCGAGAGCGTCGTCGGCGACCGCCCGGAGCACGAGTGGGCGGGCGACGCGCGCGCCCGCGACGTCATCGCGGGCCTCCTCGGCGACCTCGACTGGGATGCGGATGTCGCTACCCTCTCCGGAGGCCAGCGGCGGCGCGTGGCGCTCGCGGCGCTCCTCGCCGGAGACTGGGACGTCATCGCCCTCGACGAGCCCACCAACCACCTCGACGTGGAGGCGATCAGCTGGCTCGCCGCTCACCTGAAGAAGCGGTGGCCCGCCAGCGCCGGCGGGCTGCTCGTCGTCACGCACGACCGATGGTTCCTCGACGAGGTGTGCACCGTGACCTGGGAGGTGCACGACCGCATCGTCGAGCCCTTCGAGGGCGGTTACGCCGCGTACATCCTGCAGCGCGTCGAGCGCGACCGGCAGGCTGCTGCCATCGAGTCGAAGCGGCAGAACCTGGCCCGCAAGGAGCTGGCGTGGCTCCGGCGCGGCGCGCCCGCGCGCACGTCGAAGCCCAAGTTCCGCATCGATGCGGCGAACGAGCTCATCGCCGATGTGCCGGAGATCCGCGACAGCGTGTCCCTGCGTTCGCTCGCCGTCGCCCGACTCGGCAAAGACGTCGTGGATCTGCTCGACGCCTCCGTCTCGTACGACGACCGCGAGGTGCTGCACGAGGTCGAGTGGCGCATCGCCCCGGGCGCGCGCACCGGCATCCTCGGTGTGAACGGCGCCGGCAAGTCCACCCTGCTGGGGCTCGTCTCGGGCGAGATCGCACCGACCGCGGGACGCGTGAAGCGCGGCAAGACCGTGCAGGTCGCGACGCTCTCGCAGCGCATGGACGAACTCGATGAACACCTCGACTCCCCCGTGCGCGTCGTGCTCGCGGGCCTTCGCACCACCTACTCGTTCGGCGCCGGGTCGAAGGCGCAGGAGCTCACCCCCGGTCAGCTGCTCGAACGCCTCGGATTCTCCAGCGCGCAGCTCTCGACGCCGGTGAAGGACCTCTCCGGAGGCCAGAAGCGGCGCCTGCAACTGCTTCTCGTGCTGCTCTCACAGCCCAACGTGCTGATCCTCGACGAGCCGACCAACGACCTCGACACGGACATGCTCGCGGCGATGGAGGATCTGCTCGACTCGTGGCCGGGCACCCTCGTCGTCGTCTCGCACGACCGGTACTTCCTCGAGCGCGTCACCGACCAGCAGTACGCGATCCTCGACGGCCGCCTGCGGCACCTGCCCGGCGGCGTCGACGAGTATCTGCGCCTGCGCGCCGCGCAGCCGGCCAGCACGGGGGCGGAGCGCCAGAAGCCGGCGGATGCGGCGGGCGCATCCCCCGCGCTGGCCGGTGCCGAGCGTCGCGCCGCCGAGAAGGAGCTGTCGGCGATCGACCGGCGTCTCGCAAAGCTTCAGACGGAGATCGCCGCGCTGGACGCCCGGTTCGCCGACGCCCACGACGACTACGACCGGCTGCTCGAGCTGCAACGCACCCGCGATGCGTACGTCTCCGAGGTCGCGGCCCTCGAAGAGCGCTGGCTGGAACTCGGCGAGGCGCTCGACGACTGAGCGCCCCGCCGAAGGCTCGTCAGGCGGGAACGGTCTCGCGAGGGTGCTCGACGCACCAGGCGAGGCAGGCACGGATCTCACCCAGCACATCGTCGGGTTCGACGTCGAGGGCGATCGTGTCGGCCACATCCCCCACGGCGCGCTTCTCGCCCAGCAGCGCCGTGTCCGCGGGGTGCAGACCGAACTCGCGACCGACCGCCTGCACCTCGGCCTCGCGGGCCTCGGAGGTGGTGAGGAGATCGCCGAGCGGCACCACGGCGACGTCCTGCGGGTCGCGCCCGACCGCCTCGCAGCACAGTTCGAGGAACTGGGAGTGGCTGAGCTCATAGGCGCTGAGGGTGTACCGGCTGCCGTGCGTGCCGCGCTCCATCGCTCCGACCGCGGCCTGTGCGACCTGGCGCACGGTGACGGCGGACGTGGACCCGCCCAACACCGGGATCGGACCTGCGCTGGCTGCGACCGCATCCAGCACGGCCTGCCAGCGGGGACGCTGCCCGGCCACGACGCCGAAGATGTACGGCAGGCGCAGCACCATCACGTCCATCGCGCCGTCGCCCTCGAGCACGGCGACCTCCTCCTGCGCGTAGCGGGAGCGCGGGTAGGCGTTGCGGGTGCGGAACCCGAGCTCGGGCCAGCGCTCCCCCCACTCGGCGGTGTCGGAGCCGAAGACGATGAAGCGCCCGACGCCGGCGGCGCGCGCGAGGCGGGCCAGGCGCTGCGTCGGGACGACGTTGGCCTCGTAGTAGAAGCGGGATGCGGGTGCGGGCGGGAGCGTGCGCTCGTCGGCGCCCATCGCGAAGAACACCGCATCCGTGCCCGTGAGCAGGTCAGCGAGTTCGCCGTCGGTCATCAGGTTCACATCGCCCCAGTGGGCATCGACTTCGATCGGCAGCTCCGGAGCGTCTGTCGCGGGCAGCGCGAGAGTCGCGACCCGGTAGCCGCGACGCAGGAGTTCCTGCGTCGTGTGGTAGCCGAGGAGGCCGGTGCCGCCGACGACGAGTGCGCGTTGCATGATGAGCCCTTCCGCGCCGATCCCCTCGGCGCCCTGTGTCTTCGACGGTAGGCGCGCGCATCCGGACGCAGCAGGGGCGAAGGTCCCACGACGGCGAAGGACCCCCGACGCGGTGCACGCCGGGGGTCCTTCGCTGACGGATGCGGTCAGCTCAGGCCGTTGTCCGCCAGCCACTTCTTGGCGATGTCGGCGGAGGACGACTTGTCGACCGTGCTCTCGACGTTCAGCGCGACGAGGCCCTCGGGCGTCAGCGCGGCGCTCACCTTGTTGATGACGTCGGCGATGTCGCCGGCGACGTCCTTGTTGACGAGCGGAACGACGTTCGACGCGAGGAACAGCGACTTCGGGTCCTCCAGGACCTTCAGCTTCTGGGTCTGGATCTGCGGGTCGGCCGTGAACACGTTGGCGACGTTCACGGTGCCGGCCACGAGGTCCTCGACCGTGGTCGCGCCGGTCGCCTGGAAGGTCACGTCGATGCCGTAGGTGCTCTTGAGCCCGGTGGGCCCGTACGGACGATCGGCGAGCTCGGGCGGGCCACCCAGGGTCAGCGGCTCGGTGACCTTCGAGAGGTCCGCGATGGTCTCCAGGCCCCACTGCTCGGCGAACGCCTCGGTGACCGTGTACGAGTCCTGGTCGCTCGCCGTCGACTGGTCGAGCACCGTGAGGTTCTCGGGCAGGGCCTCCTTGAGCGCGGCGTAGACGTCGTCCGAGGAGCGAGCCTCGGTGTCGGGCTCGAAGAACTGGAGCAGGTTGCCGGTGTACTCCGGGAAGAGCGTGATGGCGCCGCTCTCGAGCTCGGGCAGGTACGCGTCGCGCTGGCCGATCGTGAAGTCGCGCTGCACCGTGAAGCCGGCGCCCTCGAGCGCCTGGGCGTAGATCTCCGCGATGATCTCGTTCGAGTAGTAGTCCTGCGAGCCGACGACGATCGTGTCAGACGGGGCCTGGGTCTGGTCGCCGTCGGAGAGCGGGTCGGACGAGGACGCGCAGCCGGCGAGAGCCAGCGCGGACGTGAGCGCGACGGCGCCGATGAGGGCGACGCGGCGGCGGAATGCTGTGGACATGGTGTTCCTTCCTGGTGGATTCGGGACGTAGGGGTGTGGCCTCAGGCGGTCTGCACGGGTCGCGCGCGCAGCCGTCGCCGCGTGCGGTCGGGCGCCTGGGCCCGGACACCGGCGGGGACGGCAGCGCGCTGTGCGAGCGCGAGCAGCGCGTCGAGGACGAGGGCGAGGAGGGCGACGACGATCGCTCCACCGAGCACCTGGTCGATCCGCCGCAGTGGAATGCCCTGGATGATCGGAAGACCGAGACCGCCCAGTCCCACGTAGGCGGCGATCGTCACCGTTGCGACGACCTGCAGCACGGCGGAACGGATGCCGCCCACCAGCAAGGGCAGTCCCAGCGGGATCTCGACGCGCCACAGGATCTGCCACTCGGTCATGCCCATGGCGCGGGCGGCGTCGATGACGCGCCGGTCGATGGCCTCGAGGCCGGTGTAGGCGCCGGCGAGCAGCGCCGGGATGGCGAGGACGACGAAGGTGACCACGGCCGCCTCGGGCTTGTGCAGCACGCCCATGAGCAGCACCAGGAGCACGAGCAGGCCGAACGACGGCACGGCGCGGGCGGCGCCGGAGACCGCCACTGCGATCTCCCGGCCGCGGCCGGTGTGTCCGATGGCGAGGCCGACGGGGATGGCGATCGCGCCGGCGATGGCCACGGCGGCCGCGGTGTAGCCGAGCTGCTGGAGCAGGAGAACCTGCAGCGCGCTCGGGCCGCTGTACTGCTCGGGAGAGAACAGCCAGACGATCGCGTCCCAGAAGACGTTCATGCCGCCGCCTCCGCTCGGGCGGCTGCACGACGACGGATCGGGCGGGCGGTGCGGCTCCACGGCATCAGCAAGCGGCCGAGGAGAACGAGCAGCACGTCGATGACGAGGGCGAGGATGACGACCGCGACGACGCCCGCGAAGACCTCCTCGAGGATGCGGCGCTGCAGGCCGTTCGTGAAGAGGTAGCCGAGGTTGGTGACGCCGACGAGGATGCCGACGGTCGCCAGCGAGATCGTCGAGACCGCGGCGACGCGCAGGCCCGCGAGGATCACCGGCCCCGCCAACGGGAGATCGACGGCGAAGAACCGCCGGAAGCCGCCGTAGCCCATGGCCGTCGCCGCCTGGCGGATGCCCGCATCCACCGAGTCCAGGCCGTCCGTCACGGCGCGCGTCAGGATCGCGATCGCGTAGATGGTGAGTCCGACGATGAGGTTGAACTCGGTCGGGATGCGGTAGCCGAGCGCCGTCGGCAACAGGATCAGCAGCGCGAGGGACGGGATCGTGTAGAGCAGCCCCGTGACGGTGATGACCCAGCCGCGCAGCAGGCGGTACCGCCACGCCACCCAGCCCAGCGGGATCGACAGGACGAACCCGACGACGATCGCGATGAGGCTCTGGCGCAGGTGGTCGAGAGCCAGCTCCGCGATCATCCCGAGGTTCGCGAGGACCCAGGTCATCTCACCCGCCGTCCTCGACGAGGGCACCCTGCGTGCGGCCCTCGGCGTCGACGACGACCGTGCGCCCGTCCACGTCTTTCAGTCGGAGCGCGCGTTTGCCCTTGTCGGCACCGATGAAGGCGGAGACGAAGTCGTCGGCGGGAGCCTGCATGATCTCGCTCGGGCTGCCGACCTGGAGCTTCTGCGCCCCTCTCGCGAGGATCACGACCTGGTCGCCCAGCAGGAACGCCTCGTCGATGTCGTGGGTGACGAACACGACGGTCTTGTCGAGGTCGCGTTGCAGACGGATCAGCTCCTGCTGCAGCTCGGAGCGCACGATCGGGTCGACCGCGCCGAACGGCTCGTCCATGAGGAGGATGTTGGGGTCGGCGGCGAGACCGCGCGCCACGCCCACTCGCTGCTGCTGACCGCCCGAGAGCTGACTCGGATAGCGGTCGGCGAGGGCCGTGTCGAGACCGACGGTCTCCATGAGCTCGAGCGCCCGCCGACGCGCATCACGGCGAGAGATGCCGCTCAGCACCGGCACCGTGGCGATGTTGTCGGCGACGGTGAAGTGCGGCAGCAGGCCGGAGTTCTGCATGACGTAGCCGATCCGCCGGCGCAGCGCCACGGGCGAACCCGCCGAGACGTCCTCGCCATCGATCTCGATGACGCCCGCGGTCGGCTCGACCATACGGTTGATCATGCGCAGCAGGGTCGTCTTGCCGCATCCCGACGAGCCGACGAACACGGTCGTCTGGCGCGACGGGATGACCAGGGAGAAGTCCTTGACCGCGCGCGTGCCGTCGGGGAACTGCTTGTCGACGCCGCGGAACTCGATCATGCCCGGTCCCGCGCCGCGGTCACTCGGTGACCTCGACTTCTTTCCAGAAGGCCACGTATCCCGAGAAGTCCGCACCGACCTTCTCGATCGCGCCCGGGTAGGGCTCGGGATACGACCATGCGCGGTCGGCGAGCTCGCGGCCGTCCGCGGTGACCGTGAAGTAGTGCGCCGCGCCCTTCCACGGACAGGTGTAGGGCGTCGGGCTGTCGACCAGCACGCCCTCGGCGATGCTCGCCGGCGGGAAGTACCAGTTGCCCTCGATGCGGATCAGATCGTCCTTCGGAGCCTCCGCGAGCACCGTGTCACCCAAAAGAGCCTTCATCGCCGCCTCCCAGCCGGGCCAGATCCCCGCAGAACAGCGGAGGTGCACCCACGTTACCGACCCCCGGCGACACGGGCTCCGACGGTTGCGTCACGCGGCGTCATGTGCTGGCGTCGCGTCAGTACCAGTAGCTCAGGCGGACCGGCAGGTGCCATCCGAACAGACGGGCGAGCGCCACGGGGTCCTCGGCGTCGATACGACCCGCCGCGGCCAGCGTCACCGCCGAGACCTGACCCAGGTAGATCGCGGCGAGCTCCGCGACACCGAGGCGCGCGTCGGCGGGATCGCCCGTCTCGGTCACGGAGGCGGCTCCCTCCTCGTCGACCGTCAGGCGGAACCGGCCGCCCGCGAGATCCAACGGATCGTGCACGTCGAGCACGACCGACCCCGCGCCGTCGTACCGCCGCCCGCTCAGCAGCGCGGGCGTGTCGAGCACGCGCAGGTAGTGGTGGTCGCGGAGGGTGAGCGTGGCGGCCCGCCGGTCGGAGATCATCCACAGCAGCGGCTCGTCCACTGCCAGCTCGCTCGCGCGCACCGTGCCGATCAGATCCATCTCGACGAAGAAGCGCCACAGACCGGCGTAGGCGTCCGCGTCCGCCGCGGCGAGGTAGGAGATCGTGACGGTCGATCGAGTGAAGTCGTCGTGGTTCTCGTCGACGGAGTAGAGGGCGAGGCCGGTGATCTCACCGGATGCGGCCGTGTACTGCACCGCGCGGGTGTGCCCGGGCTTCTCCGCATCGGCACGGGTGCCCGCGAAACGGTCCCAGTGCCCGCGCGGCATCTCGACCTCGCCGGGCGAGTGCGCGCGGACGCGATCGAACAGGTCGGGGGCGAGCTCGCGCCAGCGCTCCCGCGTGATGAAGTCCACGCGACCCGAGGGGGCGGGCCCCGCCCACGCGGCGCGCTTGACATCGATCTCGATGCTCGCGGCGGCCACGGCCTGCGCGAACCCGAATCGGCCGTAGAGCGTCGACTCGCTCACCGTCAGGCTCGCGACCGGCAGGCCCAGTGCCGCGGCCGTGCGCAGCTCGCCCTCCATCATCGCGCGCCAGATGCCGCGCCGGCGGTGCGTGGGCGCCACGGTGACGGAGCTGATCGCGCAGGAGTCGACGACGCCGCCGGGCACGGTGAGCTCCCCCACCCACGAGGCGAGGGTCCCCACGGGCACCTCGGGCTGGGGAACGGACTCGTCGAGCACGGCGATCATGCGACGATGCCCGCGGAATCCGCGACCCGTCTCGCGCTGCGCATCCGTGGGCTCGTCTCCCAGGAAGCCACGGGTGACCGCGGCCTGCCAGCCGTCGAACGCCCGATCGTCGTCGTCGGCGAGACGGACGAGCTGCAGGCCGTCGCTCGCCAGACGCGCAGCGGATGCGGCGTCGACGGGCCCCTCGTGCTGACGGGCGATGAGGTCGTGGGCAGACATGCGTATCCTCCTGACGAGCGGCGCGCGCTCAGTCGATGATCCGGGCGCCGGGCACCGGCCCGTGCACATGGTGGGCGACGTGCCCGCTCGCGCTGAGCACGATCTGGAGCTCGATCGCGGCCTCGGCGTCGGCGGCGAGGAACGCGAGCGTGGGGCCGGATCCCGAGACCAGGCCCACCAATGCCCCCTCACGCTCCCCCGCCTCCAGGACGTCGCCGAGCCGCGGGCGCAGGCTCAACGCCGCGACCTGCAGGTCGTTGCGGGCGGAAGAGGCCAGCATGGCCGCATCCCCCGCGCGAAGCGCGTGCAGGACATCGTTGTCGACGCGGGGTCGACGCGAGGCCGGCGAGATGTCGAGCGCATGCCGGGCACGATGCTCGTCCAGCGCGCGGTACACCTCGGGCGTGGACAGGCCGTCCTGGCTCGTGACGATCACCCAGTCGAATCGGCCGCGGGCGAGCGCGGGGCTCAGTTCGTCCCCCCTGCCCACGCCCACCGCGGTACCGCCCATGAGCGCGAAGGGCACGTCGGCGCCCAGCCGCGCGGCGAGCGCGTGCAGCTGAGGCGTTCCCAGCCGGGTGTCCCAGAGGGCGTCGCAGGCCACAAGAGCCGCCGCCGCATCCGCGGATCCGCCCCCCATGCCTCCCGCGACGGGTACGCCCTTGTGGATCTCGAGATGCACGCCGCCGCGGTGGCCGGTCTCGGCTGCGAGGAGCCGTGCCGCGCGGACGGCCAGATTGCGGTCGTCGAGCGGCACCCCCGCCACGTCGACGGAGCCTGTCACTTCGACGCTGATCGTTTCGGCCGGCGTCGCCCAGACATCCTCGAACGCCGACACGGCCTGGTACGCGCTCGCGACGTCGTGGTAGCCGTCGTCCTGCACCTGACCGACCTCGAGGAAGACGTTGATCTTCCCCGGGGCGCGCACATGGACGCGCGACGGCACTCGCGAGATGCTCACAGTTTCGAGGACACCGCCCACAGGTCGACGTCGATGCCCTCGGCGAGCGCGTCGATGCGTTCCAGCTCCTCGGTGTCGAAGGCGGGCCCGGTGAGGGCGGCGATGTTCTCGTCGATCTGCTCGACGCTGGACGCGCCGATGAGCGCGGATGCGACCGTCGGCTCGCGCAGCACCCACTGGATCGCCATCTGCGCGAGGGTCTGACCTCGCTCCTTCGCCACCACGTTGAGTCCGCGCAGCGCCGCGATCGTGGCGTGCGAGAGCGGCTTGTCGGACAGCGAGCTCCGGGTCTGCGAGCGCTGACCGCGCCCGTCTCCGAGATACTTGCCGGTCAGCAGGCCCTGCGCCAGCGGCGTGAAGGCGATGGCCGACATCTCCTCCTGGCGCAGCACGCCGGTCAGGCCGTCCTCGACCCAGCGGTTGAGGATCGAATAGGCGGGCTGGTGGATGACGAGCGGCGTTCCGAGGCTGCGCGCCACCGCCGACGCGACGGCCGTGCGCTCGGCGCTGTACGACGAGATTCCGACGTAGAGCGCCTTGCCCTGGCGCACGAGGGTGTCGAGGGCGCCGATGGTCTCCTCGATCGGCGTCACGGGGTCGACCCGGTGCGAGTAGAAGATGTCGACGTAGTCGAGGTTCATCCGCTTCAGGGACTGCTCGGCGCCCGCGAGGATGTGCTTGCGAGAGGCGTAGTCGCCGTAGGGACCGGGCCACATGTCCCAGCCCGCCTTCGACGAGATGATCAGCTCGTCGCGGTAACGACCGAAGTCCTCGCGCATCATGCGCCCGAAGTTCGTCTCCGCGGCGCCGTAGGGAGGGCCGTAGTTGTCGGCGAGGTCGAAGTGCGTGATGCCGCTGTCGAAGGAGTGGCGGAGGATCTCGCGCTGCTTGTCGAACGCGACGTTGTCACCGAAGTTCCACCACAGTCCCAGCGAGATCGGCGGCAGGTACAGACCCGATCGGCCGACCTGGCGGTACTCCATCGCACCGTAGCGCTCGTCGGCGGCGGTGTAGGGACGGTGGATCTCGGGGACGTTCGGACGGAAACGCGGCGCAGTCACCCCTGAAGCCTATCCACGGCGACCTCCGAGCGCGGGCTCTTGCGAAACTCGCCCGAAACGCGCGCGGTCTACGCTGACGAGATGGTCTCTCTGTCTGCTCTTCCCGCCGACCCGCACCCCTGGGCGGCGCTTCTGACGCGTGAGGACATCGTGCTCGAATCGGGCATGCTCCACCTCCGTCACGACGATCTCTCCCCGCTCGACGCGCACCTCGCGGATCTCGCGATGATCGCCGATGCGCTGACGGACGCCGGCATCGAGCCGCTGCTGATCCGCCACGGGCTTCGCGACGAGGCGATCGTCGTCGACGTGGCCGATCAGGACCGTGCATGGGCGGCGGTGACGCGGCTGTGCATCGGCGAACCGGTGTACGTCAAACCCAAGGGCCTGAGCGCGGTGCCCGCCCCCGACCACACCCCGCGCCGCGGCGCGCCGAGCGCCCTGCGCGTCTTCCGCCCGCGGCTGGCCGGATCGCTGCGCTACGGCGCATCGCACGGCGTGCGCCTGGAGTTCTGGCGCTTCGGCGCAGAGACGGTCGAAGCCCCGCATGCCAACTCGCTGACCCGGCGCATCATCGCCGCCGCCGACATCGAGCGCGTCAGCATCCAGCGTCATGGCCGCACCTGGCAGAGCCTGCGAGGCATGTTCGACCCGCATCCGAACGAGATGATCGATGACATCGACATGGTCTTCTCGTGGGTCGACGGCTCATCGAGCGAGTTCCAGCGTCAGCGCGCGGCTCAGATGGCCGGTTACGTGGTGGGCGAGGGAGACGACGGACCGGCCCGCTACCGGCACGTCGACGAGCTGCGCTACGCGCTGCGCAGCGTCTACATGTACGCGCCGTGGGTGCGTCGCATCTTCATCGCCACCGATTCGCCGACGCCTGCCTGGCTCGCCGACCACCCGCGGGTGACGGTCGTGCGCAGCGAGGAGTTCTTCGCCGACACCTCGGTGCTGCCGATCCACAACTCGCACGCCGTCGAGGCGCAACTGCACCGCATCGACGGGCTCGCCGAGCATTTCCTGTACTCCAACGATGACATGTTCTTCGGGCGGCCCGTCGCGCCGGAGCTCTTCTTCTCCCCCGCCGGCATCTCGCAGTTCGTGGAGTGCGACGTGCGCATCGGCACGGGGCCGAACGCTCCGCACCGCAGCGGGCACGACAACGCACTGCGGGTGAACCGGGAGCTCCTTCGGGAGCGCTTCGGACGCACCATCACGCATGACCTCGAGCACTGCGCCACGCCGCTTCGCCGCAGCGTGATGGCCGAGCTGGAGCAGACGTTCGCCGAGGATTTCGCGCGCACCGCCGCATCCCGGTTCCGCTCAGCCACCGACATCTCGGTGACGAACAGCCTCTACCACTACTACGCCGCCTTCACCGGTCGCGCGGTGGCCACGACCGCGCCGCGCACCCGCTATTACCAGACGACCATGGCGGACTCGCTGCGACGCATGAGCCGGCTGGCCGAGCGCCGCGACGTCGACATGTTCTGCCTGAACGACGGCGGTTCGGCCGAGGTGCCCGAAGAGGTGCGCGTGCGCGTGGTCACCGAGCTCCTGGAGCGCATGTTCCCGGTGCGCGCGCCGTGGGAGCTTCCCGCGATCAGCGCAGGATCGGGATGGGAGCGGTCGGAGGCGTCCGCCCTGCGCTGACGTCCTGGGCGATGCCCGCCGAGTGCAGGCGTCGTTGCGCTTCGACGGGGTCGATGTACTCGAGTGGATGCGGCGCCTCCACCGTGACCACGGAGTGCACGACGGTCTCGGCGAACACGTGGACGAGGTTGTACGACTGCGCGCCGTCCTGCGGGCGGGTGCCGCCGACGGGGACGGTGAGGTCCTGGGCGTAGCAGGTCGAGGACGCGACCGAGACCGGGATGCCGGCGAACGTCGCGAAGGTCGAGTAGTGCAGGTGGCCGGCGATGATCGCCCGCACGTCGCTGCCGCGCAGCACCTCAGCGAGCGCGCCCTGATCGCGCAGCTCGACGCTCGCCGCGAGCGGGAGCACACTCGGGACGGGCGGATGGTGCATGGCGAGGATCGTGCCGAGCGGCGCAGGCTGGGCCAGCTGCTCCCGCAGCCACGCGAGCTGCGCGGGACGCAGTTCGCCGTGGTGCGCGCCGGGGACGGTCGTGTCGAGCGTGATCAGGCGGAGTCCGTCGATCTCGTCGACGCGGTCGAACGGGGTCGTGGCGGGGGCCGCATCCAGCAGGCGCGCGCGGAAGGCGCCGCGCTCGTCGTGGTTGCCCATCACCCAGAACACCGGCGCGTCCAGCTGCCGGGCGAAGGGCTCGACGAGACCGCGCAGGGCGGTGTACGCGTCCGCCTCGCCCAGGTCGACGAGGTCGCCCGTGAAGACGATGCCGTCGGGACGGATGCCGCTGGCCTCGATGCGCTCGAGCGCGCGCTCGAGCAGGCGGAGCCCGTCCACGCGGTCGAACAGTTTCGGCCCCGGCGCTCGCAGGTGGGTGTCGCTCAGGTGCAGCAGTACGCGTTCGGCCGCCGGATACTCCCCAGCACGCATGGGTCCGTCCCTTTCACGGGCCGCTCGGGCGCGGCCTTCGTTCCCGCGAATGTTACCGGCATGTTTCGCACCGGCGGCTGAACACACGGTGAATCCCTCAGTTGCAGCCGGTAACGATCCGGGGCGGGAACGTTCAGGCGGAGAGGACTCCGAGCTCCACGAGGAGTCGGCGCACGCGCGCCTCGATGTCGTCGCGCACCTCGCGGACCATGTCCGGGCCCTGCCCGGCGGGGTCGCGCAGCTCCCAGTCCTCGTAGCGTTTGCCGGGGAAGATCGGACAGGCGTCCCCGCATCCCATGGTGATCACGGCATCCGCCTGGCGGACGTCCTCGGTCGCCAGGAGCTGCGGGACGTTGCGGGTGATGTCGATGCCCCGCTCGGCCATGACCTCGACCGCGACGGGGTTGATCGCGGATGCGGGCTCCGACCCGCCCGAGCGCACCTCGACGCCGTCGCCGCCCAGAGCTCGGGCGAAGCCGGCCGCCATCTGCGACCGGCCGGCGTTGTGGACGCACACGAAGAGGACGACGGGCACGCTCATGGCCGGACCCGCGCGATGCGCTGGAAGTCGTCGATCGTCAGCTGCTCGCCCCGGAGGGTCGGATCCACGCCGGCCTGCTCGAGCACGGCGCTCGCGGATGCGGCCGAGCCGCCGAACAGCCCCGACAGCGCCTGGCGCAGCATCTTGCGGCGCTGCTGGAACGCGGCGTCCACGACGCGGAACGTCGCGACGCGCTCCGCCTCGTCGCCGCGCGCCTCGGCGTCGCGGCGGAAACCGACGAGCACGCTGTCGACATTCGGGACCGGCCAGAAGACCTGGCGCGACACGGTGCCCGCCAGTCGCCAGGCGCCGTACCAGGCCGCCTTGACGCTCGGGGCGCCGTACACCTTCGACCCGGGAGGGGCGGCGAGGCGCTCCCCGACCTCGGCCTGCACCATGACGACGCCGCGCTGGAGGTGGCCGAAGTGCTCGAGGAAGTGCAGGAGCACCGGGACCGAGACGTTGTAGGGCAGGTTGGCCACGAGCACCGTGGGCTCTCCCGGCAGGTCGCGGACGGTGAGCGCATCCGCATCCACCACGCGCAGCATCCCGTCGCGCACGCCGTGGGCGCGGGCGGTGGCGGGCAGGCGCTCGGCGAGTCGGTGGTCGATCTCCACCGCCACCACGCTCGCGCCGGTCTCGAGGATCGCGAGGGTGAGCGAGCCGAGACCTGGACCGACCTCCACGACATGCTCACCGGCCGCGACGCCGGCGACCTGCACGATCTTTCGCACCGTGTTGGCGTCGACGACGAAGTTCTGCCCCAGTTTCTTCGTCGGAGTGACATCGAGCTCGGCGGCCAGCGCGCGGATCTCGGCCGCGCCGAGCAGGTGCACGGTCATGTGTATAACCCTAGACAACCGTCGAGCCAAGTCCGACCCTGAGAGAACGCTGGCAGGGTTAGGGTGACGAAATGACCACCGAAGCACTCCCCACGGGGACGTTCTCGATGCGCAGTCCGTTCGGACGCCGGGCGATCGGACTCTCCGTCGCCGCGGCTGTGGGCGGGTTCCTCTTCGGGTTCGACTCCTCCGTCATCAACGGCGCCGTGAAATCCATCGAGGCCGACTACACGAAGGAGCCCATCCTCACCGGCTTCGTCGTGGCGGTCGCGCTGCTCGGCTGCGCCGTCGGTGCCATCCTCGCCGGCGCCCTGTCCGACCGTTTCGGGCGCCTGCGCGTCATGCTGCTGGGCTCGGTGCTCTTCCTGGTCAGCTCGGTCGGCTCCGCGCTGACCTTCAGCGTGCCCGACCTCATCGTGTGGCGCGTGCTGGGCGGTCTCGGCATCGGCATCGCCTCGGTGGTCGCACCCGCCTACATCGCCGAAGTCGCTCCGCGGCAGATCCGCGGGTCGCTCGCGTCGCTGCAGCAGCTGGCGATCACGCTCGGCATCTTCGCCGCGCTGCTCAGCAACGCCGTGCTGGCCGGTGCAGCGGGCGGCGCCGACGACACGCTGTGGTGGGGGCTGGAGGCATGGCGCTGGATGTTCCTCATCGGCGTGATCCCGGCGGCCGTCTACGGCATCCTCTCGTTCACGATGCCCGAATCCCCCCGCTATCTGCTCGCGCGGGGCCGGACCCAGGAGGCGAAGGACATCTTCGCCCGCCTCGTGCCCGCCGCCGATCTCGACAAGACCGTCAACGAGCTGACGACCGCCATCGAAACGGACCGCAAGAATGCGAAGGCCAGCCTCGCCGGCCCCGCGCTCGGACTGAATCCCATTGTCTGGATCGGCATCATCCTGTCGGTGTTCCAGCAGTTCGTCGGGATCAACGTGATCTTCTACTACTCGACGACGCTCTGGCAGGCGGTCGGCTTCGATGAGAGCAACGCCCTGCTGGTGAGCGTCATCACGAGCGTCACCAACGTGCTCGTGACCCTCATCGCGATCTTCCTCGTGGACCGGGTGGGACGTAAGCCCATCCTGCTCACGGGTTCCGTCCTGATGGCGCTGTCGCTGGGCGCCATGGCACTGTCGTTCTCGTTCGCCACCGGCGAGGGGAAGGACATCTCCCTGCCGGGCGCCTGGGGGCCGGTGGCCCTCGTCGCGGCGAACCTGTTCGTCGTCGGCTTCGGCGCCTCGTGGGGACCCCTCGTGTGGGTTCTGCTGGGCGAGATCTTCCCGAGCCGCATCCGCGGCAAGGCCCTCGGCGTGGCCGCCGGGGCGCAGTGGATCGCGAACTTCCTCGTGTCGTGGACCTTCCCGGAGCTCTCGTCGTGGTCGCTGCCGCTGACCTACCTCATGTACGCCATCTTCGCGGCTCTGTCGTTCGTGTTCGTGCTCTGGAAGATCCCCGAGACCAAGGGCATGGAGCTCGAGCAGACCGAGACGCTGTTCGTCAAGAAACCCCGTCAGAAGAAGTGAGAGGAGCCGACATGACCAACAACTCCAAGTCGCACGAGGAGATCCGCGAAGAGCGGGAGAAGGCGCAGAAGGAGAAGGACCGTCTCGAGGCGCAGGAGGAGAAGCGCCTCGACGACGAGGACCGCTGAGCCGCACCCGCGTCGCTCCCGTCGGAGAAACGCACGAAGGTCGGAGGATTGCCCCCGCATCCTCCGACCTTCGCCGTATTCTCCGACGGGCGGAACGGATGCGGGGTGCGGGGCGCTGTCAGTCGAACGAGCCGTAGACGGCGAGCGTGTTGGCGGCCAGCTGTGCGGCCAGCTCGTCGGGGTCCATGTCCAGCTCCGCGGCCATGAACCGCACGGTCACCGGCACGAGGTAGGGCGCGTTGGGACGGCCGCGGTACGGGGTGGGGGTGAGAAACGGCGCGTCGGTCTCGACCAGGATGTGATCCAGCGGCGTCACCGCGAGCGCGTCGCGCAGGTTCTGCGCGTTCTTGAACGTGATGTTGCCCGCGAAGGAGAGATGGTAGCCGCGCTCTGCCGCGATCCGCGCCATGTCGGCGTCGCCGGAGAAGCAGTGGAACACCGTGCGCTCGGGCGCTCCCACGCGCTCGAGCGTCTCGAGCACCGCCTCGTGCGCGTCGCGGTCATGGATCTGCATCGCGATGTCATGCTTCTTCGCGAGCGCGATGTGGGCCTCGAAGCTCTCGTGCTGGGCTCCCAGCCCCTCGGGCTCGGTGCGGAAGAAGTCCAGCCCCGTCTCCCCGATCGCGCGTACGCGCGGCTGAGCCGCGAGCTCGTCGATCGCGGCGATGGCCTCCTCGAGCCGCCCCGCCGCCGCGTAGGCGGGCGCCTCGTTGGGGTGGATCGCGACGGCGGCGAGCACGCGGGGATGCGAGGCCGCCGCCCACGCCGACCAGCGGCTCGACTCGATGTCTCCGCCGGCCTGCACGACCCCGACGATCCCGACGGATGCGGCACGCTCGAGCTGTTCTTCCAGCGACATCGCCTCGTCGCCGTCCTGGATCTCCAGGTGGCAGTGGTTGTCGTAGAGCGCGACGCCCAGGGGCTCCGGCGACGGCGGGTAGCTGACGTCGCGGCTGCCCTTCTCGCGCTGGCGCACGTACTGGCTGGGATCGCTCATCGGGTCACTGCTCGACGCGCGGGAACAGCGGCGAGAGTCCGTTGACGCTGGTGCCGGGTCGCAGCACGCCCCAGACACCCGCCTCGCGCAGCGGCTGGTCCTGCAGACGCCCGAGCGACTCGGCCGCCCCGAGGGCGATCCACAGCTTCTCGGTCGCGACGGGCATGACCGGCGACAGCAGCACGGCGAGCGCGCGCAGCCCCTCGGCCGCCGTGTAGAGCACGGTGCCGAGGCGCCCCGCCTGCTCGGGGTCCTTGGCGAGCGCCCACGGCTCGTTCTCGGTGATGTAGCCGTTGAGCGCGTCGACGATGGTCCAGATGGAAGCGATCGCCTCGTCGATGCGGAAGCGCTCCATCGCCGCGTCGGCGGATGCGGCCGCATCCGCCACCGTCTGCTGGATGGCCAGATCCGCGTCGGTGTAGGTCGCCGCCGGCGGAACGATCGCCTCGAAGTACCGCTCGATCATCGCGACCGTGCGCGAAGCGAGGTTGCCGAAGCCGTTCGCGAGCTCGGCCTGGTAGCGCGCCGACAGGTCCTCCCAGGAGAACGAGCCGTCCTGCCCGAAGGCGATCGCCGAGAGGAAGTAGAAGCGGTAGGCGTCCGACCCGAAAACGTCGGTGATCTCGGTGGGCGCGATACCGGTGAGCTTCGACTTCGACATCTTCTCGCCGCCCACGAGCAGCCAGCCGTGGGCGAAGACACCACGCGGCACCTCCAGCCCCGCAGCCATCAGCATGGCCGGCCAGATGACGGCGTGGAAGCGCAGGATGTCCTTGCCGACCACGTGGTACGCGGGCCAGCGGCGTTCGAAGTCCTCCTCGTCGACGCCGTAGCCGATCGCCGTCGCGTAGTTGAGCAGCGCGTCGACCCAGACGTAGATCACGTGCTGGGGGTCCCACGGCACCTGGATGCCCCAGTCGAACGCCGACCGCGAGATGGAGAGGTCCTTCAGGCCCGAGCGCACGAAGGAGACGACCTCGTTGCGCGCCGACTCGGGACGGATGAAGTCGGGGTTGTCCTTGTAGAGCTTCAGCAGGGGCTCGGCGAACTCGCTCAGCTTGAAGAAGTAGTTCTTCTCCTGCAGCAGCTCGAGCGGCTTCGAGTGGATCGCGCAGACCTTGAGCCCCTCGAACGCCCCCGTGCCGTCGAGGATCTCGGACTCCGGCTTGAACTCCTCGCAGCCCACGCAGTACAGCGCCTCGTACTCGCCCGCGTAGATGTATCCGCGGTCGTAGATCGCCTGCACGAAACGCTTGACGCCCTCCTCGTGGCGCTCCTGTGTCGTGCGGATGAAGTCGTCGTTGGCGACGTCGAGGCTCTCCAGCAGCGGGAACCATGCCTCGCTGACGAGCTTGTCCACCCACTCCTGCGGTGTGACGCCGTTGGCCGCGGCCGCGCGCAGCATCTTCTGGCCGTGCTCGTCGGTGCCCGTCAGCATCCAGGTGTCGTCCCCCGACTGGCGGTGCCAGCGCGCGAGCGTGTCGACGGCGACCGTCGTGTACCCGTGCCCGATGTGCGGAACATCGCTCGGGTAGTAGATCGGCGTCGTGATGTAGAAGGAACGGCCGTTGCTCACCCGTAGATTCTAGGCGGCGCCTGAGGGGGCCGCCGCCCTGTGACGGGTCGACTCAGGCGCTGTCCCGCACGACCAGCTCGGTCGGCAGGGTGATGCTGCGACGCGGCGCGCCCTCGATCACCTCGAGCAGCAGCGTCACCATCTCGGCGCTGATGCGGTCCCAGGGCTGGCGCATGGTGGTCAGCGGGGGCTCGTGCGCGGCGGCGAGTCCGGAGTCGTCGAAGCCCGCGACCGCCACGTCCTCGGGCACCCGCAGGCCGGCGCGACGCAGCGCCACGACGGCACCGGCGGCCATCATGTCGGATGCGGCGAACACGGCGTCGATGGCTCGGGTGCGCTCGAGCAGACGCGCCATGGCGAGCGCGCCCGATTCGCGGCTGTAGTCGCCGTGCTCGACGAGGTCGGGATCGAACGCCTCACCCAGCTCCTCCCGGAATCCGACGAGCCGGTAGCGTCCGCCCGGGGTGTCGTCGGGCCCGGCGATCATGGCGATGCGCCGGTGTCCCCGATCGAGGAGGTGCCGGGTCATCACGCGCGCCGAGCCCTCCTCGTCGACCGCCACCGCCGCGAGGTCACCCTGGTGACCGAGCGGGAGTCCGCACGAAACGGTGGGAACACCCGCATCCAGGAGGGAGTCGAGCAGCGGGTCGGCCTCGTGCGAAGAGATGAGCAGCACGCCGTCGACGTGCCCGGCACTGACGAAGTGCGCCACGTTGGCGCGCTCCTCCGGCGTGCCCGCGACAAGCAGCACGAGCGTCATCGACCGCTGGGAGAGGGCCTCGGCCGCACCGCGGAGCAGCAGCGAGAAGTTGGGGTCGGCGAACAGCAGATGCTGCGGCTCGGTCAGCAGGAACGCCAGGGAGCCGGCGCGCCCGGTCGCGAGCGAGCGAGCGGCGTGGTTGGCCGTGTATCCGGTGCGCCGGATCGCCTCCTCGACCGCCGTGCGGGCGTCGGGCGACACCCAGTGTCCGCCGTTGATCACGCGGGACACCGTGCCGCGTGAGACGCCGGCGGCGGCGGCGACGTCCCGGATGGTGGGGCGGCGCCGGGCGATGGTCGTGTCTTCCACGCGAGGACTCTATCGCCTGCTCTGCGCCGCAGCGACGCGACGTGCCGGCAGAACTGTGACCGGTCACAGTTCGATAACGAACGGGTCACGGGCTTGATCCTCCCGAGGGTCGCTGCGCAGACTGTGACCGGTCCCAGTCGCATCCGACGGAGACCCATCACCCTCGACCCGACGGAGCGTCATGACCCAGAGCTCACCCTGGCCGCAGCTGGACGGAATCGCCTACGGTGGCGATTACAACCCGGAGCAATGGCCCGTCGAGATCTGGCACGAAGACGTCGCGCTCATGCGCGAGGCGGGGGTGAACCTCGTCAGCGTCGGCATCTTCTCGTGGGGCCTGATCGAGACCGCGGAGGGCGTCTTCGACTTCTCCTGGATGGACGAGCTCCTCGACCTCCTGCATGCGAACGGGATCCGCGTCGACCTCGGCACGCCCACCGCCTCTCCGCCCGCATGGTTCTTCGCGAACCACCCCGACGCGCGCGTCGTCACCCGTGACGGCACCACGATGGGCTTCGGCTCCCGGGGGATGGCGTCGCACTCCGCTCCCGCCTACCGCGAGGCCTCGGTGCGCATCGCGACCGAGCTCGCCCGCCGGTACGCCTCGCACCCCGCCGTCGTGATGTGGCACGTCCACAACGAGTACGGCGTGCCCGTCGGCGAGGACTACTCGGATCACGCCGTCGCCGCCTGGCGGCTCTGGCTGCGCGAACGTTACGGCACCCTCGACGCACTGAACGCCGCCTGGGGAACCGCCTTCTGGGGTCAGCACTATGGCGAGTGGGAGCACGTGGGGGCTCCCGCGGCGGCACCCTCGGTCGTGAACCCCGCACAGCGGCTCGACTTCGCGCGCTTCACCGACCACCAGCTCCGCGCCTGCTTCATCGCCGAGCGCGACGCCATCCGGCAGTACGCCGACCAGCCGATCACGACGAACTTCATGGCCAACCAGAGCCAGACGACGGACCTGTGGGCCTGGGGCCGCGAGGTCGACATCGTCTCGGACGACCACTACCTCTGGGCGCCCGATCGCGAGGGCGAGATCGGGCTCGCGATCGCCGCGGACCTCAGCCGCTCCGTCGGCGGCGGCAAGCCGTGGATCCTCATGGAGCACTCGACGTCCGCCGTCAACTGGCAGCCGCAGAACGTCGCGAAGCGCCCGGGCGAGATGACCCGCAATTCCCTCACGCACCTCGCACGCGGTGCCGACGCGATCCTCTTCTTCCAATGGCGCGCCTCGCGCTCCGGCGCCGAGAAGTTCCACTCCGCGATGCTGCCGCACGCCGGCACCGACTCCCGCGTGTTCCGCGAGGTCACCGCACTCGGCTCCGACCTCGCCGCCCTCGCCGAGGTGCGCGGCTCCCGCGTGAGCGCCGACGTCGCCATCCTCTGGGACTTCGAGTCGTTCTGGGCGCAGGACCTCGAATGGCGTCCGTCGGATCTCCTCGACCACGACGAGCGCGTGCGCGCGTATTACACGCAGCTCTGGCGCGACGGCATCACGGTGAACTTCGCCCTGCCCGGCCAGGATCTCTCGTCGTACTCGCTCGTCCTCGCCCCCGCGCAGTATCTGCTCACGACGAAGGATGCGGCGAACCTCACCGCGTACGTCGCCGAGGGCGGCACGCTGCTCGTCTCCTACTTCTCCGCGGTGGTGGACGAGAACGACGCGGTCCACGAGGGCGGATACCTCGCACCGCTGGCCGAGGCGCTCGGCGTGCGGGTCGAGGAGTTCCTCCCCCTGCGCGAGGGCGACACCGCCGAGATCGACCTCGACGGCGATCGGCTGACGATCGATCAGTGGGCCGAAGACCTCCGCGTCGACGGCGCGGAGGTGCAGGCGCGCTTCGTCGGCGGGCCGGCCGACGGGGCTCCCGCCGTCACGCGGAACACGCACGGCGCGGGCATCGGCTGGTACGTCAGCACGAGACCGGATGCGGCGGGCCTCGCCGCGATCCTCACACGGGTGTACGCCGACGCCGGACTCACCCCCGCGGCCCTCCCGGCGGGCCTGGAGACCGTGACCCGTCACGGCGACGATGCCGACTACGTCGTGCTCGTCAATCACTCCGACGCCGCCCTCGCCGCACCGGTCGCCGGCACGGACCTGCTCACCGGCAACGCCTCGGACGACGAGACGGTCGTCGCCGCCGGCGGCGTCGCCGTCGTTCGCACCGCTCCGACCCGCGGGGGTGGTCGCTGACCGGCGACTCCCCCGAACCTCGGCGTCCGTCAACGGACGGACGCTTCCCCATCCGGTCGTGACGATGCGACGTCGACGAAGGCGCGCATCCTCGACCACCGTTCTGAAAGGAACACGTCACATGCGCAAGATCATCGGAATCGGCGTCGCTGCCGCCGCATCCGCGCTGCTGCTGGCCGGCTGCTCCGGCGGCGGAGGCGCCGAGCAGACCGCCGACTCGTCGGCAGAGCTCGTCATCTGGACCGACCAGGAGCGCGAGGCCGCCATCACGGCGGCGGCGAAGGCGTTCGAGGACGAGACGGGCGCGAAGGTCACCCTCGTGCAGAAGAACTTCGAGGACCTCCGCAACGATTTCATCTCGCAGGTGCCCACCGGCGAGGGCCCCGACATCACCGTCGGGTCGCACGACTGGCTCGGCGCGCTCGTCGCGGCGGGTGTCGTCGACACGATCGACCTGGGCGACAAGGCGTCCGAGTTCGAGCCGGTCGCGCTCGAAGCGATGACCTACGACGGCCAGCTCTACGCGCTGCCCTACTCCCTCGAGACGGTCGCGCTCGTGCAGAACGTCGACCTCGTCGGCGCCGATGCCCCCGCCACGTGGGACGAGATGATCCAGAAGGGTCTGGCCGCGGGCACCGAGCGCCCCTTCGTCATCAACACGGCCGGCGAGACCGGTGACGGCTACACGATGTACGGATTCCAGACCTCGTTCGGCGCGCCCGTCTTCGTGCAGGACGCGAGCGGCTCGTACACGAACGAGGTCGGCATGGGCGGGGCGGCGGGCGAGGCCTTCGCCCAGTGGCTGCACGCCAACGGCTCCGCCGGCACCGGCTACCTGTCGACGACCATCGACTACGACATCAACAACGAGCTGTTCGCCTCCGGCAAGGCGCCGTACACGGTTCAGGGGCCCTGGGCGATCAGCTCCTTCCCTGACGTCAACGTCGCCGTGAACCCCATCCCGTCCGCCGGCGGCCAAGCCGCCGCGCCCTTCGTGGGCGTGCAGGGCTTCTACCTGAGCTCGCAGAGCAAGAACGCGCTGCTCGCCCAGGAGTTCCTCGTGAACTACCTCGGCACCGAGGACGCGCAGCGCGCGCTCTACGAGGCGGATCCCCGCATCCCGGCGTGGAGCAGCCTGGCCGAGGAGGTCGCGAGCGACCCGATCATCGCCGGTTTCCTCGCCTCGTCGCAGAACGGCGTGCCGATGCCCTCGATCCCCGAGATGGGCTCGGTCTGGGACTTCTGGAACGCGGCCGAGTCGCAGATCATCAGCGGCGCCGACCCGTCCGGCACCTGGAACAAGATGATCACCGACCTTCAGGGCACCCTCGCGGGTTGACCGCGACGGGGCGGGCCCTGTGGCCCGCCCCGCTCGTGGCCGTCGAACAGGAGACGACACACATGGCGCAGCCGCAGGTTCTCACCCCGCCCTCGAGGCCCCCGCGGGAGTCCCATGCCCGCTCGTGGCGAGGCATCGGGTGGGGGTTCATCGTCAAGCTCATCGTGATGGGCCTGATCAACGCCCTCGGGATCATGGCGATCCTCTCCGCGTTCTCCGCCCGGTCGTGGATCCTCCTCGGCGTCACGGCGGCCCTCGTGATCGCCGCCGACATCGTGTACTTCACCAAGCGGGCCCTGCCGCTGAAGTACCTCATGCCGGGGCTCGTCTTCCTGCTCGTCTTCCAGGTCTTCGTCTTCGGCTACACCGCCTACATCGCCTTCACCAATTACGGCACCGGTCACGCGGGCTCCCAGGCCCAGGCAGTCGACGCCGCCCTCATCCAGGGCGAGCGTCGCATCGAGGGCTCCGAGACCTATCCGCTGTCCGTCGTCGAGCGTTTCGGCGAGTACGGCCTGGCGATCAACGACGACGGCGACGTCCGCGTCGGCAGCGCCGAGTCGCCGCTGGCGGATGCCGGGACCGCCCCCGCGGGCCAGGCACCCGCATCCGTCGACGGCTGGTCGGTGATCCCCCGCACGCAGGTGATCACCGACCAGGAGCTCCAGACCACGATCGAGGCGCTGCGCGTCCCCTTCTCCGACGACCCCAACGACGGCTCGATCCGCACCCGCGACGGCTCCACCGGCGTGCTCTACACGCCGACCATGGTGTGGGACGCGGATGCGGGCACCATCACCGACACCGTGAACGGCACGGTCTACACGGCCGACGACGCGATCGGGAGCTTCATCGCCGACGACGGCACGCGACTGCCCGCGGGCTGGTACGTCAACGTGGGCTTCGACAACTTCCTGCGGGTGTTCACCGACCCCTCGCTCGCCGGCCCCCTGCTGTCGGTGACCGGATGGACGTTCGCCTTCGCGGCCGGCTCGGTCGTCATCAGCTTCGGTCTCGGGCTGGTCTTCGCGCTCGTGTTCAACGACCCGCGCGTGCGCGCCCGGAAGTACCTGCGCACGCTCATCATCCTTCCCTACGCCTTCCCCGCCTTCATGTCCGCGCTGCTGTTCCGCGGCATGTTCAACGCCGAGTTCGGCATCATCAACGACCTGTTCTTCTTCGGCAGCCAGATCAACTGGCTGGGAGATCCCTGGCTGGCCAAGGCGGCCGTGCTGTGGGTGAACGTGTGGCTGAGCTTCCCGTACTGGTTCCTCGTGTGCACCGGGGCGCTCCAGGCGCTTCCCTCCGACACCTTGGAGGCGGCCTCGATCGACGGCGCCGGCCGATGGCGCCAGTTCCGCTCGATCGTGCTGCCGCTGCTGCTCGTGTCGACCGCGCCGCTGGCGATCTCCTCCTTCGCGTTCAGCTTCAACAACTTCACCGTCATCTACATGTTCAACGCGGGCGGACCCGCGATACCCGGTGCGCCGTACACGCTCGGATCGACCGACATCCTCATCTCGGCGATCTACCGCGTCTCCGGCGTCGCCGGCGGCGCCGCCGACTACGGCTTGGCCAGCGCCCTCTCGATCATCGTGTTCATCGTCGTGGGCATCATCTCGGCCATCGCCTTCCGCCAGACCCGCAAGCTCGAGGAGTTCCAGTGATGTCCACGGCACGCACCCGTATCCGTCGCCGCCGCTGGTGGCTCGAGGTCGGCTGGAAGTACTTCTTCGCCGCGATCGTCGTCTTCTACGCCGTCTTCCCGCTCGTTTACGTGCTGTCGGCGGCGCTGAACCCGCGCGGCACGCTCTCCGGCTCCAACAACCTGTTCAGCGCCTTCGACCTGTCGAACTTCGCGGCTCTGGGTGCGACCAGCTATTGGACGTGGGTCGGCAACACGCTCCTCGTGGGAGGCGTGTCGGCCGTGGGCGCCGTGATCATGGGCGCCTCGGCCGCCTACGCGTTCTCGCGGTTCCGTTTCCGGGGCCGGCGCGTGAGCCTGACGTCGCTGCTGATCGTGCAGATGTTCCCGCAGGCGCTCGCGTTCGTCGCGATCTTCCTGATGCTCCTCGCGATCGGCGAGATCGTGCCGGCGCTCGGGCTGAACTCGAAGCTCGCCCTCATCTGCGTCTACCTCGGCGGCGCGCTGGGCGCGAACACGTTCCTCATGTACGGCTTCTTCAACACGATCCCGATCGAGATCGACGAGTCGGCGAAGATCGACGGCGCGACCCACGCCCAGATCTTCTGGCGCCTCATCATCCCGCTCGTCACCCCGATCCTGGCGGTCGTCGCGCTGCTCGCCTTCATCACCGCCTTCGGTGACTACATCCTCGCGAAGATCGTGCTCACCAGCGAAGACAACTGGACGCTCGCCGTCGGCATGTACCAGTGGGTCTCGAACCAGCTGGCCTCCAGATGGGGCCTGTTCGCCGCCGGCGCCGTCATCGCCGCCGTGCCCGTACTCGCCCTGTTCCTCTCCCTGCAGCGATTCATCGTGGGCGGGCTGACCCAGGGCTCCGTCAAGGGCTGACGCGCCCGAAAGAAAGGACACTCATGCAGCGCCGCATCCGTCGTTCCCTCCTCCGATCCGCCGCCGCGGCGACCGCGCTCGGTGTCATCGCCGCGGGCGCGCTCATCGCGACCCCCGCCGTCGCGGCGGACGCGCCGGTCGCGGCCGGCATCACGGTGCCGAGGGTCGACGACCTCTCGCCCGACTTCATCAACGGCGTCGACGTGTCCTCCGTCATCGCCCTGGAGCACTCGGGCGTCGTGTTCCGCGACACGGCGGGTCAGCCCGCCGACCTGTTCGACGTGCTCGCCGACGCCGGCATCACCGATGTGCGGGTGCGCGTATGGAACGACCCGTTCGACGCCGCCGGCAACGGCTACGGCGGCGGGACGGTCGACGTCGCGCGCGCGATCGAGATCGGTGAACGCGCGACGGATGCGGGGCTGCGGGTGCTCGTGGACTTCCACTACTCCGACTTCTGGGCGGACCCCGCGAAGCAGAAGGCGCCGAAAGCGTGGGCCGCGTTGAGCGTCGCCGACAAGGCGACGGCGACCCGCACATTCACCGCCGAGGCGCTCACCGCCTTCGAGGCGGCCGGCGTCGACGTGCGGATGGTGCAGATCGGCAATGAGACCACGAGCGGCGTCGCCGGCGTGAGCGGCTGGGACGACATGGCACAGATCTTCTCCGCGGGCTCCGCGGCCGTGCGCGAGATCCTTCCGGATGCTCTCGTCGCGCTGCACTTCACCAACCCGGAGCGGCCCGGCAGCTACGCGAACATCGCGAAGCAGCTCGACGACCGCGACGTCGACTACGACGTCTTCGCGTCGTCCTACTACCCGTTCTGGCACGGCACGCTGCAGAACCTGACCAGTGTGCTGACGCAGGTGGCCGACACCTACGACAAAGACGTGATCGTCGCGGAGACCAGCTGGGCGTACACACTGGAGGACGGCGACGGGCACACGAACGTGATCGATCTTCCCGGCGAGGCGACGAACTACCCGGTCAGCGTGCAGGGGCAGGCGCTCGCGGTGCGCGACGTCATCCAGGCCGTCTCGGATGTCGGCGCGGCGGGGCTCGGCGTGTACTACTGGGAGCCGGCATGGCTGCCGGTGGGCCCGCCGGAGGTGGCGGCGCAGAACGCCGCGCTGTGGGAACGGGACGGCTCCGGCTGGGCGGCGAGCTATGCCGGCGAGTACGACCCGAACGATGCGGGCGTCCACTTCGGCGGCTCCGCCTGGGACAACCAGGCCCTGTTCGCCCACGACGGGACGCCGCTGGAGTCGCTGAACGTGTTCTCGTACGCCCGAACCGGCGCCGTCGCCCCTCGCGCGGTCACCGGGGTCGCGTCCGTCGAACTGACGGTGCCCGACGGCGGGGAGATCCCGCTGCCGACCACCGTCACGGTCTCGTACAACGACGCGACCGCCGAGGAGCAGCCGGTCACCTGGACGCCCGGTGCCGAGTGGGTGTCGGGTCCGGGCACCTACGTGTTCCGCGGCACGACCTCCGCCGGGCTCTCGACCCGGGCGACGGTCACGGTGACCTCGGCAAACCTGCTGGCCAACCCCGGCTTCGAGGACGACGACACCGCGATGTGGCGCACGGCCGGAACGGGTCTGACGGTGGGCGCGTGGGACGACCCGCGGACCGGATCGCGCTCCGCGCACTTCTACGCGGCGGATCGGTTCGCCTTCACCCTCGAGCAGTCGGTGGGCCCCGTCCCCGCCGGGACGTATCGCGCCACCGGCGCCCTCCAGGGCGGCGGCCAGCTCAGCGACACGGTCCGGCTCTCCGTCTCATCGGGGACACAGGAGGTATCGGCGCCGTTCGTCCTCGGCGGATGGCGCAACTGGTCGACCCCCACGACCGACACCGTCACGGTCGCCGACGGCGCGACGATCACCGTGCAGGTCGCCGGCGACCTCGCGCCGGGATCCTGGGGAACCATCGATGACCTGCAGCTGGAGCGCGTGCTCGACGCGGGGTCGGACCTCGCGCAGCTGACGACACTGATCGCCCGCGCCGAGGCACTCGAGCGATCCCTCTACACGCCGGAGTCCCTCTCCGCGGTCGACGACGCCGTGGAGATCGCACGGTTCCTGGGCGGGGCGCAGTCCCCCGCACAGGAACGGGTGTACGCCGCGACTGCTCTGCTCTCTGCGGCCCTCGACGCCCTCACACGGCTCGAGACGCCGGGGACGGATCCCGCACCCGGCTCCGCCGCCCCCGTCACCGGCGGTCCGGCGACCGCCGACCCTCAGGGCGACCCGGCATCCACACCCGCCGCGCTCGCCCGCACCGGCCGGGAGGCGCCGGTCGCGCTCTTCGTCGCGGCGACGCTGGCGTTCGCGTGCGGTCTCGCGCTGCTCACAGGGCGCCGGCGCGCGCGGCGACGGTGATCCGGGATGCCGACTCCCACCCGCGGTGCGGAGTCGGCATCCGGCCGGGCGCGCGCGTCAACCGCGCACGGCGAGCGCCGCCTGGTACAGCTCGCGCGAGGAGTGACCCGTCGCCTCGGCGACCTCGCCGGCCGCATCCTTCAGACGGACTCCGGTGCGGACGATCTCCAGCACCTGCGTGACGGCGTCGGGAAAGGCGACGCGGGCGCGCTCCGCCCCGCCGACGACGATGACGAGCTCGCCGCGCACACCGTCGGCCGCCCAGGCCATGAGCTCCGAGAGCGGGCCGCGCACGGTCTGCTCGTAGAGCTTGGTCAGCTCTCGCGAGACGGATGCCGGGCGGTCCGCACCGAAGGCGTCGGCGAGGTCTGCGAGGGTGTCCGCGAGGCGGGTCGGCGCTTCGAAGAACACGAGCGTGCGCTCCTCGGCCGCCAACCGGGCGAACATCGCCCTGCGCTCCCCCTGCTTGCGCGGCACGAAGCCCTCGAAGGCGAACCGGTCGGTGGGAAGGCCCGACACCGCGAGGGCCGTCAGCACGGCGGAAGGCCCGGGCAGCGCGATCACCTCGACGCCCTGCGCCACCGCTTCCGCCACGAGCCCGTACCCCGGGTCGCTGACCGTGGGCATGCCGGCGTCGCTGAGCACGAGCACGTCCTCGGTCGCCGCTCGGCGTGCCAGCTCAGCGGCGCGCTGCTTCTCGTTGTGGTCGTGCAGGGCGATCAGCTGGGGGCGGTTCGACACCCCGAGTCCCGCGAGGAGCCGTTGCGTCGTGCGGGTGTCCTCCGCGGCGATCACCGTCGCGACCTCCAGCGCCTCCACGAGCCGGCGGGTGGCGTCCCCGAGGTTTCCGATCGGAGTCGCCGCAAGGATGATCACGGCCCCAGCATAAGGTGGAGGGCGTGACCTCGAGCGCCCCGCCGACTGCGCCCCCGCCGCGCCGCTCGGCGTTCGATGCATTCTCCGACCGCGTCCGCGGCTCCCGCATCCTCGACCGACGCCTGCAAGTGTGGACGCCCGTCCTGCTGACACTGTTCGCCGGAGTCCTGCGCTTCGCGAACCTCGGAACGCCGTCGTCATTGGTCTTCGACGAGACGTACTACGTGAAGGACGCGTGGTCGCAGTGGCTGCTGGGCTACACGGCCAACTGGCCCGACGGAGCCGACGCCCTGTTCGCCGAGGGCCAGGTCCCGGCCCCGCTCGTCACGGGGAGCTTCTCCGTGCATCCGCCGTTGGGCAAGTGGCTCATCGGGCTCGGGATGTGGCTGTTCGGCTCCGGCGACTCGGTGGGGTGGCGGGTGGCGGTGGCCACCGCCGGCACCCTCACCGTGCTCGTGGTCTATCTCATCGCCCGCACCCTGACCGGTTCGACGGCCGTGGCCGCCATCGCCGGCGGCCTGATGGCCATCGACGGCCTGGCCATCGTGCTCAGCCGCATCGCGCTCCTGGACGGCATCCTCGCGCTGTTCGTGGCGCTCGGGTTCTGGTTCGTCCTGCTCGATCGCCGAACGCATCTGGAACGCCTGCGGCGGGCACTCCCCCCGCGCGACGAGCAGGCGCAGGCTCCGGGTTGGGGTCCGGTGCTCTGGAACCGGCCGTGGCTCATCGCCGCCGGAGCAGCCGTCGGCGCCGCGACGGCCGTGAAGTGGTCGGGTCTGTACGTGCTCGCAGCTCTCGGTCTGTACGTCGTCGTCACCGATGCCCTCGCCCGGCGCCGACTCGGGGTCGTGCAGTGGCCGGCGGATGCGGTGCGCCAAGGCGCGGCGGCGTTCGTGCTGCTCGTACCCATCTCGGCGATCGTGTACCTCGCGTCCTGGACCGGCTGGCTGGCGAGCGCAGGCGGATACGGGCGCGCGGCGGCATCCGAGGGTCTCGGCGGAGCGCTCGCGAGCCTCTGGCGCTACCACGAGGCCATCTACGCGTTCCACGTGGGCCTCACGACGCCCCACGGCTACCAGAGTCCCGCCTGGCAGTGGCCTCTGCTCGTGCGTCCGACATCGATGTACTGGCATCAGAGCGGTGACACCGTCCAGGCGGTCTCGAGCATCCCTAACCCCCTGATCTGGTGGGCGGGGATCGCCGCGGCGCTCTACCTGATCTACCGGTTCGTCCGCACCCGCGACGCGCAGTCGGCGTTCGTGCTCGTGGCGCTCGCCGCGACCTACGTACCGTGGCTGCTGTACCCCGAGCGCACGATCTTCCAGTTCTACACGGTCGTGATGCTGCCGTTCCTCGTGATCGCCATCGCTCTCGCTGCCCGGCGGATCGCGGGCTCAGCGGACACCGATCGGCGCATCGCGGGCCAGCGGATGGTCACCGTGTTCCTGGTCGCCTGCGTCGTGCTGTCGGCGTTCTGGTACCCGGTGTGGACGGCGATGCCGGTGCCCTACGAGTTCTGGCGGCTGCACAACTGGCTGCCGAGCTGGGTCTAGTTCAGACGCCCTGTTCGTGGGCGTGCATCTGGAGGATCTCCTCGGCCCCGGACTCCACGTCGACGGGGATCGCGATCGGCCGCCCGCCCGTGAACGCGTCGTACTCTCTCGCGACGATCGCCTCGATCTCCGACAGGCGCAGCAGCGGATGGCGGGCCTGCAGACGCGCGACGACACCCGCGTACGACGTGAGCAGCCAACCGTCGACCATGTGGGTCGCGTCGTGCTCACCGACGGCGTCGGGCGAAAGGGTCATGTGCCCATGGTGTCACCGCAGCACCGCTTCCGGGCCGTCGGAACGGGTAGCTAGCCAGACGAGCAAGACTCGCGGCGAGGCATATGCGTCGTCAGCCGACGGCGGTGTGCGCGTCGACCTGGTCGACGGCGGCCTGCAGACGCCCCAGGCACTCCATGACGACGCGCGTCTCCTCGGGTGACATGTCGATGACGGCATCCATCATGCGCTCGTGCATGTCTCCGAGAGTGCGGCGCACTTCCTCGTCGCTGTCGACCGTGGGAACGACCCAGATGCTGCGCCGGTCGGTCTCGTGTCGCTCGCGCCGCACGTGCCCGGACTTCTCCAGCCGGTCGACCATCGCCGTCATCGAGGCCGTGGAGACACCGAGGTAGCGGGCGAGCTCACCCGGCGACACGCGCTCGCCGCGCTGCTGGGCACGCAGCAGATAGCGCAGCACGAGAAGGTCGTTCTCACCCATCGACATGGCCTCGCGCGTGCGACGTCGCATGGCGACCTCCGCGGCGCGGTACACCCGGAAGGCCTGCAGCAGATCGACGGCGCGGCGCTTGCGTGACTCCTCGTCGTCGGCGTACCAGTAGCCGCTGTGCGGCTCCTCCAGCTCGGGCATGCTCTCGATGATAGGGCGAGTTCAGGCCTCCGGCTCGGAGAAACCGTTCGCGTCGTGGATAGGCAGGCGGCACACGAACTCCCGGCAGTCGTATGCCGTGGGCCGCCCGTCGGCCGCGGTGCGACCGGTGAACAGCGAGAAACCCGCCTCCGACCACGCTCTGGCATCCGCCTCGCTCACCCGCACGACGACATCAGCCCCGGTCGCGTGAGCGGCACGCACGAGCGGCTCGTCGTCGCTGTCGGCGACCACGACGATCTGGCGCCCGGCGCTCTCGAGCAGCGCGGCGACGCGCAGCACCGCGGCGTGCGAGAACGGATCATCGACGGCGCGTGTCGCGCGCGCCGCCACGATCGTGCGGGCCCGCCCCCGGTAACGCTCCCCCGCGCCCAGACGCCACAGGGTGAGGGCGGCTTCGGCGATCGACGCCGCGCCCGACGGCCGGTCGGTGTCGGCGTCGTCGACCTCGGGCGCACCCAGGGCCGCCAGCACCCTGTCGCGCCCGCCGGGAACGACTGCCGCATCCTCGGTCGGCCAGCACAGGTCCACGAGCCGGCGCGCCTGAACGGCATAGGCGACGCATCCCGTGGCCGTCGCGAGTACCGCGAGGCCCTGGGCGAGGGCGCCGTAGTCCTCGAGCGTCGCCGGCGCGCCCGAGAGGATCTCATCGAGGGATGCCCGGCGCAGAGTCCCGTCGGCGGCGAGGTTCGACTCCTCGACGGCGAGGGCGGCACGCACGGCGGCGTTCACGAGGTCCTCGCGCCCGAGGCGGGCGCCCGTCGCGGCGAGCGCCCCGACGGCGAGGCCGTTCCATCCGCTGACGAGCTTGTCATCGATGCGCGGGGGTTCCAGCCCGCTACGTTCGTCGAGAGCGCGCTGATAGAACCCGCCTTCGCTGCGCTCGCCGTCGATCCAGGATTCGGAGTCCTGCGCGGCGGCGAATCCGCCGGAGGGGAGCTGGAGCGAGTCGACGAGGAATCCGGCCGCGGCCGAGGCGATGTCGGCGCGCCCCGCGGCGAGGGCGACCTGGATGAGACCGGCGTTGTCGGTGAGCATGCGCTCGTAGTGGGGCACGCTCCAGTCGCGCCGGGTGGCGTATCGGAAGAACCCGCCGTCCGCGTCGCGCAGCGGCGAGCGGGCCATGCGGTCGAGGGTGCGTTCGGCGAGCCGCCGCGAGGCCTCGTCCGGCTCGGTCTGCAGGAAACGGAGCACGGGCCAGACCGGGAACTTGGGGGTGGCCGCATCCGCTCCCGCAGGAGCGAAGCCGCCGAACTCGGCATCCTCCCGCGCCGCGATGCGCGCGGCGAGCTGCGCGCGGACCTCGGCGGTGGGCCATGCGGGATCGAGCGCCTCGTCACCCCTCTCGCGCGCCGCTGCGTCGAGCGCGCGCTGGAGCGCTCCCGAGGTCTCGGCGACCGCCTCGCGACGTTCGCGCCACGCCTGCTCGACGGCGTCGATGACATCGGCGAACCCGGGAAGCCGGCCCCGCGCCGTCGGCGGCCAGTAGGTCCCCGCGAAGAAGGGCTTGCCCTCCGGGGTCGTGAAGACCGTCAGGGGCCAGCCGAGATGCGGGGTGAACGCCGCGGCGGCGGCGAGGAACACCGCGTCGACCTCGGGATGCTCCTCACGGTCCACCTTGACCGAGACCATGGTCCGATTCAGGCGCGCCGCGATGTCGGGATCGGAGAACGACTCCGCCGCCATGACGTGGCACCAGTGGCACGTGGCGTAGCCGATCGACACCATGACCGGCACGTCGCGCCGCCGAGCCTCGGCGAAAGCGGTCTCGCCCCACGCGTACCACGCCACCGGCTGATCCGCGTGCTGACGGAGGTACGGACTCGCCGCTCGGGACAGTTCGGAGGACATGTGTCAAGCGTAGGTTTCCGAGTCGGATGCGGTCACGACGCTGTGATAGGAAGGTTGCGCAGAGTCCCGCGCGTACGTCGGGTGTGCACGTCGTACGCGGAAAGGGGGATGCCGGTGGCGCAGAGACTGCCCGCGGCACCGCCCGTTCTTCCCGGCTTCACGTACGTCCGCCCTCTCGGCACCGGCGGTTTCGCCGATGTCTTCCTGTTCGAGCAGGACATGCCGCGCCGCCCGGTCGCCGTCAAAGTCCTCCTCGAGGACATCGTCGACGACGGCCTGCTGCGCATGTTCAACGCGGAGGCCGACGTCATGGCGCGCTTGAGCGCGCACCCGTCGATCCTCACGATCTATCAGGCGAGCATCTCCTCCGACGGGCGCCCCTACCTGGTCATGGAGTACTGCCCCGGATCCCTCGGCTCCCGCTATCGGCGCGAGGAGATCCCGCTGGCGGAGGTGCTCCAGGCCGGCATCAGGATCGGCTCCGCGCTGGAGACGGCGCACCGCTCGGGGCTGCTCCACCGCGACATCAAACCCTCCAACCTGCTGGTGACGGCCTTCGGCGCTCCCGTCCTCGCCGACTTCGGCATCGCCACCGCGGTGGGCGGACGCGGCGACGACGAAGTGTTCGCCATGTCCGTGCCGTGGAGCGCGCCCGAGATCATCGACGAGCGGATCGCGGGCTCCGTCCCCGCCGAGGTCTGGGCGCTGGGCGCAACCGTGTACTCCCTGCTGGCGGGACGCAGCCCCTTCGAGCGCCCCGGCAGCGGCCAGAACGGCCGCGACCAGCTCAAAGCCCGCATCCGCCGCGCCGCCTACACCCCCATCGGCCGGCACGACGTCCCCGCGAGTCTCGAAGCCGTCCTGTCGCGCTCGATGAACCGCGACCCCGCCGGCCGCCACCCCTCAGCCGCCCAGTTCGCCTACGAGCTGCAGCTCATCCAGCACGAGCTCGGCCTGCCGCACACCCCGATGGAAGTCGCCGTGGACGAGTGGGCATCGGCCGGGACCCCCGTGAACTTCGCCGATGATCGCGCTCGCGGCCCCGTTCGCCCCAACGTCCAGTACGAATCGCGCCGGCCGGTGCGCTCGCGCGACCGCGGCGGTCGCCGCCCCGACGAGGGCACCGTCCTCGCCGGGGCATCGCCGCGCGGACGCCGACTGTCCGGCGGCATGATCGCTCTGCTCGTGGGCGGCGCCGTCCTCGTCGCGGCGGCAGCCGTCCTCGTGACCGTCCTCGTCCTCGGAGGAGCCTGAGATGGCCGAGGCCCCCCGCACCCCGCTCGCCGATCGTCGCGGTTGGATCATCGGCGGCTCCGTCGCCGCCGTGCTCGCCGTCGTCACGACGCTCGCCGTGGTGTGGCCCGGTTTCGACGCCCAGCAGACGCCGCCCGACGACGGAACGATCTGGGCGATGCAGTCCGGTGAGGGTCGACGCTACGCCCGGGTGAACACGACCGTCGGCGAGATCGACACCGTCAAGCAGGTGGAGAACCCCAGCGCACTCGTTCAGAACGCGGATCGGCTGCTGGTGTACGCCGAGGGCGACACCCGCTTCGCCGACGTGGACATGGCGATGCCCGCCGACCTGAACGCCGACGCGGAGGACGCGTTCCAGAACACTCCGCCCGGAACGGTCGACGTCGTCTCCACGGGCGACACGATCGTTTACCGCACCGACAACGGCGCCGTCTTCGCCGGCTCGCTCGCCTCTCCGAGCAGCACCGTGCCCGTCGACCCGTACGCCGAGACGCAGGTCGCGGAGGGGGAGGAACGTCCCGTCTTCGTCGCCGACAGCGTCGCGGTCGGCGTCGACGGCATCGTCTACGCCTACTCCTCCGCCGAGGAGCGCGTGGTGCGCGCGGACGCCCGCACCGGCAAGATCGAGGGCTCGGACACGGTGTCCGACGCCCCCGCATCCGCGACTCTCAGCGCCGTGGGCACGACGTGGGCGCTCCTCGAGCCCGACTCGGGGCTGCTCTGGCTGCGCGGGCGCGATCAGCCCCTCGAGACGGGGACGATCGGCGGAGTCCTGCAGAAGTCGGGCTCGTCACGCGACCAGGTCTACATCGCCGACACGACCGGACTGGTCTCCGTGCCCCTCGACGGCTCGGGCCCCGAGCGCGTCGTCGACGCCGCACAGGGCACTCCCGCCGCCCCGGCCGAGGCGAAGGGCGTGATGTACGCGGCCTGGCTGCCCAACAGCCAGGCGCAGGGAACGCTGTGGTCCTCGGATGCGGGCCAGAGCGACCTGGATTACGCCGGAGGCTCGCTCGGCGACGAGGTCGTGCCGGAGTTCCTGACCAACGGCTCGCGCATGATCTTGAACGAGACGCGCTCCGGCTGGGTGTGGACGCTTCCGAACGGCGCTCTCGTGCCGTCCTCGCAGCAGTGGGATTCCGACCAGGATGTGCCCACCCAGCAGCAGGAGGACATCCAGGCCGAGCGCGTGATCGATCCGAAGCCGCCCGTCGCCGTCGACGATGCGTTCGGGGTGCGCGCCGGCCGCAGCGCCGTCCTGCCCGTCCTGCTCAACGACCACGATCCGAACGAGGACGTGCTGAGCATCGTGGCCGCATCCGTCGAGGGCCTCGATCCCGCGTTCGGAACCGTCTCGGTCTCGAACGAGCAGCAGGAGCTCGTCGTGCGCGTGTCGCCGGAGGCGAGTGGATCGGCGACCTTCCGGTACCGGATCACGGACGGCACCACGACCGACGGGCTCACCTCGCAACCCGCGACCGTGACGCTGACCGTGTCGCCCCCCGGGGCGAACAGCGCGCCGGTGTGGTGCGGCGTCGAGGCGTGCCTCGCGACCTGGCCGTCGCCGCAGGTCGTGCCCGGCGGCACCGTGTCGGTGAACGTGCTCGAGGGCTGGGTCGACCCGGACGGCGATCCGCTCTACATCTCTTCGGCGGTGAACCAGAGCGGGATCGGTTCCGTCGCCCTCGACCCGCAGGGCACGATCACCTTCCAGCACCCGAACCCGAACCAGGCCGACGCCCAGTCGGTCACGATCCTCGTGACGGTCACCGACGCGAGGGGCCTGTCGACGGAGAAGCCTCTCGAGATCGCGATCACCCCGAGCCCCCAGCTGACGGCGGCCTCGTTCGCCGCTGTGGGCACGATCGGGGCTCCCACCACGATCGATGTGCGCCCGCACGTGACAGGCGTGAACGGCGCCATCACCATGCGCAGCGCCAACTCGATCACGGACGCCGCGGCCCAGATCACCGTCAACAGCGTCGCCGGCACCTTCGTCTTCGCCGCCGCCAACCCCGGCTCGTATCTGGTGCAGTACACGGTCGCGGACTCGCTCGCCGAGGCGACGGGGACGGTCAGGGTGACCATCGTCGATCCGGCGGCAACCCAGATCTCTACGCCGCCGCTCACGGCCTTCGTGCGCCCCGGCGAGGACTCGACCATCGACGTGATCTCGCCGGTGTCGAACCCCGCGGGTCTCGTTCTCCTGGCCAGCGACGTCGTCGTCACCCCGGACCCGAGCGCGTCGCTGAGCGTGGACCTCGTCGGCCAGAGCATGCTGCGAGTCGCGGGCTCCACCGACAACGCGCAGCCGGGAACGCTCGGCGTGGTCACCTACACGGTGTCGGACGGTACCGGCAACGGCTACACGACCACGACCGGTGAGACCACGGTCGTGCTGCTGCCCGCGCCGACGGCGGAGCCGCCGATCGCCGTGGACGACGCGGCCACCGTGCGTGCCGGCGCGCAGATCGACATCCCCGTGCTCGACAACGACACGGCCCCGGCCGGCGCGCAGTTCGCGATCGACCCCTCGACCGTCACGAACGAGTCGAACACCGGCCTCGCCTTCGCCACCGGCCGCCTCCTGCGCTATCTCGCGCCCACCGAGCCGGGCACCTACACGCTCGGCTACACGATCTACCGCATGGGCTTCCCGGACATGACCGACACCGCCAAGGTCACCGTCACCGTTCTGCCCGAGGACTCCAACTCCGCCCCGGTGCCCCGCACCCTCGTCGGCCGCGTGCTCAGCGGCGCCACCGTGTCGATCCCGTTCGACCGCTTCGCCGTCGATCCCGACGGGGATGCCGTGACGCTGGACCGCATCACGGCGCAGCCCGGCCGTGGCTCGGCGACGATCTCCGCCGAAGGCGACGCGATCCTCTACACGAGCTCCCCCGGGGACAAGGGCCAGGTCTCCTTCACGTACCAGGTGCGCGACACCCTGGGCGCGGTGGGCGTCGGCGAGGTGCGCGTGGGCGTGCTGGACGCGGAGTCGAGCCCCGCACCGGTGACCTACAGCGACTACGTCCAGGTGCAGACGGGCGCGGACTCCGAGGCCGTCGTGCGACCCGCTGACAACGACCTCGACCCGTCGGGCACGACCCTCGAAGTGATCGACGTACGACCCAACGCGGATGTGGGCTCCGAGGAATACCGCGCGATGGACGCCATGATGCAGGGCGTCGAGGACAACGAGGTCCGTCTGAAGGCCGGCACGCAGCTGGGGACCTACTCGTTCGCGTACACGGTGCGAAACGCCCAGGGCGACACCGCCATCGGCCTCATCGTGCTGAAGGTGGTGCGCGACCCCGTGCCCGACTACCCCGCCGTGCGCGACACCACGCTCACCGTCGAGACGCGGGAGGACTTCCCCGACGGCGTCGACGTCCTCACCGGCAAGGTCTCCTGGAACGCCGGCGACGTCTCCTCGCTGAAGCTCTCGCTGTGGGGCGACCCCGACGGCATCTCGGTCGACGGCCGCAAGATCTCGGGCCGACTGCCCGACAAGACCGAGCTCATCCCGTTCCAGGTGACCGGCACCGCCTTCGACGGCAGCGAGGTGACCTCGTACGGCTTCCTCAAGGTGCCGGGGACGAACGATCTGCAGCTGACCCTGCGCGCATCGGCCGCCTCGGTCCAGGTCGATGAGCGCGGCACGGTGGATGTGGACCTCGCGCGCGCCGTGGCGCTGCCCCCCAACGCCGACATCGAGATCGACGCATCGCGCGTCGCCGCCGGCGGCGGCCGCGCAGAGGCCACCTGCGCGCTGACCTCCGGGACGACCGTCCGCTACTCGGCCGGAGCCGGGGCGCCCTGGACCGACAGCTGCACCGTTCCGGTGCGGCTGGTCGGGCAGGACACCTACACCTACCTGACGATCCGTGTGGACGTCATCGCCGAGGACCCGCAGCCCGAGCTGCGCGCGGCGTCCCTCACGGTCAGCCCGGGCTCCTCGGCGACGTTCGAGCTTCGCGACATGACCTCGTGGGCGGGCACCGAGGACTGGGGCGCCCTGCAGTACGCCACCTCGTATGCGGGCGATCAGTTCACGGTGCAGACCACCGGGTCGCAGGTGACCGTGACCGCGCGGGATGCGGCACGCCCGGGCCGTCAGGAGCCGGTCACCGTCACCCTGCCGAGCCACCGCGATGTGCGACCCGCCACCCTCGCGCTCCAGGTGGGTCCGGCGCCCTCGACGCTGCCGAAGGGCGCGACGCTCACCCAGTCGTGCCTGCAGTCCTCGGGCAACGGCTGCACGATCAACGTCATCGGTCAGGGCGGCGAGATCAACCCGCTCCCCGGCACGCCCCTCAAGCTCGTCGCCGTCGGCGGCGCCTCCGGCGGAAGCTGCGCCGGCGTCTCCTTCGGCGTCGCCAGCTCCACCGCGATCCAGGCGAACTGGTCGCCGGATGCCGACGGCACGCGCTGCACGGTCGGCTTCACCGTCGAGGACGCCCAGGGACGCCAGTCGGCGGGCGACCGCAACGGTCAGGTCACACTGGATCTCCAGGGGTATCCGAAGGCTCCCAACAACGTCACCCAGATCGGCTTCGGCGACCGCACGATCACCCTGCGGGTCGAGCCGGGGGCCGCGGGCAACGCCTACCCCGCGCTGCAGGGCTTCCACATCCTGCAGGGCGGCCAGCAGGTCACCACGTGCTCCGCCGCCGGAGTGTGCGAGCCATTCCAGGTCGCCAGCAACGGCGATCGCCGCACCTACGAGGCCCGCGCGTTCAACACGGTCGGCGAGTCCCGGACCGGTGTCACGGTGCAGGCCTGGGCCTACCGTCAGCCGGCGGTCGGCAACATCGCCGCCGATCCGATCTACGACAGGCAGCGCACGACGGGCGACGCGGGCGCGGTGAGGATCCGCATCCAGAACGTCGATCCCGAGGTGCGCACGTACTCCGTCACGGGAGCCAACGGGGATGTACCGCGCTCGGGCGGCGACACGACCGAACTGACCGTCACGCTGCCGGTCGGGCAGGCGACCATCACCGTCACCGCCAACAGCGCGAACTCGGCCCCGGACGGCAGCGGATCGGTGGGTCAGACCAAGAATGTGGGTGTGCAGGTGGCGGGCCTGCCCCGCACCGACGGCATCAGCGTGGCGAAGGAACAGCCCACGTCGCTCGTGGTGACGGCACCGAACGTGGACATGAACGGGAGCAGCCGCCAGCGCGAGATCATCTACGTCGCCTACCGCGCCGGCTTCGGCGACTTCTCCTGCGACGTCGGGCAGGACGGGACGGGCCTGCGAGCCAACGTGAACGGGGCGACCTCGACGTCGACCACCATCGACGGTCTGCAGGAGAACCAGAAGTACACGGTCGGCGCGTGCGTCAGCAACGGCTTCGGCGCGGCGAAGAGCGGCACCGCCGACGGGTGGGCGTGGCAGCAGCCTGCCGCACCCACGGGCGGCACCTACTCCATCCGACGCTCCACAGAATGGGGCGGTGGCGTTTCCTACCGCGTCAACAACGTCGACGTGCCGGGCAAGTCCGGGTACGAGACGGTCATCACCAACCGGGAGCCCGGCATCGGGCAGGAGACCCAGATCACCGCGAAGTACTGCGTGAACGGCTCGAACCAGGAGCGCTGCAGCCCCGAAGGCGCGGTCGGTCCCGCCGATCCCGCGAAGGCGCGTCAGGAGCAGCTCTCGAACGCGCGCATCACCCAGTGCACCGTGGGGCAGCGGCTCGGCGTCGCGGTCGACCAGGTCGCCGGCGGTCTGGGAGAAGCACGCATCAAGGAGGGGTCCGTGACGTACTACGGCGACGGCATCCTCTTCCCGCCCAAGATCGATCCCAACCCGGACGATCCGCTGAAGGTTCCCAACGGGACCAAGCGCGTCACGGCCACGATCGAGTTCGTGTGGACGAACGGCGCGGCGGCCTACCAGACGGAGACCTTCGACGCCCGGGCGGACTGCCAGGGCACCGTAGACCCCGAACCGACGACCACTCCCCCCAGCACCGGAGGCTGAATCGATGACCGTCACCCCAGAACAGACCGCCTGGTTCCAGGAGACGTTCTCCGCACTCGTGGAGAACGTCGAGCAGGTGGTTCTCGGCAAGCGACACGTCATCGAGCTCGCCTTCACCGCGCTCGTCTCGCAGGGCCACCTGCTGCTGGAGGACTTCCCCGGGACCGGCAAGACCTCGCTCGCACGCGCGATGGGCGAGAGCGTGCAGGGCACGAGCTCCCGCATCCAGTTCACGCCTGACCTGCTTCCCGGCGACGTCACCGGCATCACGGTGTACGACCAGAAGCGCGGCGAGTTCGAGTTCCACTCGGGCCCGATCTTCGCCAACATCGTCCTCGCCGACGAGATCAACCGCGCCAGCCCCAAGACCCAGTCGGCGCTGTTGGAGGTCATGGAGGAGGGCCAGGTCACGGTCGACGGCGTCTCGCGGCGCGTGGGAAGCCCGTTCCTCGTGGTCGCGACCCAGAACCCCGTGGAACAGGCCGGGACATACCGCCTTCCCGAGGCGCAGCTCGACCGGTTCCTCATGAAGACGTCGCTGGGCTACCCCGACCACGCCGCAACCGTGCGGATCCTGGAGGGCAGCGCCGCGGGCAAGCGCGAGGTGGGCGCGGTCATCACGCCCGAGGCCGTGCAGACGCTCAGCCAGATCGCGCAGGATGCCTACCTGAACCCGCTCGTGCTGGACTACATCGCGCGCGTCGTCGAGGCCACCCGCCAGGCCGCGCAGGTGCGCCTGGGCGTCAGCGTGCGTGGTGCGCTCGCCCTCACCCGCGCAGCGCGCACCTGGGCTCTGGCGCACGGCCGGGGCTACGTGACCCCCGACGACGTCAAGGCTCTGGCCGAGCCCGTGCTCGCCCACCGCCTCATCCTCGACCCCGAGGCGGAGTTCGACGGCGTGACCGCCGGCGCGGTGATCGGCCAGGTCATGCTCGACGTCGCTCCCCCGACGCAGCGCGAGTCCGCGTGACCGATTCCTCCTCCCGCATCACCCGGATCGGCTCGACGTCCACCTCGACGTCGACCGCCGGGAGCACGCGCACGCGCTACGACACGTCGCGTTCCACGACCGTCATCGTCGTGGGCGGCATCCGCTTCTGGCGGCGGGTGCGACGAGCCGTGGCCCGCAGCGCCCGCGCTGTCGGCGACACGGTCACCGCGGGAGGATGGCTGCTCATCGGCGCGGCTCTGATCGGTCTGAGCCTGGGCATCGTGTTCGGGTGGATCGAGTTCGTCCTGGCCGGCGCCGTCGCCGCCGTTCTCGTCCTGTGCGCGGCACCGTTCCTGTTCGGTGCGCGCGCCTACCGCGTGAGCCTCGGCCTCGCGCACGACCGGGTCGTCGCCGGCAGCGAGGTCGCGCTGTCGCTGCGCGTCGTCAATGTCGGCAAGGGCGTCGCCCTCCCCGGGCGCGTCGACGTGCCCGTCGGCGAGGGGCTCGTCGACGTCGCGATCCCGCTGCTGCGCCACGAGGCCGCTCACGACGAAGAGCTGACGATCCCGGGGCTGCGCCGCGGCGTGCTCGACATCGGCCCCGCCCGCGCCGTCCGCGGCGACCCCCTCGGAATCCTTCGCCGCGAAGTGGTGTGGGAGGACGTCCACACGCTCTACGTCCACCCCGTGACCACCGCGATCCCGAGCACCGCGACCGGCTTCATCAAAGACCTCGAGGGCAACCCCTCCTCCCTCGTCGTCGACGCCGACATCTCGTTCCACGCGATCCGCGAGTACGCTCCCGGCGACTCGCAGCGCCAGATCCATTGGAAGTCCACGGCCAAGACCGGAACCCTCATGGTGCGCCAGTACGAGGAGTCCCGCCGTTCGCGGATGGTGATCGTGCTGGCGACGGGCGAGGAGGACTACGCCGACGACGAGGAGTTCGAGCTCGCCGTCAGCGCGGCCGCGTCTCTCGGGGTGCGCGGTATCCGCGACGGACGCGACGTCTCCGTCGTCGTCGGCGGTGAGGTTCCCGAGTTCGCCCGCCGGGCCGTGCGCTCGTCCCGGGACCTGGTCACCATCACCGCGCGCACTCTGCTCGACGAACTCGCCGGGGTCGAGAAGGGCGAGCGCATCACCGGACTCCGCGACGTCGCGAGCCTGGCAGTGGAGGCGCACCGCGACGTCTCCATCGGATTCCTCATCTGCGGATCCACCCCCACACTGCGGATGCTGCAGCACGCCGCCCTCGCCTTCCCTGCCGACACGGGCGTGGCCGCCATCGTGTGCGACCCCGCGGCGGAGCCGGGCTTCCGCACAATCGGCGGTGCCTCGATCGTGACGATGGGTCTGCTGGAGGACCTCCGCCACATCCTCGCTCGGAGCGCGCAGTCATGAGCGCGCCCGACGCACGCGCGCGAGCGCGCCGGCCCCGCCGCACCGAACGCGACATCGCGTTCCTCATCGGCAACATCGCCTTCATCGACGCCCTGCTGGCGATCGGCGCCGCATCCGCGTGGGCGATCTACCGCAGCGGCTGGTTCGTGCTCGTCGCCGCGGTGGCGATCCTCGTCTCCACCGGCATCGCCCTGCTCGCCCTCTGGCGTCCGCTGCGCTGGTGGCAGCTCGCCCTCATCACAGCGGGCGCGTACGTCGTCGTCGGCGTTCCGGTCGCCGCGCCGACGATGATCACCGACCCCGCGACGATCCTGCCGGGCGTCTGGGGCGTCGTGAGCGCACCCGTCACGGGGTGGAAGAACCTGCTGACCCTCGAGCTGCCGCTCGGGGTGTACCAAGCGACTCTCGCGCTCCCCTTCTTCCTGATGCTCGCCCTCGGGACCTTGGCGCTCCTGCTGGCGTTGCGCGCGGTCAGGCTCTGGGTGCTCGCGGCGCCGCTCGCGCTGTTGATCACCGCGTTCGGCGTGTTGTTCGGCTCGAGCGCCGTGGACGGCTCGTGGCGCATCGGTGCGTGGGAACTGGATGGGGTCTGGGAGGCGACGGTCGGGCTCGGCGCGCTGCTGACGGGCTTCGCCTGGTATGTGTGGCGCAACGTCCACACGCGTCGGGTCGCCCTGCGCGTCGCGCGCTCGGCGAGCGGCGTGCGCTCCTCCGTCCGTGTCGCGCGCACCCTCGGCAGCCGCATCGCCCTCGCCGCCGGGATGCTCGTCATCGCCCTCACCTTGGGACTCGCGCTCGCCCCCTGGGCAGTGGCGGGTTCCTCGCGCGACGTGCTGCGCACGGCGGTCGACCCGGTGTTGAAGGTGCGTCAGACGCTGAGCCCCCTCGCCGACTACCGCGCCGCCTTCTCCGATGAGCGGTTCGACGAGGTGCTGTTCACGGTCGCCGCGGACTCCGGAGTGGATCGCGTGCGTCTGGCGACCCTCAGCTACTACGACGGCCGGGTCATGCGGGCCACCGACCCACAGACCGGCGACCGCTCCGACAGCACGGAGTTCCGACGGGTTCCCGCTTCCCTGCCCGCCGACACGGGCGACCGCGCCTCAGCCACGTTCACGATCGGCGACTACACGGGCATCTGGGTGCCCGCCGTGGGCGATCTCACCTCGATCGACTTCTCCGGATCGACGCGGGCCGCCCTGTCGGACGGCTTTTTCTACAACCCGGACTCGGCCACGGGCGTCGAGCTGTCGGACCCCGGGCTCGCCGCCGGCGTCAGCTACACGCAGACCGGGGTGGTCACCGACGCGCCGCGCGATCCCGGCACGTTGACACCGTCCCGTTCCGGCACGTTCGACCCGGCCTTCGTCCCCGAATCCCTCGAAGAGTGGGTGAGCGCGCAGGACGCACCCTCGGGCGGCGCGGGTCTCGTCGAGCTGATCTCGCGCCTGCGGGCGCGCGGACTCCTCTCGCACGCGTTGACGCTCGATCCCGGCGCCGTCCCGGTGTGGGCGCAGGCGCTCGGCGACTACACGTTCGAACCCAGCCGCAGCGGTCACTCCACCGACCGCATCGGCGACCTGTTCTCGGAGCTGCTCAAGAAGCAGAACGAGACCGGCGGCGACGATGACTCCCTGCTGGTCGCCGCGGCGGGAGACGACGAGCAGTTCGCCGTCGCGGGAGCGCTCATCGCGGATCATCTGGGCTTCCCCGCGCGCGTCGTTCTCGGCACCCGCCTGAGCAGCGACGACGCCGATCTGCCGGTGTGCGAGGACGGCACGTGCACGAGCGGCGACCTGGCCGCGTGGATCGAGGTCCGCGACGCGGACGGCTCCTGGACGGCGATCGACACGACCCCCCAGCACCGCGTACCGCTCTCGCCCGACGTCCAGCAGCGTCGCGACCCGCAGAACATGACCCCGGTCGAGCCCGAGCAGGCCGACACCGTCCTGCCCCCCGAGGCCGATCCCGCCGATGCGTCGCCGCCGCAGAGCGACGAACCGACGGATCCGGTGGATCTCGCGTGGCTGTGGGCGACGCTGCGCATCTCGGGCATCGCGATCTTCGCGCTGCTGATCCTGTTGATGCCCGCCATCGCGGTGCTGGCAGCGAAGATCATGCGTCGACGGGCCCGCCGCTCGTCGGCTGACCCGGTCGACCGCGTCGTCGGCGGCTGGGAGGAGTACCTCGACGCGGCCGTCGATCACGGCCACCGCATCCCGCCCGCCGCGACCCGATCGGAGACCGCGGCCGTTGTCGGCGATGCGGACACCGCGGACCCCGCTACGCTCGCTGCTCTCGCGGATCGCGCGGTCTTCGCGCCGGGAACCACCACGCAAGAGGACTCCGCCCGGTTCTGGGAGCTCATCGACCAGGAACGGCAACGTTTCGCGTCCACAGGCGGCCTGTGGACGCGCTGGAAGGCCAGGCTGTCGCTACGCTCATTCGCACGCGGATTGCGCGAGGCTGCGTCGCGAGATGGAAGGGGACGACCATGACCGGGATCGTCGTCATGGCCGGAGCGCGCTCCGACGTCGGCCGCGTACGCAAGCTGAACGAGGACGCGGTGCTCGCGCAGTACCCGGTGTTCCTCGTGGCCGACGGCATGGGAGGCCACGAGGCCGGCGATCTGGCCAGTGCGGCGGTTGTGGACGCGTTCCGTCACCTGGTCGGTCGCGACGACGTGCAGCCGGAGGAAGTCGTCACCGCCGTCGAGTCCGCACACGCCGCGGTGTCACAGGTCGCAGGACGCCACGCGCGCGGCGCCGGCTCCACCCTCGCGGCCCTGGTCGCCGTGGTGCAGAACGGGTCGCATGCGTGGCTCGTCGTGAACATCGGCGACTCGCGGGTGTACCGGCTCGTCGGCAGCTCCCTCGAGCAGCTCACGGTCGATCACTCGGTCGTGCAGGAACTCGTGGATGCGGGCAAGATCAGCCGGTCCGAGATGTCCACGTATCCGGGTCGCAACGTCATCACCCGCGCCGTCGGCGACAGCCAGAGCCCCGCCGACTACTGGCTCTCCCCCATCGTGACCGGCGAGCGCATGCTGCTGTGCTCGGACGGCCTGTCGAACGATCTGAGCGACGAGGCGGTACTGGCCGGTCTCAGCCTCGGCGGTTCCGCCGAGCAGACCGCGTATGCGCTGGTGGATCAGGCGCTCGCCCGCGGCGGCCGCGACAACATCAGCGCCGTCGTCGTGGATGTGCGCTCAGGAGGACTCGCTCCCCGGGCCGACGAGGTGACGGGGGGCTTCGCGACCAGCGAGCAGGCGGCCGTGCAGCCCATCGAGGTGGACACCATCACCTCGCGACGAGAGCGGCCGATCCGTGGCTGAGCGGACCTGGTTCGAGGGGCCCCTGCCCGCGATCGCCACCGACACGCTCGCGGTGATCGTCGGGGGCGACGCCGCCGTCGCCGCCGCGCGACGGGTGCTGTCGACGGGGACCATGCCCGGAACACCCGAGATCCTGGACGCCCTCCTCGCCGACGGCATCGCCGCGGTTCCGGCGTTCGCCGTCGTCGCGTTGGACGACGACCGCCTGACCGCCTTCGTCCGCGGCGAGTTCGTGCTCCGTTTCGAGGACCGTTCCCGCCGGGTCTGGCGGGTCGACGGCGTCGGCGCCCACACCTGGCGCGAGGTGGAGGCGGCATCGGTGGTGCGCGCCTGGGCCGGCGCCCCGGATGCGGAGCCGAAGCTGTTCGATCTGGGCCCGACACCGGAGCGACCCGTGCGCGTGGGACCGACCACGGCCGCGGGCATCATGCTGCGCGGACGCCCCGCCGTGGTGCGGCCACCGATCCCTTCGCCCGGCCCGCCGGCCGCCGCCCCACCCGCCGCCGCGCCCCCTCGGCCGCGCCCTGCCGCGGCCGAACCCGCCGACGACGAGACCGTCGTGACGAGCTCGAGCGCGCTCGCTCCGAAGCCCGCGCCGCGGACGCCGCGCGCCCCGCGCGCCATCGAGCTGCCGGGCGGGGACATCGTGCCGATCCACGGCACGCTGCTCGTCGGGCGCGGACCACGCAGCTCACGCGTGGAGGGCGACGACCTGCCGACTCTCGTAGCGCTCGGAGACGTCTCGCGCGACGTCTCCCGTGCGCACGTGAAGATCTGGACCGACGGAACGCGCGTGCAGATCGAGGACCTCGCCACGCCGGGCGGCACGGCCGTGATCGACGCGGACGGCGTCGCCCGGCTGCTCGTGCCGGACCGCGCGGTGGAGGTACGCGAGGGTGCGAGCGCGGAGCTCGCCGGCGGTGCCCGCATCCGCTTCGTGGGGGACGCATGACCGACGCAGACGACGCCACCCGCCTTTCGCGCCGCGGGCCCGCTCCGACCGAACAGCCGGAAGACAGCACGCAGCTCGTGAGCCGGCGCGACCGACGCAACGCCTCGTCGGCCGCAGAGGCGACCGATGCGACGGCCATCGTGTCGCGCGAGACGCCGGCTCCGCCCGCCGACGAGACCGTGATCGCCGACCGTCGACCCTCCGCCGGACAGACCGTCGCGCCGGAGGACGTGGAGGACCGTACCGCGCTGGTGCGGCGTCCGGTCGAGGACCAGGCTCCGTCGCCCGAGAAGGCGCCGCACTCTGACGAGCCGGAGGACGGCACCCTGCTGGTGCGCAGGCCCGCTCCCACGACGCATGCGACCGTGGTCGTCCCCCGTCCACTGCCGGTCGCCGCCGCCGACGACGAGGACGAACACACGATCCTCACCCCCCGCACGCCTGCGACCGTCGACGCGCTCGACGCCGACGACACCGTCCTGCGTCCCCGCGACGAGCCGCAGGACGCGACGCTGCTGCGACGCCGCCAGCGGCCGGCGGATGCGGATGCGGATGCGGATGCGGATGCGGATGCGGATGCGGATGCGGATGCGGATGACACCGTGCTGCGTCCCCGCGACGCGGTCCCCGACGACTCGACGAGCCTGTCGCCGCGCGGGACGAAGGCGGGGGCGTCACCGCGCCTCACGCGCGCGCGTCGTGATGCCGCGCGGCAGACCGCATCTTTCGCGCCAGATGCCGACACCGACCGTACGCCCGCGCGCGAGCGGTACGCGATCCGTACGCCGACCATCACGTCCGCGCCGACGACCGCCGCCGCCTCCCCGGTCGTCGACATCGGCGACGGTGGACTCGCGGCCCGGATCGCGCGGCGCCGAGCCACCCGCACCCGTCTGACGGTACTCGCGGGCGTTTCGGCGGTCGTGTTCGTGGGCTCGATCGTGGGCCTCGCGACGCTGCTGAGCATCTGAGCCCCGGCTCGGGTTAGCATCGAAGGCTGTGTCAACGCCGGAACCCGTCATCTCCTTCCCGCCCGAGCTGCCCGTCAGCGCGGCCCGGGAGGAGATCGCGCGCGCCATCGAGGACCACCAGGTCGTGATCGTCGCCGGAGCGACGGGATCCGGCAAGACCACGCAGCTGCCGAAGATCTGTCTGGAGCTGGGGCGCACCCGTATCGCGCACACGCAGCCGCGCCGCATCGCCGCGCGAACGATCGCCGAGCGCATCGCAGAGGAGCTGCAGGTCCCGCTCGGTTCCACGGTCGGCTACAAGGTGCGCTTCACCGACAAGGTCTCCGCCGACACCCGCGTCGCGCTGGTCACCGACGGCATCCTTCTGAACGAGATCCACCGCGACCGGCTCCTGCGCCGCTACGACACGATCATCATCGACGAGGCCCACGAGCGCTCCCTCAACATCGACTTCCTGCTGGGGTATCTCCGCCGCATCCTTCCCGAGCGTCCGGATCTGAAGGTCATCGTGACCTCCGCCACGATCGATCCCGAGAGCTTCGCGCGCCACTTCGCGGACGCCGATGGCGTTCCCGCTCCCGTCATCGAGGTGTCGGGGCGCACCTATCCCGTCGAGATCCGCTATCGGCCGCTCGTCCCGGAGACCGACGACGAGACCGAGGAGGTGGCCGTCAGCGCCGTCGAGACCGAGGACGAGGTGAGCGCCATCGTCCAGGCGCTCCGCGAACTCGATGCCGAGGCGCCGGGCGACGTCCTCGTCTTCCTTCCCGGCGAGGCTGAGATCCGCGACGCGGCGGATGCGGTGCGCGCCGCCTACGCCTCCGCCACGGCCCCCACGGAGGTGCTCCCCCTGTACGGGCGCCTGTCCGCGGCCGAGCAGCATCGCGTGTTCGAGCGGTCCCGCGTCGCGGGAGTGCGCCGCCGGGTGATCCTCGCGACGAACGTCGCCGAGACGAGCCTGACGGTGCCTGGCATCCGCTACGTGATCGACACCGGAACCGCCCGCATCTCCCGTTACAGCAACCGGTCGAAGGTGCAGCGGCTGCCGATCGAGGCCATCTCGCAGGCCTCCGCACAGCAGCGGTCCGGCCGTGCCGGGCGAACGGCGCCGGGCATCGCGATCCGCTTGTACGGGGAAGGCGATTTCGAGCGGCGTCCCGTCTTCACCGAGCCGGAGATCCTCCGCACCTCCCTCGCCGCCGTCATCCTGCAGATGCTCGCGCTCGGATTCGGCGACATCTCCGCCTTCCCGTTTCTGACCCCTCCCGATTCCCGCGGCGTCCAATCGGCGCTCGATCTGCTCGTCGAGCTGCAGGCCGTCCGACAGAGTCGGCAGGGGTCCGCGCTCACCCAGCTCGGGCGGGAGATCTCCCGACTGCCGATCGACCCGCGCTTCGCGCGCATGCTCGTCGAGGCGCGGCGCACCGACGTGCTGCCCGATGTGCTCGCGATCGTGGCCGGCATGTCGATCCAGGACGTCCGCGAGCGTCCCGAGGAGCGCCGCGAGGAGGCAGATCGACTGCACGCGCGCTTCGTCGACCCCACGAGCGACTTCCTGACTCTCCTGAATCTCTGGAACCATCTGCGCGAGCAGCAGGACGAGCTCGGTTCGAGCGCTTTCCGCCGGCTGTGCCGCGCGGAGATGCTCAACTACGTGCGCGTGCGGGAGTGGTTCGACGTGCACCGGCAGCTCTCGCAGCTGCTGGGCCTGCGTCGCGACGCCGAGCGCGCGCCGGGCGCGGCGGACCCCGCAACGGTGCATCGCGCTCTCCTGTCCGGGCTGCTCTCGCACATCGGCATCCTCGACGAGCGCGAGAAGGGCCGAGAGGGCAAGGGGACGCGCGCGGAGTACCGCGGGGCGCGCGGCACGCGCTTCTCACTGTTTCCCGGATCCGGCCTGCGCAAGAAGCGGCCGACGGCCGTCATGGCCGCGGAGCTCGTCGAGACGAGTCGCCTCTTCGCTCGCACGGTCGCAGCGATCGATCCGGCCTGGGCCGAGCCCCTCGCGGGCGATCTCGCCAAACGGCAGCTGAGCGAGCCGCACTGGTCGAAGGATGCCGGCGCCGCCACCGCCTACGAGAAGGTCACCCTGTTCGGCGTCGAGATCATCCCGCGACGACGCGTGCAGCTCGCGCGCTTCGACCGCCCGCTCGCGCGGGAGATGTTCGTGCGCCACGCGCTCGTCGACGAGGAGTGGGATCCCTCACGCCTGCCCAAGCCGCTGACCGCCTTCGCCCGCCGCAACCTCGAGCTGCGCCGACGCCTGGAGAAGGTGGAGGAGCGCGAGCGCCGCCGCGACATCCTGGCCGGCGACGAGGCGGTCTACGCCTTCTACGACGCCCGCATCCCCGCCGACGTGTTCGATGCCCGCTCGTTCGAGTCGTGGTGGAAGGACGCCATCGGGCGCACGCCCCGCCTGCTCGATCTGAGCGAGGCCGACCTGCTCGAGGGCGCGGAGCGCGCCGATGAACGCGCCTTCCCGACTCGCTGGACACAGGGCGACCAGGTGCTCTCGCTCGCGTACCGGTTCGAGCCGGGGGCCGCCGACGACGGTGTGACGGCGGTGGTCCCGCTCGCGCTCCTGGCGCAGCTGTCGCCGCGCGGATTCGACTGGCAGGTGCCGGGCATGCGCGATGAGCTGATCACGGCGCTGCTGCGAGCGCTGCCCAAGGCGATCCGACGCCACGTCGTGCCGGCGGCCGACTGGGCAGCGCGCTTCGCGGAGGAGCTGAACGGCGCCGGTCCCGAGGACCACGCGGGTCTTCCCCCGCTCCCCCTCCGCGACGCCCTCGCCAGCCGCATCCAGCGGGTTGCCAATCAGCCGGTGAGCGCAACCGACTTCGAGATGGAGCGCGTGCCCGATCACCTGCTGATCTCGTTCCGCGCGGTCGACGAGCGCGGTCGCGCGGCCGGTTCGGGCCGCGACCTGATCGCCCTGCAGGAGCGTTTCGCCGATCGCGCCCGCTCTTCCGTCGCGCGCTCGCTGCGCCGCGGTCCCGCCGCCCCCGGCGTCGTCGCCGCACCCGGCACGCCCGGCGCGCGCGTCGCCGGGAACGCCGACGGCTTCGTCGAGCGCACGGGGGTGACCGGCTGGGACTTCGGCACGCTCCCCGAGCAGGTCGACACGCGCGTGGCGGGCGGTGTGGTGCGCGGCTACCCCGCGGTCATCGACGACGGCGCGAGTGTGTCGCTGCGCATCGAGGCGACGCCGGATGCGGCGGCCAGAGTGACGCGCGCGGGCATCCGTCGCCTCGTGCTCCAGGCGGTGCCCTCCCCCGTCTCCTACGTGCTCGATCACCTCACCGCCAACGAGAAGCTCGCCCTCGCCGCCTCGCCCTACCCGTCCGCAAAGGCCCTCGTCGAGGACGCGCGCGTCGCGGTCGCGGATGCGGTCATCGCCCGCACGGCCCCGGACGGCATCGTGCGCGACCGCGCCGGCTTCGAGAGCCTCAGGGACGCGTTCAGCGCCGCGGTCACGGACGAGCTCTTCGCGGCGACGAGCCTCGTCGCCCGCATCCTGCTCTCCCTGCGGGAGATCGAGCGCGCCATGAAGCGGCAGAACTCGCTGACGCTGCTCGGTGCCCTCGGCGACATCCGCGCACAGCTCGATGGCCTCGTCTACCCCGGTTTCGTGTCGCGGACCGGGACAGCGCGCCTCGCCCACCTGCCGCGCTACCTCGCGGCGGTCACCGAACGGCTGGCGCAGCTCGCCGATCAGCCCGGACGCGATCGGCAACGCCTGACCGAGTACGAGCGCTCCGCGGCCGCGTACACGGATGCCGGCGGTACGATCCCTCCCGCTGACGCCGCGCCCGCGTCCCTCGTTCATGCCCGGTGGCTGCTCGAGGAGTACCGGGTGAGTCTGTTCGCGCAGCGTCTGGGCACAGCCGAACCGGTCTCCGCCCAGCGCATCCTCAAGACTCTGCGCGGTTGATCCCGGGCCGGGTGCTCCGCCGCGTGCGCGATGCTCCCGGCGCGCGGCGGGACGTTGACAACGTCTCCGCACAGCCAATACGGTGATCCAAGGCCGAGAATGTTCTCGGTAACAATGACTGCCCGCCGCATCCGCGGCACACGATTGCGCGACGACGCCCAACCGATCGCCGCAGGGACCGTGACGTCCCCGCGCACGCTCCGCTGCGTCTCGCCCTTCGATGAGAGCGAGGAGCCTCCGCGTGAGCACGCGCCACAGATCCCGAATGCTGACCAGGGGCGGAGCGGTGTGGACCGCTCTCGCGCTCGCCGTCGCCGGCGCGGTCGCCCCGACCGCCGCCCAGGCCGCGACCCCCGCGCCGCTGCTGCACTACACCTTCGACAGCGCGGCGGGCACGACGATCCCGGATGCGAGCGGCAACGGGTACGACGCCACCCTGCAGCAGAGCGGGGGCGCCGTCGCGGATGGCAGCCTCTCACTGCCCGGAGGAGCACGCGGCACCGCCGCCTACCTCGACATCCCCACGACGGGTCTCGTCGGCAAGAAGGACCTGACGATCTCGACCTGGCTCTCGCCGCGCACAGGTGCGGGCAACACCGCGGCCGCCTTCATCGGCGCCCCCGTCGCGTCGGGGAACTCCTACTCGTCCGGTTACTGGCTGCTCAACCCCGCCAACCCGAACGGCTACGTCAAGTCGGTCGTCACGAACGCGGTCTCCCCCGGCTCGCCGTGGACCACCGAGGTCGGCCCCGGGGCCACGAATGCCGCGGCCTCCGGCATCCGCACGCCCGCCGGCCTCAGCCTCTACACGACCGTCATCGACGGCACCACGGGCCAGCTGCGCGTCTACGTGAACGGTGCGCGCATCTCGCAGAACGCGATCGCGCGCGACGTCGCCTCGTTCGGCTCGAACCTCGTCGCGGCCCTCGGCCGCTCGACCTACAACGACGCGAGCTGGAGCGGACTGGTCGACGACTTCGCGATCTACGGGCAGGCGCTCAGCGACGCCGACGTGCTGGCGCTCTACAACGCCGAGGCCCTCGACCGCGCCGTCGCCGCCGTCGCTGTCCCTGCGACCGCGGAAGCCGACTTCGCCGTCCCCACCGCGAGCGCCGGCGTCGCCGTGGGCTGGGGATCGAACAACCCGGCGATCTCCGTCACGGGCGGCACTGCGACCGTCACCCGCCCCGCCGCTGGTGCGGGCGACGCAGACGTCACACTGACCGCCACCTTCAGCGTCGGCGGCGCCACCCGCATCCAGACCTATCCGGTGCGGGTTCCACAACTGCTCTCCGACGCCGAACGCGTGGCGGCGGACCTCGCGGCGATCCAGATCTCGAATCTCGACGACGTCCGCACGAACTTCTCTGTGCCCGCCGTCGGCGCACAGGGGTCCACGATCACGTGGACGGTGGATGCGGCGCATGCGGCGTCCGCGGCGCTGCGGGCGGGCGTGCGCGACGACTCGCGCACGGTGGAGGTGACGCGACCCGCCGCCGGCTCCCCCGAGATCGTGGTCGGGCTGACCGCGGTGGCCGCCCACGGCACGTCGACCGCCAGCCGCACCTTCTCCGCCCGCATCCAGCCGCTGCCGGCGGGAGACGAGGAGACGGAGGCGTACTTCTGGACGTTCTTCACGGGTGAGGGCCAGGGCGCCGAACGAGTGAGCATCGCCGCGTCCAAGGGCAACGACGCGCTCAGCTGGAACACCCTGAACGAGGGACAGCCGGTGTTCACCTCCACCGTCGGCACCGAGGGGCTGCGCGATCCCTTCATCATCCGCGCACCCGAGGGCGACAAGTTCTACATGATCGCGACGGATCTGAAGATCGACGGCCTGGCAGGCGGGTTCACGACCGCGCAGATCTCCGGCTCCCGCTACATCGAGGTCTGGGAGTCCGACGACCTGGTGAACTGGTCCGAGCAGCGTCATGTGAAGGTCTCGAGCGACTACGCCGGGAACACCTGGGCGCCGGAGGCCTACTGGGATGAGGAGCTCGACACGTTCGTCGTCTTCTGGGCGTCCAACCTCTACCCGACCACGAACGCCGCCGATCGCACCGCCGTCACCTACAACCGGATGATGTACGCGACGACCGATGACTTCGTGACCTTCTCCGAACCGCGGATCTGGAGCGACGTGCGCCGGGGCGCAGGGCTCGGCCTCATCGACTCCACCGTCGCGAAGGTCGACGGCGTCTACCACCGCTTCACCAAGGACGAGGCGAGCATGACGATCCGCCACGAGAAGTCGACCGACCTGCTGGCGACGATCACGGGCACGCTGCCGGGCGCGACGGGACCGACGGACGAGTGGACGCTCGTGAGGGAGCGGGTCGCCAGCGGGCTGCCCAACGGCGAGCCCGGGGGGACGTTCACCAGCGGCGAGGGCGCCAACATCTTCCCCGCCAACGCGGGCGATGTGAACGGGCTGGACTGGTTCCTGTTCATCGACCAGCCCAACTACCACGGCGGCCCCAACCACTACGTGCCGTTCGGAACCACGAACCTCGAGGACGGGAACGCGTGGCAGCCGCTCGGCGCGAAACTGCGCCAGTCGCTCCCACAGAACGCCGACGGCGGCAAACCGCGCCACGGCACGGTGATTCCGATCACGCGCTCCGAGTACCAGCGTGTCCTCGAGGCCTACGCGACCGACATCGCGGTCGCCTCGGTCGACGAGATCGCCGTGACGACGCGGGCGGGCGTCGCCCCGACCCTGCCGCAGGCGCACCTGACGAAGGCGGACGGCTCCCGGCAGAGTGTCGACGTCGCCTGGGATTCCGTCCCTCCCGCCTCCTACGCCGCCGCGGGAACGTTCACGGTCGCCGGCATCGCGCAGGACGACTCGCGCATGCCGGTCGAGGCCACCGTGACCGTCACCCCCGCGGTGTCCGTGCAGGCCATGACCAGCGCACGGTGCCTGGCGGGCAAGGCCGTGGTCTCGGTCGTCCTCAGCAACACCGGTGACAGCTCCGCGGCGGCCGACATCACGACCCTGTACGGCGCGAAGACCGTCACGGTGGCTGCGGGCAAGAGCGCGTCGACCGCCTTCACGACGCGTCTCGGCGCGATGCCCGCGGGAACGGCCACGGTGTCCGTGACCCAGGCGGGTGCGACCGCCAACCTCACGGCACCGTACCCCTCGCTCGCCTGCGGCTGAGTTCTGGCGCCCCGCCCCGAGGCGGACCGGCGAGTCGATCGCCGGTCCGCCTCGGGGCGCATTGCGTCCAGGCCCGACACAGGGCAGAGTGGCGAGCACCATGACACAAGCGATCGTCTACTCCGAGCACGGTGGGCCCGACGTCCTCACCCTGACCGATGTCGAGATCCCCTCCCCCGAGGCGGGCCACGTGGCGGTGCGGATCGAAGCCGCAGGCGTCAACCCGATCGATGCGAAGCTGCGAGCGGGCCTGCGCGGCCCCGTCCCGATGACCCATCCCCGCCGCATCGGTAGTGACGGCGCCGGCGTGGTGACGGCGGTCGGCGAAGGCGTCGAGGGGTTCCGTGTCGGGGATTCCGTCGTGATCTTCTCCGCGGGCGGCCTCTACTCCGAAGAGGCGATCGTCAAGGTCGGTTCGATCCAGCCGCGGCCGCCTCAGGTGGATGCCGCGACGGGAGCCGCTCTCGGCATCCCCGTCGGCACCGCCTACCAGTCGCTGCGCTCGCTCGACGTGCGCAGCGGTGACACCCTCGTCGTGCATGCGGGCTCGGGCGCCGTCGGGCAGGCCGCCGTGCAGTTCGCCGTACTCTGGGGCGCGACGGTCGTCGCTACCTCGTCCCCGTCGCGTTTCGACCGGCTCCGCGAGCTCGGTGCGATCCCCGTCGCCTACGGCGACGGACTCGAACAGCGCCTGCGCGACGCCGCACCCCAGGGCTACACCGCGGCGTTCGACGCGGCGGGAACGGACGAGGCCATCGCCGCCTCACTCGCCCTCGTCGAGGATCGTTCGCGCATCGCAACGATCGTGCGCGGCGCGGATGCGGCGGGATTCGGCATCCGCGGATTCTCCGGCGGATCCCCCGAACCGCTCACCGACCAGCAGCTCGCGTGGCGGGCCGAGGCTGTTCCGGTCGTGCTCGCGCTGCTCTCGGCGGGTCACTTCTCGATCGAGCTCGGCGAGCGGCTTCCGCTCGCCGAAGCGGCCCAGGCGCACCGTCTCGTGGAAGCGCATTCGCCGGGCAAGATCACCCTGGTGCCCTGACGTCCTCGCGTCGATGACGGCGCATGTCGGCGAAGTGGCCTCCCGCAGGGGCCGGTGTGAGACTCGCCGCATGGCAAAGCGCATCATCCTGAACGCCTTCGACATGACGTGCGTCAGTCACCAGTCCGCGGGCACCTGGCGCCACCCCGACAGCAGGGCCACGACCTACAAGGACCTCGAGTACTGGACCGAGCTCGCGAAGCTCCTCGAACGCGGCCGGTTCGACTCGCTGTTCATCGCGGACGTGCTGGGAACGTACGACGTGTACCGCGGTTCCGCGGCCACGGCGCTCAGCGACGCCGATCAGGTGCCGGTGAACGACCCGTTCCTCCAGGTCCCGGCGATGGCGCTCGTCACCGAGCACCTCGGCTTCGGCGTCACGGCGGCGTTGACGTACGAGCAGCCGTACGCGCTCGCGCGCAAGTTCTCGACGCTCGACCATCTGACGAAGGGGCGCGTCGCGTGGAACGTCGTGACGAGCTACCTCAACAGCGCCGCCATCAACCTCGGCCTGAGCAAGCAGATCGCGCACGACGACCGCTACGAAATCGCGGAGGAGTTCGTCGACGTCACCTACAAGCTCTGGGAGGGCTCGTGGGAGGAGGACGCGGTCGTCGCCGATCGCGAACGCGGGGTGTACACCGACGCCGCGAAGGTGCACCCGATCGGTCACCAGGGGACCTACTACTCGGTGCCGGGTATCCACCTGAGCGAGCCGTCACCGCAACGCACCCCGGTGATCTTCCAGGCCGGCGCCTCCCCACGCGGACGTGCCTTCGCCGCTCGTCACGGCGAGGGCGTCTTCATCAGCCCCGCGAACCCCGCACAGGCACGCGAGATCGTCCGGGACATCCGCTCCCGCGCGGCGGCGGAGGGGCGCGATCCCGACGACGTGAAGACCTTCGCGCTGGTCACCGTCATCACGGCCGAGTCGGATGCGGCGGCTCGGGCCAAGTACGAGGACTACCTTTCCTACGCCTCGGGTGAAGGGATGCTTGCGTTCTACGGCGGCTGGACCGGCATCGACTTCGGTCAGTGGGATCCCGACCAGCCGCTCGAAGAGGTGGAGAACGACAGCCTGCGCTCGGTGCTCTCCTCGCTCGCGAAGATCGACCCCGAACGCCGGTGGACCCCCGCCGACATCGTCGCGCAGCGCTCGATCGGCGGGATGGGACCGGTCATCGTGGGCGGCCCGGAGACCGTCGCCGACGAGCTGGAGCGGTGGGTCGACGAGGGCGAGATCGACGGCTTCAACTTCGCCTACGCGATCACGCCGGGCTCCTTCGAGGATCTGGTGGAGTTCATCGTGCCCGAGCTCCAGCGCCGCGGCCGGGCGCAGACCGAGTACGCGGGGTCGACGCTGCGCGAGTCGCTCTACGGCGCCGGCCACGCGCGGGTCGCCGACACGCATCCGGCGGCGCGCTATCGCGGGGCCTTCGCCGACGGCGCCAACGCGGCCGACGGCACCCTGCCCTCGCGCATCGCCGAGCGGCTCGCCGTTCGCTGACGACGCACGACGAAGGGCCCCGCCGATCGGCGGGGCCCTTCGTCGTCTGCTTCGCTCAGTTGCCGGAGCGCCGCTTGTTGTACACGTCGAAGGCGACGGCGAGAAGGAGCACGAGACCCTTCACCGCCTGCTGCCACTCGATGCCGATACCCATGATCGACATGCCGTTGTTCAGCACACCGATGATCAGACCACCGATGATCGCACCGCCGATGGTTCCGACACCGCCCTGCACCGCCGCGCCGCCGATGAAGGCCGCCGAGATTGCCTCCAGCTCGAAGCCGTCGCCGGCCTTCGGGCCCGCGAGGTTCAGACGAGCGGTGAAGATGAGGCCGGCCAGCGCCGCCAGCAGTCCCATGTTGACGAACAGCCAGAAGTCGACCCGGCGCGTCTTGATACCCGACAGCTCCGCGGCGTGGCGGTTGCCGCCGATCGCGTAGATGTGGCGGCCGAAGACCGAGCGGTTCATGACGACGCCGTAGACGAGGACGAGAACGGCCAGCACGATGAGCGTGACCGGGATGCCCTTGTACGCGGCGAGCGAGTACGTGAAGAACGCGATCGCTGCGGCGATGAGCACGAGCTTGACGACGAACCAGACGATGGGCTCGACATCCTGTCCGTACTTCCGGCGGCCGGCGCGGGTGCGCCACTGCTGCACGACGAGGGCGATGATGCCGACCGCGCCGATCAGCAGCGTGAACACATCCGGGTCCCCGCCGAAGATGCCGTCGAGGAAGCCGTTGCCGAGCGCACGGTACTCATCGGGGAAGGAGCCGATGTTCGCGTTGCCGAGCACCACGAGCGCGAGTCCGCGGAAGATGAGCATGCCCGCCAGGGTGACGATGAAGGCGGGGATGCCGACGAAGGCCACCCAGAAGCCCTGCCAGGCGCCGACCAATGCACCGATCGCGAGCGACAGGATGATCGCCAGCCACCAGGGCAGTCCCCACTGCACCGCGAAGACGCCCGAGACCGCGCCGATGAAGGCGGCCACCGACCCGACCGACAGGTCGATGTGACCGGCGATGATCACCATCACCATGCCGATCGCGAGCACGAGGATGTAGCCGTTCTGCACGACCAGGTTCGAGATGTTCTGCGGACGCAGCAGGATGCCGTCGGTCAGGACGGCGAACAGCACCACGACCGCGAGCAGCGCGATGAAGATGCCGTTCTTGCCGAGATCCGTGAGCACGTGCGTGATCCAGCGGGTGGCCTTGTTGTCGACCGGGTTGATCGTCGCCCCGGCAGCGGTGTCGTTGTTCGACATGTCGTTGTCTCCTGCGAGCCCCGTCAGCGGGGCTTCTCCATGGTCATGAGCTTGAGAACGGATTCGGGGCTCGCCTCTGCGATCGGCAGCTCCCCCGTGATGCGGCCCTCGGACAGCGCGTAGACGCGGTCGGAGATGCCGAGCAGTTCGGGCAGCTCGGACGAGATGACGATGATGCCCTTGCCCGATGCGGCGAGCTTGTTGATGATCGTGTAGATCTCGTACTTGGCACCCACGTCGATGCCGCGGGTCGGCTCGTCGAGGATCAGCACGTCGGGATCCGAGTAGATCCACTTCGAGAGCACGACCTTCTGCTGGTTGCCGCCGGAGAGCTTCCCCGTCTTGACCAGCACGCTGGGCGCCTTGATGTTCATGTCGCGGCGGTACTCGTTCGCGACGCGGTACTCCTCGTTGTCGTTGACGAGTCCCGCCTTCTCGAGCTTCTTGAGCGAGGCCATGGAGACGTTGCGCTTGATGTCCTCGATGAGGTTCAGTCCGTACGTCTTGCGGTCCTCGGTCGCGTACGCGAGTCCGTTGTCGATGGCCTCCGAGACGGTGCGCGTCTTGATCTCCTTGCCGCGCATGAACACCCGACCGGAGATCCGCGTCCCGTAGCTGTGGCCGAACAGGCTCATCGCGAACTCGGTGCGACCGGCGCCCATGAGGCCCGCGATTCCGACGATCTCCCCCGCGCGCACCGTGATCGACACGTCGTCGACGACGACGCGCGAGGTGTCGACGGGATGGTGAGCCGTCCAGTTCTCGACCCGCAGCAGCTCCTCGCCGATGTGGGGCTCGTGGTCCGGGTAACGGTGCTCGAGGTCGCGACCCACCATGTCCTTGATGATGCGGTCCTCGGTGACGTCGTTCTTCGCGATCGTCTCGATCGTCTTGCCGTCGCGGATGACGGTGACCGTGTCGGCGACCTTCTTGATCTCGTTGAGCTTGTGGCTGATGATGATCGACGTGATCCCCTGACCCTTCAGGTGCAGGATCAGATCCAGGAGGTGGGCCGAGTCCTCGTCGTTCAGCGCGGCGGTCGGCTCGTCGAGGATCAGCAGCTTGACCTCCTTGGAGAGAGCCTTGGCGATCTCGACGAGCTGCTGCTTGCCGACGCCGATCTGGTTGATCTTCGTCGTGGGGTTCTCGCGCAGACCGACCCGGGCGAGGAGCTTGCCCGCCTCGAAGTTCGTCGCGTTCCAGTCGATGAGACCGAGCGGGCCGCGCTGCTCGTTGTTGAGGAAGATGTTCTCGGCGATCGACAGGTACGGGCTGAGCGCCAGCTCCTGGTGGATGATGACGATGCCCTTGGCCTCGCTGTCGCGGAGGTTGCGGAACGCGACCTCCTCGCCGTTGTAGACGATCTGTCCGTCGTACGTGCCGTGGGGGTACACACCCGACAGCACCTTCATGAGCGTCGACTTGCCGGCGCCGTTCTCACCGCAGATGGCGTGCACCTCGCCGCGCTGGACGGCGAGATTCACGTTCGAGAGTGCTTTGACTCCCGGGAATGTCTTGGTGATCCCACGCATCTCGAGGATGTTCTGGGACATCGTTGCTCCTCTTTCCTGTCGCCGACGGGAGTGTGCCGGGCGGCACGGGGCCGCCCGGCACGGATCCTCGGTTATCAGCCGTTGATCTCGTCTTCGGTCCAGTAGCCGCTGTCGACCAGGACCTCCTGGATGTTGTCCTTGACCACGATCTGCGACTCGAGCAGGTAGGACGGGACGACCTTCTTGCCGTTGTCGTAGTCCTCGGTGTTGTTCACCTCGGGCTCCTCACCCTTCAGCAGAGCGGAGGCCATCTTGACGGCGACCTCGGCCAGCTTGCGGGTGTCCTTGAAGATGGTCGCGTACTGCTCACCGGCGACGATGGCCTTCACGGAGTCGATCTCGGCGTCCTGGCCCGAGATGATCGGCCACTCGGCACCGACCGAGTAGCCGGCGTCGGTGAGTGCCGAGATGATGCCGCGCGAGATGCCGTCGTAGGGCGAGAGCACCGCGTTGACCTTCGAGCCGTCGGAGTACGTCGAGGTGAGGATGTTCTCCATGCGCTTCTGCGCCGTCTCGCCGTCCCAGCGCAGCGTCGCCGCCTGCTGGAAGTCGGTCTGACCGCTCTTGACGACCAGGATCTTCTTGTCGATGTAGGGCTGGAGCGTGTCGATCGCTCCGTTCCAGAAGAACGTGGCGTTGTTGTCGTCGGGCGAACCGGCGAACAGCTCGATGTTGAACGGGCCGGCCGGAGCGGATGCCGCGGCCTTGCCGTCGAGGTCGGTGAGACCCAGACCGTTGAGCAGCGAGTTGGCCTGCTGCACGCCGACCTTGTAGTTGTCGAACGACGCGTAGTAGTTGACGTTCTCGCTGTCGCGGATGAGGCGGTCGTAGGCGATGACGGGGATGTCGCCGTCGGCGGCCTCCTGCAGGACGCTGGTGAGCGTCGTGCCGTCGATCGAGGCGATGATCAGGGCCTTGGCACCCTTGGTGATCATGTTCTCGATCTGCGAGACCTGCGTGGGGATGTCGTCCTCTGCGTACTGCAGATCGACCGTGTAGCCCTGCGCCTCGAGCTGCTCCTTGACGGCATTGCCGTCCTGAATCCAGCGCTCGGAGCTCTTGGTGGGCATGGCGACGCCGATGAGTCCGCCGTCTCCGCCGCTGTCCCCGCCGCTGCCGCCCGCGCTGCTGCCGCAGCCGGAGAGCATGAGCGCGCCGGCGGCAACGGTTGCCGCGGCGAACAGGAACTTGGTGCTCTTCACAGTGTGTCCTTTCGTAAGACGTCTCTGTCTGCTGTGTTCAGTTGTACGTAGGGGGAAAGTCTTCAGGCGGCCGAACGAGGAGTCGGATGCGGGTCGCCGTGCTGGCCGTACACGCGCTGGTAGCGCTCGTACAGGCGATCGATCACCTGTTCCGGCAGCGGCGTGAGCGAACCGCGCTGCGCGGCGATGTGCACGGTGCGGGCGACGTCCTCGAGCATGACCGCGGCCTTGACCGCATCCCGCGCCGTGGCTCCGATCGTGAACGGGCCGTGCCCTGCCATCAGCACGGCCGGCGAGCGGTGATCGGTGAGCGTGTCGACGATGCCCCGCCCGATCGAGTCGTCGCCGATGATCGCGAACGGCCCGACCGGGATCGGCCCGCCGAACTCGTCTGCCATCGCGGTGATGACGCAGGGGATCTCCTCGCCGCGTGCGGCCCAGGCCGTCGCGTAGTCCGAGTGCGTGTGCACGATGCCGCCGACGGCGGGCATGTTCCGATATACGTATGCGTGCGCCGCCGTGTCGCTGGAGGGCCGGCGGTCGCTCCCGGGGGTGTCCTCGACGACCCTGCCGTCGAGGTCGCAGAGGATCATGTTCTCGGGCGCCAGGTCGTCGTAAGAGACCCCCGAAGGCTTGATCACGAACAGATCCGCACCCGGCACACGTTCCGAGACGTTGCCGCCGGTCCACACGACCAGCCCGTTGCGCACGAGCTCGCCGTGAAGGGCTGCGACCTCGGCGCGCACGCGAGCGATCACGACCTCGGTCTTCACCCCCGTGGCGTAGCCCTCGCCTCGAGCGGCATTGATTGCGGACACGCGTCGACTCCTTCGTCTTTCGAAACCCCGTTGTGACGATCGATGTGACCGTTCACATTGCTGCGCAAGTGTAACGCCACGGATCGGCTTCCTGTCAACCCGCTGAGAGATCTCGGGTTGATAACGCCCGTCAGATGGGGCTGACCGGCCCCGAGGAGCCCCGGACGATGAGCTCCGGCACGATGGGCGCGACGACCGCATCCGAGCCGTCCGCCGGGCCCAGCAGGATGTCGACGCAGCGCCGGCCGAGGTCGGCGAAGTCCTGGCGCACAGTGGTCAGCGGCGGCCAGAAGTGCGCGGATTCGGGGATGTCGTCGAAGCCCACCACGCTGATGTCCCCCGGCACGTCGAGGCCCTCGTCGCGGATCGCGTGCAACAGACCCAGTGCCATCTGGTCGTTGGAGGCGAACACCGCGGTGAAGTCCCGCACGCGCAGCAGCTCCCGGCCCGCGTAGTAGCCGAACTCCGCCGTCCAGTCCCCCAGGATGGGGGCGGTGGTGGGCACGTCGTTCGCGCTCATCTCCTCGAGGAAGCCGCGCATCCGCGCCTCCGCCTCGATCCAGTCCTGCGGGCCGGCGAGGTGGTAGATCCAACGATGGCCCAGCTGGATGAGATGGCGCGTGGCGAGGCGGGCGCCCGCGATCTGGTCGACGGACAGCGCATGCTGCGGGTCGAGCTCGGTGGACTGCAGCGTGACGTACGGCACGTCGAGCTGCTGCTCGGCGAGCGCGCGGAAGACACGGACCTGCGGCGCGATGACGACCAGCCCTTCGACGGATTGCGCCATCAGGTGCGCGATGCCGTCGGGGATCGAATCGGGGTCGTGGGGCGAGATGTTCGCGGTGCTCACCCAATAGCCGCGCTCGCGGGCGGCGGACTCGATGGCGGCGATGCTGGAGGCCGGACCGTACTGCGTGCTGGAGGCAGACAGGATCCCGATGGTCTGCGAACGGCTGGTCACCAGCGCGCGTGCGGCTCGATTGGGCCGATACTGCACCTGTGCCATGACCGCGAGCACGCGCTCGCGCGTCTCCGGACGGATGCTCGGATGGTTGTTGATCACCCGCGAGACGGTCTGATGGGAGACCTCCGCCAAGCGCGCCACATCGCGGATACTGGGCCGTCGCCCCGTCGCATCGTCGCTCATCGGATCTCCCGGGCCGTGCGCACGGTCACACGCCCGTTGCCATTATGCACGCCATGCCCGCGGCTGCCCGCCTCCTGCGGCCGTGTGACAGTCACATCGGAGGCATCCGACAACTCACCGGCGCGGGCCGAGGCCCACGGTCTACTGTGGATGCATGGCGGATTTCCTCGGACGTCTTCCCCTGAGCAACAGGGAGCGCCGAGACGAGTCCGCCGTGAGCGGCGACCGACGCGCGGCCGTCGCCGACGCGCTGGACGAGGCAGCACGTCTGCTCGCCGCATCCGCCTCCGACGATGCGGAGCACTGCGCCAGGGCGCGCCGTTTCCTCGAGGAGGCGGGCCTCGGAACGGGGGCCGCGGGGGGAAATCCCGACGAGCTCCGGGCGCTCGCGGTCGCCGTCCGCCAGGGACGCAAGCGCAGCATCCGCATGCTCACGCGCGTCATCCGGGCGCTTCTGGTGCTCGGCGACGCGCTCGCGGTCACCCCGCGTGTCGATGCCGGGGTGTCCGGTGCCGTCGCGCTCTACGCCGCGACGACCGCGCCGTTCGACCGACGCGCCGCACTACGCGGACACACCGTGCGCGCGAGCGACGAGGAGTGGGAGTTCGGGCGCGGCCCCGTCGTCACGGACACCGGCCGCGCCATCCTGCGGTTCGTGCTCGCGCTCGACGACACGGCGCCGCGCCCACTCAGCTCCCGGTGATCAGGTCGCGGTAGAAACCGATCCCCCGCAGCCACACCTCCACGCGGATGCGCTCGTTGTGCGCGTGCAACGCCTCGCGCTCGGCGCGGGTGAGATGGAAGGGCGTGAAGCGGTAGACGTTGTCGCAGATGCCCGTGAACCAGCGGCTGTCGCTCGCACCCAGCTGGATGTAGGGCGTCGCCACGATCTCGCTGCCCAGCGACGAGTCGATCGCGCGCGCGATGCGACGCCACGGCTCACCGCGCCACGGCGAAACGGGCGAGGGCTCGCTCGCCGCGCGCACCTCGATCTCGATCGTCTCGTCGGCGACGACGCGGCGAATCCGCGCGACGGCGGATGCGGCGGTGTCACCGGTGAGCAGGCGCACGTTGATGGCCGCACGCGCCGTCGCAGCAAGCACGTTCTCCCCCGGCGCCCCCTCGAGCTCGGTCGCCACAGCGGTCGTGCGCACCAGGGCGTTCGTCTCGGGGCCCAGCCGCGCCAGCACGGCGGCGATCAGCGGGCCCGTCAACGCCAGGGAACGCAAGGCGGTGCCGAGAGCCTTCGGCGCGTGCGGCGCGAGCGTGCGGAGCATCGCGCGCACCGGCGGGACGAGCCGCACCGGGAACGGATGCCGGGCCAGCCGGTCGACGGCACGTGCCAGCCGCGCCGTTGCCGGACGCGCCGGCGGCGTGGATGCGTGGCCGCCCTGCTCGCGCGCCGTGAGCCAGATCGTCATCGTGCCGCGCTCGGCGACGCCGATCATGGCCGTCGGACGCGCGATCCCCGGAAGCACCCCGTCGACCACGGCGCCGCCCTCGTCGACCACGAGCGCCGGACGGACGCCCCGCGTGCGCAGCGCCTCCGCGATCGCGCGCGCACCGTCGCCGGCGGTCTCCTCGTTGTGCCCGAAGGCGAGATACACGTCGTTCTCGGGCACGACTTCTCGCATCAACAGTTCTTCGACGGCCTCCAGGATGGCCACGAGCGCACCCTTGTCGTCGATCGCTCCCCGCGCGTAGACCGCCTGGTCGGCCCCGTCCCCGACGAGTTCGGCGCCGAACGGATCGCGATCCCAGTCGTCCTCGACCACGGGGACGACGTCCTGGTGCGCCATGAGCACGAGCGGTCGCTCCGCGGTACGCCCCGGCCATCGGAAGAGGAGTGCGTGACCGACGACGACCTCTCGCTCGAGTCGGGTGTGGACAAGGGGGTAGAGGCGCTCGAGCGCGGCATGGAACTCGTCGAACGCGCTCGTGTCCACCCGCGACTCGTCCGCGTAGGAGACCGTCGCGATCTTCAGGAGTTCCCGCAGTCTGTCCAGTGCCGTCGCCACGACCCGAGCCTAGTGCGGCGCCCCTTGGGTACGGTGGTCGCATGACCACTGTCTCGAGTCCTCGCCTGCGTTGGGGCATCCTCGCCACGGGCAACATCGCCCACACGTTCACGAGCGACCTGCGCACCGCAGGCCTCGACGTCCGCGCGGTCGGATCACGGTCGCTCGAGAACGCCCAGCGCTTCGCGGCGCAGTTCGACATCCCCCGCGCACACGGCGATTACGCCTCACTGCTCGCCGATGACGACGTCGACATCGTCTACATCGCGACACCGCATCCGGCTCATGCCGAGAACGCGCTGGAAGCCCTCGCAGCGGGCAAGCACGTGCTCGTCGAGAAGCCGTTCACCCTGACCGGCGACGAGGCCGAGCGCGTGCGCGTCGCGGCCGAGAAGGCGGGGCTCCTGGCCATGGAGGCCATGTGGACCCGCTACCTGCCGCACATGATGCGTATTCAGGAGCTGCTCGCCGCCGGCGCGCTGGGCGAGGTGCGCGCCGTGACCGCGGATCACACGCAGTTCATCTCGACCGATCCCGCCCACCGCCTCAACGCCCTGGAGCTCGGCGGCGGCGCCCTGCTCGATCTCGGCATCTATCCGCTGTCGTTCGCCTGGGACGTGCTGGGTGCGCCCGTCCGGCTCACGGCGAACGGACGGCTGGGCGAGACGGGCGCCGACATCGATGTCGCGACCCTCGCCGCCTACGCGAACGGCGCTCTGGCGACCACGGTGTCCTCCGCGCAGGGAGTCGGCCCGAACCGCGCCGCGATCATCGGCACCGATGCCCGCATCGACATCGACCCGACGTGGTACAACGCGACCGGCTTCACGCTCACGGACCGCTCCGGCGATGTCGTCGAGACGTTCCGCTGCCCGGACGCCGGGCGCGGCATGCAGTACCAAGCGCTTGCGGCCGAGCAGATCATCGCGGACGGTCGCCGGGACAGCGTTCGCCTGCCCATCGCCGAGACGGTCGCGATCATGAGACAGCTCGACGACATCCGCGCGCAGATCGGCGTGCGCTACCCGAGCGAGCACTGACATGGCGGATCTGTCGACGAGCCGCGTGGCCGTCTATCTGGACTTCGACAACATCGTCATGAGCTGGTACGACCGCGTGCACGGCCGCAACGCCTACTCACGCGATCGTTCGCGCATCGCCGAGCAGCCGCACGATCCGGAGATCACCGAGAAGCTGGCGCGCGCGACGGTCGATGTGGGCGCGATCATCGACTACGCCGCGTCCTTCGGCACGCTCGTGCTGACTCGGGCCTACGCCGACTGGTCGTCGCCGGTCAACGCCGAGTACCGGTCGCAGCTGGTGGCGCGGGCGGTCGACCTCGTGCAGCTGTTCCCCGCGGCCGCCTACGCGAAGAACGGCGCCGATATCCGTCTCGCGGTCGACACCGTGGAGGACATGTTCCGGCTGCCGGATCTGACGCACGTGGTGATCGTCGCGGGCGACTCCGATTACGTGCCCCTCGCGCAGCGGTGCAAGCGTCTCGGGCGTTTCGTCGTGGGCGTGGGGGTGGCGGGCTCCACCGCCAAGTCGCTCGCGGCAGCGTGCGACCGCTTCGACGCCTACGACTCGCTGCCCGGTGTGCAGGCACCCGAACCGGCGAAGAAGGATGCGGCCTCGAACGCGCCGCGCTCGCGCAAGCGGTCCGTGGATCCCGCGGCCGATCTGCTCGAGCGCGCGCTGCGCCTGGAGAACGACAAGGACCCGTCGCAGTGGCAGCACGCATCCGCCGTGAAGAGCCTGATCACCCGCCTCGATTCCTCGTTCAGCGAGAAGGCCCTCGGGCACCGCAGCTTCACCGAGTTCGTCGCCGCGCATCCCGACATCGCCGAGATGGACGAGACCGACAACATCGTCCGGATGCGGCTGGTCGAGGCCAAGCGCTGACCGGTCGCAACCGGCTCGCATTCAGTCGCGCGGGTTGCGCGTGCTCCACAGCGCCCAGGCGACCAGCGCCGGCTGGAAGAAGAGCCGCACCAGTCGCTTGACGTCGGTGTCGAGACCGAACCCGTCGCGACGGTGCGTGAACTGGGCCCAGTTGCCCGGCAGAACCGCGACGAAGAACGCCGCGAGCAGGGCCCCCATGCGCCGACGCTGGGACGGCAGGGCCACCAGTGCGGTACCGAGAGCGATCTCCACAGCGCCCGATGCGAGGACGACCGCATCCTCGTCGAGGGGCGTGGCCTCCACGACCCAGTCGGGCACCTGCGCGCGGAACTCCTTGCGCGCCCAGAACAGGTGGCTGATACCGGCGAACACCATGGCGGCGCCCAGCGCCCAGCGTGCGAAAGTCCTCATGCTCTGATTCCACCTCGCTTCGAGACACCTGTCGAGCCCCAGCCCGCCAGCACGTCTCCCCGGTGCCCCGCGGTCATGAGGCGTCCGCGTCGATCAGCGTCGTCGCCTTCCGGATGAAGTCGAGATAGTGCCCGGGGTCGTCACGTTCGACGATCACCCGGAGAACGACCTCGTCGACCGCGGCGCGGTACGCCCTCACGCGCGCCGCGTCGTCGAGAGAGCTGATCACGGTATCGCGCGCGCTGAAGCCGAGGCGGGCGAAGTTGGCGGCATACGCCGGGTAGCCGGCATACGCATCCGCCTCGGCGAGCAGCCGCGGCGACGCCGCAGCATCGAGCGCCGTTCTCACGTAGAGGATGGTGCGGCTGTCCGGCTCGCGCTGCGCGGCGGCGGCTTCTGGGGTCAACCAGTTGAGCAGCTGGCCGTCGGCGACCGACGTCGCGAGACGCCGCATCCGCGGGCCGAGGGCACCCACCACGACCTGTGCTCCGGGCACGCCCGCGCGCAGAGCCTCGATCCCCCGCTCCACCAGCGCCAGCTGATGCGTGCGGGCGGAACCGGAGCCGATGCCCACGGTGAGCCTGTCGGCCGGAAGGTCCGCAGCCTGCAGCGCGGATACGAGTGAGTCCGGCTCCCGGCGATCGAGCGGCACGACCCCGGTGGCCAGCCCGATCCGATCCGTGACCCTCCCCGCAGCGGCGAGCGCTGCCACGGCATCGCCGCCCGGAGTGTCGTTCACCCAGAGTGTGGCGAAGCCGGCCTGCTCTGCAGCCGGGGCCAAGGCGGCGATGGTATCGGGGCCGAGGGCCCCAGCCAGTCCGAGGGACAACGACGCGGGAAGCACCATTCCTCCAGCCTGGCCCGCGCATACGAAGACCGCCACCCCTTGCGCGCGGCAAGGGGTGGCGGTCTCTTCGGATCAGGCGGCGACGGCGCTGCGGGTGACCGCGGCAGCGACCGGCCGGCCGTCGACGACGTCGATGCGTACGGCACCCTGATCGCTCAGTTCGCCGGACACGAGCAGGTCGGCGATGCGGTCGTCGATCTCCCGCTGGATCAGCCGGCGCAGCGGGCGCGCTCCGTACTCGGGCTCGTAGCCGTGCTCGGCCAGCCAGTCCACGACGGCTTCGGTCGCCTCGAACGAGATCTCGCGCCGCGCCAGCCGGGATGCGCTCTGCTCCAGCAGAAGGGACACGATGCGGCGAAGCTGCGCCTTCTCGAGCTTGCGGAACAGAACGATCTCATCGATACGGTTCAAGAACTCGGGGCGCATCGCCTCGCGAAGCCTGCCCATGACACGCGCACGCAGCTCGCTCTCGTCGCCGAAGCCTGTGGCCCCGCCGCCGTCGGCGATGAACCCGATCGCGCCGGAGCGCGATGCGAGGAACTCGCTGCCGATGTTCGAGGTCATGATGACGACGGTGTTGCGGAAGTCGACCGTGCGGCCCTGACCGTCGGTCAGCCGGCCGTCGTCGAGCACCTGCAGCAGCAGGTTGAACACGTCGGGGTGCGCCTTCTCGATCTCGTCGAACAGCACGACCGAGTACGGGGCGCGACGCACCCGCTCGGTCAGCTGACCCGCCTCGTCGTATCCGACGTATCCGGGAGGGGCACCGACGAGACGGGAGACCGTGTGACGCTCGCCGAACTCGCTCATGTCGAAGCGGATCACGGCGTTCTCGTCCTCGAAGAGTGAGGATGCGAGGGTCTTCGCCAGCTCCGTCTTGCCCACGCCCGTGGGTCCGAGGAAGAGGAACGACCCCACCGGCCGGCGGCTGTCGCCCATACCGGTGCGGTTGCGCCGGACCGCCGTCGCGACGGCGGTGACCGCCGCATCCTGACCGATCACCCGGGCGTGCAGCTCGGACTCGAGTCCCGCGAGGCGCCCGCGCTCGCTCTCCGTCAAGCGCGAGACCGGGATGCCGGTGCTGCGGCTGATGACGGCGGCGATGTGCTCGGCATCCACGATCTGCTCGCCTCGCACCGCATCGCGACGCGTCGCCTCGTCGATGCGGTGCTGCACATCGGCGATCTCGTCGCGCAGGCGCATCGCGTCCTCGTAGCGCTCCGCCGTCACCGCTGCGTTCTTGTCCGCCTCGAGCGTGGCCAGCTGCGCCATGAGCTCGGACACGTCGACCGCGACGCCCAGGCGCAGCCGGAGCCGCGCCCCTGCCTGGTCGATGAGGTCGATCGCCTTGTCGGGCAGCACGCGGTCGCTCAGGTATCGGTCACTGAGCTCGACTGCGGCACGCAACGCGTCGTCGGTGTAGGTGATGGCGTGGTGCTGCTCGTACGCGGGGCGCAGCCCGTGAAGGATCCGCACCGCATCCTCGACCGAAGGCTCCCCCACCCTCACCGGCTGGAACCGACGCTCCAGCGCGGGATCCTTCTCGATGGTGCGGTACTCGGCGAGAGTGGTCGCCCCCACCAGGTGCAGGTCACCGCGAGCGAGGCGCGGCTTGAGGATGTTGCCGGCATCCATGGCGCCGTCACTGCCGGCGCCCGCGCCGACCACGGTGTGCACCTCGTCGATGAAGACGATCAGCTCGCCCTTGCGCTCGGCGATCTCGCCCATCGTCGCGGTCAGGCGCTCTTCGAAATCGCCGCGGTAACGGGCGCCCGCGAGCATCGCGGGAAGATCCAACGAGACGACGCGGCTGCCGCGCAGCTGCTCGGGGACCTCGCCCGCCACGATGGCCTGGGCCAGCCCCTCGACGATCGCGGTCTTTCCGACGCCGGCCTCGCCGATGAGCACGGGATTGTTCTTGGTGCGACGGCTCAAGATCTCGATGGTCTGCTCGATCTCGTCCGCCCGGCCGATCACCGGGTCCAGCTCCCCCGCCTCAGCGAGGGACGTGAGGTCGCGCCCGTAGCGCTCCAGCATCGTCGCGGGCTCGGATGCCGCAGCCTGCTCCGGGGCGCGCTCGCCGCCGGTGACGGTCTCGCGCACGCTCTGCGTGAGCGCCTCCGCGGTCACTCCGGCGCGCGCGAGGATCTGACCTGCGGGCGTGTCCTGCGCGAGGACGAGCGCGAAGAAGAGGTGCTCGGGGTCGATGTACGTCGAGCCGGAGGAACGCGCGACCTGGAACGCGTGGAAGAGAGCGCGCTGCACGGACGTCGTCACCACCGCGCTGTCGACGTCGGCGACATCAGCGCTGGCCGGCAGACGCTGCTCGGACTCGCGGACGATGCTCTCGGGGTCGACGCCGAGACGGGCGATCGCATCGCGCACCTGCTCGACGCGCACGATCTCGCGGAGCACGTGCAAGGCATCGAGCTCGTGCTGACCACGCGTGAGGGCGAAGCGCCCGGCATCCTGCAGCGTCTCCTGCGTGCGCGCGCTGAGGTAGCGCGACAGGTCGATCGACCGCGCCGCGCGCCCGCGCTCACCTGCGAGGTAGCGCGAGAGGAAGTCGTCGAAGGCGTCGCGGCCCTCGTCGGGGGTGAAATCTTCAGGCATCTGTTCTCCTGATCGGGTTCGGGGTATCGCTCTGCAAAACGGAGTTGAGCGGTGACACATCAAGTTCAACACTCGGGGAGTGACGATATTCCCACTACGCTCGTCCCAGCGCAGCGGTGAGGAGATCGGGTGAACGAGGTGCTTCGCGGCGCACGTCTGCTGCTCGGCGGGTTCGGGTGGTTCGCCCGACGCCCCGGCCTGATGCTCCTCGGCCTCCTGCCCGCGCTCATCGTGAGTGCGGGGCTCTCGGTGGCCCTCGTGGCGCTCGCGGCGACCCTGGCCCCGCTCACGGATGCCGTCACGCCGTTCGCCGACGATTGGCCCGCCGTCTGGGCCATCGGGTTGCGCGTCGCGCTCGGCGTCGCGGTCTTCGCCGGCGCACTCCTGCTGGCGGCGACGACGTTCACCGCGCTGACCCTCATCGTGGGCGAACCGTTCTACGACCGGATCTGGCGCAGCGTCGAGATCGCCGATTCGGGCGTCGTCCCCGAACACGACCCGGGTTGGCGAGCGGCCTTCGCCGATGCGACCGGTCTCATCGTGCGCGGCGCGCTCGCGGCTGCGCTCGCTTTCGCGCTCGGCTTCATCCCTCTGATCGGCGGCCTGGTCGGCGCGGTGACGGGCGTCCTGCTGTCGGGGTGGATCCTCGCGGACGAGCTCTCGGGGCGCGCGTTGACGGCGCGCGGCATCGATCGCCGTGCCCGGCGCCGCCTGCTGCGAGCGGCCCGTGGCCGAGCGCTCGGCTTCGGCCTCATGACGCAGCTGTGCTTCCTCGTCCCGCTCGGAGCGGTGTTCACGATGCCCGCTGCCGTGGTGGGCGCCACCCGCCTCGCAGCGAGCGTGTCGCCGAGCGAGGAGTAGGCCCGCTCAGGGATGCGGATGCGGTCGGTCCGAACGCAGGCGACCCGGTACTCTGGAGGGAGTCTTCCGAAGGAGTGCCATGTACATCGTGTCCCTGCTGCTGTTCCTGCTCGGGATGTTCGCGTTCGGCATCTCGTTCTCGGTGCCCGGTTTCCAGGCCATCATCTTCGTCGCAGGCATCCTGCTCATCTCGGCCGCGATGGCACTGCCGATCCACGTGCGCGCCCGCGCGAAGTAAGTCCGCTCAGGCCCGGCCACCGGGAGGGCCGATCACGAGCAGCACGGTGAAGGCCACCGCCACCGCGGCGGCGATCACAACGGCCGACAGCACGGGTCGACGCAGCACGGAGCGCAGCACACGGTCGTGCCATGCCGCATCCCGCGGGTCGGAGCCGGCCTGCAGTCGCCATGCACCCCGCAGCCGGCCGCTGCGCGACAGCCAGAGCTCGACGGGCAGCGTCGCGTACGGCACGACCGCGCTGACCAGCGCCAGAGCGGTCACCGCGCCACTCCACCGCTGGTTCTTGGCCACGAGGATCACCGTCGCCCCGTACGACAGGAAGATGAACCCGTGGATGCCGCCGCCGATCGTCACGGCAGGCGCGAAGCCCGTCACGGCTCGCACGATGAGCCCTCCGATGAGCAGCGTCCAGGACACCATCTCGGCGATGGCGAGGGTGCGGAACAGGGCGTAGGGCGTGCGGAACACGGAAGACTCCGGGGGCTCGATCGACGCGCTCGTGTCGGCGCTCTCGGCAGCCTAGACGGATAATCTTCAGTCTTGCTGAAGGATCTCTCCGAACGGCTGCTCGTGCAGTCCCTGCAGCGCGGAGGAGAGAGCGGGAACACCCGCACCGAACACCTCGTCGAGCGCTGCGAGACGCGCATCCGCCTCGGCAAGAGCCGCCGCGCCCTTCGTCGTCACACGCAGATCGGATGCGGCGCCGGCGTGCGCGGTGGCATCCTCCACCAGCCCCTCCCCGGCGAGCGTCTTGACGGCGGTGTGCGCCGTCTGCACCGTGATCTGGGAGCGGCGGGCGAGTTCGGAGAACGAGATGCCCGGGGTCGCCTGCACGTGGGCGAGAAGACCGTACTTGCGGGTGGTGAGCCCGAGATCCTTCAGCGCCGTGTTCAAACGCGCATCCCAGACGGCCGACACCGTCAGCAAAGCGATGACCGGGCTGAACGGCGGGCGCTGCCCTGTGGGCTGCGGCGCCCCGTGCGTCTTCTCGGCCATCTGACCATCGTATCCGTCGGCACTCCACGGCGCCGGGTAGCGTGAAGGGATGGAGCTCCGGTTCGACGCCCTGCGACGCTGGCCAGACGTCGAATCACCCGATCTCGTCGCTGTGGACGCCGCCGACCGTCTCCTGCTCGACGAGTCCGCCCCCCGGCGCGCAGCAACGAGCGCCGATGACATCGTGGTCGTCGGCGACGAGTACGGCGCGCTGACGCTGGGCGCGGCGGCCGCTTCCTCCGGCGTCGTGCGTGTACACCAGGACGCGCTCACCGGCGAGCAGGCCCTCGCGGCCAACGCGAAGGGACTGGGTCTCACGGACCGCTACCGGACGATGGAGCTGACGGGAGCGCTCGTGGCGGGCGCCCGGCTGGTGCTCCTCCGACTCCCCCGCTCGCTCGACGCGTTGGAGGACGCCGCGGCCGTGATCGCCGCGCACGCGTCACCGGATGTCGTCGTGTTCGCCGGCGGACGCGTCAAGCACATGTCCACGGCCATGAACGAGGTCCTCCGCCGCTTCTTCGCCACGCTCGACATCACACACGCTCGTCAGAAGTCGCGCGTGCTGGTCGCCCGGGATCCTCTTGACGGACACGATCCCGAGCCGCGGCGCGCAGTCCACGACGGCATCACCGTGTGCGCCTACGGAGGCGCGTTCGCGGGCACGGCGATCGACATCGGCACCCGGTTCCTCCTGGCACACCTTCCCGCGCGCCTCCCCGACGGCGGCCCTCTCGTCGACCTCGCGTGCGGGACGGGCGTGGTCGCCACATTCCTCGCGCTGCGCCATCCTGAGCGCGCCGTCTACGCCTCCGATCGCTCCGCGGCCGCGGTCGCGTCGGCGCGGGCGACGGCCGAGGCGAACGGGGTGGCCGACCGCATCCGCGTTGTGCGGGACGACCGCCTCACCGCTCTCCCGGACGCCAGCGTGAGCTTCATCGCTCTCAATCCGCCCTTCCACTCCGGCGCCGCCGTCACGACGGATCTCGCCGCACCCCTGTTCCAGGATGCGGCGCGGACGCTCCGCTCCGGTGGCGAGCTGTGGACGGTGTGGAACTCGGCCCTGCGCTACCGCCCGGCGCTCGAGCGCCTCGTCGGCCCGACGCGGCAGGTCGCCCGCAATGCGAAGTTCACCGTGACGGTCTCCACCCGTCCCTGACGCCCCACCGCCCGGCTCCCCCGCCCGGCTCCCCCGCCCGGCTCCCCCGCCCGGCTCCCCTGACCACCTTCCCCTGTCTCAGATCGAGCCCCCGGCGTCGATCTGAGACAGGCGAGCAGTTACCTTCTCGGTTCGCCTGTCATAGATCGAGCCCCCGGCGTGGATCTGTGACAGGCGAACCGGGTCTGGGCGCGCTCAGATCACGCCCCGAAGACGGCGCCGTTGCCGGGAGGCGGTCAGCGACCGAGCGACTCGCGGACGATCTCCGCGATCCGCGGCGGGACGGTCTCATCCTGCAGCGAGGTCGTGTCGCCCAGCGGCCTCCCGTCGACGAGGTCCACGAGGAGACGACGCATGATCTTGCCGCTGCGCGTCTTCGGAAGGTCTGGCACCGTGAAGACGTACGTCGGCTGCGCGACGGGGCCGATCGCGGTTCGCACGTGCCGGCGAAGCGCCGCCGCATCCTCCGCATTCGTGACGAACGCGGCGATGGCCTGCCCGGTGACCTCATCGGCGACGCCCACGACCGCGGCCTCTCCCACGGCGGGATGCGCGACGAGTGCCGACTCGATCTCGATCGTCGACAGTCGGTGGCCAGAAACGTTGATCACGTCGTCGACGCGACCCAATACCCAGAGGTCGCCGTCGGCGTCGAGCTTCGCGCCGTCGCCGGCGAGGAAATAACCCTGCGCGGCGAACCGCTTCCAGTACGAGTCCCGGTACCGCTCGGGGTTACCCCAGACCGTGCGCGACATTCCCGGCCAGGTACCGTCGACGACGAGCAGCCCGCCGCCGCCGGGGCCCACGTCGGCACCCTCGGCGTCGACGACGCGGACGCGCAGCCCCGGGAGCGCCGTGAGCGCGGATCCGGGCTTGAGCGTGGAGACGCCCGGCAGCGGGGCCGCGATCGCGCCGCCGGTCTCGGACTGCCACCATGTGTCGACGATGGGCGTCTCGCCGCGACCGAGATGACGATGGAACCAGATCCACGCCTCGGGGTTGATCGCCTCGCCCACCGTGCCCAGCAGCCGGAGCGAGGACAGCTCGTAACGCGCCGGAGGACCGTCGGGGAATCTGCTCATGAGCGACCGGATGAGGGTGGGCGCCGTGTAGTACGTCGTCACCGCGTACCGTTCGAGGATCTGAAAGTGCCGTTCCCAGTCCGGGGTGTTGGGCGTGCCCTCGTAGAGGACGCTCGTGACGCCGTTGAGCAGGGGCCCGTACGTCTCGTAGCTGTGCGCGGTGACCCAGGCGAGGTCGGCGGTGCACCAGTAGACGTCGGACTCGGGCTTCGCATCGAACACCGCCCAGTACGTCCACGCCACATGCGTCAGCCAGCCGCCGGTCGTGTGCACGAGTCCCTTCGGCTTTCCGGTGGTTCCGCTGGTGTAGATGATGAACAGCGGAGTCTCGGCGTCGAAGAACTCCGGCTCGTGCGTGTCCGCCGCGGCGTCGACCGTCTCGTGCCACCAGAGGTCGCGCCCCTCTGTCCAGGCGACCTCGTCGCCCGTGCGACGGATGACGAGCACGTGCTCGATCGATGCGACGCCGGCGACCGCCGCATCCGCTTGATGCTTGACGGGTACGGCGGCTCCACGGCGGAACTGACCGTCGGTCGTGACGAGGAGCTTCGCACCGGTGTCCTCGACGCGGAAGCGCACGGCCTCCGCGGAGAATCCGCCGAACACGAGCGAGTGGATGGCGCCGATGCGCGCCACGGCGAGCTGGATGATCACCGTCTCCACCAGCACCGGGAGATACACGACGACCCTGTCGCCCTTGCCGATCCCCATCGCGGTGAGCGCGTTCGCGGCCTTCGCCACCTCACGCTGCAGCTCGGCGTACGTGATCGTGCGCCGGTCGCCGGGCTCGCCCTCGAAGTGGAAGGCGACGCGGTCGCCGTGCCCGGCGGCGACGTGCCGGTCGACCGCATTGACCGAAGCGTTCAGGCGGCCGCCGACGAACCACTCCGCGGAGGGGATGCTCTCGCCGTCCGTGGGCTCCCAGCGGTGAGCGGTGTGCCAGGGCTCTGCCCAGTCGAGGATCTCGGCTCGGTGCGCCCAGAAGGTCTCGGGGTCCCGATCCGCGCGCTCGATCCACTCGCGACGGATCCATTCCTCGGTCACGTTGGCGCGCTCCGCGAAGTCGACCGGCGGCGCGAAGGTGCGACGCTCCTCGAGCAGGCTGCGGATGGTGTCGTCGTGCGTGGATTCGGTGGTGGGCGTGCTCATGCGTCTTCCGGGTCGGTGGTGATCCCAGCATCCCGCGCGCCGCGCGACCGGCAAATTCGGGTGACGCTTCGTGACGGGAAGGACGGGGCCTACGCTGAGCGCATGACTGCGAAACGCGTCGTCGCCCCGCCACTGCAGCCGGGCAGCACTCCGAAGGGCCCGGCGTCCTACTTCCCGAGCATCGAGAAGACCTATGGCCGTCCGATGCAGGAGTGGCTCGACATCGTCGTGGCGCGACTGGCGGCGGGCGAGAGCCACATGTCCGTCGTGTCGGAGCTCAAGAACACCCACGCGATGGGGCACGGTCACGCCAACGCGATCGTCGCCTACGCGAAGGCCGAACTCGCGAAGTAGTCGACGTCAGGAGTCCACGCCGCTGCCGTCGACCACGGACTCCGCGCCGTCCGACTGAGGATCGTCGGGCTCGGCCGCGGTGGTCGTGTCGGGCTCGGGGCCGGGGGTGACGCCAGGCCGCTCATCGGGATTCGACATCGTCAGCCTCCAGAGGGGTTGTCGACGGGGGTGCCGTCTTCGTCGGTCGTGATGTCCTCGCCGGCATCCTGCTCGACGGGCGAGACCCCGGATGCGGTGTCCCCGCCGTCGGGACCGTGATCATTCTGCTTGTCGTTGGTCATACGTCCCAGTACACGCGTGTCGGTCCGAGACGCCGACGGGGTTGACACCCCTCGCTCGGCGTCGGTCAGTCGCGAGGGTCGCTCGGCCGCACGGGCGCGTCCTCCGCGATGTCGATGCGGGTCACGCCGTCGTGCTCCGACACGACGATGCGGGGCTTCGCATCCTCCTCCGTCGCGTTGGGCGCGCTCGTCAGTTGGTCGTGCCGTTTCTCTTCGTCGCTCATTCCCATGCGGGCACTCTAGGAGGCCCGGTGCGCACCGCCGCAGGGCTTGACGCGACCGCGAGATCAGGCGAACAGCTGATGCCAAGCGGTGATGCGGAACTCGTCGAGGCGGAAGCTGCCGAACCCGGCGAGGCAGCGGCTTCTCGTGCCGGGTCGGGCGATGTCGAGACGTTGCTCGGTCAGCACCGTGTCGCCGCATACGGCCACATGCACGAGGGAGAGGGTCCAGGTCTCGAAGGTGTCCTTGAGGTCGCGAAGCATCGCCATCACGGCCTCCCGCCCCTCGATCACCAGTCGGGCGGACGGCCGGTACTGGACGCTCTCCGTGAGGAACGGCCGTATGTCGCAGAGCTGGCCCTCGTTCAGAACCGTGACGAAGTCGCGCACGATGAGCTCGCGTTCGAGCGTGTGAATGCCGGCCATAGCCATCCTCTGGGTCTCGTCCATGTCAGCCTCCTCCGGGATTGAGGCGAACGTACGGTCACTGCACGCGTCCGTAGTCGTCTGCCTGTCGGAACGCACATCGACACGCGGCGGAGAGGAGGACGGCCGACGAACAGATCCTCGTCACGCGTCCGAACCGGCCTGGCGCGCACGGCGTAGCGTGTCGAGGGACCAGCCACCACGGATCGGAGCAAGGCATGACGGACACGCCGCCACCGAGCGGAACCGGATGCGTGGAGTGCCTCGCGTCCGGTTCCTGGTGGCTGCATCTGCGCCGTTGCACCACCTGCGGACATGTCGGATGCTGCGAGGTCTCGCCGAATCATCATGCCCAGCGCCATTTCGAGCTGACCGGACACAGGTTCGTGCAGAGCTTCGAGCCACAGGAGGACTGGTGGTGGGATTACGTCGAGGAGCGGGAAGTCGACGGCGGGCAGCCGCCTGCGCCGACGAGCCACCCCCGCACGCAGAGCGTCCCCGGTCCGTCCGGTCGAGTACCCGCGAACTGGGAGTCGATCATCTTCGACGAGTGAACGTCCTACATGGTCACGGTCCGGCCGTGCATGCGCTCAGATGTCCCGCGCATCGCCGGACGCACGAAGGGCATCGGCGACGCGGCGGAAGAAGGCATCCGCGGTGGAGCCCGGTACGGCATCGAAGACGGTGACCATGTGCCCCTGGAGCTCGGGAACGAAGAAATCCCGCACCGAGATCGAGAGCTGACCGATTCCCTCGATCGTCGCGGTGATCTCGGAGGGGTCGGGGAGAGTCACCTCCTGCAGATTCCAGAAGCGGAGGAAGTCCGCATCCGCACTCAGCCGGCGAAGGATCGCGTCGTAGCGCTCAGACGTCTCGTCGCCCGAGTAGCGGAAGAGCGCGACGGCGTCCCGCGCCTGCGACTCCCAGCTCTCGAGCCTCTCGCGCCCCGACGCGTTGAAGGTCTCCTCCAGGACATTGGCGCCGGATCTGAATCGTCCGTCGGTGATCGCGACCATGAGGTCGTTCGCGACCACGACGTCGAGGTTCGCGTCAGAGATGTAGGCGGGAATACCCGGCCACCAACGCAGGATCGCTTCAATCTCCGCGCGCGGCCGTTCGAAGGCCGCGATGCGGCGAGGAGCCGCATGCCCCGCGAGCCGATGCAGGTAGTCGGACTCGGCGGCACTCAACCGCAATGCGCGCGCGAGCCCGGCCAGCACCTGCATGGACGGAGCACTGCCGCGACCCTGCTCGAGTCGCAGGTAGTACTCGCTGCTGACGCCTGCGAGCGTGGCGACCTCGTCGCGTCGCAGACCCGGCACTCGCCGCCCGATCTGACGTTCCAGCCCGACCTGCTCGGGCTGGCGCTCCTCTCGTCGCGCTCGGAGGAATCCGCCCAGCGTCGTGCGCGGGGCGGGTTTAGGTCGCGACGATTCATCCATCGGCATCAAAGCTAGCTCGATGTGTTCGCGGAAACATCCACCGCGGGCCGTGCCAGCGAGCGTTGACGCGCCCTCGCATCAACAGATAAGTTGCGTATAACAACAAATAAGGAGAACGGCATGACCCCCGCCCTGCAGGCAGCTCTCGACGACCTCACCCGTCTGGCGGAGGACGACAAGGATCTGCGCGCCCTTCTCGCGCATGACTGGCTGCGATACCGGACCTCCCCGGCTCTGCAGACGCTGACGCGGGATGCGCACGCCACGTGCGCACGATTCAACCTCCTGTACGACACCGCGCCCGACGAGGCGCGCGCTCTGTTCGCCCAGCTCGTCCCCGGCGTCGGGACCGATGTCGACGTGCGACCGCCCGTCACGATCGACTACGGCGCCCGACTGACCATCGGTGATCGCACGTTCATCAACGCGGACTTCATGGTGATCGGCGGCGGCGCTGTCACGATCGGGGAGGACTGTCTCATCGGACCGCGCTGCAGCATCTACACCCCGAATCACGCCGAGGACATCGAACGTCGCCTCGCCGGCTGGGAGCTCCCCCAACCCGTGACCATCGGCTCCAACGTCTGGCTGGGCGGGTCGGTGACGCTCACCCCCGGCGTGACGATCGGCGACAACAGCATCATCGGAGCAGGCTCCGTCGTCACCCACGACATCCCCGCCGGCGTGCTTGCCGCAGGCAACCCCGCGCGGGTGCTGCGCCCCATCCGCACCTCGGAGGACTCCGCCTGAGCCGCGAACGACCGGCACCGGGAACGCAGAAGGGGCGGATGCGAACATCCGCCCCTTCCTCACGCTCCACTCGATCAGCGGCCGGCATCCTTACGCGGCTTGAGGAACAGCTCGGGCTCGCGCTTCTCGCGCTTGGCTGCTCGCTTCTCCTTGATCGACAGCTGCGGAGCCTTCTTGGCACCTCGCGTGTTCGGCGTCTTCTTGGACATGTGGACTCGCTTCCCCTGGATGGCTGGCGGATGACCTTCGACCATAGCCCGGTTCTCAGGGAAGTCAAATTGCTGCTGGCCGGGACTTTTTCTCCCACCCGCACGGCGCCAGACGAGGTGTCGGAACAATGAAGAGCCCCCGGCGGATCACCCGAGAGGGCGACCGGCCGGGGGCCTTGTCCGTGCGGCGGAACCGCGGGCTACGCAGGGATCAGAAGTCCCAGTCCTCGTCCTCGGTGGCCTCCGCCTTGCCGATGACGTAGGAGGAGCCCGACCCGCTGAAGAAGTCGTGGTTCTCGTCCGCGTTGGGCGAGAGCGCCGACAGGATCGCCGGGTTCACGTTCGTGACCGTCGAGGGGAACATGGCCTCGAACCCGAGGTTCATGAGCGCCTTGTTCGCGTTGTAGTGCAGGAACTTCTTGACGTCTTCGGTGAGGCCGACGGCGTCGTAGAGGTCCTGCGTGTACTGCACCTCGTTGTCGTAGAGCTCGTAGAGCAGCGAGAACGTGTAGTCCTTGATCTCGTCGCGCTCGGCCTGTGTGATCAGCTCCATGCCCTTCTGGAACTTGTAGCCGATGTAGTAACCGTGCACGGCCTCGTCGCGAATGATGAGGCGGATGATGTCGGCCGTGTTCGTGAGCTTCGCCTTGGCCGACCAGTGCAGCGGCAGGTAGAAGCCCGAGTAGAACAGGAACGACTCGAGCAGGGTCGAGGCCACCTTGCGCTTGAGGGGCTCGTCGCCACGGTAGTAGTCCATGACGATGTGGGCCTTCTTCTGAAGGTTCTCGTTCTCCACCGACCACCGGAACGCGTCGTCGATCTCGGGCGTCGACGCGAGGGTCGAGAAGATCGACGAGTAGCTCTTGGCGTGCACCGACTCCATGAACGCGATGTTGGTGTACACCGCCTCCTCGTGCGGCGTCAGCGCATCCGGGATCAGCGACACCGCGCCGACCGTGCCCTGGATCGTGTCGAGCAGGGTGAGGCCGGTGAACACGCGCATCGTGAGCGTCTGCTCGTCGGGCGTCAGCGTGTTCCACGACTGGATGTCGTTGGACAGCGGCACCTTCTCGGGCAGCCAGAAGTTGTTCACGAGGCGGTTCCACACCTCGAGGTCCTTGTCGTCCTGGATGCGGTTCCAGTTGATCGCCTGGACGTGGTCGATCAGCTTCAGCTTCTCGGGGGTCATGTCGGTGTCCTTGCAGAGATCGGTCGTTGAGCGAGCGGAGCGAGTCGAGACGCGGTGCGCGTCAGAGCATGCAGCTGACGCACTCGGACATGTCGGTGCCCTCGAGCGCCATCTGCCGCAGGCGGATGTAGTAGATCGTCTTGATGCCCTTGCGCCATGCGTAGATCTGCGCCTTGTTGATGTCACGCGTGGTGGCGGTGTCCTTGAAGAACAGCGTCAGCGACAGGCCCTGGTCGACGTGCTGGGTCGCGGCGGCGTAGGTGTCGATGACCTTCTCGTAGCCGATCTCGTACGCGTCCTGGTAGTACTCCAGGTTGTCGTTCGTCATGAACGGCGCCGGGTAGTAGACGCGGCCGAGCTTGCCTTCCTTGCGGATCTCGATCTTCGACGCGATCGGGTGGATCGACGACGTCGAGTTGTTGATGTACGAGATCGAACCGGTCGGCGGGACCGCCTGCAGGTTCTGGTTGTAGATGCCGTGCTTCTGGATCGACGCCTTCAGCTCGGCCCAGTCACCCTGCGTGGGGATGTGGTGTCCGGCGAAGAGCTCCTTGACCTTCTCCGTCTGCGGCACCCACTCCTGCTCGAGGTACTTGTCGAAGAACGCACCCGACGCGTACGTCGAGTCCTCGAAGCCGTCGAACGCGTGGCCGCGCTCGATCGCGAGCGCGTTGGAGGCGCGCAGTGCGTGGAACAGCACCGTGTAGAAGTAGATGTTCGTGAAGTCCAGGCCCTCTTCGGAGCCGTAGTGCACGTGCTCGCGCGCGAGGTACCCGTGCAGGTTCATCTGGCCCAGGCCGATCGCGTGGGACCGGTCGTTGCCGTCCTCGATCGAACGCACCGAGCGGATGTGGCTCTGGTCGCTGACCGCGCTCAGGGCACGGATCGCGGCCTCGACCGTCTCACCCAGGTCGCCGCCGTCCATCGCCAGGGCGATGTTCATCGAGCCCAGGTTGCACGAGATGTCCTTGCCGATCTGGTCGTACGAGAGGTCCTCGTTGAACGTCGTCGGCGTGTTCACCTGCAGGATCTCGCTGCAGAGGTTGGACATGTTGATGCGACCCTTGATCGGGTTCGCCCGGTTCACCGTGTCCTCGAACATGATGTACGGGTAACCCGACTCGAACTGGATCTCGGCGAGGGTCTGGAAGAAGTCGCGCGCGTTGATCTTCGTCTTCTTGATGCGCGGGTCGTCGACCATCTCGCGGTACTTCTCGGTGACCGAGATGTCGCCGAAGGGCACGCCGTAGACCTTCTCCACGTCGTACGGCGAGAACAGGTACATGTCCTCGCCGTTCTTGGCGAGCTCGAAGGTGATGTCGGGAACGACGACACCGAGCGAGAGCGTCTTGATGCGGATCTTCTCGTCGGCGTTCTCACGCTTGGTGTCGAGGAAGCGCATGATGTCGGGGTGGTGCGCCGAGAGGTAGACGGCACCGGCACCCTGACGAGCACCGAGCTGGTTGGCGTAGCTGAAGCTGTCTTCGAGCAGCTTCATGACGGGGATGATGCCGCTGGACTGGTTCTCGATCTGCTTGATCGGTGCACCCGACTCGCGGATGTTGGACAGCAGCAGCGCCACACCGCCGCCGCGCTTGGAGAGCTGCAGCGCGGAGTTGATGCCGCGGGCGATCGACTCCATGTTGTCTTCGATACGCAGCAGGAAGCACGAGACGAGCTCACCGCGCTGCGCCTTGCCCGCGTTGAGGAAGGTGGGCGTGGCCGGCTGGAAGCGACCGGAGATGATCTCGTCGACCAGCTGCACGGCGAGCTTCTGGTCGCCGTCGGCGAGCGCCAGGGCGGTCATGACGACGCGGTCCTCGAAGCGCTCGAGGTAGCGCTTGCCGTCGAACGTCTTCAGCGTGTAGCTCGTGTAGTACTTGAAGGCGCCGAGGAAGGTCTCGAAACGGAACTTCTTGCCGTAGGCACGGTCGTTGAGCTCCTGGATGAACTCGTGGGGGTACTTCGCGAGCACACCGGGCTCGTAGTACTCCTTCTCGACCAGGTAGTCGAGACGCTCCTTGAGCGAGTGGAAGAACACCGTGTTCTGGTTCACGTGCTGCAGGAAGTACTCCCGCGCGGCACGCTTGTCGGCGTCGAACTGGATCTGCCCGTTCGCGTCGTACAGATTGAGCATCGCGTTGAGGGCGTGATAGTCCAGTCCCTCGAAACGCGCCTCGGTCTTGAAGCTCAAGTCCTTCAGTGCTGCTTCCACCATCGTTCCAATCCTTCGCCGATGCGCTCGACGTCCTCTGGCGTGCCGAACAATTCGAACCGGTCCAAGTGCGGCACACGACACTTACGGCTGATGATCTCTCCGGCGAGCCCGTAGTGCTCACCGAAGTTGGTGTTGCCCGCGGCGATCACGCCGCGAAGCAGGGACCGGTTGGCCTCGTCGTTGAGGAACCGGATCACCTGCTTGGGAACCGCTCCCCGCTCCTCGCCCCTTCCCTGACCGCCCCCGTAGGTGGGGGTGATCAGGACGAAGGGTTCGTCGATGAGAGGGACCGGATCCGTGGGCCGCAAGGGGATCCGCACAGCCCGCATCCCGAGCTTCTCGATGAAACGCGCGGTGTTACCCGAGACGCTCGAGAAGTAGACGAGGAGCGGAGCCGTCGGGGCGGGCTCACGGAGGGAGTGGGCAACCGCGCCGACCTGGTCTGCGACAGCGGTTGCCATCGGTCAGGCCAGGCGCGCGGCCAGCTCGTCGATCTTGTCGGGACGGAAGCCCGACCAGTGGTCCTCGTCGGTGATCACGACGGGAGCCTGCAGGTAGCCGAGGGCCTTGACCTGCTCGAGAGCCGCGGGGTCCTGCGAGACGTCGAGGACCTCGTACTCGATGCCCTTCGAATCCAGTGCACGGTAGGTGGCATTGCACTGCACGCACGACGGCTTGGTGTAGACGGTGATCGCCATTTCGACCTCTTTCTCCCCTCGGACGGACCTGTTCCCAGCACTTCTCGTCGCCGGGACCTCAATACTACATATGGGTACGGACATCGGGTAGCACCACAAGGGGTAGTAGTTACATCCGTGTGATTTTAGAGCCGCTCTCCCCAGATACAACACAGGTTGTCCACCGTTTCATCCACAGCCGAGGGGCGTGTCGGGAGCTGAAAAAACCCTGAATCGCGGGCGAATCCTGGATGAACGACGAAACCATCCACACCGGCGCCTCGCGGCCCGGATCCCGCGCGGTGGATAACCGACTCCGGCGTGTCGCGGCGTGTCGCGCCCCCGCATCCGTCCGGCGGTGGAACCGCCCGCCGAGATATCCTGAAGGGATGGCCGGATACCAGGAATTGCTTCGCACCCCGGGGGTGGCGCGCATCATCGCCGCACAGCTCACGGCGCGCTTCCCGAACGGGATGACGAGCCTGGCGATCCTCCTGCACGTCGAGCATGTGACCGGGTCGTACGGGTACGCAGGACTCGTTCTCGCAGCCTCCTCCGTGGGGCAGGCGGTCTCGGGCCCCGTCACCAGCCGGTGGATGGGCCGGTGGGGGATGCGGCGTGTGCTGAGCCTGACGATGATCGTCTGCGCGCTGGCGATCCTCGCCATCGGTCTGCTCGATCTTCCCGTCGCCGGCTTCATGGCGTTCGGGCTCATCGCGGGGCTGTCGACCCCGCCGGTGCAGTCCGCCGTCCGCACGATCTATCCCAAGATGGTCAACTCCCGTCAGCTCACTCCGCTCTACTCGCTGGATGCGTCGCTGCAGGAGATCATCTGGATCATCGCCCCCGTGGTCATCACGTTCATCGCGACGCAGATCGGCACGTGGGAGGCGCTCGTCCTGATCGCCGTCATCCTCGTCGGCGGCGGAACGTGGTTCATCCTCTCCCCCGAGGTCGGCCGGGTGCGCATCCCCCGCAGCAAGCGCCGCTTCGGGAAGGTGCTCACGCGCCCCACCGTGCTCCTGGCCACCATCATCGGCTTCCTCCTCATCGGCGCCTGTTCCGCCGTCGAGGCGGGTGTCGTCGCGACCTTCGACCACGGCGGACTCGAGGCGGGCATCGTCCTCGCCGTGTTCTCCATCGGCAGCCTCGCCGGAGGTCTCTCTTTCGGCCACGTGCCCATGGGACCCTGGGCGATGGCGCGACGCATGGGCATCGTCGCCGTCGGCCTGGTGCTGACCATGTTCTCTCTCGACATCTGGTGGCTCTCGGGCACCCTCTTCCTCGCAGGGATCGGCATCGCCCCGGCCCTCGCGGTGCTGTTCGCGATCACCTCCGTGAGCGTCAAGTTCTCCGACACCGCCGAGGCCTACGGGTGGATCGGAACCGGTCAGCTGATCGGCGCCGCCGCGGGCTCCGCCGTCGCCGGCTTCCTGATCGATGCGGTCGAAGCCCCCGGCGCATTCATCGCCGCCGCGGGCTTCGCCGCCGCCGGCGCGATCGTCGCCATCGTGTGCGTCCGCGCCTTCCCGGATCTGCGCCATCGCGACCCGAGCCCCATCCCCGACACGGAGCCCACGCCGATCATCACCTGAGCGCCGTTCGGCGTCCACGCAGCGCCACAGAACGACGCAGACGGGCGAGCGGGGCGACAGGCGTTCTACGCTCGTACACATGCCCGCATCCGTCGCGCTTCCCACCCTCGCGTGGGGCTCCCCCGCATCCGCCCACCACGCCCTCCTCGTGCACGGACTGGGGTCGTCCGGCGCCCTGATGTGGCGCTTCGGAACAGCCCTGGCCGAGGCGGGCTGGCATGCCGTCGCCGTCGACCTGCGCGGTCACGGCCTGGCACCACGAGCGCTCGACTACACGATCGCCGCCTACGCCGCCGATGTGAGCGAGACGGTTCCCCCCTCCGGCAGCGCCTGGGACCTCGTCATCGGCCACTCGCTCGGCGGCGCGTCCGCCACGCTCGCCTCGGCCGAGCATCCGGAGTGGGCGAAGCGGCTCGTCCTCGTCGATCCCGCGCTGTACCTCCTACCCGCCGACCGCGCGGTCGTCGAACGCAGCCAGCAGGATGCGTTCGACTCGCCGACCGTCGAGGAGGTGCGCGCCGCGCATCCCCATTGGCACCCGCAGGACGTCGAGCTGAAGGCTCAGGCGGCGCAGCTCGCGAGCCCCTGGGCGGTGGAGCAGACACTGGAGCAGAACCCGGACTGGGATGTGACGGATGCGGCCGCGCGCCTCGCGGTGCCCACCCACGTCATCGCGTCCGATCCCACCGTCTACAGCCTGTTCACGGGACCGCGCGCCGACGAGGTCCTCGCCGGCAATGCCCTCATCACGCGCTCGATCGTGGCCGGAGCGGGGCACTCGCCGCATCGCGATCGTCCGGAAGCCACGGTAACGGCGCTGCGCGAGGCACTGGCATGACCTTCGATCCGCGCGTCCATCTGCCCGATGACCTGATCGAGCGTATCCGCGGGCGCGCAGCGCACGTCGACCGCGAGAACGTCTTCCCTGACGAGGATCTCGCCGAGCTGCGTGCGGCCGGCTATCTCGGCATCCTCGTGCCCGAGGATCGCGGAGGCGCGGGGCTGACGCTCGCAGAGGCGTCGATCCTCCAGCAGCGGCTGGCGACGGCCGCACCCGCGACGGCTCTGGCGGTCAACATGCACCTCGTCTGGACGGGGGTCGCGAAGGTGCTGCGGGAGCGCGGAATCGACGATCTCGCGTTCGTCCAGACCGGCGCCGCGGCCGGCGAGGTGTTCGCCTTCGGCATCAGCGAGGCGGGCAACGACCTCGTGCTCTTCGACAGCGCGACCGAGGCAGTCCCTCTCCCGGACGGCGGGTACACGTTCACCGGTACGAAGATCTTCACCTCGCTCGCCCCGGCGTGGACGCACCTCGGCGTGCACGGCCTCGACACGACGTCCGCCGACGCACCCAAACTGGTCTACGGCTTCGTGCCGCGCTCGGATGCGGTGCGCACCCGAGACGACTGGGACACGGTCGGCATGCGGGGAACACAGTCCCGCACCACGGAACTTCACGGAGCCATCGCTCCCGCCGACCGGATCGTTCGGCGGGTCGCACCCGGTCCCCAGCCCGATCCGATCGTGTTCGGCATCTTCAGCGTCTTCGAGATCCTGCTCGCCTCCGTCTACACGGGCATCGGCCGACGTGCGCTGGATGTGGCCGTCGAGACGGCCGCGCGCCGACGATCCCGCAAGACGGGGCTGGCTTACAGCCAGGACCCCGACATCCGCTGGCGGGTGGCGGAGATGGCGCTGGCCTACGACGCACTCGTTCCCCAGATCGCTGCGCTCGCCCACGACGTGGATGCCGGCGTGGATCACGGGGCGCGATGGTTCTCGCTGTTGTCCGGACTCAAGCACCGGGCGGCCGTGGGCGCGAAGCGGATCGTCGACGAAGCGATCCTCGTCGCCGGCGGCTCGTCGTACTTCTCTTCCAGCGAGTTGGGGCGCCTCTACCGCGACGTCCTCGCCGGTCAGTTCCATCCTTCCGACCCGGAATCCGCGCACGCGACCGTCGCGGCCGCGTGGCTCGGACCGCTCCAGCAGGGAGCGTCCGAATGAGCACCGTGGGCCGGGTCCTTCTCGGCGACGGCCTCGAAGTCAGCGCACTCGGCTACGGCGGGATGAGTCTCAGCGACGTGTACGGGCCGGTCGACGACGCGACCGCTCTCGCGACGCTGACGCATGCGGTGGACGCGGGACTCACGTTCGTCGACACGGCGAACATCTACGGCGCGGGTCGCAGCGAGCGCACGATCGCACGGTTACTCGCCAATCGGCGCGACGAGGTCACGCTGGCGACCAAGTTCGGGATCTCGGGCGGCGCGATCGGCTCCCGCGGCATCCGCGGCGACGCCGCCTACGTGCGCGAACAGATCGACCAGAGCCTCTCCCGGCTCGGCACCGATCACGTCGACCTCTACTACCAGCATCGCGTCGATCCGCACGTTCCCATCGAGGAGACGGTCGGCGCGATGTCAGAGCTCGTGACCGCCGGCAAGGTGCTCCATATCGGCCTGTCGGAGGCAACAGCGGACGAGATCCGCCGCGCTCACGCCGTGCATCCGATCGCCGCCGTGCAGACCGAGTGGAGTGTCGTCAGCCGCGACGTGGAGAAGTCGGTCGTGCCGACGGCGGCCGAGCTCGGGATCGGCTTCGTGCCTTACTCGCCGCTGAGCCGCGCGTGGCTGACCGACGGCTTCTCCCCCGCCGACATCGGGTCCGGTGACGGCCGGCCGCGGTTCCCGAGGTTCTCCGCCGAGAACCTGGCCGCCAATGCAGGCCTCCGCGCCGAGTATCTGTCCCTGGCGCACCGGCGCGGGCTGACGGGCGCGCAGCTCGCGCTCGGCTGGCTGTTCACGCGCGCCGCGCAGTTCGGAGTGTCCGCAGCACCCATCCCCGGCTCGCGATTCGCTCGACACGTGGACGAGTGGCTGCCCGCATCCGGGCTCATCCTGGACGCGGAGACGATGTCGGCCATGGAGCCGTTCGCGGCCACGATCAACGGCAATCGCAGCTTCGATGTCGGGTGGACGAGTCAGCGCGAGGATCTGGCCAGCTGAGCTCTGCGATCACTTCCCCGCGAAGTCGAACGCGCGCAGGAGCTCCTCCACGGCGCGCTCCCGGTCCTCGCCGCCCTCCTCGAACATGTGGGCGACGTGGGTGCGCAGGTGGTTCTCGAGCAGGAGACGATTCAACGATTCCAGCGAGCGCTGGATCGCCCGGGACTGCGTGATGATGTCCATGCAGTACTCCTCGGACTCGATCATCTTGGTCACCCCGCGCAGCTGCCCTTCCAGGATGCTGGTGCGGTGCAGGGCGCGCTTCTTGATGTCGTCGATCACGCTGACAGAGTACGCCGTGGAAGGATGACGAAATGCCCCGCACACCGACCTCACTGCTGAGCGACGCCGATCGAGAGCGGCTACGCGGGTTGCGGCTGATGAAGGGGATCGCGCTCGGCGCCCTCATCGTGCTCGCGGTCGTCTTCGTGATCGCCTTCGCCCTGCAGAGCCGGTATCCGTGGCTGTCGTACGTCCGAGCGGCCGCGGAGGGCGGCATGGTCGGAGCGCTCGCGGACTGGTTCGCGGTGACCGCGCTGTTCCGGCGACCGCTCGGGCTTCCCATCCCGCACACGGCCATCATCCCGACGCGCAAGGACGAGATCGGGCGCACTCTCGGCGAGTTCGTCGAGACGAACTTCCTGGCCGCGCCCGTCATCCGCGGCAAGCTCGAGTCCTTCTCACTCTCGGCCCGTCTCGGCGCGTGGCTCTCACAGCCCGCGCATGCCGAACGGGTCGCGTCCGAGGGGGCGACGATCGCGACGAATGTCATCGAGGCGCTCAGTGACGACGATGTCCAGCAGTTGCTCGGCGACCTCGCACGCGAGCACCTGGTCGTCCCTGAATGGGGCCCACCGCTGGGCGGCTGGCTCGAGCGCATGGTCGGCTCTGGCGCGCACCACGGCGCAGTGGACCTCGCCGCAGACAGTCTGGCCACCTGGCTGCGGGCGAACCGTGCGGCCTTCACGGGGCTGATCTCCCGTCGCCTTCCCTCGTGGGTTCCGTCGATGGTGCACACGTTGATCGACGAGGCCGCCTACCACGAGGCGGTGAAGTTCGTCGCGGCCGTGCGCGCGGATCCCGACCACCCGGCTCGGCACGCCGTGGACGGCTACCTCGCGCGTCTCGCCGAAAACCTGCAGCACGACCCCGCGACGATCGGACGGTTCGAGGACGCGAAGACGACGGTGTTCGACTCGCCTCGGATCCGGGAGCTGGCCGGCGAGGCCTGGCGCACGGCGAAGAACGGTCTCACGCGCGGCCTCCGCGACCCGGAGAGCGGGCTGCGCAGGCGTCTGGTCGAGACGCTGACGGATATCGGCCGCCGGCTCGAACACGAGGAGACCCTGCGCGCCCGCGTCGACGGCTGGGTGACGGATGCCGCGGTGTTCGTCATCGAGCGGTACCGGCACGACATCGCCTCCGTCATCACCGACACGGTGGAACGCTGGGATCCCGAAGAGACCACCGAGAAGATCGAGCTCATGGTCGGACGCGATCTGCAGTACATTCGCCTCAACGGCACGATCGTGGGCTCTCTCGCGGGTCTGACGATCTTCGCGATCGCTCACGCGGTCTTCGGAGCCTAGGGGGCGGGATGAGCACCACGGCGGCGTCCGAGCGCCTCTTCTCCTACGGGACGCTCCTTCTCCCGCAGGTTCAGCTCGACGTCTTCGGCCGCCATATCGAGTCGACGCAAGACGTACTCGCGGGTTACCACGTGCAGTACACCGACATCGACGACACGCGTGTCGTCGCGCTCTCAGGTCTTGCCACGCATCCCGTCCTACGCCGCACCGGGAACAGAAGCGACAAGGTCACCGGACGCGTGCTGGCGCTGACCCTCGACGAGCTGGACGCAGCCGACGAATACGAGGTCTCGTTGTACACGCGGGTCGCCGTCGTCCTGCAGAGCGGGCGCGACGCCTGGGTCTACGTGGGATAGGAGGCCAGAACATGGTCACGCTCGTCCTCGTACGCCACGCCAAGTCCGATTGGGGCACACCCGGCGTGAGCGATCACGAACGTCCCCTGAACGAGCGCGGGCGGCGCGACGCTCCCCTGATGGCCGCAGCCCTCGCGGAGACGGGCATCCGCCCCGATCGCCTGCTCAGCAGCACGGCGCTGCGCGCCCGCACGACCGCGGAGTCGTTCGCAGCGACCCTCGGCGTTCCCCTCGAGACCATGCCCGAACTGTACGGAGCGAGCGTGCCGGAGCTCTGGGCCGCGGCGACCGCTGCGGGAGGACGGAGCGTGCTCATCGTCGCCCACGATCCCGGTCTGAGCGAACTCGCATCCGTACTGGCGGGGCGGCCCGTCGCCATGACGACATGCGCCGTGGCCACGTTCCCCATCCCGGGCGATCGTTGGCCCGCTATGCCCCCTGTCGTGGACGAGTGGGGTATCGAGACGCCCCGTTAGGGCGCGTCGACCTTCATGACCACGCCAGCTGTGAGAGCCACGAGTTCATCGAAGGTCAGCGGAAACACCGTGTGCGGCGTACCGCCCGCCGCCCAGATCTGGTCGTACTGAGCGAGGTCCTCGTCAACGACTGTCACCACCGGCGCCGGGTGGCCTGTGGGCGCCACTCCCCCGATCGCCTGCCCCGTCGCCGCACGAACCTGCTCCACGGTCGCTCTGACGATCGACGAACGCCCGAGTCGTGCCGCCAGCGCACTCGTGTCGACGCGATGCGCGCCACTGGTCATGACCAGCAGAGCCTCGCCGTCCGACCAGAACACCAGGCTGTTGGCGATGGCTCCGACATCGACCCCGAGCGCGGACGCGGCAAGCGCAGCCGTCGATGCGGCGTCGGGCAGCACCACGATCTCGCCCAGGATGCCGGCCGAACGTAGCGCATCGTGCACGAGCTGACTGCGAGGATGAAGGCCTGACGTCATGGCGACAAGCGTATGGCTTTCCAGAAAAATCTGCAGAAACGCGAAAGGGCCACCCAGCGTTGGGTGGCCCTTTCTAAAAGGAGTCCGGCGGTGTCCTACTCTCCCACAGGGTCCCCCCTGCAGTACCATCGGCGCTGAGAGGCTTAGCTTCCGGGTTCGGAATGGGACCGGGCGTTTCCCTCTCGCTATGGCCGCCG